>TARA_R110000868_G_scaffold241497_3_pt1 | contig 906000 bp, 709 predicted proteins | sample TARA_R110000868 | Tara Oceans TARA_R110000868 (sample SAMEA4397489) | marine metagenome | biome: Polar Biome; feature: [SRF] surface water layer (ENVO:00010504); material: water (ENVO:00002006), including particulate matter (ENVO:01000060) such as... | depth 5 m | reverse complement strand
CAAATCAACAATCATCGCCATCGTGTCCGCCGCAATCATCCTCGTCACCATCGTCCTCCCCTCCGAGTTCGGCATCGATCCCACCGGCGTCGGATCACTCACCGGACTCAAACGCATGGGAGAAATCAAAACCGCGCTCGCCGAAGAACTCAAAGCCGATCAACAGAATCAATCTTCAACAACCGACACAACCCCAATCACCAATCCAGTGATCAATCAGACCGACGCAGCACCAAGAACCGACACCATGTCCGTCACGATCGACGCAAACAAGAGCACCGAAATCAAACTGACTATGCGGAAGGGTGCCACTGTAGAGTTCACTTGGTCCACAGATGCAGGCCCTTCCTTCTACGACCTCCACGGTGATTCCAAAGAGGTTAACTACCATATTTATGAGAAGGGCACAGAGACCTCGAAGCAAGGTACGCTTGTTGCATCGTTCGACGGGAATCATGGTTGGTATTGGAAAAACCGTTCAGCTGCACCAATCACAATCACGCTGAAAACGAACGGAGATTATCAAGATATCAATGAGATGAACTAATGGGTATCGCATTGGCTTGGCTCGCTCGGGGATCCGCTTTGAGTCCAGTCGTATTCATCACCAACCTTCAAAATACTCAATTGCAGCCTTCAGAGCCGATTCCGAAGTGTGAACGATGGACCAACTGATGGTGACACTCTTCCGGATATAGCCATTTTGCATTCGAGTTAAACAGAACCGAGTCTGGGAGAACGACATTGTCCTCTCGGACATCAAGTGAGAACTTAGCCATCATCATACGCTCATGTATTCACCGATGTTCTGAATACCATAATCTGGTACACTGTTGAGCTGAAATGTATCAGTTCTCAGGCCGATGATTTTGCAGAGTTGCGAGGAGAAAGATTTGTCACGAAAGACGACTCAATTATTGTGCTCTGGTTTTTTTGCAGTGTTGTGTAGTGGATGTGCCGTGTATACGCCCAAGCCGCTAAGCAATACGCTCCTCTCTGATGAGCTCGGCACACCCCAAGAAGCTCAAATCAGAGCGTTGGTGAGTGATTTGCCTGACCCTTTACTCTCAACTGTAGTGATTGATCTATCAGATGGTGTTGGTCCCGATGAAGCGGCAGTAATTAGTGTGGTGCTCAATCCATCTCTTCGTGCTCAACGACGATCAAGAGGGATTTCATCCGCCGAGATTCTTAATGCGGGGCTACTCCCTGACCCAGTATTTTCTATGAGTGCCGATTTTCCTTCAGGAGGGGCGACCGCTGGAACAATCAACGCATACGGCGTGGGGCTTGATTGGGCGATCAGTGATCTGATCACCCGTAGAGCCCGTGTAGATGCTGCGCAGCTATCCAAGGGATCTGTGGATCTTTCTATCCTCTGGTCAGAATCGCTTGTCTCTATCCAAGCGAAAGCGTTGGTTTACAGCGTTGCTTCTGCCCAACAGGCAGACACACTCCTCTCTGATGAGGTATCACTACTCCAAGAGAATGTGGTTCGGATTCAGGAGGCACTTGATGCTGGACTGATGACCGAGGTTGATATGGCCGCGGCACTGGCATCTCATGATGTCGCACTTACCCAGAGAACAATCCTTAAGGAACAGCTTGAACAAGCACAGATCAGCCTAGCAACTCTGATGGGTTTCCCCCCCGATGCCGATATCCGAGTTGATGTGTCGCTCGATGATGAGCTGGACGAGCCGCCAAGCCGCCTTACGGAGTTACTCAAGACAATGGAGAGTAACCGCCTAGATCTGCTCGCACTTCGGCAGGGGTACGAAAGTCAAGAAGCACATGTTCGGGCCGCGATTCTCCAGCAGTTCCCGCGACTCTCCATTGGACCGCATTTCGCTCGTGATACCGGGAATCTTTCTACCGTTGGTTTCGGCATCGGGATCGAGCTCCCAATTTTCAATAGAAACCGAGGTGAGATCGCGCTAGCGCGTGCAACCCGCGAGTTGCTTGCCGACGAATATGCGGCATTGGTGCACGAGGCAAGAAGTGGACTGGCAGAAGAGCTAAACCGGCTCAGGTTCGCACAAGAAAGGCTCGGGACCTTAAGATCTGCCGAGCTGAGCCAAGAGACACTAGTTGAAACCTATCGGCTTGGACTTGATCGAGGACTCGTGGATGTCCTGAGTTATTACCAGGCAAGGAGAGACATGATTGAGATCCGAGTTGCTCAGACTCAAACGATCGCGGATATCCATCGCTCAAGACTTCTGATAGAAGTCCTCTCAGGTGATCGATGGAATCTTGAAACAGAGAACAATACAAAACAAAAAGAATCGGAGTGAATATGAAACGATGGATTGTAGATATTCTTGCGATACTCTTTGTTGCCGTGGTTGTCGGGTGGGTGGGGATGCAATACGGTCGGCAATCCGTTAAGGGGCACTCCGGACAATCCGATGCGATTGTTGGAAAGGGTGTTCCCGTACAAGTTCGCTTAGCCAGAGAAGGGGTCGTCCCTTTTGAAATTGTGGGATATGGTCAGGTAGGGCCGATTCCCGGTGCAGTCAATGTCTACAGCGTTCCTCTTGAATCGAAGGTTGATTCAATCCTTACAACAACGGGGCAGCGTATTTCAAAGGGTACTGTTCTGATGAGGGTTATGCCGAGTCCGGACACTCTGTTGATGCTGAATCAGGCAGCAGAAGATGTGGCCTATGCAGACCGAGAGTTTGAGTTGGTCAGCCAAAGGGTGAGCATGAAACTCGCCACCGAGTCCGAACTGATTCAAGCCGAGAATGTGAAGAAGCGCGCCCAGCGAATGCTCGATAATCTGCAATCTAGGGGTCTGTCCAAGATCACTGAAATCCTCGCACAGGAGGACGGCATCGTTTCAGATTTACCTTGGTCGCCCGGAGCAATCATCCCTCCCGGTTCTCCGCTGGCAATGGTCATCCCGATCGGCCAGTTGCAGGTCAATTTGTGGATCGAAACTGATGAGATCAGCGGAATACGCATCGGGGACGAGGTTGCTCTCGATTCTATTGAACAACACGGAGTTCAACCCCAAAGGATGGGGACCGTTCGCACGATCGCTCATCAGGTTGATCCAGCAACCAGATTGGTGAATGTAGCTGTAGATCTCAGCGATGATGGATATTTACTTGGGCAGTATGTGAAGGGAACCATAAAAGAAAACTCACCCGTAGGGCTCATCATCCCTAGGAGCGCATTAGTAGCGAAGCCAAATGCGATGGTGATCTACCATGCTTTGGATGGGCAAGCGAAAGAGATTGTGGTTCAACTCATCGCTCAGTCAACCGAGCTTGCGGTGGTTCGAGGGGATGGGCTTGATGCTCAGAGTCAGGTCGTTGTACAGGGTGCCGCGGGGCTCTCTGATGGTACCAAGATTGAGGTTCTCCCATGAATGTTACTGCATGGGCACAGAGGCATCACCGGTCGATCCTGTTCTTTTTAATCGCACTTGGCATCGGCGGGGCGATGAGTATCCGTCAGATGCCCGTTGGATTGTTCCCGCCGACAACATTCCCTCGAGTTGTAGTTTCTATTGAGTCTGGAGATCGCCCTGCATCTCGGATGGAAATCGAAGTAACGGTCCCAGTTGAAGAAGCGCTCCGTGCTGTTCCTGGGATCAAACGAGTCCGATCAACAACCTCGCGAGGAGCCGCTGAGGTTTCAGTTGATTTTGCATGGGGTGAGGACATGATTGCGGCGATGCTGCAAGTGGAATCGGCTGTCGGGCGGCTTTCTGGATCACTACCTGCTGGGGCTAAATTTGAGGTTCGCCGGATGGACCCGACGGTGTTCCCGGTCATTGCCTATTCAGTGGTCAGCGATACAAGGTCACTTGTTGAACTCAGGGATCTGGCGCTCTTTCAAATCCGCCCGTCGTTATCGAGCATTGATGGAGTCGCCAATATTGTGGTGCTCGGTGGACAAACAGCAGAGTACCAAGCGTTCATTGATCCATCGCAGATCGAAGCGTTAGGATTGACTCTGGACGATGTTGCTCGAGCGTTGAGTGGATCCAATGTTGTCCAGGCTGTTGGACGAATTGAGGACCTCCACCGGTTGTACCTAGTCCTATCAGATACCCAGTTCCAAGAGTTTGACTCCATCAAGCAAACTGTAATCCGTATGGATCATGGTGGGGTGGTTCGGTTAGAAGATATCGCGGAAGTGGTTCAAGGGACGGCCCCGCAATGGACGAGGGTGACCGCCGATGGTCATGACGCGGTGCTGTTTCAAGTGTATCAACAGCCCGGTGGTAACACGGTACAGATTGCGCATCAAGCCGAGGCAAAGATGGTGCAACTCGAAACCGTGCTGCCTGCAGATGTGCGGATCACAAAGTGGTATGACCAAAGTGAGTTGATCGTTGCCTCGGCGATGAGTGTCCGTGATGCGATTATCATCGGTATTATCCTTGCGGTTGTCGTGCTGTTATTGTTCTTGAGAAATCTACGGATCACGCTCATCGCTGTTATCAGTGTGCCGTTGGTACTTACCGTTGTCGTTTTGTTGTTACACTCGCGTGGCTTAGGGTTCAATATCATGACCTTGGGCGGGATGGCTGCAGCCGTTGCATTGGTGATCGATGATTCACTCGTCATGATTGAGCATATTCTTCGTCGGTTTCATGAGGAGAGTGGCACAGTTCGTGAGAGGGTACTGGTTGCCGCTTCGGAGTTTACACGCCCATTGGCGGGGTCGAGTGCTGCCACACTGATTGTCTTTGCCCCGCTCGCGTTCCTCTCCGGAGTGACTGGCGCGTTCTTTGGAGCATTGTCTATCACTATGGCCACATGCTTGTTGGTTTCATTCTTTATTGCGTGGATTGCGGTCCCCATCCTTGCGATGCATGTGCTCCATATCGAGGATGCAGAAGAGCCCGGAGGTCATGATTCGCTCATGAGCCGAGGGTACCAAAGATTGATTGGAGTCCTCGGACACATCAGATGGCTCGTTCCTGTCATGCTCGCGGGTGTCCTGCTGCTGGGGTATGTTGCATCAAAGCAGGTTGGGCAGGGATTCATGCCCGCGATGGATGAGGGCGGCTTTATCCTCGACTATGTTGCAGAGCCTGGAACCTCACTCCAAGATACCGATCAGATGGTGCGATCGATCGAAGATATTCTCCAACTCGTCCCCGAAGTTGATACATATTCAAGACGCACCGGGCTTCAACTTGGTGGTGGATTGACCGAAGCAAATTCGGGTGATTTCTTTATCAAACTTATCCCTCAGCCAAGACGGCATGTCGAGCAGATCATGGACGATATCCGGGTGAGGGTCCATGATCGCGTACCCGGTCTTGAGATCGAGATGCCCCAACTCATGGAGGATCTGATCGGTGATCTAACAGCCGTGCCTCAACCGATCGAAATCAAGCTGTTTTCTGATGATGAAACTACGCTCATCGCTACCGCTGAAGCGATTGCTGCCGCGATCGGTAGTGATGTTCCAGGTGTAGTCGATGTAAAAACCGGTGTTGTGCTTGCGGGCGATGCATTGGTGATTCGGATCGATCGGGATCGTGCCGCAATTGAAGGTTTGAGTGTCGATTCGATTACTACTGAACTCGATGCGTATCTTGGCGGCATAACACCGACACAAGTCCAGGTTGGTCCAAAGATGGTGGATATCCGTGTATGGACACCCGAGAAACTCCGGGACAGAGCAAGTGCAATCGAGTCGTTGCGGATCAGAACGCCGAGTGGTGCGTTGGTTCCTATGAGCCGGATTGCTCATGTCGAAACGGTGAGTGGTCAACCTCAGATTACTCGTGAAGATCTCAAAAGAATGATCGCGGTGACCGGGCGGATCAGCGGGCGAGATATGGGTTCGACAGTGCGTGATGTTATATCCAGACTCAATAAATCAGACGGGCTTGTTCCTCCTGGGATTACATGGCGGCTTGGTGGACTCTATGAACAGCAACGCATCGCGATGCAGGCTCTTTTGGCGGTATTCGTAGCAGCGATCGTTCTTGTCTATACGCTCTTGCTCTTTCTTTATGAGGACTTTCGGGTTGCGTTTATGATGATGCTCACAGTTGGATCTGCAGCGGGTATCTCGCTGTGCGGGCTCTGGGTCACTGGAACTGAGCTGAATATTACCGCAATGATGGGGCTGACCATGATCGTCGGCATCGTCACCGAGGTGCTCATATTTTATTACTCAGAGTATGTCGGGCTCGGTCAAGAAGGACCGATGCTCCAGCGGCTGATTCTGGCGGGGCAGAACAGAGCCCGCCCGATCGCGATGACAACTCTTGCCGCCATCCTTGCGATGATGCCCCTTGCACTTGGACTCGGAGAGGGGGCGGCTATGCTCAAGCCGATGGCAATTGCAATCGTCTTTGGTCTCATTGCTCAGTTCCCGCTCGTAATCATTGCATTTCCAATCTTGCTGACGATCGGTGCCAAGAACACCTCTCGGCAATAATGACAAAGAAGAAGATATCTGATCACCATGTTCTGCGGATTCGTCAAATCACGCACTGATCAAACGAAGCTCCCACGCGTTGTATGGGCGGCGGCATGGGTCAGCTTCTTCGCGGATTTCTCCACCGAACTTTACTATGGGGTTCTCCCGGCGTTCTACCTACAAACACTCTCATTGAGTATTGTCACACTGGGCATTATCGAGGGGGTTGCTGAATCTATCGTTGCGATCACCAAACTCTGGAGCGGCACACTCTCGGATCGGACCGGGCACCGCCCTGTGTGGATGGTCGCTGGGTATGGGATCAGCGCATTGGCCAAGCCATTGATGGCCTTTGCTTCCGGCGGAGTTCTGAGTGGATTATTACGGGGAATGGATCGGTTTGGCAAAGGAATCCGAGGCGCTCCTCGCGATGCGTTGCTCTCTGAGAGCATCGATGACCGGAGACGGGGTCGGGCGTTCGGTGTTGTACGGGCGATGGACCATGCAGGCGCATTGGTGGGTGGTGTTGCCGCAGCAGGGTTGCTCGCTCTCGGACTTGTTGTACCACGAGATTTGTTTCTGCTCTCGGTGATCCCAGGAGTCGCGGCGGTTGGGGTGATAATTCTTTTTGTGCGTGAACCAAAGGCACCAAACAAGCCCGTACAAATCAAGCACAAGCCTTTCTCGTTGCTCAGTGCGTGGCACGATGCAACGCCTCAACTCAAGAGCTACCTTTATCCGGCTTCGCTGTTCGCTCTTGGTAACGCCAGTGATATGTTACTTCTGGCGATTGCCTATGAACGCTTTATCGAGAGCGGTTACTCACAGCCTGTTGCGCTAGGCATTCTTCCTCTGCTCTGGGCACTACTCCATGTGATCAAGTCAGTTGGCTCATCGTGGGCGGGATCAAATAGTGATCGGTTTGGTCATCTACCCATGCTCCGCCTTGGGTGGGTTGTGTATTCAGCCGTATACGCTCTTGCGGCATGGCTCGCATTCGGAGGCCCGGCATGGTTGGCGTGGGGGATGTTTGCACTCTACGGATTCTACACAGTGCTTACCGAAGCCCCAGAGAAAGCGTTGATCTCGGCAATGACTCCAGACGGATACAAACGCGGCAGCGCCTATGGCTTGATCCATTTCGTTGCGGGGATAGGGACGCTTCCGGCAACACTCATCGCTTCGGCTGTGTGGTTTAGATTTGGGGCGGGGTATGCCTTTGGAATTGATGCGGCGATTGCTGGATTAGCCGTGCTGTTCCTCGGACGGGTGCGAAGTAGCACGGAAGTTCTAGGAGATCAGGAAGTGTTCTGAAGTGCCTCGTTGTGTTGACTGAGTTGTACACCTTGGAGTGTTCATAATTTAGCTAATCCTGAGAAGATACAGTAGTATGGATTGAACTATGAATCGGCGTCTGCTCGTATCGGTTTGGCGACCCGTTCTTGGATTGATAGTGTTAATAATCCTTCGGAAAGTGATGCGTTGTATTCTAACCCAAAATTTGTACACACCTGGGCGACGATCCCAAGCCCAAGCCCAAAGTGATCCTGATTAGATCGTGATTGTTCTGCACGCCAAAATGGCTCAAAGAGGTGTTGAATTTGCGATTCTGAGAGGTCAACGGGGCCGTTGGTAATCCGGAGCTTCTTTCCATTTGTGGATTGTTGAAGATCAACCTGAATCAAACCGCCGGAGGGTGTATATTCAATCGCATTAGAGAGCAGATTCTGTGTGATGATCAGGATCGCGCCAACTGGTAGGGTCCATTCAATACCAGACTCGTGATCATAATCGATCGGGGTCCCATTAGCCTCAGCCAATGTTTCAAATCGCTTAATCTCAGCCGACAGAGTGGCATGAACATCCGCATTGTCATCTTGTTCAATAATCCTGCAATTGGATTCTCGACCTAACAGTAAGAGAGCCGATAGGAGCGAGGACATCCGATTGACAACGGTGTCGGCCTTCTCGATGGATGACTTCAATCTATCTGGCTCAGGCCATTTTTGGGCTACATCGATTAGTGTGCGAAGCTCAGCAATCGGTGTACGCAACTCGTGAGCGGTTGCATCAGAAAACCGGCGTTCTCGATCGATGGTTTTGCGAATCTGTGTGAGCATATCTCCAAGCGCGTGATAAATAGGAAGGAGTTCACTTGGAACATCATGATCAGGGCGGATAGCAACGAGGTTGTCCGCCTCAATCTCGACAAGTCGAGAAGCAAGATTGTCAAGCGGTTTGAGCCCGCGGTGTACCCCCCACAATACAAGTAGCCCCGTTGTAAAAAGGACGAGCAATCCGGTTCCAATGATCGCCGTATTGACCGCTGCAATTGCCTCCTCGACTGGTCCCCTCTCACCGGCTACCAAAATCGTTGCGAAGCGATTCCCTTGGTCTGTAGAGTCTGCTGAAAGTCTTGATGTGGAGCCAAGTTCGACGGTAATCATCACCGCGTCTCCATCGGAATCATCTAAGAGTTCAACTTCCGCCCAACTGGTTGTGCCGACTGGTGGACGCTGGGTTTCGTCTTCTTCCCACTGATAGTTTCCAGCACTGGAAACTACTGTCCCATCATCTGCGATGACAGTATAAACATTTGGAGGACCGCGACTACCATCGATTTCAAAGCGGATGATTCCCTCATCGAGACTCACAAATGTGGCGAGCGTCTGTGCCTGCGCGAGTAATGCTCCCCGATATTGCCCCATCAGATTGCGTTCAGCCACCAAATACAGAGCAATCCCCCCGACCAGCATCGAACCCAATACGCCGGAAATGAGCAGGATTAGCAATCGAGACCTAATTGATTTCATCGATCAGCTTCCTTATCGATCGTCTCCTTGATCTCGTAGCCAATACCCCGGCGCGTGAGGATCGCGTTTTGGCAACCAGCGGCGTTCAGCTTGCGTCGTATAGATGCAACGATGGAATCGATCGCATTGCTCCATACCGGGTTCATGGAGTCGTACACATGCTCCTCGATTTCAGATCTTCGTACAGGACGCCCTGACTCAAGGGCGAGGTATTCGAGTACGGCGTACTCTTTGGGTGCCAGCTGAACTTGGTTCCCTTCGATGCTCACCGTCTTGGCAGTGATGTCCATGACAAATCCGCCACAATGGAGGACGCTCGATTTGCGCCCATGAGAGCGTCTCCCCAGTGTCTCAACGCGTGCCAGAAGTTCTTCGAAGGCAAACGGCTTGATGAGATAATCGTCAGCCCCCGCATTCAATCCCTCGACACGCTGCTCTACTCGATCCCGGGCACTCAATATCAGTACATGTCCGTCCCATTGCTTTGAACGGAGTCGCCGTAGAACAGTCAGCCCATCAACCTCAGGGATCATCAGATCCAGCACCATCAGGTCGTATTCTGTCGTCTGAGCAAAGATCAGCGCTTCACGCCCATTGTCGACCGCATCCACGATATGACCCGATTGTGTCAGCCCGTCTACAAGACTCTCACGCAACACCTTCGCATCTTCTACAACAAGTACTCGCATGTGTGATTATACCTTAAGCAGATGAAGAACCCCCGCCCGTTGTCCCCGTAGGGGGACGGAGAAGGAACGGGGGTGGGGGTTCAACGGGGGATCAAGCTGAGGGGCTTGGTTATCAGATCAAATTAGTCATCATCTTCTTCATCGGAGTCTTCGTGGTCGTCGTGATCATCTCCATCATGATCAGCATGGCCGTTTTCATCGGATTGATCGCCGAGGAGATAATCTTCAAGATCTCCGGTAGCAAACGCGGCGACCTCAATAATTTTTCCGTCAACAAGCACATCCATTTCATAGTAAAACAACTGCACATGCTCGGCATCCTGGATCTTCGCCCCAGGGTAGTCCTTCATGATTTCCTTGAGCACCGCGCCTGGGATCTGATTTGAACGCACCGGTGTTTCGATCTCAATGATCTCACCCAAGTCAGTCAGAGTGATGCTCGCGGTTGCACCGAGATGATTATGCTCGATTTCATACTTAGTGATAGATTCGTCAACAATCCGCTCGACTCGAGTCGGTTTCTCGTGATTTGTTTTTGTGTTGAACGCATCCTGTACTGCACGAGGAGCTTCACTAAACGGAATCTCAAATACCTGTTCGTAGTTGTCAGACTCCCCATCACCTTCGTCTTCAGTATCCATACCCATAAAGGTGCCATCTTCACCGACTTCAAACTCAAAGTCACCACCCTTCCCTTCAACTTCTACGCTGTATACAACGATCCCATCTTCGGTTTCCCGCTCGATCTGCTCGATCTTTCCACCCTTGGCGTGTTGATCGATTGTGTGGCGGACGGCCTTAGGAAGTTCAGCGAGTTTTACGGTCTCCTCGCCTTGTATGAGCGGAGCGGTAAAACCGATCGCTGCTCCTGCCGCCGCTGCGATAGCTACGATGTACAATGCTTTGCGTGCTTTATTTTTCATGGTAAGCCTTTCATTAATTATTTTGTAGAGCGTTTCATCGGATTCACTCTTGTATTGATTAGTTGTACGATTGATCTTCTATCCAAGTGTGAGCGGAAGATGAGCATCCATGAATTCATCGCGACAACGGATTCAGGTTAGAGCCTTGTGTATTCAAACTCACAATATTCTGTTTCGCTGATGAATCACTTTTAGCCGCCAAGTAGCTGTATCCGATACGGTAGAAAAACGCGCCGACAACATACCCGTTTTTGCGAACCTCATACTCTTGTAATGGACCCATCCGCTCAAAGTACTTCTCAGGAATCTTGGAACTAAGTCGATCTGATGTGAAATCAACAAGAACCACATCCCGCCCGACTACCTGATTGGGTGTGCACCAATCATCCCACATCAATCCTGAGTACCCAACAAGACCGCGACCGCCGACGGTGTGATCCGAGGTGTTTGATGGATGATAAAATGAATACTCCGAGGTGATGAAGTAATCGTGAAGACCAATAACAACTGGAGTTGATCCCGATTGCGCACCGAGTTCAGTAGCAATTGCTGATATCGATTCACTCATCTCTTCCCATGCGACGGGGAGTTCCATGTGTGGGAACCGGGGGGAAGCCGGTGGCCCGATCGTTATTACATAGAGCGAACCACCATAGAACAGCATCAAGGCAACAATCGAGGGTTTCCAGAGTCGCTGTCCTATGCGAGAAGCCCGAGAGAGTTGAATATCCGCCCGATTGATCATCGCGTAGGCCAAGAGCGGAATGGCTGCCAGCCATAGAGGCCCGGTCCAGTGGATCTTGGGGTTATCTTGCAAAGCGTGGAGAACAAAGACTGTCAAAGGAACAAGCGTGAAGACCAACGAGAAAAGCCGGACACGCTTCCCGCTAATTTCCATCTGAGCCAGATCTGGACCGCCCAATCGTCTTGGCAACATCGCTTGAAGGACGCCCGCTGCTCCGAGCGGAGTCAGGCACACGATCACCGCTCCAATGAGCAGATGAAGTGAAAACTCGTACGCACCGGACCATCTCCTTGTGCCTTGAAAGGCAAACGAAACCCACTCGTGCTGTATATTCCATACGATCACGGGTAAAAAGAGTATCGCTGCGATCAGTACACCAAGATACGGCTGCGGGCGAACGAACCACTTCCTACATTTTGGATCAAGCGCGAGATATACAAGTGTTGCTGGACCAATCAAGGCGATGCTGTATTTGGAGAGCATCCCAATGCCTAGGCACACACCGAGCCCGATCCACGACCATCGACGATCCTGTAGCAAGGCACGCTCAAGAAAGAACAAGCAACCGGCCCACGCGGCATAGAGCGGCGCGTCAGGCATCATCAGGAAACCCATGCCAAAGTAGATAGGCAGGATCGAGAGTAGCATTACTGCCCGTAACGCTACGGTCTTATCGAAGAGATTCCGGCTTAAGTGGTACACAAAGAACGCGCTAACACCCCAAGACATCAGCGATGGGATGCGTACTGCAAGCTCGTTGTTTCCAAAGATACTCGTACTCATCCAAATCAACCAGGACACCATCGGGGGATGATCCAGGTATCCAATGTCAAGGTGCATCGCGTAGTTCCAGTAGTACGCTTCTTCAGGGATGAGATCGACAATTCCCGCAAACACGATCCGTAGGGCCAGTGAGTACGCCACTACCGCGATCGCAAAGACTCGCCAACGAATTCCATTCGTTGTGCGTGAATCTCGATTACCAAAGACAAAGTATGCGAAACCGAAGTAGTTAACGATTGTCGCCGCTGCAATGGCGGGCAATATAGCGATCAGGGCAGGGACTGTGTCGGAGCTTATCAACGACTCTAGAACAGCCCCGCGTAGAAAAAGTGCCAATACGCAGACTACCAGAAACTGGATGTATCGGTAGGTCCCACTGCCCTCATCGCACTGATTGGCAGACCGGAATGCCCATCGTGCGTTCAGCGTGTAGTTTAAGATAGTTGCCGCGACAAAGCCCGTTATATGCGCAGGTTCAATACCAAACCCGGCACGCAAGAGCCCTAGAAATATGAGCATGTCGAGCATGAAGCCCATCAATCCGACAGCGGCGAATCTGGTCACTGTACCTACAGACGAGTTTCCGCCAGCCAAAGAAGACATCTGCTTCAAACACCCGATGCTTTCGCCCAAGCTCATCTTTGATATGCCATGAACACGATCAACAAAGGTAATGGGAACCTCGTGTATACGAAACTCATCCCCGCCACGGGCCAGAACTTCTAGCCCGAGTTTGAATCCTGTTGCCTGAGATCCGAGTTCAATCAGCTGCGTTCTCCTCATGGCAAAATTCCCGGACATCGGATCATTTGCGTCAGCGAACGGCCATGAAAGCGCACCAGCTATACGCGAAGTTAACCGACGATGCATGGGCCAACCAGGCGTACCACCGCCGGGCATATACCTACAACCAATCGCCATCTCATGGGTGCCTTCCAGAATCGGCTTTACAAGTTGAGGGAGCACCTCTGGCGGGTGACTCAGATCAGCATCGATCACCATGACTACATCTGTTGTGCATTGCTGGGCCGCCTCAAGCACATCTCCCGAGAGCCCGCCGATCCCAGAGCACTTGATGAGCCTCACGGGTCCTGATCTGGCCCACTCAGCCGTTTTCGCTTGGGTGCCATCTGATGATCCGCCGTCTGCAACCACGATTTCGACATCCAGCCCATTGCGATTGGCACAGTCGAGCAACCGAGTAAACAACTCGTCTAGATTTTTCACTTCATCTAGAGTTGGGACAAGAATCGAAACCGAGCATTGCGAATTTAATCTCGCCTCTACACATTCAAAATCAGGACCGAACAGTTCATGGGCATAAACCTCTATGGTCTTACTTTTCTGATCTAAAAGTGACATAAGGCTCTCCGAAGTTGGTATCAATGCAGGCATGGAAACCCACGCCGTGATGAATGCATCAGCAAGCTGTGCTTGTGGTGCAATACCATCTTGGTAGAGAAATCTGCATAAACATGAGCAAATGATGACGGTTAAAATGAACGGATTCAGCCGAAATCAAAACCGGCCTACAGAACTACAACAACCATCGAATCACAGTCGGATTGAGTGGGCTAGCAGATTGAGTAGGGGGCCAGCGAGTTTGTGTGGCATGTATGAGGCATTCAGTTCAGCCTTCATGCGGCTTTCTCTCGCTCTTTGACTTCGATGTCGAGTCGAAAGAGCTTCGGGTCACCACCAGTCGATTGTCTATTGATTCGAATCGTTGGCTCCACGCCTCCTCTCTGAGTGTAACGAACAGGATCCCGCTCAGTACCAGTCAATCGTTCATTCGGTGTATGAGCATGATGTGCTCCATGCACACGATACTGATTGTACCAGATTTGAAACTGATCGAGCCGCTCTTGAATCCGTGCTTCAGTTGGGATGAGACAACTCGGTCGTAACCAACTCTTTAATGTGCGGAAGAACCGCTCGATCTTCGCATTGAGTTGCCAGACACGGACCTTGCAACGAACATGCACAATTCCATGAGCTCGGCATGCATCAGTAAACTGCATACGAAACTGCGATCCACGATCGCTGATCAAGAACCGGGGTGTATTACCAGATTGCACCGCAGCTTCCTGAATCAGTATGGTCATGTCATCCGTAGTTGCCCGCCGGTTAAACGCCTTGATTGTCAGGAGCTTCCGCGTATACCCATCCAGCACCGCTGCGATTTCATAGCGTTTCCAGAGTATTCTCATTTCAGTGATATCGGTATGCCAGACGAAGTGGGGTATCTTCGGGGTTAAGAGATGGCTGGCATCCCCAGCATTCGGAGTGGGAGCATTACTTCGCCAACGATCAGATTTAGATTGATCTTCTTCGAGGATCCGTCGGACTGAAGATCTGCTGATCTGGATACCTGCACGGATCATGTGCCGTGCTATCGTCTTCGTTCCAAACTCACGTTCAGGGCACAGCCGTCGGATTTCATGCACGGTCCATCGCACGGCTTCATGCAATCGATTCCATGGTGGTGCACCCAATAAACGCTCTGCTCTCCCTTTGTCTCGCAAGGCTCGTCGCCAGTTCCTAATCGTGTTGGGATGAACCCCGAATCGAAGGGCGGTTTGTTTAGAGCTCCATCCTCTGAGGACGGAGAGTTGTAGTATCTCAGCACGCTGCCTTTGATCAAACTGAGGCCGCCTTCGGGGTGGTTTGGCCATCCGTTGCGACCGGAATATGGCCAGCTCCCGTTCGAGCAAAGCGGTCTCTGTGTATAGGTGGTCGCGTTGTCCAATCATTCTCGTCATCGGTGCCACATGGGACAGTGCACGAGTGCGAGCCAGCCCGTATCCTTGAGCCATGGCGAGCGCAATCGAGTCAATCAGGTGCCACAAACTTGGCGATTTAGACGGAGATCGCGGTATTTTGCGATGTCCAGGTGTTGGCGTTTGGACAGGGTGCATATCGCCAGAAATCGATGTTTTAGGCCCATTCATGGCTGATATTAGCGAGATTCAAAGCCGTTTGTTGTTCAAAAAAGCGGACAAAACGGACATCAAAGGCCACAACAAACTGCTGGCCCCCCACGGTACGGGGCAAAGAGGCGATTAATCCGACAAGAACTCGCCCTGTGAGAGGATGAGAGACTGTTTGACATATCTGGGATCTCTCCCCGTTGACTGCGCCACAAAATGATGTTTCGGCCAGTAGGGGGCCAGCGAGTTTGTGTGGCATGTATGAGGCATTCAGTTCGGCCATCATGCAACTTTCTCTCGCACTTTGACTCTCCCCGTTGACTAGCTACCAGAGGCTGGTGCTTTGCTTACTCCGCTGTCCCATCACATGAACCGCCCGTACTGAGTGCTTACTCATAGAATACCGGAGAGCCCCAGTCGAACAAAGTTCGGTCCCTAAGGTGACCGCCATGACTGAGTCGATCAATCAGTTCGTCCGGTCGAGGACGCATGTCGTCGAAAATACTGAGTAGTTCTTCTTCCTCGCACCGCAAGCTATAGAGACTATTCTGGAAGGCATCGAAGAAGTTTGTGCCAGAGGTAAGGTTGTTTGCAATTAGTGTTCCAAAGGCAGATGCCACGAATGAGCGTGCAGGCCATAGGTGTGAAATCACTGCCTGATTCCTAGATGCCAACAACGGTGCAATGCCGAGCCTTGGTGGAGCATCCGTCGTCATGACATTCCCGCCATCACAAATGTTCAAAAAGAGCAACCGACGATTGTTTGCCGGAACAGGACGTTCAGCCAGCTGCGAGAGGGATATTGAGGCCTCCTTTTCGACTGATAGCAAGATATGAGCAGCATGGGGATCAGGTGCGCTGAACTCGCCATGGGCGTTTATCCAGAGAGCATCGAACTGACTGTCGTCGTATAGCTCGAAAAACTGCTCGGGAGTCAGGTCATCGAGTATTTTAGTGACTTCAATTTGAGCTGATTGCATGATAGCTGATACAGCATCTAGCTCGGTATGCCCGCCCATAGTTCCTCCAGCTGACCACAGCATGACACGTCGGAGCTTCCTATCTGTGCTGGGTTCTTCATAGCTTGTCACGATGGGCCACGTGCGATCGAGGTGCTTCTGCATCAATGCTTGCAAGGGATGGCAAAGTGATTGGATTGGTAACAAAGCCGTCGCTGAGATCTGATGACTCTCACTATCGATTGCGAGTTTGTCCAGGCAATAGAACCTGACCAATGCCTTCTCAAAGGCTTCGGCATACGCAGTATCCCAAATGCCAGCTTTCTCAGGCGGATGAATCGCGAAGCTTGCGTCATCGGCGATTGTGTTGCTGCTACCCAAAGCTATATTCTGAATCCTAAACAACTCTGAATACGCATCAGGCTCCCTCACATATGTCAGTACATGATCGCGCCCAGCAAAGACAGGGCCATCTGGAAAGGTTGGAGCGCACACGAGTACAGGGGCTATTCGTTGGTGCTCCAGGGGAACTGAGTACCACGCGCCAAGAAGGGACAACACGAGGTCGGGACGGCCTTCACAGACTAGTCGCCCTAAGAATGGTCGGATTACATCAAACAGCCGTGCCTGCACATAGTTGAAGGCTGCCGTATCTGTGACCGTACTGTTTGTATTGACCGCAATTGCTGCAGCGGCTTCAGCGATCCCCTCGTATTCTGTGACAGCATCAGATCGGGTAGAACGGTTAATGAGTAGTTGTAACTTTTCATGTCCGACCAATAGATCTGCATGCTGTAGGCCCATTTCAGCCCACTCATGAGAAGGCTTTGTCGAGTATTGACCTGATCTGCAGGATAGCTGTATGCAAATGGTCTTCACCACCATAGCGTTTGTACCAGGTGCAGTTGCTATCGCCTCAAGAGATGCCACCGATGCATTTGCTTCGACCTCGCGGTCGTTTCGGCTCAACCAAGTAGCCAGATGGCACGAAGCATCGACCGCAGATTTTTGCTCATCGTCTGTCAAATGCGCACTTGCCCACGGTAATAATTGCTTCACATCATCTAACACCATGCCTACAAGTTCTCGATGACCGCCTTCTTTCCAGCTGTAGTAAAGACATGTTTCAATCCAACCAAGTACTGTTCGTCTTGCATCGCCAACTTGAACTAGGCGTTGATCGTTAAAGAATCGCAAGAGGCGACTTGGAAAGTGGTCAGCCTCAGTGGCTTCTCCAGCAGACTGGGCGGTCCACTGCAGATCTGATAACCCGCACAACAACCATTCATATGCGCGGGACCAACGGCCACATCCGACACACTCCATAGCCATGCGAAACGAAAGGTAAAGCCGAACATACTCAGAATCACATGAGGCATCAGTAGTGGCATCCTTGAGATCAAGCAAGAGTGGTGAAAGAAGTCGAGATAAAGAATCCACATCAAGTCGACCTAAATCTATTTCAGTATCGATCAGGTCCAAAACAGCGAGAAGCTGAGTATTGCTACCCCATGGCTTGGTAGACAAGAAAGCAGTATGTGATGCTTGGGTAGTCGTTTTAGCGAATCTGGGTAGTAGGCCGTCTGTTTCGGACATAAAGCACTCCTCCGCGTGGGCAAGACGCAGCACTTAACCTTAAAGGATCAGATACTACCACGAAGTGTGCATGACTCACTCTCCGCTCATTAATGCGATTATAAGCTTTCACCCAAATCCAGATGGTCTAGTTGGGACTGACCGTTCGCAATGCGACTGATTTTCGGTGCTAGGGCGGTGCACCATTGATTAAGACAGATTAATGGGATCGTGAGGGGCTCTTTTGTTGCAATCCAATTTTACAGAACCGCTTCATAGGGGACTAAAAAAATACACTCTGGGTTCAGATTTCGAACACACCGTATCCGAGTTGTCTTAATGCATTATTCGATTTTTTCACATAGCCGGTTGCGATCTTTGAGCATGCGGCCCATGGTCGAAAAAATGAAGGATGCCGACCACGCAAGGTAGAGCAACCCACACAGGCCTTCCGTTACAGCAATAAAACGAAGATGGCCGGTAGGCAGAACATCACCGAAACCGATCGTTGTGTAAATCGTTGCAGACACATAGAGATGACCGAATGGCCCTTCGGCGCTGGATCCGCTGATCGTTCCAAGATCGATTACATGCCATGCGAAGTAGAAAGCCAGAGCGAAAATGACGATGTCCACCATGTGGCTGATGTAGATGCTCAGCATCAGACAAAAAAACCGATGTGATGTGAGATGAACGGCATCCAGTGTGTGACGGGCGGCAACCATGAAGAACCCAAGCCGAAATCCGGTTGTTAGGAGGACGAGAACAAGACTAAGTAGCACGGCTACAGCCATTGGATACTCTATCCCAGGAAGCAACCCAATTGGCCAGATTACAGATTGGACACAATAGAAAATAGATAGCGTTTTCTTGGTTTTCACGGATGATTCGGTGGAATCGGGAGGTTGGTTGCCGGAGTAAGATGGTAAAAGAGTGATAGGTGCACGATTTGACGAATAATTCGGCAACTCGATGAGATCTCTAGATCGAGTAGCGATACACCCCGATGGATTTACACACCTCACTGAACTAGACTCAACTGAATGATTCGAATGCTGACCATCCTGATTCTCTTGCTTGCGGGAATCCCGCGGGTTGGCATTGGGATGATTGGCACAGCCGGAGACGCTGGCTGTAACGATGCTGATTGTCAGCCTGTGGTTGTCGAATCGAGTTGCTGCAGCGATCCTGTACCCGCCATTGATATGGACGAATACTGTCCTATGTCGGGCGGGCCTTGCCGTTGTGGAGTCAGTCCTGGTAATGACAGGAATGAGTTGCCTGAAGTTCCGCTCCAACGGAGTGAGTCTCAGATTACTCTGGGTCTTTCCGCTGATCCTGTTCGGATATGTGTTTGGACGGCGAACAATGATGAGCATTCCGCACCAATGGCGGGGCTTGTAGGAAACCTCCACGCACTTCGCACACACTGTGAAACACAAGCCATTCTGGGTATCTGGAGAACTTAGAACGAGGATCCATAGGGGCAATGCGCGCAAAGCGTTTTGTTCTCATGATGTGATCCGCCGTTCTATTTCACTCTCAATCAAGTAGATATCTAGGAGTTTGCTATGGCTTCCAGCCTATGCATGGGCGCATTGAGCGCTGGTTTAGGGCTTGTGTTCCTTGCCGGGTGTTCAACGAGTCCGTTTGATTCACCATCCAGTTCGAGACGATCTGCGCTCCATCGGCTGAGTATGTCCGATGGTTCAGGAGCAGAACTCGCTTCGGTCTACAGGGACCAGGACGAGGATACTGAGCATGTGGCGATGGTTGTGGACTCAAAACCCGAGTCGTTTGTTCGATACGCCTTGTATCACAGTCCAATGGTTGAGCGTGCGTATCAGCAATGGCGGGCTGCAAGTGAGCGGCTGCCTCAGGTACGGTCGCTTCCCGATCCTCGTTTGAATATTGGATTTTTTCTTGACGAGGTCGAAACCCGTGTCGGGCCTCAGCAAGCAAAAGTTGGGTTTCAGCAAACCTTTCCGTGGATTGGGAAGCTACAGGATCGTGAGGATGCAGCGGCTCGGGGCGCGCTTGCGGCATGGTATCAGTACCAAAATATTCAACTGATTGTCGTTGAGCAGGTTGTCATCGCACTAAGGGATCTCGTGTATCTCGATGAAGCGATCAAGATTACCAAGGAGAGCTATGCACTACTCGGTTCGTTCGAAGAAGTCGTGCGTGCGAGGTATCGGGTTGGCGCTGGGTCGCATCCGGAACTGATTCGAGTTCAGGTTGAGCTTGGGCAACTTGAGGATCGAATACTGGGGCTTGAAGCACTCCGGCCATCGTATGTAGCCAATCTCAATGCATTATTGAACCGACCACCTGAAGAGGATATCGGCGAGAGGATCAGCCTCACAAACTCGGTCATCTCGGAAAGTGCTCTGAAGATTTCGCAATCGGCTCATGAGTGGAGTCCGGTACTTCAGTCGATCACCCAGCGAGTTGAACAAGAACGGATTGGCACGAAACTCGCTCAGAAAGAAGGGTATCCAGATCTGACTGTCGGTATTGAGTACATCGTGACTCATGAAGCTGCGAATCCATCGATTGCCGAGAGTGGGGATGATCCAATTATGCTCACCTTTGGGATCAACTTGCCCATTTGGCGAGAGAAGTACGATGCTGGCGTGCGTGAGTCGATTGCGAAGCGGCTTTCGATGGGCCGTGAACTGGACTCGTCAACAAATCAACTCACAGCGAAGGTATACAAAGCGTGGTTCGAGCATACGGATGCGGATCGACGGGTACGACTGTATGAGGACTCATTGATACCGAAAGCTCAGGAGTCGCTTTCAGCATCGCTTGGTGGATTCCGTGCCGGTGATTCAGAGTTCTTGGATCTGCTCGATACCCAGCGCACTCTGCTTGAGTTCTCAATATCAGCAGAAAGAGCGAGAGCCGATCGAGGGAAGGCACTGGCGACGCTCAATCGCCTTGTTGGTCGGCCAGTAGCAACAATCGATGAGAGTTTTTCTCCAAGCAACGGTGATCAATCAACAGATGAAACAGTAGATGAGGTGCAGCCATGAGTTTGTTGAGAACAAGAATTACTCCTGTATTGAACTGGGTTTGGACGCATACTTCCGCTGCTGTTGCTTTGGTACTGATCGTTGTAGCGTTGCTTGTTGGCTACAACATCGGAAGCCCAAGTACCGCTGTAGATCCAAAGCCGGATCATTCAGAGCATGCGGGACCCGAAGAGTCCGGCCCACAGATGTACACATGCTCGATGCATCCTTCCGTGCGACTGACGGACCCGAACGCAAAGTGTCCGATTTGCTTTATGGATCTGATTCCCGTCAAGGATAACGCGAGCGGTGATGGCGCTGAGATCCAGCTGGTGCTCTCTGAGTCTGCAAAGGCAATGAGCAAAATCGAAACAGCTGAGGTCGGGAGATTCTTTCCATCCGCCGAGAATCGATTATTTGGCAAGTTGGTGTATGACGAGACTTCGGTGGCGCGGATCAGTACGTACTTTCCTGGAAGAATTGACCGTCTCTTTGTGAACTACATCGGTGTGCGTATTCAAGAAGGGGACCATCTTGCTGAGCTATACAGCCCGGACCTGCTTGCATCATTTGAAGAACTTGTACAGGCGAAGAAGTCCGCAGAGAATGCGAGCGTGGGGAGTGCATTCCTACGAGAAACAGCGAACCAAACTCTCCAGGCTTCGAGAGATAAACTCCGGCTTTTTGGGCTCACAGGAGAACAGATCGAGCAAGTGGAGTTGGGAGATTTCGCATCCGATGAGTTGACTGTCTATTCACCGATTGGTGGCGTTGTCACACATCTTGCGGCTCGTGAGGGCGATTATCTTGATACTGGTGATCCGATTGCAACGGTCTCCGATCTGAGTCGTCTCTGGCTTGATCTTGAGGCGTATGAATCACAGTTGTCGATGCTCCGTTGGGGTTTGCCGGTGACCTTCACTGTTGAAGCTCATCCGGGAGAGATCTTCGAGGGGCAGGTGTCGTTTATTGAGCCGATTGTTGACGAGCAGACACGCACGGCTGCGGTCCGGGTTGCGGTTGACAACTCCGAGATGAGGCTCAAGCCTGGCATGTTTGCAACAGCGGTGGTCCGGGCGAGAGTTGCTGCTGATGGTGCGGTTCTTTCTGATGATCTTGCTGGGAAGTGGGTGAGTCCGATGCATCCGACGATTGTCAAGGACGAGGCGGGGGCTTGCGATGTGTGTGGAATGGACCTGGTGACCGCCGAATCACTAGGTATCGTCGGGGATACATCGCAAACGGAGATGCCGATGGTGATTCCTCGGAGTGCGGTTCTGTTTACCGGGACTCGATCGGTGGTGTACATACAGGTTCCTGATAAGGAACAGCCAACATATGAGGGGCGAATCGTCGATCTTGGGTTACGGGCGGGCGAGTTCTACACGGTTCGCAGCGGGCTCAAGGTGGGTGATCAAATCGTGGTCAATGGCGCATTCAGGATTGACAGCGCCATGCAGATTTCTGCCAAGCCAAGCATGATGATGCCGAGCGGCGGGGGTGGCGGAGGCGGTCACAATCATGGAGAGAGTCCATCTTCAATGGGCTCATTTGAGATGAAATACTCGGTGCCTGGTGGGTTTGTCGAAGATTTAGGCCCCGTCTATACGGCTTATTTGGATGCTCAAGAACGGCTCGCTGATGACGATCTGAGTGGCTATCTCGATGCAGCGAAGCTGCTAGATCGTTCGGTTGAATCAGTTCGAGTGGTTGGTCTTGTTGGTGAATCACTCGGTACTTGGCGGCGTGTGGCGAGCAAACTGTCACTGGAATCGCCCTCAACAACGATGGACGCTGCACGGTTGAACTTCGAACGAATGTCCGAAGCGATCATGGAACTGCAGGACCGGTTTGGGAATGCAGCGGATGAAACGATCTATACGGCGTATTGCCCAATGGCCTTCGATTTCAAGGGAGCCAAATGGATTCAGCGTGGTCAAGAGATCAATAACCCATACTTTGGCAGCGAGATGCTGCGCTGCGGTGATATTGAAAAATCACATGAGCCGCTTGGCTCGCAAGACCATGACAGTATGGATATGAACATTGATCCAGATATGGAAATGGACATGCCAGATGCTGCTGAACACGAAGGGCATAACCATGACTGATCTGGAACACAATCCGGGTTTGGTGAATCGTGTCATCCGGTTCTGTCTCGAACAGAAGTTGGTTGTTGCGATCCTTCTGTTTGTCATGATCTTTTGGGGCGTGCTTGTTGCGCCTTTTGATTGGAAAATGGGAGATCTGCCGAGGGACCCGGTACCTGTTGATGCCATCCCAGATATCGGTGAGAATCAGCAGATCGTGTTCACTGAATGGATGGGACGATCTCCTCAGGATATTGATGATCAGATTTCGTATCCCATGACGGTGGCGCTTTTGGGTATTCCCGGTGTCAAGGATATTCGGAGTTACTCCGTGTTCGGGTTCTCAACGATTTATATCGTCTTTGAGGATGGCATCGAGTTTTATTGGTCACGATCTCGGGTACTTGAAAAACTCAACTCACTCCCAGCTGGGACACTTCCAAATGGCGTAGTCCCAACACTTGGACCTGACGCAACCGCATTGGGGCAGGTCTTCTGGTACACACTTGAAGGGCGAGATTCTGATGGGAACCCGACAGGAGGATGGGAGCCCGATGAGTTGCGGTCAATCCAGGACTTTACCGTCAAATATCAACTCGCAGGGGTTGAGGGTGTCAGTGAAGTCGCTTCGATTGGTGGGTTTGTTCGTGAATATCAGGTTGATGTGAACCCAGACGCCATGCGTGCGGCGGGGATCACACTCAAACAAGTCATCAGTGCGGTTCGCAAGAGTAATCTTGATGTTGGTGCTCGGACTCTCGAAGTGAATCGAGCGGAGTACATTGTTCGGGGGATTGGGTTTATCGAGGATCCAGAGGATCTTGAACAGACGGCAATCACTGCACGAGACGGGCAGCCAATTTTGATCGGGGATATTGCTCAAGTGGGGTACGGTCCTGCGCTTCGTCGTGGTGTGCTCACGAAGGCTGGTGTTGAGGCGGTTGGTGGAGTGGTTGTCGTTCGATATGGCGAGAATCCTATGGCAACGATCGAGCGTGTGAAAGAACAGATTGTTTCGACGGCCTCGGGATTACCCACCAAAATCTTGAGCGATGGCACTGAATCACAGGTGACCATTGTCCCGTTTTATGATCGCTCAGGGCTCATCAAGGAAACACTGGGAACGCTCAACTCAGCAATCGAGCAGCAGGTGTATGTGACGATCATCGTGGTCGTGTTGATGGTGATGCATCTACGGAGCAGCATACTCATTGGCGCGATGCTTCCAATCACGGTGATGGGGACATTCATCGGGATGAAAGTGTTCAGGGTTGATGCGAATATTGTGGCGCTGTCTGGGATAGCTATTGCGATTGGCACGATTGTGGATATGGGGATCGTGCTCTCGGAGAATATTCTTCGTGGTCTTGATGATGCTGACCCGACAGAGTCTCGGCTTGAGGTGGTCTATCGAGCGTCGTCGGAGGTCGGGGGGGCGGTGCTTACGGCTGTGGCAACGACAGTTGTCGGATTCTTGCCGGTGTTCACGATGGAAGCGGCGGAAGGCAAGCTGTTCAAACCGCTTGCCTATACCAAGACATTCGCCCTGATCGCATCGATCATCATTGCCCTGACGATCCTGCCCGCTGCGGCTCAGGTTCTGATGGGATTCCGGGTTCCGATCAAGTCGATGCGGACGATTTCTTCAGCGATGCTCGCTGTGGCTGGGGTCTGCATAGCCATTTGGATTCAGCCGCTTGGTGGTATATTGATCGCTGCGTTCGGAATGTTTTATTTGATCGAACCAGCATTACCCAAACTTGTTGCAAGGTCTTTGCTTTGGTCGGCGAACCTTGTTGTGGTTGGAGTGGTGCTTGTGGTTCTTGCCGGTTCATGGGAGCCTTTAGGACCAGAGCCTGGCTTGATTGGGAATGCGATATTTATTGGTTCCATCGTTGGTGGATTACTGTTGGTGTTCTGGGTAATCCGAATACTGTTCCCACTCGTGCTTGCGTGGGCGCTTAAGCATAAAGTGATTGCGCTCTCGCCTGCCATATTCATTGTTCTCTTTGGCTCAACTGTTTGGCATGGGTTTGACCAGGTATGGGGGTGGTTGCCAGAGGGAGTCCGCCAGAATGAGCGAACGGTCAAGATTGCCCATTCGCTCCCCGGATTGGGTTCGGAGTTTATGCCTTCGCTTGATGAGGGATCGTTCTTGTATATGCCGACGACGATGCCGCATGCATCTATTGGTGAGGCAACGGACATACTCAAAGAGCTTGATCTGCGGATTATGAGTGTCCCCGAGGTCGAGATGTCGGTCGGGAAGATCGGGCGGGTTGATAGCCCGCTGGACCCGGCACCGATTTCGATGATCGAAACCATCATCGAGTATGCAGACGAATACATCATGGATGACAGGGGGCATCGAATTCTCTTTGCGGTTGATGATGAGGGTAAATATCTCAGATCAGAGTCCAACGAACTCATTGAAGACGATGATGGTGAGCCCTACCGCCAGTGGCGTGATGAGATTCAATCGCCGCAGGATATCTGGGATGAGATCGTGCGGGTTGCGGAGATGCCTGGTGTGACAAGCGCCCCCAAGCTTCAGCCGATCGAGACTCGGATTGTGATGCTCCAGTCAGGATTCCGTGCTCCGATGGGTATCAAAGTCTACGGGCCAAGCTTGGAGTCGATTGAATCGTTCGGCCTTGAACTCGAACGCTTGCTCAAAGAAGTGCCTTCGGTGCAGCCCGCTGCGGTCTTTGCGGATCGTGTGGTTGGGAAGCCGTATTTAGAGATCGAGATCGACCGTGAGAAGATCGCCCGGTACGGGATACAGATCGATGATGTGCAGGAAGTTATCGAGGTGGCTATTGGCGGGAAGCCGTTGACGATGACCGTTGAGGGCCGTGAGCGGTACCCGGTGCGGGTCCGGTATTTGAGAGAGTTGCGAGATCAGCCCGAGACACTTCTGGATATTCTTGTCCCTGCGCCAGATGGAACGCAGGTTCCTCTTGGAGAGCTCGCCACGCTTGAGTATCGGCGCGGCCCTCAGATGATCAAGAGTGAGGATACTTTCCTTGTAGCGTATGTGCTCTTTGATAAGCAGCCCGGGGTTGCAGAAGTCACCGTCGTTGAAGATGCGAACGCCTACATCAACTCGAAGATTGAATCTGGTGAACTTGTTGTGCCCGCAGGAGTGAGTTATGACTTTGCCGGTTCATACAAGAATCAGATCCGTGCGGCGAAACGGATGAGCATTGTTCTGCCACTGTCGCTTGTGGCGATCTTCTTATTGCTGTACTTCCAGTTCAAGAAGGTCAGCGTCACGATGATGGTGTTCTCTGGCGTATTTGTCGCTTGGGGTGGCGGGTTCATGATGCTGTGGCTCTACGGGCAGCCCTGGTTTATGGATATTGATCTGTTTGGAAACAACCTCAGAGATCTGTTCCAGATCCGCCAGTACAACCTGAGTGTTGCCGTGTGGGTTGGGTTCCTTGCTTTGTTCGGGATTGCGACCGATGACGGCGTCATCATGGCTACTCGAATCGAGCAGTCAATGCGTGAAGAGAAACCCAACTCAATCGAATCGATCCGTCATACGGTGGTCACCGGCGGTCGGCTACGGGTGCGTGCAGCCGTGATGACTTCTGCAACCACTATTCTCGCACTCCTCCCAGTGCTTACGAGCACTGGTCGAGGTTCGGACATCATGATCCCGATGGCGATCCCAACCTTTGGCGGGATGGCTGTTGCATCGTTGACTTGGTTTGTCGTTCCCATCCTGTACTGCTGGGCGCAGGAATGGAAACTCCGTATAACACAGATTACCAGCAAGAAAACCACTGACTAAAGGAGTCACTCAATGAAATGTTTATCCATCACTGCTGTTTGCGCCTGTTGCGCATTTCTCGCAACTCCAGTCCTCGCTCAATCCGGACACGGGAATCATGCCGGTCATGCACATGCCGAATCGGATTCCTCAAAGCCAGTCAATGCAATGTGTCCGATCGGGAAGGAACCTGTAGAAGATGACGGCGGCCGCACTGTGTACAAGGGCAAGACCATCGGATTCTGTTGCCCCGGCTGTATTGGCAAATTCAATGCATGGGATGAGAGCAAGAAAGACGAGTTTGTATCCATGTCCATGATGAGTGGGCAACCAGGTGTGCATGACGAGCATGAGAAGATGACAGACTCCAAGGATGTGAATGAGTCTGATAGTGTGCAGTACCTGTTCAATACCTGCGCGGTTTCGGGGAAAGAACTCGGAAGCATGGGTGACCCCATCGTCAAGTCCTATGACGGGCGTGAGGTCAAGTTCTGCTGCAAGATGTGCGTGCCAAGATTCGAGAAGAATCTAGAGGCGTCGTTTGCCAAGCTCGATCAGAAGATCATCGAATCGCAGTTGCCTTTGTATCCAATGGCCAACTGTGTTGTCTCGAACGAAGAGTTTGGCGGGGATATGGGAGATCCGATTGATCTTGTATATAACAATCGGCTTGTCCGCCTTTGCTGCAAGATGTGCAAGTCTGATTTCAAAGATAACCCAAAAAAGTTCATCGACAAACTCGATGCAGCGGTCATTGCCCAGCAGAGCGAACATTATCCATTGACAACATGCCCGATCTCGGGGGAGGAACTCGGATCGATGGGTGGTGCGATCAATGTCGTCTATGCGGGTCGTCTTGTCAAGTTCTGTTGTGCGATGTGCGTGCCCAAGTTCGAAGCCGACCCGATGCCGACGATCGAGAAGATTGACGCAGCGTGGACAGAGTTGCATGGGAACAGCGATCAAGGTCATCAAGATATGGATAACCACGGCAAGCCAGGCCATCACGGCGGGTAATTGGAGAATGAAACAATGCAGTCGATGAATATACTTCTGACAGTTTCTGCTATCGCAGCGTTGGCGTTCCCATCGATTGCAATAGCACAAGATACTCATGACGAACATTCACATGTTACCGAAACCTCAAGCTTCGATTCGCCATTGGGACCCATCAACTCAATGTGTCCGGTGACGACGGATGAAGTCGTTGATCCAGCATTCCAAACTGAGTATGAAGGCCAGGTCATCGGATTCTGCTGCAGGAAGTGCCGTACTCGATTCGAAGAAAATCCCGAGTCTTATCTCGCTGAACTACCAATGCTCCTGACTGTATCGATGCTTTCACAAGATATAGGGCATGATGAAGGCGATTCACACAGTCATGATTCGAGCATGGTTGATGATCATGAGGACAGTTTCAGCCATGACGATAGTGAGGAGCATGATCACGCAACTGACCATGGAATAAATGAATCGGGACTTGCCAGGCTCATTTCATGGCTTGGCAAGTTCCATCCAGCGGCTACCCACCTCCCGATCGGCATGCTGATCGGGGGCGGGTTGGCCGAGGGCCTATTGATCATGACAAAAAAGGAAATCTTTCGGAATGCGAGTGCGTTCTGCGTTGTAGTTGCCAGTATTGGTGCGATTACAGCGGTGTCGCTTGGCTGGTTCAACGGTGGCTTTGCAATCGTTGATGATCAATGGCCACAGACGGTTCATAGGTGGCTAGGAACAGTAACCGCAGCATTCACTTTTCTCTCGGTATTCCTGCTGATCCTTTCTGCAAAGAGCACCGTCAAACAATCAATGAGAATCTGGTACCGTATCACATTATTTTCTGCAGTCGGGTTAATTGGTGCGACGGGCTTCTTTGGAGGTGCTCTTGTGTACGGCATGAATCACTATGCATGGTAAATGCATACCGGTCCGTGATTCGCAATATGGCCTGGGAGTTCAGAATGATACGAAAGTCAGTAAATGCAATACGATCACGCTTTCAGCGTGCACACCTGAGAACCCAACTTCTTTTCACGGTGAACTTGTTTGTGGCAGCAATACTGGCAGCGTATCTCTATATTGATTTTCAACAAAGTGTGCGGTTTGATCTGCAAGAAAAAACGGTTTCATTGAGTGATGAGTCACGGACAATCCATGCTGCAATACAAGAGTTACGCACGATGGGTCCAGATGCTGTCCAGCGTCATATCAATACAATCTGTGCGACTATGAACTCCGGGGAATCACCTGGTCACACCATCGAAGTGGTGATTGATGGAGTCCATTTTATCTCCGACGCAACACAGCATCTTCATGATCATTCATCGCCCTGGTCGGAACTTGTTGCAGGTTCAGTTTCAGCCGAAGGGGTTATGGTTCGGGTTGGAGAACGGAGGAAGCCATTGGTTGCCAAGGTTCGAAGAGATTCACTTGAGGGTCTTGGTGTGTTGGTTGGTTCAACTCTTCTCGGTGCACTGGTTCTGAATATACTATTGTTCCGGCTTGTAACACGACCTCTTGAGCGGACCGTCGTTGCAGTTCGTGCGGTTGGAAAGGGAAAGCATGGAATCACGGTCGGTGTGAGGGCAAATTACGAGCTTTCTCAGTTGGCTGATGAAGTGTCACAGATGAGCCAAGAACTGGATCGGCGAGATTCAGACCGTAATGCACAGCTTGATCGTGCACAACGTTTACAAGCCCATCTCATTCCGAAAAAATATTTAAAAGTCGGGCTTGAAGTAGCCATTGAGTTTCATCCTGCTGATGAGATCGCCGGAGATTATGTAGATGTGCTTGAATGCCCGAATGGCGATACATTATTTTGTGTAGCTGATGTTGTCGGGCACGGCATCCATGCTGCGATGGGATCAGCGGTACTCAAGGCATTGTTGCTCACTGTTGACCTAGGGGAGTCATCTCCATCTGAGATGCTCAGATGGATCAATCAACGATTCTGCTCAGCCAGCCTACCGGAAGATTTTGCATCCATGATACTTGTTCGAGTCTCATGTGATAGAAGAACGATGGTGTACGCAAACGCTGGGCATGAACTTGGCTATCTCAGAAATACTGATGGTGAAATCCAAGAACTAAACTCTACCGGCACAGTACTAGGCATTGCCAATGATGCTGAGTATGAGAATATTGAGCATCAACTTCATCAGGGCGATCTCATCGCCCTGCTTTCAGATGGTGTAAGTGAGACATTCAATTCCGAAAAGGCCATGCTAGGTAGAGGCAGAATCAGTTCCATAATTCAAAGCCCGATCGGAATTGGCTCAGATGCAGTAGCTGATGAAATAGTCACCAGGGCAGTAGAACACAGAGGTGAAACACAAGTAATGGATGACATAACCGTACTTGTTATAAGTGTTGTACATCAAGACCATATTGACGAGGCAGGCGTAGAAAGCAGTGGTTTCGAGAACAAGCCCAATAATCCTCTAATTGATATTTCTATGACTTCTTCATCATAAGGAAAAATACTATGAAACACTCATTCATAATAATAACAGTGTGCGTGATTCCCTTTCTGTTGTTCTTTTCATTTCCCTTGCTTGGATTGAGCGGCGACTGGAGTTTGTTGCTCTTTGTCGTTCTTCTCTTCGGCGGGCATTTACTCATGCTGACATGGCATAGTCGTCAAACTCACATGAGCAACAAGAACACAAATACATTGGAGGTGCATGATGACAACTAAAACGCTTAGTGTCCCTCGTACTGGATTTGCACTTGGAGCATCTCTCGCGGTTCTATACGCAGGATGTATGATTCTAATGCTTTCGGTTTCACGTGAATCCGTTGTGCAGTTTGCAAACAGTATTCTGCACGGCATTGATGTCGATCCGATTATGAGGTGGAACATGCCATTGTGGGAAGCATGCTTAGGGGTCATTGAGATATTTATTCTTGGCTGGTTCTTCGGTGCGCTCTTTTCATCGTTGTATAACTATGGCCTGGGGATTCCACCGAATTCAGACTAAAAGAACTGAGGACAATACTGTGAATACAAATACAAACACTCACCAATCAGTAGAGGAAGTCACAGATCCAGTCTGTGGCATGAAGATAGATCGAGAGACTGCTTCAGAAGTCATTGATTATCAGTCGCGCCAATATCATTTCTGTGGTTCATCGTGTGCCCAGAAATTTAAAACCAACCCACAGCAATACCTCGTTCCTATAGAAGGCCGGTCTGCTCCGAACACGCCAATAGACGCGATCTACACCTGCCCTATGCATCCGGAGATCGAGCAGGTCGGCCCTGGCTCATGCCCAAAATGTGGCATGGCGCTCGAACCCATGGATTCTAGTGCTGAGCAGGACGATGGCGAACTGCGTGACATGACCAGAAGGTTTATAATATCTGCTATCTTTACTATTCCATTGCTCTTCGTGTCTATGGGAAACTTGTTGCCCGGGAATCCAGTTGACAAACTCTTTGGACATACAACGGCAAGATGGAGTGAGCTATTACTTGCAACTCCAGTGATCCTCTATTGCGCGTGGCCGTTTTTTGTCAGAGCACTCCAGTCGGTAAAACACACAAGCCCGAACATGTTTACGCTTGTTGGTATGGGTGTCGGAGTGGCGTATGTATTTAGCGTTGTTGCCACTCTCTTGCCTGGTATATTCCCTGAGTCGTTTAGAGATGAAATCGGGCAGGTTGCAGTGTACTTTGAAGCGGCAGCATTCATCACTATGCTTGTGTTGCTTGGACAGGTGCTTGAGCTTCGAGCACGCTCACAGACCGGTTCGGCAATCCGTGAACTCCTAGAACTCGCCCCCCCGACTGCATTGATTCTCGATTCGGATGGTCACGATAAGGAAGTGCCGGTTGAACAACTCAATGTAGGTGATCGAGTCCGGGTTCGCCCTGGAGATAAGATTCCTATTGATGGGCTAGTTATCGAGGGACAGTCATCAGTAGATGAGTCGATGATCACCGGAGAACCTGTTCCGGTAGCCAAAGAAGCTGGTGTACAGGTCACCGGCGGCACTGTAAATACGACGGGGTCCTTTATATTTGAAGTTGAGCGGGTGGGTTCTGAGACCATGCTCGCACAGATTGTACAAATGGTTGCCGACGCGCAGCGTTCACGAGCACCCATACAGAAACTTGTTGATGCTGTTTCTGCTTGGTTTGTTCCAGCCGTGATAGTTATAGCGGTAATTTCATTCGTTCTTTGGTCAATACTTGGACCATCCCCAGCCATGGCATACGCATTGATTGCTTCAATATCAGTGCTAATTATTGCTTGTCCCTGTGCTCTTGGATTGGCTACACCGATGTCAATCATGGTGGCTGCTGGGAAAGGGGCAAAGAATGGCGTTCTGATCAAGGATGCTGAAGCGCTCGAAGTATTCGGGAAGATCACTACTGTTGTAGTTGACAAAACAGGGACTTTGACAGAAGGCAAACCCAAACTTGTTGAAGTCCATTCGATAGATGGCATTGATCAAAAACGGATGCTATCACTCATTGCTGCTGCAGAGCGTTCTAGCGAACACCCGTTAGCAAGTGCCATTGTAAAGGGCGCTGTTGAGCGTGGTGTTGATCAGTTGGATGTGAGTTCATTTGAGTCTATCACAGGCAAGGGCATCACGGCAACTGTTGACGGGGTTCAAGTAGGTGTTGGATCTCCCAAGATGATGCTTGCAATGGATATTGATCCTTCTCCTCTGTCATCTCTTGCAGATGATGCAAGACGCCAAGGGCAGACCGCCATGCTTATTGCAATGGGAGGTCATTTAGCCGGGATGATTTCAGTAGCCGATCCGATCAAGGAATCGACGCCCGGAGCGATCGAAGCAATGCATACACTCGGTCTTCGTATTGTGATGCTCACTGGAGACAATGAGACTACTGCAAGAGCGATTGCTTCCAAACTCAACATCGACGATGTGAAAGCGGATGTGCTTCCGCAAGAGAAGGCCGAGATTGTAAAAGGCTATCAAGATCAAGGAGAGCGGATAGCGATGGCAGGCGACGGAGTCAATGACGCTCCTGCACTTGCACAAGCTGATATTGGCATTGCGATGGGAACCGGATCTGGGGTTGCCATTGAGAGCGCTGGGATCACACTCATAGGCGGTGATCTACGGGGTCTGGTCCGAGCACGAAAGCTGAGTACATCTACGATGCGAAATATCCGCCAGAACCTGTTCTTCGCATTTGTATATAACGCTGCAGGAGTTCCAGTTGCCGCAGGCGTGCTGTATCCAATGTTCGGAGAACGAGCATTACTCAGTCCGCTCATCGCTGCAGTCGCCATGAGCCTGAGTTCAGTATCGGTGATTGCGAATGCATTACGTCTGCGCCGAGTTCGGCTTTAACAACTCTTACTCACGGAGTAATCAATGGATAACGCTGTCACATTAGTCCAAGCATACCTGAGGCTCAATGGGTATTTTACGATCACCGAGTTTCCGATTGTTGAAGCGATCAAGCATGGTGGGCATCGTACGGCAACAGACATCGATGTCATGGCAGTTCGATTTCCTGGGGCTGGTCGGCTTGTCACTCAATCTGGGAAGAGATCACATCATGATCGAATTATTACCGGTGTAGATCCGGCGCTCGGTGTTTCACTGGGTGATGCTGACATGATTATTGGTGAAGTCAAAGAAGGAAAGGCACAGATTAATAGTGGTGGGCGAGATCCATCAGTGTTGAGAACGGCTTTGGTGAGGTTTGGGTGCTGTCATGACGAGAAAGTCTCCGAGATGGTGCATTTCCTAATCCAGAAGGGTCACGCTCAAACTCAGCATGGGCACAACATTCGACTGGTCGCATTTGGATCGATACTACCAGAATCCAATCCCGGTTACCTCACAATTGGGTTAGGTCACATCATTGATTTTATCAAAGCATATCTGCAGGATAACTGGGATGTGTTTCGTGTAACAGACTTGAAGGATCCTGCACTGGGTTTTTTGTCAACCATGATCAAATCATCGAGGATATCTTCATGAAATCTAGGAAATCGACATACATAGCACATCGTTGGTTTGGTCTTGTCATTTCATTGCAACTACTTGCATGGAGTGTGGGTGGGTTTATTTTTAGTATTCTCAATATAGACGAAGTACACGGAGATACTGAAGCACGGATGGTTCAATCTAATGGCGTGAGTATCCGTTCCTTACCGAGCGAGATTCAACATGCTTTAGAGGAACAAGGAGTTGTGGCGATTAGCACAGCAACTCTGATTGACCGTGGATTGGGTGCGTTTTGGGAGATTCGTCTTACTGACGGCAGCTGGTTTGGTCGGATCGATTGCAATGGACAAACTGCGGGTCTCATTACTCTCGATCAGGCCCGAAGTATCGCATCGGACGACTTTATTCATGATTCGGACATCTTGAGTATACGACTGATTGAGGATGAACCTCCCAGTGAGTATCGGGGCGGTCGGCTCCCGGCGTATCAGGTCGTAATGGATCATCCGAAAGAGACTCATATTTACATCGATGCATCTACAGGGAGAATCATGGCAAGGCGGAATAAGTCTTGGAGAACATTCGACTTCTTCTGGATGCTTCACACGATGGACTACAAGGGTCGAGACAATTTCAACCATCCATTGCTCACGATTGCAAGTATGCTTGCGATCACTACATCGGGTTCTGGTCTTGTGCTGTGGGGTTGGCGAGTAATTCCCAAGTTTAGACGAAAGCTCAAGCGCGACAACAGGAGATACTCATGACTGCTTTCTTGATAATGGTTTGTATTGGGGCCGTAGCAGTTGTTGGTGGTGCAGGTGTATTGCACGGTGTTGCGAAGATGGGAGGCTTTGGACGATGGACGATGGAGTTCCTCCGAAAGGCACCCGGGCTGGATTTGGTAGTGGCGTGGTTTACAACTGGGCCTGCGGTTGCGGGGCTGATCGTGTTTGGATGGAGTGGATTGCTAGGCGGGATTGTGGGACAGATGATCGGGCTGACCGCTTGGGGCTGGGGACACGAGTTCGCCCATCGAAAATCAGTGAAGGGACCAAGGATTGTCAAAGTGCTCAACAAACTCGTTGGGCGTTGGCGAAATCATGGCGCGTTGTGGGTATCGGCGCTGGCAGTACCTGTGTTTTGGAGCGTACGGATCGGGGAGTTAGTGATTTACCCGCTACTGATATGGTTGCTTCGCTTTCCAAAGCATGTACAAGGAGAGTGGGTGAATGTATCTCGTCATAAATTCAATGGACTAGTTGGGCATGATCTTGTCTGGTGTCTTTATTGCGATTGGATGACGGGTGTGTGGTCGTTGGGATCGGAGATGCTCCGCAATGTCGAATCCTTTTGGTGTCCGATTCGGTTTTCGGATGCGAATAAGTGCGAAAACTGTTCGGTGGACTTCCCTGATATCTGGAGGTGGACTGCTTCCGATGGGGATATGAAAGATGTCACCAATCTGTTGGAAGAGAAGTATGGGGTCGGAAAGGATGCGGGGGAAAGACCCGATCGGAACACCTGGTTTGGGCATAAAGATCGTGTGGAGTTGACTGTGGAGTCAAAGTCAGTTTGACTCAGAAAGGGCTAGTGGAAATGAAAACGGATACATTGAGTTGTATTGTCAAGGGCATGCATTGCGCTGGATGTGCAGGGAAGATTCGTAAGGCGCTGCTGGTTATATCTGGAGTTGATGACGCAGTGGTTTCGCATGAAACCGGGGCGGTCACAGTGGATACAGATCCGGGGATTGATTCTTCAGTGTTGATCGAAGCGATCGAATCTGCAGGGGACTACACGGCGACCTTGATCGAATCTTCGGTCAAAACGGCAAACAGTCAATCGCAAGGAATCGGAGCAGAGGAACCTGCGAAAGAGAGTCTTTATCCTTTGTTCCTGATTGTAGGGTTTATTGCTGGGGTGACGCTGTTGGTTGCTTATGGAACCAATGTGTGGGCACTCGAATCGGTCATGCGCCACTTCATGGCCGGGTTCTTTCTGGTGTTCTCATTCTTCAAACTGCTTGACCCGCCCGGGTTCGTCTCGGCGTATCGAGGGTATGACCTTATTGCCAAGAAAGTTCCTGTTTGGGGATGGGTCTATCCGCTTGTTGAACTTGGGTTGGGAGTGGCATATTTACTTGCGTGGATGCCATTGGTGATCAATATTGTCACGCTTGTCCTCATGCTTGTTGGCGCTGCTGGCGTACTCAATGCATTGCTCAACAAACGAGCGATTCGATGCGCTTGTCTTGGTACTGCACTCAACTTGCCTATGACAAAGGTCACGCTTGTTGAAGATCTGACGATGGCTGTGATGGCCGGAGCAATGTTGGCGATGCTCTGATTTAGGGTGATGATTTACATAGATGAGATTATAAAATGACGACGAAATCAAAACACAAATCATCAGGGCATGAACATGCTGATGAGTATTCGAAAGGCAGCCTTTCCCTCTCTGGTTCGATCGCAATGGGAACGGGTGTCATGATCGGAGCCGGGATCTTTGCGCTCACCGGGCAAGTTGCTGAGCTTGCAGGTGCGCTCTTTCCCATAGCGTTCCTTTCGGCGGCGGTAGTTGTTGCGTTCAGTTCGTATTCATATATCAAGGTTTGTAACAAATATCCCTCGGCGGGTGGTGTGGCGATGATCTTGCAGAAGGCGTATGGGCCTGGTGTAGTTACTGCTGGGTGTTCGTTGCTGATGTACTTTTCGATGGTGATCAACGAGAGTCTGGTTGCGCGGACTTTCGGGACTTACACCATGCGAATTTTTGGGAAAGGGTCTGATTCCTGGCTCGTTCCGACCCTTGGTGTTGGTTTGATAGCGGTTGCATTTACCATAAACTTACTAGGTAACAAGTTGATTGGTGGGCTGAGCAAGTTTACTGCGATCGTCAAAATTTTGGGCATAGCGGTCTTTGCAGGGATTGGGCTCTGGGCTTCAGGGTTGTCGTTTGATGTGTTTGCAAGCAACGATCAGTCTTCGGCAGTGACTTCGCTTAGTTCAATTACAGGATTCCTTGCTGCAGTAGCTCTCTCTATTCTTGCATACAAAGGGTTTACTACAATCACAAACAGTGGCGATGAAATCAAAGAGCCGCAGAAGAATGTCAGTCGATCCATCATCATCAGCTTGGTCATCTGTACTGTGCTGTATCTTCTGGTTACTCTTGCTGTGGGAAGCAGTTTGAGTGTTGCAGAGATCATTGCCTCGAAGGACTCATCGCTTGCTGAGGCGGCTCGCCCAGTGCTTGGCGATTTGGGTGAATGGTTGACGATCGCTTTGGCTGTAGTTGCAACCATCTCCGGGTTGATTGCGAGTATGTTTGCGGTGTCCAGAATGCTTGCGATGCTCACAGAGATGGAGCTAGTACCGCACAGCCATTTCGGTATGCCTGGTCGTGTTCAGAAGCATACATTGGTGTACACAGCGTTTATAGCAGTTGCATTGACCGTATTCTTTGATCTTGGGCGGATCGCATCATTGGGAGCGATTTTTTACATCCTGATGGATATGGCAATCCATTGGGGCGTGTACAAGCATCTCCGAACTGATGTCGGTGCGAAAGGCTCAATCCTTCTAACAGCGATCTTTCTCGATGCGGTAGTGCTTGGAGCGTTTGTGCTATCCAAAGTGCAAACCGATGTACTTGTCGTCGTCACATCTGTTGTTGGCCTGATCCTCATTTTTGGATCTGAGTGGTGGTACATCAAACACTCAAAAATTTTGGATCAAGAGTCGGAATAGAGTCCTCGTAATTGATGGGGTTCGAGCCGGTTTGTACACAAGCATTCTGTTCAACGGAGGTTTTGACAGGTAAAAGATCAGTTTGAAAATAAGTTCAAGCACGTCTCTCAGGGCGGTCTGGTTGGTCATGTGTGCCTAGATACATTCGAGGCAAGCACTATCAATATGTGTAAAGTAACGCAACATTTTTTTCACAATAAAATGACCAAGAAATAGACTTGCGTATTCCGATAATCGCCATTCTTTGGCGCAATGCGAGTTGGATAAAACGCTGTAAAAACAGATAAAAATGCATCTAATCCGAAGATTTCATTTTGCATTTTTCTGTTGATCAAGTAGCCTAGAAGTCAGCTTACAACTCTTGGGTGTAAATATCATAACGGAGAAGAAAATGAAAAAATCTACATGGAAAATCGCAGCCATTGTCGGCGGAATCATCGCATGCCCCATGGTTAATGCGCAAGAAACCAGCAAGGGTCAAGTAATTGCAGGGCAAGTAAAATCAAGCCGCGCAATGACTATGACTCCATTGATCAATGAATCCGCAGCAGTCCGCAGGGGGATTGTTGAGCAACAAGGGATAGAGCATTCGGTTGCGAGAATGTGGAGTGAACTGCTTCTCGATTCAATTCGTGGCGACTTTGCTCGGCCCACTGTCCATTCAAGAAATCTCTACCACACAAGCGCGGCGATGTGGGATGCATGGGCTGCTTATGACAATCAAGCTGATCAGGTACTTCATCAAGAGAAAATGAGTAACACCGACGATGTATCTGCTGCGCGACAAGAGGCGATTAGCTTCGCAATGTATCGGATACTACGGCATCGATTTTTACTTTCTCCTGCTGCAATCAACATGTTCCCTGAGTACGACTTGCTCATGAACGAGTTAGGCTATGAGACTGCGAATCAAAGTACACAAGGTGATTCGCCAGCAGCGCTCGGAAATCGGATTGCACAAACCGTCATCCAGTACGGGTTGTCAGATGGTTCAAACGAACAGTTCGATTTTGCAAACCTGGTGTACCAACCACTGAACCCGCCGCTGTTGCCAGATTTTCCCGGGAATCCTGATATGCTCGACCCAAACCGCTGGCAGCCTCTGGCGCTTGAGTTCTTTGTTGATCAATCGGGTAATCCGATCCCCGCTGGATACCCTGAGTTTCTGAGCCCTGAATGGGGTGAGGTAGCCCCCTTTGCTATGGACGAATCAGATGTGGCCTATCGAGATCGTGATGGGACAACTTGGTCGGTTTGGCATGATCCTGGTGCACCGCCATATATCAACGGTGAGCCTGTTGAAGATTACCGATATAAATGGGGTTATGAGATGGTTGTCACTTGGTCATCACACCTTGACCCTGCGACTGGGACCATGGTGGATATTTCACCAGCGACCTTTGGAAATGCTCCATTGCCGACAGTCGAAGAAGAAGAGTCGTTTTATGATCGGCTCAACGGGGGTGACTGGGGTAAAGGGTACGATATAAACCCAGTTACCGGTGAACCATACGAGCCGCAAATTGTACCATTGGGCGATTATGCTCGGGTGCTCGCTGAGTTTTGGGCGGACGGTCCTGATTCGGAGACACCACCAGGCCATTGGTTCTCAGTCCTTCATTATGTCACCGATCATCCCGAACACAATGGTCAGTTTATGGGCACCGGTCCAGTTCTTGATCCCTTGGAATATGACGTCAAATCCTATCTCGCTTTGGGTGGCGGGATGCATGATAGTGCAATCTCTGCATGGTCTGTGAAAGGGTACTATGACTACCTGCGTCCAGTATCTGCAATCCGGTACATGGCAGATCGTGGTCAATGTTCTGACCCCGAGTTGCCAAGCTTTGACCCAGAAGGAATCAATCTGATTCCCGATTACATCGAAGTCATTACCGCAGAGTCGGCTGCTCCAGGCGAACGACATGAACACTTACTAGGCAGTGAAGGAAAGATTGCGATCAAGGCATGGCGTGGTCCAGAGTTCATAATCGATGAAGAAACAGATGTTGCTGGTGTGGGTTGGATACTTGCAGAAAACTGGTGGCCTTACCAGCGCCCAAGCTTTGTAAGCCCACCATTTGCGGGTTATGTATCCGGTCACTCGGTATTCTCACGTGCAGCGGCTGAGATCATGTCTCTGCTTACAGGGAGTCCATACTTCCCAGGGGGAATGGGTGAGTTTGAGGCACCCATGAACGAGTTCCTGGTATTCGAAGATGGGCCATCTATTGATATCACCCTGCAATGGGCAACCTATGCCGATGCGTCTGATCAGACCTCGCTCTCAAGAATCTGGGGCGGTATTCATCCGCCAGCGGATGATCTGCCCGGTCGGTATATGGGTATCGTCATTGGTCCAGAAGCATTCACTGAGGCGCGGCGATATTTCTTAGGGCTCAAATCTTGTCCAGTAGATTACAACGCTGATGGGAATACAGATTTCTTTGATATCTCGCGCTTCATCAATGCCTATTCGAATCAGGATCAGATTGCAGATGTGAACGATGACAGTGTGCTTGATGTGGACGATGTCTTTGATTTCATCTCAGAATTTATGAATGGATGTCCTTAAAAAAATTGACTGAGCCCCGGTTATTTCACATAGTAGATTTGTAACTGCTAACGCTGTTGAGATAGAGCGGGTGGTAGCAGTTTGTGTCAGCCTTCCATTTGAATTATAACACGAAATGCTGTGTGTTAGCATCGCCTTTATCACCAATATGAGCAATCTCGGATTACCTCCGAACCGTAATCGTTCGAACGAATCCTTGGATTTAATTCTACTTCCTTCTGTATAACGCGTTTAGTATTCTGTTTTGCTTGGGGGTCAATATGGAAATCGAGGCGTTCGGGCGGGATAAAGAATGTGCCATTTGTCAAATGCATCATGACGCATCATGATCGTGGGGAGTGATCAATGAGAAACTAGGGCTTGACGCAGGCACCGGCTCCACCGTCACATGATTGATTCCGAAATCTCTAGCGAGTGTCAACCTTACTTGCTCGATAATTAGTGCAGACTGATTGAGTGGTGTTTCATCGTGTATCGCAACTCGAGTTTCAAGAGAGACAGTTGACTCATCGATCGGCCAAATGTGTAGATGACCGACGCCCTCGACACCGGGGATTGCAGCAATCGACGCGGAAACTGTCTCGAGCGAGAGGTGGTCGGGTGTGCTTTGCATTAGAATTCTGATACACCGCTTCATCGGTGCCCAGGAGATCCAAACGATGTAGACCGAGATGCCAACGGTCGCGGCGATGTCAGTCCAGTACCAGTCGAACAGTATGATCAGGGTCCCGGTGATGATGACCGCCACTGAGGCGAGCGCGTCAGCAATGTTGTGAAGAAACGCAGCCTTGATGTTCACGCTCTCCTTCGACATAGAGTAGGTCAGCACGGCGGTCGCTGCGTCAACAACCAGAGCAATGCCGGCGACGATGACAACCATCCAGCCGTCAATCTCGGAGCGGTCAAATGTTCGGCTAACGGCCTCAATGAGCAAGTAGCCAGCGATCACCATGATGGAAGTTAGATTGATCAGGCCACCTATCACCTCGGCTCGTCCGTACCCGAATGTGCGTCGCTCATCCGCTGGCCGCTTCGAGATTCTGCGTGCGATCAGCGCAAGTAGGAGGCCGGCTGCATCACTGAAGTTGTGTAGCGCATCTGCGATCAGAGATAGGCTGCCCGAAAGCACGCCACCGATAACCTGGGCCGCCGTCAGTAACATGTTGATAGCGACGGCCCATGCGAGTCGGCGAGTGCCTAGATCAGTCCCGTGGTGATGGTGTGAAGACATGTATGCCACTTAATCGATGCTGATCGAACCGGTTTCACGGCTGTCATCAGCCGTTTCGATCTCGATCCAGACGGCGGCATCGGGCATCAGTTCTGCGGGGGCCTCGGCTTCAGCGTGGTAGTCACCTCCATTGCCGGTTGCCTTTCTCTTGAGTGCGCCTGTCGCGGCTCTATCGCCGATCCAAACTCGGATAGCAATCGGCTCGGGGCCATCGGTGGTTTTGATATCGAGATGCATGACAGCCCCTGGCTTGAGGTCACCACCCATATTGACGCTGAGTGTGGTACCGGCGATCGTCACAAAACCGAGTTCGTCTTCGGAACCGTGAGCATCCGGCTCCTCTTCAGCGTGGTTGTGGTCTTCGTGCCCGTCTTCGCCATGGTTGTGACCCTCGTGGTTGTCGTGATCCAAGTGGGAATCTGTGCCAGGTGCTTCCGATTCGTTGCCACACCCGCCGAGAAAGAGCGGGCCGATGATTGTGGAAGCGAGGAGCAGTTTAGTGAGATTGTTCATGTCAGTATTCCTGAAAATTGAATGGGTTTTAAGTGGACTGTTTCCGGCGGAGCTTGCCAGCTAGACGGGAACGAAGCGACGACAAAGTTCGCTGTCGCGGTTCTGGTTTGTGCCCGAACACCAGCGAGTAGCCGGCGGGGACGACTATGAGGTTTAAGAACGTCGAGGTCAGCAGTCCCCCGAGCGTGACGATGGCCAGAGGCGCAAGCAGCTCGCTACCAGGCTCGCCAGCGGCGAGTGCGAGCGGAACCAGCCCGAGAGCAGCAGAGATCGCAGTCATCAGGATTGGCACAAGCCGCTCCATCGATCCTTGAACGATCGCTTCACCCATCGGCACATCCTCGGCCTCCATGAGATGGTTGTAGTGATTGATAAGCAGGATGCCGTTACGCACCGCAATCCCAAACAGTGTGATGAATCCCACGAGACTCGCGATCGAGATCACCGGTGGAACATACCCGCCGCCGATACCGACTAGTGCCAATGTATTGCTGATCGCTCCGGCACCTTCGGTTAGATAGATCGCTGCGATACCGCCAATGAGCGCGAGCGGCATGTTGAGCATCACGAGCACAGCGGCCCGCATCGAGCCTGTAGAGATCTGGAGCAGCATGAGCATAATGAGTGCGACGGCCACACCAGCGACGAGGATCGTACGCGATGCGGACTGCTGCGCCTCGAACTGTCCGCCGTACGAAACTGTCATCCCGGCTTCTTGGACGATTGGATCAACACGTTCCTGCACTTGAGCGACGAGATCACCGAGGTTCGATCCTTCAGCGACATTGAGAGAAATGACCGCCTTCCGCTGAGCATTCTCGCGAGTGATTAAGTTACTCGATCGCTCGGGTCCGATGTCAGCAACATCACTAAGACGCACGGTTGCGCCGCCGCGTCCGCGAAGTAGTAGATCACGCACCTGCCGCACCGATTCTCGATCGGCGGCCGCGAGACGTACAACGATGTCATACTGGCGGACGCCCTGATTGACGGTGTCGACAACCTCTCCGTATATCGCTTCACGGACCTGTTCGGCGGCATCGGCCGGGCTAAGACCGACTGCAGCTAACTCTGCGTGGCGGTAGCGGATAGGGAGCGAAGTAATCATGACTTCACGATTGGCATTCACATCCCGGGCACCCGGGAGCGATTGTAACTCGCCTTCGATGGCTTTGGCAACGCGACGAAGCTCTGACAGGTCCTCGCCGAACACATTGATCGCGACGGCGGCGGGAGTTCCCGAGAGGACATGACTCAGACGGTGCTCGATCGGTTGGCCGACCATGGTTGTGATGCCTGGGATCGATGCGAGGATGCGATCGATCTCATCGCGCACCTCTACTCGTGAACGCCCTGCATCGACCGTGACCTCGACCTCCGAGTTGCTAACCGGTTCGGCATGTTCATCACGCTCGGCTCGTCCAGTACGGCGTGACACCGACCGAACACCATCGATCTCGACGAGCTGCTTCTCGACCTCGGTCGCGAGCCGATCGCTTTCGACAATCGATGTACCGGGAGGCGCGAGGAGAAACACGGTAAAAGTCCCTTCATTGAATGAAGGCAAAAATGATGTACCGAATGTGCTTGCCAGGAGCAACGCTGCGGCGGTGATCAGGCCCGCTGCACCTAGCACCCATGCTCGAAACTGGATCGCGGATCGAAGAGCTGGCTCATACCCACGCTTGAGAACTCGTACGAGAAAACCGTCACGATCTTCGTGTGTCCCGCCGAGCTTACCCTTGAGCAGAAAGCGGCACATCGCCGGGACGACGGTGAGGGCGACCACGAGGGAAGCGAGGATAGAAATCATGTAGGTCAGCGCGAGCGGCTGAAAGAATCGTCCCTCGAGCCCCTGAAGAAACAGGAGCGGCAGGAAGACCATCACAATAATCACTGTCGCAAAGACCATCGCGGGTCTGATCTCATTACTGGCGTCAAAAATCACCTCTGTAAATGGGCGACGATCGGATTCAATCATCGCACGGTTCTGTTTGAGGCGTCGAAAGACATTCTCTACATCAATGATCGCGTCATCGACCAGAACACCAATCGCGACAGTCAAGCCACCGAGAGTCATTACATTGAGCCCAAGCTTCATCGCATCCATCATCAGCAGACCGACAGCGAGCGAAATCGGAATAGCCGTGAGCGTAATGAGCGTCGTTCGTAGATTCATTAGGAACAGCACAAGTACGACCAGAACGATGAGGACGGCTTCGCCGAGCACTTTGGTCACGTTATGGACCGCGCGATCTATGAAATGTGACTGCCGAACAACGTCTCGATTCAGTACAATGCCCGCAGGGAGCGTTGGCTCTATCTGATCAAAGAGCGCATCGAGGTTGTCGGTAAGGGCGAGGGTGTTGGTGCCGGGCGATTTCTGGATCGACAAGATGACTGCCGGATTGCCACCTTCTGAAGCAGTGCCTCGTTTGAGCGCCGGACCCAGACGGACATCGGCAACCTGCCCAATCGTTACGGCTACACCTTCGTGGTACTTGATGACCGAGTTGGCGATGTCTTCCGACCCCGTCACTCGGCTCTGCTGACGAATCGGAATCTCGAAATTATCGACATTGACGAGATAGCCGCCACTTGCGGTGCTGTGCGCACCGCCGGCGGCTTCGACCACATCAGTGATTGTGAGGTCGTAGAGACGTAGTCGCTCTTGGTTGACATTGACCTGATACTCCGGCAACTCGCCACCGATTGCGACCGCTTGGGCTACACCGGGTACTGAGAGAATCTTGTTTCGAAGATCGAAGTCGGCGTAGGATCGGAGTTCCATCGGGTCGACGGAGCCGTCTGGAGAGGAGAGTGAGACGAGCATGATCTCGCCGGCGATTGATGTGATCGGGGTTATGAATGGTTCAACCTCGTCGGGGAGGTTTTCTCTTGCGGTAACGAGCCTCTCTGCCACGAGCTGCCGAGCGTCGTAGAGATCGGTCCCCCAGTCCAAATCAACCCACACGATACCGAGACCGATGGCGCTGGCGCTGCGGACGCGCCGGACACCTGTCATGCCATTTACAGCGGACTCGATGGGAAAAGTTACGTACTGCTCAACCTCGTCGGCGGCGAGCCCGCCTGACTCGGCCATGATGGTTACGGTCGGCGCGTTGAGCTCCGGGAACACATCCACGCTCATGCGCGGGAGCCGGTAGCCGGCGTATCCGACCACCATCACAGCAGCGATGAGGACAAGCGATGAGTACTGGAGCGAGAATCGGATGACTGCTTTCAGCATGGCTTAGTCCTCCCCTTCGTGGAAGGTGCCATCTGAGTGGAAGTGGCCACCCTTCTGGATCGATCCGCTGGTCGCAAGCATGAGTTGGAATGCCCCGTCAAGGACTACTTCGTCGCCATCGCGGACACCGCTGAGCAGCACGACCCACCGGCCATCGTCTTTGCCGAGGTCCGCCTCCATACGAATCGCTTCATTGGGGTTGTCGGGAGCTCGACGGAAGATCACTGGTGAGAGACCATCACGCTGTACGGCAGCAAGCGGAATCGATAGCTCTGGAGATGCCGTGGCATCGGTCACAATCTCTAGCTGAGCAGAGACGCCCGGGCGTGCCCAAGAACGGAGTTCGTCGGGAATAACGAAGAGTTCAAGTGTGCGATCGTTGGGATCACCGGCAAGCCCGAGGGTGAGCGTGCCATTCATCGTGTCTTGCAACGGCACTGCTCGACCAACGGCGGTAGGCGTCGGGGGAACGATCCGAGCGAGCAGGCCGTCCTTGAGCACGCCAAGATCACTCTGTAGGCCCGATGCCCGGAAACGGAGCCTGTCAGGTTGCACAACAGTCATCACAGGCGTTTTCTCATCGGCCCATGATCCGTTTGTCAGGCCCAACGCCTCAACGACACCGGCCTCGGTCGCGACGACTTCAATCGTGTTAACTGCAGCCCACCTGGGTTCAGTCCCGTGGTCTGTTTCGACTGTGGAAGCTAGTTGCTCTCGATCGAGTGAGACGATTGCTGAGGCCGAATCCAGCAGGTAGTTCAGTCGAGCCACTGAAGCCCGAAGATCCGCTTCGGTTTGCTGACGATTGGCGTGCAATTCAGCTTTCTTCTCCTGCACGCTTGCAAGCTCTGCCCTGTTGCTCGCGACCGCCGCTCTCGCCTGGGCGAGTTCGTCAATGCGGCCGCCGCCCATCTCGCGCACGCTCTTGAGCTGGTCGACACGCTCGTTCCATACAGCGACACTTTCATAGAGGCTCTCTTCGTGCTGTTCGTGTGCCGCAAGGAGCGGTTCGAATGTTTCGAGTCGTGCACCAAACCTCTGGATTTGAGCTTCCGCGTCTGCGAGTTGCTGCTGCATCTCTCGCCACGACGGAGAGTCGATGCGGTATAGTACATCTCCAACTTCCACGCGTTGGAACTGCTCTGCGAGCAGTTCGACGCGGCCCGGAATAGCCGTGCGGTACTCGCGGCGCGCTGTAGGCAGATACTCGAAACGCCCTGGCACGCGGAGAGTCTGCTCGATCCGCCGACGTTCGACCTTGACAAAGCTGATACCGAGATTCGACCGTACTGCGGAAGGAATAGCGACGCGGTCGGAACCGGTTGCCGTGGCCTCGGTTTCTGATGAGTGGTCGTGCCCGTCGTCCTCGCCGTGCTCGACAACTCTTTGCTCGATGGATTCTGATCGATCGCAGGACAGAAGGAACAAGGCGGCGATCGAGAACACTACTAAAGCGATCATAGTCCGGATCATCCCTCACCCCCTTCGCCATCCGCGACCTGCGCGAATGCTTCTTGGAGGCGATCGACGAGATCACTCACCGAAGGTACGCCATCGGGTCCTTGATACATACGGCAGCCCATCGAAGGAGTCTTCGGTGCCTCCGTGCCAAACAGATCGGATTCATTCACTAGAACCGTCGGAGCGGGATATCCTCGGCGGAGGTCCGATGAATCCAAAGACTGCTGATCGATCTGCACAAGATCCAAGTCTCGACCGACTACTCTGATCGCCTGCTCGAGCCTCTCTTTCATGAGTGGTGTGAGCGGGCAGCCGTCGAATCCGAGAAGTGTGATTGACATGGCTGTATCTCTATCGCTAGGAATAATGTTTGCTGGACTTTGACTGTTTGTGGTCACATGATGCTGTCGTTGATCCGTTGCCCCTGTGCAGGCGGCCAGTGTCAACGGCAGAAGTGCTGTTAGAACGATCGCGTTCGTCTGTTCCAAATATTTCATGGGGATGCCTCCTCGGCTGGCGTGTCGCCTCGCGCCGCGGTGTATGGTGTGTTTGTTTCTGTCGTGTCATATTTGATCGCTGGCTCGATAGGCGCGGGAGGTTTCGGTTGATCCGGCCCGAGCAGTCTCATGCGCTCGATTTCAGCATTCAATACGGCTAGGCGCAAATCAAGCAGCTGGCTCTTGACCTCGAAGCGGCGCGATACCGTCTCCAGCAGAATCAGCGTGTCGACTTCGCCGAAATCGATGAGCTTTTCGACTTCCCTCGACTGTTCTTCAAGCATCGGGACCAACTGCGTTTCGAACGCTTCGAGTTGGGTGCCAGCTGCAATAATCGCTGCATTCGTTGTGGCAAGCTCACGTGTGAGTTGCTCGAAGGTAATTTCCGCTGCGGCGCGAGCAACATCGCGTTGTGCTCTCGCTTCAGCAATTCCAGCTCGGTTTGCATTAAGAATCGGAATCGGAAGTGACAAGCCAAGCAAAAGGCGGTCATCGTTGTCTTCGCTGCCGTATCCACTGCCGATCGTTATATCCGGGTACTGCTTGCGGATCTCTAGGCGGAGTGATTCCTCTGCGGTTTGGTATTCTGCACGACGCACAGCGAGCGATGTATTCGCCTCAATAAGCCGATGCAACTCGTCCGTGAACGACACTGACTCGCTGGGCGAGAGCGAGGGGATGAGCTCAATCTCAGTTGATGGCGGTAAGCCAAGCAACCCGAGCAGATCCACTCGGGCTTGGGACGCCGCAAACTCAGCCTGAGCAAGTCTGCCGCGAGTCTGCACGAATTCGGCACGTATGAGCCGGGCCTCGATACGGGTAAGTTCGCCGGCCTCTTCGAGTCTGTCCGTGATGGATCCGATCCTCTCGATCTGCCCGATTACGTCGCTCAGTAGTCGAACGCGTTCGTCGGCTACCGTCCACGCGGCCCACGCCGATCTGACACGAGCACGCATGGTCCACTCCGAGTCCACGATGCGTCTTAGCTCGGCCTTGTAGGAAGCTCCGGCCCGATCTTTGGCCACGCCCAACCGTCCGGATATCGGAACGGTGAAGCTGAGTGCTAGGCCATACTCGAACGGCCCCGAAGGCGACAAGATCTCAGCACCGTCAAAGCCGAACTCTGGGTCTTCCCATAGCCCCGCGGTTTCGTAGTCGGCGAGCGCAACGCCTGCCGCAAGCCTTGCCAATCGGAGATCGGCGTTGTAGAACAACGCGAGGACTTCACCCTCCGCCGATGACAACCCATCGGTTGGATCAAAGTTACCTGGCGTATCGCCACCGGATTCATCCAGGCGATTGAGGAATGCGTTGATCGATTCTGCGGTGTCTAGCCGGCTCTCTATTGTGTCTCGATGCGATGCGAGGTCGAGAGGTGCTCGCTCGTAGCTTTGGCAGCCGCCGAGCAATCCACCGGCCGCCGCCGCGACGATGCCGGGCCAAGCCACCCGCCTCAAGAGCGGGGTTGTTGAGATGTCCATAAGTTGATTTTCCTATCTGAGTGAACGACAAACCGCCCAATGCAGCTGGAGCTGCTCAGGGCACGATTCGGACTCAGACAGAATTTAGAGAATCAATCGCGTAGTTGAAACGATCGCAAGCCGCAGGGCACTACCTGGATCGGACCACTGCGGAATGCCTGGTGGACCGGTCCAAGAAAGACCGTGCCCAAGTTCCGTGACAATCCAAGTTGGGGTTGGATGAACAGCATTCGTCTGCAATGAACCGCTATCTGCTCTCAAAAGGCTGAGAAGCTCAATCAGCTCGATTTCGATATCTACACAGTCACAATCCTCGCCGTGCTGATCAGCTGGCACCGGGCCAGGCAAGCCTTCTGCATGCCCGCAAGCAAGCTCGCACAATGCGAGCATTTCTGATGGCTGATGCTCGTGACCGCCACCCAGGCACAAGACGACTGCACCGCCCAGGCCTCCGTAGATAGCCTGAAAGCCGATGAGCATTGTCAAAAAGATGGCGAGCGAACGGTTATGCACGATACGAGTATTCCTCGGCTATTGCGGTGGGGTTACATGAGCATGAGCATTTCGAATAAAAAAATTGAGACCAGAGATGCTGACGGTGTGCTAGGACAACTTCGATATCGTCAAGTATATTTCTTCCCTAGGATTTTTCTTGCGATTTACTCGATGCGGGCATTCCTACATATCTGTAAACCCCCGCGTACAACAATTACTGCGACAATTGAACCGACTACCAAATCGGGGACTCTACTACCAAGCGTCACCACGAGCACTCCGGCGATAATGACGCCTGTGTTGGCGATCACGTCGTTCTTGGAGAAGATCCATGATGCACGCATATGTGCGCCACCGTCTCGATGCTTCGAGATGAGCCGGAGACAGATGAGGTTCGCGACGAGAGCGATGCAGCCAGTACCGACCATAAGCAGGCTGGTTGGCTCACTCCCAAAGATCGCACGGCGCATGATTTCTGCAAGAACGCCAATACCTAGGGCAATCTGGAGTACACCACTGATGCTGGCAGCGGCCTGCTGGGCCTTGCTGGATCGACGGATGGCGTACATTGCTAAGCCGTAGACCGTGGCATCGGCCAACATATCGAGTGAATCGGCCAGCAGCGCTGTCGATTCCGCGATCCACCCAACGACCGCCTCCGCGAGGAACATGACGCCGTTGATCGCGAGCAACGTCAGCAGTGTTCGATGCTCAAGTCTAGCGGTATCATCTGCGCAGTCGCATCCGATCATGGTAGTGCGGTCTCTTCCGTGCTAGGCAGCGATTTGCGCATAACTACAGAGCCTATGACAGGAAGCACGAAGAGCGTCAGCAGCGTCGATGTGACCATCCCGCCGATGACTACTGTCGCGAGTGGGCGCTGAATCTCGCTCCCAACGCCAGTAGCAATCGCCATTGGAATGAACCCAGCGATATCTGTGATCGCCGTCGCCAGCACCGGCTGGAGGCGCGTCTTTGACGCTGCGATGATCGCTTCCCGCTTCGGCTGTCCTGTTTCGAGAGCGTCGCGAATCGCCGTGATCAGGATCTGCCCGTTGAGCACGGCGATACCCGTCAGGGCGATGAACCCGACTGCGGCGCTGACGCTAAACGGGATGTCCCGCCACCACAGCGCGAAGATCGCACCGACCGCTGCAAACGGGATGCAAGTATAAATGATGACGACATCCCGTAGGTTCTTCAGGCTGAAGTACAGCAGGAAGAACACCATGAGCAAGACCGCAGGCACGACGATGATCAAGCGAGTTCTGGCGCGTTCCAAGTTCTCAAACTGCCCGCCCCATTCGAGCACGTAGCCCTCGGGCAACGCGACCCGTGCATCGATGGCTGCCCTTGCTTCATTGACAAACGACGCTGGGTCTCTTCCGCTGACGTTCGACTGTACGCGGATGAGTCTTCTGCTCCACTCGCGGTTGATCGTGGCCGATCCTTCCGAGAGATCGACCGAGGCCAGGGACGCGAGTGGCACCGCAACGCCCCCCTCGGTCGGGATGCGAACCGACGACACGGTTGCAACATCTTCTCTGAATGTTGACGGCAGCCTGACGACAAGCGGGAAGACACGCTGGCCCTCGAACACCTCGCCGACCCGGATCCCACCGATCGCTTCAACGAAGTCCAACACCTCGCTGGCGGCGACGCCGTAGCGGGCAACTCGGGATTGGTCGACGGAGACGGACAGTGACGGTTGCCCCGTGATCTGATCGACCGAGATATCTGACGCACCTGGAATGTCCAGAAGCACGCGTTGAACGTCGTCGGCGATCCGAAGCAGCTCGTCGAAGTCGTCGCCGAAGATTTTGATCCCGATATCTGATCGGATGCCCGAGACCATCTCGTTCATCCGCATCTCGATCGGCTGCGTGAACACCATGTTGACGCCGGGGAACTGCGAGATGGTTTTCTCCATCTCGATCACGAGACCAGCCTGCGTGTCCGCTCTTGCCCACTCAGCACGTGGCTTGAGTGTCAAAAAGATGTCTGTTAGCTCGATACCCATCGGATCGGTCGCCACCTCGGCGGTCCCGATGCGGCTCCAGATGTGCTCGATCTCGTCTGGGAACTCATCGAGCAGGACCTCCTCGATCCGCGTGTTGTACCGCACGGACTCATCGATCGAGACACCCGCTAGTCGAATGGTATTCACGACCATCGAGCCCTCGCTGAGCCGCGGGATAAACTCGCCGCCCATCTGCGTGCTTCGGTAGCCTGCGACACCAAGCAGAGCCACCGCCAGCAGCATCACGACCCACCGAAGTCGAATCGCCCTGTCGACTGCCCAGCCGTAAGCCCCGGCCAATCCGCGTAGCAGAATGGCGTCCTTGGGTTTCGCGCGATGCGGAAGGAAGTAGTACGACAAGACCGGTGACAGGAACACCGCGACCAGCAAGGCTCCAAGGAGCGCGAAGATGAACGTCCACGCCATCGGCCGGAACATCTTCCCCTCAATGCCCTCAAGCGTCAGCACGGGGGCAAAGACGAGCGTGATGATGCCCATCCCGAACACGATTGGACGTACAACGCGTGCGCTGGACTTCGCAATCGATTCGAGCCGCTCGGAAGGCGAGAGCTTCCGACCGAGCTCTCGCTGGCGTTGCTTCAGCGAACGGAGATTGGCTTCCGTCATGACCACTGAGCCGTCGACAAGGATGCCAAAGTCGATCGCGCCGAGGCTGAGCAAACTCGCGGCGATCGCGAACTCGTACATGCCTTGCACGGCGAACAGCATTGAGATCGGGATGGCGACCGCTACAAGCAGGCCGGCGCGGATGTTACCCAAGATGATCAACAACACAACGATCACCAGCACGGCACCGATCACGAGGTTGTGCTCGACCGTCTTGATGACCTGCTCGACGAGCAGAGTCCGATCGTAAACAACATCCACAACAACGTCAGATGGCAGCGATGGTGTGAGGGACTCAAGGCGCTCGCGTAGTTCCTCGGTCACGACACGGCTGTTCTCGCCCATCAGCATAAAGGCTAGACCGAGGACAACCTCGCCCTTCCCGTACGCTGAAACCGCGCCGCGGCGAATCTCGCTGCCGATTTCAACGTTTGCGACATCTCGAATGTGTACTGGCGTGCCATCGCTGGATGCGACGACGATGTTCTCGATCTCATCGATCGTCGAGACACGAGCCAATCCTCGCACCACCCTCGCCTCACCGGAGGTGACAATCTGGCCACCGCCGACATTGGCATTGTTGCGTTGCAATGCCTCAAGCACATCATCTAGTGTGTAGCCAAACTTGATCAGGGCCTCCGGCTTGACGACGACATGATATTGCCGCTCCAATCCGCCCCACGAGTTGACCTCTGCAACTCCCGGGACTTTCCGAAGCTCGGGCTTGATCACCCAATCGTGGATTGTCCGGAGTTCTTCGATGGAGTGTTCACCGGTCTCGGACCGGATGACGTAATGAAATATCTCACCGAGACCTGTCGCGATAGGACCGAGTTCTGGCCTTCCGACATCGTCTGGAAGCTCAACTGCCGAGAGTCGCTCGGTGATGTACTGCCTCGCGTCGATGATCCGGATGTCATCATCGAATGTCGCCACGACCTGTGAGAAACCGAACTTTGAGACGGACCGCACGTTCTGGAGCCCGGGCAGCCCGCCGATCGAGAGTTCGACAGGAAGGGTGATCTGCTGCTCGATTTCTTCCGGGCTGAGCGCGGGGGCCACGGTGTTGATCTGCACCTGGATCGGCGTGGTGTCTGGAAACGCGTCGATAGGGAGCTGGACCATCCGGTACACACCAGCAGCGCACGCGATTGCAAACAGCAGAATGACGAGCACTCTATTCTTGAGCGAAAATTCGATAAGGCTGGTCAGCATGGCAACTCCGGATTAATCGTCAACACATCCCGCGCCTAGGCGAGACTTGAGAAACTCGGTCTTCATCGTGAAGCTGCCACCTGTGACAACCGCATCGCTCTCTATCAGACCCGACAAAACAGCAACATTGCCGCCCCCCGCAATCGGGCCGATATCTACACGCCTGACAGCGAACAAATCCGCTTCCTGGCGAACGAACACAAACGGCGATCCTTCGATCTGATGGACCGCTTCGCTTGGAATCAGCAGCGAGTTTCCTACGCTCCCTATCACCGCGACGACCTCAGTAAACATGCCGTGCCGCAGAATGCCACGATTGTTTTGAACTGTGGCGCGGACCCGGACCATGCGGGTACGCTCGTCAATTCGCGGACTGATCCATGTAATCTGCCCTGAGATTTGCATCTGAGGCAACGCTCGAACCCGTGCGAAGATCTGCCCACCTCGCTCAATCTGGAACACTTGCTCCTCGGGGACTGCCAACTCGATCCACATCGTCGTCAGATCGGCGATCTCAAAGAGTGATCCTTGCGAATCGGCGGCTTCACCCAATACAGCCGTCCGTTCGACGACGGTGCCGTCGAACGGAGCTCTGACATACAGATCCGACGACGAGGATTGCTCCGCGGCTATTTCAGCAACTTCGCTAACTGTAAAGCCAAGGTTGAGCAGTTGCTGATGTGTCCGCCGCACTTCAAGCTCAGCAAGCTTGAGCGCGGCCTCAGCCTCTTGGAAGTCACGGCGTGCGGCGATGTTCTCGTCGACGAGTTTCTGCTCTCGCACGAATGTTGTTTTTGACGCTGCAAGCTCTGCGATCTTGGACAGATAAGCCGACTTCGCTTGCGCGACGCCCACAGAGTTGATGACTGCGAGGATCTGGCCCGCTGATACACTGTCGCCAACATCGACACGGATATCTGTGATGACACCGGGTGCCAGTGGTGTCAGTTTGGCGAGCTTGTTTCCGTTGTATCGGACTTCACCAAGGAGCTCGATAGACGCTGCAGAAGCGCCCCGGCCGGGAAGTTCGAGTGTCAGGCCAGCTAAATCGGCAGATCTTGCTGAGGGCATCCTGACCAGGAGCGAGTCACCGATTCCAAGTGCACCTGCGAGCTGAGGCTGGCAGATACCACATTCGTGCTCAGGCACCCCGTGCTCGTTGCAGAAGAGAGCCGGAATGCTCCCGGTTTGCGTTGGCGGTGCAGCAGCATCGTCGTGGAGTGACGGATTGCAAAGATGGCACTCATCTTCGTAGAGCCCGTGCTCATCGCAGTACGGACGGGTGGCATCTTCCAACTGCGGCTGACAGATCCAGCACCGATCCTCATAGCGATCGTGCTCAGCACACCAGAGTCGACCAGCATCACGCTTCGAAGCATCGCAGATGAAGCACGCCTCGTCGGTACCGTGCCCGTGCAGTCCGCCCATCGCTTCACTCGTATCACTTCCATTCGTGCCGCGTGTGGGATCGCAGATGTGGCATTCATCCTCGTAGAGATGGTGCTCCTCGCAATACGCACGAGAAGCGTCTTCAAGCTGCGGTTGGCATATCCAGCAACGATCCTCGTACCGGGCGTGCTCGCTGCACCACAGGCGGCCAGCGTCACGCTTCGTGGCGTCACACACGAAGCAGGTCTCGCCGTTCTTGTGAGAGTGCGCAACCTGAGTCGCATCAGTAGCGTGTGCACCGCCGGATGTTGATGATGCGTCCTGTCCCCGGTCGCACCCGCCTAGCAGGAATGCTGTTGTAAATAGGCAAAATAGTGTAATGATGCCGTGTGATGGTCTCACGGTGTTTCTCCTTGATTGAGGTGATCAGTATGTTCGCGGAGCGATTGTGTGTTCAGCGGCTCTGAGATGAGTCCTTCGACCTGCACCTTCGCAGCGTGATATTCAGCAAGGGCTTCGAGTCGTCGTGTTTGAGTATCGAATAAGGTGCGCTGCGCATCGAGTACATCGAGGTACGGGAGCTTGCCCTCGTCGTATGCCCGACGCGTCGCGTCGTAGGCGTCCTTCGCCGCGGGAAGTAGAGCAGCATCGATCGACATGGCCTCGTGATATGCGGCGGTCAATCGGGCATGCGCTCGGACAAGTTGTGTGACCAGGTCGCGTCGGGAAGCCCGTCCCTCGTCGATCGCTTGTGCTGCTCGAAGACGAGCGGCCAATATCCCTCCCTGATTACGATCAAAGATTGTCAGTGGCACGGACAGGGACACGACGAGACCGACATCATCGCTCTCTTCGGCATATCGAATGCCAGCACCCGCCGACACGTCTGAGACTGTTTGAGCCCGTTCGAGAGCGACCACCGATGATCGGCGCTCGGTCTCTGCGATCCAACGCTGTACTTCCGGATGCTGCTCAATGAGATCAGTCAGGGCATTGAGCATCGGAACAGGTATGAGATCATCCAGCGATCCGATAGCCGTGTCAAAGCCTGGGTCGGTTGCATCCCACATTGCGCTGAGTTCATGCCTCGCGGCCTCAAGTTCCCGGCTGAGTCGATCTGCGACAATGCGTGCGGACTCGCTTTCGAGCCGGGCCTTGATCTCGTCGATGGGTGAGACATCTCCGGCTTGCACTCGACGATCGATCACACGCCGGTTTTCTTCTGCTAGCGTTTGCGCGCGAACGGCAAATTCAACACGCTGTTGGAGCTCCAGCACACGCACGAATCGGGACGCGGTATCGGTAAGCACCGCCAGCCGTTGTGCTTCGAAGTCTAGAGCAACAACAGCCCACTGCCCCTCTGCTACTCGTACTCTGCGATCGCGCTTCCTGCCAAGCTCAAGTAGCTGGCTAAAAGCAATGGTGGTCTCGGCAGAATCGAAGCCATTCATGGTTCCAGAGCCCGCAAAGTTCTCAACCTCGATTCCGATGTTGGGATTCGGCGACAGCCCGGCTTGCAGGCGGCGTGCCTCAGCAATCCGCGGTTCCCACGCGAATGATCGAAGCTGCGGATTGTGTACAAGCGCAGCCGCGAGAGCATGACGGAGGGTCAACTGCTCACCGATAGCAACCACGTCCGATCCTGGTATGAATTGATCAGGATTCTTCGGCGCTTCGTAGCGAGGCAGTTCTCGAAGAAGGGGCCTTGCGGCAGGTGGCTCATAGTCGAACGGCGATGGCGAGCAACCGCATAACAGTGCGAGCACACACAGGCAACACAACAATTTGGGTTCAGTTAATCTCATGGATTTCTCTCGGATAGAGACATTGCCCGGCGCGCCGAGCCTCTGGGAAGAACAATCGCAGTATGTGAACTGCGCAGAATCCCAGGTCGTCCTAAACGAGCAGAATCACAGTGCGAAGATGGGAAGCAGGTGACTTGACATCCGACACCACTGAAGGTCGGGGAGTGGGAGTTGCACCTCTCGATAGAGTCGCGAGGGTATCCATCTGCAGTAAGAGGAGATCACCTGGCCCGTCAAGAGACCAGTCCTCTTCCGTATCTTTCTCATGGCGATCAACTGCGACTATCGACTCGGATTCCACCAATGTGGACTGGCATCCACCGTCCACGCTTCCGACGCAGAAATTCAAGTCATCGCTGCGCTCTTGGGAGGTCGGGCACGGGGCTTCGCCCGGCCCGTCGCAGCAAAACTGCTGACCAAACTGAGTGGTCGTTGTACCATCAGAACAGATACAGAGAAACCGGGGGCCAAGACCAACGCCCAAGCCAAACCAAATGGCGAAAAAAGTCGTAATGAGGGTATTTAGTGGCATGGTGGGTGTGACAAAGATCTTTCAGGATTAGGTTGACTATAACACGATGTCGTGTCATAGTCAATATGGCTTGATCTATTTCTGGTCACAGCTAGACGGGAGGCTGATATCGACACATGTAAACCAAGGCCGGCGTTGGTTAACCGACCACTAATTGGGACTCAGGATTCCGATCGGCTAGGTCGTCTATTCAAGTGCCTCTCACATCCATCAAGGTTAAGGATGCTTCACTCACTTATTCGCACTGGCGAACTCAGCGTTGGGACGCTTGCGGATGAAGCGCAGATGAGCCGTCAAGCAGCTTCGAATCAGCTTCGAACGCTCGCAGATGCTGGCATTGTGACCGGAAGGCAGGAGGGACTCAAAGTGTTCTACCGAGTTATCGATCCATGCGTACCGGTCTTGCTTGAGAGGGGATGGTGCCATATCGACGAGTATGAAACGGTTCATGAGTAGGGCATAGTAGGGGGCCAGCGAGTCTTTGCGGCATACTTGAGGCATTGTGTTCAGCTGTAGTGTGCACAAAGTAATTGATGAGTAAGAGCGGGTTTGTCGCTGTGAGTTCATAGATATCGATTTGCTTGGTGTTCAAAAACTCTATCCGCGCCTTGATGAGTGCGTTGGCTGGACTCGATGGATTGATCTGAGCCCGGCGCCGCGACGGATAACGATTCGTTTGTCATTGTATCAGGTTGGGCGCACGAGTACCAGATGCGATCTCGGTCGCATCATCGCTTCCTTTGCACTTCAATAAATCAAGCCGCTCGGTGATAATGCCGGAGAATTCCGCCGAGTCGAGTGTCGCATTTAATCACGCCCTCGGATGATAGTGGGGTGGTTCGTTTAATCACTCTGTTTCCGAGACCCTGATGCGGCCGTTCAAAATGGTAGTGTTCGACATACTCACCGATGATGTGATCAAGATGATTCGTACCGACGGGGATGAAGTGATCGAGGCACTCGACCTTAAGTGACTTGATCCAGCGCTCGATGTGCGCATTCATCAAAGGCGATTGAAGAGGAAGTTTGTACGGAGTGATACCTTCGGCTTTGAGTAAGTCATCAAATTCTCTAGTGAACTTTGTGTCGTTGTCTCGCACAAGGATCCCAGGTGGATCGAGTCCGAGCTGTTTCACCATCGAGGGAAAGCATTCTGCGACTTTGCACATCCATTCGTTGTTTGGATGCTCAGTAGCGCCAGCCACGATCACTTTTCTGCTCGCGATATGCATGAAGACAAGCACTGATTGATGCTTGATACCTCTCCATGTGAGCACAGGTTTGGTCAGAAAATCGCATGACCAGAGCGTTGAAGAATGCCGCTTGAGGAACTGGTCCCATGTGGGTTCAGACCGGTCGGGGGATGGCTCGATTCCCTGTTCATTGAGGATGTTCCGGATAGTTGTTCGAGAAACTGACATGATCCCGAGTTTGCGAAGTTCACCCAAGATCCGTGTATAGCCCCAGCCTGGAGACTTCGTCATCTCAAGCACCAGTTTCCGTATCTCCGCGGATGTACGCGGTCTGCCTCCACGCTTCTTCGTCTTCTTCTTGTGCTTGGGTGCACGGAGCCATTTCTGAAATGTGCTATACTGCACAATCGAGATGATGTGCCGCAGCTCATCTCCAACAGCTTTGCCAAACTGGATCAGTCTCCGGCGTTCCTTCGGGCTCAGAGACAATCGCTTTGGGAGCTTCGATCGAAGGATCTGATTCTCGATCGTGAGGTATTGGATCTGGGCGATGAGCTGATCATGGTCGGATCGACCCAAAGCCAGCATTTTCGGCAAGCGTGCGGCATTCATCCCCAATCAAAGGCGCGGATAGGGTTTTTGCACCCCTGGAGACACTGATTTCTCGTAAAATCAAGGCTCAGAACGAGAGACTGTTTGCCATATCTTTGAGCATACTCCGGTTCTACTTCTTTGAGATCCCGTTCTCGTTCTTTGCGATGGTCGGTTTGATCTCATTGATCGGCATCGTCGTCAACGACACGATTGTAATGATCGACACCATGAACACGCACCTCCGTGAGGGGATCGAGGTCCGCGTCGCCGCGGCCCGCGGGGCATCGGACCGGTTGCGTCCGATCCTGAGCACATCGCTGACCACCATAGTTGGGCTGATCCCGCTCGCGGTGACCAACCCGATGTGGAGGCCATTGTGCTACGCGATTATCTTTGGGCTGCTTGTTTCGACGATCACCGCGATCCTGATCGTGCCGTGTATGTACTACTTGGTCACACGGGTCAAGGCAGATGCAAAGACGATATAATCTATAGACACCTGAGAACAAACCAATGGAATCCCGAGTTAATAAATCTGAACAGTGCAAGCCGAACACCACCCCGGTATTCTCGGCCAAGGGGCTGACCAAGACCTATGAGGTCGGCGAGGTCAAGGTCCATGCACTCCGGGGCGTCGATCTCGATCTCTATGCAGGTGAGTTTGTGGTCTTCCTTGGACCGTCGGGCAGCGGGAAGTCCACGCTGCTCAATATCCTCGGCGGACTCGATGTGCCGACCGAGGGGACTGTTCGGTATCTCGATGACGAGCTCACATCGCATACTGATACGCAGCTTACTCGGTTTCGCCGAGAGCATGTCGGGTTCGTGTTCCAGTTCTACAACCTGATCCCCAGTCTAACAGCACGCGAGAATGTCGCGCTCGTCACCGACATCGCCCGCGACCCGATGACGCCGGAAGACGCGCTGGGAATCGTCGGGCTCACCGACCGCATCGACCACTTCCCCGGCCAGCTCTCGGGCGGCGAGCAGCAGCGCGTCGCGATCGCCCGCGCGATTGCCAAGCAACCCGATGTGCTCTTGTGTGATGAACCCACCGGGGCCCTCGATGCCTCGACGGGGGTCATCGTGCTCGAAGCGATCGAGCGGGTCAACCGTGAGCTTGGAACGACGACCGCCGTCATCACCCACAACGCGGCGATCGGGGCGATGGCCGACCGGGTCATCTCACTCTCTGGTGGTGAGATCGTCAAGACCAAGATCAACGACCACAAACTCCCGGCCAAGGAGATCACCTGGTGAGATCAATCCAGTTGAAATCCATTAACCGGAAACTCTTCCGTGATCTCGTCTACATGCGCGGTCAGGCGCTGGCGATCGGGATGGTCATGGCCTGCGGGGTCGCGACCTTTGTCATGTCTCTGAGCATGGTCGATTCGCTTACCGGAACGCTCGATACCTACTACCAGCAGAACCGGTTTGCCCAAGTCTTTGCCCACATGAAGCGTGCCCCCGAGAGCCTGAAAGCACGCGTCTCCGAAATTCCAGGCGTCTCATTCGCCCAGACCCGCATCGTCGAGCAGGTTTCCCTCGACATGCCCGATCTTGCCGAGCCCGCGTCGGGGCAGATTCTCTCGCTGCCCGATTCCCCCGATGAAGGGCTGAACCTGATCTACCTTCGCGCCGGAAGATTCCCGGAGGGGAATCGATCGCGCGAGGTGCTGGTGAGTCAACGGTTCGCGGCCGCCCATGCACTCAATCCAGGAGACACGGTCAGCGCCGTGCTTAATGGCCGACTCGAAGCACTGAGCATCGTCGGGATCGCCCTGTCGCCCGAGTACATCTACCTCGTCCCGCCGGGCGGGATGTTCCCAGAGAACCTTCGGTATGGGATATTCTGGATGGCGCGTGATGAAATGGAAGCCGCGTTTGATATGGACGGGGCCTTCAACGACCTGACCCTCTCGCTCATGCCCGGCGCAAGCAAAGAGGAAGTGATCGATCGTATCGATGCCCTGACCGCACGCTATGGCGGGCTTGGCGCCTACGAACGCGAGGACCAGATCTCCAATCAGTTCGTCCAAAATGAGATCACCCAGCTCCGCGGGATGACCCTCATCGTCCCGGTCGTGTTCCTCGGCGTCTCCGCGTTCCTGCTCAACATCGTCCTCTCGCGGATGATCGCGTCCCAGCGCGAGCAGATCGCCGCCCTCAAAGCGCTGGGCTACAGCAATCGCGAGATCGGGTTTCACTACCTCGGCTTTGTGATGCTCATCACGCTGCTGGCGGTCGTCGCGGGCTCGCTCGCGGGCGCATGGATGGGCTACGGGCTCACCAAGCTTTACATCGAGTTCTTCGATTTCCCATCGTTCCGGTACAGCCTCCATCCGCGAGTCGTGATGCTGGGCGCAGCGGTGAGCACGCTTTCGGCGGTCATCGGGGTCTGGCATGCGCTCCGGGCCGCGATCACGCTCCCGCCCGCAGAGGCGATGCGGCCCAAGGCCCCGCCATCATTCAAGCCCACCGTATTCGAACGCATAGGGCTCCACCGCCGACTGTCACCAGCGGTGCGGATGATCGTCCGCCAGCTGGAGCGCAGCCCGTTCAAAACCGCGTTCTCGGTGCTGGGGATCTCGATGGCGACGGCGGTGCTTATCGTCGGGTCGTTCTCGCAGGACGCGGTGGACTACATCATCGATTTCCAGTTCAGCCGGGTCCAGCAGTTTGATGTTGATGTGGTGCTCGGCGATCAGGCAGACAGCTCGGCGGTCTCGACAATCCGCAATCTCCCGGGCGTACTGGCGATCGAGCCCTACCGCGGGTACTCGGTCCGGCTTGTCAACGGTCACCAGTCCAAGCGCGTTGGGATCGCGGGGCTTGAATCCGGTGATGGGCTTTATCAGTTACTGGATCTGAGCGGGAACCGCGTCCATCTCCCCGAGCATGGCATCGTGCTCTCCAGCGCACTGGCCGATACGCTGGGCGTCCGGACCGGTGACCAGCTCCGCGTCGAGTCCCTCGAAGGACGACGCGAAATCTTCGATGTCCCCATCAGCGGTTTGATCGATGATTTCTCCGGACTCGCAGCGTACATGAACCTCGACGCGCTCAACACCGCCATGCGAGAACGCTACACCCTTGGCGGGGCGTACCTCAGCATCGATGAATCCAAGACCGACGAGTTGTACACCAAGCTCCGTGAGATGCCCAGCGTCGTCGCGGTCAATGTCAAAGAAGCGACCGTTCACAACTTCAGGGAAACCATCGCCGAGAGCATGAATCTGATGCAGCCGTTCCTGATCGGGTTCGCGTCGGTGATCGCGTTTGGTGTGGTCTACAACAGCGCTCGGATCTCGCTCTCGGAGCGTAGTCGGGACCTTGCTACGCTCCGCGTGCTCGGGTTTACCAAGCGCGAGGTCGCGGTGATACAGCTCGGTGAACTCTCCATCATCACGATGCTCGCTGTCCCCGTCGGGCTGCTGCTGGGCTACGCGACGGCTTGGTATGTCTCCGTCGCGACCGCGTCCGAGCTGGTCCGTATACCGTTTATCATTGAGCCGGGGACATTCGTGACCTCGGCGTGTGTTGTCATCATCGCCTCGCTCGTCTCCGGGTTAATCGTCCTGCGGAAACTCGGCGATCTTGATCTGGTCTCTGTGCTCAAATCTCGGGAGTAATCAGTATGAAATCCAAAGCCATCCGATGGATAATTTATTTGCTCGTGGCTGGACTTGTATTCGCGGGGATCTTCTACGCCATGCAGCCCAAGCCCGTTGAGGTCGATGCTGGCGTAGCCCAGAGCGGCACCCTGCGGATCACCGTAGATGAGGAAGGCAAGACACGGATCCGAGAGCGGTACAGCGTGTCGAGCCCGCTCGTCGGACGCCTCCGTCGAATCACACTCGATGCGGGCGATGCTGTCCGCGCCCAGGAGACCGCGTTGGCGGTCATCGAGCCCACCAACCCGGACCTCCTCGACGCCCGGGCACTCGCCGAAGCCGAGGCCCGCGTGCGGGCGGCCCAAGCGGCAGTCCGCCAAGCGGGTGCGACGCTTGAGAGTGCCCGAGCCGGAACCGACTTTGCGGAAAACGAACTAACCCGGATCACCAACGCCTTCAAGCAAGGGGCCGCCAACAAGCATGAACTCGATTCCGCCCAGACCGCTCAACGGACAGCGATTGAAAGCCATCGAGCCGCCCAGTACGGCCAGGAAATCACAGAATATGAACTCGAAGTCGCCCAGAGCGCCCTGCTATACGCCAAGGGCGAGAGCGACGCGACCGATCAGGCGCGTATGGTGCTGACTTCTCCGATCGATGGGGTTGTCCTCCGCGTGCTCCAAGAGAGCGTTGCTGTGGTCAATCCGGGGACGCCGCTCATTGAGATCGGCGACCCGCTGGATCTTGAGATTGTCATCGATGTCCTCTCGACCGATGCCGTGGGGATACGACCGGGCCAACGGATCATCATCGAGCACTGGGGTGGCGATGCTCCACTCGAAGCCCGCGTCCGCCTCGTCGAGCCCTCCGCGTTCACCAAGACTTCGGCGCTGGGCATCGATGAACAGCGCGTCAATGTCATCGCTGATTTCGTCACCCCCGAGGCAAGTCGCACGACGCTCGGTGATGGATTCCGGGTCGAGGCCTCCATCATCGTCTGGGAAGAGCCCGACATCCTCCATGTCCCGACCAGCGCGATCTTCCGGACTGCTGAACACTGGACGCTCTTCCGCATCGTCGATAAGCAAGCACAACTGACGAACATCGAGATCGGCAAACAGAACGGCACCTCTACGCAGGTGCTCTCTGGGCTTTCAGAAAGCAATCAAGTCGTGCTCCACCCGAGCGATCAAATCACCGACGGGGTTCTGGTCACGGTGCGATAGACAAAAAAATATCTCGAGCGATGGGACCTCAGGAGGCGCGGTTCCGCCAAATCTTGACCGTAGTGGGCGAAAACTAACCGACGAAGATTATGATTGATCGCCGTTGATTTTGAAGAGATTGCGATTCGCCAAGGGTTCAGAAACTCTATCCGAGTTTCAAATAAACCTGAGATCAGTATCGACTGAGAGCAATGGGCGGAGCCCGCTGGCCTACCAATCAAAGTGCTCAAGGAGCCGCCTGAGTATACAATAAACAGCGCAAGGAAATCAATCACGAAAGCGTGTTTCTTCGTGATTCAGCCTCCTTGAAATGTGAATGACTTAGGCCGCTCGGTGGTAGTGCCGGAGCAATCCACCGAGCCGAGTGTCGCACTGAATCTGGCCATCTGTTACAGGCGGACTGCTGTACATGATCGGCATGTTTCCAATCCCCTGGTGTGGGCGCTCGTGGTGGTAATGCTCGACGTACTCGCTGATCAGGTAGTCAAGATGCTTCACGCCAACGGGGACGAAGTGATCGAGGCACTCGACCTTGAGCGATTTGATCCATCGCTCGATGTACGCATTTAAGAGCGGTGCCTTGATTGGTAGCGGGTATGGCTTCACGCCTTCGCGTTGAAGCATTTCATTGAAATCTCTCGAGTAAAGCACATCGTTATCACGCACAAGAATAGTGGGAGAGTCAAGCCCGAGTTGCTTCACCATCAATGGGAAACATTCGGCGGCCCGACACATCCAATCGTTGGTGGGGTGTTTTGTAGAGTTGGTGACAATGATCTTTCGGCTCTCAATGTGCATAAATACGAGTGTGGTGTATCGCTGGAGCCCTCTCGGAGTAAGCACTTTCTTGTGGAAGAAGTCACATGACCAGAGTGTTGCTGCATGTCGTTTCAGGAATCGATCCCAGACCGGCTCTACTCGATCTGGCGCAGGCTCGATGCCATGTTCCTTGAGAATTGAGCGCACCGTTGTTCGAGAGACCGACATGATCCCGAGCTTGCGGAGTTCACCTAGGATCCGCGTGTATCCCCAGCCAGGAGTCTTGGCCATCTGCAGGACCAGTTTCTTCAGATCCCGCTTTGTTGACGGGCGTCCGGTCTTCGTCTTGAAACTCCGTTTCTTGTGACCATTTGGACGAAGCCATCTCTGAAATGTGCTATATTGAACAATCGTGATGATGCTGCGCAGTGCCGGGCCAACAGGACGCCCGAACCGGATCAGTGTCCGCCGCTCGCGTTTGGTCAATGAGATTCTCTTGGGGAGTTTCCCCCGGAGGATCTGATTCTCAATAGTGAGGTATTGGAGCTGGGCGATCAGCTGATCATGGTCCGATCGGGCGAAAGTCAAGAGTTTGGGCAAATGGGCGGCATTCATTAGGTAATCCAGGGCGCGGATAGGGTTTTTGAACCCCTGGAGGGCGGGGCTTCTGCTAAAATGTAGGCGATTCTAGAGAGACTGAATGCCATATGTTTGAACACACTCCGTTGACTTCAAAGGTATACGAAACGGCGTCCCTGATAAGACGCCGTTTCGCCCGTTTTGGAGCGAGCTACGCGGTTCGGCGCGTTTCCGCGAAATCACAGTTTGAACGGATATGCCAAGATGTGCCCGAATCGGCGCGAGTGTATCTCGTGGCGATGTTAGGGATGTCCCCGCGCGAAGTTTCAGTTCCCTGTTCAAGGGGTGTAGTGTGCATAAAGTAATCGATGAATGGGATCCGGTTTACCACCTTGAGTTCATGGATATCGATTTGCATGGTATTCAAAAACTCTATCCGCGCTCTTGATGTGTGCGTTGACTTGACTCGATGGACAGATGTGAGTTTGACCCCGCAATGGATAGCCACTAGTTTGACATTATATCAGATCAGGCGCACAAGTACAACTCACGATCTAGGTCGCTTCATCGCTTTTTTGACAGGTAAATGATTCATGCAGTTCGGTGATAATGCCGTAGTAGCCCGCAGAGTCGAGATTTACATCTGATCTCGCCAGTTGTTGCTGTCGGATTGCTGTACATGATCGGCTTGTTACCGATTCCTTATGTTTGAACACACTCCGATTCAGAATCATCCCAATGGACAGTAGATTGTGACCAATGGTGGTAGCAGCTTATGAGACCCGCCGATGCGCCGAATATATAGGGTATTGGTTCAAAATTTCTTGGCAGAAATTGGGGAGCGTACGCTCGGGTTACGCAGTACCTGATAGTCAGACTATCAACCCAAAGGATACTGCCATGAAAACAACCTCTAATCAGCCTTTAAGCCGCATTTTCGTTCCTCAGAGCCAGTGCTCTTCACGAGCCCTGAAGGCTGCACTCATGCTCTTCACAGGATTGGCTGCGACCTCGGCATCTGCCCAGACCGAAACCACCTATCGCTGGTGGAATCCAAACGGATCTCCCGAGACGGGATTCATGAACGACTCGCCGAATTGGGAGGACTTCATCAAGCCGTCGCTGCACCCAGAAGCCCGAAACAGGCTGGTCTTCGATTTCGCGAACGATGGCTCTTTCGAAGCGATCAACGACCTCCGAGACTACTTGAGTGTGTCGTCCTTGTTCCGTGGATCCAGCTCTTCAAAAGACACAGCGTATATCAGCGGGTTGCCGCTACGCTTCACATCGCCCGACGGCGAAAAAGTAGAAATTGAGAACCGTTCGCGCGGCAGACTCATCATCGAGACTCCGCTGTACGCACAATCAGGAATCCTGATCAGCAGAGGCGCCGTCGAGTTTGCTCCGAGCAACAGCATCCAGCATTCGCTCGCCGGAGGCATCCGTATCGGAGGCGATTTTGCTCGAATGTATGTGACGACCCCCTGGCACTTGGGCTCTGCATCGAACGCTGTCGAGTTAACGGGGGGGGTCCTCCTGTTCGAAGAATCGATGACAATCCCGAATCAAATCCTGTGTGATGATGGAGTGATCTACACCGCTACTGGCTTGGTCACCTTGTCTCAAATGGGCAGTTCTGAGAAGGCGAGGAAGACAGGCGAAGGGACTCTTCGTATCTTCGCGACCGGACCAGAAAGTGCGTGTGAGTGGACCGTTTCCGATGGTGTGCTCGAAACCGGACCAGGCACAATCGATTCAAAGCAAATTGCGGTGGAGCTCGATGGAGCTCTTCGGCTGCTCGCTGACGCTGATGTGGAACCCTTTTCTAGCGTTGAGGGCACTCTCGACCTGAACGGGCACACACTCACTACCCAGAGCTCCAGCTTCCGTCCATCGAGCAAGATCATCGGCGATGGGACATTCCGCGCAATCGGAGGAACGCAACTTATTGGAAGCGACCTAGACGATTTCGACGGGGTTATTGAAGCGAGCGGAAGTGTTATAACGATAAACCGAAACAGGATCACATCGTCAATGACACTGAGTGTGCCGAGCCCAACAGATAAAATTCAGATGGCAGGGCCAACTTCTCTCACTATTAGATCGCTCTCGGGCCAAGGAATTATCTGTCATCGTGATTCGAGTGACTGGTTCCTAACAATCGGCATGAATCATTCAAGCGGTGATTTTCCAGGAACAATTCAAGATGTCTCATTGCTTACAAAATTCGGAACTGGAACACAGAGCCTGACCGGACTAGTCGACATGGTTGGGGAAAGACATGTGGAAATTGACAGAGGAACACTCCGGCTTTCTCAGTCTGCGGCGGATGATGTCATAAAAATCACAATCGCATCACCCGGCACATTCTCTCCGCACGGGAATGTGAATGTCCCGTTGGTTCAAGGAGCGGGGACGGTTGCCCTGAACAGCCAGACCCTCACGGTAGGCGAGACCGACCTCAGTTTTACGCTCTCTGGAGCACTGACCGGGAACACCGAAACTTCAACACTTCGCAAGCGCGGCAGCGGCACCTTCACTCTCAGCGCCGACACCACCGGCTTCGGCGGGTTCTTCCAGATCAATGACGGTACTGTCCGGTTCACGGGCGGGCCGATCCTGCCAGCAGCGGCGAGCCTGAGCATCAGCAACGGCGCACTCCGCGGCTACGGCGATCTTGCCGTCCCGTTCTGGAATCAAGGCACTATCGCGGCCGATTCGAGCGCGGGCGTGCTCCGCCTTACTGGGCAGGACCAGTGGAACAACGGCACAATCCTCGCTGAAAACGGCGGCGCACTCGAACTCGACGGGGTGTTCCTCGAGCAGGACTTCAGCGGCGGGCTGCAACACGGGCGTCTCGAATCCAATGAGACCCCGATTCGCATGGTCGGCGACAACCCGACCATCGTGCAGGGCGGCACCATCGAAACCACCGGTACAGGATCGCTCGAACTGATTGGTTCAGCGATCACGCTTCGAGGAGTAGACCATTCCGGTCATCTCTCGCTGCGAAGCGGTGTTGATGTCACTGCGGAGGACTTTGACATTGTGACCGGTGCCGAGCACACGATCGAAGTGGAGTTTGAGCCGGACACGGATGAATTTGATGGAGCGATCCGCGGTCATGGCACCGCAACACTCGGTGGCACCCTCCAGGTCACGCTTCCAGACGGCTATGAACCTGCGACTGGCGATTCGATGACCATCATCGATGGAGAAGACACGGGTGTTTGGACGATCGACGAATCATTCGACAGCATTGATTTGCCGGATATTTCGCCGTTGTTGATGCGAGTGGTGTCCAATCCTGATTCGTTGAGGGTGGTGGTTTCATGCGATGCGGATCTCGCGGCTCCGTTCGGGGCGTTGAACTTCCTCGATGTTTCAGCGTTCCTCGATTTGTACGGCAATGGAGACTTGTCGGTTGATCTCGCGGCCCCGTTCGGGACACTGAACTTCTTGGATGTCTCGGCATACCTCGCTGCATTCGGGAACGGTTGTCCCTGATAGATGCAGCCGCTCGGATTGCGATGCGAAACCATGTTTCGCATTCTGGAGACTCTAGCGATCATCAAGTAGGCGGTGTACAACAAGCATCGTATGTTGGTGGTTCGAATCGAAGCTCGGTGATTGAATCGGTGCAGATCGGAAATGGGAATCTGATGAAATGCATGATTATGGATTCAGCGTACTTGGAAGAATGGACTCTGCTGTAATTACATATGCAATCCGCAATCAGGTAATGGTGATTGTAAACCCCAGCGAGTTTGCGGCGAAGCACAATCGGATGGATCTATCAGCGGTACAGGCATCAGCGGGAATGATGTGGTATGCTATCGGTTCAGGCGTCAATGCTTTGCTCACTGTGTTGGTGTTGCGTGTTTGGCGGACTGCCATCGCTATTCAAGCGATTCGGGTAAAATTGCAGCTCCTACCGATGACTGAGCATCACAACAAGGAAATGAACGGTGAGCAACATGACGACGAGAGTCTGTCGGGTTCAATCCCATCGATTGATGCGGTGTATGCCGAGCTTCGGTTAATCGCCTCGGCATATATCCGACACGAACGCAAAGACCACACACTCCAGCCTACGGCGTTGGTCAATGAGGCGTATCTCAAACTTGTCAACTCACCAGACCGTCAAGAGAATGGCCGGGCTCGGTTTCTAGGGGTTGCGGCTCGTGCGATGCGACAAGTGTTGGTTGATCATGCACGAGCCAAGTCTTCGGCAAAGCGAGGCGGGATGTGGGCACAGATCAGTCTGAGTGGATTGTCATCGGCTGATGAAGAGAACCCGGGTGTCGATACACTCGCGTTGGATAATGCGCTTGAGCGATTAGCCGAGTTTCACACCAGGCCGGCACGGGTGGTCGAGCTTCGTTTCTTTGGAGGGCTTACGATCGCCGACGCGGCGGAAGTGTTGGGAGTTTCGCATGGGACTGTTGAATCGGATTGGACCTTTGCAAAGGCATGGCTTCGCCGTGAACTCGAAGGGGAGATGTAATGGAGCGGTCTCAACAGATCCGAGAGTATTTCGATTTGTTCATCGGATTACCAGAGACAGAGCGAGCAGTCGCATTGGAAAAGCTTCGTATCGAAGATCCCGAGTTGGCGGCAGAAGTTGATTCACTGCTCAAGAATGCCGGAGCGTGGGATGTTCTCGAAACGCCCGCTGTACCATCGGTGTCTGAACTGCTGCATCATTCAGAGTCGGAAGCAGGTGAAGTCCTGCTTGAGTTTCCAGGCTATCGAGTGATCCGTTTGATCGGCGAGGGTGGCATGGGCCTTGTCTACGAGGCCGAACAGCTTCAGCCGAACCGACGGGTGGCGTTGAAAGTGCTTCGCCCGAGTCTTGTCACACCTGAGCGACTGAGACGATTCGAGAAGGAATCGGAACTCCTCGCAAAGTTGACCCACGCAGGAATCGCTGCTGTTTACGAAGTCGGAATGTATGAAGCGGGTGGGTCATCTCAGCCTTATTTTGCGATGGAGTATGTTGATGGCGTTGATCTGCTTGAGCACGCTGATCAACATAAGCTCGGATTTCGTGAGAGGATATCTCTGCTCTCAGAAGTGTGCGATGCCGTAGCGCATGCACATAGCCGAGGAATCGTTCATCGTGATCTCAAGCCGTCGAACATTTTGGTGACTACAGACGGGCGCGTGAAAGTTCTGGATTTTGGAATCGCGAGAACGACGAACTCAGACACGATGCTGGCGACAATGCAGACAGAGTCTGGTGCTCTCATAGGTACACTGGCGTACATGAGTCCGGAGCAGCTGAGCGGCGAAACCGGTGAGATAGATTACAGGAGTGATGTGTATTCACTCGGCGCGGTTGCATATGAGTTGCTAAGTGGCCGTCGGCTTTATGATTCTTCTTCGACATCCTTTCCAAGTGCGGTACTCGCTGTTCGCCAAGCTCAAGAGTCCTCAGTCGCCACGGTTTCCCGAGATTTGTCAGGTGAGATTGCAACAATAGTTATGACAGCGATCTCTGCTGAACCCGCGCGACGCTATGCGGATGCTTCTGCGCTATCCGAAGATCTTCGTAGGTATCTACGGAAAGAGCCGATCACCGCGAGACCACCGACCACGGCATACATCTTATCGAAGCTCGTTTCACGGCATAAAGCGTTCGTTTGGAGCGTTGGTTGTATCCTGCTTGTACTCGTGGGTGGGACTGTTGCGACAGGGTTGGGATTCATCCGAGCAACGAGAGCTGAATCAGCTATGCAGGAAAGCATGACAGAGGCGATGAGCCAAACGGCTATTGCGAATGCAATTAATGAATTTTTGAACGAAGATATTCTTTCAGCGGCCGATCCCACCCGTGCGACTTCCCCGGACATTACGATGCGAGAGGTGCTCGATCTGGCTTCTGAACGGATCGATGGGCAGTTTGATGATGAGCCTGAGGTGGAAGCATCGATTCGATTGACGCTGGCGCAAGCATTCGAGCGTCTAGGGATTGCAGACGCGGCCGAACCGCATTGGCGGCGAGCAATCCAGTTGCAATCCACAGCAAGCGGGGCTCCTACCGCACAGTCTTCGGTAGCCATGGGGTCGCTTTCTACAAACCTTATGAATCAAGGACGGTTTAACGATGCGATTGATGTGATCAAGAACAATCTGGAGTATCAAGAGTCAATCGAACAGCCCGACAGCGATCAAATACTGAGGACAAAGAGTCTCCTAGCAGTAGCGCACTTACAAATAGGGCGTCTTGCGGAGGCAGCTCCAATCTTGGTTGAAACGCTTGAAGGTAAAAGAGCAGCGTTTGGTGATCGCGATCCGAGCACGCTGACTTCCATCAACAATCTCGCGGGTTTGTATATCTCTCTTGATCAACCTGAAGAAGCCGAAAAGTTGTACCGCGAGGCCTACATGGGAAGGCTCGAAGTACTTGGTGAAACGGATCCCCACACGCTTTCTACAATGAGTGCTTGGGCATGGGCGTTGACAGATCTCCAGCAGTACGATGAGGCTGAAAATCTGTCAAAGCAAGCATTGGTTATCATGGATCAAAGGCTCGAAAGCGGACACCCAATGCGACTCAGAGTTGTGAACTCGTTGGGCAATACCTATTTTCAAGCGGGCAAGTTCGAAGAGGCAGAGTCGCGGTTTGCAGAAGCGGCACACCTCCGGGAGCAGTCATTGGGGTTCGCCCACCTGGAAACCATCTTGTCACTCTTTAACCTTGCCGAAACACGATTTACGCTAGATCGCGTCAGAGATGCAAAGGATTTGTATACCCGAATCGTTGAATCAGATGAGTCCAGTCTGCCCCAGGATCACTGGGCTCGCGGAGATGCCAAAATAGGTCTCGGGAAGTGCCTAGAGAAATTAGGTGAAATCGAGGATGCGGAAAGAAACATGATCGAGGGAATAAGTCGGGTGCTGCAATCACTCGGTGCTGCACATCCCAAGTTCATCACTGCGCGGGAGAGTGTCGGGGAGTTCTATGATCGTCAGGGGCGTGCCGAAGCTGCTGTGTTCATTCGTGAATGTGAAACGATCGAGGGATTGTCATCACTCTTCACGAGCGAATAATGCATCGGTGGGCAGCAGATAGTGAGACTGTTATGGAGCGTAGTGGGCAGAAACGAATTGACGAGAATGATGACTGATCGTCGACGATTTTGAAGAATGTGCGATTTTCCAAGGGTTCAGAAACTTTATCCGAGTTTCAAATGAACCTGAGATGAGCAATGACTTGGAACAATGGGCGGACCCCGCTGGCCTTCCAATCAAAATGCTCAAGGAGCCGCCGAGTATACAACTAGCAGCGCATGGAAGTCAGTTACGAATGCGTGTTTCTTCGTAATTCAGCCTCATTGAAATGTGAATGATTCAGGCTGTTCGACGGTAATTCCGGAGCAGCCCGCCAAGCCGATTGTCACATCTGATCTCGCCATTTTTTGGCATCGCTTCTTCACTCCTCATGACCGACGAGCATCCATTCCATGTAGCGGATACCGCTGAGTGGACCCGCGCCGATGGTCTTGTGATTGGGGACCACTTGTCCACAATCTCGGGTACGGCCTTGCTTGAGGGAGTGGTCTACACAACCGAGCGGGTGCCGGTGTACAATCTGAGTATCCCGGGTTCACCCACCTACTATGTAGGCGAGCATGGGGTATGGGTTCACAATTCAGGGCCATGTAAGCCGTCATTCAGAAAACTGAAGGTAGACTGGGATCATATTTTCAGCCGCCATACTGCCAATGGGGATGTTTTCAAAATGAGCGGCATTAAAAGTGCATTCCCAAAATCATGGAGTGAAAGAACAATTAAGCATGCGGTTAAGGATGCCTATAAGAATGGCGAACGCGTGCAAACACAAGTACTCCCCAGTGGGCAGCAAATGATACGACTCAGAGGTCGTGCATTTGGCAAAGAGATTGAGATTTGGTATAATCAGACTTTAAAAACACTAAATACAGCGTATCCAACTGGATTTTAGGAGTGTCATGTTAAAAATATTTATTGATGAATTGAGCTTTGAGAGGAGCACTTCTGAACTGACAGGTCCTGTGTGGGCGCAGTTTGATGGCATTTCATTCCCCGAAAAAAATTGGGATGACTTTGTAGTTATAGTATTGTTGTGGTGGTGCCAATCAATTTTTGATTATGAAGACCATGATAAAACGATTCTCTGGACTTTTATGGATGGTCCATTTGACATAAATTTTATTGAGCATAAAGATTCATTTGAAGCTGTGGCGAGGCATTGCGATCAAATTGTCGCAACAGCCAATACGACCTTGGATGAGATGAGAAATTTGTTGATTGACGCTATTGACAATACGAATAAAAATAAGATGTTGTATGAATCAGAAAACAAAATGCTTATAAGTGCTAGAAAACGATTGGCATCAAGTAGCGGTCCAGCGAATTAATATTCTTCCGTTTTTGATGTTTGAGTGGCGTTTCATGCAAAGTAGCAGTTCATCGATTTAGTGGCCTTCTGTCTTTGGTGTTTGGGAGGTTGTTCATTTAGCCTTACTTGGACACGATGCTCAGGCTTGCCGGGCGTGGCGCAGGTCGAATCGGCGGAGCTAAGTGTTCCAGATGCCGCTTGTTCTCAAGAACTGATTGGCCCAGGAACTCGTCAAGGAGTCAGTGTGCAGCGGCAGGTGGCTCAACCTCTCATCTTTGTATCACAGCGTGTGGCAAGAATCCTTCAATCTCATGCAAGCAAATGGATTCGATTGATACCTGTCACACTAGTGGATTGATCAAGAAAATCATCCGTTCTGGATATAGTGCGTAGTGGGCGGAAACTAAACGACTAGAATGAAGACTGATTGTCGTCGATTTTGAAGAGATTGCGATATGCTAGGGGTTCAGAAACTCTATCCGCATCACAGGTCGATACGACAGTCGGTATTTTGAAGATCATCGGGTTAGCCTTAGCCCTTGAATGACTCGATTGTATCATTTCGTGTACAATCGTGCAACACGGTCCATCGGATCAAACCAAATCCGGGATTTCGGTTTCAGTTGGGCATTTATGGGCAATCCAGGACGCGGATAGGGTTTTTGAACCCCTGGAGGGCGGGGTCTCTGCTAATATGTAAATGATTCTAGAAGAGACTGGGTCGTATGAATTAGAACACGCTCCGGTTCCAATTTAACAGAACCGCTTCGTAGGGGACGGAGAGGGGGGGCACTGTGGATTCGGATGCTGCCCACTCCGTTTCGGGCGTTCTCGTTGCAGATTGAGTTTTGTGAAATTGGATTTCAGTGAAATGAGTCTGCTCTTAAGTGACTAGATGCCATCAGATTGGATTCGTCAGTTGAAAATCGGTGCAGTATATCTGTGCTTTGAGAAGCCAGTTCCGAACACAGATTGGATGGCGAGGTTCTCTCAAGCTCCGCATTATGCTCAGAATGCAAAGCAGCTGCATCCTGGGTCCCAAGGATGATCCGGTCCTGAGATCCAGTCGCCGAGCTTGGAGACAACAGACTGTTTCGGTGTGTGCGTGTGGTGTGTGCAGGTGTGATTGCATGCGTAATGGGACGCGAGTGCTTGCTGAGCACGCTGGAGATACATCGGAGCGCCGTATCCACCAAACTCTTTGACAGGAGACCAGTCCGGGCTTACGGGAAGTGGCGGTGGACTATGAGGCCCAAACTCTTCGGTCGCGTGCACGATCTTGCCGTCCACGATGGTGAGTACTGACTGCAGGTCTTTGATCTTGGTTGCCTCGCATTGCATGAAATCATCGGTGAGGACCGCCAGATCCGCCATTGATCCTGTCGAGAGGGTGCCCTTGCTGGTTTCATCTGATGAGAACCACGCGCTCCCAATGGTCCACGCTCTCAGTGCTTCTTCTCGTGTGAGTAGGTTGGTCTGGTCATACATCTGGAGTCCTCCGAGTGTTCTGCCTGTGACCATCCACGCGAGGGAGACCCATGGGTTGTAGCTTGCAACGCGAGTCGCGTCGGTCCCGCCTCCCATCGGGAGACCTGCATCGAGGATCTGTCGGAGTGGTGGGGTGCGTTTGATCTGCTCGGCGCCGTAGCGTTCGAGGAAGTGTTCCCCTTGATACATCATCCGATGCTGGACCGCGATCCCACCTCCCATCGCACCGATGCGTTCGATGTTTCGATCGGTGATCGTTTCTGCGTGATCGATAAACCAGTGGAGGGCGCTGCCTTCTTGCTGAAACGGGACCTCGCTGTTGACACGCTCGAAGACATCGAGGAATCGGGTGATCGATTCGTTGTAGGTCGCGTGGATGCGGAAGGGCCAGCGTGCTTCTGCGAGCAGACGGACGATCGGCTCGAGCTGTGATTCCATGGACTGACTGAGATCGGGTCGAGGTTCGGTGAAGATCTCAAAGTCCGCTGCAGCCCAGGTCAGGTTCTCCCCGGCTCCGATGAGCTTGAGCATGTCGTCGCCGTGTCCAGGTTTGACCATCTTGGTCCAGTTCCGGAAGTCCTCAAGCTCGCTATTCGCTTTCTGAGCAAACAAATCGTAGCTGATCCGCAGCGTGAGCTGGTCGCGATCGCGAAGGGTCTGGATCACCTGATAATCCTCTGGATAGTTCTGCGCCCCTCCACCAGCATCGATGATGCTGGTCAATCCGAGTCGATTGAGTTCGCTCATGAACTGTCGTGTGGAGTTGATCTGATCATTGATGTCCAGCCGAGGACCCATCGCGAGTGTCTGGTAGAGGATCATCGCGCTGGGTTTGGCGAGCAGCATTCCCGTAGGGTTCCCCCGCTTGTCACGCACGATCTCGCCTCGATCAAAGGGTGGTGGGGTCTTGTCATACCCCAACGCCCGCATCGCGGCTTTGTTGAGAAGGGCGCTCGCGTAGAGATTCAGAATAAACACGGGAACATCCGGAGAGGCCGTATTGATTTCTTCAAGGGTCGGCATCCGTCGTTCTTTGAACTGAAACTCGGACCATCCGCCGACCACTCGGACCCACTGTGGTGCGGGAGTACGCAATGCTTGAAGTCTGAGCAACTCGAGCGCATCAGCGAGCGACCAGACGCCATCCCACCGGAGTTCCATATTATAGTTGAGTCCGCCGCGGATGACATGGATGTGCGAGTCGTTGAGTCCCGGGATCACGCGCCGTGCATTGAGATTGATTTGGGTAGTCGAAGATCCCGCCATCGGACAGATCTGCGAATCGCTCCCGATCGCGAGCACGCGTCCACTGTGGATGGCAATCGCCGTCGCGTCTGGAGTGTCCTTGCAGAGTGTGGTGATCTTCGCGTTGTGCAGGATGAGATCTGGGATCGTGTTCATGATTGGTGCCTCTTGATGGAGATGGATGCGTTTATGTCTGTGAAATTTTGGGAACTGGATTCGATTGAGCACGGGATGGATCACCCCAGATCAGTGCATCAAGAGTGAATCGGCCCGATCCTCTGATCGCGATGGACACGCACACGATCGTGTAGATCAACGCGAGCTGGGGGTCACGCGATTCGTGCAGATTCTGTGCGATGGCGCCGCAAAGGAGAACGGTCAGCACACCAGCGGCGGCTCGCGTCGCAAGTCCACCAAGAATGAGCACCGGCGCGATGAGTTGAACCACCGTCGCGAATCCAGCATGGACACCCGGGAACGGGAGACCCATCGCGCGGATCTCTTGTGCGAGTGTCCATTCGCTTCCATTCAGGAAGTGGGTGTACGCGTCGATGGCTTTGTGCCAGCCGTGGATGGTGAAGATCATGCATCCGAACGCGACTCGGAGGATGGTCGATGCGATCTCGATGGATCGGTTGCTTTGATTCGGACGAAGCATGAACTGAATCCAAGAGCGGGTCATAAGGTGCTCCCGATCAACCATCGCTTCGTGTACCGGGTCATGAGGGGCATCACCATCCATGTCAGCGCCGCGACGACCAGCGTGTTGACCAGAAAGAACCTGACCCAATGATTCCAATCCGGGATGGTGAGCATCACAAGGGTACTCATGAGCCAGACCATCGCGCAGACACCGATCCATGTCAGCAGCGCCATCTTCCAGCGTGGAGGGGATCGATGTGTTGTGCTGTGCGTGAACCACGCTTCCATGCCGTGGAGTCGATCGACCTTGGGATCGTCGATGAGCATCGGACGGAGCGACTCGAGGAACGCTTTGTAGGGAGGCCAGTTCTGATACTGGATCCAATCATCCTCGCTCTTGAATCGGAGGAGTGTGCCATACTCAGACGATCCGGGTCCCGGACGCAGCATGACCACGCCGTGATGTCCCGGGAAACGCAGCGCCACAGGGATCCAATCATGGATCAGCTTCTCGAACCTGGATTCATGTCCCGGTTTAACCTTGCGTCCAATCAGAATATTAATGTGTGGCTGTTCCATTGTTGATCTCAGGAGTGAAAGCCAACCGAGCCATCTCAGGCGCGGCTGGTGCAAGTTGCTGGTTGATCAGTGATCACCGCTCGGAACGACATACTCTGGGAGCTGCGTCGCTGGTGCTTTGTGGACCATCGTGTACGCGTATTCGACTCCGATGCCGTACGCGCCGTAGTGGGTCTTTGCGATGTTCATGACCGCGTCATAGGTACCTCGATGCGCCCAGTCACGCTGCCACTCAAGGATGGTCGAGAGCGAGGAAACGGGTACCGCGCCGGCTTGAATAATGCGTTTCATCGCGTTGTCGTGCGCGAGCTGGCTGATGTCGCCGCAGCAGTCCTCCACGACATAGACCTCGTACCCATCATGGATTGCTTGGATTGTTGGGAGCGCCACGCAGGTCTCCGTCCAGAGTCCTGTCAAGACGATCTTCTTGCGTCCTGTCGCTTTGATCGCATTGACGAATCCGTCGTCATCCCACGAGTTCATGCTGGTTCGTTCGATGGGTGTCGGATTCCCGAGTGCGGCAAGGAGCTGGGGCCAGGTGTTCCCCGAGAACGCTTGGGACTCGACAGTCGAGAGGACGACGGGAACATCAAATGTTCGTGCGCCCTTTGCGAGCGCGACATTGTTGTTGATGATCATCTGACGATCCGCGTGCGCCACGCCGAAGAGCATCTGAGGCTGCAAATCAATCATCGCGACGACGCAGTTGTCTGGAGTGAGGAGCCCTTTTTCGCTGAGTTTCGGTCGATTGTGTGTGTTGGTCATTGTTCATTTCCTGTTGGGTTCAGTGTGGTGTTGATGGAAAACTTATGAACGCGCGAAATCGAGGAGATCCGCGTTGAGTTGTTCTTTGTGTGTGTCTGTGAGTCCGTGCGGAGCGCCAGGGTACACCTTGAGCACGGCATCCTTGACGATCTTCGCAGAGCGCCGTCCCGCGGCGTCGATTGGGACGATCTGATCCGCGTCTCCATGGATGACAAGGGTGGGGATGTCAAACTTCTTGAGGTCGTCGGTGAAGTCCGTCTCCGAGAACGCTTTGATGCATTCGTATTGGGCGCGATGACCACACTGCATGCCTTGAAGCCAAAAGGTGTCCTTCATGCCTTGGGTAGCGCGTGAGTCAGGGAGGTTCTCGCCGAAGAAAGTGGCGCTCAAGTCTTTGTAGAGCTGCGAGCGATCCTTGAGCGATGCTGCGCGAAGCCCGTCAAAGACGGAGATGTCAAGCCCTCCCGGATTGTCGGGAGTTTTGACCATCGCTGGAGGGACAGAACTTACAAGGACTGCTTTGGAGACTTTGCTGGTCCCGTGCCGCGCGATGTAGCGTGCGACCTCGCCGCCTCCTGTTGAAAATCCGATGAGGATGACATTCTGTAAGTTCAGTTTGCGGACAATCGTATCCAGATCATCTGCATAGGTATCCATCTCATTCCCATTCCAGGTCTGGCTGGATCGTCCATGGCCTCGTCGATCGTGCGCGATACAGCGGAATCCGTTGGACGCGATATGGAGCATCTGGGATTCCCAGCTATCCGCGTTGAGGGGCCAGCCGTGGCAGAAAACCACCGGCTGTCCCGATCCCCAGTCCTTGTAGTACAGCTTTGTTCCGTCCTTGGTTTGTATTAATCCGCCAGGGGTGCTGTTGCTCCGGTTCGAGTTTCTTCCTGTTTCGGAAATGGTGTGAGCGAGGACCGTTGGGGTCATCGCAGCTGCGGCTCCGATACCCGCGGCCGCCTGGAGAACGCCTCGTCTGGAGGGGTGATTCGGTGATTCGATCCGAGATTGCTGGCTCATCTGAGGACTCCAGTTGAAGGAAAGTGAAACCTGAGCAAACGCTCATCAATACTGAGCGTGAGGGGTGGACAGGGAGGATTCTCTTTGCAATAGATGCTGAGAAGGAATATGATCATGCACATGGACGAGCACAACACCACCGCGGCGGTCCAGCTGTACCTCCAGCAGCTGAGCACGGATTCCAACCCTGATCGGGTGGTTCGCGCACTCATCGAACGCACGGTTGATCGCATGCAGCTCCTCTGTGGATCGATGCTCTTCCGGAGTTATCCTCGCTTGACGCGGCCTCCGACCAATCTGCAGACCGATGAACTCCTCAGCTCGGTGGTTGAACGCATGCTCAAAGCGATGCGACAGATCCACCCACAGAACCCGCGACAGTTCTTTGGACTCGCGAGCAAGCATCTCCGATGGGAGCTCAATGAACTGGCGCGTCGTCTGGATCAGCACGCCGGGTTGGTCTATCCGCTCAGCGAACAGGCGTTGTGTGCATCCCCCCAGACGACGGCGGTCGTCAGTCCCAATGCATTGCGGATTTTTGGCGCGATCGACGAGCTTCCTGACGATGAGCGGGAGGTCTTTGACTTTGTCAAAATCCAGGGTCTTACACATACCGAAGCCGCGGAACTGATTGGGGTGACGACCAAGACGATCCAGCGTCGCTTGAATCGCGCCTTGCTGAATCTCTCGGCAACACTCAGCGATCTTGATCCGGATCAGATCCCACAAGGTGAAATGTCTGTAGAGAGCCCATCGAGATGAACGATCCTGATCCGAGCATTGAATCGTTGCTGGAGGAGCTGCTCGAATCAGGAAACTCACCTGAGGTGGTCTGTGCCAAATATCCACACCTGCTCGAGTTGGTGGAGAAGCGATGGAACCATATTCAGTCGCTCAACACGGATATTGAATCCCTATTCCCGACGCCGAGGAGCGAGGGAGTTGGTGTGAATGGTTCGAAGACCTCCGATTCGATCCCGTACCAACTCCCTGTAGTCCCAGGACATCGTGTTGAGGGGATCATCGGAACGGGTGGGACGGGAGTGGTCTATCGAGCGTGGAATCTCCGTCTGGATCGACCGGTCGCGATCAAGATGCTGCTGCTTGGTCAATACGCCAAACCCAACGAACTCGAATCGTTGCTGCAAGAAGCGCGAGCGGTTGCGGGACTCCAGCATCCGCATATTGTGCAGATCTTTGAGGTCGGCGATCTAGACGGGCTCCCATATTTCACGATGGAGTTGCTCGAGGGCGGGAGTCTTGCGGATCAACTCCGTAAGGAACGGATGCTGCCGCGCGACGGCGCATCGTTGATCGCGACGCTCGCGCAAGCTGTTCGCGCCGCTCACCAAGGCGGGTTGGTCCATCGAGATATCAAGCCGGGGAATGTGTTGCTGACGGAATCGGGAACCCCGAAAATCGCGGACTTTGGACTCGCTCGTCCCTACGGCCCAGACGCGGAAGTGACGCTCGCATCCTCCGCATTCGGAACCCCCAGTTACATGGCTCCAGAGCAGATCCTTGGGAAACCGAGCGCAAGCGCCCCGACGGTCGATGTCTACGCGCTGGGGACGCTGCTCTACGAGGTGCTCACGGGACAACCGGCCTTTCGGGGATCAACGCCTGCAGAGACACTCCGTCAGGTCTTGCACGATGTCCCGATTGCGCCGACGAAACTCAATCCCGCGATCCCGCGTGATCTTGGCACGATCTGCATGAAATGTCTGGAGCATGATCCCGCGGCTCGCTATGCGTGTGCGACGGATCTCTCCGACGATATCCACCGATATTTGCGTGGAGAGCCGGTCAATGCTCGAAGGGTCGGTCGATCTCTCCGCCTCCTCAAGTGGGCAAGACGCAAACCTTCGCAAGCAACCGCGATCGCGGCGTCTTTGCTTTGTGTTGCCGTGCTGAGTTCCGTGCTGATCGGGGTTGCTCTCAAGCGATACCGAACGATCGCTCTGGTTCACGAGGATCTACGCGAAGTTGTTCAGCATCAAGAGCAACTCGATTGGGGAAACGCGCGGACCGCGATCGAGCGGGCACGGACAAGACTGGAATCCAGTCCGATCGGGGGTTTGCGTGCAGAGATCGAGCAAGCCTCCAGCGAGCTTGACCTCGCGGTTGCACTCGAAAGCGTCGGGCTCCAGCAAGCCGAGATCATCAACGGGCGGTATCGGAATAACACAATCTACACGAGCGCGACGAAACAATATATGGATGGGTTCAATACGCTGGGGATTCATCCGTTCGATGACGATCCGATGGTCGCCGCTCATCGGATACAGCAATCATCAATCGAATCCTCGCTCGCGTCGGCGCTGGATCTCTGGGTGGGATTGACCGTTGGGACGCAGGACGAGGATCAACGCGCGTGGCTTCTTGAAGTGGGGGATCTCATCGAGACAAACGACATGGATTGGCTCGATCGTGCACGCGAACCAACAACATGGAACGATCTCGAAGCGATCGAGTCGGTGATGAACGATTGGCAGCAATCCCACGATGGAAGCACGCAGCAACCAACCCATTTCTGCGTGCTGATGCTCTCGATCGCTGATCAGTACAACGCGTTGGGTGGTGATGCGATCCCGTTCCTCCGTCGATTGCAGTTGCAGAATCCGAGCGATTTCAGAACCAACTTTCACCTCGCATCCATGCTGAGTGAGTCCGATCCAGCCGCGTCATTGCGATTCTACCAGTCTGCGGTTTCGCTGCGTCCGCAAAGTGCGCTGGCGCGAGCCAACCTGGGCGTTGCGATCGGGATACTCGGCCAGATCGATGAGTCCATCTCGCAGCTTCGTATCGCGACCATGCTCGATCCGGAGTTGTCGGTCGCGCACAATAACCTCGCCAACGCATTGATCAGCTCAGGACAAATCAAAGAAGCGATCAACGAATATCAGATCGCGGTCAAACTCAGCCCATCGAGCGCACACGCGCGATCAAACTATGGCCGAGCCCTAGAAATGACCGGCAAACTTCCAGAAGCGATGGAGCAGTGGAAACTCGCGATCGAATCCGATCCGGAGTACCCCGTCGCGTACGCAAGTCTTGGCTTAGCGCAGACTCGTTTAGGGAAGTTCGAGGACGCGTATGAAACGCTCAGTCGCGCCATCGACATCGATCCTGGACTTACAGCAACGCACATTAACTTCGCGGTGCTGCTCCGTCAACAAGGACGCATCGACGAAGCGAAGTCCCATATGCAGACCGCGGTTTCGCTCGATCCAAAGGACGCGGAGGTGCGGTTCCACGCCGCGGAGTTCTATGCACGGATTGGTGATACTGAAAGTGCACGAGAATCCTATCGTGAATCCATCCAACTCAATCCGAGCTTCGTCAAGTCGTACCTAGGACTCGGTATGCTCGAGGGCGAGAGCGGGAACTTGGACGGCGCGATCGAGCAGTTCGTCGCGGCGTTGAAAATCGATCCAGAATACCACAGGGCGAAAGGCACGTTGGGCAGGGTGTACATGATCCAGGGGCGGTACACAGAAGCCCGCGATCTGCTGATCGAGTTCCACGATTCATTAAGCGAAAACGATCCGAGCAGTGCGTCAATCATGGGGCATATCCAGCTATGCGAATCAATGATTGAGCGTAGTGGGCAGAAATTAATCGACGCGATTGATCACTGATCGTCGTAGATTAGCGGGGGGCCAGCAGATTGTGACACCCTTCCAAATGGCGAGTATCACGCCACAGATCGGTGTTTCGGCCTCACCTTGATTACCGGGTAGAGCAATCGTGGATCATCACCGACGTGTTGTCGTTTAATCGTGATCTTGGGTTCGAGTTCACCGCTTTCGGTATAGCGTATGGGATCTGGATGGCGCGTTCCACACTCGGCTTCACTCGGAGTCAGCATACCAAGAGAGGCGTGTGGCCGGTAGAGATTGTACCATTTGGCGTATGCATCAAGGCGCTTCTGGATAGCGTTGAGATTTGGTGGGACGAGCGATACCCTCCACCATCGTTTCAAACTCCAGAAGAGCCGCTCGACCTTAGCGTTGAACTGCCAGACCCGTGCCGGTGATCGCGCGTGTTTGATCCCTCTCTGAATCATGGTCACGAATATGTATTTTGAAACTGCCCTCCACGATCCGTGATGATGAATCGTGGGTTTGTGTTTTTACGAATAGATTGATCTATGAGCTTGAGTCGATCGGCTGTGGATGGGGTGCCTTGAAACACATGCGTCCCGATGATCTTCCTGCTGAATCCATCGATGATTACTACGATCTCACACCGCATCCAGAGCACGCGCACTGTGGTCATGTCCATGTGCCAGACATGATGAGCACGGAGTGGATGAAGGAGATGGCTAGGTGCTGTTCTACTCCGTGGATTCTGAAGTTGTTTAATTTCTGAAGATGGATTGCGAGATTGCTCCTCAAGGATTCGCCGCACGGATGCTCTGCTGATCTGGATCCCGGACCGCATGATGTGGCGAGCAATCGTCCGTGTACCAAAGTCGCGCTCGGGGCAGAGCTGCCTGATCTTATGAACAAGCCATCGGATACCTTCGTGGAGTTTGTTCCATGGTGGTGCGCCGACCAACTGATCCGCTTTGAGCTTGTCCCGCAGCGCCCGTTTCCAGTTCCTAATCGTGTTGGGATGGACGACGAATCGTGCTGCAGCTTCTTTGCATGACCATCCGCGCAAGCACATGAGTTGGAGAATCTCCGATCGCTCTTGAGGCGAGTAGTGTGGGCGGAGTTTCGGTGACTTGCAATGACGCTGGGAGCGATAGATCGCCAGCTCACGCTCGAGTAAAACGGATTCGGTATGGGCATGGTCTCGCTGGGCCAGCAGACCCACCATCGGCATGGGATGTTCATACGCCCGCGATCTCGCCGTCAGATAGCCCCGCATAAAGAGGGTTGAGACCGAATCAACAAGATCCCAAACGGATCGTTCACCCTGTTTCATTCCAGATCTCCCAATGTCCATGCATGCACGGCCAGACTCTGGTAAGATATGGTCTATGAAGCATTTAGGAGATGAGTCAGTGCCGTATTTGTGGACAAAAAGGACATGCAATGTTGCTCCAAAGACCCACCACAATCTCCTGGCCCACCGCGGTGGGGCCTCAGGAAGGGCGATCGTCCCGAATCTCGACCCAGTTTAACATCCAACGCCGATTCAGGGGAGCAGTGCCGCTCTAATCGGGAGCGGAACGAGAGACTTTTTGACATATCTTGGATCACCCCCCGTTGAGAGACTGGATGCCATATGTTTGAACGCACTCCGCTGGATCGTATGAATTAGAACACACTTCGCAGATTGGTTTGTACTCTCACAACTGGATTTTGAAATCTCGTTCGACGAATTTGCTCATAAGAAACCGCTCGCTTTGAGATGGCCAGTATAAGGCTAGACTTCGGGTAGTCGTTTGATACTCGGCAACATATAGAGTCCCCGACGCGTGGGCATAATCATTGCGCCAAAGCGGCGGGTGCATAAATACATGAAGGGCATTGGGTTCTTCTTCGGATCGAGTAGGTATTGATTCGAGTACAGTCAGTCTTTCAACACTTTGTGTGAACCGGCAGTATTCCGGCCAATCATTGAGGGATTGATGATTCGTCGATGCGCGGCGTTCGACGAATCGCGTTGGTGCATCGGGTCTTGCGTATGCAGTGATAAAATTACCGGTTTCGTCGACAACGAGAAATGTATATGGCATATACACAGGAACACGAGCGAGAACTTTTTTCGCTTCTTTCACAGTTGCACAGGTTTCCAACACATAACGCACGATCAATGGTGCCGCGAATCCGGGGCCGATCTTGTCGAGCCCCCCAAACGAGAGTGAAACTGCTAGGCCGTGTTCGTTCATGCCGTCGAGTGCACCCCAAAGGCAATCAGTCATCGCTATGACGGCTCGGTCGGTCCATGTGCTCTTTAAGATCAATGCGTCAATTAACGCCGGGTGATGGTCGTAACTCCTTAGGAGTGCGGGGCCGGCATTCGAATCAAACGCAATCTGCGAGCAACCCCGAATCACTCTTGGAGGGTTGTAGAGCGAGAGGAACTTAGCAACCCGATGGTCACCGCCGAAGCAGTCGATGAGTTGCTCAAAGACAGGGAGCAACTCAGGCATGTGCCTTTCCAGCTGGAACCGATAGTCCTCTTTCGATGAATGCTTCGAGTTTCGCATCCAAAGTTCATACGCGGGCCAGTACTCTTGAAAGATTTCCGTGAGTGCTGACCCGATAGGATCATCATGTACCGCTCGAAAGTCCAAACTATTTGGGACCGCTCGGCCAGTCATAGTAGCTTAAACCCACCAGGCTCTGCCCCAATTTCCTTGCTCTGCTCAATCGGGATCGGTGTGCCTTGATAGCTGGACTGGATGCCGTGTGTCCACTGCTTGGCGCGTTCGGTGAGATCGAACTCGTCGGTCATGAACCTTCCCGGACTGACCAAGATCCCAAGATCTGCTCCGTTATAAAGGTAGTCGCCTTCTCCAGAAATCCGGAGAAAGAACGCTCGGTTCTCATGCTGCACCGTTCGGCGATGCGTCTGCATACGAACATGGTGCATAGTCCCATCAGCATCAAGTTCCCAGAGCCCAGATTTTGGAGCTGTTGTGATATAGCGGACATCGTCTCCAGTGTACTTCATAACGAGCTGGGACCAAGAATCAATGTTCTCAGGATCAGCCCAACGGCTATTAAGTTCGTCAACATCAAGCTTCGCATCAACATCCATCCATTCGAGCAGGTGAAACAGGAACAGGGGGGCATCCGCATGCGCGAATGATGCAAGATTCGTCATCGAACTGGCGCCTGTGATGCGTGGGTTGCATTCCCCAAGGTAGACTTTATCTGTGTCCATATCGAGGAGGAAGTCGAGTTCGAAATACCCTTGGTATCCCATTTTCCCGAGTTCGTTCCCGAAGGCCATAGCAGAATCACGCGCCTGCTTCCGCATCTTTGCGGAGAAGGCACCCGCGAAGACCTCATTGCCACACCACCCGCCTTGGTACGGGGTGAGTTCCTTGAATCCGACGAGTTCGGTCATCAGCGGACCAACAATCGTCCCGTTCTTGGTTGCACACGCTTCGATCGCTGCACCCCTGCATCGGATGCGTTTCATAACCTTGACTTCTGGTGCTTCTGTGATCTCGGAGGCGTGTTTTTCAAAGTCGGTTTCGTTGGAAACGAAAAATGTGGTGTGACCCGAGTCCCCATAGGCGGTTTGAATCACGAGGTCATCGCCTAGCTCGGTGGTCAGCTTTCTGAGTGCTTTGTATGAATCGACTTTGGCGAGTACATTGGGCACAGACTTGACACCCGCGCGGTCCGCGATGCGGGTCGTCTCCATCTTATCGTCGATCTTTGTACGCAGAGCCGCGGTCGGGAAACAGACCTCAAGCCCGAGGCTTTTGCAGAGTTCCTCTGTTTTTTCATCGAACATCAGGAAGACCGCTTTGCCACCTGGACCACGCTGTTTGATGAACTCGATGACCTCGGGATGTGAAAGGAGGTAGTTGTTGATGTCCTCAATCGAAGTCCAAGGCTCATGCTCGATCTCATTGGGAACAAAGACATTGGGATGCTGCCCGTCGAAGCAGTCGATTGCATTAATGAAGGTGAAACCTCGCACCCATTCATCCATTCCGAGCACATTAAACGGAGTTGCACTGATGAAATACACCGGCTCGGTGTTTCTGTAGAAGTATCGCCGGATGTCCGAAATTCCTTTGAGCTTATGCTTCGTCTTCGTTTCTGAGTGATCAGATTCAAGAGGCCGGGACGCGGGTGTGGCTGTGCCTTGCTTGCGTGGTGCGGATTGTGTTGAAGGTCTTCCTGAACCCATTTTTAGAGCCTTTCAGTGATAGTAGTTGTAATTTTGCTCTCCGCGGCGTGCTCGACGGCCCTGTCGGTAAAGACTCGAAGACCCTTGACAGGGTCGTAGCCGTGGATCTCTTTGACATCGAGTGCCAAGAGGTACGCGATGATCTCAGCGCTGAGCACCTGTCCAGGGACAAGGACCGGGAATCCCGGAGGGTACGGCGTGATGAATGCCGCGGAGACATACTCGTGTCCATCCTTGATCAGTTTGAGCGTGTTTGCATTCAGCTCGATTAGATCAATATTCTCCTCGTCGTATGCGAGGAAATACGCTCGGCGTAAATCCCCTTCCGGAGTCGTTGAATGATCGGGTTTGAATGCGTCGTGGAACCTGCTGAAGTTTGGAAGGTGTGGGCCTTCCATCAGAGACTCAACGCGTGTGTTGTGCCGTGCGATCCCAGAATCGCTCTCGACTGAGAGACGGTCCGCAATGTCAGTCGCGATATCGACGAGAACATCGACGAGATACGCGATATCGCCGCGTGTCGTCCCGATGTTTGGCATAAACAGTACGGTATTGCGTGAGGTTTTATTGATCTGGATGTCGTACTTGTCCATGAGGAGGTGGCGGAAAGTATCGCCGTCCATCCCGGTCGCTCCGATGTACAGCGTCACACGCGTTGGGTCGAGCGTGAACTCGTCCATGCAGTAGGCGCGATCGAGCTGCCCCCAGCCATGCTCGGTATCGAAGTAGAAATCCAGGCCAGAAGGACGATGCTCCGAAGGGATCATGTCCGCAGGACGAAGCGTCTTGAAGAACCGCGCGAGATCGGGGTGCTCATTGACACGCTGACGAAGGATCATCGCGAGCCCGATCGTCTGCTCGACCATTTCGAACCCCTCCAACTCAACCTGCCGGCGTCCAACATCAAGTGATGCGACGATCTGGTAGTTGGGAGAGGTCGAAGTGTGCGTCATGAATGCTTCGTGGAATGAATCGGATGCCTTCTGTTCGAAATCTTCGTCGTAGACATGAATCATGGATCCCTGACGCAGCGAGGTCAGCGTTTTGTGGGTCGAGTGCGTCGCGTACACACGCAAGCAGACCTTGGATGGGTCCACCATTGGTGGTTCGGATTCGGTTTGTGCATTTGCTTCAAACTTGGCGAGATATTCTTTGGATCGAAATTTTTTGCGGAGCCGATGCGCAGCATCCATCGCGGTCCGTCTACGAAGCGTCGGGCTGAACCTTGCATACGCGTACCACGCCTCGTCCCAGAGGAAGATCATGTCGGGTTTGATCGCGAGGATCCGTTCCATCACACGCGCGGGATCGTAGGTAAGACCATCGAATGTACAGTTGGTCAGGATGAGCATCCGGACCTGATCGAGCTTCCCGGCTTCCTTGAGTGCGAGGAGCTGATGCTCGATCTCTTCGAGCGGGACCGCGCCGTACATCGAGTATTGGGTGAGTGCATACGAGTCGAGATAGACCGGCATTGCCCCTGAGAGCACAAGCGCGTAGTGGTGAGATTTGTGACAATCACGGTCGACCAGCACGATATCGCCCGGTCGGATCATCGCTTGAGCAACAATCTTGTTGGCGGTCGATGTGCCGTTGGTCACGAAGAAAGTATGCCGGGCTCCAAAGGCGCGGGCCGCATGGTCCTGGGCTCGTTTGATTGGCCCCTTGGGCTGGAGCAGTGAGTCTAGCCCACCGCTCGTTGCTGAGGTCTCGGCCATGAATATGTTTGGGCCGTAGAACTCGAGGAGATCCTTTGCCCAGTGTCCGCTGCTCATGGACTTGCCGCGTGCGATCGGGAGCGCGTGAAAGACCCCGGTTGGCTTCGTGCTGTACTTGCGGAGTGCATCAAAAAACGGCGCTTCGAATCGTTCGCGGATCCCTTTGAGGATGCTCAGGTGCTGCTCCATGTATTGCTCAAGCCGATAAAAGACTCGTCGAAAATTCGTTCCAAGATTCCCGGCAACACGATCGAGCGGCGCATCGGTGATTAGAAAGAGATCAAGTTCTGGACGCGTATTTCTGAGGAGCTTGCCGAGCTCAACACTCCGGTCTACACCGAACGATGTCGGTATCGATGCGATCGATGGAGCTTCGAGATACCGTTTGAGCGCGGAATGATGATGTTTGGTGTGAAACGCATAGTTGTATCGGAGGAGCACGGTCTGAATGGTCCAGTTGAACTGGATAGCGATCAGGGCATCCTCGAATGACGGGACGGTGACGATCTCGTAGATAAACTCATCCGAATCACGACGGCAGCGTCGGAGCCCTTCACGCAGGTCTTCAAGGTCGTATGCGTCTGTCCCATCAACAACCAGTACTTCAAAGTAAGGCTTATTTCCGATTGTCCGCTGGGAATGTTGTTTATCCCTGCGAAAATCGCTATTTGCATCATGTCCCGGGCCGTCTTCAAGAACAACAGTCCGTTGTCTATAGGCGTCTCCGACGATGAGCCGGGTCAGTTCACGCACTTCGGTTGAGAGATCCCCAAAATCTCCGCGATCGAGCAGCTCTTCGAGTTTATCGACTCGTTCGACTCCCGGGAAAGCCCAATAGGATTCAAAGATTCGGAGTTGTGTAAGACTTTCCTTTGCAAATGCCTTTGGCTCGCTGAGGTCTCGGTTGCCTTGCTTGAACTCTTTGAGCCACGCGCATTGAACTTGAAGATCATTCCAAGTGTCCATCCGCATCTGAGGGGCGCTGTAAGGTCCTGTTGGTGTCATACTCTCATCGGGAAGGTCCATTAGATTCCCTCTCCTGCTGGAGGGATGATCGGGATTTCAGGATTCGTCTGCCCAACGCTCTCAACTACGGGAATTGGATGAATGGGAGTATGCGGTTCAGTTGAAACAACTGGTTCTGTGGATGGCGTGTGGGAAGCAGCATGTGCGAGCCCAGCCCTTGATCCGCGTGACATTTTTTCGAGCGGACCTAGCGTGTCGAGGTAGGCCGCGACTCCCGAGTTCCGGTCATACACCGGAAACTCAACAACGCGGTCCCTGAAACTTTTGAGTGGTTGTCCGAGGCCTTTGAGTCCGACCTCTCGGCTGCGACGGACACGATCCAAATCAATCTCGATCGGGAGGAGTTCTTCGTTGCTTCCCGCTTGGTACAGGATGTCACCGGTAGGGGATACCAGGATCGATCGGCCGTTGCCGCCGTCTCCGATACCATTGATATCGATGACAAAGCACTGGTTGGTCGCTGCGGTTGCACGAACAATCGCGAGTTCCACATCGCGATCGATGCTGGGAGTGAGTGTCGGATGGATAATGACCTCAGCGCCCATCGCTGCGAGTGTACGAGAAGTTTCAGGGAGCCACATGTCGTAGCAGATGCTCACGCCGAATCGTCCTACTTGGGGGACATCGAACACACAGAACTCGCTCCCCGATTCGACCCCAACCTCATAGGGCATAAACGGGAACATCTTGCGGTACCGCGTGATGACTTCACCCTCTGGATTGATCACCGGTGCGGTGTTGTAGATCCCGGTATCGGTTTGCTCGTAGAGTGAACCGGGTATGAGCCAGATCTTGTGTTTCTCTGCAAGCTTGCGGTAGGTGTCTTCGACCTCGTTAGGGAACGGCAACGCGTTTCCTGTCCATCCTCCGAAGGTCGCTAGCTCGCTCACCACGACCATCTGGACCCAAGGATACAGGAGCATAAGCATCTCGATCCGGTCGCAAATATGCGGCAGGTTGGACTTGCGTCCAGAGACATTGAGTTGTAAACCGGCAACAGCAAATGGGTGCATAGTAGATAAGTTTCCTGATTAGGCGTGTGCGGATTGATTGGTATGGGTAGTGATCGCGGTCTCTAATATCATCAGACCTTGGTCGAGTTGCTCATCGGAGATCACGAGTGGTGCAAGAACGCGGATGACATTGCCGTCAATTCCCGCAGGGATCACGATGAGACCGGACTCTCTGCAAGTAGCGATGATCGATTGGACGAGTTCCTTATCCGGAATCGTCGGGTCACCCGCCTTGGCGAACTCGATGGCCATCATCGCGCCCAACCCTCGGACATCGCTTACCTGTTGAGTCTGGGACGCGATTTCAAGGAACCGCTTGCGGATATGTTCACCGATACTCAGTGCGCGTGCATTGAGTTGAAGCGTTTCCATTTGCTGGATCGTTGCGATCGCTGCGGCGCACGCAACCGGGTTGCCGCCGTAGGTCCCGCCGAGCGTGCCGGGGGTGGTGCGGTCCATGATTTCAGCGCGACCAATAACAGCGGAGATCGGGAGACCGCCGCCCATCGACTTCGCCCAGGTCGACAGGTCCGGGGTCACGCCGTAGTGTTCGGATGCGGCCCAGTGCCCTGTTCTCCCGAACCCGGTCTGGACCTCATCAATGATGAGCATGATGCCGTGCTCGTCGCAGATTTCACGCAGCCCCTGTACATAAGACTTTGGGGCAACATTGAAACCGCCTTCGCCTTGGACCAGCTCGATGATGATCGCGGCGACATTATTCGGAGCAACCGTATCATGGAGAGCATCGCGGAGGCGCTTCAGTTCACGCTCGACGATTTCATCTTCACTCAACGCATCGCTCGGACGAACGACCGGGTATGGAAGTCTGTAGACCTCTGGCGCAAACGGGCCGCAATCGAGTTTGTAGTTGATCTTGGATGTAAGCGTGAGCGCCAGCAATGTCCGTCCGTGGAACGCGCCGGTGAAACAGATTACTCCCGCTCGCCCCGTCGCCTGCCGTGCGATCTTGATCGCGTTCTCAACGGCCTCGGCACCGGTATTCACGAGCATCGCTTTGGTGCTTGGTCCGTGCGGGATCAGCTCGACCAGTTTCTCGCACAGTTCGATGTACGGCTCGTAGGTCGCGACATGGATACTCGCGTGCAGCAACTCCCCCGCTTGACGGCGGATCGCATCGACAACGACCGAATCACAGTGCCCGACATTCATCACGCCGATCCCGCCGGCAAAGTCGATATAGTCGCGTCCGTCCGCGTCGGTGATGGTCGCGCCCGATGCGTGGATCGCGGTGAGATCGGACATCCGTCCTACTCCGGAGGCTACGACCCGTTCTCGCCGCTGGATGAGTTCGTCATTTTTAGACATCAGTTGGTCCTTGGAAAGCGTGTTGCTTTGAATCAGAGTTGCCACGAGATGTACTTAATCTCTGTGTATTCGTCCATGACATATCGTCCACCCTCACGCCCGAACCCAGAATGCTTGACACCCCCGAACGGGGCTTGTGCCGTGGAAGGGCCGCCGTCGTTGGCGCCGATGATCCCGTATTCGAGTGCCTCAGCAACGCGCATGAGCCGCGAGGCGTCACGCGTGAAGAAATACGCCGCGAGCCCGAATTCTGACGCGTTGGCCAGCTTGATCACCTCGTCTTCATTGGTGAATCTCGCTACAGGGGCAACCGGTCCAAAGGTTTCTTCGTGCGAGATCAGCATTTCGGGAGTCAGCCCTTCGATGAGGGTGGGTTCAAAGAACCGATCCGCCATGTCATTGATGCTGCGACGCTTCCCGCCGGTGATCACTTTGGCACCGAGCGAGCGTGCGTTGTCGATTTGCGATTCGACCTTAACCATGGCCGCATCGTTGATCAATGGGCCGACATCGATGCCCGGCTGTGAGCCGTCACCGAGGGTGAGCTGCTTGATCGCATCCGCGAAACGGGCGTTGAACTCTTCATAGATCCCCGATTGGATATAAAAGCGGTTCGCACAGATGCAGGTCTGTCCCGCGTTTCGGAACTTGCACGCGAGTGCTGCGCTGACGGCGTGATCGAGATCCGCGTCATCGAAGACAATAAACGGCGCGTGCCCACCCAGTTCGAGCGAGAGCCTGAGCAGATTCTTGGATGCCTTGGTCATCAGGAGCCGGCCAACATCTGTTGAGCCGGTAAACGAGAGTTTGCGGACACGATCGTCGTCAAAGAGGACATCACCGATATCCGAAGGGTTCCCTGTGATGATGTTGATGACACCCGGCGGGAAACCGGCTTCACACGCAAGCTCTCCGATCGCCAATGCGGAGAGCGGGGTCGCCTCGGCGGGTTTGATGACTACGGTGCAGCCAGCTGCCAACGCCGGACCGAGTTTGCGGGTAATCATCGCCGCGGGAAAGTTCCAAGGTGTGATGATCGCCGTCACCCCGACCGGTTGACGGAGGACGAGGATCCGTTTGTCAGGTACTGATGCGGGGATAATGTCGCCATATATCCGTTTGCCTTCTTCAGCGGCCCAATCCAAGAACGAGATTGCATACGCAATCTCACCGCGAGATTCAGCGAGCGGCTTTCCCTGTTCGCGGGTCATGAGGGCGGCGAGCCGGTTGGTATCACGGCGCATAAGCCCAGCGAGTGCAACGATCAACGACCCCCGCTCGCTTGCGCTTTTCGCTGCCCACGCGGATCGAGCCTCCCATGCGGCATCGATTGCCGCTCGGGTTTCCGAAGTTCCAATTGAAGGGACACGAGTGATGAGTTCATCTGTAGCCGGATTGGTCACATCGAGTGTGCCACCTTGTGACGCATCGATCCATTGGCCGTTAATCAGGTTTTTCGTTTGCACAAACCCTTCTTCTGTGTATCTGGACACGAGCTTTGTGACCGGTACCGTCATGGCACTGCCTCTCTATTATAGCATCATCCAAGATCAACACTGATGGGGGAATCTAAAGCAGATTGTCTGACTACTTACGCGCTATCGATTTTTCGGACTGAGCTCTAGCGTTGGTTTGGTCACAAACTGACCAAAGTACGCCGACGCCTGTAGTGGGCAAAAATTAATCGATGAAGATGATGAATGATTATCGCTGAATATGAAGAGATTGCGACTCGCCAGGGGTTCAGAAACTCTATCCGGATCTTAGGTGAACTCGGGATGTTTTTTGGCAGGGATCAATGGGCGAATCCTACAGGCCTACCAATCAAAGTGCTCAATGCACGGCCTCAGTATATTATGAACAGCGCATGAATATCAATCACGAATATGTGTTTCCTCGTGATTCAGCCTCTTTGAAATGTGAATGACTCAGGCCGCCCGGTAGTAGTGCCGGAGCAACCCGCCGAGCCGTGAATCGTAGTGTATATCTCCTTCATTATGCAGTGGGGCGGCGCGCATGATCGGCTTGTTTCCAAGACCCTGATGCGGCCGTTCAAAGTAGAAGTGTTCGACATACTCACCGATGAGATGATCAAGATGCTTTGTTCCAAGCGAAACAAAGTGATCTAGGCACTCGGCCTTGAGCGACTTGATCCAACGCTCGATATGCGGGTTCATCAAGGGCGATTGTAATGGGAGCCGGTACGGGGTGATGCCTTCGAGTTTGAGTGTGTTGTCAAACTCGCGCGTGAACTTCGTGTCGTTGTCCCACACGAGAATCCCCGGCGGTTCAAGCCCGAGCTGCTTGGCCATTGACGGAATGCACTCGGCCACCTTGAAGATCCACTCACAGTTGGGATGTTCGGTAGCGCCGGTTACGAGCACTTTTCTGCTCGCGATATGCATGAATACGAGTACTGATTGATGCTTGATGCTTGATCCCACTCCATGTAAGCACAGGTTTCGTCAGAAAATCACATGACCAGAGTGTCGAAGAATGCCGCTTCAAGAACTGGTCCCAGGTGGATTCCGAGCGATCCGGCGATGGTTCAATCCCGTGCTGCGAGAGGATGTTGCGGACAATGGTCCGTGAAACCAACATGATTCCGAGCTTGCGGAGCTCGCCCAGTATCCGGGTATATCCCCAGCCCGGCGACTTCGACATATCGAGCATGAGCTTGCGAATCTCTCTCGATGTTCGAGGTCGACTCGCGCGTTTCTTCGGCTTCTTGTGCTTGGGTGCACACGAAGCCACTTCTGGAATGTGCTAAACTGCACAAGCGAGATGAGGTGCCGCAGTTCATCTCCCACATCTTTGCCGAATCGAATGAGTCTCCGTCTCTCCTTCGGGGTCAAAGTAACCCGCTTTGGCAGCTTCGATCTGAGGATTTGGTTCTCAATTGTGAGGTATTGGATTTGGGCGATAAGCTGATCATGGTCTGACCTGCCCAAAGCCAGCATTTTCGGCAATCGTGCGGCATTCATCCCCAATCAAAGGCGCGGATAGGGTTTTGGCATCCCTAGGAACGTGGATTTCTCGTAAAATCAAGGCCCAGAACGAGAGACTGTTTAACATATCTTTGAGCACGCTCCGAGCATTCTCTTTCCCCGCACAGCGGAGGTGCTCAGCGGATCGGATATCAAGGACATTGGATCGGAGATGGCCACCCGTCGTGCGGTGGGCGGCTGACTGCTTAGCGATTCAGTTTCAGATCGCGTGGTGCATGAGTAGGGGGACTGTGTGTGAATTGAGTGACTGACTTCCGGTATGTCATACCATTCTTGGTTCGGGTTCATTCCGATTTTTTGATGTTCGAACTTCCAAGTTGAATCGGCTTTGAACAGGTCGGGTTCGTCTCGCACAATGGCTGCGAGCCGCTGGCGTCATTGAGCAGGTCTTCGATCGAGGTACTTGCAAAGGTAGATTCAACACCAGCGGTTTGTTGATCGATGAGTCGATGGAGCGAGCAGAGCTGGGTGTGTCCAACGATCCCCAATGGACAGCGTTCGATTCGACTCGGTCCAGAATCACAGGCTTTGAGCACTTCGAGGACGCTGATCGCTGAGGGGAGTTTGGCGAGTTTGAACCCGCCTCCCATCCCGCGCTGGGCGGTCAGGAGTTTGTGTTGGGAGAGTGTTCGCAGGATTTTTTGGAGATATGCCTGAGGCACTTTGGTCGCCAGCGCGATTTCGCTCGCCGATGCGGGTTTCTGGGCATCGCAGCGTGCCAGATGCACGACCGCACGCAAAGCGTACTCTCCGGCCTGATTGATCATGGGCTGACGCCTCCGTGGAAAAGTGGGTACATATATCCACAATAGGGGTTTAGCTCCATAATGTCAAGGGCTTTCGGAACCCCTTCGTAACAGCACGCATCCCACGGCATAGCCATGTGAAGAGCCATCAATGCTATTTTAATGATTAACAGGGTAGGACATAATCGTAGAATATCTTTTTAAGTGGATAGTGGACACCGGAATCTGTTAGTCTAGAATAGGACATTGGTATCCATTACTCGCCTATTAGGAGTGTCACGATGAGCCGTATCAAACAACATGTCCAGCAAAGCCATGCTCAGGCCAGCACTTCAACGACTCACCCCGACCCATACAAATGGCAGGCGTTCTTGGTCGCAGCGATGGTGTTCATCACACCGATCATCGCGGTCGGTGCGGTAATGGTGGGGATGTCTTCTACTTCTGAACCTGCCAAGAGCATGGCTTCGACAACCGCTCCCGGAGTGGTGCCAATCCAACTTGTCTCAGCCCAAACGCTTTACAAGAACACCTGCATGGTCTGCCATGGCGATGATGGGCAAGGCGTTCCCCGTCTGGGCAAACCGCTCCGCAATAGTGCCTTTGTGCAGGCAGCTTCAGATGAGGCACTCTTTGACATGATCGCGCTCGGACGACTGCCAGACGATCCGCTCAATACCACGGGATCCCTGATGCCCCCGCGCGGCGCGCAGAATATCAGCGACGAAGCAATCCATAAGGTCGTTGGGTATTTGCGTGAGATGCAAGACGCCTCCCAGCCCGTTGCGTCCTTGGATGCATGGATTGTCGAGAAGCCCGCTGTCACAACTGCTGTGGATGCGTCGATCCTCGAGCACCCAGGACGCGAGATATTTGTCGCGTCATGCTCCGCGTGTCACGGCGCCAACGGCGAAGGGATTGAGGGACTTGGAAAATCATTCGTGACCAGCGAGTTTATCGCGTCGAGTTCCGACAAAGAACTCATGACCATGATCAAGATGGGGCGTCCAATCTGGGACCCCGCCAATACAACGGGGATCGATATGCCATCCAAAGGTGGCAACCCCGCGATCACTGACGATCAGCTCAACGAAATCATCTCCTACATCCGTTCGGTCTCGACAGTCTCAAACTAACGCGCCTGCCTGGATAGGCGAGCATTATCTGAACACAACGATCAGTTTCACGCAGGAAAGGAACCACCATGCGACTTAGAAAAGTACAATCAAGACTGCTGGCAACCACAGCGATACTCGCGATCGGTGCCGGAGGAGCCCAAGCTCAATCGATCAGCGAAGTCCAGAAGATTGCCAAAGACCGCGGACTCAGCACCGCCGATCTCCTCGCGGCGGCCAAAACATACACCCCGACTGGGATGAAAGATGAGTATGTCATCTTCTCATCCGGCGGTCACTCCGGACAAGTGTTCGTCATCGGTGTGCCTTCGATGCGCATCCTCCGCTCGATTGCGGTCTTTACTCCCGAACCGTGGCAGGGCTGGGGATACGGAGTCGGCAATGAAATCCTCGCCGAGGGGAATGTGGATGGCAAAGTAAACAGTTGGGGTGACACGCACCACCCAGCACTCTCAGAAACCAACGGCGATTACGATGGGGAATGGCTCTTCATCAACGACAAGTCCAACGCACGCATTGCGGTGATTGACCTCCGTGACTTTGAGACCAAACAAATCGTCAAGAACCCGCTCTTCATCAATGACCACGGCGGCGCGTTTGTGCCACCGAACACTGAGTACATCTTTGAGACAGCGCAGTACAATGTCCCTTGGGGCGCGGACTTCGCACCGATGTCGGAGTACAAAGAAAACTTCCGCGGCGCTGTCACCATGTGGAAGTTTGATCGCAAAAAAGGACGGATTGATAAGGATAAGTCCTTTGCCGTCGAGCTCCCACCATACTGGCAGGACATCGCGGATGCTGGCAAGCTCGCGAGTGATGGGTACTTTTTCCTTAACTCGATCAATACCGAACTCGCAACCGGCGGCTTCGGTGTGGAAGGAGCAAAGAAACCACCATTTGAAGCTGGCGTGAGTATGAATGCCACAGACTACCTGCACGTCATCGATTGGAAGAAGGCCGAGAAGGTGTTCCAAGCTGGCAAGTTCTCAAAGATCAAGGACTTCCCTGTGATCTCATTGCAAGACGCGATCGCTGAGGGGATTCTCCATGTCACTCCAGAGCCACGCAGCCCGCACGGCGTGGATGTTTCGCCGAAGGGTGACTTTGTGGTTGTCTCAGGCAAGCTTGATCCGCACACAACCATTTATTCGGTTGACAAGATCAAGAAGGCGATCGCAAACAAGACCTTCTCAGGCAAGGACGAGTTCGGTGTCCCCGTCTTGGACTTTGATGCCGTGATGGAAGCCCAAGTCGAGGTTGGTCTTGGACCGCTGCACACCCAGTTTGGTCCCGATGGCTACGCATACACATCACTGTTCCTCGACTCAGCAATTGCTCGCTGGACACTCGGTGGTGCCTACGGCCCGTTGAATCCTGAGCCGGATTGGACGCTCGTTCAAAAGACACCGATCCATTACAATGTCGGTCACCTCGGTGCTGCAGAGGGTGACACGGTCAGTCCAGACGGGAAGTACCTCGTAGCTTTCAACAAATGGTCGGTGGATCGATTCCTCCACACCGGGCCGCTGCTTCCACAGAACTTCCAGCTGATCGACATCTCTAAGCAAGGCACGGAGATGCCCGTGATCTACGACATGCCGATGGGTATCGGTGAGCCGCACTACGCGCAGATCATCAAGGCCGACAAGCTGCATCCGTGGTCGGTTTATCCAGAAATTGGGTGGGATCCGCAGACTCAATCGGTCGACCCTTGGGCGCCGCGTCCGAAGATGGAACGCGTCGAGCGGAAGGGTGAGCATGAGGTTGAAGTCTTCATGACTGCAGTTCGGAGTCACTTCGCACCTGAGCATGTGACTGTCAAGCAGGGAGATAAGGTCACTTGGCGCATCACCAACACCGAACGCGCGGTTGATGCGACACACGGGTTCTCGATCCCGGTGTACAACATCACACTGAGTTTGGAACCGGGCGAGACTGCGAAGATCGAGTTTATCGCTGATACCGCAGGAACATTCCCGTTCTATTGCACCGAGTTCTGCTCGGCGCTCCATCTTGAGATGATGGGCTACCTCATGGTTGAGCCCGCAGAATAAAGAACAATATGACCTCGGTGTGGATCAACATCTACGCCGCGGCTTCCCGCCTCAATCGAATCGAGGCGTCACAGTACTCTTCAGTGGAGACACCATGCCTTCATTCATCGAAAACATCATTGGGCCACGCATCGATCAGGGCGAGTTTAAGCGGAACGGTATCAAGTACGGCACGCCGGGCTTCTTGTTGCTGCTCGCGCGGGTTCTGCTGCTCGTCTCGCTCTTTGTCCCGTTCTGGCACATGGAACTTGTTGCACCGCAATACCCTGAGAATCTTCATCTCATCGCGTATGTCAATCATCTGAGCGGTGATGTCGCGGAGATCGACAGTCTCAATCACTACATCGGGATGCGCCCGCTTGGTGAGGCGGCTCAGTTTGAGCGAGCGATCGGGGTCTACATCATGATCTTCTTTGTCCTGATGCTCGAACTCGCGAGTTGGGTCCACAGCCGATGGGCAGTGCTCTTGGTACTCCCAGTCCTGTTCTTCCCGGTTGTTTTCTTGGTGGATCTTCATCTCTGGATGAGCCACTTCGGGATGAACCTGGATCCCGATGCTCCATTATCCAACTCCATCGACCCCTTCGTGCCCCCAGTACTTGGGACTGGGATGGTGGGGCAGTTCAAGACCGTTGCGTCACCCGGATTGGGGCTGATGCTTTCGACCGCAGCGTCGGTGACGATGATCGTCGCGTTGTTCTTCCACCGCCGAGCATATTCACCACTTCTGAAAGCCAAGAAGGGCAAGTGATCGATATGATGTCGTTGCGATTCATCTTGTGTGTTGCGTTCGTGTGGGCTTCTTCTGGGGTGTCTGCATCGGAAGAGCACCGCTCGGTCGATGAGATCGTGCGGTTGATTGATGCTGCGGAGGATGGTTCAACAGTTCGTGTACCGAGCGGGATCTACGAGGGGAACCTGGTGGTGACCAAGCCGGTGACGCTTGATGGTCAGGGACTGGTTACCATCGATGGTTTGGGAATCGGAACCGTTATTGAACTCCGGGTGCCGCAGACAACACTCCGCGGCTTTACCATTCGCGGATCGGGATCGACTGTGGATCACGAGCCCGCAGGGGTTCGGGTGTTCGATGGGCCGGTGGTTATCGAGGACAACCGATTCGAGGATATTTACTTTGGGATCGATCTGCGACAATCACCCGAGTCGATCATCCGCAACAATCACATCCTCGGGAAGGACCTCGAACTTGGGCGACGGGGAGACGGTATCCGACTCTGGTGGAGCCACGGCTGTACTATCGAGAACAACACCGTCCTTGGACTCCGAGACATGGTCTTCTGGTATTCCGAAGACCTCATTATTCGACGGAATCATGTTTCGATGAGCAGGTACGGGCTGCACTTCATGTACAGCCATCACACCCTCCTCACCGAGAACGAACTCATTGAGAACTCCGTCGGGATCTATCTGATGTATTCCAACGGCATCACCCTGACACATAATCGCGTGATCAACAATCGTGGGTCCAGCGGGTATGGAATTGGTCTCAAAGACTGCGACGACATCATCGTCGAGCACAACGCGCTGCTCGCCAATCGTGTTGGTGTGTACATCGACAACAGCCCATCATCGGTCGATTCGATCGGACGCATTGCCTACAACAGTCTCTCGTTCAACGAGATCGGGCTCCTCGCGACCCCGATTACCCACGGCAATGTCGTCACGGAAAACGCATTTGTCGAAAACGAAGAACAGGTCGCGGTCCACGGTGGTGGACAGCTCACGCTGAACCAGTTCTCTAAGGATGGACGGGGCAACTTCTGGACCGACTATGCCGGGTACGATCTTGCAAACGATGGGATCGGGGACAACCCCCATGCGCCAAGATCGCTCTTCCGGAACCTGCTTGCACGCGAGCCAAATCTCCGAATTTTCGTGCATAGCCCGGCTCAGCAAGCGATCGAACTCACCGCTCGCGCGTTCCCGGATCTCAGCCCAGAACCCATGTTTACGGATCCCGATCCGTTGACTATCGCGCCAAGTCTTGATCTCATGGCAAGCACCAGCCAGATCAGCCGCACACCGATGGTCGCCACTTCGATTGGTCTGGTCTTGATGAGCGTCGCGTTCGGCTGCTTGTTTGCCCGTCAACCACGACTCCTCCCGAGTCACACATCACACAGAGGTTCAGCATGATCCACGCACATCAAGTGACCAAGCGATTCGGTCGGACGACCGCGGTTGATGACCTGAGCTTTGATCTGGGGGAATCCGAATCCATCGCGTTGTGGGGGAGCAACGGCGCGGGCAAGACCACGCTCATCCGTTGTCTGCTGGGGATATTCCCATTCAACGGTCGCGTCACAGTCGGCGGATACGATGTACAACGCCGGGGAAAGGTCGCGCGTTCATTGGTCGGGTACGTCCCCCAAGAACTCGCGTTCCACGACGATGCCCGGCTTGGAAACTCAATCCTCTTCTTTGCTCGCTTGCGAGGGGTTGGGTCTGCTGAAGCGGTCCGCGTGCTGGAGATGGTGGATCTGTGCGGGCACGAAGGCAAGCGTGTTCGTGATCTCTCGGGTGGGATGAAGCAGCGTCTCGCGCTGGCGATCGCGTTGATTTCGGATCCACCGATCATTGTGCTTGATGAGCCGACCTCGAATCTTGATGCCTCGGGTCGAGGGGAAGTCGTCGAGACGCTTCGCAAGCTCCGCGATTCGGGCAAGACGCTTCTCTTTGCATCCCACCGCCCCGACGAGATCCACTCGCTCGCCAGCCGGGTGCTGGTGATGGAGAAGGGAAAGCTGATCAGCGATGTCACCCCCTCCGAACTTTGGCCCACACACTCGGCGATACAGACCATGCGTCTTTACATCAGCATGGGCACGGAAGAATCCGCAGCGAGCGTGCTCCGCGATGCGGGTCATGCGGTGAACCTGAACGGTCACGGGCTGTGCGTGTCCGTCCCGCACAACCTCAAAGCCGAGCCCTTGACGGTCCTCGCGAATGCGTCGATCCGTGTCCGTGACTTTGAAATTCTTGATGAGATCAGCATGGGTCAGCATAAATCGGAAGGAGCTCAATCATGAGCGCTCTCGAAAGCACCCTGTCTGTCATTCTCCCATCTGTCCCATCGGTCCGTCTCAGGTACATCTCACGCACTCGCAGTATCTTGGCGTTTGCCAAGCGGGAGTTCCGCGATGCGCTCGCGAGTCGATGGTTCATGTTGTACACGATCGCGTTTTCAGTTCTTGCGATCGCGGTGTCCTTCATGTCCCTTGCGGGGTCGGGTTCGCAGGGATTTGCAGGGTTTAGCCGGACGACGGCGGGGTTGCTGAATCTCATAATGTTGGTCGTGCCTTTGATGGCGATTATCGCGGGAGCCGGGTCCATTGCTGGTGAACGCGAGCGTGGGACGCTGCTGTACCTGCTCGCCCAGCCGATATCCCGCTTTGAGTTGTTGCTCGGAAAGTACATCGGTCTGGCCATCGCGTTGTGCTGCTCGATGTGTGTCGGATTTGGGCTCAGCGCGATGGTCCTCGCGTGGCGAGCGGGAGGGGTCGGGCTTGGATCCTTCGCGATGCTCGTGGTCTTTACCTGCACGCTCGCACTGGCGATGCTCTCGATCGGGATGCTGCTCTCGGTGCTCTCGCGTCGAAGCGGGGTCGCGACGGGTTTGGGTCTCTTCGTTTGGCTCTTGCTTGTGTTCGTCAGCGACCTGGGACTCATGGCCGGCACGGTTCTGTTCAAACTCCGCGTCCAGGAAGTCTTCTCGATTGCAATCTTCAATCCGCTCCAAGCATTCAAGATGGGCGTGATCGTGAACATGAACGCGTCCCTTGATGTCCTCGGACCTGTCGGTACCTATGCATCGCATACCTATGGCAACTCGCTTTCATGGATCCTGACCAGTATGCTTGTGCTCTGGATCGTATTACCGTTGATGATCGCGATGCTGGTCTTCCAGAAACGAGGAGGGATCTGAGAATGCGTCGTGTTGTGCCTCTAGCAATAGCTCCCCTTTGGGTCATGATTCTGATGCTTCCAGCGTGCAGCCGAGAAGCTGACCACGGGCCACCATCGGTCAATCTTGGCGACTCAATGTGCGACGAATGCGGCATGATTGTCAGCGATGAACGGTTTGCAACTGCGAGCGTCATCATGGGTGACCGCGGGAGGAAGTCCTTGATCTTTGATGACTTCAACTGCCAGTTCAACTTTGAACGCAAGCATCCCGAACTCGATGTGGTCACCCGATGGTCGCATGATTATGGAAGCTCGGCATGGATCGAAACCGCCAAAGGTTGGTTTGTGACTTCGCCCGAGATCCACACGCCCATGGCTTCGTCTATGGTGTTCTTTCAGAGTCGGTCCGATGCCGATCAGTTTGCCGAATCTGTTTCCGGAACGGTCGTCAGCTCTGAATCGATCCGTTGAAAGATCGTGTCGCTCAGGGCTAGGCACTGTTCAAATCCACAGTGCGCGTTGTCGCATCTGACAAGCCACCGATCATGTCCAGCCTCGATTCGCGCAGCTCCATTATGTCATCCGATGACTCGGCCTCAAGGTCTTGCTTTTCACCTGAGCCGTTGCTGGTTAAGCCATCTTCATCGTCTGTGTTCTTTATTCAACCATAATTAACTAGAAAACGTTATCCGTCACGCGTGCGTTTCTACAACTCCACGAGCGAGCAAGATGATCCTGCTATGGATATCCTCGCAGCCGGTTCTACGCGAACATGTGCGTTTCTACGCAGCTTCAGAAGAAGATGCCTCAGACAAGGCGGCATTCACTGATGCGATCAGCTCTTGGGAGTCACATGGCTTATAGAAAACAGAAAATGCGTTCTGAGCACTCGCCATTGCCTTCACTCGTTCTGTGCGCTCACCAGTGAGATAGATGACGGGGGTGCCTTTGAACTTGTCCATCTTTGTAAATCGTTCCTGCACAGAAAATCCATCCCCCGCGGGCATGTTGATGTCGAGAATCACTACATCAGGATTCGTTGTTTGCACAAGCTGGATCGCTTGGTACGAATCTTGGGCGCAGACCACTTCATACCCTGCGGCTTCAAGCCGGATTTTGAGAGCGCTGAGGTGATTGCGGTCATCGTCTGCGATGAGTACTTTCTTTGACATTAGTGACTCCATATACTGCGATGCACACCGATCAATGGATGCAAGCATTGATTCTATCGAAGTTTTGAGGTAATAACTTTCGCACGATCCTTGCGAATGATCTTGAATCGAATGGTTTAGCCAACACTTCGACCTTCTCGAAATGTCGAACAAGATGATCGGACTCCAAGTACCCGCTGAGCAAGATTATCGGTGTGTCGATCCGTATTCGCAGATCCTTGATGAGTTCGATTCCACCACCGTCAGGCATGTTCAGATCTGTGACCACGAGATCAAATTGATGTGAGCGAGATTTGTTGATCGCATCGCACCCGGATGTCTCGGCCGTTGATCGAAATCCCAACGAACGCAGCCTCACATTGAGCATCAGTAGTACATCAGGGTCGTTGTCAACGATTAACGCAGTTCGGCAATCATCTTGATGCTGCGATGATCGGTTATGCGGCAAGTTCGATTGCCTCATTGAGAGCGGAGACGAGTTGTTCATTTTGGTATGGCTTTGAGTAGAATCCAGCAGCACCCATAGCTTTGGCTTCTTGCTTCGCAGTGTCTTGCACATTCGCGCTTAGAAAGATGACGGGAATATGTTTCAACTGGTCATCGCTCCGAAGGCGGCGAAACACCTCAAACCCATCCATATCCGGCATACGAAGGTCTAGCAGAATTGCGTCTGGGAAGAACTCTGCTGCGATCTTCAAGCCTGACGGCCCATTTGAAGCTGAAGACATCTCAAATCCACAACGACTTAATCGAACGCACAGAGCTTTGCTGATTGCCCACTCGTCATCGATCACAAGTATTTTATGCGGCATGCTTGTTCTCCGAGGTCATGTACGAGCTCAGGGCATTGAGCGTTTCGTTGAGTTGATGTGGGTAGTCCCATGTACCCATAAGATCGATTACGAGTGGTGCGATGTGTGTCGGATTCTCGCTACAAATCGAGTCGCGTGTTTCATTGAGTCGATTAATCCATTTCTGCGGATTGCCGGTTCGTCCGATTACCAGCCAGCTCTGTGGTTCTCCGGTCACTGAATCGCGACAACAATCAAGGATCAGATCAGTTGGGTGAGAAACAGAAGCCAAGAATTCCATGGGCTCGATGGGGTTGGCGTTCGGTAAGGTTTTTTGCATTGAATCAACACACACACTGAGTATTGAGATCATCGCATCTTCATGTTCGCCGGTGAGAATAACCATGTTGAAGCACGCGATGATCGATTCAACCTCGGCAATGGGAACGGTAAAGGAGAAAGTCGCGCCTTCACCCTTCGATGATTTCACACTGATCGATCCGAGGTTGAGCCAACTCAGTTCATGGGCAATACTAAGACCAAGCCCGAACCCCTTGGCCGCTACATTCCGCGCCGAGGATACCTGATGGAAACGACCAAAGAGCTGGTCAACATCATCTGGAGATAACCCCGGGCCATTGTCAGCTACTGAGAATTCAATGTATTTGGAATCGTCCGATCGTTTCACACTGAGCACGATCTCACCTCCCTCAGGCGAGAACTTAATCGCGTTGGTCATCAAGTTGCTGATCACTCGACGGACCTTCTCTTCATCAACAAAGATGCGTGGGAGCCCGGTCTCGATATCTTCACGAATCACGATCGGCCTTGATGACGCCTTTCGTGCAAGCACTTTGCGTTCACGATCTAGGATGTCCTGTACTTCGTGCTCGCACCGATGAATACGGAGGCGCCCGGCTCTGAGTTTACTTGAGTCAAGAAGATCCTCAACCATGTTGTTGAGATCAATTACCGAGCCGTCGATGATCTTCAGATATTCTGCCTGTTCATCGGACACTTCGCCGGCTAGACCGTCTGCGATAATCGAACTAAACTCTCGTATAACCGACAATGGAGTTCGAAACTCATGCGAGACATCGTCAACCACGCGATGCGCGCGATCAGCCATTACCGCAAGCTCTTCATTCTTTTTGTTGACAAGCCCGTACGAGTTCTTCAACTCGCCCGCTGTGTTTCTCAGGTCTTCGGTGCGAGATCTAACGAGATCCAACGCGCGTGAACGGGATCGTCCGGTGACCCAGACAAAGCATGATGCCATTGTACTGAAGATTAGTCCGAATGAAGTTATTGTCGTTGGCATTGCAGAGTGAACACTCGCATCAAAGTTATCGGTGCTCACGGTCTGGATTGTCCAGGTCTGGCCGCCTGTGGTCACCTTGCTGGTGTTGACAAACTGTGCAGTCTTTATTTGATTCTTGATCGATCGATCGTGATGATAGAAACTTGTCTGGTCTTCAGAATAGAGCAAGTTTACGCTCTGCGTGCTGTCTCCTTCGTACACGCTGTACACGAGTCCGTTCTCTGTTGCATTAATCACACCCGCGAAGATCTCATCGATGATCATGGCGCTATAGACGAGGCCGAGAATTGCCTGGGATCGCTCTTGCGGTGTATTGGTTGGCATCCCATTGTTGTACACGGGTACAAGAAAGAGAAACCCAGCACGCGCGATGTCATCTTGAACCAAATCGATCTGAGCGGTGAGTGTTGGCAGTCCCGTTTCGATCGCAGATTCCACAGCTTTGCGCCGGTTCTGCTCTGATCCTACATCGTACCCCATCGCTGGCAGGTTTCGTGATTGTGGTTCAATGTATGTGATAATGTAATGGGTATCCCAATCGCCGTTTGATTTGATGTCGAAAGGTTCGCCAGTAAGTTCGTGCTGATGATCGGCGAACTCGGCTAAATCAGCCGAGTTGACCCGGACAATGAAACCCATACCGATTGTTCCTGGAAACTCTCCATTGAGATCACGCGAGTCAACATATGCTCGAAACTCTTCTCTTGTGACACTCTCGCTTCCGGCATACATGCCTCTCGCACCCTTGAGTCCATAGACAGGGAGGTAGACACGACGCTTCGCTTCGTTGAGTACGCGTTCGCTCAACGCATCAAAGCGGATTTGAGCCCCCTGAATTTCGCGTGTTGATGTGCGATATGAGAAGAAACCGGTGATCAGTATGCCGCAGAAGAACACGCATATCGTGGGGACTACGATCCAGGTGCTCTCATGTGCTGAAACTCTCTCAAATTTGTGATCGCCGATGGATTCTCGAGCGGTTCGTATGAACAAAAAACTTACTCCGATGAGCACCACGAACCATGAGGTATGAAGCGCCATCGAAGCGAAAAACGGAACGCTGATTGTGTTTCCCTTCAAGAAAATAATCGATATCCCGGCAATCAATCCCATTGATATTGCGCAAGCGCTGGTGATCGTACAGATCTTTCGAATGATTTGATTCCGAGAAAGTGGATACAAAGAGATGGAGACCGCGAGTAGTAGAATCGACGACACTGTTGACGGAGACATTCGCCCCGGCACAGAGCTTCCGGTTCGAACGGTGATCACATCTACGGACAAGAGCTCATTTATTCCAAATGAATAACGCGTGGTCATTTCAAGTATCGTGACGACAGCAAGAGCAAATGCGATCAATGATCCAGAAGAAGTGATCGCTTTGAGAACACGACCGCTGAGGTGCTTTGAGGGTTGCATGCTCATCCCTAACAGACTCAGCCCAAGAAGACACATCCCGAACGCAGTATTCATCTTCATCGAAGGAAGCCCGGGAAGCAGCGATGTCATCCCGGCCCAGCCGAGATCCCATGAGAGCATCACAATGATGGACACGATACAAACGAAGGAACAGATCATTCTTGCGGCAATGAGCTTCCATACCGAATTGAGTAGATTGGAATCGTGTTCATTCTCGTCGGTACTGATAACTCTTGTGTGCATACCAATCAATCGGCAATTCACACCCGCCACTTCTGGTTCAACCCGGGAAATGGCTGGATCGACGATCATTCATACAAATTCGTGTTCGGCGGCGTGGGCAAAAAATATTCGACAAGGATTGATCGTCGAGGACATAGAGTCCAAATACTCATCCGAGGTATTTCTTTCGATATTTTCAGGTGAATCATTGATTATCAAATGTATTCTGCGCACGAGAATGTCTCTTGAAAACTGAAACCTGATTTAACCTAAGCTGCAGCGCGACGGTACGATCGGATCTGTCCGCCAAGTTGTTCATGGCAGATGACTTTGCCAATGGGTTCAGCTGGTTCAAATGATGAATCATGCACCACATTTCCGATTCCCTGATGGATGGGGACGATCATGGTTGTAATGATTCATATACGCGTCAACCGCTCGCCACAGATGCTTCTCGCCGATCGGGATGATCCGATCAAGACACTCATGCTTCATCGCGCGAACAAACCGCTCCGTATACGCATTGAGATTCAGCTTCTAGCTGGCAGCTTGATTGATTTGGAACCTACCGAAGCAAGCATCTCAATCATCGATTTCGTGAACAGCGGATCCCGGTCGTGGATCAGGTATTTGTGATTCCGAAGAATCCCATCAAAGTCATCGGGCTGTCGTCGGAGCACTCGTTCAACCCATGCTCCATGCGGGGTGCTGCTGATCCCTGCGATCTCAACTATTTTTGTTGCAAGATCAATCACAAAGAGCACATGGAAACGAGTCAGCCCTTTGGCCGTCCATACTTCTACCGTGAAAAATCCAACGCCGCGATCGATTTCCTATGCATCTCCAAGAACTTAGCCCAAGTTGTACGCTTACTCTGATTCGGCGCGGGTTCGAGTCCGTGTTCACGGAGGATATTGGCAACGGTGGTGCGGGCAACACGATGGCCAAGTGTATTGAGCTCGCCTTCGATCCGCTCGTATCCCGTGTCTTATTCTCCGTTGCAAGGCGGAGAACAAGTTGACATATTTCCGGCATCACTCCCGGACGACCGGGCTATCTTGCTTTGCTTCCATCATACTTCGAAGCAATCAGTTTGCGGTGCCAACGCATCATTGTATCGTGGATGACAATGGAGCAGATCTCTGTGAGTGCTTTGCCGAGTACCGCCAATCGTCGGTTAGCCGGGTCCGCTTATTGCCGAGTTGCTCTCGGAGTACACGATTTTTCTCTTTGAGATAATCAATCACTCGCTGCTGCTGGTCATTGAGAATGCCGGAAACGATGACGCTGAGCAGCTATCAAGGGTAAAGTTGAGGCCGCATGTTTGAGAATATGGCCCAATCATGGGTACCTCTGAGCATCGGCCGAATATTTGGACCCTACGCGGTACGAGAGACATGTTTGACATATGTGGGATCACCTCCGTTCTAGTGCACTCCCTGTAAATGCGAGAGCGACTTGGACATTTGGAGTACACTGTTTACGGACAGCCGGCACCGAAGATGTTCAGGAATATGCTGACATCGAGGAAGTTGTATGATCCATCGTTGTTGAAATCAGCAGCCGGGTCCATGTTGCCGAACGCACTCAAGAATGCTGAGATGTCCAAGAAGTTGAGGGAGCCATCGCCGTTGAGGTCCGCAGCGCACGCCGTGGTGGTCACCCGGAGGACGACCTGTGCTGGAGCACTGTACACATTGGGATCGCCGACGGGATTGGACGGATCACCTACTTCAGCGACTAACCGGTAGTTGAAGGAGTCGATACCCTCAAAGCCGGGATCGGGGGTGTAGCTGAACGACCCGTCGGCGGAGAGAGAGACCGAGCCGTTGGCTGGGGCGGTGTAGTCGGGCGAGGTGATGAAGTCAGGATCGACCGTGAGGTCCTGATTGTCGATGCGTCCGGGTTGCCCGATGTCGTTGGCCATCAGCCCGTCGGCGGCATCGACCGAGATTGGACCTGCTGCCATATAGGTGTCGGCGGTGGCCAAGCGGTAGGCGTTGTCACGCAGGACGCTCAACTCTCCGAGCACGAAGTCCACATATGGGAATGAGGGTGCATCGATTTGCCGCGCCTCGTCGATCTCGGCCCCTAAGGCCGCGATACGCTGCGAAAAATGAGCGCCGAAGTCGGGCAGGTCGAAGTCGGGTGCGCCTCCGAAGGAGCCGTCATCTCGATCGGCCTCCGCGAGCAGTGTCGCGAGCAGGTCCTCAGTTCGGAAACCAAGCCCGTCCGCGCTCGGCACGCCGCGTAGCGCAGAGCGGATCAGTTCACTCCGGGTGATGACATCCGCGAGACCGAGCGTGACATAGCCGTCGAGCAGGGCGGCGGTGTTGTCGAGCCGGGGTCCGACAGTCTCGATCAGTGCGCCGTCCAATAGGAGATCATTCAAGGCACGCTCGCGGATCGCTGTGCGGGCCTCTGCCAAGCCCGCTTCGATCGCGTCGACCTGAGTAAAGAAAGTGCTCACGCCTTCCGATTCCAAGTAGCGAGACTGATCAGAGGTGACGATCATCCGATACCGGGTTTGTGTAACGGTAGTGCCATCGAATGAGATTCCGATGCGCTGTGAAAACTCATAAGTGCCACCGGCATCACCGGACTCAATCCGTTCCGGGTAGTAAAAGAAAATGTCGTCCGGAAAGGCGTTTCTCACCTGCCCGATACCTACAAAGTTATTGAAGTTGTTCGGTACAGAACGCCAGACACCGTCGGGATAACGCAGTTCCATTCTCACTCCGAGCGTCCGAACGATGTCAGTGCCTGGTAGAGCAAGACGCCAATCGATTTCAAACTGCGACAACTGACCACCAATGTATGTCCGGATTGAAGCGGTAACGGTCGGTTCGATCCCATTCAGCGCCGAAACAAGCATGTTCCGGTCCGCAAGCACATCGCGTGAAATCACGGCAGAATCGGCATCACGATCGTCAGAGATAAAGATTTCGAATCCGCGCTTCTCGAAGAACACGAATGGGTTGTCTCCGTCATAGCCCGCTAAATCGTAACATTCTCCTCGCTCGCACACTGTTACAGAAGTTCCGAGAAGTACGCCTTGGTCTGCCATGCCCCACGGATCAACCTGATTGCCCATAAATGCGAGCCCACGGGCTGCAATCTCTGCATCAATGGAGGCATCGATGACAGGCTGGAATGGAATCAGATCATCGAACGCACGCAGCAGCAGCCCCTCGAAAAGATCTCCCCGAGCGCGGGTCGCGGCGGCGAGCGTCGAAATGCGTTGCCCCTGTGCGATGATCTGATCGATCTGCGGGCCGTTGCCGCTGCCCGCGTCCTGCTGGGTGCGCAGCATGTAGGCGAAGTACCACGGATTCTCGCGAGCGAACTGCCCGTACGCCGCCGCTGCCTGGGACCACGGCGCCGGTGCTGGCACACGCCCGGCTGTGATCGGTCCCACGATGGGGTCGCCACCAGCGGTGAACAATCCTAATGGGACGCGACGCAGGTCGTTGAGCAGTCGGGCCACCGGTTGAGCTGAGAGTTGCTCCTGCGCGTTTTCCAGCGTGAGGATCAGTGGCTGGCCGTCCGCTGGCCCTGCGAAGCTTGGCAACTGGGCGGTCGTGGTGGCGTAGGTCGTGAAGAGGCTCGCCGAGGTGACGAAGTTGGGTGTCTGATCGCCGTACGACAGATCGAGCCCGGTGTCGTCACGGTAGTTGAGCGCCAGATCGGTCTGGACGGATAGATCTTGGAGCAGCACATCCTCGGCGAAACCGAACAACGCTGCCTCAATACGATCGAGGCTGCTTCGTGCCGCCGCAATGTTGGCACCGAGCTCGTTGACATCATCTTGTAGATCGCCGATTTGGTTACCCAACGCTCCGAATCCGATGACCACGGTCTCGAAGATCGAGTCGAGCTTGGCATCGACGATATCGAACCGCTCATTCATTTGCACCCGCAGGTCCTCGACCTGCTGGCGCAGCTCAATGATCTGGCCGTAGATCTGCTCCTCCGGGCTTGGTGGCCCGTCACCGAGATCGCCACCCAGATCGATCGCGCTGGCCACCAGCGCAAAGATCGAGCCAACCGCACCAGCAGGATCTTTGGTTGCAACAGAGACACCGAAACCGATAACCGAACCCGCGATCCCGATGCCCGACTGGGCTACGGCGAGATCGTTGTTGGTCTGGAGCTGCAATCCAGCGAACGATCGTGCGCTCGTAGCCACGCTTTCCACAGACGGGTAGCTCGACTGCTGAAGCAGCAGCGTCCGCGCAAAGATCGCTGCGCGATCATCAGAAGTCTCACGCACCGAAGCAAGAACATCCTGACGACGGTCTTCCAACTCAGCCAACGCCGCGTCGTGGTTTGGGTCTTCTGGATCTGTCGCAGCGGTAAACAGATCGAATGTGTTCAATGCCAAATTTGGGACGGCCTCAACGACGCCGATTTCGGACAGGATCACCGCGCCGTCCGCCTGCACGGCATCGATCCGGGTGAATACTTCGCTCTCAAGCGTTAGGTGTACGCCATCGACATCTCGAATGGCAACAAACTCCAAATAGGACGGCAGCCCCGCGAGTCCTTCATTGACCTCGATTTGGTCGGGGTCGACCAGCCCGAGCATTGGTGTGTAGTTCAGTGATTCGAGATACGCCGCACCTGCTTGGGCCAATCCCGTGAGCCGATGGCTTGATGGGTCAATCCCGGCAAGCACGGCGGTGAGCATGTCTGCTGTTTCGGTGCGGTGGATCAGTCGTTGCACCGTAGCGAGGTCGTAGCGGGCCATCCGCTGACGCGACTCTTGATACCCGTCCAAGCCCGGCAGATCGATCCCGAGCAGTGTCATTGCCCGGTTTCCTATTCGTGTATCCGTCCCGATCAGCACGCCAGCGGGTTCCACGCTTGAGCTGTGTACGGCTGTCATGACCGAACCAACTCGCAACAGCATGGGGTCACCGCTCACTGACTCGGACAGTTCGGTGTCATACGCGACGGCAAATGCCGTCAACTGCTCGAGTGTGGCGAGCGGGTTCCGTTCAGCGAACACCCACAACCCGGCCATCCCTGCGATCGCCCTTGGATTGGTGTTGGTTTCGAGATAGTCCTGCCGCATGTACTCGGCCGCACGCATCGCATCAACGACTTGCTGATAATCCACTTCGTTCTGGATGTCCATGTCAGGAGCTCCGAACGCGGTGCCGCTGATCAAGATTGCTTGGAGGGCGGTGAGGCCAATGAGGCACCGGAATGAGTGTATTTTAGATGTTTTTCGGACCGACATGGTGGATCTCCGCTGGGAGTGATTGGGAGACGGATGCGCTCAGCACCGAAAGCCTCTCAACAGTGACCACGCGAATACCTGATTTTTCGGAAGTACAATCCGGCAAAAAGAATAGATTTGCCACAATTTCATCGTTCAGTACTCAGAAATCGGTATGCTGGGGTCACATGCATGCTGATTCTGACGCCCCTATCCCGGACACAAACGCGATGTTTGCGATCGTGTACGACGAGCTCCGAGGCCTCGCTCAATCTTGGTGGCAAGATCAACAGCCGGGACAGACGATCCAACCCACGGCACTCGTCCACGAAGCATACATGAAGATCGCCAGTGGGCGTCCGGAGTATCACGACGAGGAGCACTTTCGCGCAATCGCCGCGCGAGCGATGCGACAAGCATTGGTTCAGCATTTCCGCGTCAAGCACACGCTCAAACGAGGCGGATCCAATCGATCACAGGTCACCCTGACCGGGATTGAATCCGATGGACAGATCGATCCCGCGATGGTCATGGCGTTGGACGAAGCAATCGGAGTGCTTGAAACGCTGGATGATCGGAAGTCGCAAGTTGTTGAGATGCGATACTTCGGTGGGATGAACGAAAGCGAGATCGCTCGGGTCCTCGGTGTCAGTGAGCGGACCATCCGCGCCGACTGGCGATCAGCACGCGCCTGGCTTTCCAAGAGACTCGCAGAACACGATCACGGAAATGGTACAGCATGAATCCCGAGTTCTTTGCGCGTATGACAAACTTCTTTGAGCAATCGATTCAGCTCCCCCCCGAAGAACGACGAGCGTTCTTGCTGCGAGTCTCTGAGGGGGATGATCCGCTCAGAACCGAACTCCTGAGCATGCTAGAGCACGACGAATCAGATTCCAGATTCACAGAAGTGGGGGATACACCGCTGCGTTCTCTGATCGATTCGGCGATGCTCGATTCCTTCGAAGCGGATCGGCTCCCAGATCATATCGGTCAGTACCAGATCCTCCGGGAACTCGGACGAGGAGGGATGGGGATTGTTTATGAGGGTCAGCAGTCGGAGCCCAAGCGACGAGTCGCGATCAAGGTTGTCCCGGCGTTGGGATCGAGCGAACTTCGTCGTCGGATGACTCAAGAGGCGCAGGCATTGGCATTGATTGAGGATCCGGGGGTTGCGCGGATCTATGAATCCGGCATCGCGGAGGTCTTTGGGATCCGCACGCCGTATATCGCGATGGAACTGGTCGATGGACCGGGTATCGACCAGTGGGTGAAGGAGAACCATCTGGGAATACGCGATCGTTTGCTGTTGATTGCTCGTGTGACTGATGCGATCCAGACCGCGCACATCCGTGGCGTGATTCATCGTGATCTCAAGCCGAGCAACATCGCGGTGATCCCGGAACGAGACGGACCCGGTCAACCCAAAGTGCTCGATTTCGGAATTGCGCGTTTGCGTTCGAGCGAACTGACGGTTCAGTCCTTTACAAATCCGGGAAGTGCTCCGATTGGGACACTGCAGTACATGAGCCCCGAGCAGTTTGGGGGAAGTGATCCGGGTACGGACGCTCGATCGGATATCTATTCGTTGGGTGCCGTCGCGTACACAGTGCTCACGGGAACCGAGCCCCATGATTTCAAAGGCTCCACCATCGCGAGCGCCGCTTCGACGGTTACGCACGAGCGTCCGCATGCTCTGGGCACACACAACAAATCACTCCGGGGGGATATCGAGATTGTCATTGCCAAAGCGATGGACAAGGATCCGGCTCGACGATACCAGACGATGGAGGCGTTCGGCGCCGACCTCGGGAGAATCCTCAACAACGAGCCGATCCTCGCGCGTCGTCCCAGCATCCCATACAAAGTTAGCAAGTTCGCTCAGCGCAACAAGGCCGTATTTGGTAGCGCGTGCTTGATCACAGTTCTGTTCGTGATCGGGATTCTTTGGATCGGTCGTGAACGCGGTCGAGCGTTTACTGAGTCGCAAACAAGCCAAGTGGTGAGCGGATTCATGGTACAGATGCTCAGCAGTATCGAACCAAACTCAGCGCAAGGTGACGAGGTGACGGTCCGAAGCGTCCTTGACGACGCGACCAGACGACTGGATGAAGGCGAACTCAGCGATCAACTGGAGGTCAATGCAAGGCTCCGCCTCGTAATCGGGAAGATCTATTCAGCTCTCGGAGAGTACGACCAAGCAATCAAGCAAACCAAGCAGGCTCTGCAGACCCTCGTCACCCTGCATGGCGAGGGAGATATCGTTGTCGCGCGGGCATACGCGTCGCTCGCGCAGTTCGAGATTCCAGCCGGCCGGTACAGTGATGCTGAACGGAACTTCCTCAAAGCATCCACACTATTCGAGAAACTCGGTCAACCATCGATTCTGATCTCTGACAATGGAAGTCTTGGGCATGTGTACTACTGGACCGGCCGATTCGACGACGCCGAGCGGTTCTTTCGAGACAGCTTGATGGTGCTGAATGGCGCGGACCCCTCAAAGGATGCACGCCTTGGACACGCACTGAGTGCCTTGGGTTCTGTGCTCGAAAACCAAGGGAAGCGAGAAGAAGCGATCGAGTATCACCGTCAAGGAGTCGCTGCACAGACCGCGTACTATGGACCTGATCACACCGAAACCGCAGAAGCGTACAACGACCTGGGGAATACCCTGCTCTCCGTGAATCGTTACGACGAAGCACTGGACGCCCACCTGCATTGTTTGAACATTCGGACAAGGCTTTTGGATGCGAGTCACCCTGATATGGCCGTCACGATGAACAATCTCGCAATCACCTACATCCGCTTGGATCAGTCTGCGAAAGCGATCCCCATGCTGCTGCAAACGATCGATATTCGACTTGAAAGTTTGGGTAGGTTTCACCCAGCAACCTGCTCAAGTTTGGGAAATCTTGCACGAGCGTATATGCAATCTGGACAGCTTGAGATCGCGTTGGGTGCGTACAACGAAGCGATCGAAGCCGCGGAAAAGACGGTCGGGCAGGATCATATGATGTCGATGGTCTTCCGCGCCAACAAGGGGGAGTGCTTGACAAGATTAGGTCGATACGAAGAAGCTCAAGTAGTACTCTCTCGGGAATACGAAAAAGCAAAGCGACTCTTCGGCGAAACACACTTTCGAACCAAGATCATCGCGGAACAACTCGCGGATCTACACACAAAGAATCGGGAAAGTGTGGACGCCGCATTGTGGGAAGAACGGGCTGATCCAGGCCGCAGTGGGCAGAAAGTATTCGATGAAGATGACGACTGATCGTCGTTGAATTTGTAGAACCAGCGATTTGCCTAGATCCAGGTGGATCGTTCACTGTGTGCCCCCACGGTACAGGGCAAAGCGGCTCATAATCCGACAAAAACTCGCCCTGTGTGAGGACGAGAGACTGTTTGGCATATCTGGGATATCTCTATCTCCCCGTTGACTGTATCTGCTTTACTTGCTGAGTTGATCGCTCCACTGAATGGCAAGCTCGGACTCCCCAATGCTATCAAGATACAAAGGGAACACACCAAGCAGGATTCGGCGGACTTCGTCTGGGCGGTGCGCGTAGGGGATAGCCTCGGCTGCGGTCTCAAACCACGCTCTGAAGTCATGCTGTGAGGAAAGGTGTACCGGGTTGTCATCTGTTGGACGAGTTGCTCCAAGTGCTATGGCAGCATTGGCGAAGTATCGACCTCGGAGACTGTGACCCTCAGGCACGCGTGTAAACTCATCGGTCACGATGGTCGCCCAAGCTTCGCTTGATCCCACGAGTTCTATGCCAATCGGTGTAAGGTTGATCAGACTCTCATCCTCGCCTGGGCCGGCTACATAGATTCTCAACAGGAGACCCTTTGTTCTCCAGTTAATATACTGTGGCATGTCGCCCATATCGTTGTAATATCTCGAAATAATGTTTGTCGTGATTTCGGCTTCATAGCTGTATGGCGAGTACAGCGAATGAATCAACTCTAAAGCGCGTTCGCCGTACTCGATGGACTGTGTATACCTCTTCAGTTTATACGAAATACTCGCCGCGTTCCTGAGCATGCTGATCATCGCTGGTGATTCATATCCGTACCGTTCGTTGATCTGGGTCAGTAAGCTTTCAACGGATGCGATTGCTTTGTCGGCTTGTCCAAGCTGCCCCAGTGCGTTGGTGTATTGCAACTGTGCAACCAAGCCTGAACCAGCTGTGTCATCAGGGTCTACCTCCTTGAGGTAATCCATAAACCACTTTGCAAGGTCGAGGCGTTCCTGCTTTCGATCCAGGGAGCTGAGCATGGCAATCCGATTAAATACTGTCGATGCAATCGAATATATATCGGGTGGGTCCTGTTTGAGAAAATACTCGGTTGCTTCATTGAGCATCGGCTCGGCACGCTTATAATCGCCTTGTGCGCTCAAAACTCCAGCAAGACCAGACCGGGTAGCCTGGATTTCGTCTTCAGGGACAGGGTCTATCTCGGCAAGAATCGCGTAGCAGTGTTCAAACTCTTGTTTCGCGTTGTCGAGTTCTCCGAGAGCATGGAAGATTCTGCCTAGGTTTCCGTGCAAACGAGACACTTCGATGGGAGACCATTCATTGAGCAGAACCAATAGATCATGTGACTCGTTTGCATGGTGTCTGGCTTTTTCGAAAAGACTCGCGTTGGTGTACATCTGACTGATGAGATAATGCGCTCTTGCTCGCATATTCACATCATCGGCAAAGCGTTCATCGATGGTTGGTGCAGCGCTGTCGAGCAGTTCGGAGAGTGTCACTTGTGGTCCGAGTTTTTCGATAGCCCCAGAGAGGAATAAATCTTCGAGCAAGAAATCGTTGATGTCCTCGACCCGCTGCGATTGACGCTGGGCAATCTCGCGTTGTTCGTGTTCGAGAATCAACGCCGCGTTTGCTCGTAAACCAAAGAGAGCACTCGCGCTGGTACCTCCGATCAATGCGATCACTGCAATAAGTCCCGCAATGACGCTTGCGCGGTTTCTCGCATAGAACTTAGTAAGTTTGTACTTGATGGTCGGCGGCCCCGCACTGACCGGCTCATTGTCAAGAAATCGCTGAAGATCATCCGCAAGAGAAGTCACCGACTGGTAACGATGCGCCGGATCGCGTTCCATCGCTCGAAGCGTGATCCAATCCAGATCACGCGGGAGATTAGACTGGTTCGTGGTTGAACGAGTGCTTGGTGCAACTGGGTTCGAGGTGTCGATCTCGCGCATCAGAGCCGGGAGACTCTGGGAGCCCTCGGTTAGTGTGTATGGAGATTCGCCGGTCAGCAACTCGTACATCAAGACGCCGATCGAGTAGACATCCGATCGAGTGTCAATATCTCCACCAGCCCCCATCTGTTCTGGGCTCATATATTTTGGCGTGCCGATCATCGCGCCTGCATTGGTCATATTGATCGAGTCGAGGACAGGCTCATCGAGTGCTTTGGCGATTCCAAAATCAATCACCTTGGACTGGGGCTTGTCGTCAAGGAGTGTGACAAGGATGTTGCTTGGTTTCAGATCACGATGGAGAATCCCCTTGCTGTGCGCATGTTGCACCGCGGCACATACCTGAAGTAAAATATTGATAACAGAGTTTGTGCCCAGATTGTGATCTCGCACAAACTTTGTGATTGGAACCCCTTCGACAAGTTCCATCACAAAATAAGGGCGGTCTGCTCCGCTCGGTCCGGATGTATCGATGCCGCTATCGAGTACCCGCGCGATGTTGGGATGGTTCATCCGTTCGAGGGCTTTGCGTTCAAACTCGAATCGGCGGAGTACCGATCCAGAATCCATCCCCGGCCGTATAAGTTTAATTGCAACAATGCGCTCGATCGGGGCGTGTTGATGGGCCTTATACACCACGCCGCACCCGCCACGCCCAATCATGGATTCGACTTCATAGCAATCAATGTGGTCTGGGTGATTTTCAGGTTCACTCTCAAGTTGAAAGTCGGTTGAAGAGATTCCGTCGTTACTCTCGGTGATTGCATCGTATCGCAACAGGGACATCACCTCGTCAAAGAGCGTATCGCGTCCGGCGCATGCGTTTCGGACATAGGACTCCTGTTGTGCCGGATCGAGATCGCACGCCGAGGAGAATATCTCACGGGCTTCCTTTGGATCGTACTCATCACGCATCAGCATCTCCGATCAGCTCTCTCCGAAGCCATGCACGAGCAAACCGCCAATCGAGTTCGACTGTTCGCGGGCTGACGCTCAGGACTTCCGCAATCTGGGTTGTATTGAGCCCCCCGAAAAAACGGAGTTCAACGATCTTTGCTTGGCGCTTGTCGACCTGTTCAAGTTTCGATAACGCTTCATCAACATCGAGCGCATCAAAGCCATTGCTTGTATTTGAGATCATGACGCCGGAGAGCGTGACTCGATCAAACTCACCGCCTCGTTTGGTTGTCCGTTTCATTCGCGCATGATCGATGAGGATATGTCTCATCGCTTTTGCTGCGACACCAAGGAAGTGTGACTTGCTTTCCCATTGGGTTGAATCGGATCGAATCATCTTTGCGAGCGCCTCGTTGACCAATGCGGTTGGTTGAAGCGTGTGTCCTTGGCTCTGCCCGCGAAAGCAGACATCAGCAATTGCTCTCAGTTCTTTATAAATAGCGATCGACTGGTCTGGTGTGAGACTCGACAGGTCGCTGATGTCTTGGTTCAGCCAACGAAAGTCATCTTGCCTGTCCTTGTTTGTCATCTTTCAGGCTCCGATATGATCAATCAGTGATCGAAGCCAGTGTACCAAAACATGCGATCGAGTTCACGGAAGAACCTGATACTCCATGAATGATGTTCAAATAGCCGAGCGGACGGCTCCGCCCGCCCGGCTTCAAAGGCGTTCCCTGTTAAGGGTTTGATGGTGCGATGACCGAGATGATCATCGGATCGCTGGTGCGAACACTCGGAGGTGGATTCCCAACCCAGATCTGGATTGGTCCGATCATGGATACATCATTCGCACTGAGAGTTGCTCGGATGATCGATGAAGTATCTCGGGTCGATGGGATCAGGCTGCCATTGACGAACACTTGACTTCCGGGGGCAAAGTTGCTCCCTTGGATCGTGATATTATGATCGTCCAGAGCCGGCTCGCCATCGATTGTAATCGCTGGATACGGAGGGGCCCCAGCTTCGATGACCGGATGGCTCACGAAATCTACTTCCGGGGTTGGCCAGAGCATTTCGATGACATACGGATCTGATACGCCACCGCTGCCGATGGATTCTTCACCGTAGTCGTTCTGATTTCCATCAACCAGATGTTCGGTGAACACGGTGCCCATGGGGTTTGGTGTGCGGACAGTTACGACCCGGCGACCAAAGGAGTTAAACGCTCCGCTCGCCACGCGTGCCACGAGTTCACCGGAACTCACGAAGGTTGTCTCAGCAGGTATACCGTCAATCCGGACGATGGATCGCGGTGTGAAGTTTCCATATTTCGGTGCTTCGTACCCATCAAAGAATGGTACGGTGTTTGGACCAAGGACCCGAAGGCGTACAAACCCCTTCGAATCAGTCTCAATCTCGCCTGGAGTGAAGAGATTTGGACTGACCTCTGAAATCACTGGACGCGGGGCGGGAACCTGAAGCGTTGAGATTCGGCTCATTCCTCCGCCTGGACCTGGGTTGATCAGCGCGATGCTCTTGAATCCACTCATGGCAACCAACTCCTCCGCAACTTTCACTCGCAGTGTCCCATCAGATTGTGCCTGCTGGTCTCGTGAGAGGGAAACACCATCGAGTACAACGGAAGGGAATCCTGGTGTGCTTGGTTCAGACCCAACACGATTCCATCCGCTGAATGTCGGGAAGTACTCTTCAGCGCTCATGTTTGGATTGCCTAGGTCAGACAAGATGGAGGGATTCCAGAGCGAGTCTTGCATGTGCTGGAAGTAGTCTCGTCGAGCAATAAACGAGTCGTTCCCGGCAGGGGTTCCGCCATCCACGAGGACGATTGGTTCCTCAGCCCAGCGTGGGTCGCTGGCCCAATAGGTCTCTTCCAAGCCTTGGAAGTTTGGGAACGGATACTCGATGGTGAGATCGATGCTCTCGGATGTGCCGTTGTCGTTGGTGATCCAGATCCGAGCCGTCCCTGGCAGGAGGAAGAATCGGTTCGGTACCTCGATAAGCAACGCTTGCTCGTTTAACCGTGTGCGTTCAAGCGTTTCAGATCGACCGTGATGCTCGATATGGACACTGATTCCGGAGCCTCCAAAGAACTTGTACCCGTAGAGCACCATTGGGGAGATTCCTGATGCCATGTCATCGAACTGGCTTTGTGTTGGGGTTCGTTGGTTGTAGATCAGCAGTGGGGCTGTTTCTCGGCTAGAACCGATCAGCTGAGGCTGGAGATCGGTATCACCGAAGACCTGCATTGGGGCAAGATGATGTTCATTCGGGAAACAAAAACTCTCATTGATATCAATCCCGAGGTCTTTGAGACGAATAATTCTATTCGTTGTGACATCAGTGCAACCGATGCACTTATCGATATTGATCAGATCAGTGCCAAGTGCTGAAGCACTCGCTTCGAATCGTGCGACATCGAACCCGGCTTCAAGCTCGATCTCGATTCCTGAGCTGTTTACGAGGGTGAGATCTGCACCAAAGACTGGCGATATCTCAAGCTCACCGTTGTCGGGCATGCGCACCGTATGGGTGCGCTCTTCGACTGGGTTGCCAAAGTTGTTCCCACCCGCGTTGTCGTTGTAGAAGTTGATCCGCACATCGTCCGGGGTAACATCCCCGTCTGAGTCAAACTCCAACCGGACATACGGCCGTACCTGAAGATACAAGTCTTGGAGCAGATACAGACGACCATCAATATCCGCTTGGATCATCCCTGCATCGACATCAGCATTCCAAGAGCCAGAACCACCCGCTGGGCTCCAGTTAAACGACATCGGTCCCTGGCCAAAGTATGCGAGGAGGAGTTCCGTCAACCGGATTTTGCCCTCAAAGAACCGCTGGCGGATGAAACTGCTGATCACCGCATCGTCCTCGTCGAAGATCCCTTCGGAACGCAGGATCGGTGAACGCACTTTCCCTGAGAAGAATCGTGTATAGGGGAACTGGACGGGGTCGTACCAGACTCCGCCAGGTGGGAGATTCAAGAAGTCCACGCCGAGTACATTCAGATGATTGCCTTCATTGAAAGTCTCTGCGAAGTCCAACTCACCCGCGAAGATGTCGGTGTTGATTATATCGCTGCCGTCGCCCTTCTTGATATGCAGGTCCGCATCGATATTCATGGACGCATTTGCATACACCCCCCCCTCGAGTCGAGGTTCAATGTTCGTGATCAGATCTGTTGCAAACTCATCCGGGTCCCAGTTCAGGATAATATCAAAGTTTTGTCCCGCGAAGATATCAGTCTCCGCAGGGACCGCGATCGCAAGCTCGCCGGTAGTGCTTGCGTCAAAGACACCCGCTGATACATGCGCCTGGATTGAAACATCCACGCGTCCTGAAAACTCCCGGAGTTTGACACCTCCCTCGATCGTTCCAAGCCCATAGTCCACAGTGGCATCAAGGCGGTCGTTAATGTCAGATCGTGAGATTACATCGCTCGATTTGAGTGTAAAGAGCGGCTCCTCGTAAGAGAATCCGTCAATGCCAAGTGATCCATCGGGATCCCAAACGCTGCGTCCCTCGAGACTGAGCTGCGGATAGCTCCGAGTGATTTGTGGGATCGAAACATATGGTTGTTCATATTTAATGACAAAGAACTCCTTTCCAATCGCGCCGTTCTGTGTGTCTTCTCCTGTCCGATGTCCAGCGATATAGACACTCCCTCCCGCATCAACGATCAGGTCCTTTGGAGTGATCAGGTTGTTCTCTTCATTCGGGCGATCAGGCGAATCGATCATCTCCCACACGACCGATCCGTCCACTGGGCTGTGCTTGGTTGTCATGATTTTCGCGAGGTTTCCCGTGCCTTCACCGCCAAACCACCCGGCCATGTAGGGATTGCCCAATCGGTCAAGCGCGACACTGGTCGCGATCCCGGTGGTCCCGGTTGTGTAGACCCAGATCTCGTTGCCGTCGGTATCGTATTTGACGAGTTTGTAGGTTCGGCCGTCACCGCTTCCACAGACATAGGCGTTGCCGTCTTGGTCAACCTCCATGTTCTGAACTTGCCCGTCGCTTGTGGATTCAGTCCAGAGCTGGTCCCCGCTCTCCCCATCCCATTTGGTGATCCGCCATCCACTGTCGGCGTTGCTGATCCGGCTCGCAAAATACACATCGCCGTGCGGGTCCAGCCGGAGTGTGTCGATGAAGCTCAGTCCAGGCGATCCAGCGCTGACTGTATTGGTCCACTGGAGCGCCCCATCCACGGCTCGCAACTTTGCGACCAGATGCGCTCCCGGAGCGACTCCAGCTATGAGCAGGTCGCCTTTACGATCAAACTCAATCCCACCGATCGGGCTTCCCGGCACAGGGGGTTCCTTGACCCAATCGACTTGGCCGTTGGCACCATTGAGACGCGCGACAAACCAGCTTGGTAAACCCGTGCTATTTGAAGTGTATTTTCCGCTGACATAGACAGCTCCCTCAGGGTCGATCGCGATATCTGTCGCGATCGCGTCGGTGCCGTTCAGGAGTTCTTGGTTTGTGCTCCATAAGGTCGATCCAGTCAGGCCAAAGAATTTCCAGACATTGAACTCTCCATTGGACCGCATCCCGCAGGTGTAGGTGTTTCCACGAAAATCCACGGCTCCACGCTCGGCGGAGACATATCCATTTTCGCCAGAGGTCGAGTAGCGGACGGCGCGTTCCCAGTTCTCTGTCCATCCGTCGGAAGCGTTTGCGGTGCCATCGAGCTCAGTGACGAATATTCGACTAAAGCCTGGATCGGCATTGTTTCCACCGAGGTCCGACCCAATGACCACGATATCTCCGTCGTAGTTGAGAATAAGATCACTTGCGATGTGGTCATCAGCACGCACTGACTTGGTGTATGACCACGCAAAGTTCACCAGGTTGATCCCATTCGCGTCGACCTGGTCTGGACCGACGGCCTTGTGCCACAGGGCTTGCTTGTTCTCATCAGAGAGCTCAGCCCAGTTCAACTCCTTGCGGAAGTCGGATCGCCACTGCTGTTCAAAGAGACGGTTTGCAGAGTATCCATACGAAGGCTGTTTGAGAGCTTTTGTGGTGCCTTCGACGAGAATCTTCTCGCCTTGAATATTCTCGATCCAGCTTGTCCGTGAATCTTTGGTGCTAGTTGGGTTGGCAGATTCTGCAAGTCCCGCTGCTAGTGTGAGTGGTAATACGGCAGAAATCAATATGGTTGTTCGTTTGATCTCGTGTTTTGTATACATGATTTGGTTCCCTTCAGAGGTGTGCTTGAAACGAGATTCAGCGGTCAGTGTTCATTGGTGAGTGATCAAGACGCAACGATTCGGGCTGACCATACAATGCTGGTTGCAGGTAGCGCCCCTTCTCGGAACCGGTCTTGACGCGTTCAACTGGTGCGCCTAGCTGGGCAACAAACGCGTCGTTCCGCTTTGCTTTGACTTCCCAGCTCACACGCATGCCAACCTGTCCACCTGAAACGAGGAACTCGTTGTTCATGATCTCATTTGCAACATGCAGCATTGGTGCAGGCGCACCGATCGCGGTCAGTTGGTATCTGGGATCAATGTTGATCGATTCGAAGTACTCTGGAAGTTCAATCCAGGCTTGTCCGTTCTCATCGAGTGTGACAGTTCCTGAGTAAGAGTTGAGGACTTCTGGGCTCTCTGTGCTGTAGTGGTACAGGAACTTGTTTCCCGGATCGAGTGGGTGATCGATCATGAAGCTTTTGGTTCCCGACGAGCCAAGACGGCCATTCGAGTACACACCGAACGCGGACCCACCAGTTGCGGTACCGTACACGCCATACCCCTGTCCACTATTTGGAGCTTCACCACGGACACCAGCTGCGCCTGCGTCAGTGCTTTCGGTCACTCCACGGATGCCGTAGGTAATCCCAGTTGCTGATTCGGAAATCGCGTATATGCCGGTGCCGTTGTTGCTCTCGGTGCGGAACTCGCCCGCTACGGAGTTTCCTGTGGTTGCAAATGAGCGTGCGAGTAGGGTAACGCTTCCCGCGAGTGAGCTGTCTGCGATGATCGCGTTTGATCGATTTTCACCGTCCACATGGAGTGTGGTGTTTCCGGGGTCGAATCCACCGATTGAGACTCGGCCGTTTTCTTGGACACGCATGAGTTCCTCACCTGAAGATCCCGTCCCGTGCCGAGAGATCCGAAAATCACGGCTTGAAGAGTTGGCATTTGAATCGATCACGATCTCGGAGTTACCCAATGACACCATCGAGAGCAGATCATTCTCGTCAGTCTCATTTCCGAAACGGATGATGCCTGGTTCATCTGTCAGGTTGACGGCGAACCGATCATCGCTCGGACCGATATCAAGGTTGTATGACGGTTCTCTTCCAATTCCTGCGAACTGATTGTCACCCTCGAGATGCATCAACAGTAGTTCAGATCCGAGCGCACCTGAATACGCTTCGATATCGGGGGAGTCATTCCCTCCACGGATCAAGAATCGGGTTGCCAGACTACCGACAGAGTCCTCGGTTTGCAACTCCATCGCTTTGTTGCCCGCAAATGAGTTCATTGTGATGCCGACCTGGCCAGTCGCGCCAGGTGCTTTTAGCGAGAGGGTCGTCGCAGGCGCGTTGGTTCCGATGCCGACTCTTCCGTCGGTGAAGGAAGTGTTCATGCCGTCATAGTTCCAGTAGCTATCGCCTACAGGTCCTTGGTCTCCCTGCGGACCAGTCGGCCCGGTGGGTCCTTGTTCTCCTTGAGGACCTGCGGCCCCGGCTGGTCCCTGATCTCCTTGAGGTCCAGCTGATCCGGCAGGTCCCTGATCACCCTGAGGACCAGTTGGTCCTGCGGGGCCTTGATTGCCTTGTGGACCAGCAGGACCTTCAGGGCCCTGCGGACCGGCAACACCGTTAAGTGCGTACATTGCGTAAGGCGTCGCCAAGATCGCTTGCCTTGGATTCAGGACATCGTACAGTGGTTCGTCACCAAACCCGTCCCATGCGGGAGTTCGTACCGCGATTTCCAGCCAGCGTTCTTCGCCGTTGAACACTCCCGAGCCGAAGTTCAGATCCGCGTGAATGATTCCGTTGCTGATCATCTCACCATCAAGGTAGATGTCGGTGCCGATGAGTGTGGTTCCGTCGGCGGCGTCGTAGAGTCTGAAGCGGATATCAGCCTCGCCATCAAACATTTCTCCCTCGAAGTTTAATGCTCCTTGATAGGTAAAGACTTCGGGAGTGGGGGCCGCTGGGAGGGCGCCACAGCAAAGCATGAGCGCAGTAGTGCTGATCATTGTTTGAAGTGATTTCCGAGTTCGGATCGCTGATTGTTTCGTGTTCATTGTTCTTCCCCAGTTGCACATACGGTGGTGGTGTGAGTTCAAGCGGGAATACACGCCCGCATACCAATTCACACGGCATTGGTCCCGACTCAGCGCAATGAAAAAAGTGTGTTATGCACAAAAAATATATTTTGGAAATTTTTAATTTCGTTGCGCCAATGAGTCTTCCATCGCGTGTACATCAACAGGGAGCGTCTCCGCGTTCCGTGCATGTCAGTTCTGATACAACACAGGAGTACACCGCATGAAGTACAAAATTGGTCGAACAATGGGAATCGGGCTGGCTTTACTAACCACGACGGATATCTATGCAGGCAACGGGTTTGAGATCGTCACCTACTCAGTTGTTGGAAGTGCAGGCGTTCAAGAAAGCGACAGTTGGAGCATTTTCAGTGCTGTAGGCCAACCAATTGCAGGTGAAGATGTCATGGGAGGTGGGTTTTCGATTACGAGTGGATTCCCACCGAACCCAGACGGCGAACTTCAATGTCGTCCCGATCTGACCAACGACGGTGCGCTGAACTTCCTTGATATCAGCGCATTCTTGAGTGCGTTTGGGAACCAATTGCCCATTGCTGACTTGAATAGTGATGGAGTGTACAACTTTTTAGACATCTCCTCGTATCTCACCCTCTATTCAATGGGGTGTCCATGAATCTATCAGGATCCAAGTATTGTTGAATCATCGGATTAATACATGTGATGTAGCGGCGGGCTCTCAGGAAGGGTGATCGTGCCGAATCTCGACCCAGTTTAACTTCCAACGCCGATTCAGGGGAGCTGTGCCGCCTTGATCAGGAGCGGAACGAGATACTGTTTGGCATATCTTGGATCACCCCCCGTTTGAACACACTCCGCACCCCCGTTCAACGATCCGCTTCGAGCGATACGATTCGCTGCAACTCGACATCGATCAGCCCCATGTCCGTCAGCTTCAGCTTCGGAATCACAGGGAGCGGCAGGAAGCTTAGCGGCATGAACGGATCTTCAGTCGGACAGCCCATCATCTTCACAGCCGCGAGCAACGCGTCCTGTTGTTCGATCACACGCATCGCTGCTTGATCAGAAATCAATCCAGCGATCGGAAGCGGTAGCAATCCCAGCACCTCTCCATCCCGTACGACGCACTGACCGCCTCCGGCGTCTTCGAGAACTTGCGCCGCGATCGCCATGTCGGAATCGTTGGTTCCAACAACAGCAAGGTTGTGCGCATCGTGTCCGACTGTGCTTGCCAGCGCACCATTTTGGAATCCGAATCCTGTCACGAATCCGAGACCGATCCCGTTGGTCACGCCGTGGCGAGCGATGACGGAGAGCTTGAGAAGATCGCGCGATGGATCGGCGACCATGTTCCCGGCTTCAATCCTCGGCTCCATGTGAATCTCGCCGGTCACCAGCTGATGCGGATCTGATTCAATCACGCGGATCTTTCCTCCGGCCGAATCACCAGCTGGGATCCGGAATGATGCTGCGCCAAACCCAGAGGGCAGTTTCACCGATCCCCTGCTGCAGGAATCATCAACCGCTGCAGACGCACCCAACGCCCCGTCCAACAACTCGCTATCGCTTGCAATGAGTTCTCCACAGTGGTACACAGAGGACGGACGGATATCCGCAAGATCATCAAACACAATCAGATCCGCCTGTCGTCCAGGAGCGATCGCTCCGATATCGCTCCTTCGATAGTGATCCGCGGCATGGAGCGATGCCATGGACAGGGCGGTCAGCGGATCAAGGCCCAAGCGGATCGCTTTGCGCACCACATGATCGATATGCCCCTCACGGTGCAGGTCGCCTGGATGACGATCATCAGTGCAGAAGCAGAACCGCGACGCGTTCTGGGCATTCACCGCGGGAATCAGCGCTTCAAGATTCCGCGCCGCGCTCCCTTCGCGGAGAAAGACACGCATCCCCATCCCGATCTTCTCGATCGCTTCGTGTGCCGTAGTGCATTCATGATCCGAGCTCACGCCCGACGCGACATACGCGCCCAGCGCCGGTCCAGAGAGCCCGGGGCAGTGCCCGTCAACGATCGCGCGATCGAGACCGAGCCGCACTTTAGCGAGCACGGACTCGTCCCCAAGAAACACGCCGGGGAAGTTCATCATCTCCGCGAGTGCAACGACGCGCGGATCTTCAAACATCGGTTCAAGATCCTCCGCTTCCAATCGAGCGCCCGAGTTCTCAAACATTGATGAAGGCACACAGGACGGAGCCGCGAGCATGATGTTCATCGGGAGGCCAACACTCGCGTCCATGATCAGCTTGATGCCTCGCATCCCGAGCACATTGGCAATCTCGTGGGGATCAAACACCACGCCAGTTGTCCCGTGCGGAGCCGCCACCGATACGAACTCGCGAGGCATCATCATCGTTGACTCGACATGCATGTGTGCATCGATCAAACCCGGAGCGAGGTATCGCCCACCGAGATCGATCGTTTCAGCAGCATCGATCTGTTCGGGTCCCACACCAGATATCCGTCCTCCAAACACCCCAACCGAAACTTGTTCGATCTTTCGGGTGAACACATTGACAACTCGTCCATTGACAAAGACCAGATCAGCAAGCGCGTCTCCCCGTGCCACCGACATGAATGCATTACTTGTTCTCTCGATCATCAACTCATTCTCCAAACGCTGTACGAGCAGTGGGGCAGAAGAGAGATTGCAATCTCCTGGCCAACCGCGCTGGCGCCTCGGGACCTCGGGAGAGGCGGTTTTGCTCAATCTCGACCCAGTTTAACAACCCACGCCGATTCAGAGGAGCTATGTCGCTTTGATCAAGTGCGCTACGAGGGGCTGTTTGAGTCGCATTCATAGGTAATCCAGAGTGCAGATAGGGTTTTTAGACCCTAGAAGGCGGGGTTTCTGCGAAAAACGAGGTCATCCTCGAGAGACTCAGTGCCATAAAATAGTCGCGCTCCGGTTGAGTTCATCTCAAAAAAACAGGATTTTCGCACAGAGGTTGCAATTGCAAGATGTAACTGTTACTCTCGTGCGAGTCGAGCACTTGATTTGGTGTTCACCGTGTATTGCAAATGTGAGCCCGACCGCCTGATCGGTGCATCCAAAGGAGATAGTTCCATGTTCCGCACTTTGCTCGTACTTATCGGAGCGATGCTCGTTTCTGCGACCGCTTCAGCTCAGACTGGGGCTCCTGGTTATTCGGGAGAGGTTTGCTTTAACGGATCTTCTGTAACTGTTTCGGTGGCAGCGACACCGACTGCTACGGCCGTGCTGATCTATCCCACCCCACCGGGTGGTGGTTACTTCATGACCAACGACGGAGCGGGGAACTACACCGCGACATTCAATGGCCTTACAGCCGGGTCGCAGTTCAGCTTCCACCTTGTCATCCAGATACCCGGGCAGTACGAGTTCCCGGCGCACACTTTCACTCTTGAAGAAGGATGCACAGCGTTCAGCAGAGCGGGCGATGGTGGTGGTGGAGATGACGACGATGATGACAAAGACGATGACATCGATCCGGGTGACTTTGGGGCAGGCGGATTGCCACACTCGCGTTCGTTCCGTCACGATGTGGTCGAGGACAACGGGCAGTGGTCGGTCCTGCTCGAAACCGGGGCACCTGCGTCGCCGCTTCCCGGCGTAAACAGTGTTGACCTGCGCTACCGGATCGGTGATGGACCAATGCAGACCGCATCGATGTCGAACCTGGGCGGGTTCATTTGGGGACGAACCATTCCTGGGGTCGCTGCGGGTGACCATGTTTCGTATGAGTTTGTCACCACCGTTGGGATCGAGCCCGTGGACAGTGCGTGGTTCGAGCGGACCCTTGGTGAAGCGGCTCCAGCCGCTCCGGATTATCCGATCGAGACCGTTGCGGGAATCCGATTCCGAGATCGGCACGAGAACGAGTGGCGGTTCGATCACTACCCGCAGGGGTACGATGTCGGGAGAACATTCGATCTGACAATCATCGATTATGGCAATCGGCTCGATTTCGAGCTCACAACGGCAGACAGTATGCCTGTCGCGGGAGTGGATATCAAGTGGTACAACCAAGCCGGCGATGTCGGTTTCTGTGACCGGAACATTTCCGCGCTCAGCAAGCGGATGGACGCGAGCGGGAACTTGTTCACTTCGACGATCGGAGATTTGATCTACGGCCAACGGGTCGATATCGAGTTTACGATCTTGGCATCGCAAACCTACTACAGCGAGTTCATCTATTACTACATCGGGGACGGCCGATTGCAGCAGGAATCGCAGCACCCATACGCGTATGCCGCGGGTGAAGCATCGACCCCGGTCGTGACCGTCAAACAGTTCGCATTCAACCAGCACGCTCTCAACCTTCCACCGCAGGAACTCGGCGAGTTCATGGAGGGCAAAGTGGTGTTCGAGACAAGATGGGACGACGGGTTGCTCTTCAATCCTCCGACCGCGTTCGACTGCAACGGCGGCCCGGTCGGGTTCAACATGGGTGCGAGCCCGGTCTTTAATCCTGACTACCTCGGTCCTCTGTATACCAATAACTCGTGCATCGAATGCCACATGCTCGACGGGCGTGGCAAGGCACCCGAAACGATCGCTGATCCGCTCGACAACTATGTCGTCCGGTTGAGCATCCCGAGTGAATCAGGTGGGGCATCGCAACCCCACCCTCTGTACGGCGATCAGCTCGACCTCAAAGCTGTCCCGGGAGCAACCCCCGAAGGCAAGGCGTCGATCAACTGGGAGATCGTCCACGGCACATTCGACGACGGGACGCCTTACGAGCTCCGCAAGCCCAGTTTCGAGTTCACCGATCTGTTGTATGGCGAGTTCGGAACAAACATCCCGGGTGAATCCGCAGCCAATCCTGCCGGTGGTCCATACACCGGCGAAGCCGAACTGTCAGTCCGTGTTGCCCCGATGCTCGTTGGTCTTGGGTTGCTTGAGGCGATCGCTGATTCAGAGATCATCGCTTGGGCCGACGAGCACGACGCCGACAGTGATGGTATTTCCGGTCGTGTAAACATGGTCGATGACCTCACCAACGGGGGCACGGCGATGGGGCGGTTCGGTTGGAAAGCATCGAATCCAGACCTGCGGCAACAAGCCGCGTCCGCGTTCGCTCACGACATGGGTATGCCCAATGAGTTGGTCGGAGATGGACCGATGGAGATCGACTCGGTAACGCTCGACTCGATGGTCTCGTACCTTCGCGGATTGGCGGTTCCTCCTCGCGAGAACTACCTCGATCCAGTCGCGCAGCAAGGTAAGGTGCTCTTTGAGACTGCGGGTTGCATTTCGTGCCATCGTCCGGCGATGCGTACCGCGTCTGACGCGGAGTTCATGCCGTACCGCGATTTGGTCATCCAACCGTTCACGGATCTGCTTCTCCACGATATGGGCGAGGACCTCGCAGACAATCGTCCGGAGTTCGAAGCGAGCGGACGCGAATGGCGCACTCCTCCGCTGTGGGCGATCGGGTATGTCGGGCATGTCCTCGGGACTCCGACCGATGCGTTCAACCCCAACGGGACACCTGCCCAGCCGAACTATCTGCACGATGGTCGCGCACGCTCACTGCTCGAAGCAATCCTCTGGCACGCCGGCGAGGGAGCCGCGGCACGGGATGCGGTGCTTGCGATGGATTCATCCGAACGCGACGCGCTGATCGAATATGTGAAGTTCCCATTCGTCGATTCAACCACGCTTCCCGAGGCGGTGGCTTGCCCTGCGGACTTCACCGGAGAAGGCCAACTCAATTTCCTCGATGTGAGTGCCTTCCTCGCCTCGTTCGGAAGCTTGGATCCGTCGGCGGATATGAATGGCGATGGCCAGTTCAACTTCTTCGATGTCAGCGCCTTCCTCGCTTCGTTCATGCAGGGTTGTCCATAACATTGCAGATGATGTCTATCCGTGTGTGCTACTCGCTCCTGAGCGTGTAGCACACACAAGATTGATGACACGCACTGCATTGCTATGTAACCGAGAGGGCAAAATCGAATCGATGAGAATGATGATTGATCATCGTTGGATTTGACGAGGATTTGAAGCTCTGAAGGGCGCGGTTTCTGATCAAATCGACTGTTTCCTGAGTGACTCAATGACATCTGTTTGAACACACTCCATTCGAAAGCTTTGGTCATTGGCCATCGGTCTGTTGAATCTAGTGAGAATACTGGATGGTTCAATCTCGACGATGATTGTAATCTGGATGAGTGGGGCGGGCATTTGTTCATTGCCCGTCTCTCACTATGCGAAAACGCCGTGATGTGCGCTCCATGAGAAGAAGATATTTTTATGAGATACTGCAAAATGAGTTGTAGACCGTGAGTTGTAGACAGGTAGAGAGCACCGGCGGTTCTTGTGAAAAATGCACGCTATGAAATCGTGTTGTCGGGTTGCGTGCCCTTGAGGTCGTCTATATTTTCATATATGATGGTTGTTTCGGAAACGGTACTGCGAGGGTTTGGAATCCAATGGAAGAGCATACCATCACTCAGATTCTTGCTGAGATAGGGCAGGGCGATGACGCAGCGATGCGGGTATTGATGCCGAAGGTGTATGGGGAGTTGCGGCGGCTTGCCGCTACACACTTGAGTGACGACAGGCCTGGGCACACACTCCAGCCAACGGCACTGGTGAACGAGGCATATGTTCGGCTCGCGAACTCACCATCTGGCCAGATACAGGGGCGCGTCCATTTCTTTCGACTCGCATCGAAGGTCATGCGTCAGGTACTTATTGATCATGCGCGAGCGCGTGTTGCACTCAAACGGGGTGGCGACATGCATCGGGTGACCTTAGATGGCGCAATCCTAGCGGACCGGAAGCCGTGCGTTGATCTCCTGGCTCTCGAAGATGCTTTACTCAAGCTTGAGGCGATGGATTCGCGGATGGCACAACTCGTCGAGCTCCGTTTTTACGGTGGGCTCACTGAGCAAGAAGCAGCAGAGGCTTTGGAAATTTCTCGAACACAAGCATCGCGGAATTGGCGTGCGGCCCGTGCCTGGCTCGCGAGTGAACTTTCCTAGAGGTATGTAGATTGAATCCTGAACAGTTCGCCAAAATCACTGAAATATTCGACTCCGCTATACAGCTACCAGAGGAAAAGCGGTCCGATTTTATACGATCTCGATGTGATAACGAAGAGATGGTGCAAAGGATAGAGTCCATGCTCGCGCATGATGCGGCGGGAGCACAGCTTGAGATCCCTGCGCTTGGCAATGAGTTTCATGTTGGTGATGCGGGGCAGCACGATCGGCAACTTGTTGATGAGATCGAATCGGAAGGGCGATTCCGCGGACTGGCAACTGTCGGAGAAGGCGGCTTCGGGACAGTCTTTCGAGCCGAGCAGATCAACCCGGTCCGGCGTACAGTCGCGCTGAAGGTCGTCAAGCTTGGTATGGATTCCAAACGCGTTCTGGCGAGATTTGAATCCGAACGGCAAACCTTAGCGCTTATGGAACATCCGGGGATCGCGAAGCTCTTTGATGCAGGAACGCTCCCTTCCGGGAGGCCATTCTTTGTGATGGAGTTTGTCGATGGGGTCCCGATTACGGAATATTGCCGCAACAAGGAACTCAGTACAAGAGATCGATTACGGTTGTTTGTGCAGGTATGCAACGCGGTTCAGCACGCACATCAGAAGGGTATTATCCATCGTGATCTGAAGCCGAGCAATGTGCTAGTCGGCGAATCCGATGGGAAACCGCTGCCCAAAGTGATCGACTTTGGAATTTCGCGTGCGATCTCAGGCACAGAGAATGATGCCGATGACGGGCGTTCCATGTTCACGCTTACCGAGCAAGGGCAACCGATCGGCACGCTGGGATACATGAGCCCGGAACAGGCCGCCGGCGAAAAGGACATCGATACCCGCACCGATATTTATTCGCTTGGTACTCTGCTCTACGAGATATTAACCAACAACAGGACAATCGATCCGGAATCGATCAAGAACTCGAGCCATGCCGAGATCATCAAGCACATCCGGGAAGTTGAACCAAAGCGTCCTTCACGGCATGTTGCTGCATTATCCGGTGATCTGGACTGGATTGTGGTGACGGCTTTGGAGAAAGCACGGGAACGACGGTACGCGACGGTGAATGCACTGAGTGATGATGTCCAACGATTCCTCAGCAACGAACCAATCTCGGCTCGCGCGCCAAGCACACACTACCGATTACAAAAATTTGCTCGCCGAAACAAAATCGCTCTTGGCGCCGTCGCGTTGATCCTGCTCGCTCTTGTCGGGACAACGGTGGGGCTTGTGCGGTCGCTCAATGCAGAGAGCCGCGCCCGTACCGAAGCCCGAATCGCTACTGAAATCAATACATTTCTCAATGATGACCTGCTCGCCGCAGCGGCGCCGGAGGAACAAGGCAGCGATGTGCGTGTTCGTGATGTGCTCGATGTAGCCACTGAGCGGATTGAGTCTCGATTTGATGATCTTCCCGAGGTTGAAGCGGCGGTGCGGATGACCCTTGGCAAGACCTACGCTCGATTGGCAGAGTTTGACAAAGCCCAAACCCAGTTGGCTCGGTCCAAGACTTTAGCTTTGGCAGAATATGGACCTACCGATCCACGCACGCTCACAGCGACGCACGAACTGGGCCAGTTGGCGACCCTGACCGAACGGTACGCTGAGTCTGAACGAATGCTGCGCGAAGCATTCGAAGGGCGACGACTCGCGCTCGGAATGGATCATCCCGACACACTCGAATCCCAGTTTGCTCTAGCGATCGCGATCGGCGAGCAGGGTCGATATGAAGAAGTCGAAAAACTCTTTGTCGATGTCCTCGCGCGTTCCAAACGCGTCCTTGGTCCTGAGGATAAGCAAACCCTTGTGCGGGCCCGTGGCCTTGGCGTGCTCTATCTCTCAACCGGAGATATGGAGAAAGCGCAACCGATCTTTGAAGATGCGTACGCACGCATGCGATCAACAATCGGTGTCGATAACCCAGCTACGCTGCTTGCGATGCAGGATCTTGCGTTGACATTACGCTCACAACACAAAATCGAGCAAGCATACGAACTGCTCACCGAAGTGCTGGAGGTCAGCAAATCGATTCGGGGTGAGACGCATCCCGGTACACTCATGACGATGAGTGCGATTGGGGCTTTGTACAGCGAGATGGGTGAGCAGTCTCAAGCCGAAGCGATGTTAGAAGATGCCATTGCGAAGGCCAAATCAGCGATGCCGAGCGGTCACACGGTGATCACCCGTCTCGAACTTGAGTTGGCAGGGGTATACGACGCGCAGGGAAAGCATGAGGATGCAGAGCCGTTACTTTTAGAAGCTGTGGCGAGTTTGCGAACCCAGTTGGGGAATACCCATCCCTTGACTCGGCGAACCGTTGGGCGGTTGGTCACACACTACCGGGCTCGGGGTATGCCTGATGTTGCGGATCAATGGGAAGCAGGCGAGCTTTAAAGCCTGTCTGGGGCTAATCACGGCTGATTTTTCAATAATTATTCTCTTTCATGGAGCGCGCAGGCCGCCGATTCCGCAGTGTGGATAGCGGGCCGAACTTTCGACCCACTCCAGTATCCAAAAAGAGAAAGAGAGAATCATGAAAACCAAGGCAAACAGCTATATCGCAGCGTTGATCGGTGCTTCATTCGTATCCGTGGCATCTGCGGATGTGCTGGTCAGTAATTTAAATGGGGGCAATACATTTAATGCCACCACCAGCGCCTCTGCCCTAATTTACAACCCCGTGTATGTAAGCCAGTTCGTCACCGGGTCTGATGCGTCAGTTGTCATCAATGCAACCGCAAGACTGTACAATGCGAGTGGTTACGGTTTGGCAACTTACGAGGCGTATATCTACACAGATGACGGCGTGAGTCCCGGGTCGCTGATCGCGACCTTTGACACGACGCCGACCATTGCTGACGGGGGAGGGATAGTCAATGTGAGCTTTGCATCGGTCCTCGGAATTAGTCTTGACCCAAATACCGCGTATTGGTTTGGTGTCCGCAACACAACGGGACTCTATACAGGGTGGCAGGCAACCGGCTCGAACGCCGAATCGTCTACAGCGGGATGGACAATCGATGATGATGCCGCATCCCTCTCGACCGATGGGGGCTCCAGCTGGCAAGACTTCTCAAACTCCTACGGGGGCAAGGTGTTCAAATATTCGTTCGACGGCGACACGGTTCCAACACCGGGTACCCTCGCACTGCTCGGGGCGGGTGGGGCCATCGCATCGCGCCGTCGCCGCGGCTGAGTCGAAGCGTTTGAATCTTGGTTTCTCAATACGACTCCCGACTGCCCCTGTTTACACAGGGGCTTTTCAGTGGAGTATTTGATAGAGATGTTATTCGTTCCCAGTGTTACATGTGGCGCAGTGAATCGTCGCGCCGATGGTCGCGTACTTTCGGGCGGGATGGCCATTGAAGCGTATCGGTCAGATGCCGCGGAGCTTTAAAACGCTCTTGCGTCGATTCAGAGCAGATTTGCGCGGATAGTTTGTTGAACCCCCGGAGGACGGAGGATCTGCTAAGTTTAGTTGAACATAGTGCTCTGACTTTCCAGATAAAAAACTGTTTGGTAGTCAGCTCTCTAAGGGGTAGGGCACATAGCCGAGAGACGGTCGACTGCTTTGCTGAAGCTTGTCATGTCCAGCGGGGGGTTTCCGACGCGCGATGCCTGGATTCCCGCTGCCGCCATGCCCAAGCTTGCTGCTTCTGGTGACGACATCCCCGCCGCGAGGCCGAGTGTCGTCGCGGCAAGGCAGGCGTCTCCGGCCCCGAGCGGATCAACGATGTCCCGCTGGTGCGCCGGAAGGTGGTCGCTTCTGAGTCGCGATTGAAACCACTTTTCGGGATCATTCTCGCGCGGCCGGAACAGGATCGCACCGCGTGCGCCCATCGTTACCAACAGGTTGCCCAGGTGGAGCTGCCGCATAAACTGATCGGCAAGAGTGGGGAGGCTTTTTTCAAAGTCGCCCATGACTCCGCGGAGTTCTCGTTCGTTCGGGCAGAGGAGGTCAAAGTCTCTGCATGCAAGGATGGAGCGGCGATCGCCGCTCACATCGCCGGTGAGAATTGGGACATGCTCCCGGAGTAATGGGATTGCTTGATCCAGCAAGTTGAGTGTGATGACACCACACCCGAAGTCAGTAAAGATGACAGCGTCGGTGTCCTTGCGTAGTGAACGCAGTGTGTCGAGCACGCGTGCTTCGCCGAATGAGTCCAGAGGCCGAGCATGAACACGATCAACCTTTAGGATTTTCTGTGAATCAACGACGAAGCGCTGCTTGAATGGTGTACTCTGGTGCAGCGGGATGGAGGTGGTATCAATGCCTTGTCTCGCCAGTTCCTCGCAAAGCCATTCACCATGTTCGTCTTCGCCTGATGCTGTTATCAGATGGACATCGGCTCCGAGCCCAGCGAGGTGCGCCGCAACTACAGCAGCACCTCCAATAAAGTCTCGTTCTTCAATCGGTCTCACGGACAGGACGGGAGCCTCGCCGGCGACCGCATGTGCATCGCAGAATGTGTATCGATCAATGATGGCATCGCCAACAACGACGACGCGTTTTCCACTGAAATCTTTGGCGATTGAATCATGCAACATCGCGCCGTGTATCCCGTTTCGACGAAGCCAGTAACCAAACCGCATCCCTGGATCGATGGTGTCTGATGAAGAAAGGCGATCAAGTAGCGAGGTGGAAGAGAAAACGATGTCGCCTGAGGAGAAGAGGACACGCCCCCCTTCCGATTCAACCGCCTGCTTCTCGGCAAGAAAGCCGTCATGGCGGGAGTGCTCGTACTCGCGACCCTTCACATAGATGTCGGGTTTCATCGCATGGATGACCGGCTCGGCGGTGGGCCATGATGCAATGACAACACGATCGACGATCTTGAGCGCTTCTAGACCTTCTGCACGGAGTTCCTGAGGGACGATGGGGCGTAGGCCGTCAGATTTTTCAATTGCATCGTCGGCGGTGATGGAGACAACGAGGACATCACCTTGCTCGTGGGCAAACTGAAGGTATCGGAGATGGCCTGGGTGGATGACATCAAAGCAGCCGTGACACAGAACAATCTTTCGCCCGGCGCGCCGATGACCGTCGGCGAACTCAGCCAAGTGGTTGAGTGAGTGGATGTGTCGGTCTTCAACCTCAGGCATGCAAATCTATCGACCGATACGGGATGTGTTCGTTAAAATTCATGGTCTGAAGGCTGTTTCAGATCAGATTCGGGGTGTCTGCTGTCGCGCTGGCAACAATGATGAACTGATGGGAAAGCAGTGGGGACCACGGACGCCACCCAGGAAGCTCAGTTGGCAAATCAACGGTTGACTCAACTCCCGGGGACGCACCAAAGGCGTGGTGGGTGGGAATGATCCGTTCGACAACAAAATCCGCATCACGAATCAGGGCGGCAAGCTGTGAAAGTCTCAGGTTGTTGGCCCAGTCGGGATGTCGGTTCGAAGGGCGGCGGACTGCGTGGCTCATGCGCCGTCGAAGGTGGTTGAAGTTGAAGTAGGTTGTGATGAGCTTCCCGCCGGGCGAGAGACGGTTGCGTGTCCAGTTGAGGAAACGGGGCAGGTCGTGGACATATTCGAGCATTCCCGAGCAGGTGACGATATCAAACTCATTGATGAGATTCGGAAGCGATGTCGCGTTGACATCGCATTGATGGAACTCGAATGGGTCCGATGATTCTGGAATCACAAGATCGCAGCCTACATATTGGACGGTTTTGCAGAGCTTTCCCAGCTGGCCGCGTCCACACCCAATATCCAGCATGCACTGCGCGTTCAGTTCGTTGATGATTGCAGCGACCTGTCGCAAGCGCATGTGTGGCTGGTCGTACCGTGCGGCATCGCGTTGCCAACGACGGATTTGCGAGGTCGTCATGCGAGCTCCAGGTTCGAGTCTGTCGAGGTGGACTGGGCATCAGGATTCGGTTGCACATGAATCAGTGAGCGTTCGACGCGTGCCGACGCATCGTTCAGTGCAGCGGGAAGCGCAAGTCGAATCTCCTCGATTCGGCAGAGAAACTGCTCGGCCTGCTGGAGCCAGTGATCCAGTGGCTGATCGTAATCAAACTGGAAATCATCTAGATTCAGATCGGTGAAAATTCCGCGTGTCTTGAACTCATATCCAATACCGAGCGCCGGGCAGCCACCAAGCATGGCAAGGATGCATGCGTGCAGACGCATGCCAACGAATGCATCGAATCTTCCAAATCGCGTGATGAGCTCTTGTGGGTTGTGTCTTTGGGAATCGATGGTGCAACGCTCGCGTTGTGCCGCGGAGAGTTGTCCGACGATGTGCTCTGCAAACTCGGAATCATCTTTGTAGCCTTCGATGCCCTGGCATGTTGAGAGAAAGGTGATGTGGCGATCCGTGTCAGCATCAAGCAGCTGAGCCGCCAGCTGGGCCGCGTTCAATGCGATCTGATCGTGCATTGCATGGTCATGGAGTGGCCAGCGTCGAAAGCACATGCCAATCGAGCGTGTCGGCGTACTCGGGTGTCGCTCAAGTGAGCGTTGTGGTGATCTGTGATGGAGGAGAAAGGCGACATCCGTTGTGCGATGGATACGATCCGAATCGACACCGCATTCGTGCAGGCACTCGATGGATTGATCATCGCGGACGCAGATTGCTCGGCAGCGGTTGAGCGTTCGGGCAAGAGCGGTCTTGGATTCCTCTTTCCAGATTGGCCCAATGGACTGTCCAAAGAGAACGACCGGTGTCCCGGATTCGATGGCGAGTTCTAAGCTCTGGAGTCGCCCATCAATGCGGTAGTAGTCATTCAGGAAGCCACCAGGCGATGAAATGATGATTTCGGCAGACTGGAAGAGTGCGGAGATGCGTTGGTGTGCGTTGTCGTCTTGTGGGCTTGCATTGAAGAATGCAGGGTCACAATCAAAGGTGAGATCGGGGCATTGAAGTCGGCATCGTTCCACATCTTTCGCAAGCACGGTGATGGAGGCTGTGGAATCACGCGTCATGATCGCGCCGATCAAGGTGCGTAGGAGGGCTTCGTCACCGCCATTGAGCGGAACAGAATCCGTAATAACATATCGCGTGGTCATATTGCCTCTCGATCGGAATCAACAGCGGAATCGTGTTCACATGTTGCCACGACGAGGAACACCGCGGCGTTCTCCTGGCGTTCCTCTTCTGAATAGAGCAGGTCTAAGAGCCCAACGACCTGCTGAAGAATGCATGCGCAGAAGGATCGCAAAGGTCCGATCCGCGGGAGCTTGGTCACGATGGCGTCTTGAAGCAGCAGAAAAGCGGCAGCAGCAAAGCCAAGTATTCCCGTTATCTGTTCAACATGCCAGCCGGCCTGGGCCAGTTCTTGGGTGAGCCCCTGGGCGGTCCACCTGCGGTAATCTGCTGGGTGCGGGTGATATTTAAACATGCCATGGGTTGAGAGGATGAGCCGGCCATCAGGGCGGCAGAGACGCCGAGCTTCTGTCAGGTATTGCTGGGGCATAGCGACATGCTCAAGGACCTGCGTGGACAGGATAATGTCGGCCGTGTTATCTGGGAGATTGACCGCGTAGGAATCTGGATCGAGTTTGATATCCGCATCGGGATTCGAGTCAATATCCACGCCGTGATACGCTTCCGCGTGGGGCAAAAAGAGCGGTCGATAAGGCATGCTCCCGCAACCAAGATCAACGACGATCGGTCGTCCACCATGCTTGGTCGTCGCGAGTTGCTTGGCGGTGATTTCCATCGCTTCAGCGAGTCGTTTCAATCCGTAGTAACGGCTGGTGAATCGTTTGGGATAAAGGCGTCGCGTTCTGTTGGCCTCGTCAGTTCGCATGTTACGAGATGCTATCGACCTTCATGTGTCAATTCTTGAGCCACTGACTACTAAAATGCCGATCGATACGGATCGAGCATCGATTTAAGTGCTCGTGATCTATGAAAGAAGGATGCCTGTCGTGGCCCGTGTACTGCACCTATTCAACATACTTGGTGCTTCCACCGAAGCCATGTGGCTCGCGTATGCGGAGCTGCTGGCCAATCGCGGGCATTCTGTCACCTGTGGATACGAGTCGGTCGGGGATGCTGGGGGGGCGTGCGAGTTGAATCAGGTCTGCATCCCACGGATCCATGTCGAGGACGCTGAAGACATAGCCGCGCAGATGAGTGGGCTCACCGGAGCACCATCGTCAGGCGAGATCGAAGCGTTGCTCGGTGATGAAATCGAGTTGGTCCACGGCCATGGCGGAACGAGGATTCTGCATGCAGCACCATGGATTTCGAGAGGAATACCAACAGTCATCAGTCTGTATGGGTACGACGCGAGCCGCCTGTTATGCAATCCATGTTGGGTGTCGCGATATCGCTGGGCCGCAGAGCGCGGCACTGCATTTGTAGTGCTTCACGAATCGATGAGAGTCGCCTTGATCGAATGCGGGATCGCATCGGAATGTATTCGAACCATAGCGTTGGGTATTGATCTGACGCAGTGGCCGCGAGCTGACGCCTCTCCAAACCCGTCGGATCCGCCTCGATTCGTGTTTGTTGGCCGATTGGTTCCAAAGAAAGCGCCGGGCGTTGTTGTTGAAGCGATGGCGATGCTATTCGAGCGGTACGGAGTGACAGCGCAACTTGACATCGTGGGTGATGGGCCATTGCGTCATGCCTTGGAATCACAGATTGAAGCGTTGGGGTTGTCAACTCAAATTCAAATGCACGGCGCGGTCCCGAGAGATCGAGTAGCAACAGTCTTACGAGGTGCCAGCGCACTCCTTTTGCCGAGCACTAAGGCGCCAGATGGGGATTGCGAAGGCACACCGGTGGTGCTGATGGAGGCTCAGGCGTTGGGTGTGCCGTGTATCACGACGGAACATGCTGGGAATGCTGATGTCATCGCACCATCTATGCGGTCGTTCGTGATTGATCGCGCTGATGCAGAATCCCTGGCGATATCGATGTATCGTTTTCTCAGAGTGTCATCAAAGGAACAGCTCGCCTTGGCCGAATCTGGTCGAGATTGGGTGGAATCGGAGTTCAACATTGATCGCACCGCTTTGGAATACGATGCGTTGTATGGGCAGTTGATCGGTCCAGGTTCTGAGTAGGATGCAGCAGCAGCCTTAGAGCTTTAAGGTTTCACACCGATGCGTCCCGTGTAATCGATACGATTGAGGAGAATCGGATGGGCTGTGGTCTGGAAGTATTCGTCCACCGCCTCTCGGGATCCCTTCCAGTGCCCGTAATCGTCAATAAGAAGAACGCCACCCGGGCTGAGCTTTGGATAGAGATGTTCGAGTTCGTGCCTCGTGGATGTATACCAGTCCGTATCTAGCCTAAGGAGCGCAATCGTATCGGGTGCGTGCGCTGGGATGGTTTCTTCCACGCGGCCCCTCACCAAGTGAATCCTGCTTTCAGGGTACCCTGTGGCCAGCAGTCGTTCGCGGACTTCATGGTAATCGACGCGGCCAAGATCGTTGAAGGTTGGCGCTGCTGCAGAGAGGCGCGCGGAGGCATGGTTCCCCGCGTAATCACAATCGTGATCTGTTGGTTCGGGCATGCCATCAAATGTGTCGTAGAGATGGATCGTCCGGTCGATCGTTCCGGCTTGAAGAAGGGTCAAAGCGCATACCATTGCGCTGCCCCCTTGCCATATGCCGGACTCGACGATGTCACCCGGAATGTGTGCAAGCTCTAGGTGCAGCACGGATTTGTAAAGCGCGTACATGCGCTCGAGTGAAGTCATCGTGAATGGGTGGCAAGCCTCGTAAATCTGTAGGAACTCTGGTTCCATGTCCGGGCATGAGGTGACCTGGTTGTACATCATGGTGCGTTTCTGACCTAGAACACTCGTGGTGGAATCACTCGCTCGACTCATGCGATTCTCCTCCGATAATTGCCAGTAGCTCCGAATCATGATCAGAGCTCTTGGCATTGCATTGATCCGGTTTCTTAAGTACATTCGGTGACCAGAGTCTCAATGGAGTCTGGCCAGTTGTGGCTTCAATCTGTGTGGCGCGTTGGTCTATGTATGCGGGATTGATGTTGCTCAGGACGAATCCATCGGCGCTGAGTGTCGCGGCGATTTTGTCCGTGACAATGGGTATCCCTCGGTACTTGAGTTGCTCGTAGGCAATATTGTTGTCACTGATGGCTCGGATGTGTAGGCCAGCATTTTTGCACGCGCGGTAGGTGGCGTACAGGTTCTTGGAGAAGTCGGCGATGATGACTTCGCGCACTCCAGTACTTTTAGCCCATTCGGCGATGATTCTTTCCTGCGTTTCAAACTCAAAGATTCTTTCAAACACATCGTCTTGGAGCACTTCGCGCCCCTTGAAATGTTCGCGCAGACGCCAGAGTCGAGCTTCAAATCGCGCGAGTTTCGCGGCGCGGGCGTGACCGGCGGCGCGAGCGATCGCAGTGTATCGAAGATCCCAGTCGTCACGATACATGGCCCGGCAGGACGCAGGCAAAAACCGCTCAGCAATGATGAGATTGTTGCGTAGATCCATGCGGTGTGCTAACGCGGCACTGCGCCCAGTCGTGACCTTGTCGTGCCGATAGATGATCTCTTCAAATCGTTCAATACGCCACCCGGCTTGCCAGATACGGAAACTAAAGTCATATTCACCAGCCTTGCGAAAGAACTCTCGCCGAAAAGAACCGAGAGTGCGAATCACGCTCGTTCGAATGCAGACCGCACCACTTAACAATACAGTCGGGAACGCGCAGGCTTCAAATGATCCATTGGGAAGAATCACACGGCCAACAACGGCCCCAACATCCGGGTTCGATTCCATGAAGTCAATCGAATCACTTACCGCACTACCAGTTGGGTAGCTGTCGTCATCAAGCAAGATGGTGTATACGCCACGCACCTTTGAAAAAGCACGGCTGCGCGCGCCCACGCCTTCATTCCGTTCGAGCCTCAGTATGTTGGTTTCGGGAAAGTGTTGTTTGATCGCATCCACAGTCCCGTCGGTTGAAGCATTGTCGACGATCCATACTTCCCAAGAGTTCGTGTCATACGGCGTGGCATCATGTATCTGCTGAAGTGTTTTCAGCAATGCATCCATGCGATTGCGCGTCACGATGACATACGAGAGCCTCATGTGAGACATCCGACACGCTGGTGGTCTTTGCAGATCCGATTGTGCATGGCTTTGACAACGCGACCAAGACCGGCACGATAGGTCAGGTTGCTTTCCACGGCGTTCCATTGCGCATCTGCGATCGTGTCCCGTGAGACTTTGTCGAGGAGGAATCGTTGAACCAACCGTTCAAGATCGTCCGCATTCTCAAAGGCAACTTCATGGAAGTTGGGTATCGCAACTCCAGAATCATCAAGCATGTCCCCCTCAATGCAGGAACGCACGCTGTCGACCAGGTCGATTGACCCGGTGAGTTCGCTCAGGCATTCTGCATCATGGAGCAACTGATTAAACTGCGTCAACGGTTCACCTGAGAGTGCTTCTCGAACAGATTCGACGGATCCTGCATCATTCGGGCAGTGTTGAATCAAGAACTGAGCCATTCGGGGCATCAGGTGATCGGCAGGTGTCGGCCTTACGAGAAAGAAACCCCCCGCTGCAAGCCCATCGAGCATGCGTTGATGGAGGCAATACGAAGGAACAATCTGCAAGTTGATTCGTGCAGCACGCGTCATCTCGTCCAGATCGTCGCCATAGGAGATTGGACCATGTGCAAACTCCGCGAACTCGTGATTTTTATCCCAGTTCATGCCGTACAAGGCAAAGTCCAGCGAATGCGAGCGAGCGACTCGTGCTACCCATCGAAGTGCTTGCTGCCGAAACAATGTATTGTTGAGTGGATGATTGAGCGCCTGGATGACCATCGATCGTTCATCAATGCTCGACCATGTGTGGCCAGCGCTGGCGGCGATGTGATCGAGCATGCGACCAATGTGCCAGAAGTGTGGGTGGGCCTGTTCGTTTCGATAGGAATCAATCAACTCGCGCCCGCACAACTGCGCAATGTCCGTAACACTCGGGCTCACGCCGGCGCGATTCCGTAGTGTGTTTACGGTGTTCTGGAGCAAAGTGTCAGGATCGCCGGACGCATTCGAAACATAGACAAGATCGTGCGATGGATATCGCGTCGATACAGAATCCATGCGTGTACGCGCTTCGCGGCTTCGCGTCAGCTTCGGTAGCGGGATGCATTGGCTTGCGGGGTACGAAAACTCGTTGGCATACCATTGCTTCATGGTCGTGAGGATGAAATCCAGCTTGCCAACGCTGTGTCCAGCTTCCCGGTTGGTGAGATTCTCTAAATGATCCTGCGTCCACGAGGCAACAGGAAGATTCGGTGGAAAGGTATCATCGTATTCGTGTCGTAAATGATCAATGATCAGTACGAGATCGGGTTTGAATGTGGCAAGCGCCCGCTGCAAAACGCCTCGGCTCATTCGCATAGAGTCCTGTGGCTCACAGAGCAGTTGGACATCAAATCCGAGTGATTCGAACGCTTGTGCAGCGTCGGAGTACGAACCATGCAGCACGGTTGTAAATCGAGCAGAAGGAAGCAGCACTCGCGGGCGGCGTGGTCGTTCTTGTGCACTGTCTTGGAGCACTGCACTAATTTCGCTGATAGTCAGCTGTTCGTAATACGCTTTCGCGTCTTTTGACCAATCTTCGTCGCGTGAGGCGACCGCCGCGAGGGTCGCCTTGATTGTCGCCGCCCTCGCTGCGCTCATGGCTCCATGGCGAATAACTAAATCTGGCGAGGCAAGCCATGGATCCTTGATGTAATCACGATGAAATTCTTCGTGCCATTGGTCGCCGATATACCATGAGAATCGTTGCTGCGCGATCGGGCCTTCAGCGATCGAAAGATCATGAATCATGAGTGCGTTTATGAGAACATCGAGATCGGGCTCGATGACGATAATGGATTGGGTTGACCCGCCAGCCGAGGGGGCGGATGAATCGATGCAGAGTTGATGGAGTAAATGTCCGTCGAGCACGCTTGTGAGTATGATTGACGATTGCGGGGGGCAGTTGTCGAAGATCTGCCGCGACCTTTCCTGAGCCATTTGCGCAGAGCGAGCAGCTCCGGGGCTGGCTTCAGCATGCATCGCCAATGTGACCATTCCATTCTCGATAGCCACCGGCTGAGTTCCGCCAGGATTCAGCAAAGCGATGATGTTCTTGTAAATGTCTGGGCGGTGCTGTCTCATTGCAGCGATGTTTCGCACCAAGTTTCCACGCAAGCGGAGTGGTGGACTGACCTGGGATAGATCGACTTCCTTCAGTGTTTCAACCGCATCAGCCCATTGTTGCCCCGCCACAAGTTGATCGATGGTCGCGAGAAGAGTGCTCTCGTCGCGTGTGGCACTTCCTCCATATCGAGTTGTGAGCGGGTCCGGAGTGATGGTGAGGTCTGCCAGTGTTGAGAGTGGATCGACGGAACAAGCCTTCACTCTATCGGTAAAGTTTTGATGTGATCTCCAAGATTCTAAACACTGTGGACAGAGTCGGATCGACAAGGGTGATGATTGATCGTCATTGAACTTGAAGAAGGTGTGATCTTTCTGGGGCTCAGAAACCCTACCCCCATTCGAGGCCGATGTGGCAGTTGGTTTCTGCAGCACCGATTGAGCCTCGGGGTTGGGTTGGGGTTCATTGTGTCATTCCATATACGATTATGTAATCCCGAGGGGGCGGCCACCACGGCGCGGGGTTCTCGGGAGAGCAGCCAGATTCCAATACCAGGGGTAATCGGTTGGATATTCAGGGCAATTCGGGGAGAGCGGAGAGGCATTTTGAACACCTAGAGGGCGGGGTTTATGCTCATATCATTACAAATCGAGTGGGACTCAATGCCATTTGTGTGAACACACTCCGATCCAGAGTGGAAGAATTCGAGATCGCAGGAGATTCATGAGACATATAAAATAATTTTCCGAATTGAAATACTCATTTGAATCGTGCGTTTGATGTACACATGAGTTCATCGAGCCCCCCCCAAATCAACGGAAACAGATTCGAAACAGCGGATCCTCGAAGTTGCGGTCGACTTGTTCAGTCGAAAAGGCTATCGCGGCACCTCGGTCGCGTCGATTTGCGAGAAGGCGCAGGTCAATGTCGCCGCGGTGAACTACCACTTCCACTCCAAACTGGAGTTGTATGTCCAAATATGGAGGATTGCTCTCGAACGCGATACTCAGCTGAATCCATTCGATGGCGGTGTCCCAGAAGATGCTCCCGCTGAAGACCGATTGAAGGCGAGCGTCCAGTCGCTCATCCAGCGGTTTGTTCGTCCGAATGCTCCAAGTGAACTCGCGATGTTGATCATCCATGAACTCGCTTCCCCGACTGATCCAGCGGTTGACGAGGTCCGTTTGAATGCGATCCAGCCGCTTCATACCGCGATGCGAAAGCTTGTGCGTGAAATGCTCGGCAACGAGGCGACCGATCAAGAGGTGCTCTACACCACGATGGGTGTCTTTATCCCAATCATTGGACTTGGACTTCAACAGCAATCGGTGTACCGGCGATACCAACGGTCCAATGATGACGGCGAGTTGATCCAGAACAAACTCCCAGGTGCCGTGCTCAGAGACGCGATCGAGCAAGATGGCGGATACGAAGCACTGATCGAACACATCACCACCACGACAATTGCGGGAATCAAAGCAATACGCGACCGAATCGAGAAGCGGGGTACATCATGATTACGAGGATCGGATTGTTGTGCGCCGCGTGTGGGCTTGTGGGGTGCCAGTCCGCGACCAGAGACTTTCAGACACCAGTTGAAGTCCCGAACACATGGACGCAGACGCAGGATGGGCCAGTTCTTCCGGAGCAATGGTGGACGGCGTTTGGTGATTCGTCTCTCAATCAGTTGATTGATGTCGCACTTGATGAGAACTTCAATCTCCGGATTGCGTGGGATCGGCTTTCCCAAGCAACTGCGATCGCTCGTCGGGATGGTGCCGATGTATCACCGACGCTCAATGCCACCGGAGGCGTAAGCCGATCGCGGACCCGGACCAACACCGGAACAAGCTACGCAACCGATTGGGATCTTGGGTTGGTTGCGAGCTACGAGGTAGACCTCTGGGGACGCATTCGCAGCACCCGCGATGCGGCACTCCTCGACGCCATGGCCGCAGAAGAAGATGTCCATGCGGCGGCGATCTCACTCACCGCGGACATCGCGAGCCGATGGTTCGAATATGCTGAGCAAAGTCAGCGGATCGAGGTCATACGTAGACAGGGGCTCAACAACGAAGATGTGCTGGAGATCATCACCGCGCAGTTCCGGGCGGGACAGAATCGGGCGGAAGATGTCCTCCGTCAAAGAAACCTTGTCGAGTCCAGCCAGGGAGATCTTGCGGTCGCTCAACGGCAAGCGGAGACAATCCGATTGCAACTCCTGATCCTGCTCGGACTCACACCAGACGCCCAACTTCCGATCGAATCCCCAGTTCTGGGCGATCTTCCACAACTTCCCTCGATGGGATTGCCTTCAACGCTGTTGCAGCAAAGGCCGGATGTGCGGAGCGCGTACCGAGATGTTCAAGCCGCGGACCGTCGAGCTGCGGCTGCGATCGCGGATCGATATCCGAGTATCAGTTTGTCCGCTTCGGTTGGAACGACGGGGAGCCGCGCAAGCGATTTGTTCGACAACTGGATCGCGAATCTTGCGGGAAACATTGTTCAGCCATTGCTTGATGGCGGACGACGCGAAGCGGAAGTTGATCGAACACGCGCGGTGACCTCCGAAGCGATCAACAACTACGGCCAAACGGTGCTTACAGCACTCCATGAAGTCGAAACCGCGTTGGCACAAGAGCGGCAGCAGTTGATGTATGCCGCAAGTCTTGAAAGACAGTTCGAGACCGCACAGAAGGTGGTCGAGCGGGTCCGTGACAGTTACCTGAGCGGACAGAGTGAGTATCTCAATGTGCTTGATGCTCAGACCTCCGTTCAGCAGTTGGAACTCCAGTTGCTCGAAGCCCGCAGGGTGCTGATCACCTACCGGGTCGACCTGTCAAGGGCGCTGGCGGGTGGGTGGTCGATGGAAGCCCCCGATCTCGCACAGTTTGTTGAAGTCAATGATGCACAAAGCTCGCCCGACGATGATTCGGCGCGTGATACCGAACCAGGAGTTATTCAATGACGGACAAGCCTCGCAAGACTCAATCCTCTGGAGTCCGAACCGGCGTTCGCGTGCTGCTGAGCATCGTTGTATCCGCAGGGATTCTTGTTGCAGGTATCGGGATCTATACCTATCTCGTTGAGAATCCCAACGAAGCGCCACGCCGAACACTTGAAAAGACCGCGCGATTGGTGGACACGATTACCGCAGAAGTCGGTGATTATCCTGCGTTGATTTCTGCAATGGGTGAAACGATCCCCGCAACACAGGTGGAGATCAAACCCCAACTCAGCGGTCGAGTCATCTGGGTCTCTCCAAAGTTTGTGCCGGGTGGTCACTTTGAGATTGGTCAAGAGATCATGCGGATCGATGCGAGCGATTTTGAGCTTGTGTTGGCGCAGCGTGAGAGTGAAGTGCTGCAAGCCCAGAGCCAAGTCATCGCGGCACATGCGGATCTCACCGCGGCACAACGGGAGCTTTCCATCGAGCAGGGGAGCCAGAATGTCGCAAAGCGAGAGTTTGAGCTTTTGGGAGAGGAGATTCGGGAGAGCGATCGATCCCTCGTGCTCCGCGAACCCCAACTCCAAGCGGCTCAAGCAGGAGTCGAGTCAGCACAAGCGGGAATCGGATCAGCAGACGCGGCGTTGGCCGCTGCAGAAAGCCGGCGAGATCAAGCAAAGCTGGATCTGGAACGGACATCGATCCGTGCACCCTTCAATGCGGTGGTGATGGAGAAGAACGCGGATATCGGAGATATTGTCAGCGTATCAACGACCCTGGCAAGTCTGCTGGGGACCGATCGGATCTGGGTCGAACTCGCGATTCCGCTTTCTGATCTTCGTTGGATTGAGACCGGCGGCAGAACACCTTCTTCACTTGGTTCGCATGTCGAGATTCGGAATCCAGCTTCATGGGGCGATGATGTATATCGGGACGCGAAGGTGATCCAGATATTGCCTCAGATTGCCACCGAATCACGCATGGCACGGGTGCTTGTGGAGATCGAAGACCCGTTCTCATTTGCGGAGCAGAATCGACAACTCCCGAAGCTTTTGGTCGGGAGTTATGTCCAAGCGAGTGTCGTTGGGCCAACCATTGAACGCGTCATCCGCTTGCCACGATCTGTTGTGCGGGATGGTGATGTGGTCCGCATTATGAATGATGCCGATACGCTCGAGATTCGCCGGGTCACGGTTGCGTTCAAAGAGCCGGACTTCGTATTGGTCTCTCAAGGCGTCCAATCCGGAGACCGAGTTGTCACCACCAATCTTGCAACCGCGGTTGAAGGGCTTCCGCTCCGTACTGCGGAGAATGCTGCAACCCAAGGTGCAGGGGCTGAGACCGCTTCGGGAGCAAGCGAATGACTTCTACCAAACAGACCACAGATTCAAAGTCCGGCGTGATCGGTTGGATGGTCCACAATCGTGTGACCCCAAACCTCATCATGCTTCTGCTGCTGATCGGTGGGATGCTGACCTATACGAACGGGGTGACCAAAGAGGTCTTCCCAAGCTTTGACATTGATTCAGTCACGGTCCGCGTGCCTTACCCAGGCGCAAGCCCCGAGGAGATCGAACAGGGAATCGTCCTCGTGGTCGAAGAAGCGATCCGCGGACTCGATGGCATTAAGGAAGTGAAAGCCACCGCGACCGAAGGGAGCGGGCAGATCGTTGCGGAGTTGATCGAAGGCGCCGATCGCCAGGTTGTCTTTCAAGATATTCAGCAGGAAATCAACCGCGTCACGACATTCCCAGACGATGCGGAAGAGCCGATCGTCAGTATGAATGTTCGACGCCGCGATGTGCTCGAACTGCAAGTCTACGGCAATGTAGGCGAATCCGATCTGCGTGAATCCGTCGAAATCGTGCGTGATGCGTTGCTCCAGAATGAGAACATCACTCAGATTAGCCTGAACGGCGCGCGAGATCGAGAGATATTGATCGAGATCCCTGAGGAAGTCCTGCGTCGTTATGGATTGACGATGCAAGAGATCAGCGATCGATTGCGTTCGGATTCAACAGAAGTTCCCGCGGGTTCCATCGACACCACCGCTGGGAATGTGTTGGTGCGGATCGACCAACGAAACGACTGGGCAAGCGAGTTTTCGCAAATTCCAATCGTGACCACCGCGTCGGGAGGGATCGTGCGGTTGGGAGATGTCGCGACCGTGCGGGATGGCTTTGAAGACACCGATGTCTACAGCAACTATAACGGTCAGCCGGCGATCGAGATCAAGATTTACCGGATCGGTGATCAGACCCCTGCGAGCGTCGCCAACGCTGCGTACGCAACGATGGCGGAGATCGAAGCGAGTCTTCCGCCAAATGTGCATTGGGGCGTGACGGACGACGATGCAGATCTTTTCAAAGAACGACGAGACTTGCTGCTCAAAAATATCGGGATGGGGCTGGTCATCGTGTTGGTAGTCCTGGGGCTCTTTCTAGAACTTCGACTCGCGTTCTGGGTGATGATGGGGATCCCCATTTCATTCCTTGGAACGATCCTGCTCCTGCCATATGCTGGGATGAGCATCAACATGATCTCGATGTTTGCGTTCCTGATTTCACTCGGGATCGTGGTCGATGATGCGATCGTGGTGGGGGAGAATGTTTATGAATACCGACAGCGCGGGATGAACGCGGTTGATTCCGCGATCAACGGGGCGCGTGATGTCGGGAAGCCGGTGTACTTTGCGGTGATCACCAACATCGTCGCCTTTATTCCGCTTGCAATGATCCCGGGATTCCTCGGGAAGATATGGGGCGTGATCCCTGTCGTGGTGTGCACCGCATTCGCACTCTCCCTAATCGAGTCGCTCTATATTCTCCCTTCGCACCTTGCACACAGCGCTGGGGAGCATCGGCTCAGCCTGTTCCGTTGGATCGACCGCAAGCAGCAAGCGTTTAGTCTGCTTGTGCGTGACTTCATCTACAAAATCTACGGCCCGTTCTTGGATATGTGTATCCGACAGCGTTTGCTCACGCTCAGTATCGCAGTCTCAATTCTCTTGGTGTCATTGGGGTATGTCGCGTCCGGTCGGCTTGGATTGATCCTGATGCCTCGCATTGAAGCAAATCAAGCGGTCGCGAGCGCCACGCTTCCTGTTGGATCGCCGCTCAAGCAAATGCTTGAGGTTGAGCAGGCGCTCCTTGATTCTGCGTATAAAGTCGCCGGGGAGTCAGGAGGTGACGAACTGGTCAGCGGATACACAAGCTCAATCAACAACAACTCCGTCGAGGTTTCTGTGCTGCTTACGCCTCCAGAGGTTCGTCCGATCAGCACATCAGAAATCACGCGTCGATGGCGCGAAGCAACTGTGAGTATGCCGTCACTGGAGACGCTCAAGTTTGAATCAGACCGAGGCGGTCCCGGTGGCGGCGCCGCAATCAGCATCGATCTGAGCCATCGCGATATCGCGACACTCGATCGTGCTGCTGAACGGCTTGGTATTCTCATGGAAGAGTTTGGATCGGTTTCAGAAGTGGATAACGGGGTTGCTGCGGGGAAGCAGCAACTCGATTTCAAGCTCAACGACTACGGCCGGAGCCTAGGATTGACCGGTGCGTTGGTGGGGCGGCAACTGCGTGATGCGTATCAAGGTTCCCAAGCAATCAAGCAGCAGCGAGGTCGCAGCGAGGTCACGGTTCGGCTCCGTCTCCCAGAATCCGAACGCGTGAGCGAGTTCGACCTTGAACAGTTTATTGTGCTGACTCCCAACGGCGTAGAAGTGCCGCTTCAGGATATCGCTGAACTCTCTCGCGGCAATGCATACACCGAGATCAAACGCACGGATGGGCGTAGAACATCTTCGGTGACCGCAGATGTCACCCCGATCAGCCAAAGCGCGAGTGTCAAAGCCGCTCTTTCTGCGACAGTACTGCCCGAGCTGATGACGGATTTCCCAGGATTGAGCTGGACTTGGGCTGGTCGACAAGCAGACATGTCCGAATCAATGAGTGCGTTGGGCAAAGGGCTGCTCATCGCATTGTGCGTCATCTACTTCCTGCTCGCAATGGCATTCAGTAGCTATACCCAACCCTTGATCGTGATGGCCGCGATCCCGTTTGGAGTCATCGGTGCTATCCTCGGACACATGATCATGGGGTACTCGATGTCCTCGATCAGTATGATGGGGATCATCGCGCTCTCTGGAGTGGTGGTGAATGATTCGTTGGTTTTGATTGAGAGCGCAAACAGAATTCGAGTGAAGGAAAGCCTGTCCGCATTTGAAGCCATTCACATGGCAGGCGTTCGCCGTTTCCGACCGATCCTTCTCACCACGCTGACCACCTTTGGCGGTTTGGCACCAATGATCTTCGAGACCTCTCGACAAGCACGCTTTATGATCCCGATGGCAATCTCGCTTGGCTTTGGGATTCTCGTCGCCACCACGATCACATTAGTCCTCGTGCCGGCGCTGTATGTAGTCGTCGATGACTCGAAACGCTTCTTTGATTGGGTATGGCGTGTTGAACGATCCAAGGAGATCCAGCAGGTCGCTGATGGATAAAATGACAGCTGGTCGTCGATGTATCCTGCAGATTCGAAGGTTTGGGATTGTGATTGACCTTCATCTCTTCCATAAGCAACGCCTTTCGTGCCCGCTCGATGGCTTTGCATTCGTGTTCAGTCTCCACGGATGACCCCGGACGAACAATCGACGATCACTTCAATGGCAAGTTTATTCCCGATGACACCGCTGCGGATGTCAATGTTGCCATCGACGGTCTTCAAGATAATTAGCCGCAACATTTTCGCGGATTTTGATCCGGTATTTCATCTTCCCCGCCATACCGTGGCGAGCAATCAAATCGCACCCCCAACATGTGACCTTTGAATCATCTGTCAATCCGCTGACAATCATTCCAATGTCAGCCTGAATACTGAATACCGACGCGGATCGCGTTGGTTATATTCACGATGTCGGAGAAATCGATGCAGCCTGATGAAAAATCAACGCTGCGCGAATGCAAACTGCTGTGAAATTTGAAGAAGTTCGTGATTCAGATCCAGCACGCCCAGAGTATTCCTTTGGGAGACGCGGACATAGTCTGATCAGTGGCAATTGACCTGCCCCCAATAACTAGTCCATTTCTTATGCGAGTAATCTCATAGAATGGACATATTTGGAAGGCAGGCAATCATGGCCAGGAAACGACATTCCGCCGAGCAGATCTACTACCGCTGGCGGAAAGAGTACGGTGGCTTGAAAACCGACCAAGCCCGCAAGCTCAAGGATCTCGAAAAGGAAAACGCCCGGCTTAAGAAGCTGGTCGCTGACCTGAGTCTTGATAAAGCCATGCTGCAGGAAATCGCTCAGGGAAACTTCTGAGCCCGCACCGGAAGCGAGAAGCGATTGGGGTGATTTTTGATCGATTCCGGGTTTCCGAGCGGCGGGCGTCCCGAGTACTGAAACAGCCACGAGCATGACAGCGATATCTGCCGTGCGTGCGGGATGAAGAGTTGTCATTGACGCAGCGGATCATCGAGCTTACGTGCATGTACGGGCGCTCTGGTTACCGAAGAATCGCGGCGATGCTGCGTCACGAAGGGTGGCGGGTTAATCACAAGCGGGTCGAGCGGATCTGGAAGAAGGAAGGGCTCAAAGTGCCGAAGAAACAATCAAAGAGAGGTAGGCTCTGGTTTATCGATGGATCGTGCGTCCGGCTTCGGGCCGAGCACAAGGATCATATCTGGAGCTACGACTTTGTGCAAGCCCGAACTGATGATGGTCGGAGCTTTCGTATGCTGACGGTGATTGATGAGCACACGAGGGCGTGTCTTGCGATCGATGTCGCACGGAATCTCCGTAATGGTGATGTGCTTGAGCGACTCGCATGGCTGATGGCGACAAGAGGTGTGCCCAAGTACATCCGATCAGATAATGGTGCTGAGTTTACGGCTAAGGCGGTCAGAAACTGGCCGAGCAATGTCGGCGTGTCCACGCTGTACATTGAGCCAGGGAGCCATTGGGAGAACGGATATATCGAGAGTTTCAACGGCAAGCTCCGAGACCAGCTACTCAACGGCGAGATCTTCTACACATTGAAAGAAGCCAAGGTCTTGATCAACCGCTGGCGGAATCACTACAACACGGTGAGGCCTCATTTATCGCTGGCCTACCGTCCCTCAGCACCCGAAACACTGATCACTCCATCAGAGGCCTGCTCCGCTAAGCTCCGCAGGCCTCTGATGGAACACAAGAACACCACCGCCCTAACAAAGGGAGTGGTCCAAACAGTGGGGCAGGTCAAATGATGCAGTATTCGAATGACTGATTAACGGATCGACTCTGATCTGCCGAGGTGTATTTGGTGTTATTCGTGGGTATCCCAGCGTGGTGCCCAGCGCGTGGATTGGGTTATTCGAACCTGTGGAGAGCGTGACTACTGCCAATTCGGGTGTTTATAGAGAGATTGAGTGCCGTATACCTGGGTGCCCCATTGCAACGGATGTTCTCGGCTGATATAGTTGTCCTGTTCAGTATGAAATCCAATCGATTCAATCCCGGTGCATTGTTCTTATTGCTGGTCTTCAGCATCCAGGCCATCGCTCCGAGTATGGGTGGGTACTTGCGACTTTGTATCGGGTGTGATCAGACCGGCATTGCGATCGGACCACGCCAGGCTGAGTTTGCCCCGGTATCGACCGATGATTGCTGTTCGCCACCCTCTACCCCATTGACGGGCGATGAGAGTATCAAAGACGGTGTGTTGGTTGAGCGGCAGGTCACCGCATGCGACTGTATCGGTGTTGAACTGCAACTCGATAACGCATCGTACACCATCCCCACCAACAGCATCAATGAACTGAACGGACTGGCGCAGCTCTTCGCATTGCCTGCGCCACTCAGCACATGTACGCCAAAACCTCAGTTTCGTATGGTGTGTCAGGGTGGGCCGCCTGGGATTTCTGATTCCTTTGCTGGTCAAACACTGTTCGGTCAGCGAACATCTCTAGCCCTCTAAATCCAGGAGTTGTGACACCAGCAATCCGATGTGGATTGTTGTCTTGTATGCAGCGCGTTCTTCGCGCTGCTCACACGCTTCTGGAGTATCGATGAAAGCACAATCTTGGCACTGCTTGGTCGCACTCGGTATGTGCGTCATCGCTTTGATCGGGTGTTCGAGCCCGCTGACAAGCGAGGGCCTTTATCAACGGCTCAGTCTTGAGGGCGTACCACGCCCAAGCAGGGATGATACATCTTCGGCTCGTCATCCCAACAACACGGATACTGGCCTGCCGGCAGTTGGCATCACACTGGAAGATTTGCTGCATCGTGCGGAGCGGGCGAATCCCGAGCTCCGGTCATCACGATCGGCTGTTGGTGTGGCTGCAGGACAGGTATGGCAAGCGGGTCTCTATCCGAATCCGTCGGCGTATGCGAACTCTGGCGAAATCGATTTCGAGGGTGACTCAGCAAACACAGTCGTGGGCGTCTCGCAACCGATCGTGATCGGTGGTCGGCTTCGCGCCGCTGTAGCCGCTGCTGACGCTAAGGAAGCGGCGAAACTTGCTGATGTAGCGAGAGTGCGACTTGAAGTCTTTGGGCGTGTTGCCGAGTTGCACGCTCATGTGCTGGAGCTCGATGCTCAGCTCGATCTCATCGAAGAGTTGGTCTCGATCGGGGAACAGACACTCCACATCGCCGAGACGCGTTTTGAAGCCCGCGCCGCCTCCGAACCCGATGTGATTCGGCCGCGCGTTGAGGTTCATCAACTCCGGGCTGATCGGCAGCGGCTCGTGCAAGAACTCGCGGCGGCTGAGAAGCAGCTCGGCTTCATACTGGACACCGATCTGATTTCCGCTGACCGACTCGTTTCGCGAATCTCGATGAATCCAGTGGCACTTGATGATGAGCGTCTCATGGCTGTTATCGAAGAGCGGCATCCGAAATTAATCGTTGCCGACCGTGAGATCGAGGTGGCTCAAGCGACCATGGAACGCATACGGGCCGAGCGTGTGCCCGATCTGAATGTGTCCGCTGGGGTTGGGTACAGCGAAGAAAGCGATGGGGGGATCGCAGAGATCGGCATCGGTGCTGAGATTCCGCTTTGGGATCGCAGGCAGGGGGATCTCATGTCCGCACGGTTTGAGTTGATGAAATGCCGACAGGACAAAGCGGCGATTCGGAACCGACTCTTGTCTGAGCTGGCTGGTGCGAAGGGAGCGTACGACGCGGCACGCGAGCAGCTCGGAATTATCCGTGATGATGTCGTCCCGGACGCACAGCGGGCATTCGAACAGATCGATGAGTCGTACCGCGCCGGACGAGCATCGTTTATTGATCTGCTCGATGCACAGCGAACTCTTATGCAGTCCCGTCGCACGCTCGTTCAACTCGCGGGCCAAGCATCCGTCGCACTGGCACGCATTTCTGCAATCTGCGGCACGGAAATTCTTTTCGATGCCGATCATGAACAATCAATCACAAACACCATAACAGCCCCGAGCGGGGCAGAGGACATCAAATGAGTACGAAAATCAAGACGATGATGATTCTGTATTTTGGGCTGGGCCTGATGGGGCTTGCCTTGTTCACCGGGTGTGGCGAGGACGGGGCCTCAGGATCGAAGACTTCCGCAGTGAGCACCGATGGACGATGCGAGCATCAGATCAAAATCGAAACCTGTCCATTCTGCAATCCCGAAATGATCGATGCCCAGGGTTTCTGCGGCACCCACGGCTTCCCCGAAGCGATCTGCGCTCAGTGCAAGCCTGGAATCAAGGTTGCCTTTCGGGCCAAGGGTGATTGGTGCGACGAGCACAAACTTCCCGAATCGCAGTGCTTGGAGTGCAACCCTGAACTCGCTGAGAATATTCAAGACGGTGTCCATGGCGGTGCCATGCCCACGGCCGGAGCGGACGACGCCGCGAACTGCGAGCACGGTATCCCAGAAGCGAAGTGTCCGTTCTGCACTCCGTCGTTGATCGAATCTGAGGGCTTCTGCAACGGTCACGATGTGGCCGAGGCTTTGTGTGTGAAGTGCCGGCCATTTATGAAGACCGCGTTCGTCGCCGCAGGTGACTGGTGCCAAGAGCACAACACGCCTGAGTCACAGTGTGCGATCTGTAATCCATAATACACACTCTCTATTTGAATCGAGGTAAACGATGAACATCAACGCTGCTCGTACTCTTGTTGTCTTGCTGCTCACAAGCAGCATCATGCCTGTTTCTGCCCAATCCAGTCAGGACAATGGAGCCTCTCCATCCACTCCCAATACATCGTCCCCATCGACGATGACCACAAACCCTCGTCGATCGCAGCTCCCTCCCCAGGAGGGCTGCACGACCGTTAATACCATCATCACACTCGCAACTCCGTCAATCGCTCGTACCGCTGGGATTGAATACGCACTGGTCGGAACGAGTGATCTGAGGCGCGAAATCGAACGCAACGCCGAGGTTGTGTACGACGCGAGCAAATACGCTCGGCTCTCATCCCGTGCCGGCGGGGTGATCATTGAGGTCTACAAAGACCTTGGTGACCGTGTGAAGAAGGGCGATGTCATCGCGACGGTTGACTCGATGGCTCTGGGCTCGGCAAAAGCCAATCTGCTGCAGTCGTCAGAGTTGCTCGCGCTGTGGCAAGCCAACGCTGAGCGTGAGGAGTCGCTGATGATAAAGGGTGTGAGCACTGAGCGTGCACTTCTCGAAGCCCAGACACACCTGGCCGAGGCAAGGATCGCAGTCTCCCGCGCCAAACAGCAGCTCCGAAATCTCGGACTCTCGGACGAAGACATCGCACGCTCCGCCAAGGAAAACGATACCGGTTCGTTGCTCCGGATCACCGCTCCATTCAACGGCACACTCGTCGAACGAGAAGCGGTGATGGGGGAGGTCGTTGACGAAAACGACATGCTGTTCGCGATTGCGGACACCAGTGTGATGTGGGCGATGATCGACCTGACCGAACGCGACCTTTCGACCGTCCGCAAAGGGCAAGAGGTGAGCTTCCAAATCGATGGCATCCCGAACCGCAACTTCCCCGGACGCTTGACTTGGATCAGCACCCAACTCGACAAAAAGACCCGAGCAATCAAGGCTCGAACCGAACTTGACAACGGCGACGGGATGCTCAAAGCCTTCATGTTTGGACGCGCAACGATCTCCGCAGGAGCCGGGTCAGAAGCGGTCACCATACCGAAGTCGGCGGTTCAGTGGGACGGGAGTTGCAACATTGCCTTTGTTCGAACAAGCGATGATGGAACAACCTTTCAACCCGTCCAGTTGACCCTCGGCTTCGACGCTGGGGATCACTACGAGGTTCTCTCCGGACTCTCGGGTGGTGAGACGATTGTCACCGGGGGCAGCTTTGTCCTCAAGAACGAGTTGCTCAAGGACTCGATGGGCGCCGGATGCTGCGAAGTCGATCACCTCTCAAACTGAACGGCACACACTCAGGTTGACACACACGCCGGGCGAACTGCGGAAAACAGATTCGCCCAACTTGGAGCATCGGTATGTTGAACTGGATCATCGGGTGGTCGCTTCGAAACCGCCTTGCCGTACTGCTCGGCACGCTGGGTTTCATCATTTGGGGTGGGTACTCGATGCGTCATTTGCCAATCGATGCTTTCCCCGACACGACACCGGTGCAAGTGCAGGTCAACGCGGTCGCTCCGTCTCTCACGCCGGAGGAGGTTGAACAGCAGGTCACGATTCCGGTTGAGAATGTCATCTCGGGTCTTCCGGGGTTGATCGATGTCCGCTCGATTTCGCGGTTCGGACTTTCGCAACTCACGGTTACTTTCAAAGACGGTACGGACATCTATTTTGCCAGACAGGTGGTCAGTGAACGGCTTAACGCTGTGAGACTCCCTGACGGGATCGAGCGGCCGCAGATGGGGCCCCTCGCGACCGGGTTGGGCGAAGTCTTCCATTACATCGTCACCGGGAAGGGTGAAAATCCCGCAAGTCTCACCGAGCTGACGACCCTCCACGAGTGGGTGATCGAGCCGCAGCTCCGTCAAGTGCCTGGTGTCGCTGAGATCAACACATGGGGTGGACGGCGCAAGCAGTACGAAGTGGTCGTTGATCCGACCCGCTTGATCGAATACGGCATGACGATGGACGATGTCGCTGAAGCACTCCGAAAGAATAACCAGTCTGTCGGCGGCGGACTCATCACGCGTGCCGGCGAATCGACCCTTGTCCACGGCGTCGCGCTGACGACCACGACGGATCAGATCGCTGACATCGTGCTTGGTGCTGAGGATGGCACACCCATCTTTGTTCGCAACATCGCCAATGTCCGAGAGGGCTACGAAATCCGCCGCGGCGCGGTCACCGCTCAAGGCGATGGTGAAGCTGTTCTCGGTCTCGGGTTCATGCTCATGGGCGAGAACAGCCACGAGGTGACGAGGCTGCTCCGCGAGCGTTTGGACGAAATCAAGAATTCAATCCCAGACAATGTTGAAGTGCGGATCGTCTATGAGCGAACCAAGCTCATCAATCATGTCATCCATACAGTCCAAGAGAATCTGATTTTCGGCGCGATTTTCGTGATCGCTGTCTTGCTTGCATTCCTTGGGAATATCCGTGCCGCGTTGATCGTCGCGTTGGCCATCCCGATGGCCATGTTGTTCTCGTTCAGCATGATGGCGCAGTTTGGCATCGCGGCCAGCCTGCTTAGCCTGGGCGCGATCGACTTTGGACTCGTCGTTGACAGTTCAGTCATCATGACCGAGAACAGCGTACGCCGGATCAGCGAGGAGCGGCAGCGCGGCGGTACGCGTTCGATCATCGATATCGTCCGTGATGCATCTGTGGAGGTGCGTTCGCCGACCATGTTTGGCGAGCTCATTATCATGATCGTTTTCGTCCCGATCCTTCTGCTCGAAGGCGTCGAGGGCAAGATGTTCCGCCCGATGGCTTTAACCGTCATATTCGCGCTCGCCAGCTCAATCCTGTTCTCCCTCACACTCACCCCGGTGCTGTGCAGTCTTGCGCTTGGCAAGAATGCTCGCGAGAGGGAGAACTGGCTTGTCAACGGGGTCCAATGGATGTACCGCCCGTTCGTACGGTTTGCATTGCATTTCCGGATGCTGACCGTTGCGATCGGGATTGCCATCGTCGCTTGTGGCGGCGTGCTGTTCACCCACCTTGGATCTTCGTTCTTACCCCGGCTTTATGAGGAAGCGATCGCCGTCAACCTTGTGCGGTTAGCGGGCGTCTCCCTCGATCAATCAACAGACTACAACAGCCGCATCGAGAAGATGCTACTTGAGGAATATCCCGACGAGATCGAGCACATCTGGAGCCGGGTGGGCACGGCGGTGGTTGCGACCGACCCAATGGGGCTTGAGATGACCGATACATTCATGACCCTCACGCCGCGTGACCAATGGACCTCTGCCAAGACCCAAGCCGAGTTGACACAGATGATGTCCGCCACCTTGGAAGAACTTCCCGGTGTCCGCCCCATCTTTACCCAGCCCATCGAGATGCGGATGAACGAGATGGTCGCGGGGGTCCGTACCGATGTTGGAGTCAAAATTTACGGCGATGATCTTGAACAACTCAACTCCATCGCTGCCCAAATCCAAGGCGTCATCGAGTCAATACCCGGATCAGCCGATGTCTCGACCGAACAAATCACTGGTGCACCGCTCTTGTCCATCGTGGTTGATCAACAGGCGATCGCTCGGTACGGAATTCCAGCCCAGCATGTGCTCGAAATTGTTGAAGCCCTCGGCGAGATTCGCGTTGGCGAGGTCCGCGTTGGCCAACGACGCTTCGACATGACCCTCGAACTCGACGACCGCTACCGCGACGACCCTGACGCCGTCGCTGATATTCTCATCCCCGCGCCCGGCGGCGAACGGATCCCGCTCGGTCGCCTCACCAGAATCGAACAAACCGTAAGCCCGTCGGTCATCAACCGTGATTGGAGCAAGCGACGCATCGTTGTTCAGTCCAATGTCCGCGGGAGAGACCTCGGCGGGTTCGTGGAAGAAGCTCGCGAACGCATTGAGCTCGATGTCATCATTCCTGACGGGTACTATGTGCGATTCGCGGGGCAGTTCGAGCATCTCGAACGCGCCTCAAAGCGGCTCACCATCATCGTTCCGATTGTCATCGCGTTGATCTTCATCTTGCTTGTATTCAGCATCGGCACCATACGCGACGCACTGATCGTGCTCACGGGTGTCCCGTTCGCCATCGTCGGCGGTGGATTCGCTCTCTACCTTCGCGATCTCGATATCACGATCTCCGCCGCCGTCGGTTTTATCGCCGTCTCCGGGGTTGCCATGCTCAGTGGATTGGTCCTCGTCTCAAGCATCCGCCAGCGCATCGCTGAAGGTATGTCGGTCAACGAGGCCATCGAGCGCACCCGCCTCATCCGCCTCAGGCCGATTCTCATGACCGGCTTGGTCGCGTCCCTTGGCTTCGTTCCCATGGCGATCAACAACGGCATCGGTGCCGAGATCCAACGCCCACTCGCAACAGTCGTCATCGGGGGCATCATCGCCGACAATGTTCTCACCCTCTTCATGCTTCCAGCGATGTACTCGCTCTTCGGATCGCGAGCCAATGGCCGCTCGGAAGATGCATAAATGATGCTCAGGAATATGGCTTGAACTCACTACCAACCTGGTTGATAAAATTTATCAGTGAAATACATTGTTGTTGAAAGATTGTCGTAGGTGGGAACGGCCCACATCTCAGAACCGGCTAAATTGTGATTTCGGCATCCCTTCCCGGAGTGGTTCCGGTCCAGCTTGTCTCTGCCCAAACACTCTATAAAGACACCTGCAAGGTCTCTCAAGGCGATGACGGGCAAGCGTTCATCGACTAGTAAAACCACTCCGCAACAGCGCCTTTGTGCAGTGATCCTCCGATGAGATGCCATTGAATCACCGGCTCTGATTCACCGGGAACAGAGTTCCGCATGATCTCACTACCATGAGTTCACCGAAAATCATTTGTTGTACAAATGTCTCCCGCATGTATTTTTAGAATCCGCGCTATGATCAGCACTATGAGATCTATACATCGACGATTCATCTACGGAATACTCTGGTTCGGGGCCACCGCTTCGATGGCTATGACCACATTGGGTGCTCTGGTCGACACGCCGACAGTTTCGTCAGTGGAGTCCAAGATCGCTGAGTTGGGTGATATGCAAGTGACCGATGACGGCAGCAGGGCGTCGGCGATCGATATTCTCAAGGGAGCACGCGATCTGCTCAAGCGGGCCAATGATTTTTCGAATAAAGCTTCAGAGTTTCGGCAACTTTCCAACGATGCGCCACAAATTTTGGCATCGATCCGCGAAGAGCTTCGGCTTGCGCCAAGTGATCCTGTTGTTGTCGTTCCCGATGGAACGCCGCTGACGCAAATTGAGCTTACGCACAATCAGGCCACCGCTACTTTACAGGCAGCAAGATTGAAGATCGCCGAACTCCAAGCCGAAACCGAACGCCGAGATCAGCAGCGTTCATTACTGACCGAGCGACTTGTTCAAGTGAAACAAGAACTGATTGATATCAGGAGTCAGGGGGAGCCAACAGTCCAACCAGAGACACCCAATGAAGTGGTGGATGCACGGGCACTCCTGTACCAGTCCTCTATTATTGTGCGTGAAAGAGAAATTGAAGCAATCAATCGAGAACTCGAGAGCTACGAGATCAGAAGAGAGTTGCTACCCGCGCGTCGAGACCGGGCGCAGCGCCGAGCAGCGGAAGCTCAATCGCTTGTTGATGCGTGGCAGCTCGTCATCGTAAATCGGCGACAGATTGAAGCTGAGCAGACAATCGTTGACGCAAAGAAACTCCGTCGCGAAGCGGCTCGGCAGCACCCTGTACTCAAAAAGTTTGCTGAGGAATCCGTCACATTTGCCAACACACTTGTCATACCACAAGCAACACACGGCATCATCGAAAACTACGCGCAGCGGCTAGCGCGTGCTCGAACAGAACTCGAAACACTTGAGTCAAAGTATTTATCAATCCAGAATAGACTCAATGCATCTGGCCTCAACCGGGCAACCGGTCTTTTGCTCAGGAATCAGTACGAAACCATTCCTGATATATCCGAACTCAGCAAAGAGGCCGATTCGATTCGAAGGGTTCACGAGGATCTCGACTACACGCTGATTGAACTTCAAGAAGAGAGAGTTCAAGCGGGGGATATCGATCAAGTCGCCCAATCATTGATCATGCAGATGTCCTCGGATGAACTCCTGAGTGAGCGTCCGGAAGTGTTACTTGTTGCGAAAGAACTCGCCACGGCGAGGCGTGACCTGCTCGACAAACTGATCGGGGATGCGACAAACAATCTCATGCAACTTGTAGAACTCGATGCAACACTCACAAAAACAACCGTCATTGCACAGTCGTATACGGACTATGTCGAGGAGCGAATTCTCTGGGTGCGAAGTATTGCACGCGGACGAGTTCCAAGAGCCGTAGATTTTAAAGAGTCTATTGAATGGATCACAAGTCCCAAGAGTTGGGATCAAACCTTTGATGTTACGAAGGCGTATATCACAACACAAAAAATTAGAGTTTTCGCTGGTGTGTCTCTGCTTCTGATGCTCTTTCTAACCAGTATTTATTGCCGCCGTTGGATTAACACGCTCGGTGATCAAGTCTCACGATTCTCATCGGATTCCTTCCGATACACAATCTTTGCCTTCCTGCTCACAGCAGTAATGGCAGCCCCTATTGCGACGACTCTTCTCTTCGTTGGGTGGCTCTTAAGGGCGCCGGAAGGACAGGTCGAGATTGCAAGGGCGGTTGGATCGGGCATGTATTCTGCCGCCTTGACCCTGTATCCGCTGGCATTCTTTCGCCATCTGCTCCGGACCCGTGGCTTAGCCATCACGCACTTTAAATGGTCAAAGGATTCTGCAATCCCGATCCGAAAGAATCTGAAATGGTTCATCCCAATCATTGTCCCGATCGTATTGTTTGTGACCACCATTGATGTAGGTGGTGACGAATCAGCCAACGCTTCTCTCGGAAGAGTACTCTTTACAGCCCAGCTGCTCTTTCTGACTTTATTTCTCCACAAAGTGCTTCGGCCAAATGGTGCCGTACTCGGAAAGAATACGAAGCGAAATACAACGAACTGGATATACCGCTCCCGGTACATCTGGTATCTTCTTGCGGTTTTGCTTCCGCTTGTCTTCATAATCTTGAGTTGGTGGGGGTTCCATTATACAGCGCTGCAACTACAGTCTCGGCTTGTTCAAACACTCATCTTTATTCTTGTATTGGTGACTGCCAATGCGATACTCCATCGCTGGTTGTATGTCGCTCGGCGCAGGGTTGCTGTTGAAGATGCCAAACGCCGCAGGGCACAAGCCGTAGCGGACGCGGAGGGCTTGCAAGGGTCCATGGAGTTGCCAGGTACTCCAACGGCTACGCTCGACGAGGAACGAGTTGATCTGCCCGCACTCAGTGAACAAACAAAGCAGATCTTTCGTACATCAATAGCCGTCTCAGCAGTCATCGGATTCTTTATCATCTGGGCACAAGCTCTTCCGGCACTCAAGATGTTTGATCTCGTTCAGGTTTGGCCAAGCGTTCAGATTCTAGAGGATCCAGCCAGTTCATCGGTTTCTGCACAGAGAGCCGAATCCAGTTCACAAGGACCAGTTCAAACGAGACCCGTGAATCCTGGTGATTCTTCAAATCCTATGACGGGTCTCATGCAACCAACCATTTCGTCTACAGAGCAAGTCAATAACGAAGTGGTGATGGTCACTGTTGCGGATATTGGTGTATCGATCATCATCTTGGCAGCAACTTGGATCGCGTTTCGCAACATCCCAGGACTGATTGAAATTGTGGTCTTGCAAAGGCTCCCGCTCGATGCTGGGAGTCGGTATGCACTGAGTACAGTGATCAGGTATTTGATCGCAATCATGGGTATCCTGATCGCATTCCGAACGATCGGTATCGCATGGTCCAATGTGCAATGGTTGGCCGCAGCACTTACATTCGGGCTCGCGTTCGGTTTGCAAGAAATCTTTGCCAACTTTGTCTCGGGGCTCATTATCCTGGCCGAGCGTCCCATCCGTCTGGGGGACACGGTCACCGTCGGCGATACTTCGGGGACTGTGATGAGAATCAGGATGCGAGCGACAACGATTTCAGACTGGAATCGGAAGGAACTCGTGATCCCCAATAAGACCTTTATCACTTCAGATGTGATAAACTGGACACTGACCGATCCGACTCTACGCGTGACAATACCTGTTGGAGTGAGTTACTCTTCTGATGTCGACAAGGTCGAGAAGTTGCTCTATGAAATCGCGTGTACTTGTAAAATGGTACTCGAAGATCCTAAGCCACAGGTACTCTTTAAAGAGTTTGGAGACAGCACACTAAACTTTGAGCTTCGTGTGTTTATCCCCCACATCGATTATTTTGTGTTGGTTCGCCATGAGATTCACAATACCATTTTCAAAATATTCAAGAAGGAAGGCGTCGAGATCGCATTTCCACAGAGGGATCTCCACCTCCGGTCAGTCGGCGACTTGGCTCAACTCATTGACCAAAAAAAGAAGCCAGAAGTTGAAGACACAATCGGCGAGCCGCCTGCATCATGATGCCAAGGCGGACAATTCTTCCTCAGCTTCAAAGAGGTATTCGCTGCGTTGATGAATGACAAGATGGATACCTATCTAAAAAGGAGCACCCCATGCCCAGCGCGATGCGAACTGGCATTGTGGCGATTCACATTCAGAGTGAAAATAAATTTTGCTGGGTTCAATAACAGCCCCTTGCTCGATCATCTCATGGGATATCAAGTGCTCCATAAGACAACGCACCTGTTTGAATGAACTGCGAAGCAAAAACGAAAAAAAATCTCAACTCCATCAATTTATTGCGTCTTTGAAGCAATCCAAGCCATGTCGTTCTGGGAGGCCGGGTTGGCGAATCATGCCGTGTGGCATCAGAACTTCGATTCGATGACCAGAACCCCAATTGGTGGGCTGGCGGGGGGCGTTAGCGATCACCAATATATGGAGATGGATTCATTTCGGAGCAAAGTCGCTATAATGGTTTTGAGGCCACTGTTGTTGGGCCTACGCATCCTGAGCGACAAGGTGCCGTTTGTATGAATCCGGATCAGTTCTCTTCCAAACCGAACCAGTTCGAAGCGTTGTTCACGAGCGTCTACTTAGAACTCAGGAGCATCGCCGCTTGGCATATCAGTTCGAGTGGCAACAAGATAACGCTTGATCCGACAGATCTTGTTCATGACGCTGTTTCGAGAATGCTGAATCAACGAGAGAACCAGTGGAATAACAGCACACATCTGCTCGCGTTAACCTCGATCATGATCCGCCGCGTTTTTTTGAACCACATTCGATCAAGGAACGCAACGATCCGAGGTGGAGGGACGCGTCCAAGATCGTTGAATCAAGGCCCGGCCAACGCAGGTACATGCTCTGACTTCGATTTTCTTGCAATGAACGAAGCGCTGGATCGTCTTGAATGCATCAGTGAGCGACAGGCAAGAATCGTAGAAATGAAGTTCTTCGGCGGATTGACCACGCACGATATGGCGATGTACCTTCAGGTATCCGAACGCACGGTCCACATGGACTGGAATCACGCAAAGCATTGGCTTGCAAGAGAACTTGCCAATGGATGATCGTGAATCGCATATGCTGGTGACCGAGATGCTGGACCGCGTGCTTGAGGTCAAGCCTGAGGAGCAGGTCGCTGCGATCCATAAGCTGTGTGGGCACAATAAGGATCTACGCGATGAACTCATTTCTTTGCTGAATCACCAAGATCAGTTGGAGATGAATGTGCCGGTGATGGACTCCTACTCAATCGTGGAGGTTGATTCAGCGGTCGTCGGAAACGACAAGCTAGAAATTCCCGGGTTTGAACTCATCGAAGTGATCGGGCAAGGCTCAAGCAGTCTCGTCTACCGAGCGCGTCAAGAGAATCCACAGCGTGATGTTGCGATTAAAGTCCTTCGCCCACTTGTGTATTCCCCACAAGCGATCACGCGTATCCGCGCGGAAGCTCATGTACTCGGTCGCTTAGAGCACCAGTCTATTGCCAGAATTTATGAAGTAGGGGTCATCGAATCAAGCCTACATTCACAACCGTATCTGGTGATGGAATACATCCGCGGCACACCACTCTGTAACTTTATCCGCGTCAAAGCACCGTCGTTTCAGGATCGAATGGGATTGATTCTTGATATTTGTGACGGAATCAGCTTCGCTCATCAGAATGGGATTATTCATCGCGACATCAAGCCTTCCAATATATTGGTCAGTGAAGACGAATCAACAGATTCCTTAAAAATCAAAGTAATCGACTTCGGTATCGCAAAGATTATTCACGGCGATCCAATTCCCGTAGATGTTCTCACCGCAAATCAAGCAATATTCGGTACGATCCGCTACATGAGCCCCGAACGAAAGGACGGGAGATCATCGGGAGGGTCATCCGAAAGCGATGTTTATTCGCTTGGGATTCTCGCAAGCGAAGTCTTGGATATACCATGCAAACCAGATCGCCCAAGCCGTCATGATGACCACGCCAACTCTTCCAAGAACAGTTCAAGCAGTGCGGTCCAATCGCTCAACAGCCGAATGGTACATGTCCTTTCCAAGATGGTGCATGAGAATCCTCAGTTGCGTTATCCCAGCGTTGAACTTGCGGCGAAGGCTCTCAAAGACGCCGCACGATCTTTCAACGACACATCCGCATCGGATGCCAAGGCATCAATTTTCAGAGTACCATATCTTCGCAGCGGTCATGCCCTGATACTGGCCATTGCGTTCTCGCTGTTGATCATCCCATTTATACATCGAGTCGGAAACAAAGATGGTGACCACTCCCGGAATTCGCAACCGCATCAAGAGCCCCAGGCTCATGCCGCGCTGGGGAAACGAAGCTCGACTCCTGTATATGTTCTACAGAGCCCAGGTGTAATCGCCGACGCTCTTATGCCATTAGAACCATCAGATCAGTACGATCGGATCGCGTTTGAGCGTGCTTTGGCGGCTCGGATCGAGTTGGCGGTTTCGTATTCGAACTCAGGAAATCACAGCGAATCAATCCGTTTAATTACAGAGCTTGAAAGTACCGCGAAGCAATTTTCTGACTTGCCTTCAATGCGTGTACGTGATCTTTATACCTGCTTTGGTTATGTCCTCGAGAAATCAGGAAATCCTGAACTTGCCATAGAGAAGTTGGATCAAGCCGTTCGATTCACCACGCTCGATGACCTACCTTCGAATCGAAATGCAGTGAACTGGACTCATATCGCAAACTGCTATCAGAGTTGCGGCATGCTCGACACCGCCTATTCAATGTATAAGGTCCTGCTAGAGAATGACCACTTTCCTGAACTTGAGTGGCGAGTGCAATGCGATATCGTTACCAGCTATGCGGGGAATCTCTGGCTCCGGGGCAATCTCGCTGAAGCTGCAGAACTTCTTTCTGGATTTCTTGAGTCAAAGCTTTCAGATCCTACAAAGGATGATGACATTGCTCGCGCATCAGCCCACTGTTCACTAGGCGTGATTTTGCGGTCGCTTGATGAGTTGGAACTGTCTGCAGCAAGTCTTCAGATCGCGGTGGATCTGGCCCTCATGCACTTTCCGCCGGCAGACTCGTTCGTTGCTCGGATGTTGACAAACTATGCACTCACCCAGTTGTTCCTGCAAAACTACCAGCGTGCAATGAACATTGCGTTCCATACCCAAACCATTTGGGTGAGAACCCCCGAAGCTCACAAGTATGAACTCGCAGAAACACGGTTCATACTCGGAAGTTCACTCTTGGCAACCGGAAAAATTTCAGAGTCCTTGGACATCCTGTATTCGGCCAGTGGCATTACGCAATCGATCGGGAGCAATGACAGCCGGCGATTAGGATTGAATATTGATAGTGCGATCGGTGAAGCATTGTGTCGATCTGGCGACTTGGTCAACGGCCGCGCCTTGTTAAAGAGTTCAGCGGAGCAGATTTCAAAACTGTACACAACAAAAAATTCGTGGCTAAGACTATCCGCGCTTCGGTCCGAGTTGTATGCTTTGAATGAGTAGCGGTGGCGCATCGAGTCGGATTGAGGTCATTTGACCCCGTCCCAGTTTGAACATGCCCCGCAAATTGATTGGATTGCAATGGCGGTGGCCTCTCAACTGATATCGGGTATGCCGGAGATTGACGGCTGATGGATGCGTTGGTGACCGCCCGTCTCCTTGCGGCGAGTTTATCTGGCATTCCAAATCTATTCGACAGGCTCGTGGCTGCATATTATGGTCACACATCCGCATACGAAACGGGGTGTTCGTGACGGGGCAACTCGCCATGTATTTGTTCGCTGTCGCACAACAAAGGTATTTCAATGACAGACTGGCTTCAAGAACATCATTTACTCGGTGATTCAATCCGAACAGGTTTGCTTATCATCACACTTCTGCTCACGCGTTGGATCATACTTCGTCGGATTCGCGCTTCGATGATTTATTCAACCGAGTTGAGACGCCGATGGGCCGCACAACTTCGGCTCGTTGTATTTTTGTTGATGCTCCTGGGGATCGCAGTAATTTGGGGGACCGAACTCCGAACCTTTGCGCTGTCAGTCGTTGCAATCGCGGCCGCGATTGTGATCGCAACCAAAGAACTCATCATGTGCGTGAGCGGTTCTATCTTGCGAGCGAGCGGGAAGTCCTTTCAGATTGGCGATCGAGTCGAGATCAACTCGATTCGTGGCGATGTTGTTGACCAAACACTACTCACCACAACCATCATCGAAGTCGGTCCCGGCACGAACATCCATCAAAGGACAGGAAGAACAATCGTCTTTCCGAATAGCATCTTGCTTACTTCCCCGGTAGTTAACGAGACCTTTTTGGATGACTATGTGTTGCATGCGTTCACGGTGCCGCTGAGCCAAATTGACCGCTGGGAAGATTGCGAACGAGCAATTATCAATGCATCGAAAGAAGAATGCTCGCCCTTTCTAGCGGCGGCGCAGCAGCACATCGAGCAACGAGTTCGTAAAGAGGGGCTTGAGCCCATGTCGGTTGCCCCTCGCGTGACTTTGAAACTTGACGACCCTGACACCATCAGCATGCTCGTGAGAATCCCAGTGCCGGCTCGAAGAAAGGGGCGGGTAGAGCAAGACATCCTAAGAAAGTATCTCAAGTGGAGAGAACCTGTTCGAGCCGAACTGATTCGGATTGAACAAAAATTAGCCAGCGAGTTCGTCAAGTGAGAACCATTTCGCCAATCCAGTTTCAATTCTGGGTATGGGCGAGGTATGGAATCGATCCAACACTGAATTACAGGTATTCAAATTTTGAGGGAACAGTGGGAATCCAAGTCCTATGGAACTGGCGTTTTCGCTATAAAATCAACATCTCACGAGAAACCGAATACCCCTTTCGGCAAGACAATGCGATCAAAACCTTGCGAAATGAGCACGAAACAGTGTGAAATCTGGTAATCTATTCAGTTGTTGATCTTGCCTTGAGCCCAGAGGATTCACATGACCGATCTCAGTGTTGTCGTTGATGGACTGAAACTCCCCAATCCATTCGTAATCGGTTCTGGACCTCCCGGGACAAACGCGAATGTCATCGGCAAAGCGTTCGATGAAAACTGGGGAGCGGTGATCTGCAAAACGGTGAGTTTGGATGCTTCAAAGGTGATCAATGTCGCCCCGCGCTATGCACGGATGCGAGCAACCGGGACCAAAGAGGTCATCGGGTGGCAGAATATCGAACTGATTTCCGACCGGTCGTTCGAGGTCTGGGAGGACGAGTTCAAGAAGATTAAGGATCTGTATCCGGACCGCGTGTTGATCGCATCGATCATGGAAGAGTACAACAAGGATGCATGGGTCGAGATTGTCGAGCGATGCCAAGCGTGCGGGGTCGATGCGTTTGAGTTGAACTTCTCGTGTCCCCACGGAATGCCCGAACGAAAGATGGGCGCCGCGATGGGACAAGAACCGGAACTGCTCGAAGAAGTGTGTGGCTGGATCAACGGAGCGGCCACCGTTCCGGTGTGGGCAAAGATGACACCCAACATCACACACATCGAGGACCCGGCGCGTGCCGCACTCCGTGGAGGCTGCGAGGGGATCGCAGCGATCAACACAATCCTCAGCGTGATGGGGGTGAACCTTGAGACACTGCGTCCGGAGCCAACGGTCGAAGGGTACTCTGTACCGGGCGGGTATTCGTGTAAAGCCGTCCGTCCGATCGCTCTGCGGATGGTGATGGAACTGGCGACGATGATGTATGGCACCGAGACGCACGAAGGGGAGTTCAAAGATCGGTCGCTCTCCGCGATTGGTGGAGTCGAATCCGGTGAGGATGCGGCTCAGTTCATTCTCTTGGGTGCTTCAACAGTGCAAGTCTGCACCGGCGTGATGATCCATGGCTACAAGCTCGCGGGACAGATGTGCGACGAACTCAGTGCATTCATGGACAAGCACGGGTTTTCCTCGATCGAGGAGTTCCGTGGTCACGCGCTCAAGTACTTCACGACACACGCTGATCTCGTCCAGAGGCAGAAGGACGCGAAAGCGGAGAAGAAAGCCGCGAAAGAAGGCATGGTCACGCAGGACACGGCTTGGGAAGGCGACAAGTTTGTCGAGCAGTCCAGCAAGCTTGTTTCAAACGACGACGATTGAGCGTGTCTTCAGAAATGCGTTGGTTTGCGTTCGAGGAGTTGCCCTCGACCGATCGTGCCCACGAACTCGCCATCGCGTGCCTGGATTTGGCCACGGACGGTGACAACGGATGATCTTCCGGTGAGTTCCCAGCCCTCGTATGCGTTGTAGTCAATTTTCGAATAGCTTGTATCCACGCTGAGGGTGTGCTTGTGGTTCGGGTCATAGACAACCAGATCCGCATCCGAACCAACACTTATCGAGCCCTTCTTGGGGTACATCCCAAACAGCTGCGCCGCCTTGGTTGAGCATGCGGAAACGAAGGTGTTGAGATCGATCCTGCCTTCGAGTACACCGAAGGTATGAATGAGATCCACGCGTTCTTGCACCGACGGGATGCCGTTGGGGATCTTGGTGAACGCATCGGTGCCCATGTCCTTCTGTCCTACTAAGTTGAACGGCGCGTGATCGGTACCGATGGTTGAGATGGCGCCTGAGCGGAGCCCGTTCCAGAGGATATCAAGATTGCTCCGATTTCTGAGCGGGGGTGACATGACATACTTCGCGCCGACAAAGTTCGGTTGCTGGGCGTAGGTCTCGTCGAGGATCAGATGGGGAGCCACGGCTTCCACCCAGATATTGACTCCGCGGAGCTGGGCATCCACGGCGGCCTTCACCGCAGGGGCACAGGAAGTATGGACAGCGTAGATATGCGCCCCGGTCAACTCAGCGAAGGTCGAGAGATGCTGCACGCCCTCGGCTTCAACACATTCCGGTCGCGATGGCTCGTGCCATTCCGGACCGGTCTTCCCTTCAGCAATGAGCTTGGTCTGCATCGCATCAATCGCATCAGCGTTCTCGCAGTGCGCGGTGGTGATGACGCCGAGATCTTTGGCCATTTCGAGCAGTGAAAACAGATCGCTGTCGTCGAGGTTCAACGCGCCTTTGTAAGCGAGGAAGACTTTAAAGGACGCGATGCCGTGGTCGAGGACGATGGACCTGAGTTGATTCTTCGCAAGTTCATCGAACCGCACGACGGCCATATGGAAGCTGTAATCGACGGCGGAAGATGGGGCCGCGAGCGAGTTCCATTCGTTGAACGCGTCCAAGGGTTCGTCGTTTGGACCCGGACAGATCATTTCGATCAGTGTCGTCGTGCCGCCGACGAGCGCGGCTTTGGATGCGGATTCATGGTCATCGATCGCGTTGGATCCCATGAAGGGCAGGTGGATGTGGACATGGGGGTCAATGAATCCGGGGAAGACATACTTGCCTGTCGCGTCGATAACTTCTGTGCTTTCTGGGAGTGACGAGGGATCAATCGAAGGCTCGATGCGTGTGATCGTTTCGGATTCGCAATAGATGTCCGCGTGGTAGTCGTCGGTGGCGGTGATGATACGGCCGTTCTTGATCAACAATGGCATGATGAATCCTTACTTCGTAACAAAAAACTGCGAGGCTACTTCGTCGCTTCGGTGAATGCGATGTCGAGCACACGGATCATGAAATCGACATCGTCCCGTGTGATGCACATTGGTGGTTTGATGCGGAGGACATTGCCGTAGAGTCCACCCTTTCCTACGAGGAGTCCGAGGTCTTTAGCGCGTTCGAACACATCGGCGCACAGCGCGGTGGCGGGTGCCTTGGTCGTTCGATTCTCGACGAGTTCGACGCCGAGCATGAGCCCCTTGCCCCGGACATCACCGATCGAGATGTGACGGGACTGCAGATCGACAAGACCGTCTTTCAGGTAGCCGCCGATTTCGAGTGCGCGTCTTTGGATGTTCTCGCTGAGCATGATGTCGAGGGTTGCGTCGCACTGCGCCATCGAAACGGGGTTGCCTCCAAAGGTATTGAAGTGGAGCCGCTGGGCCATGGCTTGGGCGATTTCTGGTCGGGTGACTACGCCGCCGACCGGCGCACCGTTGCCCATGCCTTTGGCCATCGTCACGATATCGGGAATGACACCCTGATTCTCAAAGCCCCAAAACTTGGTGCCCGTTCGTCCGAAACCCGTCTGGACTTCATCAGAGATACAGAGCCCACCCGCGGCACGGACAGATTTGTATACATGCTGGAGGTATCCATCGGGGAGTTCGACCGTACCTCCGACGCCTTGGATCGGTTCGGCGATAAATGCAGCAACCTGACCCGGAGTGCTGAACCGAATGACCTCGTCAAGATCCGCAGCGTACTTCGCGCCCGCTTCTGGATCGTCGTATCCGAACGGACCCCGGAACATGTCAGGACATTTCGCGTGGTGGACCCCGAACCCTTGGGGAACGGGTGTTTTCCAGGTATTGAGCGCAGTGAGCCCCATCGCGGAAGGGGACATGCCGTGGTATGCGTTGCGGAGCGCGAGAACATCATAGTTTCCGGTGAACGCGCGCGCCATGAGCAACGCCAAGTCGTTGGACTCGCTCCCGGAGTTGGTGAAGTAGCAAACCGAGAGCCCGGAGTCTTTGGGGAAAGTGGAAGCCAGTTTCTTGGCGTACAACGCGATGTTTGGATGGAGATAGATGGTCGTGGTGTGCTGGAAGCGTCCGTTCTGTTCGCGGATCGCTTCGATGACTTTGGGATGGCAGTGTCCGACCGAAACGGTAACAATCCCGGCAAAGCCATCGAGGTATCGTTTGCCTGTTTCGTCATAAAGGTACTGCATCGAGCCCTCGACAATCATGACAGGGTCTTTGTAGTAGGTCAGAATCGCTGGCGAGAGGAATTCCTGCCGCATCGCGATCGTTTCTTCCTTGGTAGGTCCTGCATATGGAGCCGGCTTGTGATGAAACGCGGGGAGCACTGGGGCGGATTCTGTGGATGGTGTAGTCACGGTTAATTCCTATCAATTTTTGAATGCATAAGCACACGGTACAGCACGACCGAGATCAATACCCCAACGAACCACGCGTAGTGATAGATGCTGTCAAAGATTGGCGGGAAGATTGCTTTGTTGGAAGCCGCGTTAATGAAGCCGGGTATGTTCGGGAGGACTGCGACGATGAGCACGAACATGGCTCTCTTGTTGATGCCTCGGTATGGCCCATTGGCGTCATAGAGGTCGTCGGTTTGAATGCGTGTTTTGCGGATGAGAAAGTAGTCGCAGAGCATAATCCCAACGATCGGACCGAGCAAGGCGCTGTATCCGATGAGCCAAGTAAAGATGTACGCGCCCATATCGTTGACGAGTCGCCAAGGCATGATGAGCACGCCAATCGCGCAGGTGAGAAGGGCCCCCAGCCGGAAACTGATTCGACTTGGAGAGATGTTGGAGAATCCATTGGCGGGGCTGACCACATTGGCGGCTAGATTGGTAGAAAGCGTCGCGATCAGGAGCGCGAACATCGAGATGACGACCACGACGGGTGATCCCATTCGTGCGACGAGATCGACCGGGTTCCAGATCGCTTCGCCAAAGATGATGACGGTGGCGCCGGTGACGATGATCCCAATGAAACAGAAAAGGGTCATGGTGGGCGGGAGCCCGATCAACTGGCCGGCGGCTTGATCCTTCTGTGACTTGCTGTAGCGGGTGAAGTCCGGGATGTTGAGACTGAGGGTTGCCCAGAACCCAACCATCGCGGTGAGCTGCGGGAAGAAGACCTTCCAGAAACTTGAGCCCTCAGGGTAGCTGGTGTTCGATGTGAAGAGCTTGGATGGCTGATCCACCTTGACAATCGCCCAGATCAACAATGCGAGCCCAGACACGATCAGGAATGGAGCCGCCCAAGATTCGAGGCGCTTGATGGATTCGACACCACGAACGACGATGACGACATGGAGCAACCAGAAGGCGAGAAAGCTTGCAAACTGGATCGCGGTGATGCCGAGGACTGGAATGATCGAGGTGTCTTGAACGGGATCAAGCAGGCCGAGCACCCCGAGGATGCTGTACAAAGCCGCACCACCGATCCAGCACTGGATCCCGAACCAGCCGCACGCGACGAGCGAACGCGCGATGGAAGGAACATGTGCTCCTCGAATCCCGAAGCTCGCACGAACAAGGACAGGAAAGGGAACACCGAGTTTGGTCCCCGCGTGTCCATTGAGGATCATGGGGATCAGCACAATCATGTTCCCGGCCATAACGGTGAGGGTTGCCTGCCACCAGTTCATCCCCTGGCTGACCATCCCCGCCGCGAGCATGTAGGTGGGGATGCACACCGCCATACCGATCCACAGCGCGGCAATATTCCACACGCTCCAAGTACGCTCCTCAACGCTCACAGGCGCGAGATCGGAGTTACTCAGCGGGTTGGTGTTGGATATGTCCATTAGATTTCAGTGAGTTTGCCGTAGGATTCTGGTCGGCGGTCACGGAAAAACTGCCAAGTGTCCCGGACTTCTTGGATGAGATCAAGGTCGAGATCCGCGATGACGACTTCATCATTGTCACGCGATCCCTCGACGATGATCTGCCCGCGCGGATCACAAAGATATGACTGGCCATAGAAGTGCCCGATATCCCACGGTGCCTCGGTACCTACGCGATTAATCGCGCCAACGAAGTATTGGTTCGCAACCGCATGCGCTGGTTGCTCGAGTTTCCAGAGGTACTCACTCAGCCCCGCAACGGTTGCCGAGGGATTGAAGACAATCTCGGCTCCGTTGAGCCCGAGCATCCGTGCGCCTTCCGGAAAGTGCCGGTCGTAGCAGATGTACACACCGATCTTGCCATAGGTGGTGTCGAAGACCGGGTACCCGCCATTGCCCGGTTTGAAATAGAACTTCTCCCAGAACCCGGGTTGGCAGTGGGGGATGTGGTGTTTGCGGTATTTGCCGAGGTAGTTGCCATGTTCGTCGATGACTGCGGCGGTGTTGTAGTACACGCCGGTCATCGCGACCTCATAGATCGGGACAACCATGACCATCTTGTGTTTCTTCGCAAGCTGCTGCATGAGCTTGATCGTCGGTCCGTCGGGGATGGGCTCAGCGATGCTGTACCACCGTGTATCTTGCTCGGCGCAGAAGTACGGTCCATAGAAAATTTCTTGCAAACAGCAGACATTGGCCCCCTTGCTCGCGGCTTCCTCGATGAGGGTGACATGCTTGTCGATCATCGCTTTCTTAATCGCGTCAAGATCGTCGGAGTTCGGGAGCGCGTTTGAGGCTTGGATGAGTGCGGTTCGTGTGATTCGTGGCATGGATGAACCTTTCTAAGAATTCTGTCTGCAACTGTCTGTCTGCAACTGAGTGATACCGATTTCGGGTCTGATGCGTGAGTTTCAGATCCACCTGCGGACGGTGACGCGGGACTTGGTGAAGAACCGAACGCCGTCTTCGCCGTTGGTGTGGAGGTCTCCGAAGAATGATTTCTTCCATCCAGCAAAGGGGAAAGCCGCCATCGGTGCGGGGACTCCGACATTAATCCCGATCATCCCCGCTTGCACTGTGGACTCGAACCGATGTGCGGCGTTCCCGGAATCGGTGAACAGCACGGACATGTTGCCATATTCGGACTTGTTGACTTCATCGACCGCCGCTTCGAGCGTGGGGGCGCGGATGATGGAAAGCACGGGACCGAAGATTTCTTCTTTGACAATGCTCATCTCGGAGGTGGTGTTGTCGAACAGTGTTGGTCCAACAAAGCAGCCCGCGCCCGGCATGGTCGTGGTTCGCCCATCAACCAAGAGGTCCGCGCCTTCGCTGATGCCCGCTTGGATATATCCGAGCACACGCTCTTGTGCGGCTTTGTCTTGGAGCGGCCCCATCTGTGTGCTCTTGTCGCACCCTTGGCCAACGCTCATTGCTTTCGCACGCTCGACCAATCTTGGGACGAGCCAGTCTGCAGAATCTCCGACGGCGACGACGACCGATCCCGCGAGACATCGTTGACCTGTATTCCCAAACGCAGAACCAAACACGCCGTCGATCGCGGCTTCACGATTCGCGTCGGGCATAATAATGGAGTAGTTCTTCGCGCCGCACATGCACTGGACCCGCTTGCCGTGGGCGCATCCCGTTGAATAGATGTACTTGCCGGCAGCGGTTGATCCAACGAACGACACCGCTCGCACATCATCGTGCTTGATCAGATGGTTGACAACATCCGGACCACCATGCACGAGGTTGAGTACCCCGTCTGGGAAACCAGCGTCGTGCGCGAGTTCCATCGCGCGGACAGTGGACATCGGATCGCGTTCTGATGGTTTGAGAACGAATGTGTTCCCGCACGCGACCGCCATCGGCCACATCCAAAGAGGGACCATCATGGGGAAGTTGAACGGGGTGATCCCCACGCAGACCCCGATGGGCAGACGATCAACCGAGGAGTCGATCCCCACACCGCCCTCGTCTTCGGTCCTGCAAAATGATGATGAGACCGCGATCTGCGGCAGTGTCCGACCCATCATCAGGACAGGCGCGCCGCATGCGTGCTCGATGCAGTCGATGCCTCTCCGAACCGATCCGATTGCTTCGGCAGTTGTCTTGCCGTGTTCTTTGACAATGATTTCAGCCAGTTCATCGACATGTTTTTCGAGAATGGATTTGTATCTGAAGAGCGGCTGAATCCGGTCACCAACCGGTGTGCTTGACCAACTCGGAAACGCAGCAGCCGCGGCCTGAACGGCGCTCTCAGCGGCTGCGGTATCATCGAGCGGGATCGATGCGATGGGTTCACCAGTCCCCGGGTTGGTGTTGACCCTGCAGGATGCCGATGAACTCTGAACATGCGCATTGGCAATAAAATGCGGGAGAACGGGTGGGGTGTTGGCACTCATCAACATGAACTCCTATCGATACCAATCATTTGCAAAGCATTGATATCCAGTGGTTTGAAATCACAATCGGCATTGTCGCATATTTATCACACGCACGCAACCGGATTTGGGCAGAAATCGTTCGGCGAAAGATGATGAGATTTCGGAGAATGGATTGAGAAGAGTATGAAGACTACTCGGGGCCTCAGATAGCCAATCCATATTCCATACCCATCCGCTATTCGTTTCTGCGATACCCATAGGGTCTTGACTCTGAAACCGTTGAGATTATTTCGCGAGTAAACGAGCGCGATAAGAGCACGAAGTGCCTAAGCGGAGAGTCGATTGCGAGGGCAATGGGGGGTAAACATGGGTTATTGGTGCCCAGAGGTCGATTTTGAGCATGAAGGAGTCAGGATTCTGCTAAAATCGAGACGATTCGAATGAGACTCGATCCCATATGGTTGAACACACCCCAGACAACTTGCAAAACCCTGAGAATGATTCTCCTGTTCATAAGGGGGACATCGAAATTACTCGACTGCTTGAGCAAGCGGGTTCGGGGTCTCACGAAGCACGCGAGCAGTTGCTCGAAGCGGTCTACACAGAACTCCGTGTCATTGCCGGCGCGTATCTTCGGAACGAGCGAGGCGACCACACACTCGGCGCCACCGCTTTGGTCAACGAATCGTATCTCCGCCTGATCTGGTCACTCGGAGGCGAACCGGACTCAGAATCAGGCACAGACTCAGAAGCAGTCCCGGCGTATATCTATGCGCACAGGCATGCCTTCTATAAAGCAGCGGCCATCGCGATGCGCCGAATCCTGATCGACCACGCCCGATCCAAAGCGACCCAGAAACGATCAGGCCCGCCGGGATCCAGAAGAATCAGCATCGATCTGCTCGAAGCATCAACTTCGTCCGATCCCAACGATTTGGTGTCACTCGACGATGCCCTTTCCCGCTTGGAGCAAGAGGACGAACGAGCCGCCTCGGTGGTCAGATTGCGATTTTTTGCCGGACGGTCAATTGATGTGATTGCCGAGATGCTTGATGTCTCGCCGAGAACCATCAAACGAGACTGGGAGTTTGCTCGCGCGAGACTTCAGCAGCTCATTGAAGAACAGAGTACGGATGACTGACCCAACTCCAGACCCTCAACCCAGTGCGGCATCATCAATGGAATCAAAGCCGCTGGATGTGAAAGCACTCTTCGGATTGCTGCTCGAAGCCAAAGAGGCGGCCCGCTCAGGTCATTCAGATGCTCATCGAATGGGCGAAGTCGTACAGAACGCATTGCGGGATGCCGACCCAGCGGTTGCCCAGCAAGCGGAGCAGCTCATCCAAGCCCACGAACGCGCCGATACTGGGCTGTTCATTGATACTCCGGATGGAAGTGTCTCCGCTGAAACCCCCGCCGGGGATCATGGTGCGCGTGTTGAGTCTCCGATCATCGATGGGTTCCGGGTCGGGGAAGAAATCGGGCGTGGTGGATTCGGAGTCGTGTATCGCGGAGAGCAGCTGGTCCCCGTACAGCGTCCGGTTGCCATCAAGATCCTGCGGACCGACCTCGCGACCCCCGCGATGGTCGCACGGTTTCGTGCAGAAGCTTCGGTATTGGCTCGCATGAACCACGAGGGGATCGCGCGCGTGATTGATGCTGGGCTCGATCATGCCAATCGCCCGTATGTTGTCATGGAACTGATCGAGGGTGAATCCCTGATCAAATACTGCGAAAGCCATGGTCTCTCGATCAGGGATCGCGTCCGCTTGTTTGAGCAGATCTGTGCCGCGGTACAGCACGCCCATCAGCGTGCGGTCATCCACCGGGATCTCAAGCCTGCCAATGTCCTCGTCGAAGATCGTGGTGGGGATGCGGTTCCCCGAGTGATTGACTTTGGGATCGCCAAACTCGTCGAAGACGGCGGGATCGACTCGCAAACGCTCGATGGCCACCGAATGGGGACACCCCGGTACATGAGTCCCGAACAGCGGAGCGGCGATGGTGGGGCGGACACGCGGATTGATGTCTTTTCGTTAGGAGTTATGCTCTGCGAGGCACTGACGGGGGAAGTGCCGTATGCGCAGACCAGTTCGCGCAACACCTATCAGTCCCCATCGCGTCCCAGCACGCTGGTCGCTGCAAAGTCACCGGAACGGTCGGCGCTGGTTCGAGAGCTCAAAGGCGATCTCGATCGCATCGTGTTCAAAGCGATCTCCCCAGATCCTGAACTCAGGTACCAATCCGCAAATGCGATGGGGGATGATCTGAGACGGTATCTGGATGGTCGCCCCGTGCTCGCAAGGGATGCTGGGTTCGGATACAAAGCAATCAAGTTCATGAATCGTCACCGATTCTCTTCATCACTTTCGGCACTCACGATGCTCGCCTTGATCGTGGGGGGCGTAGGACTGGGCGTGGGGATGAACCGAGCAACGGTGAGCCGGGACGCCGCGGAGCATGCACTCGCAGAATCAGAGCGACAAAGGCATCGAGCCGAGTTTGTGAATCGGTTCCTGCTTAACGACATGCTGGGATCCATCGATCCCAATGTGAATCAAGGCAGGGAGATCACGGTCCGGGAAGTCTTTGATACCGCATCAGCAAAGCTTGCGGGACGCGACGATCTCGATGTCGAGACCCAGTACACCACCCTTCGTTTGATCGGGCTTAACTATGGACAGATCGGTGCCCACAACGAGGCGATGAGTTCACTCCGCCGAGCTGCGGAACTCGCCGAGCAGTTCCACGGCGGTCCATCAAGGGACGGGATTGAGATCGAGTTGGATCTCTATGACATCATCACCTCCAATGGCCGGAGCGGGAGCACGGAGCTGGGCAAGACCCTCGCGCGTGATGCCGAAGCGGTTCTTGATCCGACAGATCGGCTGTATCTGAGGGTGCGATTACGCATCAGCGAGTCGATCGACGAGCTGGCGCGGATTGTGGATGATTTTGAGCGCGATCCAACATCGAACAGGGTCGATCGTCTGGTCGCTCTTGCCAACCTTGGGCACCTGTATGCGTATGCATCAATGCCAAACAAACTGCTCGAAACGCGGCGCAAGAGCTATGAGCTGAGTCTGGAGATCTTTGGACCCGACCACAGCACGACGCTGGGTGCGCTGGCGACCTACGCCGCGTATCGTGTGGCCAAGTACCGTGATCACGACACGCTCGACCTGCTCTACCGTGCTTACGAACCCTCCCGCCGAATGATGGGGCTCGAGCATCCGATCACGCTGATGAATATGCGGTCCTACGCGTTCTTACTGGGTCGACTGGACGATCCCCAGCAAGCAATCGAACTCCTCGAGGAGAATGCGCAGGGGTACAGCAACCGCTTCGGAGAATCGAGCATCACCCACACACTGACGCTCTCGTATCTCGGACGGATGCACATGGTCGCGGGTCATCCAGAGACGGCACTCCCCATCCTTGAACGCGTCCGTGATGAGCAGGCAAACCAATGGAGCCCGGGCCACAAGACCAATGTCAACGCGCATCTTGATGTCGCCATGTGCCATTTGGCACTCGGAGACGGCGCGTCGGCAATCGTCGAAACCAACGCGGCGATGGAAATCGCCAAACCCGAGAGTCTCCAAATGGGCCAAGCGTTCATTTCGCTCGCCGATGCGAACCGACTGCAGGGTTTGAGCGATGAGGCCATTGCATATGCTCAGCAAGCGCGGGCGATCATCGAGTCGCTCAAGCCTGAATCGCTCCTGTACTTTGATGAGGGGCACCGTTTGGTTGAGGTCTTCGATCATCTCGGTGACCACCAGCAGGCTACCGCTCTGCAAGCGGCGTTGGACGAGGTCCAGGCCGGGTGGTTGACCGCGACAGACGACTGAGGAAACCTTGAATATTTTGTCAGTTCTCGTGTCCCAAGCGGGGCAGCTTATCGCTTTGTGTAGTAGCCCCTCTAGAGAGTGGGGTGTACCAGACACCGTTCGGGTCACCGAACAGGAGCAGAGAATGACACGCACAACAGCACTCGCAATGGCACTGATTACTGCGACCGGCACCACCGCCGGCGCAAGCGACTTCACCTGGATCGGGGGCAACGGGAACTGGAGCAACGACCTGCTCTGGGCCGGGCCGCTCGGACAGGTCCCGGACTCGATCGGAGACACCGCAACACTGGCAAATGTCTCCGCCGAGGTCATCATGGACACCAATGTGACCGTAGGTGGTCTCACGATTGGCGGCGGGATCGACCTCTTCAATCTCGGTAAAGTACTCTTTGTCAACGGCGACGCATCCATGAGTGGCGCCGGGACCACGCTGACCCTGACGGACTCCCCGGCACTCCTGGATATGGATGTCGATGGGATGCTGATCAAGAATGGTTCGATCATGGTCATGTCCGGTTCTGTGGCTCAGTTCGACCATTCACTCACCATCGAGTCCCAGAGCGGAATATTCGGACTGGGAGTAATTGAGATGAACAGCACGAGCGGGGATCTGGATCTCGTGTCGGGAGTGATCTGGGCGCAGAGCACCGGGGTGAATATGAACTCGCTCACCATCCGCAGAACTGGGCTGAGCACATCGAATCTCAACTGGTCGCATCCTGGTTCATCCTTTATCGTTTGGGATAACAAAGTGATGGATATTCAAATGCCATTTGTAGGGGCACTGGGCGGATCGCTCTCCGTTTCAGAGGGGAGCGTCTTCCAAACAAATACACCTTTCATCACCGGGTCCGGATCTCAGATCCAGCTCACGGCTGGTCCCAACGCAAATGACGGATCATCCACCATCTCAGCACCAAACGCGATCGATATGTACGGCTCACTCTATGTCTCGGGGCACGGGACCATCGATACGCCGCTTGTGGTCCTGCGTGGGACGGGTCAGGTTTCCCATGACAGCACGCTGCTGATAGATTCGATCTCGACCGTCTTCGACTCATTCCTTGCCACGGTAGATTCCTTAAACTTGGACAGCATGGCTTTCGATGACGGATCGATCGAGTTCGGAGTTGACGCGGACAACCTGAATGTGATCAACGGGACATCGAGCATTTTCACTGGAGTGAACAGCACCTTCGACCTCGATGGACGCAACGGGATGACCGTCAATATCGCCGACGGTTCTACGCTGAATCTCGGTGTCAGATATATCGAGCGGAACCAAGACAACACCTTCAACAGCACCCTCAACATCGACGGGATTCTGGATGTCAAAGAAGTGGTCGCTGATATCGAGTGGACCAACGCGGGCGAGATCAATCTCGATTCCGGTCAGATCAAAGGGCGCACCCTCATCAACACCGGAACAATCACCGGCACAGGAACCATTTCGGCCGATGTCCTCAACAACGGATCGATCATCGCCGACGGCGGGACACTCACGATCGGCACCATCGATCTTGACGGGCTTGCTCCAAATGAGACCGGGATCATCCGCGCACAGACCGGAGACTTCGTTCACACCAGCAACGCCAATGTATTCCAGCACTTCAGCGGATCAATGTTCATTGGCAACGGGTCGGGCGTGCAAGAAGTCTTTGAGACCGGGACCAACTTCGAGTTCATCGAACAGAACGGCGCGGTCGGATCGCTGGATATCAACGGCGGGTTGTTCCGTGCCCGTACCGTGAACTTGAAATCGCTGCTGACAACGCACGGAGTCTCGCAGATCCGCGCATCAGGGGCCACCATCTTCGATCTCATCATTTTCGGCGAACAGGGGACCAACACCATCAGCGGAACACTCGAAGTCAGCGGAAACACCATCATCGAAGCCGGCGCCGAGTTCATCGGTGAAGGCACAGTCCTCGGGGTCAGTTCCGTTAAAAACATTGACCTCCGCAACGGAGCATCCCTCTCGGATGTCTCCCTCAAAGCATGGGGCGGTCTCTCAATCGATGACACCGACAACGGCATCGGGAACGCATCAGTCGCAAACCTCGAACTGGCCCAGACCTCCAAGCTCACGATTGATCTCGCGGGATCAAACGGACAGCTGACCCACGACAAGATCAACGCATTGGATTCCGCGGTTGTAGACGGAACATTGATACTGTCGGTGGACAACGGATTTTCCGTGAGCAATGGCCAGGTCATCACCATACTTACATCTCAATCCGTCAGCGGCTCATTCGACAGCGTGGATTTCGCCGGACTCGGACCAGACCACCGCGCGACGGTTGTGATGCATCCAAACCGCGTTGATGTCGTGATCAACTGCCGCGCGGACATCAATGGTGACGGGCACTTGAACTTCCTGGATATCTCCACATTCCTCGCGGCTTATCAGATGCAACAGGAGACCGGTGATTTCAACAATGACGAACACTTCAACTTCTTAGACATCAGCGCCTTTCTGGAGTCCTACTCGCTGGGATGCCCATAAAAATCAATCTACCCCGTCCCTTCGAAAGAAGGGACGGGGATTTGTATGAAATCAGCGTGTGCCACGATCGCCCGACCTGATCGCCCGAGCTGATCGACAATGAGAGAAGGTCGGGTTGGCCAGATGTCTTTCCCCCAATCCATCTGGGAATGGCGAGATCTGCATGGCTCCGTCTATTGAGCTGCGCCGCTTGCAAGGCGGACAGTGGCGTCGACTTTGGGTGTCCAAGCCGGAGTGTCTGAGTACCGGTGGGAGCGAGCTGGAACCGGACATCGAACCGAGTATTGATCCATGTGTCCGAAAGCCGGAAGATTGGGGCAACGCGGGGCATTCAAGCAGGTCTCAAGGCGTGGATTCGGGCATTTGAACCCCTACAGGGCTAGTTATCTACTCAAATATGGTCTATTCTTGTGGAACTCAATGCCATCCGTTTGAACCCAAATCGTTTTTCGTTGGTGTGAGCCACGAGATCCAATCAATGGTGCTTGGACTCGTGCCGATGACTTTGAGTTTGCCAATTTTGGCAAACAGGACAGGATACAGACGGGATCATTTCAGAAGATTTGATTCAACACCCTCAGTTCGTCTGACCAGCACACCAATGCAAGGGAATATTTGATGCCGTTTCAAGAGAACTTTACATGGGGTGTTGCCTCTGCAGCGTATCAGGTCGAAGGTGCTCCATCCGCCGATGGACGAGGCCCGAGCATCTGGGACGATTTCTGCAAAATGCCAGGCAAGGTCTTTGATGGACACACAGGCGATATAGCTTGCGACAGCTACAACCGCGTCGATGAGGATATTGAGCTCATCTCCAATCTTGGCGCGGGCGGATACAGGTTTTCGATATCTTGGTCCCGCCTCTTTCCTGATGGGATCGGTTCACCCAATGAAGCGGGCTTTGCGTACTACGACGCCCTGATCGACGGGTTGCTCGCCAAGGGTGTGGACCCCTGGATCACCCTGTACCACTGGGATCTCCCATCGGCACTCTACAAGCAGGGTGGCTGGCTCAACCCGGAGTCCCCCGAATGGTTTGCTCGGTACACACAAGCGGTGGTCGAGCGGTATTCGGATCGGGTCACGAACTGGTTCACGCTCAATGAGCCCCAGATTTTCCTCGGGCTGGGTATGAACGAGGGAACCCACGCGCCGGGTGACAAACTCAGCCGGAAGGAAGTGCTGCTCGCGACGCACCACGCCCTGCTGGCGCACGGGCGATCTGTTCAGGTTATTCGTGAGTTCGCCAAAAAGACCCCGTCGGTTGGTTTCGCTCCGGTCGGGTGCCTGCATACACCCGCAACCGATTCGCCCGCCGACATCGAAGCGGCCCGCAAGGCAACCTTTGGTATTGATCCCAAAGGGTGGACCTATAACTACAGCTGGTACTGCGACCCGGTCATGCTGGGAAACTACCCGGAAGTCGGGCTGAAGCTCTTCGGCGATGATGTCCCTGCTTGGACGGCCAAAGACATGGAGATCATGTGCCAGCCGCTGGATATGTTCGGGGTGAATATCTACAGCGCCGGCATCGTGCGCGAGGGTGATGATGGTGAACCCGAACTCCTCAAATCGGAACGGGGATACGCGACCACCATGTTCCGCTGGACGGTCAACCCGTCATCTATGTTCTGGGGCCCAAAGTTCCTCCAAGAACGCTACAAACTCCCCGTGGTGATCACCGAGAACGGTCTTGCCTCGATGGACTGGGTCCATACCGATGGGAAAGTGCATGACCTTGGAAGAATCGATTTCCTGAGTCGATACCTCGCTGAACTCCGTCGAGCAAGCGAGAGCGGGGTTGATATCCGCGGCTACTTCCACTGGTCGATTATGGACAACTTTGAATGGGCAGAGGGCTACGCATTGCGGTTCGGATTGGTCTATATGGACTACCAACAGATGCGACGGATTCCGAAGGAGTCCTATTTCTGGTACTCCAAAGTCATCGAATCCAATGGAGGGGTGATCCCTGCAGATTTGGCTCAGAATCCCGTAATTGTCTCATAACCTTTCTTCGTAGTCAAAAAAAAGTCGGTCAGAAGGCAGCTTTTGGGCTTGGCAAATCTTTAAATTCTGATACACTGATGTAACAGTTACATCATTCATGATGCGTAAACGCTTGTATTTCGTACACTTTGACCGCATCTTGAGAAGAAGAGAACCACAACCCAAGATCTTAAGGAGATCACAACCATGCGCCGTTCACTTATCACCACCGCAATCCTCGGTCTTGCCGCATTCAGTGCAAATGCTCAGAACTTGATTTCCAATGGAAGCTTTGAAAATGCAGGCCCAGGCTTTGTAGTCTTTCAGGACTGGGAGCATTTCAACAATGTCTTCGCTGACCCTTCTATTGAGCAAGCGCCTCAGGATGGCGCGACATCTGCAAAGATGTTCGGCTTTGGCAACGGCGTTCAAAACGACCATGGGATGTTCCAAGTCGTTGATGGCATCACCGAAGGTCTCCAGTACACCCTCAGCACATATGTACTGAACCCTTCTGGTGACCAAATCGGTGCAGAAAACATCATCATTGCTCAGATGAACTTCCTGAACTCAGGGGGAGCCGTACTCGAGTCTGCCGAGATGAATGCGATTGATATCGCATCCGATCCACTGGATACATGGGTACAGAATCAAGTCAGCGGCATCGCTCCCGCAGGCACCACTCAGATTAGCGTCTATCTTCTCCACATCCAGCTTGGTGCTGATGCTGGATTCCCAACGCAAGAAGGTGGAGCTTCATTCTGGGACAATGTCCAACTCATGGAAGGCGAAGGCGATCCTGGTTGCTCAAACCCAGCCGACATCAACGGCGACGGAGCACTCAACTTCCTCGATGTCTCAATGTTCCTCCAGCTCTTCGGCCAAGGCTGCTAAACCACAACTCGCTACGAGTGAACATCAAACGGGCTTCGGCCCGTTTTTTTATTTGCCAAGACAGAAGTCAGTTTCACATATATCTAGAGAGTTTGGCTTAGCCCTTCACCGCTCCGCTCGTCAATCCTGAGATGAACTGTTTCTGGAGCACCAGGAACAGCACAGCGACCGGAGTGATCGAGACGACGGTTGCCGCCATGAGCAACCCGTAATCCGTGCGGTACACGCCTCGCAGCTGAGAGATCGCAACCGAGAGCGGCTGCTTGGATGCGGTCTGCAAGACGATCTGAGGAGATATGAAGTTGTTCCACATCCCAAGGAAGGTGATCAGCAAAAACGCCCCGATCATCGGACGGATCAACGGCAGCACGATCATCAGGAAAATCCCGGTCTCAGAGCATCCATCAATCCGCGCCGCTTCGATCAGTTCGTCAGGAACAGACTGTTGCACCGCTTGACGGAACAAGAACACCCCAAAGGCGGGGGCAAAGGTCGGAAGCAGCAAGCCCCACACCGAGTCGAGCAATCCAAGGTGGAACAGGAGCTCGTAGCTTGGCGCGATCAGCAGCGTCGGTGGAACGATGAGAGACCCGAGGACGACGAGCGTCATAAAAGTGCGGCCGCGGAACTTGGACTTCGCAAGGACATACCCAGTCGCGGCACAAATGAAGGTCGCAAAGATAGCGCTCGCGGACGCGTAGAACACCGAGTTGATCGCGGCTTGCCCGAACCCCAGTTCCACGAGCGCGGAGTAGTTCTCAAGCGTGAGCTTATCCCATCCGATCCCGAGGAATCCATCACCGGGCGGGAAGAACATGCCGCTGAAAAAATCCTCTCTGGATTTCAACGAGGCAACGATGAGCCACGCGAACGGCAGGAGGACCATCGCCGCGAGCACGAGCAGAATCAGATGGACGGAAAGGCGTGTAACTTTGGAGGATTGTCCAGCACTCATCGCATGGCCTCCTCGCTCCGGACCATCCGGATCTGAATCAGCGCGAGGACTATGAGGATCAGGGCTAATGCCCAACCAACCGCACTCGCGTATCCGAGGTCGCCGAGTTCGAATCCGTTCTGATAGAGGTACATCACGATGGTGAGTCCTTGGTTGTTCGGTCCTCCGTTGCCGTTGAGGAGGATGTAGGGGAGTTCGAAGAGTTGGAGCGAGCCAATCATCGAGAGCAGGACAACAAAGGTTGCGACAGGACGCACGGAGGGAAGCACAACATGGCGAAGACGATTCAATGGCCCCGCGCCATCAATCTCCGCGGCTTCAAGAAGCGATCGGTTCACATTCTGGAGCGCCGCGAGGAAGTAGATCATGTTGAATCCAACATACAACCAGAGGGAGATCAAGATCAGCGTGGACATGATGTGCTCTTGGAGCCAGTCGTATTCAAGGAGTGCTGCGTTCCCGGTGATCCATGCGAGCGTTTGGTTGACCAAGCCGGCGCGTTTCTCAAACGCGAGCGCTCCGAGGACCGCAACGAATGCGAGCCCCATGAGCTGGGGGCTAAAGAAGATGAGGCGGTAGAGCGATCGGCCTCGCAGCCTGTTCGAGTTGAGCACGAGCGCGAGCCCAAAGGCCAATGGGAGCTGGATAAAGAGAGAGCCCAGCGTATACACCAGCGTATTTGTGAGCGATTTCCAGAACACAGGGTCTTGGATGAGCAGTTCAAAGTTCTTTGTACCAACGAATAATCTGGTATCGGGTCCATAGGTCTGATTGAGCGCGAGGAACGCAGACTGAATCAGCGGATAGACCATGAACACGACAAACAGAACAATGAACGGCATAAGCGCTGCCCAAGCGAACACAACCTTGTTGTTCTTGACCAGTTGTTTCATTCGGCTTCAACCCCAGTAAATGCGTTGCGGGACATCTGACGCTGGATCGCGAGTTGTGCCCGTTCAAGCTCCAATCGCGTTTGAGCTTGGAGTTGTTCTTGATCCAGCTGAACCTGCTGTGCTGTCCATTTGAGCAGCGTCGTCGCTGAATCACGGATTTCCAGCACGGCGTTGTAGTTGTACGGTGACGAAGACCGCACAGGGATATTCGGGGCGAGTTCGATGAACATCAATCCCTTTTTCTGATTCATAAAGAATGGATCGGGCTGGGCATACACCGGATCATCCCACAACGAGCGGATCGGGGAGATGATGTCCACCATCCGGTACAACTCGCGTGCGATTTCAGGAGAGGTGTAGAGCTGGACCGCGGTGTCCCACGCTTGATCGAACTCCTGTGTGGTCTTTGGGATGCCGAGCATGGTGCCGCCGCGGACGCTGGTTCGTCGACCGCCCTCTTCAAACGCGGGCAAGGGCATGACCTTCATCTTCCCCTCGATTCCCGGCACATGCATCTTCCAGATCGAACACATCCAGTCGGGACAGAGGTACGCGATCGCATCACCATCAACACGAGACTGATGACCCGCAGCACTAAACTCGTCGATGTCCGTCGCGAGCGGGGTTGGTCCGGCGCACCAAGCGATGATCTTTGCGAGCAACTCGATATTTCGATCCGAAACCAGGGTCGGCTTGCCATCTGTGTCGAAAAGTTGACCGCCGCCTTGGAGCATCAGCAGTTCGATGTTGTCTTGCTGAGTGACCCACATCGAGAGTGGGTAATGGTCGGGACGACCGTCGCCGTTGTTGTCTTTCATCAAAGGCTGCAAGAGTTCAAAGAACGCATCCCAGGTGGTTGCTTGCGTGAGATCGATCCCAGCTGCTTCAGTCAGGTCGGCACGGTACGCGAGCATGACGGGGTGGACATCGTGGGGGAAGCCATAGGTTCGGCCGTTGACACTCCAAGGCGCGAGCGATGGTGCGTTGATCTGTTCGTAGAGACCTTCTGCTTTGAGACGGTCTGTGAGGTCATGGAACCCGATTGCTTCAGGGGGACCCATGAAGACCTGTCCAACGGTGGCCCGCTCGACTTCGATGAGGTCCGCGGTGGGGAGGCCGCTGAAGAATCCGCTCATCATGCGGTTTTTGATTGCGGGGATGCTCAGTAATGACAGATCGATGTCCTTCTGTTCACCTGCGGAGTTCGTGCGGAACTCTTCGATCATCGGCGTATACATCGCACGATGTTCCGGCGAGAACACCCACATCTGTAGATTCTCACTGGTGCGTTGGACCGAGGTAAGCAGCACAATCCCGCTGAGGACGAGCATGGACGCGATGATCCAGACGCCGAGCGAGAGGTGTTTCAAGGAAAGTAAAGCGAGTGAGAGAGCGTGTCTCATGCGATGGGCCGGACCTCTTTGGAGTGCTAACGGACGAGCTCGCCATTTTGATCAATCCGGATTGGCTTTTCCGAAGCGTATGAAGTTGTTTCAAGCACTTCAAAGTCTGTCGGGCGGACTTCCCGGTATTCTTCAGACAGAATCGACTCGCTTGCACGCGTAATCCATCGCGCCGCTTCGATGCCGAGAGACACCGCATCCTGACAGACAGCGGTGTAGCGTGGATAAGTCTGGTGCCGGGTAACAGAATCATCGAATCCAACGATCGAGAGATCGCGTGGGACCTTGATACCTAAGCGGAGGCACTTGTGGAGCGCTCCAATAGTGGACATCGGGTTTGTGAAGTAGATCGCGGTCGGGGGATTCTCAAGCTCGAGCAATCGAGTGAGCATCATTTCACCACCAGCGGTGTTGGCTTCGGCTTTTACGATCAATGACTCGTCCACAGCAATCCCGGCGTTCTGAATGGCATCAACATACCCAGTCAGACGGTCCTGATGGTCGGTGTCCATCATATTGTGGATCGCAAGGCCAACCCGTTTATGACCGAGCCCGAGTAAGTATTCAACCGCTTTGCGAGAAGTGTCGCTCGAGATCGAATCGATGTAGTTCACGCGCGGATCTTCCGATCGATCAGCGACCAGAAGAACAGGGAAGTTCTCCGCAGCGATTTTTTCGACCAGCGAAGTGTTCCCGAGTGAACGCAGCAGAATCGCACGGACCCCCTTGCGATGAAAGAACTGCGTGTAGCTCTCATCGCGATGCTTGTCCCGTGCAGCGCTGATGAAAGTGAGGTCGTGCTTTTTCTCGTAGACGCCTCGGAGAATACCTGAAAGGAGTGCCGCTTCAAAGTCACCCATGTCGGATTTGACCGGGTCTTCTGGATAGACAAGCCCGATGACATTGGTTGGTTTGAGTCCAGTCGAAGGACGGTACCCCGCGAGTTCCGCCGCTTCGAGCACACGCTTTCGGGTCGAAGGACTGACGCCCTCATGGTGATTGATCGCTCTGGATACAGTCGCCACGGAGATCCCAAGTTCATTCGCGATTTGTCGTACTGAACTCATAAATCATTCCCGTCCTAGTTCTCTGTTCTCAACCTTCTCATCGTCCGGAGACCAGAGTACATTGTAAGTACTTCGCTCTGTTGTTGCATCAAAGAGATCTCGAGCCTCGGAATAGTCCACATGGCCGTCAGCAAAGACAATATTTGCGCCACCCTCGAGTTTAAATGGATCCTCACGGCGATTCGGATGACGGTAGTAGGGGATATAGCTTTGGGGTTCGAGTGAAGTATCACCGCCCATTTCAGGGGAGCGAACATTGTTGCCCGAACCTCTCCATAGACCATTCCAGGGGTCTTCAGGTCCCTGCCCAGCTCCGAATCTTTGGCCTGGAAGCCCACGAGAACCCATGTTCGCTGCTGAGAACCAAGTGGTTAAGCCGGTATCATCTTCGAGTTGCGAAGGCCAGAATCCCCATGATTCAGCAAAGAGGAGCGTGGACGATGAGCGATCGACGGTGTTGTTGAATGCACGGCCCATCTGGTAGGTTTCTTGATTCCCCTGAAAGGTGCCCGGCTTATAGAAGATGGACTGGCCTATAGACCAGTTTGGTTCAGACTCGCCGTAGGATGCCGCCCAGTAGTTCATGGTATATGAACGCGCTGGATCTGGATGATTCGGACATTCCATCACCGAACCACCGACCGTTGGATTCTCGACACTATCCGCGGCGACATTCCGGAAGTCTTCTTGAGGCAGGTACTGGCCAATTCGATTGACATCGTACCAGACCATATTGCGTTTCCCGTTCTCGGGGTCAATCACATATGGGCCGCCGACCGCAGGGGGGAACTTGCCCTTGTAGTCATCGGAATACAACATCGTTGCGGTTCCGATTTGCCGAAGGTTCGATTTGCAAAGGACATTCCGTGCGCTGTCGCGTGCCTGCCCGAGAGCAGGCAGGAGGATGCCAATCAGCAACGCGATGATCGCGATGACCACCAGCAGTTCGATCAGTGTAAACGCGTTTCGGATTGGCGATTTGGTTGGGGAAAGTTTGTTGATTCGCATAGCAAGCTTCCTGGGAGAGTGGGAAACGATTCGTAACAGTTACATCAGTGTCTCAGAAATGATGCCCGTTGTCAAGTATCGGAGAAGATTCCAGCTTGGAAAAACGATAATGATCTGTCAAACAGTGCTTAATGAACTAAAAACAATGATTTGATACGCAAAATGACCTCGAATTCACGCTTTTTTATGTGAACAGCTTTCATTGTTTAATGAAACTGTTACGCTGTGGGCATGAAAATCAAACACTCGATCGTCCTTGCCCTCGTACTTCTCAGTTCCACTCAACTGTTTGGGTGTGCCGAGAACGATTCTCATGATGGAAGCAGCGTGGTCATCCATGCAACAGACGATGGGTACCAATTGATGCAAAATGGGGAACCATACACGATTTATGGGGTCGGTGGGACGGAAAATCTTGAACTACTCAAATCCTACGGCGGGAACACCATCCGGACCTGGGATGCAGAGGGTATTGAACCGTTGATGGACGAGGCGCACGAACTCGGGATTGCAGTCGTCGTCGGGATTTGGCTTGAGCATGGTCGTCATGGATTCGATTATTCAGATCCAGCGGCAAAGAAAGAACAGCTCGATCGTGTCGAACAGTTCGTTTTGCAGTTCAGAGATCATCCCGCGCTCCTCGCGTGGGGTGTTGGTAATGAAGTCGAGCTTGGGGGGAGCATGGACACCGCGATCCAGCAGATCAATGACGCCGCGGCGGTGATCAAATCATTTGATACAAATCATCCGACGATGTCAGTCATCGCTGAGATTGGGGATGACAAAGCGATCCGGATTCAGAATGAATGTCCTGACATCGACATGCTTGGGATCAACTCGTATGGAGGGCTGGGAAGCATTGCTACCCGTCTTAAAGAGCAAGGCGTGACACTCCCGTATGCGATCACCGAATATGGTCCGCTGGGACACTGGGAGACCGGGAACTCGCCTTGGGGATCACCCTATGAGATGACGAGCACCCAAAAAGCCGAGTTTTTAAAGAGCAACTACAACGCAACCATCAAGCCAAACCTTGGCAAGCAGTGCCTTGGTTCGTTCGCGTTTCTTTGGGGAAACAAGCAAGAAAAAACATCGACTTGGTATGGTTTGCTTTTGAAATCAGGGGAGACCACCGAGAGCGTTGATGTGCTCAGCGAACTTTGGACCAACAACAAGGTCTCCAACGGCGCTCCACAAGTCCGCTCATTGACAATCCAAGAAGATGTCGCGGCGTTGGTAGCGGGGCAGGCGGTTCACGCTTCTGTGGATACTTCGGATCCTGATGGTGATCCCCTCGCGGTTTCATGGGAAGTTGTAAGCGAATCGACTGTTGTTTCAGCAGGAGGCGATCACGAGGACGCGATCGAAGCGGTCCCCGTCAAGGTTCAGATTGTGAACGACAGTTCATGCGTAATCACATTGCCCACGGAACCGGGCGCGTACCGCATCTTCGCCACAGTCCGCGATGGTCAAGGGCACGCGGGGACCGCGAACCTTCCGATTCAGATCGTGGAATAGTGATCGGATTCTGACTTCAGTTTATGGACATCCGTTCCCGAACAGACTCAGGAACTCGGAAACATCCAAGAAGTTGAAGTTGCCTTCGCCGGTCAGATCCGCTGCTGGATCTTGCGACGAGAACATCCCAAGGAATGCGGAGACATCCAAGAAGTTGAGTTGGCCGTACGGTTCTGCGATATCTACGGCTGAACATTGCTGTTCGCTGATTACAAAGTCAAGCGAGTTGAAGTTGAACTCTTCACCAGAACCGCTGTCGTTGACGAACCGGAGAACCTGCATCCCTTGTTCGAGTTCGACTTCTGTGGTGACTGTGGTCCAAGTCTGCCATCCGCCGGTTGCTGGGAACTCGACGCTCCCGCTGACATCAACACCGTCGGCTTCGAGGTGGAACGAGCCACCGGTTGCAAGTGATGCGACGCGTGCAGTCATCTCGTATGTCCCAGCAGTCTGGACATTCACGGTGTATTCCATCCATTCGTCTTGGCAGATCCAGCCAACATTGAATCCGCCCTCGTCCGAGGCTTGGATGTCAACGCCAGTGTTGCGGTAAGCGCCGCCGTTGTTTGAAGCATCACAGTCGTGGTAGCTCTGGCCTTCGCTGCCCTGATCAAAGTCCTCGGCTTCAACTCTGCCTGGGATCACTGCGGGTTCAGTACCGAACGGAGTCTGGATCTGTTGATACACACGGACATAATCGACTTCGAGCGTTTGCGGGTAGGCCGCTGAAGCATTCGGGCTCCCGGGCCAGTTTCCACCCACCGCGACATTCAAGAGAATGTGGAACTGGGTGTCGAATGGAGCTCGGTTGTTTCCGGTATCCGATGAAGAGAACCATTGGTTGCTGTTGAGTGTGCTGAACACATTCCCATCGATTGACCAGCTGAGTTGGTCTGGTTCCCATTCGAGAGCAAACACATGAAAATCGTCTGAGAAGTCTGTGCCATCGCTGAATGAGCCGCCTCTCGATTGGTTGTTTGGCCAGCCACTTCCGTAGTGAATGGTGCCGTGCATGGTTGTTGCGGTGTTCACCGATTCCATGATGTCGATTTCGCCCGAGGATGCCCATCCGCCATATGGTGAGTCAGTTGGGAGCATCCAGAATGCGGGCCACACACCGGAAGTCGAAGGGAGTTTCATCCGCCCCTCGATGCGTCCATACAGGAAATCACGCATGCCCATCGTGCGGATTCGCGCTGATGTGTATGGTCGTCCGCCGAGCGACTGCTCAATAGCGGTGATCTTGAGTGTGCCATCTGAAACGCTGAGATTGTTCGAGAAGTTCGTGTAGTATTGGAGTTCGTTATTTCCCCAACCGACGGGTAATCCATAGGCGGTACCTGTGCCCGTCTGGGCTTCCCATGAGGACAAATCCAGTTGGGTTCCGTCAAACTCGTCACTCCACACCAACTCATACACTTGGCCGCTGGCAAGCGTGGCGGAAACGCTGAATAGGGATGCCAACAAGAAATTTTGCGTGATTGTCATTTTTTAGACTCCAAGACCAAGGTGTAACTGTTACATTATCGTACAGTCTACAGCATATCAATCAATCTGAAACTGGCCATTTGCACAAAAAACTCCATTCCATTCGGTATGGATGCATTTGGTACACAGATGAGCATGGAATCATTCAGCATGGCCTCGATAAAACTCCATAACCTGACCAAGACCTTTGATGATGGTTTGACTGCCGTAGATAATCTCAATCTGGACATCGAAGATGGGGAGTTTGTGGTTTTCGTTGGGCCATCCGGTTGTGGCAAATCAACAACCCTTCGAATGATTGCAGGCCTCGAATCGGTGACCTCCGGGACCATTTCGATCGGTGATCGTGTGGTGAACTCCGTAGCTCCAAAGGACCGGGACATCGCGATGGTGTTCCAGAACTACGCACTGTATCCACATCTGAGTGTCGGTGAGAATATGGGTTTCGCGCTCCGCATGAGCAAGATGCCAGTCAAAGAACGAGATGAGCGAGTGTTCGAAGCCGCGACGATGTTGGGACTCGAGAACATCCTTAGTAAGAAACCCGGTCAACTTTCAGGCGGGCAACGACAGCGTGTTGCGCTTGGGCGAGCGGTCGTACGCAAACCAGCGGTGTTCCTTTTCGATGAGCCGCTGTCAAATCTTGATCCGGATCGTCGAGCGTCAACCCGCGCCGAGATCCGGAGAATCCAGCGTGAGCTTGGGACGACGACGGTCTATGTCACCCATGATCATGAAGAAGCGATGGCGTTGGGTGATAAAATCGTCATCATGGAGAACGGCTTACTCCAGCAGTCTGGATCACCAAAGGAAATCTTTGCGAATCCGAAGAATCAGTTTGTGGGCACATTCCTCGGATCGCCACGGATGAATATTCTTCCAGCGATCTTTGAACCAGAATCTGGAATGGCGTTCGTTTCAATCAGCGTTGGAGACTCTGTGGTGAAACTGCAGATTCCCGATGGGCAAGTCCCGGCAGAACTCAAACCGGGTGTTCCATTGTCGATAGGGGTTCGGCCTCATCTCCTCGGTTTGATGGATGCATCTTCTTCTCATTGCGTCGAGATCGAAGGAACGGTGGTTGATATTGAACGCCTCGGATTTGCGGTTGATGTTCACATCAAAATTGGGAATCACACCCTGTTGGCTCGGCTGCCAAGCGAATGCAATCTGGATGTTCATGACTCTGTGAAACTCGGTCTTGATCCGAGGCGGGTTCATATTTTTACCAAATAGACCCTTTTCCGTCTTCTAACGAATGCCGTACAAAGCGTGAGAAAGATGCTTGGTTTCATGATCTCTCCAGCACTGGCACCAATTTTCTATCATTTCCACGATTAAGACTTGAATCAGAGCTGTAGATCGTTCATAGTAACAGTTACATCGCATGCGAAAGCGTTTCCGTGCGTGTACCCGTGTTCTCTGTGAGCACTCCAAGGAGAGACTTAACAATGAAAAATCAACTACCAATCTTGTGCACTGTTGCGATCTTGGGTACTGCTGCTCAAGCGGCGGTCGTCGGCGTCAACGATTCATCAGCCCCTTGGCTGGGATACATGAATGTCTTTGAACTCCCAGAAAACGGCGGCGGGTTCGTCTTTGGCAGCTCGTGGGGCCTCGCCGACCTCAGCGCCAGCTTTAATGACGGAGCAGGCACCATGACCATGAGCCCCAACACGATCGGCGACCCCGATCCGTTCTGGTACCAGGGCGGCGGCGCACCGGGCGCTGCTGGCAACAAGATCATGGATGCGAACATCTATCAGCAAGTCGATGACGGCTCGCTCTCAGGTACAACCGTTACCTTCGAAGGCATGATCGCATCCAACACATTTACTGATGCACATAATGCGCGTGTATTCATCCGTGACTTCGCAGCAGATTTTTCGTCTTCTGTTGATGTCTATGTCGATGCAACCGCCGGCGCATTCAGCATCAGCTTGGATACGATTGCTGATGGCACACGCCATGTGCAGTGGGGAGTTCAGGTCCAAGGTGTGAATGTCTGGGCAACCGACATCGCACCATTCGGGTCTGTTGTGTTCAACACAATCCCAGCGCCGGGTTCAGTGGCTCTTCTTGGTTTGGGTGGTTTGGTTGCGACCCGTCGCCGCCGAAACGCATAACAAACGACTCGATCGATTCGCACTCAACTACGCCGATGGACTATCAGTCCATCGGTTTTTTTCATTTTCAATACAGGGTAAAAAGTGACAAGGGCACTCGGCCACACAACGATCCCTGGGGGCACTGCGCGATCCGTAACGATGAGTTGAGATATTGTGTCTACACAGTTCGATTTGTCATGCGCCGATAAGAAGATCAGTACCCACCCAAAATACCCAAATGATGCTGTTTGAGATATCTGTATCACTCTCCATATGTCACCGATTTGTTCCAATTGGGTGGAATATTTCAACCGATCCGCTCGCTTTCTTTGATTGTGGGAGACTTGATGACGATTGATTTATGTACTGCGTACAGATAGAGTTTGTTGAATGATCCGCCTACTCACCATCTTGATTCTCATGCTTGCGGGAATCCCGCGGGTTGGTATTGGGATGATCGGTGCGCCTGCTGTGGCAGAATGCAGCGATATGGTCTGTCAACCGGTCGTGGTCGAATCGACCTGCTGCGGCGAACTGATGCCTGTTGTTGACATGGACGAGTTCTGTCCGATGTCGGGCGGTCCATGCCGATGCGGGATCACTCCTGGTGATGATTCCAATCCGTCGCCGAAGGCTCCGCTTCAACGGAGTGAAACCCAGATCACACTCGGGCTCTTTGCTGAGCCGCACCAAGTCTGCATCTGGACAGTAGCCAGAGACGATCATCCCGCACCCATGACTGGGCTTGTCGGGAATCTTCACGCTCTACGAACACACACTGAAATACAAGCCATTCTGGGTATCTGGAGAACATAGATCGGGGTCTCATCGGGGCAGTGCGCGCTGAGCGTGTTCAGCCCCATCGTGATCCTTCATTCTTGTTCATCATGATATCCAGGAGACTGCTATGGCTTATCGCCTATGTGCAGGCGCATTGACCGCTGCTTCGGGGCTTGTGTTCCTTGCGGGATGTTTCGCGAGTCCATTTGATTCCCCATCCAAAACACAACAATCGGTGCTGCATCGGCTCTCGATTCTTGAAGACTCAGGGGCGGAAATTGATTCGGTCTACAGAGATCAAGACACGGGTGCGACGCGCCACGAGATGCTTGTTGATTCGACTCCAGAGTCGTTTGTTCGCTACGCGTTATATCACAGCCCGGCGGTAGAACACGCGTATCAGCAATGGCGAGCGGCGAGCGAGCGATTGCCGCAGGTGCGGTCGCTTCCTGATCCACGGCTGAACATCGGGTTCTTCCTGGATGAAGTGGAAACCCGCGTCGGTCCTCAGCAAGCGAAGGTGGGTGTGCAGCAAACCTTTCCATGGATCGGGAAACTTCAGGATCGCGAAGATGCTGCCGCAAAGGGTGCGCTGGCGGCGTGGTATCGGTACCAAGAAACTCAACTGATGGTTGTGGAACAGGTCATTATCGCACTCCAGAATTTGAACTACCTCGACAAGGCCATTGGTATCACCAAAGAGAGCAACGCTTTGCTCCAGTCATTCGAGGAAGTGGTCCGTGCACGCTACCGCGTCGGGGCTGGTTCTCATCCGGAACTGATCCGTGTGCAGGTCGAACTTGGTCAGCTTGAAGACCGAGTCTTCGGGCTCGAAGCCCTCCGCCCCTCGTATGTCGCGAGTTTGAATGCATTGTTGAATCGATCGCCAGACTCAGAAGTCATTAGTGGAATCAGTCTCCCAAACGCGGTCGTCTCGGGGAGTGCAGAGGAGAATTCACAGTTGGCTCATGAGTGGAGTCCGATGCTTCAATCGATCAAACAGCGTGTTGAGCAAGCACGCATTGGGACCAAGGTTGCTCAGAAAGACAGCTATCCGGATCTGACCGTTGGTGTTGAGTACATCGTGACAGATGAAGCGGCCAACCCCTCGATCGCTGAGAGCGGCGATGATCCGATCATGCTCACCTTTGGGATCAACCTTCCGATTTGGAGAGAGAAGTACGATGCCGGGGTTCGTGAGTCGATTGCGAATCGGCTGTCGATCAGCCGTGAACTGGACTCGGTCGAGAATCAACTCTCTGCGCAGGTCTACAAAGCGTGGTTTGAGCATACGGATGCGGATCGGCGCCTTCGGCTGTATGAGGACTCATTAATCCCGAAAGCTCAAGAGTCTATTTCTGCATCGCTCGCCGGATTTCGTAGCGGAGATTCTGCGTTTCTCGATCTGCTCGATACCCAGCGCACGCTCTTGGAGTTCTCGATTTCAGCGGAGAGAGCACGAGCGGATCGAGGGAAGGCGCTCGCCACGCTCAACCGTTTGGTCGGACGCCCGCTCGCGACAACAGCAGAGAATTCAGCTTCACGAAAGACCGATCAGGCAACAGATGAGGATCAGCCATGAGTTCGTATTCAAAGAGAATTACCAGTACACTCCATTGGGTTTGGTCGCATATTGCTCCGGGAGTCGCACTGATACTGATTGTGCTTGCGTTGCTCATTGGGTACACCATCGGGAGTCCGTCGTCATCGCCATCCGTGGCGAGAGATCATTCTGAGCATGCGGGTTCGGCGGAATCCGGTCCACAGTTCTACACATGCTCGATGCACCCATCGGTTCGGCTCAAAGATCCAAACGCGAAGTGCCCGATCTGCTTTATGGATCTCATCCCGGTCATGGAGCGCGGAGGGGCGGGGATGGAGATGCGGCTGACGCTTTCAGAATCAGCGAAAGCGATGGCTCAGATTGAAACCGCGAGTGTTGGGCGGTTCTTCCCATCCGCTGAAACCCGTTTGTTCGGCAAGTTGGTGTATGACGAAACTTCGGTTGCCCGGATCAGCGCGTACTTTCCCGGACGAATCGATCGGCTCTTTGTGAACTACATCGGGGTGAGCGTTCAACAAGGTGACCACCTCGCTGAACTCTACAGCCCGGACCTGATTGCTTCATTTGAAGAACTCCGTCAAGCGAAGAAATCGTTTGATCAAGCCGGTGATTCGAGTTCATTCCTTCGTGACACAGCAAGCCAGACTCTGGCGGCATCGAGAGAGAAGCTTCGACTCTTTGGACTTACGCAAGAACAGATTGCTCAGGTTGAATCGGGAAACTATGAATCTGATGATCTCACGATCTACGCACCGATCGGTGGCGTGGTGACGCATCTCGCCGCTCGGGAAGGAGACTATCTCGATACCGGGGACCCGATCGCAACGGTCTCGAACCTGTCGCGGTTGTGGCTTGATCTTGAGGTGTATGAATCGCAGTTGTCGATGCTCCGTTGGGGGTTGCCTGTGACATTCACCGTTGAGGCGCATCCGGGTGAGGTGTTCGAGGGGCGTGTGTCGTTTATTGAACCAATTGTTGATGAACGGACTCGCACGGCGGCGGTTCGGGTTGCGGTGGACAACACCGATCGGCGATTGAAGCCGGGGATGTTTGCGACGGCGGTTGTTCGCGCGAAGATTGCCGCCGACGGTGCGGTGATTTCTGATGAACTTGCGGGCAAGTGGGTCAGCCCGATGCACCCGACGGTTGTCAAAGACAGTCCAGGAACCTGTGATGTCTGCGGCATGGATCTGGTATCGGCTGAGTCCCTGGGGATCGTCGGGGATTCATCCCAAGCGGTGATGCCGATGGTGATTCCACGGACTGCGGTCTTGTTCACCGGAACCCGGTCGGTTGTGTATGTTCAGGTTCCGGATCAGGACGAGCCAACCTATGAGGGACGAACGATCGAACTCGGATCGCGGGCCGGCGATTATTACACGGTGCGATCCGGGATCAACGAGGGTGACCAAGTGGTGGTCCATGGCGCGTTCCGGATTGACAGCGCGATGCAAATACTGGCCAAGCCGAGCATGATGATGCCGAGCGGCGGAGCAAGCGGCTCCGGACACAATCATGGCGGAGGTGTCGCGGCGATGCCCCAGATGAATATGAGCAGCACTGTCCCCGATGAGTTCATCGAGAGCCTACACCCTGTGTATACCGCATATCTTGATGCACAAGAACAACTGGCAAACGATGATCTTGGAGGGTTCCTCGATACCGCGAAAGCGCTTTCCACGATCGTTGCGTCTGTGCAGGTGACGGGGCTGTTTGGTGAACAACTCGGAGCATGGAAAGCTGCAGCCAATAAACTCAGGATCAGTTCACCGATCACCACGATGGATGAAGCAAGGTCCATCTTCGAACAGATGTCCGGAGCCATCCTTGATCTACAAAGCCGTTTCGGGAACCCAACAGGTGAGATGCTCTACACCGCCCATTGCCCAATGGCGTTTGACTTCAAAGGAGCCGATTGGGTTCAACGCGGGACCGAAATCAAGAACCCATACTATGGGAGCGAGATGCACCGGTGCGGAACGATTCAAGAAGTGCATGAGCCACTCGTACGACAGGTTGATCGAAGTATGGACATAACGCCCTCAATGAATCACGAGGAACCTGAACATGACTGATCCACAACCCACCACAGGTCTTGTGAATCGGGTGATCCGGTTCTGTCTGGAGCAGAAGCTGGTTGTTGCGATCCTGCTCTTTGTGATGATCTTCTGGGGGATTCTCGTCGCGCCATTTGATTGGACCATCGGCGATCTCCCACGAGATCCTGTCCCCGTTGACGCGATTCCAGACATCGGCGAGAATCAACAAATTGTGTTTACGGAGTGGATGGGACGGTCGCCTCAAGACATCGATGACCAAATTTCGTATCCGATGACCGTCGCACTCCTGGGAATCCCAGGCGTCAAAGATATCCGCAGCTATTCGGTGTTTGGATTCTCAACGATTTACATCGTCTTTGAGGATGGCATCGAGTTCTACTGGTCCCGTTCACGAGTGCTCGAAAAACTCAACTCGCTCCCCGCGGGAACACTCCCAGCCGGCGTGGTGCCAACGCTCGGTCCGGACGCGACGGCATTGGGTCAGGTTTTCTGGTACACACTCGAAGGGCGGGACGCAGATGGGAACGCGACAGGTGGATGGGAACCCGACGAGTTGCGATCCATCCAAGACTTTACGGTCAAATACCAACTCGCAGGAGTTGAGGGCGTCAGTGAGGTCGCGTCAATTGGTGGCTTTGTTCGTGAGTATCAGGTCGATGTCAATCCGGATGCGATGCGAGCTGCGGGGATCACCCTCAAGCAGGTGATCAGTGCCGTGCGGAAGAGCAACCTTGATGTGGGTGCACGAACGCTCGAAGTGAATCGAGCGGAGTACATTGTTCGGGGTATCGGCTTCATCGAGAATCCTGAAGACCTTGAACAGACGGCAATTACCGCACGCGACGGCCAACCGATCCTCATCGGCGACATCGCCAAGGTCGGGTATGGACCGGCCCTTCGTCGGGGAGTGCTGACCAAAGCGGGGGTTGAAGCCGTGGGGGGGGTGGTCGTCGTGCGATACGGCGAGAACCCGATGGCGACGATCCAGCGGATCAAAGAGCAGATCGCATTGACAGCTTCAGGTTTACCCACGAAGACACTCAGCGACGGAACGGTGTCGCAGGTTACCATTGTCCCGTTCTACGATCGGTCGGGATTGATCAAAGAAACACTGGGCACGCTCAACTCCGCGATCGAGCAGCAGGTGTATGTCACAATCATCGTGGTTGTGCTGATGCTGATGCACTTGCGGAGCAGTATCCTCATCGGTGCGATGCTCCCGATCACAGTGATGGGCACATTCATCGGCATGAAGGTGTTCAAAGTCGATGCCAACATTGTCGCACTCTCGGGGATTGCCATTGCCATCGGAACGATCGTGGATATGGGGATCGTTCTCTCGGAAAACATCCTCCGCGGGCTTGACGAAGCGGACCCGAATGAGTCTCGCCTGGAAGTCGTGTATCGTGCATCCACTGAGGTTGGTGGTGCGGTGCTTATCGCGGTGGCGACCACCGTTGTTGGATTTTTGCCGGTGTTTACAATGCAGGCGGCGGAGGGCAAGCTGTTCAAGCCGCTCGCCTATACCAAGACCTTTGCGCTGGTCGCTTCGATCATCATCGCACTCACCATCCTCCCCGCTGCCGCTCAGGTTTTGATGGGATTCCGTATCCCGATCAAGTCACTTCGGGTAATTGCCTCCTCGATTCTGACCGTCTCAGGAATCTGTATTGCGATCTGGATCCATCCGCTCGGAGGCATACTCATCGCCGCATTCGGCGCGTTTTACTTGATTCAGCCAGCACTCCCAAAGATCGTCGCGCGTGGGGTGCTTTGGTCAGCAAATCTTGTCGTCGTTGGCGTGGTGCTTGTGGTGCTTGCGGGTTCATGGGAACCGCTCGGTCCTGAGCCTGGATTGATGGGGAATGTGTTGTTTATCGGTTCCATGATTGCTGGATTGCTGCTGGCCTTCTGGGTTATCCGCTTGCTCTTCCCGCTCGTGCTTACTTGGGCACTTGCGCACAAAATTGTCGCGCTCTCACCTGCGGTGTTCGTCGTGCTCTTTGGCTCCACGGTGTGGCTCGGGTTTGATCAGGTGTGGGGCTGGTTGCCAGATGGTGTTCGCCAGAACGAGCGAATGGTGAAGGTCGCCCATTCGCTCCCAGGTCTTGGATCAGAGTTCATGCCTTCGCTTGATGAGGGATCATTTTTGTATATGCCAACGGCGATGCCGCACGCGTCCATTGGGGAAGCGACGGACATACTCAAAGAACTCGACCTCCGAATCATGAGCGTTCCAGAAGTTGAAATGTCCGTCGGTAAGATCGGGCGCGTCGACAGCCCGCTTGACCCCGCACCGATCTCGATGATTGAAACGATCATCGAGTATGCTGATGAATACATCACCGATGAGCATGGGCACCGGGTGCTCTTTGAAACCGATTCGAACGGTGGGTTTGTCCGATCTGCATCGGGCGATCTCGTCGAAGATGAAGACGGCAAGCCGTACCGGCAATGGCGCGACGAGATCAAATCGCCGCAGGATATATGGGATGCCATTACTGTTGCGGCTCAAATGCCCGGCGTGACCAGTGCGCCAAAGCTTCAACCGATCGAGACACGCATCGTCATGCTCCAATCGGGATTCCGAGCCCCGATGGGGATCAAGGTGTACGGGCCAACCTTGGAGTCAATCGAATCCTTCGGCTTAGAACTCGAACGACTGCTCAAGGAAGTGCCATCTGTGCAACCCGCTGCGGTCTTCGCGGATCGTGTGGTCGGGAAGCCGTACCTTGAGATCGAGATTAATCGGGAGAAAATCGCTCGATACGGCATCCAGATCGATGATGTTCAAGAAGTTATTGAAGTCGCGATCGGGGGTAAACCACTGACCATGACCGTCGAGGGGCGGGAGCGGTACCCGGTTCGTGTTCGATACCTTCGAGAACTCAGGGACCAACCCGAAACACTCATGGATATTTTAGTTCCCGGGCCCGATGGAACACAGGTCCCGCTCGCAGAGCTTGCATCGCTGTCGTATCGGCGCGGTCCGCAGATGATCAAAAGCGAGGACACCTTCCTCGTCGCGTATGTCCTCTTCGATAAGCAGCCCGGAGTTGCTGAGGTCGCCGTGGTTGAAGATGCGAAAGCGTACATCAACTCCAAGATCGAGACGGGTGAGTTGGTCGTCCCCGCAGGGGTCAGCTACGACTTCGCAGGATCATACAAGAACCAGATCCGTGCCGCCAAACGGATGAGCATCGTGCTTCCGCTTTCGTTGGTCGCGATTTTCTTGTTGCTGTACTTCCAGTTTAAGAAAGTCAGCGTCACGATGATGGTGTTCTCAGGCGTCTTTGTCGCATGGGGAGGCGGATTCATGATGCTCTGGCTCTACGCGCAGCCGTGGTTCCTCGACATCGATCTCTTCGGTACAAACCTCAGGGACCTGTTCCAGATCCGCCAATACAACCTCAGCGTTGCTGTCTGGGTCGGGTTCCTCGCGTTGTTTGGAATTGCGACCGATGACGGCGTCATCATGGCCACCCGTATCGAGCAATCCATGCGTGAAGAGAAACCCACCACAATTGATTCAATCCGGAAATCCGTCGTCACCGGTGGGCGTCTCCGAATTCGTGCAGCGGTGATGACCTCCGCAACCACCATCCTCGCGCTTCTCCCCGTGCTCACAAGCACCGGCCGCGGATCAGACATCATGATCCCGATGGCGATCCCGACCTTCGGTGGCATGGCGGTCGCATCGTTGACCTGGTTTGTCGTTCCCATTCTGTACTGCTGGGCGCAGGAATGGAAACTCCGTATCTCAAAGAACCCCAGCACACAACCTCAAGATCAAGGAATCAACTCATGAATCGTCTGACACTCACCGCCGTCTGTGCTTGCTGCACAGTCTTTACACCATCGGTACTCGCCCAATCCGGTCACGGGAACCATGAAGGTCATGCCCACGCCGAAGCAGATGCATCAAAGCCGATCAATACGATGTGCCCAATCGGGAAAGAACCAATCGAAGAGAGCGGCGGGCAGTCGGTATACAAAGGCAAGGTCATCGGATTCTGTTGTCCGGGATGCGATGCGGAGTTCAGTGCTTGGGACGAGTCTAAAAAAGACGAATTTGTTGCGCTGGCAATGAAGGGGGCGGAGCCGGGGATGGAGTTGGAGCATGGCCAGAAGGATAAGAAGGGAGATACAGATGCCCAAGGGGCTGTGCCTTATGTGCTCACTGCCTGCGCGGTATCGGGTGAAGAACTCGGCAGCATGGGAGACCCGATCGTCAAGATTTATGATGGGCGAGAAGTCATGTTCTGCTGCAAGATGTGTGTACCCAAGTTTGAACGAGACCTCAAGGCGTCGTTTGCAAAGCTGGATCAAATGATCATCGATTCACAACTCCCGCTCTATCCGATGACCACTTGCGTTGTTTCCGGAGAGCACTTCGGCGGCGACATGGGCGAACCCATCGATCTGGTGTACAACAACCGTTTGGTGCGTCTGTGCTGCAAGATGTGCAAGGGTGATTTCAAGAAAGATCCACAGGCCTACATATCCAAGCTCGATGAAGCCGTCATCGCTCAACAAAGCGAACGGTACCCGCTGGCCACTTGCCCAATCTCAGGTGAGAAGTTGGGTTCAATGGGCGACGCGATCAATCTGGTGTATGCGGGTCGATTGGTGAAGCTTTGCTGCGAGATGTGTGTACCTCGCTTCGAGAAAGACCCCATTCCGACGATCGAGAAGATCGATGCGGCGTGGTCTTCGGCTCACAAAGACGACTGATTCGTACGGGGTTTACTGAGACAAATTGGTTTGAAACCAATAATCCATTTGGAGAGTATTCATGACAGCACGAAGTCTGTACTTCAAAGTTTCGGGCATGCATTGCGGTGCTTGTTCTGGAAAGATCCGGGACGCGTTGCTCGCTGTGTCCGGGATTGAATCCGCGACGGTCTCCCATCAATCGGGAGATGTTGAGGTTGTTGCCGATTCAGGTGTCGAGGCGAACTCGATTGTTCAAGCGATCGCATCAGCCGGGGATTACACAGCGACCGAGGTTGAGAATCCGAACAAGGGCGCAATGGGCGTTGCTGAGGCTCATCAACATGGATCTGAGGAAGAACCGAAAGAGAGTTTGTACCCGCTCTTCTTAATCGTCGGGTTCATTGCAGGCGTGACCCTATTGGTTGCGTATTCCAATGGGGATTGGTCGATCCAGCCCATGATGCGCCACTTCATGGCCGGTTTCTTCCTTGTCTTCTCGTTCTTCAAGTTCCTTGATCCCCCCGGATTCGTCTCTGCGTATCGAGGCTATGACCTGATCGCGAAGAAGGTACCTGTATGGGGCTGGATTTACCCGTATGTTGAGCTTGGATTGGGAGTGGCGTATCTACTCGCACTCATGCCCTTGGCAACGAATGTGATCACGCTTGTGCTGATGCTTGTTGGTGCCGCGGGTGTTCTCAATGCACTCCTCAATAAGCGAGCGATCCGATGCGCGTGTCTGGGCACAGCTCTCAACTTGCCAATGACAAAGGTCACGCTCGTTGAAGATCTGACCATGGCGGTCATGGCGGCAATCATGCTACTGACATTGTGATCATACAGCTCAGTGAATATTCAGAAATTCCCAGATCGGCATCCAGTTGGTGTCCTATTGCTGATGCATTTCTAGACACAAATCCATGATCTGGATTGCATTGAGTGCCGCGCCCTTCCGGATTTGATCGCAGCAGAGCCAAAGCACGACCCTTGTCCCATTGCTATGTGGATCAATCCTGATTCTTCCAACAAACACCTCGTCGTGCCCTGCCGCATCTCGAGGTGTCAGGGCAACCCCGTGATTCAGAACACGGATACCAACCGATCGCAAGGTTTCTCTGATCTGATCAACAGTGACCGGAGTGCCCACTTCGACGATAATGGACTGTGAATGCGCCCGTTCGACAGGAACCCGGATGCAGGTCGGAAGCACCGAAAGAGTTTGGTCATTCCATATACGCCGAGATTCGAGAATCATCTTGGTTTCTTCTCCATTGAAACCTGTTTCTGGATCGATCTCCGATTCATGCTCAAAGACATTCATGGCGCACGAACACGGGAAAACCGTCGGCGTTTCGTCCAGACCATCGAGATGCGCGCGGGTTTGATCGCGGAGTTCTTGAATACCCGCTTTGCCAGCACCTGAGACGGCTTGGTAGGTGGTCACGCTGATGTTCTGAATCCCATACGCTTCTCGAATTGGTTGCAGAGCGGTGAGCATCATGATCGTGGAACAGTTTGGATTGGCCACCAACGAGGGTTTGCTGCGAAGAAGGTACCCGTTGACTTCTGGGATCACCAGAGGCACATCGGGGTCCATGCGGAACGCCGAAGAGTTGTCGATGATCGTGGTTGCTGTTGAATCGAGCATATCTCGAACCCGTCGAGCGGTTTGAGCATCGGCGCACAGCAACGCAAACTCCGGCGGACTCTCGGTAATCTCATCAAGCAACGATACAGGAAGTTGGGTTCCCATGTATGGAAGCGTACTTCCAGCAGAACGCTCTGATCCGTAGCATCGGATGTGTTCGGGTGGGTGCCCGCGGGATTCAAGAATGTTTAACGCCTCGAGCCCGACCACACCGGTCGCGCCCACGATGGCAACAGCAGGATATCGGTCAGCCATTGCTCACCTCTCTGAATGTACTCTTAGAACATCGTTCGCGGCTCAACTCAAGTAGATCGGCAAAGACCGATTCACTTGTGGGCCATCGACCGGCACCCTTGCCGCGAACAACCTGCTGTGATCCATCTTCGAACTCGATAATCGCCGCGTTCCATTCGTTCCGGAGTTGACCAAGCTCGCTCGCAGGATCAACCTGCTCGACACGCACGCTCGCCGAATCTTGGGAAACCGAAGCGATGTGCTTGACGGAGTTGACGGTAGGGCTTTGCTCAGCCCAATCCGAGATCGACTCACGGCTGATCGAGCCTTCGGGAATCGACCAGCCAAGCTTTCGGGCAATGACCAAGAGTTTGTCGAGCGAGTCTCGCCCATCAAGATCCCGTGAGGGATCCGCTTCAGCGAACCCGAGCCGCTGAGCTTCCCGTGTGGCATCGGCAAGGTCTGTTCCCGCTTCTAGAGCACCCAGTATAAAGTTTCCTGTCCCGTTGAGCACGCCCTTGATGCTTCGAACCCTTCCCAGAGCGAGCGATTCAAGCACAGGAGTGACGCCGCCGACACTCGCTGAGGCAAGCACGCGTGTACCTGAATGTTCAGCGAGTTGTTCAATCACATCGCCCTGTTCAGCGATCAGGGCTTTATTGGCCGTGACGAAATGTGACTGGTTTGTCAGGGCATTGCGCGCGATCAGGAGTGGGAGATCGATCCCGCCGATCAGCTCTACGACGACATCAGCACCGGAACTGGCAAGGGAGACAGCGTCGTTCTGTATACCACCGGGGATTGCTGCTGCGATGTCTTCGTGTTTTTGCGGTGTCCTGCACGCGGCACCGGTGATTTCAAATAGCCCCGGAAGCTGGTTGGCAAGGTCCAGCACACCAGATCCAACGGTGCCAAGCCCGCACAACGCGATCCGGAGTGGTGTTGGTAAATCCGGAGCATCCTCAGTGACTGTTTCTCCCGCTCCGATTGTCGTTGGACGGGTGCCGTTGAATCGACCGAGTTCAAATCCAAAGGAGCGTTCATGTGCGAATCGGAGCGCCTTGTGCTGGATAATCGAGCCGTCCGTTTTTAGGGCAATGTCAAAGTTGGCGTGTCCATACCGCAGCGGTGGGGGACCTGAGGACGCGGGGTCACGATCGTACAAGCCATCAACATCTTTGATCAGTCTGCAGCGATCAGCCTCTAATGCGTGTGAGAGGAAAATCGCGGTCATATCTGACCCGCCCCGTCCGAGTGTGACGGCGTGTCCTTCGCCATCCATTGCGACAAATCCGGGAAAGACGACGACGCCGTTGGTTTCAAGGGATGCGATGATCTTGTCACTGCAGACTGATACGAGATTCGCATCGAGCGGGTTTCCTTCTGCGACAAGATCAACCCCGGCGGGTGTGAGGACGCTCGCTGGGATGCCCGCTCGATCCAGATGGATTCCGAGCATGGATGCTGATTCCAACTCCCCGAGCGAAATCAGCGCGGACTTGGCCAGATCGGAGGCGCTTTCGCACAGTGAATCACACCGTTTGATGAGTTCTTCTGTTCGTCCTGCCAGCGCAGAGACGACCGCGATCACGCAGTATCCATCGCGCCGCCACCGGTAGATTTCATGGACAGCAATTCTCAATCGGTGCTCGTCGAGCAAGACCGATCCGCCAAACTTCAACACAATCAAAGGGTTAGGCACAGGAGACTCCCAGGCAATGGTCAGCAGCAATCTGCAGGGCTCGGTGCAGATCGGGAATCAGTTCATGAACACTTTCGAGCCCGACGGAGAGTCGGAGCAGGCCATCGGTTATGCCAACTGATTCGCGTTGATCACGCGGGACATCCGCATGGGTCATGGACGCGGGGTGGGTGATGAGCGTCTCAACAGATCCAACATGTTCAACGAGGGTGCAGAGTTTGAGTTCTTCAACAAACCGACAGCCGGCTTGGTATCCGCCTTGGATTTCAAAAGAGACCACCGCACCGTGCAGTCCGATGTGCTGTCTATCCGCGATTTCTTTCGCCTTTCCGGTCGCGAGCGAAGGGTGGAAGACCGATTTGATCTCTGGTTGTTCATCCAACCATGACGCGATGGTGGTCGCGCTCTGTGATTGTGACCGGATCCGAAGCGGGAGTGTTTTGATCCCATTGAGCGTGAGCCACGCGTTGAATGGTGATTGAATCGTGCCGGTGCACTTGCGGGTGAACTTGATGCGTTCGAGGATGCTCTCATCCCGCGAAACCAGCGATCCCCCAAGTGCCACCGAGTGGCCATCGATAAACTTGGTGGTTGAGTAGACCGAGATATCCGCTCCGTGATCGAGCGGGCGTTGGAGAATCGGTGTTAAGAAAGTGTTGTCCACCGCGAGCAATACGCCTGCTTCCTTGGCAATTGCAGAGCACGCTTGGATATCGGTGATTCCAAGTGTCGGGTTGGAGGGGGTCTCAATGAACATCAGCCGTGTGCTTGGGAGTATTGCGTCACGGATTTCATCGGGATTGGTCGCGTCCACGAAGGTGGTTTCAATCTGCAGATTTGACAGAAACTGCTGAAGAAATCGGGTAGTCCCGCCGTAGACGCATCGGCCGCACACCACATGATCCCCGCTCCGAAGGAGCGCCAGAAACAACGCGGATTCTGCTGCAAGCCCGGTTCCGAAGCAGACCGCAGGGGGGGCGTCTTCAAGATTACCAAGCAGTTCTTCGAGCACCGCGACTGATGGATTGGAAACCCGTGAGTACTGGTGATCTGGGTTGGATCCGACGCTGGATCGGCAAAAAGTGGTCGATTGAACCAACGGCGGCACCAAAGGGTCCCCGTCGGCGGTAAGACGCCCACGAGAAAGGCAGATTGAATCTGCTGACAACGCTGACGGAACGGTGTTTGAATGGATATCGCTCATGCTGTGAACTCCTCACAGCATCGAAAGCTTCCAGTGTTGGCATGGTTTGCAGCGACTCTGCTGCTGTTTGGCAAATCCCGCCAGAGCGGTTTTGTCCACATCGTTCCCCATGCCGGGGCTGGTCTCGGCACCGTGACTGATAGTTCAGCTCGGTTGCCGCCCGGGACCTTGTGAGACATCCCGGGACTCTTGATGCAAGTGCACAGAGTACCCGAATTTGGATCTATGTCAAACAGGTAATTGAAAAAATATTCGTGATCACAAGATGCGCTTCAGATTCATGCGGCAATTCGATCGGAGGAAAGTCCATCTCGGAGCAGCTTTGTAGCCGATTCCGAATCGACTGGCCTGCTAAAGAAATACCCTTGAGCGTATGAACAATCCATTGCCTGGAGCTGCGAGACCTGGGTATAGTCCTCAATTCCCTCAGCGACAACTTGCAAATCAAAGTTGTGAGCAAGCGAAACGATCGCGTGTACAAGTGCGCAGAACTCACGGTGATTACTCATATTGAGCATGAATGCACGATCAATTTTGAGTACTTGAATCGGGAAATCACGGAGGCAGCTCAAGGACGAGTGACCCGTTCCAAAGTCATCGATCGCGAGTTCGATTCCGAGCGATCGGATCCGATTCATGATCTGAATAACATCAACGCGCGCGTCCATGACTGTGGTCTCGGTGATCTCCAGTTTGAGATCCTCTGGCCTCACCCCGGTCTCACGGATCGTGTTTTTCAAGAGAGGGATGAGCCCGTTATGGGCAAGCTGGCGTCTCGACAAGTTCACATTCACATACACCCGTTTCTCTTGGCCGAACTCTTCTCTCCAGCGTACCACCTGCTCGCAGGCAACCCGCAGTGTCCATTCGCCGAGTAGGATGATCGATCCAATGTCTTCAGCGACGGGAATAAACTGGTCTGGCTGAATGAGCCCTAGCACGGGGTGTTCCCATCGAACCAAGGCTTCAAATCCAGCGATCTCTCCGGATTCCAGATCAATAATCGGCTGGTAGAGCAGTTTAAACTCATGATCCATGGTTTGCATCGTTGATGTCGCTCGACGCAGTTCACGCTCTAGGTCAAGCCGCTTCATCGCGGCCTTGTGCATTGATTCATCAAATAACTGCCATCTACTTTTGCCCGAGTTCTTTGCCTGATACATGGCCGCGTCTGCATCGCGGAGCATGTCGTCTGCCGACTCATGATTGCTTCCGTTGACTACAAGGCCGAGGCTCAGTGTTGAGGTGATTTCGTGTTCGTCAATTTCATAGGGTTGACTGAAACTGTCCACCAGACGCTGGGCGATGTTCTCTGCGTCACGGTTCTTTACATTCCTGAGCAAGACCGCGAACTCGTCGCCGCCAAACCTAGAAACTACATCCGTGTTCATTACATGTGATGAAAGCATCTCGCCGGCGTGTATAAGCATCGAGTCACCAAAGGCATGCCCTAAGCTGTCGTTGATAATTTTGAACCCGTCAAAGTCCCCGAACAGTACCGCGAACTGGTACCCAGGATCCTTCTTCGCAAGTCTGAGTTCTTCATCAATTGCTGTGATAAACATTCCGCGATTCGGGAGCCCAGTCAAACGGTCATGGTGAGCGAGTTGGCGTAAACGCTCTTGAGCATGTTTCAGATCAGAAATATCCGCCATTGAGCCGGCGAGTCTTGTCGCGTTCCCGTTCGCGTCCCGCTCAGCAGTTGCTCGGCAGAGCATCCAACGCGTGTTCCCATCGGCATGCATGATTTCCAGTTCGGTGTCGAGTCTTTTGATCTCGCCGCTACGGAGCATGTTCATGTCTTGATAGAATCGAGCGAGCTGCTCTGAAACAATTCGGCTGAACCATTCAACAAGCGAATCAGATATTTCATGTTCTTCGCATCCAAGGAGTTCCTTCCATCGGGGCGCGTAGTACACCGTATTCTTTTTAAGATCCCAGTCCCACAAACCGTCTTGCGAGCCCTGCACCGCCAAGCGGAAGCGTTCCTCGCTGCGGGCGAGTTCCTCGCCGCGTGTTCGCAGTTCTTGAGTTCGTTCAGCCACAATTTGCTCTGTTTGCGAGTTGGAATATTCAAGTTTGGCCTGCGTACTTGATATTTTTACCATTTCTCGGGCAGAGAAGATACACCCAATGATCAAGAAAATATCCTCGAAGAGAACCCAGCCGGCGTGCTCAATCGCTCTCCAAGGGCTTGCGACCAGCACACCGAACACTGATTCAGGCCAGTAGATAGCACGGGTCAGATGATCAACTGTGATGATCAGAGTTGCTGGAATGAACAATCGCCAATCTCTGTAGAATGCGATAAATGCAAGTGATCCGAATAGATGAAAGTGCGTTTCGATCCGCCCGCCACTCAGATGTATGAGTAACGAGGAGTACAGCATCTGAGCCACTACTATGCCGTAGCGGGTGAAAGTTTGCCCACGATGGAACAAGACTAAATAGATTGGCATTGCGCAAAGCAGTGTTCCCAGCCCAAGTCCTGCCCACACATGGATGTGGACTGAACTCTGATCTCCTGCCCATGTTCTTGGTGTGAACACCAAGGCAGTGATTATGCATCCCATCAACTGGATGACAAAGAGTACGCCGAACATCGAATCAGTCCGGCGATTGAGTTGGTTCTGGGTTTCCGTGAGTATTTGGTTTGTACGATCAAGGATCGGTGAGTGCACTGCAGACCTCCTCACTCAAGCATTCCATATCATGGGGGTTTGCACGAAGCGAGCAGCCAAAGACGCTTGTGCGTCGATGTCCAGGCTCATGCCCGCGAAGCAGAGCTCGAATGGCGATCCCCCCTGTGCTCTGGCCTTCGTGACCTCGCGAGGGTGTGATTCCTCCCCAGAACTCAAGATTGCCATCCGCATCCATCAGTCCGATTTGTCCCGATGTTGTTGCGCCTGTCGTGATCGCCAACTCGCCGCCGATATCAGAAAATGTGGTCGTTTGATGCATTGATCGAGCACGGCGCCAAAGGTCTGTATCATGCCATTCGGGTCCGGAATCGACCGGCTCATAAAAAACAATCACAGTTGAAACTTGATCTTTGAAATCAGCTTGCAATCGCTCGAGTTCAGACATTGTCGCGCGAGTACAAGGGCAACGCGGGTGGGCAAACAGTACCAGCGTCGGCTTCTCTGTATCCACGCGTAGATGCGTTTGGAAGACGGGTGTTAAGTTTGGCGGACCAATCGTTCCCGGTGTGTTCGAATAAACCCACAGAATCCAAAAGCCGGCCGCGCACAAGATCAGCCAGCATACGAGTAGAAATGGAATCAATTTTGAGGAGCTTCTCATTCGAAGAGTCGTTTCATAGGAGTATTCATCCAGAGGAATATCTATATATATTGGTCGGTTACATCGCTGCTCATGTTGCTGTAATTTCATAAAAATGTGCGATTTTGCTCGTACCGAACTGGATGAAACTGCCTAAAACTGTACCTAAAAACGAGGGGGTACTCCCGGCCGGACCGTGATTGCTTCTCGTCCATGCTTTTCGTATCAATATTGTACAGAAGCCGAGTTAAGAGATCAGTTTTTTTCAATGTTATCGGGTGATTGGCAACCGGCACATCCAGTGGTAAATCCGCATGCATGGAGTTCAGATTCGACAGCCATGGCCCAAGCCGGTGTGGATATTTGTGACTGGACATCAGCACTGTCATCGCACTACGCCGCACATGAGGAACCAGTTTGGTCATCCCGATGGTGCCATCGAAAGCACGATCGACCCGCGCGTTTGGCTTCATAAAGTGCTTGGTCTGCGGCTATCAGTAACGCGTCGGGGCTATCGGGATCAATTCGTGATCGTGCCGAGATTCCGATGCTCATCGAGGGCCTGAGTCCGATCGGGAGAGATGGTATATCCGCGACCACTCGAGATTCGAATTCTTTGATGAGTTTCCCGGCAAGTCCAGATGCATGATCAATATCTTGCAGCCCAACTACCAATGCAAACTCATCACCACCGAGGCGTGCGACAATATCCATCGATCGACTGTTCTCACGGAGAACATTGGCCGCACATTTGAGAACTTGATCCCCGATCTCGTGACCGAGCGCATCGTTGACCTGCTTGAACTTATCAAGGTCGATCGCGATACAAACCGGTTCGGCATCATTTCGTCGGCTGTGAGTCATCATCGATTCCAACGATGTCTGCATCGCCCGTCGATTTGACAACCCGGTCAAAGGATCCGTACATGCGAGCACTTCCATCTGACGAGCGGTTTCGGCGAGTTGTTGCGTCCTTCGGGTAACCGTGGATTCGAGACGGTTGTTGGCATCGACGAGCTTGGTCCTGCTGGAGAGCACCTGGGAAGCCATTTCATTAAAGGCGATCAGCAGATAATCGATCTCGTCTTCCCCAGCGGTAGTCAACGGGCGTGGCTCAGCACCGCTTGCGATTCTCCGCAGCTCACAATGGAGTTGGCCCAACCCGGTGGTCCACCGTCGGAGTTGTACCTGTGCCCACGGCTTTGAGAACGCGATCATCAAACATGTCGACACAATGATTGCAACCTGAGTCAGGTTGATCGTGTATCCACGAAAACTGAACGGGAATGCATCACTCCAGAGTTCAAGCGTCACAACGCATCCCATGGTGATCATTGCTTGCACGAGGATCAGCAGTGTGGTCCACCGAGCCCAGACCCGATGCAAGCGTCGAGTTGGAAGTGTACGAATCGATAGGTCATCTTCCGATCGAGACCAATTCACGGTGTCGTGGCGCATCATTGTCCTCCGAACTCAAGCTGGTTCTGTGTTGTGGGTTTCATTCTTCGGCCCAATCGACGACACGGGTTCGGGTGCCTGAGGCATCCGAATCAATCATGAGTCTCGTGCGTATGGTGTATGTATTAGAACCGTGCTGTCCGGTCGATACGATTTCGATCAGCATGGGTGCATCGGGTTGGTGTTCAAATCGTACATGATCAAATGCGGTCGCGCTGAGTAATCCGACGACCGAGCTGGCTGAGAGCTCGATTCGGAGCAAACCATCTGGTGGGTTGTCTTCTGTCTCAAACTCGACTTGATAGGTGGAGTACCCGCCACCAAGATCAAGGATGGTGAGGCACTCCGAATCATCCGAAACAGCCATCAACTCGCTCCCCGCGTACACCGAAGCACTCGTCGCCGCGAGAACCCCGGCAAGAGCGCCGGTTCCGACATCTACACTGAGCCGGTAACGGGAGTTGGCGACCAAGCTTTCGGTAGTTGTCTGTGAGAACATACCCCACCCATTGACCGCAACAAGGAACCGGATAAATCCACCAGATGTCCCCTCGGTTGTCGATAAAATCCCAGCAATCCCGATACTTGGAACGGTGGGGCCGGTGTTGATCAGGCCGTATCGGGTGATCTCCCAGGCGCCATTACTCCCACTCGAAGGCGGTCCAAAGAGCGGGTGGGGGAGTTGAGAAGGAGCCAACTCGAATCCCGCGTTAAGAACGGGGACACTGACCCAGCTTTCGCTTCCAAGATTGATGATGGTTCCTGAGACCTGAACACGCTGATCGGGATGGATGTCTGCATCAATGAAGAGGTTTCCATCGAGCTCGTCGGCCCAGTTTGGCTCTGATTCAATGAGGAACCGAGCAAGCCGGAGACCATCCTCAGCCGACTGCCTCGCACGCATCCTTGAAACTTCGTGAAACACCGATCGCGTCATGGTTTTGGATGAATACAGAATTCCAGTCGCTGCGGAAAATCCGACAACGGTCGCGATCAATACAAGCATCAGTGTCGCGCCTCGATCAACTCGATAATCTGGAGGGAGTGGCTTGGGTTGATACATCATGGGAGGTCCATCCGGAATCGTTCATGCAGACGAACATCAGCGGATTCAGAATCCAGATTGTTCAGCACCACACTGCACATAATGGAACGCGAATCAAGCGGATTGTCTTGGGGTGAGTTCAATGTGAGGGCCTGCACGCCTTGAATGAGCACCACCTCGTTCGTCGCAGGATTTGTGAACATACTCTGGGCGATAATTGAAAAATCATTCTCCAGTGCATACTGCACTTTCGGAAAGGAAGACTCGGGGAGCGTTTGCTCAATGATTGAGCCGCTTTCGAAAGACAGCATTCGCAGCTCATCAGAGGAAGGTTCGCCATTCGAATCCAGATCTCGAGACCACAGCATCACCCGGCTGTCATCGATATTCAGTATGCCAATATTCTCCCGTAAAATCGGCGACAATCTCCGTACGACCACTTCTCGAGCCGCGATGGTGTCGGAACGCCGGAGACCCGCGTTTGAGCTGCTCAAGGCTGCGGATACAAAGGTGACTGCCGTGACGCAAATCAACGAAGAAGCGGCGACGGAAGTCATCAACTCGACAAGCGTAAACCCTCTCCGATGATTCGCGTGCAATCTCATGGCACGGCTTCCATCGGGATCATTACGGGGAACTGCTCAGATCCAGTGAAGTTATCCTGTGTAAAGATGTTGTACACGAGACAGTTCACCGAAGTGATTGATCCAAAGTCGACGCTGATCGAGGACTCCTGAATCTCAATCCATCTCTCATAAGCTTGGTTGATCTCAGGGAGTGGATTATCTAAGAAATCGGTCAGTTCGCCAGCTTTTTGTTCGAATCCATCGAAAGAGAGTTCGCGGGTTTCGATCGGCTCCAGAAACAACTCTTCGATGAGCATTTCAGAATCGCGTGCCGCGGTGATTTTCTGCTGAATCATATGGGTATCTCTGTTCCCTGAAGTGATTGCATTCATCACAGCACAGGAGACCGACACCATGATCACGATCGAGAGCGCTACCTCGATCATTGAGAATCCATGAGCAGATTTCATCCAGCAATTTGGTTCGGGTTTCATGACGACATCACCCCACCAGCTTGGAACAATGGTAACATCAGCGCAGCGGCAATAAATCCAACAATGATCCCCATTACCGCGATCATTACGGGTTCAATGATCTGAATCAGCGATTTGATCGAGAGCTCATAATCAGATTCAAGATAAGTCGCCAACCGATGAAAGACGAACCCGAGCCGTCCGGATTGGTCTCCGCTTTCGATCATCTGTGAGACATGGTCGGGAATGGCGCGGCAATCCGTGAATGCGCCGCTCATGCGATCGCCATTCCTTGCCCGCTTCCCAACCTCCATCCACAGCTCTTTGTGCACCGTGTTCGACACAATCCCTGCGGTGATTTCAACCGCTTGCATGATCGAGACGCCCGAATCAAGCATCACGGCAAAGCCCCGGAACGCTCGCGCTTGATACAAGGTATTGAGTGTCTTGCCAAATACCGGCATCGAGATCAACGCCCGATCCCGGATTGAACTTCCAACGATAGTGGAGAACCACACGCTGAACCCAATCATGGTTGCTGACACCGCAAGCAACCACCAGAACCAGTGCGTCATCAGATGATCGCTCGTGCCCATCAATAACTTTGTGGGAAGAGGTAGATCGGCTCCCTTTCCCTCAAAGAGGGCTGTGAATCGTGGGAGCACGAAGAGCATCAGCATCAGGACAACCGAGATGCAGATGACCACCATAATGATCGGATACGCCATCGCGGATTTGAACCGCTTCATGAGAAGCATCTCTTGAGACATATACTCATGGGCCTTGGTCAGTATTGTGCCGAGCTTGCCGCTCTCTTCGCCCGCACAGACCAATGCGATCAGACCAGGATCAAACCGCGATGGCGCATGGTTTAACGCTTGCGAGAGCGGCTTCCCGTGATCCACCTCACTGGCAATATGCATGAGCACTCTTTGCATCGAAGTGTTCTTTGATTTTCCAGCAAGTGAACTCAGGGCATCACTAATCGGCATCCCAGTCTCGATCATGATGGCAAGCTGCGAGATAAACCAGGTGACATCGGACCGCTTCGCGCGGGGTGATGTAGACTTTCTCCTCATCGGCTGCTCGGTCCCGAGCCGGGTCACAAAGAGGCCTTGTTGTTGGAGTGTTTGTGCTGCTTCCTCACGGGATCGACTTTCAATAGACCCGCTTTGGAATGTTCCATCCCTCGTCTTTGATTCATACACATATCGAGCTTTCATCTAAGCACTCCTCCGTGTTCTCAACGCCGTGTGGTCGTGATCACTCAGTTCATTCGGGCATGGGACTACCGCCAGCAGATCTCGCAGGCTGATCAGACCGGTATGTACTTTGCTCAGCCCGTCCTCAAGCATGCTGGGTTCAGGAGTAACTCCATGATCATTTGAGAGAAGGATCGACTCCGAGATCTGTTCATCAAGAATCAGCAGTTCATACACACCGATTCGTCCCTTGATCCCTGTATTTGCACACGAGGTGCATCCGGGCGCCTCAAATGAAGTGCTGTTGAGAATGTATGGCGTACCTGTGAATCGGGAGGTCAGCTGATCGTTACTTACCAGAGTTTTGCATCGCTGGCATAGCCGGCCAATCAAGCGTTGCGCAAGCACGCACCGAAGCGAAGCCGCGATGAGATAGGGTTCTACGCCCATGTTATGAAGCCGTTGTAAGGATGAGATTGAATCGTTTGTGTGTAGTGTCGTAAGTACAAGATGACCTGTGAGCGATGCTTGTACCGCAAGTTCGGCAGTTTCTTGATCGCGAATTTCACCAACCATGATGACATCAGGGTCTTGACGGAGTATGGATCGCAGGGCCATCGAAAATCCAAACCCCGCCTTGTCGTTGATCTGGAACTGACTCGCCCCTTTGATCTTCCGCTCGACCGGATCTTCAAGAGTGCTGATATTCCGATCCTCGCTGCACGCTTCATCGAGCAACGAGTAGAGTGTGGTTGTTTTTCCGCTCCCGGTTGGTCCGGTGACCAGAAGCATCCCATTGGGAAGTGTTGACATCGCCCGAAGTTCGATTTCTGATGATTCATTGATCCCAAGATCATGCAGCGATGGGATCGAACTCCCGTGCTCGACCAGTCGCATCACCGCTTTCTCGCCATACTTGGTGGTCATTGTGGATACGCGGAACTCAATCACGGCATCCCCGACCGTGACCGCAAAGGCACCGTCCTGCGGAATACGGCGTTCAGAAATATCAAGCTTTGATAGAATTTTGATCCGGCTGATGATTGCCGAGAGCAATCCCCTCGGTGGCTCCGCAATTGTGCGGAGCTTTCCATCAATCCGATACCGAACAATAAACCCATCTATCCAAGGCTCAATGTGGATATCACTTGCTTTCTGCTCGTAGGCGCTTGCCAAGATCCGGTTCACAAGATTCACCACCGGAGAATCGGATGCCGCGTTGAGATCCGCGTCTTCCTGAACCGACTCCTCAACGACACGGATATCCTTGATTTCGCTTTCGCAAATCAAGTTCTGAATTGAAGATTCTGGAGCAGCAGATTCTACGGTTGATTGTACTGGGCCGAGCACCAGATCTCGAACTTCACGATTCGTGATCGCATCAGATGCGATAAAGACAACTTCACAACCCGTAATCCGCTCAATCTCGTGGGCCAGTTCAGAATCAGCAAAGCATTCGCATCCGATCGTGATCATCCCCTCATCACATGACACTGGGAGTAACTCGTTTCGCTCAAGAAACTCTCTTTGAAACACATGACTCGCGGTTGGATCGATCATTTCCGCAGTCAGATATATGTAAGGAACCATAGCCAAAGAGGCGAGCTGTGCAACAAGCTCTTGCCTTGTGCAATGCCCAGAATCGACAAGTACATCGATGAACGATTGGCGTACTTGAGAAGTACTTTTGGATGCAATTAGGTCTGTGTTGGCCGATGACTTTAGAGCATCGTCAAGCTGTGCATTGGTCATAACTCCGCGAACAACAAGTTCGTGTGCAGCTCGGACCCAAGGGTCTCCACTCCGGGTTGGGTCGCGTTGGTTATTCAATGGCAGGGCTCGCATCAAATACCCTGGACAAACTCAAGATAGATCGTTGATTCATATACCTAATCAGTACACTCTCGGGGCGAATTTCAAGGACTTCGCAGCCTTCGATCGACATCCCAACGCTCAGTGACTGTCCATTGATCATGGCAACGGAGCGCTTCCCTGTCAGGATTCCGCTAAGTTTGAGATTCGGAGTTGCCTCAAGCTCGGCGGGTTGGATATCAGGCTCAAAAACCGGAGCGTCGGGTATCGCATCAATCAGTGAGTGGGCCGCAGTTCTCATAAATGGGTCATCCGCCAGTACATCTTCCCACGAGATTTCAGATCTCGTGCTGATTGTGGTTGGTTCGAGTAGTTTGAAGGAAGGAGTTGAGTCGATATCAGGACTTGAAACGACCAATCCAACGCCTCGCCATCCAGCAATAAAGCAGGTAGCCAACCCGAGCACTGCCAGGTATGGATTGGATCGAAAAATAGACAGCATCCTATTCATCTTACTTCTCTCCATTGCTGGTCTGTAGGGGAATGATCTCCGCCAGTAAGAACACATGCCTTGCTGGATATGGCATACCGATCGCATCGTCGTGCAGATCGACCGTCTCGATTCTGAATCGCCGAACTCGGACGATCGGATCCGAAGATTGCAACGCAAGGAAAAGTTCGTGAAGTTGATCAATCTGGATGTAGAACTCCGCATCTAAGAAAACGGTTTGCGTTTTATTGTTTCCTACAGACGAGTCCATGTTGAGTGAGATATTTTCGGCGCCAGAGTCTTTCAGTACATTCGAAAAATCAAGCACGCTGCGGATTTCAATGTCGGGTTGGTCAGGTTGAACGCCTATTACCCGTGTTTGATTCAACAAAGTACTGCTTTCAGTGATGTGCCCCGCAAGATTGAGAATATCAGATTGCACGCGACCAATCACTCGGCTAAGTTTGATCGAGTACCAAGCCAACGCCAGCAACACCATCGCGAGTGAAGTACAAAGCCAAATCCGCCAACGATCAGGAAGTCTCGCTTTCAACTCATTCCCCTTTACTCATCTGTGTATCAAATGATTCAGCGGTGATTGTGAACCGATCAGGGCGTACCGCGTTTGCAGTTCGTGTCGAATCCGGCAACCTGTTCCCAGTCAGGACGGATTGGAATCCAGCGTTATGGAGATGTGAAGCGAGAATCAAGAGTTTTTCGTTGGTTTCAACAGTCCCGGAAACTTGAACAGTTAACTCTCTGGAACTATTGGTTGTACTATTTTTGAGTCTTGCCTTTCGAACAGCTTTGGCAGGCCAGGAGTAGTTGACTTCAAGATCGGACAACACGATTCCATCCACAGCGGATTGTGACACCAATGCGAGGATTGAAGATGGCGGGCAGAGTTCTTGGAGGAGTTCTGTTTCAGAGATTTTGGTGTTCCGTCTTGTGTGGATCGATTCGAGAAGGCTGGAATGTGTTGCGAGCGATTTGATGCTGGTTTGAAGCATGTGCTTTGTTCTTTGTAGCTGATTCAAATATACAGACAATCCAATCAAGGCACATAGCGATACCGCCGTGATCACTCGGATCAAGCTCACCGCTGGAGGAGTATCCTCTCTTAGCTCCGGGACTGAAGGTTCTGAGATAAAGTTCACAGAGATCATGAGGCCACCTCCAGATGATCTGTGTGCAGTAAACCAAGCATGACTAGGGCGTGATACGGATCAAGATTGTGATCCACAATCAACTGGGTGCACCATGGATGATTCAGTTGAATCTCATCAATCGAAAAACCCGGAATAGAGATGCGATCAATGACATCTCTAGATGCGCCACACGCATCGGTGTTGGAGCTGGAAATGTATGCGGTAAGTCGGCAGTTGTGCAGCAGCGATTGTTGTCCTGCAGAGATCAGAAGCAGTTCAATCTCATGCACCACTTTGGATACGACTGAGTTCGTAGGCGAAGTAGCCGGATCAGAGTCGTATGGTACCTTTCTGAGCATCAGCAGTTCGCAGTTCGGAGAGATCATCGCTAGCAAAATATGATTCTTGGAAGTGCGCACAAAAAGGGAGCTGTCAACATTCCCGCCAAGGATGTTGTGTACATGGAGGCCTCGGATACAAGCAAACTCCTCGATATCGAGATGTGCCGTGGTGAGCCCAGCCAGCACAATTTGCCGTGGGCTTGACTGTATCGTGCTGTCCAAGACGCCAAACCCAATAAGTGGTGATCCGGATCGCTTTGCTGAGAGTTCAAGGAATGAGGATTTGAACAAAGATTCAGTCCAGCTCATCTGGTTTGCGAACAGTGAGTGTAGATGTGCATGTGTTGATGATGACATTGGGCCCTGGATTGATACACGCTGGATTTCGCACCATTCCATTGGAATCGTTGACGATGCGCGTGTTCCGCGGAATGCACTAAGCACTTGCTGCGGTGAACTGCGGTCACTCACGCCATGATTTTCATGTGGGCAAGGAGTGGGGAGCACGCATGCGGTGAGCTTTAGGTTGGGTCCATCGGAACTAGATTGTGCAAAGACTGTCCTTTGGCCGTCGGTGACACAGCAGATCATCCCCGATGGTTTTATGCTGATCGTAGTTTCATCTGGTGTGAACATTTTGAAATCCGGCTCCATTTGCGAATGAAGATATCGGATTCAAGATGAATCAACTTCCCCTGAATGAGAATCCAAAACAGATTTCGCAAGCATGTGTGATGAATCGACTAGGTTGAGTATGGATCGGCATATATGTATGCAATTTGCTATGCTTTGAGCAATTAAACCCACGCATTCATGTACTTGGCAAGTCTTTTAACACATAAGTTTGCATGAACAGAGTTTGTATTTCGGAATTTTATTTGTAGAACTTTCTTTGTCGTGGTATCTACTGATGACTATATGCGATTCCTCCGGCCGAGTTGGCCGGGACATGGTGCCGCAAAGACATAGCCAACAGAGAGAGAAAGAGGTTGTAAATGAAATCGTTAAACAAAAAAACGCAAGTATGTTGTCTACTCGCCGGATCGGTCTTGCTGAGTGCAGGTGCAAATGCAGATGTTGTCAGTGCAGAAGCGAATGGGTATGGGCTGACAGCTGATATCTCATTGCTCCTCGCCAATGTTACCGTTGCTCCACAGGGGCACGCATCAGGAACCGCACCAGGGATGTTTGACGGCTCAAACTCCGTGGTCGATTTTTCAGCATTCGCAGTCGGGCTTGCAAATATCAATGCAACGCTCATTGAAGGATCGGCAAGCTCGGATGTCGATGGATTCGCAGGTATTCGGACGACGGATTCGATGGGACGCGTCGATGGATTAGGAGCGAATGTGCTGCTCTCCTCGGTCCTGGGGCTTGATGCGAGCATGATTCAATCGAACGCTTCAATCACAGGAGACTATGGATCATTGAATATGTATGGATCGTCGAATCTCGCGGATGTCACGCTCAGTATTCTTGGGGCAACGCTGGATATCGACGCCAATGCCGCCGCCAATACCGTGCTCTTTGATTCACTCGGAATTCGTGTGGTACTCAATGAGCAGATCTTCGGCGGTGACGGAATCGAAACCGCTCAGCTCGAGGTCAACGCCATTCACATCAGCTTTAACGATGTAGCCGCAGGGCTAGGTCTGCTCAATGGCGATATTCGGATCGGGCATTCGTTCGCTTCGATGACCGCAACCATCCCGTCGCCAGGTGCGCTCGCGTGTGTTCCAGCGGGTGCCCTTCTCTCTATGCGGCGTCGGCGCAGAGCTCAGTAGCACTGATTGCCCGCCGGATGGGTGGAAACCCGAGCAGGTCATCCCGCTCGGGTTTTCTCATGCGCATCCAGGCTGCTTCTTTGCTGCGCTGCATTCGTCACCGAAGGCTGTAGATCGAGCGCGGCACACACCAACGCGGATCGACTGATATCCATGGCTTTCTCAGGATTCATCTGCCGAACAATTTCTAGGAACACCTCGGATCTTCGATTGATCTCTTCAATCAGGAGACTGGTATGAACATTCCGAAGATTCATACGATCATCGCTACTGATGCCAGTCAATAGCCAGGTGCCATCAACTTCCATCCGCTCCGCAATGCGGAGCAAGAACACGGCCGGAGGTGAAGTCTTTCGGCGTATATAGCGTCGTACGGATTCGTGATTCAATCCCAGTACCCGTGCAAACTCGGTCACGCTCTGATTACCTATCAGCGTGCGGACACGATTGTTGAGTAATGCCTCTTCGGTTTCGTGTTTGCATTGCATGGGCTTGCTTTCCGAAGTGAGAAACACTCCAAGTGGGTAGTAGTGCCTGTATTCAGGTCAGGGTATCGGAAAATTGCCCCGTGTCCATTTAGTTTCTGTGTGGCAATAAACGCACAAATAAAAGTACCTCGTAATTGTGATAAACGATGCAAATATAACACACGGATGAGTCGCCTGGCGCGTGAGTGGGCCGTAAATGGCATGGTGGGTAAGAGAGTGGCAGTAGTCAGGAAATCGATCGCTAGAATTGGTGTATGTGATAAACACAACATTTTGCAACAAGTACTAGGTGGAACCCCTCGGTATCCATGGGGCAATCAAGAATCATCATGCCGTGTATGGTGAGGTCAAAATAGTGCACGCGATTCTGTTGACAATCAATAATAGTAAGGTACCATACTGTATGTGGCCAAACAAACATCGTGAAGGACGATCATGATTCCCCATTCCCCGCGTGTCCCGGATTACGAAAGCCTGCGTGCAATTGCAAAAAAGATCCCGAGTCTGGATCCGGATGATGTACGCGCCGCTTTGTTGCTCAAGAGCGTTGCCTCGGAACTCACTGCATATTTGCAGCAGAGCCTTGAGCAATACGGGATCAGCGAAGGTCGCATGAGGGTGCTCGGGTACCTACTTGAACAGGACAAACCCGCATCCCACTCAGAGCTTGCTGAAGCAACCGGTGTCACCAAGGGCACAGTGACCGGATTGATCGATGGGCTGGAGTCCGACGGGCATGTCCGAAGAGTCGCGTGCTGCCATGATCGCCGTGTTTCATTTATCGAGATGACCAAGAAGGGCGAGAAGATGCTGCAGCGAATTATGCCCGGGCACCTTGGGAGACTGTCGGAGTTGATGGATGGGTTGAACAAAGCTGAGAGGAAACAGTTGATCCAACTCCTCGACAAGGCTCGTTCGGGATTACGGCCAGAGGGTGAATCAAGGCCTCAAGGGAAGAATCAATGACCAAATCCACACACCAAACACTCAAACTCGCATTGATTTTGACGCTCAGCGTGCTACTTCAAGGGTGCTCAGGTATCCAGCATCCCTCTGAGGACCATGCGACCAAGCATATTGGGTTGCCAGCCCAGTTCTCCGAGGTTCAACTCGGTTCCGCCTCGTCCGTTGACATCGCGGATGGTTGGCTCGCGAGCTTCAATGATCCAATTCTTGAATCACTCGTTCAGGAAGCGTGGGATCACAACCCGGACCTCTACATTGCGGCATCCAGATATCAAGAAGCCGCAGCGAGTCTGCGTGTCGCTGCTTCATACCTGTATCCTGAGTTGAACGGCGGAGCTGGGGCGCGGTATCAGTACAACGACGGAGATTCAGATACGGATCGCTACACCGGATCTCTGGAGGTGTCGTGGGAACTCGATCTTTGGGGGCGGCTTCGGTCCGATCGTGCGTTTGCCCGTTCAGTCACCGAAGCGTCAGGACTCGAATACCTACAGGCTCGCCACTCGATCGCTGCGGCGGTCGCTCAAGGGTACTACGGGGTGATCTCCGCGCGTTCGCAGCTCGCGATCAATCAGCAGTTATACGATGCCGAGCGATTCACCGCAGAGACGACGCTTCAACGAGTGGATGCGGGTCTGGGAACCTCGCTGGATGCGGACCTCGCAGAATCGAGCATCCGATTGGCCGAGGCAGCGGTGCAGGACAACCTCGCGTCGATCAGGGAATCGCAGCGAGGGATCGAGTTGCTTCTTGGGCGCTATCCGTCCGCAGAAATCGACACAGCTTCTGAGGTGCTTCCCACAATTGAAAGCGGAGCATTCGCAGTGGGGGTGCCGACCGCACTGATCGAGCGTCGACCAGACATTCGAGCCGCCGAACGCCGTGTTGACGCAGCTTTTTATGATGTGGAATCTGCGAAAGCGGCCAAACTTCCCCAACTCACCCTTTCCGCGGACGCGACGGCGATGCTTGATCCTGCCGAACTGGTATCCTCGATTGCGGCGGATTTGTTCGCGCCGATCTTGCAGGGTGGGCGGCTGGAAGCTCAGGAAGAAGCCGCGAACGCTCGCCAACATCAAGCGATCGGAAACTTTGCTTCCGTCGCGCTCCAAGCGTTCCGCGAGGTCGAGAGTGCCCTCTCCAATAGCAAGGCCCTCGAGAAACGGGAGATCCTGCTCGATGATGCAAGCAAGAGGCTTCAGCGAGCGAGCGATTCAGCGATCAGCCGCTATGACCAGGGACTGATGACGATACTCGATCTCCAGCAGATCAGAAGACAAGATTTCGAGACGCGGTCGCTGCTGCTCGCGGTGCGGTACGAACAGGTCGTGCAGCGACTGAATCTCTACCTCGCGCTCGGCGGTCCGGTCGTTGGCAATCAGCCAACTGATGGATCCAAACCTACTCAGCTCGAGGAACAGGATGTGAATGAGATGATGAACAACGAACTGCATGTCGGTATTCAACACACCGAGAACGAACGCAGCGGGACCGATTCGGAGACACAACATGGCGACGAATAACACACAAAGTGGCGAACGAAACACATTGATGCTCCACCACCTTGTTTGGAGAGGGTTGGTCGCGATCGTCCTCGTCGGGGTGCTCGGATACGCGGCCTATTACCTGACAAGCGATCACCACAGCCCAGCTCCGCATCAGGTGATGGCGCCGGGTGGCGCGTTCCCAGTGAACTCGATCGTGATCGAGCCGAAGGATATTCCGCTGAGTCCGAGATTCCTTGCACAGACATTGCCCTCTGCGATCGTTCCGCTCCGCGCACGGGTGAGCGGATATCTGATGAGCCAGAACTTTGAAGAGGGGCAGGTGGTCAAGGAGGGGGAACTGCTGTTCACCATCGATCCCAAGCCGTTCAAGGTCGCATTGCGGCAGGCTGAGGCCGGGCTTCACGCGTCCGAGGCGCAACTGACCCGAGCAACCCAGCAGGTTGAACGCTTCAAGAACCTTGCAGAACTCCAGCAAGCAGCCGCCAATGAGCTCGAGCAGGCGCAGGAGTCGCAACGCATCGCTTCGGCGTCTGTCGAAACACAGCGGGCATATATCGAACAGGCCAAGCTCGATCTGGACTATACAACCATTGAATCACCCATCACCGGTGTCATCGGATTACGGAATCAGGATGTCGGAAGCTATGTGGGTATGAATACTGAATCACTCCTCGCGACTGTACAGAAGGTTGACCCCTTGTATGTCCAGTACAGCGTGAGTGAACAGGACCTCCTGCGCTGGCAGCGCATGACCGATTCGGGAGAGCTGACCGATGTTCCCGTAGAACAACTCGATGTGCATGTCATCCTCCCAGATGGTGGCGAGTTCCCGTATCTCGGACGGATCAACTTTGTTGATATCGCCGTGGACCCATCGACAGGCACAGCGGTCATCCGCGCAAGCGTTCCCAATCCCGATCGCACACTCCGGCCTGGGCAGTTCGTACACGCAGAAATCAGTGGGATCACGCGCCTGAATGCGATCACGGTGCCTCAATCTGCGGTAATGCACACCCCGACGGGCGCCGCGGTCTATGTCGTCGACGCCGAGAGTCTCGCCCAGATGAGACCCATCACGCTCGGGGATTGGGTCGGAGCAGATTGGGTAATTGAATCCGGTCTCGAATCCGGGGATCAGGTGATCGTGAATCACCTGATGCAAGTCCGTCCTGGGATGGAAGTCAGTTCATCAAATGTGGATTCAGATAATGAATCTACAACAGGCAACGATCACGAATAGAGGTATCCAAATGTTCTCTAAGTTCTTCATTGATCGTCCGGTTTTCGCGAGCGTGCTCTCGCTGCTCATCCTGATCGCAGGCAGTGTGGCCATCATGGCGCTGCCCGTCGCGCGATACCCAGAGATCACGCCACCGACGATCAACATCGACGCGGTCTATCCGGGTGCGGATGCTGAAACCGCAGCCACCGCGGTCGCTGCACCCATCGAGCAGCAACTCTCCGGCGTCGAAAATCTCATCTACTTCAGCTCAACAAGCTCCAACAGTGGTGCGGTGTCGATCACCGCGACCTTCGAGATTGGAACGGATCAGGACCTCGCAGCGGTCGACATCCAGAACAAGCTGAGTGTTGCCGAGCCGCAGCTCCCTGCGGAAGTGGTCCGCAACGGCATCACCGTCACCAAAAGCTCGACCAATATTCTTGGTGTCGCGACCCTGCTCGCAGATGACGACAGCGGATACGACGATCTCTATCTGAGCAACTACGCTACGATCAACCTCCTCGATCGGCTCCGCCGAATCGATGGAGTTGGAAATGTCCAGGTGTTCGGTTCCAAAGACTACTCGATGCGCGTCTGGCTCGATCCGGACCGGCTCGCAGTCAAAAATCTCACCGTGAGCGACGCTGTCGCGGCGGTGCGCGAGCAGAACGCCAACTTCCCCGCTGGAACAATCGGTCAGCGTCCGAGCGGATCGGAAGTCGAACTCACCATCCCCGTCATGACGCGTGGTCGACTCAGCGAGATCGCTGATTACGAGAACATCATCCTCCGCGCGAGTGAAGACGGCACGATTATCCGACTGAAAGATGTCGCCCGCATCGAGCTGGGAAGCCGAAGCTACGAGCTGTTTGGTCGTGCCAACGGCAAATCTTCGACGCTCATCCTCCTGTACCTGCAAACCGGTGCCAACGCGCTGGACACGATGAAACTCATCCGAGCCGAGTTCGAGGACGCCAAGCTGAACTTCCCGCAAGGGATCAAATACAACATCCCCTACGACACGACCGAGTTTATCAGCGCGTCGATGGAAGAGGTCATTCACACACTGATCGAAGCGGTGGTGCTCGTGCTCATCGTGGTCTTCCTGTTCCTCCAGAGCTGGCGTGCGACGCTCATCCCGCTGCTCGCGGTCCCGGTCGCTATCGTCGGCACATTCGCTGGGATGCTCGCGTTGGGATTCAGCATCAACACCCTGACCCTCTTCGGTCTCGTGCTCGCGATCGGTATCGTGGTCGATGACGCGATTGTTGTTGTTGAGAATGTCGAGCGGATCATGGAAGAAGACGGGCTGAGCCCACGCAAGGCGACCGTTAAAGCGATGGAGCAGGTGAGCGGTGCGCTCATCGCAATTGTGCTCGTGTTGTCCGCTGTATTCGTGCCAGTCGCGTTCATGGGTGGACTTACCGGGCAACTCTATAAGCAGTTCGCGGTCACCATCGCGGTCTCGGTTTCGATCAGCGGTCTGGTGGCCCTCACGCTCTCGCCGGCGCTGTGCGCGATCCTGCTCAAGCCTTCGCACCATAAGAAGAAGTTCTTTTTCTTCCGCATATTCAACGGCGCATTCGACGGCGCGACCAATGTCTATGTCCGAGGCGTGGGCCTCGCGGGACGGTACTTCCTCGTCACGCTGGCAATCTTTGGTATTCTCGTATTCTCACTCTTCCGCGTTCAACAGTCTGTCCCCAGTGGGTTCTTGCCCGACGAGGACCAGGGCTACATCATCGCTGCGGTGATACTCCCCGATGGGGCCTCACTTGAGCGGACCGATGTGCTCGCCCGACAGACGGAAGAGTTCTTGCTCGCACATCCCGCGGTGGAAAATGTCACACTTCTCGGCGGGTTGGATTTGATTTCCGGACGAGTCAACAGCACAAGTTCCGCGACGATCTTCGTCACACTCAAGCCATTCGATGAACGCAAGGATCCAGCCTTGAGCGCCCAGACCCTTGCCGGAGAGGTCATCGGGCGTTTCGGAGGATCGCCAGAGGGCATGGTGATCGCGTTCAATCCGCCAGCCATCCAAGGACTCGGGATCACCTCAGGCTTCGAGATGCAACTCCAGCAACGCGGCGGCGGAACAATCGCCGAACTCGCCGAAACGAGTAATGTGTTGATCGCCGCAAGCGCAGAAGATCCGGATGTCGTCGGTGTCCGCGGGACTGTGCGCGTCGCAGTGCCCCAGCTGTTCGTTGAACTCAACCGCGACAAAACCAAAATGATGGGTGTCGAGATCAGCCAGGTGTTTGACACACTGCAGGCGTACTTCGGCGCGTTATATGTCAACGATTTCTCGAAATTCGGAAGAATCTGGCGCGTCCAGATGCAGGCGGAGACCGAATACCGTGACAACCCGCAGGACATTAACCGGGTCTATGTTCGCAACAAAGACGATCAGATGGTCCCACTCTCTGGGGTGGTCAACTCAAACTTCCGGACCGGCCCCAACATCGTCACGCGATTCAACGGCTTCCCCTCGGTACAGATCAACGGCGCCCCCGCACCGGGCGTGAGCTCTGGTGATGCGATCAACCGGATCGCTGAACTCGCGGAAGAAAAACTCCCGACCGGGTACGGCTACGAATGGAGCGGTGAAACCTACCAAGCACTCAAAGCAGGCAACCAGACACCAATTGTGCTCGCGTTTGGACTTGTCGTCGTCTTTCTTGTGCTCGCCGCCCAATATGAGCGATGGTCGCTCCCGATCGTGGTGCTCCTCGCGGTTCCCATTGCGGTTCTCGGCGCCTTCATCGCGATCGCATTCCGTGGGCTCGCGCAGGACATCTACTTCCAGATCGGATTGCTCACACTCGTCGGACTCGCGGCAAAGAACGCGATCCTGATCGTCGAGTTCTGCATCGACAAGGTGCGTGATGGAATGGACCCTATGGAGGCGGCTCTCGAAGCAGCCCGATTACGCTTCCGCCCGATTGTCATGACCTCGATGGCGTTCATTCTTGGTGTGGTCCCACTGGCGATCAGTTCAGGCGCTGGTTCAGCCGCGCGACACAGCATCGGTACAGGTGTGATCGGCGGGATGATTGCATCCACCTTCATCGGTGTGTTCTTTGTACCCGTCTTCTTCATCCTGATCCAGCGGATGAGCACGCGTTTAAGCTCCGGCAACAGCGAAGCGATCGAAGAAAACGGTTCGGCAGAGTAGTACCAAGCAGGCGCGATCAGAACTCCACAGGGCCAATATGTCGTTCCATTCAGACGCATCACACAAAGTGTGATGCGTTTTATTGTGATGCTTTCAATGTTGCAAGGTGATGGTGCAGAACGATTTAGCGGCGATTTCAAGGTGGCTGATTTCAAAATGAAATCATATTTCATGTACGCTTCAGCCTGATTCCATACCCAGGCACCAATATCTCTACATAGCCGGTCGGGAAGTCCGCAATCCGGCACCAAACAGCCCGAAAGGGATTTACAGAAAGGGGAATCAAATGAACACAACCAACACAGCACGCCTCAAGGAAGCGGGCAGACCGCTCTGGGTACTGCTCTGCCTCTCGGCCCTTGCGGGATCGAGTGTCGCACTCAGCGCGTGCAACACCGTCGAAGGCGTCGGGCGCGATGTCGAGTCCGTCGGCGACTCGGTGGCTGACACCGCTGATGACGCGAAGGACTGATCAGTCTGATGGATTGTTTGCACTATGAGCAAACTTTCATCCGCCGATCATCGGGACCTCATATGAGTCCCCGATAGTACAAGTGAGACCCGGGTACAGGACTCGGAACTCAGACAGAAAATCATACAACCTCGGGCACCACAAGGACCCGACTACGAAAGGAAAGAAATTATGCTTCAATGGGCACTTACATTCTTCATCGTTGCGATCATCGCTGCAGTCTTTGGTTTTGGCGGTATCGCCGCCGGAGCCGCGGGCATCGCCAAGATCCTCTTCTTTGTATTCATCGTCCTGTTCTTACTCTCACTGCTGAGCGGTCTCGCTCGTCGCGGGGACAAGTCAGTCAAGATGTGATCGTGCGATCGCATCCCGATTGAATACATTTCAACATTGTTACACTGCGGGTATCCAGCTTTGGATACCCGCACAACGAAAGGACATGCCATGAAAAGCAACACGAAACGATCACTCGACGCCAAGGACCTCCTGCGTCTCACAGCCCTTGGTCTGATGACCACCATGCCTGTGCTCGCGTTGACCGCGTGCGACAACAACGATGGTCCAGCCGAGGAAGCGGGCGAAGCTCTTGACGATGCAGCGGATGATGTCGGGGACGCCTTCGACGACGCCGCCGATGAAGTGGACGACGCAATCGATCCATAAAGCATCATCATCATGACCAAGTCCTGATTTTGATCTTGAATTTAAAACCCAAACCAAAGGAGAACTCCAATGGAAACCATCACAAACCTGAACGAAGATACGATCAAAGGCATCCAGAACCTGATCTCGATCAACATCGACAGCTCAAAGGGATTCACATCCGCCGCAGAGCATATCGAGAACGATCAGATCGCCAACTACTTCCGCGACTGCGGCAAAGAACGTCTGCGATTCGCCCATGAGCTTCAGGTCGCGACCGCGATCAACAACGAGAAGCCCGAGGACGACGGTTCGCTCAAAGGGACCGCCCACCGCTGGTGGATGGATATCCGAGCGACCGTGACCGGTGGTAACGAGCACACCGTGCTCGCCGATGCCGAACGAGGCGAAGACGAGATCAAACACCTCTACGAGAAGACTCTCAAGGACACCACAGGCAGTCCGCTCAATGCCGTCTTGCAGAGTCAGTATGCACTCGTCAAGAAGCGTCACGACCAGATCCGTGACATGCGCGATCAGCGAGCGTGAATCAGTGATTCTCGGGCAGTGAATCTGCAGTCGGTAAGACTGCTGCAACGCTGCTGATCCGAAGACAACCAATGTCCCCTGGCGGCGCGAGGTTTTGTATGAGCCTCCGTCGCCTTTTTTCTATATATACTGTACAAGCATTTCACGATCTGCATGAATCCATTCGTGCACAAGGAAAACGAACAATGTGGTTCATTCATCTCCTCTGGTACCTCGGATCACTTACTGTCATTGCGGCAACACTACTCTCTGTCCTCCCGGGTAAATCATGGTGGATGCGTATCTGGGACTTCCCACGCATTCAAGTCCTCTGTGTTGGGTTGGCTCTCCTTCTTGCCGCCCTTCTCCTATATCCTGAGGATTCATCATTGAAGATCGCGTGGGTGGTGGTGATGATCATGTTGAGTCTCTCCATCATCCAGCAGCTCAGATGGGCCGCACGGATGACCCCGCTCATGGCGCCGGAAGTGCGAGGAAGTGAACATTCCAACTCAGACGGAACCCAGAATGGTCGCGTTCGAGTCGTTGCCGCGAATGTGGATTACACCAACAGCAAACGACAATCCGCTATGGAGATGTTGGTCGAATCCGATGCGGATTTGATGGCGATTGTGGAAGTTGATGCGCAGTGGGATGGGCTAATTGAATCATACAGCGAGACATATCCGTATCGTGTCACAGAGTTCCGTGAGAAGGGGCGTGGGATTGCCCTGCTCTCCAAACTCAAGCTCGTAGAGCCTGAAATCCAATACCTCGTCGAGGATGATCGACCTTCTATCTGGGCGAAGTTGCACACTCATGGAGCAATCATCGGCGTATGTGTACTCCATCCCCCTCCGCCTGGACTCAAAAAGCGATCAGGGGATGAACGCGTGTCAAGCAAGCCAAGAGATATCGAGCTCATGATTGCCGCGAAGCGAATCGCGGATTCAACGATCGAGCACTGGATCATGGTGGGGGATTTCAACGATGTTGGATGGTCACGGACAACAGAGCAAGCGAAGCAGGCCGGCGGCTTGCGAGATCCTCGAATCGGGCGAGGGATGTACAACACCTTCCCGGCGAATCGCCCGCTCCTCCGCTATCCGATCGATCATGTGCTGGTGACCGATGCGTTCAGAGTGGAGCGTCTGACCAGGCTGAAGAACATTGGTTCAGACCATCTTCCGTTGCTCGCGGAGTTGTGGATTGATCCATCGTCATAAATCTGGATTCGATTTTCGAAACCACGCCCGGACTATGAATGAAATCTTGAAAGTACTGTGTTTTAAGTCTTCGTAGAAGAGTTAGACGATGCTGGATCATTTGTGGTACCCAGTGAGTCAAGTAGTGTTGAAGCGATTCCGGCGGCAGCAACACCTCGGCTGATCATCTTGAATGACTTCTTCGGTCCGATCAGTGACAAGACCAAGAGGGCCGCGGACCCGAAGGCTATGGGGTTCTTCATTCCCGCTTCGATCGCGGTGTCTTTGAGTGTATCAAGTCCATCGAGCAACCCCTCGTGATCTTTGCTTTGATCTTGTTGTTGATCGGGGTCTGACGATGCCGCGTTGTCCAAACGGTCTTTCGCGTCCTCGGCTTTCGCCTTCGGTTCCTTTGATTCGTCCGCAGGACTCACATCACTCTCGGATGGTGCCTTCGAATCAGCTCGAAGAATGTAGTACACCGCTGACAAGAACAGGCACGCGATTAAATACGCACCCCCGATGATGGCCAGTGATCCTGCCCATCCAATCTGGTCGCTGAGTGCGATCGCCGCTCCCGAAGTGGCCAACAGCAGTCCGACCACTGCCATGAATGCGATCACAACCACGGCGACAGAGCCGATGAGCAAGCGGGTCAACCGCTTGCTCATCAGCTCCGCCTCGGCGCGGAACAGTTCTGATCCGCCCTCGAGTATCTCCTTTGCTCGCCAAAATATCATGGGTTATTTCCGAGCCAAGAGACGGCCGGCGATCACGCCAGCACTTAGTGCCAAGATAATCGCTGTGGTTGGTCGCTCTGCAACCTGTGCACGGACCGACTGATGACATTTCTTGGCGTTCTCACCAAAGGACTTGGCCATTTCCCCAGCGGACTCGGCACCGGTCTTGACCACCTCGAGTGCGTGCTGTGTCGCGTGGGTTGTGAGCTGGCTCGCGTCCTCTTTGAGGACATTGAGATCCTCTCGGACCGCCGAAGCGTCACTCTTGAGATCGGTGAGACCCTCTCGGATATCCTTCGAATCGTTCTTGTTGGTTGATGACATGGTTGCTGATGTGTTCTGCATGGTATTTTCCTTTCTGCAGTGTGTGTGAATGAATGGTGACTTATCTGCACGCTTATCGCGTGCGTGGTTTGTGCTTTGTTTTTAATGGGACATGGTCCTCGCGCTCATGGTTGAGTTCTTCGCGTTCCTTGCTGCGGAAAAACATCGCCCACACGACCGGGTTGCCCGCGACGGCAAACACCATCCCGAGCCCAAGGACCAGCAGCGCCTCGTCGAACCCCCAAAGTGCGTAAGTTGCTGCGCTGATAGCCATCACGGCCACCAGAGAACCAGCGGCGAGGATCAGGATCTCCTTCGAGCGAATCCTCGGATAGGCCGGTCGCCCGTCAGGAGAATCCTCTCGGATGCGTTCCTCCATATCCTCAGCTTTGTGTTGCTCAGTCTCCTCATTCATCAGCTCACTTTGTTCTGGCGAGATGGGGACATGAGGCTCGGTCGGAGTAGTAGTAGAGTGTTTCATGGGTAGCTCCTTTCACGAAGTGGGTACCATCTGTTGTCTGAATCCCCGCCGAGAACTCTCGCTCCCGGCGGGTTTATGTGTGTGCTGTGGCCTGCACATACAAGAGGCGTTAATCTACCCACGCCGGCGTCATGTCATCCCACAGTGCCCAGGTGTTCGTATCCTGATTCACATTCCACGCGGCGGTGTAATCCCGCCCATCGATGCTCGCAGTCCGGCCTTGGATGCTCACGCGGTCACCCTTATTCAGTTCAAGGCCCTGACGATCAATGAACCAGTTCGGGCCGAGGATGACCTCCCGATTTCCTTCGGGAGTCTTGATCCACATCGAGGTCGCGGTGATCGCACCGTTTTCAAGTGTGGCTGTATCCATGCGGACGAACTCACCGCTCATGCGGACAGACTTGCCCTTCGAGAACTTGGTCACCAGTGCAGAGTTCTTGCTCCACGCGTTCCCGGCTAAGCCGTCATTCGATTTCGAATGCCCGTTCATGCCCTGCCTTTCGCTGCTCGAGAAGTTTGGTACTGCCAGATCAAATCGTTGGTACGCGTTCTCGAGCGATTTCGCTGTCCGGAGCGTGCTGAGATCCTCCGGCATCGGCTCTGCCTTACCGAACTGTGCCTCACTTGATTCACTCCACACAGTCATATCCGCGGCGATGTGCATCGCTGACCATGGGACCAAACTCACATCATCGCCCAAACCAAGGAAGTTGTCGTTTGGGTCAAACCCGAAGAACGCGACGCGTCCTGATGTGGTTTCAACCACGGCGTTCTGAATCTCGCCACTGGTTGATCCACCGATCTCGACATTCTTGCCGATCAGGTCCGAGAGGAGTACATACCGTGCCGTCTTGTGGTTGGTCGACTTCCAGTACACACGCCCATTGGTGTCACGGAGTTTGATGTCCTTCCCACCAAGACGCGCCTCGGTCGCAATCAAACGCCCGTTATGGTTCGCGGCGACCAGCTCAATGCGATCATTGGTTGATGGAGTATCGCCCAAGCCCATGATGTACCATGAAGGGCCGAGGACAACCTCGCGAGATTTTCCGTTCTGATCATCGAAGGAAACGATGATATCTTCTGCATTTCCTCGCTCATCACGCTTAATTTCCTTGACAGTCCCGTTGAGCTTCATCGTCTTCGAAGACGCGAGATCCTTGTCGCCATAGCTTTCGGTATCCCAACCATCCACCACACCGGTGATCTCGTCCATCCAGCTGGACTGACTCAAGTCATTCCAGTTGTCAGGAAGGAACTCGATCTGACGCTCGGCCTGCTCCTTAGTCATGCTGATGCTAAACCGTTCGTCGGTTGATGAGTAATCAAGCTTGTTGTACTCAGCAGCGAAGAGGTTTTCGCCCATAGTCAGGATCCCGCCGTATCCGATGACCGCAAATGCGACGCGACCGGTGCCGCGATCGATGATTAGGTCGTCGATCGATCCAACTTCTTCATTATTCAAACCCATCACGGTTGCACCCAAGACCTTATCCGAGCGGACCAGTGTCAACCAAGAATCTTCCTGATGCTGGGATTGCATCCGTTGCTTGCGATCCTTCTGGTGATCTGGCTCAGCATTGATTGCCATTGCAGACCCCGCACTCAGTGAGAGTGCCAGTGCAGCCCCAACGATGGTCATTGAGCGGGTAATAGGACGGTTCAGTACTGTATTTTTCATGGTGGTATTCATTACTCTACCTTTCGATGGGCCGTGTGTTGTGCATGCGATTCGGTAAGGCCCTGTCCCGTTCGCATGTACATATATTGGGGGTCGCACCTGAACCCACCATGATCGATACATGAAATCGAACTCATTCTTGAATGGAGTTTGGAAACACCGAGCTTTAAAGGTATTGAAAGGTCTCAGATCGCGCCGCGTACTTATTCTGCGGCTTCTCTGTCCGTATCAGTTTCTTGCCTATCCCGGATTTCTTTGGGATTGGGTGCCTCGCTATACGAACCGCTCATGGTCTTCGTTGCGATGGCCGTGATCGCCTGGAGCAAAATCAGCAAGGCGATCGCGCTGGCTACGAGAAAGATGACACTGATCGCGTCCCAGCGTGATCGACCATTATTTGATACCAAAGCAAACCCGCTGAGCAGGGCAATGGCACTTACGGAAGCAACGAGTGCTCGCAGTTTGGCTGATCGAGAGGCACGGAAACGCATTACAGTCAGTATTGGCTGTCTGCATGAAAGCACTTTAAACTCTGGATGAAATATCCTTCATCATCCAAAAAAAGTCCCCATTCTATGGGTGTTTTATCAAAAAAGGGGGGTTCAGGAATTGTCGGTGGATACCCAAGGCAGCTCAATGGTGAATGTGCAGCCTTGTTCTTCGTTGTTCGTTGCGGTAATCGATCCGCCGTGCAGCTCGGCGATCCCCTTCGCAATAGCCAAACCCAAGCCGTGACCACGACCAGAGCGATTCGAACCCTCTACACGCGCGAAGCGATCAAACACCGTATCGATCCGGTCAGCCGGAATGCCAGGTCCTTCGTCACGCACATGAATCAAGACCAGATCCGCACTCTGCTCCAGTTGAATCCGTACCGTCCCCCCCGCAGGACTGTAGCCGATCGCGTTGCGCACCAAATTATTGAGCATCGTGATCAGCAGATCCGGGTCGCCACGGACGGCCAGTGAGATGGAATCCTCATGATCCATGAGGACCGGATCAAGCTCGATCGCGTTCTGGTGCGCCATCGCAACGCAATGATCCATCGAATCCATAACGAGGTCGTTGAAGGCCAGCGCGATTCCTCCAACTTTCCCGAACCCGTCCTCGATCCGCGTAAGTGTCAGGAAACTCTCGATCATCCGTCCCAAACGCGACATTTCATCGCGGACGGAATGAACAAACTCTTTCACTTCCTCGTTGCTTTCATCAAGATCGAGCGTCTCAGATTCAATCTGCATGATCGCGATCGGGGTCTTGAGTTCGTGGGAGACATTGGACAGGAACCGAGCTTGGGATTCAAAAGCGTTGCGGATCTGTGTTCTGGATTCATCAAGCTGCGTCACCAACTCCATGAGCTCGGTGCTGTGCTCCTCAGTCTTCAACGGCTGTGACAACGATTCTGGCCCGAGACCCTCGATCAGTTCGCCAATCCGGACAAGCGGGGCCACGGCGATCCCGGATATGAACCACCCAGCGATCAACGCAAGAAATGGTGCCGCGAAAGAGGTCAGCAGCAGGGTCTGGCCCATCTGCATCACACGCGATTGGGCATATTGATCATCAGTCGCTTGGAATACAATGTACGCTTTTCCATCGCGACCGACGACGCGTTGGAGCACGACAATCATATGATCCCGATCAAACTGTGATGGGACCTTTGACCAATACACATCCGGAAGAATCACCGCCCCCCGGTTATCAATCGCTTGCTGGATCGAGTCCAGATCAGGCTGCACAACAGCTCGTCCCGGCTCCAAGATTCGACCGCCTGTGGTATCAAAGACATCAATATAGTACGAATGGAAATCGACCTGTTTGAGTTGGTTGGATTCCATAACCTGCAGCTGCTCTCGTGACAGGTCGGGGAGCCGTGTCCTGATCTCTCTCGAAACGCTCATAGAATGACGCTGAAAAAACTCATCGAATGACCAATAGATCGAGTTGCTGAGAAATACCCACACAACAATCGTGCTCACCCACTGGATCAGCGTGAAGATCAGCACCACCCAAAGCGAGAGCTGAACGCGGAGCGAAAGCCGAAACTTCGAACGCTGATTGGGATCCAGAAGCCGGTGCACAATCAGTCCATCACGCCAAAGCGATACCCGGCCCCCTTGATCGTGTGGAACAACTCGTGTTCAAAACCACGATCGAGCTTCTTTCGCAGCGAGGACATATAGACATCAATGACATTGCTGCCGGGCGAGTAGTTCATGTCCCACACCTTCTCGGCGATCTGTGCCCTCGAAAGCACACGATTTGGATTCCGCATCAGATACTCGAGCAGAGCGTATTCCTTATTGGAAAGCTCGTGTTCCTTCTCTCCGCGTTTGGCCATGCGTGTGTATAGGTCCAGTTGGATATCGTCGCATTCAAGCAGCCGTCCCTCCGAGGCTTCCCCTCGACGGAGCAAGGCACGGATCCGCGCCAGCAGTTCCTCAAACTCAAAGGGTTTGGTCAAATAATCGTCCGCACCCGCATCGAGCCCAGCGACCTTCTCGTCGGTTCCAGATAATGCAGTCAGCATGAGGACCGGGGTCTCCACGCAACGACGCCGGAGGTTTCGACACACATCCACGCCGTCTCGATCCGGGAGCATCAGGTCCAGAATGATGAGGTCGTACGGGGTCGGTCCCACAGCGAGCTCTTCACCTTCAAATCCGGACTTTGAAACATCAGCCGCATAGCCGTGGCTATCGAGGCCCTTCTGAATCGCGCCAGCCATCTTCGGGTTGTCTTCAATGATCAGGATCCGCATGGGGCTATTGTATGACGATTTCCATCCCCGACAACAAGATATTTCTTGCGAACTCACTGATCCCCAGGTGCTCAGAGACGATGTAGAATGTTGCGTGTAGCCCTTAAGAGGTAAGGAAGTTGTTTTTTCGGTACTAGAACCGTGCATTTGCTCAAGCACGCCTCGCCTGATTCGACTCTCATTCGGATCAGTCAGTAGGTCATCGGTGGTTGAAATTAAAATATATTCATTCCCGGTCGATGCGCACCGTATAAATCGGATGAGTTGGATATGCGATCCATGGCACGACAAATCTTGAAGCACTGGGGATCGCTCCTGATCAACCCCAGCAACATCCAAGTACTCCCAGATTCGACCCGCATCTTGTGTTGTACAATGCTCAACCATTGATTTCATCACAATGCAGCACACCCGTGGTGTTCTTCACGAACTCTCAAGCCTGCTCTGACCTACACTCCTTGATCATACAACACCGCGTATCCAATCTCGATTCAATCAATATCCAGCCGTCGATCGCCGTCGAGTATTCGCGGCAATTGTGCTAACGCTCCCCTGCATCGAATGCAAAGGGACCTGCTGCACCGGTCATCGAGGTGTTCTCCTCGATGACGGATCGATCCTGCCATTCATCGATGATCGATGCCCCCATGTCTCCGCCGAGGGGCGATGCGGAATCTACGAAACCCGACCGCAAGGGTGCCGAGATTTTAACTGCTGTGACCACCCCAGCTATGTCCGGACACACCCACATGTCGCGGCTCTACTCTCAATCAACGGCATCACCGTCGCAGAAATCATGTAGTTCGTCGGGCAATCCATAGCGATCTTCGGATCATCGCCTAAGACCAAGATTGCGCGACCGCTTCAGCGATTTTGATCCCATCAATCCCAGCGGAAAGAATACCACCCGCGTACCCAGCCCCTTCGCCAGCGGGGTACAAGCCCTTGGTATTGATGCTCTGGAAAGTCTCGTCACGCTTGATCCGGATGGGTGAAGAAGTTCGTGTCTCGACCCCGGTCAGCACCGCGTCGTTCATGTCGTAGCCACGAATCTGTCTCGCGAAAGATTTGAACGATTCACGGATCGCTTCGATCGCGAAGTCCGGCAGGCAGGTCGAGAGATCTGTCGGCGTCACGCCGGGTTTGTAGGAAGGAATCACATTCCCCAGTGAAGTGCTGGGTCTCCCAGCGATGAAGTCCCCGACGCGCTGAGCGGGAGCCGCGTATGTTCCACCACCCGCTACGAAGGCTGCCGATTCCCATTTGCGTTGGTAATCGATCCCCGCGAGCGGTCCATCAGGATAATCAACCTCAGGCGTAATCCCAACGACGATCCCCGAGTTCGCATTCCGCTCCGCACGCGAGTACTGACTCATTCCGTTGGTGACAACCCGGCCCTCCTCGGAGGTTGCCGCGACAACCGTCCCGCCGGGACACATGCAGAAGCTGTAGACATCGCGTCCATTCTTCGCGTGGTAGACCAACTTGTAGTCCGCAGCACCCAAGATCGGATGCCCCGCATTCTTCCCGAACCGCGCGACATCAATCAACGATTGCGGATGCTCGATACGAAACCCGAGCGAGAACGGCTTGGCCTCTATGTACACCCCCCGGTCGTGCAGCGTCTGAAAGGTATCGCGTGCACTGTGTCCGATTGCGAGCACCACATGATCCGATGCAATCCGCTCGCCGCTGGAAAGCACAACTCCACGAATCTGCCGCTCGCCATTGCTCTCGGTTTCAATATCAAAGTCCGTCACTCGGCTCTCAAACCGGTACTCCCCACCAAGGGACTCGATCGTGGCACGCATGTTCTCGACCATCTTGACCAATCGGAAAGTCCCGATATGCGGATGAGCCTCGGTTAGAATTTCTTCAGGAGCGCCCGCTTTGACAAACTCGGTCAGCACCTTTCGTCCCAAGAACCGCGGGTCCTTGACCTGGCTGTAGAGCTTGCCATCTGAAAAAGTCCCCGCGCCACCCTCGCCATATTGCACATTGGATTCGGTGTTGAGAATCGATTTACGCCACAAACCCCAAGTGTCTTTGGTGCGTTCACGAACAACCTTCCCACGCTCAAGAATGATGGGTTTATATCCCATCTGCGCCAGCAGCAACGCCGCGAACAACCCAGCCGGACCCGCGCCGATGACGATAGGGCGTGATGTGATGTGTGCCGGTGCCTGAGCAACAAAGCGATAGTCGATGTCCGGGCTCGCCTTGATTTCATGGTCGTTCTCAAAGCGATTGAGTACACCCGCTTCATCCTCCACTTCCACATCCAGCGAATACACGAGCATGATCGCGTGCTTTTTGCGAGCGTCATGGGCTCTTCGGAAGACCGTGCATGAGATCAGCTGATCCGGCGCGATGCGGAGCCGAGCGATCACCGCTTTGGTGATCGCTTCGGGGGCGTGATCGAGCGGGAGTCTGATTTGGTTCAAGCGGAGCATCGATAGAGAGCATATAGCGTCATCGGCCGAACATTCCAGATGTGCAGTCGTCCATCTCAACTCCAGCCCCGTCAATCACTGTGGGTGATATGATCCGAGCACTATGGAAAATACACTGGATTTCGGAGTTGTTGGTCTTGGAGTGATGGGGCGAAGTCTCGCCCTCAACATGATCGATCACGGCATCAGCGTTGGTGGAGCGGATCTATCCCCAGAACTGATCGACCTGTTCACCACCCAAGGCGGATCATCAGCCCGCGGATTCGCATCCGCACACGACATGGTCGCATCGCTCCAGCGTCCCCGAAAGCTTCTGATCATGGTTCCCGCAGGACCCGCGGTGGATTCGGTCCTCAGCGACCTCTACAAGGTGCTCGAGGCGGGGGATGTTGTGATCGATGGCGGGAACAGCAAATACCAAGAAACCCATCGCCGGATCGAAACCGCCCATCAGCACGGAGTCCTCTATGTCGGAGCCGGGGTTTCAGGAGGCGAGGAAGGGGCACGACACGGCCCCAGCATCATGCCCAGCGGTTCAGAAGAGGCGTGGGAACTGATCGCGCCAACCCTCCAATCCATCGCGGCTCGCGGTCCCGATGGACACCCATGCTGCGATTGGCTCGGTGGTGGGGGCTGCGGACACGCCGTGAAAACAGTCCATAACGGGATCGAATACGCGTTCATGCAAGCGATCTGCGAGACCTACGCGCTCCTCAGCAGAACCGTAGGCATGAATCCCGATCAACTCGCAGAGACCTTCGGCTCATGGAACACCGGTGACATGCGATGCTTCCTGCTCGAAATCACCGAGCAGATCTTCCGTGTCAATGACACCCTCGGAGATGGCCGACTCGTCGACAGCGTGCTCGATGAAGCAAAGCAGAAAGGCACCGGAAAGTGGACCGCGGAGATGGCATTGGACCTCGGTGTCCCCTGCCCAACCCTCGCAGAAGCGGTTTTCGCGCGAGGCGTCTCATCACGCCGATCAATCCGAGACCTGCTCGCCGAGTCAATCACGCAATCCAAAGCATCCACTGAGACCCTGAACATCAAATCCGATGATCTGCGTGATGCCCTCTTTGCCACTGTGGTCATCTCATTTGCACAGGGGCTGGACCTCATCGCATCCGCAAGCGAGGCGCACGGCTGGGGTGTCCGCCTTGACCGCGTCGCCAAACTCTGGCGAGCGGGCTGCATCATCCGGATTGATTTCCTCGATCAGATCAGCAACGCAATGCAAGGCCAAGGGGCACAACATCTCCTGCTTGATCCTTGGTTCTCTGAGCGAGTCCACGCATCGATGCCGGGACTCCGCCGAGCCGTTGCAGCCGGGGCCCAGTCCGGTGTGGGGTGTCCGGTGATGTCTTCAGCCCTCTCGTACTACGACACCATCCACGCATCCAGACTCCCGCACAACCTGCTCCAAGCCCAGCGTGACGCATTCGGTGCCCACAGCTACCGCCGAACGGATCGGGATGGAGATTTCCATACAGAGTGGCTCGGTGATGGCACCACAACAAAGCTTTCGTAATCGACTCCGCTCCTGCCAGAACGAAATAACCACCGAACCCGATGGGTTTGCGTACCATACCGCCTGACCACTGATCCCTGAATGTGAAACGGAGTTGGCCGTGCAACAAGCGAAGCAGTTCTCACTCGTGTTGTTTGGTGCCACCGGGGACCTTGCTCATCGCAAGCTCTTCCCATCGCTGTTCAGGCTCTGGAAATCGAATCTTGTCGAGGATTTCCTGATCCTCGCGACGGGACGCAGCCAAGCGGACCGCGACGCATTTCTCGGGGACCTCCGCGAGCATGTCGATGAAGCGAAACACGAACCAGATGCGTGGTCGGAGTTCGAACGCTCCATCGAGTTCTTCCAGCTTGATGCCAAGAACGAGCAGTCTTTCAAGCAGATGGCCGCCACGCTCGAATCGCTCGAATCCACTCGGAACCTCAGCGGCGATCGTTTGTTCTACCTCTCAGTCTCCCCAAGTCTCTTTGGGTCCATCACCGAGAACCTCGCGTCCTCCGGGATGCTCAAAAGACACTCTGAGCATGAGGGTGCCCCGTGGTCTCGATTGGTGGTCGAGAAACCATTCGGACACGATCTGGAAAGCGCCCGCAAACTCGACAAGCACCTCTCGCAGTTCATCGACGAGGATCAGGTCTACCGCATCGACCACTACCTCGGGAAAGAAACCGTCCAGAACCTCGTCGCGTTCCGCTTCGCCAACGGCATGATCGAACCGCTCTGGAACAGCCACCACATCGCAAGCGTGCAGATCACCGTCGCCGAAACCTTGGGAGTGGGGGATCGGGCAGGGTATTACGAATCCGCCGGTGCGCTCCGAGACATGATGCAGAACCACATGATGCAACTGCTCGCGCTGACGGCGATGGAGCCGCCACTGAGTCTCTCGCCCAAAGACATCCGCAACGAAAAAGTCCGCGTACTCCGCTCAATCAAGATCCCAAGCTCCGCCGAAGAAGTCGCTGAGAGCACGGTACAAGGGCAGTATGGACCGGGGACAGTCGATGGCAAGCCCGTTCCCGGATACCGCGAGGAAGAAGGAGTCGACCCAAACTCCACAACGCCAACCTTCATCTCAACTCGGGTTGAACTCGACAGCTGGCGATGGACCGGGGTGCCGTTCTACCTTCGGCATGGAAAGCGTCTCCCATCACGCATGTCCGAAATTCGGGTCCGCTTCCGGACCCCGCCAATGCACCTGTTCCATGCTTCAGAATGTGCCCCATCGTGTCCCAACATTCTCCGGATCCGTGTCCAGCCCGAGGAAGGGATTCGGCTCAGCGTCGGCGCCAAGCGTCCCGGACCGGGAATGAACATCAACAGTGTTGATCTTGAGTTCAACTATTCGGACTACTTTGGTGCCGATCTTCCCGAGTCCTACGAACGCCTGTTGCTCGACGCGATCATGGGTGATCCAACCCTGTTCATCCGTCAAGACGAGGTCGAGGCGGCATGGGTCTGGGCGGACGCCGTGCTCAAGGGCCTCGACGAACAGCCCGCTCCCAGCTTCCCCAACTACGACGCGGGAACAAAGGGGCCGGATGATGCGGGCCGTATCTTCACCCCGCTGTCGAGCCCGAGATCAAGCGAACCCGAAGACGCATGGGGCTCATTCAACGGCGATTCCGGTAGCGATCACGAACATGGAAAGCAGCATTGAAACACAAAGCATTCAACCCAGCCGTCGAAGTGGTCTCGAGTACAAGCGAAGCTGGTGAGTTTGTCGCCAACCTCATCACCCAAGCGGCAATCAAAGCGGTCGCAGAGCGAGGCCGGTTCACACTCGCAATCCCCGGCGGCGGAAGCCCCCGAGCGGTCTTTGAGGTACTTAGCAAGCCTGCGAATCTACAGATATTTCCATGGTCAAAGACGCAGCTGTTGTGGGTGGACGAACGAGCCGTCCCACCAGAGCATCCAGACTCCAACGCGGGTGTGTTCATCCGCGAAGTGTTTACCGATCTGCCACTCATTCCCGCGAACATCCATCGGATGCTTGGTGAACTCGGTCCGGAGCATGGAGCGGCTGCCTATCGGGAAACGCTTCAAACAGTACTCAATCCCGACGGGGGCCATGAGAACACAATCGACTTTGCCCTCTTAGGCATCGGAGAAGACGGCCACATCGCGTCCCTCTTCCCCGGCGATGCCGCGCTGGATTCCACGGACACCATAATTCCCATCTTCAACTCCCCAAAGCCCCCACCCGAACGCATCACCATGACCATGCCTGTGATCAAGAGCGCGAAAGAAATCGTCGTTCTTGTTCTCGGGCAAGGCAAAGCGGACGCCGTCGCCAAATCACTCGCCGGCGAGCCGCTTCCTGCACACCTCGTCACGGATGGAACCAACACAACATGGGTGATCGATCAAGCAGCCGCTTCAGATCTCCCCTGAATCGCGTCTTGAAACTTGCTTACCGGTTCCTGCGAGGGCTGTAGTTCAAAAAAGTATCCGTCCGCTGCCAGAGGTCTTCGAGCCGATCAATACGGTCGTGTGCTTTGGGGCCGAGCAGCTTGACCACCTGAGCCACGATGAGTTCAGAAGTAATCACCGCCGGGATTGAGCTGTCGAACGGACCAACCGCAGGGATCTGCAGCTCGCACCAAGTCTGGGTCAACGAAGCCAACGGCGATAAAGGCCCATCGGTGATCGCGACAATCTTCACGCCGTACTCTTCGAGTACCCGCGCGGTCGTCACTGGGTTTCTGCGGTACCGCGCAAAGTCGAAGACCACGGCAGTGTCCTTTGGTGAAGCACTGCTCAGATCGCGTCCGGTGGAATGCTCTTCAACCAGGTGCACATCCGGGCGGGTCATCGAGAGTCCGCTGTGAAGAACCATCGCCCCAGCGAGCGATGTTTCCCCTGAGAGGATCCACACATTCCGAGCCGATGCGATCGGAGAGGCGAGACTGTTGAGTTTGGCTTCATCAAGCATTGAGAATGTGCGGTGCACGGCTTCTTCGATCGCTGTCCGGATCGGGGCGGTCGATTCGCCCTGATGCCGAATCCGATGGCTGGGGCTGGAGAGTTGATTCGATAACTCCTCGCGGATCCAGCTTTGGAGGTCGGTGTACCCTTCGAAGCCAAGTTTGGTCGCGAACCGGACGATAGAAGGTCTGCTGGTCTGGGCGCGACCCGCAAGGTCCGATACGGTCCCAAATGCGATCAATGTCGGGTCCTCAAGGACCAGAGCTGCAATTCGGCGCTCGGTTGGGGTCAGTTGTTCACTGACTTTGACGATGAAATCTTGTATCGACATCACTGGCACTCCGGTGGTCAGTGTATTACAATAAGGGTGCCGAGTGTGCATCTTATTACAGAAACCGTTTCGACTACAGTCGTCACGAAATGGAGTCCAGTTCATGATCGAGCCGCAAAAATATGTCCCAACAGACAAAGAACAAGCATTTCTCGAGTCCATCGAGGATGTGCAGTACAAGCGTGAGATCTTGAACGGGCTCAAACCCTTCCTCGACGGCAGCACTTCTGACGACCTCAATGGCTTCTACAGCTCCGAAGAACTCGTCCAACTCGGCGGACTCAAAGGCGGCGATCGGGATGTTGAAAAACGCATGCCCGTCAAGGTCACACGCCACTTCGCTGAGCTCGCGATGAAGAGCAAGCCCATCCAACGGCTCGTCAAAGCAAGCCCAGACGAGACCTTGGACCTCGCGGGTTCCGAAGACCCCGGCAATCAGATGGACTACGCACCGGTCGAAGGTCTCCTCCACAAGTATGAAATGGGTCTGATGTATGTCGTCTCGACCTGCTCGGCGCACTGCCGATTCTGCTACCGCGAAGAACTCATCGCACGCAAGGAAATCAAACGCGCCGACGGCACCGTTGCCAAGAAGGGACTCGCGAAGATCCCAGAAATCACCAGCTACATCCGCGCATTCAACCAGAAAGTCGCCGACAACGGCGGACGCCACCCAGTCTGCGGCCGCGAAAAACTCCGCGAGGTCCTGCTCTCCGGTGGTGACCCAATGGTCCTCAACAACTCCAAGATCGGCGCATGGCTCGCCGCGCTCGCTGAATCGGGTGTCGAGTCCATCCGCATCGGCACCAAAGAGATGGCGTTCTACCCGCTCCGTTTCGACGAAACCTTCTTTGCGATGCTTGACAGCTTCCACGAGTCCTACCCAGAAGTCGGACTCCACATGATGATCCACTTCGAGCACCCCGACGAGTTCCTCCAGAAAGATGACGATCTCAACTACATCACCGATGACAAGGGAATCCTTCAGTGGGTTCCAGACACGATCGCCGCGATGCGAGGTCTCCTTGCTCGCGGATGGATCACCGTCGAGAATCAGACCCCAATCATCAAGGATATCAACGACGACGCGGACGCACTGCGGATCATGCAGCGCGAGATGAAGCGTGTCGGTGCCGAGAACCATTACTTCTTCTGTGGCCGGGACATTGTCGCGTACAAAGCGTTCAACATCCCTATTGAGAAGGCATGGAACATCCTCAACGAGTCCCAAAAGGGCCTCTCAGGTGTCGAGACCCACGCTCGCCTTTCCATCACGCACTACAAAGGCAAGACCGAAGTCAACGCGGTCACCAACAAACCGATCCCAGGCCTCAAAGGCAGCGAGCACGGCGTCGTCATCTTCAAGCTCCTCCGCAACGCGCACGGTGCCCCAGATCGCGGCAAAGTCTGCATCGTCGGCCGCAATCCGAACGCGGTGTGGTTCAACGATTACGAAGACCGCGTCCTCTTCGACGAAGCGGGCTTGTTTGACTACAAGCGCGTCGTGGAAACCAAAGAGGAACCAGCGGAGCAAGTATCGCGATGATCAACAAGCAAGTCGCCAGTGCCACCGATGCGGTGCGTGATGTGTTCGACGGCGCGACGGTCATGATCGGCGGGTTCGGTGAAGCGGGCAGCCCCATCGAACTTATCCATGCGCTCATCGACCAAGGGGCCAAGAACCTCACCGTCGTCAGCAACAACACCGGCAGCGGTGAAGTCGGTCTTGCGGCGTTGCTCAAAGCGGAGCGTGTCTCCAAGATCATCTGTTCGTTCCCAAGAACCGCAAACTCGACGGTCTTCCCCGATCTCTACCGGAGCGGAAAGACCGAACTCGAACTGGTCCCGCAGGGAACGCTCGCTGAACGCATCCGCGCTGGCGGTGCAGGGATACCGGGGTTTTACACGCCAGCGGCTGTGGGGACCCCGCTTGCTGAGGGCAAGGAAAGCCGAGAGTTTGATGGGAAGGAATACCTCCTCGAACGCGGACTCAAAGCGGACTTTGCGCTCATCAAAGGCCAAGTCGCCGATACCCACGGCAATGTGGTCTACAACAAAACCGCACGCAACTTCGGACCACCCATGGCGATGGCCGCGAAGGTCTCGATTGTCCAAGTCAACGAGGTCGTCGAAGCGGGTGAGATGGACCCTGAAGTCGTCGTCACGCCTGGGATTTTCGTCAACCGTGTCGTCGAGGTTGCCAATCCAGCATTCGAATCAGAGTTGGTTGCCGCAGGAGCGTCGTACCCATGAGCGAGCAAACCCATGCAATCGGACGCACCCGCGAAGAGATGGCCCAGCGCCTCGCGCAGGACATCCCCAACGGGTCCTATGTCAACCTCGGCATCGGCATCCCCGAACTCGTCACACGATTCGTCCCCGAAGGACGCACACTCATCTACCACACCGAGAACGGCTTGCTCGGAATGGGGCCCTCCCCAGAAGAAGGCAAGGGTGATCCCGAACTCATCAACGCGGGCAAACGGCATGTCACGGTCAATCCCGGCGCGGCATTCTTTCATCACGCGGACAGTTTCGCGATGATCCGAGGCGGTCACATCGACCTCTGCGTGCTCGGAGCAATGCAGGTCTCCAAAGCCGGCGACCTCGCCAACTGGTCCACCGGCGAACCCGGCGCGATCCCAGCGGTCGGTGGGGCGATGGACTTGTGTGCTGGAGTCAAATCGGTGTTCGTCATCACCCAGCACTGCACCAAGACAGGCGAGCCCAAGCTCGTCGACGCGTGTACCTATCCATTGACAGGCCTTGGTGTGATCAACAGAATATACACCGATCTCGCGGTGATCGATGTCACCTCGGAAGGATTCAAACTCGTCGAGCTGAGCCCCGGCGTGGACTTTGACTATGTGCAGGAGCGCACCGGCGCACCGCTGATACCTGTTTCCGATTAACCAAGGATTCAACCTGATGAGTACACCAGCACAAACCACCCGCAGCGCCGAACTGTTCCAGCGTGCACGCAAAGTCCTCCCGGGTGGCGTCAGCCGCAACGCGGTCTTGCGTGATCCCAACCCGCTCTATGTCGATCACGCCTACGGCTGCCACATTGTCGATGTAGATGGAGTGGACCGGATCGACTTTGCCAACAACATGGCCTCGCTCATCCACGGCCACGCCAACCCCGACATGGTCCGCGTAGTGGGGGAACAGATCAAAAAAGGCACCGCCTTCAACATGGGCACCGAAGTGGAGATCGAGTACGCTGAGTACCTGCTCTCCCGCAACGAGGGCTTTGAACAGCTCCGCTTCGTGAACTCCGGGACCGAAGCGTTGATGCTCGCGATCAAGGCTTCTCGCGCATACACAAATCGTCCGATGATCGCCAAAGCCGAGGGCGCGTACCACGGCGCGTACGACTATGTCGAAATCAGCCAAGCCCCCGGTCCTGATGGATGGGGAAATGCCGACCGTCCCAGCAATGTGCCTTTGGTTTCAGGTACACCGGAATCGGCGATGTCCGATGTCGTGGTCTTCCCGTTCAACAACATCGACAAAACACTCGAACTGCTCAACAAGCACGCAGACCAACTCGCGTGTGTGGTCATCGATCTGATGCCGCACCGTGTTGGACTCAACCCCGCAGAACCCGACTTTGTCAAAGCCCTCCGAGACTGGACAACAGAGAACGGCGTCTTGCTCGTGATCGACGAGGTCATCACATTCCGATCCGAGTTCGGTGGATTGCAAGAACAATACGGCATCCAAGCGGACATCACTGCGCTCGGCAAGATGATCGGTGGCGGATTCCCCATCGGCGCCGCCGCGGGGCGCGCCGAGTTCATGGATGTGCTCAATCCAAAGTCCAAGCGGTACCTTTACCCACACTCGGGAACCTTCTCCGCAAATCCTGTCAGCATGGTCGCGGGATACGCCGCGATGCAGAAGTTTGACCACGCTGCGGTTGAGCGATTGAATGGTCTCGCCCAGCGTGCAATCGCTGGCATCGAATCCGCAATCAGTTCGACCGGGGTCGTCGCAAGCGTCACCGGGAGCGGATCAATGTTCCGCGTCCATGTCAAAGAACATGCACCAAGAAACTACCGAGAAGCGTACCTGTCTCCACAAGAAGCTCCAAAGCTCAAGTTCCTGCTCGACCACATGTTCGATGAGGGATTTATGCTGATCAACACTTGCTCATCAGCACTCTCAACCCCGATGACCGAGAACGACATCGACGAGTTGATCGCCGCATACACGCGTGGATTTGAGAAGCTCGCAGCAGAGCACTGAACTCGTTAATCGCGTTCAAAGACCGTCGCAAGCCCTTGCCCAACACCAACGCACAGCGCCGCGATTCCGCGTTTGGCGTCGTCTCGCACCATCTGGTGAATCAGCGTGGTCGCGATGCGTGTGCCGCTGCAACCGAGCGGGTGACCAATCGCGATGGCGCCGCCGTTGACATTGAGTTTGTCGTCCGGGATACTGAGTTCTCTGGCGCACGCGATGGATTGAGCCGCGAACGCTTCGTTGAGTTCGACAAGATTGATGTCATTGAGCGTCAGTCCCGCGCGGCCCAGCGCCTTGCGGATTGCTGGCACAGGACCGATGCCCATGTACGCCGGATCAACACCCGCCGACGCGCTCATGCTAACATACGCGATGGGTGTGAGGCCGAGTTCTTTCGCTTTGGATTCTTCAACAAGCAGCATCGCCGCCGCACCATCGTTGACGCCCGATGAGTTGCCCGCGGTTACCGTTCCTTGATCATCCTTTGCAAACACCGGGCGGAGTTTGCCCAGTAGTTCCAGCGAAGTCTCGGGACGCGGGTGTTCATCGGTATCAACCACGATCGGATCCCCCTTGCGTTGCGGGATTACGACCGGAACAAGTTCGTCATTGAAGCGTCCCTGATCGTGCGCCGCTTTCCAACGCTGCTGACTCCGGTACGCAAACGCATCCTGGTCTTCACGACTGATCTTGTACTGACGAGCCACATTCTCCGCCGTCTCGCCCATAGGGAATGGATGGTGGATCGCGGACAACTTGGGATTGATGAACCGCCATCCGATCGAGGTGTCATACATCTGCTGGCCACGGTCAAACCCGCCCTCGGCTTTGCTCAGCACATACGGCGCACGGCTCATCGACTCGACCCCACCAGCAATAAATACATCGCCGTGGTTCGCTTCGATCATGCGTGCCGCGATGTTGATCGCTTCAAGACCCGACGCGCACAAACGGTTGACCGTCGATCCGGGCACGGACTCCGGGAGCCCAGCAAGCAGAGCGGCCATCCGAGCAACATTCCGATTGTCCTCGCCCGCTTGGTTCGCGGCTCCAAGGTACACATCGTCAATCAAACCACCATCAATCCCGGTTCGCTCAACGACCGTTCGGATCACATGAGCGGCAAGATCATCAGGACGCACAGAAGCCAGCGAGCCACCGTATCGACTGATGGGGGTTCGCAAAGCACAAATGACGGCGGCTCTTCGTTGCATCACGAATTGTAGTAGCCTCACCGAGCTTTGTCGTCTCGGATCGAATGCTGCTGATCGGATATAGTCCACGTATGAATCACCTTCTGTACTCCCTAGCGATCTGTACCGCTCTCACTCTCTCCGTATCAGCCGGCGAACCTCTCACACTCAAACAGATCACCGCCGAGCAAGATTGGATCGCGCGCTCACCCACGAGCCCCCGTTGGCTCACCGACAACTCCGGGATCATCTACTCGATCCGCCGAGAGGGACTTGTCGGCAGGGACTTCAGCGACTCCTTCCTGCTTTCATTCGATGAATCGAGCAGCAATACAATCCAGATTACTCCCGAGAATTCAGGCCCCCATTTCACCGGCTCAGGATCATGGAACCCATCCGGAACCGAATCGCTCCTGTCCAATGGAGGAGACCTGTACCTCTACGACGCCGCATCAGAGGCTGTCACCCAACTCACCAAAACTTCGGCTCACGAATCCAGCGCGTTCTTCATCGCAGGCGGGAACGGATACGCATTCCGCAGGAGCGGGGAGTGGTTCACCCGTACTTTCTATGGCGGCCTCGAATCCCAAGCCGCGGACATCCGGTTTGACGATGCGCCAGATGATCCAGAGGACCCTGAATACAACAACCTCCAGCAACAGCAACGCGACCTTTTCGCGATCATCAATCTTGAAGACGAACGAAAGTTGACCCGCGAAGAGGACGAGCGTGCATGGCGCGACACCAACCCCAACGCCGTGCCCGGCCCGTTCTACCTCGGTAAGGACAGCCGATCCGCCGGGACATGGCTAAGCCCAAATGGGAAGTTCATGCTCGTTGCGAAGGCACCCAAGGAAAGCCCAAGCGACCCGGCGGATCTGATGCCCAATTATGTCACCGAAGATGGGTATGTGTCCACCTCATCCGTTCGTTCGAAAGTCGGACACTCCACCGAAACCCCGGTCGCCGTCACACTCCTCGATCTCAACAACGAGCGTGTGATTGATCTCCCGCTCGATGACCTCCCCTTCATCACCGACGATCCCCTCGCATGGCTCAAAGCCGAGCAAGAACCAGATGCCGAGGTCACCGACGAACCCATTGATGAAACGATCGATGATGCTTCCGATGAAGCAAACGAGGATGTGGAGGAACCCGCCTCCGAAGCAGAAGTCGCATCCGAGTCCACGCCGGATGAAGAATCACAAGACGATGAACCACAGCCCAGACCCGTCTCCCACTTCGGAACGCGCTGGAATCAAGCTGGCACACTCGCTGCGGTCATGCTGGTATCGCACGACAACAAAGACCGCTGGATCGCGATCATCGATACCACTGCAGAGAGCCCCGAACTGATCTCCGCGCACCACCTCCGCGATGAAGCGTGGATCGGCTGGGATTTTAACAGCTTCGGATTCCTCCCAAACTCAGACACCCTCTGGTACATCTCCGAAGAATCCGGCTACGGCCACCTCTACACCAGAACCCCAGACGGCACCGTCACCCAGCGAACATCCGGCCCATTCGAAGTCCGCTCACTTTCGTTCACGCGCGACGGGTCAGCCGCATACCTCCGCACGAATCGAACCCATCCCGGAATCGAGGAACTCGAACGCCTTGATCTGAGCACCAACGAACTGGCCCCAATCACCCACATGGGAGGCACCGTCGAGTCCTACACAATCTCACCTGACGAACACCAAGCAATCATCACTTACTCCAACATCAACTCTCCACCTGAGTTGTATCTTGTTGATCTAGAGTCCGAATCAGAACCTCAGCAACTCACCCACACCGTGACCGACGAGTTCACCAACGCCAACTTCCAAACCCCAGAAATCATCGCGGTCCCATCAACCCACACCGATCTCCCGATCTACACCCGCGTCTATCTCCCAGATGCAGCACAGTTCACCGGTCCACGGCCCCTCGTCCTCTTCTCCCACGGCGCCGGATACCTCCAGCACGCGAACTACGAATGGTCGGACTACTCCCGCGAGCACATGTACCACTCACTCCTTACCAGCTTGGGATTTATCGTCGTCGCACCAGACTTCCGCGCCTCATCCGGCTACGGCCGAGACTGGAGAACCGCGATCTACCGCAACATGGGCTACCCAGAACTCGAAGATTTCCAAGACACCATCGACTACGCGATCGCCAACTACAACGCCGATCCAGACCGCGTCGGGATCTACGGCGGTTCTTACGGCGGATTCATGACACTCATGGCCATGTTCCTCGAACCCGACACCTACAAAGCAGGAGCCGCCCTCCGCTCTGTCACCGACTGGGCCCACTACAACCACGGCTACACCTCCAACATCCTCAACACTCCAGAGATCGACCCCGAATCCTTCAAGCGATCATCACCCATCTACCACGCGGAGGGTTTGCAAGGACACCTCCTCATGCTCCATGGCCTGCAAGACGACAATGTCGTCGCGCAAGACATCATCCGCTTGTCACAGCGACTCATCGAACTCGAAAAAGAAAACTGGGAACTCGCCCTCGCCCCCATCGAACCTCACGGCTACAAAGAGCCCAACAGCTGGCTCGACCAAATGCGACGCATTCACAAACTCTTCATGGACGAGTTGTACAACGAACAAACAGGTGATTAAGGATTCGAGTGTTGTGTTCAATCCCCATCGACGCTATATTGGTGCAATGAACCACCACACACGCAGAGAAGCGATTCAGATCATCGGTGCCAGCAGTCTTGTCGCGGCCCTCGCGGCGCGTCCATCATTCGGATTTATCGCCACCATGCCCAACGATCAACCACTCTTCAACATCTCTCTTGCTCAATGGTCACTCCACAAACTCCTGTTTGCAGACGAGATCACAACCAACGACTTCGCAAAGGAAGCCAATGGCATGGGATTCAAAGGCATCGAGTATGTCAACAGCTTCTTCAAAGACAAAGCAACCGACAAGCAATACCTCGAAGGACTCAACACCCGAGCAAAGGACCACGGCGTCACCCAGCTCATCATCATGTGCGACGGCGAAGGCAACCTCGGAGATCCAGACGAAGGAAAACGAACCGCAGCCGTAGAGAACCATCACAAATGGGTGCACGCCGCCCAAACCCTCGGCTGCCACTCGATCCGGGTCAACGCCGCGAGCGAAGGCAGCTACGAGGAACAACAGAAGCTCGCCGCCGAAGGATTACGCAAACTCACCGAGTTCGCAGAACCCTTCGGGATCAATGTCCTCGTCGAAAATCACGGCGGACTCTCTTCCAACGGGAAGTGGCTCTCGGGAGTCATGAAACTCGTCGATCACCCCATGTGCGGCACACTCCCAGACTTCGGAAACTTCTGCATGGACTGGTCCAAGTCCGATGATCCCAAAGCATGGTACGACCGCTACCAAGGAACCAAAGAGCTCATGCCGTTCGCCAAAGCCGTGAGCGCCAAGTCATACGAGTTCGATGAACTCGGAAACGAAACCAACACCGACTACCGCAAGATGCTCAAGATCGTCACTGACGCGGGGTACCGTGGCTGGGTCGGCGTCGAATACGAGGGCTCAAAGCACTCACCACGCGAAGGCAGCAAGCTCACCAAAGCACTCCTTGAAACCGTCCGAGACGAACTCTCAGCTTGATGACGAGTTCTTGCCCGCAGGCAGCAAGCAATCCAAAATCACAGTACAGCCAACGATCATCGTCCCGATCGCGTACAACATCCCCCCAACAACAATCGCATACGCAAACCCAGCGACCTCGCGGGTGATCCACCAGCCCGCCATATCCACAAGCAGCCCCGCCGCCGCGATGCTTACCACGAGCCCGATGAATCCCTTGGAGAACCGCGTCATCGCGCCGAGCAATCCGAGCACGATCATCACAACCGCCATCATCGGCGCATGCACATGCTGGCTCGTCGCGACAATATTCGGTCCCGCAGGTTGGATGTCTTTCGACACCGAAAGCTTCTGGATATCGTCCCAGTATTCCAAAGGCACTTCCGAGTAGGTCCCTTCTCCGGTCGCGCCGCGTGTATGACAATCCAGACAACTCATCGCGATGATCTCAGAAGGCGCTTCGTCACCAAGATCAAGGTTGTCATAATCCTGCGAAACCCGGTCGCCCCGGAGCCATGTGAGTAATGCGGTCCGCTCAAAGTCTTCGATCGTATCGGGATGCCCCGACTCAAGCGCGGATATCAAAGGCGAAGGAGTCTGCACGCCGTGATACGCGCCGATGATGTCATTCATCGTCAACCCTGGTGTCTCGTCACGGTTGTCGTAGTGCATCCGCAAAAAGAACCCGGACACCACATACCCACCCAGCAGCGTCACCACCAGCAGCGCAATCCCAACCCGGTACAAGTACGGCAGCGTTCGCAGTGCCATCGTCGGAGAGTTCGACATCAACAATCCCGCCTTTCAAAGCAAGCCATCAATCAAAGCCCAGTCAGATCAATATCAACACTCTTGCCCGTCACAATCGCCTCATTTGCGGCAATACCAACAACCGTCGCCCGAGCCGCCTCGTCAATCGAGCACGCCGCCGAACCGCCGGAAGCAATCGCAGCAACCCAGTCGACCAAGGCGTAATGCACCGCCGGATTCGGAAGGCCAACGCCCTCCTTGAGCTTCCCTTGTTCCGCAAGCTTGGTCGCACCCGCGATCAGCGTGATCCCCTCATCGTTGTGGAACTGCTGACGGTTCGCATAGACCTCCCAGCCCTGCGTCGGCGCATCGGATTCCTTGAACAACCAACCATGTGACCAGCCAAGCTTGATCGCCGCGTTGGATCCAAAGAAGATTTCGTGCTTGCCGCCATAGGAGTTCGCGAGGGTTGCGTCGTACCCAAGCGTTGCACCATCTTCGTAAATCAATGAACACGCGATGGTGTCGTAAACCGTCCGTCCATCTTCGTAAAAACGGATACCACCGTTGCCAGTCACCCGCGTCGGATACTTACCGGTGTACCAATGGAACACATCAAACTGCTGCGTGCCCCATTCACCCGCCAGCCCGTTGCTCCGCTTCGGATCAAGCTTCCAGTTGAGCGCGTCCTTCCGAACCGGATCATTCGAAGGCGAGATCCAGTTGGTCTTCCGATTATTCTGTGCCCGCATCGAGACCAAATCCCGCACCGAGTCTGAGAGGAAGAAGCCGCGTGCAAGCTGGTAGACCGGATTCGAGCGTCCTTGCAGTCCCGCCGCGATCACGCCCTTTGATGATCGAGCCGCGTCTGTGATCGCGATGCAATCTTCGCGCGTGTGCGCCAGCGGGCACTCAAGATACGCATGCACGCCCGACTTCAAACACTCCACCGCAACCTCGCGGTGCGTGTGCGTCGGAGTCGCCACCACAACCGCATTGACAGTCCCCGATGCAAGCATCTCCTTGACCGTCGCATACCCAGTCGCACCCGACGCACGACGAAGCCCCGATGCCAATCGGCGCTCATCGACATCACAGACCGCGACCACGGACACGCCAGGAATCTTTCCAAGCTCACCCATAATCTCCCGCCCCTGCCTTCCAACACCAATCACCCCAACTCGCAAGGAGTCTTCAGCGGATAACCCGCCAAACGCCTGCAAGTTCGGAATCAACGCCATCGCCGCCATCCCACCCGCGGCCCGAGTCAAAAACATCCGTCGGTCGATCTCATTCATCACATTCCTCAACTCTTGAAACGCACAACCCCAAGCGGGTCATGCAAAATTGGTTCATCTTCAGCACGCAAGGCCACAAGTGTACACGATTCGTCCCCCAGCCGGTCAATCAGCGATGGAGAAACACTACACGCCGTCGAATACGCATCCGCAATCGCCGCGCTCCGGTGCACGCACACCACACTCGTAAGCTCCGATGATGCGGGTTCCATGGTCGCGGGGTTCATCAAGTGCCCCGTGCGTACGCCTTGGGATTCAACAATCCGCCCATCCTTTTCCGAGACCCCCATCGAAAGGTCATTCAGCTTGACATCAAGCCCATCATCAATACGCACCGTCCAAGCTTGGTCATCAAGACCGGATCCCATAGCCAGAATACTCGATGTCCCCCCATGAACAAACGCATGGGAGATCCCAAGCTCCTCCAACTCCAATCGCACAAGATCAAGCACAAACCCCTTGCCGATCGCGCCAAAGTCCAATGAAACCCGCGTATCAGCTTTGGTGATTGTTCGACGCGAGGCATCGAGTTCAAACGCATTGTTCAAATCAAGGTCTCTGAGATCATCAAGAACATCAACCCGGAACCCGTGCGCCTTCATCAATGTTCCAGCAGCAATATTGAACGCGCCATCGGTTTCTGTGCGTAACCGCTCACACAACGAGAGCAGTTCAAGCATCTCATCATCAACCATCATCGCGACGCCCTGATCAGCCCTGTTGATGAGTGAGACGATCGAGCAAGGTTCAAACAGCGACAACCGATGGTGCCAATCGAGCACCAGTTCCCGGACATCTTCACACACCGCGACACAACCGCCGCGATCCATCGAAGACCGGTCAATATCAATCAGAATCTCGAATCGGCACCCCATCGCGTCAAATGCGAGCGGGGCATACGCGTCGAAACTGATCTCACGCCTTGGAAGCACGCATGGTTTTGGGGTCAAAGGTAAATGCATGGCCTTCCCACATGGATCGGGTTGCAAGATCGACCGCAACAAGCACCTTCGAAGCAAGATCGATATTGCTCTTCGCGGGTACACGCGTCCGGATGCATTCGAGCCAGTTCAGACGCAGCTGATCTTGGTCATTGCCGATGTCCTCACACTCGATGCGTTCTGAATCAATATCATCCACAAAGATCCGTTCAGGACGAATCTCACAGTGACGCGAGTTGAGGTACATATTCGCTTTGTGCCCACGGATCATCGTCTCAAGCCCAACTTCATTCGCAGTCGAACCAGCGATCACCATCGTGTGCCCATCCTCGAACTGCACCGTCAGATTCACCTGGTCATGGTTCTCCATATCGTGATCAATTACATGCGACCCCGAAGCAATCACACGCGTCGGCCAGCCCGAATCCAGTGCAAAGATCAATGGCGTCATCACATGCACCAAAAGATCACCAATGATCCCCGTCGAGAAATCTTTGTACCGGCGCCAGCGAGCATACACCTTCGGATCCCACTCGCGAGGACCAAGGTCCCCGAGCCAAGCATCCCAGTCCAGGTTCACGCCCGGCTTCCAATCGGGATCAATCCCGTAGTAGTTCCATTCCCCACTCGTCGAGTTCCGGCAGTAGCTCGTCTGCGACCAGACGGGCTTCCCGATACGACCCTCTTTGATCGCATCGCGTGCCTTGTTGTACTTCGGAAGCATGATCATCTGCGTCCCGACCTGGAAGATCTGGTCAGGGTGCGCGAGCACCGCCTTGCGGACATCCATCGCCTGCTCTAGCCGAAGCGTCATCGGCTTCTCGGTGTACACATCCTTACCCGATTCAAGCGCATCAATAATGTGCTGCGCGTGCCAGTGTTCAGGTGACGCGATCAGAACCGCATGTATGTCATCACGCTTGAGCAGCTCGCGGTAATCGCCGTACGCTTTGACTTCGATGCCTTGTTTCTCTTCCGCGGCTTCCTTCGCGCCCTGCATTTTGGAATCACACACATCCGACACCGCAACAATCTGGGTGTTCGTTTCGCCCGCCTTCGCTAGCGCGATGATCGAATGCAGATGGCCGCCACCCATACCACCGGTCCCGATGATCGCCATCCGGATCGGCTCTCCATCCTTCGGAGGCTTCACCTTCGATCGCATCACGCTCGGCATAAGAGGCTTGTAGGATTCCTTACGCTGGAATCCCCCAAGCATTCCAACACTCGCAACCCCAGCAAGGGCCGCAGTTTGAGTCAGGAAAGTACGCCGAGAATCGTTGGTGCCATGAGAGTCATGAGAATCATTCGTGCTGGTCATCGAGAGAACCTCCTGGATCAGTCCATCATTACAGTCATTGAGAGCGGATCAGAGTACCATGATCCCGTCGGCAATACAAATCGAAATCCGACGAAAGAGGAAGTTTCAACATGCCAACATCACCCACGAAACTCGGTGTCTGCTCGTGGTCACTCAAGCCGACCGGGCCCGCAGACCTCCGCAGTTCCATCCAACAGTGCGGCATCCATTCCACCCAACTCGCGCTGGATCCCTTCTCAACGCTCGGTTGGAACCTCGATCAACTCGTTCAAGAGTTCCAATCTGCCCAGATATCAATCTGCTCCGGAATGATGACCACCGTCGGCGAAGACTATTCGTCTATGGAATCGATCAAAGCAACCGGGGGCATCCGCCCGGATCAGCACTGGGAAGCGAACCAACAGCGAGCCATTGCCGCTGCAGAAACTTCCAGTAGACTGGGGTTGAAACTCGTCACCTTCCACGCAGGCTTCATACCAGAGCATGGCACAACCGAATACACCACCCTCACCGACCGTATCAAAGGCATCGCAGACATCTTCGAAAACCAAGGCATTACCCTTGCACTCGAAACCGGACAAGAACGCGCCGAATCCCTCCTCGAAATGCTCGACCTCCCCAACATGTCCACAATTCAAATCAACTTCGACCCCGCCAACATGATCCTCTACGGCATGGGCTGCCCCGCACAATCCCTCGAACTCCTCATAGACCGCATAGTCCAAGTCCACATGAAAGATGCGATCGCAACCACAACCCCAGGCGCCTGGGGCACCGAAGTCCCAGCAGGACAAGGCGAAGTCGATTGGGACCATTTCTTCGGCACCATCCAAACACACCCAAAAACCATCAATGTCGTGATCGAACGAGAAGCGGGGGACCAACGCATCCCCGACATCATCCAAGCACGAACCCTCGCATCTAGGTACGGGATGACACCATGAGCAACAAGACCCCGCCAATCCAAGTCGGCATCATCGGATTCGGATTCATGGGACGCACCCACGCCCTCGCGTACCAGCAAGCCAACCGAGACGGTCATCCATGCACCATCCAAGCAATCGCCGATCCAAATCACACAACACCAGATCAATCTCCAACACTCGGCAACATCGCATCCGATCAACAAGAACTCGACACTTCGCACATCAAGTTCCACCAGCACGCCGATGCGATCCTGAGCAATCCAGAAATTGACCTCGTTTCAATCTGCACTCACACCGACACCCATGTCGATCTTGCCATTGCCGCACTCAACGCGGGCAAGCATGTCCTCGTCGAAAAACCAATCGCGATCAATCCCGACGATGTCCAGCGACTCTCAACCGCGGCCAACCAATCCGACCGCCTCTGCATCCCCGCGATGTGCATGAGGCACTGGCCCGCATGGATCAAGATCCACGAGATCATCACCGCAAACACCCACGGTAAAGCCCGCAGCGCCACCTTCCACCGCCTCGGTTCCCGGCCAACTTGGGCCGCTGATTTCTACGCAAATCCGACACGCTCCGGCGGAGTCCTCCACGATCTCCACATCCACGACACCGACTTCATCTACCACTGTTTCGGCAAACCCGCCGCGGTCACCACCACAGGCGACCAACTCCACCTCACCACAATCTACCACTATCAAGACATCCCCCATGTCACCGCCCAAGGCGCTTGGGATCAGGAAACATCAGTCGGCTTCCAGATGAAATGTACCATCACCTTCGAGCAAGCCACCCTCGACTTTGATCTCAGCCGCGAACCGCAACTCATCCTGCACCAGAACGACAAGCCCACACCGATCCCAACCCCCAAACACACCGGTTACGATGGCGAAATCCGCTGGATTCTCGATCAGATCAGCAACCCATCCAAAGACCATGCATCCCAGATGCATGAAGCCGTACAAGTCGCCAAGATTCTCGAATCCGAGTGTGAAAGCATGTCAAGCAACGCGAGGGTCGCGATCAAGTCATGACTCTTGGGTTGGCTCAACAAGAATTGGTGATTTGGTGTTTTTAAACAGCAACACAAACACCACCAGCACCGCCAGCGAGAACACCGCGGGATACATCCAGACCGCATTCCAGTCCGTCGTGCTCACATCGCCGACAGTGGTTGTGAACTTCCCAACAAGCTTGCCCGAAAGCTGAGCCCCGATCAGCATCCCAAGCCCCTGCGTGATCAGCACCAAGAACCCCTGCGCCTGGCCACGGATCTTCGCGCCTGATACCTGATCGGTATAAATCTGTCCCGTCACAAAGAAGAAGTCGTAGCAGATCCCGTGCAGCACAATCCCGCTCAAGACCATCCATTTGATCTGCTCATCCGCGGCCCCCGCAAAGAATCCATACCGCGCCACCCACGCGAGCATCCCAACCGCGAGCATCCACTTCACCCCGAGCCGAGCGAAGAACAGCGGCATCACCACCATAAACACCACTTCAGACATCTGCCCATAGGACATGGTCTGCCCGATATTCTTAACGCCCATCTCGCCAACAAACTTACCCGCAAAGCTGTAGTACGCCGCCAGCGGGATACAGATCAGGAACGAGCACACGGCAAAGACCGCAAACGAACGATTCTTCATCAACGCCAACGCATCAAGCCCGATCGCATCGCGTGCCGAGAACTTCTGCCCCTTCGAAGGTGGGGGCGTATGAGGCAAGAAGAAGCTGTACACTCCAAGCAACAATCCCGATCCACCCGCAAGGTAGAACATGTTGGGTGAGGTATCAAAAGCAAACTCAGAAATCGCGATCCCCGCGACGATCCATCCAAGAGTGCCGAACACCCGGATCAGCGGGAACTGCTTCTCCGCGTTGGTCATGTTGTGCATCGCCAGCGTGTTGGTCAATCCCAGCGTCGGCATGTAGCACAGCATGTGCAGCAGAATCGCGCCAATAAACATCGACGACGACCGCTCCGCAGCCATCGGAGCTAGACACAAGAACACCCCGCCGAGCAAATGCAGCACACCAAGAATTTTCTCGGTCGCAAAGTACCGATCCGCAAACAACCCAAGAAAGAACGGCGAAACAATCGCCGCGATCGGGCCCACCGAATACGCCCAGCCGATCGTCTCCGCTTCCATCGACGCGCCGCCCATAAAGGGGCCCATCGTCACATACCATGCCCCCCAGAGGAAGAACTGCAGAAACATCATCGCCGAGAGTTGCATCCCAACGATTCCGCCGAGCCGATGAGTATTCAGATCATTTGCTGCCATTCTGGTGTATCCTCTGTGAGTAGAAAATGGGATCGAGAGCGTTGAGACTAGCAGAATCCGATCCCGACCGCCAGTCCAGTCAACCCGCCGGAGCGTTCAATGCCTAGACCGATCACCCTCTTTACAGGCCAATGGGCCGACATGCCCCTCAAAGTCCTCGCCGAAAAAGCCGCGTCATGGGGATACACCGGCCTCGAACTCGCCTGCTGGGGAGATCACTTCGAGATCGATCGCGCCCTCTCTGAGGATTCCTACTGCCAAACCCAACTCGACACCCTCGCCGCCCACGGCCTCACCTGCCACGCGATCTCCAACCACCTCGTCGGACAAGCCGTCTCCGACCCCATCGACTCACGGCACCAATCAATCCTCCCAGACCATATCTGGGGAGATGGACAAGCTGAAGGCGTCCAACAACGCGCCGCCCAAAACATGATCGACGCCGCCCACGCCGCGAGCAAGCTCGGCGTCTCCGTCGTCAACGGATTCACCGGCTCCCCCATCTGGCACAAACTCTACTTCTTCCCCCCAACCTCCGACCAAGACATCGCCGCGGGATACCAACACTTCGCATCACAGTGGAAACCAATCCTCGATGCATTTTCAAAGCACCAAGTACGCTTCGCCCTCGAAGTCCACCCAACCGAAATCGCTTACGACATCATCACCTTCCAGCACGCACTCAACGCACTCGACAACCACCCCGCCTTCGGCATCAACTTCGACCCCTCACACCTGATCTGGCAAGGACTCGATCCCGTCCAACTCATCAACCGATTCCCCGACCGCATCTTCCATGTCCACATCAAAGACGCCGCCACCACCCTCGACGGCACCAACTCCATCCTCGGCGGACACCTCTCCTTCGGAGACCACCGCCGCGGATGGGACTTCCGATCCCCAGGACGAGGCGAAGTTGACTTCGAATCCATCATCCGCGCCCTCAACCGCATCAAATACACCGGCCCCCTCAGCGTCGAATGGGAAGACAGCGCGATGGACCGCGAGCACGGCGCCGCAGAAGCCGCCGAGTTCGTCGCGGGCATGGACTTCCCATCAAACAACCGCGCCTTCGACGCCGCATTCGACAAGGACGATCAAGCATGAGTAACCCACTGACCTACGCCATGATCGGAGGCGGCACAGGTGCCTTCATCGGAGAAGTCCACCGCAAAGCCATCGCCCTCGACAACACCGCCACCCTCGTCGCGGGCGCACTGTCCTCCACACCCGACCGATCAAAGGAAAGTGCAAACCAACTCGGGCTCCCAGAAGATCGTTCGTACACCACCTACCAAGAACTCCTCGACAAAGAATCCAGCCGAGACGACAAGGTCGATTTCATCGTCATCGTCACCCCCAACGACACACACTTCCCAATCGCTAAAGCCGCCCTCGAAGCGGGGTTCCATGTGGTCCTCGACAAACCCGCGACCCACACAACACAACAAGCCGAGGAACTCCAACAACTCGCCCAGTCCAAATCACTCCTCTGCTGCGTCACCTACAACTACACCGGCTACCCAATGGTCCGCCAAGCCCGCGCCTTGCTCGCCTCGGGTGATCTGGGCACTATCCGCAAAGCATTCGTCGAATACCACCAAGGCTGGCTCGCCACCGATCTCGAATCATCAGGCCAAAAACAGGCATCATGGCGCGTCGACCCAACCCGAGCAGGACTCGGAGGCGCACTGGGAGACATCGGCACCCACGCCGAGAACCTCCTCGCGTTCGTCTCAGGACTCCAGCCCCAATCCGTCTTCGCCAACCTCCACGCCTTCGTCCCAAGCCGAAAGCTCGACGACGACGCAAGCGTCTTCATCAACTACCAATCCGGTGCCCACGCCGTCCTCACCGCATCGCAAATCTGTATTGGGGACGCCAACGCCCTGTCCATCCGAATCCACGCCGAGCGGGGATCCATCGAATGGAACCAAGAAACCCCCGACGAACTCCGCGTCACCAAACTCGATGCCAACCCAGTCACCTACACAAGAGGCGGCCCAGACCTCCACGAAGACTCCCAGCTCTCCGCCCGAATCCCCCAAGGACACCCAGAAGGCTACCTCGAAGCATTCGCCAACATCTACCGTGGTGTCGGTGAAGCAATCCACGCCAAGCGGAGTAACACCGAGCCTTCACGCTTGGCGCAGCTCATCCCGACCATCAACGACGGCTTAGCGGGTGTCCGCTTCGTCGAATGTTGCGTTGAAAGCGCGGCCAATCAAGCCGCCGTCAAACTCTGATCAATCCAGTTCAAGCACACGGATGTCCCGGTACTCGATGACATTCACATCATGGTGCCCCTGCACCGCAAGATGCCCGCGATCAAACTCGCTCAGATGCGTATCGACCATCGCCTCGCCGTTGATCCATGTGCGGATCCAATCGCCCTCGACACGGATGCGGTAATCAAACCACGCGTTGTCCCGTGTGATTGGTCCCGTGTGATCTGCAGGCCAAGCCTTGTCATAGATCACGCCCGTAAAGTTCTTCGGATCATGGTTGTCCACCTGCGCCTCGTACCCGTTGGGCCAAGGATTGTTCGGATCAGGATTCGGGGTCACATGGAAGTACATTCCCGAGTTCCCATGATCGTTCACCTTCACCAACGCCCGCATCTCAAAGTCCTTGTACTCACCCTTGGTGAACAAATGCCCAGGACCCTTGCGGCCAATCAGCGACCCGCCCTCGTTCGTCCACTCCGCCTTGTCCTCCGCAAACCACCCTTTGAGCCCATCATCAATCAGAGCCACCATCCCATCGGGTTCCGGATCAACCGACAAATCCTTGATCTTGATATTCTTGAACCGGAACGGATGCCCATGATCCTGCAGCGAGATGTACCCCGTCGTCGCACGATCCTTGAGAGGCAGCGGATTCTCAGGTGAACGGTAATACCCCCGATCATCGAGCACCTCGTCGTCGAGTACCTTCACGCCGTTGAGTGTCACATCAACCGTATCACCCACAACCCGAATTTTGTACGAGTTCCATTGTCCTGCAGGCTTCACCGCCATCTTCGATGCCGTGATCGCCGTGTACACCGACCCGCAGGTATGGTCCGCTGGTTCCTCGCCAAAGGTATCCAGAATCTGAACCTCAAACCCGGTAAACGCCGGATCACCATTCGATGATCCACGCACACCAACCCCAGAGTTCCCGCCTTCAGGCATCCAGAAATCAAGCTTGAGCTCAAAGTCCCGGTACATCTTGTCCGTCCGGATCCACCATCCCTCGCCCGGTTTGAGCGTGACGAGTTCCCCATCCACTACGCCCCACGCATCCAGATTCCCCTCACACGCCCAGCCGCTCAGGTCCTTCCCATTGAACAGTTCAACCCAGCCCCGATCGGTCAATTCATCAGCCTTCGCCAAGGTCTCGCACCCACCCATCAACAATCCAATCAAAGCAACGCCGGCAACAATGAGTTTCATCTGTACTGGTTCCTTCTCTGTATGCTGTCTGTATCTCGGTCACGACGAAGCCGAACAACCGATTCGTATATTCGTTCAATCGTAGGCAAAATCACGCCGACAACTCTTTATCAAATCTTTACCGAGCACATGGAATCGGTGTTCTACCCACTCAATCGCGAAGTATTCCACATAATCCACGCTTTGCAATGACCAACACAGACTACACGAACACACTGCTGACTGCACGCAACAACTCACCAGCCCCAGAACAAATCCAGCAGAACTACCCTATCCCCATGCTGTTCCCCATCATCCTCGCAACAACCTGCCAACTCGCATCCCCAACCGGAACTACATCCCGAGTCCAGATGCACCAACGCCAAGCGATCCATCTTCAAAATGGTGCCGAGATCCTCGCGTTCGATCATCAATCTCAATCACTCTTTGTCATCGGGGCCGGCGGTCTAACCGTGCTTAAACTCAATCCAGCGTTTCGAAACCCGCTCAGCATCCGCGTCGATCAGTGGGAGGGAAACATCCCCAGCTGGGAACCAACCTCCATCGCCATCGATCCCCGCAATCGAGGGTTCGCAGCCATCTCCTGGATCCCCTCCCCAAAGGATCAACAGCACGGAATCGTGACCATCTTTGACACCCAAACCCATCAAGTCATCACCAAACTCGATGCAGGCTACCACCCCGACTGCATCGCCTTCTCACCCGACGGCTCAAAGCTGGTCATCGCAAACGAATGCGAACCCGACGCCACCGACCTCCAAGGCGGGATCACCATCTTCAATCTGGAATCGGTCACGCAATCATCAGATTTCCAATCCGCCCCGGTCACTGGTGCCTCGATCAACTTTCAAAAACCATTCCTCAGCGACAACGCTGATCTCAGCACCCTTCGAATATCAGCATCACAGCAAGCCACGCCTTGGATCGACATCGAGCCCGAATACCTCGCGGTGTCCAACGATGGAGTCTGGGTGTCGCTCCAAGAAAACAATGCACTCGCACGCTTCGATTTCGAAACCAGAATCTGGTCATCATTCATCCCGCTCGGAAGCAGCAACGCCCCGTTCGATCCCAGCGATGACCAGACAATCCAAATCGAAGATCAAAGCCCGATCCGCATGCTCCACCAACCAGACACCATCGCGCTCTTCGAATCGGGAAACACTTCCTACATCCTCCTCGCAAACGAGGGCGAACAAGGCGACTCCGATTCAATCCGATTCCATGAAGCAATCAAGGAAGGGCTGATTGATCCGCAGGTCGCCCAGTCAACCATCAACCTGTCAAACGCAAACCTCGTCATCAGCACCATCGATGGCGACACCGACCACGACGGCGACATCGACCAACCCACAGCACTCGGATCACGCTCAATCTCCATCCACGAGGCCACCACCGGAAAGCAAATCTGGAACTCGGGATCACAGATTGAGCTCATCACCGGGATGCTGTTCCCTGATCTCTACAACGACGCCGACTCCCGCAGCGACCAATCGGGTCCGGAACCCGAAGGACTCGCCATCGGATACATCGACGGCAAGACCCTCGGATTCGTCGGTCTCGAACGAACCCACGCAATCCTCATGTACGACCTGACCAATCCATCCGCACCACAGTTCCTCGATGCCGCTCCGCTGGATCCAAGCTGCCGACCAGAAGGCCTCAAGTTCATCCAGATCGACGGACGATCATTCCTCGCCGTCGCCGCTGAGAAATGCGAAGAACTGATTCTCTTCGAAATCCGTTAACCTTCTCCAAGCATATCCAGACCAAAAAAGCAAGCACCCCACACGAATCATGTGGGGTGCTTGTATGAAATTGATCGATTGAACCGATCAGCTGATCGGCATCGTATTAGCGACGACGACGCAAACCGATCATGCCACCGAGGCCCAGCAAAGCGACCGAACCCGGTGTTGGAACCGAACCAGGTGAGCCGATCAGGAACGCCTCGTCGTTTGGAACGCCAAGGTTGTCGTTGAAGAAGCCGTTGGATGTGTACGCGCCGTTGACTCCAAGAACCGAGTTGGCACCGGAGATGTAGTCGTAGGTTTCAACCGCTCCGCCGATAGCAGCAGGAACATCGACAAAGACTTCGACTGAGCCGCCAGCGTTGAGCAGGTTGACCTGATCGCCACCCTGCCCGAGGTTGCCACCGCCGTTGGTCAAACCGATCAATCCGGAGAATGACCAGATCGCTTGGAACTCAGCGATCGCCGAACCAAAGGTGCCGTCGTCAGTAGCGACATTGTCATCGGAGATCAGGAAGATCGCCGACTCACCAGCCCCAAGGAGGATCGAGTCCAACTGGCCAGCGTCACCAATCGAGGGTCCGTCGTCATCGAACCAGTAGCTCGATGTGTTGATTGCCACACCGGTGTTATTGGTGATTTCGAACCAGTCCACGGTGCCGTCTTCACCGTCAATACCGGTGAAGACTTCGGTGATGGTGACATTGGCCGAAGCGGTTGCCGCGAGCCCTGCAAGTACAGCGATGGTGCTTGTGATTTTCATGATTCTCTCCATTTCACCCTGTAAATTAGGGTGGTCAGTGATTGGCGAGTCTCTCAATCCGCCATGTCTTCCGAACGGGAACATCCCCTTCGATTGAATCAAGACTAGTGAAAACCAATGTCTCGGTCATGGTGCGCCGCGTTAACTTTGTGTAAAGACCTAGCTGCATCCGTTTGCGCTTACGAAGCACATCAATCTTCATGTTCTCTTAACTGATTTCGTGCATCGCCGAACATTTCAGATTCCATAATGATCTTCATTCAAACCGGAAACCAGTTGGTCACACCATGTGATCACACACGGAGCGTTCACGAATGCAACCCACAATGATGAATCGCCAATACACAGCACGGCATGCACAAAACACACGCAAGGCATTCACACTGATTGAACTCCTCGTGGTCATCGCCATAATCTCCCTGCTGATCGGGATTCTCCTCCCATCGCTCGGCAAAGCACGCGAAACAGCCAAACGAATCCAGTGCTCATCAAACCTCCGCCAACTCGGAGTCGGCTTCACAACCTACGCAAGCTCAAACAAAGGCTACCTCAGCTCGGGCCCATTCGATAACCGAATCAGAAAGCATGCCAAAGGCTTCCAACTCGAAAAAGAATGGGACCGCAACCCCAACGACACACGAGGCGCCATCGAACGCATCGGATGGATCAACGACTCCGTAACCTACGGCGGCTTCCGACCCAACGACATGCTCTGCCCAACAGCTCCAGCTCAATACAACCAAAACCTCCACACCGATCGCCTCAACGACGGAGGTTACGGCGAGGACTACACAAAAGAAACACGAGACACACTCATCACAAAGGGCTACAACTCAAACTACACACAGTCCTGGTATATGGCCTACACACAGTGGCGCAACAACCGCATCGGACAAACAGGACAGCCCGCAGACCAAGCTAGAGGCGTCATCGGACCACTCAAAGAGCACTCAACGCAAATCATTTCCACTTCAATTGTCCCGCTCATGGCAGACGCACGAGTCGATGCCGATTCTTCCGACACAAATGACACCATCGACCTCATCGATGAAACACTCCCAGCATGCAAGTCCGTCACCGACGGACCAAACTGGAGAGACGGATTCACATGGGCTTCTCACGACTTCGCAGACTTCGGACCAGCCCACGGCTCAAAGCCAACCGGATTCCTCAGAGGACACGACAAAACAGAAGGCAACTTCCTCTTCGCAGACGGCCATGTTGCGACCTTCCAAGACCTCAACGGGGACAAAACCTTCAACTACGACCCCGCCATGGAAGCGAGAGCAAACGGCGCAGCGGTATACCCCGACTTCCCAGAAAACGACATATTCACCGGAGAACTTCTTTCCGGAAAGTACAGATGAGTCATCCCGGATGTCCGGACTAATGGCGACAGAGACCATGAGTTCAATGAATGAACACACAAAGGAAGAGAGAATCATGAACGCATCAAAATCAACAAGAGTCCTGCTCGGAGCATTGGCCCTCGCATCGTTCGCCGGTGCTGCTTCGGGACAAGTCGTCATCAACGAAGTCTACCAAAACCCTCCGGGATCAGGCGCAACAAACGACGCCGTCCTCGAGTTCATCGAACTCTACGGCAAGCCCGGCATGGACCTCACCGGATACGCCATCGGTATCTTCAAAGGCGGCGCAGACACCAACGACGACAACATCCCGAACAACGCATCAGAAGTCGAAATCGATGAGGCATTCACCCTCGACGGACTCACCATCGGTTCCAACGGCTTCCTCGTCCTCTACAACGGTACCGTATCCCAATCACTCATCCCACTCGTCCTCCCAAATGAAGGCGAAACAAGCGCGTCGTTCTTCGACGCCTTCATCGAGAACCCAAACGACACCCTCGGCAACCTGAGCAACGACGATTCATCAACCTATGTCCTCATGCGTCGCCGTCCGGGCCACAGCATCGTCGATGGCCAAAGCGTCTACGGCCCAGAATACGCCATGTGGAAAGACTCCGCACACGATGTCGATTTCGATGGCAAAATGGATTTCGGTATCGAGCTACCAGTCTCAGGCGCTGCCGACGCACTGATGATCGATCCGATGCAGATCATTGATGACATGGCATGGTCCGACAACGGCGGCAAAGAATATGTCCGCTCATCAGAACAAGAAATCTCCGAAACCGACGGCTTCAACCCAGACGCCGTCTCACGCCTCGCGTACTACGCATCAAACCCGATGCTCGGTTCACGCCTCAACTCAGACGCGGAAGTCGTCCCAACACGCATCGCCGACGAATCATGGATCTACGGCGAATGCGAAGGCGCATCCATCGACATGATCTACAACCCGCTCAGCTACGGTGCTCCAACAGACCCAGCGGGTGACGGGTTCGCCGACATCTCCATCGCCAACGGCAGCAATGTATTCTCCCTAACCCCAGGCAGCTTCAACGATCACGCATCAACAGGGATCACCCAGTTCCGCTTCATCACCGGCGACCTCAACTTCGACGGCCTCGTCGATGCTGAAGACCTCACCCTCTTCGACACTTGGCTCTTGAGCGCGGACTTCGACGCAACCGTCGACTACATCCACCCAGACACCGGATTCCCAATCGCTGATCCCGCAAACCTTGGCGAAAACTTTCAGTCCTATGTCTTCCAAGGCCCACTCGCCAACGCATACATCTCGGCTGCTTGTCTAAGCGATGCCGATGGCACCCAAGTCCCAGGAAGCCAAGACCGCGATGTTCTCGTATCAATGGTCGGAGTCATCTGCCCACCAGACCTCAACGGCGACGGCTCCCTCAACTTCCTCGATGTCTCCTACTTCCTTGGAAACCAGATCGACTACAACAACGACAACGGATTCAACTTCCTCGATGTCAGCAGCTTCCTTCAAGACTTCGGAGCGGGCTGCCCATAACGAAACATGTAGAAAATACTCCACACAGAGCCGCCTCAACAGACGGCTCTGTGGCTTTCAATCGATCAACGATCACTCGTCCGCCGGAGCATAGCTCGTCGCTTCATCCAACTTTCCCCAAGCCGTGTACAAGCGAAAGAGAAACGAACGCGTCACCGAAGTGTACCGATGCGTATCACCCAAAACTCTGGTAACACCATCCAGCCCTTTCAACAAATACTTCTCCGCCTCTTCATACCGTCCCAGATAACCCAAACTCTGTCCAAGCAACGCGTTTGTCAAGCATGTCTTGACATGGTCCTGCCCAAAGACACGCTCGCGAATTTCGAGCACCGCTCGATACTCATCAACAGATTTCTGATAATCCCCAAGTTTGAAATACAAGATCGCCAGATTGTCACGATCAACCAGCGTCGATGGATGCTCAGGCCCCAGCATCTCTGTTCCGCGCCTGACCCCCTCCAAATGCAACGCTTTGGATTCTTCAAGCCGATCCAATCGCGTGTACACGATTGCCAGCGCCGAGATCGCACTCACCGTCCCCTCATACTCAGGAGCTTCCGCCCTGCCCAGTGCGACCGCTCTCTCAAAGTACTCCACCGCATCTTCAGCCCGAACCATGTGGTACAGCAAACTCCCATGCTGAATCAAAGTGTCGATCATGATCTCGGTTGAGAGATCCGGACTTTCTTCTGCAATTCGGTCTGTTTCCTCAACAACGCGCATGGACGATTCAAGATCATCAATATCCATATAGACATCCGAAAGCGAGTTTCTCCGATCCACGCGGATATCCACAGATAAATCGAGCTCATCGCTGAGTTCGACGCTCCGCTTCAACTGCTCGAGCGCCTTGTCATACTCATTCATCAACCGGAACTGTTCTCCCATCCGATTCCGAATCAACGCCTCCGCCTCCGGCGCTTCCTTGAAACGATCATAGATCCCAGCCGAAGCGACCCGCATCGCATCGAGCAATGTGATATCCGCATCCCCCCCAAAGTTCGGATTCCCCGCGGCAAACAAATCATCGGTCAGGAACGCATTCATCAGTTCCTGAACATTCTTCTCATGCTGCGCAATCAGTCGTTCCCGGTTCGCATCCCGAAGCGCATTGCCAATCAACAACAACGCCACCACAAGCATCAATATGATCACCCCAACCGATCCAACCAGAACCGGATTCCGCTTCGAGAACTTCCTCAACTGATACCAAGTGCTCGGCTTCCGCGCCGCGATCGGTTGGTTATTCAGATACCGATCCAGATCATCCGCCATCTCAGAAGCATCAACATACCGCTGAGGAATCTCCCGCGACACCGCCTTGGCAACAATCGTCTCCACATCCCCGCGGAACACATGATCAAGCGTCCCCAGCATGTCATGCTCATCGTCCCGGATCGCCCGAACAAGCTCATACATACTCGACCCATGCCGATGCAGCGGATTCTCCCCACTCAAAATCTCGTAGCAGATCAATCCGAGCGCATACACATCCGACTGTGTACAAGTCGTGTGCGACTGCTGATCAACCTGCTCCGGAGCCATGTAATGAAGCGTCCCCAGCAGCTGCCCCGTCTGCGTCATCTGCGTCCGATCCCCGATCTCCAAATCAAACGCGATCCCGAAATCCAGAATCTTCACCCGCCCATCCATATCCACCAATATATTGCTCGGCTTCAAATCCCGATGCACCACCCCAACCCCATGCGCATACCCAACACCCCGGCATACATCCCGCATCAAACGAATCTTCTCTACAAGCCCCAATCCACGATCCCTACAAAAATCAGTAATCGATACCCCATCCACCAACTCCATCGACACATAAGGCGTCGATCGATCCCCATCCGCCGCGATCCCCGATTCGTAAATCGTCGCAATCGCAGGATGATTCAGCTTCGCCAAAATATCCGCCTCGCGTTCAAATCGCTTGCGGATCTTCGAATGCATCGACCGCTGCCGGATCACCTTGAGCGCAACACGCCGCCTCGGCGACACCTGCACCGCTTCATACACAATCCCCATCCCCCCCTCACCAAGCACCCGAACAATCTCGAACCCGCCGATCCGATCCGGGTGTGAGTCATCCACTTCCGAGAGTTCAATCAACAACGCCCTCGTGTCCATCATCTGATGCGATTGCCCATCCGCCTCCAGCATCGAACGAACACTCTCCAGCAGCGCCGCGTCATCACCGCATAAGTCTCGGAGCTTCCGTGCCTGCTCAACCCCCTGCAGATCGCAAACCTCTCCAAAGACCCGCTCCACCTCCCGGAACCGATCCAGCCGATTTCGGTCTGCGTTATCCATCCCGGTCTGACCCCATGTGATGTCCAAGCTGATCCATCAACCAAGCCCGAGCAAACCGCCAGTCACTCGATGCGGTGGATCGGGAGATCCCAAGGATCCGCGCCGCTGTCTCCTCATCAAGCCCACCAAAGAACCGAAGCTCCACAATCTTCGCCTTCCGTTCATCGAGTTCACGCAACCGATCCAGCGCTTCATCAATCGCCAGCAGCTCATCTGGATCAATCGCCGACTTCGACTCCGGCTCCGCGATCGACATCGAAACGACCTGCCAATCCCCGCCCCGCTTGAGCCGATTCTTCGAGCGTGCATGGTCAATGAGAATGCGCCGCATCACCTGCGACGCGAGCAAAAAGAAATGATCCTGCGACCGGATGTCCAATTCTTCCGCATTGATCAATCGAATAAACGCCTCATGCACCAACGCCGTCGGCTCAAGCGTGTGATTCTTTCGCTCCGAGTGCATCATCATCTGCGCCAGCTGCCGCATCTCGTCATACAGGATCGCCGACAACTCTACCGGATCGGATTGATCCAAATCGGTCATCCCCGTCAGCAACCGAGTCGCCAAGATCCGCATTGTCGGGTCCGTATCCATGTTTCAAGAGTGTACATGGGGAGATACCCCACTCAGATTCCCAGAGATGTATTTTTGACGAAATTCACACCTTTCACAAACAATATCGGGCGCAGACCGTCTATCCATCGCTCACACCTATGGACCAACTCAACCCTGACTCGACCATCAGGCCAGAACCACACAAGGAATCAACATGAAAATCACACCATTGACCGCAGCCCTCACCATCGCAGCACTCACCACCGCATCGGGTGCAGACACCCTCACCGTCGGGCCAAGCCTCATCGACTTCGACTACATCACCATCACCGCCGCCATCAGCGCCGGTGCCAACGGCGACATCATCGAAATCGCTCCCGGTCTCTACCCCGAAAACCTCACCATCTCAGGCAAAGACCTTACCCTGCGCAACGCCGGAGGTGGATCAGTCACCGTCTTCGGCCAAGACCTCAACAAGTGCCTACTAATCACCGGATCAACAACTGATGTCGAACTCGAAGGCCTCACCTTCTCCAACGGCTTCTCAACCACCGCAGGAGCAGGAATCTCCGTCGAAGGCGGTTCACACGCAAACATCACCGACTGCATCATCGAGAACAGCAATAACACAGGAGTAGGTGGGGGGCTCTACATGTCCGGCGGCGGCACCATCACCAACACAGTTATCCGAAACAATCAAAGCGTCGGATATGGTGGAGGAGTGTATCTTGGAGGGAGCCTCTCAAAGTCATTCATCAACTGTCAGATCATCAACAATACCGGCTCAGAAGGGGGCGGCATGGCCTACGCCATGATCGGCGATAAGCTCGACATGTCCGGATGCGTCTTCATCTCGAACACTTCAATACTCCGAGGAGGCGCGATCGCAGTACTGGGGTCGACCTCTGCGGGAACTGTCGAAGCCATGGACTGCGAGTTCATCACCAACAGAGCCCAAAACGCAGGCGGCGCCATATGGGTCTCAGACGGCGATGTCTTCCGCGCATACAACTCACTCTTCATCGAAAACTCAGCCGCCAATGACGGCGGAGCAATCCGAAACGAACAAGTCGTCGAAGCCGTCAACTGCACATTCGTCGAGAACAGCGTCGATACCGAAGGACGAAGCGATACCTTCAGTTCCCTCCGAACAGACGCCGACACCAGACTCCTCAACACCATCATCACCAACGCCTCAGCAACCTCTCACGACGGCATCGGGGATCTCATCGCAACCTATTCCCTCATCCCAGAAGCCCCCAGCGGCATGGCCGACGCCAACGGCAACTTCAACGCCAACCCAGCCTTCACCAATCCATCAATCGGGGACTACACCCTACTCGCCGGATCACCGGCCATCGACGCAGGCAACTCCAGAGGACTCCTTGGGAATATCAATGTCCTCGACATCCTGACCGATCACAACGGCAATGTCCGCAACCTCGACGACCAAGACACCATCAATACAGGCATCTCAACCTGGGAAGTCTGCATCGACCTCGGCGCGTACGAGTACCAACCCAACCCAGCCCCAGACTGCGCAGCAGACATCAACAACGACAACGCACTCAACTTCCTCGATGTCTCAGAGTTCCTGTCCATCTTCGGATCAGGCTGCCCATAAGACCGCGACAAAAAAATCCAGTCATCCAAAGCCAACCGGTGCCATCGCGCCGGTTGGCTCTTTCAGTTCACCGCAGCAACCCGCTCAAGCGAATCCACAGTCACCCACCCCTCTTGAGCATTGCTCAATCGGATATTCGCCCATCCATCCCGCGTATCCACCAACTCGCCCTCAGTCCCCAAACCCAAAGGACCGTCGTAGACCTCCGAATACACACCCGCACCAGGACCTGAATACATCCCTGTCCCAGGCATCACCACAACCACACCAGCATCCTGCTCCACAACCCACTGATCAAACCCAAGCAACCCAGCCCCAACCAATCCAACCGCAGCCAAGCCAATCGGAAGCTTCATAGGTACCCCGCCCCGGGTCAACCGAACAATCAACAACACAGACCCCGCAATCAACAACCCAACCGATCCATACCAAAGCGACCACCGATCCATCACTCGATGCCACGAGAGCAACACCGACCGCGCCGACATCTCCGCCCCTTCACCCGGAACCGTCGGTTCCACAAACGAACGCGCATGCTCAAGGTTCTGCAGCAGTGTCGCATCACTCGGATCAATCATCAACCCACGACGATAGTGCAGCACCGCACGGCCAAGATCATCCCCAATAAAGTACGCATTCCCCAGCGCAAGCTCACCAGCAGCCGATTGAAGATCGTCACGCTCAAGCACATACGACAACACCGCCGCCGCTTCCCGAACATCCTTCCCACTCGCTACGCGCTCAGACTGCTCGATCGCGACTTCAAGCCGCTCAATCGCCTGCTCAAGCGAGATATTCTCTCCCTGAGCACAAGCCACCGAACACCCCATCGAGAGACAAAGCAACACACACAAACGCAATATGCCAGTTCTGACAACACTCATCGTTGAACCCTCCGAGTTCCTTTCCCCTGAACACGGCCGCGATCATGCTTTAAAATGTCCCGCCGCATCGCGCGAAGCAACGAAGCGTCATCCCGAACCTCAGGCAGCGTCCCGTAATCCTTGCTCTCCGATTCCGTCAACACCGCCGCAGACCGCGCCGCCACTTCTGGAGTCACCGAGAGTTGCTTGAGATCCGCACCAGTGAGCGATCCCGGATCAATCCCCAGAATCGCGCCCCCATACGCCCGGATTGCCCCAACATGATCCCCCCGCGCATGCAGCTTCTTGGCAACCCTCCACGCCCGATCAACCGCCGCCGCTTCCGGATCACGCCCACGCTTGACAGTCACAACAACCCAGCACAGCAGTGGGGCGCCAATGACCACGCCAAGTGTCCCAACCCAGACCGGATCACCCAGCACACCCCGCCACGAGAACGCACGCGCCGAAGACCTGAACACATCCGCATCCGGATGCGTCCAAAGCACCGAAGGGTTCCGAGCAAGCTCAGTCCGCTCAATACCAGCAGGAGTATTCGAAACACCACCCGAAACCACCGCGTCCGACAAAGTCACCGTCCGAACCGACCGCACCTCTAGCGGGATCGGATTGGAAGCGAACACCTCGAACGCCCCGGTCTCCGGATTAAACGCAGGCAGCCGGATCGCCGGGATCTGCGTCACCGAATCATCGGTCGCACGGATCGTTGTCGAGAACAACCGCTCCCCACTCCGGTTCCGTTCCACCTCGCGCCAACCATCAGGCGAAACCCGGAACCCAGATTTCGCCAGCGACTGCGCATCAAGTGTTTTCTCAAGCCCAATCATCGGATCAGGACCCGTCACGAGCAACCGGAACTCGATCGGATCGCCCACATTCACCTGTGTATTCGAAGCATCCGTTTGAGCGGCAAACTCCCCGATCAATCCCTGATACCCATCGGGCCGCCCACCGCTTGGCACTCCAACCACACGCACATCAACAACATCAGACTGCGCATACTTCCGCTGTGACCGCCCGAAATCATCCACCCGCGTAAAGATCACCCGCATCGGTCCAAACTCCACAGTCCCCGTTTCCGTTGGAGTCAGCATCACATCAAACCGCAACCGAGTCCGGCTCGCCCCCTGATACACACCGTTTTCAGCGAACGCCGAGAAACGCTGGCCCGCCAGACTCATCTGAATCTCCTGCCCCGACCGCGTCGCCGGAGCCATCGGCACCACCCGCATCGACTCGGGGAACACCGACGACTCAAAGTTCAAATCACCCGTCCTGTCCCCAACCCACCAAGTCACCTGTGCAATGACCGACTCACCCACATACACCGCCCGATCCGGGAGCCGAACCTCAAGCACATCAACCAGCGATTCCCCAGGGAGCAACCCCGTCAAGGTCACCGCCTTCGAGCGATACTCCTGATTGTTGATCTTCAGCACCGCGGGTGGAATCACAAGATCGCCTTCCTCAACCACCGTCAATAAATAGTTGTGCCGATACGACGAATCCGTATGCGACCGCTGCTTCCCATTGATCGAACGCATCGTCGTAAACTGCTGCGAGCTCACCCCCCGATACTCAACCACAACCCCCTCCGGAAACGCAACGCTCGGCTCAGTCCCATCCTGAATCCCGCGTACCGAAACCTGATAACTCACCGTATCCCCAAGATACGCGCGCGTGCGCGAAAGCTCCGCCTCCAGCGTCACCGCAGCCTCCTGAGCCACCGCATGGGGAGCGATCCAAAGCACCAAGCACACCAATATCATCATGAAACTTCGCACTACCAATCCTCCTCAACCTTGACAGGCCTGCCCGTCGCTCGATACACCTGCCGCCGCTCCCGCTGGTCCCGCTCCCGATCAAGCAGCTGCTGCGCAACCTCATCGATCTCTTGTTCCGTCCCATCACCAGACTGATCCTCGCCCTGACCGCTCTGCCCTTCTTGCTGTTGTTCCGACTCTTGCTCCTGCTGAGTCTCCTGCACACGCTCCGCCGCCCGGTCCAGCGCATCCGCCGCCTCTTGCTGTTTCTGCGCGGCCGTCTCGTTGTCCCCCTTTTCGAGCGCTTCCTTCGCTTCCTGTTGCGCCTTCATCGCGTCTTGGAGTTCCTGCATCGCTTCAGAATCCGCCTCAGACTGTTCCATCTGTTCGTTCATGGCTTCAGTCTGCTGATTGAGCTCTTCCTGCTGCTCGCCGCGTTCTTCCTGCGATTGCTCACTCTGATTCTGCTGAGCCGATTCGCTCTCCTGAGCCTGCTCGCGCTGCTGATCCGCAAGGTCCTGCAGCTTCTGTGCCGCATTCCCAGACTCCTCGCCCTGACTGTTCTGGCCGCCCTCTCCACCTTCGCCCTGCTCCCCGTCCTCGCCCTGCTCTTGATCCTGAGCGTCCTGTTGTTGCTGCTCGATCTGTTCCTTGATCTCTTTCAACTGCTGAATCTGTTTCCGCACCCGTTCGACATTCTGCTTGGATGCAACATACGAAGGATCAGCCCGCGACGCATCCAAAAATGCACGCTCAACCCCCCCAAGCGAATTGATCATCTCCCCGATTTTCTCCGGCTCCATCATCATATCGCCACTCGTATCAATCCCCGCATTGAGCGCATGCCCAAGATTGAACATCGCATCCCGCCGCTGCGATTCTGTTACCGCATACCGCGCCGCCAACCGGAACGACTCCGCCGCAGCCGAAGCATCTTCCGCGTCCATCAACAGCACACCACGATTAAACGCCGCGATGTTCCGCTCCCGGTCCAGCACCGATTGCTCAACAACCTCGTCATACAACTCGATCGCATACACCGGATCACTCGTTTGCACATTGATCGCCGACTCAAGGCTCAATGATTGCTCCACCCCGCGCCCAAACGCAGGTCCAGCAATCAACCAAATCAGGACCAAACTCAACAGTGCTTTCTTCATGAAACAGTCTCCTTCCGCAGCCCCACGCTGCTCAACACCATCTCAATCAAAATCAGCACCAAACCAGGCGCCAATGCAACCGCATACCGCTCATCCCACCGCGTGACCGAAGCACTCCCAACCACGGCCAGATCCCCCCGCGCGATCAACTCCTGATACACATTCGCAAGATCAACATCCCCCGTCCCGATCTCAAGATACGCCCCGCCGGGAGTTGCCGTCGCAATCTTCGAAAGCGTCCCCGAATCTAGCCGTGACCGGACCTCAACCCCGTTCCGCCGCACCGGTCGATTGTTCTCATCCACCACCCGCGCCCCCGCATCCGAGCCGATTCCGAGCGCGATGATCCGAATCCCCGCAAGCCCCGCCGCCCTCGCCGCATCAATCGGCAGCGACTCCTGATCCTCACCATCCGTGATCAAAATAATATCCCGATGATTTGCAACCCCCTCCGAATCATCAAGATCATAAAACACCATGTCCATGCACTTGCGGATCGCATCCCCAATATTGGTCCCACCAACATCCACCACCGAAGGCGACAACTCCTCAAGTGCCAAATCAAAGAACAACCGATCCGTCGTGAGCGGCGATTGCACCGAAGACGACCCCGCAAACGCAACCAACCCAACCCGGTCGGTCTTGAGTTCTGCAACCATGTCCGAAATCCAAAGCTTCGCCCGCTCCAAGCGATTCGGAGCCACATCCCGCACAAGCATCGACTTGGACACATCCACCAAGAACACAATGTCCCGCCCCTTCGCTTCCGTCATCTCCTGATGCGGATTCGCGCGCGGACGCATCGTCGCCCCGACAATCAGCAGCAATCCCAGCACCATCACCACCCCGCGAATCAGCCCAAGCATCCGTCGCCGTTTGCCAAGCATCATCGCCAACCGATCTGAATCCGCAAACCGCCGCGCCGCGTGCCGACGCATCCGAGCCGCAAGCATCCCAATCACAAACAGCACGGCCACACCCCAAGCCGCCAGCAGCCACCGCGCCTCACCAAACTCAAACGCGGTCCCAGTGAATGATCCAAAGAACTGTTCCATCACGCCACCTCCCCGCCAACCCCAAGCCGCCAGAGGTACCCACCAAACAACAGCCCCAAGCACGCCAACGCAAACGGGTGGTACAACTCTTCAAACCGAGTCGTCTCCGAAACCTGAACCTCAGTCCGCTCAAGCTCATCAATCGTCGCGTACACCTCCGCAAGATCATCCAGCGAATCCACACCCCAGAACCCACCCCCGGTATGTTCGGCAACCGCCGCCATCCGCCCCTCGTTCACTTCCTGCCCCATCTGCAAACCGAACCCAAACTGGTTCGAAACACCCCCACGAATTCCGACAATGTACACCGTGATCCCCCAATCCGCCGCGAGCCGCGCCGCCTGACTCGGGGAGTAATCCCCCGCACGATTCTCACCATCAGTCAGCAAAATTACCGCTTTGCTCGTGATCTCAAAGTCCGGGTCATCCAAATCCTTCTTCATCGAATCTTCCGACGCCTTGAGCCGAGCGCACGCAAGCACCAACGCATCACCGATCGCCGTAGACCGCTCCGCTTCCTGCCTCGGAAGCTCGACCCGACGGATCGCATCCACCAGCACATCATGCGACTGCGTCAAAGGCATCATCGTGTCGGCATATGTCCCGAACACAATCAACCCAAGCAAATCCCCAGGCCGTCCCTTGAGCTTGTCACCATCCCCAAGCACAAACTCCTCAACAACCTTCTTCACCGCCTCCAGCCGAGTCGTCGTCGCCCCCTCAAACTTCGCAGGCTCCTTCATCGACCCAGACCGGTCCACCACCAGCTCAATCGCGATCGCCTCCTGCAAACTCTTCGTATCCGTAATCGCCTCGCGAGGACGCGCCAGCGCAACCAACCCTGCAAGCAACCCAAGCGAAAGCAGCAGGGGGGCAACCCAGCGCACCCGCATCCGCAAGCTCGATCCAGCCGCCGCCAGTCTCGTAGGCACAGACGATTCAATCCCATGCCGACGACGATCCGCCGCCAGTCCAACCGCCCACACCACAGGCACGACGAGCGCAAACCAGAACACCCACGGATACGCAAACTCAGCATTCATGCCTGAGCCCTCAATCCACAAAGCTCAACCGCCCGCTTCGCCGCCGCCTGAATCTTCCCATGATCCACAGCACCACCCGAAAACCGCGCCCGTTCAACCTCATGCGAAATCACCCGAATCCCCTCATGCTCCCGCCCGAGCACCACCATCGCCCGATGCAACGCACCAAGATCCTCAGAAGAGAGTTCGTCAGTCTGCGATGCAACCATCAGCACCGTCTCCGGATCAACCTCTTCTTCCTCATCCCCATCATGCCGCGCCAAAATCAGCACCACAAAGACCGAAACCAGCGTCACCCCAAGCCCAATCCAAACCCCAAGATTCACGCCGCTCTCTTCGTCAATCGGCTCCATCGCCGCCAGCCCAATCGCGGGCGCAAGCTCAACACCATCCGACTCTCCAAGCACGGAAGTCACCTCGACCGGAATCGGCTCAAGCCGAGCGATCCGCTTCCCCGCCTCCTCCGAACTCGCCCGGATCCCGATCGAAGGCACCTCATATTCCCAGCCCAAAAACGGCTCAAGCAAAAACACCGTCTCCTGCACATACCCAGCCCCATCAAACCGAACCTCCCCAGGCTCAACCACCACACCGTTCCACCCCGCACCAACCCAGTCCGGCTCAATCAACTCAACATGCACCCCATCACCCCAAGTCAGCTCCGCACGAACAACCACCCGCTCCGTCAACTCCACCGAAGTCGCATCCAACCCAACCCGCAACCCCGCCCCAGTCATCGGCTCTGTAATCTCCGAAACAAACCCCGCGCCGTCATCAACAACAACCGGCGCATCTTCCCCGCACCCGCCGACAAGCAGCACAACCAACCCAACAAGCAACGCACGAACCCAACTCATCGCCGATTCCCCCGCGTCTGAAAGTACCGAACCAACTCATCCGCATAATCCCGACCCGTCGACAACTCAAGATGGTCAATCTGCGCCTTCTGCAGCGTCGAAACAATCAACTCATTCTCCCGCATCGCCTGCGCCTTGTACCGCTCCCGCACCTTCCGCGATCCTGTATCCACCAAGAACCGCCGCCCGCTCATCGGATCATGCATCCGCACCACTCCAGACCGAGGCAGTTCAAACTCCCGCGGATCGGTAAACTGCATCGCGATCACCTCATGCTTCTGCGCCAGCATCCGCATCTTGGGTCCCCAACTCGGTTCCGCTTCATTATTCAGCCCCGACAAGAAATCTGAGAGCACAATCACGATGCACCGACGCTTATGCGTCCGCCCGATCTCGCTCAGCACCCCCGACAAGTCCTCTTGATTGTCCCCAGGCGTCGCATCAATCAACTCCCGAATAATCCGCATCCCATGCAGCCGCCCCTTCGTCGCAGGCACATGCAGCGTCTTCCCATCCGCAAGATGATCCGACCCAAACAAGCACAACCCCACCTTGTCATTGTTCCGCCCCGCCGCCAGAGTCAGCACCGCCCCGACCTCGCTCATTAGCTCATGCTTGGATCTGCGAATCGTTCCAAACCCAGTCGAGCGCGAACAGTCCACCGCAAGCACAATCGTCAGCTGCCGCTCTTCCTCAAACCGCTTAATAAACGGCCGCCCCATCCGCGCCGTCACATTCCAATCAATCGACCGAACATCATCGCCGGGCTGATACTCCCGCACCTCCGAAAACTCGATCCCCTGCCCCTTAAACGCCGAGTGGTACGACCCCCCGAACATATCGTCCACCCGCCGCCTTGCGCGGATCTCAAGCCGCTTCACCGCCTGCATGAGTTCTTCAGTAATCATGATGGTCTCACCACAGATTCAACCAATGAATCGCTCAAGGAACCGTTCAAGGAATCGCGATCCGATCAAACACCTCTTGCACGAGGTCCTCGCTCGTGATCCCCTCCGCTTCCGCTTCATACGAGATCATGACCCTGTGCCGCAGCACATCCATCCCGATCATCTTGATATCGCTCGGTGTCACAAACCCACGCCCTTCAAGGAACGCATTCGCACGAGCCGCCCGCGCCAGCGCAAGCGATGCACGAGGAGACGCACCAAAATCAATCATCTTCGCCATATCCATCGACCACTTCACCCCCGCCGAAGCCGGATCACGCGTCGCCTGCACAAGCGAAACAATGTAGTCCTTCAGCTTGTCATCGATGTAAATCTCATTGACCGTCCGCCGCGCCGCGCTGAGCTCATCAAGCGTCATCATCGCCTGCACAGTGGGGGCCTCCATCGTCGAGATCATCCGGTCCACAATCAAACGCTCATCAGCCGCAGTCGGATACCCAACCTTGATCTTGAGCATGAACCGATCCACCTGAGCTTCTGGGAGCGGATAGGTCCCTTCCTGCTCGATCGGGTTCTGCGTCGCCAGCACCAAGAACGGCTCACCCGCCGGGATCAACGCGTGCGTCTCCCCACCAATCGTCGCGTGCCGTTCCTGCATCGCTTCAAGCAACGCCGACTGCACCTTCGCAGGAGCGCGGTTGATCTCGTCCGCAAGCACAATATTGGCAAAGATCGGTCCCTTACGCGCGGTAAAGCTCGCCTCCTTCGGGTTGTAAATCTCAGTCCCGATCAAATCCGCAGGCAGCAAGTCAGGCGTGAACTGAATCCGAGCAAACTTCGCATGGAGCGCATCAGCAAGCGTCGTCACCGTCAAGGTCTTCGCAAGCCCAGGGACACCCTCGAGCAAAACATGCCCGCCCGTTAACAACCCGATCACCAAGGATCGGATCATCTGTTCCTGTCCAACCACCACAGTCCCAACCGCCCGGATCAACGCATTGATCGGCTCAGCCTGCTGTTGGACCAACTCATCCCGCGGCGCATCAGTCGTCATCGTCATTCGAAACTCCTTACGGCTTCAGACCCGTCCACCCAAATCAACCCCGCACACAAAAACAGTGCCCTCGCCAAGACGGGTCACTGTTGTTTTACTAGACCAAGATGGACAAGTTCGCCCCAGCAGTCACGAATTTCAAAGAATTCTTCCTGCATGCGAATCAACTCATTCAGTTCGCGCTCGGCGGAGTCGCATCAGCAGGCTGCCCAGGATTGATATCAATCTCCCCAAACCGCTCCTCGTACTGACGAACCGCGCCGCCGATCGACATCGCCAAACGCTTTGCGCCAGCCCAGTTCATGACCACGCGTGAACCAACCGAGAACACAACCATCGGAGGCTGACCAGGGGTCTGCATCGGCATGTTGAGCCCAAAGTCCATGATCAACTCATCATGTGTGTTGGATGTGCGGATCGTGTTCGCGTAAGTCGTGTTCATCTTCGATTCATCAATGCGAAGCTGAACCTGCTGCTGTTGTGGCTGTTGGTCGGTCATAATCGGAGGACTCCGTGGTATGTGTTGGGTAATCGCTCGTATCCTAAGGATTCAACCCAAGAACAAGCAATGCCGGGGGGGGGAATCGAACCCCCACTCTGTTTCCAGAAGCGGATTTTGAATCCGCCGCGTCTACCAATTCCGCCACCTCGGCTGTGGTCCCGATCCTAGCCACCAAAACACCCCGCATCCGCTCCAACCACACTTTTGATCGTCAAGTCCGGACCTCGCCAAGCCGATACCCGGTCTACCATATCTCTCCTGCAGAACTGTTCTACAGGGTCGGACCGGGTCGCAGGCGTGCGCTGGCGGTCACGACAGCAGCCCCGCACGCAACCACACCCTCCTCACAGGGGAAGGTGTCTCAAAAAGGCAATTTAAAATGTCAAACACAGTCAAAATCGAAGACGCGGGCCCTTGCCGCAAAAAAATCTCCATCGATGTCCCCGCAACCACCGTGGACGAAGCGATGGAGAACGCATTCGCATCCGTCGCCCACGAAGCCGCCATCCCAGGTTTCCGCAAGGGACGCGCCCCGCGCCGCCTCGTCGAAAAACGCTTCGGCAGCTATGTCATCGACGAAACCCGCGCTCGCCTCTGCTCCTCCGCATACCAAGAAGCCGTCGAACAAAACGAACTCAAAGTCCTCGGCCACCCACCCGCAGAATACTTCGAAGACATCGAAGTTGCCGCTGGAAGCCCTGTCCACATCGAAGTCGAAGTTGAAGTCATGCCAGAGTTCGACCTCCCAGACCTCAAAGGCATCGAAGTCCTCAAGCCAGAAGCCACCCTCCCAGAAGGCATCGTGGACGCGGAAATCAAGAAGATCGCCATCAACGAAGGTGACCTCGACGAGCAAGACACCTCAGCCAAAGGCAACTACCTCACCGGTAAAGCCGTCATGGTCGACGCAGAAGGCACCGAGCACTACAACATCGACGGCGCCGTCATCCAGATCCCAGAAGAAGGCGACGAAGGCATGGTCCTCGGCGTCATCGTCCCAGACTTCAACAAACAGGTCAAGACCCCCAAAGAAGGCGAAACCGTCACCATCAAGGTCAAAGGCCCTGAAAACCACGAAGTCGAAGCACTCCGAGGCAAAGACCTCACCGTCACTTTCGAAGTCACCAAAATCTACGCCATCGTCCCCGCCCCAATGGCAGACATCGTCGCCAAGTACGGCTTCGCATCCGAAGACCAACTCCGCGAAATGGTCACCTCACGACTCGACCAACGCGCCGTCGCTCAACAGCAAGGCGTCATGCGTCAACAAGTCCTCAAGTTCCTCGGCGAAAGCATCGAGTTCGAACTCCCAGCCGGTCTCACCGCACAGCAAGCCGCCCGCTCTCTCGAGCGTCAACGCATGGAACTCATGTACCGCGGCGTAGACCCAACCGAGATCGAACAAAACATGGCCCAGCTCCGCAGCGCATCAGCCGCACGAGCAACAGCAGAGCTCAAGCAGTTCTTCATCATGAACAAGATCGCCGAATCCCTCGATGTCCAAATCGAAGAAGCCGAGATCAACGCACAAATCGTGCAGATGGCCATGCAGCAAGGCAAGCGTCCAGAGCAACTCCGCGATGAGCTCATCAAGTCCGGACAAGCCCAGACCCTCGTCCAGCAAGTCCGCGAGCACAAAACCGTCGACAAGATCCTCGAAGACGCGAAGATCGAAGAAGTCACCGCCGACGAGTTCAACGCCAAGTTCAAAGACGCCGAATAACCCAATCGGCCCATGAAAACCCTCAGAACCCGGTCAAAAGGCCGGGTTCTTTTTTTGTCCCGCGCCTAAGATCCGATCCGCAAGAATCCCCAACATGAGGAACCAAACCATGACCACCGCACCAACCCACGCCAAAGGCCTCGAAGGCGTCATCGCAGGCGAAACCGAAATCTGTAATGTCGAGCAAACCTCACTCATCTACCGCGGCTACGAAATCGCAGACCTCGCCGCAAACGCCAGCTTCGAAGAAGTCGCCTACCTCCTCCTCGTCGGTGAAAAACCAACCGCGTCCCAACTCGCCGAGTTCAAAGCCGAACTCATCAAAGAGCGTGAACTCCCCGAGATGATCAAGCAGAATCTCAAGCACGCCGGCGAACTCGTCAACAACCAGTACGCCGTCCCGATGGACATCCTCCGCACCGCCGTCTCCGTCCTCGGACACTTCGATCCCGACTGCCAAGACAACTCCCCAGAAGCCAACCTCCGCAAGTCCAAACGACTCCTCGCCAAAATCCCGACCATCATCGGACACATGCAAAACAGCATTGAAGGCAAAGACTTCGTCGCCCCACGCAGCGACCTCTCGCATTCCGCAAACCTCCTCTACATGATGACCGGCGCCGAACCATCACCAGAAGCCGAGAAGGTCATGGATGTCTCCCTCGTCCTCTACGCCGAGCACGACTACAACGCCTCCACCTTCACCGCCCGCGTCATCTCCGGAACCCTCGCCGACATGCACGGAGCAACCACCGGCGCAATCGCAGCACTCAAAGGCAAACTCCACGGCGGAGCAAACGAAGCCGCCATGGACATGCTCTCCGACATCCGCAACGACATCGGACCAGAAAACGACACCAAAAAAATCACCGACTGGATGCACAAAGCATTCGAAGAAAAACGCAAACTCATGGGATTCGGTCACCGCGTCTACAAGAACGGCGACCACCGCGCTCCAATCCTCCACAACCTCGGTCGCAAAGCCGCCGAAGCACGCGGAGAAGAGTTCGTCAAACTCTTCGAACTCGGCGAAACCGTCCAGAAGATCATGGAAGACGAGAAGAACATCTACCCAAATGTCGACTTCCCCTGCGGCATGACCTACTTCACCATGGGAATTCCAGTCCCGCAATACACCCCAATCTTCGTCGCTTCACGCATCACCGGATGGTGTGCCCACATCATGGAACAACACGCCAACAACCGCCTCATCCGCCCACGCGTCGCCTACATCGGACCAGCCCTCCGCAACTGGAACGCGTAGCCCTCAACTGCGAGAACATCTCTAGGTAGAACGGGCTTCCAGCCCGTTTCAAACACAAAAACCCCGTGGCACAGGCGTCCCGCCTGTGTCTTTTTTAACAGATTTTCACTCAAACTCAGGTTCGATCCCATGCCCCTTCTCGCAGTGGTATCTTGAAGTAACGCAATCCAAAGCCCCACATTCCCTATAATACAAAACCACACCCCGGAGCCAACATGATCCAGTTCAACTGCGACAGATGCGACATGCTCATCGAACTCGACGACGACCAAGCAGGCACCAAGCACGAGTGCCTCAACTGCGGCGACATCAACCGAGTCCCAAACCCGCACAACGCTGATGTCCAACAACCCGACCCAAACGACCCAATCAACTCCAAGAAAATCGACCGCGCCGCCAAAGCTGGATACCCCGCCGACTTCGGACCCGAAACCCAAGTCCTCAAGGTCCGCCGCTGCTGGTTCCGTTCACGCGCCATCCGCTTCTCACTCGCCGTCCTCATCGTCCTCTCCGCAATCATCGGTCTCCTCTGGACCAAACTCGGAAACCACGGCTACACCTACATCGCCCTCTTCGCACCCATCACAGTGGGGGGCATCGGTCTCCTCGTCTGGTGGTGGCTCGACCGCCTCACCGCATCCTTCGAAATCACCACCAAACGCACCATCATGCACCGAGGATTCTTCTCCAAATCATCCTCCGAAGTCGTCCACGACAACATCCGCAACATCCAAGTCGATCAAACCTTCCTCCAACGCATCACCAATGTTGGACGAATCGGCATCTCCTCCTCCGGACAAGACGGCGTCGAAATCCAGGTCAACCACCTCCCCAACCCAGGCCAACTCAAAGACATCATCGACCTCTACCGACCCATCTAGAGTTTCTCCAAATCTCCCGCCCCATCACCCATCGAGACGATACAATCCATCCACCGGCCCGAAGGATCAGGCCAAGGACCCAAGACGATCAGGAGATCGACAAAGCATGCTCTGGCTCCAAAAACTCCGCCTCCGCGTCTTCGCAGTCCTCGTCGCATTGACCTTCGCCGTCATCGGTGTGGTCGGTTTGTTCTCGATCCCAGTCCTTCCCGCAATAGGTGTCGCCCTCGTCGCCGCCTACTCCATGGTCAACTCAATGACCGCCAAACTCTCTGTGATCACCTGCGCCGGATGCGGTTCAGACCTCTCAAGCACATCCACAAATACCTACGGCATCACCTGCCCATCCTGCGGCACAACTACCCAGCCCTACAACCACGCAGACAACGCGCCCGTCTTTGCCAACTTCGACGAAGATTCAGATTCAGACCTCGCCTGATCTAGATTGATCAAAAGCAGATCAAAACTCCCATGCCGTCCCCGGCTTGTACCCCACCAAAGAATACAACTCCTCACGAGTCTGCATCCCCTCGAGCTGCCCCTCCATCGTGCCGTTCGCTTTGAGATCCGCAAGCCCGCGAGCAATCGCCCCCATTGCAATCCGCAGCGTAGAAACCGGGTAGATCACAAGGTCATACCCAAGCTCTTCAAACCGGTCCAGCCCAATCATGGGAGTTTTCCCAAACTCCGTCATGTTCGCCAGCATGTAAGGCTTCTTCGCGCCAAGCGATCCCATCGCATCCACAAACGCCCCAAACTCATTCTCGCTCGAAAGCCCCTCAGGAAAAATCATCGTCGCGCCAGCATCAACATACGCCTTCGCCCGCTCAACCGCCGCGTCAAACCCCTCAACCCCCTTCGCGTCCGTGCGTGCGCAGATCATGAACGATCCACCCGAACAATCCAGCGACGCCTTCGCCGCCCACTCAATCTTTGAGCACGCCTGATCCTCCGAGATCAACGCCTTTCCATCCAGATGTCCGCACCGCTTGGGGAACACCTGATCCTCAAGATGCAACCCCGCCCCGCCCGCATGGTTGTACTCGATCACCGTTCGCCGAACCATCTCCTCTTCCCCAAACCCCGTATCCGCATCCGCAATCACAGGCAGCCCAGACCCCCAAGCCACTTCCCGCACAACTCTCGCAAAGTGGTCCAGCGTCAGCAACCCAACATCCGGAACCCCCGCAGCAACCGAGATCGCCCCCCCAGACACATACGCCGCCCCAAAGCCAGCATCCGCAACCGCCCGTGCCACAAGCGCGTTAAACGCTCCGGGAGCAGAAACCACCCCCGAATCCATCAAAGCCCGCAATCGATCGCCCGGATGTCCGTTCTGTGTGTGAGTGCTCATGTCCAAGTCTAGGTCATGCTCGTCCAAACACCAAGAGCAACCCCCGCTCGCAATCCCGTATACTCAAACACATGAACCAAACCGCACAGAAACTCGCCATCGCTCTCGCCTTCCCACTGTTCGCCGCTCCACTCATCGCCCAAGACACTCCTGCCGAGAGTTCCCGCTTCCAGATCACCAACGCGACCATCACCCCAGTTATCCAAGAAGACCCCTTCGCTGACAACCCTCGCGATGGACGAGTTATCTTCGCCGATCAACCCACCGAAGAAGACCTCCGTGCCTTTGCCGCTAGCGGTGGAAAGGTCGTCATCTGTTCCCGTTCAGACAGCGAGATGGACCGACTCAAGTTCGACGAAGCCGCCCTATGCGAAGAGCTCGGACTTATCTACGCCCACATTCCGGTATCAAGTTCCAAACTCACCGCCGCCGAACCCTTCGGACTCAATCTGGTCCTCTCTGAGAACCAAGGCAGTCAGGTCCTCATGCACTGCGGTTCGGGTTCCCGCTCACTCCTCCTCTATACCCTACAACTCGCCACCACCGGTCAAATGAACAAAGACGAAGCAATCCACCACGCCAAAGAACTCGGACTCAGCGACAGCTCAATCCCATACCTCGAGAAAGCACTCATGGACACCCCCCAACGAGCCATCGCCGCCGTCGACCCAGCACGACTGATCGACAATGTTCACATCCTCACCGCCTTCGGCACCCGCCACACACTCTCCGACACCGAGTCCGACACCCGAGGCATCGGTGCCGCAAGACGCTGGGTCAAAAAAGCATTCGAAGAAGCCATCGAAGGACACAACCGCCCAGACTCCTCCGCACCATTCGTCACCTTCGACTCCCACACCGTTGAACCCGACGGCCGCCGCATCCCAGAGCAAGTCGATATCGTCAATGTCCTCTGCACCATACCAGGCACAAACCCAGACTCCACCAACCGACTCTACTATGTCCTCGCCCACCTCGACTCCCGAGCATCAGGCGCACTCGACGCAACCTCAGAAGCCCCAGGCGCCAACGACGACGGCTCAGGAGTCGCCGCCCTCATCGAACTCGCTCGAGTCCTCAGCAAAGAATCACTCGACGCCACCGTCGTCCTCATGGCAACCTCCGGAGAAGAACAAGGCCTCTTCGGAGCCAAACTCCACGCCGAAGACCTGCTCAACTCCGGAGCCGATGTCCGAGCCGTCCTCAACAACGACACCATCGGAGACCCCACCGGAGTCGGTGATCTCGATGGCTCCACAGAAGTCCGCATCTTCTCCGAAGGACTCGGCCTCGACCTCGTCAACCTCGACGATCCCGAACAACTCAAAGCCGCCCTCTACAAACTCCGATCCACCGGCTCAGAATCCGACTCCCCCTCCCGCCAACTCGCCCGCTATATCAACTCAATCGGAAAGCTCCACGGCGAACTCCCCGTCAAACCCAAACTCATCTTCCGCCCAGACCGCTTCCTCCGAGGCGGTGACCACACCCCATTCAACCAACTCGGATTCCCCGCAGTCCGCTTCTGCGAGGTCTACGAAAACTACGACCACCAACACCAAGATGTCCGCATTGAAAACGACACCCAATACGGCGACCTCGCTGACTTCGTAGACGCCCACTACCTCGCCGGAGTCACCAAGCTCAACGCCGCCGTCCTCGTCCACCTGGCCAACGCGCCATCGTCGCCAACCAACGCACGAATCATCACCGCCGACCTCACCAACGACACCACCCTCCGCTGGGACCCGAGCCCAGAAGCCGATACCGCCGGATACGAAGTCCTTTGGAGAGAAACCACCGACTACGACTGGAAGAAACTCAAAGATGTCGGCAAGGTCACCGAAGCCACCATCGACCTGAGCAAAGACAACTGGATCTTCGCCGTCCGTGCTTATGACAATGATGGCTACCGCTCACCCGCCGCCTACCCAACCTCCGCACGCGAGTAATCGGACGAAACCGCGTTAGAAAAACATGAATCTACGCTCAATTCCGATCCTCGATTTGCCATAAAAACAACCCGGTCTACCATCCAACATGATGCACCCATGGCACGATGTACGACCCGGTATCCAATCACTCGATCTCCCGCAACACTTCCGCGCGATCATCGAAATCCCCAAAAGCTCCTCAAACAAATACGAGCTTGACAAATCCACCGGAATGCTCCGCCTCGATCGTGTCCTCTCTTCTGCAGTCTACTACCCCGCCAACTACGGCTTCATCCCCCAAACCTACGCCGAAGACAATGACCCCCTCGATGTCCTCGTCTTCTGCACCGAAAAAGTCCCCCCCCTCTGCATCTGCGAAGCCCGAGCCATCGGCGTCATGACCATGATGGACGAGGGACAGCCAGACCACAAAATCATCTCCGTCCTCATCAACGACTCCGAGTTCGAGGACATGAAAACCATCCACGACTTCCCCAAGCACACCTTCAAAATGCTCAAACGCTTCTTCGAGGACTACAAAAACCTCGAAGGTAAAGCCGTGGAAGTCGACGAGATCCAGCCCGTCGAACGCGCCCACGAAGTCATCGAAGAATCGCTCCAGCGATACTCCGAAGCCCGCAGATCCGAAAAAATCTAACCGCGCGATCCGCCAGTCCAAGGCGTAGAATCGCCCATGACCACGACCGTATCCACCGAGCCCGGCCTCTCCCCATTCTCAATTGCAGGCAAATCCTTCAACTCCCGCCTCCTCGTCGGGACCGGTAAATACCCGACCATGGAATCCATGGCCCAGTCCCTCGACGCCTCGGGAGCCGACATCATCACCGTCGCCGTCCGTCGCGAGCGACTCTTCAACGACCAAGGCAAATCCCTCCTCGAATACATCGACCTCGATCGCTACACCATCCTCCCCAACACCGCAGGATGCTTCAGCGCCCAAGACGCCATCCGCGTCTCCCGCCTCGGTCGCGACCTCCTCGAACAACTCGACAACCCCGGCGCAAGCTGGGTCAAACTCGAAGTCCTCGGCGACAAAAAGACCCTCCTCCCCGATCCAGTAGGCACCATCGAAGCCGTCAAAGAACTCACCGCCGATGGATTCAATGTCCTCTGCTACTCCAGCGACGACCCCATCACCGCCCTCCGAATCAAAGAGGCCGGCGCAACCGCCGTCATGCCCGCAGGATCCCCGATCGGATCAGGACAAGGCGTCCTCAACCACAACAACATCGTCCTCTGCCTCGACCTCCTCAAAGAGAACGACCCAAACTACCCCGTCATCGTGGACGCTGGAGTTGGCAGCGCAAGCGATGTCGCCATCGCGATGGAACTCGGTGCAGACGCCGTCCTCCTCAACACCGCCATCGCCCACGCAACCAACCCCGTCATGATGGCCCACGCCATGCGCAAAGCATGCGAAGCCGGACACCAGTCCTACCAAGCAGGCCGAATCCCAAAGAAACGCTACGCCACCGCTTCCTCCCCAATGGAAGGCACCATCTCCTACATCCCAGGCGAATAACCATGCTCTTCGGTAGAACGGGCTTCCAGCCCGTTTCTTCGCCCGATTCATGAATGGACATCTCATATGCCACAAAACACTTCAACCAAACACTTCGACAAACACGATCTCTACGAACTCTGCGTCCAAAACCCAGAAGCCTGCATCCCCCTCTTGAGCGCGATCCACGCCAACAAACCCCTCGTCCTCGCCGAAGATTTTGCAGGCACCGCAGTCCTCTCCCACCAATGGGTCGCCCAATCCGAGCACCACCGCGCCATCGCCACCGACCTCGACCAAGAAGCGCTCAACAAGCACGGCGACCACCCCCGCATCACCAAACACCTCGCAAATGTCAACGACGCACAGCCCGACCCATCAAACCCCGCCGACATCATCTTCGTAGGCAACTTCTCCATCGGATACCACCACACCCGCGCCGAGCTTGTCGCGTACCTCAAACAAGCCCACGCCCGCCTCGCCCAAACCAACGGCACATTCCTCTGCGACACCTACGGCGGAGAAGGCTCCTTCACCCTCGGAGGCGTCCACCGCCCAACCCCAATGGGTGACGGCCGACTCTGCCGCTACACATGGGAACAACGCGACGCCAACCCCCTCACCGGCATGGTCACCGATGTCATCCACTTCCGAATCGAACACGCCGGCAACATCACCGAAGAATACGACGACGCCTTCACCTACCACTGGCGCCTCTGGTCCGTCCCCGAACTCCGAGACGCGATGCAAGAAGCCGGATTCAAATCAATCAACTGCTACGCCAAACTCCCCGACGCCATCGACGACGAAGGCAATGCCTACATCAACCCCATCCAAGACCCCCAAGAAGAACTCGAAGAATCCTTCATCGTCCTCGTCGCGGCATCTGCCTGAAGTGGACGAAAATGTGTGCGTTTTGTGCATAAGCGAGCAAGGTTATGCACATTCCAAATTGAGCTTGACCAGTCTAGAATTATTGTCTACATTCGTAAGAGTCCAAATCTTAGAAAGGAACGCTATGAATGCCATAAAATCTATTTTTCTCTTAGCGGTAATATTCTTATATGCTGGTTGCGCATCAAATGAGAATCGAACTGATACTTACGCGTCGTCAATGTCTGATTCGTCTTCAGGATATGTTGAATTGGCGGAGAACCCGAAGGATTTTATCAAGCTCGCTGTTAAACGGAATGAATATTGTGGCCCGGTATATTCGCAAGTGTTTCTGCAGAGCAAGCATGATTCGAAGAAAATACGGGCAAAGATAAAAGTTGTCGCAAAATATCTCAATGAAACAACAACTACTTATCAAGAAAAAGTAATCAGGTCAAATGACGAGCTATTTTTGGGATGCAATGGATTTGACAACCCGACCGGTGCAGATACTACTTATAAATATAGCATAGTTAACGCTTGGTTTGAGTAAATGGTTCGTTTCGTCGGGGTCTTCTACACGATAGTAGTGTCTGTATAAAAATGAGAGCCACGACTCGGCGAATTTGGCTCAGTCGTGGCTTTTGCATTGATACAGAATCACTCAAAAACACTATAAATACGCCCCCATCCCCCCTATAATCAAGCATGACCACCATGCCAACACAAACCGATACCAACACCCTCAACTCCTACAACCCCTCCACAGGCGAAATCGTCGGCTCAGTCCCGATCACGCCCGTCGCGCAGATCGACAAGATCATCGCCAAAGCACACGCCGCACTCCCAGCTTGGCAAGCACTCTCCGCACAAGAACGCGCCGACATGCTCAAGCCCGCCGGGAAGATCCTCGAAGAACGAGCCGAAGAACTCGGCAAACTCCTCTCACTCGAGCAAGGCAAACCCATCAGCGAAGGCATCGGCGAAGTCAAAGGCTGCGCTTCGCGAATGGACTGGGAATCCCAAGAAGTCGCCGACGCCGTCCAACCAGAAGTCCTCAAAAGCAACGGCATCGAATCCACCGTCTACTACGATGGCTACGGCGTCTGCGCCACCATCACCCCCTGGAACTTCCCGATGCTCATGGCGCACTGGACCATCGTCCCCGCACTCATCGCTGGGAACACCGTTGTCTGCAAACCATCAGAGCAAACCCCGCTCATCGCCGACGAGTATGTCAAAATCCTCAACCAGTTCCTCCCCGAAGGCGTCCTCCAAATCGTCCACGGCGAAGACGACCAAGGCAAAGCACTCGTCGCCGGCGATGTCAACATGATCGCATTCACCGGATCCAAAAACGCTGGCCAACACATCATGGCCTCCGCCGCCAAGGGACTCAAACGACTCGTCCTCGAGCTCGGTTCCAAAGACCCATTGGTTGTCCTCGAAGGCGCGGACCTCGACAAAGCCGCCGAGTACGGCGTCCGCAACTCCCTCCGCAACTGCGGTCAGGTCTGCGTCTCCACCGAACGCATCTATGTTCAAGACTCCATCAAAGACCAGTTCATCGACAAGCTCAAAGAACAGATCGCCGAGTTCAAAGTCGCCGACTGCCACGACGAGTCCGCCCGCATCGGGCCGATGGTGATGCGCGAACAAAAAGAACATGTCCTCGGACAAATCAAAGACGCGATCAACAAGGGCGCCAATGTCGTCATGGGGAACGAGCCAATGGAAGGCAACTTCATCGCCCCAACCCTCCTCGACAACTGCAACCACGACATGGACATCATGGTCGTCGAAACCTTCGGCCCTGTCGTCTGCGTGCAATCTGTCAGCAGCGCTGACGAAGCCGTGAAACTTGCCAACGATACCGAGTACGGACTCGGTGCCGTGGTCTTCGGCGAAGAACAGCTCGCCCGAAAGGTCGGTCGCCAACTCACCGCCGGCATGATCGGCGTCAACAAAGCGATCGGCGGCGCAAAGGGAACCCCATGGGTCGGCGCCCGCCACTCCGGTTTCTCGTACCACTCAGGACCGATGGGACACCGCCAGTTCTGCCAGGTCCGCGTCATCAGCACCAACGACGAGTAATCAGATCGGGTATGCTCCGCTATGCCCGCCGCGATGTCTGATTCAACCAACCGAACCCAACGCGCCAAGTCCGCAATCGAACGATTGGGAACCGCCTTGTTATCTGGGCACCCAGAATCGAGCAGGATTGATGTTTTTCGACTCAATTTTGAGTTGCGAGTGATACTCCAGCGAATATTCATCCTCGATCGTGTGGAAATGCTCGACGAAATCATGACCCACGAAGACCCGCTCAGATTAGTTCTCGGCATGGACCTGGAATCCCAATTGTTCCCCGTGGAACAATTGGGCTCCGATCGGATTTGGTCAGCGGATTGGGTGGCTCTTGTGCGGCGGGAGTTCGGCTTGGCTGGCGAAAAATGGTTGGGCGAACTCGTTGAGGAATGTCGCGGGCTTGCTCCAGAGATGGGCGCGGTGGATGAATCGCTGATGGGGTGGACCCCTCGGATAGAGGACGGAGAGTTCAAGCTCAGTTCAGAGGATGGTTCGGATCGGCAGTCGGGCGGAGTGTTCTACACGCCGGCGTCGTTGGTGGGGTATGTGTTGGATCGGGCGTTGACGCCGATGCTGGATGAATGCGGGGATGATGTGGATCGGTTGCTGCGGTTGCGGGTCTGCGATCCGGCGTGTGGGTGTGGGTATTTTTTGATCGAAGCGGCGAAGCGGATAGCTCATCGGATTGATGAAATTGATGGTGGGGATCGGCGTGGTGAGGTGATTCAGTCGTGTGTCTTTGGCGGCGATGTGAATCCGCTCACGGCGGAGATATGTCGGTGGATGGTGTGGCTTTCGGTGGGGGATCGGTCGGTTTCGATTGAATCGTTGCGGTCCAATATTGTCCATGCCGATGCGTTGCTGGAGCGGGATCGGTGTGCGGGTGGGTTTGATGTGGTGGTGGGGAATCCGCCGTTTTTGAATCAGCTTGGATCGGGGACGGCTCGGTCGCGAGATCGCGTGAAGTTGCTGCGCGAGCAGGGGTTGGTCGGCGCGGCGACATATACGGATGAGGCATCGGCGTTCTTTGTGCTTGGTTTGCAGATGGCGCGGGATGGTGGGCGGGTGTGCATGGTGCAGCCGCAGTCTGTGGTGGCGACGCGTGGGGGGGCGTATGCTCGGGAACGGGCGGCGGAGATGGGGTGGCTCGAATCGTTGTGGGTGTCCAATGAGCATGTGTTCGGGGATGCGAGCGTGTACACCTGTGCGCCGTGTGTTGTCGTCGGCGGCGCGGGTGATCGGATTGAGCGGTATTCGTCGGGCGCGTTTGTTGCGTATCCAGCGATGTCTTTGAACGCGGCGGGGTTGGCGTCACTTGATACCTGGTCGTCGATCGCGGCGGTGACGATGGGGGTGCCTGAGATTTCGGTTCAATCGTCGGGCGTGGTCGGTGATGTGGCCGCCGCGACGGCGGACTTCCGGGATGAGTATTACGGGCTTGCGGGGAACATTGTTGAGGATGGGGATGCGGACGGTGGGATCGCGCTGCTGACGACGGGGCTGGTTGATCTTGGGCGGTGTATGTGGGGAACGAAGGCGACTCGGATTTTGAAGCGGCGGTGGGAATCGCCTCGGGTGAATCGTCGGTTGATGGAAGATGATGCTCGGCTCGCGCGGTGGGTGGGGGCGCGGGGGGTTGAGAAGGTGCTGGTGGCGACGCAGACGAAAGTGGTTGAGGCGTTGGTGGATTCGGATGGTGCTGGAGGTGGGAAGTACGCGGCGGTGACGCCGATGATTTCGGTGATGGTTACTCGTCCCGACTGCGCCGAAGACGGCGAGTCGGGGCACCCAGATGGGGTTGATGTTTGGAAACTTGGTGCGGCGATTGGATCACCGGTGTGCAGCGTGCATGCGATGCGGCACTTTGGTGGTGCGGCGATGCATGCCGATGCGTTGAAGATGAGCGCGAAGCAGGTTTTGAAGCTGCCGCTGCCGAGTGATTTTGAATGTTGGAATCGCGGGGCGGCGGCGTTTGAGCGGTTGCATGGTGTTTGCAATACCCAAGAGAAGACCCCCTCCGACCGCTGCGCGGCCACCTCCCCCGGAGGCCCGGGGGAGGAGATGGAGAGTGCGTATTCGGAGGCGGTGGTTGCGTTTGGGGTGTTGATGTGTAGTGCGTATGGGGTGGTGGGCGAGGAGCAAGGTGCGTTGATGAAGTGGTGGTTGGGTCGATTAGGTATTTGAATAGTTGTTAGGGGTATGAAGTCGGTATAAGTTTATATCGTTGAATCACTTTGTCGCCGTCTTTATGCCCGAATCGACCGTGACCGGTATCGATATGCATTGCCCCGCAGTTGCAAGAGGATGGGGACTCCGTTGCAATGATTCGAAGGCTTGTGCCGCAAATATGGCACCTGTATGCGTACTCAGGACCAGTCATCCATCTATGATCGGATCGTCCATTCCCGTCATATGTAAACTCTTTGTCTTCTAGCCGGATTTGTTTAGGTGGTGATTCCATTTAAGTTCCATTTGGTTTGCACCCTTGCTAACTGATGTGAGCTGTGGTTAAGCGACGCAGTTCTGCGTGGACGCTTGGTGTTGCGGCGAGGAGGGAGTTGGTGTGGACGGTGTCTCTGCCCGCGAGGTCCGTTGAGATTCCTCCGGCTTCGTGGATGATGGGTGGGACGGATGCGATGTCCCAAAGGGCGACATTGGGTTCGATGACGGCGTCGACTCGACCGGTTGCGAGGAGGACGATGCCGTAGCAGTCGGGGAAGCCTCGGGTGTGTTTGGATTGGCTGTCGATCTGTTCGTAGAGGGCGCGTTTTTGTGAGGTGGTGAAGTAGGTGAGGGCGGTGGTGTTGACGAGGGCGTCGGATAGGCGGTCCACACTGCTCACTCGCGCGGGTTTGGGGGCGTCATCGCAGACTTTGTGGAAGCATCCCAGACCTGTGGCGGCGTAGACGAGTTCGTCGAGGCAGGGCATGGCGATCGCGCCGAGGACGGGGACTCCGTTGTGGAGGCACGCGAGCATGGTGCCGAAGAGGGGGATGCCTTGGACGAAGGAGATGGTGCCGTCGATGGGGTCGATGACCCATTGGTATTCGTTGGTGCCGTCTTTGTCGGGGAACTCTTCTCCGAGGATGCCGTCGTTGGGGAAGTCGTTTGTGATTCTGTTTCGGAGTTCGGTTTCGATGGTTTGGTCGGCGATGGTGACGGGTGTGCCGTCGGATTTGTGGTCGGGGGTGAAGGTGTCTTTGCCGAACCATTGGAGCGCGAGTTTGGCGCAGGGCATGGTGTTGGTTGCGGCGAAGGCGAGGCGGGTTTGGAGTTCTTCGGTTGGTGGTGTGGTTGGTGATATGGTCATATTGATCTAGTTATTTCATGCGTGTTGGACTTTGAGTGCGTTGGTGAGGGCGGCGTTGAGTTGGTTGATGTGGTCTTGGGTGTGGTCCGCGTTGAGTGAGAGGCGGAAGTAGGTGGGGGCTGGGCCGTTGGGGTAGTGCATGAGTGGGAGGATGATGTGTTGATCGAGGAGTCGTTGTTCGATGGCTTCCATGTCTTCTTTGGTGCCGAGGGTGAAGGCGAAGATTGGGGTTGGGTTGTGGTGCGTTGTGATGCCGAGGGCGTTGAGGATGGCGCGGGTGTGGGTGATGTTGGATTGGAGTTGTTGGTGACGCTCGGGTGAGGACTGCAGGATCTGCAGCGCGGTGAGTCCCGCGGCGGCAAGGGCGGGGGATGCGGGGGTGGTACAGATGTAGGCGGTGGAGGTGTTGATCGCGGACTCGATGAGTTCGCTGCTTGCGATGACGACACCACCAGCACAACCGAGCCCTTTGAGGAGGGTGGTGGTGATGATGAGGTTTGGGTGTGAGATGTTGAGGTGGTTGGCGGTTCCTCGGCCGTTTATGCCGAGGACGGCGAATCCGTGGCAGTCGTCGAGGAGGAGGTGGTGTTGGTTGGGTTGGTTGTCGAGGAGTTGGACGAGTTGTTGTGCGGGCGCGAGGTCGCCATCGGTTGTGAAGACGGCGTCGGTGAGGATCACGGCGGGTTGGTTGAGGGTGTTGAGGATCTGCGACGCGTGGTGTGCGTCGAGGTGGTTGTAGGTGTGGATGGTCATCTGCGCGAGTTTGGCGGCGTCGTAGAGGGAGGCGTGGGCGCGGGTGTCGAGGAGGGCGTGCTGAATGCCTTGTGCTTTGAGTGCTTGGAGTGCGGCGAGGTTGGCGGTGTATCCGTCGGGGAGGAGGAGTGCTGCGGGGGCGTTGGTGAAGTCTGCGAGTGCGGCTTCGAGGTTGGCGTGTGGTCGGGCGTTTCCGGTGGTTTGGCGGGAGGCGGAGGTGGAGAGGCCGAAGGTTTGGAGGGCGGCTTGGGCGGCGGCGACGACTTTGGGGTGGTGCGCGAGGGCGAGGTAGTTGCATCCGCCGAAGGTCAGATAGGTACAACTTGTTCCGGCATCTCTGTTTACGGCACTGTTCAGGACAGCGTTGGTGCGGGTGACATGGGTGGCGGTGGCGGATTCGGTGGGTGTGTTTGGCATATCTTTTGAAATTATCGTCAGGTCGGGGGTGATTGGCGCGGTTTTGGTGTGAGATTGGTGGGATTTGAGGTTTGGGGGGTTGTTCGCATAGGATGTGGACACTGATCAATGCTCGGCGGATGCTGGGTTGGACCAAGGAGGAATTTTGTATGTTGATTTCGAGGAAAGTCGTGGCGTTGGGTTTGGCGGCGATGTGTGCTCTGGGTGCTGGATCAGCTGTCGCGGCTGAGAAGGACGCTCTGAAGGTGATGCAACTGCCGATCCGGACGGATGGTCCCAAGAGTTTGGATCCTGTTGAGGGATCGACGACCTACGACAACATGGCGTGTGCTCAGTTCTATGAGACACTGCTGACGAATCAGTATGCGAATCCGATGGAGATGGAGCCATTGCTGCTCTCGGAGATGCCGACGAGTGAGGATGGGGGGACGACTTGGCACTTCACGCTCAAAGAGGGCGTGTACTTCCATGACAACAAGTGCTTCCCGGGTGGGAAGGGACGCGCGATTACGCCTGACGATGTGTTTTATTCGATCAAGCGGCTTGCGGATGATCAATACAAGCTTGAGAACTGGTGGTTGCTCGATGGGGCGATTCTGGGATTGAATGAGTACAAGGATGCTCAGAACGCGGCTGCGAAGTTTGATTACAACGCGCCGGTGGAGGGGTTCCGGAAGATTAATGATCGTGAGTTTGAGATTGTGCTGACGAAGCCCGTGTATCGGTTCTTGTATGTGTTGGGGATGTTCCAGACTTCGGTGGTCGCTCATGAAGCGGTTGAGATGTATGGGAAGGATTTTTCGCGGAATCCTGTGGGGACGGGGCCGTTTATTCTGGATACTTGGGTTCCCAAGCAGTCGTTGACGGCGAACCGGAATCCGAACTATCACGAGGTGTTCTATCCGGATCGGGATCAGTGGACGCGTGAGGATATGCGTTCGCGTTTGCACCGCGCTGCGGGCAAGCAGGTGCCGTTTGTGGACCGGATTGAGTTTACGATGTTTATTGAGGATCAGCCGATGTGGCTGGAGTTCAATGCGGGGAATCTTGGGTATACACAGGTTCCTGAGGACTACTTCCAGGAAGCGTTTGATCGGTCTTCGAAGGAGTTGAAAGAGGCGTACCTCCGCAAGGGGATGCGGCCGCACTCTGATAAGCTGCTGGACTTTACTTTCCGTGGGTTCAATATGGAGGACGAGTTGCTCGGTGGGTACACGGCTGAGAAGCGTGCGCTGCGTCGTGCGATTTCGTATGCGATTGACCTCAACGAGATCAACGAGACTTTTTATAGCGGGCGACGGATTGTGTATGACGGACCGATCCCTCCCGGTCTGGATGGACACCCTGAGGGTGGGGTTTCGGCGGCTGCGGCTCGTGGTCGGAATATTGCCAAGGCGCGCGAGATGCTTGCGAAAGCTGGGTATCCAGATGGCAAGGGGCTGCCTGCGATCCGGTTCTACACGAGTCAGAATGCGCTCAACAATGCGGTGAGCGAGATGGTGAAGCGTCAGCTCGCGGAGGTGAACATCACCTTCGACCCGGTCTTCTTGGATTTCTCGACGCTGATTGAGGCGATCAACAAGAAGAAGGCGCCGTTCTTTGGGTTTGCGTGGGCGAGTGACTATCCGGATGGTGAGAACAATCTTGCGTTGTTCTATGGGCCGAACGAATCGCCGGGATCGAATCACTACAACTATAAGCGTCCTGAGTTTGACGCGCTGTACGATAAGATTCTGACGATGGAGCCAAGCGACGAGCGGACAGCGATTTACGCACAGATGCGGGACATGATTCTCGATGACTGTGCGTATGTTGGCGGGATGGCTCGCGAGCGGTTCTACTTGGTGAGTCCGTGGTTGCTCAACTGCAAGCCAACCGAGCGGTTCTACGGGTGGTTCAAGTATCTGGATGTGGACGACTCCAAGCGGGAGTGAGGGCCGTATGATGGGCTCTTGGGTCTTGCGCTCGTTGTTGAGTGGGGATCTGTGACTGACTTTGGAGTGTGGACCTGTGTGGACCTATATCGTCCGGCGAACGCTGTACAACATCCCGGTGTTTCTTGCGATTGTGTTTATTCTGATGCTTGCGCTGCGGGTCAATGATCCGGTTTCGGCGCAGCTTGGGAAGAATGCGGGACCGGAACAGATTCGGTTGTTGACCGAAGAGATGGGGCTGGATCAGCCTTTCATTGTCCAGTATGGGATCTTTCTCAAGAAACTGGTGACGCTCGACTTCAGTGAGCGGAGCTGGGATCAGGGGTTCCCAGTCTCGGAGATGATCTTCAATGCGGTGCCTCCTTCGATGGCGATCACGATTCCGACTTTAGTGATTACAGCGACGATTGCGATTTGTGTTGGTCTTGTTTCGGCGTTCAATCGCGGCAAGGCGATCGATCGTTCGTTGATGTTCATCGCGGTGATCGGGATGAGTATTTCTGTGCTGGTGTACATTATTTTGGGGCAGTACTTCGGTGCGTATGTCCCGAGTGAATCGATCGATGGTTGGCCGTTTGAAGTTGCGGTTGATGCGTCGGCGGGTGAGAGCCAGTGGTTCTTCTTCAGCCCGAGTCACTGGGTGAGTTTCTGTATGCTGCCTGTGTTGATCAACTGTGTGGTGGCGCTGGGGTATGACACGCGGTTCTATCGTGCGGTGATGGTCGAGGAATCGGCGAAGGATTACATCCGGACCGCGAAGGCGAAGGGTGCGAGCACTCGCCGGGTGATGTTTGTGCACATGCTCAAGAACGCGATGATCCCGATTATTACTCGGATCATGATCTCGCTGCCGTTCGTGATTACGGGTTCGATCCTTATTGAGGTGTTCTTCGGGATTCCTGGGATGGGACGGACGCTGATCAACGCGATCAACTCGAAAGACTTCCCGGTGATCCAGACCTTCACGGCTCTGTTTGCGGCGTTGTTTATCGCTTCCAATATTCTGACTGATGTGCTGTACGCACTTGTTGATCCACGGGTGAGGTTGTCATGAGCAAGATCCGTGATCGAATGAATGAGTCTCCCGCGATGCGGAAGCTGATGGGGAACCGGGGCGCGATGATCGCTTCGGGGATCATCTCGCTGTACATGCTGCTGTTTGTTTGGATTCTTGCGATGCAGTTTGTGTCGTGGGTTGGGAAGACGACGGAGACCTTTGATCTTCGGCAGAGCCCGATCATGGGGGCGTTGCTACCGGAGCGGACGCTTGAGCGGGTTGGGGCAAGCAATGAGCTTGGGTTTGGCATTCATGCTGAGTCCAGCAAGCGGATGGAGCAGGTCGGGTTCTACTTTGAACATATTTCCAAGATGTTCGATGAGCTTGATCAAGCGGGGAACGGGACCATCGAAGCGCGGTCTGAGAATGATATTCGCAAGTCGGTTTCGCTCGCTGAACGGAAGATCGCGGATTGGCCTATTGCGGATTTGCGTGCTCGGTACGGTGATGCTGAGGAAGTCTTTGAGCGGCAGGTGCGGATGCGTTTGCTTCGTGATAAGCTGCCTCAGATTGGGATCGGGATCGAGAAGCTGACGGCGTATCAGATTGCGATTGAGTCCAACGAGGTTGGCAGCGAAGCGTGGGAGATCGCGGTTGAAGAGGTTGCTCTAACCCTCGATGAAATTCTTGTGTTGATCGAGGACTATTCGGCGCAGGCGCCAGAGGGTGATCCGGTCGCGGCGGTGGACACTGGGTCGCTGCAGGAATCGATGGACGCGGCGTTTGACATGTCGCCGATGGATCCGATTTATGATCCTGAGGTTGTTCAGCAGCTTGCAGCGGCGGTCGGTGACGCTGGGCCTGGGATTGATGCGGCGGTGTACCAGTCGCTTGATGATCTGGAGCCGATCTTGACTGAGATTTATCCGGTCCCGAGTGGGCTTGGTGGGCTGGTTTACAAGTTTCGGTTGATGCTTGGGACGGACCAGCAGGGGCGTTCGATTATGCTCCGCGCGTTGTACTCGGCGAAGGTTGCGATCCAGGTGGGTGTGGTCGTATCGTTTGTCGCGGTGCTGTTCGGATCGTTGATCGGTGCGGCGGCGGGGTACTTCGGTGGGATCACGGATCATGCGGTGATCTGGTTGTACTCGACCTTCTCGTCGATTCCGTATCTGGTGTTGCTGGTTGTGCTCGCGTTTATGTTTACGGGGTCGATGTTTGAGGGGACCTTGATTCCGTTGTATGTCGCGTTCTCGTTGACTTATTGGATTGGGCCTTGTCGTGTGACGCGCGGGGAGACTTTGAAACTTCGGTCGCTGGATTATGTGCAGGCGGCGCAGGCGCTCGGTGCATCCAAGTGGCGGATCCTGACTCGGCACATCATCCCGAATACCTCGCACTTGATGTTCATCAACATGTCGCTGCTGTTTATTGGCGCGATTAAGGGTGAGGTTGTGCTGACCTTCCTTGGGCTGGGACTCAAGAACGGTGCGAGCTGGGGGATCATGATCTCGCAGAGCAAGCCTGAGGTTGTGGCGGGGTTCTTCTGGCAGATCGGTGCGGCGACATTCTTTATGTTCGTGCTGGTGCTGGCGTTTAATGTGCTGACGGATGCGCTGCAGGATGCGTTTGATCCCAAGCATGTTGGTTGAGAAGTAAAGACTGAGTTGAAAAAAGGCCGCACCCCTTTGGTTATCCCAAAGGGGTGCGATTGCGGCTGGATGCAGCTGGTAAGCCGAGTTTTGTCCGCGTTGTGGTTTCCGATCATCCTTATGACGGGGGCTGGATCGGACCTTCTTCGCTGGGCGACTATTTCTCTGCTCGCACTGTTGCCAGTGCGATGAGGAGCGCGGGGCTCCCAGCACCCTACCCGATCCTTCAGTCCCCGAACAAGGGATACGCGTGAGCGAGAGAATCTGCTTGGGCTTGCACGCGACGGGGTTTACCTTGCCTCGGCTGTCACCAGTCGAGCGGTGCGCTCTTACCGCACCCTTTCACCCTTCCCTGTGCTGGTTGGAAACGGGCTGGAAGCCCGTTCTACCTGGCCATCGGGGGTTTACTTTCTGTGGCACTTTCCCTCGTCTCCAGCCGCCGATTCGATCTTTCGATCGGTCGGGTGTTGAGACGGGTGGGCATTACCCACCGCCGTGTCCTGTCGTGCTCGGACTTTCCTCCCATGGATGTTGACCATTCATGAGCAGCCGCCTTGCTGCATCGTGGTGATTATACGGCGGAATGGTGTGCAGGGTGCTTATTTTTTAGGTATCATGGGGTTATGAGTACAAATCGGGCTTCAACAAGTGCGATGGTGTGGGCGGTTCCTGAGCAGGTGGAGATGCTTGCGGGGGTGTTGTCGACGGCGGGGATCGAGGTTATTGGTGCTGGGTGTCCGGTTGCGGCGCAGTCTGGGGCGGTGGCGCAGGGGTTTGGGTGCGGGGTGCAGGATGACCTGAGGCACATGCTGAGCTCTGAGAATCCCGATCTGGTGCTGCTTGCTTCGCCGGGTGGGTTTGGGCATGCTGATCTGGAAGGGGATCTGGGGGATCTGCAGTTGGCGCACAGCAGGGAGGTCGCGGTTGCGACGATGGAACCGATCCCGGGGGAGGCGACGGTGATCTCTGGGACGAGTTGGACCGATGCGATCCATACGGGCGCGTTCGGGGAGTTTGTGCGTGTGGTGCCGATGGTTCGGCGGGGGCGGTTGATTGATGAGTTGATGGCGACGCTGGAGACCTTTGGGGTGATCCGGTCGATGAGTGTTTCGTTGTGCGCGCCCAAGGCATATGGATCGCTCGGGGCGCGGGTGTTTGAAGCGATGGATTTGGTGCGGACGCTGGTGGGGGTGCCTGAGATTATTGATGCTTCGTATCAGGGTGGGGCGAGCGCGAGTGTGAATGGGTTGCATCAGCTTCCGGGACAGTCGCTGCGTGGGTTGCATGGGATCATGGCGGCGCATCTGCGGATGACCGATGGACGCGGGGTGCTGGTGCAGGTGTCGGATCAGGTTGGGCGGTCGGGGTTGATGATGACGCTGCTCGGCGATGAGGGGGATATCCGTGTGCGGGACGGTGGGTTTGTTCGGCTCGATGCATTGGGTGAAGAGATTGATTCGTACTCGACGGAGATGGAGCCGGGGGTTGATCCGTCATCGGTTCGGTTGACGGAGCAGTTGATTCAGTTGTGTTCTGGGGTGGGTCCTGTGCGGTCGCCGGTCGATCATGCTTCAGTTTTGGCGATGGGGCATACGGCGTTGTTGAGTGCTCGGACTGGGCAGGGGGAGACTCCGGAGACGATCCGTCGGTTGTTGATGGAGGTTTAGTGGGGAACCGATCGCGTTGTCTGACGGATAGGTTTGATGACGCACGCTCGGCTCGTGTTGCTGGGGTAGGTCTCATGCGTGCTGAATCCGAATGAAAGGGGATGCGATGGGCGGTGAAGTTCGGCGTGGGTTTACGGTTTATGAGTTGTTTGCGGTGATTGGTGTGTGCATCTTGATGATTGTCATCGTGCTGCCGTTGATGTCGCAGCCGACTTGCACAAACTCTCGATCTGTGGTTGCGCAAGCGAATCTTCGATCGCTCAATACAGGTGCGACAAACTTCGCAGCGGATCATGATGACCAACTCTTTGCATTATCATGGACTCGTCGAGTTGATCGTACTTCGAGGGGATTGACTGAGGAAGAACTGTTCACCAATCCCGTTGGCTACGAAGCACAGAACATTCTTCAGCGGGCGACCGGTCGTATCAGTGGGAATAGTGCATTCGCTACAGCACCCGAGATGTTACTACGGACTCGGTACTCTCATCTTGTGCTGCTTGATTACTTGACTGATCGTCAACCTGAGCCCATCGCGGCATCGCCGTTCGATAAGAATCTGATCAATTGGCAGGAGAATCCGCTTGGGTATCTGGATGCGGAATCAGATGTACCGTATGGGAAGGGGATGCCGAAGGAGGCGGGGTATGACATGGATTCGATGTGGGTGGAGGATTCGGTGAAGCAGTTGTGGGCGTTTGGGTCTTCGTATCAGGTGGTGGCTCATGCGTGGGTGGATGATGTTGATCCGCAGTACACGCCCTCGGCGGAGTCTCCGCATCACATGGTGAAGGGGGAATCTGAGGAGCCGCTTGGAGGGCGGAAGATGTCGGAGGTGAAGTTCCCGTCACAGAAAGTGTTTATGTACGAAGAGTTTGATCGGTTCAGTGATCCGAAGGGGATCTATGCGGCGTATCCCGAGGCGAAAGTGAATCTTGCGTTCTTTGATGGTTCGGTTCGGCAGGAGGAAACGAGTGATGCACGCTCGGCGTATGACAAAGAGAATCGGACAAGAGTTTGGGAACAGCGGTATGTGCCTTTGGATACTTTCCCGGTGCCGATGGGTGGGCTTGGGGAGTTGAAGAAGTGGGATCTCCGGTTCCGGTGGACGAAGGGTGGGCTCAGCGGGATTGATTACAATTAAAAAAGCCGGATCGATCTGATCCGGCTCTTGTGGTTGGATTGATTGTCTTGCTTACTCGGTTTCGTAGAACTCGCGGATGACGGGTTGGAGGTCGTCCCAGCGTGGTTTGGTTTTTTCGATGCCGTAGTTGTCGTCGTAGTTGAACTTGAGTCGGAGTTTGGGGGTTGGTTTGCGGACGGACCACTCGGTGTAGCCGTTGGCGTAGTCTTTGTCTTCTGGGTAGAGCTTTTTGAACTTGCCCCAGAGGTTGTTCATTTCCGAGCGGTGCCAGGTCATGCGTTGGTTGTTGGCGAGTGACCATTCGATGTCGTCGGCAAACGCTTTGGTGTCATCGACCAGACGCATCGCTTTTTCTTTGGTTTTGTCGTCGACCTCGTCTGACTCATACATGAGCTCTGCGTATTCCTCAGCGCGGAACGCGAGGGCGTTGGCTTCGTTGAGGGTGAGGATGAGTCGTTTGTAGGCAACGCCGCGGTGAGCGGTGTGTGGTCGGCGTTCGGTGCGGTCGATCTCTCGTGAGGATGAGCACGCGGTCATTCCGGTCAAGCCAATCATGCTGGTCGCGACAATTGCGGTGGCGATGAGGAAGCGGGTTGTCTTTGTTGTGCTAACGGTCATGCTGCTCTCCTGATGTCTGATCGTGCTCGTATCGGCTGATTCTAGGACGATACTGGATTAGAACGATGATTCGATGCCGCTGGTTCGGAGGATGGTGCGGAAGGAATCACTGAACACGAAGTTCTCCTTAGGATACTGCGTCCCGGCGGAGTTGCGATCCAGATGGGAGAAAATCAGATCGATTTCTCCGATTCGTTCGGGTTGTGCAGGCTCTCCGTCCAGATAACTGGTCTCTGGGCGGTAGAGATCGACTGTGCCTTTGGTTGAGGCGCCGTTGTCGGTGAAGCGGTCGATGGTCGCGGTGTAGCGGAGGGTGCATCCCGGGGTGGGGTCTTTGGTGAGTGTTGCTTTGGCGACCTTTGCGAGGACGACTTTTTCTTTGAAGTCGTTTGCGTGACCGACGAGGATCCCTGCGGACTGGGCCATGCCTTCGACGATGAGGGACATGGGCATGACTGGGAGTTGTGGTCTGGTCGCGGTTGCGGGGAAGTGATCGTGGAGATGTTCCTCAGCCATGGAGAGGTGTTTGATCGCGACGAGGCGTTCTTTGGGTTTGAGTTCGATGACCCGATCGATCCACATCCATCGCATGGGTGTACCTCAGTTCGCGGTCAGCGTGATTAGGCGGCGGCTTGGAGCTTTTGCTCGCAGAAGTTGACCAGTGCATCGACGGTGAAGATCTTGCGGACATTCTCGACGGAGGGGTCGGCTTCGAGGGCGGCCATGTCGAAGTGTGGTCCTCGTTCTTTGAGCATCTCGAGGCCGCGGGCGGTGACTTTGCCGTCTTGGACATAGTCTGGGTCTTGGGTGATGCCTTCGGGGAAGAGCTCGCCTTGAGCGATTTTGAATCCGAACTCTTGTTCGAGCTTGAAGGTGATGTCAAGGATATCGATGGACTCGGCACCGAGGTCGCCGATGAGTGTCGCCGAGGGGGTGACTTCGTCGTCGTCCACCGCGAGGGCGTCAACGAGGATTTCGCGGATGGTGTCGAGGATTTCGTCTCTGGTCATGGCGGCTTGATCCTAAGGGTCTTGAGGAGTGGTCTCTATCGTAGACTACTCGGTTGGTGGATACTAGGGACTGGGGGGCGTTGATTGGTGGGTATTCTCGTCGATTTGGAGTGTTGGTTTGGGTGTGGGCTTGAGACCGAGGAGCACGACGCCGGCGAGGATGAGGGCGACGGCGAAGAGTTTGCGGGGGGTGAGTGATTCGCCGAGAAAAAGGGCTCCGAGAAGGACGGCACTCGCGGGGGCGACGGAGAAGGCGATGGGTTTCATTCGGGAGACTTCACCCATTGAGATGGAGATGTAGAACGCGATCATCGCGAGGGCGCCGGCGAGGAGTCCGGAGCCGCCGAGGAGGAGGAGCCATTCTTTGGGGGTGAGGGCGCCGACGCCTTGGCCTGCTTTGGTGGGGGAGGCTTTGTGGGCGATCCAGAACGCGATCCAGATGAGCGGGAGCGCGAGGGAGGTTCGGATTGCAACGGCGGCGAATGGGCCGATCTTTCCGGTGTGGAGGACGGCTTTGGCGCAGACTTCGCCGATCCCCCAGCACAGTCCCGCGATGATGGCGAAGAAGACGGCGGGCATGGTGCTTACTCCGGTTGCGAGTTTGTTTCGATTTCAGATTCGTCTTGGGGCGGGGTCGGGATTGCGGATTCGGCGAGCGCTTCGACGGTTACTCGCTGGTCGCTGGTGAGGTTGAGGTCGCGGGTGATGATCTGTTTGGCTATATCGACTTTGGATTGCGGATTGAGCTGGAGATCAATTGCGGAGATCCAGGTGTTGGCTGATTGGTCGAGCGCGGCGGCTTGGTCGTATTCAGCGAGGAGGATGTGGGCGGTGACCTTTGCGGTGCTGGCTTGAAGGGCGCTGTCGGGGTCGATGCCTGCATCTGGAAGGAGAGAAAGGATTTCGATGGCGCGGTCGGGGCGTTGGTTGTTGAGCTCGAGACCTGCGAGCATGACGACGCCAGGGACGGCTCTGGAGGACACGGTCTGCGCGCCGGCGACGAGGCGGCTGAGGAGTCTGATGGAGAGGGTGTCGTCGATGGTGTTGTCTGAGCGGGCAAGCCGGACGGAACTGGCGAGTTGGTCGTGGTCGAGGCGGTCGCATGCGCGGACGATGGTGTCGGTGCGGGCTTGGGAATCGCTCCAGGGGAGCGCGGCGAGGCGTCGGATGCCTTCGGGATTAAGCCGATGATATTCGATGGCTGTAGCGGCGGTGGGTGAGTAGATTGGATCGCTTGTCGCGATGCTGATGAGCGGGTCTACTCCGCGCGGGGTGTAGATGAGCGCGGTGGCCGCGGATGATCGCGCGGGGTTTTCTGGATCGCGTGCTAGTTTGATGAGGCGTTCGATGTCGCTTGAGCTGCCTGTCGATGCGATGAGTTTGAGGTCTGCGTCGGTGAGGTTCTCATCTGCGATGGACTGGTAGACATCGCGGAGTGCTGGGGCGTCGGACTCGCGGTTCCAGAGGTCGAGGTCGGCGAGTCCCCATGCGGCTGCTGCAGCGGCGGCGCGGACAGGTCCTGTGGATTGGTACCAGTGGAGGACATCGTCGCGTGCGTCGGGGTTTGGCCAGCGTTGGAGGCCTTGGAGGATGGATTCGGCGACGGTTGGATTTTCTTCTGATCTGAGCGCGTTGGTAAGTAAGGTCATCGCGTCGGGGAGTGCGAGTCGGGTGATGAGACGGGCGGCACCGGTGCGGACGCTTGGGAGTGGGTCGCTTAGTAGATCGACTGCGGCGTTGGCGGCTTCGGCGCTGAGTGTTGCGCCGGATGAGAGATCGCGGGAAGCAAGATCGAATCCGAGCAAACGGACGCGCTCGCGGGGATCGTTGAGGAGTTCGACGATCAGTTGGGAGCGGGAGGTGGGCTCCATTTCCACATGGAGTCGGCGGTAGAGCCGGACAACTTCGTCCACATCTGTTGTGGGCTGGACGGCGGGTTGTGGTTCTGGAGCGGGGTCGGTAGTGACCGGGGTTGGTTCATCGACCTGATGGAGAGCGGATTGAGGATCGTCGAGTGATGAATTTTTAGATTCTGTGGGGGTTTGTGTGTTCTGTGAGTCGATCGCTTGTTGTTGATCGCTTGGGACTTCTTGGGTGGTCTGGGCTTGAGGGGCTTGTGGGGTGTCTTTGCCGAGATTGAACCATCCCTTTGAGCTTTGGTTGGAGCAGGCGGTGAGGATGGCGCAGGTGCCGCTGATGGCGAGTAGCGTGGAGACTCGTCGGGATGTGGATTGAATGGTGTTGCGCATCGGGTCCCAGTATTATTGGTCGGCTTTTTGGAGAAATAGTGGTTAGTTTTACGATCAAAACCCTGCCAGGCGTGGTCGTGGTATTGAGTTTGTGAGTCGTATCGGTTAGGATTCGGTCGTATAGGAGACGGTAGGTCTCGGTATGGATGTGGAAAGGATGATGGTTGGTCAGACATGAACGATTGGGTTGATGCTGAACATCATGTTGAACTCGCGCACGAGCATTACGATGCTGGGCGTTGGGACGAGGCGGAAGTCGAACTTCGGCAGGCGTTGTCGTTGAATCCGTACCAGGCGGAATGGCAGTTTAATCTTGGTCTGACGCTGGAGGCCGCGGGTCGGTTTGATGCGGCGGCTGAGGCGTTCGTGCAATGCTCAAAGTTGAATGTGGAGCATGCGTCACCGGACGCGAACTCAACACTGCTTGCTGCGGTGAACATGATCCGTTCATCGAAACCGGAACTCGCGCTCGCGTGGCTGGATGCCGCGGAGAAGATTGAGCCGATGAATGTCGCGATCGTGGTGCACCGGATCGAGGCGCTGACTGATCTTGAGCGGTACGAAGAGGCTGAAGAAGCGTTCTATGTCGGTCAGCAGATCGATCCTGAATATCCTGAGTTATACGCGGTGATGGGCGAGACGCTGCAGCGGACCGAGCATCATGAGCGTGCGGTCTGGTGTTTGCGTGAAGCGGCTCGGCTTGATCCTGAGTTGCCTCGGGTTCGGGCGCACCTCGCGAGCGCGTACGCTCGGCTTGGTCGTCTTGAACGCGCTCGCCAGCTGTACCTGCAGGAGCTGCGGGTTGATCCGGGTGATCCGGAGACTTTGCTTGAGCTTGGCGAGCTGCTGATTGACATGCACCGGTACACCGAGGCGGGAGAGAAGTTCCGGCGGGTGCTGGAGTTGTTCCCGGACAATGCGGATGCCCATTTCTCGCTTGCGGATCTTGCGGAAGTTGAGGGGAGGCTTCCCGATGCGTTGGTTCACTTTGATGTCGTGCTTCGGCTCGATAAAGACTACGCGACTGCACGCACGCGGCTTGCCAAGACGCTGTTGCAGCGTGGACGCGAGGAAGACCTGCCTCGGGTTCGTGATCTGTTGAGTAAAGAGATCAACTCGCTGGTGACGCCGGCTCAGAATTCTGCTGGGTTTGTCGAGGTGACAACGCGGCGTGCTATTGATGGGTCTGCGAGTGGTCCGGCTGCTGAATCCAAGGTTGAATCCAAACCAGCCCCGGTGGCTCACGACGAACAAGACCTTGAAGAACTCGGACGCACGCTTGTAGAAGCGGGTATGCTCCGGCAAGCAAAGCGTGTGTTTGGCATGCTCCTTGAAATCGCTCCCGCATCGCATAAGGCGTACCACGGTTTGAGCGTTTCGGCACTTGAAGACGGCGAGTACGACGCGGGGATTGATGCGGCAAAGAAATCGCTTGAGTATCGTCCGAGCTTCGTGCCTGCGATGCACAACCTTGTGCTCGCGTACTACCGGCAGGGGCAGTACATCCGTGCTCGCTACTGGTTGACCCAAGCGCTTCGGCATGATCCTGACGATGCCCAGCTCCGTCGTCTACGGCTCCGGTTGCGGATCCGGACGGTCTTTGGTGTCTTGACATGGATCACCAGCAGGGTCGAACGGATTACGCGTCCGGTCCGTTCGCTGGTTGCGCGTCCGGTTCGCTAAAGCGAGATTGTGATTACTTCAGATTATCAGCGAGAAGGCGTGAGGCTTCTTCGACATCTTTGTCGCCTCGTCCTGAGAGGTTGATGATGAGGTTGGTGTCCTTGGGCATCGTGGACGCGAGGACCACGCCGTGGGCGACGGCGTGGGAGGATTCGAGCGCGGGGATGATGCCCTCGTCGCGGCAGCACCAGAGGAACGCTTCAAGAGCCTGGTCATCGGTGACGCTGGTGTATTGGACGCGGTCTTGGTCTTTCCAGAAGCTGTGTTCGGGACCGACACCTGGGTAGTCGAGTCCCGCGCTGCAGGAGTGGACATCTTGGGTTTGGCCGTATTGATCTTGGAGGACATAGCTCATTGAGCCGTGGAGGACGCCGGGCTTCCCGTGACAGAGCGGGGCGGCGTGTTGTCCGTGTTCGCTTGAGCGACCGCCGGCTTCGACACCGACCATTTTGACTTCGTCTTCACCGACGAATGGGTAGAAGATTCCCGCGGCGTTGGAACCCCCTCCAACGCACGCGACGATCGCGTCGGGCATTTGTCCGAAGTTGCGGAGGGATTGTGCTTTGGTTTCGCGTCCGATGATGGACTGGAAATCGCGGACGATCATGGGGAATGGGTGGGGTCCGACGACGGAGCCGAGGATGTAGTGGGTGGTGTCTACGGATCCCATCCAGTCGCGCATCGCTTCGTTGGTTGCGTCTTTGAGTGTTTTGGAACCGGAGTCAACAGGGATGACATTGGCACCCAGCATTTTCATGCGGACGACATTGAGGTGTTGTCTGCGGATGTCTTCGGATCCCATGTAGACATCGCACTTGAGTCCGAGCTGGGCGCACGCGGTCGCGGTGGCGACGCCGTGCTGTCCTGCGCCGGTCTCGGCGATGACACGGTTCTTTTTCATTTTCTTGGTGAGGAGCGCTTGTCCGAGTGTGTTGTTGATTTTGTGCGCCCCGGTGTGGGCGAGGTCTTCGCGTTTGAGCCAGATGGTGGCGCCGAGGTCGGCATTCTGTTCCATCTGACGGGCGCGGCGGGAGAGGCCGGGGGCGCGGTAGAGGGGGGTTGGGCGACCGACAAAGAGGCGGTTGAGATCGTCGAGTCGTTCCCAGAAGGGGCGGTCTTCATGGACCTTTGCGTAGGTGTCCGAGAGCTGCTCGAGGGCGGCGTGGAGGGTTTCGGGGACATAGACGCCTCCGAACTCGCCGTAGCGTCCGTTCTCGTCGGGGTAGGCCCAGATGGGGCGTTGTGGCATAGCTTTGTTGGTATCGATGGCGCTCATGGGTTGATCATACGCGCGATGTGTTGCGGGCTTGTCGATTTGCTTGTTTCGCGGCTCGGATGCCTTTGGGGACGGAGACGGACATCAGGAGGATGAGTCCGAACACGAAGAACGATGTGAGCAGGGCGAGGGCGGGGGCGTCTCCCATCCATGCTTTGACCTGTCCGAAGGAGAGCACGCCCACGGCTCCGGCGAGTTTGTAGGTCATGCCCCAGAGTCCGAAGAACTCACCGACGCGGGCGGTGGGGGCGAACAGTCCGACCATGGATCGGCTGGAGGGGCCGATCCCGCCGAGTCCGATGCCGATGCCGTTGCCGATGACCCAGAAGATCCATTGGTTGGAACCGCTCGCGGCTCCGGTGAGTTTGGCGATGAGTAGTCCGCCGGTCGAGAGCATCCAGACGACGAGGAAGATGCTGATTGTGGGTTTGGCACCGATGCGGTCTTGGTAGCGGGAGACGACGATCGCGGTGATCCCGGCGGTGACGGCGATCTGGAGGGTGAAGACGAAGAGGCCCATTTCTCGGATGCCGAAGTCTGACGCGAGGATCGCGGCGAAGGCGATCATGGTCTGGACTCCAAGGCCATAGATGAAGAAGGCGATGAGGAACTTGGTGAGCTGATTGAAGTGGGACGCTTCTTTGAGTGTTGACATGAATCGTTGGATCGCGAGTTTGAAGCCGTTGGAGGTTGTGGGGGTTTGGTGTTCTTTGGGTTCGTGGAGGATGAATCCGGCGGGGAGCATCCAGACGAAGAACCATGCGCCTGCGAGGATGAAGAACCAGTTCCAGTTCTGAACTTGCTGCCAGCCGAAGAGTTTGACGCCGCTGATGACGCAGATGAGGAGGAGGAGTGATCCGAGGTAGCCCATTGCCCACCCGATCGCGGAGACTCTACCGATGGTTCTTGGGGTTGAGAGTGCGGGGAGGAAGCTTGCGAGGAGGTTCTCGCCGATCTGGTAGCAGATATTTGCGGGGATGAAGAGGGCGAGCCCGAGCCACCATTGGCCGGGTGAGATGAAGGCCATCGCTACGGTGAGCAGAGAACAGAATGCCCCGGTGATCATCAAGAGTTGTTTGCGTTTGGATCGGGCGTCGGCGTAGGTGCCTACGAATGGGGAGAGCAGGACGACGGTGAGGAGAGAGGCGGAGACGCCGATGGACCAGAGTGAATCGCCTCGCTGTTCATCACCGACGGCGACGGTTTTGAAATAGATCGGGAAGAGGAGCGTGATGATGAGGAGTGTGAAGGATTGGTTGGCGAGGTCGTAGAGGCCCCATGCGAAGACTTCCTTGGGCTTGTTGAGATTCTGGAAGAGCTTGGGCATGGTGTCACTGTACTCGGTTTGGTGTGGTCAGGACTCGATGCCGAAGAGTGATTTGAAGAACTCGAGCTGTTGGTCTTTGGCTTTGGTCGCGAACTTTCCGAACCCGGCGTGTTCTTGGATGGCTCCGGTGTCCTCGAACTCGATGAGTTGAACCATGTTTGGATCTGCGTTGTGCTCGGTGTAGTGGTTGCGGAGGATATTGATGAAGTTGGACTGGATGTCGAAGGGGACGAGTTCATCGCCGCGGTTGTGCATCGCGAGGACCGGGATTGGTTTGAAGTGTTCGAGGTGGGTGGGGGTGTCGATCGCTTCGACTTCGGATCGGTCGTGGTGGACGCGCCAGATGCCGCGGGGGGTTGGGTTGGATGGGAAGTAGAGTTCGAGGAGGTCTCCGGTGGTGCATTCGAGGGAGATGCCGATGAATGGGTGTGGGTCGCAGCAGCGGCGCGAAGTGACCATGCCACCTGCGGACATGCCTCCCATCGCGGCTTTGGACATGTCGAAGATTCCGAGTTCGGCGATTGATTTGAGGATGCCATCAATTTCGGAGATGCACTGGGTGAGGGTGTGGACGGTTTGATCTGGGGATTGTGCGGCTTCGGTGTAGCGTTCGCCGTGTCCTGGGAGGTCGATGGCGACGGCGCCGATTCCGGCGCGGACCCAGCGGTTGTATCGACCGGGGTCGAGTTCTTTGTAGACGCTTCGGCCGTGGATCCAGAGGACCCAGGGGCATGGGGATTGGGTTGGTTGATCGAGCTGCGGGTGGACGATGAGCGCGGGGACATCGTTTCCGAGCCGGGTATGTGTGGACTTGGCTTGGAGGGATTTGGGGAGTGCTTTGAAGCGGTCGTCTACGGTCGGGTATTGGTTCACAGTTTGATGCTCGACCCCGGCTCGATCGCGTCGGGGAGGTCTTTGCCTTCGAGGTCTTCTGGGCAGAGTGCGGTGAGTGGGGAGAGTTCGATGGTTGCGTTGACTGTGCCGTCGGGTTTCATTGGGACGGAGACCCCGTTGGCGATGAGCCAGTTTGCGGCACGCTGGGATTGGAGTTGTTTGGATGTCACGATGGAATCGGAGCCTGTCGCGTTCTTGACTGGTGCGAACTCTTCGATGCGGTCGGTCTCGACGACGATTGAGCGATCCGCGAGCGCGATGGCGTCGAAGACGAACTGTTCGAGCTTGATTGCGTTGGGCGCGTCGGGATTCACGGGGAGGCCTGTTGCTGGATCGAAGTTCGGTACTTTCTTAACGGCGCGGTGGAAGGGAAGCGCGTACTCCGGATCGGTCGCGATTTTCTTGATGAACGCGGTTGAGATCGCATGGATCGCGATGGATCCCGCGTTGAACATGAGTTCGTCTTGCTGGTTGGTCATCTGCGCGAGTTCTTGTGGGAGGTCGGAGTACTCGACGACTGAGATTGTTTCTCCGACGCGGCAGAAGACGCCTACTTTTTCGTCCCACGACGCTTTGGCGACCATCTTGGAACTGAACTCTCCTGAGGATTCTGGGGACTCGGCGTGAAGGCCGATGAAAGTGGGGTCGATGATCTTTGCATTTGGGTTATCGACTTGGAAGTAGCTGAGTTGTTCGATGCCTCGGGATTCCATGTCGTCGAGTGCACCGGATTTGTGGAGTGCTTTGTACGCGCCGCCGTGGCCGTCTGGGTTGGTGGCGAGGTGGGCGGGGTCGCTCAGGAGCAGGTCGCCGGTGGTTGCGTCGAAGCTTGGCATGACGCCTTGCTGGAAGAACTGGATGTTCTTTGGGTCAAGCCCGAAATACTTATGGCTCTGGAAGAACTCGATGGTTTGCTCGTGGTTGAGCGGGCTGGTCATGATGTACCAGGGGATGGTTGCTTTGTACTTGCGTTCGTTGGCGTAGATTGTTTGGGCGAACATCTCGAAGAGTGATTTGTTGCTGACGCACGAGGTTGGGTAGCAGCCTTTGGGGCCTTCGTATCCGAGGCGTGAGCCTTGTCCGCCGGCGACGGTGAAGCAGGCGACCTTGCCATCGGCGATGAGTTGTTCTCCGATGATTTGGTATTTGGCGCGGTTCCAGCTTGTGTCGTTCATCGCGAAGTAAGGTGCGGGGGCGATGGTGTCTTCTGGTGGGGAGGCTTTGTAGTTTGGGCCATAGGTGCTGATGTAGTTGGCGATGTGTTGGAGGTCGAACTGTTGGAGTTCGCTCACGAGCAGGTCGGCGCCGCTGCCTGTCGCTCCGGCGATGTATTTCGCGAGTTTGTGCTGTCCGATGGCTTCGAGCTGTGTTGAGAGTGCGGTTGCGGTGTGCATTGGGGTCTCCTCCTCACCTGATCGTGATCGATCGGACGAAAGTCTTGTTTCCGACTCGGTATCCTACTGCTCGGAATGGCATGAGGCACTAGAGTGGGGGATGAATGATTTGCTGACATCGAAACCCGACAAACCGATGATTGCCCCCTCGATTCTGGCGGCTGACTTTGCCCATCTTGCGGATGATGCTCTCGCGTCTCTGGATGCGGGGGCGGATCTGCTGCATGTGGACATCATGGACGGGCACTTTGTTCCGAACCTGTCGATGGGGCCGGCGTTGTGTGGATCGTTGCACAAGGCATTGCCCAAGGCGTATCTGGATGTGCATCTGATGGTGTCGGACCCCGCGGCGTATTTCAAGCCGTTCGCTGATGCGGGTGCGGACTTGCTGAGCTTTCATATCGAGGTGTGCAAGTCGGAGCAGCACGCACGCGATCTGTGCGGAGTGATTGAGGATCTTGGGGTGAAGACGGGGATTGTGATCAATCCGCCTACGGATGTGGAACGGGTGCTGCCTGTGGTGGATGCGTTTGATCTGGTGCTGGTGATGAGCGTGAATCCTGGGTTTGGCGGGCAGGCGTTTATTCCTGAGGTTCTGGAGAAAGGACGACGGATCAAACCCATGCTCAAGGATCATCAGCGTCTGGAGATCGATGGCGGGATCGGACCGGCGACTGCGTCGCAAGCGATTGATGCTGGGTTTGATGTGCTGGTCGCGGGATCGGCGATATATGGGAAGCCTCGGGATCAGTGGGCGGAGATTGTGCGTATCTTGCGAGGCTAATCGCTTGGTGGGGAAGGGGATAGGATTGGTCGGAGTCGGGTGGGTACACGAAAGCTGACCGAAGCGTCGATGAAACTGTACACTGGTCGTACTTGTTGACCAGCAGGGGATTGCACCATATGTCTAAAGCGTCTCACTTTACGATTGTTCTGCTCAGATCTTGTTCGACGAGTTGGGACTTCGAAGAACGGTTGTGTGGGGCGACCGATCTCCCCGCGACGAAGGAATCCCTCGAAGAACTGTCGGTGTTGTTGCAGAGCGAAACGGAGATTGCTTTGCTTCGTGCGCAGATGGATTCGGTGCTGTGCGGGCCTGCGGATGTGTCGTTGGAGAGCGCGAGGTTGCTGGTGGGGTCGGCTGATACCAAGATTCGCACGATTGATGATCTCGCTGAAGTGGATCTCGGATTGTGGGAAGGTGTGAGGCGACAAGACCTTGAAGAACGATTCCCGAGCGTGTATTCACAGTGGATTGAGCATCCTGGGACTGTTGCGCCTCCTGACGGGGAATCCTTGGATGTTGTTCAGGATCGGGTGCTGGATCAGCTGTTTGGTCGCTTGTTGAAGCTCAAATCGGAGCATCCGGTGGTGGGGCTTGTATTAAGGCCTTATGCGTGGTCGGTGCTCAAATGCTGGCTGGATCAGAAGCCTTTATCGGAGGTTTGGGGGTATCTGGAGAGCGGGGTCTCGGTGGAATCGTTTTCGCTGGATCGGGCGGTGATTGATGCAAATCGCACCCAGAAGCCGAAAATTGCCTAATGTACCTGTACAGAGCCGGGCGGGACGATTGATGAAATTGATCGTACCTGAACACAAAGGATACTTTGATGACTCAGATTGCTACACCGAATGACCAGCTGAAGACCAAGCCTAAGAGCCGTCGGGGGATTCCTGAGGGGTTGTGGCTTCGGTGCCCGTCTTGTTCGACGATGATTTATCGTCGGCAGATGGAAGCGAACATGCATGTGTGTCCTGAGTGCAGCCATCACTACCGAATCTCGGCGAAGCAACGCATCGAACAGTTGACGGACGCGGACACCTTTGTTCCGATGTTCACCGATCTGCGTGCGGGTGATCCGCTGAACTTCGTTGATCTCAAAAAATATCCCGACCGGATCAAAGCGGAGCAACTCAAGACCGGTCAGAACGAGGGGTGCCAAGCGGGGACTTGCTTTATTAAAGGGCGTCCAGCGATGCTTGCGTGTATGGATTTGACCTTTTTGATGGGGTCGATGGGCTCGGTTGTCGGTGAGATTTTGACTCGCTCGATTGAGCATGCGACTGCTGAGAAGCTGCCTTTGGTTATTGTGTCTTGCTCGGGTGGTGCTCGGATGCAAGAAGCGGGTTTGTCGCTGATGCAGATGGCGAAGACTTCTGCGGCTCTCGCTCGTCATGATGATGCTGGTGGCTTGTTTATCTCGGTCTTGACCGATCCGACTACCGGCGGTGTGACCGCTTCGTTTGCGATGCTTGGGGATTTCCATATTGCGGAACCCGAAGCGTTGATCGGGTTTGCTGGGCCTCGCGTGATCCGTCAGACGATTCGGCAGGATCTTCCTGAGGGATTCCAACGGTCTGAGTTCTTGCGGGATCGCGGGATGGTGGACCGGGTGGTGCATCGTCACGAACTCCGAAGCGAACTGGCTCGTCTGATTGACTATGCCGGGATGTGATCGTCTGTGATCAAACTGCATGCTGATGTGATGGCACTTTTGAACTGGACCAAGCGGTATCCGCGGGTTCGTGCGTTGTTGTGTGGGATGCTCAGCGCGATGTTTTTGATCTTGTCGTTCCCGTTCTTTGAGGGCAACGGCGTGTGGTGGCTCGCGGTGTTGATCCCGCTGCCGTTGATGCTGGTTGCTGATGAGCCGGTGATTCGTCCGAGCCGAGCCGCGTTCTTTGCGGCGTTGGGGACTCTGCCTGCATGGTTGTGGACGCACCAGTGGATGTGGGGGGTTTCGAAAGTTGGGATGCCGATCCTGATGGTGTATCTGATGGTCTATCCGGGGCTGTTTGTGTGGGTGGGGCATCGGTTGGTGCAGCGGTTTGAACGGCGGTGGATCGTACTGCCTGTGGCGTGGATCGGGATTGAGTATTTGCGTGGGACGGTCGCGTTTACGGGGTATCCGTGGTATTTGACGGCGCAGCCATTGATTGATTCACCGGGTCAAATACTCGCGGGACCCGCGGCGTTTGGTGGGGAGTATTTCGTTGGGTTTTTGAGTGCCGTTCTCGCGTGGCAGTTGTGGGAGATGGTTCGCGGAGGGGCGTTCGTTGGCGGCGCGTTTCGCGTTGTGGGATTGCTGGGGATTTGGATTGCAATCGGGATGGCGGGGCTGTCAGGATCGAGCGATGGGCGCGAGGTTGTGGTAGGGATTGTGCAACCCAATGTGCCTCAGGATGTTCGGATGGAGTGGACGGATCGGCAGCGGGTTGCAGACTGGTTCATGCTTCGTGGATTGACCGAAGCGAGCGCGATTGATCCGCTTCGTCCGGATCTGATTGTGTGGCCCGAGGGGTTTGTGCCTGGGTGGACCTTCGATCCGATCTCGCTTGAGCATGAACGCGACGAGGGATTGACTTGGAGCATGCGACCTCGGTTTGAAGGGGATGCGCCCGACTTGGTTGGATTGCCGAGACGAATCCCCGCGACGACGATTGTGGATCAGCTGCTTCAGATGCAAGAATCAATCGGTATCCCGATGGTGGTGGGTGCGGTGGCGTATGACAACCTGAAGATCGAGCGGGATCGTGAAGACTGGGTGCTGTACACCAATGATGGGATGTACAACAGTGCGTTTGTGGTTGATGGGGGCGTGGTGGGTCCGGTGTGGTACAACAAGATGCACCTGACTCCGTTCGGTGAGGTGATGCCTGTGATTTCCAACTGGGAGTGGCTGGAGCAGAGTTTGCTCGCGCTTGGTGCGGAGGGGATGGAGTTTATTTTGTCCCCCGGCGATTCGCCTGTGGTTCTTGAGGTCCCGGATGGGGACGATGTAATCAGGGTTGGCACACCGATCTGCTTTGAGGCGACGGTTTCGGGGGTGTGTCGATCTCTGGTCTTTGTGAAGGGAAACCGTCGTGCTGACCTGCTTGTGAACATGACCAACGATGGGTGGTTTGGTTCGTGGGAGCCATCGCGTAGATCGCATATGTTGATCGCTCGCTGGCGGTGTGTGGAGCTTGCGACGCCGATGGTTCGGAGTGCGAATACGGGAGTCTCGTGTGTGATTGATTCTCGTGGGCGGGTTGTTCAGGAGCATTTGACGAAGGTTAATCCGAACGATCCGCAGAGTGGATACCTGAACGCCCAGTTCCGGCTTGGGAGCGGCGGGGAGCGGGGGGGACTTGCTGGATCGGTGTTGAGTCGGGGATTCGGGTGGATCATGCTGGGGATGACTGGTTTGGGGTTCTTTTTGAGCTTTCTCCAAAAACGGAGCGAACCGGTGCTTGAGACCGATGAGTAGAGGATACTTCGTTTGGTGTCCCGCACAATCACAGGAAAAGTACATGCGAATTAATCTCCATACTTCAGCTTCAATCCCCGTTCTGCTCTTGCTCTGTGGCACCCTCGGTGCCTGCTCAGGTGGGGGTGGGATTGGCTCAGATGGTCGGGTCGCGTCTTCTGGATCGGCACCATCGACGACCCAACGATCGCAATCGAGTGGTGTGGTTCAAGGGCGATCGAATCGGGAGTTGAAATCCGTGGCCGTGGAGATACTGCTCGGGCTCTCAACGGATGTGAATCCGGAGATCCGTGCCAATGCGCTCGAAGCGTTGCAGGGGCATACGGAGTCGCTTGAGTCGGTCGCGGCTCTGGGGCTTACGGATCGGAACGAGGGTGTTCGATCGGTCGCGGCGATGGTTGCTGGGAAACAGAAGTTGAAGGCGTTGACGCCGATGCTTGAGGTGATGACCAGCGAGTCATCGCCCTTTGTTCGAGCGTCTTCGTTGTTTGCGATCTCGAAACTGAAGGGGTCGCGTGATGTTGTTGATGTGACGCCGTTGTCGGTGATGCTTTTGGAGTCGGAGGACATCAGGGTCAGCTCGCACGCGGCGTTTGTGCTGGGTGAACTGGGGAACAACTCGGCGGTCCCCTTGCTGAAACAGGCGGGGCAACGGGCGTGGGGGCAGACGGCTCCGATTCAGCGTCAGCTCTTTCGTTTGCAGATTGCTGAAGCGTTGATCAAGCTTGGTCAGATGGAGAGCATGGACTCGGTGCGGAGTGCGTTGTACCCGTCGCGTCCTGAAGAACTCGAAGCGACGGCTCTTGCGGTGCAGATCATCGGTGAGGTGAAGGATCGTGGCGCGATTGATCAGCTGATCTATTTGGTGGATGAGGATACGAGTCGTCCGATGCCTGCGGAGGTTCGGTTGGGGGTTGCGGGGGCGCTTGGGAAGCTCGGGTTGCGAGAGGGTGGTTTTATTGCTGATGAGTACGCTCAGAACGAGAGTTCTGTGATCCGGGCGCAGGCGGCGGTGGTCTATGGGAGGACCGGTCGTTTGGAGCATCTGCCGAAGCTTGAAGCGATGCTTCTGGATGAATCTGCTCAGGTTCGTGCGGGGAGCGCGGGGGCAATTCTGGAGATTCTGGGGTCGCGATAGATTGGGGTTGGAACCCGCTGAGGGAGGGCGGCGTATAGGGGCACTCGCATGTATGCGAGTGTGATTGAGGGGCCTGTAAGGTTATGAGGCGGCTGAGGCCGCACACGGGCGTAAAAGTGGCTACACTAGCATTCCCACAGGGCTCCGCGATGGTTGCGGAGCGGTTTTGAAACGATCCGAGTTTCTAGGAGTCGAGCGTGCATATTCTCACGAAGGTCTTTGTCTTGTTCGCCGCGGTCTTGAGCATCATGATGGCGGCTCTTGCAATCTCATTTTCCGTGAATGCAGATCGGATCCTTGCGGATTACGATTCTGCACTGGAGAAGGCACAAGCGGCTGAAACCAGTTTGTCGGCATACAAAGCGATTGAGTCACAAGCAAAGAACACACTGAACGAGAATCTTGCTCGTTTGCAAGATGAACTCGCATCGCGTGATTCGAACTTGCGACGATTGGAAGCCGCGAACTCTGAGTTGCGGATCGGTCTCCGTCAAGCGGAGTCCGAGCGGGTTTCGATTACCTCCAAGATTGCCCAGCTCGGTGTGACCACCGAGACGCAGGCGAACATCATCTCTGATTACAAGGATGAGTTGAGCCGGTTGCGTCTTGATGAGCGGAACTACCGCGATGAGAAAATTGACCTTGAGAAGCAGCTTGGCGACCTTGAGAGCCAGGTCATTGTGTACGAGCAGGTCAAGCGTGCTCTCCAAGAACAGCTCGAAGAAGTGCGTCGTCTTGTGGATAACCCAGGCGGCTCAGCAGCGACTGCAATGGGCGACAAGCGTCCGAACGAGATCCCTGGTTCACCGATCAGTGGCCGGGTTGATGAGGTCCGTACCGATCCGAATACTGGCGACCTGCTGGTCAAGATCAACCTCGGGACCAACGACCGGATCACCAATAACGCTCGGATGTATGTCCACCGCGGCAATACGACTTACCTCGGTGAGCTTGTGGTCTTCAAGGTCGACATGAACCACGCGGTCGCACGCGTCGCGTACATGGTTCCTGGACAGAGCATCCGTGAGGGTGATCAAATCTTGAGCAAGCTCGGCAGCTGAGTCTGTCTTTGAAATCGATACGAAGGAGACCGCGATGAGCCAGTTTGGAATGCAGATGCCCGGTGGTGGGCAGTCGAACAAGAGCACACCTGATGTCTACACGGCGTTGATCTTCCTTGGGGTTGTTGCGATGGCGGTTGCTGTCGGGATGCTCTGGGTGAATGGGAGCAAGTTGGCTCCCAAAAAGGGCAACGCATTGAGTGTTCAAGAAAACGGCAACATCAAAATTATTCAGTGAGCATTTGGTTCGCTGGAGAAAGCTTCGGCTGTTTGTTTATGCCGGTTATCAGGTCCAAAAGATCATAAAATGACATCATTCGTGGGGAATGGAATCGATCTTTGCTTGACTCTTGGAGATTACAGAATACGATGGGTGCTCAACGAAACGCACCCCATTTGGAGTGTGAATGAGTTGGGGCGGTAGCTCAATTGGTTAGAGCCCCGGACTGTCGATCCGGAGGTTGCGGGTTCGATTCCCGTCCGCCTCGTTCACGAAAGTAGCCCAGCAATGCTGGGCTGTTTTTTTGCATACATTGAACACAATCCATGCAAGAAATCGTACCAAGTCATTTGGGTTTTGATACAGTGTTCGCATGGTATGCGCGGATTCAATCTTGACGCTTGGTGCGGGTGGTGGCGCGGGGATCGGTGTTGCGCTGACTGCGGTGTTGTTGCTCGGGATCGGGGCTCAGTGGGTTGCGTGGCGACTCAAGATACCATCCATTCTATTGCTGCTGATCTTCGGACTGCTTGCAGGTCCGGTGATGAGGCAAGTGACTCAAAGCGGTCCGTTCTCGATCAATCCTGATGAGATTTTCGGCTTAGATCTTCTGCTGGCGCTGGTCGGTATTTCGGTGGGGATGATTCTGTACGAGGGCGGATTGACGCTCAAGATTCGCGAGGTTCGTTCGTCGTGGCGATCGGTTGCGATGATGGTGACCGTCGGCGCGTTTGTCACCTGGATGGTTGCGTTGTTGAGTGCGAAATGGATTCTGGGATTAAGCACTCCGATCGCGACCCTGCTGGGGGCGGTGCTGATTGTGACCGGTCCTACGGTGATTGGTCCCATGCTGGCGCACATCCGTCCCTCGGGAGCGAGCGGGTTGATTCTGAAGTGGGAAGGGATCGTAATTGATCCCATTGGGGTGGCGGTTGCGGTGCTGGTCTTTGAAGCGATTGTTGCTCAGCCTGGTACGCATAGCTTGGATGTGACGATCAATGCGATCTTGACCACATTGGCTGCGGGGATCCTGCTTGGTGTCGCCTCGGCATTGTTGCTCAAGGAAGTGTTGAATCGATACTTGGTGCCTGACTATCTGCAGAATCCGGTATCACTGATGCTTGTGATTGCGACCTTCACCACTTCGAACATGATCTATCCCGAATCGGGATTGCTTGCGACGACTGTGATGGGCATTGTGTTGGTTAACCAGAAGAAGGTCGATATCCATCACATTCTTGAGTTCAAAGAGAACCTTCGTGTTTTGCTGATCTCGGTATTGTTTATCGTGCTTGCAGCACGGCTCCGAATTGAGGATCTTCAACGCCTCGATTGGATTGAGGTCTTCGGATTCATTGCTGTGCTGATCGTTGTGGCCCGGCCGTTGGGTGTGTTTTTGTCCACGCTTGGTGCTGGTTTGCGGTGGCAGGAGCGTGTGTTTTTATGTCTGATGGCACCTCGTGGGATCGTCGCGGCCGCGGCGGCTTCGATCTTCGCGTTGGGACTGGAGAAGGCTGAGGTAGAGGGGTACGAGTCGCTTGTCCCTTTGACCTTCTCGGTCATCATCGGCACCGTCGCGTTCTATGGATTGACCGCTCCTTGGGCGGCACGGAAACTCGGCGTGTCTGACACGAATCCTCAGGGGGTCCTGTTTATTGGTGCGAGCGGGTGGGTGCGAGGGCTCGCGTTGGTGCTCAAAAAACGCGGGATCCGAGTGCATCTGATCGACACAAACCGCATGAATATTCGGGACGCGATGATGGAAGGCCTGCCTGCGATCTATGGGAATGTGTTGACGATGGGAGACCTCAGCGACCTCGATCTTCGTGGGGTTGGACGGGTCTTTGCGACGACGCCCAACGATGAAGTCAATACGCTGGTGCTCCAGAGCTTTAAAGGGTATTTCGAGTCTTCGAGCATGTACCGGCTGAGTCGAAAGACGACCAAGCCGACTGAAGGCGGGAAATCCGAGGGGATCGGGAGAGTCCTGTTTGATGATGAGATTGGCTACACGGACCTCGAAGATCATCTGCACGACGGATGGGTCATCAAGGCAACGAATATTTCCAGTGAGTTCAGCTTTGAAGATTACAAGACGCTGTACGGTTCGGCGGCGGTGGCTTTGTGCACCCTGAGAGAAGGCATCATGACGGTGAGCACTGTGGATTCCCCCGCGGCACCAATCGCTGGTGACACGATCATTTCGCTGGTGAATCCGGATGAGTTGTTCATGCTCCGCGCGATGAATGAAGATATTTAGCTTGCGACCACCGTGTCGGTGTGCCCGAGTCCAAAGCTGTTTTTGATGAGGTTTGCGAGTGTGGTCGGGCCGACTTTGTTGGTGACCGACCCGTTGTGGTGGAGCACGAGCATCGTGTGATCGTCCTCGGCATGTGCGTACCTCTCGGCGGTCAGGCGGTCGAGGACAATCGCTGAGAAGTCAGCGTCTGGAGTAGGATTTGTCTCTGAGAGGATTCTTGCGAGTCCTTTGGTGCCAAGCAGTGAACCGGTGTCGGTTTGGGCTTCGATGTACGCGTCGGTGTACGCGCACATGAGATCCCCCGGCTCGAACTTGATGGCGATCTGTTCATAATCAGTGGAGTTGATGACCCCGAGCGGAAGATTTTTAATGCCGACGCGGAGTTCATTTGTGGGATCAGTCAGGACGCCGGGGGTCTCTTGCGTGATGGGGATCCAATCGGTTGAGTCGGCTTTTTTAAACAGCGGCGGTGGGTGGCCGGCATTTACGAGAATGAGATGACCGGTGGGGGCGTAATAGGTCATCAGGAGTGCGGTGGCGAACTTGGAGCCATCGGAGATTGCGTCGAATGATTTGTTGAGCGATCGTGCGAGTTTGGATTGGTCGACGGTATTGATCGAGTTGTGCATTGCTTTGCGGAGTTGGTGGGAGAGGTCGCTGACATCGCTGCCGTGGCCTGAGACATCAGCGAGGAGGATGCGTGAGATCCAACCGCTGGAGCACGAGGAGATCAAGTAGAGGTCACCACCGGATTCTGAGCCGGTGAGTGGTCGGGAGGTGACGCTGATGTCGAGTCCCGGGACCGACGCGGCGTGGTCGGCGTTGCTTGATCCTCCCCACACCTCGAGGCATTTGAGGGCGTGGGGTTCAGTGGATGTTTTTGCTGCTGTGGTCATGTGGAAGGCAATGAACTATTCGGGCTCATTTATTCCGTGCCGGTGGGTGCTTTGGCCCAATACATTTTCCGGACGAGGGTGTTCCAGTAGCTTACGGAAGGATCAATGACAAATTCGACGGGTGTTTCGTGTTTGGTGATGACGATGTGGTCGCCGTCGGAAACGCGTGGTCCGGGCTGGCCGTCGATGAGCAGTCGTGTGCCATCACTTTCATCGGAGTTGGTTTGGCGTGCGACGAGACGGATCTCCGAATCGTTTGGGAGGACGATCGGACGGAAGCTCAGCGAGTGTGCGGCGTTGGGAGTGATGATCGTCGCGTTGACTCCTGGTGCGACGATTGGGCCACCTGAGGAGACATTGTACGCGGTTGATCCGAGGGGTGTGGAGACGATGATGCCGTCTCCTGCGACGGTTGGGCCGGGGTTGTTGTCGATGCTGATGTCGATTTTGATGATGCGGTAGGGTGGTCCAGCGGTGATGACGAACTCGTTGAGCGCGAGTCGAGATGGGGATTCGTTCCCGTCTTTGTCAATGTGCTGGGCGCTGATGGGGTGGGCCAATCGGGTCGTGAGCGTTGAGGTTTTTTTAAGGATGGATTCGGCATCGCGGAGGAAGGAGTCGAGCTCGTATCCCGCCATGAATCCGACATTGCCTGTGTTCACGCCGAGGAGCGGGCAGTCCATTTCAAGGCAGTGGTGCGCGGCTCTGAGAATGGTGCCATCGCCTCCCAGTGCGATCGCGAGGTCGACCTCTGTGTGATCAGGAAGTGATCCGGGATCGATTGCATCGACGGTGTCGATCAGGGTCGCGTATGTGTTGACGGCTTTGGTCACCGCGTCGAGCGAGGCGACCGCTTCGTCTTTGAGACGGTTGACCAAGATGAGTACGCGGCGTGGCATGTGGTTACGCCAAGGGCTCGGTTGATTGGGTGGTCATCGGCTTGGGTGTGATGACGGCGTGGGATTCAGCGATGTCAGCCGAGAATGGTTCGTTGCAGTCCGGGTCTGCGGCGTGACGGATCATGCGTGCGATCCCGGTCGCGTCGAGACCGACTTCTGCGAGTTGATCGTTGCGGGAATCTTGGTGAATCCATTGATCGGGGATGCCGTGACGGACGACGCGGGATGCGTTGAGTTTGTATTCCTGAGCGCACTCGAGGACGCTGGTTCCGAAGCCGCCGATGACGGTGTGGTCTTCGAGGGTGAGGATCGGTATTTCGCGTGAGAGCAGATCGCGGATGAGCTGTGAATCGACGGGCTTGGCGAAGCGGGCGTCGTAGTGGGCGATGTTGTATTCGGAGCCGAGCGATTCGATTGCTTTGTGCGTGTTGACCGCTGGGGTTCCGAAGCTCAGCACCGCGACATCGGGACGGTTGGTGTCGAGATCAGCGTGTTCTGGGGTGAGCAGGCGGGCTTTTCCGAGTTCGTACGGTGGGGCATCTCCGAAGATTTCGGAGACTGAATCGCGTGGGTAGCGGACGCTGGTGAGGGAGGCGTCCCATGTCCGCATGAACTCGAGACACTGGATCAGGCTGGGTTCGTCGATGACGGCCATCAGTACAGCATCGGGGAGGGTTCGGAGGATGGCGACATCGCAGAAGCCGTGGTGGACGGCTCCGTCGCCTCCAACGAGTCCGGCGCGGTCGAGGCACAGGCGGAGTCCAAGACCTTGGAGCGCGACTTCTTGGAAGGTCTGGTCGAACGCTCGTTGGAGGAAGGTGGAATAGACCGCAAAGAAGGGGCGGAGTCCGGTTTTGGCCATGCCTGCGAGCATGTCGGTCGCGTGGGATTCGCAGATACCGGCATCGAAGGTACGCGATGGGAAGCGTTCGAGAGGTTGGGTCATCCCGGTGCCATCAGGCATCGCGGCGGTCGCGGCGACGGTCTTCTCGTCGCGTTCCATGACGGCGGTGATCGCGTCGGAGAACGCGGAGGTGAACGAGCGACCTGAGGATGGCATGCGGACTTTACAGCCGAGGGTTTCGTCGTGTTCGACGGTGAATGCTTTGGGGGAGTGGAACCTGGTCGCGTCTTGTTCTGCGATGTCGAGACCTTTGCCTTTGATCGTTTTGACATGGAGGATCATGGGGCGGTCGAGGTCGCGTGCTTCTGCGAGGAACTCGATGAGTGTGGGGAGGTCGTGGCCGTCGATTGGACCGACGGTGAGGAGTCCGAACTTCTCGAACCATGAATCCTCGTTGATCGCAGCTTTGGTCATTTCTCCCATGCGGTGGTACGCTTCGCGGAGGAGCGATCCGCCTGGGACGGCTTTGAGGAGTTCGCGGGCACCCTTTTTGAAATCGGTGTAGGTATGGGAGACGCGGACGCGGTCGAAGTATTGCGCCATGGCGCCTTGTGGCTTGGAGATGCTCATCCCGTTGTCGTTGAGGACGATGAGCATTTGTCGTTTGAGGAGTCCGGCGTGGTTGAGACCTTCCATCGCGACGCCGTTGACGATTGAGGCGTCACCGATGAGGGTGACGACGCGGCGGCCTTCGGGGTTGGTGTCGGGGTTGTAGGACTCGTTGTTGATCTGATCGCCGCGCGCCATACCGACGGCGGTGGAGATCCCGGTACCTGCGTGACCGACACGGAAGAGATCGTAGTGGGACTCAGACGGCTCGGGGAATCCGGACATCCCCTTGCGGGTGCGGAGGTTTGCAAGTTTGTCGAGGCGTCCGGTGAGGAGCTTGTGGGGGTAGCACTGGTGGCCGACATCGAAGAGGAGACGGTCATGACCGAAATCGAAGACGCGGTGCATCGCGATGGTGAGCTCGACGACCCCGAGATTGGGTGCGAGGTGTCCACCGGTTCGGGAGACCTGGTCGATGATCGCGGTGCGGATCTCTGTTGCCAACTGCTCAAGCTGCGGGATGGTCATCTCGCGGAGCTGGGCTGGGGTTGTGTTGGATCCAAGCAGGGTCATTCGGGGGTTCTTCCTCGGTCTGGACGATTCACAAAGTATAGATGGGATCGGGGCTCAATGCATTGCTTACGGGTGTTGATAAGCGATGTTCGTGGGAAGATCGAACTGAATGCGAGGTCAGTGGGAGCGATTGGTCATCAGATCGAGCAGGATGCGTAATCCGCTGGATTCAGGACCGATCTGGTCGAGTCTGGATCGGGCGCTGTGATCGAGTGTTCCGATAATCTTGTTGGATTCTTCGATGCCGAGGACTGCGGGGTAGGTGAGCTTGTTGGCATCGTCGTCTTTGCGGAGTGCTTTGCCGACGAGCTTTGGGTCGCCTTGTACATCGAGGAGGTCGTCGATGATCTGGAACTGGAGTCCGAGGTCGGATGCGAATCCTGAGATGTGATCGAGTGTTGTCGAGTTCGCACCCGCGGCGGTCGCGCCCATCACACATGACGCGTGGATGAGTGCTCCGGTCTTGTTAGTGTGGATGAGTTTGATCTTTGCTTCGTCGGAGAGTGATTCATCGAATCCGGCGAGGGTGTCGTAGACCTGACCGACGATCATGGCACGGGTGCCTTGGCAGAGTTGGGAAACGAGCGTGCTGTGGATCGTGGTGGATGGGGTGGGGGCGACACTTTCGAGTGCTTCGAACGCGAGGGCGAGCATCGCGTCTCCAGCAAGAATCGCGGCGGCTTCCCCGGCGTGCTTGTGGAGGGTCGGGCGACCTCGACGGAGATCGTCGTTGTCGAGCGCGGGGAGGTCGTCGTGGACGAGACTGAACGCGTGGATGAGTTCGACGGCGACCGCGATGGGGATCGACTCTTTGCCAGTGCCACCTGCGGCTTGGGCGCTGGCCCATGCGAGGAGCGGGCGGATGCGCTTTCCGGGCGCGAGGAGCGCGTATCGGATGGGTTCATCAAGTTTTGTGGGGAGGTCGAGCGAGTCGAGGAATGCAGCCATTGCAGCGTCGATTTGGGCGCGGATCTGGTCGATGTCGAACGGGATGGAATCGGTGGATTGCATTGAGAATCAATGGTAGCCCCGCTCTGAGCGATCCCGGTCTACAGTACGGCATGATTGATCGGGCGATGCAGTTCTTTAACGCGGGTGGTTGGGTGATGTACCCGCTGCTGATTTTGAGTGTCGTTGGATTGGGGATCGTGATCGAGCGGTCGCTGTTCTGGTTCCGGAACTCGACTCGACGGGAACTGGGCGCGTTCCGGAAATATGCGGATCTGATCGAAGGGGACGAACGCGCCACACTGGCGGCGATTTCTTCGAAAGATGGATCGCCGGTCGGGAAGCTCGCGTACTGGGCATCGACCAAGAAACAGGTTTCTGAAGAGGCGGTCCTCGCAACGATCGAGCTGATCCGTCCGAGCTTAGATGCTCGGAATGGGATATTGAGCGTGATCGTCGGTGCGGCTCCGCTGCTGGGGATTCTGGGGACGGTGGTGGGGATCATCGAGAGCTTTGATCTGCTGGGGCAGGCGGCGGGGGTCTCGGATCCGACGATTGTTGCGGGCGGGATCGCTGAGGCGCTCTACACCACAGCGGCGGGTCTGACGATCGCGCTGCTCGCGTTGTTCCCGGCGTCGTATTTCAAAGCACGAGCAAATGCGTCGCTGAGTCGTCTTGAGACACTCGGGGCGATGCTTGCCAGTCGTACTGACTGAATCAGCTTCTGAATCAGATTGATTAGCCGCCTTGTGAGATGAGCAGGTCGTAGATGTCTTTGGCGTTGTCGGCTCGGTAGATCTCGTCGCGGAAGGATGGGTTGTTCATAATGCGGGAGACCGAAGCGAGGGCTTCGATGTGTTCGCGTGTGCTCGAAGTTGGGCTTGCGAGCAGGACGATGAGTTCGACGGGCTGGGAGTCCATGGATTCGAACTCCATCGGGGTGGATGGGCGACCGATCGCGAGGGTGGGGGAGGTGATGCTGTCGCACTTGCCGTGAGGGATCGCGAGGCCGTGCCCGATTCCTGTGGTGCGTGTCTGCTCGCGGGACCAGACGGCGTCCTTGAGTGTCTCTGGGTTTTTGATCATGTCGTTGTGCGCGAGCAGATCGACAAGCTCGTTGATCGCGGTCTGCTTATCAGTCGCGGCCAACGGTGCTTGGATGCAGTCAACAGTGAGGATATCAGAGAGGTTCATTCATTCCTTCCGTGGATCAGGTCTTTGATCCGCATTGGGTATCGTAGATACTACTGGCGAGTTTGTCACGGCTCAAGCGGGGGATCGCTCATTTCAGTTTTTTGAAGATGCTCGCATAGGAACCATCGGTATACATCGAAGCGGGGTCGCTCGGGGATGCGGATGGGAGGATCTGGTGGTCCTCGATGAACTCGAAGATGGGGTCTTGCTTGATCCAGTCGCGTTGGTCTTGGTTTTCTTCAGGCTCGATGCTGCAGGTCGAGTAGACGAGGGTGCCTCCCGGATTAAGATGCGGGATGACGGCGGAGAGGATGTCCTGCTGGATCTGCGCGATCCGACCGACCTGGATGGTCATGGGGCGGTATCGGGCTTCCATTCGGCGTGCAAGGACTCCTGAGTTGGAGCAGGGGACATCGGTCAGGATCAGGTCCGCGCCGTTGGGGACCGATTCTGCGAGTTCGTCGACATGGCGGACATGGACTTTGCGGTTGCCATCGAAGACATCCATGAGCGTGTCGAGTCGGCGGGAGTCGATTTCCATCGCGATGATGGTGGCGTTGGGGAATCGCTCTGCGAGTTGGCGGGTTTTGGTGCCTTGACCGGCGCAGTAGTCGATGATGGTTTTGTAGTCTCCTTCTGGGATGGACTGAACGACCGAGCTGCTCGCGGGGTCCTGGACGCGGAGTGATGGGTGGGTGTCGAGCAGGCGGGTGAGGTGGGTTCGTGATCCGGTGTAGACGCGGTGGGTATTGGAATCGTGGGGTTCGAGGTCTTCCTGATCCACAATCTCGGCCCAGTGTTCTGTGTACACCAGTGTTGGGGGGTGCATGAGGGTGTGGGCGACGAGCTGGTCGACGCGATCGGGGTAGAGCTTGGTCCAACGGTTGATGGTTGCTTTGGGGATCGAGTAGGCGGTGGATGCTTGGGAGAGTTGGTCTGTTGGGAGGGTGAGGTCGTTGAGGGTGAGTGCGGTGCCGCTAGCGAGGGGGATGGTGTTGGGCTGGTTGGTGTAGGTGTCGAGGATCTCGCCTCGGGTTCTGGAGACTTTGCGGAGGACGGCGTTGGTCATCCCGCCTGCTTTGGGACGGATGTATTGCTTGGCCCATTCGACGGATTCATTGATGACCGCGTGGGGGGGAAGGCGGTCGAGGAGCAAGAGCTGGGCGGCGGCTCCGATGAGCACCGCTTGCATTCTGGGTTCGATGGTCTCGAATCCGCGTCCCGCAAGCTCGGACACGATGTAGCGGAGCGTGATCCATCGCGTAACTGATTCGCGGATGATCGCGTGGCACAGGGCGCGGTCTCGGGGTTCCAGATGCTGAATCTGGGGCTCGACAGGGAGCAGGTCTGGGTAGGTTTTGGCGTGGGCGCTGAGCACGCGGTATGCGGCGTCTCTGGCATCTGCTGGAATAGGGGCTTGGCTTGGGTGTGGGGGGCGTGGATCCGATGGATAAGGTGCTTGCGTCATGGGGTGAGAGTAGGCATTGTGGCGTGGGTTTGATACAGTCTGTGTATGGGTTCATCGAAGACATCCAAGAATCGACGATCCGCGGTACGCCAGCGGGCTCGCGGGGTGTTCTCTGGGCTCAAAATCCGTAAGAAACTGATCGTTTTGCACACCTCATTCTCGTTGGCGCTTGGGGTTCTGTTGCTTGTTGCACTTGCGCCGGCAATGGGGAAGATGGTCGATGGCGCGGAACAGGATCAGTCGGAGTTGATTTATCGGCAGATAGTCGAGCGTTCGGGTTTGAATGATTTTGATCCCGGATTGGTGCAGGTCAGGATTGGTGATTCGACCGCCCTGGGATTGAGTCATCTGGAAGCGGCCCATATTCTGGAAAGTGAGACGCCGAATGTGTTGCTGCGTGGGGACTCGTTTGGCGGCGGGGTGATCGGGTTTGATCAAACGACTCAACAGTTCTGCGAGGTGCGGACCCGATCGTTGCGGGCGCGGACGACGGTGAAGCTGATCTATGGGTTGGTCATCGTGACGCTCTTCGCTGGGTATGCGTTGGTCGCGGTCGCGCTCGAGGTTCTGGTGCTGCCTCAGCATGTGTATGGACCGATTCGCGCGATGCTTGATGCCGATGATGCGGTGCAATCGAAAGACACCGAGAACGAACAGATCCCGGAGGAGTTGATATCTGCGGATGAGCTTGGCGAGATTATGCGATCACGGAACGAAACCGTTGGTCGATTGCGTTCGCACGAGCGGGAGCTCGCTGAAGCGTTGGGAAGGCTTGAAGCTGTGGCGATTGATCTGCACAAGAAGAACCGGTTGCTGGAGACTGCTCGGAAGAATCTTGAGGGCGCGGATCGGCTCGCGTCGCTTGGGATGATGTCGGCGGGGATAGCGCACGAACTCAATACGCCGTTGTCTGTGGTCAAAGGGTTGGTGGGGCAACTCAATGAGCGGGGGACGCTGAGCGGGTCGGAGATCCAGTTGTTGGTGCGGGTCGTGGGTCGGCTCGAAACCTTGTCGGAAGGGTTGCTGGACTTTGCACGCGTGCGGACACCAAGATTGGTGGAGACTGCGATCCGGGATGTGATCGAAGATGCGTGGGTGCTGATCAAGCTGGATCGTCAGAGTGTGCTTCCGGGTCAGCGAATTGAGTTTGTTGATGAGGTTAATCCTGAGATGCTCATCGCGTGTGATCCCGGTCGGTTGGTGCAGGTGTTTGTGAACTTGATACGGAACTCAGTTCATGCGTTGCGGACACTGGATGATCATGACGGTCGGGTGTGCGTGTCGGCGAGCAGAGAAACGCGTGAGGATGGGGAGTGGGTAGTGATCTCGATTCTGGATAATGGGCCAGGGATTGATCCGGGGATGATCGATTCGATCTTCGATCCGTTCGTGTCCACTCGGCTTGATGCGCAGGGGACTGGGCTTGGACTCGCGGTTGCGGATGGGATTGTGCGTGAGCATGGAGGGGTTGTGGTCCCTTCGAATCTGGAGCGTGATGAGGGGGATGGATCTCGTATGGGGGGTGCGAAGTTTGAGGTCCACCTCCCAGTCTCTGGGCTAGAGACTCAAATTTCGGATTGATTACTGAATATTCTTGCTTTGTCTTGTTCAACCGGATCAATCAGGATAGGATTGTCTGAAATGGAACCGCATTATGAGTGAACATGTGCCTTTGACAATCTATGCGTTGGATGATGACCCGGACTTTCGGGAGTACCTGCAGGGTATTTTGAAAGCGGATGGGCATTCGGCTCGGTTGATGTCGAGTCCGAAGGAGTTGTTTGATGCGTGCGAGCAGCATCAGCCGGATGTGGTTTTGCTCGATGTCAAGATGGGTGAACATTCTGGGACTGCGGTACTCGAGGAGATCCGGGATCGTTGGCCTCGGCAGTGTGTGATCATGGTGACGGGGTTCCCGACGCTGGATTCGATGCGTGAGACTTTCCGCAAGGATGTGTTTGATTACATTCCCAAGCCGTTCGCGGTGGACGATCTGCGCAAGTCGCTTGATCAGGCGGTTTCGACGCTTGGGCTTGGGCAGAAGCCGTTGGATCGGTTGCGTGCGACGCTTGGTCGTCAGATTCGTTTGGCGCGGACGGAGCGTGGGTGGACGCTCCGGAATCTATCCGAGATTTCGGGTGTCTCGGTGAGTCAGCTCAGTTCGATCGAGCGGGGGACTCATCTCCCGAGTGTGGAGTCGTTGACGAGTATCGCTGAGGCGCTGGCTGTGGCACCGAGCGAATGGTTTGCGGCGGCTGGTTTTTGAACGCTTGATCTCCCTTATTTTGAATCAACCGAGCGTTGATCGGGCCTACTGTTCATTGTGAGCGGCACCGATACCCAACCCACGATTTTGTTCACCGCGTTCGAACCCAGCGGCGATGATCACGCGTCGATTGTGATCCGGGAGTTGAAGTCTCGATACCCGGATCTGCGTGTGTGCGGCTGGGGCGGCCGGAAGATGCAAGCGGCGGGGGCGGAGATTATTGAGCTGACCGGTGATGCGGCGGTGATGGGGATGCCTGGGCTTGAGAAGATTCGCGAGCATCGGAAGATGAATGTGCGGATCGCTGAGTGGGTCAAAGAGAATAATGTCGTTGTGCATGTGCCTGTGGATTCTCCAGCGGCCAACTTTCCGGTCTGCGCAATCATGAAAGCGAACGGCGTGAAGGTCATTCATATGGTTGCGCCGCAGTTGTGGGCGTGGGCGCCTTGGCGGATCCGGAAGTTGCGACGGTTGACGGATCATGTGATGTGCGTGCTGCCGTTTGAGGAAGAATGGTTCCGTTCGCGTGGGGTGGATGCGACCTTTATTGGTCACCCGTTGTTTGCGACACCGATTGATCAAACGGGGCTCGATGCTCAGATCAGCGGCTGGAAGCAGGGGCCGCAGCGGATCGCGGTGATGCCTGGTTCGCGTCCTGCGGAGATCAAGAAGAACTTCCCATTGTTGCTCGGCGCGTACTGCAAGCTCAAGAGTGAGCACGCGGACATGGTGGGGATGGTCGCGGTGACGCGTCCTGAGATCGAACCCGTGCTTCGTCAGATCGCAAAGGATCATGGAATTGAGTGGCCCGAGTCGCTCGGATTGACTTATGCGAATACCGATGCGGTGGTCCGGTGGTGTTCGCTTGCGTTGGTCGTTTCGGGGACGGTGACGCTCCAGATTGCTCGTCAGCATCGTCCGATGGTGATCGTGTACAAGCTGGGCCGGATTGGGTGGTCGTTGTTGGCTCGGTGGTTGATTCAGACGCCGTATATTACGCTTCCCAATATTCTGGCGGGTCGCGAGGTGGTTCCGGAGTTGGTGCCTCACTTTGTTGGCGCTGAACCGATCGCTGAACGGGCGACCGAGTTACTTGAGGATTCTTCAGCATACGAGACCCAGATCCGTGAGCTTCAGAGTGTGTCGGATCGGTTTGCTGGGAAGAATGCGGCGACGGGCGCGGCGGACATCATCGCGCGGTACGCGGGGCTTGGTCCCGTTGCTGGGACACGCTCAGAGGGAGACGGCGAAGAGTCCGACGCTGACGCACGCGTTGCCGGCACGGTCGGTGATTGATTCGCACCCGATGAGCGGCGAGCGGACCGGTAGACCCTGATCAATACAGATGCTTGCGGCTTGACTCAGATCATGTTTGGCGATGTCTTCGGACTCGGTGAAGAGGATTGCGAGGACGCAGCCATGCCAGATCTGGGGATCGGCGGCGAGTTTGCAGAGGTCTGTTTGGAGGCCGGTGACGAGTTCGTGGCCGTAGCGTTGGTTGGGTGAGGGGATCCCATCGCGGTACGCGTGCTGGGCGGCGGCTTTGACCTCGATCCACCACGCGTCTGCTGGTGGGCAAGTAGTCCCTGTTGCATGTTCAGGAGCGGGCAATCCCGCAAAGAGGGTGTCCTGCGCGAGTGCGAGTTGGCGGAGTTCGACTGCGGGGTCGATGAGTTTCTGTGCTGGGTCTGGGGTAAGGACGAAGTCGCATCGTTGGCGGTGGGTGGGTTTGGTGTAGGCGTCGCCGTCGGAGGGGTAGTGGGCTTCGCGGTGGACGCCGTAGTTGGAACTGACGAGCGCATCATCAATCAGGGCATGGAGTTGCAGTTCGCTCAGAGCGTCAATGCCGCGGACTGCGTGCTCTTGATCGAGGTCGACTGCTCGCTGAGCGAATGCAGCGAGTACCGAGGACAGGATGTCTTCATCGTTCGGGGACATGGTGAAGCGTACTCCGCGTTGGGTCAGCTTGCAATTGTGTGTGTGATATGCGAGTATGGGCTTTAGAATCACTTTACGGAGCAATTCGTACCGCTCCGAACCTCAAACCCACCAAATCCGGGGACCGCATGGCACTCAATGACATTATCAACTCGATCAACGGGATCCTGTTTTCACAATGGACGGTCTACGCGCTGTTGTTGACAGGACTCGTTTTTACTATCTGGTCGTTCTTCGGTCAGTACCGTGCGCTGACTCATGGGGTTGCGATTGTCCGAGGCAAGTACGACGATCATGATGATCCGGGCGCGATCAATCACTTTCAAGCGCTGTCGGCGGCCTTGTCAGCGACGGTTGGTCTTGGGAATATTGCGGGGGTCGCGATTGCGGTCGCGCTGGGCGGGCCGGGGGCGATCTTCTGGATGTGGGTGATCGGTATCCTCGGGATGGCGATCAAGATGACCGAGGTGACTCAGTCGATGCTCTACCGGAATACAGATGATCCTGAGAACCCACACGGCGGCCCGATGTTCGTGGTCAAAGAAGGATTCAAAGAGTGGGGCATGGCACCGATTGGCGCGATCATCGGTGCGATCTTTGTGGTCACGCTCATCATCTCTGCAATCACCGGCGGCAACATGTTCCAGGCGTGGAATGTCGCGGATATTACCTTCACCTACTTCGGAATCCCGCAGGTGGTCACCGGCATCGTGCTGATGCTGATTGTGGGCATGGTCATCATCGGTGGGATCAAACGCATCGGCGCGGTTGCTGGAAAGATCGTTCCGATCATGTGCGCGATGTATGTGATCGCTGCACTGGTTGTTTTGTTTGCAAACTTCAGTGAAATCCCCGCGATGCTTATGCTGATCGTCAAATCCGGTCTCGGGATTGAATCTCCGGCTCCGTACGGCGCGTTCCTCGGTGGGACTTTCATGTACGCTGCGATGTGGGGCATCAAGCGGGCGTTGTTCTCATCAGAAGCAGGGCAGGGGTCTTCTCCGATTGCGCACTCTGCTGCGAAGACGGATGAGCCGGTTCGTGAGGGGATTGTCGCGGGTCTTGAGCCGTTTATTGATACGATCGTGGTGTGTACATTGACCGCGCTTGTGATTCTTTCGACTGGGGCGTATAACCGCGATGCGGAATCGGACTTTGCTGGGGTCGAGAGCGTGCAGATTGTGCAATCGGTGGACTCAGATACTGGCGAACCCATTGCCAACTCATGGACACTGGAAACACAGCCGCTGTCTCAGATGAGTAAGGAGTCGAAAGTGATTCGTCAGACTCCGGAGCATGGTTCTGGTTGGCGTGAAGGCGAGACTGTGTTCTTTATTGTTGCTGCGGATGTTGATTCAAACACCGGACGGGATCTCCGAAAGATCAGCGGTACGGTGAATACGAATGAGAATGATGAATGGGTTGTTTCATGGAACAGTCTCGAATCCGTAATGGAGCCCCATTTCCGTGTACATGAGGATGGATCGGTGGACCTCGGTGTATATGGCGATTACTCCGGTGCATCGATGACTGCGTATGCGTTTGATCGTCAGTTCCCTGGGCTTGGGAAGTGGTTGGTGTCCATCGCGGCGTGGCTCTTTGCGATCTCGACCATGATCTCGTGGTCGTACTATGGCGAGCAGGGGATCTACTACTTCGGAACGATGTTCGGAGGCGGGAACGGTTCGAAGACCAAGTCTGCGGTATTCATTTACAAGATCATCTATTCGCTGCTGATTCTGCTGACGACCGTATTGGCGATGCCTTTGTTCGGTCCGGACAAGAAGGCGTTCATCGCGACGGATCACGAGCTTGATATGTGGACAACGCTCGGGCTTGGTGTGATGCTGGTGGCCAACATCCCGATCATGTGGCTCTTTGGAGCCAAGGCGATGAAGGCGTACCACCAGTACAACAAGAAACTCAAGAGCGGCGAGATGGACTCCCACGCCAACCCACCGATTATTGATGTCGTTGAAGGCAAAGATGTTGAATAATCGCTGAGTTCAATGCATCACCTGCATCGCGACTGCGATGGTGAGTGCCCAGATTGAAAGACCGATCAGGACCCGGGGTTGCACCCGGGTCTTTTTTTGTGGCGATTCAACTTCAATTGTTGACAACGCTCTGATCTGAGACCGATTGAGCGAAGAGGTCGGCTCTGATTCATGCATCAGATCGATGATCTGGGATGTCTGATCGGGAGTGATTCCGATGCTGCGTGCGATCTCGTGGAGTTCGGTATGGTCTCTCTTGATGAGTCCATGCGATCGGCATTGTCGCCTGGTCTGAACCATGATCGCGAGGATATGGGTCGGGTCAGATGGATTGGCATTGGGTGTGATTGATTTGGTTGCGGCGTCCGAGAACTGTCTTGGGTTGTTGTATGGAGACAACGCTGGTGTTGTTCCGTTGATCTGAGACAACACATCAGGATGATTGATGGGCGATTGATTGTCGGATCTTCGCATGGGATACATGTTGCACATGGGGTGCCAATGATGGGTGTATTGTTTGTTGATGCGTGGATCGGGAATATCCGATACTGAGCGTATTGATGTATTCTGATTTGATCATGTCTGCTGGAGATGGGTTTGAGTGCTGAAGAACAGAACAAGTTGCTGCCCAGTATTCAAACCAGCAAAGATGCTGAGGCGACCTTCGCGTCTCTGCTGAAACTTTCCAAGCAGGGGAAGCTCGCGGGGTATGTGCGGGAAGGGGACAGCAGTCGTGCGGTCGTCGATGCGCATGGGACGCCGTTTGATTCGGACTTGTTGATCGAATACACCGAGGGCAGGGTGGATCTGAGTCTTTCTATGCGGAAGAGGATGCCCACGATCTTTACGGTGTTGTTGCTCTTCTCAATATGGCCGGGCTTGCCGTTGACCGATTCGTTTATGTACAACTTCGAGTGGTATGAGCGGTTGATGAGCGATTCGTACTCTACATGGATGTGGTACCTGCCGATGACGGTGATTCCGATGCCGTTTGTGTGGAGATCATCGATCAAGAAATCTCGGGTGTCGGCGCACGAGCATGCGATGGAAACGGTTGAGAAGATTCGAGCCGTCTTGAGCTAAGACTTCCGGACCCATTCTTCTTCGAGGTCGTCGAGTTCAGATTTGCATTCGTCTCGATCGGTGGTCACCTTGTTGGCGTGATCGATGTCTTTCCAGATGTCCGAGTCGCTGAGCTGGGCGTCGAGCGTTTTGAGCTTGATCTCGAGGTCGGTCATCCGCTCTTCGATCTGATTGAGCGGCATCCAAGAGAACTTCGATTTTTTGGCCGACTGCTGTTGGGCGGGCTTTTCAATCCGTGTTTCGATCGTGGGTGATGGTTCGGCAGCTGCTTTTGATGGCGATGGTTTGGATTGTTGGCGTGTGTTTGCTTGAGACTGTTCTTGTTTCTGGATACACCATTCAGAGTATGTGCCTGCGAAGACTTCGGTGTTGCCTTTGCCGTCGAGGATGATGAGGTGGTCGCAGACCGCGTCGATGAGGGCGCGGTCGTGGGAGATGAGGATTGCGGTGCCTTCGTAGGCGCCGCTGGTGGTTTTGCCGGTCTTTGGATCGTGTGAGGTTCGCGCAAAGGTTGCTTCGAGACGCTCGGCGGATGGGATGTCGAGGTGGTTGGTGGGTTCGTCAAGGACGAGCAGGTTTTTCGCACTCGCGAGGAGTCCGGCGAGCACGGCTCGGGCTTTTTCTCCGCCTGACATGGAACGGAGTTCACGCTGCTGGTCTTCACCAGAGAACAAGAACGCACCGGCGATGGTGCGGGCTTCAAGTTCAGTCAGGGTCACGGCGTCATCGGTATTTTTCTTGACAGTGTCCTGGATGTGACGGAAGACGGTTTTGGACATATCCACATTCTCGTGGGTCTGCGAGAAGTGTCCGATGTCGAGGTTGGTCCCGAGCTTGATGGTTCCCGAATCGACTTCTTGTTCGCTGAGCAGGCAGCGGATGAGTGTGGATTTGCCCGCACCGTTTGGGCCGATGATTCCCCAGCGTTGTCCGCGTTCGACTCGGATGTCCAGCTGCTTGAACAGTGTTTTGTCGGAGCCGTCCTTGTTCTTGTATTTTTTGGAGAGCGAACGCGCGGCGATGATGATGTCGCCTGCTCGTCGAGATTTGGGGAGTGAGAGACGGAGGGAATCGAGCTCAAGTGGGCGTTCGATGGTCTGGGTTTTGGCGCGGTTCAATCGTGATTCGCGGCCTTTGGCTTGCTTGGCGCGCTGCCCCGCTTTGAAGTGGGCGATGAACGCTTCTTCGCGTTTGAACCCGGCCTTCTGTTTTTCGAAGGCACGCATCTGGACCATGCGTCGCTCGACTCGCTGCTTGCGGAACGCGGCGTAGTTTCCGGGGTACTCGATCAGGCGTGCCTGCTCGACCTCGATGATCCGGTGGACCACGCGATCGAGCATGAACCGGTCGTGGCTGATGAGGACAACCGCGCCTTTGAACTCGTCGCGGAGGAAGACCTCGAGCCATTCACGGCCCTGGATATCGAGGTGGTTGGTGGGTTCGTCGAGGAGGAGGACGGAGGGGTTTTGGAGGAGGAGTTTCCCGAGTGCGACGCGTGCTTTTTGTCCGCCGGAGAGATCGGGGACTTTGATGCCAAACTGTGCGTCGGTGAATCCGAGCCCGTGGAGGATCTGGTCGACTTTGTGGTCGTTGACGAGTCCGCCGCTGGCTTCGATCTCGTGCTCGATGCGGGTTTGTTCTTTGAGGAGGCGGTCGAGCTCGTCGTGGTCCGCATTGCCCATCTTGTCAAAGACTTCGTGCAGTTTGGCATCGAGTTCTTTGATGTGGTCAAACGCACTGGCCACGGCTTCGCGGAGGGTGTGCTCTGGGTTAAGCACAGGGTTCTGGTGGAGATACCCGATGGTCGCTTTGCTTGAAGAGACCGAGCCGTCGGTGGGCATCAGGACCCCGGCGAGGATTTTGATGAGTGTGGACTTGCCGCACCCGTTGCGACCGACAATTCCGACGCGTTCTCCCGGTTCGAGGGTGATCGAGACGCTGTCGAGGATGATGTCATCGCCGAACTGGAGGGATATGTTGGTGGCACTAAGGATGGGCATGGAAAGGGAGTGTACTAGCCGAGACCGAAAAAACGGCGATGGTGCGTGAGAATTTCGTGTGCGATCCGCTCATCAGGGACATCGTCCCAGACGCCTTCATCGAAACATCCACCCAATACCAACGCATCCTCGCGTGGGAACATGTATTTGTACCCATCGTGGATGATGTATCCAAGGTCCTGTGGCTCCATATGCACCAGTATTCCACGAGCGGGGTACAACGCTTGGTCATCAAACAGTTCGCGTGATCCCAGCGCCATGCAGTTGACGATGGCTGGTTCTGGGAGTTGCTCGATCTGAGAGCGATCCTCAAATGTACGATCATGGATTTGAACGCCAGCTGTTTTAAGGTCGGCGATGAGTGCGTTGAGGAACCGGAGTGTGTGGATGAAGGTCGCTTGGAATGTTCTGCCAGATCGTGGTGGCCCTGGGATGGGGAGGTGGTCGAGTGGGGTGGGGGGCGCGATGGTGCCGTTGGTGAAGAGGAACTCTGAATCCGCTGCGAATGCCGGTTCGTAGACGGGGAGTTCTTGGATGCCGTATTTGACTGGGTCGAGTTGATCGAGGGCGTGCTTGGAGTCGGTCAGGATCTTGAGGAATCGGTTATGTCCAATATCTGGATGCTCGGTTTCGATCCCGACGGGCAGGAACAAGGCACCCGCGAGGGCGCTGAGGGTATTGATTCCTGATTTTTTCGCATAGACCGTCACGGATCGACCGCGGCGGGCGAGTTCGCGTGCGGTGGTGAGGCCGACGACACCGGCTCCCAGGACTGCAACTGGTGCATCTGGCTCTGTGTGTTGATCGAGGAGGTCTGCAGCGGCGATGGCGGTGCCCATCGAGAGGGTGATGCCGCATCCGCCGTGGCCGTAGTTGTGGATGAGTTTTTTTGAGCCGAGGGTGTCGGTTTCGAGACGGAGCCCGCCGTGGCGGCAGGGGCGGATGCCTGCGACGATCCTGAGGATTCGTTCGTCGCTGAGATCTGGAGCTTGAAACTGTGTGGATTGGGTCATTGCGTACCTCGTCGTAGAGTTTAGCGCTTTGGGATTGTTTGGCCATAGAATCTGGCATGAGTCTCTCACCACAGAATGCGGCAAAATCCTCGGAACCCTCGCTGACTGAGCAGGTCACGCTCAAGACCCTCAAGGCGATGACCCATCGCAAGGAGGCGTTCGCGTGTCTCGCGTGCTACGACGCGACCACGGCTCGATGGCTCGCTCGTGCTGGAGTCCCGGTGCTGCTCGCAGGGGATTCCGCGGCTCAGGTGGTACTTGGGTTTGAGCGGACGATCGATATGCCGTTGGACTTTGCGATCCAGATCACCGCAGCGGTCAAACGCGGCGCACCTCGCACGCTGGTGATGGCGGATATGCCCTTCATGAGCTACCACCGCTCGGTGGATGAAGCGATGGGCAATGCGGGGCGTTTCATGACGGAAGGGATGGCGGATGTCGTCAAGCTTGAAGTTGACGAAACGCAGGCGGGGATTGTTGATCGGCTCACCCGGGCTGGTGTTCCGGTGTGTGCGCATGTTGGGTGCAAGCCTCAGACGAGTTCGGTGACCGGTGGGCCGGTCGCGGCGGGCCGGACGGCGAACGAGCTCGAACAGGTTGTGCGTGATGCGGCGGCTCTGCAGGATGCGGGGGCGGTGATGTTGCTGGTTGAGGCGGTTCCCGATGAAGTGACCAAGCAGATCATGAAGATCGCTCGCGTGCCTGTCATTGGGATCGGGGCGGGGACCGAGTGTGATGGTCAGATTCTGGTGGTGAATGATCTGATCGGGTTGACTGATTTTCCGCCGCGATTCGCTGAACCTGTGGCGACGGTTGGGGATGACCTGCTCCGTGCGGGCAAGCAGTGGGTGAAGAATGTGAGTGAACGCTCGATCGGCGGGAAGCGGTACTCGATGCGGGTGGGTGAATCGGAGAAGCTTCGCCAGAGTAATGAGAATGATTCGGGTCGAGTATCGAATCAATCTTGAGTTATGAATCTACTTTGAAAATCGAATCTACTCGGGTCTTGGAGTATTTGTAATGCGGAAGTTTGTGACAATCGCGCCGGCTTTGATTGTTCTGTTGGTTGCGGCGGCGATGTTGTTCATCACACCACGATTGATGGATCGGTACGCGGTCGCGCAGCAGGGCGCGCGGATTACAGTGGCGAGGAATGTGCTGGCCGAGGACGATATTTTGCGCCGGGTCGATCGCGCGGTGTCGGCGATTGGGGATGCGATTGAACCGACGGTGGTGCATATCGAAACACAACCCGGGCTCGGATCCAACGGCCTGTATTCGAGTGGTGCGGGATGGATCTACGATACCAAAGGGCACCTGATCACCAACGCGCATGTTGTCAAATCCGCTTCGCGTGTGTCGGTTGAGTTTTACAATGGCGGTTTGGTCGAGGGGACCGTGATCGGAACAGATATCTATACAGATATCGCGGTGGTCGCGGTGGACCCTTCGCGTACAACCTTTCCTGCGATGCGGGCCGCGGAGCGATTGCCGAGGGTTGGCGAGCGGGTGTATGCGTTCGGTTCGCCGTTCGGGTTTAAGTTCTCGATGTCTGAGGGGATCGTTTCTGGACTCGGTCGTCAGGCTCAAGGGGGGAGTCTGGTTGGGGGCTACACCAACTACATCCAGACCGATGCCGCGGTCAATCCGGGGAACTCGGGTGGGCCGTTGGTCAATACGGATGGGCATGTGATCGGGATGAATGTCGCGATCGCAACAGCGGCGAGCGCGATCGGATCCAATCCTGAAAACTCCGGCGGGGATTCGGCTGGGATTTCGTTTGCGATCCCGCTGGGGACTATTGAGCCCATCGTGGCTCAGATTATTGAGCATGGATCCGTCTCGCGTGGGTACCTCGGGATCAGCTACGACGGGTCTCGAGCGGGACGGATCGGTGTGGAGACTGCAGATGGTGAGGCGATGTATGGAATCCAGATCACCGGCGTCGAAGAGGACGGCCCATCGGATCGTGCGGGGGTGCTTCCGTCGGATGTGATTTTGAGTGTGCAGGGATCGCCTGTCACCAATGCGGAAGCGTTGTCCTCGTTGATCAGCTCCCAGCGCGCGGGTGAACCGATTACTTTGGAGTTATTCAGATCCGACAAGATCGTCGAGTTGGAAGTGACGCTCGATAAGATGCGTCCGGAAGTGCTCGCTCGAAGGCTTGCTGAGCCGATCCAGTTTCAATTGGGTGCGGTGTTCGCCGGGACCCGTGATGGTGCGCTGGTCGATCAGATCTGGCGCGGTCTTCCCGCGGCGATGGCGGGCTTGGTCGAGGGTGATGTGATCACGCGAGTGGATGGCCAGCGTTACACAGAGTTCAGCCAGTTCTTTGTTGAACTCGCGGATGCGGGGTTCTTGGCTGGGGATCCTGTTCAGATTACTGTTCGCAAGACGGATGGATCGGTCGTGGATTTGGAAGTTCAGAGCCGATGACGGATCGGATCCCTGCTAAGGTGTGGATATGAGTGAATGGGCAGGTCAGTCTGTGTATGTCATGGGGCTCGGCCGATTTGGTGGCGGGGTTGGGGTGAGCCGATATCTTGCCGGCTTAGGGGCACGCGTGGTTGTGGGGGATCGTGGTAATCCAAAGGGGCTGGTAGAGTCCATTGCGCAGTTGCAAGACTTGATTGATGAAGGCGGGATTCGGATCGCAATGGGGGATCATGCAGCTGCTGATCTGGATGGCGTTGATGTGTTGGTGGTGAATCCTGCGGTTCCTAAGCCTTGGGAGAATGGGTTCATCGCCGAGGCGCGTTCACGAGGGATCCGTGTCACGACCGAGATCGAGATCGTATGGGGATTGCTCGATCATTCGAAAGTTATCGCGGTCACCGGCTCAGCGGGTAAGAGCACGACCAGCGCGATGATTCATCACGCGTTGCGTGAGATCGGATGCGATTCGGTTTTGGGTGGGAATATCGGTGGGTCGTTGCTGACTGATGTTGATCGGATTACTGATGACTCGGTGGTCGTGCTTGAATTCTCCAGCGCGATGTTGTACTGGTTGGGGGCGTCGGGAGTGATTGTGGCGTCGCCTCCTCGGGTTGGGTGTGTGACCAACTGTGTGCCGAATCATTTGGATTGGCATGGGAGCGAACAGCATTACTGTGATTCAAAGCGTGTGCTCTCGGATTCTGCACAGAAGCTGATCCTTGGAACCGGTGTTCAGCATTGGTCTGATGACGCGCGGGTTGTCACGGATGACGAAGCGGTGCGGGGATGTGTGGTGCCGGGCAAGCACAACGGATTGAATGCCGCGATGGCAACGCATGCTGTGCTGGCGATGGTTGAGGATGCTGATCGAGAACAGGTTTTGGATGCGGTGCGTGGGTATGGAGGGTTGCCGCATCGTTTGCAGCTTGTGCATGAGCAAGATGGGATCCGGTACTTCAACGATTCCAAATGCACGGTTCCGGGCGCGACGCTCCTTGCGGTTGATGCGATTGGGGAGTTGGTTGACCGATCCAAGATTCATTTGATCGCGGGCGGGTACGACAAGGGGAGCGATCTTTCGTCCATCTCAGCGCTGGGTGGTGGCATCGCTGGTTTGTATGGGATCGGTGTCACGGGGGCGGGTCTTGTCGAAGCATCGTCCGGATTTGCAAAGGACTGTGGAAGTCTTGGTCAAGCGATGAAGGCGATTGGTAAACGGGTGCACGATGGGGATGTGGTGTTGTTGTCGCCGGGGTGTGCGTCTTGGGATCAGTTTGCGAACTACGAGGAGCGGGGGGATCGGTTTGCGGAACTGGCTCGATCCATGCGGGGAGAGCGGGTATGAATCTGTTGATCTGCGTTGCGAGTCTTGTGTGTTTGGGTGAACCGGTGGAGATGCTCCCCGGGGTGTGGGTCGATGAATCTGTTGTTGAGATCGACGCTTCGATCGCGATGGATTGCCATCATCCCGAGACGCCTGATGTGTATCTTGAGATGCTGATCACGGGACCGGATACGCGCGAGCATGAGTCGTTGCTGGTGAGTGATGTGTCGCCCTCGAATCTGCATGCGGGGTTGCTCGCGGCTGGATTTGAACCCGGTCATCCGATTGAGTTCAAGGAAGACACACGCATACCCGCTACGGGCGATGGCATCGTGATTGAAGTCTTGGTCGAAGATTCAGAGGGCTGGATCGACATCGCTCGCTGGGTGGTGCATGTCGAAAGTGGGACATGCGTTGTTGATGATGCGGGATGGGGTGGATTGGTATTTGCGGGTTCGAAGGTGCTTGAGGGTGGGGGCTATGCCGGGGATCGGGAGGGGGCGTTGGTGTCGTTGACGCCTTGGGGGTTTGAAACGGTTTCGCCGGCTTGGGTGGTTTCTCCGGATGCGTCGATTGATGAGCCGGTCTGGATTGCGAATCGCGATCTGGTTCCTGAACTTGGTGACAAGGTTCGGGTACGGTTTCGGAAGGTTGAGATTGAAGCGGAAGATGATTCGGCTGAGCCCGGATCTGCATCCGACTGATCACATCAACCAGATCGGGTCCATGTCGATGATCGTTGATGCATCGGATTTGAGCAGTCCTTGTTTGCGCAGTTCGGCGATTGGTTTCTGAATCAGGACGGAGTTGGGCGCGATGAGTTCGATGCCCCAGCGGGATTGGTTTGAGATCCGCGCGATGGTGCATTCCATTGGGCCTTCGACGGTGACGCTCGGATCAGCAACTTTGACCAGCGCATCGGCGAGTTCGGTGGCTCGCGTGCGAACCTTGGTTTGATCTGGGTCTCGGCAGATAATCCTTGCCATCCGACTTGCGGGAGGGAGGTTGCATGATCGTCTGGTTTTGAGTTCCTGATCGGCAAACTTCGGGAAGTTGTGTTCCGACGCGAGGATAATCGCGGCGTTGCGTGGGTTCATGGTCTGCACAACAACATGGCCCGGTGTCTGCGAACGACCAGCGCGCCCCGCGACTTGCGCAATGAGTTGGAAGGTCCGTTCCTCGGCGCGGAAATCCGGGATGGAGAGTGATGTGTCCGCGTTGAGAATCCCGACGAGTGTGACATTGGGAAAGTCGAGGCCTTTGGCGATCATCTGGGTGCCGAGCATGAGTTTGATGTCGCCACGCGAGAAGCGGTCGAGGATGTCGAAGTAGTCGGACGGACGGGTCATGGTGTCGGAATCGACGCGAACGAAGTTCTCTCCGAGCGTGAGATTCTGTCGTTCGCCCAGCCGCATGATGATTTCGTCCTCGGCTCGTTGCGTGCCGACCCCGATCTGGACGATGCCCTTGCCGGTCATTGGGCACACGGTCGGGATGAGTTGCTCGCTCAGGCAGTGGTGGCAGCGGACAAAGCGTTTGCCTCCGGCGATGCGGACACGGGATTTGTGAACGACCATGGTTGCATCGCATTGATCGCATTCGAGTTTCCAGTCGCAGGTCGGGTCTGCGCTGGCGACCACCGATGCGTAGCCGCGCCGGTTGAGGAGGAGGATTGCTTGCTCGCCCCGGTCGAGGGTTTCGTTGATGGATCGTTCGAGGGTTGAGCCGACGATGGGGAAGGCGAGTGGTTTGCCCGATTGTGAACGGATGGTGTTGGATTGGTCTTTTGCGAGATCGACAATCTGAACCTTTGGGAGTGATCCGAGTCCAGCGCGGTTGGTCATGGACCAGAGCGTGTAGCGACCGGTGCGTGCGTTGGACCAGCTTTCGAGCGACGGGGTTGCTGAGCCGAGGATGACGGGGCAGTTGGCGTACGCGCCGAGGACGATCGCGCTGTCGCGTGCGTGGTAGCGTGGGGCTCGGTCTTGCTTGTAGGAACTGTCGTGTTCTTCATCGACGATGACCAGTCCGAGGTCTTTGATGGGTGCGAAGATCGCAGAGCGGGGGCCGATGACGACGCGGGCTTCGTTGTTCTCGACGAGCGACCATTGAGCGTTGCGAGCACCGGCGCTGAGTCCGGAATGGAGCAACGCAACCCCGGCGTTTTTAAACCGAGCAACGAATCGTCCTGCGGTTTGTGGGGTCAGCGCAATTTCTGGGACCAGCACCAGTGCGGTCTTTCCTGAAGCGATGACCTGTTCGATGAGTCGCATGTAGACTTCGGTTTTGCCTGAACCGGTGATGCCGTGGATGAGGTGTGTGCCTGCTTGGTGGAGTGTGCTTGCGATTCCATCGACGATGAGCTGTTGCTGGTCGTTGAGGGTGGGGGCGGTCTGGTCGTTTGGGTTTTCGAGCAGGTTGAAGACCGAGGGTGTACGGATGACTTCTTGTGATGATTCAATCAGGATGCCTGCTTCGCGGAGTTTGTGAATCGGCGCGATGGAGCGTGCGAAGATTGCGTCTTTGAGTTTGCTCTTCTCCATTGGGAAGCTTGCAGCGTCGAGCTTCCGGATCGCTTTGAGTGCTTCGCGAGCGGTGGGGGGGAGTTTGGGGAGCGGGTCGGGGAATGGATTAGCAAGCGTGAGCATCTGGATCGTCCGCTTGCCTGTTTGTTGCTTGACCGATTTGGGGATCGCGGCGACCAAGACCATTCCCAGCGGGCACGCGTAGTACTTGGCGATCCATCGGCAGAGCTTGAGTTGGAGCGGACCGATCGAGATGGGGGTGGTGGAGAGGACCGCTTTGACTTTCGAGACTTTGAAATCAGCGGCGAGCTCTTCGCCTCCGATGTCGATTACGAAGCCGTCGGTGGGGGTGTTGGAGCGACCGACCGGGACGATGATCCGTTGTCCGAGTTCCATTTGGGCGTCTGTCCGGTAAGTCAGCCCTTCGCTTCGGTCGAGTCCGCGCTCGATGACCACGCGGACGAAGGTGTTTCCGGCGTACTTGGGGGAGTCGCTGGCGGGAGAACTTTCGTCGTTGATGTCGGGATGGAAGGGCAGCATGGACATTGGATTCCTACACTGTATTCACCATGAACCACTCCACTGAGCCCAAAAGAGTCCGACTGGCGCTGTCTACTGGTGAAATCTTCGAAGGGCACGGCTTTGGTGCGTTTGAAGCGTGTGAGGGGGAGGTTGTTTTCAATACCGCGATGAGCGGCTATCAGGAATCCCTCACCGATCCGTCGTATACCGGTCAGATCCTCGTCCAGACCGCTCCCATGATCGGGAATACGGGAATGAACGACCGGGACATGGAATCTCGCAAGATCCAAGTTTCCGGGATGGTGGTCCATGAGTATGTCGAGCAGCATTCAAACTATCGCAGCGGAGATACGCTTGATACTCGGCTCCGCGAAGCTGGGGTGCCTGGGATTTATGGGGTGGATACGCGTGCGATCACCTCGCTTCTGAGGTCTCAAGGCGCGGTTCAAGGCGTCATCTCGGGTGATGCGTCGGTGTCTGATTCCGAGCTTGTCAAACAGGCGAGGTCGGTCCACTCGATGGCGGGTGCTGATTATGCGTCGAGCGCGGGGACCGATCAGGTTCGTGGGTGGGAGGAATCAAGTGGCTCGTGGGGACATCTGGACTCTGAGTCCAGCGGACGGATTCCGGTGGGGCTGATCGATTGTGGTACTAAGGACAACATCCTCCGATGCCTTGTGGATGTGGGTTGCATGCCTGTGGTACTCCCGATGTCGACATCGGCGGCTCAGATCAAGTCGATGCTTCTGGACGGGACCATTCAAGGTGTGTTCCTGTCCAATGGGCCGGGTGATCCGGGTGCGTTGACTGGATTGATCTCGTGCGTCCGAGAACTCGTGAACGATGAAGACTTGGCTAAATTCCCGATCTATGGCATTTGTCTTGGGCATCAAATCTTGGCGCTCGCGCATGGTGCGACCACATACAAGCTCAAGTTCGGGCATCGAGGCGTGAACCATCCGATTGTGGAGGTGAAGACCGGCCGGGTCGGAATCACGAGTCAGAATCATGGGTTCGCAGTGGACGCTTCGTCCTGTGAATCTGCCGGCTTGAATGTGACTCATCGGCATTTGAATGATGACACCGTTGCGGGGCTAGCGCGGGATGGTCGTGAGATCGCGGGTATGCAATATCACCCTGAGGCTTCGCCCGGTCCTCATGATGCAAGTGATTTCTTCAATCGATTTGCTGTGGCGGTCAGGCAGATGAACCAGCCAGTTTCGTGATGTTGGAAGCGAAAACAGGCTTTCAAGGGGTGAAATGGTGGATGGATATCGGGGCTAAATCGTACAATTCTATTGAAATTCAGGTCATCACCTCTTGCATTCTGGGCTAGACCCTGTATATTCGGGTATGTACCGCTCAGTTAGGGTACATGTATGTATTTAGCCGTACGATCTCCGTTGTATGCGGAGGTACCGCTTAAAAGGTTTATCTGTCAGGCACCTTCGTGGGGTCTGTCTAGAGCCTGGGTAGAGAGAGAACCCGATTGCGGTCACGATGTGTTCGGCCTGCAGCATGACATTTGTTGTGTTGCACGAATTTGTTCGACTCTATGTGCCCGTTCTGGCACATGGTTACGAGTTGTGGTCCACATTTAACTTGATAGAGGAGCTTTCCATGAAGGCGAAAAATGCACTTAGCTTGGCACTCGCAGCTGGTATTGCCAGCACCGCAGTAGCTAACAACACACCAACGAAGCTTGATCCAACCGCTGGCAACATCCGCCACGCAGGTCACATCTACTTCAACATCGCAACCGGCGAAAAGATCACCACCCTGATCAATGTCGGTGACACCCAGAGCCCAGTCGTTGGCGATCCTGGCTCCGAGATCTGGATTGCAGATACCGGAAACATGTGTGCTGACACTGGTTACTCCACCAGCTACTTCTTCGGTCTTGATGATCCAACCGGTACCACTTCGCTGGCACTCAACGCGATCAGCTTTGACTGGGGCGATATCGCATTCGACTCCGTCGTTGACTGTGTCCAGGTTCACTGGCTCGCAAACCACGAAGACACCGACACCGACAACGACAGCGTTGCTGACGGCGTTGAAGGTCTTGCTGCAACATGGACCTACTGGGACGCCATGAACGGGCGTTCACCACAGCTCGACTCGATCGCAAGACCAATCATTGCGTTTGGTTTCTTCAGCCTTCCAGGCGAGTTCCCAGTTGATACAGCAACGCTCCCATTCTGGACCGCTGACATCGACCTTGGTGGCTCATTCGGTACCTCACTGACTTTCGAAATCGGTGACACCGACTCCGATATGCAGGGTGCTGCAGTGCACAACGCACGCATGGATCTTCAGGACAGTGACTCTGACTCGGTCCCCGATATCGATCCAGACGGTGACGGTCTTGCTGACTGGGGCTGGTCAATCCAGTTCAACCAGCCTGGTACTGTTGACGTTGATAACGCTGACAGCGACTCAGACTCAACCACCGGTATCGACGGCAACATCGCTGCTCTCAACACCGCTGGTATCGTCTTCGGTTCACCAACTCCAGGTCACGCAGAGTTCGATTCGATCGCTGCTGAGTGGAACTGGGTTTCCGATGGTCCAACCGCTGGTGCAACCGAGGATGCATTCGCCCTCGGAACCACAGAGAACCCAGACGGCTCAGGTCTCCTGACCATTGCTGGTACCTTCTTCTTCGGCGGTCTTGACTGTACTGCAGGTTCGACCACGGGCTACACCCCATCGTCGCACTTCCAGACCATTCTTTACGGACCAGCGGTTCCAGATCTATGTCCAGCTGACCTTGCTGGTAACCCAGACGGTTCACCAGACGGCGCATACAACTTCCTCGATGTTTCTGCGTTCCTCAGCCTCTTCGGTGCTGGCGACCTCTCAGTTGACTTCGCTGGTAACCCAGACGGTTCACCAGACGGCGCACTGAACTTCCTCGATGTGTCGGCATTCCTGACCCTCTTCGGTCAAGGCTGCCCATAATCGTGTGATCTGAAGAGTTACTCTTCTACAAACAAGAGCCCCCGGCACCTCGGTGTCGGGGGCTTCTTTTTGTACATACAGTTTTGAGATTCGGTCGACGCAATTCGTAGAATGATGTGACCCACAAACACCGTATAGATAGAAGAGTAGAACTTGGAAACAGGCAGATGTCGGAGTGCGAAGTTGGTGGGCGTGGTGTTGGTTAGACCTTGGCCTTCAGCCAGCCGCCATGGAAGAACCTGGCTGCGAAGAGGATGCCTCGGAGCAGCATCTCGCTGCATAATCCGATCCATAACGCGACCAATCCAGACTCGATCCCGAATGCGGTGTGCAGGAGGTCTGGGTTCTCAAGAATTCCGCCGCCGAGGAACTCTGGGATCGGGATATCAACACCTGAAAGGATGTACGCGATCGGGAGGCGCAATACATAAGTAGATATCCATGTGAGCGCCATCACGAACTTCACATCACCGGCGCCGCGCATTGCGGATCGGAAGACAATGGAGATTGCAAAGGGGATCTGGACGATGCCACAGATGATCAGGAGTTGTGGAACAATCCTTGCATGAGTCGGTTGGGTGGAGAGCAGGGCGGTGATTTGATGGGGGATCAGGATGAACGCGACACCGATCAATCCCATAATGATGGTCGCGATCATGGTGCATCGGAACACGGCTTGCTTTGCAAGGTCCGGGCGTTTCATCCCAAGATACTGACCAGCAAGGGTTGCTGCAGCGATGCCCATCCCGAATCCCGGCATGAAACTGAACGCTTCGATTCTGATCCCGATGATGTGGGCACCGAGCAGACCATCGGTGTTGAGTTGTACTGTGAGGAAACCGACGAAGAGGATGATGACAAAGTTGCCAATCCAGAGCCCGAAAGTCTCTAGGAAGTTTGGGATTCCGAGTCTAATGAGTCTCCAGACAGTGACTTTGTGGATTCTCATTTGGCGAGGTTTGAGCTTGATGGACCACTTGCCTGAGCGTGCCATGTGCGTGATGTAGGCGGCGCCGACGATGTCGCCGGCTACAGTCCCGAGCGCAATACCCGTAATTCCAAGGTTGAAATGCAGTGGGGAGGTTAAGCCGTAGATGGTGATCCCGGAGAGTCCCCAACTCACAATGATGTTGATAATGTTGCGTGCAACCATCGCTTTGAGGGGTGAGATCGAATCTCCCGCGCCTCTCGAGCACGCGATCATGCCAAAGAGAACGGATGCTGCGGGAACACCCATCGCGATGATGGTCATGTAGGAGACGAAGAAACCCGATGCTTGCTCGGACATGTTCAAGGCATGTGAGATTGTTGGGACGATGTACCAGATACCCGCGCCGACGAAGACCCCCAAGATGGCTGCGAGGGTCAAGGTTTGTCCCAGGATCGCGTTGGCGACACCCATGCGACCTTTGCCGATTGATCGGCTGATGAGTGCGGTGGCGCCGACGCCGAGGGCCATGATGATGAGTCCGATGAACCACATGATGTAGCTCGCGCCGCCAATCGCGTCGGTGGCCGCCTCGCCTTTGGAGAGACTCGCGGAGAGCTTGGTATCGACGAGACCCACAAAGGAGTTCAGGAAGCTCTCTGTGACCACGGGCCAGGCGAGGATCCAGATTGCTTGGTTCATGTTGAGGCCAGCAAGGCGACCTTTGCGGAATCGACCATCCTCGGTGATTGTGGTTTGGGTCACGACGCCGAGGGTCACCGCCGGAACGACGACCATCTCCTCCTGATCTGGATCGATGCAGGGGTTTCGGTCATTCGTGTCGTCGTGTGGGGGTTTGCTCGTCATTGGCGGATTCTCTCAACGCCAACAAATAGCGAGGATGTAGACTGTAGTCATTCTAGATGCTTGAGTGTTTCCGCATCAGGCCTGTTTTCCCGGTTCCAATTTTACAGAACATACATTATCGGGCCTTATGTGGAATTCGGGAATCAGGCGGTCTTGGGCGGGGTCAGGGCTGGGACTCGGTGGGTATCGATCTTGATCGTGATCATTTTGCCTGGCTCAAGTATTCCATTTGGCATGTTCGTGGTGTTGGCGATTTCTCCATCAAACTGAACGACTGCAGGTGTCGTCTGTGCCTGTACATCAATCGCGTGTGTTTGTAGGCGAGTCGCTTTGGGGATTGGGAGGCGTAGCCGGCAGAGGTTGGTTTGGAGTGACCAGTTGAGGGTTGAGGCGCAGGGGACTGAAAGGATATCGAGGAGGCCATCGGCTGGGTCTGCATTGGGGCACGGGTTGATCGAGAGCGCGTATGAACGCATGTTGGCGATGGTTAGATTTGAAGATGGCTGTGTGAATTCGATGTCGCCGTCGATTTTGATGCTGATGTTTGCGGGTCTTGGATTGAAGAACTCTTTGGTGACTGGGAGGATGTAGTTCCTGAAGCCGCCGGATTTGGTTCTAGATTGCTCGAATCGGTGAATGACACCGGCGTCCATCCCGAAGCTGCACATGATGAGGAAGGGGACTCCATCGAGGGTTGGGACATCGAGATTGGTTTGCCCCCCCTGCTCGATCCAGTTGACCGCAGCCGCGGAGTTCTTGGGCATTTTCAGTTCTTTGGCGATGAGATTCGAGGTTCCTGTCCCGAGGTGATAGAAGGGGATTTGGTGCTCGATGAGATTTGGGAGGGCGTGGTGGACGGTGCCGTCGCCTCCGATGATGATCAGACGGTCCGTGTTCCAAATTTCGCTTGATGACGCGAGTTCTTGAGGGTTGATGACGAGGACAGAGTGGGATCGGTCCATGAGAAGTTGCTGGCAGCGTTCTGCGAGTTTTTGGGCCTTGTTTCGGCCTGATTTCGGGTTGACGATGATGCCGATGAACATGAGGGTTGGCAGATGATACCCCGTAATTTTCGACAACTCCCCCGCTGCTGGACCTATGATCGGGTCACATGCAAGCAACAGTACAAACAACACAAGATCATCAGGCGGCGTATGTCGCGGCACAGAAGGTCGTTGAGACCCATCACGCACTCGCAGACTTCCTCGCGGAGGGGCAAACGCTGGCTCAGATTGACCGGTTTGTAGGTGAAACCATCAGCAAACTTGGTGGCGCGTCGTGCTTCTTTAAGTACCGTCCGGGGCGGATGCCGCCGTTCCCTTCGCAGTCGTGTTTGAGTGTGAACGATTGTGTCGTGCACGGCACCGCTGGCTACCTGACGCGTCCGATGGTCGCTGGGGATGTGCTGAGTGTTGATATCGGGATCAAGTATCGCGGGTGGTTTGGTGACGCGGCGTGGACCTATGTGTTTGGTGAGATGACCGACGAGATCAAGCGGCTGACTGATTCGGGCAAAGAGTCGCTCGCTAAGGGGATCAAGGAACTGCGTCCCGGGAACACCTACATGGCGTGGGCGAAGCGGGTGCAGGGGATTGTTGAGGGTGAGTATGGTTTCCATCTGATCCGGGGGCTGGGTGGTCATGGGTGCGGTCGGAAGCTGCATTCGCCGCCTTGGATTTCCAATGTGGTTCCGAGTTATCCGGGTGAATGGCCTGATGGGAACTTGGAATGCAAACCCGGAACGATCGTCGCGGTTGAGCCGATGATTGGTGTGGGGACTGGGATGATCGAACAAGCGGACAAGGACTGGCCGATCTACACGGCGGATCACTCGATGTCCGTCCACTACGAGCATGATGTCCTGATTACCGAAGACGGGCAGGAGATCCTGACCGCTGGTCTTGAGCAAGTCTCGGATGTGGTCACACGATGAACCGAATTGTTGACATCTTCAAGCGTGCGAAGGAATCGAATCATCCGGTGTTGCTGCCGTTTGTGTGCGCCGGGTCCCCCACTATTGATTCTTTGCCCAAACTGCTCCCGGCACTGGAAGTTGGCGGGGCTTCGATCGTCGAGATCGGGTTCCCGTATTCGGATCCGGTCGCCGATGGACCGACCATTGCTGCAGCGATGCACGAGGCGATCGAGCAGGGCATGAACCCTGATCTGATCTTTGAGCAGGTTGCATCGGTTCGCGACCAAATCGATCTGGGACTCGTGGCGATGGTGTCAACGAGTATCGTTTTCGCGCTCGGCGGACCTGATGCGTTCTGCAAGCGTGCGAGCGAGGCAGGATTTGATGGGTGCATCTTCCCTGACCTTGCGTTTGAAGAATCTGGGCCTTATATCAAAGCGTGCAAAGCGCATGGACTGACCAACACCATGCTGATCTCGCCTTCGACTTCAGCGGAACGAGCGGGTGAGATTTCCAAAGCTTCGACCGGTTTTGTGTACATGCTTGCTCGCGCTGGTGTGACCGGTGAACGCTCGGAATTGCCTGATGTTAAGGACCGAGTTCGTGAGGTTCGGCAGAAATCCAGCACGCCGATCGCGTGCGGATTCGGGATTTCGAATGCGGAGCAGGTTCGCGCCGTGACCCAGCACGCGGACGGAGCGATCGTCGGGAGCGCCCTTGTTCGTCGATTGACTGATGCTCACGATGCGCAGAAGGATCCGGCTCAAGCTGCTGAGGCGTACCTCATCGAGCTTTCCGCTGGATCGTTCTCGATGGACGATTTGATGTAATCCGATTACACGGTTTGCTTGCAAGATTTCAACGCTGCCGCGATTGCTTGATCGAGGTCCGCGATGAGATCTTCGGAGTCTTCGATCCCGACCGACAAGCGGATCAGGTTGTCGTCGATGCCCAGTTTCTTGCGTTGGTCAGCGGGGACCGATGCGTGTGTCATGATGCCGGGGTGTTCGATGAGTGATTCGACGCCGCCGAGGGATTCGGCACACGCGAAAAGCTTGGTGTGCTCGAGCATGGTGCGGGATTCTTCGATGCCTCCTCGGAGATAAATGGTGATCATGCCGCCGAACCCGGACATTTGTTTCTTTGCGAGTTTGTGCTGTGGGTGGGATTCGAGACCTGGGTAGATGACTTTCTCAACGCCATCGTGATTGTCAAGGAACGCGGCGACCTTCGCGGCGTTCTCGCAGTGTCGCTGCATGCGGACATGGAGGGTCTTGGTCGAGCGGAGCAGGAGGAAGCATTCCATGATCCCAGGGACTGCGCCTTCGGAGAGCTGGATGAACTTGAGTTTTTGGTTGAGTTCGTCGCTGTTGGTGAGGAGCGCGCCGCCGATGGAGTCGGAGTGTCCACCTATGTATTTGGTGGTGGAGTGGCAGACGATGTCGGCACCGAGTGCGATCGGGTTCTGAAGGTACGGGGTCGCGAAGGTGTTGTCGACGGCGAGGATGATGTTGTTGCCTTTGGCGATCTTTGAGACGGCTTCGATATCCGTGATTTTGAGTGTTGGGTTGGTTGGGGTTTCGAGCCAGATGAGTTTGACGCGGTCGTCGATTGCGTTTTTGATTGCGTCGTGATCGGTCATGTCGACGAGAACGGTTTCGATTCCGAGTTGCGCGAATACGCGATGGAAGAGTCGGTTGGTGCCGCCGTAGACATCGTCGCCGAGGAGGACTTTATCGCCAGAACTCAGCAGGTGGAGCACCACACCGGTTGCGGCGACACCTGACGAGAAGCACAAGCCGTGCTTGGCGCCTTCGAGGTTGGCGAGGTTGGCTTCGAGTGCGGCACGCGTTGGGTTTGCGGCACGCGAGTAGTCGTATTCACCGATGATCTCACCCGGTGACTTCTGTACAAAGGTGGAGGTCTGGTAGATCGGGGTCATGATCGCGCCGGTAGATGGGTCTGGTTGCTGACCGGCGTGGATGGCGCGGGTTCCGAACTTGTGTGCGTTGTTGACATGCATGGGGAAATCTCCTCCGGAGAGTTATTTGGGGAACATCTGGATTGGGTGGATTATTTCGCGTGTTTGCTGAGGTACTCGATCAGGTCGATCTGTGAGATCACGCCGAGGATTTGATTGGATTCGTACACCAGCGCAACTTGGTCTGCTCCGAAGACGCCGTAGAGTTCTTCCACGCGTGCTTTGGGGTGCAGGAGTCCGCCCAGTTCATTGGCGATGCTTGATGCAGGCGAGGCTGGCGAAGCGGTTCCGGCTTGCATGGCGCGGAGGATATCGACTTCGTGGATGATGCCGGTGGGTTTGCCGCTTGCGTCGGTCAGGGGGACCTGCGAGATGCCGTTGGTTCGGAGGGTTTCGATGACCTCCCCCACTGTTGCCGAGTTTGGAAGCGAGATCACGGCACGCGAGCGGTCGATGAGGTCTTCGATCATTCCGAGTCCCTTGTCGGGTTCGAGGAAGCCGTGCATCTTCATCCATTCGTCGGAGAGGTACTTGGTGACATAGCGGGTGCCTGAATCTGGGCAGATCGCGATGACCTTTTTGTCGGGTCCCATCTGCTTTGCGATCTCGCATGCGATGTGGACCATGCCGCCTGATGACCCGCCGCAGAAGAGGCCTTCTTCGCGGACCAGGCATCGCGCCATGGTGAAGCATTCGTAGTCGTTCACTTGGAACATGTCGTCGATCACAGATGGATCAAACGCTCGGCAGACGATGTCTTCTCCGAGACCTTCGACTTTGTAGACATACGGCGTGCTGGGTTTGCCGGTGTGGAAGATCGAGTAGTGGACTGAACCGAGTGGGTCTACGCCGATGATCTTGGCTTTAGAACCCATCTTCTTGAAATAGCGGCCGATACCCGATGCGGTGCCGCCGGTTCCGGTTCCGATGACGATCGCGTCGACTTTGCCGCCGTCGGTTTGTTCGTAGAGTTCGCGTCCGGTGGAGAGTTCGTGGGCTTCGATGTTCCACTGGGAGTGGTACTGGTCCATGTAGAACGAGTTCGGGGTGTCCTCGGCGACCTTCTTGGCAACATTGACATAGTGGTCTGGGGAGTCGCCTGGGACATCGGTCGGGGTGATGATGACCTGGGCACCGAAGGCGCGGAGGCCATCGATTTTCTCTTGGCTCATCTTGTCGGGCATCGTGAAGACGGATTTGTATCCTTTGGCGGCGGCGGTCATCGCGGCGCCCATCCCGGTGTTGCCTGAGGTGTTCTCGACGATGGTGCCGCCGGGTTTGAGAAGCCCTTCTTCCTCGGCTCGTTCGATGATGTAGCGTGCCATGCGGTCTTTGATGGACCCGGCGGGGTTCATGAACTCACACTTGGCGTAGACGCTCGCGTGCTTCTGATCGGACACCTTGTTGAGGCGGACGAGGGGTGTGTTTCCGATCGCATCGAGGATGGAGTTGTAAGTCGGTGCGATGCGGGTTGGTGTGGCGGATTCTTTGGTCATGGTCATAGTAGATTGTAGGGGAAAGAAGCCACAAGAACCATTGAATGACAGGAAGGCGTGCCGGTGCTAGGATCGCTGGATCGGCCCCGTAGCTCAGCGGTTAGAGCCCGCGACTCATAATCGCTTGGTCCCCGGTTCGAATCCGGGCGGGGCTATTTCGTAAGGTTCTCTCTGGTTTCGCTTTAGATACTTCAAGGCGACCTACACCGTTTTGCCTTGCTTCTTCGAATTGCCCTTCGTTGCGTCTATGTGTGCTGCGCATTATGCTGCGCGATGCATCGTCGAAGTATCCATCGCGCATTGTCAGGTAATGCGCGCGTGCGACCTCAACAGAGTGACCAGTCCATGCCGCGACAACATGCTCCGGGAAACGCTCGCACATAATGGTCTCGAACGACTGACGTAGAGTTTGGAATGTGCGATCCCAAAGTTCAATACCAGCTCGCCTTGCTGCATTGGCGATCGTTCTGGCATGGTTGTGTTCAGAGACACGCAGGATTGGCCCTGTGAGCTCGTCGGCTTTAGCGGCGGCTTCCTCCAATACTGCCCTCAACTGCGGCACAATGGGCACCATGCGGGTCTGGTGGGTCTTCGGGGCGTGAACCTTCATCCGGTTCTGTTCAAGATCAATGCTTTCCCATTCAAGGATGGTGGTCTCACTTGGTGATCTGAGACCCGCAAAGCGTGCCAGGGCAAACAACAGTCTGAAACCGGTCGATGGGAGTTCGTCCATGATCCGCTCGGATTCATCATCGGGAATGATCCGGCCGCGTTCGGCGGCTATGGATGCGGACTCGATCCGATCAAATGGGTTGATCAGCAGGATGTCCCGCTTGATCGCGGCATTGAAGCAAGTTTTGAGATGTCGGATGTGCCTGCGAACACTTGCATCAGAGATACCACTTGCGGATAGATCATCATTCCAACACTCTGCATCATCTCGCGTGACACCAGACAATGACACATCTCCACCAATGAATCCGATGAATTGATTCGCAGATAACTTGTAAAGTTCATGTGTCCGGGCTGCTCGTTTGACGGCAACACTTCCCAGCCATTGATCCACCCAATCGTCGAGTGTGAGCATCCGTGATGGGATACCGGTTCGGTTGAGAAGCTTGGTGCGATGAATCCGCTCGAACTGTTCCGGCGGTAGTGCGCGTAACCATTCCTCGTCTTCTCGGCGTACAGGTGAACCGAGGCGCACTGCATCCTCAATGCTTTGAACTCGTGAACAGAATCGGCTTGCGTCTTTCTTGGTTGTTGTGCCGAGTCGGATGCGCTTGCGTCCATTGCCGGGCACCACGACATCTACTGCAAAAGCTTGTTTTCCTGAGGTCTGTTTTAGTTTGGTGAGACTGGCCATTGTTATCCTTGGGATTCGCCTCTAATGAGCTTCAACAGTTCAGACTCTGCAATCCCCCAAGGGCCAGTAGAACCGAATAGCTTTCTGAGCTGAAGTTTCCCTTCTGTATTCCATTTCCTGATACACGCTGTGGTCACTCCGAAAATTTCAGCAATGTCTTTCACAACGAGGAATCTATCGGGTATCTTCGATTGGCTCAGTGTATCAGGGATTGAATTGTCTGATTCAGAATCCTTCTGGTTGTGCTTCTGCACTGTTTTTGCTCTTTGCTTTCGGCACTTACGCTTTTGCTTACGAGACATCCTCCACCTCCCATCCGTTCACGGTCGCGCGTGTGGCACGGAAGTCAAGCATGAAGCAAACCCTGCCGGGCTCGTGATGGATATCAATAATTTTGCCCGTTGAATCACGCTCAGCCCCATCGTGACCAAACCAGACAACATTCGTTGCAGGGTGGGTGTCGATCAATGGCGGGTCTTCTCGGATGCTCGGAATGCCTGAATGTGCGTTGCAGACCGACCAAGCGAGTATGCCCTCGACGAGTTGGTTTATACTGAGATCCGACTTGCTCGCAAGTGACTTGAGTTGCTCATGGACTTTGGGATCGAGACGAATTTGGCATCTGGCTTTTTCTTTCATGTCGCCATTGTAGCAGCCAATTATGACGCCAAGTTTGATGTCGCTTGATTTTGTGCCATTTAACTAATAAATGAACGACTCACGCCTACAGGCACGGTTTACTGACATCCCTCTGCAAATGATGTGAGGAACGCGATTATGTCAAAATAGTTGTATTGGCCGTCATTGTTGAAGTCCGCTTGGGGGTTCTGGCTCAAAAAAGCATCGAGGAAGACGATGAAATCGATGAAATCTAGAATCCCATCGCCGGACAAATCGGCCGAGCACAAGGAAGGTGTAGAGAACAAGTACCCCGTGCCAGAGCCGATACCATTTTCGGCGCCACGTTGAGCCCCTACGACGACGACGCCGTTGTCGATGGCGACGGATAGGCCGAAATGGTCATGCGATGTCCCGTCGCTCGGGAGGAGTTTGGTAATCTGCCCCCCAGTCGACGCATCAAACAAATACGCTGAACCAGAGCTGCGGCCGTTGTCCTCATCTAGATACGCCCCCACGGCGACGATTCCGTTGTCGATGGCGATGGAGATGCCAAACTGGTCATACACATCTCCGTCGCTCGGGATGAGCTTGGCGATCTGTACGCCGCTTGACGCATCGAAGAGATACGCCGAGCCAGAATCGGAGCCGCCGTCGTCATCATTAAGCGCCCCTACTGCCACGACGCCGTTACTGATTGCGATTGATCCGCCAAACCTGTCATCGATTTCCCCGTCGCTCGGGAGGAGTTTGGCGATTTGTACGCCGGTTGACGCATCGAAAAGATACGCAGAGCCAGAATACGAGCCGCCTTCATTATCAAACATCGCCCCTACAGCAACGATTCCGGTGTCAATGGCGATAGAGCTACCAAACCATTGCGTCTCTTGGTCATTCGGGAGGAGCTTGGTGATTTGCACGCCAGTCAACGCATCGAAGAGATACACCGAACCAGAATCGCTACCGTTGTCATCGCTTTGAGTTGCCCCAACAGCGACAATTCCGTTGTGGATCGCGATGGAGTAGCCAAACCTGTCATTGAACTCCCCGTCGCTCGGGAGGAGCTTGGCGATCTGCACACCAGTCAACGCATCGAAGAGATATGCTGAGCCAGAGCTACTGCCATTATCGCCGTCACCAACCGCCCCTACAGCGACGACACCATTGTCGATTGCGATGGAGTAGCCAAAGGCATCATTGGCCGCCCCGTCACTCGGAAGAAGTTTGAAAAGCTGAGCACCGGTGGAGGCGTCGAAAATGTACGCCGATCCAGATTTGGTGCCATTATCATCGTCTCGGTTTGCCCCTACAGCAACTACGCCGTTGTCGATAGCGATGGAAAATCCGAACCTTTCACCCCCCGCAGCGTCGGAGGGGATGAATTTGAAATCCTCATTGATCACCTGGCCCGTGGCAGGCAGAGCAACAAGAGTGAAAATGACAATGGCGGTTAGCTTGAGGCGACGGTGAACGATTTGCATCATGATGATGATTCCTCTATTAATGTGTTTGATACATAAGCCACCAACGGAGGCATAAGACCATCATAAAGTATTTCCATCTCCCTCGCTGGTGAAGTCTACGGGTTGATCGAGTCATAGGTTGGGAAGGCCAGGTGTCGTGGGCTCATTTTACTTTCCAAGCAAGTCAGTTTTTCAGATGCCGAGTTGGCCATCGCCGGTCATCTCCGCCGGGAATATAGAGGGTCGATTTGAGGTGTGTGGCATTTTGCCCCCCGTATTACTGTACAGGGGGCAATGGTTTAGCTTTGGAATTCGAATCGAGACGCAACCAGAGGAAACTGGAGCTAGATGCTGTAGCAAACCCGTGCCCGGCGCGAGATCGCTTGCGGGCACCGTGTTTGCTACATCCGAAGAAGACCTCGTCACCTCTGGGCTCGGGCTGAGAGGGTGAGTCCCACTCAGCCCACACCCGCTCCGCGTCGGCCCTGTACTTGCGTAGGCCGACGCTCCGACGGGTGAGGGCTGAGAGGGACTCAACGGGCCAGTATTTGTTGTTGGCTGAAGAATCATTGCTCTACGCTCCTCTTCCCATTGGCCAACCGTTCAGCGTATTCGATCAAATGATCTAGATCAGTTGTGTCTAGAGCAGGCCAAGTGGCTTTTATTGCGTCTCGTAGCGACTTAGAAGTGCACTTTGAATCGGGTATGTTGGCAACTGCGGCGCATTGTGCTACGCTGTGATGCAAAACCTCGCCTTTCTCACTGAGAAAATCGCTGTTTGCAGTATGACTCATAATCGCTTGGTCCCCGGTTCGAATCCGGGCGGGGCTATTTCGAATTCCAAAGCAGATTCCAAAAACAGAGACACTGTTCAAATAAGAGGGGTGTGACGCATGGCGTTTCCGAAGCAGTTTACATGGGGCGTTGCGTCGGCCGCCTTTCAAGTTGAGGGCGCATCGAATATCGATGGACGGGGTCCCAGTGTATGGGATGCATTCTGTGACACTCCCGGCAAAGTGTTTGATGGGCATACGGGAGAGATCGCGTGCGGCTCTTATGACCGTGTAGAAGAGGATGCTGATCTCATCCAAAATCTCGGAGCCAACGCGTACCGGTTTTCCATCTCATGGTCTCGGCTGTTTCCCAAAGGGACCGGCGAACGAAATGAAGCGGGGTTTGCGTATTACGATCGACTGATTGATGCACTTCTTGAACGGGGGATTGTGCCTTGGATTACGCTCTATCACTGGGACTTGCCGCTCGCGCTCCATGAGCAGGACGGCTGGTTGAATCCCAACTCGCCGATCTGGTTTGAAGAGTACACGAAGGCGGTGGTTGAGCGGTATTCGGATCGGGTGACGCATTGGTTTACGCTCAATGAGCCACAGATTTTTTTGGGACACGGCTACAAAGACGGCAAGGATGCGCCCGGTCTGCAGCTGAGCAGAAAGGAAGTCCTGCTCGCGACGCATCATGCACTCTTGGCGCATGGTCGAGCGGTGAAGGTCATCCGTGAGTGTGCGAAGTCCTCGCCAACGATTGGATTTGCGCCTGTGGGTGGGCTCTATACGCCCGAAACCGAGTCTGCGTCGGATCTGGAAGCGGCTCGCAAGGCGACCTTCACAATCGACGAGGCAAACTGGGCGTTCAACTACACATGGTATTGCGATCCGGTCTTTCTCGGTCATTATCCCGAGCAGGGGCTTGAACTCTTCGGCGATGATGTTCCTGAGTTCACCGATGCGGATATGGAACTGATCAATCAGCCGCTGGATATATGCGGGGTGAACATCTACACCGCGGGGGTGGTGCGGGCTGGTGAGGATGGGCATCCAGAAAAATTGCCTGATCCGGTTGGGTATCCGATGACCATGTTCCGGTGGACGATCAATCCTCGGTCGCTGTACTTCGGTCCAAAGTTCTTGTATGAGCGATACGGGCTTCCGGTTGTCATTACTGAGAACGGGCTCGCTTCAATGGACTGGGTCCATTTAGACGGGAAGGTGCACGATACTGGACGAATCGACTATCTCTCCCGCTACCTCAATGAGCTGCGTCGCGCGAGCGAGGACGGGGTGGATGTTCGAGGGTACTTCCAGTGGTCCATTATGGACAATTTTGAATGGGCTCAGGGATATGCGCTCCGGTTTGGGCTGGTTTATATCGATTACCAAACGCTCGCTCGGATTCCGAAGGATTCATACGAGTGGTTTGGGCGGGTGATTGAAAGCAACGGCGAGAGTATTCCAAGGTTGTAGCCCGCACCGTCAGTTCGGCATTCGTACGGGCACTGGACTTTTGAACGAAATTAATTCACTGATTTACCGGATCAGGGCTTGAATTCTTTATGAAAACCTTTACATTGGTGAGGTCAAGATATGGATTCCTTCAAGGAGAAGCGAGATGTTGAACACACTTCATAAAGTTTTGGTCCCGACCCTCGGCATGCTCGTCATGCTCAATACCGCCGCGATGGCCAATGATGAGGCGGATCTTTTAAGCAACTCAGGCTTTGAGTCCCCGAACCCTGCATTCCCGTCTCTTCCCATCGGTTGGACCGGATTCAATCTGGAAGCCGACGATTATGTCGATATCAACGATCCGGGTGCATTTGTGCGCACGGGGAATAAGTCGATTCGTCTCGAACCGGCAGGCGGCGAAAGTGACCGGTTCAAAGGCTGGTCAACCAACCTCTTCCGTCCGGACGGCAGCGATTTGTACGATCCAGACTATGTGTACCTCGGCGGCGATATCACCATTTCGGGCTTCTATCTTGTTCCCAGTGGCGAAGTTATCCAGGACACCGTGGTTGGTGTGAAACTTGAGTTCCGTCGTGAGCCACCAAACTTCTCGATCTGGTCGGCGTTCGAGTTTGCTTTCCCAGAAAACTCAACAAGCGGCGAATGGATGCCATTCTCCTTTACGGTGACCGACGAGCAAATCCTCGCTGTGGGTGACTTTCCACCTGAACCTACCAGTGTCACTGTTCTTCCGTTCCGCTTCTTCGGCGGCGAGTTTGGTCCTGGCACTTCCCCCACTGGTACAGTCTTCATTGACGACCTCTGCCTTGTTCAGGATATGGGTGGTGGCGGATGCAGTCCTGCCGATCTCGCAGAACCGTTTGGATCACTCAACTTCCTCGATGTCTCAGAGTTCCTCAGTGCATTTGGAAATCAGAGCTCCGATGCGGATCTCAACAACGATGGTTCGTGGAACTTCCTTGATGTTTCAGAATTCCTAAGCATCTATGGCGACGGTTGCCCATGATCGCATTGGCTGGATCGATGTTTCTGATGATATAACCAAATCGCCCCGCGCCTGTCGCGGGGCATTTCTCTATCCACGATTCTGATCGAATGAGAATACTTAATCCGGAGATATCATGGCCCAAGGATTCCAGCACCATAAGACCGCTGCAAGAGACCGGATTCCTTGGATTCAGTTGATAGCTTATGGGATGGGTGGATTTGTTCCGATCGCCCTCTTCAACTCGGTCGGTCAACTCTCGGGATTGATCCTGAATGTTGGGCTCGGGATCAGTGCGATCCTTGTTGGTGTCGCGCAGATGGTCCCGAGATTTTGGGACGCGGTGACTGATCCCATCATGGGGTACATCTCCGACAACACCCGGAGTCCGTGGGGTCGGCGTCGGCCGTACATCTTTATTGGTGGTATCGCGGTCTCCATCTCGTTTGTAGCCATGTGGTCTGTTCCGAGGGATTGGGATGCTTCGGGTCAGTTCTGGTATTTCCTTTCGACATCGTTGGTGTTTTATACCGCGGTGACGATGTTCGAGATCCCGCATGGTGCGCTTGGTATGGAGATGACCGACGATTACCACGAGCGGACACGCTTGTTCAGTGCAAAGAGCTTTATCGGGAATCTGGGTGCGATCATCACGCCTTGGTTTTACGCGATGTCCCACTGGGATATTTTCAAAGGCACGGGCGATGAAGTTGATGGAATGAGAAGGGTTGCGTATCTCGCTGGAGCGATGGTTCTTCTGCCTGCATTCGCGTGTGCTTTTCTCTGTAAGGAACGACATGTCAAGCAGACACTGCATCAGAAGAGGGAATCGCTTGCATCGAGTATGCGAGCGACGACCAGCAATCGAACATTCCTGATCCTGGTGGGTGTGGTGTTTATGACCGTCATGGGGTTCAATGTCGTCAACGGCTTTGCGAACTACATCGCGGTGTTTTATCTGTTCTCTGGGAACAAGGACGCCGCGTCATCTTTGCTCGGAGTCAACGGGACTGTATGGGGGATAACTTCGGTGGTCGCTGTGGTGCCGTTGATGTTTATGAGCGTGCGGATTGGGAAGAACCGGACCATGCGTACAGCGATCATGCTGATGGGTGGCGCTCAGGTGCTCAAGCTCGTCTGCTACAACCCTTCGATGCCTTACCTCACACTGATCCCGACGATGATGCTCGCGGCGGGGATGCTGATGTTCTTCACCCTTGCCAGCGCGATGGTGGCGGATGTGTGTGACGAGGACGAACTCAACACCGGGACCCGGAGCGAGGGGGCGTACTACTCGGTGTTCTGGTGGTTCATGAAGATGGGCATGGCGGTTGCGTATCTCATCGCTGGATTGCTGATTGAGTTTGCGGGGTTCGATCAAAAAGAATCTATACAGACAGATCACACGCTCCTGCTCTTGCGTGTGTTTGAGATTGGGATCCCGATCCTGTTGTGCTTGGGATCATTGATGCTCATCCGAATTTATCCGCTCAACGAAGAACGAGCGTATGAGATCAAGGGATTGCTGGATGCAAGGCGCGAGCAGACCAAGCTTGACAATGCAGCGCAAGAGAACATCGAGTAGCCGAAGCCGCCATTGGTGGCGAGGTGGTTTATAGAATGATTGGATGCTTAGCCGCCTGAATCGAACTGTTTTTTCATCGCGTTGATGCGATTGACGGTTTCGGTCCAGTCGTTTTTGTCGATCAGGACACCGGTGGGTCTGCCGTCGGAGAACTGGCTGGGGATGCCGCCATTCTCGTCGATGCTTCCTTGTTGCAAGAGGAGGAGCCGCTCGAACTCCCCGCGGTTCATGGTCCACTCGTCACCGGTTTCGGTGTCACGGATGGTGACTGTTTCAGATCGGCGTTCCAAACTGTCCGGAGCCTGGTTCATCCCGCCTCGGAAGGCAAAGAAAATCGCGCCGACAAATGCGACCCCAACGACTGTTCGAGCGATGATTGGTTTTTCGTTGAGTGTTTCGCGCAATCCCATAGTGGATTTGTTCCTTCATGCTTATTGATCTGGATAGTAATGGCCCCAGTTCCAGAAGTTGGGTGCTGAGTTGTACCGATCCCTTTTGAGAATGTATTCGGCTTCCGACATTTGCTGGACCCTCAGGTCGCCTCTGAGAATGTTGCTGGCACCGAATGAGGTGTAGCCTGCTTCGTCGGCAAATGCAGCGACGCGGTGTCTCGGGATCCAATCGACTGCATCCATTGCGAGAACGACTTCTTCGGGATGTTTGATGAACCGTAACCGCTTTCCGGAGACTCCCACATATGGATCATCGTCTCTAGGCGAAGAATCATTGAACCAATATTCTGAGTATTCGTCTTCGCCGTCCTGGTCGTAGTCGAATACCTGAACATTGCCCCCAAATTCCATCCTGAGCCGAGTGGTTTCATCGAGCACTGATGATGCACCTCTAGCTGATGGGCATGTGAAAGTTTGCTGGTTTTGACCGCCGAGGAAGGGCTCGAGAACACGCATCGCGTTCCAGCGATGAGCTCGGTAGTCCGGTGATCCGCTGATCGGATTGACTTCTTTCCCCGGCAAAAAAGGAAATATGTCGAGTTGCTGTGGATCGCGTTGTTCGTCGAAGTACAACTGAATACCGAGTCCGATCTGTCTGAGATTATTTTGACAGATGATGTTTTGTGCTGACTGCCGCGCCTTGCCAAGGGCGGGTAGGAGGATCCCGATGAGGAGTGCGATAATCGCGATCACCACGAGCAACTCGATGAGCGTGAAGGCACGCGGAGTCTGTGGTTGTCGCGGATTGAAGGAACGAATGGTTGGTGTGCGTTCCGTAATCATTCTGCTTGACTCCTCTCGCGTTTCATGACGCGGATTTCTGGTGCTGTTTGATCCGCGGGAGTCCAGTCTACCTGAACTTCGACGGTTGAGCCAGCGGGGATCATGTCCTCGGTCAGTATGTTCGACTCCAGTCGCGTGCCATCGATGCTCAGGGCGCATATGTGATCAGGCTGATACTCTCGTGCGTTGAACTTAATGACGATGTCGCGTCCACGCCAGCGTCGTACGGCACGGACTGATCCAAGTTCAGCCATCGGGCACGGATCAATTTTGAGTCCATTCCAATCCGCGGTGGCACCGATGATGTGTTCGATGCTGATGCGGTTGAGCCATGCGGCTGACCCGGTATACCAGGTCCATCCCGCTCTACCCGGTGATGGCGAGAGTGGGCCGTCGACATTGCCGGGGAGGCAATAGGGTTCGGCGGCGTATCCATCCGCGTCTTGTGAACGAAGCGGTGGGGAAATCGATTTCCAGATTGAGGATACTGTTTCGGGTTCTCTTCGGAGCGCTGCGGTTGCCAGCGCCCATGTTGCGGCGTGCATATAGACGCCGCCGTTCTCTCGTGATCCCGGCGCGTAACGAGATAGGTACCCTATCGCAGGATCCGGGATTGTGTAAGCTGGTGCGAGCAAGAGCGGGCCGTAGGGTGTCAGGAGTTGTTCCTTGACGGATTCCCACGATTGATCACGCTGGTCTTGATCGCCTGCCTGCGCGAAATGCGCCCAGGTCTGCGCGTTGAGGAAGATGTTGCCTTCGAGTGAATCTTTCGAGCCCAGCCATCTTCCTGTGCCATCGGTTGCGCGGCGGAACCAAGAGCCATCCCATGCGTGTTCGACAACAGCTGCATTCAATCGTTCTCGAGCTTCCGAGTATGACTTGGTGGTATCCAGGTCGCCCAGACTCTCAAGAATGTGGCCGAAGTCTTCGAGGATATTCATCAGAAAGAAGGCAACCCAGACGGATTCGCCGGTGTTTTCGCCGCCCAGTGCCGACAAGCCATCGTTCCAATCGTTGTCACCGATAAGCGGCAGGCCGCGATCACTTTGTCGGGACAAAGAACGCGTGATCGATCGTTTGCAGTGGTCGAGCAACGGTGCGGGAGTTTGATCGTCCACGAATCGGACCAGTTCATCGAGGATTGCGGTGTCACCGGTTTCGCGGATGTACGAAGCGGTGATGAATGGGAGCCAGAGGTAATCATCGCTGCACTTGTCGTGGAGACCGGTTTCGGTCAATGGGTTCCACCAGTGGTAGACACTGCCGTCCACGAACTGGTGTGCTGCGTGGAGCAGGATCTGGTCTCGGCAGCGGTTCGGCTCGCGGTGAAGCCAGACTTGGCTGTCTTGGAGTTGATCTCTGAACCCATAAGCGCCGGACTGTTGGTAGTACCCGCTGCGTGCCCAGAGTCTTGCGCTGATCGCTTGATACGGGAGCCAGTGGTTGTTCAGAAGATTGAAATCTTCGCAGTCTGAGTCCACTGAAGTCGGTGACAAGCGGTCTTTCCAACCATCGCTTGATGCCTTCAGTGCATTTTCAATTGGGTGGAGTGTCGAGAACTTATCGAGCGTTGCTTCCAGATCCTCTTTGGTTTCTGCGATCGCAAGAACAAATGTCCTGGTCACACTCTGGCCAGGTTCAAGCGAGATGTCCGCACCGATCCCCGCGCACGCATCGGCAAAGCGTCCGAACGATGCGACGCAGTCCTGTGTCATTGCGGCTGGATTGCGTTGATCGCCCAGCCGTCCGAGGAAGGCTTCGGTGTCTGCGGTTGCCCAGTTTTTATCTTGGCCGTCCTTTGCCATTGCAAACCCGGTGATGTAGGGCCATGGACGATTCCAGTGGTCCTCGGGTGTCCCGAACGGAGCGTTCCAGACATTTTTGGTTGCGATCACGGCATTGCGGTCGGCATCGAATCGGGTAGTAAAGAAGAGGCGGTGAAACTCGCGGGTGGAATCGGGAGCCGCGTCGCAGCACCATTGGAAGAACGCTCCGATGCGGAGCTTTCTTGGTCGGTCTGAATCGTTGGTGATCGTCAGGGTCCAGAGTTCCGCTTGATCGTCTGGCGCGACCCCCATTGTCCAAGCCGCGGACACTTCATGCGCGGAGGATTCGAAGGTGGTGCTGCCCGCACGGTGGGTGCAACTGAAGCTGTCGAACTTGGTCCTGCACGGATGGGGCGTGACGGACCAGACTTTGTCCGGACTCTCAAGATCGGAGATGTACATGGACCGACCACGATCATCGCGGATGTGATCCATCGACCAACGCGTGAGCACATTGAGTTGGCAGTGATCGAGCCACGAGAACCCCGCGCCGTTCTGGCTGACTACGAAGCCGTAGCGTCCGTTGCTGACGACATTGGCCCATGGTCTTGGGGTTGCGTGGTCCGTGATTTGGTACGCGGTGCCGTCATCGATAAAGCGTCCATACTTGTTCGGGAGCGTCATGCTCGTACCTCGTCTCGATTCGCTTTTCTACAGAAAGCGATTGGGGTTGAAGGGGAGACATACCGGATGTGGCACATCTCCCTGCGTTGTGGTCAGATCCGTTTCGGGATCAAGCTTTCTTATCGACGACGGCGCGAGGCGCACACGCCTGCGAGTGCCAGCATACCGATTGATCCGGGTGCTGGGATCGTGGTGGTGATGTTGCTGTAGCTGATGTCAACTACGCCGTTGGCCATTGGGGCGTTGATCTGAGCACCTACGCCGGTGAACATATCGAAGCTGCTTGGGATGCCGCCTTCGGTGGTGGTCATCGCGATATCACCGCTGGAGACCCAGCCGCTGCCGGTGGTGAGGTTGTTGTAGAGGTATTCCATGGTCGATGGAGCCCCGATGCCCTCGCCGTCACCTGGGCTGTGCACCATGCGGAGCATGAGTTCATCACCGATGTTGTACAGTCCAGCACCAAAGCTATGGAATGGGAGTATTGAACCGAATGCGGCAATCTCGCCGTTCCAAGTCAACGCACCGAACATACCGAACCCGAAGAGGTCGGCTTGGAAACCGGCTTCAACATTGTCCACATTCGATGCTTCATTGACCTGCATGGTCATCTGCATGTCCCAGCCATCACCATAATCGAAGTCGACTTTGTTGCTGCCTGAGTCTGCGAACCATGCGACATGGCGGTTGGCGAATCCGCCGGAGCCATAGGTGTCTTCGTGAATGGAGACGCTGCTTCCGCTCGCGTTGTAGTTGCTGGAGTACATCAAGTTACTTCCGGAGAAGTCGTTATACAAACGCGGTGCATCCACGAAACTACCGATGTCCGAAACGGATGCGTTTGCGATGGTGCCAACGCATGCCAAGAGGCTGATGCCCAGAGTGGTTGTGATTCTCATATCTCGCTCCTAAGTGTCTTCCAAGTTGTCTTCAAGTCCCAAGACGGGTGAGATCCCACGCGGGGTCAGACATTAGCCCATCTCATGTAAACGGTTTCATAGTCTCCGATCTGGACTTCAATTTCAAGGGCAAAGATCAAGATTTCGAAATAAATCGGACTGTTTGGCATGGGCAAATTCTGATTCGCCCTAAATTATGCCGAACATGTTTGTTCACATGCCCGCTCTATTGATGCCGTTCTTGACATACTGGTTGTTCATAAAGAGCTTCCAGATGAATCCGTTGCGTGCGTTTTCGATTCCGAGGAGCAAGGGGCCTTGGCTAATTGCGACATAGTCTTCAGCGACCCAGTCCGCGTGTCCATCTTGGTCGAGCCGATAGGCATCGAAGAACCCCCAGCGGTGTGTTGCGCTCTTGTTCCATACACCAGCCCCACCATCCGAGGTGGTGACGGCGTAGGACTTTCGCAAGGACTTGAGGGCCAGTTCGGGTTCAAACATGATTGAACTACCAGCCGCGTATGGGGCGATGACACCTTCGCCCCAGTTCTCAGAGGGTGTATAAGTTGAGAAGTCCGCATCTGGTTGAGCGTCGATCATCTTCACAGGCGTTGGAAACTGTCCCGAGACGACATAGCTGTCGGGCCCATCGCTTGCTGAAAATCCCCATGCATCGGGTCCCAGGGTTGGGAGTTCTTTGGGGTTTTCGATGGCGCGATCACGATGAAGATTCACCAATCGGCGCGAGTTCTCCCACCAATCAACACGCGCCCGGTGGGTCTGCTGATGGGAAGCGGGGTCATCGATTGCAAGCGAGCTGTAATCGATAAAGCAGTGGGCAAAGAAGGCGGTGAAGAGCGCGCCGGAGTATGGGAACCAGACCATGTGGCCTTGGCTTTGTTCCCATCCGAGCTGACGCCTCAGGCTCCAATAGACTTCATCTGAGACACGAAATGCAGGGTTTGGGGCACACAATGCGAGGAAGGTGGTAAGTCGATGCTCATCGCCGGAATCCAACCAGAAGTATGGGAGCAGCTCCCCTTCACCGGTTGGTTTCTCGTCCGAACTGGGTTTCCAGCCGAGGGATAGATACTGATTGCCTTTGGGGTCACCATCGGGCGATGCAAGAAAGAATGACCAGTTGGCTTGCGCGAACAGGCTATCAGCGATGTTTTTGATGTCTCCACCGAAGTATTCGCCGGCGGTCAACATCCCTGCGAACAGCAACGCGGAGTCCACTGTGCTAACGACAAGTTCCCGACCGACGCGTCTTGCTGAGGCGTCGTGGGGATTGATGAAGTGGTAGAACAACCCCGCTTTCCGATTGCTTGGTGCCCCTTCCAGTGCTCCGAGTATCTGCATGGCGCGGGACGATGCTTGATCGCGAGTCACCCATCCTCGCTCGACCCCGATTGGGAGCGATGCGAGCTGGAAGCCAACGCCTGCGATGCTGATGACATCGCTGCTGGAGCGGTCGTAAACCATCCCGGTTTCGGGGCTGACCGCTTCCCAGAAGTAGATGAAGGTCGCTTGCTCGATTTCATCGAGGAACTGGTTGTCGCTCTTTGAAAACGAGAACGGCGGCCGAGGCGTGTCTGGTTCCGATTCGATAACGATACTGCTCGCATGAGCAGCGAGGGGAGACGGGACCTGATGAGTCTGCGGCGTGGTGCATCCGATAAGGGCAGAGACCTGCGGAATAGCCCCAAAAAACAGGATTTGCATTTGTGTAATCGTTTTCATGTGCTACCATGTTGGCACATGAAGGCTCCAGAATCAAGTGAAAACGGCTTTCGGGATGCAGTTTCGATCCGAAGTGTCGCCGATCGAGCTGGTGTTTCAATCGCCACCGTCAGCAGGGTGCTCAACACCCCGCATGTGGTGTCTGCGGGAACCGCTCAACGGGTTCGTGAAGCGATCGAGGCGCTTGAATACCGTCCGAACCTCTTTGCGAAGGGGCTGCTCACCAAACGCAGCCGGGTTCTTGGCGTGTCACTTCCAGATATTCATGGTGAGTTTTACTCCGAGCTGATGTGCGCGATGGATGACCGCGCCTGCGAGCTTGGATACCACTTGTTGGTGAGTTCCAACGCGCATCGGGTGAATAAAGGTGTAGAAAACGGCTTTGCACTCGACCTCGTCGATGGGATGATCGTGATGTTGACCGAACGCAGCGGTGCGGATCTCGAAGGGATCAGCAAACTGCAGAGCCCGGTGGTTGTGATCGGGGTCGATGAGCCGGGACTCAATGTCGAAACCATTGTTGTGGACAATCGTCAGGGTGCGCAACGAGCGATGGAGCATCTGCTCGAGGGCACCCCTCCGGATCGGTGCTTCTTTGTCGGATCACATCGCGGAAACATTGACTCCGATGAGCGGCTCGCAGCGTTTTGCCAGACTCTTCAGAAGCACGGACACGAACCACGCGCCGATCAGATCGCTGGAAACGAGTTCTCCTTTGACTGGGGTTGGGAATGGGCCGAGTCGATGTTGAGCGAGGGGTTACTGGAGAATGCCGCGGTCTTTGCGGCCAACGACGAGATCGCGATCGGCATCGCCAATGCGGCACGCGATCATGGAGTCGTCCTTCCGGATGAGCTGCGATTGGTCGGATTCGATGACTCTCGGCTCTGCAGTCTGCTCCGGCCTCGACTTTCTTCGGTTCGGATGCCGGTTCGAGAAATCGGATTTGCAGCGATCGAAGCGGTCATCCGTCGCATTGAAGACCCCAAGAGTTCACCGAGACACTCTCGATTGGCCACGACATTTGTACAGCGTGAATCAAGCAAGCTTCCTGATAGCAAGTGAGCTTTTAAGGAGTGCGGATATGCGACCAACAAAACAATTTTTGCGTGTGAGTCGTTTGGGCATGCTCCTGCTTGGTGCGTGTTCGAGTGTCGCTGTAGCGTCGCCGGTGACAGAATCTTGGGCGAGCGAGTCCGTCTCCCCCACCACTGCGGTTGCGGCAGCGCAGCTCAGCGGCTGGTATGCAACAGCGGATACTTCGAGCGACACCATCGAAATCCGGGATATTCGACAGACTTTGATCCATCAGATTGCTCGATCAGATATCCAAGAGTTGGCTCCGTGGATGACGCTGGATTCAAGCGATGATGGACCACGAGCGATCGCATGGACCGATTCTGGGCGGAGCCTGTTCATTGTTGTGACCGACAACACAGCGAGTCCCGATGGATTGGGTTCGGATGTTGTGCTGCGGTACGATACTACAACGAAGGAACTCACCCGGTTCGCTCGCGCTGATATTGGCGAGGGAACTGGCGATGCGCCCGCTTGCATGCATTACAAAGGCAAGCTGTGGGTCTCGACCCAGACCGGCGGCGTCCGCGTGTATTCTGCGGGTCGTAACAATACCTCGGGATCGTTGAACTATGAATGGTTCTTACCGGAGAATGAAGCCGTGCGCGGAATGTGCATCGCTCGTCCTTTGGATACAGCGTTTGTGGTGACCGAAACCACGCTCTACCGGGTTGATTTCACGCAACCATTCGCGATCACCGACGCCGTTGGATCGGTGACACGAGGTCGCGGAGTGGCATACTCAGATCACTTTGGTCAACCTTGGCATGAGGGGGTCTATGTCATCGAAGGGGCTGGGAATGGGATGGACGCGCAGGTGCTTCAGGTCCCCAAGTTCCAAGCGACTGGGTTGCTTCCATATTCACCGGCTTTATATGTGCAGTCTTCCGATGACCTCGTTGATATCACGAGCACCGCTTGCGGCCGGTTTCTTCTTGCGAGTGGGGTCGGGCCTCGGATGCTTGCTGAGTCGGAGGATACTCGGCTCGATTACGAAACATGGTTGCGTGATGAGTTCGATCAGGTGGTGACCTTTGCGGAGGGCTTGGTTTCTCCCGATGGTGAACCGGCGGGTTGGGTGATTGATGCGGATGTGAATGCGGGATCAACACGATTCCATCCCCCAACCCCGGACGGCGCGGCGTGGGTGGTCATGCTTCAAATCGCAAAGGATTTCATCGCCGGCGATCAAGGATCCAAGGATCTCGTGCGCTCCATCCTCCAACGCTACGCGGGACTGATGCCCGATGGGATTGTGCCCCAGCTGACAAGCGATGGCATCATGCGTCACTGGTACGATCCGTTGACGGGAAATGTCAAACCCGGCTGGAGTACCGAATACGCGACGCTCAGCACCATGCTGCTCACCATGTCGGCGGATCGGGCTCGCCGGTTCTATTCCAATGATGCGACGATTGTTGAATCCGCGGATGAAGTCATTCATCGCATTCAGGGTTGGGGAAGCTATATCCAGCCGGGATCCAATGCGTTGTATCTGAGAGCGAGTGCTTCGGGTGGCCCAGACTTTGGGACCGCAGGCGGGCCGTTCTATGAGGGTGTGATCTTTGTTGAGCAGGCATCGGTGTACGGATCCAGTGATGCAGCGTATGCGTTTTGGTTGGATCGGTCGGCACTGCCGCAGTCGGAGTATGTGGTCGGTTTACCCGTCACTTCAAACTGGCCCGGCAATCACTTGCCCGCGTTTGTGTCGTTGTATCCCTGGATCGCGCAATCCGCGTTTCGATCTGATCCCGCGTGGGAAGCCCATATTCGCAACCAGCTTGCATCCTTCGGCGCTTGGACCGATGACAACGCGCCGAGTTTCATGACGGTCTTCAGTGCAGGAACCACACGATCAGACTGGGGCGGATACCACGCTGATTCATTGTCCGATCATCCCGGCGATGTCACAACCTTCCCATCGCTTATGGCGTTCTCTTCGCTCGGGGATACCGCTCCCAGTGTGGGCGCGTATCACGCGTATCGGCATGGGGCTCGTCAGGAATTTGCGACGGGTGCTTCGATTCTGTTCCGGAAATCGAATATTGATCCCTCGTATGTCACGCCGGATGCCGGTCTCCCCGATGTGGTCATTGGCGCGTTGGGGCTCGCTGAGTTGATTCAGCCGGGGACAGCGAATGCGGTTCTGGCGACCGCGTACCAGCCACCATGTCCAGCGGATTTCGCGGCTCCGGCAGGCGCCCTTAACTTTCTTGATATCTCAGCGTTTTTGGGTGCATTCAACGCTCGAGATTCCGCCGCGGATATTGCTTCGCCGTTCGGACAGTTCAACTTTTTGGATATCTCTGCATTCTTGCAGGTGTACTCATTGGGTTGCCCTTGATTCATTGATGCAATGGAGTGTTCTTGATGATGACAGCTTTCGCCGTGTTTTGTTGTTCAGCATTCCGGGTTTCACTTCTGTATTGTTCGATTGCCTGCTGTGCTTGCATGAGTATGGCTCAATCTGAGATCATCGATGCGTTCGACACCACCTCCGCTTGGTCGTTGATTCTTGCCGATGGGGTGCAAGGCGAGATTGTGGAAGTGGATGGTGCGCTGCGTCTGGATTATGACTTTACCGCAGGTTCGGGATATTGCGTTGTTCGGAGAGCGGTGCATCTCCCGCTCGATCCCAACCATCGCTTTGGCTTGAAGTATCGCGGGACGGGGCCTCCAAATACGCTTGAATTCAAACTGATTGACGAATCTGGGGAGAATGTTTGGTGGACAGTCCAGCGGGATATTCAGTTCCCAGTTGTGTGGACGGAACTTGCGATGCGCCGTCGGCATTTTTCATACGCCTGGGGCCCCAGTGATGGCGAGCCGCTGACGCGTGTGGGGAGCATTGAGATCGCGGTGACCGCGAGCCGTGGCGGCAAGGGCAGCCTCTGGCTTGACGACCTGACCTATGAACCACTGCCAACCGATGAAGCACAACCGGTAGAACCCAAAGTGATTCTGTCGGATGGAAGCGAAGGTGGCCGAGTTGATTCTGACGGTTCGGTGAACTGGTCGGGCACGCAAGGGGATAGTTTCGAACTGGAGTTTGATGATCTGGTCGAGTTCAGCGCAATCGAGTTGGTGTGGGTAGATGGGATGGTCCCCGAGTCATATCAAGTCGGATCGTCTGTTGATGGGGAAGCATTCTCACAGCTTACGCGTGTGTCGGATTCGGATGGCGGGAGCGATTTGATCTTCACACCAGAAACGGAGGCTCGCGTCGTTCGGATTCAGATCGACGAGGGTGATTCACGGCTGGAATCGGTTCGATTTTCTCCGGTTGAGCGATTCCCGAATGCGAACACATATTTCGAAGCGTTGGCTTCAGATGCTCGTCGTGGTTCGTATCCGTTGTATTACGCGGAGTTGACGCCATGGACGGTCATCGGGCTTCCATGGCATGATAACGAGGCGTTGGTCTCCGCGACCGGCGCCATCGAACCGGTCAAGAGTGGGTATTCTCTTGAACCTTTCATCGTTCGTGATGGAGTGGTGTATTCATGGGCGGACGCGGAACTCGACCAATCGCTTGCTGATCGGTCATTGCCGATCCCGTCGGTGCAATGGCAGCTTGATGGAATCAACCTTCACATCACCGCGTTGGCAACGGAATACCTTGGCAGCGACCGGGTTCTTGCTCAATATCAAGTGCGGAACACAAGCACCCAGCCGCAGAGTCTGTCTCTTGCACTCGCGGCTCGCCCGTTTCAAGTCCTCCCGGCGGCGCAGTTCCTCAACACCATCGGCGGTGTTTCGACGGCTGGCTCGGTGGAGATCGAACCGGGCCGGATTCTGGTCGATGACCATCTCTTTGCAACACCCCACTCGAACGCCAATGCGGTGGTGGTCGCGGATGCGAACAGCGGATCGCTTGTTCATCGTTTGGTAGATGACTCACGAAGATCCGAATCCGAACTGAGTTCCGCAGGAGCGTATCCATCGGGTGCGTTGCTGTACGATCTTTTACTCAAACCGGGCGAACTCTATACGGCCGTGGTATCGCTTCCGATGGATTCGGAAGTGAAGGAGACTCAACAACAGGAGCATTTACCCGACTTTGATGTCGCGTATGAATCGGAACGATCCCGTTGGTTGGGTTTGCTGAATCGGACTGACTTTATGCTCCCGGAAAAAGCACAGGTGCTGGAAGACACCATCCGTGCGAACCTTGCGTACATCCTGATCAATGCGGATGGAGAGGGCATCCGGCCGGGGTCGCGGTCGTACGAGCGATCGTGGATCCGCGACGGCGCAATGACTTCCGCGGCACTCATCGCGCTCGGTCACCATCACGAGGCACGTGCGTTCATCGATTGGTACAGCACATTCCAATACGCTGATGGCAAGATTCCATGCGTGGTGGACTTCCGTGGTCCCGATCCGGTTGATGAGAACGATGCGCCTGGGGAGTTCTTGTTTGCGATCCGCAACAGTGCTCAAGCCGAGGGTGGGTTTGACGAATCGTTTGCGCGCCGGATGTACCCGAAGGTGAGGGCGACGGTCAACTACATACAGACCATGCGAGATACTCGCCTTACGGGAAAATATATCGATGCCGAGGATCCGATTCTTCGTGCAAGCGCCGGATTAATGCCTGAATCCATCAGCCATGAGGGGTACTCCGCGAAACCGATGCATTCGTATTGGGATGACTTTTGGATCTATCGGGGACTCTGGGATGCGGTATCGATCGCTGATCAACTGGGTGAAACAACGGATCGGAATCGATTCAAAAACCTGGCGGAGTCCTTTGGTGAGTCGCTGAGCAACTCTGTTCGGCTCGCGGCTGAAACTCATGACATCGAGTATGTGCCGGGATGCGTCGAGCTTGGGGACTTTGACGCGACTTCAACATCCATCGCGTTCTATCCAACGCGGGCTGCAGCCGTGCTTGATTCGAAGCTTCTTGAATCAACCTTTGAGCGGGCGTGGGAATCAACAAAGCAACGCATCGATGGCGGTCCCTGGGATGGGATGACGCCCTACGAGGTTCGAACCGTTGGTACCTTTATTCGTTTGGGTTGGGTTGATCGTGCTCATCAATATATGGACTGGCTGCTGAGCCTGCGTGATCCTGCTGGATGGTGTCAATGGGGGGAGATCGCGTACCGTGAACGGGCCCCCGCTCGATTTGTGGGCGATATGCCGCACACTTGGGTGGGGTCTGGTGCGATTCTTTCGATCGTGTCCATGTTTGCGTACGAAGAAAGCGACACACTCATGCTCGCTGCAGGAGTCTCCACTGACTGGCTAGAAAGTCCCGATCCAATCGGAGTACAAGGATTGGTGACGAAGTTTGGCACGCTGAACTACACACTCCAGCGGTTTACCTCTACTGATGAGTTGTTGATACTCAACATCCATAACAGCCCCATGCCACCCAATGGGTACCGAGTTGATGTCGCTCGGTTAATGGGGCACGATCGGTTTACGATTGAAATCGATGGGCAATCGATACAAGCAAACAAAGACGGCGTAGTCGTTTTGCCACCCTCGACTACTCAGATGATCGTCCACGGCCGATCGTCATGAACTGAAGACTCTCGGAGTGTTCAAGCTTTTTCGTGGACTTCCCATGACTCATTTCCTGTGATCAGTGCTTGGAGATCAATGTTGGTACTCTGCGATTTAGCATCGGCGATCTGTTGATGGAGCAGGTCGTTGTAGGTGGGCTTGCTTGGATCCGCATGCAGCACGCCCATCGGCTCCGGGAAGTCTGGGTACGCCATCTGGGAATAGATGTTGGCGAGGAACATGTTGGTCTCGTCGTGGATGATGAGGTCGGCTTCGGTGATTCCGTTCTCTCCCAAGACGACAACCTCGGGTTGCCCGTTGTTGAAGCGGATGCCCTTGTCTCGCTCAGCACCGAAAATCAATGGTTTCCCATGCTCGACCTGGATGGTGTTCTCGGGCATCGTGTCTTTTTGGGAGGCGTAGAACCACGCTTTGTGGTTGAAGATGTTGCAGTCTTGGTAGACCTCAATAAATGCAGTCCCTTTGTGCGCGATTCCGCGTTTGTAGATCGCATCCATGCCCTTCATATCGACATCGATGCTGCGTGCGATGAATGTGCACCCCGTTGCGACCGCGATGGCGATCGGATTGAGCGGGTAGTCGATCGATCCCGCGGGTGAAGTTGGTGAGACCTTGCCTTGTTCGCTGGTCGGTGAGTATTGGCCTTTGGTCAAACCGTAGATTTTGTTGTTGAGGAGCATGATGGTGATGTCGACATTGCGGCGCATCGTGTGGATGGTGTGGTTGCCACCGATGGAGAGCAGGTCACCGTCGCCGGAGACTACACAGACTTCGAGGTCTGGGTTGGCGCACTTGACTCCGGTCGCAATCGCGAGGGCACGCCCGTGGATGGAGTGCATGCCGTAGGTGTCGACATAGTACGGGAAGCGTGCGGCGCACCCGATTCCGGAGACGAACACGAAGTTCTCTTTGCGTGTATTCACTCCGGGGAGCGCTTTGCGGACCGCGGCGAGCGCGGCGTAGTCCCCGCAGCCGGGACACCAGCGGACATCCTGATCGGTTGTGAAATCTTTGGCGGTGTAGATCGGGAGATTGGTGTCTTTGGATTCGATGGTGCTCATGATTCGATCACCTCCGTGATGCGTTCGACCAGTGTTTGGACTTTGAAGGGTTGGCCTTTGACGATGTTGATTCCGGTGGTTTCGATCAGGAACTTGGCTCGGATCAGCAAGCTGAGTTGTCCGAGGTTGATTTCAGGGACGATGATCTTCTTGAAGGATCGGAGGACTTCTTCCGTGTTCGAAGGGAACGGGTTGAGGTATTGGAGGTGTGCGGAACTGACCGTGTACCCCTTGGCGCGGAGTTGATGGACGGCGGTGGTGATTGAGCCGTAGGTTCCGCCCCATCCGAGGACGAGGACATCACCGGAGGGGTCGCCGTCGACTTCGAGGAGCGGGATGGAATCGGCTACGCGCGCGACTTTCTCAGCACGCATGCGGACCATCTTGTCGTGGTTGTCTGGGTCGTAGGAGACATTGCCGGTTTTGTCTTCTTTTTCCAAGCTCCCAACGCGGTGTTCGAGTCCGGGTGTGCCTGGGATTGCCCATCGTCTTGCGAGTGTTTCCGGGTCGCGGTCGTATGGACGGAAGCCTTCTTCACCAATGTCGTCAAGCGTCGGGTGGACGATCTTGATCTCAGGGATGTCATTGACATCTGGGACCTTCCAAGGCTCAGCTCCATTGGCAATGTAGCCATCGGACAAGTAGATCACTGGGCACATGTATTCAACGGACAATCGCACCGCTTCAATGGCCATATTGAAACAATCCGATGGGCTTCGTGGGGCAACGATGATGAGCGGGCTTTCGCAGTGTCGGCCGTACATTGCTTGGAGGAGGTCGGCTTGCTCGGTCTTGGTTGGGAGTCCGGTTGCAGGACCGGCACGCTGGACATCGACGATCACAAGCGGGAGTTCGAGCATCAGTGCGAGGCCCATCGCTTCGCCCTTGAGCGCAAGACCGGGTCCAGAGGTCCCGGTCACCCCGATGTCTCCGGCAAAGCTCGCGCCGATCGCGGTGCAGATCGCGGCGATCTCGTCTTCGGACTGGATGGTCTTGATGCCGAACCGTTTGAGATTCGACAAGCCATGGATCACACCCGATGCGGGGGTGATCGGGTAGCTTGCGTAGACGATGGACTTGCCGGCTTTTTGGGATGCGGTCACGAGTCCGAGGACGGTTGCTTCGTTGCCGCTGATCTGACGGTAGACACCGGGCTGTTGTTTGGCGGGAGGAACCCGATAGCGGGAAGGGAAGACTTCCGCGGTTTCACCAAAGTAGTACCCCGCTTTGAGGGCTTGGATATTGATCTCAGCGACCTGTGGGAGCTTCTTCTTGACCGCGAACTTGTTGTTGAGGTAGCGGACTGTTTGGTCGATCGGGCGCTCGTAGAGCCAGTAGACGATGCCGAGGGCGAACATGTTTCGGCAGCGGTTGATGTCCTTGGCCCCCATGCCCGACTCGGCGAGGGACTCCTTGGTCAGGCGCGACATCGGGACTTTGACGAGGTTGTACTTCGCGTTGATCACTTCGTCTTCGAGCGGGTTGTATCCCGCTGGGTAGCCGCACTTGGAGAGGTTGCCTTTGGTGAACTCGTCCTCGTTGACGATGATGATGCCCCCCGGTTCGACATCGTCAATATTGACCTTGAGTCCGGCTGGGTTCATCGCGACCATCGCGTTGACGCGGTCTCCCGGCGTGAAAATATCCTCGCTTGAGAACTGGAGCTGGAATCCTGAGACTCCGAAGGTGGTGCCTTTGGGGGCGCGGATCTCAGCGGGGAAGTCTGGGAAGGTGGCAAAGTCGTTGCCGAAGATCGCGGAGGTATCGGTGAACTGGCCCCCGGTGAGCTGCATTCCGTCACCGGAGTCGCCGCAGAATCGGATGACGACGGAGTCGAGCGTTGCGGTGGGTGTTTCGATGGGTTGTTGGGTTGTCATATCTGCCTTACCCGGTTGGGGATTGAGCGTTGAAAGATCAGTTTCGGCGGAGCCGAGCGATTGTGCATTTTAGGCGATACAACTGATCCCCACCGCGTGCGGTCGTTGATTGCTGGTGTATTCATGCGCGAAACAGCCACCACTTGTCTGGCATTTTGGTATAGTGAAACCAGCACCCAACCCCAACAGCGAGAATGGCTCATGCGGATCGGCATACCCAAAGAAATTCACCCCGGCGAGCGGCGAGTCGCGGGCACCCCCAGGACCGTTAAAGACTTGATCCAAATGGGATTTACAGTCATCGTCGAGGAGGGAGCCGGGAATGCCGCCGAGCATTACGACGAGATGTACGCCGAAGCTGGTGCGACGATCACCAAGGATGTGAAATCGCTTTGGGCGGAGTCTGACATCATCCTCAAGGTCCATTCGCCTCAGTTTAACAAGGCGGTTGACGCTCACGAGGCGGATTTGATCAAGCAGGGTGGGTGCTTGATCGGATTTATTTGGCCGGCCCAGAACCAAGAGATTCTGGACAAACTCAATGCTCGCGGCGCGTCGGTGCTTGCGATGGATTGCGTGCCTCGGATTACAAGAGCGCAGAAAGTCGATGCACTGAGCGCGATGGCCAACGCTGCGGGGTATCGGGCGGTGATTGAAGCAGTGAATGTCTATCCACGATTCCTGACCGGGCAGAGCACCGCCGCTGGCGCGATCAAGCCTGCGAAGGTGCTGGTCATTGGCGCTGGGGTCGCTGGTCTTGCAGCGATCGGCACCGCCAAATCACTGGGCGCGATTGTCCGAGCCTTTGACACCCGGCTTGAAGCCGGTGATCAGGTGCGTTCGATGGGTGCTGAGTTCTTGGAGTTGGACTTTGCTGAAGAGGGGGCCGGAGCGGGCGGGTACGCCAAGGTGATGTCCAAAGAGTTCCTTGATGCTGAGATGAAGCTCTTCGCTCAGCAAGCGATGGATGTGGACATCATCATCACCACGGCCCTCATCCCCGGCAAACCCGCCCCACTGCTCATCACGGCTGGGATGGTCGAATCCATGCGTGAGGGCGGGGTCATTGTTGATATGGCGGCACAGCAAGGCGGGAACTGTGCGTTGACCAAGCCCGGGCATCTGGTTACGCACAAGGGCGTGCGGATTGTTGGGTACACCGACCTCCCGAGCCGCATGGCGATCCAGACGAGTTGGCTCTACGCATCGACACTCGTCAACATGGTTGACGAGATGGGTGGTGCAAAGAACTTTGCCATTGACATGGACAACGAGATCGTGCGTGGGTCGCTGGTGTGCCATCAGGGCAAGACGACATGGCCCCCGCCACAGGTAACGCACCCGGTGGTGGCGACATCTCCAGATCAACCGAGGACCGACGCTCCAAAGGCGGTCGTTGCGGAAGTGGCCAAGCCCTCCAATACACTCCGATATGTCATGCTGCTCATCGCGGCTCTCGCGCTGTTCGGGCTTGGTGTCTCGGCTCCCGAATCATTCCTCAGCCACTTTACCGTGTTTGTCCTTGCGTGCTTTGTTGGGTGGCAGGTGGTGTGGAATGTCGCTCCCGCGCTGCACACGCCTTTGATGAGTGTCACCAACGCGATCAGCGGGATTATTCTGATCGGTGGGATGATGCACTTGTCCGGCGCACCAAGCCACACGATTACGATTCTGAGTGCGATTGCGGTCTTTATTGCCGCGATCAATATCTCAGGCGGGTTCCTTGTGACCCGGCGCATGCTTTCGATGTTCCATCGGTAACTCGTTTCGTTGATTCCCTTTGCTCCTATCCCCATACACAGGTTCATGATGCCCAATACCCTTGCCACTGTCGCTTACACCGTTGCCGCGGCGTTGTTCATTCTCAGTCTTGCGGGACTGGGAAATCCTGAAACCGCACGCCGGGGAAACTTCTATGGCATCGCGGGGATGCTGATCGCACTGATCGCAACCGCTGCGGCCAAGGGGTTTACTGGATACGGAATGCTCGCGCTCGCGTTGATCCCGGCTGCGTTGATCGGCTGGGTGCTTGCGAGCCGGGTCAAAATGACAGAGATGCCCCAATTGGTCGCATTGCTTCACAGCTTTGTGGGAGCGGCGGCGGTGCTTGTCGGATTCGCAACGCTGCTCGATCCAGAGAATCACCTCGTCGGAACCGAAGCGGTGATCCACACCATCGAAATCTACATTGGTGTGTGCATCGGATCGATTACCTTCACCGGCTCGGTCATCGCGTTTGCCAAACTTCATGGTCTTATCGGAGGTAAGCCACTGATACTGCCCGCTCGTCATCTTGCCAATGTTGTGGTGCTTGTGGTGACGGTATGGATTGCGATTGAGTTTGTTGGTGCTGTGGAAGCGGGCGAGGTTGCCCGGTCGATGTGGTTGCTTGGTGCCGCGACAGGGATCACCGCGCTGCTCGGGATTCATATGGTGATGGCGATCGGCGGCGCGGACATGCCCGTTGTGGTGTCGATGCTCAATAGCTATTCGGGTTGGGCCGCAGCGGCGGCTGGATTCATGCTTTCGAATGATCTCTTGATCATCACCGGCGCTCTTGTGGGTTCGAGCGGTGCGATCTTGAGCTACATCATGTGCAAAGGAATGAACCGTTCATTCATCAGCGTGATTCTGGGTGGATTTGGAGCCGCGGAGGGAACGGCTGTCGAAGTGGAAGGCGAGCATCGAGAGATCGATGTGAACCAGACCGTTTCGTTGATACGAAACGCAAAGAGTATCGTCATCGTTCCGGGATATGGGATGGCGGTGGCGCAGGCACAGCACACACTTTCTGAAATCACCAAGGATCTTGAAGCAGTTGGAACGAAGGTGCGCTTCGCGATCCATCCAATCGCGGGTCGGCTGCCTGGGCACATGAATGTGCTGCTCGCTGAGGCGAATGTTTCTTATGATATCGTCTTGGAAATGGATGAGATCAACAAGGATTTCCCGGAGACAGACCTCGTGTTGGTAATCGGGGCCAATGACATTGTGAATCCAAGCGCCATCGATGACCCAGCGAGTTCGATCGCGGGGATGCCGGTGCTTGAAGTTTGGAAAGCGAAGGATGTCATCGTCATGAAACGGAGTATGGCGAGTGGCTACGCGGGAATCGCCAATCCTTTATTCTTTAAGCCCAACACGCAGATGCTCTTTGGTGATGCGAAGAAAAATGTGGACGCCATCCTGACCGCATTCCGGAGTCAATGAACGACAAGGCGGCTTGGATCTGAGAGCGGTTTCGATGTATGCCTCGGATTCTGATAGTTCTTTTCGCGTTTTATTTCTTAACAGTTCTCGATTTCAACTTAATGACCGTATCTGACGATGACGCGGGCGTTTTATGCCTGTCATGCCGTTGAATCACAAACGAGATTCACATGATTTTGTTTCGATCTTAACAGCAACGCATCTTATTGAAAGCATGACTTTATCTGAACATAAGTTCGGGGCGAGTCCGTATATCTTTGTCTTGTTCAGTGGCATTCTCATCAAGATGGAGACTTCAGATATGAACGAGACTTCGTGGTCCGGCAACAACAGGGCGAAAGCCTTCACACTTATCGAACTTCTGGTGGTCATCGCGATCATCGCCCTGCTGATCGGGATTTTGCTCCCGTCACTCGGGTCAGCTCGACTCAGTGCGCAGTCGATCATCGCCGCATCCAATGCACGAAGCGTGTTGCAGGCGGACACGCTCTATCTTGGAGCGAACAAGGATTATCATCCGCCTTCCTATGTGTACGCCGCATCCCGTCAGGGGTATGACTGGCGTTTAGAGGATCAGGTTCAATCAGGGCATCCCAACGAGATCAATGGATACATCCACTGGTCGTATGCGTTGTTTGACAACGGCGAAGTCCCCGATGATGCATTCGAATCCCCAGCTGTGCCTTCGCGAGGTGCACCACGAACGAATCCCGGTCTCGATCCGGATGACTGGGAGTCTGAGCAAGTCAATGGGATGGGTCAGTCCGAGGGTGCCGCATGGCCTCAAGATCGACAGGTGGCACGACTCGCGTTTGCCGCGAATGCAGCGATCATGCCTAGAAATAAGTTCATTCGTGGCAGTAGTCAACGCAAAGCCCAGCTTGTGAAGGCGCACAAGATTGGCCGTCCTGCCAATACGATTCTCTTCACAGAGTTCAAAAACACATCGAACTGGCGATCTCTTGCTGACCCGGTCGGCACCGGTGGCGAGCAAGGCAATGAGAATATTATCAAAAGCCACCGTCCGATTACTCCGTTCAAAGGTCGATCCTCCGGAAGCAATGTCTTCAATGAACCATCTGCGTATGACATTGCTCGATACGAATACCCTGATCTTGAAGAACTCTCCGAAGTCCTCAAGACACTCTCGAGTGACCAGATTGGGCTGATCATCGGCAATGGCGGATCCCAATCGTCCCTCGAAGCAGTAAACGATGTATTCAAGGGCAAGGCAAACTTCGCGTTTCTTGACGGGCATGTTGCACTCGACGAGATGCTGAACACCGTCGAGAAACGACAATGGGGAGAGCGTTTCTACTCGATGTCCGGGAATAACGAGATCATTCGCGAAGAAGACAATCCATAAATCGATCGAACTCGTCATCTAGGAAACTGGATGACAAGTATTTTCTATCGCAGGTATGCGGATCATCAATCAAGGATGAAAGTTTAGTCTGGACCGACTGTGGAACGCGTTGTTTCATGGCTCATGATGTCGTTATGTACTTACTTGGAGAGAGTTCAAATGAATAACATGTACAAGCTCGGATTACTGGCCGCTGCAAGCGGTTGTGCTGCGGGGATCGCTTCGGCGGCTCCTTTCGGTGTGAATGGATCAGGTGCGACGCTCCTCGAAGCGTTGTTTAAATCACCCGCAAACACGCTCGACTTCATCGATGCGGATGGCGATGGGAATACACAAGAGCAGCTCGCTCCGTTTGATTCCACCGCACCATTCATTTCATCACAGCACTGGCAGTTCACCTACCGCGTCACCGGCTCTGGGAATGGCTTTGCTGAAATGCGTGACTGGGGGACATTGTTTGCGGTCGATATGGACAACAACGCAAACAACCTCACGCTCAACTCCAATCAAGCGGATGCCGCCTACTTCAACGGCCAGGTCTTCATCACTGCTGCCACGACTCAAGGCGCTGCGGATTCCGGAAACCCCGGTGCAACACCATATCGTACCCTCGATGACGGATCATTCCAGATTACCACCGGAGATGGCACTGGCACCGGGGTACAGATTGACTTTTCGGCTCTCGATGTCCCGGTCAGTTGGTTCGTGATCAACGATGCGGGTGCCCCGCTCTTCAATAAAGTTCCGGGTGCTCCGGGTTACGGCGATAACCCTCGGAAGGCAACCGGCTTTGATGGTGCTGAGCTCTCACAGGGAAACAAGTTGAAAACACTTGTATCGCCAAACGGCGTGACTTTCAATACCAATGTGAGCTCGCCTGATGCGTTCACTATTTTCGACACTCCAGTTACTATGACTCCAGTAGCTGCCCCAATCAACCACGGCGTAGGTCTCCAGCAGATCGAAATGTCTGATCTGCGTCACCTCAACGCAACAGGCCGTCGTCTCTCAGGTGAAAACCTGACCGTGATTACCAGAGACTCCGGTTCGGGTACTCGCAACGCATTCATGAATGGCATCTGCCTCGACCCATCATGGGGTGTTGGTGAGAACATCGGTCCCAAGACCTCATCAGCAGCAAACGATAAGCTCGGCGCTGATTTTCAACCATCGAACAAGGGTGGCTCGTCCCGTATGGAAGCGACCATCAAAAACTCTCGTCTCGGCGTTGGTCACACCGGTGCAGAGCGTGGTGAATCCGCTGGCTGGTTGGTAGATGGCGAGCTCGAGTTACTTGCCGTCCGCGCAGACCTCAAAGGCGGCACCGTGTTCGCTCGTCCAACCATCGAGAATGTTGTCGATGGCAGCGCTGATGCGTACAACATCCAAGGCCTCGGTGGCATCGCAACCATTGGTGATCCACGCTCGGCAGCTCCTGCTCAGGGCGGCTGGGGTTGGAAGGCATCGGAAATCGGTGCAAACCCGAACCCAGTTCAACCAATGCGGAACCCACAAGCAGCCGCATATGTAAACAACATCACCCGCTCGGTTGCTGCGGTCACCGCTGTCCCAAGCGACCCCGCCAACGCGTTCTCACCAGGTGAGTTCCTCGGCATCCAGTTTGTGCTCCCAGCAACCTCCTACAACATTCCACAAACGAACCCAGATGCGAGCGAGCCTTGCATCCCCATCATTACCAACTCAGAACGCAACGATGTTCTGACCCAGTTCGTATTGAATGACCCAAGCAATGTCTTGGCACTCCCAGATTACGCTTCATACAACACCGAATCGGGTGGGCTGGTTCCTACACGATCAACCGGAGTGGTCTACTCCGATGGCGTTGCTGGCGGTGCACACTATGAATCCGTCGATGGCACCACCATCGACTACGGGGCATTCCTCGGCGATGTTGACTTCAACACCACCATGGACAACGACCGCAACAAGATCGCAGGCGACTTTGATGGCGACGGCGCTCGTACCCCAGCCGATGTCGCTGACATGGTTGATGCGTACAACTTCCGTTTCAATGGCGGTTCATGGGCTGGCGGCACCGTCAACCCTGACGGCCGAGCATGTCCTGAAATTCTCGGCGACTTCGATGGCGATGGTAACTTCAATGCAATCGATGTTCGCTACTGGGCAGACGGCTTGCACATGGTTGGTGGCCAGCTCAATCGCTCGGCTGGCTTCATCGCCGTTGATGACGCCGCAGGAATTAACTTCTTCGGCACCGCACTCGTCACCGGGTCATACGACAACGGTGATTCCCGTGGCGATGTCGCTTCCCCAGCGGTCCTGGGACTCGGCGCAGCCGCCAACCTGCCTACTCGTGGTTTCCGTCCAAACGGATTCGACGGCGTGGTGGACGCAGCAGACATTGATTATGTATGCCTGAACTTCGGCGACTGGTCACAGATCGAAGAAGCGGTCAACATCGACCTCTCATGCGACATGAACGGCGACCTCGTTGTTGACCAACTCGATGTCGTTGAGATCATCGAAGGAATCCTCGATTCCTCGATGGGTGACATTGACCTTGATGGTGATGTTGACGCCGACGACCGCGACATCATCGTGTCGTTCCAAGGCGAAGGAGCGTTCTACAGCGAAGGCGACATGGACTGTGACGGCGATGTTGATGCCGATGACCTTGCCGCATGGGATGCTCTCCAGAGCAACCCATGCCCTGCTGACCTGACCGGCGAAGGCAGCCTGAACTTCCTCGATGTGTCCGCATTCCTCTCGGCATTCGGAAACCAGGATCCGATCGCGGACTTCGAGCAAGACGGAAGCTACAACTTCCTCGATGTGAGTGCATTCCTCAACGCCTTCGGCGAAGGTTGCCCGTAATCGAACTCTGATCCTGACATCTAGATCATTTCCACGGGGGCCAGCATGCTGGCCCCCGTTTTTGTATGCATTGTGACTTCTCGTTCATGGAGACCCAGTGCTATCCTCCATATCCCGTGTGAGTCTGGGAATCTGTATTGACTGGTTCCGCTCACGCTTTAGCCATCACCAACGCAATCCACTACTATGTCGAACCTGCTTACCGCCCGCAACTTGATGAAAGCCTACCCGGCGAACACCCTCTTTGAGGGTGTCTCAATCAATGTCGAGGAAGGCGAACGCATCGGGCTCATCGGTCCCAACGGGAGCGGGAAGACCACGCTATTGAAGGTTCTTGCAGGCTTGGAGCCAGCGGATGATGGAGAGGTCATCCGGAAGCGTGCCCTTCGCGCGGTGTATGTCGAGCAGGACGATCGCTTTTCGGGTGACGCCACCCCACTGTCGGTGGTTGTTGACGGCCTGGATGACCATGACGATTCAGGAATGGATCCCACAACGCGAGCCGAGATCACGCTCTCAAAACTCGGATTTTCGAATATAGACCAACCCGTCGCATCGCTTTCAGGCGGGTGGCGAAAGCGCCTCTCTCTCGCGCGGGCATTGGCCCAAGAACCAGAACTGTTGATGCTCGATGAGCCGACGAACCATTTGGATCTTGAGGGGGTCGTGTGGCTTGAACGATTCGTCAAGCAGGTGTCCATCGCGATCATCTTCGTCACCCACGATCGACGCTTCCTTGAAAACACCGCAACACGCATCGTCGAACTCTCAAAGGCGTACCCCGGCGGTGCCTTCGAAGCGATCGGGAACTATACGGAGTTCGTCAAACGCAAGGAAGCGTTCCTCGACGCTCAGCGAGCTGCACAGACCAGCATCGCAACGCGAGTTCGGCAGGACACCGCATGGCTCAACCAGGGAATTCAGGGACGACAAACCCGGAACAAGACCCAGGTCGGTGCAGCGGCCAGTCGCCGAGAGGAACTCAAAGACACTATTGATCGGAATCAAGCCACCTCAAAAACCGCAGCGTTCGCTTTCCAGTCAACTGATCGTAAAACTACGAAACTCCTGACCCTCAACAGTGTCTCCAAATCGATGGGCGAGAAGAGACTCTTCGAGTCGCTGAGCCTCACACTGACCCCGGGCCAACGAATCGGACTCCTCGGAGTCAACGGTTCGGGCAAAACGACACTCATGCGATTGATGTCGGGTGATCTGTTGCCAGACTCTGGGTCCGTCAAGCGTGCGGACAATCTGCAAGTTGTGACCTTCAGCCAGCACCGTGAAGCACTGGACCAAAGCCAAACCCTGCAAGAAGCACTGTGCCCCTACGGCGAGACCGTTCAATACAAAGGCCAGTCGGTTCATGTGTCCGGATGGGCAAGACGGTTCTTGTTTGACCCAGATCAACTTTCGACGCGAATCAGTAATCTATCTGGAGGCGAGCAGGCGCGAGTGTTGATCGCCAACCTGACCCTCTTGAAGGCTGATGTGTTGCTCCTCGATGAGCCGACGAATGACCTCGATATTCCATCGCTGGAGGTGCTCGAGCAGTCATTGATGTCGTTCTCTGGAGCCATCGTTCTGGTCACCCACGACCGGTTCCTCCTCGAACGCATCTCGACGGAATATCTCGCACTCAATGATCGAGGCGATGCCAAATGGTTCGCTTCAATCGAACAGTGGAACGCCGCGACGATGAAGGAAAAACCGTCGCCTGTCGAGACTACGAAACCCAGCCCATCGACCACCAAGACACCGTCACAACCCAAGCCCGGCAAGCTTTCGTACAAGTTCCAACTGGAATACGAGGGCATGGAAGAAGCCATCCTCGATGCCGAAGCCAGTTTGGAACGCTTAGAAGCGGAGGCGGCTGATCCCACGCTTACAACTGATCACAAGAGGGCCGCGACCGTGTATTCCAAGCTCAAAGACGGGCAAGCACGCGTGGCCGAACTCTACGCCCGGTGGTCTGAGCTGGAAGCGATGCGGGGTGGTTGAGCCGATCTGCCGTGCTCACTTGACACACAGCCCGGAGTATCATTCATGGGCATCCTGCACTGAAGGATGATAGGAATGCGGATACATCAAGAAAGTTGAAGTTGCCATCGGCATTGAAATCCGCAAGTGGTTCATGGTCGCCGAACGCTCCTAAGAAGACAGAAATATCAAGAAAGTTCAGGGAAAAATCGTTGTTCATATCCGCAGGGCAAGCTGGGGATATCCGGAATCCGATGGGCGAGAACCCGTCAAGAGCACTGACTCCGATGCCAGCCATAATGGTGCCGTCGTCTGAAACCGCGGTCAGGTCGAGGACAATCATTTCAGTAGGCACAGTGATGCCATGGTCACTGAGGTAGTCCTTGACATCGATCATGCCATCTTCAGCGGTCCAGATAAACCCGGTGCTTGGTGATGTGGGTGTGAAGCTGTTGTATCCAACAAGAATGCTGTCGTCCTCGTTTGAGTCATGGACAGTCGCAAAGCCGAACGGCCCAACTGTGCCTGGCAATACTCCGAGCACCTGCTCATCCCATTGTGAACCGTTCTTGTGCCAGACGGTCGCTTGTTGGTAGTTGAAGATCAGGCGGTATGTGTTTCCGCCGACCATTGTTCCCGATGGATTGACATAATCAGCCGATGAGAAGGCATCGGATGGAGAGAGGATGTTGAGCAGACCATTCTCCCACACCGCTGGTTGCCACACGCCATCAGGACGCTCGTCCCAGCCCACAACGACTGAGCCATCGAAGTTCGCATGGTTCGCTCGGCTGTTGCCACCGCTGGATCCGAGGTCGGTCAACGCGCCAGGCATGCTCGCGATCGACGCATGGGCGCCGCCGGTATCGAAGTGGCCGGGACGCCAGTAGAGACCGACGACATGCTGTCCATCGCCGGATAATCCCCACGCAGAACCCAAAGCGAAGTCGATGACGCCGCCATCTGGAGGAGTTGGGGGCATCATTTCAGTCCACCCAACACCTTCTGTCCAGATCCCTTGAGTGATGAGTGTGCCATCACTGGTGAGGATGCTGGCGCTGACGCTGGAGCCATCGTCAGAACAGTCTGGTGTGCCAGCACCGACACCAAGCGACTGGGTGCCACGCCCAAGATTGACAACCCCTGACTGGCGTGTCCACCGGACGGTTTCAAAGTTGATGTCATTTCCAACGAGGACGGAACCATCGGTTGACATGTCTGAAGGGTAAATACCGGGAAGTATTTCGAACCGGATATCTTGCGCCATCGCGGCGGAGCAACATGCAATCAGGATTGCACATGAGAAGCGAATACACATGGTGTGCCTTTCAGAATGTACAGATAGTTGGCAAGAGTCGTAAACACACTACTCGAAGTGTTATGGACACCCAGCGCCGAATGCGGCAAGGAATGCAGAGACATCAAGAAAGTTGAAGCTGCCATCCGCTTCAAAGTCCGCGATGGGGTCCTGATTCCCAAATGCTGCGAGGAATGCGGATACATCAAGGAAGTTCAGTGCGCCGTCACCGGTGAGATCAGCTTGGCAAGGGTATTCGAGTGTGATCAAGTACGCAGCTGATGTGCCGCCGTGACCAATTATTGTTTTGCCGTCCGCTGAGATGGCCTGGAGGACTTCGAGTCGAGTGCCCGCTTGAACATTCGCGCCGAGCCCGTTGATGAATTCAAGAGCCACTTGCAGGTCACCTGTACCGAACGGCTGAATCCAAGATCGACGATTCCCGAGGAGGAAGTCGAAACCCACGATTGTCCCGTTGTCCGCGATATCCATCCCAATCCCTCCCCAGCCGGGCAGGAGAGAGCCAGCACCGATCCTCGATGGGACGCCGTCCATAATTTTCCCGGCTTCATAGGCAGTTCCGCCCATGCTCCATGAGCCAAGTATAACGGAACCATCATCATTGATTCCAGTGAACTCCCCACCGACCGCATATGTTGGATCGAGAAGTTCACCCTCAAGATTGATACCATTCCACATCGCGGGGGTTCGTGTGAATCCTTGCGCGAAGCCCGCGATGACCGAGCCGTCCCCTGACATCACCGATGCACGGTTGCCCCCGTTTGCCATTGCTTCGAGCTCGAGCATGCCTGTTTCTTGCGTCCAAACAAACCCTCGTCCGGAGCAACCATCCCATGAGAGCCCGACGGCGGTTGTCCCGTCGCCGCTGAGCTCATATCCGTTGCTTCTGCTGGGGCAAAAACCCGCGTTGGGGAGGTAGCCCAAGCTGACCCATCCTGTGGACTCCATCCAGATACCAGCGGTGGCTTCGATGCCGTCTGGGCCTGCAGCGATGCTGCCGAGGATGACCTGCCCGTCGTCAGAAACTGCTGCAATCGGGTCGTCTCCCGTTCCAATGGTTTCGGTTGGAATCTGTAGAAACACATCATTTAATCGATCCCACCGGTATCCAGTGTCACCGACTCCATCGCCGTCTGTGTCCATGCTACCCACCACCCAGCGTCCGTCTGGGGACATGTCATTTGCGGACACGCAAGGGAACTTGGTCATCGGATCAATAATGAGTTGGAATGTAGCGGAATCCTGTGCGGTTGCTGCGGCACCCGCGACGCACATCAGTACGCAAGCTGCTTTGTTTTGGATGTAAGACATAGAGGATCTCCTTGAAAGGTCGGTGTGGTGTCTGTCGTGGTTTGAAAGGGGCTGCGGAACCTTTCAGCAACGCAACCCCATGTTGTAGAACATGGAAAGAGAGTTCGTTACCGACGACGGCGCGAGGTTGCGACGCCTGCAAATCCGAGAATCGCAATGCTGCTTGGTGTGGGTACAGCGTTCCACGACATATTGTCGCCGTAGGTGGTTGGGGAGAACCCGAAACCAAGAATGCGGATTTCATCGAAGACATCTCCATCGGTTGCTGTGAAGTCCCACCACTCGTCGCCGAGCCCGCCCCATGCAGGACCGGCATCCGAGAAGAAGCTTCCAACCTCAACGCCATCGTTGAACGCAACGCCAATCATGCCGCCACCGAAGAACGAGCCGGGTCCTGATGGATCCCAGATCTGAGCACTGAAGTTGGTCAGGTCAGAATCGAAGGTCATGAAGATTCCGAAGTTACCGAAAAAGGAGTTGCTGGTGCCAATCCAAGGACCCGCGCCAGAGTTGTCGCCGACCGATGGTGCTCCGTCGCCAGATTGCAACTCGGTGACACCGAGTGCGGCCCAAGCGTCTGTGCTGACAGCGCCGGTCGGACCGCCCAGTTCGTCAAAGTTGAGTGTTGTGCTGTAGGTAATCGCCGATGAGCCCTGACTTACGGTGATCGCGCCCAATGACGATCCTGCCGCCAAAGCGATGATTCCAATAGCTGAAGTTGTTGCGATGTTCATGTGATTTCCTCTCCAAGAGTTGCGTGTCATAGTGCCCGGAGTTGGGCGATTTCATACAACTTAGCAGTATCCGGACTCTGTGTCAATGTCATTATTGACATTTTTCGTGCCGATTTCTCTTGTGTCAATCAACATGATCGCCTATGCTCAATCGATATGGAAGATCCCCCAATAGTTCATGTTCCGAAGCACCGATCTACGATTCCAGTGGCAGAAACAGCTTCAATTCGGGATGTGATGGCCTCATTCCAGGTCTTGCGATCATCTGTTCTGGAACTATTCGGTGCTACAGGGGTTGACCCCACCAAAACAAGAGAACTCGCGCGAGATCTGGGTCTCAATCGCGGACTCGCATGGAAACTTTCCCGCGTTGCCCGCTCGATCGATGGCACCGATGTCGCCCACGATGTTCCAGGCAAGCAAAGTATGGAACGCTTCATCACGATCTGTGAAGAGCGTGGTGTCCAACCCTCATTGATCGCAAAGGCGCACGCCGCGACCGACACCTTCGAGGAAAGCGTCGCGTCATGCTCGGGTGGGAGGAAGACGCTCGGCATGCTCCTTGCCAACACCGGGAACAATGTTGCTTCACAAGATCGGGAACGCGCACGACGGATGCTCTTCGATGGCGCATGCTCCGTCTGGGGTGTGCAGGCACAGACACGATTCGTCTCCGTGTTCCTCTGCCCTTCTCGAAACGAACCGGGGATGCTCGATGCAGCGCATGTCACGGGGTACCTCGGTTTCCGCCAGTTCAGTTCGCGAGCCTGGCCGATGAGCTATGAAGCGATTCATGATAAAGACGGAAAGATCCTACCTATTCAAAAAGACCCACTGGATCCAACCGGCTACGAGGAGGGTGATCTCCAACTGATGCGTGAGTTCTGCGAACCAAGCGATCCAAAGATTGAAGTCCGGATGCAGGGTGATTACAAGGTCTTCAATCTTGCAGCCGGCCCTGTTGGTAATCGTGGTCTGACCACCTGTGTCTTCGGAAGCCATCTCCGCTCAATCTATTCCCAGAGATCAAATGAAGAGCATGAATCAGCTGGATTCATGGTTCTGCTCCAGACACCTGTCGAACGCGTCGTGTTTGATTACTTTGTTCATGATTCGATCAAGCATTCCGGTCAAGTAGTGACACACATGCTCGATCGCCTGACTTATCCTCATGACAATCGCGTTGAAAACTTTGATACTCAATCCATGTCAATCGCTGAGCGGGGCTACGACCTCCCGCCGGGTGTCGATGGTGCGGCAACCGCGCACTTACCTTGGTATCCGAGACTGATGCAGTTCGTTACAAGCCGAACCGGATACGGAATTGAAGAGTTCCATGGCTCACGATTCGAGATGACTTACCCACCAATTTCTACAACACTGAGCCGAAGAATCCAACTCACTCCATAGACAACTTCTTTCAACGCGACTGATCCACGGCGCTTTGATCTCATGAGTTCGATTTGGGCTCACATCACATGCTGTACAGAGCATGAATCAATGAGCGGAACGCCAAGTTCCTTTGCGTGGGCCTGTGAACAGCTCATCGATCGCTCAAGTTTCGCGCACCCGTTCTTTGGATTCCGACTACATTGTTAGTGATGGGCCAGTGTGAAATCGACTTGATTATCACGCGCCAATAAGCGGATCGTCGTTATTCTGGTGCCGTGGATCGGTGCGTTCAATGATGTCGCTCACACCATGTTGGTTGAAGCCTTTATAGCCATCAAATCGTTCGAGATTCTCGAGATGTGATCCAATCGCGCCATTCATTTTGAAGTTGTTTGCTTGGGCTGGGGTGATGAGCTTTGCTTCAAGGAGACGATTGACACGAACAGGATCAACCTGCCATCGTTCGCCTTCAGTAAAGGCCTGTTTCAAGTATGCAAGTTGTGTAAATGGAGGCATGGATTGAATCCCAGCCGACTGCAGTTGATCGCGCAGCGCGTTGTAATCAAACTGGCACTCAAGATGATGCATACCCGCCTGAAGCATGGACTCGCCGTGGAGACCCGCCCATATCCCGATGGTCCCAAGGTAGTCGCGGGGCTGGAGACCTTCGTGTGCAAAGTCGACAACAATTTCTTCTTCGGATAAGTCAACATCAGCAAAGATGACCAATCGACACTCGGGTTGTTCAAGCACCTGGGCACCCCACCCCGCTTCTTTACCAGCATAGAAACGCTCACGGCAGACAAACCCCAACTTCTCAAGAAGGTGCACGAGGTCTTTGAATGCCTTGCGCGAGGAGCGATAGGTATGGTGATCGTGGTTTGCCCAACCGAGCCCGAGCTCATCTTGACGTGATTTTTGAATGCGTGCTGCCCGGTTTCTTCGCTGCCAATAGTCACGCTCGGCGCGAAAGAACAGCTCACAAGCCGTGTCTACCCCGAGATCGTAAATCGCGGCATCAACGAGCGCATTGACGCGTTCCCATCCCAGTGCGTCGCTTGGCCAATCTCTTCGACGACGCCTGAGTGATTCGTAATGCCTCATCGCGCTCATGCAACGCTCAGGATCGTTCTGCTCATTGCATAAGGTCCTGCATCCATGGCGTTCAACGGCCCAAAGAGTTGTCGATGTTTCACACGAAACACGAACGCGCCTCAACGAGGCGAAGGGGGCACCCTCGATCTTGTAGTCATTGGTGATCGACCATGCTGAGAGAAAATCTGAAACAGAATCGACTTTGATCCCGAGTTGAATATCTTTGGAGTTTGACAGCACAAATAACGGGAACAATCCATCGTGATGCTCGAAGACACGCGTCTCGTCGTTGTTGTCTTGATCTGGTGTTTCTACGAAGCCAACATCTATGAGCCGAGTTTCTAGATCTGAAGCGTCGGGCGCTTCGATAAAATCAACCCAATCGATGAACTTGGTGCCGCTTCGATGGGACATGTCGTGTGCGAGGTTGGTGGCAAACGGGCACGCACGCAAGAAGGAGTCGACATACTCGTTGATCACAGCTTGTGCTTCGGGTTGGGGAACCCATTGATAGCTCGGTGGGTGCTTGATTGTGCGGGTCATTCGACAGCCTCTCTGTAAAGGACAAGACAGAACAGAACTCAAGAACTCAATCATATTCAATCGAAACCACTTTGACGGACTCAACTGCTGAGCCGATTACACGGCACCCTCATACAGTCAACGCCATTAAAGTGCTGGATCTTGGAGATGGCCCTGTCCTCTACGGCTCCGTGGGCCAGAACTTCATGCAATGGGATGGTGATCGCAGCACCCTCAACCAAGCATCGAGCCAGTTCCGTAATCCCGATAGAGTCAACCCCCACCTCTTGGATAAACTTCAAGCTGTAGCGATCTGCGGAGTGTGCGCTCACCCACCGCGGGAAAAACATTCCGGAATCAGGCAGACAAAGAAAAACACCACCGAGTTCTCTCAGTGGTGTGATTCGTTTAGCGTGGAGTCTGTTGCGATTGCAACTGACCTTGGAATAAAGCGATTAAATCGCTAGACCACTACCGGTCAATCTCACGGGCACCCTTCACCAAACGCAGCAAGGAAGGCCGAAACATCAAGGAAGTTAAAGCTTCCTTCTCCAGTGAAGTCAGCAACTGGGTCCTGCATACCGAAAGCCGTGATAAATGCGGATACATCGAGGAAGTTCAGATCACCTTCACCCGTCAGATCGGCGGGGCAAGAATCCGAAGCACACGAGGCTCCGAAGATACGCACATCATCGATACCCGCCTCCACTACTGAGCCATCGCCGAGATCGCTCGCGACGAACTTGACTCGGATTGTAGTGGTTAGATCGACAAAGTCGCCGACATTGAACCCCGTCTCGATCCAGCCGCCCGATGTTCCATCGCCAGCAGGCCCGACTGTTTCAACGAGCGTGTATGATTTGCCATCATCGTCGGACACGAACACCTCAAACACATCCGCATTCGGTGCAGCGCCGGTACTGTTGGAATACCACCGTGCGTAGGAGATCGTCGCGGACTCGGTGGTGCTCAGATCGATCTGGTTACTCACCAGCGATGTCGTTCCGCCGTCGATATCGTTTTCACCAACCGAGCCTCCCGGACTTCCTTGGCCGGTGATCCAAGCGACATTACCATCGGGGGTATTGTCGTTTTCAGGCTGTGCATCGGTACCAATGGGGTTCACGCGGACCCATATCCCAGTTGTGGCGTCGTCTTCGGGTGCTCCCGCAGTGAAACCAACTGAAGATTCGAAATCATACAGGTCATCCAAGTCCACTTGGTCGGCAGCAAGCGTGCTGAACGCGCCAGATGCACCAGCTGCAGGTTCAGTCACTGTGGTCCCGGACTGAAGGTCGAACGAGATGTAGTAATCCACATTTGCTGGGCAATCGATCGGAGCTGGGAAAGTGGCTGAGAAACTCGTCGCCGAGTTGGTTACAAGCGGGAACTGCTGGAACCCCGAACCCGTGTCGACATGGAATGTACCGCTGCCTAGAACGACAGGGTCTGCAAGCGATGGGACAATCTCAATGTCCAGTGTGTCGCCGCCGGTCGAGGAAAGAAGTTCGGGCAAACCATCAGGCAACAAGATTTCAAGTCCGGTGACGAACTCACCACCCGCGGATTCGATTTCGTCGCGGTATATCGCGGTGCCGGTCCACCAAGAGATATCGCCGTACACGCTTGTACTGGTCGTACCACCTGAGAGGACACCCGCGATGACCCACTCACCGCCGAACTGAACAAGGACCGGCCCGCCGCTGTCCCCAGGCGCGGTTGTTGCTTCGAACTCAAGCGGAGTTGAGCTGCTGCTTGGGATGGTGTTTGCACCGCTGGTGCCGTTGTCGAAGTCTGTCGAGATGATGTTGCTGCCGCTCGAGTTCGATGGGCTGCCGTAGGCATCGATGATATTCTCACCGCCCCAGCGTCGGCCATCAGAGGAGAATCCGTGGCCCGAGCTGCCGAGTCCGTTGTAGCCGTAACCAAGAGTCGCGGCGAGCATCCCTTCGAGATCATTCGTCTCATCGATCAAACGCATTGGCTCAGCGATGTTGGCCGGAACCGATGAGTTCAGAATATGGATAGAAACATCGCCACCGTCCAGGAGCGAACCGCTGCCGTCGGGAAGAATAGAGGATTGTACTGTGACGGTAAAGTCGGGGCTGCTTGAGTTGTCGCCGAATCGGATGAGGGTTCCAGCACCGATGCCACAGTGGCGTGCACTGATGACGAGATTGGGAGCGATCAGCGTCCCCGTGCATCCTACTGACACACTGATGACTGCGTCAAAGGTAGCAGCGTAGTCTCTCGATCCCTGAGCTCCGATGGTGTTGTTTATCACAATACGCGGGAAGACGCCATCGGCGGCTTCGGGCGAACCCGGTGCGTATGTCTTGGTGTCGATCTGTCGCGCCGAAAGCACATCGCCGGTGACCGCATCGATCACCATTTCAAAGTGTGTCGGACTTGCTGGTAATCCGCGATCGAGAAGCGAAGTTGTCACCTCCCATGCAAGGACTGCTTCGTCGCCGTTCCGGAACCACACTTGCTTGACATTTGAATCAATTGCGTCAGGAAGGAACGCTTCGGCTAAGACAGCAGCGGCTCCCTGCTCAATATTTATCGCGCCTCGACGGAGAATCAGTTCTCGAGTTGAATCGTCATAAACCTGAGCAACTGTGCCGTCAGCGTTCTCAAACACATAGACCCGATCCCCATGAAGTGGAAGATCACCGATGAACTTCTGGAACACCATCGCGTCCGCAGGATCGTTTTTTCCTGCTTTCATCAACTCGATGCGGGTTCCAGCATTCTGCAAATAGGAGGTTGACTCGGTGATTGCCAGGTCAGCTCGAACACTCGCTTCATCTGCAAAGCACAACCCGCTCATCCACGAGACAGCCGTCACTGCCACCAAAGTCGTTTTAAGTGTGATCATTCTCAAAGTCTCCATCCAAAAAGGTCTATGCGATAGGCGATGGATTTCTTTTTAGTGACCGGAATATTATCCCGTCCTCATCCATCTACAACTCCACTATGCGCTGGGCCGAGTATACATCATCCCAAGGTATTTTTGAAGAAAAAAATCCTATCTCATGACATTTCATTGCCTTTACAATCTCAGAAAGCCCTGCCACCAAGCCCTGGCGATAGCCGTGGGACAATCCACTTCTGCAAACTGGACGAGATGCCTTTATAGAGTGCTACGAAATCGCAAGAAACTCTAAGGCTCTTCGGACAACCGCCGAATCAGGCAGATTGATGGGAAGGAACTTCTGGAGCGTACCCTCAACATCGTCCGCCAGGATCGCTCGGTTTGCCCCCAGTGTTGATGCGATAGAAGTATCTATGAGTGATGCCGAATCTGACGCACTCATCTGCATCAATGCCCTGAGACCAAACTCACGGATTGTTGATCGCTCCATCGCACGCTCAACATTCGAGAGCGTGTCACACCACGCAAGTGTCCACACCCCCGCAGCTGGTCCCTCCCGAAGAATGTTCAGCAGATCTTTGTCTGGACTTGCTTTGGATTCATCCATCGAGAACGAATAATCATCGCTCTTACGCAATGACCGAAGGCGGTGGAGGCCTGCGAGCACAAGGATCACCGGATCACCCGCAACTTCACCACGCTCTTGAACGAGTTTGTTGAGTTCCGCAACGACATCATCGGCTTCTTGTTGGTTGACGATCCGTGCATTCAAACCCGACGCTTCAACCGCGCTGGTAATTCGGCCATGGATCGCGTCGTCTTCTGGTGTTGGGTCTATCACGATCAACCGCGTCCGGGGGCTGAACCCTGCCGTGATCGCGGAAGACACAAGCATCCCGAGCGATGGCTCCGGCTGCTGGCCAACAATGAGAAGATTGGATCCCGATCGCTTCAACAGTGGTGCGGAGGTTGGCGGAGCAATCGCAACAGCATCGCCAAGTAAAACTCGCGGAGTCTTCCGATCAGAAAATGCTTGGGCAAACGATTCAGCGGATAGATCAAACTGAGCAGGACGATTCCCTTCAAATACAACAGTGGCTGGCCTTGTGCCTATGTCACTCGGCATCTTGGCAAGACTCGAGTCACGCTCAGCATCTGAAAGCCACGCGGTCTGGAACGGGCTGTTGCCCTCGATGAGTCCACCCGCGTTGTTGTAGATTGCTTCACCGGGTCGTTCGAGCAGGCGGGCGGCATTGTTGTCTTCGCCAAGTATGAGATAGGAATCGGCTTCGGAACATTGGAGCGCGATCCGGATTCCGATCTGCCCAAGTGTTGAGCGTGCGAGCGAGTATGAGCCTGCAAGAGTTTGTGAACCCAGTATCACATGCACACCAAATGCACGGCCCTGTCGCACGAGACGATCAAGCAGCAGAGTTGCTTCAGAGGCAACATCATCATCCTCGGTAAAGAACTCTTGGAACTCATCGATCAACAGCAACACTCTGGGGAGCCGTTCATCAGGAGCCATCGATCGTGCTGAAGCGAGGTTCTGCGCACCGATCTTGCGGAACAAATCGCCACGGCTTGTGAGTTCATCGTCGAGGCGTTTGAGCACCGACAGACCAAACTCTCTATCCGACTCAATCGCGACAGCACGCACATGCGGAACTTGATCCCCTGTATAGGCCTTGAACTCGACACCCTTCTTGAAGTCAATAAGGTAAATTTCGAGCTCATCAGGGGAATGCCAGAGCATGGCCGCTGAGACAATGACATGCAGAAGGGTTGATTTGCCCGAGCCCGTTCGACCCGCGATCAGCGCGTGCTGGCGGGTTCCCAAACCAAGACGGAGTTCCTGATTTTTGTGAGCGCCCGAGCGACCAATTGGGATCACCAGTTCATCGTCACAGGACCTTGACCAAATTTCTTCCGCATCCGGGGTCAGTCGTGCGAATGGAACCTCGACAGTCCCAGCCTGTAAACCAGCTTGTGCAACATGCTTCAGAAGTTGAGCAGATACGCGGTCGTCGGGTTCTTGAAGCAGCGTGATAACCGTCTCATCAAATCGATCATCAAGAATAGCAATCGACCCACTGTTGATCGCGAGCTGAACCGTGTGGGTTTGTAGCGAATCAAGATCAAAATTCGGAGGGAGTTTCTCGCTCGCAGCCGCCGAGAGTATCGCGTACACACCGCATCGTGGCCCAGAATCAAGGATGCTTTTAAGACGAGCGGCAGCGGTTTCGGTAAGTGCTTCGGGGAGATCCGCGATCACAACAAATCGGTACGGCTCAGAGATCTCACCCGCCGCAATATTGTAATCCTCGATCGTTTCATAATCGGCTCGCAGGTATTTTTGGATAACCGTTTGCATGTGCTCGGTGATATCTGTAAGTTGACGCTCAATTTGCTGAGGCTCAGACCAGATGCGCTGACCAACAGGCGATGGCTCCTGATCCGAGAGCGTCATGAACTCTGCGAATGACTGGCCAATCCCGATTGGATCGGCGAGCATGAACCGGACCTTTCCCGCCGGGAATGATGAGAGGATACGAAGTATCGTGTTCCGTATAGTTGCCAGAGCTTGCTCGCGTCCTGATGTGTCATGACGAACCATCAACGATCGGCGACCGGGGAGCGACCAAACCAACGGAGTTTCGAGAACAGGTGGCAGCGCAAGCTCCGTACGGATGCTTTCGCCAAGGAGATCAAGTCGTGGACCAAGATTCAGACGAGCGTGTCCCATAGAGATCACGCCCGGAACACTGGTCGGATGATCCGATTCAACTGCTTCCGCCCAGTCTGGATTTGTATCCACCGTCTGATCTTGGGTCGCTTTTAGTAAACCGATCGCAATCCCGGTCGATTCAAGAATGCGAGCTCGGCCCGCAACGAGCTCAGCGGTGTAGGTTTCCGAGGCGTCCTCTGTGAAATCGGAGCATTCGATTGTTGCCCGCTCGGTGGTTTCAGTATGTTTCCTGTGCGCATCACCAAGCTGCTTCGCATGCCATGACTCGATCTCAGACTCGTCGAGTTCCTTCCTCGATTGCACTTCTTGAAAGCGACTGTTGAACTGTTCGTGCTCACTCTTTGCGATATCGCCGGCCTTCGTATCAAGTCCATGAACGGCTTCGCGACATCTTTGATCCGCTCTTTGAATCTCGGTTCGTCGAGCATCTTCGATCTGGCCAAGGCGCTGCGCATGCCGATCTGCAGTCACTGATTGAAGCGACTGGAGATAGAACTGAGCCTCGATAATCAGATTGCTCGCCTTGATACCCCGCTCGAGTTTTTTGGATTTTCCCTGGAGGATCTTCCGGATCCCTCCATCCTTGATTTCCGACAACGCATCAGCGCTCATCTGGATCAGTTCTGCGAGCCCATCCAGAGTCGGGTCATTAGGATATCCTGGGTCCGATTGAGTCGCTTCAACAACATCGGACGCGTTGGATGGACCCAACACCAGCATCAGTTGAGCCGTTTGTTCCTTGATAGATTGAGCGTACTCGGAAAGTTGTTTCTGAACCGCAGAGTGTTCATTGTCGGCCTTCCTGAGCGAAGATTCATGGATTGCATCAGCCATCCACACCGATTCTTCACGCTCCTTCTTCGCGCGCTCAACGCCTCGGTTGTACTTCGAACGATTTCCCTGGATCGATTTCTCGTGTTCCAGTTTGATTTCGCCAAGCTTGCTTCCATATTTCTCGTCAATCTGGGTACGGGCTTCGGATTCCCGTGATTCAATCGCATCCAATGTTTCGGCGTGCTTTTTATCCGCATTTGCGATCAGTCGATCTCGATTGGCCGTCGCGGTCTTGCATGATTTTTCATGGGTTGCATGAGCTGAATCCATCCGCTTGATATATTGATCCAGCCCATCTCTAAGCGTCGCAAAACCATCGGCCTGCGCATCAAAGCCCGGACGACGATTGTTCGTCGCAGAGCGGGGAGCGGCGTCTCTGGAATCGGAATCATTCACATGCACGCTTAGCCTCTTCGCAAATCGATTGCAACCGTTCCATCGCATCTCGGGATTGCCGTGCGGCACTCTCAACAGGATCGATAAACTGCTCCCCAAACCTATCGGCGGTTTGATCCGACCATGATGATCGGCATCTTTCCCAAGCGAAATGCAACTGCTTTACGGCATCACTCAGAATACCTACACCTGAAGTCCGGCTCATGGCGACTCTCCTTCTGGAAAATTGCTGATGTCCGTAAGTTCGGCATCCTCGCTGGATATTGCCCCTTGCGACTGGCTCGTTTGCTCCGAAGTACCCGAGTTTAAGTACGCGTCAACCGCAGCAATTAGCGAATCAATTCTTGCTACGCCTCCGGTGCAACAGGACTGGGCTACTTCGGCCATCGGTTGAATCGAGCCTCGGTACTGATCGATTTCCTTCTCGACCACGCGGATCCAGCGCCGGGTCAGCTCGTATTTCTCTTCTGCCTCTCGTACGCGCCGTTTCGCGAGTTCGTACGCCTTCCTGGCATCGACCGATGGCCTCGGCGTGTCACCGGCGGTTCGCTGTATCAGCTCGCTATTGGCTCGGACTGCAAGTTCGGACCGGATCCGGATTTCTCGCTTCCAGTGTGGGAGCCGATCTCGCTGCAACCAGCTGAGGACTTTCATGGCATCACTACGATCGCTGCTCAATGCAGATTGGCAATACTCACCAAACCGGATCAACGCCGGGCGCAGATCAGACAGAGCTTGAACATCGGTGATCCGGGCGGCGTTCCCCATGCTTACCGCTGCCTTAGATATTCTTCAAGACGATCAGCCTTCCTGAGAAGGAATGGTACTTGCTCATCGATTGATTCTTTGAACCGAGCGATCTGACGCATCGTTTGATCAAACTCATTCTGGAACTTGGCTTGTTCCTGATCACGCCAGGTATGGCTCAAACTGGCCATTTGGCCGTTGAGCTGAGTGAGCTCATGGTCCATACCATTCCCGAATCGCTTCAACATCTGAGCGAATCGACGGATTTCATCAGGATCTGCAACTGCCTTAGCCATAATCTATGCCCGATTCTATACCAATATCTACACTCGGTGTACCAGACGCTCACATGTTCGCCCCATTGCTGTGAAAGTTCTGTTGTTTCGAACAAATCATCAATTAAAGACCGAGTTCAAGAAACCGAGCTTTGACCGCTCTCGCGATTGCGATTGCATTCTCCGAATCACTGTGAATACACAGAAGTTGGCAGTTGGATTCATGGACCAATCGCTCCGCTTGCCTAGCGGCGAGTTCGGGGCTGCTGATCATCGCGCCAGCAATTGTTCGATGACGGATGGTCCCGTCTGATTCATATGCTCGATCGCAGAAACCTTCAGCGAATATCGCTCGCCCCAACGATCTGAACTCATCAAGAACCGAAGAACCGATCGGAGCGACGAATCGTGACTGTGGAAAGATCGATGTGCATATGGACCAGTACCAGTTGGCAAGTTCGAGGTCGCGAGCGATGGCGTGATAGAGCGCACCGTGGGCCTTGATCATCGAAACTGTTGCATTGCATTCTTCTGCGATTTGAGCAAAGGTGCTGAGTTGCGCCTTGAGTGATAATCCCTGCGCGGCGCGATCAACTTCAAGGTCTCGTCGACCAAATCCTTCACGATCCGGGTAGGATGGGTGTGCTCCGATTAGACAGCCGTGTTTAGCAGCCGATGTAATAGCTTCTCGCATCGATTCCTCATCACCGGCGTGCCCACCGCACGCAATGCTCACGGCAGAGACATACGGCAGCAAAGCATTTTCTATATCACGGCCTAAACCTTCTCTCGCCTCTCCTGTGTCACATCCAAGATACACTCGTGGTTGATCAAGCATCTTGTGATTCCCATAGCTTTTGGATTGCGTTCAGAGGTTGGATTGATTGAATTATTGCGCCTTGATTGGTTCTCGCACGCACTGCATCCGACAAGCTTACCCAACGAAACTGCACCTGTTCACGCATTGCGCACTGTGCCAGTACGGGAAGATCCGCTTCGATCACACACGCGATGACCGGGTACCCGCCTGTTGTGGGTCCGTCGACACCAAGTACGATGGGCGATCCAGACTGCGGTACTTGTATGTAGCCTGGAAGAGTTCCTTCACTTGCGATACCGCTTGGAATAAATCCAGGAATGACACTCTGCGACAAACGAATACCCGCACGGTTGCTCTGGTCTGATACTTTAAAAACTCCTTCAACCAACGCTTCCCGTTGTGACTGTGAAAACAGATCAAAGTGAGCACCCGGTACAAGCCGTAGAATTCGAACTCCATTCTGAGCTGATTCTGGTTCAAATACATCTGAATTGCTTGAAGGATTCTTACCTGCGGATACATGAGCATCAAATGAGAGTACATCGCCCTGAATCAATGCCCGGCCTAATCCCGCGTCTGGCAGCGAAACGAGCGATGATCGGCTTCCAAGTACAGGTAGGGATTGGATTCCACCTGAGACACATAGATACCCCCGGACACCATTGGTCAATCGCCCAACTCGGAGTATACTGCCGATTGGAACTGAAGTAGGCTGTTGGTGGAGCAGCGGATGCTGTTGATCTCCACTGATGATCATGGCATCATCAGCGTGTGCTCCTGTAATGCACACAACCGTTTCCGCCTTGAACCGGAACTCGCCTCCCGTCATCGTCATCTCGATTGCGGCATCAGATTCAGAGTTGCCAAGCAAACGATTTCCAACAGAAAGTGCAACAGAATCAAAGGCACCACTCCGAGGTACTCCCGCATCACGGTAACCATCGCGACCAGCATCCTGTACACTGCTCAGCATTCCAGGTTTCATGACCTCGATCGTTCCCATTAGCAATCACCCCGCCGCTGCGTGTCGTTGTAGTGGTTGAACTCTTTGAGCGTGATCCGCTCGAATCGAACTAAATCGCCCATACGCAGCATTGCTGGATCCTTGAGATCCGGGTTAAAGAGCTGAAGTGGAGTCCGTCCGATGAGATGCCAACCACCAGCACTCTGGTGTGGGTATACCGCTGTCATATTCTCAGCGATTGCCACGCTTCCTGCTGGCACCCGAGTCCGAGGTATCTTCTTACGCCCAAGTCGCAACGAGTCTTCGAGCCCACTCAGATAGCCGAACCCCGGCATAAAGCCCATCGTGTCGACGTTGTATGCGATCGATGTGTGCTTCTCGATAATCACTTCAGGGTGACAGTTGAGCAGTTGTGCAACCTCGGTCATATCGGGCGCAAGGAGTTCGTCATAGCACACCGGAATTCGTATCTCGCGAGCATCCAATATATTTGGGGATCCTGTTGAGGCCTGCTCCCGTTCGAAAGACTCCAGCATTTCTATGACAGTGGACCAGGGGTCGTTGGTCATCCGCTGTCGAGTATCAAACTCAATCAGCACGCCACATGATGAGGGGACCGCTGCTCGAACATCATCTCTATGCGCTGAAGAAACCCAAGCTGCGAGCTGACTCGAAACTTGCGGATGGATAACGGCATCAGGCAAGGTTACCCATATCGACCGTTCACTCGTCCAACGAAGCTTCCATACGCTCATGGTGAAGCATACGCACTGCCGCACTCCCCCAATCGCCCACATATTGAAATGCTTAAGCCCGGATTTGATCCAGGATATACGGATCCTTTATCTCATCGTCGCGTGCGAGTAACAAGACCTTTGAAAGGACCTCCGCAGACTTTGGATCATCATCGGCAAAGGGAAGAAATATCCGACCACGATGCTGACTATGAACGGCCACGATGAACATCGCCTTGCCTGGAAGCACAGTTGTAGAAGCGCTGCCGAGATGTACCGAATAGGTCGCACGAGTTCCATCGATGATTGCATGATGATCCTTGACCTGTACATTATTCAAACCGAGGAGCATGCAAGTTTCTCCCAGAAGGGACGCCCGCATTTCCACAGTTGATGCTGATGCTTCAGGATCTACTCCTCCAGCGTGTGCTACACTGACGACAAGATCAAGGTCACGCATCGCTTCGCTGAATACTCGATCAGGGATCTCGTTCATAGTAACGCGTTCTGCTTTATTCCCCTTGCCGATAAATGAAACACCCTCGAGTGTCAAACCTTCGACTTCAGCTGGCGTGTAAAAATGCTCTTGGAACCAAAGCTCAGCGATTAGTTTCTCATCGTGGTATACCCTGCGAACCCCTCCCTCTGGAGAATGGATCCACTGTCGCCCCTTGAGTAGGGAGAGGGCTTGTCGTGGATTTACTTGGTGCCCGGCATATCGAGGGGTCATATCACACTGATCAAGCTCAGACTTAGTCTTTGGATACACCTCTCTAAATACTTGCTTGAATGGCTGGATACGTTCGGCATTGAAGCAGTCACGTTGCCACTCACTCCAATCTCCTGCTTTGAGTAGATCAGTAGGATGAGCAAGCCGTAGCTTGTCGGAGTTGCCGATCGGCTCGACTGTCCCATCAAAATTCCGCAAGAGTTGCCCTGATCTTTCAGGATAGCCAATAAGCTTACCGTTGCCAATAAAAACAAGCCGTTCAATCATCGGCTTGAGAATCGGATGGGCTACGAACTCCTTGAGTTCCGATCGGGAGAACTCATCACCACGGCACATGGATTCTTCAAGCGATACACGCATCCGAGATCGCTGCCTTCGGAGTTCGGTGACTCGGGATCGCAAAGGGGCGATCTCGTCATTCTTCCTGAGTTTGGCGGGAACATTCTTGAGTTTTTTGCCATTCTTCATCACAGCTAACTCGGGCTCGCCCGCTTCTGTGATTGAAAGAGAAACGCTTGTTTCTTCAACGGTGATTACTACTGGACCTTTGGCAAGATCAGTGACCGCTTGTGATTCCATGGCCCATTGCAGTCGCCTTGGATCGCGGAACCCTGCTGTTCTGGCGAGATTCTGCATTGCGATAGCCACCGACTTCCCCTCGCTCGCTTGCCGTTGACTTCCGAATTTGCGGCTCTCACGCTTGAACTCTTGAATTTGTTTGTAGCGATCAAGCATTTCTTTCTTTGCTACTGAATTCTGTTTCGACAATGGGATCAATCCGAGTGCTCGAACTGCATCTTGATGCCGCTTGTCAGTGATCCGAGAGAGGATTTCATCCCCATCTAAACGATTGAGCATTGCATCAGCAAAGAGTTGTGCTCGCTTATGCCCCCCACTGTTAGAGGCATATTTGGCTGGCTTCTGCAACTTCGCCCATCCGTCATCACCAATAAGGTTAATTACTCGTGTGAACCATCGGACATCTACTGCTCCCTCTTCTAGATCTTCAGAATCGAGCTCAGTCCGTTCATTGATCTGAGCGGCCCAGATTTCTCTAAAATCTTGATTCCGCCAATAGTCATTCTTCTTCGTGTGTGCATGGATCCACCACACAGCTTCTTCGAGACCGTTAAGCCCCAGTGCTTGTTCTGCATGCGAAGCCCACTGCGGAGCAAACATGACCAGTTCGAGCAGCCGTGCTTCTTTGAGACCCGATGACTGATAGAGCCGAGCAAACAGCTCTGGCGAATCACCCTCTATTGGATTCGTCACCGATATAAGCCTGCTGAACGAATATGCTCGGGTAGGATCACCCCACTGATCTTGGCGAACGATCTTGTCTTTCCCTAAAGCAACTGCGAAGTCGAAGAATACCTTGGCTCCTCCTGAGAAACGAAGCAATGCTGCAGGATGACTCGCTGGCATAAGCATATCGCCACGCGTGAGCTCAAGTGCGATAATGCGGTCTCGCATTTCGGCAACTGATCGAATAAGCTCTGCCCGATCTCCGATAGTCTTATGAGTTTCTAAGCCTGTCAAATCCTCTATTGGCCCCAGTACAACTGAAGGTCCATATGCATATATTTCTTGCCTAGACAGAACTCGTGGATAAAGCATGAGCCAAATCAAGTCTCGATCATTTACGATTCCTTTGTCAAAAGCGGCGACAAACTCCTCTACCGTAGGACCATAGCAACCTGGCTCATCCCGATCGATCGCCAGCATTTTCAGGGCTCCAAGTTGAACATGATCATTCTTGGTAAACAGATATCTATAATCGCTTCGAAAAGAAGCTTGAATAAATACCCGATTCGAGATAAAGCCTGACTCTCGATAGCCATGATCCTCACGAAGATCTTCTTTTTCTTGGTCACTCATTGCATTTCGAGCAAGCGAGTCTTCGAGGTATTGAACAAGCATTGCCCCTGCACCTTGGGGTTCAGAAAGGAGCATCAGCCATGAAACCAATCCCTCAAAGCCATATCGCAACTGCCACGCATACTTTTTTCGAAACGGCTTTGGAAGGAACTTCCTGTACGATCCACCACGATGGATCCATGCCATAGCACGAACCAGTTCTAGTCCATCTGAATCACGCGTTTCCTGTGACCGAGTATCAAGCCATTCCAACCAAACATTGTATAACGGAAGACGCGCATCTGCTTCTTCACGGTGATTCTCAGTTGCCTTTGGCTTTGGAAACTTCCATCCGGCCGATGAAAGGATTTCTACACTTCTCCCTTGTTCCCCAAACTCGCCGTTCTCAAGTTCAATTTCTGTTTCGCCATGAAGAATAAACAGCTCTGCGATTTCCTTGAGACACTTCTTGGCAGCAGGTGTTTCAACTCGGACACCCACAAATTTTGGTTTAATTGTTGGGCATCGCGACCCCCTTGGGACAAGCCCAAGGCAATCGTCGAAGTTTGCTACTTCGACAGCTTCACCGAGTATCCGGCCCACGGACTCTTTCTGATCTTTGTCAGTGAGTACATCCTCAGATGACCGAACCACTTCCTGTACTTTCTTAGCTGAACGCTTCGTTTCGACCAAATGCGATGCGAGTTCAAGTCCAGCAGCTCGTTTTTTAGTGTTCTTGTCCCCGAGCAATCTGTCAATGATTTTGATTACCTCAGAATCTTTGAGTCTCGATAGTCTGCCGATAGCGCCTTGTCGTAGAGAAGCAGCGGTGCGATGAAGGTTTGATAACAACAACTCAACTTCATCTTGTTCGACGGGTAACTTATCGATTGCCAAGAATGCCGCCTTCTGGACATCTTGACGAGAATCGCAGGTGAGATTGACAATAGCTGAACGAGCTTGCGACGAGAGTTGCCGTGGCTTTCGCTTGACCGTTTTTCCATTGACCCAATCGTGCCCACTCCCAGCAAGCTGCTCAATGAGATTGACAACATCCCATGAATCAAGCGCGTGCATATATGGGATCATTTGATCTGGCGAACCACTTGCCATTGCCTTGAGAGCAGATGCAACCACCCGTCGATCGTACTCGTACTTTGCCCATGGCCAAATAATTGGTTCAAGTTTCTTCTTGCGTTTGGGCATCGTGTTGAAAAGGTTGCCCATTGATTCAAACAGCTCTGGAGTCACAGAGGTGAACTGGATACGAGCAATAAATGAAACCATGGCCATGAGCACACGCTCATCAGTCTCCTCCTGAGCCAGCAATCGTATTGCCATTTTCTCTATTGACTCTGGAAATAAAGCTAAATGCTCAAGCATCTTCACGGCTACAAATCGCCGCTCTGCACATTGATGAACCAACATCACTTCAGCTTGCTTTATCGCCTCTTGTGCATTCAGAAACGCGCTGACCCATAGCGCGAGATAAGCCTCCGCTGGCTCAGCAGACTCGATGGCCTGTATTCTCACTTCCTCGTCATCAAAATACAAGTAGAGTGAATCAACACCATCGTGAATAACCTTACTGCTGCCACTGGCCCATTGCATACCAAGCCATGCATCGAATGCACGAACAGTCGCGCTGAAGCGTCCTAAATCATGCTCACGAATTACGCCAAGCATGTATTGGAATGCTTTTGGATTCGCCTCATCGATTGCCTCAAGAATTGATTGGCGTAATCCTTCCTGTCGCTGAGCGGCGAGCAGAAGTTTGGCTATGACTTCCCAATCATCACGCTGATCTGAGTTGAGCATAGCAGAAATGACATGATGCCCCATATCGCCAACCTCGTGTTCTCCATTGATCGAGTCCACAAGAACACTTCGTACACGATCGGCATCATCACCGCCTTGCCGGAGGACAGTGGCGAGCAACCAGCCGATATGTGCCTTTGGATCATTGGAGAATATTTTCAAATGTTGCGACCAAGCCGCGACCCATTCAATGTCCCTCTGATAGCCAGCAAGCGAATCACACATTGAGAGGAAGAAATGAGTCCGATTAGTATCAATACTCTCAGCTCTATCTGGGGCTCGAAAGGGGAATCGTAAATATCCATGCTGATAGGGTCGATCACCAGCTGTTTGCCACGCCTGCTCAATATGCGATGCCATCCGGGGGAATAATGAGTCCCAGAGTTTCAGCCTTTGCTTCTCATCGATCTTCGTAAAGTATGCTACCGCTCGATTGTGCCGAACATCATTTTCAAGATGACGGTATCCAACTCTTTCATAATCAACAATCAATCGCAACTCATCGCGTGCCTTACCGGGGACTCGTGTCATCTTCCTTATTTGAGCATCGATCCATTTGACATCACGAGCTTCTTCGGCCTGTTGCTGTAGCTTTTCTTGATCCATTTCCACTCCAGTTTGCCTACGCCCCTGCTAAAAATACAAGGCGAATAAATGTGATATGACTCGTTGGACTAAGTCGGATTATCTCATCAAGGCATTTTCGCTCGATTTCGTCAATAATCACTAAATATAGCCCATCTATAAATCCCATCAGAGCGGCCCCAACCGCCTCTTCAACATTCACAGATTGGAGGTGATTTTTAATACCAGGATCTACTTTTCCTAAATCTACCCCACGATGAATTTGTGACGGACTCAGCACACGATCAAATCGCAACTGCTCCTGCCGACGATCAAACTTGGAAACTTCGCTGTGCACGATGTGCTCAATGATCTTACGGAGCGTTGGTTCTTCCCCATCACCAATCTCAATTGGAGGGGGCACACTGAAATCCGCTAGCAGCGGCTTCCGTTTGCCTAACGCTCTCGTTGAGACGACAATTGACAAGTTATAACTCCTGATTAAAGTATGACATTATGATATGGCACGAACTGCATATTTCTCCAGATAAAATGGCACCCTATAGAGTCAATCGAGCTAAACATAGCTCTAGGACACGGCGACAAAGATACTCGTGTATCCCCATATATACCCTATATGATCCGGACTGCTTTCAATCCCCGATCGAGTTCATTCGATTGAATCTTTATCTGCAAAAATTGCTCGATCACTGATGCATTCGTCTCTGAATGTGGAGTCAGAGCACAAGTACCAAACTCCCCCGATCCTGCCATTGCAAACGGGAGCATGAGCTGATCAGCAAGATGGCTCCAAACAGGAACGCCCTTGTGCAAATAATGACGAACTTGTGCTACTGTTGACTTGGCTACGCGTTCAGCGGAACGACCACGCTCGCCAAATCCCGTAAAGACTTCGGTCACATGCTCGCTCTGAATCTCAATACTGAGCACATTCCCTGGTCCGACTGAATCGGCGAGTTGCTCGATGCGGAGTGATTCCCATTCCCATTCGAGTTTCTCGGCTATCACATTCAACTCTCGCTTTGCTATATCGGGAGATAGTCCGGCAACCGTAGCGATTGCTGATTGCGCAACTATGTCTCCGCGTTCCATGATTGAAACTGGTGCGAGTTTCTTCACCGGATCTATTTCGACCCGGATCCGACCTCCTCCAGCCGGGTAGAACCCGTGGCGTTCGATCTCTACACCAACACGCGGCCCCATCCGTTCGATGATCGGCAGGAACGACTTGCACAGGAAATCAATGCTGGGCGCATGGGTGTTGTGCGTCCCGCCCTCAATCATTACAACCGACGGCGCCGAAGCCGTCATCAATGCAGGAAGGATTGTCTGAAGCACAAGTGTTGTGCTCCCCGCTGATCCGATCGCAAATAAATACTCGCCACCTTTGACTTCACCCGGATTGAACTCGATTACGGACGATCCAAGTTCTGCGCCCGAAACCTGCGCACAGCACACCGCCGCCGCCGCGTTGACCGCGGTGAGGTGCTGACGCAACAGCCCCGGCTTGGGACGGCCTGCCCGAATATTCTCTATGCAAAAAGGGCGAGCCGTCACCATCGAGAGTGCCAAAGCACTCCGAAGGATCTGCCCGCCGCCTTCGCCAGTTGAGCCATCAATATGAATCATAAAATCATCCTCTCAACTAGTCGTCGGCCTTATCGCCATCCTTGATTACAAACTTCGCATCCAGCCGAGCAACCTCGCTGGCAAGCCCGGCGAACTTGACCGACCGCAGGACTTCTTCGAAGTCCTTGTATGCAGCCGGGGCCTCATCGATTGGGTAGTTCCGGCAGTTCGAGAGGATATCACGATCCTTGAACGATTGATCGATTCCCTTCTGATCAAGTTCATTCTTTGCCTTTGTACGCGACATCGCACGCCCTGCGCCGTGGTTGACGCTGTAGCACGACAGCGCAGCGCCGGCGTCAGCAACCATGACCGCAGATCCATCATGAGGGTTCCCAGGCAGCAAGATCGGGTGCCCTGTATCCGCGAACGGCGTGTCCTTAAGTTCGTGATGCCCCGCAGGGAATGCCCGGGTCGCACCCTTGCGGTGGACCCATTCGAGCCGATCATTAATCACTTCCTGGCGGGCAATGTTATGGCTGATGAAGTACACCAGCCGGCCATCAATCCCCGGGAAGATTTCTTGGAATGCTTCGAGCACCAATGCGTTGATCAATAGGTGATTAACCGTTGCGAAGTTCGCACCCAGCGACATATCGTCGATGTAATCGTTGGCTTCTTGCGATCCCAACGGTGCATAGACGAGGTTGCGATCGCCACCGGGCAATGGGATATCCCACTTGGCAAAGTGATCTTGCAAAGTTCGGAACTGCCCTGCGGCCAGGTCATGCCCGAACCCGCGTGAGCCGCAGTGCGAAAGGAACGCGACACCGCCGTCACGGAGCCCAAAGACCTCGGCGGTGTTCTTCGCACGCTCGGATTCACCGACACGCACGACCTCGCATTCACCGAAGTGGTTTCCGCCGCCATAGGAACCGAGCTGACGCATCTTCCCTGCGAACCGCTCTCCGAAACGGAGACGCTTACCAGTATTGAACTGCGGATCGTTGCACAGTAGTTCGAGCCGAGCCGCGAGCGCATCATGTGTGCCGTCGTGACCGGTATGGGCGCTGTCTTCGCAACGCAATGCCCACTCTGGTGGGATTCCAAGCTGTTCACAGACATCAATAGATGCCCCCTCAGCCACCAACTGGCGGCCGAGTTCTTCGGAGACAGGGCGAGCCTTCTTAACATGACGCTGTCCGCGACCGGTACCTGTAGGCGTGCGTTCACATATTGCTTCGATCAAAGCACGGCGGATCTTCCGATCGACAATAGCCTCTTCATTAATATCGACTGCAAGCAGGCTCATCGAACACTTGATATCTACGCCGACGGGGCCAGGATAGATGTGTGTAGGTGAAGCCATGACGCAGCCAACGGGCGCACCGTAACCAACATGGGCATCAGGGTTGAGAACAACCTGCGAGACCCCAGGCGCCATCGCCGAGTTGATCGTCTGCTTAAGGGCCTCATCGCCGAAGGTCTCACGGATCACCGCGGTCCCGATTACGGTAACCGGCTTCTGGTTGTTAGGCAACGGCAGGATAGCGGTTGCTTCGCCGGTTTCGATCAACTTGTTTTTGTTTATCTCATCCATTATACACTCCTTCAATATGTTATCCGAGTTTCAATTGTGCCGGCAGGATTCGAACCCGCGGCCTCCGCATTCGTAGTGCGCTGCGATAGCCATCTGAGCTAAAGGACATTCGCGTTTGCGAGCTGATAATCAATGACTCCGGCGGGATTCGAGCTTGCAACATTCGGTTTCTGAGACCGACGCCACTACCAATTGGCTACGAAGCCTTGCCTTCATTCAAATCTGGGTGGCAGGATTCGAACCTGCGACCTTGTGCACCCAAGACACACGCTCTGCCAAGCTGAGCTACACCCAGCTATCTTTCATCTCCAAAGCGTCCCACCCGCCTTCACGGACGGGACGCGTCGCTATTTCACATCCTCACGCTTGATGAGGCTGCTAATCTGCTCGCTCAAGTCACCTTGCCCAAGCACGAAGGTTGCCTGGGTACCTCGCAGGATTTCCTGCAGGGCCTCGAGCTCCTTCATGCGTGCGAGCACTGGGTTCTGCTCGAGCAGCTTGGCGGTATTCGCCTGGGACCTTGCGGCGGCGGTTTCCTCTCGCCGACGGATCAGGTTTGCTTCCGCCTGCTTCTCGGCGACGATGACTTGATTAAGGATCACCTTCATGTCACCAGGAAGGATGATGTCTCGCAGGCCGACTCCCGAAATCGAGACCCCAAACTCGGCTGCACGCTTTGCCAACCGATTCTTGATCTCGCCTCCGACCTCGTCCTTGTCTGCAAGCAGCTTCTCAAGCGATCTCCCGCCGATAGCTGCACGGAGTTCGAGCTGTGCCTCGCGGTACAACGCCTGTGACCAATCAACCACTTCGGTGACCGCCTTGACCGCATCGGTTACACGATGCGTCACGACGAGATTCACCCGTAGGGTCACCTTGTCGGCGGTCATAATTTACTGCCCTTGGATATCCTCAACCTGCTCGCGCAGATCAACTGACTTCCAAGTGAAGTTTGGCCCGCCTCGCCAAAACACATGACGCCCAGCACCGAGTTGATCAACGAGCTTACCATCCTTAAACAACATGACATGCTCGTGCGACTCGACCCGGACACCGGTGAAGAACCGAACGCCGCCGGGGAAGTTCTCGATGGTCTCGAGCTTTGGGTGATCGAAACGACCAGCACTCACATCGAAACGCTCGACAACTACTTCGGCATTCTGATTCCAGAATGCGTGCACACCGGCTGCAAGAATCGCACCGAGACGACCATCTATCCAAACCAAGGCACGCTCGGTGTCCTTAAGATCAACAACATCCAGCCGTGATGCGATCCGTTGATCGCGTACAAGGGCCCTGAGGTCATCGTGTTCGAACCGTGGCGAGAGGGTGTTGATGGTCTCAAACCGATCGCTCTGGTTTCGGAACGGCAGCGACCACACGGCGTGCTTCCCTGGCTGGAGGACTTGGTGTAGCTCGTCATGGCGGAACCACAGTCCGAGTTCATGCTTACGGATACGAATAGTCTTTCTCATGGCTTGGCTCCTTTCGTTGGGCGTTTGTGCTTGAGGCACTTCAATCAGATCGAACAAACACTCTTTGACAACTGAGACAACATGATCATGTAAAGCAGATTGAGAGCGTCCTCACGCGTTTCCACCCTGTTCTTCAGCGGGGCATGGTTTAAGATTCACCATTCAAAGCCTTGTACATTTCGTGTGATGCTCACACCCGCACCGAAGTGCAGATGATCACAGCACCAAGCCGTAGTCGGCTTTGAGTGATGAGTCGGTATCCACCGAGCCGCGAGCCGAGTCATTGGTGCCGATGCATGGCGATCGTGACGCAAGCGCCACGAACAACCATGAATCGGCTGTGTTCACGCGATCGGTTCGCCCTCAACCCACGCAAAGATCCAGATGTTTAGTCTGGCGGGGATTCGAACCCCAGAGCCGAGGCTCTTTACCAGTGGTGCGTGCGGGACTCGAACCCGCAACAGATGAGTTATCAGCTCATTGCTCTTCCAATTGAGCTAGCGCAATACGCTCTGGTACACCGGGAGAACCCAAGTCGCGGGACTCGCGAGCTCCAATGGAGTGCGAGCCGATGGACGATGAACCGAGCGAATGGATGCAGAGGGAATCGAACCCTCAGCCGGGGGGAGATGCAATCCCTCCCCCCGGCGTGGCCAATGTGCGATCCTGATCGATCATGTTGTCTCAGATGTCAATGAAGCAGCTTGTTGAGCTGGGATACAACTATGCAGTTGCTGTGCCAAACAAAGCAAACTCGTTTAAAACGCCTTAAAGGCTGTTTTTGCAAGATGCTAGCTGATTCAAATGTCATCATTCTGATATATTTATATCGTCTTCTATCCGATAGAATCATTTATGCCACCGCCAAAGTACAAACCAACCGTAATCATCGGAATCCTCGGTACAACCTTGGACACCGGCAAAGGCACCAAGCGATGGGAACGCTGGAGGCCGACAGTCTCATTGTGCCAACACGAAGATTTCGTAGTCGACCGTCTTGAACTCATCCACAACAAACGCGCAACCGCGCTTGCCGAGCAAGTTGAGAAGGACATCCTCTCAGTCTCCCCAGAAACAACCGTTGTTAGACACATTGTGGAGATGCGAGATGCGTGGGACTTTGAGGAGGTCTACACCACCCTCCACGATTTCGCCAAGGCGTACCCGTTTGACACCGACCGCGAGGACTACCTCGTTCACATCACCACCGGCACCCATGTCGCCCAGATCTGCAACTTTCTACTTACTGAAACAAGCTACTTTCCCGCCAAACTCATCCAGACCTCCCCGCCACAAGGGAAGAAGGAATCGCCGGGACGGATCCAGATCATCGATCTTGATCTCACAAAGTACGATCGGCTCGCATCACGATTCGAACGCGAGTACGAGGACGCGGTCGCCTCGCTCAAAGACGGCATCGAAACCCGCAACAAAGCATTCAACTTGCTTATTGAACGCATCGAGCATGTCGCCGTCCGAACGACTGACCCGATCCTGCTTACAGGTCCCACAGGAGCAGGCAAGTCCCGCCTCGCCAATCGTATTTTCGAACTCCGCAAACACCGCCACCTCGTTACTGGGCAACTCGTCGAAGTAAACTGCGCCACCATCCGTGGCGACTCAGCCATGTCGACGCTCTTCGGACACAAAAAGGGCGCATTCACAGGCGCGGCGACTGATCGCCCTGGACTCCTTCGCAGAGCAGACGGAGGCACGCTATTCTTAGACGAAATCGGCGAGCTGGGCATTGATGAGCAGGCCATGCTCCTTCGAGCAATAGAAGAAAAGCGATTCACCCCTCTCGGTTCTGATGTCGAGGTATCAAGCGATTTTCAGCTCATCGCGGGCACCAATCGGGATCTGATCGAGCATGTCCGCCAAGGCACATTCCGCGACGACCTGCTCGCACGGATCAATCTTTGGACATTTGAGCTCCCTGCACTGCGCGATCGTCCCGAAGATATCGAGCCCAACATCGAGTACGAGCTCGAACGGCTCTCCCAAAGCCGAAATCAGCAGGCTAGATTCAGCAAGGAAGCCCATCGCCGCTTTCTCAATTTTGCAACCTCACCAGACGCAACCTGGCCCGGAAACTTTCGGGACCTGAACGCTGCCCTTACCCGCATGTCCACACTCGCACCTGGTGGCCGTATCACGGTTGACACGGTTGAGGAAGAGACCAATCGGCTTCGCACAGTATGGGAAAGCCCTGACCAGTCGAATCACACCGGCTTGCTCTCAGAGCTGCTTACCCAAAATCAAATCTCCGGGATCGATCTCTTTGATCAAACTCAACTTGCATATGTGCTGGAAGTATGTCGAAATTCGAACTCACTTTCTGATGCTGGACGAAAGCTATTCGCCGCTTCGCGCGCCAAGCGAGCATCCACAAATGATTCTGATCGGGTACGGAAGTACCTTGCTAAATTCGGATTAGACTGGGACCGGGCCACTTCATAGAGTCGATCTTGTTCAACTCCGATCTAAACAACGCTGTCCCACGCACGGCCAAAAGCTGAGCACACAAAATCGGTGGCACCTACTACTCTAACTACTACTCTCGAGGAATGTACACAGTGAAATTATGACCACGCCAACTGCAACCAATCAAGTACGGACCTACCCCACAATTGGGACCAATACTTCCTTGATCTCGCAGAACAAGTCAACAGAAGACCTCTCGATGACAACCAAGCACGGTTGCGTGCTCGTCGATTCTGGACGCCGCGTACTCAGCACAGGTTACAACCGTCCCTAGCCTGGACTTCCTCATGATTTGATTCTGTACGAACGCCCAAACAAGTACGATTGGTTCATTCATGCCGAAGACTGACATGCCCCCATGGTTTGTACCAACCGGTGCGACTCAAGAGCCTGCATCTGCTCGCCAATCTGATCGAGGGTCAAATACCGGATTTGCGGGGCATTCTTCCAGAGCAGCTTGAAAGCTGTGGCAGGCTTTCTTGCCGAATCGTGCTCCATTGCGGCAGTGGGAGTACACAAACTCCTCACAGCACTCTCCAAAGCATGCACGCAGATACTGGATGTCCGCCTTTGCACTTTTCTCGGTCTTGGTGGCCCGCATCTTGCGTGCGTACGCCCCCACCACTTCGCTGATGGTGGTCTTGGTCGGAAGTGGTGATGGAAGCCCATGATACTGAGTCGATTCAAACTGCCTCAACAACTCTTGAGCAATCTGCTTGCTCTTTGTCCTGAGCGTTTCGCGTTTGTTGCGTGTGCCGACTGAGTATTGGATGTAGTAGTTGCCGTTCCGATTGACGAGAAATGCCATGACTTGCCTTTGAAGCGATGCTTCGTTGGGCGAATCTTGTTCCATGCTTTGATCCTGTGTACAAATCGCTGTACACCGGTCGATTTTGAGCATAAAAAAAGGACTCGCGGGTGAACGCAAGTCCTTTAGTATCAAGAAGTAGCGGGGGCTGGATTTGAACCAACGACCTCCGGGTTATGAGCCCGACGAGCTACCAGACTGCTCTACCCCGCAATCAGGATCAGTAGTATTGCGAATCAAATCACAAAGTCAAGCCGGCCATCTGTTCAACGCTCGAAATGTCGGTTTTTGAGCTTATCCTTTGAAACCTTTGGATGAAAAATCCATACAACTCATACCAGAGGCATGTCGTCTCGAAACTCATTCCTTCAACCAAGATGGGGCACCATGAAAAATACCTCTTTACTCGCGTTGGCGAGTGGGCTGCCGTTGATGATCACGGCAGGATCATTTGCTCAAGACAACACACCGAACTCAGGGATGTTCAGATTCCCCGATGTTTCCAAGACCGAGGTGGTCTTTGTCTATGCAAACGACCTTTGGATCGTTGATAAAAAAGGCGGTGCCGCCCGTCCACTCGCAAGCCCTCCCGGTCAAGAGACCTTCCCGAAGTTCAACGCCGACGGAACGGCTGTAGCATTCATCGGTAACTACGAGGGTGACCGCGATCTCTATACCGCTCCAATTACCGGAGGAGTCCCCTACCGCGTCACACACCACCCAGGGAATGAGCGTCTGACCGACTGGACCAATACCGGGGATTTGCTCTTCTCATACAATGCAATGGCCGGGAATCCGGCGCAGCAGAATCTCTTCACGGTCAGCCCCCAAGGAGGAATTCCTGCCAAACTCCCAATCCCATACGGTGCTGTAGGCGCGATCAGCGATTCAGGCGAATGGCTCGCGTACACCACCGATTCACGCGACTTCCGCACATGGAAACGATACCGCGGCGGTCTCGCAACCGACATCTGGGTTTTCAATCTCAAAACAAACGAATCAAAGAAAATCACCGACTGGGAAGGCACCGACACCACCCCGATGTGGAACGACGACAAGGTCTACTACATCTCCGATCAAGGCGATGAATCCCGACTCAATGTCTGGAGCTACGACACCAAGAAGAACACAAACGAGCAGGTCACCCACTTCAAAGACAACGATGTGAAGTTCGCTTCCATGGGCCCCGGCTCTACAGGCAAAGGCGAGATCGTCTTCCAGCTCGGTTCCAAGATACAACTCCTCGATCTCCGGAACAATAAATCGCAAGCGATTGAAATCGAAGTCCCCGGTTCGCGTGAAACGCTCCGTCCAAAGCGTGTCAATGCGTTCGAAAACATGGGAAGCGGTGGTATTTCTTCGACCGGCAAGCGTGCCGTGGTCGAAGCACGGGGGGACATCTTTACGGTCCCGGAGAAGAATGGACCTGTCCGCCAGATCACCAACACATCCGGCGCATCGGACCGCAGTCCTGAATGGAGCCCCGACGGGCGATGGATCTCGTACTTCTCCGATCAAGGCGGGGAATATGAAGTCTACATCACACAATCCGATGGCAAAGGCGAAACCCGACAGCTGACCAAAGGCAACCAGACCTTCTGGATGAACTCAAGCTGGGCACCAGATTCCAAATCACTGCTCGTTATGGACAAAGCAGGCGCGATGAAACTCATCGATGTCGAGAGCGGCGATGTCACCGAGGTCGACAAAGATCCTTGGGCAAACCAAGCCAATGTCTCATGGTCCAACGACTCGAAATGGATCGCGTTTGATCGCAGTTCCGACGATTCCCCATTGGCCGCCATCTGGATTTACAACACCGAGACTGGTGAGAAGCAACAGGTAACCACTGGGTTTTTTGCCGACGGAAACCCTTGTTTCTCATCGAAGGGCGACTACCTCTATTACACCTCGAATCGAAACTTCTCTTCCCCGCAGTACGAGGATGTCGGCTCGACATTTATCTACTCCGAAACCGGTCGAATTATTGCTGTCCCATTGAACGGTGAAATCGAGAACAAGCACCTCCTCAAGTCCGACGAAGAGACCTGGGAAGAAGACGAGGACACCGATGATTCGGCAGACAACGCCGAGTCGGAAGACGCGGAAGACGCTGACAAAGCCGACGGCGATTCTGAAACAGACGATGAATCACCCGCATACCTCGAGGGCTACAACACCGAGCACCCATTGTGGGGCAAATGGGAAGGCAGCGTCACCGGCATGGCCGCACTCGGTGCACCGATGGACGAAGTGTCCTTCAAACTACTCTTCATCATCGACGACGATGGCAACATCATGGGGCAATCCGAATCGATGGGCGAAACCGATGACCTCGGCGATGTCGTCAAGTTCGACGAAGAGACCATGGAGTTCTACTCCGAGTCTGAAGAGAGCGGCCTGAAGATGATCCAGAAGGGCCAGTTGGATGGCGACACCATGACAGGCACACTCGAAATCCCAGCAATGGGGTTCTCTGCCAAGTGGTCAGCCGAGCGTGTTTCTTCTGAAATCACCGAAGAAGAAATCAAAGAGCACGGCCAATCAGACACCGAAGCCGCAGAAGTCGTCGAGATCGATTTCGAAGACTTCGAACGCCGAGGATTTGAACTCGATGTCCCAGCCGGCAACTTTGGGAACCTTGCATCGAATGACAAGGGCAATCTGATGTACCTCAGGGTCTCAGGCGATGCTCCCTCACTCAAGCTCTATGACATCACCGCAGATGAACCATCGGAGAAGACAGTCCTCCCCGTCTGCATGGGTTTCTCAATCTCCGCCGATGGCAAGAAGATCATCGCGGCAACCCCAGCCGGCTTCGGGTTTGCCGACGCATCCGCTGGTCAATCCCTGACCCCGATCAACGCGAAACTCATGAAAACCGTTGATCTCAAGGAAGAATGGCGAGAACTCGTCACCGATGCGTGGCGCCGTCAACGCGACTTCTTCTATGTCGAGAACATGCACGGCGTCGACTGGGACGCAGTCCTCGCGCACTACCTCCCAATGGTCGAAGACGCCGTATCACGCGAAGATGTCAGCTACATCATCGGTGAACTGATTGGCGAACTCAATGTCGGCCACTCCTACTACGGCGGTGGTGACCTCGAAAGCCAACCCTACACCAATGTCGGCATGCTCGGCGTCGATTTCTCGGTCGCGACCGAAACCATCGAAGGCACCGAGTACACCGGATTCCGGATCGACACCATCTACGAAGGTGCCGCATGGGATTCGGATGCACGCAACCCGCTCAATGCGTACGGGCTCGATGTGAACGAGGGCGACATCATCACTCATGTGAACGGAATCGCGGTCGATACAACAATCGATCCATGGGCATCGTTTATCGGCATGGCCGGTGAGGAAACCAACCTCACACTCGTCTCAGCGGACACCAACGACGAAGACGAAGAAGTACTCAACGAACGCACCGTGACGGTCGAACCAATGGGATCGGAAATGAACCTCCGCTACCGGAACTGGATCGAGAAGAACCGCCTCTATGTTGAGAAAGCTTCGGACGGCAAGATTGGGTACATCTATGTTCCCAACACCGGCGTGCAAGGCCAGAACGAGTTGTTCCGCCAGTTCTACGGCCAAGCAGGCAAAGAAGCCCTCATGATCGACGAACGCTGGAACGGCGGCGGGCAAATTCCCAACCGCTTCATCGAACTCCTCAACCGTCCACGCACCAACTATTGGTACCGCAGGGACGGCAAGGACTGGCCATGGCCGTACGACTCACACCAAGGACCCAAGGCGATGCTGATCAACGGCAACGCCGGCTCCGGCGGTGACATGTTCCCATGGCTCTTCAAGCACCACAAACTCGGAGCCCTCATCGGGACCCGGACCTGGGGTGGCTTGGTCGGAATCTCCGGAGTCCCACCACTGATCGACGGCGGTTCCACAACCGTCCCGAACTTCGGGTTCTACGAACTCGACGGCACCTGGGGCATCGAAGGTCACGGCGTTGATCCGGACATCGAAGTCATCGCCGATCCATCCAAGATGGTCGATGGTTCCGACCCGCAGTTGGACGCCGGCGTCGAGTATCTCCTCAAAGAGATCAAGACCAACGGCTACCACCCACCGAAGCGTCCGAATCCTCCAGTCCGCACCAAGGTCGGACTCGAAGAAGCCGACAAGTAAAGCGTTCATCGAAGCCAATGCAAAGCCCCGCGATACACATCGCGGGGCTTTTTGATGGAGTGCGTCGAGTTGATGATTACTTGATCGTCTTGAGCAAATCCTTCACCGCCGCTTCAAGCTGTGGGTCTTCCCCAGCAGCCTCATCGGTCGGTGTCTGCTTGACTACGACATCCGGCTCAGCCCCGTTGTTATCCATGTCGGTCCCGTCGGGAAGGTACCATCCTCGGAACGGACGCCGGACGGTAGTGCCATCGATCAATGAGAATGATCCCGTCGAAATCACACCGCCGAAGGTCGTTGTGCCAATGAGGCGACCACGCTTTGCGGTCCGGATCGAGTGGGCGAAGATCTCCGCGTTCGAGAATGAGTTCTCGTTAATCAGCACGACAATCGGACGCGAATACGGGTAAATCAATCGGCGATCACGAGGATAGGAATCCGGCCGCACATCATCAGGATTCGCACCGCGCGGGATGGTGTACGCGTGGGTTGGAGCGGTGAGCGATGCGAGGAGAATGTCAGTCGTCCATCCCCCACCATTGTCACGGACATCAATGATGAGCCCGTCCTTACCTTCCGCAGCCGCAAAGAGATCACGCTCAAAGTCACGCACAGAAGCTTCACCCATCGAACGGATGTGCAGGTATCCGAGCTTTCCGTCGGACAGCTCGTCCACCTCGGTCTGCCGGTCAATTACTTCTTGCGAGTACCGCACAACCGAGTTGCTCCCATAGCTCTGTGGAGTCACCATGCCATACTTGGTCACAGTTTCGCCGGTCTCCGCATCCGAAGAGAGGTACTCAACAAGCACTTCCACATTGCTCATCCCAGCCATCGAAGCATGGAGATCGTGGTGTGATGGATCATCCAGCCGTTTCTCTCCGATCGCAACAATCACATCACCAACCTGGATCCCATCGTTCATCCGATCAACGCTGCCTTGCGTGTACACACGATGAACCCGGTACCCGTTGGATACGGGGGTCGTATCGATCCCGAGGTAACCATTTGCCGGTGATGGTGCACTGAAGCCATCCCCGCCCCAGATACCGGTATGCGAACCATTCACCTCTCCAAACATCAGCGCCATCACACGCTGGAACGCTTCGTTCGTACGCGTCTGCATTGCCAGTGTCCGGTACTGTTCGGTGATGCCGTTCCAATCGAGGCCCTTGAGCGTCGGGTGATAGAACGACATCCCGAATGTAGACGCGGTTTCTTCGAACTTCTGAGCGAGTTCCGCCTTCGTGTCCACCTGGATGCTGCCGTCGATGTCATAGGTCGTCACATCTCCACCAGTCATCCCCGCACTCTTGGCAACCCCGCCATTGATGAACGAGACGGTCTTTCCATCGATCGAAACGCGAGCATCTGAAACAGAGCCCGATTGAATAGTCTTCCGTTCTTTACCATATTGATCCACCGACACAAACGCACCATCGGCACTGAACGCGATCCGGTCGCCCGCCGGGGACATCGCAAGATTATTCTCGGATTCAGGTGTTGAAGTCAGCCGACGAACGCGCATGTATGCGTCGCTCGTGTCAAACTCGAACGGCTCGATCTCAACCGGATCATTCACATCCAACGGCTCAAGCTTCTTCACCGCTTTGACCGCCCCCTTGTAGTAGGCATCAAGCTCATACTTCCGCATCCCATCGAGACTGCGATCCAGATTGATCGCATAGACATCCCATTCCCAGTTGTTCCCGCCGCGATCAGATAAGAATGTCAGAACCTTCCCATCCGCAGAAAGCTGGGGCGAATGATCCAAGTCCGGGTGACGCGTGAGATTGATTGGCTTGCTCGTCGAGCCATCTTCACCAACCCGGGTATCAAGCAGATAGATGTCCGCGTTGAAGTTCAGATCGCTATCCGAATACACCACATGCACAGAATCCGAGGCCCACAACACCTCAGGACCAGACCATGATTCAAGGATCACACGAGTCGTCCCGCTCTCAATATCCATGATCACCACATCCCCGCGATCACGCAGGTACATCAACTTCTTTCCATCCGGAGATGGAGTTGGCCGATACGCGAGCGGTTCTCCAGCAACAACAGGCGTGATCTCAAACCGGAGCGCACCAGCCCAGCGAGCCGCGTGATCAATGGCCTCTTTCTCCGGTTCCGCTTCATCATCACCATCTTCTTCATCTGAGCCCTCGGAGTCCTTCGCTTCTGAATCGCCCGAATCTTCATCGCTCACATCAGACTCCGCTGCGGTTTCGTCCTCAGCATTCTCTTCGTCTACCTTCTCAGGTTCTTCAACCTCCTCCGGCTTCAAATCCTCGCTGCTCAGCGAGACCCGAGCCGTATAGATCGACCCCATCGATTCATCATCGTCCGCAGTGAAGTACAGGACCTCCCCATCGGGAGACCACGCGATATCCCGTTCACGAACAGGCGTATCCGTAATCCGTCGGCTCGGGTACTCCTCCTCGGTCGAACGAACAAACAGTTCATTGCGAGCAACAACGGCGATCGCTTTCCCAGACGGATGCATCACACTCTCAGAAACCTTGCGAGCGACATCCATCCCCTTCAACGAATCCCGATCCGTATCCGTCCCCATCGTGAAATCCACAGCGACAGGTTGCGCATTTCGATCATTCAGATCCAAGGTATAGAGCGTGTTGACGACGACAAAAGCCGCGAGTGAACCATCCTGAGAGACCGTCAAGTCTCGCACGCCACCCATGATCGTCTGCTCTTGCCCAGTCGGCGCAAAGGAAGTCAGTTGCTTCCCTGAGTTCCTCCCCTTCTCATCGCTCTTGTTCGCATTCATCCGGTACAAATTGTACTGCCCATCCTTGGATGAGATGTACAGCATCGAACCATCGGGGAGCGGACACGGATCCATGTCGTTGCCATCGAACCCCGTCATCTGTGTGAACTCACCGTCGCTCGATGAAAGCTTCCAGATATCCAAGTTGCCAGACCCTCGATACGCCACTCGGTGCGGATAGTAATACCCACGGATGAAGTAGATTGAATCATCCGCGTTGCTCAGTGTCGGCGCCCGCCCAAACGCGCTGGTCAACTCTGTGACCGCACCACCATCGATCGGCGCGGAATACATCTTGGGTTGGCGATAGATTTCCGGATAGAGATACGCCGAGAACATCACCGACTGACCATCGGCACTGAAACCGCCAAGCCACTGTGCTCGATCGGAGGTGGTCACCCGATCGATGTTCGACAAACTCATCGAGTTCCCGTTGCCTGAAACCTGTGCCAGATAAATGTTGTCCGCCCCACCACGGTTGGATTCAAACGCGAGACGAGAACCTTCCGCATCAAACTTCGCACGCCCCTCAATCGCGGGATGGGCCGTCAATCGAGTCGCCACCCCACCGCCACTGTTGATCGCCCAGAGATCGCCCGCCGCGGAGAACACAACCGTCTTACCATCCGGAGAAAGCGATGGATACTGGATCAATCCCGGATGCGTCCCAATCTCCGAAGCTCCCGCAAACCCGCTCGCCATACCGGCAAGCAAACACATTGCTTTCATCTTTGTTTTCACACTCATCTCCTCGTCGTGGTGGTTCTGGGGGCTATTGAAACAAGAAAGGCCCACCCAAAGAAATGGGTGGGCCTTGAATATACCAGATGTGTATCACGAATGGTTCAGTTTTTTACTTAGACTTCACCGGTTTCAGAGTTTCCGGATCACGCTGAGGGAGAATCGTCGATCGCCCCTCAAAGAACTCCGCCATTGTTGAGACGCGGTTCTGATCAGCTTCAGATCCCGCATTCCCAGCTTTGATCTCTTCAACCGGTCCAACGACCATGATGACCGCTTGCTCAGGGTTGAGGTACTCAAGGGCCGCTTCCTGAACATCCGATGCCGAGACTGAACGGACCTTGTCGCGGTAGGTCTGCCAGTAATCCGCTGGACGACCGGTCCGCTCGTCGTTCATGAACAGCCCCATCATCGCACTCTTGGATTCAAAGTTGCGTGGGAAGGTCTCGATGAGCGAGTTCTGGATGATCTCGATCTCTTCGGTGGTCGCTTCTTCGGTCTGAATCTTGTCGATCTCTCCGAACACCAAACGGGTCGCCAGCGCGGTCGTCGGTGTTTTGGTGAAGAAGTACGACATGAACATACCAGGATACTCAACACGGTTTGAGAACACGGAACCCGCGGTGTACGCAAGCCCTTCCTGTGTACGAACGGTATTGGTGATGCGGCTGGTAAAGCCAGAACCACCAAGAATCTGGTTCATCACTTCCACATCAATCGCATCCGGGTTGTCCCGCTCGATGCCGCGATTCGCAATCAACACCTGCACCTGAGGCTGATCCTTCTCGTAGTAGTACACACCCGGCTCATAGCTCTGGTTTGGCTGTGGAATCTCAGGTGAGATTTCGCCGATGGACCAATCGCTGAGCTTGGTTTCAAGGAACGCCAGAATTTTGTCCGGATCTACATCGCCAGTAACAGCGATCATCATGTTGCCAGGATGAAAAATCCGAGCGTGAAGTGCCTTCATGTCCTCGATCGTGATTGATTCGATGGACTGGCGTGTCGCCTGGCGACCTTCGAAATGCTCATCGCCCCACATCAGGTACCCAAGCTCGCGGATCGCGATCTGGACACCCGCATCGTTGCGTGATTCAAACGACTCAAGAATCTGGTCACGACGGATCTCGAAGCGTTTGGCATCAAAACGAGGGCTTTGCAGCATCTCCAAGAACAGGTCGAACCCGTCATCAAGCGTGCTCTTAAGACAGTTGATCGATGCGCCAGCGGTGGTGTCACCGATACTCGCCGAGACATCAGCCGCGAGGAAATCAAACTCCTCATCAAGCTTGTCCGGCCCCATCGAAGCAATACCGCCCGAACGCATCATCGCGCCGGTCAGACCTGCAAGCCCTGCCTTGTCAGCGGGAACCATGTACTCACCGCCACGGAAACTGAACCGGATGGTCACCAGTGGGAACTCGTGGGACTCAGCAATAAACACTGGCACGCCGTTGGAAAGCTCATGACGATAATCAGAAGCAACCGGCGGGGTGAACTCCAACTCCTGGAACTGAATATCCGATGGATGCGAAGGAATATCCGATGCAAAGCTCATCGACGACGCGGAGATTGCCGCCGCGATGAGGGTTGTTGTCAGTACGCGATTCATTCGTCACCACCTTCCGAGGCATCAGCCCCATCGCTCTCGAGAGCTTCCAAACGGATACGGAGTTCTTGCTGCAAGTAATCCATCAACTTCTTCATCTGAGGCGGGATCATCTCTTTCTGAGACTCAATCTCCTCAATCCCCTCGCGAAGCTGGTCAGCATTCAACGCCGACATTGCAGCAAGCTCCGATTCGATCTGAGGCATGACCATCCCGACCATTTCTTCAGGAAGTGATGCCTTCACATCATCAAGCGTTATCAGCTTGACCTCGCCGTTGTCCTTGCGCGTGTACATTGACACCGCGCGAGCACTGTTGCTGAAGTACTTCTTGGCAACGCGCTGAATATCTTCAGCCGTCACCGCTTGGATCGCGCGAGGCATTTCATTGAGGTACTCATAGCTGCCGTACGCTTGCGTGATCGCGAGCTGGAAGAACAGCGAAGAGTTGTCTTCAAGTCCACGGAAAGTATCCGCCGCGGCTTGGTTCTTGATCTTCTGAAGCTCACGCTCAGAAACCAACTCGGTCTTGAGCAGATCGATCTGCTCGAGCCACGCGAGTTCGAGTTCTTCGTGCGTCGCGTCACCCTTCGGGGTCGCTGTGAACGAGAATGAACCCGCATAGTGCTGCGCCTGATGTCCAGCACGGGCGGATGCCGCGATTTCCTTGTCCTCGACGATCGTCTTGTACAAACGACCGGTTCGACCGTTAAGCAGGTCGGAGATCACATCAAGAGTCGCCTCGTCAGGATGCCCGAAGGGCACCGAGCGGTAACGAACCTCAACCTGATCCTGACAGTCGCATTCTCCAGTGAACCGGAGTTCACCAAGCAGCGGAACCGAGTGGGTCACCAATGGCGATGGTCCGGCACGCTTGTTTTCCAAACGACCGAAGTACGAATCGATCAGTTGTTTCGCTTCATCCACTTCAAAGTCACCAACGATAACGCCGGTGAGGTTTGCAGGTTGGTAGTAGGTCTCGAAGTACTCACGGATTTCGGCTTCCGTGTACCCCATCAGGTCACTCATCCAGCCGATGACCGGAAAGTTGTATGGCGATGCGACCCAGAACATGGAATCAAACTGCTCATCAAGCATGCCTGTCGCGGTTGCTTCGAGCCGTTGACGGCGTTCTTCAATCACCACAAACCGCTCCGCATCAAGCTCACGCAGCGAAGGGTTGTCCAACCGATCCGATTCCATCCACGACCAGAGTTCCAGCTTATTCGATGGGATATCGATGTAGAAAATGGTGAAGTCGTTCGAGGTGCCCGCGTTCATCCCAGACCCACCATTGCCGGTGTACACCTTGTCGAACTCGTTTTTGATGGTGATTTTGCCCTGCTGATCTTGAAGAGCGGTCATCTGGGCACGCATCGCACGGAGTTCGTCCGTGTCGTTTGCCGGATCCCAAGGGTTCTCGATCTCGCCACGGTAGAACCGCTTGTACTGCGTATCGAGTGTGTACGCACGCATCTCTTCACGGATTTCGGTCAACTGGTTCCGAAAATCGAGGTCCGCTTCCGCATCGGAGGTCCCGATGTGATCGGTCCCTTTGAACAGCAAGTGTTCGAGCAAGTGGGAGACGCCAGTGATTCCGGGGCGTTCATTGACCGATCCGACCGGGCTGATCCAGCCCGCCGTGATGATGTTGGGCTGCTCATCGCGAGGCATGAGCAAGAAGTGCATGCCGTTGTCGAGTGTGTATTCGATCGGTTCAACCTGCTGAGCGATCGTCATCGACGATGTCATCAGAATTGCACCTGTAGTAAGTAATGCTGTCCGCATGCTTCCTCCTGAGTCTGTGAAGCGTTTCCATAAGGGAATCCCACCAAGCACAGAGCATCAGCGGGGATTAATGATACCGACCTGATCCCATAATGATGCAGCTTGAACATGAAACGTGCCCGAAACACCCTCAAACCGCCGCCGAGGTAAGTTCAGATTCGCCCAACCTCCGCAATCATGCACCGGACGCTCCCGCCCCCGACAATCTCAATGGTTGGAATCGGAGCATGGACAATCGTTCCAAGCGCCTTCAATCGCTCTTGCTGTTCAACCGTAAACGCGTCGTAAGCCCTCGACGACATCGCAAAGACCGCTCCCCCCTCGGCATCCGCAAGTTCGAGAATATTGCCACAGAATGACTCCATCTGATCCAAACTGATCTCAATGACCTGTCGCCACCCACCCCGCAAAGCAGCAAGCACCCGCTCCCGATCCTCGTCATCAGCGATCGCAGCCGAACAGACCACCGACACCCGCGTTCCGACGCTCATCAAGACATTCGTGTGGTAAATCTGATTGCCATTCCGATCCAACGCTTCGAAGACAACCGCGTCATAACCCGTCTCATCACACCACGCCTCCACCGCCGCCTTTGTGGTCCGAGGCGACAAACACCCATACGCAATCCCCTGAACCCGATCCAGCACCAACGACCCAGTCCCTTCGAGGATTTCTCCATCGTCTTCGAGCCCGCTCAGATCCAGATGCCCGACCTCACCAACTCCAGAAGACAGCGCATCCAGCACTTCCCCCGATCGCTCCGCCCTTCTGAGCTCATCGCACATCGGGTAGGTGATGACCACCGAACCACCCTCCGCCGGGGAATGCCAGCTCATCCAGTTGTTCGGAAACACACAGTCAGGCAACCCCCGCTCGTCCTGATACACCACCACTTCAACCCCGGCATCCCGAAGCGCATCGACCAGCCCATCAAACTCCGCTTGCGCATCAAGAGCCACTTTCACTTCATCCCCGCTCGGCTCGTTCATAAACGCATTGCTCTGAGCAGCTTGCGTGTGATACCCAAACGAGCGCGGTCGGATCATCAGCACGCGATTGGCCGTCTGGAATCGTTCAGGGGGTAAATGGAAGTTCATATCCCATGATATAGGTTCCAGACTGGACGAACCCGCATTGGGTGCCCACAATCAAGCATGGACACGATCACGATCACACCGGACTTCACCCTGACCCCCGCGATGGTCGTTTCCGTTGCCCGTAACGGAGCCCAAGTCCAACTCTCCGACGCTTCCCAGTCCCAGATCGCCCAGTGCCGAGCGGGTCTCGAATCCGTCCTCGACGACGGACTCCCCCACTACGGCATCAACACCGGGTTCGGATCACTCGCCAACAAAAGCATCGAACACGACGATCTCGAAAATCTCCAACGCAACCTCATCCGCTCCCATTCCGCAGGCATCGGGGACCCGCTCGAATCCGAAGTCGTCCGAGGCATGATGTTCGTCCTCGCGTGCTCCCTCTCGCGTGCCCGATCCGGTGTCCGCGTCGAAGTCGTCACCCAAATCCTCGCCATGCTCAACGCAGGAATCACACCAGTCGTCCCAGAACTCGGCTCAGTCGGTGCCTCAGGAGACCTCGCCCCGCTCGCCCACATCGCAGAAGTGATGATCGGCGAGGGACACGCGATCCTCAACGGCACCATCAAACCCGGAATCGAAGCACTCGCCCTCGCGAATCTCCAGCCGCTGACGCTCCAAGCCAAAGAAGGCCTCGCGCTCATCAACGGCACCCACCTCATGACCGCCCGATTCGCGCTCATCGAGCAAGACCTTGTTCAACTGGTCGACGCCGCGCTCATCGCCAACGCGATGTCCATCGACGCCGCGCGTGCTTCGCATGGATACCTCGACCAGCGCGTGTATGTCGCTCGCAACCAACCCGGTGCCGCGGAAGTTGCCTCCACCATGCGTGCATTGCTCGCAGGGAGCACCATCGTCACCTCCCATGCCGAGAACGATCCCCGTGTCCAAGACCCGTACTCGTTCCGCTGCGCCCCGTTGGTGCTTGGTTCAGTGCTCGACTCGTTCCGGTCCTGCCAATCGAGTCTCAACTTCGAACTCGGCGCAGTCACCGACAATCCCCTGATATTCGAAACAGAATCCGATGTTCCCGACATCGTCTCCGCCGGTTGTTTCCACGGCATGCCCGTCGCGATCCCCCTCGACACCCTCGCCATCGGAATCGCCCATCTCGCGGGAATCGCAGAACGCCGGATGTACCACATCCTGTCCGTCTTCGATCCAGAATCGAACCTCCGAGCATTCATGAGCCCTAAGCCGGGCGTGATGTCCGGATTCATGATCGTCCAGTACGCCGCCGCCTCAGTCTGCAACGAACTCGTCGGATTGGCGAACCCATCAAGCGTGGTCAACCTCTCAACCTGCGCCGGGATGGAGGATTACAATTCCTTCGGCCCACGCAGCGCCGCCAAAGCCGCGCGTGCGGTCAAACTCGCACGATCCGTGATCGCCGCAGAACTACTCTGCTCCGCAGAAGGTATCGAAGCCCATCGGCCACATCGTTCCGGCGACCGTGTTGAATCAGCAATCGAAATCATCCGAACCGTGGTGCCACCATTGACCGAAGACCGCTCCCCAGCACCAGACATCGCCGCGATCGAGCACCTGATCCGCGCCGATCAGTTCAAGTTCACGCTCTGATCCTTACTATTGAAGACCAAAGACGAGACCCACCATGAGCACGATCCAAGCATCTTCATTGATCCCCGCACCCCAGAACCGAACCATCCGCGCCCCGCGCGGTTCGAAGCTCACTTGCTCGACATGGCAAACCGAAGCCGCGATGCGGATGCTGATGAACAACCTCGATCCAGAGGTCGCAGAGCATCCCGAATCCCTCATCGTCTACGGCGGACGCGGTCAAGCCGCCCGATCATGGGAAGCGTACGACGCAATCATCGAAACCCTCCAAAGACTCAAACCCGACGAAACACTCCTCGTCCAATCAGGCAAACCCGTCGGTGTCATCCAGACCCACGAGAATGCCCCGCGCGTGATGATCGCCAACTCCAACCTCGTCCCACATTGGGCAACGCAAGAACACTTCGACGACCTCGCCTCCAAAGGCCTCATGATGTACGGCCAGATGACCGCGGGATCATGGATCTACATCGGAACCCAAGGCATCCTCCAAGGCACCTTCGAAACCTACGCAGAATGCGCCCGCATGAACTTTGGCGGAACGCTCGCAGGCACCCTCAATGTCACCGGTGGATGCGGCGGGATGGGTGGTGCCCAACCCCTCTCGATCACCCTCAACGGCGGGACCTGCCTCATCGCTGATGTTGATCCATCAAGACTCAAACGCCGCCTCGACGACGCATACCTCGACGAACTCGTCGAAGACCTCGACGCCGCCATTGATCGAGCCGTCGAACTCAAAGCCCAAAAATCAGCAGTCTCCGTCGGTTGGCCCGGCAATGCGATCACGCTGCTCGAACGCTTGATCGAACGCAACATCATCCCCGACACTCTTACCGACCAGACCAGCGCCCACGATCCGTTGCAGGGATACTGCCCGATCGAGTACACCCACGAGCAGTCCATCGAAGCACGCGAAGCAAACGCCGCGGACTACCAGAAGCTCGCGCTCGCCTCCATGCGTCGCCATGTCGAAGCGATGGTCGCACTCCAAAAGCTTGGCTCAATCACCTTCGACTACGGCAACAACATTCGCCAGCGTGCTTTTGACGAGGGATTCAAAGAAGCCTTCGCATTCCCTGGATTTGTCCCTGCATACATCCGTCCACAGTTCTGTCTCGGACGCGGACCGTTCCGCTGGTGTGCACTCTCCGGCGACCCGATCGACATCTACAAAACAGACTACGCCCTCCTCCAACTCTTCCCAAAGGAAGACGGCGGATACAACGAACGACTCCACCAATGGATCCTCGGCTGCCACAAGAATCCTGAAGCGTTGCTCAAACAAGACTTCGCAAACTGCGAACCAAGATTCGCGTTCCAAGGACTCCCATGCCGAATCTGCTGGTTCGGACTCGGAGAGCGTGACAAAGCGGGACTGCTGTTCAACAACATGGTCCAATCGGGAGCCGTCTCCGCTCCGATCGTCATCGGCCGCGACCACCTTGACTGCGGCTCCGTCGCATCCCCAAACCGCGAAACCGAATCCATGAAAGACGGCACCGACGCCGTCTCCGATTGGCCACTCCTCAACTTCGCCGCCAACATCGCATCCGGAGCAAGCTGGGTCAGCTTCCACCACGGCGGCGGGGTCGGCATCGGATTCTCCCAGCACGCCGGTCAAGTCATCGTCGCCGACGGCACCCCCGAAGCCGCGGACCGACTCGCCCGCGTCCTCAAGAACGACCCGATGATGGGCATCTTCCGCCATGCCGACGCGGGATACGAAGAAGCGATCCGATGCGGCAAAGACCAAGGCGTCGATATCCCAATGCAATAAGCTAGATCGACTGTGCCCCGAAGACCTTAATCTCAGATCCTTCAGCGAGCACCACGCTCAGGGGTGTTGCGTATTGCATCGATGCCCATTCTGTGCCGTAGATCCGTCCCCAATCGACATCGATGACTGATGAGCGGACTGGGTAGCACGCCCAGTACGGGTGCTGGACCTCGTAGCGAAGCGATCGCCCGCGCCGTGTCACTCCATAGCCCCACTGGTGTTCCTTGAACCAATGCTCGGTGGATTCTTCGATTGGGATGCTTGGAATGGAGTCCGCCTCGACGCGCATCGTCCCGTCACCGCCACCATACCGAAAGGTGTATTCAACCCGGCGCATCGCATCGATCTCCTCTACCCGATCCCCAATCCTCGCACAAACATACGGCTCGTTGTAAATCCCCCGAGCGATCCCCGCGACCACCCGATGTTTCACGAGTTCACGAACAAAGACCACCCCGCGTCGATCCCCTTCCACTTCACGGACATAAAACCGAAGGTTAATCTCCGGGAAATCCCCATATCCGGGCCACCTCATTCCCAGTACTCGCGTGCTTTCAAACCGGAACCCCACGAGACTGCACACCGCTTGCCCCTCAAACAGGTCCAGTTCAAGCCCGGGCGGGAGCCGAGGCATCAGTTTCGCCGGATCCACTGCATAGCTCGCAATAATCAGGTCCCGCCAATGTGCTGTCAGAAATACTCGGCCCATGCCACAGTCTATCAACCAACCGATACACTTACTGGTATGTCACGCCCTCACCTCACCCCAATCCATTGGAATCCGGACATCCCCGAGACCAAGTTGGCCTCACGCATCAGGTCCAAACCCGACGGCTGCCAGATCGCACTCCTCGGCCTCCCGGATGACACCGGAGTCTCCCTCAACAACGGCCGCCCCGGCGCCAAAGATGGTCCGTCTGGGTTCCGGGCATCACTCGCGGCGATGGGCGTTGCCAATCCCGCAGACTGGAGTTGGCCGACGATCTTCGATGCGGGAGATGTCGAGGTCATCCCAGGTGATCTCCACGCGACGCACGACCGGATCACCGAAGCCGCCGAATCATTGCTGGAACTGAATCTCTTCCCCATCGCGATCGGAGGCGGACACGACTTGACCTTCCCCTTCGTCCGAGCCGTCGCCAACAAGTTCGGACCCATGAACGGGGTCTACTTCGATCCCCACCTTGATGTCCGCGAAACCGACGGATCAGGAATGCCCTTCCGGAGACTCATCGAAACCAGAGCCGCCAACGCACTCCGTATCCACGGCTTCGACACGATGAGCAACTGCGCCGAACATGTTGAATGGTTCCAAGCACACGGCGGACGGATCGACACCACCACCCTCCCATCCGATCCGTGGCCCAAAGTCGATACATTCGTGTCACTGGACCTCGATGTCTTCGATGCAAGCTACGCGCCCGGCGTGAGCGCGATGAACCCTGCTGGAGCAACCCCTGCAGATATCGCCCGCTGGATCCATTCCGCTGGAGCCAACCCCGATGTCCGCTGCTTCGACATAATGGAACTCTCTCCACCCCACGACCAAAGCAACCGCACCGCCCGACTCGCGGTTCGCATGTTCCTGACTTTCTTGCAAGGCTTCTCGGAGCGTTCCTCATGAGTGTCCCGATCCTGATCACTAACGCTCGAATCCTGACCATGGCCGAAGGTGATCTCCCACGGCGTGGCTCAGCAATGTCGAACCTCACTCCAATCCCGAACGGCTCCATCCTGATTCAGGATGGAACCATCTCGGCGGTCAGCGCCTGCAGCAGTAATGCCCCAGATGCCAAAGTCATCAACGCTCGCGGTCGGGTCGTCATGCCAGCATTCATCGACGCACACACCCACGCATGCTGGGCCGGCGATCGCCTCGATGAATGGGAACGCAAACAGCGCGGCGTAACCTACCTCGAAATCCTCAAAGCCGGCGGCGGTATCATGTCCACCGTACGCGCAGTCCGCAACGCAAGTATCGAAGAACTGACCCACGATCTGCTCACCCGCCTCAACGCGATGCTCAAAGAGGGCACCACCGCATGCGAGATCAAATCTGGGTACGGACTCACGACCACAGACGAACTCAAAATGCTCGACGCGATCGCCGCCGCCTCCAAACAATGGCCCGGCAGGGTCTCCCCCACCGCGTGCATCGGTCACGCCAAGGCCCCTGAAACCCCCAACTTCGTCGATCAAACCATCAATGAAACCCTCCCAGCCGTCCACGAACGCTACCCGGGAATCACGATCGACGCGTACACCGAAGAAGGCGCGTGGAGTGTGGACGAGACTGTGCGTTTGTTCAAAGCCGCGAAAGAACTCGGTCATCCACTCCGAATCCACGCCGACCAGTTCAACGCGCTGGGAATGCTCGAAGAAGCGGTCAATCTCGGCGCGTTGAGTGTCGATCACCTCGAAGCCACCACACCCGAATCACTCAAGCACCTCGCCCAATCCAACACCATGGGCGTGATGCTACCCTGCTCCGGATTCCATGTCGACAGCCGCTACGCCGACGGACGATCCTTCATCGACGCCCACGGCTCACTGGTCATCGCAACCAACGCCAACCCCGGATCCGCCCCTTGCCTGTCCATGCCGATGAGCATCGCCCTCGCGGTCCGGCACCTCGGAATCACCGCGGCAGAAGCCATCACTGCATCCACCATCAATGCGGCACACCTGCTCGGATACACCGATTCAGGAATACTTCAAACAGGAATGCGTGCCGACTTGATCATGCTCAGGCACACCGACGAGCGCCAACTCGGTTACGAGTTCGGCGGCTCCCATGTCGATCTCGTCATGTGCAACGGACAGATTATTTGAGCTTCTGACACACCCGAACAGTCTCAAATCCAACACTCGACGCGATGCCTGCGGCCTTCTCGTCTTTGAGGTTCCCGTCAGCATCGAACGCTTGGTGTGCCGATCCCAACGCGAACTCAAGCGGAATCACGAGTGTGTGGAGCTGAGTCAGAATTTGACGAACATGCCGCATGCCGCGCAATCCGCCCAGCCCACCTGGCGACGCCGCGAGCAACCCACACACTTTCCCTTTGAAACACGCGAGTGATGGCTCATCCCCGTTCGGGCGGGAAGCCCAGTCAATCGCGTTTTTCAATGCTCCCGAGATCGAACCGTTGTATTCCGGTGTCGAGATCAAGAATGCATCGCATGCGATCATCGTTTCCTTGAGTTTCAGTGCAGACTCTGGGAGTCCGTTTGCTTCGAGGTCTTCCGAAAACATCGGGAGATCCAGTTCATTGAGATCAATCCAAACCAACTCAACCCCGTCCTTCTCCGCGGCCCGCTTCCCGACATACTTTACCAGCTGCGTGTTGTATGACGCCTTCCGCAATGAACCACTGATGAGACCGATTTGAATGCTCTTTGACATGGAGGTGTACCTTTCAGTTGAGTGATGCTCATTGTACCACATAAAAAAGCCCGGTCACCCGGGCTCTCAATCGCCAAGATCGTTTACAAATCAATCACACCATCGACGGCTCCCCCGCCGACGAGGCTCATGCCGAGGTTTCTTGTAGAACCGATCATTCCAACTGTTGCGATGGCTGTTGGAATGGCTGTTGGTATGGCTGTTCCATGTTGAGCGGTAAGTATTCTGAACCCGATTCCATGAAAATGTCAGTCGACCATCTTCTTGAAAGATCGACCCGCTGTATCCCCGGCTCTGCCAACTCACACGAGGCGAATCGCAGGGATCATAGCAAACCAACACTCGACCTCGATCCATCGAAGCGTCATACCCAGAACGGTGAAACGCTTGGATGATCTGACGACTGATGCTGGAACGGGAACTGATCGTGTATCGTCGCCCGTTGATAACCAACACCCCTGCGGTTGAGCTGTTCGAATACGAGTGTGACGACCCATGCGATGACCCATGCGATGAGCTGCTGTACGAGATCCGCACATCGCTCTCCGCAGCCGCCGCTGGTGCCAATCCAGCGAATACCGCAGCGGATCCAAGCACGATCAGGGACATGGCTTTGCGTGTGTTCTTCATCATTTTCTCCTTATGTTGGTGGTATGAAGCACATTCACCGTGAAACCGGCATCAACCAAACCCCACTGACCCAATGGTGCCAATTTGCTCCACCGACACCGATTTCGTGCAATAAACAGCGATTTGACATGTTTTTCTGAATGTACTGTCAGTATTTCTGATCTCAGGCGGTACCAAAGAGAAGGCATCCAACAACCGAACCACTGCGTATCGGTTGGCAACACATCAAGGCGGCTCAAATGACCCAGATGATCCCAACCAACTCAACGACCACCATCGTGACCGCATCGTCGAGCGACGAACTCTCGAGTCTTGAAGCGGCGATCATGGACGCGTGCAACGAACTCCACGCCGCCCGTCAGACAGATGACGCCGCTGGCATCAAGATCTTTACGCAAACCTTGTACTCGCTCCTCGACACCTACGACGCGACCGATGGCGACAACCACCCCAACCCAGCATGGGCCCGCGCCAACCAGCGAGCACTCGCCAACAGCGCGATGGGTCATATCGAAAAAGCAATCGCCCTCGAACTGGCCGCACTCAAATACGCGGACACTCCACGCCGCAGGGAGATCTCCTCGGGGAACATCGCCGACCGGTTCATCCGCTTGGGTGACGCTTCGAGCGCCATCGCGTTCTTTCTTGATGCCCAAGAAGAAAACCCCGATTCAATCCCCGTCTTGCTCACCGGAGCCGTCGCGGTCTTCGATGCTGGGTATACCCAGCAAGCGGAAGTCATCTTCAAGACCCTCTTGAAGAACCCAGACCTCCTCCAACCAAATTCCGAGCTCGCAACATACCTCGATCTCGAACCACGCACACGCGTCGTCGCTGAATCACTTGCGTCGGGGGTCGAGCTTCTGTCTCGCTTGCAGACGATGAAATCCAAGTCCGGATCGAAAGGAGCCCAGTCATGAACCGCTCCGACCACGATCAGTTCTGGACACTCTACGAATCCAAGGTCCGCAGCAGCATCGAGCGTTCCTGCCAACACGCATCACGCACGCTCACCGATTCCACCATGGACATCGACGACATGATCGCATGGATCGACACCAAGGTCTGGAAGATGCTCGAGAACGATGGATATCCAACCTTCCACGACAATCCAACAGTCGAAAGAGCCATCGAACGCTTGACCACACACGCACCAACGCTTGCCCGATGGTCGTACCTCGCGCTGTGCAGAAAGCACTTCCGTCGGATGAGCCGAACCAACCAATACATCACAGGCATGTCCCAATCGCAACGACTCGCCGCCACTTCCGCGGTTGACAGCCAGATCGAAGACCGAGCCGAGCTCGACGAAGCCATAGGGTCACTCCGCGACGCGCTCAGCGCAAACGAAAAGCAGAAACTTGCGGCTTCATGGATCGAAAAATCAGACCGCCATCGCGTCGCGATGGTGCTCGGGGCGACCCGCAAAGAAGACGACCGCATGATCACCAAAGCATCCGGAGGCGGGATGAACGAAAACGCAGTCCAGCAGATGCGATCCCGCGCCCGCAAGCGTGCAGCCCAGATCCTTCAAGACGCCGCCAAACTCCCGTTCTTTGTCCTCGCAACACTGGTCATACTCACCGTATCCGTTGCGTCGCAAGACGCAATAGCCGGCGAACAAACCGGTGGTCGCAGAGGGTCCATGACCGCAAGCGCAGTCTCCGACACGACCATCCCAGGCGAACAAACCGGCGGCCGTCAGCCTTAATCGGATTCATTTCAGATTCCAATATCCTGAATAGTGCAAAATATTTTCAATACCCGGAATATCAACTCAGTTCAGATACATTTCTTGGTATGAAAAACACACTTGCACGCATCGCAGCCGCATCACTCATCGGAACAATCATCCCAGCAACCGGAGCCGCAGTCGCTGCTGAAACAGTACTGCACGAAGCAACATCCATGAATACCGATCCCATCGAACATCTCAAGGTCGGCGACACCTTCAAAGACTTCACAATCTCGACCCCGGTTTCGCCTACAGGGGCTGAAGAAGTCAACCTGAGCGATTTACTCAAAGACGGCCCAGTCGTGGTCACATTCTTCCGCGGAAGCTGGTGTCCCTACTGTCGAGGCGAACTCTCTGATATTCAGGATCGGATCGAGGACTTCGAAGCCCTCGGCGCTTCCGTCATCGCCATCTCTCCAGAAGTCGATGAAAAATCCATTGAGCTGAGCAGAGAACTCGATATTGGTTTCTACATCGGACACGATCAGAACAACGAACTTGCACGATCACTCGGACTGACCTTCACACTCGATGCGAAGACCATTGAAAAATATCAAGAATACAAGTTCATCATCCCTGAAGCCAACGGCACCGACAAGTGGGAACTCCCGATCCCTGCAACCTATGTCATTGATCAAGATATGACCGTCAAGTTTGTCTTTGATGACACAAACCACCGCAAGCGTGCAGACTACAAGGATGTCCTCAAGGTCGTCGAAGAACTTGCAAAAGAAGACTAATCCCTCAATCCAACAAGCCCCCTCTTGATGGGCGGAGTGTCATTGTGACCTCCGCCTGTCTTTTTTTAGCCTGTGATCTTCTCAAGCTGAGCGCGAAGCCGCTTGTCAGAAACGGGCACGATCGTCCGAAGATCCTGCGCAAACACCGCGACTCGGTACTCCTGAACCATCCAGAACAACTCCTCGTACGCATCAGCGACCGTGTCGTCTTGGTCCGCCCCCTGACTCCGCAACTCCTCAAGACAACGAACCCAAGGCGATATCCCCCTCAGCATCTGCTCGTCCTTCGCCGGCCCACCGCTCCGCATCCGGTTCAATCGAATCTCCATCGCACGAACATACCGAGGAATACACCACAGCCAACGGGTCGGGGGCATCAAAATATATTCTCCACGCGTCAACACCTGAACTTGTGAATGAAGATCACCAATCGTGTTACCCCACGTCTGCGGATGTTTGGATTCGGCCAGAGACCGAGCCGTCAGGACCGCACCAAACACCTTGGACAGATTCTGAATACTGTTCTGAACGCACTCCAACCCTTTATGGGTGACGCTCATTAGACACGCCTCAAAATCTTCCTTCGTTCTCAGGATCGGTCTGTCATCAATCCCAGCGATCATCCCAGCGCGGGCAATCATCGCTCCATGAACCTCATCAGGATTCAGTCCGCACGCCGCCGCGTTCACCGCCATCGGGCTGTAGCCCGGCATCTGCTGAGGACGGATCCGCAGTTCGCTCTTGAGTGCAAGCCCCAACAGCAATCCCTGCGCGGCTCTCGTCTCGCGTTCTGCGATCCACCTCGATGTCCGCACACGAAGATTGACCCCCGCACCATCAATGACCATCGTTGGATACCCGAGCACCTTGCGTCCATGGTCCTCAAACTCGATCCGCTCATCAAACGACTCGATCTCCCATGATTTGAGCCCATCCCGATGAAAGTCACCCGCCGCTTCGTCGACCGCTTTGTGCGTCTGTTCCTTGAACTCTTCCTTGATCGCACGAAGCTCGCGTCCCGCCGCGAGTTCTTTCCCGTCCGCATCAAGCACCACAATCCGAGGCGAAAGGTACTCCGGTACCTGATCATCCCTGAACTGATCCGGACGGATCGTCACCCCCGCTTTGGCAGACAACAGCGACGCAAGCTGGGACTCGATCGACCCCTTCGCTTGATCAAGAATCGGTACAAGTTCCGCAGCCAATGCCGGCGCATCAAACTGCCTTCTGAACTGCTTCGGGAGCGAGCGGATCAACGCTTCAAGCCGCTCAGCAACATACCCAGGGACCGACCAATCCAGCACATCCCGCGAAAGGTGAGGCAGGTCTTCCACACGAACCCGGATCGAAACCCCATCCGTTTCTTCCCCAGGCTGGAATCGATAACTCAACCCAGCATGACGCGAACCCACCGCGACCGAATCCGGGTGCGTCTTCCCGGTAACCTTTGCGTCCTGAGCAAGCACAAGATCCCCCTCACGCATGAGGAGCGTGGAGCCGTGATCCTTTGCCCATTTCTCGAACCGTTGACCGTTGTACACATCCGCGGGAACCCGAGCATCGTAAAACTGATGAATCGCTTGGTGATCCGCGATCAGATCACCCCGCCGAGCTTTTTCTTCGAGTGTCCGCAGCTTCGAAAGGAGCTGCCGATTTTGTCGGATCTCAGGACACTTCGTGTTCATCTCAGCTTCAACCAGCGCATGATGCAGAAACAGATCCCGCGATCCGACCGGATCAATCGGTCCAAAGTGCACCGTGCGGCGGGGAACAATGTCGAGCCCGTACAACGAGATCCGTTCATCCGCAACGACCCGAAGATTTTTATCTTCCCATCGAGGATTCGTATGCGATTTTTGAATCAGGTGCGCCCCAGCATCCTCGATCCACTTGGGCTGAATCCGCGCCACCGTTCGCGCGTAGACCTTCGTGGTCCGCACCACTTCCCCTGCCATCACCCAGTCCGGACGCGATTCAAAGACCGCCGACCCCGGAATAATCGAGTAGGCACTTCCGCGTGTCCCTTTGTATTCGTGGCGTTCGCCTTTGTTGCCGATGTTGGTCAGCAATCCGGTCAGCAACGCGCGATGGACCGAATCCGGATCAGTATGCTTGACATCAGGATTCAGCTTCATTTCCAAACACATCCCCCGAAGCTGCCTGTACACCTCACGCCATTCATCAATCCGACGCACGGCGAGATACGCCGATTCGCACGCACGCCCGAGTTTGCGTCGCGTCAGCGTCTTGTGCTGATCGTGGTACCAGTCCCAGATATTCAGATACGACAAGAAGTCAGACCCGTCCACAGCGAACTGCTGGTGCGCCTCATCAGCAACCTGCTGCTTATCGTGCGGGCGAACCCTCGGGTCCTGCGTAGACAGCACCGACGCGATAATCAGCACATCATTCAGACAGTTCTCTTCTTCCCCAGCAAGAATCATCCGTCCAACACGCGGATCCACAGGCAGGCGGGCCATCTTCTTGCCCATCGGTGTCAACTTGTTGTGATCATCAATCGCACCAAGTTCGTGGAGCGTTTCATAGCCATCACGCCATTGCCTTCCATCCGGTCGATCCAAGAAAGGGAACTCGTTGGGTTCACCCAATCCTAGATCGATCATCTGGAGAATCACAGATGCCAGATTCGAACGGAGAAGCTCGGGCTGCGTGAACTCATCGCGCCCAACATAATCATTCTGCTCATACAAGCGCAAGCACACGCCCGGCGCAATGCGACCACATCGTCCAGCCCGCTGATTCGCAGACGCCTGTGAAATCGGTTCTACTTGCAGACCATGAAGCTTCGTCCGAGGGTTGTACCGCTTGAGTCGAGCAACACCCGGATCGACCACGCCCCGGATGTTGGGAACCGTGATCGAAGTCTCCGCGACATTGGTCGCGATCACAATCCGCGAACCCGCGCTCCGCCCCGACTTAAACACCCGCTGCTGCTCCGCCGGAGACAATCGCGCATACAACGGTAAAATCTCCACATCATGAGGCAGATAATCCAGCTTCTTGAGTTCATGAGCCGTCTGTCGAATCTCGCGTTCACCCGGCATGAACACCAACACATCGCCGTGCCCTTCGATCATCAGCTGCGCCGCCGCATACGAAGCCGCTTCGGGCATCGGTGTGCCATCCATAATCATCGACGCGTCGTACCGCTGCTCAACCGGATACATCCGCCCCGAAACCTCGATGATCGGCGCGGGACCATCCGCCGTCCCGAAATGCTCCGCGAACCGATCCGCATCAATCGTCGCGGAAGTGATGATGACCTTCAGATCCTTGCGTTTGGTGATTAGCCGGTGCAGGTACCCCATCAGGAAGTCAATGTTGAGCGAACGCTCGTGCGCCTCGTCCACGATGATCGTGTCGTACTTGCGTAGATCGGGATCGCTTCGAGTTTCAGCGAGCAGAATACCGTCCGTCATCACCTTGATGAGCGTGTCGTCATTGGTCTGGTCACCGAACCGCATCTTGTACCCAACCGCGGTCCCCAGACCCACCCCGAGTTCCTCCGCGACTCTCGCCGCGACATTGCGAGCCGCGATACGCCGGGGCTGGGTATGCCCAATCATCGCCTCGACACCGCGACCTAAGTCGAGACAAATCTTTGGAAGTTGGGTTGTCTTTCCCGAACCGGTCTCGCCGCACAGGATCACCACTTGATGATCTCGAATCGCCGCCGCGATTTCCTCGCGATGCTCACTGACCGGCAGATCCTCAGGATACGAACACACGGGTCGATTGCGGAGCCGGCGCTGATACGACTCGATCGACCGTGTCAGATCATCGCGGATGGAAGCCTCGATCTTCGCTACGGACTGGCCATCCTTGCGTCGTTTGTCAACCCCACGCAACCGCGCGCGAAACAACCCACGCACCGACGACGGTGCTTGCCTGATCAACTCGTCTAGATTGGGTTCCTGATCAGCCACGCCCCGCCTTGACCATTTCAGCCGCTCGTTTCGGGTCCACCGCGTTCTTCCAAAAACCATCACCCTTAATCCATGACCCCACGATCAACGCATCCGCATACTCACTCAACTTCCCAGCACTCCCCGGCGTCACACCCGATCCAACAAACACCGGCAGCGTCGTCGCTTCGCGGACCGCACGGACATCATCAAGCTCCGTAGGCTTCCCAGTCGAAAGCCCCGTCACAATAAATCCATCAGCGCCAAAGAACTCGCCAGCGTGCGCAAACTCCGCGATGTCAATATCCCCAGTGATCGCGTGCGACGCGTGTTTCTTCTTGATATCGCAGAAGACTTTGATGTCCTGCGCCCCGATCGATTTCCGGTACCGCAGCAGCCCCCCCGCTTCCGCTTTGGCAAGCAATCCCTCGTCAGCAACATGGCTGAACACAAAGTTCTCGCACCGGATAAACCGTGCCCCCACCACACTCGCCACCGCGATCGCGTGCTTGTTGCCACCCGACAGAATCTGGACTCCAACCGGCACAGAGACAGCCCCGGTCACCGCGCCACAGACGCGGGTCATCGAAGCAACAATCTCGGGCCCGAGTTCATCGCCATGGACATACGGCGCATCATGCATGTTCTCGACGATGATCGAATCAAACCCCGCGTCCTCCAGCATCTTCGCTTCCACCACCGCCTGCGATACAAGATCATCAACCGACCGCTCCGCGTATGGAGTTCCGGGAAGGGCACCCACATGCACCATCCCGATGAGTTTGGTTGAGTCGCCGGGAAGAATAGAAGTCAGGTTCGGATGCATGGAAACCTCGGTGTTGTGATTCGAACTGGGAGTCGAGAGACCAACAAAGAGGCCCTACCCTCGATTCTTGCCCCCATACACAGATAAATGCACTCTCTCAGCACATTTCTCCCCCTCTCGACTTGTGAATTGAGACGAATTCGCATACTTTGTGTAACAAAACACTCCCCACTCACAAACCAAGGCCCATCCACCAATGGCAGACAAACAATACCTCACCGCCCCGGACCCGAAACAGACCAAGTTCCCCCGAGGCGTCCCCTTCATCATCGGAAACGAACTCGCAGAACGCTTCAGTTTCTATGGCATGAAGGGCATCTTGGTCATCTTCATGACCACTTACCTGCTCGGCCCCGATGGTGAGTTCGCCAACATGAACCGCGAAGAGGCGATGACCAACTACCACCTCTTCACCATGAGCGCCTACTTCTTCCCGATGATCGGCGCACTCATCGCAGACATCTTCCTCGGCAAATACAGAACCATCCTCTACCTCAGTCTCCTCTATTGTGTCGGGCACGGTTTATTGGCAATGATGGACATCGCTCCACACACCCTCGGAATCGGTATGAAACCGTTTCTCTTCGCAGGACTCGCGTGTATTGCGATGGGATCAGGCGCGATCAAGCCCTGTGTTTCAGCACATGTGGGTGACCAGTTCGGATCAGGCAATAAGCACATGATCACGACCATCTTCAACTGGTTCTATTTCTCGATCAACATCGGTGCCGCGACCTCGATGGTACTGACCCCGTACCTGCTCAATGTTTCATGGGGCGGTCCATGGCTTGCATTCGGCCTCCCAGGAGTGCTCATGGCAATCGCTACAGTCCTCTTCTGGATGGGTCGCAATGTGTTCGTCCATGTCCCCGCCGCCGGACCAGCTGCTTTCTTCAAAGAAACCTTCAGCAAGGATGGCATCCGAGCCATCGTCAACCTCATCCCACTCTTCCTCATCTTCGTCCCCGTCTTCTGGGCAATCTTCGATCAAACCGGTTCGTCGTGGGTTCTCCAAACCGAACAAATGAACAGCTTCATCGGCTCCTATCAAGTCCTCCCGTCACAGGTCCAAGCCGTCAATCCTGTGCTGATTCTTCTGGGCATCCCCATCTTCACCTATGTGATCTACCCACTCGGTGACAAGGTCTGGAAACTCACTCCACTTCGCAAAATCGGGATCGGGTTCGTACTCACCGCGTGCGCCTTCGCACTCTCGGCAATGATCGAGACCTGGATCCAGTCCAACGCACAAGCGGTGATCGCCCAGATGTGGGCCGACCTCGGAGCGGACGCACCCGCCGGCACTCCAATACCAACCAAGCTCGCCGACATGTTCCAGATCGTGAAAGATCAAGGATGGACCGCTGCACAAATCGGTCCGTATCTTACCGACATGCCCCACATCTCCTGGCAGGTGCTCGCATACATCATCATGACCGCCGCAGAAATCATGGTCTCGATCGTGTGCCTTGAGTTCGCCTACACCCAGAGTCCCAAGAAAATGAAGAGCTTCATCATGGGTGTCTACATGCTGGGAATCTCGGTCGGAAACTTCTATGTCGCCGGCGTCAACTTCGTCATGGAGAAAACCAAGGACGAAGCGGGCAACACCCCACTCGACGGCGCGAACTACTTCTGGTTCTTTGCCGCGATGATGCTCGGGACCACCGTGATCTACATCATCTACACCCAGTTCTACAAGGGCAAAACCTACATCCAAGGCGAGGATGAAATCATCGAAGCCCAAGCAGAAGCCGAAGGCACCGAGCCACGCTAAAGTTTGAAATAAACTCTCAACCACACCCGCAGATCATGCGGGTGTTTTTTTACTTTGAATCTTTCCGCACCAGTCCCGAATGAAGAAAGTACTCCATCAAGTCCGCACCCGGATCAATATGTAAATCCGCCTCATTCGCCTGCGCCTCGGTCATCACCCGAGCCACCACCGACCGCACCCACGCCCCCGCCATCGCGAACGGCACCGGGGTCGCGTCATGCTTCCGGGTCGAGCACAGCGTGTAATGGTCCGGCATGATCAACATCCGCCAACCCTCCGCAGATGGATCGGTGTCCGGATCGCCATACCTTTCGAGTGCCTTGGAGACCGGCCCGATGATCTCACGATCGATCGCTTCAAGCGACGCAACCTTGGTCATGGAGTCCGACTGATGCGACGCCTCATCCGGCGCTTCGACATGGCAGCACACGATGTCGTACTTCGAGACCGACTCGATCGTGACCTTGCCTTGCATCGCATAATCCGTATTGTGATAGCTCGTCAATCCGGGGCACTCGATCAAGTCCCACCCGATCAGCTTCGCGATCCCTGCGAGTAGATCAACCGATGTGATCATGCCCCCCTTGAGTCCAAACCGCGATTCAAAGCTGGGGAGTTCTGGCCGAGTTCCTTGCCCCCAGATCCACGCCATGTTCGCCGGACGCAACCCCTCCTCGATCCGCGCAAGATTGATCTCGTGCGAGCTGAGGTACTCGTGCGACAACCGCATCAGCCGTCCGAGGGTCGCGCCTTCATGGTTCGATCCACCACTCGGTAATGCAGGCTCCCAAGGCCGATCCGGAATCTCATGGGGCGGGGTGCATTCAACATTCGCATACTGCCTTCCAGCACGATCAACCAGAATCGAACGGTAGCTCACCCCCGGCGTCAACTCAAAATCGCACGCGAGCTCAGGCGCGTGCTCCATCCAGTATTCCGTCAATCCCGCAAGCAACACCCTTGCTTCAGTATCCGGGATCGCGCCAGCCGAGTGATCCAGCATCAATCCCTCTTGATCGGTTCCCTCTTGCCCAACCGTGACCAGGTTAAGCCGAAAGATCCAATCCTCGGGATCAGCCTCCACCCCGATCGCCTCCGCTTCAAGCGGCGCTCTCCCAGTATGGTACAACCCCGGCTCATACCCCAGCAGATCCATCGTGCAAACATCAGACCCCGCACCAAACCCCTTCGGAGTCGTCGCAGCAGTCCCGATGCGTCCCGCTCGCGCAAGCCGATCCAGATTGGGTGTATCAGCAGACTCAAGCGGGGTCAATCCGCCGAGTTCTTCAAGCGGAAGATCCGCCCCACCATCCGGGATGATGATCACATATTTCATAACAGATCGTACGCCCAGAGTACTTTCAAGATCACCTCATCGAAGGGAAGAGCAAGTGCTGCACAGACTCCGTAAACACCTGCACGAACGCCCCCGACAGCCCCACCAGAATATCAATCACAAACACGAAGAAGAAGATAAAGATCCCAAGCCCAACCCATTGCCCGTTCTCCGATTGCATCAGTCTGCGGAACGCAGGCCAAAGGTTCATCAGGATCCGGCCGCCGTCCAAAGGCGGGGTCGGGAGCAGGTTGAACAGCATCAACACAAAGTTCAGAAACGCCCCGGATTTCAAGAAGATGTACAGATTCGTTTTGAGCGGCTCTGAAACAGTCATCGACGAGAAAATATGTCCCTCCGCAAGCGGTATCCAGAAGACCAAAGCAACCAACGCGATCAACCCCAGCCCCAGATTCATCAACGGCCCAGCAAGCGTCACCAGCGTATCAGCGTGCTTTCCTCTGAGCCGAGACGGGTCCACCGGCATCGCACCCCATGCGATCCCGATGAGCAGCAACGCGATCAAAGAGTACGGCCCCATATGGACCATCGGATTCCAGGTCATGTGACCGGCGCGGATCGGGGTGTCATCACCAAGCCGGACCGCGGTCCAGCCGTGCGCCAGCTCGTGGAGCGTGATCGACGCAACGACCCACACCAACCACGAGACCACCAAGACGGGGCCATTGACACCTGACCAAAGATCTGAAATCCACCATCCGCCCATCGAATCTACTCCAATAAAAAATGCCCGGCTATCGAAACAACCGGGCATCTGAAATCTGTCAAATCAACCGACTCACCCAGCTTTTGCAGCAGGGACAGCGGTCGAAGCCGAAACAGCTTGCTCGACCAAACGATCGAAAAGTTTCGGATCATCGATCGCGATCTGCGAGAGCATCTTGCGGTTCAGATTGTTGCCCGACATCTTGAGCCCGTTGATGAACAACGAGTAACGGGTCCCACGCATCTTGCACGCAGCAGTGATACGGGTGATCCACAGTGCACGCATCTCGCGTTTGCGGGCGCGACGGTCACGGTAGGCATAGCAGCCCGCACGGCGGACAGCGATTTTGGCTTGGTACTTGTGGCGCGACTTGCTACCGAAGTAGCCGCGAGCTTGACGAAGAATTCTTTTGCGTGCCTGAGTTCTGGCAGCACCTTTGCGTACGCGAGGCATAGCTCGTTCTCCATGTTTGTCTGACGGAGCCGGCACAAAGCCGATCTTGTCATCCCGGCAAACGGGGTGGAACAACCCGAGTCAGCAACAGCGCTGACCCAGAAAGTAAATCAATCAATCGTTTGCAGCTGCCTTTGCAGCAGCACGCATCTCGCGACGCTGCTCAGGAGACGGGCTCCGACGCAGCGATGTACGAGGTTGGTTGCGTCCACGCAAACGACGAAACAGCAACTTCTCAAAGCGCTTCGCTTCAGAGGATGACACGCGACGGTCAGCACGGAGCTGACGCAGACGCTTGCCGCTCTTGTGCGAAGACAAGTGCTTGTGGTAAGCAGTCCGGTGACGAACCTTGCCGGTCTTGGAGACGCGGATTCGCTTGGACAAACCTTTATGAATCTTATTCTTCGGCATAACGCTCTCCGGCGTAGTGAAATCAACTCGTAAACACCCCGCTCACGGAGCAAGGCAGGAGATGAGGATAGCCCCCTCATCGGCCAGAAACCACTTTGACCATGCGGAAACCCATAATTCTCTGTATGCGTTAGGGACCAACAAACGCATCCGAAGGCCCGGATGGCAGCTCATTGCCCTGGATAATCCCCATCCGATCCCGAGCTTGGTAGATCATCTGCTCGATCGGGCGAGGGAGCCAAAGATTGTCCCCCTGCTCCAGAATCGGGGTCCGGTGCCATTGCGAGCTCCCATCGAGCCCCAGCACATGCTGACCGGTGTGGTCGTGGTTGGGCGTATTCTCTTCTGGTCGGACAGGCTGTCCATTGACAATCCGGCGGATCACCGGACTCCGGTCAGCAAGCAGCACCACACGCACAGGCTGAGCCTCAGCATGGACCTTCATTCCACCTGGAGTCATGATCCGGTAGCTGTACGAGATTTCATCGAGCGAACGCCAATCCTGTTGACCGGTGCCATCACCGGATACCAATGCATCCGGATTGGTCGGACACGCAAGTTCAGCTAAGGTCGCGTGCTTGGTCCGCACCAGCATGTACAGGTTCGACGAGTTCGATCGCTCCGGGGTACTCCCGACATCCATCCATGTAGATCCGAAACCCGCCGTCGCCATCGGGAGCAGGTCCCGATTAGAACCTGCGTAGGTCCCGAATGCCTGTCCAGCACTCGCCATATTCCCAAAGCACTGCGCCTGCATCGACCGCGAGCGGATCCCGCCCATGACCGGAATAACCACCGACGCGATCAGCAGCAAAGTCGCCGCGAGGGAAACCAGGTCCGCCAAGCGGAATCGCCCGCTAGGGGAAAGTGGCAGATCCATAATGTATCGTTTCTCAGACCGATCAACCTCGTCCTGAATCAAGCCCAGTGTCCGATTGACAAGCGATTGGCGATCCACTTCGCTGTATGCAGCCCCGCCGGTTATCAACCCAGCCATCTGCGCATGGACATGATCGCGGTCGGTCATCGGTAGTTCGGATTCCATCCAGTCATCAACAGAGGACGCGGACGACGCTTCGAGCATGGGTTCGCTCCCAGCGTTCATCGCTCTCAACTCCGTCACCGTGATTCGTGTGTCCCGTTGTCCATCTTCAGCGACCGGAGAATCCAACAGACCCAGCAATCGGTTCACGCGTTCAATTCGGCTTTCATCAGCGGGTGCCCCCTCAAAGATCGCGTCAATCGCGGCTTTGTCCCCGTCGCTGAGGTTGAACTCAGCACCAGACCCATTTGAATCGTTCATATTGTCCATTCACGAACTCCCACAACCAAAGAACTACTCGTCCCGTGCGTCGGGTCTTGAGACCCGCTGCCAACTTCTCGCGAACGCCGCGACCGCGGCGTGCATCCGGGACTTGACCGTCCCGAGCGGGATCTCCAAGTCCTCAGCGATCCTCGCATAGCTCAGCCGCTGGAAATATCCAAGAACCAGCACTTCACGGAGTGGCGCGCCCAGATCGTCAAGTGCGAGTTGCACCAATCGATCTTGTTCAGCAGCGTCCATCCTTTCGTCTGGTGCCGGGACATCAATCTCCAGCAGATCAACCATCGAAGTCCCACGATCCGATCCCCTCAGCGGTGCTGAAAGCTCGACCGTGCGTCTCCGTTTCTTCTTACGCAACAAGTCCCGCCCCTTGTTCGCGGCAATTGTAAAAAGCCATGGACGAAAACGCCTGCTCGCATCAAAAGAATCGGCCGATAAGTGGATCTGAAGGAAGGTCTCCTGGAACAGATCCTCCGCAGAAGCCCGATTCCCGACCAGACGGGTCAAAAAACGGAGCAGATCGTCGTGAAAACGCTCAATCAACTCCCGATACGCCGATGCATCACCATTCCGGAACGCGACAAAAACCGCTTCATCGGTCTCGCCTTCAAAGGCACTGGGTCGGTATTCGTGTGCTGGATCGCTCAATCGGGTCCTTCCTGCTCTCAGATGCCGCATGATACGACGCTCTGGGGTATTGGGATCGCCAAACCCGGAATCCATCTTCCGGTCCGGAAATCATCCCAAGATGGTCCATCCATGATGAATTCGCCGACAAACTTCTCCTGTAGAGTATCGGTTTGGGCAATACAAGGGCATCACCCTCGTTATGCCCTGTAAGGATGGTGTCCGCCTTGAGTATCCAACCCGAGCCAGCGAGTCCCGAAGAGGAGGCGATCCGTCTACTTGTTCAACGCGCCGCAACGGGTGAAGAGGCCGCTTGGCGCGGACTCGTGGATGCGTATTCCCGCCGGGTCTTCGCGATGGCGCGATCCCGGGTTCACGACGACGATCTTGCCGAGGAGTTGACCCAATCCGTGTTTGTCACCGTAGCGACCAAACTCTGCAAAGACGGCTACAACGAGCAAGGCCGATTCGAGCCCTGGTTGTTCCGCATCACCATGAACCGAATCCGCGACGAGTTCCGCAGACGAGGACGACACGCACGCCCCACCGACCCCAGCCACCTCCAGGACACCAGAGTTCACCACACAGAAACGGACGACCCCCAACCAAGCCCCATCCCACTCCAAGCCGCACTCGAACAGCTCAACGACACCGACCGAGAAATCATCCAGCTCCGACACCACGGCCAGCTGAGTTTCAAGCAGATCAGCGACATCCTCAACCAACCCGTCGGGACCCTCCTCGCAAGACACCACCGAGCACTCAAGAAACTCAAAGCCATCTTGGAACCCGACCCCGCAACCAACCCTTCCACTCATGGAAACGAATCATGAACAACAACGACCTCAACCATCACGACCCCGAAACCGAATCGCTCATCGAGCAACTCGATGCCCTCGGCTCATTGGATCATTCCACCCCAGATGCAGGCTTCGAGCAGCGTGTGATGGACGCGATCTCCGTCGAGATCGCCCCCGCCCCGCTGCCCATCACGCCGTCGCACACACACGCGACGCACTTCGTACCGGGATGGAAGTTCAACATCGCCGCCGCGATTCTGCTGGTCGGGAGTGTGTCGGTGTTGATCTGGTCATCGAGCAAAGCGGTCTTCAAGCCCGTTCCCGTCAACAACCAGCAAGCCCTCGTCTCCCTCGAAGAAGACATCAACGCGCTCTACAACTTGGATGATTTCGTTGGAGAGATCGAATCAGACATGGACCAACTTGATCTCATGACCGACGCGATGCACACCGAACTGTCCCTCCCAAGCGTGCTGATGGAACTCACGGATTCAACATACTCAGAAGGATCACTCTGATGTTTAGACCCGCTCTCGCCATTCTTGCACTCGCTTGCTCCATCGCGATCGCGCAGCCCGCTGGCGATCCGCCACCCCAACGGGATCACCGCCAACCTCAACAAGTCATACACGATTCGCCACAGGACGCTGAATCCTTGCGTAAGCGTCTACTTCAAACACTCAGCTTTGCCAAACGGATCGTTGAGAAACACGAAGCAGCGCTCGCCCAGCTCGATGCGGGCGCCCCCCCCCAAGAAGTCATCCACACACTCCGCACACCGGATGACCGACGATCATCCCGAAATACCAACCAAGGCTCCAAGGACGAAGTCAACTTCGGCAAGCAACAACCAAGACGGATGGCGCCAGACCCCGAACTCTCTCCAAGAGACCTCAAACGCGTTCGTGCGTTCATCGCCCAGCACTTGCCAGAGATGGATGCGCAGCTTTCGCAAATTGAAGCGATGAGCCCAGAGGGCACCGACCAACTTGTCGCCCGGCTCGCGCCGCGTGCATTGGAAATCCTCGATCTCGAACAGATCGAGCCCACATTGTCCACTCTCAAACTTGACGAACTCAAAGCGGGGCTGATGTACATCGAAGCGTCCAGACACTACCGGGGCCTTGCCCGGACCGGATCAAAGGACAAAGCCGAACTGAAAAAAGCCGAGGAAGATGTCCGGATCGCCGCCACCGCACGCTTTGATGCACAGGTGCAGATCAAGCAATACGAGATCCACCAACTCAACATGCGGATCCAGCAACTCCACACCGCACTCCAAGACCTCAACGCACAGCGAGAGGTACAGGTCGAGGCACAAGTCACCGCAGCATCAAGAACCCCAGGCCCACGCTTCAATCGGCAAGCACAGCCACGCTCTGGAACAGAACCCGCAGAGTCAGACCCGGAAGACTAAGAAATCATACTAAGAAACCACAGAGCCTGGCCCGATCTCGCTCATCGGGGTCATCACAACCACCGCACGCTCATCGCTCCCCTTCTCCGCATCCGAAGCCGCGATCAGCATTCCACGCGATTCTTCGCCTCGGATATTGCGTGGCGCGAGGTTCGCAACAATCACAATCGACTTGCCAACCAATGACGCTGGTTCGTAGTACTCACGAATCCCCGCGCAGATCTGGCGCGGCTTGCCCGAACCATCATCCACCTGAAGCTTCACCAAACGATCCGCATCAGGGTGAGGAACCGCTTCGAGAATCTTGGCTACACGCAGGTCCACCTTCGCAAAGTCATCGAAGGTGATCTCCGGCTTGAACATCGAATCGGTCTCAGGCTTGGTTGTCTGTGCTTGCTCGCTCATATCAGCTCCATCATGCAAAGTCGGTTCTCATCTCACGGCGATGTCGCCCATCGCCCGTCACGATAGAACGCTTTTTCAACATCGACACCAAACATCGATCGAAGATCCTCAACTCTGGGCAAAATGACCGCTTCGTCCATCGCCATGGACTCAGCCGACGCCCACGACCCGACCTCCACATCGTTCAAGATCATCTCCACACGCAGGAATGAACGGAGTTCCTCATCGTTGGCGCACATCCCAAGCCCTCTCAAGTGATCCGGACAGACGATCCGCATCCCAGGCGACCCCCGATCCGCGATGTACAACCTCCCATGACAAGGGTCCGCCGCCCCACGCTCAAGCTCTTGCTCAAGGATGCGCATCAACTCCAACCGAGGAATACCAGCCCTCTCGCCCGCATCAAGAATCTTGGACTTCACGCCCGCCTGTCGGTACAACTCCACGGCTTCAGGATGCTCATGATACCGAATCGAATACAGACACGCCGCAGCGGACTCCGCCAAACTCTCCCTCGTTTCCACCGCATGAATCGTCGCGCGAGCCCACTCACGCTCGCGCGTTGGATCAAGCAACAACGCCAAATCCCAGAACCATCGCTTCTTCGATGCATCCGTCATCTGCGAAGCGATCGCGATACACGCCGAAGCCGCGACCTGATCTTCTCCTGTGAACTCCCCCCAGTACGCCGCACGAGCAAAGAGCTGCAATGCAAGCGAAGTATTTTGCTGTGAATCCTCTGCAATCAAGACCGATTCACCAAGCTCGTAGTACCCTGCAGGATGTACAGGATCGAGATTCCGCAATGCCTGATCGTCGATCGACTTCTGGAAACCTGATAATCCGGCTAAGAAACCCAAGCCCGCAAAGACACAGAATCCGACTCGCACAGCTTTCATGACACCGCCTCCATTTCAAGGAGCACAACCCACAAGTTCGCCATCGCTCTCTCGATCAACATTATCTGAACCACCGCATCATCCGTTTCATGCTGCCGGGATTCCAGTTCTACCAAGATCTGCTCAACCCGGCTCAACGCACCGGGATTCTCATTCGACACGGCGAACGCCATCAACTCAAGCACCGCCGATTCGTACGCAATAAACCGCTGCATCGGACCCGATGCTTTCCTGAGCCTGATCAGCAGCTTTGCCCGAACCTGCGAAGGCACAACAACACCATCAGCAACCATCCCTTCAATCATGTCGTCGTATACCCCACGAGCGCCATCATGCACAGATCGGGCCCCCCGCATCCCAACCACCTCAGTCATTGCGGCTTCAAGGCTCCGCATCAAGTTCTCGCTGCTGTTGTCCTGAAGCATCCCGATCTTGATGAGTCTGCGCAGTAACGCTTCACGAGTGCCAGCCTGATCGCCGGGATCACCATCGTGCATCACATACTCGTTGATCAACTGCACCATCCGCCGGGTTGTTCGGCTCGCCCCCGCGATACGATCCAACGCAATCAGAATCGCAGGCTCATCTGGCCTCACGAGCATCGCACGCTCAGCCGCAGACCGCACCTGCAAATCAGGAGCCTGCATCGCAAGATACACCAGCGTATGCGCACTCTTGGGCCCAATCCGATCGAACCGATCCAGTTGATCAAGGTGATTCAACAACGCATCTGCGTCCGTCAGGTTCCGTGCATTGGTCGCCCAGAGTGCATCCCCAGCAGGGCTCGCGAGATCCAGCCCAACCCCGGCCGCCTGTACCATCGGCATCGGCGTCCCGATGGCATCAAGCATCCGATGCAACACCACCTGATCATCCGCTCGCTTCGCCCAGCATGCCGTATTGAGCCGAGCAAGATCAAACGCACGGTTCACCGCCTGCTCCCGCCCTTGAACGCCGCGCGTCATCGAGAGCTGAATATTGATCTCTGAAAGCAACCGGTCACGAACCTCATCGACCGCACCCGCCCCGGTGTCCCACGCAGCCCGGAGTTTACCTAGATACAACTCCCGCGTGTCCATCGAATCGTTTGCATTGAGCACGAACTCCGTACCCAATCCGCGAGCAGATGAATACAACACCAACGCTTTGGTCAACACCGCGAGCCGATCTGAACGCACCTGAGGATCAGCCACGATCCCCAACATCCACCCACGGCTCGAGTCCCCCTCACCCCAACCAACAGATTGGACAATACGCCGTGCACTTCGTTCCCATTGGTCAACTACGACCGGATCAACTACGGCCGGATCGCCAGCTATCGATTCGACAAGCCGCTGATAGACGGATGCGTACAACGCGCGTTCACTCTGTGTTGCGGATCGTGTCGCAAACGCCTTGAGTTGCCCAATCCACCATGACCACCACTCGGGATCATCCGTACTATTTTTGGCCCGCTCATCAAACGCCTTGGCCAAGTGTGCATCAAACGAGCCCGCCGCCAGAATCTCCTGAGACCGCTCGCTGAACACCACAAACGCAGGCTCACGCCCAGTCCCACCAAACATCCAAGAACGAAGCCCCGCTGCAAGTATTGATTCTGTTTTGGAATCATCAGGTACCGCTAAAAACGAACCGGCTTGCTGAAACAACGCAGGATTGATAATCCCCGCAAGCACCAACCGGACCGATTCCACCGCATCGTCCAGTTCCTCCGGCGGAAACTCGCTCCATTGCTCAACAAGCCGACCGCCGAGTTCCGAAAACTCCTTCGCCGATTCTTCATCAAGAACAACGGTCGTGCGAAACTGATCAAGCTCATGCGCAACCGCCGTGTAGTGCCGCCGTTCGGGAAGATTCCGCTGGTCTGATTGCCCGCGAACATTCTCGTTTACCGTTGTCGATTCCGCGCTGGTCGCAATCGAACTCGACGGATTTGCAGCAGTCCGCACGGCAGGTTCATGCGTGATAATCCCGATCGAAATCAAAGCCAGACCCATGAACGCATACGCAACCGGGATCAAACCCCAAGGCAGCGTCCCCTCAATCCCGTCCACAAGCGAAGGCCCACGCATCACCGTTGCAATCCCGCCAGAATTCAGACTCCCATCTGATTGATGCGGATCGCGATTCCCCAGAATACCGTTGACAAGCTGCGCCGCAGAAACCTGATGCATCCGAGCAAACTGACCGAGCCTTTTCCGAGATCGCGTGTTCCATCCACCACACGCCCCGAGCACCGTCAATGCCTGATTCAACAGACCCGGATCGAGGTGGGTCTCGGTATCAACCCGCCAAGCAACCGGCGATTCAGCCGCCACAACTTGAATACCCGTCCCCTCTGGCCAATGCTTCGCAAGCTCCATCCGCAGCTCCGGATCAAGCAACTGCGATCCCGCGGCATGCACCGCAAGCCGAACCTCATCAGCCGCAGGAGTCTGCGATCGACGATGCTCATTGATCTGCATCAGCCGCGCCTGACACGCGTGCAGGATCATCGCCTTGTCGATCGGATCATACCGAAGCCCGAGCACCGCGAACGGCCCGCCTATCGACGCGTCCTGACCAAGAAACTCCGCGATGAGCCCATCGTGCCCTTTGTCCTGTCCCGTATAGTTGTTTGATCCATTCTGAGTCATGGCGCACCAACTTCAGAATCCAAGAACATCGCACGAATCCGCTCACCCCAAGGCTCAGGTGAGCCGCCTGGATACAACACCACATACTGCGCATACGCCGTAGCAGCACGCGCGGCATCGGACGCTTTGAGCAATCTAAATGATTCGTACCGCGCGCGATGCCAGCGTTCGTCCGCAGTGGGCAATCGCGCGACAAGCATCAACCAGCACTGAATCGCCACCTCAGCTTCTCCAAGCGATTCACCCACGACCGCTGTACGGATCAACCCATCAGTGCTCGGCACACCATGCTCAAAGACTTCAAGACTCAGAGCGAACCCATACTCTCGCATAGTAGCGTCACCCAACTCGCCACCAAGATACACCGCGGCCTCAGCCATCGCTTCGGCTATTTCTGAATGCCGGCGATCCAGCTCGACTCGGCTCCCATCACGCCATTCATCCAACACCCTGCGCCCATACCGAATAACCGCCTGCGCATTGGGCACGGTTTGTCGGTCACCGAAGCGTGAATCAGCCGCTTCAAAGACCATCGCCATTGCCGCAGATGCAACAGAATCTTCAAGCACGGTACTCGACATCGCGAGCTCCCCCGCCTGCTCGATCTGTCCCTGCAAGAGCGCCAACTGAATCCTTCGGAACTCAATCTCAGAAGCCGAGCCATTCAGTGCAGGCATCGATTCCATAAGCTGTTCGCTCTGAGTCACCATGCGTGCAAGGAGCCCGACATCCGGACTTTCGACGCCCATCCCAGATGAAAGCACAATGCGAAGCACCGCGAGCCGCTCCCGTCCTTCCCGGAGGTTCACCGCTTCATCAGCTTCATACTCCCAAACCCAGTGTGCATGCTTGATAATTTCTGCGTACAACTGCTCACTGCGGTTCCCGCGCCCATCTTCAACGAGGTCCGGATTCTTATACAACACCTGGATGTACTTCCGCCGAGCGATCAACGCCAAAGGATCCGCCGGGTCTTCAATAACCAACGCGCTCACCGCATCCACGCCTTGAAGATGGGGCGTCATCGCAAACCGTACAACCAGCGTGTTCGCCCGCTCGGTCGATGGATACGAACGGATGTACTCCGCGATCAGCACAGACAGCCGCTCACTGAGCTGATCCTGCCCCGCCTGCACCGCCGAGTCATGAGCCAAAATCTTCAACCACGCCGCCTCTTCAACCAGTTCATCATCGACAAACAACGCCGAGTTCCGATCCAATACCGCCGCAGCTTCACCGGGCTTCCCTAGACGCATCTGGCAATACGCGAGCTTGAGTGCCGCATCCGCAGCATGCACCAGATACCGCTCGACATCACTCGCTTGCAGCGACTGCCCGAGCTTCAACGACGCCTGCGCATACGCCCCATCCCCGCCACCCGCATCGCCATCAGCAACCTCCGCGAGCCCCTGCGTATAGAAACTCACAAACCCAGAGTTCAACAACGGCAGCGTACCAAACCGTCGTTGAAGATCCAAAATATGCCCAATCTCTCCGAGTTCGATGAGTCGTTCCAACCCCATCTTTGCAAGCTCGGTCGCCCCTTCCTGTCCACCATTCCCACGCTGTCCATACGCACCACCCGCTTTGGTCCCCAGAGTCCGCAGCACCAGCAACCGCGCCTGCGCCACTTCCAGCAATGACTCAGGTTCAAAGTCCCGCAGAAATATGGCCTGCCGTAAACTGGTCGACCAATCCAACTCCAGCAGCATGGTTTCAAGTATCCGCTGCTGCGCAAAATTAACCGCAAACTCAGGAGTGGATGGGGCATCAACAATCTTGGCAAACCATGATCGCGCCTCATAGGTGTCCCCATTCTGCAACTTCGACAACGCGACACCAAGCATCGCGCGAGCCACATGGTCATACTCAAGCAAATCAATATCCATCTGGTCAAGCACGGGTGACTTTCCATCAAACCCAAGCACCCAACCAAACGACGATAGAACATCATTGCTGACCTTCATCTCGCGGAGCACCGCTTCAGAGTATCCTGCCCAGCCCAAGATGAAGTGCGCCCTCGAGTTGACACTCCGCATCAACGCAAGCTTCCTTTCATTCTCAACTTGTTCCTCACCATTTGTGCGAGCCGCGGTGCGATTTAACTGGTCTTCTTGAATTCCAGCCACCACCGAGATCTTCTTGAGTTCTGGAACAATCTGCGCTAACGATGCGATCGCAAACTCCCGCGATTCATCAGACAACAAACCAATCCGATCCAAATCCGAAGCCCGCTCATGCTCGGAATACCGCTGAATCAACAACTCCAACCGGAGCTCAAGCAACTCATCCTGAGGCATCAGCCCGACGAGAACCTTGCCTTTGAGCAATATATCCCGCCTCTGATCTTCGCTGAGATTCTCATCAGCGAGCGACTCCATGTACACGCCCGCGAGCCGCTGAGCAATCTTGAAACGCTCGGTGCCGTCTCGCTCATTGGTAAATCGATCGAAGAGTTGCACCTCAAGCAAATCATCAAGCCCGTGTTCTTCAAGAAACGCGCTGACCTGTTCATCTTCTGGAGCGACGGCCATCGCACTTGAATACATCAAGCCGCATATCAGCACGACAAAGCCGGCTTTATTTATCGGTAGGCACATAGCTCCTCCGAGTAAAACCAGCGTCCTGCGACGCCTGCATCGCAACCGCAATAAAGCGAATCGGAACATCCCGCTGCGCCTTGACAGCCACTCCGGGTTCCTTGGGAAGCGAACGCAGGAGTTGCGTCAATTCATCCTGTGACCCCACACTATTGGAACCCACACGGTACACCACCCCATCACCATTCAGCTCAATGACCACAATCTGAGGCTGCAACTCACTCGAACGAATCCCACCACCATCGGTCTGCACCGACGAAGGAAGATCACGCTCGGGCTGCGCGAAACTCGAAGTCACCAAAAAATACACAAGCAACAAAAACACGACATCAATCATGCTTGTCAACGGCAACACCCCGAGATGCGAAGCACGCCGTGCCGATCGTTGTGAGCGTGTAAGCCCCATCAACTACCCCCCGTCCGCGTCCCAAGCTTCCAGTGACTCACACCAACACCCGCGAGTTTGTTCAACAACCGATCAAGATACTCAGCAGGCGCAAAGCGATCCGGACGAATCAACACATCAAACGATGAAGACACATCCTCCTTCGCGATCCCCGCAGCGGCAACCCGATGAATCTCATTCAGATCCACCATCACAGATTCAACGAAATAGTTACCCGCCTGATCAATATCAATAATCATCGCCGCGTCTTGCCCATCCTTCTGCTCCTGACCGGGCTGTCTTGGAAGATCAATCTCCGTCCGCCGAAGATCGCCAAGATGCGATGTAAGCATAAAGAAAATGATCAACTGAAAGACCACATCAATCATCGGCGTCAGATCGACAACCAGATGGTGCCCGAGTTGTTTCCGAGAAGAGTTCATAAATCAGCCATCACCCCTCGGCGGCGATTTCTGAGCATTGGCAGACTCAATGGGCGCAATCAGCTCGTCAATCACCTCCCCAATTTCAGTCGTCAGATGATCGATCCGGTTCCGGAGATAGGTGTACGCCGCCGTACACGGGATCGCGACTATCAGACCAAGCACCGTCGTGATCAGCGCCTGAGAGATGCTCCCCGCAAGCTGATCCGGTCGAGCCGGACCATCCGCCATCGTGATCGCATCAAACGCGCCGACCATCCCGACGACCGTTCCAAGCAATCCAAGCATCGGCGCAATCGACGCAATCAAACCGATCCCATCGGTCAAACGGTACAGCCGATCCGTCTCAAGCTGACCGATTTCCTCGACTGTAGACCGCAACTCCAGCATCCCGAACGGCGACCGCGCCGCTCTGGTCAACGACAACCCAAGCACGCGAGACAAGAAACTGTTGGTTTCATGCTCCATGCACAGGATGATCGCCGCCTGCACATTCCGCTTTTGAAGCACCGGACGCAGATCCTCAATCAGATCAGGCGGCGCCATCCGGAGTCGCCGAACACGCATCAGCTGTGCCCCGATCATCCCAACGGCGGCCAGCGAGATCAACAGGATAATCATCCCGATCGCGCCCCCCTGCATGATGTACTCAAGCAACGATCGCTGCACACCCTCGGCCTGCCCAAGCACCAAGCCGGATGTCACGAACTCAAAACTACTACCAATCATGCAATGTCCTCTCATTCTTGTGCACCAAGCACCCGCCATTCTGAGCCGCGTGCAAACTCAGCCGCCTCTTCAAACCGCCCCGCATTGCGGAGACTCTCAACCGCCACCATGTTTGCGCGATCCGACAACATCGGATAGTTCGCTTCAAACCGTATCGAAACATGCGAGAGCTGAACTATCCCTCTCGATCGCATCTCATCACTGCCAGTTATGTTCGCTTCGTACAGATACGAAGCCCCGATCGCGAGTCGGCACCACGCATCAATCCATGTGCCCGACTTCGATTCCGCCCTGGATTCGAGCCAACTCCTGGAATCCGCACGAGCCTTCTCGCCCGGATGCCGCTGAGCAATCAACATATGCTCATACAACTCAAGACCCAACTTTGAATCCCGATCAACCAATCCCCGTTTATTCAGCCCATCGAGAACTTCGTCAAGTTCACGATCGTCCCGAAGCCCATCGAGAATCTCTTGCCCCTTGAGCACCGCAGCCCCCCGAGAATCCGTTTCCAAGAGCCGATCCCCCACCGATCGAAGCGTGTGCGATTGATCAACACTCACAATCATCGGCACATCGACGAATACCCCGTACCGAACATCAAACTCGATCGCCCCTAGCCTCTTCGGGGAAACCCCATCCCCAAGCAGCGCCCCCATCGAAACCGTCGCATCGTATAGATCCCCACGCAGAATCGCCTCCTCGAGCAACCCGGAATACACCTCGAACGACATTTTCGAATGAGAACCCAGCAAGTCATCCGCAATCTTCCGGTAACTCGCAGCGCAACCCTTCAAGTCCCCACGCGATCGACGCTCATGCCCGATGCGAGCAACGCGATGCACAAACTCGTATTCCCTCGGCACAGACCATTGCGGAACCCCGTCCCCGCCGGTTGATGCGTCATACACCACAAACCAAGGGATCAACTCAGACCGATCCATTGCACCGTCTTTCACATGACGCACACCGACCCCATCAATCGAAACACCAGTCACCGTGCCAGACACCACACCTTCAACCGTGTGAACCTCAACAATCTTCGGCTCATCACCAACCTGCGCCCCCGCAACCACAGCAACAATCCCCAGCAAAGCGACCAACACAACTCGAACACACATCATGGGACATTCACCCCCGATGCACTGACATCCGTCATGTGCCTGTACCGCCCATTGGAAGCTTTCGCGATCCCCTTGAGCATCCCCTCAACCCGCTGCGTGATCACGGGGGAACCGGGATCACCCAAGAGGATGCAATGGATCGGTACGCGACGCCGACGATTCAGCGAGGCGATCCGCCCCGGCACACTCTGATTGAACTCACCATCGGTCATGAAATAGATCGCGTCCGGCTTTGGTTCAAGATCAAAGACCATCTCAAACGCGTCTTCCGGTTCCGTTCCACCATTGGCAGTCGCGGCCATCATCGCCAAACTGGTCGAAGCCTTGTTCGTTTTAGACCCCTTAATCCATTCAGTTCCCCCATACAGCGGATTCGCACTCGACGAAAACAGAACCACAAAGTACTCCGCATTGGCCGCGAGTCCCTGGACCGACCGGATCAACTCAATCTGTGTCAACTCCCAGCGCGACAACTCCCCGGATCGAATCAAGCTGTCCATCGAACCCGAGCGATCCACGATGTACGCGAACCGCTTCCCCTTCGCTTCGAGTCCGAAGAAACTCGCCCCCTCTCCAGCCCCCGCACCGCTTGATCCGGTCTGCGCATCCATCGCCGAGAGCGAACCCCCACCGTTCTCAAGCTCTGGAGCCAAGGTCTCCGCGAGGTCATTCACAGACTGCTCAGCGCCGACATCGGAAAGCAGATCCAGATCCACAAGCGAATCAGATTCGATCTGCTGAAACTCAACCACCTCCGCATCCGATGCCGTCTGCTCATCAAGCTCCGACTCAGACAAAATCGCAAACTCCACCGGCTCAGCCGCCCCGCCCCCGGCATCCCCCGATGTGTAATCAATCCGCACAAGCAACGCGATCACCAGCAGAATCAGATGCACACCCACCGATATCCCCAGCCCCGCAAGCGTGGCCCGCTCAATCCATCGACGGCGACCAGACTTCTCAGTCTCATCATCCATCGGTTGTACTCGTCGTTGAAACTGCGTCAATTCCGGTGTCCCGCCTGCCCCGTCCTTAGGGTCTTTGTGATCGTCGATCCCAGCAGTCCACAATACCCAATATGGACCTCGCGTGGGGAGAGTCTGCCGACTAGTACGACCTCTTTCATGACCATTCGTCCCTCATCCCGTCCGGTTCTTCCTCAATACACTCAAATCGGGCGGTATCCAGTTGACGATGAGTACCCACAGGTGTTCAATCCGCAGTTCAGAAGCCAATCCGGAGCCCAAATGACCACAGCCAAACGCCCCAAACCGCACCGCGTACTACTCAAACTCTCCGGCGAAGCCTTCTGCTCCCCAGGCGGATTCGGAATCTCCACCAACGAACTGGGCTCAATCGCAAACGAGGTCAAATCCGCAGCCCAGACCGGCACACAAATCGCCATCGTCGTCGGAGGCGGAAACATCATCCGCGGCGCCGAGCTCGCCAAATCCGGAGACATCCAGCAAGCCACCGCCGACTACATGGGCATGCTCGGCACCGTCATGAACGCCGTCGCCCTCAAAGAAAAACTCGACTCCATCGGGATCGACTCCCGCGTCATGTCCGCGCTCGACATCCGCGCCGTCGCCGAGCCCTTCATCCGAGGCCGCGCCATCCGCCACCTCGAAAAAGGACGCGTCGTCATCCTTGCAGCAGGAACAGGCAACCCATTCTTCACCACGGACACCTGCGCCTCTCTCCGAGCAACCGAGCTCCACTGCGATATCCTCCTCAAAGCCACCAAAGTGGACGGCGTCTACACCGCAGACCCCCACAAAGACCCCACCGCAACCCGCTACGAATCACTCACCTTCACCGAAGCACTCAACAAACGCCTCGGCGTCATGGACATGACCGCCCTGACCATGTGCCAAGAACGCAACATCCCCCTCCTCGTCTTCGACTTCAAAATCCCAGGCAATATCCGCAAAGTCATCGAAGGCGAACCCATCGGGACGCTCCTGACCAACACCTGATCCAACGCATACAATCCACACCCAAACGGCGATCTACGAATATTGCCAGACGAACAACAGACGGAGACACCACATGAGTACCGACCCAGAAACCATCCTGATGGAAGCCGAAGAGCACATGCAGAAAGCCGCGGAATACCTCGCAGCCGAACTCAAAGGCATCCGCGCCGGTCGCGCCTCACCAGCAATGGTTGAGTTCATCAAGGTCGAGTACTACGGCTCACAAACCGACCTCAAATCACTCGCCGTGGTCTCCGTCCCAGAAGCGACCCAGCTCCTGATCAAACCATTCGACGCCTCCTCCGTTGGCGCGATCCGCACCGCGATCGAAGAAGCCAACCTCGGCGTCAACCCAATGGTTGAAGACAAGCAGATCCGGATCAACATCCCATCCCTCACCACCGATCGCCGCAAGCAGCTCGTCGCCCAAGCGAAGAAGGTCGGCGAAGAACAAAAGGTCGTCATGCGGAATGCCCGTCGCGACGCCAACAAGCACGCCGACACGCTCGACAAGCAAGCCGGCACCCACTACTCCGAAGACCAAATCGCCCAGCTCAAAGACGAGATCCAAGAACTCCTCAAAAAATATGAAGGCAAGATCGACGCCAACATGACCAAGAAATCCGCAGAGATCATGGAAGTCTGATCGATCAGCATCACCAAAAACGAACAGCGGGCCGATCAACACGATCGGCCCGCTTTCTTTTTACTCAGTATTGATCAACTCAGCGGAAGATCAGCGCCTTGGGCGAGATCAGCAGCACATGCTCGTCCCGCATCAGCATCATGCCGTTGATCTCATCGACCACCGACAGGTACCGCTGCTCACCGAGCAACGCACGAAGCGTCAACTCGATCTGTGACTGACCAGCAACCAAACCGGGTGCCTGAATAAACCCACCCAGCATATTCTGGATCATGTTTTCAAAGCTTGGTGGTGATGGGTAATGCGCCACATCAAAGTCCACCAGATCTTTCTCCGATGCGAGATCATTGATCGCGTTGTCCAAGCCGCCGATCTCATCAGCCATTTTCAGACCAATCGCATCGGTCCCCACAAACAGCCTTCCCTCAGCCGTTTTGTTGAGCCGAATACCATGCCGACCCGCTTCAACACGAGAGGTGAACAGGTTGTAGGTATCAGTCATTTCCTCACGAACAAACGCAAGCTGGGAAGCATCCCATTCTCCCGTGCCGTTCAAACTCGCCACCGGCCCGCGAGAGCGCTCGACAATGTTCAGGTGAAGGCGTTCGTATACATCGCCGATCGCGTACTTGCCACCGACCACGCCGATCGATCCGACAATACTCGATGGATTGACATAGACCTTCTCGCCCCCAACGAGCACATAGTACCCACCGGAAGCCGCCATCCCGCCCACCGAGACCCAGACAGTCTTGTGCTCTTTCAGACGATTGATCCCCTGCCACATGATCTCCGATGCGATCGCAGACCCACCAGGCGAGTCGATGCGGATCACGACGCCCTTGATCATGTCTTCTTTGATGATCTCTTCGATTGCATTGCGGATGGTCCGTGACCCGACCTGATCCCCACCACCAAACATCCCACCCTTGCCCGAATCGCCATCAACGATCACGCCATTGATATGCAGCACCGCAATCGTTGGGTGATCCACCGTCACCTTGTCCGCTTTGGACATCTTGCCCAGAAACGCGAACGGATTCGAGAAATCCATGGACTGCTCTTTGACCGCGTACGGATTGGTCACCCAGGTGACTTTCGAGTCGTAAAACTCTGCGAGATGGTCTTTGAGTTCAGGCAAATCTACAACCCCATCGATCAGATCAACCTTCATCGCCTCTTCACCAGACGCGGCCCACGCCACAGTCATTGCTTTATCAAGCTGACGCTCGCTGAGTCCACGCCCATCCATCATGATCGTCCGCATATTGCCATACATGCCATCAAGCAGCGACGAGATGTTCTGATCCCACGCATCCGAAGGCCCGGACCGTGTCGCTGTTTCGTTGGCGCCCTTGTAGTCCCCCACCTGAACCATCTGCGCCTTGACCCCAACCCATTCGAACATATCCGCGAGGTACATCTCCTCCATATGCATCCCTGGGAATGAAACATACCCCCCCGATTGCAGCAGCACCTCGTCCGCGTAACTCGCGAGCATCAATCCGCCCGTGTCGTACCCCTCGGCGAACACATGAACCTTCTTCCCCTCTTCCTGATACCGATCAATCGCCTGCCCAAGCTCCTCAACCTGCGTAGTCGAGAACCCCGCGTCCTTCAGCCTGATCACCAAACCATCAAACTCCTCATCGAACGCGAGCGTATCAATGGTGTTGACCAACCCGAGCAGCGTATCGGCACCATCGCCGAGCCACGACATCCCGGTATCATGCTCGACAGGCACGCCATTGATCTCCAGCACCGCAAGTGAAATCTGGTCCTCAGCAGTCGCCGCCATACTCATCGCCAAAACCAACCCAGCCGACCGTACCAAGACGCCGTGCATTCTCATAGATATCTGCATGTTGAACCCTTTTCACTGCTGCGTCGCTAAACGACACAAAGACGCCGCACATCGGTGCGTTCCAAGTATTGTAAGTAATCCATCCCCAATAGTTTCACGATTCATCCCGCCGGCTGTCTTTTTGAGTATTCGTCTCAAAGACATCGCTCAAACCCACCCCGCGATGAAGCAGTACAGGCCTCAATCGGATCGTGTCAATCACAATATTGATCATCCCGAGCGTAATCAGGACCGACCCAACCGCAACCAGCACCACATGAAGCTGCATCAGAAGGTCGCTGATCACGCCACTCATCCCCGGCCCCCCATCACACAGCGTGCCGACAATATTAAAGAGATCCCCGACCGCGGCGACCGCAAACGACGCGAGCAACGCATACATCGACTGACGGTCCACCCGCCCCGTCCGCACGATAACCGAACGCATCGCAAGCTTGAGTGCATTGGGTCTCAATCCGATCACAATCACGAGCACACACGCAAATAAACCAAAGCGATACAGCGACCGCTCAAAATGGTTCACGCCCGGTTGAATCAGAGGCATCGGAGCCAATAGATCAACATCGCGATAAATGACCCAGTACAGCAAGACCAGCGGTATATACGCAGAAACCCCGATCGCCGCACGAATCGACAACAATCGACCCGAAACCCCCCACCGTGTATGAGGCCGAACCAGTGTCATCCCCCCCACCCCCGAGAGACACAAAGCGACCAATCCAACAAGACTCACCCAGCTCCCAAGCCCCAGATTGACATTCATCTTTGCCTGTACAATCTCATTGATCCGGAGCACCCACACCGAGATACAAGCGATCAATCCCCCCGAACTCCAAAGCACAATCCCATTCCCAACGATCCAAGGCGACGACAAATCCTCAAGTTCTTCCGCATGTGGATCAACAATCCCAAGCAAGGTCGCTCGGATCGACATCCCGCATTCCGGACACACTTCACGGATCGAAAGCCCACGAAGGTTGTACCCACAACCAATACACAGCAACTCCCCGGTCAGCTGCCGAGCAATCGGATCTACGCCCGAAACACCCGGGACCACACCATCTTGATTCATTCCGGTCATAACACTCCCACGAACATCGAGTGATGATCCACCAGCATACCATCCAAAACGGGATTATGTGAACCCAAACAGCACAAACAGCCGTATTGTTTGCCAATACGACAGGGGCACGCATGCAAACATTCATCGACTCACTCCGCAATCAGATTCAAAAAACCTACCTGGGATCCACAAGTTCCATCGATCAACTCCTCTGCTGCCTCCTCGCTCGAGGACACGCACTCCTTGAGGATGTACCGGGTGTCGGGAAGACCCTCCTCGCATCCTCCCTCGCCAAGTCCATCGACGCCTCATTCTCCCGCGTCCAGCTCACCCCCGACATGATGCCCGCCGACCTCCTCGGCTACACCATCCTCTCACGAGACACCGGAGAAATGCGGTTCCAGCGAGGCCCCCTCTTCGCCAGCATCATCCTCGCCGACGAGATCAACAGAACCAGCCCAAGAACACAGTCCGCGCTCCTCGAATCCATGAGCGAAGGCATGGTCTCCATGGACGGCCACCGCTACAAACTCCCAGAACCATTCATGGTCGTCGCGACCCAAAACCCCAACGACTTCCTCGGCACCTACCCACTCCCCGAAAACCAACTCGACCGCTTCCTCATGCGCATCTCCCTCGGATACCCCTCCGAACAAAGCGAACGCGATCTCCTCCAACTCCGCCCCTCCCGAACCATGCTCGGCAGTCTTGAGCCCGTCATCCACGCCGACCAAGTCATCCAGATCCAGAGCGAGATCGACAAAATCCACCTCAGTGATCCGGTCAAAGAATACATCGTCAACTTCGCCCGCGCCTCGCGTGAGACCGATCAGGTCGATGTCGGGATCTCCCCTCGCGGCTCACTCGCCCTCGCCCACGCATCACGCGCATGGGCATGGATGCAAGGCAGAGACTATGTCGAGCCCGACGATGTCTACCAACTCCTCGTCCCAGTCTGCGCCCACCGCCTTGTCATCGGAGGCCCATCCACCGGAACACAGTGGTCCAAAGCCGCGAACATCATCCAGACCATCGCCCACGAGATCCGAACCCCGGTCTAGCACCCAAGTAGTTTGGCCACCGCTTGAATCGGGTGCAGTGCATGCACCCCCGTCGCATCAAGAATCTGATGCCGGCACGATGTCCCCCCCGCAACAACAAACACCCCATCCCCGCGCCCACGAACCGCAGGCATCAATCGCTGCTCGCCGATCTTCATCGACAGCGCAAACTTCTCATCCATAAACCCGAACGACCCCGCCATGCCGCAGCACCCCGCATCGATCAAACTCGCTTGGCCGCCGCACACCCGATCAAACACCCCCATCGTCGTCCCGCTCCCCCACAGAGCCTTCTGATGACAATGGGTGTGCACCACAAACTCCAACCTCGAATCAGTCTCACCAACCGCAGCCGGGTGCGCCCCCCATCCCCGACCCACAAAGTCCTCGACAAGCATCGACTTGGATTGCAACCCAGCGAGTGTCTGCATCAACGACGCTTCAAGCAGATCGCTCCATTCATCCTGCACCACCGACAACGCCGAGGGCTCAACGAAGAGCACCGCTTCAACATCAACCCCTTCAATACACGAACCAATCCGCGCCAACGACCGCTCCCCGTCCCGCTTGGCAAACCCAAGATTCCCCTGCGAGATCGCCGACCTCCCAAGATCTGAAACCGTCAACACCCCAACCCCATACCCCAACCGCTCCAAAACAGAAACCGCAGAACCAACAATCCAAGGCTCCGTGTGCGTCGTCATCGAATCCGAAACCAACAACACCTTCTTGCGATCATCCCCGGAAAATGGAACAGACCGAACCGGACTGGCAAACCGAGGCAACGAGCGCTCCGGATGCAGCCCAAGCCCATGATTCAACACCGACCGCACCGGAGTCCACGAAGACACCGCATTGCTCACCCCAGGCATCAACGACCCGAGCCGATTCAACACATGAATCCGCGACAACACCCCCGCCTTCCCAGGCACCCCATTCTTCAAATACCCCTGCCATTGGTACTCCGCCTTGAGCTTCGCAATATCAACCCCGCTCGGACACTCCGTCTTGCACGCCTTGCAACTCAAGCACAGATCAAGCGTCTTGAGCGTCTCTTCATCATCCCATTGCGCCTCACCGCCCTCGCTCCCAAACTTCGATTGCCCCGTGACCGCAAGCCGCAACGCGTTCCCACGCCCCCGCGTCGAATGCCGCTCGTCGAGCGTCCCCTGATACGAAGGACACATCACCCCGTTCATCTTCTTTCGACACACCCCCGCACCATTGCACATCTCCACCGCATGACCCAGCCCCCCCTCCGCATCAAACCGCATCCCCGTCTCAGTCCCCTCGATCGTGAGCGTCGTATGGCTCGGACGAATCCGCGTATATACAGAAATCGATTCGATCGGGCCCGGAGACACAATATTCCCCGGATTCATCAAACCGTGCGGATCAAACACCCGCTTGATCGCTCGATGCGCCTCCATCAACTCCGGACCCATAAACCGCTCAAGCACCGGACCACGCGCCCGACCATCCCCATGCTCACCCGACGCGACCCCGCCCAACTCTTTCGCAAGGTCCGCGCACTCCGACGCAATCCGATGCATCGCTTGCTCATCGGTCGGGTCACGCAAATCAAGCAGCGGCCGAACATGCAGCACCCCTACGGAAACATGAGCGTAATACGATGCAATCGTCCCCGCCCCCTCCACGATCGCGCGGAGCCGGGTCACGAACTCGCTCAATCGATCCACCGGGATCGCGCAATCCTCAATAAACCCCAACGGCTTCCGCGCCCCCTCAACCCCATGCAACAACGGCTCCCCCGCTTTGCGAAGTTTCCAAGCACGCTCCATATCAACCGGATCAGTAATCAACTCAGTCGCACCATCACCCACGACCCCGCGTACGCGTTCGAGCCGTTCTTGAACCGCACCAACCGAGTCGCCAAAGAACTCCACATACACCACCGCCCGCGTTACCCCATGCTCAAGCTGAGGCAGCAGATCCACATACCGCGCCTGCTCCCGGTTCTTCCTCGCCAGATCCAGAATCAGATCATCCAACAGCTCCACACCAGCAGGCCCAAGCTCAAGCAATCCTTCAACCACCCCGATCGCTTCATCCACCGATCCAAACGCGACCACCGCAAGCCCCTTGGCGCATGGTAACGGATGCAGTTTCAGTGTCGCCTCAAGCGTCATCGCAAGCGTGCCTTCACTGCCGCACAACAAATGAGCGAGATTCAAACGCTCCGGATTCCACCCACCCGCTTCAAGCTGATCCAGAATCACATCGAGTTGATACCCCGAACTCCGCCGAAGCGTCTTGGGATACCGCTCGCGGATCAACCCCGCGACAGGCCGAATGATCTCCGCGACTTCTCGCGAAATCTCCATCACCCGCGGATCACGCGACGCACTCCCCATCCCAAACTCAACCCGCGTCCCATCCCACAAGCACGCGCTGATGGACTCCACATTTTCCGAGGTCCGTCCATACAGGATCGAGTGCACCCCCGCCGCGTTGTTCCCGATGCACCCACCGACGGTCGCCTGACGAGCCGTGGACGGATCGGGCGCGAAGAACACCCCGCGATCCCGGATCTGATCGTTGAGATCATCCAGCGTCATCCCCGCCTCAACAGTGCAATGCATCCCATCAACATCAAGCGAAACCAACGCATCACACTTGCCCGAAAGATCAACCACAACCGCCTTGTTCACACACTGCCCCGCCAAACTCGTGCCCCCTCCACGAGGGAGCATGGCAATCCGTTCCCCTCCACAGATCGCAACAGCTCTCACCGCATCGGCAATCGTTGCAGGCACAACCACCCCATCAGGAAGCATCTGATAAATCGAGGCATCCGTGCTGTACAACCCCCGGCTGTGCGCATCAAACAGCACATCACCATCCACACCACGCCCGAGTTGATCCTGAATCTGGCTCATACCCTAACCCTCGGCCCAACGAAGGGCACCACTCGAACGCAACACAAAAAAACCCGCGGCCGTGAAGCCGCGGGTTCAGTATACGATTTACAGGTTCACAAATGAACCAACTGAATCAAGTTCAATCGTAATAAGGGCTGATCTTGGTATTGCCATCGGTGTCGATGTTGACCTGGTAGTACTGGGTAAGGTACGCATTGCGGTTGCTATTGGTACCGCTCAGATCAACTTCGGTTGCTGGTGGGATCTCAATAGTACGATCCTGGTCATCTTCATTCATAAAGATGTTGTCAGGCTGGTTCTTGTTAGCATCCTCAAGATTCGAGTAAGACCAGATCACTGATTCAGGGTCTGGACGGTTGTAGAACTCGACGTGTGCATCGTTGAAACCAACATTGCCAGCCCATTCGTTCCGTGAACCGTTCATAGCAAGAGTCACCGAGCTGCGGCCCTGTGGTGTCGAGCCGTTCGCTGGAGTGGTGGAATCATCAATGAGTTCCCAGTTGCCATCTTCTGGATCGTCAATCTCATAGACGGGACCACGGTTTGAAAGCGCTGGTTCCAGTGCCTGGAATGTGTTCTGCCACATTGCGCGGCGTTGTACGAATGGTGGAATGTGGGCATAGCTGAAACTACCAAGTCCCGCATACTTCTCAAGACCATCAGGCGCAGAGTTAAGATCATTACCGACCGGGGAACCGTTTTCCCAGAACTGGTCCAACGCGGTCGCGCGGAAGTTTGGATCCCAGAGTGCTTCAGTCTGAACACCGGTACCGCCATCGACACCACCATCAGGTGAGTCATTCTGGTAGTCGACAAACTGCTCGTATGAACCGGTTTCAACCGCGCTGATGCACAGCTCGGTTTCGATGATACCCTGAGCAATCAGGATCGCGAACATATTGCCGGTGGTGTCCTTTGCACGCGCTACATTGATCACGCCCTCAACCTTGATGGTCTTGTCGTTCTTATCAACACGGCTTGGCAATGGGTAGTTGTCTTTGTTGTTTCCAGCAAACACAACGAGACCCTGAAGGATCGAACGCACCTGGGTGCTGTCCTTCAACTGGTTCGCACGCTGACGCGCTTTACCAAGCGCAGGCAGCAAGATACCGATGAGCAACGCGATGATCGCAATGACCACCAGAAGCTCGATGAGCGTAAACGCACTTCTTTTCATGTTCTTCATAACATGACTCCTTATTGTGCCAGCAAGGACTCCCCTCGCTGACAAACCTTTGAACGACGAATCGATCAAACGATCGAATCGCACTAACGCGTCCACACAAATCGCCCGGTGGACACAAGGGCCGGATTGTCGGCTCAGTACGATTCGGCAGGAATCAAATTCGGACTATTGTCCAATGAGTGCGATATGCTTGGTCGCCGAACCACCTTCGCCATGAATACTCTACGGAAATACTATCCGCAAGGCAACCCCCAGTGGTTCCACACACCCAAACACCCACCAAAGAATTTCGCCCATATTCACACCAATAACCTCAAACGGACCATAAAATGACGCAAACCCAAGCCAGCCAACGACTTCGAGAACTGAACATCACACTCCCCCAAGCCACCAAGCCGCTCGCGTCGTATGTCCCAACCCGGCATACCGGCTCCCTGATCCACATCTCAGGCCAAATCCCCATCAGCGAAGGCACCATCATCGCCACCGGCATCGTCCCCACCGAGGTTGACCAAGACACCGCAATCCAGTGCGCCCGTCAATGCACCCTCAACGCGCTGGCCGCACTCCAAGACGCGATCGGTACTCTGGACAAAGTCACCAAGGTCGTCAAGGTCGGGGTCTTCGTCGCCGCCGCACCAGACTTCGGCGCCCAACCCACCATCGCCAACGGATGCTCCGATCTCCTCGTCGAAATCTTCGGCCAAGACATCGGACAACACGCCCGCGCCGCCGTGGGTGTCGCCTCACTCCCCCGCAATGTGCCGGTGGAGATCGAGTTTATTTTCGAGGTCAGCTAACGCTTACGCAAACGCCTTGTTGTAGTCCTCTAGGAACTTCTTGAGACCATTGTCCGTGAGCGGATGCTGCATCAACTGCTTGATCACATTCAAAGGCACCGTCGCGACATCCGCACCGATCAACGCACACTCAAGCATGTGCTTCGGATGACGAATCGATGCCGCGAGGATCTTGGTCTCAAACCCGTAGTTGTCGTAGATCGTGCGGATCTGAGAGATCAACTCCGTACCGTCCTGCGAGATGTCATCCAAACGACCAATGAACGGCGAGATCAGATACGCACCCGCCTTGGCAACCATCATCGCTTGCATCGACTGGAAACACAGCGTCATGTTCGTCCGGATGCCCTCATCGCTCAGCGCCTTGCACGCCTTGAGACCATCAACAGTCACAGGCAACTTCACAACAATATTCTCCGCGATCTCCGCACGCATCTTGCCCTCTTTGACCATCGCGTCAAACTCAAGAGCAATCACTTCCGCTGAAACCGGACCACGCACAATCTCGCAGATCTCCGCGAGACGCTTCCCGTAATCAATGCCTTCCTTAGCGATCAACGACGGATTGGTTGTCACGCCATCAAGAACCCCAAGGTCGTTGGCTTCACGGATTTCGTCAAGATTCGCGGTATCGATGTACAGTTCCATTGGATGCTCCGGGTGCGGTGAATCGGTCTCAAAAAGCAGGACAAGACTCTAGGCCAGCCACCCACAGAATCGACCCAAACCCACACTCAATCGAGCAACTCAAGCAACGATCGACGCATCAGCTTCCCCGTCATATTCCGAGGCAGTGTCTCCACAATCACCACCTTCCGAGGCACCTTGTACCCCGCCAGCCGCTCCCGGCACCAACGCACCAACTCGTCCGCTTCAACCGCCGCCCCCTCCTCAAGTTCAACAAATCCAAGAGGCACCTCGCCCCGCATCGGATCCGATTGCCCAACCACCCCAGAAGCCGCAACCGCAGGATGAGCATTGAGCACCTCCTCGATCTCTCTTGGAAACACATTCTCGCCCCCCACAATCAGCATCTCCTTGATTCGACCTGTAATCGACAAGAACCCATCGGCATCAATCCGAGCCATATCTCCAGTCCGCAGATGACCACGCTCATCAAAGGCCGCAGCCGTCAGCTCCGAATGATTCAGATACCCCTGCATCACATTCGGTCCCCCGATCCGAAGCTCACCGTCCACATCAGAACCAAGCTCAAGCCCCGTCTCCGGATCAACAATCCGCTGAATCACGCCCGGAAGCGGACGGCCAACCGCACCAATCTTGTGCCCCTCATGCGGCAGCATCACATTGGTCACCGGTGCCGTCTCCGTCATCCCATACCCCTCACAAATCCGCACCCCAAACCGAGCAAAGAACCGATCCGAAACATCCCTCGGCAGAGGCTCCCCGCCCGACAACGAAATCCGCAACGAAGACAACGCATCATCCCCCGCACTCTTCACCGTCATCAACGCGTTATACATCGACGGAATCCCGACATAAATTGTCGCCCTGTTCTCCTCGATCGCACCAATCACCCGCTTGGGCATAAACCGCGCCGAGTAAATCACCTTGCACCCAAACATCAGTGGCAGCAGCGTCAACGCCGTGATCCCGAACGAATGGAACTGCGGAAGCACCCCAACAAACACATCATTCGAGTTGATCGCGATATGCTCATGCACCTGTTCCACATTGCTCAGCATGTTCCGATGACTCAGCATCACCCCCTTCGGTTTCCCCGAAGTCCCAGAGGTGTAGAGAACCACAGCCAACGATTCTTTGCTCACGCATTTGGGCAGCTTCGGACTCGGCAACGACCGGAAGTTCAAATCCTCCAGATACACCACCGTCTTCGCTTTGGGAACATACCCAAGATGCTCAATCAACTTCCGTGAAGCGATCACCAAATCACACCCCGCATCGTCGATCACATACTCAAGCGTCTCTTGCTCACTCAAATAGTTCAAAGGCACGATCGTCTTGCCCGCAAGCCAAACCCCATAGCTCGCCGCCGCGAAAGCACCAGAAGTTGGCAACAAAATCCCAACCCTCGAAGACGCCGACTTCGCATCCACCAGGTCCGCAATATGCGATCCCGCAACCAACAAATCAATCCCGCGATACGCGCGAGAATCATCTTCAATCAAAACACGCTTAGACCGCTTGAGAAACGACCAAGTCAACGCCATACCAAGATTCATACAAAGCTCCGATCCATGCCCCGCAGCGTACACCACAAGCGAGTCATATGCAATCGGTCTCCCACTGAACTGCTAGGACCAAGGCCAAATCTCAAGCCCATGGGGCGCATTGCGGATATCCATCGACACATTCACCGACGCCATCATCTCCCCGCTCGAACGATCAAACGCGCTCACCGTCCCCGGCGACGACCCCACAAAGATCAACCCGCGTTCTTCATCCACACACAGCCCACGCCCGAACCCCTGCCGAGCATGGTCATCCCCAATCCCGGTAAAGGTCATCGCCGATTCGTCATACTTCGGATACGCAAACCGCTTCATCACCTTACCCCGACGATACGCGATCACCAGCCGGTCCTCGCCCGTCGAGTTCATCACGATCAAGCCATCCCCCATCGGTTGACAGTTGTGCGTCGTCTGAGGCACCTTCGCATACACCTCAATCGAATCCCCAATCAACCGCAACATCGCAGGCATCCCCACACCCGACACAAACACCGCACCGTCAGCGACGAACACCTGATTGATATGCAGCGTGTCCGCCTTCGGAGGCCCCTCATCACCCTCAGGGTCATACGCCCGAGTTCCAAACCCAGACTTGCCAACCCCAATCCACCACGCGCGATCAAACCGCTCATCCACCACATCAAACCGCAATACCGAATCAAAGCTCGTGCTACTCAAATAAATGCACCGATCCCCATCAAACGAAATCTCATGACAGTGATGCAAAAACTTGCACTTGAACGACTTCACAATCTGCCAGTTCCGATCGAACACAAACAACTCATCCGACGCCGCGATGTAGATATGCTCCCCAACAAAGCAGATCCCCCGCAACCCCCGCCCCATCCCGCGGCCTTCCCAGTCAATCTCCACCGCATTCCAGTCAAGCACCTGCTCAAAACCACCCGTCTCCAGATCAATCAGATACGCCCCACCATGCGAATCCCCCTGCTGGGTCGATCGGATCACATCCGTCATGAGTACTTTGGGAAGCGTCATGAAACCACCCCCTCAGCAATCACCGAAGCAATCGCATCCGACCCCGTATGCGAGAGAGAGACAAACCACCGGTCAATCCCCATCGAGTCCGCGATCTCTTTCGCCCGCCCCGTCACTCGGAGTTCAGGCTTCCCGGACTTCATCCGAACCACCTCAACATCCGTCCACCCAATCCCCTGACTCCAGCCAGTCCCGATCGCTTTGAGGGCCGCTTCCTTTGCCGCAAACCGTACCGCGAGATGCTCAACCCGGCGCACAGAATCACCAGAGTCCACGACTTCCTGAGCCGTGAAACACTTGTTCAAAAACGATTCTTCGTGCTTCTCAAGCGAGCGAGCAATCCGCGCAACCTCGACGATATCAACCCCATGCCCGATGATGCCGCGAGTCGCCATGGATCAGCCCTTCGATCCGCTGTCAGATTTCTTCGGTGCGGGCTTCGAATCAGTCTTCTTTGGTTCAGACTTGCTTTCAGACTTATTCTCAGATTTGGACTCGGTCTTCTTCTCGGATTTGGTCTCGGTCTTGGAATCCGACTTGCTTTGAGGTTTGGTTTCGGATTTGGTTTCGGTCGTGGTATCCTTCGACTTCTTCTCCGCCTCCGCGCCCTTCTTGTACGAATCGCTCCGGTAATCCGTCTCGTAGAACCCCGACCCCTTGAACATCACCGCAGCACCAATACCAATCAACCGCTCAAGCGCAAGCTTCCCGCACTCAGGGCACTTCTTCTTGACCCCAGCACTCATCGCTTGGAACAACTCAAACTCATGCCCGCACGCATTGCACCGGTAGTCATAGGTCGGCATCATCATCTCCAGATTCAGCACCGCCCTCAGTCGATTCACCCGGCGCAACCCCAACCTTCGCAGGACGGATCACCCGTTCACCGAGCATGTACCCCACGCTCATCACAAACGAAATATGCCCCGGCTCAACGCCCTCAGCCGGTTGCTGCAACATCGCCGCATGCTTCCCAGGATCAAACGCATCCCCAGCCTTCGGCTCAATCGCCGAAACGCCATACCCCGCCAGAATCTTCAAGAACTCACTCCGGATCATCTCCACCCCGAAGATCACATCCTTCGCCGAAACTTTCTCAGGGTCCTGCAACAACGCCATCTCGAAATGATCCATCAACGGGATCAACGCCTGAACCACACCCTGACGCGAAGAAATCCGCGCCTCTTGCTCGTTCATCGACGCACGCCGCTGGAAGTTCTGATGCTCCGCCGCCATCCCCTGGAAGCGACCAAAGTTTTCGTCGCGCTGCACGATCGTGTCGAGCAACGCCTCCACGATCTCCTCGCACTCAGGCGCATACTCAAGCTCACCCGAAAGCGCCATCTGACGGATGGTCTCAAAGCGAGCAGCGCGTCCAGCGTCAAACTCCGCCTCGATCTGCTCAGGAGACTCAGTCTCGTTGATGTCATGTACATCTTCAGTATTGTTCATAGTGTCACCATTTGTTTCATCACGCATCGTGTTACCCACCCAACAGATCAGTGATCTTCTTAAAGAACCCATGGCTCTCAGGGTTCACATGCTTGTCCTCGGTCTCCGCATACGCACGCAGGAGCTCTTCTTGCTTCGAGGTCAACTTCTTGGGAGTCTCAATCTTCACCACAACAACCAGATCGCCGCGACGACCGCTCCGCAGGTTCGGCAATCCCGCGCCCTCGATCCGGAGCAACTCGCCATACTGCGTACCCTTCTTGATCGTCAGCTTCTCAGAACCCTCGAGCGTCGGCACTTCAACCTCCGCACCAAGCGACGCCTGCGTAAAGCTGATCGGCATCTCCATGAGCAGATGATCCCCGTCCCGCTCAAACAAATCGTGATCCTTCACCCGCACCACAACATGCAGATCCCCGCGAACACCCGATCCGTCCGGACTGTGCTCCGCCGCCGGCGGTTCACCCTCACCCTGCACACGCACCGCCTGACCATGATGCACACCCGCCGGGATCTTCACGCTCAGCGAACGCTTCTTCCCAACACGCCCGCGACCATGACAAGTCCCGCACTTCTCCTTGATCACCGTCCCGCGACCGCGACACACCGGACACGCCACAACCATCCGGAACATCCCACCAAGCCCCGCCTGCTGGACCTTCCCCTGACCGCCACATTGTGAACAAGTCTCCGGAGTCGTCCCGGGTTTAGCGCCCGAACCAGTACAAGTCTCGCACACATCCATCCGCGTGAACTCGACATCCTTCGACACGCCGCTGAGCACTTCTTCAAGCGTCAGCGACACCTGCGTCTCAAGGTCATACCCCCGAGCCGCCGCCCGCTGTCCGCGTGCCTGCCCGCTGAAGCCACCGCCCCCACCACCGCCGAAGATGTCGTTGAACATCGAGAAGATGTCATCGACATTCATCCGATTAAAGTCATGCGTCGCCGCACCCTGACCACGCAGACCATCATGACCATACTGGTCATAAATCTTCCGCTTCGAGTCATCCGAAAGCACCTCATACGCTTCCGCGGCTTCCTTAAACTTCGACTCCGCCTCCTTATCATCCGGATTCTTATCCGGATGATGCTTCATCGCCAAACGCCGATACGCGCGCTTAATCTCATCCGCGTCTGCGGATTTCCCAACTCCAAGAATCTCGTAATAGTCACGCGTTGCTGGCATTAATCTCGTCCTTTGTTTAATTCAGTTACTGCCTTAGTCAGCTTGGATAGAGATTCATTTAGTTGAGTAGTCTGCGGCTTTGACAACCCAATAGAGGAGTGCGTGAACCAATGTGGATCAACATAGAATCTTGTTTTAATCGGTTTTCCGCCATCAGCAGACTTGTCATAAGTACATGTCAATGTTGTTGGCTCTCCGACATTCTCCATTTTAGTCCAAAAAAACCAAATATGCACGCTTCGCTGCCCAGGTCCAAGTACTGGTATTTTTAATCCAAATGGGTCAACAAGCTTTGTGTTATAAAAATTAAATGTTTCATCATCAGGCCAAATACGAACACCGTAGGCGTTTGAATGCCCTCTATTATCAACAACGATTGTTACCATATCCCCTGATATTTCAGGATAGATCACAATACGAGGATCTCTGCTAGAGACATATTGTTTCCAAGCGATAAACGCATATACAAAAGTGGCTAAAACAAGAACAGCAGTTAGGAATGCTAACCCGAGAGTTGAATATGCCACAAGATTATCAGCAAATGTATTCAAATCAGAACCCCCACCGTTTCCAGCAGGGGTCTGGTAAATCAATCATACAAGAATCAGCACACAGCCCCAACAACAGGCTTCGCATCTTCCTTCAAATCAGTCAGCATCACATCCGTCGTGAGCATCAGCCCAGCGACAGACGCCGCGTTCACAATCGCGCTCTTCGCGACGAGTGCCGGATCGATGATCCCCGCTTTGACGAGGTCTTCGTATTCGCCGGTCGCCGCATTGAGACCAATCGAACCGCTCTCGGCCCGGATCGTCTCAACAGCAAGATCGCCATCAAACCCAGCGTTGTCCGCGATCTGCCAAGCCGGTGCCTGCATCGCACGCATGACGATGTCAAACCCGAACTTCTCGTCGCCCTTGACCTTCTTCTGAGCATCAACGAGCATGTCCGCCGCACGGATCAGCGTCACGCCGCCGCCGGGAACAAAGCCTTCTTTCGCCGCAGCACGCGTCGCGTGCATCGCGTCGTCAACAAGGTCCTTGGTCGCCTGCATCGCCTGTTCGGTCACGCCGCCCACGCTGATGATCGCCACGCCACCGGTCAACTTCGCGTGACGCTCCATGAGCTTCTCGCGATCGTAATCACTGGTTGACTTGTCATGCTGCGCTTTAATGGTCGCCGCACGAGCAACGATCTCGCTCTTCTTGCCGCCGCCACTGATCATCGTGGTGCTGCTCTTGTTGATCGTCACCTTCTTCGCTGAACCAAGCTCCTTGAGCTCGATCGACTCCAGCGAACGACCAAGGTCCTCGCTGATGTAAGTCCCACCGGTCAGCACAGCGATGTCTTCGAGCATCGCCTTCCGACGATCGCCGAACCCCGGTGCCTTCACGGCAGCAATGTTCAGCGTACCACGCAGACGGTTGACAACCAGAGCCGCGAGCGCCTCGTTCTCGATATCCTCAGCAATAATCAGCAAAGGCTTGCCAGCAGTCGCCACCTTATTGAGCAACGGCAGCAAATCACCAAGATTACTAATCTTCTTCTCATGGATCAGAATCATCGGATCTTCAAGCTCGCACTCGCCGGTCGTCGGATTCGTCATGAAGTAAGGCGAAAGGTAGCCCTTATCAAACTGCATCCCCTCGACATACTCAAGAGTCGTCTCGTTGGAGTTGCCGTTCTCGATCTCAACCACGCCCTCGTGCCCGACCTTGTGAATCGCTTCTGCGATCAACTCGCCGATGTTCGCATCGTGGTTTGCAGAGACGGTCGCGATCTTCTTGAGATCCGCTTTGCCCTTGCAAGGAGTCGAGAGCGAGTCAATCGCATCCGACGCCGCTTGAGCCGCCTTGTTGATCCCACGCTGCACATGCACCGGGTTCGCACCCGCGGCCACAACCTTCAAGCCCTCGCTAAAGATCGCCTGAGCAAGCACAGTCGCACAAGTCGTCCCGTCGCCCGCCTTATCAGCGGTACGCTTTGCGACCTGATGCAACATCTTCGCGCCCATCGATTCAAACTGCGACGGAAGCTCGATTTCCTTCGCAACCGAAACGCCGTCCTTGGTCACATGAGGACCGCCGTACGACTTCTCGATCACAACATGCCGACCCGCAGGCCCCATCGTGCACTTGACCGCATCGGTCAGCTTATCAACGCCCTTCTTCATTTCAAGAAGCGCCTTGTCATCAAACATGATCTGTTTATTGCCCATTGTTCTACCTTTCAATCAGCAAGCCATAGCCGCCGATGCGTTCATTTCACTTACGAGAAGACGCCCAAGAGTTCCGACTCACGAAGAATCAGATGCTCCACGCCATCAATATCAACCTCAGTACCCGCATAAGTCGGATACACAACACGGTCACCCTTGCCAACACTCATGTCCGCACGGTTCCCATTCTCAAGCACCTTCCCAGGACCCACGGCAACAACCGTCCCCTGAATCGGCTTCTCCTTACTCGACTCAGGCAAGTACAGCCCAGACGAGGTCATCGATTCCTGCTCAACTGGCTTCACCAGCACACGATCTTCAAGTGGTTTAACTGACATGATTATCCTTTTTTTACAAGCATGCTTTTGTAATGCATGTTATTCTTCCATCTCATATGTTTTACGCGTAGCCGATATAGCAGCGGAATACAAATCACCACTATTAGACTTAGAGTGTTTTTCGGTGAATGACAATGTTCCTTCGCGAGTTTGTTCGAACTCATCAATTTGCGTGAGCAGATTCTTTGAGCCTTGCTCTCTAGCAGCCAAGAAAATATCATGCAGATTGCTCGTTGAGTGCGAGCCCATTTGGCTTGCTACCGCATGACACAAATTCCAAAGAACCGCGACATCTTCTTTGGTTCGGTGTTCATTAGATATTATTTCCTGGCATGCATCCACATAGCTGCTATATATATTGTCTAATACTGTTATATATCTAGTTTGGTAGCTATGGGAAATACGACTAGGAAGTTCTCGTATCAATCGCTTTGTTTCTTCAAACAACTCAGACACTTCTTGCTTGGCATTGGTCTGTTCATTTCGAGTGCCAGCGGGCTCACTATCTGCCTGACCTATGTCTGAATCAATTTTGGATAAGAACGCCCCCACTTCTCTCTCGACTAGGTCTCGCGATGGCCTTGCCCCCGGCACCGCTTCGATTAACTGACAGACAAGCTCGGAAATTTGCCCAACATCATTTGGACAATTTTGAAACTGTGCAAACGGGCCTTGATTGGCATCTGTAAGCGACGGCCCTAAAACTAGCCCAGTAACTGTCTTATCCAGTTTCCCCTTAGCGACTCCGGCTTCATACAGTATCCAAGGCCTGTCCAAACTACGGTGGGTTAGCAAACAAACTACACTAACACACCCTTCAAGTTTTTTCATAATTTTTGGATACCACTCAACTCCAAACGCGATCCCTCTTTTAGTGCCCTTATCACTAGATTGAAATGCTTGCAACATACCAGCTGATACACCCTCGATCAAATCAGCAAAAGCAGTAGCAATTGTCTCATCACGGCTGTCATGAGAGATGAAGATAGTGTGAGCAGAGTCATTGACTATTTCTTCGGTAGAATCTGATTTTATTTCTTCATCAGCCATGGATCAGAACCCCATCCCACCCATGCCAGGCATACCGCCCATGCCACCCATTCCTCCCATTCCTCCCATGCCACCCATGCCGCCCATGCCCGCCATCGGGTCATCGCCGGCACCGTGATCGCTCGACACACCCTTCTCAGGCTTGTCCGTCACAATGCAATCCGCAGCAAGCAGCACAGTCGCAACCGAACCCGCATTGACAAGCGCCGAACGATCCACCTTCGCAGGGGTCATCACGCCCGCTTTGAGCAGGTCTTCATAGGTATCAGTGAGCGCGTTGTACCCGTTCGGGCCTTCCATCGCGGAAACCTTCGCCACCACAACCGAACCCTTCGCACCAGCGTTCTCCGCAATAGTCCGCAAGGGAACCGAAAGCGCCCGGTACACCACATTGAGACCAGCCGCAAAGTCGTACTTGAGCTGACCGACTTCATCAGAGGTCACGCTGTCGTCCTTGCCGAACACGATCTTCCAATCCTTGTTCTTCGCAATGACATCCTGAGCACGAATGAAACTCGTCCCGCCACCCGCAACGATGCCCTCAGCGAGCGCCGCACGAGTCGCATGCAGCGCGTCCTCGACGCGTGCCTTCTTCTCTTTGAGTTCCGCTTCTGAACCAGCACCCACATTGATCTGAGCCACGCCGCCGGTCAGCTTCGCCAGACGCTCTTGGAGCTTCTCGCGATCGTAATCGGAAGATGAGTTGTCAATCTCGTTGCGAATCTGCCCGATGCGTGCCTGAATGTCCTTGGTCGAACCGGCACCCTCGATGATGGTCGTGTTGTCCGAACCGATCTCAACCTTCTTCGCAAGCCCAAGCTGCGAGATCGAAACCTTGTCCAGATCAGTCGAGAGGTCCTTCATGAACGCCTCGCCACCGGTCAGCACCGCAATGTCCTGCAGCATCTGCTTCCGGCGATCGCCATACCCCGGCGCCTTAACCGCACACACCTGCAAGGTGCCGCGGAGCTTGTTGATCACGAGTGTCGAAAGAGCCTCGCCAGTAATGTCCTCAGCGATGATGAGCAATGGCTTCTTCGCCTCCATCACCTTCTCAAGGAGAGGCACAAGCTTCTGAATATTGTCAATCTTGCCCTCATGCACCAGCACGAGACACTTGTTGAGCACAACCTTCATGTCCTCAACATCGGTCACAAAGTTCGGTGACAAGAACCCACGATCAAACTGCATGCCTTCAACAACAGTCACATCGGTCTCAAGCCCCTTGCCCTCTTCGACCGTGATCACGCCGTCCTTACCGACCTTCTCAAACGCACCAGCCATGATCTTGCCGGTCTCTGGATCGTTGTTCGACGAGATCGTCGCGACATTCTCGATGTCCTTCTTGCCCTTGACCGGGGTCGCCATGTCGTCGATCGACTGAGCCGCGATCTCGATCCCCTTCTTCATACCACGAACCAACGCATTCGCATCGACTCCAGCAGCAATGTAACGCAGCCCTTCCTTAAACAACGCCTCCGCGAGCACGGTCGCGGTCGTGGTGCCGTCACCCGCATCGTCGGAGGTCTTCGATGAAGCCTCCTTGACGAGCTTCGCGCCCATGTTCTCCGCTTTGTTGACAAGCTGAACCTCTTCAGCAACCGAAACGCCGTCCTTGGTGACGGTTGGGCCGCCCCACGACTTGTCGATCACCGCGTTGCGACCGCGTGGTCCAAGAGTGACTTTCACGGCTGCAGCGAGTTTCTCAACCCCAGCCAGAAGTGCCTGCCGTGCTTCGACATCAAAAGTAAGCTCTTTGCTTCCCATCGCGGTATCTCCATATTCAGTGGGCTTTCACCCAGACAGCCACCCAAGAGCGGCAGGTTTCATTCTTCCAAGCACGCCACAAGCGCAGCCATGCACCACACCATTGGCAATCCCCATGCCAATCCCCACAACCCCAACCCCTGAAATCTACCCAAACCCACCCCATCCAAGCCCGCCACGCAAGGATCACACCAATTCACCCTGCCAAGCTGGCAGCCACACAACCTCTCAATCCCAGCCCACACCCCCTCACCACCCTGCTATCATCATTTCACTCGGCAAGGACGCCGAACCGGACGCCCGAAACACGGAGCCAGACGATGCTGTCAGCCACCCTCGCAAGCAACCCAATCAACGCCTACCTCCCGATCTTCTTCATGCTCCTCGCAGCGGTCGGATTCGGCGCGATGAACCTCATCGGATCCGCTCTCCTCGGCCCATCCCGCAAAGGTGACCGCAAAGGCGTCACCTACGAATCGGGCATGACCCCCATCAACACCGCCCGCAAACGCTTCAACATCCGCTTCTACCTCATCGCAATGGTCTTCCTCGTCTTCGATATCGAAGTCATCTTCCTCTACCCTTGGGCCCAAACCTTCACCTCCCTCGACCCACGCTCAGACGCCTCCACAGTCTGGCTCCTCCGCATCTTCTTCTTCATGCTCACCACCGTCGTCGCCTACATCTATGGCTACCGCAAGGGTGTCTTCAAGTTCGACTAACTCCCGAACCCAAACCACCCGTGAGTGCCCAAACCACCCATCCAAGCGAACGAACAACCCCTTTGCGCTCCTCAACAGGTGAACGCATCGCCGCCGCACTCATCGCAACCGTCTCCCTCGCCGTCCTCACCACCGCCGCATGGCTCACCCCAAACCCAGACGGACACGCGACACACACCCAGCTCGGCATGAACCAATGCACATGGGCCATATGGTTCGACAAACCCTGCCCAACCTGCGGCATGACCACCTCATTCTCCCACGCAGGAGAAGGATCATGGACCACCGCAGCCCTCACGCAACCCATGGGAGCACTCCTCGCACTCCTCACCACCATGATCTTCTGGGGAGCAACGCATCAGGCACTCACCGGCTCGCGTATAGGATCGGTCGCCCAAACCGCGCTGCGACCCAAACTCGTCATCACCATGCTCGCACTCGCCTCCGCTGCGTGGGTGTATAAAATCAACACATGGTCCTGATCCCGGATACCCACGAATGACCACACCAAAGCCAATCCATCTCGCCGCTCTCCTATCCCTCATCGTGGTCGCCACCATCCCAGGATGCATCGTCCCCGCCCTCATCGGTGGTATGGCCGAATCCCACCGCAGAACCGGCAGCACCACATACGACGCCGAGTACGGCCGCATCGCCGGAAAGTCCTTCGCCGTCGTCTGCTCCGCATCACGAGTCATCGAAGCCGAGCACCCCGGAATCACCGCACGCATCAACCAACGCGTCAACGACCGCCTGATCCAAAACGCCAACCCCTCCTACGCGATCCCCTCAAACGATCTCCTCACCGTCCTCTACAACACCCCACAGTGGCCCGCGATGACCCGCGAAGACATCGCCATCATGCTCGGAGTCGAACGACTCATCGTCATCGAAATCGTCGAGTACACCCTCAACGAACCCGGGAACCAGTATGTATGGGCCGGTGCCGTCGCGGGAGTCGTCTCCGTCTACGAGTCCGACTCCGCCCTCCCCAACGACCCCATCTTCGAACGAGCGATCAGCATCACCTTCCCAGACTCCACAGGATACATGCGTGACGACATCCCAGAAGCCGCCGTCACCGCTGAACTCTCCAACCGATTCATCAACCGCGCCGCCTGGCTCTTCTACGAACACGAAGAAGCCAATGTCATCCCATACTAAATCCAACACCGATCGAATCACATGAACACACTGATCTCTCACGCCATCACACGAGCCCTCGCGCTCATCGCCGTGCTCGCATGCATCCCAGGATGCAATGTCGTCACACCCATCGCCTACGCGATCCACGGCCCTGAAAAAATCAACCCCACCTACACCCTCCCAGAACACGCCACCACCGTCGTCTTCGTAGACGACCCCTCCAGCAAAATCGCACAGCGAAGACTCCGCTACGCGATGGCCGAAACCGCTACAAGCCAACTCCTCGAAAAACGAATCCTCACCGACATGCTCGAACCGCGAGGCATCATCGCCGCCGCGACCAAAGACTCGCACACAAAGCGCATGAGCATCACCGAACTCGGTCAATCCGTCGGCGCCGACATCGTCATCTACGCCGTCGTCACCAACTTCTCCCTCTCCCCAGAAACCGGTTCATACATCCCCCAAGCATCCCTCCGTGTCAAAGTGATCGATGTCGCCGAAGGCAAACGAGTCTGGCCCGACACCGAGTTCGGATTCCCCCTCGAAATCCAGATCCCTCAGCTCCCAGGACTCTCCCCCGAAGGCAACGCAGGACAACTCGCGATCGAGCAACAACTCGCCCAGCGTGCCGGCCTTGGCATCTCGCAACTCTTCTACCGTCACGAAATCGGCGAAACCGTCCTCAACCGCAGATAATCATGGACAACCCAATCGAGACACAAACCACAAAGCCGGGAACCACCGCAGTCCACCTCGTGGCGCCCCCTTCAACAGTGATCAATCCGACAAAGCCCATCGGACGAACCATCCCCACCATGCTCCTCGCAGGTGCAACGCAACACCACCTCACCCCTGCGCCGCCCCACAGCCGAATCATCATCATCGGCGACGCAACCACCAAAGCCTCCGCAACAGCACTCGGTCTCCACTACACCGACCACTACGCCCCCATCCTCTCCAACCCAAACGCACTCAAACGCACACTCCTCACCCACCTCAGCAACTTTCAAACAGAACCCTCCAGAATCATCTGCTGGTCCGACGAACTCATCCACCTCGCATGCTCACTGGCATCAAAGCTCGACATCCCCTGCGAGCTGATCTCCACCAAACCCAGCGCCATCACCAAAGCACCCCAAAACATCGACATCATCCGCGTCTTCGAACCCCAAGACCACGAACGCTGGCAGGACCTCCGGCACACCTGCAAAACCGACCAACTCCTCGCAAACCTCATCGACCCCCAAACACCAACCCAAGCCGAGCGCCAACACGCCCGCGCTCTACTTGATATCGACGACCACACAATCGTCATCGGAGCCGTCGCAGACATTGCAAGCGAAGTCGACGCCCGCGAGTTCGCCTTCCTCCTCGGACTCCTCTCCGTCTCAGGATACAAAGTCCTCGGCATTGTCCCCAAATCCGCAAACCACCTCAGCCAAGCCATCCGACACCACCGAGGACTCGGTCAACCCTTCCGCCTACTCACCACCACCGACCCAATCCACGCACTCCTCCCCATCCTCGACGCCGTCATCCACCCCACCGACGATATCTGTGGCTCAACCCAGCTCATCAACCGCTTCTTCGAACGCGCCGACACCCCCGTCCTCCAACTCCGGCACGCAGGCAAGGCCGGTTTCTCGCGAGCACAAAGTTCAACCAGCCAACTCATCGACGACATGGACCGGATCGCCGCCGAAATGCAATCACAACTCACCCCCGCCTAATCTTCCCACATGCCAGACCACACCTCAGTCCTCTTCGTCTGCCTCGGAAACATCTGCCGCTCCCCCCTCGCCCACGGCATCCTCCAACACCTCGTCGACCAAGCCGATCTCACAACCCACTACCACATCGACTCCTGCGGCACCGCCAACTACCACACCGGCAACCCCCCAGACCCCCGCTCCATCCAAACCGCCGCACTCCACAACATCGACATCACGATGCAACGAGCCCGCCAGTTCGATCTTTCAACCGATATCAATCGCTTCGACCACATCATCCCAATGGACGCCGCCAACCACCGCGACCTGAGCAAGCTCAAAGTCCCGGACACCAAACTCAAACTCATGCGATCCTTCGACCCCACCCTCACCAAACCCCAAGATGTCCCCGACCCCTACTACGGCGGCGACGACGGCTTCGAAAAAGTCTACCAAATGCTCACTCGCGCCTGTCAGGGACTTCTCGATCAACTCGACCGCTAGGCCCCCGAACCAAGTACCCAACAACCGATCCCATCCCCGAAAAACGGAATGATGGATCGATATACCGTTCAATCACATAGAAACAAAAGTAGTAGAACCGTGCCGATGCCCACACCAGCACACAAACCAGAATCAACTGACGAAGCGAAAACGCAGGCAGCAACAAACCCACCGAACAGATCAACACGATCAATCCAAAGCACAACGCCTTTAAAAACATCCAAGCCGGTTGTTTCAGATCAGGTCCCATGCAACCCGATACGCAACTCTGCGTTTACAGATCCAGCATCAACCGAGCCGGGTCCTCAATCGCATCCTTGATGCTCACCAAGAACCGCACCGCTTCCGCACCATCGACAATCCGGTGGTCATAGCTCAGCGCCAGATACATCATCGGACGCAGCGCAACCTGACCCGGATTCTTCGGATCCTCAACCGCACGCTTCTTGATCCCGTGCATCCCAAGAATCGCACTCTGAGGCGGATTCAAAATCGGTGTCGACATCAACGACCCAAAGATCCCGCCATTGGTAATCGTAAAGGTCCCGCCCATCATCTCGCTGAGTTCAAGCTTGTTGTCCCGAGCACGCGTGCCCAGATCCTTGATCGCCGATTCAATCCCCGCAAAGCTCATCGTCTCAGTATTGCGAATCACAGGCACAACCAGCCCCTTCTTCCCAGCAACCGCGATCGCAATATCCTGGTAGTTGTGACTCTGAATCGCAGGCTTCCCATCCTCACCCGCAGTAATGTACGAGTTGATCAACGGGAACTTCTGCAACCCCTGCACGCACGCCTTGACAAAGAACGACATGAACCCAAGCCCAACCCCGTGCTTCTCAGCAAACTTCTCTTTGTACTGTTTCCGCAGATCCATCACCGCGCCCATATCAACCTCGTTAAAGGTTGTCAGCATCGCCGCCGTATGCTGCGCTTCGACGAGCCGCGAAGCAATCTTCTGACGCATCGGACTCATCCGCTCAACGCTGACCTCGCGCGATCCACCCACCGCAGCCGGTGCCGCCGCCGGTGCCTTTGACGCACCAGACTGCACAAACCCAAGCACATCCTGCTCACGAATCCGTCCGCCCGCACCAGTACCAGTCACGAGCGAGAGCTGAACCCCCCGATCCTCAGCAAGCTTGCGAGCCAAAGGCGTCGCCTTCACATCACCACTCGGTGCCGATTGAGCCGGAGCCGGTGCTGGCTTCGGTGCCTCAGCAACCGCAGTCGCCGCCGGTGCCGCCGCCGGTTCCGGAGCCGCTTTCGCAGTCGGAGCAGGCTCGCTCGGCGCAGGAGTCGATCCACCACCCGCAGGCTTCGCCGCCGATTCATCAATCTGACCCACCACCGCACCCACTTCAACCTCGTCACCCTCAGCCGCCGAATGCGACACAATCCCCGACGCGGGCGCAGGCACTTCCATCGTCACCTTGTCCGTCTCAAGCTCAAGCACGGTCTGATCGCGCTCGACATACTCCCCATCCGCAACGCTCCACGCGGAGATAATGCCCGAGGTCACGGATTCGCCGACAGTTGGAATTTCGATCTTGGTAGTCATTGTTCATGCGTCCTTGTATAAACCGTATTCACCGTCAAACCGCTCACGCGCGTGCCGCCGCGACCTTTGCTTCCTTGCCAGACTCCTCGGGTTTCGCCCCGATCGCCTGCGTGATGATCCGCTCCTGCTCGATCTTGTGCTGCGACTTGGAACCCGTCGCCGGAGAACTCGACCGTGCACGCCCAATGTATCGTGGACGAGCCCAACCCAGCTTCTCCTGCACCATATCGCTGACATACAACCACGATCCCGCGTTGTAAGTCTCTTCCTGCACATACTCAATCGTCACACCATCCGGGTACTGCGAAACAATCTCCTGCAGCATCGAATCATGGAACGGGTACAACTGCTCGATGCGGATAATCGCCGTGTCCTTGCGTCCGATCTCTTCACGCCGAGCATCAAGCTCGTGGTAAATCTTCCCGCTGCAAAGCAGAACCCGGTTCACATCCGAACGATCCCAGCCGCCCGAGACAAACCTCGGATCATCCAGCATCTCCAAGAACGCGCCGCCCTCAAGGATATCTTCAAGCCCACTCGTCGGGGTCCGAAGCAAACTCTTGGGAGTCAGCACAATCAAAGGCTTCCGGAACGAACGCTTCATCTGACGCCGGTACATATGGAACACCTGCGCCGCCGTCGATGGATAGACAACCTGCATGTTGTTCCCACCACACAACTCAAGGAACCGCTCGACCCGGCACGATGAGTGCTCAGGACCAGCGCCCTCATACCCGTGAGGCAACAGCATCACAAGCCCGCTCCAGCGATCCCACTTAAACTCCGCCGACGCAATGAACTGGTCAATGATCGCCTGCGCCCCGTTGACAAAGTCACCGAACTGCGCCTCCCAGATCACCAGCATCCTCGGATCCGCAAGCGAATACCCGTAATCAAACCCAAGCACACTCGCCTCAGACAAAGGAGAGTCGTACACGCAAAGCTTCGCCTGCCGCTCCTTCCCGTCGCTGCCAATCGTCCCAGCAGGTTCTTCCGTGCCCTCAATCCCAAGCTCACGAATATTGTTCAAAGGCGTATAAGGCTCCGCGGTCTTCATATCCCGAACCACCGCATGACGGTGCGAGAATGTACCCCGACGACAATCCTGACCAGACAAACGAACCGGATGCCCTTCAATCAGCAATGATCCAAACGCAAGCTGCTCCGCATCCGCGTAACTGATCATCTCAGCCGACGCCAGCTCAGAACGCTCCACAAACAACTTCTTGAGCTTCGGATTCAGATTGAATCCTTCCGGAGCATTCCCGATCGCTCCAGCGATCTCCTGAATCATCTCACGCGAAACACCCGTTTCCAACCGATCAAAGTTGTACTCGTGCGTCTGCCCCGCCCATCGCTGGGAACCCGGATCAATCGCAGGGTCCTTCGCCATCTCTTTGGCAGACCGCTGCGCGCGCTCAAGTGTCTCGGTAATCCGGTCATCAATCGACTGCCGATCCGCTTCCTGAATCACACCCTCGCTCAAGAGCTTGCTGGTGTAAATACTGAGAACCGAATCCTTCTTCTTAATCATCTTCGCCATCAATGGCTGTGTAAAGCTCGTCTCGTCCTGCTCGTTGTGCCCATACTTCCGGAAGCACTGCAAATCAATAAACACATCCCGCTTAAACTGCTGACGGTACTCCATCGCGATCTGCGCAACAGTCACCACCGCGTCGGGATCCTCCGCATTGACATGGAAAATCGGCGCATCAATCGACTTGCCAATATCTGTGCAGTATCGGCTCGACCGCGAATCCTCAGGAATCGTCGTGAACCCGATCTGGTTGTTGATGACCACATGCACCGTACCGCCGGTCGTGTAGCCTTCGAGCTGCGAGAAGTTCAGGACCTCCGCAACAATCCCCTGTCCCGCTACCGCAGAGTCACCATGGATCAGAATCGGGATCACGCGTGTCCGTTTGAAGTCGCCCTTCAACCGCTGCTTGGCGCGTGCACGCCCCTCGATCACGCCGTTGACCGCTTCAAGGTGGCTCGGATTACTCGCAAGCGCCAGATGCATCATCTTTCCGTTCGGGAATCGGCGCGTGCCAGAGTACCCCTGGTGGTATTTCACATCCCCGCCACCATCCACAAAGTCCTCCGACCAGTTCTCTTCAAACTCGGTGAAGATCTGTTCATAGGTCTTCCCGATCGTGTTGTTGAGCACATTGAGTCGCCCACGATGCGCCATCCCCATGACAACCTCTTCCCCACCAAGATCAGACGCCGTCTCGATCAGATGGTCAAGCAACGGGATCAACGCCTCGCCGCCCTCAAGCGAGAACCGCTTGTCACCGGGATAGCGTCGACCAAGGAACTTCTCGATCATTTCTGATTTGGTCAGCTGCTCAAGGATCAGCATCTTGCGATCGCGCGACAGATCAAGCTTCCCGCCCACCGTTTCAAACCGGTGCACCAACCACGACCGCTGCTCCGTATCCGCAACATGCATCAGCTCCAAACCGATCGAGCCGCAGTACACCTCTTCAAGCCGCGCAATCACCGACCGCAATGGTACCTGCATCCCAAGCCCCATCCCCGTCCCGTCAACCATCCGGTCAAGGTCTGAATCCGTAAGCCCATGATGCTCAAGCGACAACAGGCTCGGCCGAGGCCGCTCGCGATGGAACGGATCAATATCCGCACACAAGTGCCCCTGATCCCGGTACGCGTTCACAAAATCATTCACCACCGCTTCAAAGTGCGACACCCGCCCAGCAACACCCAAACCGCCAGCCCACACCTGAACTGGACCGTTCTCCGACTTCCAATCCGTCGAACCAACAGACCCACCCGACACAGCTACAGGCTTCGAACCCGCATCGGATCCAAACAGCGTCAGTTCACCAGCATTCGCAAGCTCAAAGCCCTCAAAGAACGCCCGAATCTCGCCCGTGACAGACCCCGGATCAGCCTTGTAAAGCTGATACTGCTCTTCCATATACACAGCGTTCCATTGATTCACACTCGGCACGATCGGTTTCGGCACAGAACTCATAGCTCACCTCAGCCAATTCTGCACGCAACCATTTAAAAACCGCGTTCAGATGGACTATCGGACCACACGACAAGGCACATACCCAGCCGTGATCCTAGCCCTAACTATCGGCCTCAGTGCCCACAACTCCAACAAAACGCACCACTTTCGAAACCCAACACGCATCTTTTACCGGCTCAATCAGAACACAGAGAACGAACGGTCTATCCGCAAGTTCAACCAAACCGACCCGAAACATAGTGCGCCGTCTCGATCAACTTCGGATTCTGGAACATCGCCCCAGTCGGACCATACTCCACCAATCGACCCAGATACATGAACGCAGTGTAGTTCGAAACCCGAGCCGCCTGCTGCATATTGTGCGTCACAATCAGCACCGTGTACCGCTCCGAAATCTCAGTAATCAACTCCTCAATCCGAATCGTCGCCACCGGATCAAGCGCACTGCAAGGCTCATCAAGCAACAACACCTCAGGATCCGCAACAACCGCGCGTGCGATACACAACCGCTGCTGCTGACCACCCGATAACCCAAGCGCCGATTCCTTCAAACGATCCTTCACCTCATCCCAGATCGCCGCAGACTTCAAACTCCGCTCACATGCCTCTTGAAGCACACTCTTCCGACGCTCCCCATCAATCCGCAGCGGATACACCACATTCTCAAAGATCGACATCGGGAACGGGTTCGGCTTCTGAAACACCATCCCAAGCCGCTTTCGAAGCTCAATCACATCGACCGTAGGCTCATAAACCGGAGCCCCATTGAGCGTGATCCCGCCCTCAACCCGCACGCCCTCAACCAGATCATTCATCCGATTGATCGAACGCAGCAGCGTCGACTTCCCACACCCCGAAGGCCCAATCAACGCCGTCACCGCACCCCGAGGCACCGACATCGAAATCCCATGAATCGCCTGCGCCGCCCCATACCAAAGCTTGAAATCGTCAGTATGGATCACCGAATCCACATCCCCCATCGCCTTATGAACCGTCGGCTTCACCGATTCCCCCCGGCGGATCGCATCGATCACATCATAATGCACCCGTTCCCCACCCATCCCACCAGGCACCACCGGAGATGGCAACGGCGGAGCACCTTTCCCACCAGTCTGGATCTCAGACTGCGAAGCGACCACCTCCACCTTCACCGCACGCTGTGATTCATTGTCCTTAGGCATCGCTCCCATCATATCGCCGCTCCCGTCATCCGGCCCCGCAACTTCGCACGAATCAGAATCGCCGCAAAATTGAGCGCAAAGACAATCATCAAAAACAACAGCGTCGTCGTCCAAACCATCGGACGAGCCGCCTGAGAATCAGGACTCTGGAATCCAAGATCATAAATATGGAACCCCAAGTGCATAAAGCTCCGGTCCGCATGCAAAAACGGAGCCGAAGTCGACACAGGCAAATCCAGATTCAGCTTCACTGCACCCACCAACATCAACGGCGCCACCTCACCCGCACCACGCGCCATCGCCAGAATCGCACCCGTCAAAATCCCAGGCAGCGCCCCGGGAAGCACAATCCGCCGGATCGTCTGCCACTTGCTCGCCCCGCACCCAAAGCTCCCCTCACGCATCGAGTTGGGAACCGCCGCGATCGCTTCCTCCGTCGCCACAATCACAACCGGAAGCGTCAAGAGCGCCAATGTCAACGAAGCCCACAACAACCCACGCGACCCAAAGGTCGGAGAACCCTCCGCCGCACGCGCCCCAAAGAACCCCGCAAAGTAAGGCGTCCGCCACACCACCATCACCAGAAGCACCACAGTCACGCCCCAACCAAGCCACGCAAGTCGCGACATCACCTTGTGACCAAGCCTCGGCGGATGCCCCGGATCAGGCTTCCCCCACAATCCAAATCCAAACGAAGCGATCGCCATCACCACCACAAGCCCAAAGGTCAACCACCACACCCCACTCGAAAGCGCCGTCCCCTCAACCGGTCCCGTATCCACATACCGCCCCACCGTATAACAAAAGAACCCCAGCCCAAACACCCCATACACAATACTGGGAACACCCGCAAGATTGTTCACCGCAACCCGGATCACACTCGTCGCAAACCCCTGCTTCGCATACTCCCGCAAATACAACGCCGCGATCACACCCAAAGGCGTCACAAAGATCGTCAACAACAGCGTCAGCAACACCGTCCCCACAATCACCGGATACACCCCACCCTCCGTGTTCGCTTCGCGAGGACCTGTTGACAAGAACTCCCACCAACGCTCCACAAAAACCTTCATCTTCCCAAACACCGTCAACTGATTCGCAGGCACCAAACGAACCACCTGACTCAAAATCATCGGCTCATCACCACGCGTCTGCGCGATCGGCGCAAACCGACCCGTCGTCGGTTCCACCACCACAAAACGCTCCCGCCCATCAACCTCATCCCCAAGACGGATCTCCGCGAGCACCCGCTCGTACTCCACCTGAAGCTCCGCCTGCCGTTCCTCCATCATCGCGATCGTCGCATCAAGCTCCGCAGCCGTATTCCCAGTCGTCTTCCAAGGCCCACCAACCCACAACCCAACGACCCCACAAATCACCGCAACCCCGCACCCAAACCGAATCAGCTTCCCCTGACGAATCCCCGCAGACCCAATCCCCACACCCGCATCCCGCTTCACCCACCATATTCCACCCGCAAACACCACCGCACCCAGCACCCCAAACCAGCTCAGCCACCCCAGCCGATCACTCGCCGTGTCTCGACGCACCACCCCCATCTCCGCCTTGGACACCGCCAGCCGCGCCTCTTCGATCCCATGATTAATCTCGCCAAGTTCCCGCTTCCGCATCGCCTCGCGCTTTGCCCGGCGCTCGCGAGCCGCTGGATGCAACACCGCAAACTGCTCAAGCGTGTCCGCAGAACCATCACTCACCGCCACCAGCGAGTCATCGTCCGGATTCCCAATCGAAATCGACTCAGGAATACCAAACCAAACCCCCCACGCTTCGCGTTCAAGCATCACCGCATCATCAGGCTGCTCGATACTCGCGATCTCTTCCCCATCAATCCACCGGAACGACTCCTGCCCAATATCCCGGTTCCCAACCCGATACAACACACGCCCCTGCGAGTCCTCATCCGTCCGAATCCCGAGCACAACCTCCCCACTCGTCAGCGTCACCCGATCAATATCCCCAGGCCAAAATGTCTGCAGCCCATTGCGAACCACCAACACCAACAAAATCGCGATCATCCCAAGGCACAACACCAACGCCGACCCCGTCAGCCACACCATCGGCTCACCCACCGCGCTCGGAAGCGTCCGACGCGAAGTCACGGCATTGCCAGCCACTTGATTCACAGCTTGTTGATCGTGATCACTCACAGCCCTGCGTTCCTCTTCCGAACCACCTGCCGAACAATCTCAGCACTGGTATTAATCACAAAGGTCATCACAAACAACACAAACCCGCACAAGAACAACACACGGTAATGCGTCTCATCCTTCGGCGCCTCAGGAAGCTCAACCGCGATATTCGCCGCAAGCGTCCGGAATCCCGCAAAGATATTCCAAGACATTTCAGGCGTGTTCCCCGTCGCCATCAGCACAATCATCGTCTCGCCAACCGCGCGCCCAAACCCGATCATGCACGCCGAGAAAATCCCCGACCCCGCAACAGGCAGCACAATCCGCACCGCCGTCTGCCACTTGGTCGCACCCGCACCAAGCGACGCCGACCGCAACGAATCCGGAACCGCCTGCAGCGCGTCCTCCGAGATCGTAAAGATAATCGGGATGACCGCAAACCCCATAATCACCGCAACAACAAGCGTATTGCGAGGACTGAATGTCCCAAACACCGAATCCCGCGGATCAATCCCCGCCATCGTCAGCGCCGTCGCTGCAACATACGCAGCCCCGAGCCCAACCAACGAAAGCACCACAAACTTCGCGAGCACGACCGCACCAACAGTCGCCGCATTTTGAGTCGAGAGCCACACATCAACCCGCCGGCGGATCGTAAACGCCTGCACGATCCATACACCAATCGCCGCGAGCGGGAAGCACGCGAGCACCCACCCCGGACGCGCCGTACCATATTCACTATTGAGCCATCGCCGAAGATCCGTCTGATTCAAACCAGAGTTGGTTGCTGCAAGCTCAGTCCCGTCCCACTCAACCACAACCCCATCCACAACCCCCATATCCATTGCGCGAAGCTTCCGCTGTGTCCGCGTCGAGTACGCCGCATCCCCCGCCCACACTGGCAACCGATCAGCATCCACCGCCTCAACAGCACCAGACATCATCGCTTTATCAAACCGATCCGGAGTAAACCCAACATCCACAACCGTCGGCCCAGCAACCCAAGCCACACCGACACTCAGCAGCAACACCCCAGCAACCATCGCCAGATGATGCCCCGTCCGGAACCGAAGCCTCGTAGACAACGGCACAAGCTGCCACACATGAGCACCAAACAACACACCCAAAGGCAGCACAAACATCCCAATTAAAAACGGCCCAAGCAAATCCGCCACATACGGAGCCACCACCATCGCCGCCACAAACCCGAGCACCACAGATGGCAAACTCGCCATCAACTCAACACTCGGCTTGACAACCTTCCGCACACGCTTGGACAAAAACTCGCTCGAGTACAACGCCGCAAACACCGCCACCGGGATCGCAAACAACATCGCAAACACCGTCGCCTTCATCGTCCCAAAGATCAAAGGCATCAAACTCAGCTTCACCTCGCTCGAATCATCACCAGACGAAGACTGATACACATACTCAGGCCCCGCCAACCCCTCATACACCACACGACCAAACAACGCCTTGACACTAAACTCCGCGTACCCGGGGTCATACCCAAACAACTCATACCCACCGCCCTCACCCACCACAAGCACCGAATCATTCTTCGGCCCAATCGCAATCGCCCCCGCTCCCTCAACCGCAGACGAAATCCGAACAATCGTCTTCTCACTCGTCAGATGCCGAAGCACCACCACCCCATCGCTGTACAACACCCCAACCGTCCGATCGCGCCCGCTCGGAGTCAGATCAACAACCCCAACCCCATCACCAGATCCCGCCCGTTCAAACCGATGCGACCGAACCAAGAACCGATCATCCCCAAACCGATTCTGATCATCAAGCGACACATGCCATGATTGCACCGTGCCAAGCGAATCCCCCACAATCACCGTCTGCCCGCCCAGCACCATCTCAACAACGGTAACTTCCCCATCCCCCTTCAACATCTCCACCCGCTCGCGGAACACAAACGCCTTCCCATCCCGCGCAAACCGGTCCATCGCCCCATCGCGATACATCACAAACACCTGCCCACCATCCGCGCTGATCTTCAGCCCCACCGGCTCATGATTCTTCGCCCCCGTCTCTCCAAGCCCAAACGAGGTCTCCTGCAGCCGCGTCCGCGCCTTCCCACCCCCCAAAGGACGGATCGTCCGCACGCTCGAAACAACAACGGTCCCGTCTTCCCGCAGTGCCGCAAGAACAGTCTTCCCCGTCGGATCGATCTGGTAGTCAACAAGCACCACCGCGCCGCTTCCGGACTTGAACCTCAGCGCCTCTCCAAACGATTCCTCCGCAACCACCCGCCGGATCCGCCCATCCTCCAGCACCGAGCTGTACCCAGCCCCGCCACCCACATCGCTGCCCGCTGCGAGCAGCCGCGTCGAAAACGCCACCGATCCAAGCCGGACCGTCCCATCCGAGTACCCCCGCGCGATCATCTCCCCATTCCGCGCCGACGATTCACTAATTTCATACACCCCCTCAGCATCCGCCCCGCCACCCTCAAGATCCCCGAGCTTCCCAAGCTCTTCGTTGTCAATCAACCCAACAACGCGTCCCCCATCCGCATCGTTGAACACCGCCGCTTCCCCATACGGATCAAGGTACACACCATAAGGCAACCCAGCCCCCCGCCCCTCATACCCAACACCTTCCTCGACCGTCCCCGAAAAAAACAACGGCACCACAACCCATGCAAGGTACACACAAATCCCAAGCACCGCAGCAAGCACCGCAAACCCACCAACCGTCACGACAAACTCGGCCGCCGCATCGGTTGCATGCAACCGACGCGACGCCCGAGAACGACTCTGCGTATCAGTCTTCTGTTGTGAGTCAGAATCAGTCACTCAAAAATCATAGCCGATCTTGAGTGCCTCAAGGTCCTCGCGAGCGATACTCGCTGGAACCGGGAAGTACCCGTCCTTCACAACGATCTCCTGACCCGACTGCGAGAACACCATCTTGATGAACTCAGCACGCAAAGGATCAGTAATCCCGGTCGTAGGATCAGCATTCACATAGAGATACAAGAATCGAGCGATCGGGTACTCACCAGAGTAGGCATTTTCTGCCGTTGCGTGAACAGCGTCATACCCATCGTACGAGACCGACAACGCCTTCACGCCAGCGGTCTTGTATCCAATGCCCGAGTATCCCAAGCCATACAGATCGGTAGTCACCGCCTGAACCACAGCCGATGACCCCGGTTGCTCCTTGACGGTCGCCTTGTAATCATTCCCCTGCAAACCGATCTGCTTGAAGTATCCGTAAGTACCCGAAGCCGAGTTGCGACCATACAGATTCACCGGACGCGACTTAAACTTCGGATCACTCACACCAAGATCACCCCAGGTCAGATCACCATCTGTGACCGAGTACACCCGTGTCAAATCTTCAATGCTGATCTCATCAAGCGGACAGTCCTTGTGGACATACACCGCAAGACAGTCAATCGCTGTACGAACCGCTGTCGGAGGGTACCCATACTCCTCCTCAAACTTGTCCATCTCCGCACCCTTCATCGGACGAGACATCGGACCGAAGTGCGCCTGACCCTCGATCAAAGCCGCAGGAGCGGTCGATGACCCCTTCCCTTCCACTTCGGTCTGCGTCGCCGGGTAGAACTTCTTGAAATCCTCGCCCCAAAGAGTCATCAGGTTGTTCATCGTGTCTGAACCAATCGACTTGATGCTCCCCGAAACCCCGCTGGTCGCTTCATAAGTCGGAAGCTCAGGATCGACCCCGCCACCCATCAGCGTCCCCATCGCGATCAACGGCATCGCCGCCAACCCGACCATCAACGATGCAAATTTTCGTGATTTCATGACAACTCTCCATGTCTACAGAATCAGTTGAACAAAGCGAACTCTTCGCCTTTACACAACATTCGCACACCTTTGACACAAAAGCGAATCCTGCGGCATGAAGGTTGTATTAAGGCGCAGCAACAAACCCATAAACCACTGTCAACGAACCACTTTCAGAAACAGCCCGCCAGTGCGTATTTCCCCTCAATCTTCACCAAGCAACCCCTCAACCGCCGAAACCACCCCCGCGTCCCCAGGGGGAGTCCGCGAAGGGAACCGCTGGACAACCTCACCCTTCCGATTCACCAGAAACTTCGCAAAGTTCCACTCAGGCTCCCCACCAATCGGTTCAGGCTGCGCAGCCAACTGAGCGTACAACGGATGCACCCCCTCGCCCTTCACAACGATCTTCTCAGCCATCGGGAAGGTCACCCCGAACTCGGTGCTGCAGAAAGTCGCAATCTCCGCATTCGTGCCCGGCTCCTGCGCCCCAAACTCATTGGCAGGGAACCCAACAATTACCAGACCATCGCCCTTGTACTTCTGATACAACGCCTCCAGCCCCTCATACTGCGGCGTCAAACCACACGCACTCGCCACATTCACCAACATCACCACCGAACCACGAAAGTCCTCAAGCGACCGCGTAGACCCATCCAACATCGCAAACTCATACCCAAGCACATCCTTCGAACCCATCTTCTTCTCCTCTTGTGTCCCAACTTGTGTTCTAACTTGTGTTTCTACTTGTGATTCATCACCCACCGCGGCTGCGACGACACCAGACGCTGGCGCATCATCCTGATTCGCCAAAACCACAATCCCCAAATACGCAGGCAAAAAGACCGCAACAACAACCCCAGCACCCATTCCCGATTTCTTCCCACAGCACCAACCCATACCACACCGCCTTCCGCGATCTCCGACCGCTATGCTTTTCCGTGATGTCCAACCCCTCAAGCCAACACATCCTACGCCGAACCGTCCGCTTCACCATCAATACCGACGGCTCAATCTCCGGATTCAACACCACCGCCGGCAAACCCACCATGACCACCCTCGGTCGGTACTACCAGCTCCAAATCGCAGTCCAAGGCACACCAGACCCCACCACCGGCTATCTCCTCGGAATCCAAGAAATCGACGCACTCGTCCGAAACATGCTCCTCCCAGTCATCGCAACCCAGATCAACCTCAACCCCACAGTCTCCCCCTCAACACTCCTCCCCAAACTCTGGTCCACCGCCGCCGCCAAACTCATCCCAACCCTCCACGCAGTCCGCTGGCAACTCACCCCATACCATTCCATCGAGATGACCAAAGAATCCCGCGACAACAACACCATCCTCCTCCGCCAGCGCTACGAGTTCGCCGCCGCCCATCGTCTCCATACCCCCGCCCTCACCGACCAACAAAACGCCGACTTCTTCGGAAAATGCAACAACCCCTCAGGACACGGCCATAACTACAAGGTCGAACCCACCATCCGGGTCCCACTCAACAACCTCACCCCAGAACTCCAACTCAAAATCGAACAAGCCGTCAACGACACCATCATCAACCCCCTCGACCACAAGTTCCTCAACACCGACTGCCCCCCCTTCGACCAATCCAACGAAGGCACCATCCCCTCCGTCGAAAACATCACCACCCACTGCTACCAATCCCTCGCCCCAGCCCTGAAAAAACTCGGATGCACCCTCGACCAAATTACCGTCTGGGAAACCGACCGTACCAGCGCCACCTACCCCGCATAACCAACAGAAATCCGTGGCACAGGCGTCCCGCCTGTGATCTTCTCTTCCTACCCTCCAGTAGTGTCCGGCCCCACTCCACCAAACCGAATCCTCATCATCCGCCCAAGCGCGCTCGGTGACATCTGCCGCTCCACCCCCGTCCTCGCCGCCCTCAAAGCCCGCTACCCAGACGCCAAGATCGACTGGATGGTCCGCGACACCTACACCCAAGCGATCGAGCACCACCCCGCCCTCAACGAAGTCATCCCCTTCAAACGCGTCGAGCTCGGGAAACAGTGCCGCCACTTCCGCTTCAGCCCCCTCTTCAAATGGCTCTCCGAACTCCGCAAAAACAACTACGACATGGTCCTCGACTGCCAAGGTCTCGCCCGCTCCGGATTCTTCTCAAGAGCCACCGCCGCCCCCCTCCGCTATGGATTTAAAGACTCCCAAGAACTCGGATGGATCTTCCACAACCAACGCATCCAAGCCCCCAAATCCATGCACTCCGTAGACCGCATGCTCGCCCTCGCCGCCGCTGCAGGCGCCGATGTCTCCAAACCCGATGTCTCTCTCTACGCAGGACAAGCCGAACTCTCCGAGGTCATCATCGAATACCCCGAGCCCTACGCCGTCCTCGCCCCAACCTCCGCATGGAACGCCAAGTGCTGGCCCATCGACCGCTTCACCCTCCTCGCCAAAGACCTCATCAAAAACAAGAACATCCAGCGCATCATCATCGTCGGAGGCCCAGGAGAACGCCTCCACTGCGCCCCCCTCATCGAGTTCGCCAAAGGACACCCCCAAATCACCGACCGCGTCGGATCAACCTCCATCGCCCTCCTCATGGCCCTCATCGCCCGCGCCAAACTCGTCGTCGCCAACGACTCCGCCGCCCTCCACATGGCAGTAGGATTCAAACGCCCCCTCGTCGCACTCCTAGGACCAACCGACCCAAAGAAAGCATCCCCCTACAACCGCCAAGCCGACATCCTCCAGCACATCAAAGAAGACGACGAGTTCTACTTCCGCGACAACCGCTCCGCCGAAATGATCCAAAGAATCACCCCAGCAGAAGTCCTCAACGCCTGCAACACCCGCCTCAACGCATAAAAAACCCGGAGCCAAAACTCCGGGTTTCAAATAAATTTTCTACAAGTCGCTTACGCCTTCGCCCCAGCGTGCTCCAAAGCAAACGCCTTCATAAACGCGACCAGATCGACACACCCCTGCTTCGGGAACGCGTTGTAAATACTCGCCCGCATCCCGCCAATCGACCGGTGCCCAGCAAGCGTCGTCAACCCCTTCTCCTCCGCCTGCTCAATAAACACCGCATCAAGCTCATCAGTCGGGCACTTGAAAGTAATGTTCATCAGCGACCGATCCTCGGTCTTCGCGTGAGGCGTGTAGAAATCCTGCGAATCAATAAAGTCATACAAAATCGCAGCCTTCTCCTTGTTGATCTCATCAATCGCAGTCAACCCACCCTCAGCCAAGATCCATTTAAACACCTGCCCCATCAAGTACACCCCAAAGGTCGGAGGCGTGTTGTACCGCCCTTCCTTCTTCGCCATCAGCCCGTACTGCATCATCTTGGGTAGCTTGCGAACAGGTTCCTCAATCAAATCCTTCCGAGCAATCAAAAGAGTGATCCCCGCAGGCCCCAGATTCTTCTGCGCCCCCGCATAAATCAGCCCATACTTGCTCACATCAATCGGACGCGAGTAAATGTTCGAAGACATATCCGCAACCAAGAACGATTTCCCGGGAGTCTTTGGAAGCTCCTTAAACTCAGTCCCCATGATCGTGTTGTTGGAAGTAAACTGCACATACGCAGGATCATCCGAATACTTCACCTCATCACCCTTCGGGATATGGTGGTACCCAGACTCCTTCGACGACCCACACACATTCAGCTTCCCGTACAGCGGAACCTCAGCGATCGAATCGCTCGCCCACTTCCCCGTATCAAAGTAATCCGCCGTGCGATCAGCAGCAAGGAAGTTCGCAGGCACCATGTAGCACTGGCTCGTCGCTCCGCCCTGCATCCAGAAGATCGAATAGTCATCCGGGATCGCTCCAACCGCTCGGCAGTCCGCCTCGGTCTCCTGCGTAATCCGATCAAAGGTCGCATCCCGGTGCGAATGCTCCAGAATCCCGATCCCTGAATCCATCACATCCCAAATGTCCTTCTGAGCCTGCTTCAGCACGCTCTCAGGCAAACACGCAGGACCCGCCGAAAAGTTGTATACACGATTACCCATGATTCATCTCCGATTCAAAGAACCCGACTACAGCGCCAAGCTCAACTGTTCTTCATTCAAACATTGTTTATTCACAACATGCAGCGTCCGACCCTCATCGACCACCGTCTGCACAATCCGGATCACCTCAAGAGCCACCGCTTCCTGCGCCTGATCCGTCGATGCCCCAACATGGTGCGTCAACGAAACCCCAGGAAGATCCGCGATCTCCTGCGTCCAATCACAGTTCTTGCTTGATGGCTGATCCTGATACACATCCAGCCCCACCCGGATGCCCTTCTCCTTGACCGCCCCAATGAGCGCCTGCTCATCAACAATCTCCCCACGCGAAGTATTGATGAACATCGCCCCAGGCTTCATCGCCCCAAAGAACCCGGGACCGCACAACTTGTCCGTATCCGCACTCAACGCGACATGCACCGACACAATGTCCGCATCCTCGATCGCCGCCTTGAGCGCATCGCGAGTGTACTCAATCATCTTGATCCCAAGAGCGCGAGCCGTCTCCTTATGCATCGATCGCGACTGCGCACTCACATTCATCTCAAACGCCTGCGCCCGCTTGATCAGCTCCATCCCGATCGAGCCCATCCCCACCACAAGCAGGTTGCACCCCTTCAAGCCCCGCGCCTTGGAGAACTCTTGCTTATTCCATTTCCCCTCACGCAGCGACTTGGTCTGCAGCGAGATCCGACGATCCAGATTCAACATATGTCCAAACGCAAGCTCAGCAACCGCCACCGCGTTCATCCCGGGACAGTTGCACACGGGAATGCCCTTCGCCCCCGCTGCTTCTGAATCAATATTGTCATGCCCCGCCCCCGCACGGATCACAAGCCCCAACTCCCCGCAATCCTCAAACACCGACGCCGGGACCTTCGTCGACCGAACCACAAGCACCTTCGCGCCCGTCGCCTTCAAAGCCGCCGAAATCGTCTCAGGCCCAAGGTCCGCATCCTGATGCACCTCACACCCAAGCTCCCGGAGACCATCAATCCCGATCTGATCAAACTTATCCGCAATCAAAACGCCCGGCTTGCTACCCATCTGAACCTCCAGTTCACAGGTTCAGAACGAACCCGCTCACAAGATTCTAGGACAACCACCACCCCATTGCCGAGCTTTCACTGCCCAGTATCCACCTCTTGCCCCCCGAAATCAATCCCCTTCAACCCCCCCCTCGTCCACCGAAACACACCCGGATACAACATCTCGTCATCCGCTTCAATCAGAATCGGATCAGCACTCGTCGGGTTCCGCGGATCAAACCCCAGATTCGCATCGTTCGTATCCCGCGAACTCACCGACCCATCAAAGAACAAAATCGGTTGACTCGTCCCAGGCACCACAAACAACACCGAATCCGAACGACCATGCCGCGCAAAGGTATCAAACATCCACGCCTTCGACGATGGATACGAAACCTCCGTCAGCTTCCGGTTCACAAGGTACCGCTCATCCCGAGCAAACGATCCATACGCATTGCTCGTCTGCGTCAACGGACGGTACGCCCCACGCTGCACATCAACCGAATAAGTAAACACGCTCGTCTCATACGAACTCTCAAACTTCCGACGGATCGATCCGTTCGAATACTCCTCAATCGGTGTCTCCGCACGCTCCACCTGTTCCTCATCCTCAGGACACGCCGCGACAGGTTCCTCAGGATTCCCAGTCATGTAATCCAAATACACCAAGTGCGTAAACCAAAGATTCGAAAACCAGTTCGATCCAGCGCTCGCGTTCGAGTACCCAGTCCGATCACGAATAATGTCAAGCGCCTGAAACGCAACACCATTGATATCAGAGTACGGATTCGATAAATCCGCATACTCAGTATCAGGTTTCTCATTCCCGCGCCACCACAACGCCGCGATCACGCCCCGATTGTCATCCGTATACATCGAAGCCGCAAGCCCGTTCTGCCGCATATTCGAGCTGCACAACAGCGTCCGCGATGAAGCCCGTGCCGATCCAAGCGCCGGAAGCAGAATCCCAATCAACACCGCAATAATCGCGATGACCACAAGCAACTCAATCAATGTAAAGCCGGCCGAGCCACGCCCGAACCGTTCAACACAATGCAAGTTGTACCCGCGATTACTCTTCAAACCAATACATCCAATCACCCCCATCACTCAAGACAACAACAGGACCGCCATCGCCAACACCGTAATCCCCCCCGCGCACGCCACCGATACCCACGCCCTCTGCCGCTCATTCATCCACGCCTGCCGGAGCGAACGCACGGCCCGCTTCAACTCATCAATCTGCTTAATCGCATCAAGCCCTTCCTCCCCGCTCAATCCTTCACCACCCGAAGCCGATCCATCCTGAACCCGCCGTCCACCCGAAACCCGACCGCGCGACTCCTGCGGCGCCAGCGGAATCGCCGCAGGCCCAGCCACAAGCTCCGCACCCGCCGGCGGCTCCGCCCGCATCGCAAGCACCTCGACAGCAGCCCGACCAGGCAACGGCCGCGAAGGCCCAAGACCAAGATGCTGCCGATCACGATCCGTCGAAAACACCTCATGACACTTCCCGCACGAAAACGCATCCTTCGCAACTTCCGCACCACAGTTATGACACACCCCAAACAACTGGCCAACCCCAGGCGTGTGCTTCGCAAGCATCCAAAACTGCCGCGTGCTCGGACCACGCAACACCGAGTTTGCCTCGATCCCGCCAGTCTCAACCAATCGCTTAATCGTCGTGTAGTTACACCCCGGACGATGAGGCATCGATTCATCCCGCACAAACCAAGGCCCCATCTCATTCTGAGACGCCTGCCGGCTCAACGGATCAAACCGAGCATGACAAGAACCACACCGACCAGAATCAGCCGTAAGCGCCCCACAAAAAGGACAGATCAACCGCCGAAGCTTCGGACTCGCCAGTTCACCAGAACCACCACCCGAAGCACCACCAGCACCACCCCCAACCTCAGCAGTCGCGACCTTCATCGCCAAAGACATCAACACCCCGCGCCGACTCTCGCCCGCACCCGATTCATCCACCAGTTTCTTCGCCGTAGTATCCATCAAACTCCACTCAGCTTGCGTCCATCAATCAATTCGTTCCCGCTCAACAACATCGACGATACAAGCATATCGACACTTCCTGTACGCACAGCCCACCAAAAGGTTGACCCACCCCCCGTTTCATCCAAAACAACACGCTTCGACCAATCCACCAGTCAACAATCCATCAACATGCCCAATATTTCCGCACAAACCCGGCACCCCTATCAATCAACACGATTCCCTACACGAAATCACCGTGTTTGCCGTTACTTACCGACACTCTTGTGCGCATTTCTCATCAGCTGCACCCAGTCCCAACCCAGAACCACCCCACAACCCACCACCAAAACCATCGCCCTCGTCAACGGCAAACCAATCACCCAACAAGAACTCTGGACCCAACTCGCCGAATCCAACGGCCAACAAATCCTCGACGAACTCATCCTCACCAAACTCCTCAACACCACCGCAACCCAGAACGGCTGGACCATCAACGAAGCCGACCAACAACACGAACTCGACGCCCTCATCGCCGTCCTCGACCAATCCACCAACCCCCAATCCACCCCCCGCCTCATCGAATCCATCCGCAGAACCCGAGGCCTCGGCCCAACCAGATTCGCCGCCCTCCTCCGCCGCAACGCGATCCTCCGCCGAATGATCGCCACCGACCCCAACCTCCCAGCACAAATCCAAAACGAAATCCAACAATCCACCAACCAACTCAAGTCCCCCCCGACCGCCGCCCAATCCGACCGGATCACCCACCGAGCAACACTTGTCGCCCAGCAGCGAGCGATGGAAATCGTTGCCCGCGATCTGCTGGACCACGCCGAGATTTTGGTGATGGACCGGTCGATCAACTGGGCCGGGGAGTGACGCGATGTGTGCGCACAAAGACAGTCATGTTCCACATGGAACAATTCCACCCCAAGACCAATCACCAAAGTTCCAGCCCATCGTAATCTTCGGCCACCTCGCGGGGTGGGCCGTCATGTATTCCATCGGCGTAGCGATCATCCTCGGCAAGTTCCTTCAGCACCCGATCACCCCATCGGCATTGGCCTATGTCGCGCTCTGTGCGCACAGCGGGTACCTGCTCGACCGGATCAAGTTCCGGGATGCTGATCTCGATCCTGCGGACCTGATGGCCGATCCGCGCCGGCATACTTACCTCCGCCGGCATGCACAAAAACTGCGAGTTGTTATGATCGCCGAGTGGGTGCTTGCGATGGGGATTGGATTTCTGATGACTCCGGTACTCGGCATATTCGTTTTCAGCGGCATCTTTGCGGGGTATGTGTACTCGGGATGGAAGCCGGGGAAGGTCTCTCGGCTCAAAGATGTCGCGGGATTCAAGGCGATCATGGTCAGCGCCGCGGTGGTCGGGCTTGGTGCGGCGGCGGTGCTGGGTGAGCGGGTGTTGGAGGACGGGCCGTATGTGTGGCCCGATGCGATGGTGCTGGTGTGTTCGCTGGTGGGGATGGGGTTGGTGGTGTTTGGGGATGCCGTGATTTGTGATCTTGATGATCGGGAGAGTGACGGGATGCACAACACGCGGAGTCTGCCGGTACTGGTCGGTTCGCGGCTCGCGGGATGGGTTGGGGGCGGGGTGTTGTTGGTTGGTGGAATTGTGATCGTTTTGGGTGGGATCGGTGGGAGTGATCTGCAACTGCGGATGGTGTTTGCGGCGACGGTTGTGGTTTCTGGACTCGGTATTCTGCGAGGAGGGTCGGTCCTAGGGGGGCGGCGTGACTGGATTGATGGGCGGATGCTGGTGGTGGCCGCTGGAGCGATTCTGATTTATTGACCTATTTCATGATAAAAATGATGGTTTTATTGGAATAGTTCCGTTTTGTACAGCATTGTCACCCGTATGGTAAACGGTCGTTTACTTTAGGGAGTCACTGGTGATGATGGAACAGGATCAACCTCGGCGGAACACTCGGCTTGAGCTGCAGGATGCTGCGGTTCGGCTTGGGGCTCGGGATGGGGTTCAGGGGGCTTCGATCCGTACGATTGCTCGTGAGGCGGGGGTCTCTGAGGGGGCGGTGTATAAACACTTTGGGAATAAGGATGAGCTGATTCGGGAGGCGTATACCGCGATTGTTGATGAGATGGCGCGGGATAAGTTGGTGCTGCTTCGTGCAGATCTGCCTTTCAAGCATGCGCTTCGGGCTTGGGTGAAGCTGACCTTTGAATACTTCGATGGGAACCGGGATGCGTTCTCGTATGTGCTCTTGATGCCTCATCAGATGGCGGGCGCACTCGGGGATGTATACAAAAAACAAGGCGAGATTTTCCGCAGCTTCTTGGCTGATGCTCAGAAACGCGGGGAAGCGAAACAAATGGATCTTGGTCTGGGGTATGCACTCTTTACGGGGTGCGTGCTCAATATTCCAAGGCTGATCAACGAGGGGGTTCTTGATGGACCCGCTCAGGCATATGGCGATGAGATCGCGGAGGTTGTGATTGGTTTGCTTGCTCTTTGAGCGTGTTGACTGATCTCGTTCTTTGCGGGCTCGGCGTTCGTTTTAAACATCAAGAGGGTTCGGAGGGTTTGCGTGCCAGTGCAAGCCTGCGCGATCGTTGCGTGTGCAGCGCGTGAATCTGACTGGTTTCTAAAGCTTCGAGGATGAAGCGAGGAGTAGTGAAATGAAAACTGATATCAACAACATGAACCGAATCGCATTGGGCACCATGGCAATGATCGCGATGGTGGGATCGGTTGCTGCGGCTGGAACGGTTCAGATTCAGGTGAATGTTGAGAATCTTGCGCCGACGAATAGCGTTGCGTTTGCGCCGTTGCGTGTCGGGTTCCACAACGGGACTTACGACTCGTTTGACAATGGTGCGACAGCGTCGGATGCGATCGTGTCGATTGCTGAGGGTGGATCTGGTTCGGAATGGTTCCCGGCGTTTGGAGCCGCGGATCCGACAGCGACACTTGGGACAGTTGCCGCTGATGCGGGTGGACCTTTGCTCGCGGGCGGGACAGGGAGTGCGGTGTTCAACATTGATCCTTCTGCGAATCAGTTCTTCAGCTTTGGGTCGATGGTTGTTCCCAGCAACGACTTCTTTATTGGGAACGATTCTTCGACGGCGTACCAGTTGCTTGACGCGAGCGGGAATCTTTTGATCTCAGAGATTACGCAGTATGGGCGTGATGTTTGGGATGCGGGCTCGGAGGTCAATGGCGCGTTTGGCGCGGCGTTCTTGGCGGGTTCGATGAATGACGATCGGGTTGCGGAGAACGGGACCGTGTCGTTGAACTATGAGGGGCTGGATGTCTTCAACGGCTTGATGACCGGCGCGGGATACGAGTTTGATCGTCAGTTTGGTGGGGACGATGCGATCTATCGGATTTCATTCCAGGTCGTTCCGGCGCCGGGGAGCGTGATGGCACTCGGGCTTGGTGGCTTGGTTGCCGTACGGCGCAGACGATAAAATCTCACGCATCAACTCGATGCGTCTCTCACCCAGGTGTGGCTTGATTGCTTGCCTGGGTTTTTTATGTTTCGTGCTCTATCTGTTATCGCCGGCGGCGGCTGGTTGCGAGTCCTGCGAATGCGAGGAGTGCGGCGGAGCTTGGGGCTGGAACGAATCCGGTGTAGCTCCAGTTGAGGATGTCGTGGTTTGCCCATGCGGCTCCGGTCGCGGAGGTGAATCCGACGAATGCGGTTTCTTGGCCGAGGACTGATACGAGATCGAGTTCGTAGGAGATCAATGCGTCGATTGGTCGTGAGTCGATGAGCGAGAGGCGGACTTCGAGGTTTGTGCCGTCGTAGTCGATCCATGCGAACCATTGGTCGCCGTCATCGAGTTCTGGTCCGGTGATGTCGGCGGTTGGGAGTCCGGAGTTGTGGTTGACTGAGCCGTTGAGGTTCACGCCGACATGGGATTGGCTTGGGTCGTTGTTGGCGGAGTTGTGCCAGGTGTCGAACTCGACACCGAGTGAGGTTCCGATTCCTGCGTACCCGATGCCCTGTCCGACGCTTCCGAGGGAGCTGTCGATTGGTTGGACGACGAAGACGAATCCGTCTGCGCCGCTTTCTGTGTTGCCGTCGAAGATTGACCCGCCTGGATCTGAGATTCGGAATGAGAACTTGGTGGAGAAGTCGCTTGCGTCGACTTGTGTGTCGGAGAAGATGCTGCCTGCTTGACTTGAGGTCGCGGGCGTGAGTCGCATGACTTCGCCATCGCTTGTGGAGGCGGTGCCTGCTGAGCCGTTGATTGCGAGTCCGGTGGTGTCGGAGAAGTCTGCGTAATCGACGACATCGGCTGTGGCGATGGATGTAGTCAGGAGAGCGGCGGCGATTGCTGTGCGGTGCATATTGATATCCCTCAGAGAAATGGTGTGTTCTCTGAGAATGTGCACTGTTTTTATTGGAATGCCAGTTATCTGGGGGATTTTACTGGGAGATCGGGATGACCCTGCCGTTGGCGATGACGAACTGAACATCGAGGAGTGTGGCGATGTCTTGGAGGGGGTTGTCATTGACGGCGATGATGTCGGCGGCTTTGCCTGCTTCGATGGTTCCGATGCGGTCCTCGGCACCGATGAGTTTGGATGCGTTGATGGTTGCAGAGATAAGGCAGTCTTGGTTGGACATTCCTGCTTCGTGCATGTAGATAAACTCTTGGGCGTTTGTGCCGTGGGCTCCGACTCCGACATCGGTGCCGAAGGCGATGTTGACGCCGGCTTTGTGGGCGCGGGCGAAGGAATCCTGGATATGTGGTCCGACGGCGGCGGCTTTGGCGCGGATGGATTCGGGGAAGTAGCCATCAACTTTGGCTTTGTCTTCGACGAACTTTCCTGCGTGGATTGTGGGGACGAGGTAGGCACCGGTTTCGAGGAAGAGTTCGATGGATGAGTCTTCGAGGTATGTGCCGTGCTCGATGGAGGAGACCCCGGCGCGGAGTGCTGAGTTGATGCCGTCGGTGCCGTGGGCATGGGCGGCGACTTTGCGTCCCATCATGCGGGCGGCTTCAACGATGGATTCGAGTTCATCGTCGAAGAACTGTTGATCGACTCCCGCGGCGGTTGGGGAGAGGACGCCGCCGGTCGCGGTGATTTTGATGAGGTCTACGCCTTCGCGGATTCGGGCGCGGACGGCTTTGCGTGCTTCGGATGGGCCGTCAACGGCGATTTGGTGATCGGGGAGGTCTGGGCGGAGGATTGGCGAGAGTGAGTTGGTGGGGTCGCCGTGTCCTCCGGTGACTGAGACGGGTGGTCCTGAGACGAACATGCGTGGACCGGGGACGACTCCGGCATTGATGCGGTCGCGGAGTGCGAGACCGACTGAGCCGGGGGAGCCGACATTGCGGACGGTGGTGAATCCGGCTTCGACTGTTTTCTTTGCGTTGGCGACGGCGTCGATTGCTGAGTGGGCTTCGGATTCTTGCATTCTGGAACGCATGCGTTCGGCGGCGGGTTTGATCTCTCCGGTGAGGTGGGTGTGGCAGTCGATGAGTCCGGGGAGGACGAAGTGGTTGGAGAGGTCGATGAGTTCGACGGTGTCGTCATCGGTTTGGACTTGGTCTGGATCGGTGTAGCCGTCGGTGATGGAGATGATTTTGTCGTTGATGACGAGGATGGATTGGGTTTGCTTTGGGGGTTGTCCCGGGATGGCGATGAGGGTGCCGCAGTGGATGAGGGTGGTTTTGGCGAGTGCGGTTGTGCAAGCGAGGAAGCCGAGGGTGAGTGTGAGGGCGGTGGTGGTTGCTCGGTTCATGATGGCTTCCTTGGAGTTGATTTATTGTTGTGTTAGCGTGCGAGTTCGATGGCTCTGGTTTCTCTGAGGACGGTGACTTTGATTTCGCCGGGGAAGGTCATCTCGTTGGAGACTCGTTTGGCGATCTCGTGGGCGGCGAGGTAGGCCTCGTCGTCGGAGACTCGGTTGGCGTCGATCATGACGCGGATTTCTCGGCCGGCTTGCACGGCGAAGGCTTCGGTGACGCCGGGCTGGGACTTGGCGATGTCTTCGAGATCGTGGAGGCGCTGGATGTAGCGTTCCATGGATTCGCGGCGTGCGCCGGGTCTTGCGGCTGAGACGGCGTCGGCGGCCATGATGATTGGGGTGTAGTGCGTGGTTGCGGGGATGTCGGCGTGGTGACCGCCGATGGCGTTGAGGACGGCTTCATCTTTTTCGCCGTACTGGGCGGCGAAGTCCATACCGATCTTGGGGTGACCGCCTTCGGCTTCGTGGTCCATGGCTTTGCCGATGTCGTGGAGGAATCCGGCGCGGCGTGCGAGTCGTCCGTCGAGACCGAGTTGGTCGGCGATGATTTGGGAGAGGTAGGCGACTTCGATGGAGTGCTTGAGGACATTCTGGCCGTAGGAGGTGCGGTAGGTGAGCTTGCCCATGGCTTCGATGATCTTTGGATGGAGGCCTTTGAGTTTGAGTTCCATCGCGGCGTCTTTGCCGGCTTTGATGACTTTTTCGTCGATCTCGGAGCGGACTTTTTCGGTGACTTCTTCGATGCGGGAGGGGTGCATTCGGCCGTCGGCGATGAGGCGTTCGAGGGCTTCGACGGCGACGGCTTGGCGGACCTTGTCGAAGCAGGAGACGACGATGACTCCGGGGGTGTCGTCGACGATGATGTCGGCGCCGGTGGCTTTTTCGAAGGCTCGGATGTTTCGGCCTTCGCGGCCGATGATTCGGCCTTTGAGGTCGTCGGAGGGGATGGCGACGGTGCGGACGGTGGCTTCGGAGGAGTGCTCGTTGGCGTATCGCTGGATCGCGTTGATGAGGATCTCGCGGGCTTCGTCCTTGGCGCCATCCTCGGCTTCTTCGATGATTTCGCGGGTGACCTTGCCCATTTCGCCTCGGGTGCTGTCGGCGACGCGTTCGAGGAGGAGTTCTTTGGCTTGGGTGCGGTCGAGCTGGGCGACGCGTTCGAGTTCGTGCTGTTGTTTTTCGATCAGTTCGTCGAGCTGGGCGTTGCGGGCTTCGAGCTTGGCTTTGCGCTGGTCGAGTTTCTCGGCTCGGTCGGAGAGGGACTGTTCACGCTGGGAGAGGGTTTCGTCTTTGCGGTCGACGAGGTCTTCTCGTTTGGCGAGACGGCGTTCGGACTCTCGGAAATCTGCGCGGGCGGCTTCGAGTTCTTTGTCGGCTTCTTCCTTGCGGGTGAGGGCCTTGCGTTCGGCTTCGATGATGATTTTTTCGCCCGCTGATTTGGCGTCGTCCTCGGCTCGTTTGGTGAGGTGGGACGATTCGGATTTGAGGGCTTGGAGTTTTTTGGAAGCGATCATGGGCGCGAGGAAAAATCCGAGGCCGGCACCGACGAGGATCGCGACGAGTGCGACGATGAAGAATGTGATGTTGCTTTGGGGTGTGCTTGCTGCTTGGGAGAGTGTGAGAATTGGGGATGTATGGTCCACGATCGACTCCGTGCCGGGTTCGAGCTGCTGGCTTTCATCGCCTGGGGGGAGAGCAGCTTGAGGTTCGGCGGTCGGGCGCGTCTGGGCGTTGGTCTAGTCGGTGTTGGGTAGCGATCAAGAGTGCGTGGTTTGCGTTGAGGTCACGGGATGGTTATCGGAAATTATGGGATGAAGTTCGTGACGGATGGATGATTGAACATGTGAAATCTGGTCGAACGAGAAAGCAAACTGTTGTGAACGGAACCGGTCATGGTTGCCGATGATCTTGATGGATACCTGACTGGGCCGATTATTGAGGCTCAAACGGGCGGTTTTGGGTATGTTTGAGTCGAGTCGGTTGTCCAACTCGACGACTAATGTCTATCTTAGCAAGTTCTTTGGTGCTCGTGGCGACCTTTGCGGGCTCAAAATCGTACAATAGTGATTACCAGACTCCCTTGGAGAAGCGAATATGCATTCGAACGGACAGATCAGCCGGAATAACAAGACTCGCGTGATGGGCATGATCATTGCGGCGGGGCTCTCGGCGACCATGATTGGTGGGATCAGCGGGTGCAAAGAGCGCAAGCGGATGGGCGGGGTGCAGGCGCGATTCCAGGCGAAGAAGCTTGCTCATACGGTCCCCATCGATGGCATCCCCATCACGATTGGGCAGTTTACTGCGGTGGATATCGAGAACCCAAGCGGGGATGTCGAGATCCGGTCGCATTCGAAGCATGAGAAGGCGTATGTTGAGTTTAAAATCCGTAAAGAACAGTGGTTACGCTGGCGGATGGCCCATCAGGGCATCGACTTCAACCCGGTCGGGGACTACTTCACGGCTGAGTACATTGTGCCTGAGGGCTCATTGAACCAGATGGGCACTCTTGTGGTTCGTCCGACGGATTTGTCGATTGAGGGGTTTCGGCCTCCGATTGATGTGCTGATCTCGATCCCGCGTTGTGATGGGGCGAAGGTCTCGACGAGCAACGGTCGGATCATGATTACCGGCGTGACAGGAACACTTGAGCTCCGGAATGGGGACGAGTTTACCAAGGGTGGCGACATCATTATTCGGACGGGTGAGAATCCGATCGAAGAGGTGATGGCGTACACGAGCAAGGGTGATGTGCACTTTGTTGCATCGCCTTCGAACGCTGGGGTGTTTGAGATCACGGCTCCTCGCGGTGATGCACGGTTCTCGTCGAAGTTTGGGTATGTCGATCACTCGATGCCTGAGCGCGGACGCTGGACCGGGATCTGGAACGACGGGACCAATGCGATCTCGTTGCACTCGGACAACGGTGATGCTGAGGTGTATGTGACTGAGCAGCCACAGTTCTACCGTCCTTGATTGAACGAAATCTAACGATTTATAAAGACGCCCGCAAGATTGCGGGTGTTTTCTTTGGTCTGTTTCTTTGCTCTGAATGTTGCGTGGCTTAGGCGGCTTTGCGTGCGCCGAGTTGTGAGTCTCGGATGAAGCGGTCGATTTCGCCGACGACGAATGACTTGTGGTCTGCGGACTGTGAGAAGTCGAAGGCGAGTCCTGCGTAGGTGTTCTGCTGGGAGTCGATGTGGGTGTGGGCCATGCGCGCGACCATCCCCAGGGGGGCGGGGACGGCGGGTGTGAGGTTGACGGACAACCAGAAGAGATGCACGGAATCGAGAGCGGTGCCATTTTCTTTATCGACGACGAGGCCCACACCACCCCCACCGATGTTGGCGAGTTTGGCTTCGAAATGCGGACCGACTTCGGGGAGCATTTGCGGATCGATCTCGGCTGAGGCGGATGTGCCTTGCTCTCTGAGCTGGCTGACCATGAGGCGATTGGCGATCTCGATGGGACCTGCGGAGTGCTGGTTGAGGAGGGGCCAGGCGTTGACGGTTGGGAGTTCGACTTGTGCTGTGGAGGTGCGGTCGAAGTTTCGGCGCATGCAGCGTTCGACATCCTTTGGCATTTCGACGATGAGTTTTTTGAAGACGCCTCGGGTGGAGTTGTCGGTGATTGATTTGATTGCTTTGGTGTGGAACATCCAGCGGTTTTGACCGACGGAGAGGATCCCGATGAGCGGGCTGTCGTTCTCGATGTGGAAGGAGAGGCCCATCGCGCCGGGGTGCTCGAGGGTGAGGGTGTTGTCGTCGAAGTCGATGAGGCGTACTCGCCAGACGAGGTTTTTGGAGTCTGTGGAGGCGTTTGAAGAGTTGACGGTGAACTCGAGCCCGCCGCCTCTTGAGCGGATTTTCTCGAGTGACTGGCGCCAACGGTCTGTTCTTGAACGGTTTGCGGGCATGATGATCGCCTTTCTACAGTGCTGTAGATGGTTGGATCGGTGTGTTGGAGCGGTTTGTTGACCTCAATCCGGGTATTTGGTGTGTGGCGGGGTTATCGGAGTTCTTCGATGGCGCTCAGGAGCGGTTCAATGAGGTCGCTGTGTGGCAAATGGGTGGTACTCCCCTTGTGATTTGCGAAGTGGAACTGGTAGAGGGCGGAAGTTGCGATGTTGATTTTGGGTGTGAGTTCTGATTGTTCAGGGAGTTCGATGAGTGAGTCCAGGTGTGTGCGGAGGGGGAGGCCTGCGGGACAGGGTGAACCGATGGCGGTGAGCTTTGCGTGGATGAGGGTGGCGAGTTGGTTGGCGATGTGCTCGGCTCGTTTGCTGGGTCGGCTTGGTGTGTTGAGGAGGAGGAAGAGGCGAAGGCGGGCGCGAAGGGACCGGAGCGACTTTGCTCGGAAGAAGTAGATCAAGAGGAGGCCGAGGGTGAGGGTGATGATGAAGATGGTGCCTGCGAAGATGAGGGCTTGGCGGAGGAGTTGGGTGCGACCAGTGGCGATGCGTTCTTGGAGGGTGTTGGCAGCGCCTTCGAGTCCTAGGTTTGGGTTGAGGTCGCCGAAGACGGCGTCACGGGAGTCGGAGTCGTAGCCGATGACTGCGGAGACCCATGCGTGTTCGATGGCTTCGTAGAACTTGGAGATGGTCCTGAAGATTGAGGGGTCTGGTTCGTGGATATCGTGGAAGTCTTCTTGGGGTGTGCCATCGAAGGTTCTCCAGAAGCTTGGGGCGACCATGGCTTCGACCCATGCGTGGGCGTTGGACTCGCGGACGATGAAGCTGTTGTTGACATCGTTGAACTCGGCGGCGACATAGCCGGTGATGACTCGTGCGGGGATGCCTACGGATCTGATCATGAGGGTGAGGGCTGAGGCGTAATACTCGCAGTGACCTTGGCGGCGCTCGAAGAGGAACCACTCGGTGGCGTCTTGGCCTTGTGGGACGGGTTCGGAGAGGAGGGTGTATTCGTATTGGGTTCGGAGGTGGGTTTCTAGGGCGCGGACGGCTTGGGTATCTAGGTTTGGCGAGCGGGTCTGTGGGTTTGGATCGATTCCTGTGTTGGTGAGGACTTGATTTGCGAGGGCGGCGATCTGCGGGGAGACGCCGGCTTGGCTGACTTCTGGTCGCTCAAAGTCGGCGGGTGTTGAGTAGGTTTGGAACTCTGGGTTGGTGGCGCGGATGCGGTAGGATTGGACGGGGCTTGAAGAGAGCAGGATCATGCGGGTGGCGGGGTCGATCCCGACACGGGATTGGCTGGCGTTGGTTTTGAGTTCGAGTGGTTTCCAGGGGGTGAAGAGGTATCCGTAGTTTTGATCCTCGCGATCGAAGGTGATGGAGTACTCGTGGGTCCACTCGGCTCTTGAAGTGTCGTGGACGATGGGGACGGATTGGTTTTGCTTTACGATGCGGGTGCGGAATGTTGTCGGGATGCTTTGGTTGTGGTGTGCGATCCATCGTCCTGATTCGTACTGGGTGAGGACAGATCCTCGGAGGTAGATGGCGCGTGAGTTTTTGGAGCCGAGGGGTTGGTCGTTGCGGTCGCTGATGGTCATGCGAAGGACGGGGGTGGGCGAACTGGTGATGCGTCCGGGTCGGCCGAGCTCGACATCTTCGGCGAAACCTGTGGAGAGGGATTGGGTCGCGCCCCCCCACTGTCCAAGTGTGTTGTTGCCGAGGGATCTTGGCATGATGAGGAAGATGATGGTCGCGACGATGACGCAGATGAAACCTGTGACGACCTGAATCGAGCGGAGGTCGGTGCTTGATCTGGATGTGAATGCGGTCTCAGCGGTTTGGTGCGAGGTGAGCGCGAAGAGGCGGAAGAGCATGAGGGCTCGGATGAAGACGAATCCCATGATGAAGACACCGATGCCTGTGGGCATGGAGTTGGAAGTGAGGGCGGCGGCAATGAGGAGCGCGAGGGAGAGGACGAGGATTTGGCCGTGGTCTCTTGGGGTTCGGAGATCAAAGAGTTTGAGGATCAGGAGGAGGAGTGAGAAGAAGGCGAAGGAGCTGACGGAAAAGTTGCCTTTGAGTGCGTTGATGAGTCCGAGGACGATGACGATGGAGAGGAGTGCGTTGATGGCGATTCGGGAGATGGTGGATGGGCCTTGTGCGGCGTACCAGAAACCGATGGAACATCCGACGATCCCGATGATGAAGAACGATGGGGAGATATCTGCGATGGCGAACATGGTGACCGATCCGAGCATGGTCAGGAGCATGGAACGCAGATAGATCCGCGAGAGCCTCGAGGATTGCGTGGGGAGCTGATTGGATTGAAGGGCGGTCATTGTGGTGTGTCGCTGATGAAATCCTCGGCGTAGATTGATGATGGATAGAGATCCGCGGAGCGGGTGTACCCGATGGTGATGGGTTGCTGATTGCGGGCGCTGGTTGGATTGGATGCGGTGGGCGTGATGGGCCTTGTGAGCATGGCGAGTGCTTTGGCGCAGCGGTCGGTGTGGGCTCTTCCGGTCATTGGGGGGATGACGGTGCCGTCCCACGGGATGGAGAGGGAGATGCGTGCATTGGGTGGGGCTTCTTTGATGAGGGTGTAGGCGATGGAGATGGCGAGTTCGAAGAGTTCATCGGGGGTTTGTGATGTTGGTTCGGCGAGCTCGATGGTGCGCTGGATGCTTGCGGTTTCGGGGTATTCGGTGACGAGGAGGGAGTCGGTTCGGGCGGATTGTTTCCATGCGATTCTGCGGAGGGGGTCTCCGGGTTGGTATTGGCGGAGCGCGAAGTAGTCGAGGCCGGATCCTCTGCGGTTGAGGGAACGGGTTTCGGATTCTGCGTTGGTGTTCTGGTTGTTCCAATCGAGCTGGGCGGTGTCCATGGGCTTTGGGAGAACGAGGGTTTGGCGGTGGAACTGGAAGTCCACTGATTTGGTGAAGAGGCCGAAGGGGAAGCGGGTGCGGACTCTGATGGTGTTGAGGGCGAGCTGTCCTCGGACTTGGGGGGTGAGGTTTGCGTGTCCGGTTGCTTCGGTGTTTGGTCTGAGATGGAGGACCACACCCGGCGCGGAGTGTGCATGGGGGTGGTCGAGTTCGATGATTTCGAGTGCGAAGTTGGGGAGGAGCTTGGATGGGTTATGGAGGGTGTAGCTTGCTTTGAGGGTGGACCCGAGTTCGGAGATTTGGAGCGGGTGGGCGGCGAGTTTGATGTTGACAAGGGCGGTCCCGGTGATGATTCCTGAGACGATGAGGGCGGCGATGGAGAAACCGAAGAGCCAGAAGAGGAGGTTGTTTTGGCCGTTGATGGCGCCGAGGGCGAGGAAGAGGGTGACGAAGACGAAGAGGAATCCGGGTGCGGTGAGTTTGGAGGAGCGTTTGGAGTGGGCGGTGGCGGTAAGGGTGGAGCCGCTGGATTGTTGGTGCTTTGGGAGTTTGGCGGCGAGTACGCTCGGGGTTTGCATGGAACGGATACCGGTTGGCGGGGTCGATTTATTTCGTTGAATCGATCTTGTCTGGAGTGGATGGGTCTCTTGTGACCACGGTGAAGAGCATGAACTGGTTTCCGCGTGGAAGGAAGGTCTTGGATCGCGCGGAGTAGATTTCATCTCCGGTTACTCGGACGATGACATCGCCTCGTGGTGTTTTGGCGGAGGGGATGGAGATTGCGAACTCTCCGTCTTCGTTCGTTGTTGTTCGCGCGAGTTGGGCTGGGGCTTTCCCGGATTTGCTCTCGTTGTAGACGGTGATTTCGAGTCCTGGGATGCCTTGCTCGTTGTTGATTCGGTCGTCACCGGACTCGACGATGATGGGTCTACCGACTGTGCCGGGGATGACCTTTCCGACATAGCGGGAGGAACCGCAGGCGGTGAGGGTGAGGAGGGTCGTGAAGAGGAGTGTTTTGGCGAGGATTGATTTGGCGGGATTTGATTTAGCGAGGTTCATGCGACGGCTCCGTGTCTGCATCACTATGCGTGTGAATGTGGTTTACTGTTCCAGTGTACCCAAGACTTCTTCGGGCTTCGGGAGGTCTTTGATGTTTGCCAGACCGAAGGTGTCGAGGAATCGTGGGGTTGTGCCGTAGAGCATCGGGCGTCCGAGGACTTCGGCTCTACCTGTAATCTTGACGAGTTGTCTGTCCATGAGTGCGCGGACGATGTCGCCGCAGGCGACGCCTCGGATGTTCTCGAGTTCGGCGCGGGTGACGGGCTGGCGGTAGGCGATGATGGAGAGGGTTTCGAGCTGGGTGCGGGTGAGTCGTGTTCCGGCGCGGGCGCGGTGCATCGCGGCGACGACGGGCGCGAACTCGGGGAGCGTCATGATGCGGTATCCCGCGGCGACGCGCTCGATGCGGAAGGAGCGGTTGGTTGATTCGTATTCTTGGTTGAGCGTGTCGATCGCGGCGTCGAGGGACTCTGGGGTGATCTGGGCTTTGGATTGCTCGAGTAGGTTGAGGGGGTCGATGATCGCTTGGGCTTTGATGGGGCGGTCGGCGGTCATCAGCAGTGCTTCGAGGGCGGCTCGGGTGCTGGAGTCCAGGGGAGTGGAGGGTGTCGAAGAAGATTCGGTTGCGGATTTGGTTGAGGGTTCGGTCACTGAATCTGGCCCGTTTTCTGGTCTAGTTTCTGGTTGGGTCGTCGTGGTGGTCATGGGTTGATGGTATCACAGTTTCGGGCGGATTGCGGGCAGAATTGGGGGTTCTCTGATATGCTGGGGGGATGCAGCATCTCAATGAACCATTGCCTAGCTCTCAGTATCGGTTTGAAGGTCTTGACGAGTTGACGGAACACGAGTTGCATCGTCGGCGTGAAGGGGTGTTTCTGGTGTTGTCTGGGTTGTTTCTCGGTACGCTGGCGATGCTCAATATCCTTGGGATCACACGGTTTATCAAGCTGTTTGAGATGGACTTTGATACCGCGACGGCGGGGACGACGGTGTTTGCGGTCGCGGTTGGGGTGCTTCCGTATCCGATGACTTTTTTGTGCACGGACTTTATTTCGGAGTTGTATGGGCGACGGCGGGCGAACGCGGTGGTATGGGTTGGGTTGGTGCTGAATCTGTGGGTGATCTTTATCTTGTGGATTGGGGGAACGCTGCCTGGGTTTGAGAATGTGGGGGCGGACGGGGCGATTGTTGCGGATGCGGCGGGACGGGTGCCTGTGTTCTTTGAGGTGCGGACGCTTGCGTTTGGAGCGGTGACGGCTTCGATGGTGGCGTATCTGGTGGCGCAGCTGGTGGATGTGCAGGTGTTCCATTTCTGGAAGCGGCTGACGAAGGGGAAGCATCTTTGGCTGCGGAATAATGGCTCGACTTTGGTGAGCCAGCTTGTGGATACGACGGCGGTGATCCTGATAACGCATTTCTATGCGAAAGCGCTCCCGATTGATCCGGATCAGGAGTTGTGGGTACAGTTGTGGGTATTTATTGGGACGGGGTATGCGTTTAAGCTGGTGGCGGCGTTGCTTGACACGGTGCCGTTTGTTCTGGGGACACGATTTTTGGTCCGATATCTTCGGCTTGATCCTGTCGAATCGTGATTGGTTGGGCTAATTCGGGTGTTTGCGCAAATCGAGTGGTGTGGGCGGTCGATACATGCGGTATGGCCAATATTCAAACCCCCAATGGTTCCGGATTGACAGTGGTGCTTGTTGATGATGAGCCTCACATCACACACATGGTTGCACGCAAGCTGATGCAGTGCGGCTTTACGGTGCATACTGCGATGGATGGGCAGCAGGGTCTTTCAAAGATTCTTGAAGTGATGCCTGATCTGGTGGTGACTGATTTGCAGATGCCGTACATGAGCGGTATTGAACTGGCGACACGGTTGTTCAACTCTGCCAAGATGAACCATATCCCGGTGATTATGCTGACTGCTCGCGGGTTTGCGATTGAGGCGCAGATTCAGGAGTTGACGAATGTCAAATCATTGTTGAGTAAGCCGTTTGGGACCAAGGCGTTGATTGATTTGATCTCGACGACGCTTTCGGGCGGCGCTGGTGAGATGGAGCGTTGCGCATGAGACTCCAACTGGCTGATGAAAACCGTCCTCAGTTGCCCCCTATTTTTTCGCAGCGATGCGCGGAGCTGGGATTGGTCGAATGGAGTCTTGATGTCAATGGGATGCCGGTCAATGACCCGGTGTGTCCGGGTTCTTTGAAGAACTGGCTATTGAGTGGTTCGATTCGGGCGATGTTGATTGAATGCGCTGAGCATTGGTCGACGCAAGATACGCTCAAGATGACAGAGTTTGAGAGTGGTATTCGGATTTATCCGTTTGCGATCGAGCATCATGGTCGGCGGACTGGATTCGGGATCATGATCGCGTTTACCGAGAAAGTGCTGAAGACTCCTTTGCTCAATGACGGGGCGGGCGGTGATCCGTTGACGATCTCGGCGATTGAGCACACGCTTTCGGGGATGATCCGTCCTTGGGATGAGATGGGTGATGAGATCGAGCGGCTGATGCGTTGGATGCACAGCGATCGGGACGAGATGCGTGGTTCTCAGGGGATGATCGAGAGCTATGCGGACCAGCTGACTGAGTCGTACGAAACCGTGACGGCGCTGCACATGCTTGGGCGTGATATGGGGAGTGTTGAGGAGCCCCGCTCGTATATTCTGCAGACGCTGGAGATGGTTGGGGTGACCATTGGGTACGCCTGGGTTGCGTTTATGGTGAACATTGATGAGGGGGACGCGTTGGTTTCCGAGAAGCTCTCGCAGTATGGCGACCATACATTCGAGGTCTCGGTATTGCGTGGCGAGATCGATAAGCTGCTTGAATGCGAACCGATCGCGGTCTCGGACAAGACCGCGGTGTATCCGGCGGAGGGTTTCTTTGCGGAACTTGATCCGCAGGTGATGATTCATCCGGTGCAGGCGCATGGGCGGAAATATGGATGGCTGCTTGTTGGTGGGAAGCAGGGTGAAGATTCGTATGTTTCATCGCACGACACCAAAACGATTGATTCGATTACCGGTATTTTCGCCGCGTTCCTTGAGAACTCGCGTTTATACGAGGAGCAACGGCGGACCTTTGTGGGGACCGTTCGGGCGCTCTCTGGGGCGATTGATGCGAAGGATCGGTATACGAGGGGTCACTCGGATCGTGTCGCGATGCTCTCAAAGCAACTGGCCCTTGAGATCGGATACAACGCTGAGGACGCTGAGCGTGTTCGGTTGTGTGGGATCTTGCATGATGTTGGGAAGATCGGCGTCCCTGAGGCGGTGCTGTGTAAGAACGGGCGGCTTACGGATGAGGAGTTTGACATGATCAAGCTGCATCCTGAGATTGGAGCGAACATGCTCAAGGAGCTCCCGAGTTTGCAGGATATTTTGCCTGGGGTGATGCATCACCATGAACGCTGGGACGGGCGTGGGTATCCGGCGGGGCTTGCGGGAGAAGATATCCCTGAGCTTGGTCGGATCTTGGCGCTTGCGGATACCTTTGATGCGATGAGTTCGAACCGTGCGTATCGGTCGGCGATGCCTCGCGAGAAGGTGCTGGCGGAGATCGAGCGCTGTGCGGGGTCTCAGTTTGAGGCGCGGCTCGCGGAGGCGTTCTTGAAGCTGGACTTCACCGAGTACGACCAGGCGGTGAAGAATCACGCGGCTCAGGATGTTCGGAATACCGCGGCTTAAACCACATGAGTTCTAAATGTTGGGTACTGCTTATTCGCCTTTGATGACTGTCCATGAGTCATCGACGAGCGAGATGGTGATCTCGTCGGGCTTGATGGCCGCGAGTTCTGCGACTTGGTCAGCTGTCAGGTAGTCATCGAAGTACGCGACATGGGCGACTGACCCTGTGAACCCTACATATGGTGTATCTGAGTAGACGAGGTCGTATCCGCCGCCAATGTATAGGGGTTGATTTCCACCGAAGAGGATACCGGCTGATTCTACACCATATTTATTCGCTCGATGATGAGCTCTGAGTGTTCCGTCAATATAGATGGCGTGACCAGAAGTGCCCCAAGTGATGGCGATGTGGTGCCATTGGTTTGATTTGATTGAGCCGTTTGATGTATTGAGTGCGTACCAAGAATCCCAAGTTCCTTCATTATTTATATATGAGTAAATACTGCTGTTATAGACAGCGAGATTGAGTGTTGGATGCCCGTTGTATTTGTAGTTGAGACCAATGAACGGGCTCGCGGTTGTGCTATTTTCTGGGCCGGTGTATTTGATCCACATTGCTATGGATCCATTATTCTGCGAATAGTCATTATCCCAGTCGGCTCCAACAATATTGTTCGAGTTTGTAAAGACTGGAACCGGCGCCCCTTCGTCGTTTGTACCCAACCCAGCCGCGGATGAAGACAGGTAGGAACCTCTTTGACTCTGGATTGGTTCTGAAGCCCTTGATGAACCAGCCGTCTCGTTGAGCTGCCAATAGAACATTGCGGACATACCTTTAAGGTATGCGAGGTAATCGACTTTGCTGATACTGAGATCAAGATTTGCGTGGGCATTGGTGATCTTAGATTGCGCTTGAAGATCGAGACGATAGTTTTTGCTGTCGTCATCTGGAAGCGCTTTGGTATCAGCGTCGGTGACTGTTGCGGCGTAGGTTGTATCTCCCAGCTTAATACTCTCGTACACGATTCCTTTTTGTGCAGTGAGCACCCACGCGGGATCGTTCTGGATTGTTTGGAGTGCCAGTTCGGTGGCGTCGAAGATGGCATTGTTTGTTTCGGCCATCTGTTCGATGAGTGCTGATTGCTCGTTGGATGCAGTTCGGAGGCGCATGCCGATGAGGACCATCGAGGCGATGGCAGTGACTGTGATGAGCGTGACGAGGTAAACTGATCCGCGATGGGTTTGTGTGGTGATTTTCATAGGTACCTTATGGGTATCGTGCTGCTTTGTTTATGGACCAACCACAAAGCTGAGTGTATCGGCGGCTTGCGAGTGCAGGGTGGTGACTGAAGAGAGGACGGTGCCGTTCTTGGAAACGATCACGGTCACTCTTTTGAGCCCCGTGTTCGACACTGATTCATTTGTTGGATTCGCAAGGGTGACATGGCTGACCTTGACCGAACGCGTCCATTCTTTCATGGTCGAATAGGCTCCGCCGTAGGAGTTCTTTGGGGGTGATGAACTCCAACCATCAAAATCATCGATGTCGTCGTACATCATTCTCATAAAGGTGGCATCACCGGCGTCGAATCCGATGGCGTCTTCGGAATCAGCGGCTGGGTCGATGAAGAGTTTGGTGGCGATTTCTTCCGATAACTCATTTGCGAGATTCGCGGCGAGGAGTCGATCGGCGTGGATGGCTGTGGACCGGACGAGCGGAGCGACGAGTTGGAGCGTTGAGACGATCACAAACCCGATGAGCAGTGTTGAGATCACTGTTTCAGCGAGGGTGAGGGCGCGTCGGGATTGGCAGTGGTGTTTCATGACTTATTTCGAGCCTGCTTTGATTTCGACGGTTGGTTCGGCGGGGAGCGCGATATGAACTTCAAAGATCTTCTGAATGGTGTCCTCGACATTGAGCATTAACCAGACCACCGTGGCATCGCCGTCGTTTGAATCCAGGATTACTTTCCCTGAGCCATCGGTTACTGCATCGAACAGGATGTACTCTGTCCCAAGAACATTGCCCTCTTTGTACATGCGAGTGAAAGTTTTGGCGGCGGTGCGGTAGTGGTACTCGATTATTTCTGGGGTGCCCTTTGCTCGGGTTTGATCCATGGTGAGATGCAAGTGAATATCTGTATCTGTCCAGTTGAAATGGACATGAACGGCTTGCTGGAGTTCGTCGCGGAGTTGGTTGAGGCCATCGATGACTTTTTGATCTTCGATTCCCAATTGGGTCCCTGTAGGGATGGCGCTGGTGCTGATCATGAGGGCACCGGAGAGGCCGAGGATGAGGACAGTCATAATCGAGAGACTGATGACCGTCTCGATCAGTGTGAACGCTCGCTTAGATGATTTCGGTTGAAGTTTCATAGGATGAGTTTGAGCAGACTACCGACCAGGCTGTCTGCTGCTTCCTTCGCTTCCTCTGCGGTTGCGCTGACGACCGGTGCGTATCCTGGATCGGCGATCCCATCGAGTATGACATCGTGGGTATGGCTTCCGAGTTGGAGACGGACGGTCGTCGGTGGAGTGAGATCTCCGAATGGTGTGATGACCAGGACTTCATCTCCGCCGAGGGATGTTCGTTGGATTCCGAGGTTGAATGGATCTTCATCGAAATCCCTCGCGATGATGATGGCATTTTTGTCGATCTCGTTGCCTTCGACGATGACATACATGTTTTCGTTGAGGAAGAACTTGAGCGTGTGCTGCTTTGAGGTTGCCCGTGCCCTGAGCTTTATGGTTTCAATATCGGCGAGGAGTTGTTTCTTTCCCGCTTGGAATTGGCGTCCGGATGCGGCGTCGGCAAACCTTGGGACGGCGATTGCGGCGATGATCCCCGTGACAGCGACGACGATGACGAGTTCGATCATGGAGAATCCGCGTGCTGCGTTTCGGCGATCGGTGTTCATGGGATCCTCCAGAATCGGGAACGCCCCGATCTGCTGTTGCAGACCGGGGCGAGTGAAAGAGTGGGTGAAACTGAGTGTTTCATACTGCGTGCTTTAGTACGCGTTGTACTGGACGCCTCGGACATCGAGTTCGGTGTCTGGGAGGTTTGCACTGATCGCACCTGTCGATGCGTCATAGACCCAGCCAGCGGTTGTGCCGCCTTGGGTTGCGATGATGGCGCTTTGGCCTTTGTTGGTGCCGACCTTGAGCTTCGGGAGTTCACGAAGGTATGGGCCGAGGTAGTAGGTGGTCGACTTGGTGGCGTTTGCGGTGCCTGCCTCATCTGTGTAGGTGGTCATTTTGTCTTCAAAGGTTGCGAACGCTGGGAGTGTTCCGCCGTGCTCTGCTTTGTAGAGATCGATGGCGCTGCGGAGAACAGCGAGGTCAGCGACGAGTCCAGAGTCTGCGGCACCGGATGCACCACGGCTCATGCGTGGGATTGCGATGGCGCCGATGATTCCGATGATCACGACAACGATAACGAGTTCGATGAGACTGAAGGCACGACGGTTGGCCTTGATGTTTGCGATAGCTTGCATGTTTTCTCCTTCACTTGCCTCTGCAAGCGGTTTGGTGTTTTGGAGAGGATCGGTGATTCTCGTGATGGTGTTCAGGCTTGATGATCAGAGATTCCCATAGAATTGGGGTGGGTTCCGTTTATGCGGTTTACACAGTTCATTCTTCATGAAAAGCGGGTAAAACAACCCAGTATTCTTTGCCTTCGTGTCCTACAACGACTTGGCGTTGCTCAACGCTGATGAGCTTATAACCATTCCGGGTCGTTTCGCCGATTCGGAAGAGTGTGCCATCGAGGATCGCTCCGGATTGACCTGAGCGGGAGGGCATGACTGCGGAGAGCACCGGCAGATCGTTTGGGGTCACTTGGGCTGGCATCGCTTCGACGACCGGCTGGTCGAGTGTGGTCTTTGGCGTTGCTTGTGGTTGCTTTGGTGCTGGCTTTGCGGGCGGGCTGAACAACTGTTGGAGCTGCCCCGGATTGATATCGACCTCGCCGGACAGCTGGGTTTTCTTCAGGCGTTCGTTGAGCACCTGGGTGACCGATTTGGTAATCGGTGCGGCGATGCTTGCGATGAGCTGCTGGTTGGGCAGCGAATCGATATCACCGGCAGCGAGCGAATCGGCTGAGGCGCTCTTTGGTGAAAGGATCGCCTGATCAACAATGAGGGAAGTCCCTGCGATGATCATCAGGCCGAGAAAGATTTTGCGTTCTGTTGTGAGTCCCATGTAGATAAGGTTCAAAATCAACTGGGCTGATGCAAGTTGATTATCGAGAATCTTTAGGGATCGGGTTGTTCTTTGGTGGGTTTGTACCAGTTGAACTCAATATCCGAGCTGACCACGGGTGGCTCCGCACCGGTGGAACGGATCGCGATTGACATGACATGGATATCGGGCATGATCTCATGGATCTCATCGAGCCAATCGGTGAGCGATTTGTAGGGTGATGTCAAGCGGATGATGATCGGATGGTGTGTGTTGCCATCGATGGTTATCGGTGCCCTTGGCTCGAACTGATCGAGCTCGAGTTTGTGTTGCTCGGCGAGGGCGACGATTTCGACGGCGAGTTCGTTGATGCTGGTTGGAACGATGACTTCACGATCTTCTTCAACCATGGATTGGAGATTCGAGATCTGGTTTGTGAGTCTCCCACGCTCTTGCTGGGCGTTTGAGAGTTCTTCGGAGACTTGGCTGAGTCTGATTTGCGAGGACTCGATCCCGGATTGGCGGGATTGCCATGATGTATAGACGCTGTAGCCGCTGATGGCGACGAGGGCTATTGCGATGGTTGATCCGGCGGCATGGATGTGTGATGGAGCGATTGATTTGTAGTTCATGGGGTTGGCTCCGGGGCGGCCTTGGTTTTGATCTCCGCGCGGATCGTCGAGTTGACTGGTGAGTTCTCGCCTGAGGATGTCCGACGGGAATCGAGCATGCTGACCTGATCGAACACGCCTGAGTTCTCGAGGACCACGAGGAACTCTCTGGCTTGCGAAAGACTCGCGGTGTGGACCTGGATGCTGAGCTCGATGCGCTCGAACTCGTCGTTGGTTTGGATCGACGCGTTGAAAGTGTGGATCCTGACATGGGACGGTGCGATCCCGGCGAGATGCTCCAGAACACTGGTCCACTGAATTCGGGTCTGCGCGCGGAGTTGTGACTCGGATTGGATTTCGAGCTTGACGAGTTGCTGCTTGAGTTCTGGGAGCGAGCTTTGGAGCTGCTGGAGATCGTTGACGAAGCGGGTGACATGCCCGGTATCGGCGGGCTTTGTGGTCCGGAAGTTGATGCAGACGACGATCGCTGGCATGACGACCAGAAGCACCAGAGCGACCAGCGCGAGCGTCCAGTTTCGGGTCGCGGATTCACGGCGGCGTGCGGTGGTTCTTGACAGCGGGAGCAGGTTTGGTCCGTGGACCGGTGTTCTGGAATGATTCATGCTGCGGCCCCCATTGCCAATCCGGCGGCGATGTTGAGTCGCGGGGAGAGTGTGTACTCGAACGGCGTGACGGTTTCGTAGCTGGTGCCATCGGATTCTGGGTGGGTTGAGAGTGCGATGGTGGGCATGCCGGTCCGTTGGGCGGTGGCGTGGGCGACTTGGTTGAGGTGGGCGTAGTAGCCTGAACGGAACACGACGCCGAAGGGGGCGAAGCGGTGTTGCTGAGATACATAGGTCAGGGCGGTATCGAGTTGATCCATCGTTTGTGAGAGCAAGGGGGTGAGCAGGGTTGAGAGGATCCGATCGACCTTTGATTCGCGATTGAGCGTTGATGATCTCGGGTTGAGCAGCACATTGATTGCGTGGACAGGCATCGCGTGGTCGTCGATGAGCTGGCGGCGGATGCGTGAAGCTCCGAGATCGATTTTTCGTGTGTAGACGGGGGTGCTGCCGAGGGTGATGACGGCCCATGAGTGATCCCATCCGATGTCCACGATGCAATGGATTGAGCCTTCAATAAACTCGCTGTGGGAAGTTGCGGTGCGGACGAGGGCGGTCTCAATCGGCTCAACTTTAACGGGCATGAGCTGCGCGGACTCGAACTGGTCGATGAGATGATCGAGCGGCTCGGTCTCGCATGCAATGGTGTAGTACGGCGAGGGGTGTTTGGATGGTGGGTTTTTGGGCGGCTGCGTCCAGTACCCGATTTGGAGATCCTTGGTTTTGTGTGCACCGGATCGCTGGGCTTCGAGGAGCGCGAGCTGGGTGATGGGTGCGCCTGAGCCTTGGGGTGGGAGCTCGAGGATGTGGAACGATGAGCATTCCTTTGGTACCGCGATGGAGACCCGGTTGCCAACGAATCCTCGCTGAGCGAGGGTTTGGGCGAGCGTGTTGAGTTCTTCTGTGGATGGGACGAGGTTGCGTGAACCCTGGCGTGCGATCGTGGCGACCGCGGTGGTCAGGGGGTTCTCATGCGATGAGATGTTCATCTGAACGGCGCGGAACTCGTTGTAGTCAAAGTCGATCCCGATGGGAGAGAAGTGCTTTGGGTTCATGGTTATTGCCCCGCCGATGCTGTGAGGTCAAAGAGGGGGAGGAACATGCTGATGGCGATGAACGCAACCATGATCCCCAAACCAATCATGATGATTGGCTCGATGAGCGATGAGATTGATTTGATAACGGTTTCGTTCTCTTCGTCGAGGTAGTCGGCGAGTTGGATCATCACCGGGCCCATCCGGCCGGACTGCTCCGCATTTCTGACAGCTTCGACCGCGCTGGGAACGATGAGGTTTCCGGTTGAGAATGCTGTGGAAACGGGTTCACCGATTGTGACGGACTCTTCGGCTTTGGTGAGTAGGTTTTTGTAGAGGGTGTTGCTGACGGATCGGCGCGTGAGCTCGATGGATTCGAGGATGGGGACCTTTGATTCGACGAGCAAGCCGAGGACTCGGAAAATTCTTGCGGTCTGGATCGAACAGAGTGTGTTTCCGAGGACTGGTACTTTGAGAATGTATGTCTCGGCGACGGCTCTTCCCTTATCAGAACGGAACCAGAATACGAGACCCCCGGCGGCGATCGCGATGCCTGGGAAGATTGCCCACCAGTATGCGCGGAGGATGTCGGAGAGCATCATCAGGAACGCTGTGGTCGGGGGGAGTTCTGTGTCGAGGGATGCGAAGAGGTCGGCGAATCGTGGGAGCACGAGACCGATCATCACGGAGAGCACGATCGCGGAGATTGCGGTCAGCAGGATCGGGTACATCATGGCGCCGGCGATGTTGGCGCGGATTTTGGCTTCTTGGCGGAGGAGTTTGCTGACGCGATTGAGCATGACATCTAGGTTTCCGCCGGACTCCCCTGCTGCTGAGAGCGAGCAGAAGATTGGGCCGAAGATTTCGTGCTGGATTTGCATCGCGTCTGAGAGTGAATCACCCTCTTCGAGGCGGGAGCGGAGGCGTTCGAGAACTGCTTTCCATTTCTCGGCCTTTGCCTGCATTTCGAGGGAATGGATCGCATCAACAAGCGGCGTTCCCGTAGAGACGAGCACGGACAGCTCGCGCGCAAACTCAGAAACAACCTTGACGGAGATCTTTGTGTTGCTCTTGTTTCCGCTCTTTGACTTGGAACTTGAGTTGGTCGTCTTTGCCTTGCCTGCGGCACCGCCTTCACGATGGATTTTCGTGACGAGGAGGTCTTTCCGGCGGAGTTTTTCCTCGGCATCTCGCTGGTCCGCGGCTTCGATAGAGCCGCTCTTGGGTGCGCCGGATTTTGTGTAGGCTTCATAGGAGAACTTCATGCGGCGCTCCTTGGGGTGTCGATCGGTGCCGCTTCTTCGGCGTCATCGACCTTGGTCACCGAAAGGATTTCTTCGAGGCTGGTGTGGTGCGCGATTGCGAGCTTGACGCCCTCTTCTCGGAGGGAGAGCTGGTTCTGTGATTTGAGGAGCGTGCGGACCTTGTTCTTGGGTACGCCTTCGTAGATGAGACGGCGGACCTCGGGGGTAACTTCCATGAACTCGTAGATGCCCATTCGGCCTTTGCATCCGGTGTCGTGGCAGGTGGCGCAGCCTGTGCCTCTGCGGAATGGCCGACCGGTCATGTGCGAAAGGCCGGCGTCTTCGAGGACTTGTTCGCTTGGGTAGTAGCTTGTTGAGCAGCTTGGACAGACGGTTCTTGCGAGCCGCTGGGCGACGACGCCGTTGAGTGCTGCGGAGAGGAGGTAGGGCTCGACATTCATGTCGACCATGCGGGAGATGGCTCCGGGCGCATCGTTGGTGTGCAGGGTCGCGAGCATCGCGTGGCCGGTGAGTGATGCTTGGATTGCGACTGTTGCGGTTTCCTCGTCGCGGATTTCACCGATCATGATGACATCGGGGTCTTGACGGAGGATTGAGCGGAGGGTGCGTGCGAAGTTCAGACCGATCCCATCGTGGACCTGGACCTGGTTCACCATATCGAGTTGGTATTCGACGGGGTCTTCGACGGTGACGATGTTTGTTTCTGGTGAGCGGAGGAGATCGAGCGCGGAGTACAGCGTTGTGGTTTTTCCTGATCCTGTAGGACCGGTGACCAGGAGCATGCCGTGCGGGAGTTTGAGTGTTTTCTTGAAGCGTTCGAGGAGTTCTGGGCGGAACCCGAGCTCTTCCATGCGGACATTCAGGTTTGCTTTGTCGAGCACACGGATCACGAGCTTTTCGCCGAGGAGTGTGGGGAGACTGGAGACGCGGAGGTCAATTTCTCGACCGTCGGCGATGATCCGCACGCGGCCTTCTTGGGGGAGTCGTTTTTCGGAGATGTCCATCTTCCCGATGATTTTGACGCGTGAGACGATCGCGGAGTGCATACCGATGGGTGAGTGCATCAGTTCGCGGAGTGTGCCGTCGATTCGGTAGCGGATTCGTGTGCCGCCCTTGTCGGGTTCGATGTGGATATCCGACGCGCCGTCCTTGACGGCGCTGAGCATCGCGACATTCACGAGGTTGACGATCGGGGACCCCTCGACCATTTGGGAGAGGTCGGTGGTTGGATCATCGTCGATGGCTTCGCGTTCGACGACTTCGACATCTGTTTCGGTCAGGGTGGTCAAAAACTCATCGATGTCCACATCACCTGCGGAGTATTTGCGGACGAACTCGAGGATGTTGTTCTCGAACGCGAGGACCGGGATGATCTGGAGTCCGGTTTTGGTGGAGAGTTGGTCGACGAGGGGAAGGTTTTGGGGTTCGGCCATCGCAACGGTGAGTTTGCCGTGGACGCGGAACATCGGGAGGACTTTGTATCGTTCGCACTCGTCTGGTGAGATGACACTGATGAGCGATGGGTCGATGAGACCGTGGCGGAGTTTGATACCTTTGACACCGAGGCAGCGTGCGAGCGAATGCAGGAGGACGGATTCGGAGACGGTCCCTGAGCTGATGAGGAGTTCGCCGAGTTTTTTACCGCTGGTGCGTTGCTCGGTAAGGGTTTTTTCGAGTTGTTCTTCGGTCAGGTGGCCTTCGGCGATCAGTACTTCACCGACGAGTCGCGGGCGGGACGCGGACTGTTCGATGACGGCGTTGACATCCGTGAATGCTGCATCAAATTTTGATTCGTTGGACGACATTAGCGGTAGCTCCGGACCGCGTCCTGGACTTGCGGGAAAGGTTCGAATGATTCAGTCGTGTGTGTGACACGGATGGTTTCGGAGAGGGTTTCTCCCATGCTGCAGATTTTGAGTGCCTGACCAAAGGCGTTGAGTTGCTGTGCGATCTCAACCAATGTTTCGAGGCCGGTTGAATCGACATACGAGAGTTCCGAGGCGTCGAGAACGAAACGGCCTAGGGACTTTCGGATGAGTTGAACGGCTTGGTCGGAGAATTGTGCGGAATCTTCGGCGTTTGCGATTGGACCGATTGGGCGCAGAACACTGACGGCGCCGATGGATTGTTGTTCGAAAGTCATCATGGTTCTGCTCCTTCCCTTGTTGAGATTGATTAGGCGGCTTTGCTCGCGGTGTTTCGGCCTGATGGGATTGTGATGATGAAGGTGGAGCCGTGATCGAGTTCGGATTCAACGGAGATCTGGCCGCCGTGCATTTTGACGATTTCTTGGGTGATCGAGAGTCCGAGGCCTGTGCCTGAGATGGAGTTGATGCGTTGATCGTTTGCTCGGCAGAAGCGTTCGAAGACTCTTGATTGGTCTTCGAGCGAGATGCCTATACCGGTGTCGGAGACTCGGACTGTCATCGCGTCTGAAGGGTCGAACTCGACCTTGACGGTGACGGTTCCGCCGGAGGGGGTGTATTTGAGGGCGTTGCCCATGAGGTTGTGGATCGCTTGACCAAGACGGTCGCGGTCGGCTTCGAGCGTTGGGAACTTGGGCGGTAGATCGAAGACCAGGCTGATCTCTTTGGATTCCGCTTGCGGCGCGTAGTCGCGTTCGAGTTCCTCGAACATCGCTTCTGGACGGACGCTGTCTTTGCGGATCTGCATCGACCCGGCTTCGAGCTCTGAAACACAGAGCATGTCGGAGACCAGACGCTCGAGACGGCGGGACTCGGAGTTGATCATGTTGAAGGCATTTGAACGGAACTCTTCGTCGCCCGCCCCTGCGTCGATGGCTTCCTCGGCATAGAGACGGATGTTGGTCAGCGGCGTGCGGAGTTCGTGGGTGGTCTGGGCGATGAACGCGTTGAGCGATTCGTCGGCGTGACGCTGCTGGGTCATGTCTTCGAGGAAAATGAGACAGAGTGTGTCCTCGTCGCGGGTGATCCTTGAGCATGTGGTTTTCAGGATTGCGGAGCTTTCTTGGAGCTCGATTTCAATGACCTGTCGACGCGGTGCATCTGGATTGAGGATCCGCTTGGCTGTTGGCACGAGGATCGCCTCAGGATCGATATCGGTGATTGATTTCCCGATCGACATGGATGAGTCGGCGCCGAGATATGCGGCTGCTGAGCCGTTGATGAACTGGATGTTCATGTTGGCGTCGAGCACGATCATGCCTTGCGAGAGCGAGGCGCAGACGCTTGATAGACCGAATGAATCTGAAGATATGCTTCCGATTGAATGCTCGCAGTCGAACATCGCGATGCGTTCGCTGAGTGTGTCGCGTTCTTCGAGAAGTTCATTGAATGCTTGGGCTTCAGGGCCCAGACTGGAGGAGACCATGAGCGATGGAGTGCTTTTTTGTCCTTGTGCGTAGGTTCCCAGCGCGTTGCGGATCGCGACGAGTGGCGCGGGGCGCTGGCGGAACTGGAGCCATGCGAGGAGTCCGAGGAGCACGCCGCTGAAGCTTGTGATCATCGCGGCGAGTTCGAACTTCCAGAGCATTGCCTGCTGCGCAAGGGGCATGGACTCGGCGATGAGAACAGCGTTGTCAGCCTTTGAGATCTGCAATGGTTCTTGGATCACCAACTGATTGATCGCGGGATCGAACCGGGATACACGCTGGAAGGGGACCGCGGATTCTCCCCATGATTCTGGGAGTGTTTCGCGGTAGGCATCACCGACATCGGTCGAGACAAGGGTTTGGTCGTTGGCATATCGGATCGAGAGGCGGTGGTAGAGGCCTGTTGCTTGGGCATCGAGGAGGAGTCTGCGGATTCTGGTGAGGTCGCCGTCTTGGAGAGCGAGTTCTGTTTGCGATGCGATGAGTTCGATGTTCTTCGAGATCGATGTGGTGTACTGCACTCGGGATTCGGTGCGGAGATCTGAGAGGGTGAGCCAGGTGAGGCCCCCAACTGATAGCGTGATCGCCGCGATGACGAGGAGCATCGATGAGGAGATGGACGCAACACTCGGGATGCGAGGCGATGCGGATTTTTGAACCAACCGAAAGGGCATTGCGTGCCTCCATGAAGTCTGAAATTGGGTACTTCACTGTTCGGATCGGGTTTTATGGGGTGGGAATGAAGCGAAGGTCCTGAAAGTCTGGGACTGAGAGCGGCAATTCTTGCGCACAAAAGAGCCTCCCTGTCCCGTTGGTTTGGGGGGAGGCTCTTGAAGAAGTGGGCGCGGGTGGATTCGAACCACCGAATGCTAATGCAAGAGGATTTACAATCCCCGCCCTTTGGCCGCTTGGATACACGCCCGTGTATCGACTGTGAGGGTATTCGTTTGAATGCCCAAAAGCCACCTCTCGGACTCAAACCGAGGACCTGCAGATTACAAATCAGCTGCTCTATCAACTGAGCTAAGGTGGCGTATTTTGTTGTCGCTCTTCCTGAGAATGGTGATTCTTCTGGAAGAACAACGGCCTCGCGAGGTGCGAGGCCGTGTTTTGAAATGGGCTATACAGGACTCGAACCTGTGACCCCCAGTGTGTCATACTGGTGCGCTAGCCAACTGCGCCAATAGCCCGAAGCGGCGGGATTATACCCGCTCAATCGAAATAGTCATGTTTTGGGGGCCTGTTTAGTTGCCAAGAATGACGATTTCGACTCGGCGTGAGTCTTTCTTGGTCGCGCGGGCGTTGGAGGGACCGAATGCTGCGGAGTAGGCCTTGTCGTTATCGACGCCTTTCCCGACCAGGTAGGATTCCACAGCGAGGGCACGGGCCGCGGAGAGGTTCTCGTTGGTCTGCCACTTGGCTTTGGTTTTGACGAGTTTATCGGAGTCTGTGTAGCCTTCGATGCGGATCATGTTGTTGGCGTAGGTGGATTTGAGGACGCCTGCGACGCGGTCGAGGGTTGCTTTGGCGTCGTTGCGGAGGTCTGCTGACCCTGAGTTGAAGAGAACATCCGCTTCGACTCCGACGACGATCTCTCCACCGGAGCGGCGACCGATGTCGACGCCATTGATGCCTTCGAATCCGGTTGCTGGGTTGGCGCGGGATGCGGCGAGTGCGTCGCTGAGGCGTTGGTTTTCGCTGCGGAGATCGTTGTTTTGGTCGATGTAGGACTGGTTGGCGTTGCCGGCTTGGTCTGCGGACGCTTGGAGCGCGTTGATGCGGTCACGGAGGGTGGTGTTCTCTTCGATCGCGGCGTCGTAGTCTCGCTGAGAGACGGTCTTACAGCCTGCGAAGGCGGTGAGGACGACTGCGGAGAGGATGGTGAGTCCAAGTTTTCTGTTCAATGAGCGGATCATTCGTGAGCTCCGGGGCTTGGGGTTTGCTGTGTATTTTTCTGTCACTGTACTGTATCCGGTTTACAACCGGTTTGCATGGTTGGTTGCGCCCTGATCTTACAAGGTTTAGGGCAAACTGAAGGGGGTGTCCATTCCCATGATTCGTCCGAGTCCCCATTCGATGATGGGTTTGGCGAAGAGGACGAGGAGGGTGGCGATGGCGAGGGATGGGCCGTAGGGCATGGCGCGGGAGAGTTTGCCCTTGCCGAGGGCCCCCAACGCTGCGATCCCCAGTGCGACAAAGGCGGCGAGGAAGAACGCGAGGACCGAATCGATCCATCCCATGCACGCACCGACGGCGGCCATCATGTGGACATCTCCGAGTCCCATCGCTTCTTTGTTGAAGAGGATTGAGCCGAGGATTCGCACGGCCCAGACGACGCCCCCACCGATGAGGTAACCGGCGAGGACTCCTGAGAAGACTACGAGCCAGAGTGGCGCGTTGATCGGTGGGATCATCGCGCCGGTGACTGGGTTGAGCGTGTAGGGGCCTGCCATGTTGGTGATGAGGGTGACGGCGAGCCAGCCGCCGAAGAATGCGAAGAGGGCGACGGGCGCGAGGAACGCGAGCTCGCGGACCATCTCGCGGCGTGCGTAGGGATACATGATCCATTCCTGCGCGTCGGAATGCTTTGGCTCTGATGGGGATTCGGATTCGGGATCGTCTATGATTGATTCGGCGAGTGCGCTGTTGTGTTTTTCGAGCCATTGGTCGTAGTCGCCGAAGCTTCTGTCGAGGACTTTGAACTTGAGGAGTAGGTTGGCGATGAGGAGACCCACTGCGGCTCCGATCATGATCCCGATGAATCTCCAGCCGTGGAGTCCGGAGGTTGGGATGGACCAGAGGAATCCTTCTGCGGAGAACCATCGACTGTTGGAGTCGGTGAAGTTCCAGTAGCCGGGGATGACTTGGGTGAGTGATCCGCGCGAGACTTCAAACCAGATGGCGTGTCCTGTGTGGAAGATCAACGCGACGATCGCGGGAACCCAGGTGAGGACGAGGGGGATGGTGTAGGTTCGTGCGTCGATGATGGTCATCGCGACGAGTGAACCCATGAGGACGAAGAGGATGACGAGAGTTGGCCAGGTCATGGCTGGGCCGTTGAGTGCCCACTCGGGTTTGATATGAAATCCGAAGAGGGTGGCGTTGTCATTGACCATGAAGCACATGGCGTAGAGCAATCCGAACAGCACGGCGACGATGGTTTCGACGATCGGGTATTCGGGTGAGATGTTGTCTTTGCAGAATCGGCATTTGCCGCGGAGGATGATCCATCCGAATATGGGGATGTTCTCGCGCCAAGTGAGTTTGGTGTTGCACTTTGGGCAGCGTGAGGTGGGACTGACGACATCGAGACCGAGCGGGAGGCGGTAGACGAGGACATTGACGAGCGAACCGATGGACGCACCGAAGGCCAAGATGAAGCCGAGGGTGATGAGCTTGGGGAGAATCATGATCAGTGCGTCAGGCATGGGTCACTTTCATCGGCTCAGCGGGCTCATTCGCTCGATTCTTCGGCCTGATTCAGATCGATCGCTTCCACGCGTTGCTGGGCTTGGTCGAGGATCGCTCGCGCTTGCTTGATGAGCTTGGTTCCTTGCTCGTATCCCTTGATGGACTCTTCGAGACCGAGTTCTCCGGATTCGATGTTGTCGACGAGGGTTTCGATCTGGGAGACAAGGTCCTCATAACGGGGTTGGTCGGATTTTGGTTTTTTGCTCATTGGTTGGGGGCTCCGAAAAGGTTGGGTTCTGGAGGTGGTTGTTTGTTTGGTTTGGTTTTCGATGACGGCTTTGCTTTCGCGACTTTGTTGGAGACGGTCGAGTGAACCTGACCGTCTTGGAGATGGGTGGTGAGTTGGTCCCCGGTCTTGAGGTCTTTGGTGGAGCGAACGAGGGATCCATCGGCGGCGGTGGTCAGGGAGAAGCCGCGGGCGAGGACTTGGCGGGGACCGATCGCGTTGAGTTCGCGTTGTGATGCGGAGAGCTGGGCATCGAGTCGGTTGATGCGGGTGTGGATCGCGTTGGTGAGGAGTTTGGTGAGGCCTGCGATGTGTTCGCGCCGGGTGGCGTGGACGGCGGCGGGCTGGTGTTTGGATAACCGGAGGGCGAGGGTGTCGAGCGTGCGCGATGAACTCGATTGGGTTTGGGAGATCGCAGAAGTGAGGCGATGGATGAGCGTTGGGAGTTTGCTTGCTGAGGATTCGATCAGGCGTGCGGGGTTGGCGAGGGGGCCGGCGTTTGAAAGACGGTTGAGGTGGTTGGTGTGCTGGGCGAGGGTTGTGCTCAGTTCGCGACTCAAACGACGGGTCAGCGAATCGATCTGTTCGTAGAGGGCGGCGCGATCCGGGACGAGTTTCATCGCGGCTTGCGTTGGGGTCGCGGCGCGTTCGTCGGCGACGAGTTCGGCGATGGTTGTGTCGGTCTCGTGACCGATCGCGGCGACGATGGGGACGGGGCAATCGTGGATCGCTTTGGCGACGATGGGTTCGTTGAACGCCCACAGGTCTTCGAGCGATCCGCCGCCGCGGGTGAGGATGACCGCGTCGATCCCGAGTTGTTTGTGTTGTTTGGAAATCTGGTTGAGCGCGGCGGCGATTTGTGATTTGGCTTGGTCGCCTTGGACTCTTGCATCGACGATGAGCATGTTGACGGCGGGGCAGCGTTTGTTTGCGGTGTCGAGAACATCTTGGAGCGCGGCGCCGGTCGCGCTGGTGATGATCGCGATCGAACGCGGGAAGATCGGGAGTGGTTTTTTGGTGAGCGGATCGAACCATCCTCTCGCGCGGAGGTCGTCGCAGAGCGCTTTGTAGCGTTGTTCGAGGTCGCCTTCTCCGACGGGTTCGAGTTTGTCAACGATGAGACTTAATCGGCCGCTCGGGGCGTAGTAGTCGAGTTTGCCTGTTGCGATGACCTGCTGGCCGTGGGTTGGGATGGAGCGGGATCGTTTGGCGGCGGATGCGAAGAAGACAGCGGAGATGGTCGCGTTCTGATCTTTGAGGGTGAAGTAGTAGTGCGTGCGGTTGGTGACGGAGCTGACTTCTGCGATGACGCGAACTTTGGTTGGGAAGGTTGATTTGATCGCGGATTCGATGGTCGCGGCGAGCTGTGTGACGGTGAGCGGTTTGTCTCCAGACGGAGAAAGACCCCGGCTGCTATCGGCAGCCGGGGATCGGTCTTTCCGGGTCATTTTGCTGGGATCGAATGGAAGGCGGTTGGTCACGCCTGTAGTTTACGCGTTCAGTCGTTGGAAGCGAGTTCTTGGGTTGCTTCCTCTGTGGTCGCTTCTGGTACAGCTTGGTTTCGTGCTTCCACACTTGCGACGACATCGGGTGCTGTGCCGAAGGGGAGCGAGATGCGGACGGGTTCGTCGCCACTGAGCAGGTTGCTTGCGATTGAGCGGGCGTTTGAGTCGTCTGCGTTGACCTGCTCGTTGGATTTGCCGCGGGGGACATCGGCTGGGATGCGGAAGCTTGCGGCTGGTTTTGGGAGCGATGCTTCGGTTCGTGCTTCACCGGTTGAGCGTGAGCTGGTGACGGATTGGACGCCGTAGAACCCGTTGTTGCGGAGCCAGTTGTGGCGTGCGACTTCGAGGATCTTCATGAGTTTTTCAACGCGTTCGATGCGGTTGTGTCCGAAGATGATGTGGTTGGTTTCGAGGGTTACGCCGTTGAACAGGAGGTTGGCGATGTCCTCGTTGCCTTCGGGGAGCGGGACGAATGGATCGATGGAGAAGACGCCGTCGAATGCGCGGATCAGGATGCGTGCTGGTGCGTCTTGCCCCCCCATTGCTTCGCGTTGTGATCCGTTCCATGTGACGGAGCCGTCGGCGGTTTGTGTGCCTGCGAGGTCTCCGGTTTCGTAGCGGTTGAAGCGGACTTGGACGCCTCGGGTTTGGGTGGTTGGGAATCCGGCTGGGTTGATCTCGATGATCTTGGTTGGACGGATGGAGGCGCTGGTGTGCTGCGCTTGTGCGGATGCGGCGCAGAGGATTGCGAGAAGGGCTGCGGTGAGTTTGGGTTTCATCTTTGAACTCCGATGTGTTATCGCGCTGGGCGGTCATGAGCCGAGTGACGGCGCGGTGGATGACTGGACCGCCAAATAGAATGTACCACAGGAACAGACGGATCAAAGCGGATCGTCGGCGCAAACCGCACAAACTGCATGAATACAAGGGTTAGCGGACTGGCTGGATGCTCAGTGATGTGGCTGAAGATGATTATCGGAGGGTGTTGCGTTAAACCGCGGTCGGAACGAGCTGGGAGTATGCGTCGACGGTCGCGCCGATGTGGGTGGAGACCTTGCGGTGATCGCGGATCTGCGCCCAGGCGTTGGTTCCCAGCGTGCGTGCACGGTCTTTGTCGGAGATCAGATCCTTGAGGGTGTTGGACCACTGTGTTGGGCTGGCACGGTGGACAATCGCGGCGGTTTCGTTTTCGATCAAACTCGTGCTTTGTTCAGCGGTTGATGCGATGACGCACATCGCGTTGCCCATTGCTTCGTACAAGAGTGATCGGTGTTCGTGGATGGTGTCGGGATAGATGAGGAAGTCCGCATTGAGGGCGAGGTCGCGTTGTTCTTCGATTTTATCGATGAGCGTGAGCTGGCTGAGCGCGTTGGCTTTCTTCGCGCGGGACCAGAGTGCGGATCGCTGGGCGGCGTGGAGGTTGACGAAGAAGTGGATGTTGTCGTTTCCGGAGATTGCATCAAGGATGCCATCGAATGCTGCGGTGCATTCGGTCTTGGCGCGTCCGGAGGATTGGAAGACGATGGAGATGCCGTGGTCTTCGCGGAGGATCTTGCGTGGGACCGAGGGGACGGGCACGCCCCATGGCGCGACCTGGATTGGGAGCCTTGCACCCGAATCGATTGCGGCGCGCACGATTGTTTTGTCTGGCGCGGTGATCATGCAGTTGAGTGGCGTGTTTTTGACGAACTGGGTGGCGCGTGGGATGAGGCCGGCTCGCCAAAGTTCGAGGACCATCGCGGCGTTGAGCGATTTGGCGAGTTCATGGGCGAGAGCCCATGATTGGCCTCCGAATGCGTGGACGATATCCCAGTCTGGGGAACCGCGATCGCTGGTGAGTTCACGGATGATGTTGGCGGCGCGGATCTTGAGGGTGAAGGCGAGTCCGCGGTCTTTGTATTTGATTTGTGGCGCGAGGATACCGAGTTTGGTGGTGTTGAATATACCGAGGTCGGGAACCACGAGCCGGGTCTCGATGCCTTCGTCCAAAAGACCAATGGATGTGCGTTCGAGCATCGCGCGTTCGTGCTGGGCAAAGAGTCGATCGACGATGAGCAATGCACGCATGGGCGTCCTCGGAACGGCTTAGGCGTTGTCGACTACGCGGAAGTTGAGCTGGGGCGCTGGCGACTCATCGCCCACAACGCCTTTGGTGTGCCAGACACCGACCCAGTGATTCTTGGCGACTTCCTGTAGGTGGTAGTCTCCCGCGGGTTGGTCGAGCTTGACCAAATCTTGAGGCGGCTGGTTCCAAGGCCACCATGGGGTGACCCCCTTCTCTGCGCCTGGGAGTTTCTTGAACTCTTCTGGATTGTCGACGATCTCATCGATGGTGATGAGGCGATCGTGGTCGACACCGATTTTGGGAATCGATGCGAGCAAGCCTCGGGTGTAGGGGTGTCTTGGGTTGTCGAAGAGGTCGTAGACATTGGCGTATTCCACCACGCGACCGGCGTACATGACGCAGACGACATCTGCATTTTCAGCAACCACTCCGAGGTCGTGGGTAATGAGGATGACACCCATATCGCGGGTTGCTTTGAGGTCTTTGATGAGTTCGAGGATCTGCGCTTGGATGGTCACATCGAGCGCGGTGGTTGGTTCGTCGGCGAGGAGCAGACGGGGCTGGCACGCGAGGGCCATCGCGATCATGACGCGCTGGCGCATACCACCTGAGAACTGGTGCGGGTAAGCCTTCATTCGACCTTCGGGATCGGGGATGCCGACATCGTCCATCGAGCGGACCGCGATTTTCCATGCTTCTTTTGCGGTGACATCTTGGTGAAGGGAGATTGCTTCGATGATCTGATCGCCGACGGTGTAGACGGGGTTGAGGGAGGTCATGGGCTCTTGGAAGATCATCGCGATCTCGTTGCCTCGCACGGAACGCATCTGGTGTTCGGTGAGGGTCATGAGATTGACCAGCTTGCCGTTTTCCATGCGGTAGGTGATTTCACCGCGATCGAAGCGTCCTGGTGGTCGCGGGATGAGTTGCATCGAGCTCATGGAGGTGACGGACTTGCCGCACCCGGACTCACCGACAACGGCGAGGGTTTGCCGGGGGTAGACGGTCATGCTGACGCCGTCGACTGCTTGGATGCGGGGGCCTGAGCCGTTGTCAAAGGAGACAGCGAGGCTTTTGACCTGCATCAGGGGCGTATCAGTTTTGGTGTTTGTGTTCATGGTCGAATGGGTTGCTGTTTGGGTCATGGGAGTTCCTGGGATATGAACACGGCGTGATTATACGCGGGCTTTCTTGAGTTTCGGATCAATCGCGTCGCGGAGGGCCTCGCCGATGAGGTTGTACGCGAGGGTCGTGAAGAAAATCGCGGCTCCTGGGAAGATGGCGAGCCACCAGACGAAGGAACCTGTCTCACCTGAAGCATTGCGGAGGAGGGATCCCCAGCTTGCTTGGCCGGTGGGTCCGAGTCCGAGGAAGCTGAGGGTGGCTTCGATCAGGATTGCAGCGGCGATGAGGAATGAGGATTCGACGAGCACGGGGGTGACGCCGTTGGGGAGCATGTGCTTGAAGAGGATCGACCAGAGGGGGAGCCCCATGGCTTTGGCGGCTTGGATGTAATCCGTCTCGCGGAGTTTCATGAACTCGGCGCGGATGAATCGGGCGGCGCCGGTCCATGTAAAGCATCCGATGATGGCCATCATGACATAGGTGTTTCTTGGGAGCACACCCGCGGCGACGATCAGGAGGAAGAGGACCGGGATTGCCATGAACATTTCGACAAAGCGGTAGAGAACGAGGTCGACCCAACCACCGAAGTACCCCATCAGTGATCCGATTGTTACTCCAATGACGACGGCGATCCCGGTGGAGATGAACCCGATGGAGATCGCGAGTCGGCACGCGTGGAGCATCTGCGAGAACACATCTTGCCCGAGCGTATCGGTCCCGAGATAATGGGACGGCGCGGGGTTTGACTTGATCGACTCGCGGAGATCGAGCAGTGTTGCTGGGGAGCTGGATCGGAGTGTGTCGAGATAGTCGAAGATGTGCTCTGAAGTCAGTGGTTCGATTGAGGTGGCGATCTCACTGAGTCGCTCGTAATGGTCTTCTCTGACAGGGATCGCGGCGAGTTCATTGTCGTCGTAGACCGCTGCTCGGTTGGCGGTGAGTCTTTCGGAGAGTTCGAGTCGATCCCACATCGCGTCCATTGGGGTCGCGCCTGGGGCTCTGTTGAACATCGCGGTCTCGGATTGATCGGGCGAGAACGGGATGACTGTGTAGACGACACGGATTTTGCCATCGGATTCTTTTTCGCGGTAATCGTAACGGTAGAGCTCTGGTGACCATTTCCACGAGATGATGAGCCCCATCACCACGGCACCAGCGAGTACGAAGAATGATCGCGCCCAGCTCTGGTAGGCGAGAATCGAAATCAATATGAACGGGATCGCGCTGACCGCGGCGATGATGATCACCGCGATGGGCATGAACATGTCGGACTGTGCGAGTTCCCGGACTGAGTCCGAGGCGTCGCGAGCGGTGAAGTATGATTCGGTGAGACGCGCGAGGATCACCATGATCCCGGATTGTGCTCCAGCGGCGATGATCAATCGCAATCGCGGGCCGGTCGGGAAGTTTTTGATCGGTGCAAGGAGAATGACGGGTGCCATCAATCCCCAGAACATGAGGACGACATCAGAGGATTTGAGGGTGTTGAGGAGAGGAGAGGTCATGGATCCTGTTGAGCCGTCGGGATTCATAGGCCAAGCCATCAGGGGGTGTCCTGAGGCGAGGAGTGGCGCGAAGATTGCGAAGAACGCGACGATTGCGACCCAGACAATGCCGGCTACAGCGGCGGGACGGGTGAGGACATGACCCCACGCATCGGCCCAGAAGCCTTTGACTTCGGTATGGCCGATGCCTTGGGCGAGTTGAACACCGGTGACGGAGTCGAGTGTTTCTTGAAGTTGGTCGGCGTTCTTGCTCATTTGAAACTGATCCTTGGGTCGGCAAAGGCATAGAGAATATCGGCGAGCAGGAGCGCCAGGAGATTCACGGCGGAGATCATCATGGTGTTGGCGAGCAGGAGTTCGCGGTCACGGAGGTTGATGGATTCGAGGGTGAGGCGGCCCATTCCTGGGACGGTGAAGATTTGTTCGATGACGACTGATCCCGCGAGCATCGCGGGGAAGATCGAGACGAACATGGTGATGAGTGGGAGCAGCGAGTTGCGGAAGACATGCGCGAAGATGATGTTGTTGCTCGAGACCCCCTTTGCTTTGGCGGTGCGGACATAGTCCATGTTGAAGTTGTCGAGCATCGCGGCGCGAGTTTGTTTGGAGAGGACCGCGAATCCGCCGTAGACGAGACAGAGGATCGGGAGGCAGACATGCCAGATCAGATCGAGGAGGTATCCGCGTTCGAACCCGCCTGCGAAGGTTGGGAGGTAGGTGAAGCCGTCGGAGCCTGCGTCGTGGAGTCCTGCGACGGGGAACATCCCGAGGTATTCGTTGGAGGCGAGGTATCCGATGCAGAGGACGCCTGCTAATGGGATGGGGAACGACCAGAGACCAATGAAGAATGCGCCGGAGAGGCGGTCAAAGAGTGATCCTGCGCGGACAGCTGCGAGCATACCACAGGGGATCGCGATGAAGTAGATGATGGGGAGCGCGATCAGGTTGAGCAGAATGGTGATAGGGAGCGCGTCGCTGATGAGGTCAACGACGGGGCGTGATTTGGTGAACGAGCGTCCGAAGTCTGGAGACGAAATCGAGACAGAACCAACAAGACCAATCCCGGCTTGTGGGAAGGGCTGGGCGTCGAAGATGTCTTTGAGCTTGACCCATTCGCTCTGGGCGATGGTGTAGTTGGTGACAAGGGTGTGTCCCGCGGCTTGGATCTTGTCCCATGAGGGCGAGTCCTCGAATACCGAGCGGTTCCTATTGATGACCTTGTACTTGATCTTGCCCTTTGAATCGCGGAAGCCATTGAGATCGGCTTGACCAGCGGCGTAGCCAAGGAGTTGATCCATAGAGGCCTTAGCGGTAATCAGACCGGCACGAGCTTGTGCGTATTTGTTGTTTTGGCTGCGGAAAATCCGCACTTTCTCTTGGTCTGTCGCGTCGGTTTCAAACTCGAATCCGGATGATTCTGGGTACTCGGTCAGGCTCGGGGTGAACCATTCCCATAGCGGGGGCTCTTTGGGGAGCTTTGGTGAGCGGATGAACTCGCCTGTCGGGTCGATCTGGTCGCGTGTTCCGAACTTGATCGGGGAGACACGACCTAACCATCGGACATACTGGATGGGTGGCGAATCATCGAGGCCGTAGCGGTCCTCGAGGTATGCTTCGCGGACCGCCGCGGAGGTTGCTTCCATTTGTCCGCCGGCGACTTTGAGGGAAGCACCGATCCCACCCGGAGCGAGGGCGATGATCATGAATACAAGGAAAGTGATCCCGATCAGGGTTGGGATCATGAGGAGGAGTCGTCTGATGATATAGGTGGCCATGGGTCCCGCTTTCTCGCGTCAGGTGATCAGGAACGGATGATGATCAGTTGGCGGGCATGTAGTACTCGCGTTGTTCGATACCCTTTGGATAGGTATGGACATTGGCGTAGTCTTTGGACACGAAACGGAGCCATGGTGAGACTCGGAGGAAGGTGTAAGGCTGTTCCTCATGCATGAGTGCGTGGAACTTGTGGAATATTTTCATCCGTTCTTCTGTATCGAGTGTGGTTTTGATTGCGTCGATGTACTGGTCTTGTCCCGCGTCCCACTGGATGAAGTTGTGGCCTTGGTTCTGGATGGCATCGGTGTGCCAGATTTGCTTGGGGTCGGACTCTGGAGCGGACGCGGACCACGCGAGGGTGATGGCGTCGAAGTCGCGGGTCTTGAGGATCTGGTCGTAGAGGGACCAGTCGACGACCTTCGGGTTGCATCGGATACCGACTGAGGCGCACTGGTCGACGAGGTATTTCTGCATGCGTTCGATGGTTTGTCCGCCTGAGGCGCGGGTGAACTCAAACACGAACTCGACACCTTTCTCGTTTTCGAGGACGCCGTTGCCGTCCCGGTCGATCCATCCCGCTTCTGCGAGCAATTCGCGGGCGCGGGCGGGGTCGTATGGGTAGTGCTCAAGATCTGGGTTTGCGGCTGGAGATGGCGGGTTGTTGGGTCCGATGGCGACCTCACCAATCCCGCTGAAGATGTCTCGGATCATGAGCTTGCGGTCGAGGATGAGGGTCATCGCTTGACGGACTCGTTTGTCGTGGAAGGGGGTGAGCTTGCCGTTGCGTGGGCCGCACTGCCAACCGATGAAGGAGTATCCCGAACGCATGTTGACCCATTTGAGGGAGTAGGCCTTGTCGTCCCAGCCTGGTTGTGCTGATTTATCAACAAACTGCGGCGATGATGGACGGATCATGTGGGTCTCGCCGTTGACGAATGAGGTGAGCAAGGATACATCTTCGGTGATGACATCAAACCGCATCGATGCGAGTGCTGGTTTGGGTCCCCAGTACTGTTCATTGCGGACGAGCGTGATGTCGGTCCCGGGAGTCCATTGGTCTTCAGGATTCAGACTCTCGAACTTGAACGGGCCTGAGCCCATCGTGAGTGCGGTGGACTGGTTGATCTGCGTGGTGGTGAAGGTGGAGTAGAAGTGCTTGGGGAGGATGTAGAATCCCATCGCCATCTGCAGGTTGTACGCGTCGGGCTCAACAAAGTAGATGTCGACGACTTTGTCGGAAACAACTTCAATGCGATCGAGTTTGGTCATGATCGAGCGGAGCGATTCGGTTTCGAGTTGGGGGTTGTTGATGTAGTCGTGATAGGACCAGCGGACATCTTCAGCGGTGACAGGCTCGCCGTCGGAGAAGCGGGCGTTGTCGCGGATTTTGACTCGGATCCATTCTCCTTCTGGATCGTACTGCCATGCCACTGCGAGGGCGCCTTCAAGCTCGAGGGTCTCTGGGTTGTAATCCGCGAGGGTTTCACAGACCTGGTCACCGATGCGGCGGGCATAGACATCTTCACCAAGGACCGGGGTGAGCTTGGATGGCTGGGCTTCGAAGGTTTCTTTGAATGTGCCACCCATTGCGTAGTCTGGTTCGTTACGGGGATCGCTGGCAAAGGTGTAGGTATCGAACCACTGAACTGGGACGCCTTCTTCTTTGATCCATGATTCGTCGTGGTTTACCGGGCGATTGCTATTGGAGGCGTTGTTTGTGCCTGAGATGGAAATCCCGGATTCGAGCTTGGCATCGAGACGCGTGACCAGTTGTTCGATGGTTCCAATTTTCTTGGTCATGCTCTCGGTTTGTTTCCAGCGTCGATCGTCTTGTCGCATCGCGAGGATGGAGAACACGAGAGCGAGTGAGACGAGGAGCATGAGGATGAAGTCTTTGAGGCCGAACTTGTTTTGCATGAGATTGGATTCCGGTTTGAGTCACATACTTCTTGGCTTTGAATGCCGAGGGGCATTCTAGCGTCATGAATGGGGTTGTGTTAATGAGATCGCTTTGGATCGAACGCTTCTCGGAGTCCTTCACCAACGAAGTTCATCGCGAGTAAAGTCATGCCAAGCAAGGCGCAAGGGAAGAAAAGCAGCCACCAGTGGCTTCGATAGGTATTGAGTTCGCTCAACCCTTCGGCGGCAAGATTCCCCCAACTCGGGAGCGGCGGTTTGACACCGATGCCGAGGAAACTGAGGAAGGATTCTTGCAGAATTGCTTGCGGGACGGCGAGCGTCGCGTACACGACGATGGGTCCGATGAGATTTGGGAGCAGGTGCCGAATGAAGACGCGGTGTCCGGGTGAACCCAGTGCACGCGCCGCTTCGATGAATGGCTGATTCTTCAGCGAAAGAACCTGACCCCGGATAACACGCGCCATCGTCAACCACGAGACGCCTCCGATCGCGATCAGGAGCGTCATCACATCGAGGGTGGTTCGGGTGCTGTTGGAGAAGACCCGCCTTGGATAGATCTGGGCGGCTTGGAGCATCAGGTCGTCTTGGAGTTCTGGGTTGTTCTCGAAGATGATCCGCGCGTCTGATTTGGTCAGCGGGTCGGCTGCTGTGGACTGGGTCTCGACGATCTGGTTGATCGACCAGTTTGTTTTGGTTCTTGCTCTGGATTGGTATTCGTCGAGCATCGCGTTGGATGCTACGGCGAGGAGGACGACCAGAAGGATGTATGGGAGGCCGTAGAGCACATCGACGATGCGCATCATGATGGAATCGACCTTGCCCCCCATGTACGCCGCGAAGGCGCCGTAGACGGTCCCGATTCCGACTGAAATTAAAGCAGCACAGATCCCGATGGTGAGCGAGATGCCTCCCCCGGTGAGCAGGCGTATTGCGAGGGAGCGTCCGAGTGTGTCGGAGCCGAGGATGAATGAGGGGGCTTGGTCGAGGGCGGCTTCGACACCTTGTTCGCTTGTACCATCAAGGATCGCGTCCACGGTGGTTCCGTGGCTGGTTGCGATCTGTGTGAGTGTCGCCGGTTCGATCGCTGCGATTGCTCGGTCTTGATCGATCTGGTCGTACGGCCACCACACTGGGGGGAGCCGGCCTGACTTGGGCTCTCCCGAGTCGTAGCGAGGGACTTCGGAGATGGATGGGTCTGCAGCGGAGAGCGTCCAGGGAAGCGAACCGAGGCACGCGAGGAACATGAACGCGAGGAAGGCGAAACCGATGAGTGCGGGCTTGGAGCGGGTGATCGGGTTGACGCGATGGCGCGTCTGGCCGCGGAGTGCGGGAACGGGATCGGGTTGTGGATCAGACACGCTGGGCATGGGTGCACCTTATCCGGTTTGGGGCTTGGATGCTTACCGATCTCGGCTGAACTTGCTGACACACCAAAAGAAAAACCGCAGGATTTACCTGCGGTTTTTCATCTTCGAATCAGGGAGACAGGATTTGAACCTGCGACCTTCTGGTCCCAAACCAGACGCTCTACCAAGCTGAGCTACACCCTGCGGTGGTCTGTAGTGTAGACCCATATCGGGTCAACTGCCAGTCAACTTGTATGGACAATCTGAGAAGATTCTCTTTCCATTGTCCCGGAGGGCTTTACATCGGAACTTCGCGGAGGAAGACGACTTTGGGGGTATCTCCCGGATCGGTCACATTGGAGCGGTCCACGACCATGACATACCGCTTGGCGAGCGATGGGATCAGAGGGTCCTCAGGCTGGAGGTTGGTCACATCGGACTCTTGGTATGCATGGACGACGAACCAGACCGCGTAGTAATCGGAGCGAACGGAGATCATGTTGAGGATCCCGTTGGCCATCGCGAGGCGTTCGGCGTAGTCGTCCTTGGTCGAGCCATTCTTGGTTCCACCGAACAACTGGGGGTCAATTGCGATCAGTTCGACATCATCACCATCAAGGTTCAGGTTGTCATGGAAGTACTGCTGGATCGAGAGCTGTGGTTGTGCGGTCCGGAGTGCGACGGGGCTCGATGGCGTGTTGCCAGCACCCTTGGCATCAGGACCGAATGAAACCGCGAAGATTTCACCGAGTGACCCGAATCCGGGGGTTTGACGCATGCCGTCGATCCCGGAGATGGTTTGGCGGTCGCGGTGATCGCCGTCGGTGTCTGTCAGAATATCCGTGGGTTCTTCATCGAAGAGGTTGTGGGCGTGCGCCTCTGTATTGTCCAGCGGATTGCTTTCATCCGGATCAGCCGAAGCCGATGCGTAGTTCAGCGGGTTGTAATCCTGCTGTCCACCAATATCTGCTGAACGGAATCTTGGCTCAACATAGAGACGATCCCGGTATCCAACGATCGCGGCGGCGACATCGGGGGTATTGCTCGCTGAGGAAAGATCTGGGAGGTCCCAGCTTTCATTCTGGCCCCACCACTCTGGCTCGCTGGTCGGAGGGGTGAAGGTTGGGTAGTACGAGCTCAGGATCGGACTCAGACCTGGAAGCAACCGCAGGACCTCGACCGGCGCGGTGTTGATGTTGATCTGGCCGAAGGTTGGGGTGACGAGTTGGTCCGCGGAAGTATCGAGCGATGCGATCGCGCGTGCTTGATCGAGGACACCCAATGCCATTGGAGCGCCGGTGCCTCTGCGGATGTCCTCGTCGTAAGTGAACTCAGGCGGGTTCTCGTTTGTATCGATGTTGTAGTACGCGACATAGTTGTCGATTGCGAGGTGCCCGTTGTCGAGAAGTTTTGCATTCGGGGTGAATGTGTCTGCCCAAATATTGTCAGCGGATATATCAGCAGCGTTCGGAGATTCATATCCCAATGCAATGGCGATCGCTTCGGTTAATGTCATCCACTCCGCTGGGTAGTACCCAGCGTTGGTATCGCTGAGCGAGCCCGCTTGTGTTGGGGCATAGGCTGGACCAATACCCCAAGCAAGGAGAAGGTCAGCAAGACGAGGGGCATCATTGAATGACTTGGAGGTCGTCAAAAGTTCCGGGCGGAGATTGGATACCCCAAAATCACCATCCACATGGAGTGTGGAGTTGCCATCAGGGTGTGCCCAGAGTGCTGTTGTCATATCCAGTGGATCATTTGGATCACCCGAGCGATTGAACTTTCGAGCTGATCCATCCTCACCATTATTCGGTGCTTCCGTGTCAAGATCACTTTTCTTATAGGGTTCGAGTGACGCGGTCACGAGAACGGAATCATGTGTGAAGAGTTCACGCAGTGTGCGGTGGGTTTCGTAATCTGTTCTGATATCGTCGATACGCCCCGCAACGATTCGACCATCGGGTTCGGTCGCATTGTCAAGATCCGCTGCACTTTCGATAAAATCACCGGCGTCGAGTGTTAAGGAGTCGTCGCCGTACCTCATCACTTCATCGGTTGCTGAAACCAAGCTCTCTGTGGGATTTAATCGGGATGAAAGCATCCACTCGCGGATCTGACCCATTCCTGGTTCAGTCGTGTCCACAGAATCACGACGGCTGGTGGATGCCCAACGGACAACGGAAAAGCCGGTGTTGTCGTTGCGAACATTTGTTGCAATCTCATCGACGGTATTCGGGTAATCCTCTGCAAAACTAACCGTTTTGGCGACTTCATTAGTAAGACTGAGCAATTCGATGGGTGTTGCTACACCGCTGGTGAGTTCCATGCGGTCAACAAGCATGTCGTTGTGAAGGAGGTTCTCTTTGACAGCATGTACATATCTGGTATCCGTGGTTTCTTCCGCAGGGGTGACGATCTTGCGCCAGAGTCGAACTTCTGAAGCATCCCTTCGCGTAGAAGAACTACTGATCTGATCGAAACCATTTCCGTTGAACTGAGCAGGACTGACATGATCAAGCGGCGTGTTCAGATAGTCGTAGAGAATATCTTCTTTACCATACTCACCAGTCTGGGGGTTCATTGGATGGATCATGACAGGCAAGCGACTGTCTGATGTATTGAACTGATTCTGGACCCATTCCTTCGCAGGACCTGTCCAACCTCTGCGATCGGTGCCGTCGATAAGCCCGTCTTGGTCTCTGAGTGGGCTCGAATCGTAGTTGATGACATCTGTGAACTGGAGAGGCAGACCGCCGCTGCTTGCCATTGCGTTCCGCCACTTCTTATCAAGTACCCATTCTGGTTTATCCGGGTCGGTTGTCGCGTCAAACTCCGGATCGGCGACCGCATAGAAAACGCGGGACTCGCCTGGCTGGAGTGTGACATTTCGAGCGACAAAGTCGGGGTAGTCTATTGCGTTCATCGGCCCGCCGTTTTCGGTGGAAGCCCCATCATTGGGACCGTAATCATCGCTTGGATTTCTTGCCCCGGTGATTGATTCATCTTGATCCCGGAGATCATACCGGCTCGATGATGGCGGGTAATACTGAGCGTATTCAGCAAGCTTGAAGAAATACCCGTTCCATTCGATGTAGTAGTCGAACTGGAAGTTTGATGTTGTGTCGATCAAGTTCTGATCATTCAGATCGCGTTGACGGGTAAGTGGTGAGCCTTCGGACAAACTTGGGCCGTTGGGGATTCGATCGCCACCGAGTGAAATTTCAGTATCCCAAGGATTCGTAAGCTGGAATGCAATCCCTTGCATGAGGCAATCGATATTGGTGCTTGGATCTGTGCTTGGATTGATCGTAATTTTGGTCTGGGCTCCTGGGATAGGAATAAAGCTCGGTAGTCCATTCCGGATCCGTGGTCGCTGAGCACCATAATCAGAATCACCACCGGCACTTTCTGATGTGTCGTGGTACACATAGAAACTGACCGTCTCAGTCAAGATCGGCATCGGCTCAATACCAAAGACATTCACCACTTGGCGATGCTCATCATTGAAGTGCTGCGTGCCGGGTTGTGCACCTGGCAAGCTGAACTCTCCGCGATCAAGCAGGTTCGCAGATGCAGCGCCTGGATATCTGCGGTAGATTGCATCAGCAGGATCCAACATGAACTCGTCTGTGGGGAAGTTTCCAGTGTCTTCAAACTCATCACGCAACGAGTTATCCATCAGGAGCGTGCCAACCGTTGGCTTGGTATCAATGTCGAACAGATCCGCTTCGTTTACCGCAGTGTGGGCTGCAACATGGAGCGCGAGTTCTGGCCCGCGATATCCGTAAAAGAGCGTCGCGGTTTCTTCGTCTTGTGCTTGTGTAGGATCTTCGATGAATACATCATCAATGCTTTGAGGCGAAAGTTTATTGAGTTCAAGTTCTCCGGTGAGCGCATTGGAGTAGATCGAAAATAATGTCTTTGGGCTGGCGAGCGCACTGCCAAGGGTTGGTGCCGCTTCTGCGGCCGTCAGTGTTGGCAGCGTGGGGTTGACCACGGAACCGGGGAGGATGGCTGTTCCGCCGCTGACGGTGGTGAGGAGTCGGCGAGGGGAGACGGAGAAGAAGACCATCGATTCCTTTGCGATGGAACCTGTGATTTTGCGTGGCTGGTCGGTCGGTGCGATTACGTAGGCGGATTCATCGTTGTATCCATGGCGTTCACGATCGAGTGAGAGCGGACGGTTGGACATGAGCGGGGAGAACGCGCGTTGGTTCTGTCCGAAGATCGAGGGCATGCGGCCCATCGCTGATTTTTCGAGGCGTGAGACCGTTGCGGGGTCGTTGAGGCCGTGGAACGCGAGGAGTTCGAGGAGGTCGTCCTTGTTGTAGAGCGATCCGGTCGCGGCGTAGCCCTGCGATGTTTTGACTTGATCGGTGGTGAGTGGGTTGAGTCGACCGATGTTCATGTACCACTCTGACCGTTGTTTCTCGGTCATCGGATCGGTTGATGGGTTGATTGGATCTCGGTGGTACTGCTTCAAGCGGTATGTGGCATCGCTGGGGTCATATTCCGCGTTTGGTGGGTTGAAGGTGTCATCGAAATCACTGACGGCCACGGCGTCAGGAGGACTTGCGTCGTTCATTTCACGGAGAACCGGTGGCCATGCGGTGTAGCGATCATCGAGGGTTCCGCCTTCTTCGATGCCGAGCTTGATCGCGCTGTACGCGTATCGACCGATGCTCAGCGCGTTGGAACTGGGCTCGATCACCTTGAAGATTGTTGATGCTGGATCGATGTAGTTGCGGTACCACTTGTAGTCTGGGTCGTGCAGGTCGTTGTTGGAGGTCAGTGTTGGTTTATGGAAGCTGCTTGGTGAGAGTCCCGCGAGTTGGAGGATGGAGTAGTTGTGTCCAACATCGGTGAGTGAAAGCAATCGACGAAGATCGACATCTGCTGGGGTGTACCCCAGAGTGCCTCCATCGACGGGATCTGGCTCGGTGAGTTGTTCCATCGCGGTGTTGACATTGACGAGCGACGAGAGGTCCATCACGCGGATCGCAGCGAAAATACGGGTATTCCCGGCGTCGTACAAACGCTCGATATCCTCGCGGGGATTGGTGCTCGAAGATTGTGTGTCTTGCGCGGAGGTGAGCTCGATCCAGCGTGAGTCGGCCATGCCGTCGCCGTCGGCGTCGGCGTATTGGTACGGCGCGTAGTCGGGGTCGGCCCAGGTTGAGATTTGGTTGTTCCGGTTGACCGTCATGAAGGGCTGGTTGATGGGCTGGAACATGAACCGCTGATACATCGTCCAGACCGCGGGTGTGTTTTGAATGTCTGCTGCGCTCAGACCAATATCGACCGGTTCGTTTCGGCCGGGGATCCAGACCTTGTTCCCGTCCATTGGATCGAATGTAATAATCCGCGACTCTGGATCGCCCGGATCCTCTTGATCCCAGAGCGAGAGGTACTGGCTCATGCGGCGGACTGTTCTGCCATCTGATGGTCGTGTGAAGGTGCCGGTTCCTGATTCGGAATCGAACCCGCCGAAGTTGTTGTCACCGAAACCGTTGGACTGGGCGGTGCCGGCGCGGAGGTTAAAGAGGTTGACGAAACGGCCGTCGGGCGCGAGGTTTGAGATTTGGAGCCAGTCGCGTTTGTCGAGGAATCCTGAGGAATACACATTCGCTATAAAGTCTTGTGCGTTTGTAATCAGTGAAGCGAACGGACGATCGTCAGTTGCACTGAGCTGAGGCCGTCCTGGGTTTCCGAGGTAGGTTGGCGAGGTTGCGGCGAGCCAAGGATCGGAAGCGACGCGGAAGTCTTGCGCGAGACCGGGCTGCGTGCCGAGACTCGAATGCAGACCGGCGGGGTTAAACCATTCCCATTCGTTGTTGGACTCGGACCGCATGGTCCAGTCGGTGTAGGTTGTATCGATCGCGTCGCGAACGGCAAAGACCCCGGCGCCGTTGCGTTGGGTTGTGAATGCGAGGCGGTCCTTGGCCAGGACATCCAGAACATGGTCGGCGATCGTGTTGGCGTTGGTCTCGATCTCGACCTTGTTCTCGATGGATCGCGCGACGCGTTGGTCGCTCTGACCGATCGAGATATAGATCGCGGCAAAGACCGCGATGAGCGCGAGCGTCCCCACCACGATCAGGATCGCTGAACCATTCCTGGTGATCGGCGCATCGGTGGCGCGGGGTGCGGGGTGAGTGGTTGGGGCTTGGTTGTTGTTGAACATGACGAACTCCGGCACGCTGTGATAAGCGGGCATGCACCTCTAAGGACTGACCGGCGATCGTGCTGCGTGGTGCTCGCAGCGCCCCGTTGCCGGTGTATGTTGACGAACGCGACTCAGTTGTTGGACGCGTCTGGGATATCAAAAACCATCTGAAATGTGTGTTCGATGGTGTTGTCTAATGGATCAGCGATCGAGACCGTCACGCGGACGAACATTGGCCACGGCCAATCGTTCCCGGCCGAATCGGGGTACCCGAACGCGGCGATCTCGGTTGTTGGTGGTGTACCGAATCCGCCAAGCAATGCGACATGACCAACGATCAACTCGGGGAGTGGGCCTCGATCAAAGCCGCTGATTGCTGGTTGTGGTGGGCGGAGGTTGTAGTAGTCCGCGACTTTCTGGTCTTCACCCTCGGTGAATCCGTTGCCTGAATCGTCGATGATGCCATCGTTGTTGGCGTCGATCCACCGTTCGAGCCCGTGCCATCGAAGTTTTTTATAGCGTGGGTGGAGCGGATCGGTGATGGTCGCGTCGATGTATCCGAAGGACCATTCAACAATGAACTCGGTGCACTGCGGGATGAATACGGATGACCCCAGCATTTCCTGGTTTGCTTCGGCGTAGGTTTTCAGACGGTCGCCGTTGTCGCTGTCGTCGAATGCGTCCTCTTCAAAGAGCAAGCGGGTCGGGATGTCTTCGTAGCGGACGCGCGCGAGTTGGATCGGATCGCTTGGTTCAACATCCCAGATCGAGGGCATCGCGTCGAGCATCCATTTGCGGACATTGAGGAACTCGGGAGGGATCACGCCACTGGTGGGGAAGCTGACTCTTCGAGCATCCGCTGGGCTTGGCGATGTGATGGAGTCTTCCCAGAAGACTTCCGAGAAATCTTCATAGGATTGATCCATTGGCTCTTGAATCGTATCAAGATCGTTCTTTGGCCAGTAGTCGGAGGGATCATTCATACCAATATCTGTTGAGCCCGACAAGCCGTAGAGGATTGTGCGGATGCTCGCGAGGTCATCAGTTGCGATGTCGACCAATCCCGAAGCGCGGAGCGCGGGATCTGCGGTCGAAGAGCTGAACGCACCACCGATGTTCCGGTCGCCGAACCATTTGGGGAGGACATAGCCGGTGGTTGGGGAACTGTACCCGGACTGTGTGAGCGAGTTGAAGATTGATCGGCTCGCTGGTTGAAGGGCGACCTGACGATCGGAGTCTTCGAGCCATTGACGGTCCTCGTTGATCCGCTCGACCCCGAAGAGCTTATCGGGGAGTTCTTGGCCTGAGGTCTGTGGGTTGGCGAGCAGGGTGACCTGACGGAGCAGCGCCCAGTCGCTTGCGTACTGGTTTGGGTTGAGTCCGCCGTCGGTTGATGGGGTCCCGAGACCGGCTTGGTTGAAATCAGATCCAGTGATGTTCTTTCGTGCGTTGTTGTCGTTCACGAATGGGTTGAAGAAGAGGTTTGCTTGTTGGGAGCTAAGACTTGGATCGAGGTTTGTCAATAGATCTGGACGACGCTTCTGGCCGTGCCCGTAGTAGATTGCCGCTTCGGCGGATTTGGCGATCATTCCTGGTGAGATCGCGCGGCGTGCTGTTTCGTACTGGGCGCGTGAGAAGAACATGATCTCATCGACTCGGCGCGAGCGACCCGGACGCCCGTTCTCATCGGGGTCCGAGGAATCCGATGGGCTGAGTTGCACATCGTACTGATTGCTTGTTGGATCGAAACCCGGCGCGGTCTGGTGTGCGATGACGAGGAACCCGTCGCGGGTCATTCTTTCAAAGTCTGCACGCATGACACGCTCGAACTGGGCGGCGTACCGGTTGAGTTCCGCGACGCGCCGGCCCCTGTTGACGGTTTCTGCGACCGATGAGAAGATCGTGGAGACACCCACGGCGATCAACACGAGGATACCGATGGTGACCATGATTTCGAGGATGGTGAAGGCACGGGATGATGATGCGGTGATGCGATTGCTGGACACACTCATGGTGAGACCTCCTCAAGCGTGATGACACGGATGGCGAGAGGCGTGCGGGGTGTGAACACAATCTGGCGGATCCAAGATGCACGCTGGGCATCTACATTTGGATCTGTTGGGATAGGATTATTCGCTGTTGGGCTGTATCCCATCGCATCTTCGGCGGCTTGTTTGAGATTGAATGGCGGGTCCACGCGGACAACACGCGCATTGGTGTTCCCGAGCAGAGGGATCGAAGAGTCACTCGGGGGCGGACCGATCACTGTACGGACGGTGCCTGAGTTGTCGAGTAACTTTTGACCAGGCTGGACCGCGAATCCGATCGAGCGATCGAGGAATGGGTCGTTCGCATTTTCGATGACCAACCAGTCGAGATGATCGCTGACCACCTGCACCTGAAGCGTCTGGGGCGCGGCGTACACGATTTCATCAGCGCTTTGGCCCTTGTTGTCAACGGTTGAAAGCCCGGTTGTGCTATCGATTGCGACAGGCAGCAATGGGACATTGGATCCCGCGGCGGCCCCTCTGACGACAAGGAGATCACTCAGGGTCCTGTCCGCGGGCACGCGGATGCGAGGATCGATATGACGGATGAAGATAGCCAGTTGTGGACGGTTGGTTCCGGGTTGACGACGGGCGACGACATCCCAGACATACTTCGGGTCTTTCCCCGAGAATGGCTGTGGGACCAGACGATCGGCAACGGTCAGGGCCTTGTTCTGGTTCCCGACGGTCGTAATGTCATTGACAGAGTTGAGGCTGCTATCGAGTTCAACGAACCAACGGCCGTCTTGCGATCCACCGAATCCTTCGAAGCCGGGGGCTTTGGGATATCCGTTGTATGGAGTGAATGGGGGGACAACCCACTCGTAGGTGACACCATCGGTTGGAGACGGACCTGATCGACCGAACTCGTTTCCTGGGACGAACCAATCAGAGAAATCGATGATCTCGGTTGATGATGTCAGGATCGCTTCGGCCATGCTCGCGACGCTCTGTCCATCGACGACCGCGACGGCGTTGCGTTGCTGCGTGATCACGACGGGGAACACCGCACCGAGGCCGAGGAGTCCCAGCGCGAGGATCAGGATCGCGATCAGGACTTCAATGAGTGTGAAGCCGCGGTTTGTGGTACTTGGTTGTGCCTGTGGGTTGATATTCAACGCAACACCTCTTGGAGTTTGCCTGAGTAAGGCTGGATGAGGTACAAGCGAGAGAGTGGTTCGTCGAGGAGGTTGGGGTCAACGGAATCGAAGGTGATGACACCGTCGTCGTTGGTATCACCCTCGATCCAGTGGTTAATCTTCCGGAGGATGTCATCATCGCCGGGGTAGCTTTGCCATAAGCGATCATCAAACTGGATCTCGGATTCTGAATCGTCTTGGTTGTAATCTTTGTAGATGGTTCCGGTGATTCTATTGAGACCGCGTGCACCGATGTCCCGCGCCAAGTCTTGCTCGTTGTAGAGCGCGATTCGGCTGACGGCTTTGACGAGTACCGTGTCGTGGGAGATGTTGCCCATCCAGAGGGCGCGGTCGTACTGGTCTTGGATGGTCCAGTGTGAGCCGTCGGAGTTGGTGTCCGAAGCCGAGAGCATGCGGAGCCCCCACCGCTGCACACTGTCGGAGAGATCGACCCGTTTCCAGCGATCGTTCAGGTTGGGTTGGGCACCAAAGGGGCGTTCGCGGCTGACACGCGGATCAATAAAGATCGCGGGTGCAGTCGAGCGGCTGAGTTGTCCGGTGCGACCATCAAAGCGGATCATGAATGACTGGCGTGGTGAACGGAACTGGCCTTGCATTCCGCCCAACTCACCTGTATTGGTATTGCCGCCGACATGCTGGGCGTTCTTGGCGAACAGGTTGGTTTCCGGGAAGACCCAGTGGCTGTCCTGTTTGGTATCACTCATGAAGTCCGTGCCGCCGTAGATCGGGGAGTTGTACCAGATGGCCGCGAAGCGTTGGTCTGCGGGGGTGTTGCGGACGATGAACTTATCGACCATGCTCCCGATGGGCGCGTATCCACGCACGAACCATGACTTGGGGAGTTGGATCGCATCGGCGCTGTTGAGCGGCGCGAAGACCTCCATCTCGATGTAATCGTAATCGAATGTCTGCAGCCCGAGTGCACCGGGTGCGGCGGCGTATGGCTCGCGGTGCATCCCGATTTTGACGGCTGGAACCATGGTGAGCTGACCGTTGTCGGCGACGAGGAAGACGATCGCGCCGTCTTCGCCCTCGCGTCCATCAAGCGCGATGTCCTGCGCGGCCTGGATCGCTGTCTGCACAGAGTTCACGGCGAGTGAACGCTCGGAGGATTCGATCAGCGATTGGAACGCGGGGACCGAGATCGTCAAGAGGATCATCGCGATCACGAGGACCACAAGGACCTCGATGAGTGTGAACGCACCGCGCCGAGTGCTCGCTGAGCCGACATGATGGTGTGTAGGTGTGTTCATTTGATAACTTTCCGTTTACTGGCCGTACGCGACGACATTGTCTTCCATGGCGAGCTTGCGGATTCGTGCGATCGCGCCGGGGTCTCCCTGCGGATCGCGTTGATTGAGTTGCTGAACGAGGTACTCGATGGGTTCGGTCCCAAACAAGCGGTCAGCGCCAGCTCCGACGATGGCAAAGCGTGCCTGACGGAGTTTGAGATTGCCGTTGGTCAGATCGGGGATTGGATCGGCCAAGTCGTCGTTCATCACTTGGACGAGCAGTTCTGGATCGAGCAAGAGCGGCGGGATGTTGAGATCGAGCGAGGATTCAACGACCAACTGGCGATTTTGGTTGTACCTGCCGTGCTCCCAGCGGTAGTAGCGGAACGCGGTCCCGAACGCATCAACCAGCGCGACGATCAGGTCTTGATCTGCGTCGTCGTACAGGTCGTACACACCAGAAGCGAGGAGCGTGTCGATCGGCGCGGCGAGATCATGCTCGGCGACCTCGATCGGACGCGCATATCCGGTCTGGACATTGACGCCGTTGCGATCCAGATCCAGTGTTGGTTCAAACCGGTCGCGTGTGCTGCCGATGGGGTATCCGACATTGGCAAAGCCGCCGTTTTCCAGTGGGCGAGTCATGCCTTGACCGGAGATGCCGTCAACTGAGCGGGGCAGTGCACCAGCGAGGTAGTACGCGAGAGCGTATCGCGAGTAGCGGCGGTCATCCCATGCAGAGTTGATCGACCATGCCCCACCACCTGGGAGTTTCACCGCATCAGATGCGTCTCCCAAGCGGCGACGGAAGAAATCAAAGTCGTATCCCTTGGACCAGACAACGAGGGTCCCGAAGTCGTAGATGCCTCCAGTATGACGCTCGATTGGGCCGTCGGGGTACGACGAACCGTTGGGCCTGGTCGGGATGTACTCCGAATCGCCTGTGCTGACAAGCTCACCATCATGGACCAATGGTGGGAGAAACCCGAACTCGAGGCGGAACTGTTCGACGGCCGTCGCGATCGCTTCGGCTGATCGCTGGCTCGCGGCTTGACGGGCGCTCTGGGTGGCGCGACCGAGCGCCGACGCGAGGAACCCCAAGAGCGTTACGATGATCGCGAGGGTCAGCATCAGCTCCATGAGCGTGAAGCCACCACGCTTACCATTGGTCTGTTGAGCGTGATTCGAGTTGGCGTGGTGCGGTTGCACTGGTGAAGACTCCGAGGTCAGAGCGAGAGTGTCTGGTTCGATTTCAACTGGATAACTGGTATCTCTCTTTTGTCTATTGGAGGCTTTCGATCATCTTGACCATGGGGAGGAACATCGCGACAACAATGGTCCCGACCATGCCACCGAGAAGAACAACCATGATGGGTTCGAGCAATGACACGAGTGCTTCAACCGCGACATCGACTTCCTCGTCATAGTTGTCTGCGATCTTCATGAGCATCGAATCCATGTCACCGGTTTCTTCACCCACATCGATCATGTTGACCACGATCGCATCACAGGTTTTGGATTCGCGGAGCGGATCAGCAAAGGTTTCGCCTTCACGGATTGAATCGTGGACCTTTCTGAGTGCTTTCTCAAACACATAGTTGCCCGAGGTTTGGCCGGTGATGGTGACCGCTTCGAGGATGGGAACACCGGCGCTGATGAGTGTGCCGAGGGTTCTGGTGAAGCGTGCGATTGTTGTTTTGCGGATAAGGGTGCCGAAGACCGGTGTCCAAAGGATGAGTGTGTCGAGGACCGCTTTGCCTGGAGTGGTCTTGCGGATCAGTTTGACCCCGAAGAAGATCGCAGGGGGACCGAAGAGCACAAATATCCATCCCGGGACTTCTTGACCCGGGGTTGTTCCCGCGACCCAACTCGATGTGTTGACGAGCCAGAGTGTCAGCGCGGGAAGCTCCACACCGAAGTCCGCGAAGATCGTTTCGAACTGCGGGATGATGAGAAGCATGATGCCCGTCAAGATAATCAGCGCGATGAGGACCACCACGATTGGGTAGACCATCGCGCCCTTGATCTTGCGTTTGAGTTTCTCGCTCTTCTCCATGAAGTCCGAGAGACGCTGGAGGATGATGTCAAGCACACCACCGATTTCACCCGCGTTCACCATTTTGACATAGAGGTGATTGAATGCTTTGGGCTGCTTGGCCATTGATTCGGAGAGTGACGAGCCGCCTTCAACTTCTTCGGTGACATTCTGAAGCACATTCTTGAGCACGCCTGGTTTCTGCTGGCTCTCAAGAATCTGGAGCGAACGGAGCAGCGGAAGACCCGCATCTTGGAGCGTGGAGAGCTGGCGAGTGAAGAGCGTCAGGTACTTTGGACTCACGCCACCGATGCTGAATCCGCCGCCCTTCTTCTTCTTTTTCTTCTTCTTTGCTGAGGAAGCTGCCGCGACTTCTGCGCCGCCTTTGGCACCCTTTGATTTCTTTTCTTTCTGAGGTTGGACAGAGGTTGGAAAGTAGCCCTGGGACTTGATGCGTTGGATCGCGTCCTCGGAACTGGCGGCTTCGACGGTCCCCTTCTGGGTTTTGCCCGCCGCATTCAGTGCTTGGTATACATATGTCGCCATGACTCAATCCTTCCAATGATCCCAGTGACCCCAGTGATCCCTACTCGTTCGTTCAATCGGATTGGCTCAGCCGATCCGGTATTGTTCTTATTCTTCAGCGAGTGTTTCGCGGACAACCTCATCGATGGTTGTCAACCCTTCATAAATTGCCAGCATGCCGCCTTCGCGGAGTGATCGCATGCCCTTCTTGCGAGCGACGGACCGGAGGATCGCGGTGCTCGCGTTTTTAACGACCAACTCTCGGAGTTCGTCGTCGAGACTCATGATTTCAAACAACGCCATCCGCCCCTTGTACCCGCCACCGACAGAGACCGATGATCCGGGGCGATAGAACTCGCGCCCCTTGACATCTTCTGGACGCATCGCCAGTTCCATGAGCTCTTGCTCAGATGGGATGTATGCTTCCTTTGTTTTCTGATCCAAGGTACGGACCAATCGCTGAGCGACGATGCCTTCGATGGTCGCGGTCAACAAGAACGGCTCGATCCCGAGGTCTACAAGACGGATGATCGAACTCGGCGCGTCGTTGGTGTGCAGGGTCGAGAGCACAAGGTGACCGGTCAGCGATGCTTGGACCGCGATCTGTGCGGTCTCAAGGTCACGGATTTCACCCACCAGAATCACATCAGGGTCCTGACGCAAGAACGAACGCAACGCGCTCGCAAAGGTCAGGCCGACTTCTGTGTTCACCTGAACCTGGCACAAGCCGTCGATGTCGTATTCAACGGGGTCTTCACAGGTGAGGACCTTGGTTTTGATGTCGTTGAGTTCAGAAAGCGCCGCGTAGAGGGTGGTGGTTTTACCCGAACCGGTTGGCCCCGTCACGATGACGATGCCGTTGGGCTTTGCGATCAAGCCCCGGAAAGTTTCGAGTTCTTCAGGACGGAACCCGACGCGATCGAGCGAGAGCTCGACATTGCCGCGATCGAGCACACGCATAACCACGCTTTCGCCGTAGATTGTGGGGAGCACCGCGACACGAAGGTCAATGGGATTCCCGCCGACGGTCAGCTCGATGCGACCGTCCTGAGGTAAACGGCGCTCGGCGATATCAAGATTCGCCATAACCTTGACACGCGAAGTGATCGCACCACCGAGGTGCTTGGGTGGCGGCACCATTTCGTAGAGCACGCCGTCGATGCGGTATCGCATCTTGAACTCGTGCTCGAATGGTTCAAAGTGGATGTCCGACGCACGATCACGGATCGCTTGGAGCAGCACCATGTTCAGCAGCTTGATCACCTGGTTGTCGTCAGCAGCATCAAGAACCGCATCAAGGTCGATGGATTGATCAGAGGTTCCACCAAGATTCTTCAGGTTCTCATCAGCAGCGAGAGCACCCATCACATCTTCCATGGACTCGGACTTCGCGAAGTGCTTCGCGAGGAGCGCGTCGATCGCCTTGGGAGACGCGATCACCGCTTCGACTTTCGCACCCATCAACAGACGGAGGTCATCCACGGCTTGGAAGTTATCCGGACTTTTCAGAGCAACCTTGAGCCGGCGGGTTTTGGGCTCAAACTCGATGGGCACGCACTGGTACGCTTTCGCGTTCTCAGCGGGGATCGAACCAATCGTGGCTTCGTCGAGTTCTATACCCTCGATATCGACATACTCCATCCCGGCCTGACCGGCCAAGGCGCGATCAATATCGTGCTGAGTGCACATGTCGAGCTCGATCATGATCTGACCGAGCTTGACCTTCTGGGTTCGCCCTTTTTGAACGCCGAGTGCTTCGTGCACCTGTTCACGAGTCACCACGCCCATTTTGGTGAGCACTCGCCCGATCTTGCGTCCTTTGAGTTCAGAAGGATCCATAACCAACTCCGTTGCCGAGACCAGCCGAAGACCGGTCTGTGATGATGTTCGCATAGAATTCGGATCTGGATTGCCCGATCATGCTTGAATTTTGCATTTCTTGCGTTGCGACACCGCGAATATGATCCATTCGATGTCGAGTAAGCGCCTGATTATTCAGGTGGTTCAACCGCAGCTTCTGGATCGTCGAGCTCTGGGCGCCCGATGACGCCACCCGCTTGGTGAACCTTTGTTCGGACTGCAGTCGGGTCCTTGCACTTGTCGATCATTTCCTCGGCGGCGATCTTCCCTTGTGCATAGAGGGACCACAAGTGGTCATCGAGGAGCTGCATGCCGTATTTTTTACCGGTCTGAATCGCCGAGTCAATGCGATACGATTTGTTGTCGCGGATCAGGTTAGCGATCGCGGGAGTGACCACGAGGAACTCATAGGCGGCAACCATACCCTTGGTATCGATGCGTCCGAGAAGCACCTGAGAGAGCACACAGACCAATGCGGTTGAGAGCTGGACACGGATCTGGTTCTGCTGGGTCACCGGGAAGGCGTCCACAAGACGGTCAATCGTTTTTGCAGCACCGGTCGTGTGCAGGGTCCCGAACACCAAGTGACCTGTTTCCGCGGCTCGAACCGCCGCTTCGATGGTCTCAAGGTCACGCATTTCACCCACCAGAATCACATCGGGGTCCTGACGCAGCGCACGACGGAGGGCTTCAGCGAAGCTGGGCACATCATTCCCGACTTCACGCTGGTTGACAATCGATTTTTTGTGGTTGTGGTAGTACTCAATCGGGTCTTCCATCGTCACAATGTGACGATCCATGGTTTGGTTCACAAAGTCGATCATTGTCGCGAGCGAGGTGGTCTTACCCGAACCCGTTGGCCCGGTCACAAGGAAGAGACCACGAGGACGGCGGACCAAATCCCTACAAATGTCGGGTAGACCGATTTGATCGAAGGTCAGCAATCGGTTCGGGATCTGACGGAGAACGATTGCGATATCACCGCGTTGACGGAAGACGGAGACGCGGAAACGGGCGGCGTCGCCGTAGGCGAAACCGAAGTCGGTGCCGCCTTCTTCTTGGAGTTCTTGCTGGTTGCGTTCGGGCGTGATGGATTTCATCAGCGAAACCATGTCATCGGATTCGAGGACTTTGGTTTCGAGATTCCGGAGTCCGCCATTGAGACGGATGGTTGGCTGGCGCCCAACGGTGAGGTGGAGGTCGGAACCCCCTGTTTTAACGACAGTATCGAGCAATCGGTCGATCTGGACTGTTGACATTGATCAATCTCCTCTGAAAGTCTGAAGCGGAGTGTGTGTGGATTAGTGCCCGCTGCCTTCGATTTGGCTGACGCGTGCGATTTCTTCTGGTGTGGTGACGGCGTTGAGCACCTTCGTGCGACCATCCTCGACAAGACCCTTCATTCCCGCTGCAAGAGCGGCTTTCCGGATCTCAGATGCCTGGGCCTTATTGAACGCGAGGTCGCGGATCTCTGGATTCATGAGCATCATCTCAAAGATCGCCTTTCGTCCCTTGTATCCGGTCGGAATGTCGGCGGTCGGGACGGGCTTGCAGACCTTCCCGATCGCGTCTTCCATGGTCAATCCGATCAGGTTGAGGTATTTGTGATCGAGATCTTCTTCCTTTGCGAGCACTTTGGAGTCCGCGAGGACTCGGACGAGCCGCTGCGCCATGACCGCTTGGATGGATGACGCGACGAGGAAGGGCTTGATCCCCATGTCGATCAGACGCGTCATCGCGCTGGGGGCGTCGTTGGTGTGGAGCGTCGAGAACACAAGGTGACCTGTGAGTGCTGCCTGGATCGCGATTTCACCGACTTCTCGGTCACGAATTTCACCGACGAGGATGACATTGGGTGCTTGGCGGAGCATGGAGCGGAGCACGCTGGGGAAGGTGAATCCGATGTCTTCGCGGATCTGGCACTGGTTGATGCCGTCGAAGTTGTATTCGACTGGGTCTTCAGCGGTAATGATTTTCTTGTCGGGACGGTTGAGGACATCGAGCGCGGAATACAGGGTTGTGGTTTTCCCAGAACCGGTTGGTCCGGTGACGAGGAAGATGCCGTTGGGTCGTTTGATGATCCGGTTGAAGACATCGAGATTTTCTTGCTCGAAACCGAGGTTTGTCAAACCGATGCGGACCGCGTCTGGACGGAGGATACGAAGCACGACGGATTCGCCGTGGTATGTTGGACACGCGGAAACACGGAAATCGATGGGGACATCATCAACATAGATTTTGATGCGTCCGTCCTGCGGCACTCTCTTCTCGGAGATGTTCATCCCCGCCATCAGCTTCAGACGCGACAGGACCGCGTTCTGCATGCGTTTGGGGAGGTTGTCGCGTTCGGAACACACGCCGTCGACGCGGTAGCGGAGACGGACACGGTCGCCCATCGGTTCGATATGAATATCAGAAGTCCGCAGACGCACGGCTTCATCGAGCACGCGGTTGACCAGCTTGACGATCGGCGAATCCTCGGATGACACATCGATGGACTTGTCCATCGAACGGTCAACCGAGCGGTCGATCGAGCGGTCAATTGAATCGGTGACGAGCGACTGCTGGGGCGCTCCCGGTGCGCCCCCGGTGGCTTCGCCGCCGGAGATGATTTCTTTGAGCTGGGACTTGGTGGCGAGGAGCGGTTCGACTTCGGAGTTGAGTACAAAGCGGAGGTTGTCGAGGACTTGGAGGTCGTTGGGGTCGTGGATCGCGACGCGCATTTTGCCGCCGGACTTGCCCATCCCGAGGACGAGGTGCTTCTTCATGACGCTTTTGTCGATGGCGTCCTTGTCGATGAGTTTGGCGATCTTCTCGTTGGTGAGATCGACATACTTGATTCCGTGCTGAACCGCGAGGGCCTTGAGAACCTGATGTTCGGTGCACAAACCAAGCTCGGTGAGTGCTTCACCGATCCGGATACCTTCGTCTTGGGCTTTTTTGAGCCCCTCGTTGACTTGATTGGCGTCGATGACACCTTGTGCTACGAGGATTTCACCGAGTTTCTTGCGACTTCTGGCCATGGATAAACAGATCCCTTCGCGGCGTATTCAACGCCCGGTTTGAATGAGCATCACTATAGCGTCACCTACCGCCCTGCTGGCGTTGGAACTGGGATCAATCCTGTATAGCGGCCTGATCCCCCACTTTCTTGCGACGAGTCGCTGTGAAGGTTCTACGATACAAACAACGAACTGTTCCCAAAGGACTGATTCTCTCTCTCTTTCAACTGAAGGACCGCCTCATGGCACGGATATTGATTACTGCTGGACCGACCTACGAACCCATTGATGCGGTGCGATTCATCGGGAATCGATCTTCGGGGAAGCTGGGATCGAATCTGGCGGATCGAGCGGAGCAACTGGGGTGGGAGGTCCGGATCCTGCTGGGTCCCAATGCAGAAACGCCGAAGGAACCCGGGGTCGATGTCGTTCGTTTCGCGTCGGCGCAGGATCTGGAAGATGCTTTGGGGCAACACCTTGCGTGGTGCGATTGTCTTGTGATGGCGGCGGCGGTCGCGGATTACCGTCCCAAAGCGTGCGAGGTGGATTGCGAGGGCAAACGCAGGCGCACTGGGGATGACCTGAGCATCGCACTGGAATCGACCCCGGATCTGCTCGCGGGATGCTCGAAAGATGCTCGCCCGAACCAGTTGCTCGTCGGCTTTGCGCTTGAGCCTGCGGATGAACTCGAAGCGTCCGCGCTCCGCAAACTCGCAAAAAAAGATATTGATTTGATTGTCGCCAACCCACTCGACACGATGGACGCGGACTCGATCGATGCCCGATTGATCGGGAACACCGACCACGATATACAGTTTGACCAGAGCACCGACGGCCCGATCCGCAAGGATGCGTTTGCAACCTGGCTCCTCGGACACTTGGACACCCTCGTCCAGACACGCTTACACAACCCACGGACCAACACGGAGTCACCATCTCATGTCGCACTTTGATTCACGCCCCGATCGCGGGCGACCTTCGTTTGGTGACAATCGCGGCGGCGGCAGGCCTTCATTTGGTGGAGGCGGACAAGGCGGTGGCTACGGCGGTGGAGAACATGGCGGCGGCCAAGGTGGTGGGTATGGCGACGGCGGCGGCCGAGGCGGACCACCGAGAGATGGTCGCGGAGGACCTCCACGCGGCGGATTCGGCGGGGATCGCGGTCGACCAATGGGCGGACCCGGTGGCGGCCGATTTGACCGTCCGGATCCGCGTGATCAGCGCGATGAGAAAATGCCCACGCCTCCAAAGGCGAATGTGGTGTTTAAGGATGACGCGGTCTGCGTCGTCGACAAACCAGCGGGGCTCCCGATCCGAGGCGAGGATCACAACACGCTCCGCGAATCGGTCTGGCAGCTCGCGTTTGTACGCAGGGAAAAAATGCGTCCTGCGCATGAGATCGACACGCTCGCATCGGGTGCGGTGTTGTTGGTTCGTACACGCGACGAGACTGAGACCCCGCGGCAGATGACGCGCCCGGAAACCAACTACCTGTGCGTGGTTGAGGGTGTGTACGACGAAGAAGTCGCACAATCCGGATCATCAATCAACGGCCCGATCGTCGGCAGCACCAGCACGAGTGCCAATCCGGTGACCCACTTCCGCGTGCTCGAATCCGGGAACGGACTGTCACTCCTCCAAGTCCGCGCAAGACCCGACCTTGATGGACAGATCCGTCAGCACCTTGCGAGTTCGGGGCATCCGATCGTTGGTGACAAGGACCTTGGTGCTGTCCGTGATGACTTGTATCGTCTCGGGATGCACGCGTTTGAGGTTCGGTACGAGGATCCAGAATCAGAGAAAGTTTCTCGCGTCCGTGTGCCTGCGCCGCGTTCGTTCTGGAGCGTGATGGGTGTTGAACCCGCGCCGATGATGGCGAGTGAAGTGGCCGAGCTTCCAAAGGAAGCGGAGGAAGAGGGTTGGGACCGCGTCGCGGGTTGGTACGACAACCTGCTTTCAGTCAAAGGTTCGGATCACCACGAGAACCTGATCCTGCCGGCACTTGAGCGATTGATCGGTCTTGAATCCGGACAACGCTTGCTGGATGTTGCGTGTGGCCAAGGCCTTGTTTCCCGGCACATGATCAATGTCCAACCCGGCGCGACCGCGGTTGGTGTGGATTTGTCCGAAGAACTGATCAAACGAGCGCACGGGCAGTCACCCGAATCGATCTCGTATGTTGTTGGCGATGTCCGAGCACTCGGCGAAGCGGACCTCGGCGACGAGGAGTTCGATGCGGCGGTCTGTGTGCTTGCACTGATGAATATCGATCGGATCGAGGATGTCTTTGCGGGTGCGATGGAACGGCTCAAGCCGGGCGGGAAGATGGTGAGCGTGGTGATCCACCCCGCGTTCCGGAATCCCGGTGCGACCGCTTGGGGCTGGATTCTCGATGAGCGGACACGCCAGCCGGTCCAGTTCCGGCGCGTGGATCAGTACATGACGCCTCGGACGCAGGACATCGTGATGAATCCCGGTCAGGTGAGCAGCGGGGTTGCCGCGATCACGACGCAGACCCACCACCGACCGATGAGCGCGTACATCAACGCGATCACTGCTTCTGGAATGCTGGTGGATTCTGTGGAAGAGTGGTCGAGCAAGCGGGTCAGCCAACCCGGGCCTCGTTCCAAGGCAGAAAATCTTGCTCGCGAGGAGATCCCGATGTTCTTGGCGATCCGCGCGGTCAAGCCGGGATAAACTGGATCGATTCCTGCGTGGACCTGATTGGCAAAGCGTCGCCGGGGGTCTAGGATAGATGCGATTGCGGGTGTAGCTCAATGGTAGAGCGTCAGCCTTCCAAGCTGAATGTTGACGGTTCGAGTCCGTTCACCCGCTTTGTGAAAGAAGCAGCTCTGATGGGCTGCTTTTTTTGTGCGCGGAATTGCACCGGTGAAGAGCTGCGAAGACTAGGTGTTTTTATTGATTTTCAAGTCGTGTTTCGATCGATGGTGTCGAGAGATTTGATACACTGTGTATCGCTATCCCTTGATGGACATTGGAGCAACTCTTGAGTGGATCACATCCAGAAACGATGAAACTGATTCTTGCCAAGGGTCCGGTCAAGATGGATCCGATCGAGATCCGTAAGGGCGAGGTCAGTGTCCTTGGACGCAGCTCGACCTGCGAGATTCCGCTGGATGATCAGGGGGCATCGATTTCGCGTCGTCACCTTGAGATTTCGATGCGTGACGATCAGTGGTGCGCGATTGATCTTGGTTCCCGGAACGGGACCCAGCTCAACGGGACCAAGATGACTCCTGAGTTTCCTACCGCTCTGAATCATGGCGATGTGATCCGGATGGGATCGTGGGTGTTCCGTGTCAATACCCGCATCGGGAGCACGGTCGGGGCGGACACCAACATGATTCAAACCATGGTTGATTCGAGCGACAGCACGAACATGGTTGAGCGGGTCAGCGCTGAGCCGCTGGCGAATCTTGCGAGCCATCGGCTTGCGGTGCTGCTGGAGTGCGCGGATCAGATTCATAGCGCCAAGGACATGCCCAACGCAGCACGCATCGCGCTGCACGCGATGATCGAGTCCACCGGATTCTCACGCGCGGCGTATCTTGTGCCGCTGAATGAACCGGGGCAATACGACACGGTTGCTTTCCAGAGCAAGAACCCGCTCGACGATGTCAGTTCGGTGAACTTCAGCCAATCATTGCTCGATAGCGCATCAGAAGGTGAGGTTGTGCGGCTCTCCGCGTCTGCACCGCAGGCGGACTTCGGGCAGAGCATCGCGGAACTCGAAATCCACTCGGCGCTGTGCGTGCCTGTGATGGTTGAAGATGCGGCGATTGGATATATGTACTTTGATGCACGCGGGTCAGAAAGCACCATCAAACATGATGCGTCTGCGTTTGGTCGTGCGGTTGGTCGTCTGCTCGGACTCACTGCAACCAACCTTCGCGGCAAAGAACTCGAAATCGAACAACATGCAATGCAGTACGATCTTGATGCGGCGGCCAAAGCGCAGCGATTGCTTTTACCCGACGAGAACGGTGTTGTGGGTGCGGTTTCGTATTCGATGCTGATGCGACCGGGTCGGTTGGTCGCGGGCGATTTGTTTGGGGTGATCGAGCTGGATGACGGTCGCGTGTGCGCGTTCCTTGGAGATGTTTCGGGCAAGGGCGCGGGTGCCGCGATTATGATGGCGACGACCCAGAGCTACATCCACGCGATGTTCGAGCAAACCAATGACCTGGGGACCATCATGACCCGGCTCAATCGGCATATTGCCAACCGATCGACGGGGCAGTTTGTGACGATGTGGGTCGGGATTCTCAAACCGAATGCTGAGACAGGCACTGCAGAAGTTGAGTTTATTGATGCCGGTCACGGACACTGGATGGTGACCCAGCACGACTCGGATGCGGTCCGCCCGAGCTATGTGGGGAGTGTTGTCGTTGGGATTGATCCCGACATCCAGTTCACTTCTGAAACCTTTGAACTCCAACCGGGACAACGGATGGTGCTGTTCTCCGACGGGATTGTCGAACAAACCGCACCGGATACCGACGAGGAATACGGATTGGCACGAGCGGGGGCGTTGCTGCGGGAGTGCCAGACCCATCAGGATGATGTTGCCAGACTCCTTGCGGGCGTGCTGGACTTTGCTCAATCGGAGGACCTTCGTGATGACACGACGATCGCATCAGTCGGGCTTGCTTCGCCGTGATGATTCTTGATTTATCCACTATTTACCGAGCATCTGAGCATTTCTGGATGCGATTCTCGTTCTGATTTGAGCTGAAAGCGAGTATACTGCGTTGATGGACAAGGACAAGGACAAGGACAACCCCAAACCTCGGGATTTGCGTCAGACGATGGCGACGATGGCCGATACGGTTGTGCATACCGCCGCCGACGATGTGACGATCCCGGACTACCAGACCTTCGAGCATGATGTCCCGACTTTGCCTCCTGGCACCGTTGTCGGGAAGTACACCATCGACAAAGTGCTTGGTGTTGGGGGCATGGGCGCGGTCTACCGCGCGACGCAAGACAAACCACAAAGACAGGTCGCGCTCAAGCTCATCCGTCCCGGTGTGCTCTCGTCCAAATCCATTCGTCGCTTTGATCTTGAAGCGGAGATCCTTGGTCGTCTGCACCATCCCAACATCGCTCAGATCCACGAAGCGGGGATCGATCCGGAATCCGGATCGCCTTACTTTGCGATGGAGTATGTTCCGGGTCAGGAGTTGCAGGATTACATTGTCAACCACAAGCTGAGCACGCGGGCTCGGCTCGAACTCTTTGTCAAGCTCTGCGACGCGATCCAGCACGCGCACTCCAAGGGCGTCATCCACCGTGATCTGAAGCCTGCGAATGTGTTGGTCGATGCGGATGGGGAACCCAAGGTTCTCGACTTCGGTGTCGCTCGCGCGACGGATTCGAACACCAGCGGCGCGACGATGGAAACGAATGTCGGCCAGTTGATCGGCACGCTGTACTACATGAGTCCCGAGCAGGCGATCGGGGACACGATGAACCTCGACACCCGCTCAGATGTGTACGCGCTGGGCGTGGTGCTCTACGAAGTCCTGACCGGGACGATCCCGTTTGATTTCAAGGACAAAGCGATCCACGAGGTTGTGCGGATCATCCAGGATACCAACCCGATCAAGCTCAGCAAGAACGATTCCACGCTCAAGGGCGATATCGAGATCATCGTGGGCAAGGCACTCGAGAAGGACAAGGACCGCCGGTACCAGAGTGCCACGGAACTGTCCGCGGATATCCGCAGGTCACTCGCTGACCAGCCCATCTCGGCGCGTCCACCGAGCATGGTGTACAAGACTTCGAAGTTTGTTCGGAGAAATACTGGCGTCACGATCGCCGCGGCGTGTATCCTGATTATCTTCTCGATCGGCAGCGGGTTTGCAGCGACGCAGTGGATCCAGCGGATCGAAGCGCGGCAACTCGCGCTCGACAATATGCTCTCGACACTCAAAGAAATGGATGTCCAGAAGGGGCAAGGACCCGCGCTCGCAAAGCGGCTGCTCGACCTCTACTCCGACCACGGCGAAACCATCTTTACCGGCGATCGAGACAGTCTCGCGGTCTTCTACACCAACATCGGGGAAGCGTATCTTGGGTATGGCGATAACGATCGCGCGCTCTCGTCGTTCATGAAATCGAACTCGATCCGCTCCAAACTGCACACCCCGCCCCACCCGCTCCTTGCAACTTCACTCCAGAATATTGCTCGGGCGCAGTTCTTTATGCATGACTACGAAAAGGCCAAAGATACGTACGAGAAGGCTCTGGCGATGCGTGAGCAGTTGTTCACTCTGAATGATCCGGGAGCCGCAGACATTGCGACGACGCTGCACCACCTTGGCTCCACCCATCTCCGACTCAACAACTTTGATCAAGCCCTCGAATACTACAGCCGTTCCAAAGCAATACGAACAGATCTCTTCGGCCCTGATTCACTCTTGGTGGCAGAGGTGAACAACTCAATCGCATCATACTACAAAATTACGAATCAGTTCGAGTTAGCGGAATCAATATTCCGGGATCTGCTTGTATTGCTCCAGGGACTTCCCTCGGATAATCCTAAACCGTTATGGCAAGCGCGGACACTCGATAGCTTGGCTGACACGCTGACGAGTCTTCAACGGTTTGACGAGGCGATTGAGACTTATGGGAGCGCACTTGAACTGAAGCAGATTCTGCTTGGGAATGATGCTGGAACTGTTGCGGAAACCCAGCTGAGTCTTGCCGGGGTTTTGTATAGATCGCAGCGATACGAGGACTCACTCGCGCACGCAGAAGAAGCCGTCCGGATCCGGACGGTTCTTGGTGATCAGCGTATGTTGCAGGTAGCGCAGAACGATCTCAACATCATCCGCTCGAAAGTGGACGAACTCTCGACCGCTGCCGGGAACTAATCTACCATTGATTGAGTAGTCGAGTCGATTCAGCGGCGACGGCGACGCATCAGACCAAGACCTGCGAATCCGAGGAGTCCAGCGGTTCCTGGTGTCGGGGTGATGACCACGCCATACCCGCCTACAGTCCCTTGGCCACCGGACCATGCGGCGAGTGGGTTGTCAGCACCGGCACCGTCCGGGCCGGAGACTTCGGTCAGGCTTACGAATGAGAAGATCTCTTCAAAGGTTCCTGCGCCAGCGCCTGCGCTTTCACGGAAACTCAGAGGCACATTTCCACTCTCGGTGATTGCGAGGAAGTATGTTCCGGGAGGCAGGAGGAGGGTGACGCCGTCGGTTGACGGGGTAATCAGTCGTGAGTCTGGACCGCCGAAGATCGGATCGTCATCGTTCCCAAGAACGCCGTAGCCTTGGCTGTCAAAGAGCCAGAGCGATGGGTTGAACCCGGATCCTTCACCGAGATTGAGTCCAAACTGGACTGGACCCGCGATGTCGTTGCCGTTGAGGATGACGAGTTTGTAGACATCTTCGGTGTCTTCGCCGCCAAGGGTGCCTGCGATGGTGTTGATCGGTCCAACGAATGTAATGTCCTGCGAAGCGCCGAGGGTGCTTCCCGCGTCTCCATCCTCGATCCAGTCTGGACCAGCGGTTGCCGCTGACGAGAGTGCACCGGTTACGAGAAGAGTCGCGATTGCACGAGTATTGATATCCATATTACAGCTCCACAAGCGTTCTTTGGTTTGTTTCTGCTGAAATCTACCTCAGACCATGGGTCCATGCCACCCATTTTCATATATGCCATGCTCTATTAACCGGCATAACCGGCAATTTGCATGGTCGATACGCAAGCCCCGACTGAATTTCATTATCGGACGATGCAGCGGTCGATCCGCTCTTTCCCATTCCGAGATCGATAGGGATGCCGAGAACCTACGAAAGCACTCTAAAAATGGTAAGTTTGCTGGTCGAGGGATGGTTTGTCGTGTCTTTTAGTATCAGAACAACCGTCCAGACTCGCACACCGTCTGGGGGCAGCTGATCAACTCAAATGAGAGCGGAGATTTATCATGATCAATCACAGGACAATCGGAGCACTCGTCTCGGCGACACTCGCAAGCGCAACGCTTGCAAATGTTTCCACTTACACCAGCGATATCTCCATGATCAGCGATATCACCAACGCTGCGAACTTCAACGGATTGGTCAATGAGCAGTCGCTCTCGGGATACCAAGAGGGCGGTCTCGAACTCAACTCCGACCGGGATTACTTCAGCTGGAATGCCCCAGGACTGGACGGCTCGGAAATGTTCTACGCGAACACCGGAGAACTTGGCCTGATCGACATCTCGCTCGTCGATGGCAGCGATTTCTCTGATATGGATATGCAGATCTCCAGCGGGTGGTCGCCTGCACAAATCGGAACCATGTACCTCTGGGTCCAGCTGTACAGCGACGGCGGCCTCGTTGGCGAGTTCGACATCGACGCGACCACCGGCGAGTACATCGGACTCGTCGGAGGCGGGTTTGATCAAGTCTCCATCGGGAGCTACGGATCCGCGGCAATCCGCGACTCACACAACCACGCCGCACGCAACGCGATCGCGATCGACAACATCAGCGTGGGCACCTATGTCCCAGCACCGGGCACCCTGATGCTCTCTGGATTGGGTTTGATCGGGCTTCGTCGCCGCCGCTGAATCATTCATGTACAACTGACAGTGAATCGGTCCGAGAATGACCAAGACCGACGATCATTTCGTTGTGAAATATCAAAAATTCTGGTCATGAATCGGCATCAAGTCGAAGCAAGATCGCTATGGTTATGTTCGCTCTCGGCTCATTGAGTCGGATCGCTGGTGCGATGGCTGAGCGGTTGAAGGCGCTCGACTTGAAATCGAGTGACCCTGAAAGGGGTCCGTGGGTTCGAATCCCTCTCGCACCGTTTTTTTCTTTGATACGCTCTCGCAGCGGTCAGCCCCGATGCCCGCTGATGGGATAGTGGAGGTTGACAATGACAGACTCCCGATCACAACACAATGGCGTCGAACTCGAACTCACCCGATCGCTCGGTCAGATGAGTTCAGAGAGTGCTTCGATTTCCGAATCCAAGATCCGTGAGATGGTCGAACTATTTTACAGCAGAACCCAGCAGGACGAACTGCTCGGACCAGTCTTCGAAGAACGCGTCGCGGACTGGCCCAATCACTACCAGACGATGACCCGCTTCTGGTCCTCAGCGGTCCTGCGTGCTGGCACCTACTCCGGAAGACCGATCGAAGCGCACAAGTTTGGTGGATTGACCGAGGCACACTTCCGGCGCTGGGTCACGCTCTTCACGAGCACCGCCAACGAGGTGTTTCAGGATCCGGATGCCGCGGTCTTTATCGAGCTTGCCAAGCGCATGGCTTCGAGCATCGCGATGCGGATCGGTGTCGGACGCCTGGCGTTCTGACCTGTTCAACAGCTCACTGGCACCATCGGGTCTCGGCTAAGCGGAGACCGGCGATGACATACGCGACATAGATCGCGGCGTTCTCGCCGATCTCGGTTGCGGTGTCCAGTCTGACAGGATCAATGCACTCTATACAATCGATCATCAGCGGGTCTTCGCGCGTACCGATGGCTTTAAGCTCTGCTTCAAGTGATTCAAGCACGGCGTCCGCTCGTTGACCCGATCGCTTGGAGTGGGCTTCGATCGCATGAGCAACTTTGATCGCGAGTGCTCGCTGTGAAGGTTCGAGCAGCGTGAGTCGCGAGCTTGATGAAAGCCCATAGGCATCGCGATAGATCGGGACTTGGATGATTTCGATCTCAGTGCTGAGCCAACGGTTCATCGCGCCCAGGATCGCGAGTTGCTGGATGTCCTTTTGTCCGAAGTACGCTCTGTCGGGGGTCACGATCTCGAACAGTCGGCGGACCACGGTTGCGACGCCGTCGAAGTGCCATGGGTGAGCCTTGCCGTCCATTCGCAGGACGAGTCGATCGGGAACGCGTACATAGTGCATCGCGTGGTCAGTGCCGATTTGGTCGCTTGTGAACTCGCTTGGGTGCCGAGGACCTGAATCGCCGGCTTGGAGTGTAAAGAGAACATCCATAGACAGTCCATACGGGTAGATCTCTTCAACGCTCGGCATGAAGACGGCATCGACGCCGCAGCGCTCAGCAATCTTGAGATCCGCTTCGATCCGGCGCGGGTACGCTTCGTATCCGGGCTTTCTGAACTGGATCGGGTTGACGAACAGACTCAGGACCACGCGGTCGCATTCTGCTCGCGCTTGTTGGAGGAGACTCCCATGCCCTTCGTGCAGACACCCTTGCGTGGGGACAAAGCCGACGGATTGAACCGCGGCTCTTTGGTCGTTGACCCACGACCGCATCTGGTTGGCGGTTTCGATGATCCGCATAGCTCAAGTCTAGGGAATGATTTGCCCATCAAGCACCGACTCGGGCAACCATCGCTCGCGGATTACGGCACAAGTACCATGACGAACCAGCACTTCGATTGGGGTTCCTCTGCTGAGGAACATGTTCATTGAAGCCGTGAGTCCGTATGCCCCCGAGTTGAACATCGCGACAACATCTCCGACTTGCACATCGGGGAGCAGGACTTCGGACCGCCATTGATCCGCGGAGGTGCAGAGCGGGCCTCCGAGTGAAACTGCAGACTGCCCTCCATGGTCGGCTCGGCTTGCGATGACGATGCGGTAGGTGTTTGCGGTGATCGGGAGCAACGCTTGATGGATACCACCATCAAGGATCGCGAAGGTTTTCCCGACCGATTCTTTGACATCGATAACACGCAAAACATACAAGCCGTGTGCGGAGACCAGCACGCGTCCGGGCTCGATCATGCAGCGGAGATCGGAGAGGACTGGGTCTTGCTTGGCGCCCTGGATCAACCCCGTGAGTCTGGTACCAAAGCGGTGGAGATCAAATTTTGGGTCATCGTCTTTGTGGGAGACACCCAGACCACCGCCAAAGTTGAGGGATGGGATTTGGACTTGTGCTTCAGCGCCGATCCGAGCGGCCATATCCAGTGCGTTTTTGCACGACCCGAGCATCGCCTCCGCGTCGAGGACCTGCGATCCGAGCATCGTGTGGAGTCCTGCGAACTCAACATGCTCCAACTGGTTTGCGAGCTTGATCGCGTGGACGACTTTGGATTCATCGATCCCAAACTTTTGTGCCCCCCCACCGGTGCGGATCTTGCCGAGTCCGGAAGCATCGGTTTCTGGGTTGACTCGGATACCGATCGGCTGAGCCACGCCGAGCGATCCTGCGATTGTGTTGACCCGGTTGAGTTCGTTGACTGATTCGATGTTGATCTGCCCGACTTTGCTTTGAACAGCATGTGCAAGTTCTTCGTCGGTCTTTCCGGGACCCGCGAAGATGATGGCGGATGGTTCAAAGCCGCTGTGGAGCGCGGCGATCAGTTCGCCGCTGGATGCGATTTCTGCACCATCGACACCAGCCTTACGAATCAGACTGCAAATCGCGATCGCTGGATTCGCTTTGATCGAGTAGTAGACCTCGACATGATCGCCCAGTGCGGACTTGAGATCATGCACACCAGTTTCGATCGAATCACCAGCGTAGATGTACATCGGTGTCCCGAACCGATCCGCGGCTTCGCCCACATCAACCCCGTCGAGCTTGAGCCGACCGTTGACAACCTGAATCCCGGTCATGACTTCACTCCAGCGGCTGCGGTGAATGCGCGGGTGCGGGAGCTGAGGACATTGCAAAGACTCCGCAGCGTGTCCAAATCGTCTGCAAAGACCATCGCATCAAGCACAGGACGGCTCGACGATGGGATCATCAGTGGGATCACACCATTGCCTCGGTTCGGATCATAGAGAAGATCGGGACTGATGGTCTCAGCCATCTGTTGAAAGCCGGTGTGCGCACCTATTGGGATACCGGTCACGAGCCGGAACGCTTTGCGTCCGAGCCGAGAACACATCAAGAGCGGGAAGGTCGAGGTGTTGACGCGTGGATTGATTTCGACGATGTAGATATGGTCGTCTACGGTCACGATGAAATCGATCCCGACGAGACCAAGGTAGCCTTTGGTGTGGAGCCACTCCGCGACGCGGTCGCTTTGTTCGATCAATCTTGGATCATTACCGAAAGGGCTGGGGAACTCGTTGCCACCGAACGCGAAGCTCTGGGTCATTTGCTGTTCGGAGACGCCGAGGAACTTGAAACCCTGTTCGGTGATGTCGTACTGCACATTCGGCGAGCTGGTCACATCGAGCAGGGGTTGGAGGATGAAGAGTCGATCTGGGTTGGATCGCTGAGCATCGAGCTGTAAAGTTGCGATGTCGCTGTCTTGCTCGATCTTCCAGACACCCAAACCACCGATGCTCAGATCCGAGCGGACCATCACCGCACCTGTTTCCTCAAAGAGCGTACGCGTCGCGCCTATGAGGTCGTTGCGATTGGTGATGGTTGTCGGGATCGTTGGCAGTCCCAGTTCAACCAAGATCGGTTGCAGGTTTGATTTGAGATTCAGGGTATCGAGCAGTGGAGTCGGTGGCGTCGCGACAGGGAATCCAAGCTGGGAAGCGAGGTCCTGGATTTCTTCGCCTCCCATATAAGGCGAGAGCGTCATCGAGCGTTTTCTGAATGCTTCCATCAAATCAGTATCCGCGAGCAGCCGCTGCGCGAGGGTTGCGCCTTCGCCTCTAGGAACATGCCATTCACCGATGTCGATTCCGATGCTTGCGAGAAAGCTCAACAAATCCGGGTCCGGTTCCGCATCAACCACAATCGCATCGTGGGGATAAGTCAAATACATCGCTCGACTCGAAAGGGCACGAAGGACGGTCCCGCCCAATCCGCTCGCCTCACCGGTGCTGAGTCCGTCCCCCAACCGATCCGCTTCGAGCGAATGGATGTAGAGCGTTGGTGGTCGCGGATTCACTTGCTTGCTCCGCCGTTGAACCAGCCCAGATCGCTGGCACATGGAACACCGTCGGCTGGTGTCGCGCGAAGCACCGCGTCCATGACCGCCGCTTCGATGACACGCGAACCAAGCACGCCGGTCCGGTTGACATCGCTCGGATGATCCCCGATTGACAACGCGAACACCATGTCGCCGTCGTATTGCGTATGGCACGGCGACACCGCACGCGAAATCCCCGCTTGTGCAATCCGCGCCACGATGCACGCTTGGGTCTTGGTGAGCTTCGCGTTGGTGGTCAGCACGCAGAGGGTGGTGTTGCTCCCGAACTTGATCGTTGGGAGGTTTCCCGAGACAAGTTCGTAGACCGTGCTCAGCGGCTTGTCATCGTCTGTCCGTGCGCCCGCGATGATCGCTCCGGATTCTGCGTTGAGCACATCCCCGAACGCGTTGACGGCAACGATGGCGCCGACACGGAGGCCGTCTTCGGTCTCCCACCCAGCGGTGCCGATCCCGCCCCGCGTTGCGTGGTTGTGGCCATGGATTTTACCGACCGCGGCTCCGGTTCCTGCGCCGACACTCCCTCGCGCGAAGTCGACCGATGCCGATTCACACGCGGATCGGCCGTCTTGACTCGTGGGGTATGCGGAGGGTGATCCGATTCCTAGGTCGTACAACGCAGCGGTCGGCACGATTGGAACCGTCCCTTGCTGGGTCTGGAATCCTCGATGTGCATCGCGGAAGTATTCGACGGCCCCTTGAGCACACCCAAGCCCCATCGCTGATCCGCCGGTGAGCATGATCCCTTGGACGGTTTCAACAAGGCCGCAGGGGTCGAGGAGTTCTATTTCGTGGGACGCGGTTGCTCCGCCCCGGACATCGATCCCAGCGACCGCGTCCTGATCGCAGACGATCGCGGTGCATCCGGTGAGGTTCTCGGTATCCGTCGCATGCCCGACCCGGAAGCCGTCCACGATGGTCACAGAGTGTTCCCGAGCTTGTTGCCAACTCCAAGTATGGGTCATGGGGAATGGTATGCGGCTGATAGGCCCACTCAGGCATATCCCACGCTGTTTTGGGAGCAAAGCCGGGCTTGGCAAATATCCGCTCAGTAGTACATCCACTGGCCAAGCACATGGAACGCGAATACAATACCAGCCGGTTGTGTCCTATGGACCCAACCGATTCGCGTACACTCTTGTACTCCGCGGGTGTAGCTCAGTGGTAGAGCGTCAGCTTCCCAAGCTGAATGTCGTCGGTTCGACCCCGTCCACCCGCTTTCTAACAGAAAACGCCGAGACCCAAACGGGTCTCGGCGTTTTTTTATGCAAAGAGTTGCGAGAGACTTGCTTTAGAGCGGGAGTTGTTGATAAGTGTACTGGATGTCCCGTTTGCTAAGCTCAGCAAGCACATGGTCCACCAGACCCGCCTGGGGTCCGATCTGTTCCGCGTTGATGACCCCCGGCATGTCCAGCTCACCCTTGGCGATCATCCGTGCGATGATCGCGCAGGGGAACGCGGTGGTCCGGGACATGCTGGTGGAGCCGTGGTTGTAGAAGTCGAGCAGGTCCCACTGGTGGCGGGTCTGTTTGCCGCTGGAGTCGAGTCCATCGGTGATGATCCGCATGATGGTCAGGTCCTGCTCTTCAGGCTCGTAGGTCCATTTGGGGAACATGAGTTTGCTGATGACATCCAACGGCCGGACGCTGCCGCCATCGACCTCGATGCGGTCTTGGCTGAACAATCCGGTCTCGCGGAAGACACGCATCAGTTCGATGTGCCCCGGATACCGGAGCGTCTTCTCTTTCATGAATGGCACCTTCATGGTGTACGCGAGTGAACGCAAGCCATCGGTGTTGAACGATTCGAGTGTTCCCAGACCATCAAAGTCCATCAGGACCGGTTCGCTCAGCGCCTCGCGGACCACGATCTCGCCATGCTCGACCAGTCGCGATGGACGCGTGTATTCCTCGAGCACATCCGCAGGAGAGAACCCCGCTTTGTACTCGTACGGCCAGTTTCGTTCGCGCGGGAGGCCGCCGACATAGATCTCGATGTTCTGGCATTCCTTGAGCAGGCTCGCGCCGTATCCGGAAAGCATGTTGCTCATCCCCGGCGCGACGCCCATGTCCACAACCGCGGTGACGCCGTTCTCTTTGGCGAGTGCGTCAAGGTCCCAGGAATCTTCAGGCATGAACGAGATGTCCGCGTAGTTCTTCCCGGATTCAATCACGGCTTGCAACGACTGAAACCCGATCTTGCTCGCGAGTGCACCCAGCACGATATCCGAATCCGCGATCGCTGCTTTGAGTGCTGAAACATCGCTGAGGTCCGCTTGTTTGGTTGAGAGTTTGCCCCCCACTCCATCGGCTCGCTTGACCGCACGATCGAGTGATTCCTGCCGAAGATCCACGATCGTCACATCAAAGTCCGGGTCCGTGGACAAATCCGCGGCCATCACCGACCCAACCATCCCACCACCGAGCACTGTTGCCTTGATCATTCTTCCTTCTCCTGCTGTTGAACCACGGTCACGATCGCGGCTGGACCACGCATCATATCACGGATCAACAGCAATGTCGGATTCCCTCATTTTGAGGGGTTTGCGCAACATGATGGCGCGGATCGATTCCAAGGCATCCGACCGAGGAGCATCGCCATCCCGCACCAGCCGGTGGTTCCAGCGAAGATCAATCCACACCCGACAAACGCGCTCAGCGCCAGGAACCATGTGCTGATCAGCACACCACACGCAACCCCCACCACGATTAGCGTGCCTGCGACGATTTGAACTTGCCGCATGACATCGAGCTTTGGTGCCGTTGCTGAACGGATCGTTGATCGCCCCGATGCTTTCCAGCCTTCGATTCCACCCTGCAGATGGAATGCTTGCGCATCGCCAAGCTTGGACGCTGCTTCAGCGGATCGTTTCCCGGATCGACAGTGAAACACAAGTCGTTTCTGTTCACCCAACTCGCGGAGTTGTTCGGGTGAGAACTTTGAAAGGGGATGGTGGTGTGCTTCTTCGATTCGTTCAGCCGCATGCTCGAAGTCTTCTCGAACATCGACCAGAACAGTGTCCCCATCCGACAACCACTGCTGGACCATCTCGGGGGTGACTTCTACAAGTTCGCATTGTGTATGTGCAGTCATCGCGCGTTCTCCGTTGATTCCTGCAATGGAGTATAGCAGACTATTGCTCAGACTGAAACTGCTGCCACGCAAGATGCCCGCCCTTGAGGTTGACCACCTGGTATCCGAGCCGTTGAAGGTAGGAGGCTGAAACTGCCGATCGAACACCGCTGTGGCAGTTGACCAACCATCGCGTATCCCTAGAAACTTCGTCCAGTCGAGATGCCAACCGCGTGTGCGCGATGTTCATCGCCCCTGGGAGATGCCCGTTCTCGTACTCAGTCACCCGACGAACATCGAGCACATGGACTTCCCCGGCATCGATCATCGCGGACGCTTGGGAAGCATCCACTTCAGGGAGCGTGACAAGGTCACGCACCGAGTCCGGGTAGTTCTCGATCTCTGATGCGTCTACCCAGCCTCGGATTCGATCGAGCCCGATCCGGATCAGCTCGCGGATCGCGCCTTCGAGGTGTTCTGGTGCGATGATCAGATAGATGTCATCGGTATCTTGAACCATCGAACCCACATTGGTGCTGAAGGATTTGATCAGCGTAAAATTCATCGCGCCGGGGACATGCCCGGCTCGGAACGCATCCCAGGGACGGGTGTCGATCAACGCGACATGTTGGGTATCGAGTGTTCGCAGATCCGCCGCCGACATTTTGATCGGCTTGGGAAGCCCACCCAGCACCCTCGGCCCAACCTTGTTGTCGCGTTTCATGTTCGCAAAATACATCGGGGGTTCGGGCTGGCCTTCAAGGATGAAATCCACGAACGCTTGCTCGGAGGTCGCCGCTTGGAGTGCTGGGTTAAAGCGTTGCTCGTACCCGATTGTGCTCATCGGGACCGCCCCCAATGCCTTGCCACACGCGCTGCCCGCACCGTGTGCGGGCCAAACCTGCACATAGTCCGGGATGTCGTTGAGTTTCTGAACCGTTGAATACAGTGTCCTCGCGGAGGGCTCCATCATCCCGGATTGCCCCGCTGCGGATTCGAGGAGGTCGGGTCGACCAAGATCACCGACAAACACAAAGTCTCCGCTTGCCATCGCGATGGGTTCGGTCGCGCCGGAGCCATGGTCTGTAATGAGGAACACGATGTGCTCTGGGGTATGCCCCGGCGTGTGGACCGCTTTGAACTCGATGTTCCCGATGTGGAATGTATCGCCGTCTTTGAGCAGCGTGTGCTCGTACGACCCGCCTCCGGCTTTCTGATCGAGCCACTGGTATTTCCAGTCCGCGCCACCTTCATCGGAGACATAGACATGGGCGCCGTTTCGCTCCGCGAGTTCGCGTGATCCAGAAACGAAGTCCGCATGAATATGGGTCTCCGCGGCCGCGACCAGTTTGAGACCATTTCGCTGAGCAAGCTCGATGTACCGATCGACATCACGCTCTGGATCGATGATGATCGCTTCACCCGAACGCTGACACCCGATGAGATACGCCGCCGCTGCGAGTTTCTCGTCGTAGACCATCCGCATAAACATGATTCATACCTCAGTCTGGAAGGTTCTTGCGAACTCAGTTTGCTGGAAACAGGAACACGATCGCTTCACCGAAACGCGCCGACCACGAAGTCTCGTTGTGGACTTGTCCCTGACCGATGATCAGTTTGTGGTCCGACTTCGAAAGCCACGCCTGTCTTGCGAGCATCGCATCGACTTCCTTTGCCCAATCAACATACTGCGCGTTCATCTCGTCATTCGCAGAATCCGTCCCGACCTCTGCTGAGCCCATTCCGATCACAAACTTTGATGGGAAGCCCTTTGCGCCCTTGATCTGCGATACGGTCGGGTCTTTCCCAATCATGGGAAGACTCTCGATCAATGCTCGTCCGAACAGCTCTGGGTATTGGGTCGATCCGTACAACGCCATCGCCCCACCGAGCGATGCGCCGCCAATCGCGGTGTGCTTACGACCTTGCTCAACCCGGAACGCTCGGCTCACTTTGGGCATCACCTCGCGGACCATCCAGTCCATGCATGCAGCGCCATCGCCTTCGATGCCTTTGTACGACCCCATCGGCATGAACTCTGAAATCCGGTGCTCTCCCGAATGCGGGATCCCGACCACGATCATGGGCTCGACCTTCCCTTCGCCGATCAGATCAGTCAGGGTTTCATCGATGTTCCATTCGCCCGGAACGCCGGGCATCTGATCGAACAGGTTTTGGGCATCGAACATGTACAGCACCGGGTACGACCGATCTGCATTTTTTGGTTCGTCGTATCCTTCGGGGAGCCAGACCAGCAGGTCGCGGGTCATCGCTTCGGCGCCGCCTGCTCCGCCGCGGACTTCGACGCGTTTGACCGTGCCGGTGACTTCCAGTGCGCGGTAGATTCCTTGCTCGCGGACCTGCTCGCTGAGCGCGACCGGGACACGGAACTGCGGGATCTCGATCTCGATCACTGGGCGTTCGTTTTCTTTGAGCTTCGAACGATCGATCAAACCGAGCGAGCGGTTGGCGATCGACTCACCATTCTCGTCGAGTTCTTCGCGGTCCCATCCGCCGAGCGTGAACTTGAACTGCATCCCGACGCCGTGGAGATCGCGATCGATGATGATCTGCCAGCGTGTATCTGAGCGTCCGCTGAGAACCGATTCTTCGTCCGAAGGGTTCCATCCATTGATACTCGACGCGAGGTAGATCGGGTTCGCTTGATTCGCCATCCCGGAGTTGTCCTTCACGATCAAAACAAATCCCTGAGGAAGCGTCTCAGGACGAACCATGTCGGGCTCCATCGCAAAGCTCGTGGTGATGCAGCAAAGCATGAACGAAAGTGCAAGGAATGTACGCACGGGATCTCCTTTTTAACCTGTATTCTCATGGATCATTGTTGATCCATGGACCAGTGTAGTCCATAAAAAAGGTGCCCACACGATCGTGTGGGCACCCAGAGTTTCAATCAACAGGATTGCTCGATTATGGGCAGCCAGCGCCAAAGGCACTGAGGAATGCACTCACATCGAGGAAGTTGTAGCTTCCGTCTGGTTGGAAGTCAGCGATTGGGTCCTGATTCCCGAATGCAGTGAGGAAGGCAGAGACATCAAGGAAGTTCAGGCTGCCTTCGCCTGTCAAGTCAGCAGGACAAGGATTGGACACAACCGGGTTGGTCAGGTTGATGAACTGGTCCCCTGCAATCGCGTTGAAGTCCAGATCATTGATCCCGTCTTCATCCGCATCGCGTGGGCCGATGTTTGGCGAGTTCGCTGGAAGACCACCGAGCACCTGATTGGAGAGGAATGAGAACCCGTCGTTGGCGATCCACCCTGACATGAGGATGTCTTGCGAGCCGTCCCAACCGAGTTCGTCGAGATCAATGCTGATTTCGATACCGGTGGAGACCGCTGATGCTGCCGCGGGATTTGCAGCGACATCAGTCACGCCGGCAACATTGGAGTTGTCGATCGCTACCTGAATAAGACCAGAGGTTGGGTTGAACGGATCCAATGAGAGCAAACGAGGCGCGTACTCACTGTAGAGACTCCCGAAGGTGCCGTCTTGGATGTCTACGCGTGGACCGGAAAAGTCCATGACTTCGTTGACGCTGACTTCGCCGCCTGCGTATGAGCCGTAATCGGTGATGACCGCGAAGTCAGGATCGATATTGGCCCCATTGGTGCGGAGAGCTGATGCATCTGTGTAGTTGTTGAGTTCACCGGTACCACCATCAACACCGTTGTTGATATCGATCCAGTAGTCTGGCGCGAACGCGGAATCGAAGGTGATCCCAGCCATGCCGTTGAGTCCGTTGAAGCTGATGTCAACATTGGTATCGAGGAGGACATTCTGTCCGCCTGGAGCAACATCGAAGAAGATATTGAACTTGTTGTAGTTGTTCTGGATGTTGCCACCAATGAACACATACAGACGGTTGTTCGGGGTATCGATGTATACTCGGCAGTTGTCAAGCTCAGAACCGTAACCCCAGTTTGCATCTGGCGATACAGGAGTAGATTCGGATTGTGAACCAATGACACCCTCGATGTTGGAGTTGTCGATCGCCATCATGACGCCGCCAGCGAGTGAACCCGCGTTGGCTGCGCCGAATCCTGCGAGCGATCCGAGATCGTTGATGCTCGACGCGATTGGACCGAAGAATGCGCGAGGCACATTCGGGGTCGTGCCGTCGTCGCCGTCATCGTTCCATGCGTCCACCGAGTACACATAATCGGCATCAAAGCCAGAATCAAAGGCCAGGCCGGTCTGACCTGAAACAATGAATCCGCCGTCACCCGAGCCGCCACCGAGCGCGCTTGAGCCGCCGGCACCGGTATCGAAGTAGAGGTCAAGACCGTTCCCGTTGTTCTCAAGGTTGCCGGCAACCATGATGTACAGGTTGGTTGCGTCCTTGGCGATGTAGATGCCGTCGATTTCTGAACCGCCACCGTTTGGACCGGAGCCGTCTTCGGTGCCGTCGGTTTCGTTGCCGAATCCGGTGTAGTTGCCCTGCAGGAACACTTGGGTCCATGCGTCAGCACCGAGGCTGCCATCGACTGTTGCGCCGGTCGAGGCAACGCCGCTCAGATCAACTTCGATGTGCTGGGTTGTGGTATCGAATGGTGCAGCATTGAAGTCCTGCGGGCCACCGAGGTTGTTGGTGTCGATCGGGAGAGTACCGATGATTTGATTGGACTTGAATGTACGATCACCGGAGTTGACCCAGCCCGCGATGCGGATGGTTTCTGAACCGGAGAGACCGAGGGACGCAAGCGGGATCTTGATCTCGATACCAGTCGAAACAACCTCTGGATTTCCGAAGTCGCCGCCTTGGAAAAGACCCGGGGCATTGTCGCCGAATCCGGTTGCATTATTCTGCACCCAGATGACATCGCCGTAGAAACCGCTCTCGGTTCCCGGATCGTAGATGCCGTCAATGACTGGTTGTGCAAGCGCGGCACCTGAGCACGCAGCGATGGTTGCCGCGAACATTGATTTAGAAACTCTCATTCTGAAACTCTCCTCGAAAAGAAGTGTGAACATCGTGGTTCAACACGATGATTCTCTGAAAAACACACGCGAAATGCGTGGCCAAACTGCCCGATTTTATCACAGATGAGCGGAATCCAATCTGCAAATCCGTATAATTTTACAGAAATACTCGTTGGCAACCATAAGAAGGGGCTAGTCCCTAGTGCTTATCAGTCGAAGTTCTACTTCCCAACAACTTGTTCCAGTTCCCAGCAGTCGAGACGCTGCCCAAACCGGATTCGTATCATGGGCACTCCCCCAGACCGTGTCGCATGGTCCGATATCAATCGTGAGCCGCTGATGGTCATTCTCTCGAATGATCCGGAGCCCCTTCCCATCCCCGCTCGATTCCCAACGAGCTTGACCCAATCTTAACAATTGCCCAACGACGGGATCCTGCTTGAGCGTCATGATCCAGCGGACCTGACCCCTGAAACTCTTCTGTTGTGCATTGAGCGTGCTCCCATCCAGATACCCAATCGGGATGGGCCTCCGATCGTCTGGATCGTCCGCCCCCGCCATCCCAAACTCGTCGCCGTTGTAGATCATGGGTGACCCAGGCGACGCGACCAGAACCATGTACGCGACCAAAGCCCTCGTCAGTGCGTCCTCGCTGACCGTGTCCCGGTCGTAGGTGTCCGCGTCGCGCCAAGGGTGAGAACCGTTGTCGAAGGATCGCTGGTGGTTGTTGTGCATCAGCGACGCGAGCCGTTCGGTGTCGTGTGAGCTCATCAGATTCAGTTGTGAAGCGTCCGTCTCAGGGTCATGGGAATAGACATCCGTGAGCCGAGCAGCAACGGATCGTGCGTCCCCCTTCATATGTCCGATCGAGAGCCAATCCGCGATTGCATACGCGGCGGGATAGTTCATCTGCGCGTCAAACGCCGTCCCATCGAAGTATTCACGCGCATCGTACCAGATCTCACCCACGATCAATGCTTCCGGATTGATCCCTTTGACCAGCCCACGCCAATCTTTCCAAAACGGTCTCCCGATCTCGTTGGCGACATCCAACCGCCAGCCGTCGATGCCATCGGAGGGATCGCCATCGTTGTTGGGGTCCATCCATCTCCGGGTCACCGCCATCATATGGGCTTTGGGTCCCGGAGCGAGATCACCCGTTTTTGTCTGTTTAAATACCGGCAATCGCCCATTATGCCCCCCCCACGACTCCCAGCCAACGAGCCTCCCCTCGTCATCAAATGTTCCATTGAACCAATCTCTGTAGACAGAAGATTGTCCAAGCCGGACGACATCCTGGAATGCCCAGTGGTCCAATCCAACATGGTTCCACACCCCATCAAGCATGATCTTCATGCCCCGCTCGTGGATTGCAGGGACAAGCACATCCAAGAACCAGCGATCCGCGGGGGTCCAATCCCATGTTGATTCATCGGCAGGGTCCATATCCGGATCATCAGTAGGTGCAAGTTCCGTGATCCTGCCGGGGTATCCGAGTGTTGGATCGATATGCCGATGGTCCATCGCGTCATATTTATGGAGCGAAGTCGAGGCGAATACCGGACACAAATAGATCCCGCCGACGCCCATCTCTTTCAGATCATCCAGATGCGCCAGCACTCCTTGGAGGTCACCGCCATACCTTCGCTGATAGATCACATTGGCAACCGCCCCGCCGACTCGGCTCGGATCATACCGAAAATGCCTCGGTTCCCCCTGCGCCAGCATCCATCCACGCTCGACCTCTTCGATGGTTGCGGCATCAAATGATTGCTCCCAAGCAACCGTTGTGCTCTGTCGCTGACTGGGGTCATTCCCTTGGTTTTCATTGGCAAAACGCTCAGGGAAGACTTGGTACCACACAAGCCCTCGGCTCCATTGAGGCCCGAACCGGATTCGGTCGGCGTGCGTTGTCGGCTCTATCTCGACTTGTTTTAAAGTCCCAACCACTTCCGAACGACCTCCAGAATGGCACCCACCAACTTGGGTTGAGCACATCATCAGGATCGCGATGACCATGCGCCCAGGAAAAGCCAAAAACTGATTGGTATACATGCCCATTCCCTGTTGACGCGAGACATTCGATCCAGTAAAGTCCCTGATGGGAACATAAGGTCATTTTTGGAACGACCCGACTGCGAGCCTTAATTCTACACGAAGGATATCACTGATGCATGCCATCCGCCGCAAGGCATTCACTCTTATTGAGCTTCTTGTGGTGATCGCGATCATTGCATTACTGATCGGGATTCTCCTGCCTGCATTGGGGAAAGCTCGACAATCAGCTCAAGACATCAAATGCCAAGTCAGCAACCGGACCATCGCACAATCGATGACAATCTACGCCGATGACAACAAGGGCTGGCTCCCGCTTATACCAACCGAGAGCAGGGCGAACCCAAACCCATCACGAGCAGATATCATCAACAAGCAGGGATACGCCGGCGGCCTCGCTGGTTTGTTCTCCGTCATGCAGGTCGGAGACGCACCTTGGGAAAGCGGAACTCGCCCGACTTCAGGCGACTACGGATATGTTGGAGCATTCGGTGCTGGGTTCGGTGTCTACGCCAACGGCGACTCCACCCCCGTCATGGATGGGTACATGGACAGCTTCGAAGCGCTGACCTGTGCCCGCGATAAGGCGGATGTCTTCTTTCCTTGGAGCACCGCCGACTATCAGAACAAACGATACAGTGATCCCGACCGCATAGATAAGGTCCCGGAACCAGCCGGCTCACGCGAGCAAGTGATCAAATACAACATCAGCTACCTCTACATCGCGGGTCTTCGGATTGACGAGCCAGGCATTCCCATCGCGATCCCATTCTTCGGCGACGAAACCAATACCAATGACGAAGCATTCAATGGATGGTATGGGTATGACTGGGTAAACGGCCAACCCGGTACTGAAAACCAATCAGTGCTTGACGAGGTTGGATACAGCCCAGAAACTGGCTACGCCGAAGTTGATAACCATGGCACTGAAGGCGGCTACTTCGCATTCACCGATGGACATGTCGAGCTCGTCAAGAAAAACCCACAACGAACCTTCTTCGCTGACCCCTACGGAAATGGGATCAACGAAGAACTCCGCAAGGAACTCACCAAAGAAGGTCTCAGCATCAACCTTTACAAGAAAGAACGCAGCAACTTGGTTCGTACGATCGACTGATTCGATCCGCCACTCGGCACTGATCGTCGTTCATCCGTATAATCCACATGTCTTTCCGCCCTGACCCCTTGCCATACGCAGGGACCAGAGAGAGACCTCTCCATCCCGACATGACGACGACCGAGGCGACCCGTGACACCAGCGACCCCCGCTCCCGCACAACGCGATACCAAACCATCCATCATCAAACGCCTCTTGGCTCACCAAGAGTCGGGCTTGGTGCTCGTCATCATCCTCATGATGGCGCTGCTGACCCTCTACGGGATGTTCACCGATCCCATCGAGCAGAAGACCCGAATCAAACTCGAAGAGAATGCGGCGATCTATCGACTTGACAGCGAGGGCAACGAGCACGAGCACCTCGCCGCCAACCAGATCGCGGGATACCGCGTCGTCGTTGATGAAGAAATCCGCGAGTACAGCTCGTCCACCATCGAACGCTACGACTCCGCCGCTCGCACGCTGATCCAAGTCAACTCGGTCAACCGGTTCCTCAACAAATCCAACCTGGTGCTCATCGCGAAGGACGCGAGTTTCTTTGCGATCATCGCCGTCGGCATGACAGGCGTCATCATACTCGCGGGGATCGACCTCTCAGTCGGGTCGATCTATGGCTTGTCCGCGATCGTCGGCGCGATGGTGCTGAGCAACCTCCCCGCTGACACCGGATGGATCGTCGCGGTTCCGCTCGCATTGATTGTCTGTATGGCTGTCGGAACCGCGTGCGGATTGGCCAACGGCGCGATGAGCGAAGGTCTTGGGGTCCACCCCTTCGTCATCACACTCGGCATGATGGCCGCACTCCGAGGACTCACGGTCGTCATCCCTCAGCAGTTCTTCAACACCCAATCCATCGGCGGCTTCCCAACCTCATTCACCACAGGATTCTTCAAAGCCGAGTTCAACGGGGTCTATCCGGTCCCGGTCATTCTCATGCTTCTCTGTGGCCTTGCCGGCTGGTTTGTCCTCTCCAAGACCGTCTTCGGACGACGCATCTTTGCGATCGGTGGGAACGAAACCGCAGCGAAATACGCCGGTATCCCGGTCAAACGCGTCAAGATCCTCGTCTACACCATCACCGGCGCTCTCTGCGGCCTTTCAGCATGTGCCTATCTCGGGTACTACGGAGCCGCGGAGACCAACGCGGGCAATGCGTACGAACTCCAGGTCATCGCGGCGACCGTCATCGGTGGCGCGTCGCTCATGGGTGGACGCGGAACGGTCATCGGCGCGGTCCTTGGTGCCATCATCATCCAGCTCATCAACAATACATTGATCATCTTCGAAGTTGATACCAGTTATAATCAAATCGTCATGGGTGCCGCGATTATCATCGCGGTGGTCATTGACCAAACCAAACAACGAATCCAAGCCCGCCGGGCGTAATCACACACGGAGCACACGAATGTCAACCTGCAAATCTCTCCTATCCACCGCTGTACTGCTCTCCGTGTCGTCTTTGGGACTCATCGGGTGCTCAGGATCGACCGACGCCGAAAAGGCCGCTTCTGAAGATTCCAAAGCCACTTCATCTTCCGATGTCGTCTACAAAATCGGCGTCATTGCCAAGAGCAACTCCAACCCTCCGTTCCTCGCCGCGAAGAACGGCGCCATTGCTGCTGGCAAACGCCTGAGCGATGAACTCGACGGCGTCAGCATCGAAATCCTCTGGCAAACCCCCGCGATGGAAGACGCGCAGGTCCAAGCGCAATATGTCGAGCAGTTGGTCGCTTCGGGTGCTGATGGCATCGCGATCTCCTGCACCGACGCGAACCTGCTCACCGGCGCACTCAAAGCCGCGATTGACAAGGGTGTGGTCGTCGTCACCTTCGACTCCGACGCTCCCGATTCCGGACGCATGGCGTACTACGGCGTGGACGACTACGAAGCGGGCAAAGAAGTCATGCGTCAACTCGCAGGGGTGATGAATAATGAAGGCAAGGTCGCCGTGCTGACCGGCAACCCAGCCGCGACCAACCTGCAAGCCCGCGTCAACGGCGTGGTCGAGCAAGCCGCGGAATACGAGGGCATCCCAACCCCGGTCGTCTACTCATTCATGCCCGAAACCGCAACGGAAGCCGCCGCGAAGATGCAACAGGTCCAAACCGCCAACCCAGACATCACCGGGTGGGCGCTCGTCGGTGGCTGGCCACTCTACACGGACAACGCACTCGATGGCATTTATGAAAATGCAAAGATTGTCTCCATGGACCCCCTCCCACTCCCGCTTGAATACGCGAAAAAAGGTCAGGTCCAAGTCCTCGTCGGTCAGCCCTACTTTGGTTGGGGCGAGAAGTCCGTCGAGATGATCATCGACAAACTCCACTTTGACCGCAGCCCAAGCTCAGAGATGGTCTACGCGGAGTTCGACATCGTGACATCAGAAAATGCCGAAGAGTTTGCAGAGCACTGGAAACTCTGGCTCGGTGAGGATTGATCACCATCCATGCCCGACCGTGAACCCATCCTGACAGCGACCGGTATCTCCAAGCGTTTCGGGATCACCCAAGCGCTCGATGATGTCAGCGTGTCCTTCCGTGCAGGCGAGGTCCACGCGCTGATGGGTGAGAACGGCGCGGGCAAATCTACGCTCGGGAAGGTCATCGCGGGACTCCATGCGCAGGACTCAGGTTCTGTCGTCATCGACGGCCGAGAGTTGATCCCGGGATCACTCGACGACGCATTCCATGCCGGGATACGCATCGTCCACCAAGAACTGGCGCAATGCCCGAACTTGTCGGTCGCCGAAAACCTCTGTCTCCACGATCTACCGACCAAGGGATTGACCGTTGACTTTGCGGAGATGGAACGCAGGGCTTCATCGCTCGTTCATCAACTCGACCCGGACATCGATGTCACCAAGCCGCTGGGATACCTCTCGCCGGGACGACGACAGATCTGCCAGATCGCCGCGTCGCTCGACAAGAATCCGGATGGATCGATGATCGCCAAGGTCATCGTGCTCGACGAACCGACTTCATCGCTCTCAATCTCCGAAGCATCAATCCTGATGGACATCGCCCGCGACCTCGCTTCGCAAGGACTCACGATCATCTATGTCTCCCATCGCATGAGCGAGATTTTCACCTGTTGCGATCGCGTCACGATTCTTCGTGATGGCAAGTTCGTCGCGACCAATATCGTCGCTGAGATCGACGAGCCCACGCTCGTCGAGCAGATGATCGGGAGGCGCATCGAAACCCCCGCCGCCAAGTCTGACGGGATGACCGCCGAGTCCGTTGAGACCATGGCGCTCAAATCTGAAATCCGAGGGGACGCCCCCGCCCCGACCGTACCGAACGCTCCGCCGTGCATGACCATCCGTGGATTATCCTCCCCCGGAAAGCTCGACAACTGCTCGCTCGATCTCCACCCCGGTGAAGTGCTCGGCGTTGGTGGTCTCGTCGGCGCGGGACGATCCGAACTCTTTGATGCGATCTTCAACATCGACACCCGCGCCACCGGTTCAGTGAATGTAGACGGACGCGAAATCCTCGGCAAAGGCATCCGCGCCGCAATCGAAGCCGGGGTCGGTCTCGGGTATGTCCCGGAAGACCGGCGCATCCAGGGACTGTTTTTCAATCTCGGGATCGACGAAAACATCCTCGCACCGATTATGAACCGACTCTCCGGATTCTGTGGCATCCGCAACCAAGCGAAGGAACTCAAAGCGGTCCGCAACCGCATCAACCGATTCCAGATCAAAACCGCATCACTCTCCGAAACCACCCCCGGCGAACTCTCCGGTGGCAACCAACAAAAACTCCTCATCGCACGATGGATGACCGAGCAAACCAAGGTCCTGCTGCTCGACGAACCGACCCGCGGGATTGATGTTGGTACGAAATCGGAAATCTACAAGCTGATCCGCCAAGCCGCTGATGAGGGGCTCGCGATCTTGCTCGTCTCCTCCGAGATGCCCGAACTCCTCGCGCTCTCCGACCGCATCCTCGTCATGGGGGACGGCCAGATCAAGGGCGAACTCACCGGCGCGGACATGACGCAGATCAATATCCTGACGCTTGCCACCAAGGAATCACGAGCAGCAGTCACCGCCTGATGGCATATTACAAATGCGTGACATCCGACGGTATACGCCACCGTATAGTGGTTTATGAATCTCAAAAACTCCGCCCTCATACTTGTTGCCGTCTGCATTGCATTCCCATTGACTGCATGTCAATCGACACAGGCATCACGCCAAAGAATCCAGATGGCCAGCGGAACACCAGTGTCCGAACTGCATGCAGGACAGAATGCGGTCATCCATTACACGCTCGAAGAAGGTGTTCGCAAGTACAAATACTGCAAGATTGTGTCGGCGGATGACCAATGGCTCATCGTCGCGGAGAAAGCAGTGAAAACCTTGGAATCCGACGAACTCAACGGTTGGCATGCCATGATCCCGATCAAGAACATCGTGATGATCCGCGTTGAACTTGATTCAGAATAACTTACGATCCAACGACGCTCACATGAATCTTGCGGCCGGGCATTTCAAGCTTGCCGTCTTGCGAGACCACATCAACCGTGACCTTCCCGTTCTTGTTTGTTGCTTTGAAGTGTGTCACGAGGTACTCACCCATCATGTACCCAAAGCCTTCGCCTTCGTCTTCATAGAGCGTACCGAACGCTTCGCCGTTCGCATCGAGATGCACGATCAGCGTGAGCTCATCGCGTGAATCCGGACGATCACCGAAGTGCTGTGTGACCGGAGCGGTCGCGATGATTGATCCGGGACGGATGTAGAGATCAGGGAGATTGGCATCCTTTGAATCTCGCCCGGATTCAAAGTCTGGAAAATCAAACTTCGCCCATTCCACACCATCGACAGCCGATGGCATGACCGACACGCGGTCACCCTCTGGAGTTGCTTTGGTGACCACGAGCATGTCCGCACCGAGCAAGAACGAATCATCTTCCGACCGCAATGCAGGATCAGCAGGATCCGCAAAGAAGGTCGGACGAACGATCGGCATCCCGGTATCCGCCGACTCTTTAAACAGCGTGTACATATACGGCATCAACCTGTACCGACGCTCAAGTCCACGGCGGCAGGTCGCTTCGACCTCATCACCGAACGACCATGGTTCCTTGTCAATGTTCCCCTTCGCGGTGTGACCACGCGAGAACGGGAAGAGCGTGCCGAACCCCATCCAGCGTTGGAAGAGTTCGCCATCTCCGTTGTACGCAAACCCACCGATGTCCGGTCCAACAAACGGCTGACCCGACAAGCTCAGGTTCAGCGACATCGGGATCGACATATCGAGGTGCGCCCAGTTGGCGCTGTTGTCACCGGTCCAAGTCGCGCCGTAGCGTTGACCGCCGATGAAGTTGGCGCGGGAGAGAACGAATGGCCGTTTGTCTGGATTGGTTGCCATGACGCCTTCGCGCGTGGCGCGGATCATCTGCATGCCGTAGACATTGTGGTAGCGGTCGTGCGTATCGGTGCCGCCGAGTTCAGGATCGGCACGGTGGACATTGGTCTCAGGCATGGTCTTGGATTCAACATTGAACACCGCTGGTTCGTTCATGTCGTTCCACACGCCGTCGATGCCGTTGGCCATGAAGTCTTCGTAGAGCCCCGCCCACCAGTTGCGGACATCCTTGTTGAGGTAATCCGGGAACACACACACGCCGGGCCAGACCTCGCCGTTGTAGATGTTGCCGTCCTTGTCGCGGACCCACGCGTCATGCTCATGACCAGAGTCGGCGACGAAGTACCCTTCCTCGTCCTTGACACCCGGATCAATCATCCAGACATTCGAGAACCCCTTGGAATCAAGCCATTTGTTGAGTCCCTTGGGATCGGGAAACTGTTCTTTGTCGAATGTAAAGACGCGGTACTCGTCCATGTAATCGATGTCCATCCAGATCACATCCGCAGGGAGCTTGCGGTCGCGGAACTCTTGGACGACTTCTTTCACACGCGAGTCCGGGTTGTATGAGTATCGACACTGGTGGTACCCCACCGCCCACTTGGGAGGCATCGCGATCGTCCCGGTCAGTTTTCCAAGACCAAGCATGACTTCCTGAGGCGAATCCCCATCAATGACGATCACCGAAAAATCGCCACCCTCGGCGCGGAAAGTAATCCCGTCGCGGAGATCGATCTGGCAACGGTAAGTCGTATCGGCAAGCACCCCAAACGCTGTCCCATCGGCGCGAACCGCGAGGACCCAAGGGTGCGAGGTGTACAGGTTCTCCGCATCGAGTCCATACCCGAACGCATCAAGGTTCCAGGTCTCGGTGACAAACCCGTTCCGAAGCAAAGGTCCCGCGCACTCGCCTGTGCCATAGAGAGAAGTCCCTACTCCGATGTTGATCGACGCGACGGCGCGTCCGGTCTCTTCATCGGTTGAATAGACAGGCACTTCGGTGAGTGTGTCCAGACCGACATCGCCGTAGGACTCAAACTCATGAACCAACGCAAACGATGGTTTGCGATCTCGGCGTGCATCGTGCGACCGATCGAACCGGACGATCCCGTCGCCGATAACCTGAGCCACCTGCGCCGAAGCGTGCTGGACGAATCCGAGCGACAGAATGGCAAGCACAAGAATCTGAATACAAAGCGGCTTTTTCACGCGTAAACCTCACTAAAATGATCGCAGTGCCATGCACCGAGCATGGATCAAAAACGGATGTCGGTACACAATACTTCTCGGACGCCTCCACATGCAACTCTTGAACCAGAAAACATCGCAAACTCTGACAATTCGAGTTCACTTCCGATCAAAAATCGACCATAATCAGGGCGTATACACACCAGCCACGACTCCGCACCACTCTGGGCGGATTTCTGCGAAAGCTTTCTGAAAGGCCTTCCATGTCATCAACATCAAGCCCCCGCTTCTCCGCTCTCCTTTTGAGCGCGGCTGTGATCGTCATCGGGGTCGCCGCCCAATCCGCGCACGCCCAGAACAAACTCAACTACCTCCAGTGGTTCGAAACCGAATGGGACGACATCGAACGCCGCACGCCGGACATCTTCCTCGCGGGATACGACGCACTCTGGCTCCCACCACCCTCCAAAGCATCCTTCGGCAGTGTCGGATACGACCCCTTCGACCGCTTTGATCTCGGGAAACCACCGCTGCTCTCGTTCTCCTCCTCCAGAGCACGCACCACCTACGGCACCGAAGAAACCTTCAAAGCGATGATCGCTGAACTCCAGTTCTCCGGAGCAGAAGTCTACATCGACGGCATCTTCAACCACAACGGAGGACGCACCACTTCTGACGCATTCCTCGCACAAGGCGGGTACCCCGGATTCTGGATCCCACGCGAAGACCCACCACGCGACAAACTCCCGACCGACAACTGGGGCGATTTCCACAACGGGAACGCATCGGGATACCTCCAATCCGAAAACCCCGGCGCCTCAAACTACGATCTCCTCAACGGGGATCTCGTCGCACTCGTGGACATCGCACAAGAATCCAACAACACCTTTATCCGTCAACCCGTCGATGCTTCGAATCCCCAGAACATCCCAAGCGGCACACTGTACAACATCCCAGATGCCAGCAACGCTCGCTTCTACACAGATCAAGCATTGACCCCGGATTCAATCAACAACCCCGGAACCAGCCGAAACCCCGGGAACCTGAGCTTCACACGCTACCCATACAACACCGCGTCCCCGCTCGCAGGCGATCCAGTCGCCGACAACGGGACCGGTCTGCTGATGCGATGGGCGCAGTGGATGATCGAAGTCCAAGGCGTCGACGGCTTCCGTCTCGATGCGCACAAGCACACCCCGAGCTGGTTCTGGGACGGATTCTTCGATTCCGCGATCCACAACCTCCGCGTCCGTCCCGATGGCAACCGCACCAACCCATTCGTGTTTGGCGAAAATGTGACTGGAAACTTTGACACCCTCAACAACAATGTCCGCAAGGACGCATTCGCAAACCACGATGCGCTCGATCTTCAGGGTGCCGCCCGACTTCGTGATCTGCTCAATGCCAACGGTCTCGGTTCATGGGCCAACATCACCTCCAGCACCGACTCATCGCATCTGGACATCGCCGACGACGGAATCGTCAACGGCACGATGGGTGTCAACCATGTCTTCTCGCACGACAACGGCACCGTCGGTGACGGCGGATCGCTCCCACCATTCCCAACAGCCGCACAGCAAGGACTCGCAATGCACGCGTACACGCTGATGCGTCCAGGCCGTGCGATTGTCTACCACAACGGGCGAGCGATCTTCTCGCGTGCCAACGGGTTCTACCCACGCGAAGGCGTCCCGACCGCACTCGGATGGGACCCGGTCACCCAGCAGCTCGACGACACCATGACCACGCTGGTCAAACTCCGCAAGCAGATCGGTGCGGGTCAATATTTTCAGCTCAACAGCAACATCAACGATGTGCTCGTCTTCCAGAAAGCGTTCAACAACCGCTCCAACTCGCTGACCGCGGTCAACGACCGCTTTGATGCTGGTTTCCAAACAATCACGGTGAACACCGCGTACCCGCAAGGAACTCGGATTCATGAGATGACCGGAAACGCCGCGGATCCGATTGTGGACCCTTCCGGGGACATCCCAGAGACCATCGTCGTTGGTGCCGGTGGTTCCGTCACCCTCAAAGTTCCCAACAACGCCTCATCCGCAGGAACCCACGGCAAGGGCTATGTCATCTACGCCGAAGCCCTCCCAGATGCGACGGTTACCTTCATCGGTCAGGACAGCACCATCGACCCCGATCCTTCCAACTTCCCCGACTGGATCCAGCGTCTGAGCGAGATCCAGGTCATCAAGAACGACTCCTTCGAGATCCGGGTCCAGACCACACCAGGCGATGCCCTGGACTCCAACACCGATGACAACGCGCTCTTCGCATTCGATCAACGCGTCTCCGACTACAACGGCAACGGCATCCCCGACATCCCGACCAGCGCGCTGAGCTTTGCGGGATATGAGCAGTTCATCACCGTCAACAGCCCGCTCTACAACTCGGGCAACTCGTTCGGGCTCTACCGCCAAGCGATCGACGCAACACAGATGGAAGAGGGCATGCACTACCTGAGCGTCGTTGTCTTCCGTCACCGTGATCCCAACACCTCCGCGATGTTCCGCGAGGTCCGCAAGGTGATCTACATCGATCGACTTCCTCCAGAGGTTGCTCTTGAGCAAGCGGGCATGACACTCGAAGACGACCAGCCCCAGTTCATCGTCCACGCGCTCGACCGCACCACCGACGAGCTGCACCTGCTGCTCGATGTCCCAAACGGCACCGATCCGCTCACGCTGATCAACAGCGGGACCCGCGTCAATCCGTACGACCGGTTCGAGTTCCGCACCACATTCGATGGGGCACTGAGTGCCGGTGATCACCAGATCACGATGGTCGCGATCGAAGAATCCGGGACCACCAACATCGTCACCGAGACCATCACCATCGCAGGCGAGGTCGATTGTCCCGCGGACATGACCGGTGATGGCAACCTCAACTTCCTCGATGTCTCCGCATTCCTGACCGCGTTCGGGAACGCTGATCCCGCTGCCGACTTCCAACCGGATGGCAGCTTCAACTTCCTCGATGTTTCTGCATTCCTCTCCGCATACGGGGCGGGTTGCCCGTAACGAGAGCGACCGAATCCAAGGGTTTCTAGCAAACCTATGGAAGAACAAAAAAACAAGCGGGGCTGGAAATCTCATCCAGCCCCGCTCTTCTATTTGAACACAACAGCGTTGTTGCAGTTCTGCTGTGTTGCAATTGCTATCGCTTAGCGGCGACGGCGTCCAGCAACCAAACCACCAAGTCCAACCAACGCCAGTGACGATGGGGTTGGAACAACGGTGTAGCTCAGAAGTGCACCCGAAGCGGAGCCGGTGCCCCAGTCTGGGGTTGCTTCGCCTGCGAGGCTCAGGTGATCCACACCTGGGTCCGAGTCACCACCACCAGAGGTTGCGACATCAAAGTTGAAGGTGTCGCCGACACTCAGTCCGAGCGATGCGAGCGAGACCGCGATGCGGTGGATGTTGATCCCGTGATCAGCACCGGACGACATGATGTCGGTTCCCGCGGCGTAGGTTGCGTCAAGCAAGCCCCAAGCGCCGCTGAACGCATGAACTTCAGCGCCAGTGCCGGAGTCTGCCCAGCTGCCGACGAAGTGGTCAATGTTGCCGCCCCAGTCGATGTTGCGTGGCCAAGCCCCGTCGCTGCTGCCAGCAAGACCGGTATCGATTCCGACGAGGTACTTGCCCCAGTCAGCGCTCATCGCGGCGACGGTGATGTCAAAGTACAACCAAGTCGCGTCGTTGGTGACTTCAACTTGGGCGATGTCCAAGTGCGTGAAATCACCGAAAGTGCCCGCATTTATATCCCCAACGCTGTCAGCGTACACATCGGCACTTGCCGCTCCGGCCAGCGAAGCGATCGCTGCAGCCATAAGTACATTCTTCATTGTGTGCTCCCATACTCCAAAACAAACCATCATCCCAAAACGAGGAGGGATTATGGCGTGAAAGACAACCATTACTATAATGGATCGGGTTTCGTGAACAAGCCCGAACCCGCTGGAATTGCAGAAAATATGGCGGGAATCATCAATCCGCGAACAGCGTTCGGTTACTGTTCGACATCCAGATCCGCCACCACCATCGCATGGTCCGATACCTGCAGCCCACTCTCGCGATCGATGAAGCATCCGGTCATCCGCTTGCGTGCCGCGTTGTTCATCAGCAAGTAGTCGATGCGCCAACCACGATCCAGAGCTCTTGCTTGACCCCGATTCGACCACCACGAATACGGCCCATCCACATCCCCATGCGCCTCGCGGATGACATCCGCCCACCCCATATCAATCAGATCCCCCATCCACTGCCTCTCGTGGGGCAAGAACCCGGACGATTTCATGTTCCCCTTCGCGTAGAACAGGTCCCGCTCTGTATGCGCGATGTTGAGATCGCCTCCGATCACTGTCGGAATCTTGGATTTCAGCATCGGTTCAGCCCACTGATGGAAGAACCCAAGCCAGCGATCCTTCTCGGTTTGCCGAAGATCCCCAGATGACCCCGATGGCAAATACACGCTCACCACCCGAAGCTTCCCCACCCGCGCCACGATCACACGACCCTCAGGATCGCCCTCACCAGCACCACGCCCTTCTTCCTTGATCCCATCGCGGGACCAGATCGCGGTCCCGGAGTACCCCTTCTTCTCTGCTGGATGCCAGAGACAGCTCCAGCCGTCGGGGTCCTGCCAATCCGTGGGGAGTTGCTCGGGCAACGCACGAACCTCCTGCATCAGCAGGACATTGGGATCGATTCTTTCCAGATGCGCCGGCAGTCCTTTTTTCAAAGCCGCGCGGAGCCCGTTGACATTCCAGGTCGCAATTCTCATCCCACACTCTAGGACTATGGTTGAGCATGACCGCATCAATCAGCACCAACGCCATCGTCTTCGCGGGCAGTCCCATGTCCAACCTCGCGCTCTACCACCAGATCCGCTTCGCGGTCGGTGATCCCACCGCACTGATCGTGCTTCCAACAGGCCCCAATTCCAGCACCGCCCCCCACCGTTTGCTCATGATCCGCGACATCGAGATGGAACGAGCAAAGCAGACCGCAAAAGCCGACGAGGTCGTCTGCCCCAAGGACTTCGCCCCATCGGACTGGCAGACCGGCGACCGCGAGCTCGAAACCGCGCAGTCCGTTGCGGAGTGCTTGGTCCAGAAGAACATCAAATCTGTCACCGTCGACCGCACCCTCCCCGCAATTTACGCCCACTACATCACCAAAGCGGGCATCGCAATCCAGTGCGACCCTGATCTTGGAGTCCTCGACCGCAGATCCAAAGACCAAGAAGAACTCGGCCATCTCCGACAGGCGCAGTCGATCACTGAGGGGTGCATGAGAATGGCGTGTGAGACCATCGCTCGCGCTGCAACCGACGCATCCGGACAACTCATCCACGAAGGCGAAGTCCTCACCTCCGAACGCATGTTCCAGCTCATCGACATCTGGTTCCTCAACCACGGCGGCGCCACCCCCCACGGCTCGATCGTCGCCTGCGGCCCCACCGGCGCAGACTGCCACGAACGAGGACACGGACCGCTCTACACCGGTCAACCCATCATCATCGACCTCTTCCCATACATCAAATCCTCGCACTATCACGGCGACTGCACCCGCTGCGTCGTCCATGGCGAGATCCCACCAGAGGTCGCCAAGATGCACGCCGCGGTGGTCGCCGCGAAGAACGCAGCGCAGGACGCGACCAAAGCGGGTGTCACTGCGGACGCCGTCCATGCGGAAACCATCCGCGTCATCAAAGAACACGGCTACCAATCGGGTATCCCCACCGAGGACGCGCCGGACTCAACCTGCTCCATGGTCCACGGCACCGGCCACGGCATCGGACTCGATGTCCACGAACCACCGCTGATCGATGTCGGTGGTCCAGCACTCGTCGAGGGCGATGTCCTGACCATCGAGCCCGGACTCTACTGCAAAGCGATCGGAGGCATCCGCATCGAAGACATGGTCGCTGTCACCAAGGACGGCATCGAGAACTTCAACACACTGCCAACCGATCTCAGCTGGGCATGAGTCTGGGCATGATCGCTACTTCGCCTTACCCTGAGCAGCGACCGCAGCCATCGCGGACGCAACCGCTTCCGGATCACCGATGTACTTCTTCGAGATCGGCTTGAGGTTCTCATCAAGCTGGTACACCATCGGCATACCGGTCGGGATATTCACGCCGACAATGTCGTCATCCGAGATCCCATCGAGAAACTTGACCATCGCTCGCAAAGAGTTGCCGTGCGCTGCGATGATGAGCCGCTTGCCCGCTTTGATCTGCGGCGCGATCTCGTTCTCCCAGTACGGCACAACTCGCTCGACCGTGTCTTTGAGGCACTCAGTCGCCGGGATCTCGCTCGGGTTGAGATCCGCGTAGCGCCGGTCATGCCCGGGCCAGCGTTCATCGGAAGTTTCGAGCGCGGGTGGCTGCGTGTCATACGACCGGCGCCAGACCTTGACTTGATCTTCGCCGTGCTTCTCGGCGGTCTCGGCTTTGTTCAATCCCTGAAGCGCGCCGTAATGGCGTTCGTTGAGTTTCCATGAACGAGTCACGGGTACCCACATCAGGTCCATCTCTTCGAGCACATGCCAGAGCGTTCGGATCGCACGCTTGAGCACCGAGGTGTACGCGAGATCAAAGGTGAAGCCCTCCGCGGCAAGCAGCTTGCCCGCTTCGATTGCTTCTTCATGCCCCTGATCGCTCAGCGGCACATCCTTCCATCCCGTGAACCGGTTTTCCTTGTTCCAGGTGCTCTCTCCATGACGAATTAGAACGAGTGTGTACACGCGGTGCTCCTTGTATCTTGGTATGCACGCGATTCTAGCCACTCCAAAAAGAGCCGTGGCCGATGCGAACTGCATCAGCCACGGAAGGTCAGGAGTCTTCGTAGATTGTCAGACTGATCAGATCAACAGTCGATCAGTTCTTTGCCCATTGCGAACGGAACTGGTCCGCGTCCATCGAATCCGGACGAACCAGATTCAGCAAGTTGGCCTGAGCACGCTGAATCTCAAGCGGGGTCAGCTCAAGCAACGCGATCCGATCGAGTACCAGCCCGATCTTGGACATCAGCAGATCAACTTGGTCCTCATCGCCGCTCGCAAGAACCTCCGCGATCGATCCGATCCCGGGACGGGTCCCGGTCGCTGCATCACGCTCACCGAACAGCCCGATGTACGCATCGACCATCCGTGAAACACTGCGGGGCGAGACACGCTCGATGATCAACGCTTCGGTCCGAGCGAAGTCGTAATGCTCGACGCCGTTGATCGCACCTTGAAGATTGACTTCATCGGAAGGATCCGCTGGAGCCAACCCGAGTTCAGTCAACACCTGTCGCTGAGCGAGATACGGATCATCATCACGCAGCGTCAGCACATCTTCATCCGCAAAGGCTGTTGCAAGATTTGCGGGGGTCACGGTTGGAGGCCCGAAAGTCGTGAAATCACCAAGCGTCAGGTCATACGCATAGACGAGACCCGAGGTCCCGGGTTGGGTGCCCATAAAGTTCGCAAGAGACACACCACCTGGGAAAGTTTCAACAGTCAATCCCAGAGGCATCCCGGTCCCGCCGTTGTTGGCGAGGACGACAGAGCTTGCACCAAGCAGCGCACCAGCAGTATCGGTATTGAGCGTGCCGTCGAGCAAGATGTTCCCCGAAGCAATCAGCTCCGCGGCCTGCTCGTCGTAACCGCCACCGGCCCGATCCGCTTCATTGGCAACACCATCAATGTATCCGCCAAGGTGTCCAAGCAGTGTGATCTCTCCGCCCATTTGACCTTGCGACAGAACAGTGAGGTTGCCGATCGCATTGACATCGCTGAGTTCGACAGTGGTAAAGCCGTGGCCCTTGGCACCGAACTGGATCGATCCCATCGAAGTAATCTTCTGTCCGCGCCCCGCATAGATCCCTTCGCGAGCCGCGATAAAGAACCGGCTCGAAAGATCAATGGCAGCCGCATCCATGAGGTCCAATCCCTCCACAGCAGCATTGGAGAACAAGAACGCCGACGAAACCATTGCTGCACCACCAACATCGTCACCAAATCGGATGTTACGGAACGCGCCCTGATTCAGCTGGAAACTCAGCGGAGGAGCAACCCCGATACTTCCTTGGAACTTGAACGGTGTGCGCGCTTCGCCAACACCATTCCAGACCTCGCCATCGTACATAAACGCGACATCCGACGCACCATCCACATTCGAGAAGATATTGCCCCCAAACAACGCGGTCCCGAGTCCTGTGTGGAAGGTCACGCTCGGACCCATGACATTGGTGTACCCCATCAGGGTCATCCCGTTGAGGGTGGAAACATTGTCCATGTAGCTCGTCATGTTGACATCAACATCGAGGAAGCCAAGCCGCTGATCGCTCGTTGCGCTGTCACCAACGCTGCCACCAAAGTGGGCAACGCCATTGGTCGCATCGATGCTCAGGGTGTTGTATTCACCCGATTGGGAATACAAATCTCCGCTGATATTTGTATGACTGCCCGATCCGGTGCTGGTCAGCGAAACGCTGTCCGTCAAACGGACATCGCCATTCAAGAAAATCCCGGCATTGGTTGAGTTCAGATCTGCACCGAGATCAATAGTCCCACCCGGCCCTGCGTTTAGGGTGATTGTTCCTGCGGTGATCGGTGTCCCGCGAGCTTCGAAGCCCTCGGACACGATGACATTGTCACCACGCACCGTCAGGAACCCGTCATTGTTCGCGCCGTTGGCGTTGATCGATCCGGAGAGGGCGACATCGCCGCCCTCCGCTTTGATGAACACATGGTCTGCGGTGATTGAACCCGAGTTCCACGCCGCAATCGAGTACACATCACCCGCCGCAAGCGGGACCCCGTTGTCATTGCCAAATGCGGCATCAAACCCAGCATCGGCTTCCTGCAATGGCACTTCGATTTCTACAAATCGGCTCCCCAGGTGCGTACCGATCAAGACCTGTCGGCCTGCCGCCATAATCACGGTGCCTTCCGGTGCGGAGATGGTCCCCATGTTGGCAACCTGCCCGCCGAGCAATGCGATGACATTCCCGCCAAGGTGCCCGCGATTGACCACGCTCCCCTGCATGTCAGTGAATCGGTAAGTCTCAGAGATGAAGTTGGCATTGGAGATGTGGCCCGCCGCTGCGTACAAGCTGCCCGCATTGACGACCGCGTTCTCTCCGAACACAATGCCAGAAGGGTTCACGAGGAACAGCTGCCCGTTTGCGAGCAGCGTGCCGTTGATTTCTGATGGGGTCGCGCCGTCAATCCGATTGAGGACCCGCGAGGTCGAATCAGGCATGATGAACTGCACGGTCTCACCGAAATCGATGTTGAACGCGAGCCAATCGATGATGGTCATGTCGCTGGTGGTAATGGTAAGCAGATTCCCATTTGAATCAAAGATCGCGGTACCCGCGGCAATGCTCGCGTCATCCTCGCTGGGATTCGCGTGTGCAACGCCGGTCGCGAGACCTGCCATTGCGATAAGTGCGAGACCCAAGCGGGTTCGCCTATTGTTCATATCTTCAGTTTTCATTTCACATACTCCAGTTCTTGAGTTGTCAGAAGACAACAGTTGCAGTGAAGTGCAACCTGGAATCTCCTACATCACTTACCGTCGAGGCCCCACTCCCGATCTTGGTCATAGCCATGCCATAGTTCAGACGAAGCGTGAGGTTCCTCTTTAACTGTGCCTCGACTCCAACACCCACGCCAACCAATGTCTCGGCATTTTCAAAGAAGAAGGCGTCTTGTACCGACACCCGTCCTATATCTACGAAGCCCGAGAGAATTAGATCCCAATCGGCGCCCCCATATGGTCGAGATCGTGCATTTCTAAAGGTAGAACCGAACAAAGTCGTTGTTTCAGTGGTGACCGGAGTCGCCTTTCCGAGGTGATAGCGGTATTCAACAGAGCCGATAATCGCGTTATCACCCACTGCAACGGACTCTTTGTACCCGCGCACGCTTGATGCTCCGCCCGCGACCATCTGATAGTTGGGCGCAAGGCGCGATCCGAGACTGCTCTGCCCACGCAATGTGAAAACAAGTTCATGTGCGAGTGTCATGTCGTCCACGCCGCGATCACCTTTGAAACCCTTGGGATCAATGATCGGCTCAAGGAAAAACGAATGCGTGATCTGTCCCTTCACCGTCGTGAACTCATTCTCGACATTGGGGCGACCGAGCGTCCCGATCGCAAGTTCGCTCGTTCCCGCGACGCTCGCAAGGTTGGTTTCAAATCGCACCTCAGCAAACGCGGTATGCAACGGCGTGCTTTTCTGATACCGCACTCCCGCGAACGGCAGCAGGAAATCCTCTTTGCCGCTGATCAGCAGGACTTTGTTGTCCACCGAAATATGCTCATAGCGGAGCCCCCCGAACACATCCAAGAACCTCGGTCCATCCTGCCAAATGTTCGTCGAAATCTCGCCGCCGAACTCGTACCCCTCACCCTCAAAGCTCGCAAACCCGAGACCCACATCCGACGCGGTGTACCGATTCCATCGGCCATGCACGCGGGCGCGGAAGTCGGGACCAAGATCAAACGCGTACGACCCCATCACCGCGTGCGATTTGTCAAAGCCCGCGGTGATGTAATCGAGTTGCAGAATATCGTCCTGGCCGATCAACTGACGGTGGATGAACCCGAACCGCTCTTGCCATTCATTCGTGCTCTTGGTGCCTGTGTTGGACGCGCTCGCGTACGCGGACCATTGTTTGGGTTCGGAGATCAGGTAGTCGAGCACCACCTCGCCTTGCTCCGTGGACGGCGCGATGGAAACATCGACCCGCCGGCCCGGATGCCGATTGAGTTTGTAGACCTCATCATCGACGCTCTCTTTGGTCAGCAGATCCCCCGCTTCGATGGTCAGCCGATCCCGCTGCCGCTGGTGCGCGGGATGATTGACATTCGGATCATCGTGCTCGCCCGGTTGTTCTGCGATCCGATCGCCGCGAGCGACGGTGCGGACATCGCCAACAGTCGCAGGCCAAATCAGGATCGTCAGCGGATGATCACCCGGACCACGAAGGTCTTCTTGTGTCGTTCGAAAGGCAATCTCATCAAGTGATGGTGTCACCAGGTGACCCAGGAACCCATATCGAGATTCCATCTCATCACGGACCGCTTGGATAATCACCGCCAATGCACTGCCATAGAGCGTCTCCACGCCTTGGAGACCGATCTCCCCGATCGTGACCTCAACAACCGCTCGCCCATCCTCGGCGCTCAGAGGCCCTACATACCCGCCTTCAACCGGAATCAGAGAAACCGTCCGCTGAAGCAGCGGCTTCAAATCCGGGAGATCAGGATGATCCGTCCGGTACCCCAACTGGATCCCCGTCACGCGATATCCGACACCATCCCGATCAGTCACTTCTTGACGCGACTCGAGCTGCGCATCGCTTTGGTTATCGGACGGCTGAGCGGCGGATGCCGCAAATGTTTCTGATGCGAGAGAAAGCACAGCCACGGTTGCGAGCGTGGCGGCGGTAGACTTAAAGTATTCTGAAATCAAGACTTGTGGGGGCATGGTGCACTCCAAACATATACATCACCACTGTCCCTAACGAGAAAATAACCCGAAAGGCCCATAAAATCCTCGTTTCTCTAGGATTTATGTGGTATTCGTTACCTTATCGACGGATTTATCGCGCAAAGTTGATCACTCTTGGTGTGATCTCAAATCTCGCACAACTTTGCACAGATTCGGCTCGATGGGGACATCATGCGCAAGACGAACACACACATCATCCGTGCGGCCATCATGACCGCTTCATTAACCGCCCTCGCCTTCCAAAGCGCGTGCGGCTCACAACGAACCGCCGAACTCTCCACTTCAGAGCAGATGCTCATCTTGGAAGAAATCGGGATCGAATCCACACTCGTTGGATACGAAGAAGCGTTGTCGCCAGAATCAGGTCCATCGCTGATCGCAGGGGATTGGCTCGCAATCCAGTGCGCTCACGCCGGCGGATACTTTGATCGCTACGACTGGTCACCGACCTACGCCAATGTGGTCTCCAGCGACTTCGAGTAAACCTCGATCACGCGATCTCTTATCCCGTCAAGATTCAGTCCTACTCGATCGCTGCTGCGGCGCGTTCGCTCATGTCACGGAACAGCACCACATCATCCATGTTGTAGATCCCGTCGCGGTTCACATCGCCGAACGGTTCTTTTTTGCCGTACGCGTCAGTGAAGCGTTCCCGGTCGCTGGTCCCGATCTCGCGATCACCATTGGTATCGTACCGGCGCAGGAACTGGTCGAGTTCGCGCCGTTGCTGCATCGTGGTCATCGCATCGACGCGTTCGTCAGCGTTCAGGTTTCCGTCCCCGTCCTCGTCAAACTGGATCGCGAACTCATCCATCTGTGATCGGCGCTGCTGCGTCTGCTGATCTTGCATCGCGACCGTTTCCTCGAGGGACATCACCCCATCGCCATCGGTATCGTATTGGCTGACAATATCAGCCATTCGCTCAGCATCGCGTGCGTCAAAGTCCGCGTTCATCGCCGCGGTTTCTGCTTCGTTGAGTTGACCATCCCCATCAGCGTCGAACTGTTCTTTCATGCGTTCTCCTCGGCGGGAGTTGAGCATGCCCTCTCTGCGAGCCGCGAACTGTTCTTCGATGCTGACGATCCCGTCACCATCAGCATCGAAACGATCAGTCATCCGTTTGCGCATCGCCGCGACCATCGCGTCGCGTTCGGATTCATCGAGAATCCCGTCACCATCGGTATCGAACTGCATGAGCCGTTGTTCCATCTGCTCGAATCCCCCGCGCCGTCCGCCGCGACCTTCACCTTCTCCGCGACCGTTGCCGCGAGCGGGTTGCAGGTCTCGCGGCAGTGCTTCGACCGCTTCTGTGTCAATTTCGTCACGGGGTTCAATGTCGTATGCGCTCTTGAAGTCCGCACTCGCCGTTTGGCTAGAACCGGCGGAACTCGCGAGTTGGACCCCATCACCATCGCTCCCGGCGCCCAGAATGAGCACGCCAGCGATTCCCAGCAATCCGATCCCGACAATTCCACCTACGAGCATCTTTGTGTCCATTGAACGATCTCCTGTAAAGATTCCACCAGATTAACGCACTCATCGGTTGGATATGACGGAAAAAAAGAAATGCCGCCCCAAATACTTGGAACGGCATCATTGAAAATGGCGAGAGAGAGACTTGAACTCTCGACCTTGGGGTTATGAATCCCACGCTCTAGCCAGCTGAGCTACCTCGCCAGGTCGGTTTGAAAGAACAATCCATTCGGATCGGTCGGAATGATAACCCGCTCAAGGCCCATTGGAAAGCCGAAGAACAAGCAAATCGGTCCCTGATTACTCTCAGGACTTCTTTTCGTCAGTTTCGGACTCGCTCGAATGCGCGACAGGTTGTGCTGAAGTGTGGGCTGAGCTTGCCATATCCGGATTGTTTGGTGCTTTGGCGGCATCAAACTTCGGGGACTGAGCCGATTGATTCGACTGCACATTGATCTCGTCGCCGACCTCTTTCAGGCCTTTTTTGAACGAGACAATGCCCTCTCCGAGACTGCGGCCGACTTCAGGAAGCCGACGACCGAACAGCAGCAGCATGATGATGCCAATGATCAGCATCTCCGGCCAGCCAAGGTTCGGGAGAAAAGCGAGTGTGTTCCCAAGTGTGTTCATAGTGGCATTCAATGGGTCAGCCCTCCAAGAGTCAATGACTCGGTGAATTTCAATCGTCCAAAGGACGACTCCCCATCTCTCCAAATACTACCGCCCCAGATCCAAGATGGTTCACCCCTCAGCAAGATCAACAACATTCTGCAGCAGCACCGCCACCGTCATCGGACCAACCCCCCCCGGCACCGGGGACACCCACCCAGCGACCTCGCGGACCTCTTCGTACGCAACATCCCCCACCGTCTGCTTCTTGCCCGTCTCCGGGTCCAGAATCCGGTTCACCCCGACATCAACCACCAACGCACCGGGTTTAACCATATCCGCGGTAATCAGCCCCGCGACCCCCGCCGCGGGAATCAGGACATCGGCAGATCGGCAGAGCTCTTTCATCCCCTCGGTGAACTTGTTGCAGCTGATGACCGTCGCTTCCCGCTGCATCAGCAGCACCGCGATTGGTCTCCCTACCACGACCGACGCCCCAACCACCACACATCGTTTGCCCTTGAGATCGATCCCGGTCGAGTCGATGAGCTTGAGTGTTGCCAGTGCCGTGCATGGCGCCCGCATGGACCGCCCGTACACCACATTCCCGATGTTCGCGGGATTGACCCCCTCGACATCCTTATCCGGATCCAGCAGCATCTTAATATCGTGCGAATCCACCCCGTCAGGCAATGGCATATGCACCATGATGGCATGCACCGATGGATCAAGATTCAACTCAATCACCTTGGTTTCAATTGTTGATTGGGATGATCCGACTGGGAGTTCGTGAAGACGGTACTCGATCCCGAGCATCTCGCAGGTCAGGGCCTGATTCTCCGCGTACACACGCGCCCCATTATCCCCCGAATCCACCAAGACCGCGTCGAGCTTCGCGGGTTTCCCCTGATCGCGCAGCACCCCGGCACGCGTCGCTGTCCGCTTACGAAACTCGTCGGCCAATGCTTTTCCGTCAATCAGCTGTGCGCCCATGAACGATGATAGCCCTCGAGTGCACAAACCCGTATCATGTCCGCGTGAGCGATGCCAAAGACAGAATCTACGAACTCCGATCCCTCCTGAGCCGCGCAAACTCCGCGTACTACGTGGGGGAATCGCAGATCATGTCCGACACGGAGTTTGACCTGCTGCTCAAGGAACTCGAATCGCTCGAAGCGGACCACCCCCAGTTCCACGACCCCAACTCCCCCACCGCCCGCGTCGGAGGCGAGCCGATCCCGGGATTCACGACCCTCCCCCACGCGATCCCGATGCTGTCGATCGACAACACCTACAACGAGCAAGAAGTCCGCCAGTGGGTCGAGCGGATCGACCGACGGCTATGGCATATTGACGACAAATCATCGAGTCACGATGTAAAAGCTGATTTGGCAAACGACCCACAAAGCTATGGTTATAAAAATCGGGAGGATGCTGAAAATTTATTTGGATCACTACCAGATCCTGGGCCATTACCCAAATACAAACTCCAACCTCTCTACCCACCAGCATTCACTTGCGAACCTAAAATCGACGGCGTCGCCCTCTCCATCCGCTACGAACACGGCTCATTCATCCGAGCACTCACCCGAGGTGACGGCACCGAAGGCGATGATGTCTCCCACGCGGTCCGAACCATCAAATCCGTCCCGCTCAATCTCCAAGGCGATGATGTCCCCGCAGTCCTCGAAGTCCGAGGCGAAGTCTACATCCCGCTCCAAGAGTTCATCCGCATCAACACCGAGCGCGAAGAAGCGGGCGATGACCCGTTCATGAACCCTCGCAATGCGTGCGCCGGGACGATCAAGAACCTTGATCCGAAAGTCGCCGCGGCTCGCAAGCTCGGATTCCTCGCGCACGGATCAGGAGAGATCAGCGATCCAGCGTTCGCATCAGGACACGCGGAGTTCTCAGCAAAGATCAAGCACTTCGGATTCGATATCGGGGAGCATCGCACCATCGAACACAACGCGGACGCGATCACCGAAGCGATCCACCGCATCGACCGCATCCGTCACGACCTGCAGTACGCAACCGATGGTGTCGTCATCCGTGTGGATTCATTCGCGCAGCAATCCCAGCTCGGGTTCACAAGCAAATCCCCACGCTGGTGCATCGCCTACAAGTTCCCTGCGGAGCGCAAGACAACCCGGCTACTGAGTGTTGAGCACCAAGTCGGCAAAACCGGGAAGATCACCCCACGCGCGACGCTTGACCCCGTCAACCTCGCGGGGACAACCGTCTCCCACGCGACCCTCCACAACTATGGCATGATCCGCACGCGTGATCTCCATGTGGGTGATACCGTCGAGGTCGAGAAAGCCGGGGAGATCATCCCGCAGGTGGTTGGGGTGATCCTCAACAAACGACCCAAGAACGCTCAGCCGGTGCTCCCACCAGCGCACTGTCCAGCGTGCGATGCCCCCCTTGAAATCGAACCGCTCGAAGCCCACGAAAACCCAACGCTCGAAACCACTCGCCGATGCATGAACCCGGAATGTCCCGCGCAGATCCGCGAGAAGCTGGTGTGGTTTGCGGGACGCAAGCAGATGGACATCGAGGGGCTGGGCGAATCCACGATCGACCTGATCCGCGCGAGCGAGATCCCGCTCAACCATTTCGCGGACATCTTCAACCTCCACGAATACCGCGAGCAACTCATCGAGCTTGATCGGATGGGTGAGAAGAAAGTCGAGAACCTGATCGCGGGAATCGAAGCGGCGAAATCTCAGGGGCTCGCACGCGTGCTCGCTGGGATGGGGATCCGTCACATCGGGACGACCACCGCAAAGCAACTCGCGCGTCGGTTCGCGGACATCGAATCGCTCCGTGAAGCCGAGCTGTGGGAGTTGATGCCCACCGCCGTCAACACGATGAGCCAAACCAAACGCAAAGAACTCCTCGGCTCAAAGGACAAACTCGAAACCACCTACGAAACCGGACTCGGTGCTGACACCGCACCGACAATCTACGAGTACCTCCGATCCGAAGCCGCGAGCGATGCGTTCACTCGTTTAGCAGCGTGCGGCGTCGACCTCACCAGCAAGGACTACCAAGACGCGGAGTCCATCATCGATTCACCATTCGCAGGAAAGACCATCGTCATCACAGGCACCCTCGAACGCTTCGGTCGCACGGAACTCAGCGAGCAACTCGAAACCCTCGGCGCGAAAGTCACCGGGTCGGTCTCCAAATCCACCGACATCCTCATCGCGGGCGAGAAGGCGGGGAGCAAACTTGCCAAAGCGGAGACGCTTGGGATCGAGGTCTGGGATGAAGCGAAACTTGTCCAAACACTGGATTCGATCAACGATTGAACGCTTCGAACGCCGATACTCATCCCATGAAGAACCTTGAATGGAAAGCCGAACTCCGCGACCCGAACCTTGCCCGCCTCATCTGCAAGAAGATCGGCGCGACCCGGATCGGCAAGATCCGCCAAACCGACACCTATTACAATGTCGCGCGCGGTCGTCTCAAGAAACGCGAAGCAATCGCGATCGAGCGGGGCATCGGTTCACCCGAACCCATCGAATACATCTTCTACGACCGCCCCAACGAGGTCTCTCCCAAGGTCTCCGACTACTCCATCTACACCCACGACGAGGTCATCCAGCGGTTCGGCCAAGCCCCGCTCCCGGTCTGGCTGACAGTCACCAAAGTCCGCGAGTTGTACCTGCTCAACACGACGCGTATCCACATCGACGATGTCACCGACCTCGGTTGGCACTTTGAGTTTGAGATCCTCACCAACACCCCTGAAGACGAAGAACTCGCGCCCGGTCGAGCGGACGAGATCCGAACAACCTTCCTCCCCGCGCTGGGTGAACCGTTGCGGGTGTCATACTCCGATCTGCTGGCGCAGCACCTTTCGTTGAATCCAAAATCCTGAACAACTAGAGAATCTTGCGTGGCGGCATCAGGACATTGGCGAGCAGCAATCCAACCACCAGTCCCGCACCGATGACCATAACGGTGACCGCGGATTGCATGCCGCTGATGGTGTTCTGGTCCATGAACATCTGCAAGCTTTTGAACCCCATCGAGCCGGGAACAAGCATGAGCAGTCCCGGAAGCAGGATCGTCGCGGCGGGACGATCCATGACACGCGCGTACAGGTTCCCGAGAATCCCGACACAGCACGCAGCAAAGCACACCCCGAACTGCAACCCGAACTCCGTCACACCGAACCTTGAACTGGAATACGACACCAACACCGCGAGGATCATCCCCCACGCATCAGACCATCGCGCGCGGAACAAGATCACAAACAACAACGACGACACGAACGCAGCAAGCACCTTCCACGCCGTCCCCAACTGCTGCGGCTCAACCGAATACGGCAACTCAAAGAGCACATGCGCCCCCTGGTTCCCGATCGCGGCACCAAATCCGATCAACAACAAAATCATCAACGCGCCGACGAGTCTCGCCGATCCGGACACGACATGCCTCGTCGCCAGCTCCGTCATCGACATCGTCAGTGTCATGCCGGGCATGAAAACGATGATCCCCGCAATCATCGCGAGCCCCGGCGCGTAGGGACCCAGCACCATCCCCATCGACCACGCGATCAACGCGGAGATCAATCCCGCGAGGAACTCGATGAGTCTCGCGTGCTCGCGAGTCTTGCCCGCGACATGACCCAACACACCGATCACACCACCGATGATGCTTGCGGAGATGAGTTCTTTGACACCACCACCAAGGAACACCGATGCGGACGCCGCGATGACCATAATGCAGAGCACATCAACCCAACCCGGAACGGTATCAGGTTCATGGACAATCTGTTTGATCTTGCGGACCGCCGCCATCGGAGCGAGTCGTCCTGCGATGACCGCATTGAAGAGCTCATCAAACTGCCGCAGCTTTCCGAGATTCACTTCACCCGGATTGATCCGCGATAAATAGGTCGAAAACGAACCTTCATGCTCCACCGACAAGAACACCGAGGTCGGGGTCGAGAACACATGGCACTGCAATCCCAGTTCGATCGCGCAGACGGAGATGGCTTCTTCGAGCCGGTGCGCTGCTGTGCCATAGGTACCCAGCGCGCGTGACAACTCGATCAAGAATCGGATCCGTGGATCATCTGGGCGAGGCGCCCTTCGGATGGAGCGCTTCGGGATCTGCATCGCCTACATCGCACCGCCGTCAAAGATTACACGCTGTTTGGTTCGTCGAGGGTTGGGTTCGGGGACCGCTGAAAGGAGTGACTGGGTGTATTTGTGTTGTGGGTTGCGGATGATGTCGTCGCGGGTTCCTTCTTCGACAATCTTGCCTTTGTACATCACCGCGATGCGCTTGCACACATGCTGGATGACCGCCATGTCGTGTGAGATGAACAGGTACGACAAGCCGAACTCTTCTTGAAGGTCCATGAGCAGGTTGATGACCTGCGCCTGAATCGACACATCGAGCGCGCTGGTGGGTTCGTCGCAGACGATGAACTTGGGTTCGAGCGCCAGCGCCCGAGCGATCCCGATGCGTTGACGCTGACCACCGGAGAACTCGTGCGGGTACCGGTCCGCAGCCGCTCTGGGCATTCCACACCGCTCAAGCAGGGACTCGACCCGCTCGCGGAGTTCCGCTTTGTCGGTGACCATGCCGTGGATAATCAATGGCTCCCCCACGATCGACGCGATGCGCATGCGGGGGTTGAGCGAACCAGCGGGGTCTTGGAAGACGATCTGCATGTCGCCGCGGAGTTTTTGGAGTTCGGCGCCATGGGCTTTGAACATGTTGTGACCCTCGAAGGTCACGGTTCCCGAGGTCGCTGGGAGCAGGCGGAGGAGCGTGCGTCCGACGGTCGTTTTGCCACACCCGGATTCCCCCACGAGGCCGAGGGTTTCGCCCTTTCCGATGGAGAATGAGACCCCATCGACCGCTTTGAAGTGGTCGGTAACGCGTTGCAGGAGCCCGGAGCGGATCGGGAAGTGCATCTTGAGGTCCCTGACCTCAAGCAACGGCTCAATGTTTGAGCCGGAACTGGACGATGCGGATGCGGAATCTGTTGATGCAGCGGTTTGGGTCATGCGAGTATGGTATCCGTTCCTGAGCGTTTGTGCAGTCATGAAGCGACCCGATATGCTCCGCTGGACCGGTAATCCACGATCTCCTGAGCAGGCCTGCACGATCGTACCGCCGATCCACACATCAAGCTGACAGACTTCACTTGCACGAACATTCACCCGATGCGGTTGACGCGGGCAAGTTTGTGTCTATTCTTGCTTCTCGGCGTCCAGAAACGGATGCGTCGGGCTGGTAGCTCAGTTGGTAGAGCACGGCATTGAAAATGCCGGTGTCCCCGGTTCAAGTCCGGGTCAGCCCATTCGCCTATTTGACAATACATGTGGCAATACATGGCAACGACCAGCAGGGATCGGCATAAGTGCTGGTCCCTGTTTCAGTTACGCCTCATATCCACGCTCATTGCGGCTCATCGCCGCTTGCTGCTGCGATGCGTTTTACGACACAATTCCGTCGCTCTTTGCGCCGCTTTGAGTGCTTGCTCGCTGACCGAGCGGAGTGCCGGTTCGGTCGCCGCATTCTCGAAATCCTCATCCCGAACTTTGTGGCAGTGCGCCCCTGCTACGGCTCTTGTATGACCCATCCACGAAGTGCAGACTGCTCCCCGAGGTACAGTCACCCGCAGAGGTTGATCAGGTGGTGGTACCTTCGCATTCGAGGAGGAGTAAAAAAACACCGGCCCAGCTCTGCTGGCTCGAGGGGGGCGCACGGCTGGACAGAGTTTGGACTGATTCCAATCTATATTGTATCAGAAATGAATCTGACGGTGTACCCTGCGAATATGTGGGACTCGCTTGTGGTACACTCGCCGAATGGACAACCGTGAAACCGAAGATTTTGAACTTGGCGGTGACGAAAGAGAACGCCCTACGATCGAAGACACATCACATTCATCCGGGTTTGGTGCCTTTGCGGATCCTAAGCAAATCGGCCCATTCAAAATCCTCGCTAAGTTGGGCGAGGGCGGATTCGGGGTGGTGTACGAGGCAAAACAAGAATCCCCAATCAAACGGCGCGTCGCGCTCAAAGTGATCAAGCCGGGTATGGACTCCAACGCGGTCGTAGCCCGCTTTGAAGCCGAGCGTCAGGCACTCGCGCTGATGTCGCATCCAAGCATCGCCAAAGTCCTCGATGGCGGGATCACCGATCTCGGTTTGCCGTACTTTGTCATGGAACTGGTCAAAGGCGAACCCATCACCGCGTTCTGTGATCGAAACAAACTCGCGCTGACGGATCGTGTCAAGCTGCTGATCCCGGTGTGCCAAGCGATCCAACACGCCCACTCCAAATCTGTGATCCACCGCGACCTCAAACCCAGCAATATCTTGGTCGGGTACAACAGCGAGGGGCATCCGCACCCAACGGTGATTGATTTCGGCATCGCCAAAGCACTGAACCAACAACTCACTGAAAAATCTATCTACACCGCGCAGGGGCAGATGATCGGGACACCAGAATACATGAGCCCGGAGCAAGCGGAAATGTCGGGGCTGGACATTGATACTCGCACTGATGTGTACTCGCTTGGCGTGGTGCTCTATGAGCTGCTGACCGGGATGCTCCCCGTCGAGCCGAGCGAGCTGCGGAGCAAGATGTACCGCGAGATGCAGCGGATGATCCGTGAGTTCGTCCCCCCCAAACCGAGCACGCGACTCGGATCTGCATTAAGCACGATACAAACACGAGACTCGGCAAAGTCCGCCGCCAGCAGCCGACGCATGACCGACTCCGAACTCTCCAAGACGCTTGTCGGCGAGCTTGACTGGATCGTGATGAAATGCCTGGAGAAAGACCGCGACCGTCGCTACGCAACCCCGACAGCGCTCGCCGAGGAACTGCACCACTACCTCAACAACGAGCCCATCAACGCGAGACCACCCAGCACGCGCTATGTGATCGGCAAGCTTATCAGACGAAATCGAGCCGTCTTCTCCGGCGCGTGCATCATCGCGGCCACACTCATCGGGGCAACCGTTGTAAGTATGCGGTACGCAACCATCGCAAACACGCAGCGCGTGAACGCGCAGAAAGCGCTGCTCGAACGCGACGCCGCGCTCGCCGAAACCCAAGACGCCCTCCGGGTTACCGAACAACAACTCCAACAGATCCAAGCGTTGGTCAGGGTCTACTCGGACTACGAAGTGCAAATCCGCCGTATCGAAGGCGCGACCACTGCACGCTCACGGCTGGCAAACGCAACAATATCCGTCTTGGATCAGCTGTCGGGCGTGATGGGATCACAAGCATGGATCAAGCACGAACTCGCAGAAGGATACCTCACCGTTGGTCAGATCCACGGCATCCAGAATGACCACTACAAAGAAGTAGTCGACGCATTCACGAGAGCACGCAAACTGTTCTCAGAACTGGCTCATGAAAGCCCGACCGATCCACGAGTCGCGCTGGGAGAAGCACAGGCACTCATCGGGCTCGTCATGTCACAGATCGGCAATGTCGATGCCGACAGACTCAAAGACCTCGCCGCTCGAGCGGAGGAAATCTCCCGAACGGTTCCCGTTGAGGAGGGGCTTGCGCCGCTCCAATCCCGAGTGCTCGCGCGAAGCCTGCTCGCACAAGCGGAGCTCGCGATGACCGATCAACACCTGAGTGAATCAGCAGAGTTGGCACAGCGCGTGATTGATCAATACGGAGAACTGGACGAATCGCAACTCGGTGATGTCAAATCGCTCGATGTCGCCGCGGACGCAAACCGAGCGCGAGCAAGAGCACTGCGTGAGCTTGGCGATCTTGACGGCGCGATCGCAGGGTATGAATCCGGGATCGAGCTGCGACGCCGAGGGGTGAACCTGTTCCCGACCGATTCGGTTCTCCGCAGGGGGCTCATCCATGACCTGCATTGGCTGGGTCGCGTCAACGCGTACGACAAGAACGACCCAGAACGAGCCGTAGAGATCTATCGCCAATCGCTCGCGCACGCTGAGCACCTCCGCGAGGCTGACCCGGAAGACGGGCTTGCATACGAGCTGGTGCTCGACCAACGCAAATCCCTCGCAACAGCACTGCGGCGGAGCGGGAATCTGGAACAAGCACAAGAGCAAACCCGACTGCTGATCCTTGCTGCGGAGGACTTTGTCGATCGCGACCCGCTCAACCGCCTCCGTCAGCGTCGCCTCTTCGCCATCCATTTCGACGAAGCTCGTGTGCAGTACGACGAAGCGCTACAAAGACTCCGCGATCCAGCAACGCAAGCCGATGGGATGACGCTGCTCCGAAATTCGGTTGAATCATTCGATCGGTGTTCGAACTTCTATCGCGGCATCCTCGACCAGGACCCACTGGGTTCGTACGACAAGTTTAATCTTGACGCCGCTGAGGTTGAACTCCAGCGCGCCAAAGCAATCGAGACACTCGGGAATGAGTCCGAGGATGCGGCATTCATCACAAGTGCAATGGATTCCTATCAACGGGCGGCGGATCTGTATGTGCTGCACTCCAAAGAGAGCGAACTGGCGAGTGATCAACTCCGCAATCTATCAATCGCATACAGGAACATCGGGACCATCGCGTTGTCCATCCCAGACGGCACAACCGCGGTCAAGTACCTCGAACGCGCTGACTCGGTCCTCCCCCTCGACCGGTGGGACGCGTATGCACGCAAAGCCGAAGCGTACCGGCTGATCGGCGATGCGGATCGGTGCAAAGACTACGCGCAGCAAGCAATGGATGCCACGGACAAGTTTGACGAGCCCAGCCGGAGCAATGCTCGCGCGAGGGTGCAAGCAATCCTCGACGCGATGGCGTCACCGTGAGTCCGATCCCATCCTTTGATGGTCCATCGGACGCAACTACGAACCGCAGTTGTTCATGAACTGGGCAAGGAATGCGGAGACATCGATGAAGTTAAACGAGCCATCCGAGTTAAAGTCCGCGGCGGCATTCTGGGAACTGAACGCTGCGAGGAAGGCGCTGACATCCAAGAAGTTGAGCGAGCCATCCCGTGTCAGGTCCGCTGCACAGAAATCCCCGCTCAGATCGATCGAGTTCAGCCCGCCATCATCACCAACGCGATGGAGTACACCTTCGCGAGTAAAGCTTGACGCCGGATCCACGAGCACCACGATGTCATCAGCCACAGTTGGACTGTCCCCATCGAGATCCGCCGACCGGACGATCAACGGCAATCCCGCTGGTTGATTCGGTGCATCAATCACCGCTGCAAAGCTCAATCCATTTCCAGGCACCGTTGTATTGCGGATCACCCGCACCGTCTGATCACCCGAATCATTCACACTCACCAGTACCATGTCACGATCGCCATCATCATCCACATCCGACAGAGCGAGCGAAACCGGCTTCGGATTGATCATCGCATTGCTCCCCAGTGGCAGGTTTACAGGTGGGGCAAACGCATTGCCGCCAATGTTTCGCGATACCGTCACCACGCCATGACTTCCGGAGTTACCCCGGCAAATCACGACGATTTCAGGCTCACCATCACCATCGAGGTCCTCAGCGAGCACCTCGGTTGGGTGCGTCCCCGTTGGAATCACGATCGGAACCATGTTCTCAAAATCACCGATATTCACGAAGTAGGTCACGGTATTGGAATCGGGGCTTGTCACCACCACATTCGCTAGTGCAATACCACGAGCCGCGACCGAGTTGTAACCCGATGCTACCGTATCGACATCATCAACATCAACCTCGCAGCTCTCCCAGCCACCACCAAACGCGATGGTCTGGACCACGCCCCCGCCTGTGCCGTTGCTCTGGATGCCAAGCAAAAGATCATCCATGCCATCACCAAAGCTGATGAAGTCATCGCTTGCTAAATCGCTTACCGTAAACCCCGACGCGATATTGAACGCGGGAAGCGGCGCGATACTCAGCGGCGATGGATTCGAGGAATCCATGTGCAAGAAGTGAACATCGTTGTTGTTCCCGTTGGTACCTTGGTTTGCAAACGCGATGTCCGGGATCGAGTCGTTGTCGAAATACCCAACCTCGACACTCCCCGGCGAATCCACAATCACTCCGGTATACAAGCTCGCCGAGACCATCTGGAAGCCGTTGGCAGTGAGCGAACCCTGGAAGACCGCGACCGCGCCGTTCGGTGATACGCCCGGGATTTCAGGGATCGCGACGATCAGATCCACATTGCCGTCGGGTGAGCCATCGATCGCGCCGGTAACATCGAAGAGCACCGCGTCGTTGGGGATGCCTTCGGATGAGAATGGGTTCTGCGTAAACAACAACTCTTCGAGCGTGATAGGCACGAGGGTGACAGTTGAGGTAGGCCCCTCGGTTTGGTTGTACATTGGAATGACAGTACCCTGCGCGATTGAGCCGTCTGAGTACTCGAGCGAGAGAACTGGCCCGGAGTACACATCAAATCGATCCCGGCCGGGAACAAAGCTCGATGCTTGAACAGCGATACCGAGCGGATCCTCGCCTGAAATTGGGGGACTGGAACTATTGAACTCATTGACAATCAACGATCCGGCGAGTGCCGCGGCCCCCTGAACCGTGAACTGTGGAGCCCCGTTGGGATGCAAGTCCAATCTGAGTGTGCCCGTAGTCTCGCCCGATGGTGTGACATCGTACTGGGCGTAGTTGCCGATGATTTCCATGACACCGCCGCCCTCTTGCGTAAAGTTCGTGAAAGTAAGAGAACCCGTATTGACGAGGTTTGATATCTCAAAAGTGTTTACTGAAGCGAAGACTGTGGCACGCTGATGGATGTTCATCACTCCGCTCACATTAAAGAAGGTCGATCCCATGCTGGTATCAGGCAAGTATAAGTTGCTTCGAAAGAGATCCAAATCACCTGTAATATCGAATGACCCGTAGGTCAACAATGAAGTAAAGTCGAGATTCATCGACCAACGCATATCCGATCGCACGATATCGAGCGCCCCGTTTTGTTGATAATCAATCGGATGAATCGCGCCAGGATTCTCATCCGCATACTGATCGTCTTTACGGAAGAAAACAGGAGAACTTCCTGTGTTGTCGTAATGCATCAGAGTCCCTGAAATCAAGTCCAAATCTCCATCGGAATCATAATCACCAACAGCAAGATCAGCACCGTAGTCCTCTTGTTGATCGATCACTCTGCGTCGAAACTCGGGTGAGGGGTGCTGATTTTCGAGCAACATAAGCCGTTCAGTTGTTCCGCTGAGAATCGCGAGGATATCCGAATCACCATCGCCATCAAAGTCGCCGCCGTACACCTTTCGCGGTGCGCCTTGCGGAAAGAACCCCTGCTCACTACTGGAAAATGTGGCTGGACCTGTTCCTTGGTTCGCGAGTACAACAATGCCGCAAAAATCTTGAAATGGTGGCCCAACAGCCATAAGTACATCGAGATTGCCATCGCCTTCGAGATCGACGAGATTCACATGGTGGATTGGTAAGCTGGACGAATAGATTGTTGAAGCACTAAACGCGGGTGGGTTTGCGCCATTGTTAGTATAGAGCCGAGCCGAATACCCGCTGCCTACCAGACCCCCGTGGATCATGTCCAGGTCGCCGTCGTTATCCATATCCCCCACCACAATATCTCCCCCAGAGAAGTCACCCGCGATAATGGTTTGGAGCGTGAAGGGTTCAAGGGCTCCATTGCGAAAGCCGTTGTTCAAAAACAGGAACAGTTCGCCTTCATCGTGACCGACGATGTCCAGAAGCCCATCGTTGTTGAAATCCCCGACCTCGAACGACTCTGAGACACCGGAAGGAATCGATTGTTGTACGCCGTCCCATGGAGCATGCGGTGTTTGCGATTGCTGGGCATACCAAGCGATGGTTCCGTCATCACGAAGCACGATGGTGTCAATATCGCCGTCGTTATCCAGATCACCAGATTGGATCTGTTTCACGCCGGTTGTCGGGGACGAGATATATGGGAAGTAGGATGCCTCCGGAGCGATTACGACATTGCCAATCATGCCAATGGACGATGCTGGAGATGAACTAATAAAATTCAGCCTGATCGTTTCTCCAGTAAGATATTTCCGAATTTTTTCGCCGTCGTTGTTTGTAATCATCAAGTCGGGAAAATAGAGATCAAAACCTTCCGCGGCTTCAAATGAACCAATACCCAAATCGGTAAACTGGCCCAGATACATATCCCCAGTGCTCTTCACCGTGTATGAAGACCCGTCAAAAGAACCAACGATACTTTCCGCACATTCGAAGATCCCAGGATCACCGGTCAAAATAGCGCCATCGGAGGAGTCATCAATCGCGGCTTGGAAGTCGCCGTACCGAACATTGGTTTGCGAACTGACCATCGTTGAGTTGTCGAACCATGTGAAGAGCCCATCTAACTCACGGTTGAGAAATGAATCCAGATCCCCGTCCCCGTTGATGTCAATCAGACGATCGTCGAACATATTCGGGGTCGAAATCGGACTCAGCCCAACAAAGGTCTGCTCAACAAAGGTGGGCGGCAAACCAAAGAAAATCGTATCATTCCGGTACCAGACCGACTCGCCATGTTTGACAAGATCCAAATCACCATCGCCGTCAAGGTCTCGAACGGTGAACGGCCCTGAAGCAGACGGGTGGACGCTGTGTTCCGTGAATACCGGATCGATCGCCCCGTTATTCTCGTACCAGAATCCATCAGCATTGAGGATATCGATATCCCCGTCAAGGTCCAAATCAACCGCATTTGTGATAAACGCAATCGGCGGATCGAAAGCGAGAAACTCTCCAAAGGTTGGATTTGCGCCTCCGCTGTTCCGGAACCAGAGACCAGCAAAGTACTGAGAAACAAAGTCAACTGCTGAATCACCATTCAGATCAACCGGGATGACATTCGCAAGTGAAACAATTTCATTGATCATTCGTTCGGTAAACTGAGGCGTGATACCCCCATCATTCTGATACCAGTTTCCAGAAGTGGTCGTGATATCAAGATCGCCGTCGTTATCAACATCAAGAACATACTGGATGACACCATTGAATGTGTTTGTGTAAGAGACAAACTCAAAATGTGTGCTGCCAACCCCGGTGTATCGCTGCCAAAACATACCATCGCGGAGGATATCTGTATCGCCGTCGCCGTCGATATCCGCTAAAGTGACTTGCTGACTTCCAACAAAGCCTGTTTCGCGTTGGACGAATGTTGGATTCAGACCACCCGTGTTCTGATACCACATATCTGGACCGCCGAGGGCAGTTTGAGCGAATATGTCTGGTAAACCATCACCATTGAAATCTACGACACGCAAACCATTGAGAAAGCTTGCAGGATTCCCAAAGACATGCTCGGTAAAGGTCGGCACGCCCCCTCCATCATTCTCGTACCATGCGAGTTTGAGCAATGCGGGATCAGGCTGCTTCGATGAGATCGGGCTTGAAGTTGAGATGATGTCCACATCACCATCCTGATCCACATCCGCAAACACGACTTCTTTGGGTTCAAAGAGCGAACTTATAATCTCAGTCTCTTGAAAGCAGAGCTGCGCCGATGCGGGCATTGAAACAATCAGCAAGGCCAGCACCGCTGGAATGAACATTTTCATGTGGACTCCACAAGTTGAATAACAGATCACGAGAGAGTCCAGTGTATCACAATATGTGGTGATTTCATCCACGAAAATGAACGTAGACTTGGGATAATCCAAAGGCTTCAAAGCAGTTCGCCAGGTGTACAAGCCCCAAACATTCTTTGGAACGGTACACAGAAACCAAGCCCGAGTCATCACGCTCTAACAATGGCCGGTCAATGATGACAATGGCGAATATCCATGATATTGCATCGGCCCATTCCGACGAGCAGTGGTAGACGAACCCAGTCTCCATCCGCTCAAGGGCACCCCGCCGCGAACGCCGCCAGGAATGCCGAAACATCCAGGAAGTTGAAGTCACCTTCACCCGTAAAGTCCGCTGCCAGATCCCCAGCTCCGAACGCCGCCAAGTACGCAGATACATCAAGGAAGTTCAGATCGCCCTCGCCAGTCAAATCCGCGCGACAGGATTCAGTCCCGGTGAGATTGAAGAAATAGGCAGAACCGGAGGCGTCGCCCGCATCGTCGTCATAGCGTGCCCCTACAAGAGCGGTGGTGCCCGAGATGGCCACGGCATTGCCGAACACATCATCCATTGCGCCATCAGACGCGACGAGCTTGTAGAGTTGCTGACCAGTCGTCGTGTCGAAGGCGTAGACAGAGCCCGCTGCGTCGTCGTCATAGTCTGCCCCCACAAGAGCGGTGGTGCCCGAGATGGCCACGGAAAAGCCGAACCGGTCACCCTCCTCACCATCAGCCGCAGTGAGCTTGAAGAGTTCTTGGCCGGTGGTCGTGTTGAAGATGTAGGCAGAGCCGGAGCCCCTTGCCCCAACGATGGCGGTGGTGCCGGAGATAGCGACGGCATCACCGAAAAAATCAAACTGCGCTGCATCGGACGCAGTGAGCTTGAACAACTCCTGGCCCGTGGTCGTGTCGAAGATGTAGGCAGAGCCGGAAGCTATGCCCGCATCGTTGGAGCCTGCCCCAACAAGAGCGGTGGTGTCCGAGATGGCCACAGAATAGCCGAAGCTCTCATCCCTTCCGCCATCAGACGCGGTGAGCTTGAAGAGCTGCTGACCAGTCGTCGTGTCGAAGATGTACGCCGATCCAGAGTTGCGGTCCCAGTCATCATCCCAGTGTGCCCCCACAAGAGCGGCGGTGCCCGAGATGGCTACGGAAAATCCGAACCGGTCATCCTCCTCACCATCAGCCGCAGTGAGTTTGTAGATCTCTTGGCCTGTAATCGTGTCAAAAAGATACGCTGCCTCATTGCCATAAGCCCCGATGATGGCGATGGTGCCGGAGATAGCGACGGCCTCGCCGAAGTATCCAGACACCGCCGGATCCGACGCGATGAACTTGAAGAGTTGGAGACCGGTTTCTGTATCAAACAGAATGGCCGAGCCGGAATTAAACCCCCCGTCGTCATCACCATCGATCCCGACGATGGCCGTTGTACCTGAAATCGCGACGGAGGAACCGAAAGTGTCGTATGTCGCTGCATCGGATGCGACAATTTTCATCACTTCATTGATCGTTTGTGCAGACGCGGGCAGAGCAACAAAGGCGGAGAGAATGATCATGGCCTGCGAGATCCGACGGTTGTTTGAATGCGACATCATGATGTCTCCTGAATGGAATAGGGCTGATACACAAACCACCAAACGGCGGTTTGTCCCCAGTTTACCATATTTTGAATACCCAAGATAGTAAAAAACATCGATAGGGCAGCTATTGACGGCCCTTGCTCATTTCAACAACTCCAGCGAACTGGCCCCGCGATCAACCGTGTATACTTTCACAATTTCGCCCTCACTCTTTCCCTCCCGCATGAACAATGAGTTTGCTGAACCCAAAGCAAGCTTCAAACTGAGATGAGCATGATCCCAAAGCCCAAACTCCCCATTTCAGTGACCGTGATTGCAACATCGCAAATCACCCCATGCCTTCGCAGGATCACTTTCAGCGGGAACGACATCGCGCAAATCCCATCCCACAGATGCGGAGGCCACCTCAAACTCCTCCTCCCAAAGAACGACTCAAACTCCAACCCAATCGCAATCACCGATCAATGGCGACAGCATTACAAAACTCGAACCTACACCCTCCGAAACCATCGGCCAGACCAACAAGAAATCGACATCGACTTCGCAACACACCCCAACCCCACCGGCCCCGGCGCCAACTGGGCGATGAATGCACGCACAGGCGACCTCATCCACCTCACCATCCCAAGCGAAAAGAAACTCAACGACACCACCGCGCCGTGGTACATCTTCCTCGCGGATCCATGCTCAACCCCCGCCGCGCTCGCGGCTCTCGAAGACCTCCCCACCACCACACCGGTCCACGCGATCCTCGAAACCAACACGCCGGATGATCGCAAACTCTTCACCCAGTTCCCGCAACTCACCCCCCACTGGATCACCCGCTCCCCGACCCACAGCCCCGACGAGCACGCACGCGCCGTGCTTGACACCATCGCATCGATCAGCTTCCCAGAATCGCGACCCGGATTCTTTGCCGCGGGTGAATCCAGCGTAATCCGTGCCTTCGATGCATGGGCAAAGACCACCTGGGACCTCTCCAACACAAACCCCTACATCAGCCCGTACTGGAAAGCCGACTTCGATCAGGATCAGCACAAGTCATTCAAGTCAAAGTTGAAAGCGAACTCCGAAGAACCACCCCTGATCACCACGCGCTCCAACGCATTCGCGCGGTCAGAATCCTGAGTTCATCACTCCTGCTCCGCGTCGGTCTCAACCACTTTCATGCTCCGCGAGAGATCATCACGCACGCGTTCATGCAATGAACTCTTTCCCAGCTTGCCTACCGCACGCTCATACGACTTGATCGCCGCCTTGGTCGGATACGCGAGATGACAGATCGGATCACCCGGCGCGACCGATGGCAGCGTCGTCATCCCCAGCACGATCCCGCTCTTTGGAGCAAAGATAATGTTCTGCTCATCACCGATCAAATCCGTATTGGTCGCGATCGGCTGATCCTTATGCACCACATCACCCGGCGAGATATGAAACTCAAGGAACCCACCCTGCATCGCGCGGACCCACTTGGTCGTCTTGATCTCAATCCGTGATGCCGGCTCAACAATCTTTCCTTCAACCATCCCAAGATGCCGAAGACAGTTCCGGATCCCCCGCTCCGCGTACTCCACCACCCCAGGCTCAACCTTCCAAGGCTCCCCCGCTTCAAGCAAAATCGTCGGACACCCAATCTTGCACGCACTCATCCGCAAAGACCCCTTCGGTCCTTTCCCATCAACAAGCAGATCCGCACCAAACGCACGCGCAAACTCCGCGACCCGCTCGTCCTTCAGATCCGCGCGCACATTGGGAAAGTTCGTCCGACGGATCGCAGCAGTATGCAGATCAATACAGTAATCCGCTCGACGGATCACCTGATCAAAGAACGACTTGGCCATCCGGCTCGCCAAACTCCCCGAACTCGATCCCGGGAAGCTCCGGTTCAGGTCCCGACGATCAGGCAGATACCGCGAGTGCCGCTCAAACCCGAGCAGGTTCACCACAGGAACCAAAATCAGCGTCCCCGCAACAACCTCAAACGGCTTCTGCCGAATGATGTTCCGAATCGCGCCCGTCCCATTGATCTCATCGCCGTGCACCGCCGCCGTGATCGCGACCGTGGGACCATCCTTGAGCCCCCTCCAGACATACACCGGCGTCACAACATTCGCGCCCGAGTACCCCTCAGAGACCACGATCGAAAGTGATGCCGATGTTCCGGGCTCAACCCCTGACCCAAACCAAGGCCCGTCCTTCTTCACCGTCGCCATCAGTTCGTCTCCAAATCCACAATCAGCTGCGGATCAAGTTTCTTCGCTTTCGCCTTGCGCTTCCGGCGCTTCTTCTCAGGAATCAAATCCCGCATCGCGTCGAGCTTGCCATAACACAGCAGCTTATCGTCCGCTTCAAGCACACGAGTGGTCTTGGGATTGGAAATCACCTTGATTCCCTGATGGAGGTTCAGCACCGTAAAGTCCCGCTCAAGTAACCCTGATTCGTCGAGCGTCTTCCCGATCAGATCCGACCCTTCGGGAATCATGATCTCCGCGACACCGACCCCCTTAGAAACCGTGAGCCGCTGCCGAACATCAATCTCGGGGAAGTTCACCTGACTCGCGATGTAATCCACCACCGCACCCGCGATGTCCAGCCCCGTCGCGCCCTCAATCCCCTCAAGACCAGGCGAAGAGTTCACCTCCATCACCTGAGGCCCATCATCCCCCTCCAGCATGTCCACACCCGCGACACGCAAACCCATGATCTGCGCCGCGCGAACCGCCGTCTCGATGTACTCAGGAGGCAGCTCAATCTGCTCGGTTTTCCCGCCGCGATGCACATTACTCCGGAACTCATCCCCCTGCGCCACGCGTCGCATCGCCGCAACAACCGTGTCCCCGATCACAAACGCACGAATATCCTTCCCCCGGCTCTCGCTGATAAACCGCTGCACAAGCACATTCTGCTTCGCGTTCTGAAGCGTCTCAATGATCCCCTCAGCGACCTTCGTCGTCTCCGCAAGAATCACCCCCACACCCTGCGTCCCCTCAAGGATCTTGATGACGACCGGCGCGCCCCCGAGCCGTTCAATCGCGGGAAGTACATCCGCACGATCACGCACAAAGGTCGTGTGCGGGATCCCAATATCATGCCGACTCAGAATCTGCATCGACCGCAGCTTGTCGCGCGAGTTGGTAATCCCGTTGGCCGTGTTCGGCGTATAGATATCCATCTGCTCAAACTGACGCACCACCGCCGTACCAAAGTACGAAATCGACGCCCCGATCCGAGGCAGCACCGCGTCATACTCACTCAACCCTTTGGATCGAAAGTACAGCGAAGGCTCACCCTCCTCAAGCTCCAGCGTAAAGCGGAGCGTATTGAGCACTTTCACATCGTGCCCCCGCTCCAACGCAGCTTGTTTGAGACGGCGGGTGCTGTAGCAGCGCGGAGCGGTAGAGAGAATTCCAAGTTTCATAGTTCATCCTTAGCGGCTGGTGTTTGTTTTTTCTTGGTAATCACATACTTGCGAGACGAATCGACCAGATACCGACCCGACATCGCCGTCCGCCCGATCAGCATCCGGCACAGCATCCCCTTCCGGCACACCAACCCGATCTCCGCCTCAAACTCCTCGTCACCGATCCTGATCGTCGTCTTGCAGATCACCCGCTCGCTCGGCTCCCCACTACTCGGTTTAATATTCGTCACCCGCTCGCACCGCGCCTCGACCCACTTGGTCATCCGCACCGGCCGATCCCGGTAGACGATCTCAAAGCGTACATGCTCGTCATCGATCATCTCGTACTGCGCCACATCAATCGCGCTCGTCTTTGCCCCGCTGTCAAGTTTGGCACGGACACGCCGCAATCCCCATTCAGGAAAGTCCACCCGCTCACGCCACCCCGCGACCACCTTGCCATTGTGTTCAGCCATTGAGCCATACTCCGGAACCCAGATCAATCCAACCGAGCGGTTTGAATACCAGATCCATTCGTCATCAATTCGAGTTGGACCTTCACACAGTCCCTTGTAGATGATATTCACCCGATCCCGCTGCATTCACAAAGAGCCCCTCAAGACCGCTGAATCAACGCTGAACCCGAACACAAGATGCGCAAACCACTCTTGATCGAATAAATACACGACATCAAATCCTAATTGCCTTGTGTCTTTACTTGGTTCCCGATAGATTGATTGGTGCGAGTGTTATCGGGTCTCGTCCGATTCTGCCGTACTTATTCTGAGTTCGAGCACACCGCATTCATCTCGGGGGGTCTCCGATGACCCCCACAACTCAAGAGGGGTACACCATGTATCGAACCAAATGGATCGCCGCGGCAGCCATCGCCGCCATCACCACAACCGCGCTCGCGGATGTCGGACCCGGAGAATGCGACGGCGAGCGCCCGCAGTTCACCGCCGACGAATACCAACTCTTCGGAGGCGGACAGATCGCCGCCGCCACCCAGTGGAGATCAAACGACGCCGAAGGTGTCCTCAATGTCTACGACCTCACGGGACAAACCACCGCCCCGCTCGGGGTTGATTGGCCAACCAACATCTATTCGCACCCATCATGGGTCCGAAGCGAGATTGGCCAAATCTTCGGCGTAGCCCTGGACGATCGCGGGAATATCTACGCCGCCCATACCGCGGTCTACTTTTCTGACAACATCGGCTCCATCGGCGGACAACCCGGCCAGGTCTACATCATCGACTCCGTGACCGGCGTCCCGACCGTCTTTGCAACACTCCCCAACAACAGCGACCCGGTCATCGCCGCCTCTCCAAATGGAATCGCAGAGTCCTACCCAGGTCTCGGAAACCTGTGCTTTGATGTCGGCAAGCAAATGGTCTATGTCTCCAACTTCGAAGACGGTCGCATCTACCGCATCGACGCTTCAGGCACATGCCTGAGCACATGGGATCACGCAACAGGGATCGTCGGCGATTGCACCCCCGAAGTAGGTGACGGCGAAGGCGCCGCACGCCTAGGCGAACGCGTTTGGGCGGTCCAGTCCTTCAACGGCCGAGTGTACTACTCACTCTGGGTTGAGGATTCAACAACCGCATCCGCAGCAGCAAACGAAGTCTGGTCCGTCGCCTACGACGCAGCAGGCGACTTCATCGCAGGCACAGAACAACTCGAAATCTCCGTCCCCTCGCTGGGACCAGACTATTCCAACCCGGTCTCCGATATCGCATTCGGACCCGCAGGACAGATGATGATCGCCGAGCGGACCATGCAGACCGATCTGACAACGGGCCGATTCAACACCGCACCTCACCAATCCCGCGCACTCGAGTATGTATGTGAACAACAACAAGGCATCCCCGTATGGATCCCATCCGCAAACGCCTTCTCCATCGGTGGCGGCGCAAGCAACAGCGCCGATTCAGCTGGAGGTTGCGACTACTCGTACGCCGCAGCCCCAGACGACCGCGTCTGGGTCACCAGTGATGCGATGATCCTCGGCACTCCAGGCATAGGCCCAAATGTCTACGGCATCCAAGGATTGCCGCAATCAGGAGGGAATGTCGCCAGCTCGATCTTGATCGATATGGACGCGGAAATTTTGCAACAAGACAAATCCGGTCTCGGATCAGTAGAAATCTCCTGCCCAGGACTCATCGAAGACGCGTGCGCGACCATCTCCAAAGAAAGCGTCCTGTGTGAACTCGACCCTTCGGGGAACTACACAATGACCTTCGACCTGACCAACAACTCCGGTCAAGATGTCGCCTACCTCCTCGTCCTCTCGCAAACCCCCGGCGTAAATGTCGTCCCATCCGGACTCATCGCACTCCCAACCGTCCTGCTCGATGGTGACACCACACAGGTCTCCATCACCTTCAACGGCGGACTCCCGGGAGAAGAACTCTGCTTCATCCTCAGTCTCAACACCGCAGACTTCGAAGAATGCTGCGCCATTGAACAATGCATCGAAATCCCTGAGTGCGACTGTGCACAGGTCCACGACGAGATCGTCGAATGCTCAAGCGATGGAACAGGATGCTTCACCTACACCTTCGATATCGACAACCTCACAGGTGACGACATCTACTACTCATTCTTCGTTCCACTCTCACCCGCCGGAGTCACGATCGACACCGGGAACATCGACCCAAGCCGTTGGGACTTCCCACCAATGCTCAGCTACGGCACCGAAACCGTCACCGTCACCATCTGCGGAGCTCAACCCGGTCAGGAAGTCTGTTTCCTCCTGACCTTGCACACCGAGAGTCTTGAAGAATGCTGCTCGATCGAGGTCTGCGTCACGGTACCCGACTGCCCCCAAGGCATCTCGTGCCCAGTCGATTGCAACGGTGACGGCATGCTCAACTTCCTAGACATCTCGATGTTCCTCAGCGAATACTCCGCACAAGACCCACGCGTTGACCTCAACAACGATGGAAACTGGAACTTCCTTGATGTCTCCCTGTTCCTCTCACACTTCGCCGCGGGCTGCCCATAACCATCCCAATGCACTGAGATCATAAACGCACACGACCCCCTCGCCTGATACCACAAGCGAGGGGGTCTTTCAATTGAACACGGGGCACCCAAACAGAGTGCCCCGCATCGTTTCGTCATCATCCACGCGTTGTCATGGAAGATGACCCACCATCCAGATGTGGGCTATGGAGATATCTTTATGGACATCCCGCCGCGAAGAACGCAAGGTACGCGCTCACATCAATGAAGTTCAAGACGCCATCGGGTGACCCGTCAGGATTCCCTGCAAAATCAACGCTCAGATCCCCCTGAGCATACAACGCCAAGAACGCTGAAATGTCCAAGAAGTTCAACTGACCATCAGGAGACCCGTCGGGGTTGCCCGCAAGATCGCCACAATCACCCGCAGTCGGCGGACCGTACAACACGATCGAGAACGCCGCCATCGGATTGTAAGGCTCACAGTTGAACCCACCAAAGAAGAATGGCCCCGCATACACACCGCCGTCGACAAGCCCAAACGCATCTTCGACACTCGGCGCGCCCGGACCGGGAACCCAAGACCATGTCTCATCGATGGAATCAAACTCCGCCATCCCAGGCTGAGGCAATCCAAACGAAACCCCCGCCGTCGCGAACGCCGCGATGTCACCATCAACACCGGATTGCGAATCCGAGTCACTGTCCGCGTTGTCAAAGTCAACCGTGCCGGGCTGGATGAAGTCGACCGACCAACCCCAGTCCGCAAGCCCATCGCCATCAGGATCAATGTCCGGGATACTGTCAGAGTCCGCGTCATTCAGATCCATGCGGGGGTTGTGCAGAGCCGCACCGTTGAGATCCGAATCATCATCACCGATCTCGAAAGTCAACGAACTTGCAAACGATCCACCGAGATCAACATCCGCGGTGTAGAACGCCAGCGTCGCCGTATCGACCGGGTACTCACCCGGAAGATCGTAGAAAGTAAAGTCCACAATCGGAAGCGCGATCGATTCAAGCTGAGGCGACCGCCCGTTCATCCCGTCCCAGAAGGTCCAGGTTGCCCCGAATCCTTCGACACCATCAGGAAAGCTATCAGAATCCGTATCGGTGTCCGCATGATCGGTGATCCAGTGAATCTGAACACAATCCACAACCGTGTTGTTCGCGATGTCACCCCAATCGAGCAACATCGGACTGGTCTGCGCGCCGTAGTTATCCGTCAATCCATCAAGACCAAAGAAGTAACTGACAAACGAACCATCAGGGCAACCGGTCGCCGGGCCACCGATCACCCAAATCTCATCGCCCTCGCCGCCATTCACACCACGCTGCGCATCAACCCCATCAATCTGGGTCATCAACCGCTCGCCGGTCGCGACATTGAAGTACAAGTGTCCAACATGGCGAAGCTGACCCGAAGCCGCTTCAAGCTCAACCGGGGTATTGCCCGCGACCGAAGTCCCAGCAAGCACCGCCAGCATCATCGCGTTCATTGTTCCATTCAACATATCGATCTCCTTTCAAAATACATGAATATATACACATCGCACATATCCAACACATAAACCAGAAGACCCACACCGGCCCTCTCCATCAAAGATATATCCCTCCAACACACGCCGCAACTGTTTTCACTCCTATCCGCTCAAAACAGACACTACTACCATCCACCTAGGAAGAACCCACTAGAGCACCCCCAAAAAGACCTAAACCGCCCTCTTGCCCACGCACAACGGCATATCACACCGCAATCAACCCATCAAAAAACCGCCTCTACAAAGCCCGAAACAGGCTTCGAAGAGACGGCTATAATACATAATATTACTCAGAAAATTTCGCACCCATTCTGAACAAGCACAATAAATCTTGAGATATCAAAGAAGTTCAACCGACCATCCGGGCCACCATCGGGTCGACCCGCGATGTCCGCGCGAAGATCCCCGGCACTGTACCATGTCAAGAACTGTGAAATATCCAAAAAGTTCACATGCCCGTCCGGTGTCCCACCAGGTCCGCCACCAATATCAGGTGGACAATCACCCTGCCCCGGATCAAACGGCCCATACAACACAACCGCAAAGTGCGCCGCTGGTCTATACCCAAACGGCTGATCAGGAGAGCAGTTCAACCCGCCAAACGAGAACTGATTGAACGCGTGAAAATCGCCGGTCCCATCTGGATTCATGGGCACACCAAAGATCGCCGCATCATCAGTCATCCCCGCCGTCGGCCCATCACCCACCCAATCCCAACGATTATCCACAGAGTCATACTCCGCATGCCCCGGAGTTGGTGATGCAATCCGAATCCCACTCACCGAATCAAACCGATACACACCATCAATCCCGGTGCTCCAATCCGAATCACTGTCCAAATTGTCAACATCCGCCGTGCCAGGCTCGACAAAGAACACCGACCAGCCCCACTCCGCCAATCCATTCTCGTTGTAGTCGTTATCCGGAGTCCCATCGGAATCCACATCACGCAAATCAAACCGCGCATTGTGCACCTCCGCGCCCTGCAGATCAGAATCAGTATCCCCGATCTCAAAGACCAGACTCGTCCCGAAGCTCCCCCCAAGATCAATATCCGCAGTCCAGAGCGCCAACTCATCTTCAACAGCAGGATACACACCAGGCAAACTAAAGAAACTGAAATCAATAATCGGCAGCGCAACCTCCTCGACCACCTCAATCGGCGCCGAGCTCACCGCATCCCAGTAAGTCCAAGTCGCCGCAAACCCTTCAACACCATCTGCAATGCTGTCCGAATCCATATCTGTGTCAGGGTGATCGGTGATCCAGTGCACCTGCACACAATCAACCACCGTATCCATCGAAATCTCGCCCCAGTCAAGCAGCATGACATTCCAATCACAGCTCAGCCCAGAACACGACGAGTCCGCGTTGAGGTCAAAGAAATGCTCCGTCGAATACCCAAAGTCAGCACACTGCGCCCCGGTATCCGCGACCCAAATCTCAGTGCCCTCAATTCCCGTAGCGGGATTCTGCGTATCTCCAACTTCAATCAGCGTCGTGATCTTCTCACCCGTCGCCACATTAAAGTAAATATGCCCCGCATGACGAACCTCGCCAACACTCGGCTCAAGCCCAACCGGATCGACAGCACCAAACGCCGAACCCGAAACAGCCACAACCACCAACGCGTTCAATGAAAAAAAGTTCATTTAGTTACTCCTAAATTTTACAACTCATTTGAGAATCATTTCATGGACAATTTGCTACAGCATCTGCATACATCATTAGAAAGGCTGATACATCAAGAAAGTTAAATGCTCCATCCGGATTTCCGAACTGACCACCTGCAAAATCAGCCGAGGGATCATGATTTGCATACAGCGATAGGAATGCAGAAACATCAAGAAAATTCAATCGGCCATCCGGAGACCCATCAGGATTCCCCCCAAGATCAACAAGACCAATACAAGGCTCAGTAATCACATCTCCATACAGAACCGTCTGAAAATGCGCCGCCGGAACATACGCAGACTGCCCACCCGAACAGTTCAGACCACCGAAGTTAAAGGTACCAGCAAATGTCAGGAGCCCCGAGCCATCAGGATTCTCCGTGACTCCGAGAACGAATGCATCCTCCGTCGCACCAGCGGTCGGCCCATCGGATATCCAGTCCCATTCATCAGCTATCGAATCATATTCTGCGTGCCCCGGAGTGGGTGAGCCGAACAAAATACCCGCCGTACTCAGCGCAGCGATATCGCCGTCGATACCGGTCTGCCAATCCGAGTCACTGTCAGCGTTGTCAACATCAGCAACCCCAGGCTGAATAAACTGAATCGACCACCCCCAATCCGCCAGCCCGTCCTGATCAGGATCAATATCGGGGATCGAATCTGAATCTTGATCATCGAGATCCCTCCTCGCATTATGCACTGAAGCGCCCTGGAGATCCGAATCATCGTCACCAAGTTCAAAGGTCAATGAAGTCCCAAACGAACCAGCGAGATCGATGTCCGCGGTCCACAACGGTATCGTGGCCGTATCAACAGGGAACTCACCGGGCAGACTGAAGAACGAGAAGGAAATGACGGGAGCCACAAGACACACATAATTGGGCGCCGAACCATTCACACCATCCCAGTAAGTCCATGTCGCCGCCAGACCCTCCACACCATCCGCGATATCGTCATTGTCAGTATCGGTATCCGCATGATTCGCGAGCCAATGAATCTGAACACAATCAACAACCGTGTTAAACGCGATATCACCCCAGTCCACAAGCATCGCGTTGACCGAAAGCGAAGTGGTACCAGAAGGATTGTCAAGATCGAAAAACATCGAGGTTGAATACCCAAAGTCAGCACACGGATTCCCCGTATCCGCAATCCAAATTTCTGACCCAGGCTCACCAGCAGCAGGTTGCTGCGCATCACCGGCACCAATCAGCGTCGTGATCTTCTCACCTGTCGCGACATTGAAATAAATATGACCCGCATGTCGCACCTCGCCAACACTCGGCTCCAGCTCAACGGGCTCTGCCATTGCAAACGCCGAACCCGAAACCGCCACAACCACCAACGCCTGAACTCGTAAACAAGACATAACTGCTCCAATAAAATGAAATGTGTGAATCAAATCCGGTGACCGTTATGGACAACCCGCAGCAAACAGCGCCAAGTACGCCGAAACATCCAAGAAGTTGAGCTCACCATCCGGCGAACCATCGGTATTCCCTGCAAAGTCCATCCGCAGATCCCCAGCAGCAAAGTACTGGAGAAACGCCGAAATATCGAGGAAGTTCAGCACACCATCAGGCGACCCATCCGGGTTGCCGGCAATGTCGCCGCAGTCAAAGTCCGGGATGTTACTCGGCCCATACAGCACCGTCTGAAAGTGCGCCGCCGGTGTGTAACCTGTGGTCGATCCAGGTGTGCAATCAAGACCACCAAAGAAGAATGTACCAGCGATGGTCATTGAGCCCGAGCCGTCTGGATTCGGAGAAGATCCGAGCGTAAATGCATCCTCGGTCGCACCTGCTGTAGGACCATCGGAAACCCAGTTCCACTCCGCAGCGATCGAATCGAACTCCGCATGCCCCGGGGTCGGCGAACCGAAGACAATACCAGCAGTAGCCAACGCAGCGATGTCGCCATCGATACCAGTGGACCAATCATCATCCCCGTCAGCGTCGTCAACATCTGCAACCCCAGGCTGAATAAACTGAATAGACCAACCCCAATCCGCAAGACCGTCCGCGTCCATATCAATATCTGGAATCGAATCCGAGTCCGCATCATTGAGATCGGACCTCGGGTTATGTACCGAAGCCCCTTGAAGATCGGAGTCATCATCGCCAATCTCAAAGGTCAGCGAAGTCCCAAAGGATCCCCCAAGATCGATGTCCGCTGTCCACAAAGCAAGCGCAGTTGAATCCACAGGATACTCACCCTGAAGATTAAAGAGGCGAAACTGAATGATTATGTTTGATACGCAATCCAGTTGAGGGGACCGCCCATTCATTGAATCCCAATAGTTCCAAGTCGCCGCGAGTCCTTCGATCCCATCAGCAACGCTATCGCTGTCCGTATCCGTATCTTCATGATCCGAAACCCAGTGAACCTGCACACAATCCACAACCGTGTTGAACGCGATATCACCCCAATCAAAGCAAATCGCGTTGAGCGACAACGAAGTCGTCCCAGTCGGATCATCAAGACCAAAGAAATACTCAGTCGAGTACCCCTGATCCGCACACTGCGCACGAGTGTCCGCAATCCAAATCTCAGTCCCAGGCTCACCAACAACCGGTTGCTGCCCATCACCAACATTGATCAGCGTAGTGATCTTCTCACCCGTCGCGATGTTGAAATAAACATGCCCGGCATGCCGAACATTGCTCCCCGTCGGTTCAAGCTCAACCGGCGACCCCGCCGCCGATGCGTATCCCGCGATCCCAGCGATAATCAGTGCGCTCATTCCCTGTGCGTTCATGTCCACTCCTCTTCAAATATTGGCAGTTCAAAGAATTAGAAGCGAATGCTTCCATTAGGCAACATACGAGAAAAACCACCGACCTGATCCATAAATCAGCATCCTCATACACAAACCCCCAAAAATACCCATACCACCGAGATAGAATCACCTGCAATATGTACCGTTTCGCCTCTCGGAGCCCTCAAATGACCCACGCAACAAATATCAACATCACCGGCCCAGGTCTCGATCACGCAAACATCGACCCGCACGCCGTCACCATTTCAGGCATCGTCCTCGATCCAAGCTACACACCCGACAACCTCCCAGTCTCCCTCCAAAACTTCGACCGCGACATCAACAACCCCGGAGAGTTCCCCTACACAAGAGGACTCTTCCCCAACGGATACCTCTCACGACTCTGGACCATGCGACAGTTCGCAGGATTCGGTTCAGCAGACGACACCAACAAACGATTCAAGTACCTCCTCGAAGCCGCCAAAACGTCCACCAAAGCAAACACCGGTCTCTCCACCGCCTTCGACCTCCCAACACTCATGGGACGCGACTCCGACGACATGCTCTCCATCGGTGAAGTCGGAAAGTGCGGCGTCGCCATCGACACCATCGAAGACATGCACCGCCTCTACAAAGACATCCCAATCGACAAAGTCACCGTCTCCCAAACCATCAACGGCCCAGCATGCGTCATCTGGGCCATGTACCTCGCGATGGCCAAACAACGAAACATCAGCTGGGACACACTCGGAGGCACACTCCAAAACGACATCCTCAAAGAGTTCCACGCACAAAACGAGTTCATCTACCCACCAGAAGCATCCGTCAAACTCGTCGTCGACACCATCGAGTTCCAAGCACAACACCTCCCCAAATGGAACTCCGTCTCCATCTCCGGCTACCACATCCGCGAAGCCGGATCATCCGCACCACAAGAACTCGCCTTCACCCTCCGCGACGGCATGGAATATGTCGAAGCCTGCCTCATACGAGGACTCGACATCGACTCCTTCGCCCCACGCCTCTCCTACTTCTTCAACGCACACAACGAGTTCTTCGAAGAAATCTGTAAACTCCGCGCAGCGAGAAGAATCTGGGCACGCATGATGCGCGACCGCTACGGCGCCAAAAACGAACGCTCATGGTTCATGAAAACCCATGTCCAAACCGCAGGCTGCTCGCTCACAGAACAACAACCACTCAACAACATCGTCCGCGTCGCCTACCAAGCAATGGCAGGCATCCTCGGCGGATGCCAATCCCTCCACACCGACTCCATGGACGAAACCCTCGGCCTCCCAACCGAACAAGCCGTCACCGTCGCACTCCGCACACAACAAATCCTCGCACACGAAACCGGAGTCACCCGCACCGTAGACCCACTCGGCGGTTCCTACTTCATCGAAGAACTCACCGACAAAATGGAAGCCGAAGCACTCGACTACATCGAGCAAATCGACAACATGGGACGCGGCCCCTGGAAACCAGAGCACGCCACCACCTCCACCATCGACGAAGGCGGCGCCGTCGGAGGCATCCACAAAGGATACTTCCGCAGACAAATCGCCGAAGCCAGCTACCGCTTCTCCGAAGAATGCGAAGCGGGAGATCGCATCATCGTCGGCGTCAACCAATACACCGACGACAACGAAGAACGCCCCATCGACATCCTCACCATCTCCGAAGAAGTCGAGACCATCCAAAACCAGCGCCTCGCCGACTTCAAACAACGCCGCGACGACGCCGCAGTAGAAGCCGCCCTCGAAACCATCCGCGAGGATGCACGAGCCAACAAGAATGTCATGCCCGCCCTGGTCGAAGGCGCCCTCGCCAACTGCACCCTAGGCGAAATGGTCCAAGCCATGGCTGACATTTACGGGCGGTATACTGGTGGGCCTGAGTGGTAAAAGCCCTTTTCTCAACCAATAAAGGATTAACATGGCTGGCATATGGTTCTCTGGTGCAACTTTCCGAGGAGTAGTGAGCGAGATAACTGGGCATAAGTCGGGTCTTGCCCTCACGCAAGAACAAATACTTGATCATTCTCCAAAAAACTATTCCGACTTACTTCTAAAAAACAATGCGGAGGGGATTCGTATTCGTTCAGAAGAGCTCGAGGAGCTCTTGTTAGCGATACTTTATTCTTTAGGCGCAACTCCATATGAACAAAAGATATTGCCAATACACCAACTAACGAAGGAATTTACCGAGCGGGGTAAAGATAGCGATCAAGTTCTGGCGATCGCCAAAAAGTTAGTTGAATATCACGCACTCTCGATCAAAGAGGCGGCTGCTTCTGCAAGCAAAACTCTAGATCCAACAAAGTCAATCATGGCTGTTGTTGAGCAACACGGGAAAATTGGACTTGAAGTTTCAAAAAGATACTTTGAACTAGTACAAGTAGTACTTAATCAGAGTGTTATTGGTGCTTTTGTACAAACCAATTATGACGACCGAGTCCATCTTAAAGAATTATTTGATTCTGAATCTCTAAAAACTCAATACGGCGAATTTCTCGACCAACGATTCATTGACTATCTAGCAAAAAATTACGAGACAATTTCAAAAATGAACTGGAGAAAATTTGAAGCGCTAACGGCAGAGCATTTTCATAGGAATGGATATACAGTTGAAATAGGCCCCGGCCGTGATGATGACGGGGTTGATATAAGGCTGTGGAATAACAAGCCTGCGAAAGGCAATCCGCCGTTGACAATAGTTCAATGCAAAAGATATCAAGGCAACATTGACAAAGTTGTAGTGAAGTCTTTATACGCTGATGTGTTAGCTAATCAAGCACAAAGTGGACTGATTGTCACCACCAGCAAACTATCACCTGGTGCTGAGAAAACTGTTAAAGTCAGAGGCTACCCAATTAAATCCATAGATGGCATTAAGATGAGAGAATGGGTAACAGCTATGAAAACTCCAGAAACTGGGATATTCTTGGCGGAATAGCCAGATGCCCCGACTCACCGTCTTCGACGCAGTCAAGTTAATCCAAATCCTCCACAACCACATCCCCCGGCTCAGGAACCACCTGCTCCAAACTCCCCGCAATATCCCCCATCAACACCGAAAAATCCCGCTCAGGAACAACCCGCTTCGGATCCCCCTCCAGTTTCGATCGAATCGCAAACCCTTCAAGAATCTTCGGATCAATCTCAACCTGATACATCCCACGCAGATCACGCCCACCAACATCCCCAAGCGTCGGCACACGAAGCACCACCGCCTCCCCCTCCAACATCCCCTCCACAACCCAAGGCTCCACAAGCCCATCCCCATCCCCAAAGTCCAGCAGCCGCCGCTTCGCCCCACCAAGCGTCGACCACCACACATCCTTCGTCGCATCCAGCGCCGCCTCTAAGCCCTCGTGATCCACAGCACCATATTCAAGCAGCCGCTCCTGTAGCAACTCCGTCATCCCAGCGTCATACCCCTCACCACGCCGCAGCGCCTCACCCGCAAGCCCAATCCCCACCACATGGCTCGGCGTGTCATCATGCGTAAACGCAGACCCCTGCTCCGAAACCACCACCGTACTCTTGTACCCATACCAAGTAATGATCTCATGCCAGGTCATGACATCAAACGCCAGCCGCTGCGCGATCCGTACGGACAACTCCTCTCGCACATCCTCACCCATCGCATCCCAACCATCCGGATACGCAAACCACACGCTGTACTCGCTCGGCTCAATCCCCCGAAACCGCATCCGCGACCACCCCTCCCGCAGTGCGAGCGCAACCCGCGCATGAATGTACGCCGTCGTATCCGCAGCGTTCCGGATATGACACACATCCAAAAACCCCGCCCGCCTCGTATACACAATCCCGCGATCCACCTCGTGTGGTTGATCCTTCACCGACTCCCCCGAATACGAATGCCGCCCCAGTTTCATCACATCCGCCTCCGCATACAGCGTGAACGGCCCCGGAAACGGCAGCGACCCAATCCGAGCCCGCGGCATCGCCGCAAACGCCCCAAGCTCCTTCGTGTACCCCTTCCCCAACCCCGGACGAGGCGAAATCGGCCCCGAACACCCGACCAGCGAGAGCAAGAGCATCCCAGAAATCAACACGCAAGTGACTTTGAATTTCATCATGATGGAGAGTATCGCCATTCTGTATAAACCCCGACTGAATCCGAAATGAATTCCCATTTCATAATGCCCCTCACGCCATCAAATCAGGATACCCGAAAAATGAGATCAATTTCATGATCGATTCATCGTCCTTTATATCCCGGCCCCCAACATACACATGTCGAAAGTTCGTAACCCAAACACAAGGAGATTTAAAATGAACCGCGACCAACTCGAAGGCAACTGGAAACAGGTCAAAGGCAAAGTCCAAGAGCAATGGGGCAAGCTCACCAACGATGACATGGACACCATCAATGGCAAAGCCGAGCAACTCGAAGGAAAAATCCAAGAACGCTATGGCAAAACCAAAGAAGAAGCCAAAAAAGAAGTCGACACCTTCTGCACGACCTGCAGTTGCTCCAACTAAATACTGAACCCAGCATGCACCACATGCCAAATCGTTCAGCAAAGCTCGGTCGAATGGCCGAGCTTTGCTTTTCAATAAGCAACCTACTCCAATCTCCCGCACCACGCTTTGAACGCGTTGAGTGCCTCAACTTCCCCCTCCAAATCCCGATGCTCGATCTCCACGATCGCCCCATCCAACACCCGCGCCCACTGCTCGCACTGATGCCGATGCACCCGCCCCCGATGCGTGATCTCATCCCAGAACTCAATCACAATCCATCCGTCTGTACCCTCGCGAACCGAACTCCCATACGCAATCGAATCAAACGCCTGCGCCGCCTCCCCGTTCCCCTGATACGACGCGATGATCGCCCCCGCCCCATTGATCGTCTTACCCCGAATGGAGTACACACACGCCGGAGCAAGCAACTCGGTCGCGGCTGGATAATCCTCCCCATCAAGCGCGAGTGCAAACTGTTCAACAATCTCTCGATCTATGCGTGTTCCCATGCAATCAGTATACAAAAAAACGGGCGTCCAAACAGACCGCCCATCTCAGAGTATCCCCGCGAGTGCACACACATAAACCCGCGAACATACCCCGCTCTCTCCCCACCCGTCTCGCTCCCCGCTCTCTAGACCAGACACACCGCCAGACATACTGATAGCTCACAGCAAGCCCACGCGAGAACACAACAACACCTCCCGCATCGGTGCAATATTCAGTTGTTTTCGTGCGTATAGATCAACAAAGAACTCATTGATCCCAGCCCAAACATACAGGCCTTGAAACATCGTACTCACCTCTATCCGTACTCTAAATCAAGCGGTTCCATCACAAACCCAACAACTCGCATTCCCAAGTGAATCCCTACAAAAATAAGCAAGCGTCCCCGAAAGGACGCCCGCGGATAGCAAGAGAAATTCCCACTCAAACACTCACCGCTTCCGGCGAGTCACCATCAACCCACCAATCCCAAACAACGCCATTCCCCCAGGTGATGGCACCCGATCCAGATTCAACACCCCAACCGCAAACGGCACCCCCGCCGCCGGAGTGAAGATCTCATAGTCAAGATCAACCGAATCCCCGATCGCCGTCCCCCGCAAAGTCACCAGCGAGAAAGATCCCCCCGCAGCGTTCGCAAGATCAATCGCAACCACCCCGTTCTCATCAACCCCACCACTCATCTCACCGAAGTTCTCATCATCAAAAGCATCCGGAACAAACCCGGTCGCTCCAACAGATCCAGTAATCACAAACGCATCAGGATCAGCCCCACCAAACACGAACCCATCCAGATCAACCGTGATCTGAACATCCGCCCCCCCAAGACTCTCGATCAACATCGAAGCCCCACCCGATGAACCAAAAGTAGTATTCTCCCAGCCGCCCTCAAACATCCCAAGGTTCAACTGCGCCCCAGCAACAGCGGCGATCCCCGCGATTGCTCCAATAGCAAAGTAAGTTTGCATGTGTGTCTCCCAGAACGAGTAGAAAGTGTGTCCATATTCACTTTGCCCCCAAAAATCCACCATGCCAGCAAAGTCCGAGATTCACACGCTTTACACCACCCAAAACCCCATTCCCAGCCCCAAAGCCCCCATCCCAAACACAATAATTATGAAACCCCTTCCCGAATGTACATGTATAGCCCTACACACAGGAGCCCAAACCTCATGCGAACCTTACTCGTAACCCTCACGATCACCCTCTTCATCTCCATAGCCCACGCCCAATCCGACCAACAACTCGTCGCCCGCTACGACAAAGCCGTCGCCGCCCAGAACTACACGCTCGCCCTCAAATCCGCGCAAGAAATTACAACACGCTACCCCGAATCCGCAAACTGGAACTTCAACCTCGGCTCAATGCTCGCACGCACCGACGACCCAGACGGAGCAATCGAAGCACTCAAGAAAGCCGCAGACCTCGGATACACCGGCACTCGCTCCTTCGAACAATCCGAAGACCTCAACCCCCTCCGCGAAGACGAACGATTCAAATCAATCCTCCGCCAAGTCCAACGCAACGCACAAGCAAGACTCAACGAATACATCGCCGAAGCAGAGAACCACAAACCCAAAACACACATCCCAAAGAACACACCAGACTCCCCCGCCCTCATCCTCGCACTCCACGGCACAGGAATGACCGGCACCGACATGATCGACGCACTCAAAGAAACCGCCGATCAACTCAACATGATCCTCATCGCTCCCGACGCGCTCCGACCCGCCGGCGATGGATTCTCATGGACCTACCGCGACGAATCCGAATGGATGGTCAACCACACCATCACCCAAGCCATCGAACAGCACAACATCGACCCCAACCAAATCTACCTCGTCGGTTTCTCACAAGGCGCCAACATCGCACTCATCATGGGACAAACCCACCCAAACCTCTTCGCAGGAATCATTCCAATCTGCGGCCACTACGAACCACAAAACGCCTCCGCCGAAGACTCCGCAACACTCCCACCCTTCTACCTCCTCACCGGCGCACGCGACCCCTGGAAAAAAACCTACACCCACGCCAAACGCGACCTCACCAAATCAAACACCCCAGTCCAAGTTCGAATGCTCGCAGGCAAAGGTCATGAAATCCCCGCAGGACCCGCAGGCGTCAAAGAACTCGTCCGCGCCATCACCTGGTGCCAGCAGAACTCAACTCCCGACGAATGACGAGTCAAACACCTCATCCACAACATCCCCATCGCCCCACCACCGCTCGCCCCAGATCGCAAGATTCAGCATGGGCCACGCAAGATTCCAGTTCCCCGCAGCATCCCCAAGCACCGCCTCAACCGCTTCATCATTGAAAAACTCCCGAGCAAACCCGGACCGCTGAAGCAATCCACCAACCCCACCAATCCACTCCTGAAACGGCAACGGGAAACTCGCCTTCGGACGCGACACAACAGACGCTGGAAGCACATCCGCAAACGCTTCCCGCAACGCGATCTTCGTTCGACACCGCTCCCCACCCACAAACTTCCGATCCATCGGCAGCGACTCCGCAAACCCCGCAACCACCCGATCCGCAAACGGCGTCCGCCCCTCCACCGAACTCAGCATGCTCGCGGTATCCAATCGCCGAAGCAGGTTCGGAAGATTCATCCGACGATGAAACGCGAGATGCGCCTGCATCGAGTCCGCCGTCCGTTCACGCAACCCATCAAACGACGATTGATACCAACCGCGTAACTCCCCATCACCCTCGACACTCGATAGCCATCCCGCACTCATCAAAATCGGTTTTACCTGATCGTTCACCCACGCATTGGACTGCAGATGAAACAACCCTGCGACCGCATCCCCACCATCGACAGAATCCACAAACGCCCGCGCCTGCACCATCGGCGTCTCATACCCACCAAACAACTCATCCGCCCCCTCACCCGACAACGCAACCTTAAACCCCTGCCCGCTGAGCGCCGCACACACCTCATAAATCGCCACTTCATTCGGCGTAGACATCGGCACCCCAATCGTGTCGATCATCGAACGCCACCGATGCATAAACATCCCCGCATCGACATCCACCTCAGTATGCCGAGTGCCAAGATGCTTCGACACCTCACGCGCCATCACAAAGTCATCATCAAACCCCGCAACCCGCGCACCCGCACAAAAAGTATTCAACTCCCCCAACTGATCCATCGCAATCTTCGCGATGATCGAACTGTCCAATCCACCCGACAGCAACGCGCACATCGGCACATCCGTCCGCAGATGCCGAACAACCGAATCCTCGATCACTGAACGAGTGTCACCAGATTCAACAACGCTCCCCGAATCCCTATCCCAACACGACCCTTGGTCCAACACTGAAAAATCACTCGTCGAATACAACGACCATTCACCCGGCGCAAGCCCAGAAACCCCCTCAAACATCGTCCGCGTCCCAAACTCAGGACGGATCGTCGACAGATACGCACTCATCGTCACCTGATCCGGACGCGCCTCAATCTTCGGATGCGCCAGCACCGCCCGAATCTCCGACGCAAACACCATCGCCCCCGCGACCCCAGGCACCCGCGCCGTATACATCGGCTTGATCCCCATCGCATCCCGCGCCAGCAAACACACACGATTCTTTGTATCAATCAGCCCAAACGCATACATCCCCCGCAGCTTGTGCCGCGCCCCCATCCCCCAATGCGCCAGCGCCTGCAGCACCGTCTCCGTATCACACTTCGTTTTGAACACCACACCAAGAGCAGCAAGCTCATCGCGGATCTCCGCGTCGTTGTACAACTCCCCGTTATACACCAGCGTGAACCGCCCGTCGTCCGTCGTCATTGGTTGATGACCGTTCGATCCAACATCCAGAATGCTCAGCCGAGTGTGCCCCACCGTCCCGCACACCGTCCGCACCAGCCCCGAATCATCCGGTCCCCGATGCACAAGCTCGCCGCGCATCGACAGCACATCCCGCTCAGGGACCGGGAGTTCCGAAACTACACCAACAACGCCGCACATGCCCCATCCATCGGCTCATTTCACCCAGCGCGATCAATCATCCGCGCTCGCAACCGCCGCCCCGTCAGGATCACAACTCTTGCACGCCCCATGCGTCTTCTTCACCTCGTCTAGCCGACGCGCCACCCCCGAACTCCGAGCATGCGGACAATCCTTCGTGTGGTACTTCGTGCCCGATTTGGTGATGTACACAATCCCCGAATCCGGCGCAGTCGGCTCAACCTGCTTGGTCACAATCGCAGGCACTTCCGCCGGAGAGTGCTCTGGTTCCAATACATCTTCAACCAAGATCGGCTCAGCAACCTCGGGTTCAGGTTCCGGAGCCGACCACACACCCTTCCGAGCATCCCGCGCACGATCCTGTGCCCAAAGCATCACCTCATTATTAAAACCCGCAGGATCACGAGCGTGCTTCGATAGCCCAAGCCGAATCATCTCAAGATTCACAAACAAACCATCAGGCATGCGATACACATATCCCCGAGTCCGACCCATCGCATCCGTCGGACGCATCCGGTCAGGCAACAGCATCAACTGTTCACCCTCAAGAAAGGCAAGCAACTGATCACGCGCCGCAACACTCCCCCGAATCCTCGCCGGCCCCTCACCCACCAAGTCCGGAGCATCCGCACCCGCAAGCTCATACGCCACGATCCGACCATCGACGAACAACTCGATCGAATCCCCATCTATCACCCGATACAACACCCCAGAAACCAATCGATCCTTGTTCGGCTCAATCACCCGAGGCATCACATCATCTGCCAACCCCTTCGGCTCAAACCCATTGGCAAAACATGACAACACAACCACAAGCATCAAGCCCGCAATCAACTGTCCCCACGATGCGATGCCATCTGCTTTCATTTAGACCCACACATTGACGATCAGGTTCGGTTCCTTGAGCTTGCCCGACCAAGTCCCCATCGAACTCGTCACCATCTTCACTTCATACTCAGGATGGTTGTCGAGCCATTCGTTGATCTGACGATCCAAGAACTCAAGCGAGTCCCCGGTCAACCGGCAGTGAAAGCTCTTCACATGAATCGCGCCGGTACCTGTCGCGTTGGGTGACCGTGCCCATTCATCCTCGTGCCGCTTGGAACTGAGCTTCTGCTCAAAGGTCGTAATCTTCGACTGCCCAGACGACGCAGAAGTCCCCGCGTCCGACGAGAGATCAATCGGCAAAGTATCATCAAGACCCAACCCCTCGGTCTCATCAACCTTCGGCTTGGACGCCGGATCACCCTCTTTTTTATGTACCGGCCCAGAATATCCCGGCGGTAAAGGATCAAATAACGGTCCCTGCATAACGGAGAACCTCCTTAGACACACACTCTACCAAATTTTCATCACGGATGCGAATCCAAATCCTGACATCGAAATCTCCACCCCACCCCCAAATCCCGCGTCCCCAAATACCGCCCCCCGCCACCGCTCTCCCACAATACCTCAAAAACAAGTCCGTCCCCGGCCTCCGACAACTCAAACCTGATGCACCGCCCCAAAGCCACCCGCTGCACCACACCCCGCCCCCCCCCAATATCACCCTCAAATCGCAGAAAATGGGCCCGGTGATCCGCCAATTGTTCCCCGTGGAACAATTGCCCCTCCCGACCAGAATCTCCCTCCCACAGATCAGGCCGATCCCCCACCCGGAAAGTCATCAGCCGATGCTCATCCACAATCCCAGGCCGCTCGATCATCCAATCAAAATGGCTCGAACCATCCGCAAGGGTGTGGAGAAGTACAATTGCCGCGGTGGATTCGGGGTGGGGTTGTGGTGAATCTGTTCGCATCGAGCTATATTCAATACAGACCACGACCACGAGTCGAGCAAGTTGGAGTTGAGTATGCCTACACGAGTGTTGATTATCCTGTCGATCGCCTGTTCCGTTCTGCTGACCGCGTCCTGCGGCCCGACCCAGAAAGTCCAGCGGACCCTCGCGCTCAACCAACTGTCACTCAAGGCACGGACCGCGGCGGCGAATGGGGATGACCAGCAGGCGCTGGCGCATTGGCAGGAGTATGTCGAGCGGCGGCCGCACTCGCACTTTGCGCAGTACAACCTCGGGATGACCGAAACTCGGCTTGGGATGTATGTCTCAGCGATCCAGCACCTGACCACGGCGAACGACCTGCGTCCAGGTGAAGTCCAGTACATCGAATCCCTTGCGGACACCTACTTTGCGGCTGGTCGAACCGAGGACATGATGACCCTGCTCCAAGAGTCCTCGAATGAAGGTATGGGGGTTGAGGGACACCTGCGGCTCGCGCGATACGCGCAGCAGGCGGGGCTGCTGGATGACGCGAAGGCGGCGATCCGGTCGGCGATGATCTTTGACAAGGGTGAATCCGCGGCTCCCTACATGGCGATGGCGGACTTTGCTCAGCAGATCAATGATCGGGAACTGGAACTCCAGTCGCTTCGGCAGGCGTTGTGGTTTGATCGGTCTTCCAATGCTCTGGATCAGCGGTTCTTGGCGCTTGGGGTGACTCCTGGGCCATCGCTGGCGATGGTGCCTGAGAACTTGGGCAACTGAGATTTTCGGGACCGATCCGTCTTTTTCGGGTTCCGTTTGACGGGGCTGCTTGACGAAGCTGAGATCATTTGCTACCCTTTATCCGTATATTCGGATAATGGAACAATGGCAAAGACTGCACCCAATACCACTGCGATTTCCGCCGCTGAGTTGCTTAACCAGCTCAGCGATCCAATTCGGCTCCGGATGATGCGGATTCTGTGTTTGCATGAGCTTGCGGTGGGTGAGCTTGTTCGGGTGGTGCAGATTCCGCAGTCGTCTGGTTCACGGCATCTCAAGGTGCTTGCTGAGGGGGGCTGGGTGGTGAAGCGGTCGGTTGGGCCTGCGACTTATTACCGGGTGGTGCTTGATGAGTTGTCGGCGACGATGCGTGGGATCTGGCTTGCGCTTCGCGATGATCTTGATGGGCTCGCGGAGTCGGTTGGGGATGACCAGCGTGTGCGTTCGGTGTTGTCAGAGCGGATGACGGATTCGAGTACTTTCTTTGGTGAGCATGCTGGGGAATGGGACGGCATGCGGAACGATTTGTTTGGTCAGCACTTTACAGATCGCGCGTTGCTAGGGCTCATTGATCCACGCTGGCGGGTTGCTGATCTTGGGTGCGGGACGGGGAACTGTACTGAGTTGCTGTCGCCTTGGGTTGCGGGTGTGGTTGCGGTGGATCGTTCTGCTGAGATGCTTGATGGGGCGCGGTCGCGATTGAAGACGGCGCAGGTTGGGACGGACCACATCGAGTTTGTGCAGGGTGAGCTTTCGGCGCTTCCTATGGATGACGGGTGTGTTGATGCGGCGGTGTGTGTGCTGGTGATGCATCACTTGCCTGATCCGCTCGCGGCTCTCAGAGAGATGCGCCGGGTGCTGACGACTCAGCGCGGGGGCGGGGTGGTGATGATTGTTGATATGTGCGAGCATACGAACAGCGAGTACCGTCGTTCGATGGGGCATGCGCATCTTGGGTTCTCGCACGAGCGGATGACGGGGATGCTCAAAGAAGCTGGCTTTGGGGGGATACGGATGAATACATTGCGGCCTGACACGAGTTCGTCGGGTCCCCCACTCTTTGCCGCGGTGGCGCGGGTGGATTGACTGAATTACTGAGATGACACTCAACACTAGCCGCTGATTGGAGCGGTACACGAAGGGATACGAGATGACTGCAACAGCAAACGCACCAACACTGACGATGGACAGCATCAATGGGCTTGAGTTCAAGGTCCGCGACCTGAACGAGGCGGAGCACGGACGGAAGGAGCTTCGTCTTGCGGAGCACGAGATGCCGGGCTTGATGGCGCTGCGCGAGCAGTACGGCGAGAAGAAACCGCTCAAGGGTTTGAAGCTGATGGGCTCGCTGCACATGACCGTGCAGACCGCGGTGCTCATTGAGACACTGACCTGCCTTGGCGCGGATGTCCGCTGGTGTTCATGCAATATTTTCTCGACGCAGGACTTTGCGGCGGCGGCGGTCGTTGTCGGCCGCACCGAGACCGGGGGCACTCCTGAGAATCCACGCGGGACACCTGTGTTTGCGTGGAAGGGCGAGACGCTCGAAGAGTACTGGTGGTGCACGAAGCAGGCGCTGACTTGGCCTGACGGTTCGGGTCCGGATCAAATTGTTGACGACGGCGGCGATGCGTCGTTGTTCATGATCAACGGGCTCGACTACGAGACCACCGGCGTGATCCCTGAGTTCAACGCTGATAAAGATCCTGAAGAATGGAAGCATGTGCTGGCGACTGTTCGCAGCACGATCGAAGAGAACCCGGGCTGGTTTACGAAGAACACGCCTGCGATTCGTGGGATCTCGGAAGAGACCACGACCGGTGTGCATCGTTTGTACCAGCTTGCGAATGCGGGCAAGTTGCCTTTCCCTGCGATCAATGTGAACGACTCGGTGACCAAGTCGAAGTTTGACAATGTGTATGGGTGTCGTCACTCGCTGATTGACGGGTTGAACCGTGCGAGCGATGTGATGATCTCGGGCAAGGTGGCTGTTGTTTGTGGCTACGGCGATGTCGGTAAGGGCTGCTGCCAGTCGCTTAAGGGGCAGGGTTGCCGGGTTGTGGTGACGGAGATTGATCCGATCTGTGCGCTTCAGGCGGCGATGGAAGGGTACGAAGTGAAGACCCTTGAGGACTTCGTTGAGACCGCGGACATCTTTGTGACGACGACTGGCAACAAGGACATCATCACGCTTGCGCACATGAAGCGGATGAAGAACAAGGCGATCGTTGGGAACATCGGTCACTTTGACAATGAGATTCAGATTGAGCCTTTGATGAAGGACGCGGATGTTGAGCGGATCAACATCAAGCCACAGTTTGATGAATTCTTGTTCAAGTCCAAGGGGACGAGCATTCTTGTGCTTGCTGAGGGTCGCTTGTTGAACCTCGGTTGTGCGACTGGTCACCCAAGTTTCGTGATGAGCGCGAGCTTTACGAACCAGACGATCGCACAGATCGAGCTTGCGGAGAACCTTGAGAACTACGACAACTCGGTGCATGTGCTTCCCAAGCACCTTGATGAGCAGGTCGCTCGTTTGCACCTTGACAAGCTTGGCGTGAAGCTGACGAAGCTGAGCAAGGAGCAGTCGGAGTACTTGGATATTCCTGTGGATGGTCCTTACAAGCCGAACCACTATCGGTACTAAACTGAAATACGATTGCCGCCGTCTCGAAAGGGGCGGCGGTTGATTTATGATTGGCAAGCTGCTCGAGGGCGGAACGACATTCTCGTTTGAGTTCTTTCCGCCTAAGGATGAGGGTGGTGCTGATCGTTTGTTTGAACACATCCAGAAGCTTGAGGGGTTGAACCCCTCGTTTGTGTCGATCACTTATGGCGCGGGGGGATCGACGCGGAAGTTAACGCGGGATGTGGTGCATCGGGTGCGCGAGCGGACGGGGCTTGTGACGATGCCCCACCTGACCTGCGTGAAGCATTCAGAGGCGGAAATCCAAGAGATTCTCGAAGGGTACGCGGAGCGGGGGATTACGGATATTCTTGCGTTGCGGGGTGATGCACCGGGCGGGGGCGAGCACGACTGGGCGAGCGAGGACTTTGCGTATGCGAGCAAGCTTGTTGAGTTCATTGCGAGGTTCAATGATCGTCACAAGGCGTCGGGGTTTGGGGGGTTCGGGATTGGGGTTGCGGGATTCCCGGAGGGGCATCCTGGGACGGGGAATCGGCTCGATGAGATGAATCATCTCAAAGCGAAGGTGGATTCGGGGGCGGACTTTGTGGTGACGCAGATGTTCTTTGAGAACCGGGACTACTTTGATTTTTGCGATCGGTGTGTGCTCAGCGGGATTCGGGTGCCTGTGATTGCGGGGATTATGCCTGTGCAATCGATCGCGGGGATGAAGCGGATGGCGGACCTTGCATTGGGGATGCGGTTCCCGGCTTCGATGTTGCGTGCGGTGCGTCGTACCGATGGGAGCGCGGAAGCGATCCGTCGGGTTGGGGTGCACTGGGCGACGGAGCAGTGCCGCGACTTGTTGGATCACGGGGCGCGGGGGATTCATTTTTACACGCTGAATACTTCGGGGGCGACGATCGAGATTTACCGCACGCTTGGGGTGCGGGACTCGGGTCAGCTTGCGGGTGGCGAGATGCTGCCGTTTTAGGTGGCTCGTGTTTATGTGGTTTGTGTTGCTTGGATGAGTCGATCGAAGAGGTGCTGACCGAGTGCTGGGGTATCGGTGCGTTCGGGGTGCCATTGGATGGCGAGGGTGAAGGGGCGGGATGGGTCGTCGAAGGCTTCGATGACGCCGTCGTGTGCGGTGGCGAGGACGCGGTAGTGTGCTGGATCGGAGACGGCTTGGCGGTGGGATGAGTAGATGGTTCCGGAGGGGAGGACGGATTCGTCGGAGGAGGTGATGGTGTGGGGGTTGTTCCAGTGGTCTGCGTGGGTTGGGTGGGTGTCGGGGAGGTGTTGGTTGAGGGCGCCGCCTGCGGTGAGGGCGAGCATTTGCATGCCGAGGCAGATGGCGAGGACTGGGGTTTCGGGGTTGTTGTTGAGCTGGGCGATGAGGTTGGTTTCGAAGGCTTGGCGCGCGGGGAGGACGGGGGTGATCTCGGGGTGGGATGGGGCGCCGAAGGGTTCGGTGACGGGGTCGTCTCCGCCGGAGAGGATGAAGGCGTCGAAGCGGTTGATGAGGGATTGGAGGGTTGCTGGGTCCGATGGGGTTGGGGGGAGGATGACGGGGATGCCTCCGGCGTTGTGGACGGCGGTGGCGTAGGTCATCGTGAGGTACGCGGTCTCGCGGTCCTTGCGGATCATGAGGTCGGAGGTGATTGCGATCAGTGGTTTATTCAAGTCGGTGGTCATGTTCTTTGATTGTCGGCTGTTGTTGGCGTGCGTGTCGAGGATTGATCGAATAGAGTGAAGGGATGTCGCTGCGGACTTTACTCATCTCGATTGTTGTTGCTGGCGTGTTTGCTGGTTTGGTGCTGATTTCTCGTGGGCTTGGTGGGGCTGTGGGTCATGAGGATCAGAAATCGAGGACGCTTGGGATTGATGCGGTTTCGGTCGCTGAGATTGCGCTCACGCGGGGCGGGGATCGGTTGGATTCGTCTGAGACGGAAATCGCTCGGCGGGTTCCGGGTGGGGTGGATCAGTGGCGGTTGTATTTGGATGGGTCGGATGATGATGGGAGCGGGTGGTTGGCGGATCCGGTTCGGGTACGGTCCGTGCTTCGGGCGCTGGCGACGGCTTCGATTGCGGTGGATGACGAGGAGGGGATCGGCGAGGTGTTTGGGACGCTGATGCTCAAGGATCAGGATTCGTCTTCGACGGAGATTCGGTTTGGGGATTCGGCGGCGGGTGGGTTTGTGCATGCGGAGATTGTGGATCGGGGGACCGATGGGATCGCGACGAGGCGATGGTTTGGGAGGATTGAGCGGTCGCTCCGGGATTCGTTGTTTGGGGGCGGGCTGAATGCTTGGCGTTCGCTGGATTTGTTTGAGATGACGATGTCGGAGCTTTCGCGAGCTCAGATTCGGGCGGGGGTTGATGAGGCGGAGCTGCGGCGGGACTCGACTGGGTGGCGGGTAGAGCCTTGGGATGTTCCGGCGAATCCGGAGATGGTTGGTGGGATGCTGGGGTTGACGCTCGGGCTCAAAGCGGAGCGGTTTTATGATGAGGGGATTTATACGGACGACCTGACGGGGCTTGATGAACCGATTGCGCGGATCTCGCTTTGGAGGGGGGCTGATGTTGGGAGCGGGACGGTGATCTCCATCGGATCGGGCGTGGACAACACCGGGAAAGAAGTGTTCGCTCGGTATGCACTTGATGATGGTCGGTCGTTTGTGATCGCGGTGCTGACTGAGGGGTTGAATCGGTTGACGGCATCCCCACTGGCGTATGTCAAGAAGACGATGGGCGGGATGGGGCGTGCGGACATGACGCGGGTTTCGATCTTGGGTGTGGATGGCAAATCACGGTTTGAGGTTCGGTCGTCGTTGGATTCTTGGGTGCGGGTTTCCAAGGGGAATGAGGTTGCGGCCACTCCGAGCGAAGGCAAGGCGATCGAGCGGTTGCTGTCGGTGATCGCGAGCGAACCGGCGCAGCGGGTCTATTCCGGGAGCGACACACGCGGAGAGGGCTTTGCGGTCATCGGCGCGGTTGTGCTGACGGGTCGTGATGGTCACGAGGTTCGGCATGAGGCGGCGATTGTGCCGGGTGCTGATGGGATGCGGCTGCATCTTTCGCATTCGTTTGAGGACGAGGCGGGATTGGTGTGGGTGTTTGGATCACCGGAAGCCGCGGGGACTGGGGCTTGGATCGCGGCGATGGGCAGCGTCCCGAGCGAATCGGATTGATTCGATCGCGCGGGCGTGATGATCCTCAGTACTGAAATCGAAACGATTAGAACTTGGCGGGGATCGCTGCGGGTGCGCCGATGTCGGTACGGACTTGTTTGCCTTTGAACTCGATGAGGTCGCACGCTTGGTAGGCGAGTTCGCGGGCTTGCTCGCGGGTGGGCGCGGTGGCGGTGATGGAGAGGACTCTGCCGCCGTTGGTGTAGAGGTCGCCTTTGGTCATCTTGGTGCCGGCGTGGTGGACCTGGACATTGGGGATGTCTTGGGCGTGTTCGACGCCGTTGATGACATCACCGATGCGTGGGTTGGTTGGGTAGTCTTCTGAAGCGAGGATCACGGTGACCGCGTGGTCGTCGGAGAAGCGGATGTCGAGTTTGTCGAGTGTTCCTGCGGCGGTTGCGATGAGGAGCTCGAGTGCGTCGGATTCGAGGCGTGCGAGCAGGGGCTGGCATTCTGGATCACCGAAGCGGACATTGAACTCGAGGACTTTGGGACCACCTGGGGTGAGCATGATCCCGGCGTAGAGGACGCCTTTGAAGTCGATCTCATCGCGGCGGAGTGCGTCTGCGACGGGGACGAGGACTTCGGACTCGATCTGGTGGCTGAGTTCATCGGTGAGGGTTCCTGAGGGGCAGAACGCGCCCATGCCTCCGGTGTTGGGTCCCTTGTCGTTGTCGAGGAGACGCTTGTGGTCTTGGCATGGGGGGAGGACGAGGATGTTCTTTCCGTCGTAGAGGGCGAGGACGGAGACCTCGATGCCTTTGAGTTTTTCTTCGATGAGGATTTCTTTGCCGGCGTCGCCGAAGACTCGCTTGCGGAGGATCTGGTCGATCGCGTCGAGGGCTTCTTCGGTGGTCGAGGGGACGATGACGCCTTTGCCTTTGGCGAGGCCGGTGGCTTTGACGACATAGGGCTCGTCGCGGGTGTTCATGTACGCGTCGGCGTGGTCGGCGTCGCGGAAGGTTTTGCCTTCGGCGGTTGGGATCGATGCGGCACGCATGATTTGTTTGGCGTAGGCCTTGTCGGCTTCGAGCTGGGCACCGCGCTGGGAGGGTCCGAAGACGAGGCGTTTGGTGCCATCGACTCGCTTGGCGAGCTTGTCGGCCCATCCTTCGGCGAGGGGGTCCTCGGGACCGATGACGACCAGACCGATGTTGCACTGGTCGCAGAACTGGTTGAGGCGGTAGAACTTCTCGTTGGAGTAATCGATTTCGACCGGGTGGGCGTAGTGGGCGATGCCGGGGTTTTGGGTGTCGGTGGCGTAGAGGGTGCCGAGCTTTGGGGATTTGGCGATCGCTTGTGCGAGGGCGTGCTCGCGTGCTCCGCCTCCGATGAGGAGGACATTGATGGGATCGCTTGGTGTGGAGGATTGCTGGGGGGTCATGGGGTGATCGTAGGCGTTTTGGATTGGGAATAGGCATGAAAAAACCGGGAGATGTCTCCCGGTTTGTGAGGTTTGAGATGTTTTGATCAGCGGGGCTGGTTATGGGCAGCCGGCACCGAAGGCGGCGAGGAACGCGCTGACATCGAGGAAGTTGAAGCTCCCGTCGCCGTTGAAGTCGGCGGCTCTGCCTTGAGCACCGAATGCTGAGAGGAACTCGCTGACATCGAGGAAGTTGAGGCTTCCGTCGCCGTTGATGTCTGCTTGACACTTGGTGGGTGCGGCTGGGTAGGTGGAGAGGTCTGACGGAACGAAGTCTGGGTCTGTTCCACCACCTTCTGAGATGCCGACGACTGCGTCACTTACATCGATGTTCTCCCATGACATGACGATGGTGCCATCGAAGTGCATTTCGATCTGGAAGGTGTTGTTGTTTGAGCTGGAGTATTCTGTTACAGCATCCCAGCTAATGACCACTCGGTCGGCGAGTTGTTGTGTGTAGACCGTACCTGAAGACGATGGGTTCAGGTCATCAAAGAGTGCTGAGACCTGTGGGTCTGCAAAGTGATCGTCATAGGATTCTGAATAATCAGAGCTGCTGTCGGTCGTGATGTATCCGTTCGGTGAGACCCAGAACGAGGTTAAGATCTCGTCGTAAATTTTGACGGACTTCCCATCAGCCAATGTGAACTGGGAATGGATGTCATCGTTGTTTGAGGCGCCACTCACCGTGCCGTCGGTGGGTTCGAATGGGAGGACTCCTCCTGCGAGCGGCTCGATGTAGGCTTTGTATCCTTCTGGCCCTGCATCTGGGACGAGGGTGAGTTTCATGCCTTCGAGGTCCAGACCTGATTCAAACTGCTCTGTGAAGAAGTCTGGGATGTCTGGGGTGGTGAAGGTGTACCCTGCGCCGTTGTTGTCATCGGAGGAGGCGTTGCCTGCTCCGTCCTCGGCATCAACGGTGAAGAAGTATGTGGTTTCATCGGTGAGTCCGGAGATTCCGATGGAGTGTGAGGTGGACAGGGCACCAGCACTGACGGAGTTGTTGAGTGCTCCCATGCTTGTGCCGTAGTGGAAAGTGACCTTTGAGGGCTCATCGAAATCTGCATTGAGTGTCGCGGCGCGGGGCTCGATATTGGTTGCGATGGCGTTGGAGATGACTGGCGCGGTGCAATCGACTGTTGCCGATGCTTCGACGACGATGTTGGAGCCGCCTTCGCCGTTGTCTGCGTCAAGGTAGGACGCGGTGACGGTGTCGCCTTCGTTGACGGCAAGGTCTGCCCCACCGCTGTTCGAGTAGGTGAACGATGCGGTGAAAGCGGAGGATTCTGGTGCGGTTTCGGTGAGGGTGAGCATGAAACCAGCGTCGGAATCTGAGGAGATCATGACATCGACGGTGTCGATGATTGCGTCGGAGGTGTTGAGGTCACAATCGACGACTTGGACGGATGTTTGACCGTCGCAGTTGAAGAGGTTGCCACCCATTGAGATCAGACCTGCTGATGAGCAGTTGATGAGGGTTGAGGAGGAGACGACGCCGAAGGACTGGGTTGGTCCTTGTGGGATGTTGAATCCTGTGACCTCGACGGTGTATCCGCCGGGGATTGGGTTGGCGATGGTGACCTGCTCGATGTTGTTGAGGTGGTCAGCGACGGACTGTACTGCGCCAGCGGTTGGGTTTGCAGGATCGAGTGTCCATGGGAGGTATGGGTTCCCGTTTGGATCGATGATGCGGAGGTCGAGGTCGTTGACGAGGGCGTTGCCTGAGTTTGGTGTGCCCGGTGCGTCGTCCCATGCGATGGTAACGCGGAGTTCGGTTTCACCTGGTGCGACGATGATGACGCCTTGGTAGGTGCCGCCTTGAGCGACCTCGGCTTCGACGATGTTTTCGGCGATAACGGTGTCGATGGCTTGGTTGGCGCGGACTGAACCGTAGCCGTATTGATAATCTGGCCCGTCATTTCCTCTGTCTACCGCAGTGTTTGCGAGGAGTGCTTTGAGTGTTGCGTTGCGGAGGTCGTCGCGGTCTGGGAAGGTGTCGCGATACTGCTGAAGGATCAGGGCTGCGATACCGGTGACGGTTGGTGCTGCCATTGAGGTGCCGCACTTGTTGCCGTAGCTTGTGAATCCGAATGATGAGAGGGAGGTGACGCCGCCGTCACCGCCGACTTGACAGCCTGGTGCTGAGATGTCCGGCTTGATTCGTCCGTCATCGGTTGGTCCCCATGAGGAGAAGGAACTGGTTCCATCGGTGTCGGCGTCTACTGAACCGACGGCGATGTGGTTTTTGGCACATGCGGGCGGTGCGGTGGAGAAGAACTCACCGAAGTTTCCGTTGTCGTCACCGAGGCAGCGGGAAGTTTGGCGTTCGTTGCCGTTGGCCCAGATGATTCGGAATGGGCTTCCGAGTGATCCGGCTGCGATGGAGTCGATGAGTGCGGAGGTGATGCCGTAGTTGCCGGTCCAGTCACAGGGGTAGCCATTGGGTGCGGTGTTTGTGCCGATGGAGTTGTTTGAGAGGTCTACGCCGTAGGTGTTGATTGCTTCGGTGTAGTCGTCTTCGAGGTCACCGGGGTCGGTGTAGAGGAAGCCCTCGGAGAGGCCGCCTTCTTGCTCGAAGCCGTAGGAGATGAGTTCGACTGCTGGCGCCATTCCTCGGTTGTTTCCGCTTGATGCGGTGCCGTCGCCGCCGACGGTGCCGCCGACATGGGTTGCGTGGTCTGAGGTACTTGCGGTGTCGGAAGTACCGACGGTCATGCGGCCGTCGATGTCTGCGTGGTTTGCCATGCGTCCGCCGTCGTAGATGAGTGCGGTGACTCCTGAACCATCGAGGTCGTATGGCGCGGCGTTGACGATGTTGACGCCGGTGAGGGCGCGGTTTTCTGCGTTGAGTTCGGTCAGTCCTGGCAGTGGTGGTTCGGCCCACATGACGGTGTCGTCGCTTGCCAGTTCACCGATGCGTGAAGCTGGAAGGTGGAAGACCACCGCGTTGACCGAACGAATCTGCGATGCGACTTTCCCGCCAATGGATTTGGCGATGCGTGCGGATTCAACATTCGCATTGGCGTCTTGGTGGAACTGCACGACGACGGCAACGGTTGGGTCCACTCCGACACGCTCAAACTCTTCGATGAGAATTGACTCGGAAAGTATGCGGTCTTTGAGTTCTGACTTGGCGACAGCGCCATCAAAGGAGACGGCCCATGGGTGGACGATCCCGGTGAGCAGGTCTTTGTGGAGTTTTTGGTAGGTCTTGATCTCGGTGATGTTGGCGAGGGTTGAGTTTGAGAGGGCTGCGGTGTCCGCGTCTTGTGCGAGGGTCGCGAAGTAGTGTGTGGTCCCGAGTGAACTCAGAAGGTCGAGGCCTTGGGCTTTGAGGGTGGCGCGTTCGTTTGCGGAGATTGGACGCGAGAGGGTGATCAGGACGCGGGACTCGGTGGTTCGCTTGGTGAGGGTGGTCATCTCTGCTTTGAGCTGGGTGGATGACATGAGATTTACTTGGTCGACCAGACCGTTGGTCCATCGGATAGCCGGGGACATCGGTGAAGCGGGGCGCGGTGCCGCGAGCGTGGTTCCTGCTGTGGCGGCGATAATGAGCGCTCCGCAGAGTGTGCGGTGCGAGATGGCGGTGGGACGCATGTGGATCTCCTCAGGACGGTATGGATGGTGGCCACGAGTGGACCGATAACGCGGCGGTACTGATGCCGCGTGACGATGCATACTCGCAGAAATATGGAGACCTGTCAATGGGATATAGCCCTAAAATGGGCGAAATCTCGGACGGTTGTGTTCTGATTTGGTCTGGCTCAGATGGATTCGAGGCAGGTTTTGATAATCTCAGAGCGGGCAACCATTTGCGCTTTGCCTTCGTCGGTTCGTTTTTTGAACTCGACTTGGTTGGCTTCGATGGTTTTGGACGAGACGATGATGCGGAGCGGGAGACCGATGAGGTCCGCGTCTTTGAACTTGGGGCCTGGTCGTTCGTTGCGGTCGTCGACCAGGACATCCAGGCCACTGGCGGCGAGTTCGTTTGCGATTTCGAACGCGTGTTCGAGGACACCATCCTCGTTTGGTTTGATGGTGATGATGTGGACATGGTATGGCGCGATGGCGGCGGGCATGATGATGCCGTTGTCGTCGTGGGAGGACTCGATGCAGGACGCGAGGGTGCGCGAGACACCGATGCCGTAGCATCCCATGATGGCGGGTTGGTTTTTCTGATCCTTGTTAAGAACAGTCAGGCCCATCGCTTCGGAGTATTTGGTTCCGAGTTTGAAGATGTGCCCCACTTCGATGCCCCGCTTGGCTTCGAGCGCTGCGCCCTGAGCGCGTGGTGATGGATCACCGGCCTGGGCGTTGCGGATGTCGGCGATGATCGCTTTGTCCTTTGCGGAGGAGAGATCGCGGGACCAGTTGAACCCGGTGATGTGGTGGTCTTTCTCGTCGGCACCGGTTGCCCATGATTGGCTGTTGAGAGCGTCGGGGTCGATCACCATTTTGAGATCGAGCTTGTCGAGCATCATCGGCGAGACATACCCGATCGCGAATCCTGCGGCGATGGCTTCTTTTTCATCGGCCATTGCGACGGCGGTGCCGATCGCGTCGCGGACTTTGGCTTCGTTGCCTTCGTGGTCTCCACGAAGAACCGCGAGGACCCACTTGGGTTCCGCTTCGACGGTGCGCATGACGAGGGTCTTGAGCATCCCCGCAGCGTTGGTCCCGAGGTGTTCAGCAACGAGGTCGATCCCCGGCATGTTGGGGGTGTGGTGCTTGGTGACTTCGGTGGTTGGGGATTGGTCCCAGTCGTATGGACGCTCGCCGATTTCTGCTTTTTCCACATTGGCGGCGTATCCGGAAACTGGGCATACCAAGATGGTGTCTTCGCCGTTGACGCAGTTGACCATGAACTCGTGGGATGCGGACCCACCGATTGGACCGGCTTCGGCTTCGACTGGGGAGAAGTCCAGACCGCAGCGGGTGAAGATGTTGGTGTAGGCTTGGTACATCTTGTCGTAGGTTGCGTTGAGACCGGCTTCGCCTTCGAGTTCGAGGTGGAAGGAGTAGGCGTCCTTCATGATGAACTCGCGGCAGCGGAGGAGACCGGCGCGGGGGCGGGCTTCGTCGCGGAACTTGGTTTGGATTTGGTAGAGGTTTAGGGGGAACTGTTTGTAGCTTGTGAGACAGCCACACATGAGGTCGGTGATGACTTCTTCGTGGGTTGGTCCGAGTGCCGTTTTGCGTCCGTGGCGGTCTTGGAGTTGGAAGAGGAGGTCGCCGTAGTCTTGATCGCGTTTGGTGTTCTCGTAGAGTTCGATGGGCATGAGCGCGGGCATGAGCATCTCGGAGGCACCGGCGGCGTCGAGTTCTTCGCGGATGATTGCGGAGATTTTTTGAAGGGAGCGCCACGCGAGGGGGAGGTAGTTGTAGATCCCGGAACCGACTGGACGGATGTATCCGGCGCGGGTCATGAAGATGTGCGAGGGCATCACGGCGTCGGATGGGGCTTCGCGGGTCGTGGGGATCAGGGTCTGGGACCAGCGGTGGACGACGGCTTTGGGTGGATTGATTGCGTGTGCTGTGGACATGGTCAAAGAGTGTATTCACCGATGGCGCGGTGGTCTTTGGGAACTGGATTTATGCGGGAGATCAGCGGGCGGAAGTGGTCGAGTTTGAAGTCTGAGGTCGGTGCTCGAGCATTGATGCGATGACCGGCTGACCTGCCCAACGATTGTATTGTTCCTGGGCATCGGGGAGGGTGGTGTCGGTCCACCAGCAGGTGGTTAGCGGGATATTGAGGTCCGCGGCGAGATCGGAGAGCTGTTGGTTGGTGAGGTCAACGAGCGGGGTTTCGATGGTGACTTCGATGCCGCCTTGGGATTGGGCGTCGAGGGTTGCGAGTCGAGCGGCGAGGATGGCTCGGTCGATCGCGGTCGCGATGAGATTGAGGGATTCTGTTGGATCTGCGGATTGGTCGATCTGGATTGGCCAGAGGACGCGTTTGATTCCGAGTTGGATCGCGAGGGTTGCGGCGTCGAGAAGCATCCGGGTTTGGTGGACGCCGAGGGAGGATTGTTGCCCTCGCGATGGGGCTTCTTCGGGGTATCCGGCGTGGTCGCGGATGACGGAGAGGGAGAGGAGGTCGGCTTGCATTTCCACGGCTCGGTCGATCGCGGGGATGCGGAGGTCCATGTCGGATTGGGAGGTCCACCACGCGGGGTAGAGGGTTGTCCTCTGCTGGTTGTCGGCGGCGGGCTGCTCGCTGGCCATTGCGGTCAGGACGAGGGACGCGAGACCGGCGTCGGTGATCAGGAGGCAGGGTTCGTTGGGGTGGCGTGGGATCTGCATGATGTTCATTCTATCGGAAAATCATGCGGCTGTGGGCCAGTTCCTGTGCCTGAACTCGTAGGTCAGGACATCACATGGTTTGGGGTGGGCTCGCGGTAATCGTTGAGGTTGATGCTGCGGAAATATGCGATGGTTCTTGCGAGACCTTCTTCGAACTGGATCGCGGGGGTCCAATCGAGGAGTTTTTGGGCGCGTGTGAGGTCGGGTTTGCGCTGCATCGGGTCGTCTTCTGGGAGGTCGTGGTAGACGATTGCGGATTTGGACCCGGTCATTTCGATGGTCATCTCGGCGAGTTGCTTGATGGTGAACTCGCCTTCGTTTCCGAGGTTGACGGGGAGGTGATTGTCTTCGGTGTCGCAGTTCATGAGACGCATGAGTCCTTCGACGAGGTCGTCGCGGTAGCAGAAGGAGCGGGTTTGGGAGCCGTCACCGAAGAGGGTGATGTCTTGGTCCATGATCGCTTGGAGGATGAAGTTTGAGATAACGCGTCCGTCGAAGGGGTGCATGCGTGGGCCGTAGGTGTTGAAGATTCGCGCGATGCGGATGTCGAGGCCGTGGCTGCGGTGGTAGTCCATGAAGAGGGTTTCGGCGGCTCGTTTGCCTTCGTCGTAGCAGGCGCGTGGTCCGAGGGTGTTGACATTTCCTCGGTAAGTTTCTGGTTGTGGGTGGACGGTTGGGTCGCCGTAGACTTCGGAGGTGGATGCTTGGAGGACTTTGGCGTTGCACCGCTTGGCCATGCCGCAGGTGTTGATCGCGCCCATGACGGAGGTTTTCATTGTTTTGATTGGGTTGTATTGGTAGTGACCGGGCGCTGCTGGGCAGGCGAGGTTGTAGATTTCGTCGACCTCGAGCCAGATGGGGTGGGTGATGTCGTGGCGAATGAGCTCGAAGTTTTTGTTGTCGAGCAGATGGAGGACATTTGATTTTTGGGAGGTGAAGAAGTTGTCGAGGCAGATGACATCGTGTCCCTGAGCGATGAGTCTTTCGCAGAGGTATGAACCGAGGAATCCAGCACCGCCGGTGACGAGTACGCGCTTCATGGGCATGGTTCTGGTTCTCCGTGGACAGAGTTCTGAGATCGTTGTGTCGTTCATGCGTGGGATGCCGTGGCTTTTTGGAAGTCTTGGGCGAGCTGGGCGGCGTACTGGCGGATTGCCTCTGCTGGAATCATCTCTGGTTCCCATCCAAGACCTGATTTGGTTTCGGACATGTCGGCGCAGGTGTAATGCTGGTAGCTGTTGACCATCTGCTCTGGCATCGGGATGTATTCTGGGGGCATTGAGGTTCCCAGCGCGTCGTTGATTGCGTCAACAATGTCGTTGAAGGTTGTGATGGTTCCCGATCCGAGGTTGTAGATCCCGGGTTTGGCGGTTGGTTTGGCGGCGGCGAGTGTGCAGGAGACGACATCGTCGACATGGACTTGGTCGCGTTGGTGTTGACCGTGCTCGAAAATCTTTGGGTTGTTTCCGCTGAGCATTTGTTGGGTGAGGTTGTAGACCATGGAGGCCATTTTGCCTTTGCGGGTTTCACCTGGGCCGTAGACATTGAAGTAGCGGAGTCCGACGACATGGGGGAGTTTGCCTGCATCGATCAGTGAGGTTTCGAAGAGTCGGTTTGTTTCGACATCCATGAGCCATTTGGAGAAGCCGTAGACATTCATTGGGTTTCCCGCGGCTTCGATGGGGAACGGGGTTTCTTGAGCGGCTTGGGGGGGCGTGCCGTAGGTTGCGGCGGAGGATGCGTAGACGAGGGGGATGTTTGATTCGGCGCATGCGTCGATGATGTCGATGAAGGGTTCGGTGTTGACCGAGATCATTTTCTTTTCGTCGAGCACGAGTGTGTCGGTGATCGCGGCGAGGTGGAAGACCGCCTTTGGCGCGAGACCCATGATGGCGGGTTGCCAGTTGAGGTCGGTGATGGAGTCGGGCATGATGGTGCCACGGAAGGGGCCGGCGTTGTGTCGGTTGCATGCTTCGACGATGTTTGCGTAGGACCCTGTGGAGAAGTCATCGACGACATAGAGGCGTGCTTCTGGCTCGTCGCGTTGGAGTCTGGCGACGAGATTGGCGCCGATGAATCCGGCTCCGCCGGTGATGATGTAGACTGGATTCGTCGTGCTCATGGGTGATTCTAGGGCTTGAAATATGGACAAACCTGCGGTCTGTTATGGATCCAGCGGGGGAAGTTTGAGCGTCTGTCCGATGTTGAGCGCGTCGATCGAGCGGAGGACATCGCGGTTGGACTCGTAGATGAACTGCGCGTGGCGAGATGAGCCGTAGAAGCGCTGGGCGATGAGCGAGAGGGAGTCTCCGGGCTGGACGATGTAGTCGACGGTCTCGGGGACTTTGTCTTCGATTGGCGAGTTTGGATTGTTGGGCTGCGAGACGATGCCTTGGATGTTGTTGGGATCGACGGGGATTCGGAGGGTTCTTCCGGCGCGGAGTTTGAGCGGGTCGACTCTTGGATTGGCTCGTGCGATCGCGGACCATTTGGAGGCGTCTTTGTAGTACCTGCGGGCGATGTCTTGGAGAATTTCGCCTTCTTTGATCGTGTGGATCGTGAACTCGGGTGGGATGAGTTTGGGGGCGTTGTCTTCCGGTTCAGGTTCGGGTCTGAGTCCGAGCGGGTGGAGAGATGCTTCGGGTTCTTCGATCAGCGGATCGGGTTGCGTGACGATCGGTTCGGGGACGATCTCTGGTTGCTCTACTGGCTGGGAGATGGTGATCTTGGGTTTGAGAGGCTGGTTGGGCTCCCATGCCCAATAGACACCGATCCAGATCAGCACGAGCATGCAGAGTCCGAAGTAGACTTTGGATGAGCGATCTTCCATGTCGGTGTACCTCATTGGGAGTATACCAGATCGCGGATGGTCCAGTGTTGGTGTGTATCCTCAGCCCTTAGCCTTCGGGGAGTTCCAGTTCATCTCGGGTTGATTTGGAGCTGTCCTTTTTGCTTGACCACACGAGGGGCGCGGCGACTGCGACCGAGGAGTAGGTACCGATCACGATGCCGACGAGGAGCGCGAAGGAGAAGGCGCGGACGCCTTGTCCGCCGTAGATGTAGAGGATGAGGACCGCGAAGAGCGTGGTTCCCGAGGTGATCACGGTACGCGAGATGGTCTCGTTGATCGACAGGTTGACGACTTCCTTGGATGCGTAGGAGAGCTTGCCACGGTTCTCGCGGATGCGGTCCATGATGACGATCGAGTCATTCAATGAGTATCCGATGATGGTCAGCATCGCGGCGACAAGGTTGAGGTCGATCTTGAATGGCTCGATCAGGAGTGCTTGAGCGAGGTCCGTGAACATGTGGTGGTCATAGATGATCTCTGCGAGTGCGATCAGACCGATCGCGGTGAGCACATCATGCGTGAGCGCGATGATCGCGGCTGCGGAATAACGGACTGAACCGAACCGGACCCAGATATAGATCAGGATCAGAAGCAGCGAAAGCAGGACCGCGGCGAATGCGGTTGCTCTGAAGTTCTCTGCGATCGCGGGGGAGAAGTTCTGGACGCTGAGTTGGTCAGAAGAGGAGGTCAACGCGGCGCGGACGAGGTCCCATTCGCGTGTTGCGATTTCGGATTCCCATGCATCGGCGTTGTCGAAGTAGGTGAGGCCTTCATCGAGACTCAGGAGAACGAACGACTTGACGGCGTTGGGGTTGCCTTCGACGATGACAACTTCAGACTTACGGCCGAGAAGATCGGAGAAGTCGGTCTTGCGACGGGTGATGTCGAGGCGGGATTCGATGCTTTCGAGGGAGACTTCTGGCTGGATGTCTTCGACGAGGATTGCAACACCACCGATGTAATCGGAGATGGAGTTGCGATACTCTGGGCGCGCGATGTTGTCACCGAGTCTTGCTGAGAGGATCGGGTACACGGATGCTGCGGAAGATTTATCCGCTTGAGAGAAGCGGAAAGAGAGTGCGGGCGGTGCTTCGAGAAGGTCTTGGAACTCGGCGCTGATCGCGTTGCCTACGGCTTGTCGATCGTCCGCGAAGGTCTTGATGATGAACTTGTCGGAGGTGATGCCGTCGGATTCTGGGTTGACGGGGATGATTTCTGCGATGCGGAGTGCGTGTATCGGAGAATCTTCTTCTTGTGCTTCACCGATGGCGTGGACGCGATCGGCGATCTCTACACGGGTCGATGTGACGCGTGGGGAGGATGCATCACCGATGACTTCGTGGCGAAGGCTCATGGTGACCTGGGTGCCGCCTCGGAACTCGGTGTCGAGCATTTCTTCGCCTTGGTAAGCGATCATGAAGACGCCAAGACCGACATATCCAGTGGAGATGATGAGGAAGAGCCAGCGGAGGCCGATCCAGTTGATCTTTGGTTGGAGGAGTCGTTCGAGTGGTTTGATGACCATGGGGAGCATGGACATTTTTTTGATGCGGATTTTGTCAACCAGTGCGCTCATGATGAGGTGGTTGATGAAGAGTGCGCTGACCATGGTGCAGATGACACCGATTCCCAGCGTGATTGCGAAGCCTTTGATTTCTTGGGTACCGACATTGGCGAGCACGAAACAGACGATGAGGTTGGTGACATTACCGTCAACAATCGAGGAGAGTGCTTTTTGGTATCCGATGCGGACGGCTTGTCGGAGGTCGAGTCCGCCGTTGAGTTCTTCGCGGATGCGTTCGTAGATCAGAACATTCGCATCCACCGCCATACCGAAGGTGAGGATGATGCCTGCGATACCGGGGAGGGTCAGCGAGGCACGGGAGAGGGCGATGGCGCCGAGGATGAGCAGGGCGTTGGCCGCGAGACAGAGGACGGCGACGACGCCGTATCCGAGGTAGTAGACGATCATGAATGCGGAGACGACGACGAGAGCGATGATGCCCGCTTGGACACCGGCGTCGAGGTTGTCTTGGCCGAGGTCTGGTGCGATGGTGTTTTCAGAGATTGGTTCAGCGGAGATTTTCGCTTGGAGTGAACCTGCGGTGAGCACGCGGACGACATAGTCGATTTCTTCGGGTGAGAAATCGCCTTCGATGATGCCTGAGCTTGAAATGCGTGAGTTGAGTCTTGGGGCGGTGTAGACCTCGTCGTCGAGGAGGACAGCCATGTTGGACCCGGTGTTTGGGCCGGTGAGTTCACCGAGGCGGTTGGCGCCTGAAGCATCCATAGTGAACCCGATCGCGGGGCGACCGAGTTGGTCAACGGAACGGCGTGAGTTGTCGACTTTCCAGCGACCGTCTTCTTGGGTCATGCGGAGGCCGCGGGTGTCCCAGCAGAGCATGTAGTAGTCGCCTTCGTACTCTTCAACGACATACTTGTATCGTGAGGCGAAGTAGGCGGCGGGGTTGGCGATCATCGAGTTGTAGCCGTCGACGGAATCGAACCAGCTCTCGAGTTTGTTGAGTTTGAACCAGCGTGCGTCGCGTGCACCCGCTTGGGTCGGACCGGCTTCGGCGAGTTTTTCGCGGAGTCGGGACTCATCGGGGTGGGTGTAGACCGAGGTCCCAGAGCCAGCGGGGTCCACGGTGATGCGGAAGCTCAGGACACCGGCGGCTTGCACAAGACGCTTGAGGTCTGCGGTGTCGTCGAGCGAGTTGCGGTTCTTCGAGTAGAAGTCGTACGCGGCTTCGACCTTGTCGAGCTGGTCGCTCAGGTCGGGGTAGCGAACACGGATGCGGGTGAGTGCGCGATCGCGCGGGCTGGGGAGGGTGATGATCCCGTCGGCGGCGTCGTCGCGGATGGTTTTTTGCTCAGTGGATTCTTCGAGTGCACGGCGGACATCTTCTGGTGAGACCGCGCTGTCGAGCACGGAATCGCGTGCGGCTTCGTAGTCAAGTTCGGCGACGGCGGCTTGATCGACCAGTTGGTCGATGATGTCGTCTGGGGTTGCCTCGTTTGCGGAGAGGCGGTCGATGTCTTTGCGGAGACGCTCGGCGTCGTCGTAGGCTTTGGCCGCGTCGTTGAGGAGTGAGAGGACCTTGGGGCTGTTGGCGCCCAAGCGGTTGATCTCGGCTTGGCGTTCATCGGCATCGAGTGCCATGACGCGTTCGAACTGGTCTGCTTTGATGGATGCGACACCGAGCTTTGAGAGTTCGTCTTCGAACCCTTTGCGGAGACCTTTGACATACTCGCTTGGGAGCGGCATCGTGATTTCGATGCGGTCTTGACCTTGTGAGATGATCTGGATTTCGTAGAGGCCGTTGGGGTCGATGCGCTTTTTGAGAACTTCGATCACCTTGGGGATGACGGTCGAGGCGCTCTCGGTGCGGTCGATCTGGACAGAGTAGACCAGTGAGGCACCGCCTCGAAGGTCCTTACCCAAGCCGATCTTTTGTGACGGTGGATTTGCGGCCCAGAATGCGAGGGCGAGCATGATGATGGCAATGATTGAGTTTCGAGTGAAGTGACGCATGCAATGCCTCTTGATGACCGGTGGTTGCCGGGGAAATGCTGAATAACGGGCTTACTTGTCTTCAGGAATCTGTAATACTTCTTCGGACTTGGGTTCTGAAGCGGGTGTCGATTTGGATTCGATGATGCTTGAGATTGAAGACCGCGCGACACGGATTCTTGTGTTTGATGCACGATCGGTTTCAAGGAGGACTTCGTCGTTCTTGAGTTCGACGATGGTCCCGATGATCCCGCCTGCGGCGCGAACTTTATCTTTCTTGCCGAGTCCTGCCATCAGTGCGGCGTGCTTCTTGCGTTCTTTGCGTCCGGTGAGGGAGGTCATGACGAGGATGCCTGCCATCATGAGGAGCATGATCGGGAGGAGCGAACCCATTCCTCCGCTTGGTCGTGCGGCACCGGGTGCTGATGGATCCGGTGAGGTTCCAAGCGGGGCGCTTCCTGATTGTGAGGTTGAGGGTGCTCCGAGGACACCTCCGGTTGAGCCGGTGTCTTGAGCGATCATGGCGTGGGTGAACCACTGGATCGTAAGTGGGCTGATTTCCATGCAGCGATACCTTTCATGTCCCTGACGGGTGTATCCCGCAGGGCAAGGATGGTAGGACACCCGATTGGACTGGATGGGTTTATTTGGGGTTTGATTCGGGGGTGTTTGCTTCGATGAGTTCTTTGAGATGTGGCCTTTGCGCGATCAGACCGGACCAATCCCCCGCTTTGATCGCATCGCGGAGATCCGAAGTCAGACGCTGGAAGAAGCGGAGATTGTGGAGGGTGACGAGTATCGGACCCAGCATTTCGCCGGTCATGAACAGATGCCGAATGTATGAGCGGGTGAATGGTTGTCCGTCAAGGGTGTCCCAGCCGTGGAGAGCGGGGTTGCAGGCGTGGCAGTCGCAACCGGGTTCGATGGGGAGCGGATCACGCGCAAAGGGGGCGTTGCGGAGGCGGATCTGACCATCGCGTCCGGGTTCACAGGTGAAGGCGTTGGCGTTGCGTCCGTTGCGGGTTGGGAGGACGCAATCGAACATGTCCACACCCGACATCACCGCGGCGACGATGTCGCGTTCGTATCCGACCCCCATGAGGTAGCGGGGTTTGTGGGCTGGCATTTGTGGCGCGGTGTGGCGAACGATTTTGGCGATGTCATCGGTGGACTCCCCCACCGCGACTCCACCGATGGCGTATCCGGGGAGGTCGATGTTGCAGATACGCTCGACGGACCAGTCGCGTTGCTCAAGGTCGGTGCCGCCTTGGACGATTCCGAACAGGGATTGTTCTTGTGGACGGGTGTGGGATGCTTTGCAACGCTCGAGCCAGCGGACGGTGCGTTCGTTGGCGATTTGCAGGCGCTCGGCGTGGTTGTAGCCGTTCTTTTTGGTGGTGTCGCGCCGCGCTGCGTGTCGGAGGCGTGTTTGGTTGACTGGTCCCGCTCCGGGATCGACGGAAGGCGGGCAGTCGTCGAAGGCCATCATGATGTCGGGACCGAGTTCGTTCTGGACCCGCATCGCGATTTCTGGGTTCATTCGGATTTTGGATCCATCGAGGATGGACTTGAAGGTGACGCCGTCTTCGTCGATCGCGTTGATGTCCGCCATGGAGTAGGCTTGGTATCCACCGGAGTCGGTGAGGATGGGACCGTTCCAGTTCATGAACTTGTGGACGCCTCCCATGTCGCGGATGAGTTCTGACCCAGGGCGGAGCATGAGGTGGTAGGTGTTGTTGAGGAGGATCTGTGATCCGGTTTCTTTGACCTGCTGGGGGAGGATGCCCTTGATGGTGGCGCGGGTCCCGACGGGCATGAATGCGGGCGTGTCGAATGAGCCGTGGAGGGTGTCGACGGTTCCTGAGCGTGCGTTTCCGAGGGTGTGGTGGATTGTGTAGTTGAGGGGCGTGGTCATCAAGCAAACATAGGTTCGGATCAGCGGCGGTGTTGTTGTTCTTTGCTTGCTTTGTTGAGCGTTTGCTTTTCTTTGTCGGTGAGCGATCCGATTCCTGAGTTGGCGACTTTGGCGAGGATTCGATCGATTTCCGCTTCGGAAGGAATGCCTCGTTTGGGTTTGTTTGATTTGCGGGATCTGCTTGAACCAGACCTGCTTGAACCGGACTTGCCGCGGGAGTCGCCGAAGATGTCGAAGAAGTCGAGGAGGTGGTGTGAGTTTCGGATGAAGTAGAACCCTGCGATGGCGCCACCCATGTGCGCGGCTTCACCGCCGGCGTTGTTTGATCCTGCGAGGAGTTGGAAGAGTGCGAGTCCGACATATCCGTAGGCGAAGAACTTGAGCTTCATCGGGATCGGCGGGAAGAGGAGTTGGACGGTGGTGTTGGGTGCGATGTATGCACAGGCAACGATGACACCGAACACGCCTGCGGAGGCACCGATCAATGGCATGTGGTAGTCGTTGGACAGGAGTCCCGGGATCTGGGCGCCGGTGACATTTCCGAGGACGGTGAGGATGGAGAAGAGGAGACCGCCGCAGAGGCCGCAGACGAGGTAGAAGGCGAGGTATTTTTTACCACCGAGGTATTGCTCGACCATTGGTCCGAAGATCCAGAGTCCGAACATGTTCATCCCGATGTGCCAGATGCTGGCGGGGGAGTGGAGGAACTGGAAGGTGATGAGTCTCCAGACTTCGAGGCGCTGGAACGCGTCGTGGACGGTGAGTGAACCGAAGTTGTAGAGCGCGGGCATCAGGACGGTGACGGCGAGGAGGTGGACCACGATGTTGATCACGATGATCCATGTGTTGACCGCCCAGCTTGGGGATCGGATGAGCATGCCTTGCCCGCTTTGTGGTGGGCCTCCGATGCCGGAGCCGGTGCGGTTGTAGTCTCGGTCGTGGATGCCCATTGTGGAGTTCGCCTTGAGGAGAGAGGATTGATGGATGATTGGGGAAATATGCCCTGTTATTCCAGATTTCGGCTCGATTCGGTCGCTTTCTTGAGAGTTCGTCGTTCTCTGCGGGTGAGGGAGTCGATGCCTGCGGTTGAGATTTTTTGGAGGATGCGATCGAGATCCGCTTGGTCGGGTTGTTCCGCGTCCTGTTTGGGCTCGCGTGTGGTGCTGGGTTTTGGGTCTTGATAGCCGGGGACCATCTGTGCGTAGTCGAGGAACTGGAGTCTTCGGCGTTCGATGGTGCAGATGATGCCTGAGATGATCGCGATGCCGAGGAGCATTTTGGCATCGGCGAAGATGATCCCGACCAAGCCGACGACGGTCGCAACCCAGAGTCCTGAAAACGCGGTGAGGTGACGGGCGGCCAGATCGCCTCGTTTTTTGGAGAGGTGGATTCGCAGGACCGTTCCCGCGTCGAAGGGGAGCATGGGGATGAGGTTGGCGCCGAGGATGATGAGGTTCACGACATGGAAGCCCCAGATCGACACGAGCCACCAGGGGGTGGTTTGATTTGAGGACAGGATGAGTGTGTGGATGGATGCGGATGGGTTGAATGGATTGAACATGACCGCGTCCCATGATCCGGTCAGCAGCACGAGCGGGAGCAGGAAGAGTGGGACCAGCGCGAGATTGAATGCGGGACCTGCGAGGGCGGTGCGGAGTTCGGCTTTGGGATCGGGGTCGTCGAACTGGGCGGGCTCGAGTCCGCCGAGCATCCAGAGCATTCGTTGGTCGGATTCGCCTTGGTTTCTTCGAGCGACATACGCGTGGGCAAGTTCGTGGAGGAGGGTGAGGACGACCATCGCGATCAATGAAGGCACGACGAACACCGCGCCCGCTTTGTGTCCCGGGAGGGTGAAGATCAGCTGCGCGAGGAGATAGACCACCATGATGAGGTGGATCTTGTAGCGGACTTGGGAGATGGTGAAGAGGGGGAATCCCCATGCGAGGGGGTTCTCCCCGTCACCGAAGACTCGGGCGAGGACTTTTTTGATGCCTGCGAAGCGATCCCCGTCGTCGTCGTATGAAGATTTCCATTCTGACTGACCCATACAGGTTGGTACCGGGGGATGTGTTAGTGGTTCCAGGTGCTTGAGCCGTAGATTGCGGAGTCTCCGAGTTCCTCGGCGATGCGGAGGAGCTGGTTGTACTTCGCGTTGCGGTCCGAGCGGCAAGGGGCACCGGTCTTGATCTGACCACAGTTGGTCGCGACGGCGAGGTCGGCGATGGTCGAATCTTCGGTTTCGCCTGAGCGGTGGCTGAGGATGCAGTTGAACTTGTTGCTCATCGCGTAGTTGACAGCGTCGAAGGTTTCGGACAAGGTACCGATCTGGTTGACCTTGACGAGGACCGCGTTTGCGGATTTCTCCGCGACGCCGCGCTCGACGAACTTCTTGTTGGTGACGAAGAGGTCGTCTCCGACGAGTTGGACTTTGTCTCCGAGTTGGGCGGTGAGCTTGGACCAGCCTTCCCAGTCGTTCTCGGCGAGTCCATCTTCGATGGAGCGGATGGGATACTTGTTGCACCAATCAGCCCAGATCGAGATCAGGTCGTCGGAGGAGATGATGTCTTGAGATGAGGAGAAGAACTTGTAGCCCTTCTTGCCGTCTTTCTCGGCTTCGTTCCAGAGCTCGGAGGTTGCTGGGTCGAGGGCGACGAAGATTTGTTCACCCCATGAGTATCCGGCTTTGTCCACAGCTTCTTCGATGATCTTGAGTGCGTCCTCGTTGTCTTTGAGGTTTGGTGCGAATCCACCTTCGTCCCCCACTGCGGTGGACATGCCACGCTTGCTCAGGACGGATTTGAGGTTGTGGTAGATCTCGACACCGGCGCGGAATGCTTGTCCGAAGTCGTCGAATCCCCAGGGCTGGATCATGAACTCTTGGAAGTCCACGGTGTTGTCCGCGTGCTTTCCGCCGTTGAGGATGTTGAGCATTGGGACGGGGAGGGTCTTGGCGGCTGAACCACCGAGGTAGCGGTAGAGCGGGAGACCGGAGGTTTCGGCGGCGGCTTTGGCGACGGCCATGGATACGCCGAGGATGGCGTTGGCACCGAGGTTTGATTTGTTTGGGGTTCCATCGAGTTCGATCATCGCTTGATCGACGCCTTCTTGGTCGCGGGCGTCGAGGCCTTCGATTTCGCGGGCGATCTGGTCGTTGACATTGGCGACGGCTTGCTCGACGCCCTTACCCATGTAGACCGGTCCTCCGTCGCGGAGTTCGACGGCTTCGTTCTCGCCTGTGGATGCTCCTGAGGGGACGGCGGCGCGGCCGACGGCTCCGGAGGAGAGGACGACATCGACTTCGACGGTTGGATTTCCGCGTGAGTCGAGGATCTGGCGGGCGTGGACGAGGTCGATATCGAAAGCCATGGGATTGCTCCAGGTGCGGGTGGTCGACAAAAGAAAACTGAATTGTCGGAGGATAGCTCCGATGGGATGAATGGTCTTGCAAAATCGGCTATCCTGCGGGTGAATCGCGCACTTGTTGAGGATTGCCGAATGCCCATCACTCCCGATCAGTTCAATCAACGACTTGCGGCCATCCGAGCCCGGCTTGCGGTGCAGGGGATGCTGGTCAGCGAGATCGCTGAGGAAGTGTTTAAAACCATCTTTGATATGGATACCGATCGCGCGTTGGAGTTGATGACGCGGGATGACGAGGTTGATCAGGCGGATCTGGAGATCGAACGGGACGCGGTGGATTTGCTTGAAAAAGCTTCCCATGATGTCTGTCCGTTAAGTTCTCAGCAGATCCGGGCGCTGCTCTCAGCGGTCAAAGTGAACAATGAACTCGAACGGATCGCGGATGCTGCGGCGGATATCGCGCAGCGGGTGGTGTCGCTGGGGGATCGGACCTCGACCTTTCCCAAAACAACGATGGTGATGACCAACTCGGTTGTGGGCATTCTGCGAAACTCGGTCCGCTGCTTTGCGGATATCGATGCGGCTCGCGCCAAGCAGGTGCTCCGGTCCGAGGGAACGGTGCTTGAGTTTTATGATGTGATTGTGAAGAAATCCGAAGAGCGGATATCTGACGGCCGGCTTGGTGTTGAACATGCGTTCGATCTGCATTCGATCATTCATCAGGTCGTGGTGATGGCGGACCACTGCACAAATATCGCCGAGCAGGTGATCTATGAATCAACCGGCGCGATTGTTCGGCATACCAACGCGGGATGGGTTGAACACATCCTCGACTCCGACTTGTCGGACGACGACGCGTAGTTAGCTCGCTGGTGCTGGCTTTGGGGCTGGTTTGGGGGCTTTGTAGAACGGGAGCGGGACGATGGTGCCTTCGAGCTGGGCTCGACCGGCGTCGATGCTGATCTTGGTTCCGACTGCGGATTGATCTTTGTTAACATACGCCATCGCGATGGATTTACCGACGGTTGGTGCCATGCATCCGGAGGTGACGGTGCCGACCGGGTTGCCATCAACGAGGATGGGCATGTCTTGGCGTGCGGTGCGTTTGGTGTCGAGTTCGATGCCAACGAGTGTGACTGCTGGCCCACCGGCTTCGAGTTCTTTGTTGAGTGCTTCTTGTCCGATGAAGGTTTCGCCGTCGGTTTCGACGGATTTGTCGAGGTTCATTGCGAAGGGCATGTTGACGGCGTGGGCGGAGGTGGTTTCGTTGAGTTCGTGTCCATAGAGCGGGAGACCGGCTTCAAGGCGGAGGGTGTCGCGTGCTGCGAGTCCACAGGGTTTGAGGTCGAGGTCGGACTCGATGCTCGCGGCTTCCTTCTGGAGGAGTTTGATCGCCATGGAGACGGCGGATGCGGGGAGGATGATCTCTACGCCGTTCTCTCCGGTGTATCCGGTGCGGGCGATGATGATTTTCATGATCATCATGTTCTTGACGGTGAAGCGGAAGCGTTTGAGCTCTGCGACTTCTTTGGAGACTTTGGCGACGAGTTCCATGACCTTTGGGCCTTGGATTGCGACCATTGCTGTTTTTTCGGTTCGGTCTTCGAACTTGACTTTGAAACCTCGTTCGTCGATGACCGCTTGCATGTGGCTGATGATTTTTTCGCGGTTGGCGCCGTTGACGACGACGAGGAAGTCTTCGGTGTCGAATCGGTTGACGATGACATCGTCGAGGACTCCACCGGTGTCGTTGCACATGAACGAGTAGCGGCATTGTCCGTTCTGCATGTCACCGATGCGGCGCGAGCAGACGCGTTCGAGGAGGCGGGCGGCGTCGGTGCCTTTGATTGAGAGACGGCCCATGTGGGAGACATCGAAGAGGGAGCCGTTGGTTCGGCAATGGGTGTGCTCGTCGTGGATGGAGGTCTCGTACTTGATGGGCATTTCCCACCCGGCGTAATCCACCATCTGGGCGTGGTATTCGAGGTGGTAGGCGTGGAGCGGGGTCGTCTTGAGTGTGGTGGATTCGGTCATGGTGAATCCTAGCCCTGAGGGCGTTGGATTTGTTCTATGATCGGTCATGCAGAGCCCTCCTGTCATTCCGACCATTGAACAGTGGATTGCCCACTTGGATGGGATGGTTGCTGGGGTGATCGAAGGGCTTCCAGTCCACGGCAGCGATGTTGAGAAGCGTGCCTATGTCCTTGGATTCTGCGATGAGTATGGGAGCACGCAGGCGACGGATGGGGCGTTGTTGTGCCGGGTGCTTGGGCTTGCGTATGAAGGCGATGGGATTCCGCGTGGAGATGTGGATGATCGGCTTTGGGATGCGGTGCATCAATCGGGGGAGGAATGGATGGGCTGGGTTCCGGCATCCGGTGGGATGGTCGATCCAGCAGGGTATGCGATCGAGCATCGGACGCAGATCGAGCTGTGTGCGCTTCATGCGTTGTGGCACCTGTGCGAGCGTTCGGGGGATGCGGGAATGAAGGATCGGTTGGATGATCTTGTGGATTGGCACACACGGGAGTTGCAACCCGACAATGGGATCAATCGTCCGTGGGGGTTGCATGCGTTTGTGGTGCGATCGGTCGAAGCGGAGGTTGAGGACACGCGGCTCGATGCGATGCTTCATGCACAGACACTCGCGAACAACTGCTGCATCACGCTTGGGCGACCGGATATTCTGAGCGCGGTGATCCTGCGTGACAGCGCGGATGCTTTGCGGGCGCGAATCGCACATTCGGCGGATTAGCTGAGCGGTTGGTGGTGGCCGTTGGGGGTGCGGAGCCAGCGTTTGAGGACTGGGCTTCCTTTCAGGATCTGTTCCCACTGGGCTTCGTTGTGCTCGAACCGGTGCTTGAGTGCGGCGGCGACGAGACCCATGAACATCGGTTGCGGTTTGAGCGGGCTGGAGGTCAGTTCCGGGTGGAACTGGGCGCCGATGAAGTATGGGTGCGTGATGGGCTCAACGGGTGCGATGCCGTCCTGAACATGGTCTGCCGAGGGGAGTTCGAGGATCTGCATGATGGGCTGGTCTGGGTGACGACCTGAGAAGATGAGACCACCCGCTTCGAGTTGCTCGATGTAGGTTGGGTCGACCTCGTAGCGGTGACGGAAGCGTTCGTGCATCGAAACCTTGCCATCGGCGAGGAAGGAGGCGAGGGTGCCTGGGGTGATCTGGACATCCTGTGCGCCCAGTCGCATGGTACCTCCGAGGCCTTCGATTTTTTTCTGGTCGGGGAGTTCGGAGATCAACCCTGCGGTGGTCATCGGATCGAACTCGGTGGAGTACGCGTCTTTGATTCCCAGCACATTGCGAGCAAACTCGATGACGGCGACTTGGAATCCAAGACAAATCCCAAGGTACGGGATTGCGTTTTCTCGGCAATGTCGGACGCAGGAGATCTTGCCTTCGACGCCTCGGGACCCGAACCCGCCTGGGACGATGACGGCGTCGAGGTTGGAGAGGCGTTCGGCGACATTCGCGTCGTTGATCTTGGTGGTGTCCATCCAGACTTGCTCGACATCGCATCGGAACGCGGCTTCGCAGTGCTCGAGGGCTTTGTCGATCGACGCGTACGCGTCGCGGAGCTCAGCGTATTTGCCGAGGATGCCGACGCGGACGGTTTGTTGGCGTTCAGCGGTGAGTCCATCGACGAAGGTTGCCCATCGGACGCGGGCGCGGTCTTCTGCGGTGGCATCGACGCGGTCATGGAGACTCAGGGTCGAGAGGATTTCGCGGTCGAGTCCCTGAGCGCGGAGCTCGTCGGGGATGGTGTAGATGCTGTCGCGGTCGTGCATCGAGAACACGCGTTCCATCGGGACATTGGAGAACATCGCGATCTTCTCGCGGACTTTGTGCTCGACTGGTTTCTCAGCGCGGCACGCGATGAGGTTGGGCTGGATGCCCGACTCCATGAGGCGTTTGATCCCGAGCTGGGCGGCTTTGGATTTTTGCTCTCCGAGTGCTTGGGGCTCGATGACATAGGTCAGCGCGACGAAGCAGACAGTGCCCGGGCCTTCTTCGAACGCGAGTTCGCGGAGGGCTTCGATGTAGAATCCGTTTTCGTAATCGCCGACGGTACCACCGACTTCGACGAAGACGACATCGGCGGGTCCATCGCCGTCGCCTCGGATGGCGAGTTCGCGGAGTTTGCGTTTCACTTCGCCGGTGACATGGGGGATCATCTGGACATCTCGTCCAAGGTACACGCCTTGTCGTTCGCGGTCGAGGATTTCGGAGTAGATCTGACCTGCGGTGACGAAGTTTCGTTTGGTGAGGTTTTGGTCGAGCATGCGCTCGTAGGTCCCGAGGTCCATGTCGCATTCGGTGCCGTCATCGAGGACGAAGACTTCGCCGTGGCGGTATGGGTTCAGGGTTCCGGAGTCGATGTTGAGGTAGCCTTCGAGTTTGATGGGGGCGACTCGTAAGCCTTTGTCTTTGAGGACCTTGGCCATGGACGAGGAGAAGATGCCTTTGCCCAGACCCGACATGACGGTGCCGAGGACGGCGACATATTTGTGGTTGCCTGGTCGGTACCCATCGGGCATTGGAGAGAAGAACTCTCGCTCGGCTCCGGAGGTGGTGCCTGCTTGAGCGAGAAGGTCGCTGGACTGGTGATCCGCGCTTGATGTGTCATCACTCGGTGTGGGCATAGCTCATCGTACCAACGCAGGGGTATCACTTGCAAGGGCGGAGGGGTGAAAGTGGACAAGATCGAATCAATTTCTCAAGATTCTGCGGCTTGGAACCGGTCGACGAAGGCCCGGTATTGTTCTGGGGTGTCGATGCCGGTGTGGGGGGAGTTTGTGTAGGCGGCGAAAATGGAGTGCTTGTGATCGAACCACCTGAGTTGTTCGAGGGACTCAGCGATTTCAAGCGATGAGGGTTGCCAGCTCAGGTAGGAATGGATCGACTCGACGGTGTATGCGTAGATCCCCACATGGCGGTATGCTGGGCGGTTGACCTCGACTCTCGGATAGGGGGCCGGGGAGCGTGAGAAATAGATCGCCTGTCCGATCTCGATCATTGTGTCGCTCGGACCTGGCTTGCTCATTCTGAAATCCGTCATCACCGCTTTGACGATGTTTGGATTGTGGAAGTCTTCGTCGCTGTCGATTGGACAGACGACTGTTCCGATCGCATTTTCGCTTGGGCCTTTGAGTGGGCAGAGTGCGTCATATGCGGCGTCGATTGAGTCGGGTTCGATCTCGGGTTCGTCGCCTTGGACATTAATGATGATTTGATGCTTGTCGAGTTTGAGGAGTGTTGATGCCTCACCGAGACGGCTCGTGCCGTTGGTGTGGGCGACGGAGGTCATGACCGCTTCGAAGCCGTGGGCTTCGACGGCGGATTTGATTTCATCAGAATCGGTCGCGACAACGACTCGATCGACGGACTCGGCTTTGGAGGCTTGCTCGCAGACATGGACGACCATCGGCTTGCCGGTCTCGTCGGCGAGGGCTTTGCGGGGGAATCTGGTGGACCCGAGTCGTGCGGGGATGATCGCGACCGCTCTGTCGTCTTTGCTGGCGAACATTGGTGAGCCTTTGGGATTAGCCCTTGAGCTTGGTGATCAGTGCTTTGATCTGCTCGCGGCGGTCGCGGACATCGCGGTAGTTGAACTGCTGGATCGCGAGCGATGCGGCGATCTTGTCGGCTTCGTTTGCGGATTCGAGGTCCGAGTCTTTTTCGGCTTTGTGGGTCAGCGCGTTCATCAGCGAGTATCGGAGGTCCATACCAAGCTCGGAATCGTCTTCTTTGTTCTTCTCGAGTGCTTGGCGGAAGGTCTGGATCGCGGCGTCTTCCCAGCCACCGAGCATCATGAAGGACTTGCCCATCAGCATCAGCACTTCGCGTTTGAGCTTGGGTTCGTTTTGAGCAAGCTGGAACTGCTCGATCGCTTCGTTGTACTGACCGGTCTCGAAGAGGATCTTTCCGAGTCGGTACTTGATCCCGAGATCCGTGGGGTAGTTCTCGACCCTGAGGGTGAGTTCCTGCAGCTGGAGCTTGAGGAATTTTTCTTGGCCATCTTTGAGCTTGGCGACCATCTCCGCATTGGAGGGATCGGCTTGGACATGCTTGGTGAGTTTGGCGATCATCCGCTGGGCGCGGCGGATCTGGACTTCACCGGCTTGTTGGCGGAAGCGGAACTGACCGGAAGATTTGTAGGCGCTGCCGTAGAGGGACATCGCTTTGAGTTCGTCGGCGTTTGTCCCGCGATCGATCAGTGCTTTGGCGTATGCGTTGAGCACGGCGAGGTCATCGGGGCGGGTTTCGAAGTCCGCGGCGGCGCGTTCGATGATCTGGTCTTTGGTGCTGCTGGTTTTGGCGACGGAGTCTTGTTGCTCGAGCTCGAGCTGCTTGTCGGCGTTGCGGATGTTCTTGCGGAACCCGCCTTCTTCGTCGTTGTCGTACCCGCCTGAGGACATGGTTGAGGCGGCGAGCATGTTGCGGACGCGGACTTGGAGTTCGCCGTCGGTTGGATCCATGCGGCAGGCCATCTCGCCTGCGATCGCGGCGAGTTCGAAGACTCGCGCAGCTTGGAATGCGTCGAGGAGCTTGACGAACATGTCTTTTTTCTGTTTCGGGTCGTTCTGCGCGAGGGTCAGCGCGTGCTCACCGATCATTTGGGTCGGTCCGGTGAGTCCGAGCTTGCCGGCGGCTTGGGCGGCTTTGATCGCGGTGCTGATATCCATGCGCTTGAGACCAAAGTCGAGGAGGGCGCTGATGTATTTGCCGATATCGCCTTTGCCTGCGACGGCGGACTTGGTTTCTTTGCTGACGCCTTTTTTGTTCTGGACGCTGAAGACTTCTGCGGAGCGGAGGTAGCTGTTGAGGGCTTCCATATTGGCTGGGTCGCGGCGGAGGCCGTTGAGCCAGAGCTGCATCGCATATTCGTAGTTTTCGGAGTCGTGCACCGTGCGTGCGTGTTTAAAGAACGCCTCGGCCTTCTTTGGGCTGAAGGTTTCGTCTGCGACGGGGTTGGAACCGGCTGGCTCCTCTTCCACATTCTTTTTTTTGCCAAACATCGCCACGGGTCTACCAAGCTCCTGTGTCACAATCCAATCTGGGTGATTGGTCATGGAGTGTATGCGTTTTAATGGTTGAAGGGTATCGCTTGGGGACACCGATCATTTGCCAGCCATACGATGGATGGATGAGTGTAGATCCTGCCAAACTCCGTATCGAGATTTATCCGACCGAGATCCTCCGCGCGAAGGGGGCTGATGTCGAAGTGAACGACGAAACCCGCGCTGTTGCGATGCGGATGGTGGAACTGATGCGTGGTGCTGAGGGGATCGGTTTGGCGGCTCCCCAGGTAGGACTGAGCTGGCGTCTGTTTGTCGCGCATGTCCCTGTCCATGAAGAGGATCCGGTCGATGCGGAGATCCCGTGCAACACGGTTGAGCCGCAGGCTTTTTTCAATCCTGAGATCGTCCAGTTTTCCGAGGGATTGGAGCCGTATGACGAGGGGTGCTTGTCGCTTCCTGGGATTACTGGCGAGGTCCGCAGACCCAGTACGGTGACGATGCGGGCACTGGATATTCATGGGAATCAGGTCGAGGTCCGCGCGACGGGGCTGCTCGCGCGGTGCTGGCAGCATGAGATCGATCATCTTGATGGGATTCTGATCTTGGACAAGATGAGTCAGATGTCGCGTCTCAAGAACCGATCGCGGATCAAAGCGATGGAGAAAGCCGGCAAACGGTGAGCGGGGTGTGGGCATGAACATTGTTTTTTTGGGTTCCGGAGCGTTCGGTGTTCCGACTCTTGAGCGGCTCGCACGCGAGCACACCATCACCGGGATTGTGACCCAGCCGGATCGTCGGGTGGGACGCGGGAAGAACACCACCCCCACTCCTGTTGGACAGTGGGCGGCGGAGCATTTGCCTGCGGTTTCGATTGTGAAACCAGAGAAAATCAATACGGATGAAGCACGCGAGACCATCCGAGGTTGGGATGCTGATGCGTGGGTGGTGATCGCGTATGGACAGTACCTTGGGGCCAAACTCATCGCAGATCGGTTTGCGATCAATCTGCACGGGAGCCGGCTCCCGCGATGGCGCGGGGCGGCGCCGATCAATGCGGCGATCGTTGCTGGGGACACCGTCACTGGCAACTCGGTCATCACGATCGCGAAAGAGATGGATGCGGGGTATGTGCTCGCTCAATCGGAACGGATGATCGAGCAGACGCAGACCGCGAGTGAACTGCATAACGCTCTGTCTCTTGATGGTCCTGATCTGGTTTTGGGTGTGCTTCAGGATCATGCACAGCATCGGCTCCTTATGGATGAGCAGGACCCGGATTTGGTGACGGTGGCGCCGAAGATGCTCAAGAGTGATGGGTGGATTGACTTTGGGGATGCGGATGCGTGTCGGTGTCGGATCAATGGTTTGAGTCCTTGGCCTTGTGTTTCGGTGGAGCATCGAGGGCAGGTGCTCAAGGTGCTTCGGGCGCAATCGTCGATGGAAGAATCCCAACAAGCACCCGGGACGATCGTTGAAGCGACCACGGGCGTGGTTGCGTGCGAGAGCGGGACGCTCGTGCTGCTTGAGGTCCAGCCCGCTGGGAAGAAGCCGATGAGTTGGCAGGCGTATGCCAATGGTCGGCAGGTCGAAGACGGTGAGATGCTGATCGGACGGAGTGGATCTGAATGACTTCGCACATGATGACACTCTGGGATCTGTTGGTGCCCAAGCGTCGCGCCAAGGCGAAGCGGGGACCTGCACAGATACAACAGGCGAAGAAACCACAAGCGGAAGTTGTTGTCCGCAAACCAATCCAAAAATGTGCGCCGAAGCGTGAAACTTCGATGCAACTCAAGTATGAACAGATCACCAAGCAGATGCTCGCAGAGCACGGCGTGCGCGTGCGGAAGTGGCGGTCGTCGATGTCGGGTGTTGCTTGGCAGGTGACTTACAAAGACGGGACGATGTCCAAACTCATCGAATCCCCCAAGCCCAAAGGCCCAATGTCTGCAGCGGTGTTTCTGCATGAGATCGGGCACCATGCGATCGGCTTTGGGACTTACAAACCCCGCTGCTTGGAAGAGTACTACGCGTGGAAGTTTTCGATTGAGAAAATGGAAGAGCTGGGGTTGAATGTGACGGACCGGGTTCATCAACGGATGCACGATTCGCTTGAGTATGCGGTGTCCAAAGCGCTCCGTCGTGGGCTCAAGAAGCTTCCAGAGGAGTTGCTGCCGTACTTGCCTGCGGGGGTTTCGGTGCAAGTCTGATAAACGCGTTCGGGTTGATAACAGCGACAGAAAGTGCATGAGATCTGGTCCGAATCCGTGATCGGGTGTCAGGTGGTGGGTTGTTGTGCTATATATGGAGCATGAAACTGTCCCCAAGAGAGATTGCAGAGCAAGCGGAAACGCTCAAAGGAGCTGCGCGGGACACCTATCTCGACAGTGTGTGTGATCCTGACACCGAGATTCGGCGGAAAGTGTTGACGATATTGGAGATGCGAGAGTCGCAGACGATGGACGCATCAGAACTGACGATTACCGATGATGATCTCGCGCAGGGTGATCTTGTGCTTGAGATCGGGTCGTGGTTTGGCGGGTTCAAAATCCAGGGGACGCTCGGTCGCGGTGCGATGGGGACCGTGTACCTCGCGGAGCAACAGAACCCCAAGCGCCCGGTCGCGCTCAAGATCATGAACGCGGAGAAGATGACCGAGATGCGTCTGCGCCGGTTTGATCTGGAAACCGAATCGCTCGCGAAGCTCAAGCATCCCGGGATCGCGACGATCTATGAATCCGGGAAGACCGAGATCGATGGGCGATTTCATCCGTACTTTGCGATGGAGTATGTGCAGGGGAAGGAACTCGACCGATATGCGGCGGCCCTCGGGCTCCGCGATCGGGTTCGGTTGCTTGCGTCGATTTGTGAAGCGATCGAGCATGCGCACCTGCGTGGTGTGGTGCACCGGGATTTGAAGCCTGCGAATATTGTCGTGGATGGGGATGGGCGGGCGCGTGTGCTGGACTTTGGTGTTGCCAAGTCGCTTGAGCAGGGGTCGGGTGTGAAGGAGCTGGTTGGGACGGTGCCTTACATGAGTCCAGAACAGCTTCGGCGGGATCCGGATATTGATCTTCGGACGGATGTGTACTCGCTGGGCGTGGTGATCCATGAGGTGCTGACGGGGGCGCTTCCCAACTACCTGAACTCGATGACGATTGATGAAGCGATCGAGGTGGTGAGCACACCCGTCAAGCTTGACCAGAGCGGGCTGGATGCGGAGATGCGTGCGATCGTATCCAAAGCGATGTGTCCGGATCGGGAGAACCGGTATGGCGCGTCAACCGAGCTGGCACTTGACCTCAAGCGGTACCTTCGCAATGAACCGGTCGAAGCGGTCGGGGGTGGGCGATGGTATCGTGGGCGAAAGTTTGTGGGCCGGAACCGTGCGATGGTGGTGCTTTCGTGCCTTGCGGTGATGGTGTTGATCGCGGGGGTCATCGTGTCGAGCTACCAAGCGGCTCGCGCGACGAGGGGTTGGGCGACGGCAGAAACCCAGCGGATCGCGGCGGAAGTTGCCAAGCAGCATGCGGAGACCGAACGCTCGCGGGCGGTCGCGGTCAATATGTTCATGGTCAACATGCTCGTGACCGCTGATCCAGAATCAAGTCTTGGTACCGAGCTCACGATGCGGGAAGTGCTTGATACCGCGGCCCTCACCGTGGGCAGCGACCTTGCGGATCATCCTGGTGTCCACGCAACGATCCGCATGGCGCTGAGCAATACCTATTTGGGACTGGGTGATCTTGAAGCGGCGCTCTTGCACGCACGCGAGATGGTTCGGGTCACGACCGAGTCGCTTGGGAATGACAACTCAATGACTGCGGATGCCAAATCCACACTCGCGTTGGTGCTGACCGAGCTTGGCGAGTACGACGAAGCGGAGACGATGCTGCTTGAGGCGGATGAGGTGATCAAGGAACTTGATGATCCGATGGAATCTGCGAAGCTGAAAAATGCACTGGCGCGGATATACCACATGCGTGGCCAGCACGACCGCTCGCTCGCAGCGTGGGAAGAATCCGAGAAGGTCATGACGCGGGAACTGGGACCCAACAGCAAAGAAACGCTGATCTCAATGCATAACCGGGGTGTGGCACTCAAGGACATCGGTCGGCTTGCTGAGAGCGAGGCGTTGATGCGTGAGGTTGCGGATCGTCGCCTCGCGGCGTTCGGCCCCGATCACCCTCAGACACTCATCGCGATGGATGTCCTTGCGAGCGTGATCCAGAAACAAGGACGCGGCGATGAAGCAATCGCAATGTTCCGCGAAGTGGTCGAGCGACGGCTTCGGGTGCTGGGAGAGGAACACTTCAGCACGCTGTTGTCGCTCGGAAACCTTGGTGCAGCGCTCACGCAGCTGGGGCAGATTGATGAAGCGGAAGGATTGACCAAACTCGCACTCGATGGGCATCGAAAGCGGTTCGGGAGCGAGCACAGCAAGACCCTTATTTTGATGGGCAACCTTGCGTATTTGTATGAAGATCAAGGTAAGATCGAAGAAGCGGCTCGGATGTACCGCGAGGTGATCGATATCCGCGAGCGTGCAACGGGGGGGGTTGATCCCGAGACCTGGTCCCCGATCAACAACCTGGCGATGCTGCTGATGAACAATGGCGATCCGGAGGGGGCGGAGCCTTTGTTTGAAAAGTTGATGGCGATGTGCGAAGCGGTGCTCCCTGCGAATCACTATTACCTTGCGCTGTTCCGGAACAACTACTGCGAGTGCCTGACGAAACTCGGTAAACTGGATGAAGCGCAGCGGGCGTATGATCTGAGTCATCCGGTGCTGGTGGCGACCTTTGGACCTACACATGCTCGGACACTCAAGAGTTTGGGGCGTCTTGAAGCGATCAACGCAGCTCGCGATCAAGAACAGGATTAACCGTTGAGGATTGATTTGGCGATCGCGTTGCCTGCTATGAAACCGGTGGACCATGCCCATTGGAAGTTGAATCCGCCGATGCGTCCATCGACATCGAGAATTTCTCCGACGAGGTAGAGGTTTGGGCAGTTACGAGATTCGAAATTCTTGCGGTTGATTTCTTCGATGGGGACGCCTCCAGCGGTGACTTCCGCATGGGTGAACCCTCGGTCGGCTTGGATCTCGACGACGCATTCTGTCAGAAGGTGCGCGAGTGCTCTTCGAGAATCGCGAGGCAATGCGTGTCCCGGGGTTGTTGGATCGATGCCTGCTTGGTCGCACAACGCTCTTGCGAGTCGTTCGGGGATGAGGGTGCGGAGGTGGGTGTTGAGCTGGGATTTGCCGAGGCTGGTGAGCTCTTGATCGACTTGTTCGAAGGATTGTCCCGGGACCCAGTTGATGCTCAGGTGCGCTTTGCGGTCGGTGAGTTTGGCGGTGGTGAGATACCGCGAAATGTCCATCGGTGCGGGGCCTGAGAGACCGAAGTGGGTGCAGAGGGTGTCGTTGGTGAAGTTTTTGAGGCGCTTTCCGGTGCTGGAGACCACGGCGATGTCCGCGCGTGACGCGATCCCAGAAAGCTCGGTGATCCATCGGCTGCTCTCGGCGGTGATGAGCGGGACTAGGGCGGGGAGGACTTGGTCGGTGATGGAGTGGCCGAGGGATTTGGCGATCTCGAAGCCGTGGCCGTCGGAACCGGATTTGGGGAGTGCCTTCCCACCCGCAGCGAGAACCACACGCGACGCGTGGATTGGTGGTTTGGAATCGTCGCTGTGGATAACGAAACCGTTGTCGGTGTTTGAAACAGATTCGACGCGCCAGGGGTGGATGATCTGGATTCCGAGCCGATCCGCCTCGTCGAGGAGTGCGTGGAGGACGGTGTGGGCGTCGTCGGTTGTGGGAAACATCTTCCCGGTGGGTTCTTGCTTGAGGGTGACACCGAGACCTGCGAAGAACTCCATGCTGTCGCTCGCGCTGAATCGTTTGAGGACCGAGCGGACGATCGCGGGTTTGGTGGTGGCGTATTGGTGTTCGTCCACTTCATGGTGGGTGACATTGCAGCGACCACCGCCGGCGACGAGGATTTTGATGCCGATTTTTTTGGCGCCGTCGAGGAGGAGGATTCGAGTGTTCTTCGGATCGTTGCCGGCGCTTTCGATTGCTCGCGCGATGGAGATCGCGGTCATCAGGCCGGACGCCCCGGCTCCGATGATGGCGATCTGAGCGGGTTCGGTGGGCGCGTGTGGTGGCATAGAAAGCACCCCGAGAAGGATTCGAACCTTCGACCTGCGGATTAGAAGTCCGCTGCTCTATCCAGCTGAGCTATCGGGGCTTAGATTTGGTCAGCGGTTGCATGTGCAATGCCGACGGTCTTCAATAGGGGCATGATAGCACGCCGATGGAAACCGCTCGCTTTGTTTTTGATGGTCTTTCTGGTCTCATCCAGCGCGATGGCTCAGGATGTCGCGATCCGGGTGATGACTTTCAACCTTGAAGATGTGCGATATACGGAAGCGAGCGAGCGGGGGAATGCTCGGCTTGCTCGGATCGCGGAGGTGATCCAGCGGATCCGTCCCAATGTGCTGCTGCTCAACGAGATTGAGACCACGGACAATCCATTCCTGGAAAGCACGGCTGAGCGGTTCATTCACAACTACCTCATGGTTTCGCAAGGGGATGGCTTAGAGCCGATCGAGTTCGTCAGTTTCACACCCGGCACGAACACAGGGGTGCATTCGGGGCACGACCTCGATCATTCGGGCTCCGTCATCCATCGAGTGCCTCCAAAATCAATCAAGCAGACTCCCCAGCAGCAGGCGTATGGCGGGGATTGCTTTGGGTTTGGTGGGTTCCCGGGACAGTACGGCATGGCGTTGCTTGTTGATCCGAGACTCACGATCGAGTCCGATTCGATCCGGACATTCCAACGATTCCTGTGGAAAGACCTCCCCGGCGCGATCGCGCCGACCAATGCGGATGGGTCTGCGTACTACACGGCGGATGAATGGAACATCTTTCGGTTATCCTCGAAGAATTTCGCGGATGTCCCGATCACGCTCCCCAGTGGTGCGGTGGTGCACGCGTTGATCTCGCATCCGACGCCTCCGGCGTTTGATGGTCCTGAGATGCGGAACAAGCACCGGAATCGCGATGAGATCAAGTTCATCCGCGAATACATCGATGGCAGCGATTCGCTGTATGACGACAAGGGCGTGCATGGCGGGCTCGCGGATGACGCGTCGTTTGTGATCCTTGGTGATCTCAACGCGGACCCGGTGGATGGGAGTTCGTTGGGTGATCCGATCAATGCGTATCTGTTTGGAAGCGAGCAGATCGAAAATCTTGTTGCACCGGAATCTGAAACTGCGGTTAATGGGCTGGATTCCACGGATACTTCGTCGTTCCGATTGCGGGTGGATTATGTGCTTCCGTCGCGGGGGTTGCGGGTGCTCGAATCGGGCATCTGGAGATTTGGGGTTGATGACGGCTCAGCATCGGATCATTTCCCGGTTTGGGTTGATCTGATTGTGCCTATGCCTTGATGGATCGGGCTACGATCCGGGGTGAGTGAAGCGATCCAATCGACAACCGAGCAGACGACCGAACAGGCAACCGAACAGGCAACCGAACAGGCCTGTCTAACCGAAACTGCGGAGGGTTCCTCCGGGGTGCTTGGCGCGTGTATTGAGCTGACGAAGCCTGGTATTACGAAGCTGGTCACGATCACGGCGTTGGTCGGACTTTTGATCGGTGGACTCCACTACGGAACCACCGGAGTGACGCACTGGATCGTGCTGATCGTTGGATGCTTGATCGGGACCTCGATGGCATCGGGTGGTGCCAACGCGCTCAACATGTGGTACGAGTCGGACCTTGATGCGATGATGGATCGGACCAAGACGAGACCGATCCCGTCGACGCGGTTGTCCAGCGGGTTTGTGCTTGGGTTTGGGTTGTTCATGTGCACGGCGGGGTCGGGTGTGCTGTGGGTGACGATGGGGTTGATGCCCGCGCTCATCGCGGTCGTTACGGCGATCAGTTATGTGTTGATGTACACGCCGCTCAAGACTCGGACGATTACCAATACGCTGGTGGGTGCGGTTCCCGGTGCGCTCCCGACGATGATCGGGACGGCGGCGGTCGCTCCCGGGACCGGTTTTGAGCCTTTGACGGATCCGATCGGGTTGATGCTGTTCGTACTGATGTTTGTGTGGCAGATGCCCCACTTCTTTGCGATCGCGTGGATGTGCCGGGTTGATTACGAGAAGGGTGGATTCCGGATGCTCCCCAGCGTGGATGAATCCGGGAACCACACCGCGGCGGTGATGATCGGTTCGTCGCTGCTGATGATTCCTGTCTCGCTGCTTCCGATGAAAATTGTTCCCGAACTGAGCGGGTGGGTGACCGGCGGGACAGGGATTGTCCTGGGACTCGTGCTGGTCTGGTTGTCGATCAAGTTCGCACGCACACGGACCGACAAGGCGGCGCGGACGGTGTTCTTTGGTTCGATTATTCACTTGCCTGTGTACATGACGGTGTTCGTCGCTGAGGCACTCGTCAGGACTGTGCTGTAATGCGCAAGATCGAGGTTGATCAGCTCCGGGTGGTCTATCCAAACAAGGACGGCGACCGCGTCGCGCTCGACGGCGTCTCACTCACGATCGGGAATGAATCCATCGCGCTGCTCGGACCGAACGGCGCTGGCAAATCCACGCTGATGGGAGTCCTCGCGGGGACGCATTTCCCGCAGAGCGGGACGATTCATCGGCATGCGGACGAGGGGTTGGGGGTGGTCTTTCAGACGCCTGCGCTCGATGAGCTGCTGACGGTGCGGGAGAATCTTGAACTCGCGGGCGCGTTGCATGGCATGAGCAAGGACGCGATACACGACGGGATCGAAGCGCTTGTCACCAAGCTTGGACTTTCGGATCGTATGAATCAACAGGTCCGGCACCTCTCGGGCGGGCTCAAGCGGCGGACGGATGTCGCTCGTGCGTTGCTCCCTAGTCCTGGGATATTGCTGCTTGATGAACCGACTTCTGGATTGGATGTTGAGGCCCGCGCCACGCTGTGGTCCGCGCTGGATTCGATCCGGACCGAGTCAGAGATGGCGGTGCTGTATGCGACACACCTGACCGAAGAGGCGCAGCGCGGGGATCGTGTGATCTTGATCGCGGACGGGAAGATTGTCGTTGATGGCCCGCCTGCTGAACTGACCCAATCGCTTGGATCGCATGTGTTCCGTATCCGGACGGATGATGCGCAGGCGGTCGAAGCGTGGAGCCGATCGATCGGGTGCCCGTCGGTGTCGCGTGGGAATGATGTGCTGATCTCGCATGCGAAACCGGAGCATGCCGGGGAATGCCCGGGGGATCCGGAGTCGGTCACGCTCGCCGCCCCGACGCTCGAAGATGTCTACCTCTGGCACGCTCGGTCTGCGTTTGCAGGGGGTGGCGCATGAGCGGTGTTCAAGCGGCTGTTGCACTGGGAAAGCGCGAACTGATCCGTCAGGTTCGGCAGCCATCGAGAATTGTTGCGAGCATTCTCACCCCGATGCTGGTGTGGGCGTTCTTTGTGGGTGGTTTTTCGGGCGCGATCGGGCAAGACAACACCGACCAGAATCTGACCGCATACATGATCCCAGGCGTCGCGTCACTCACCGTCATGTTCGCGTCGATCTTCGCATCGATCTCGCTGATCCAAGATCGGCACGACGGCGTGCTCCGCGCGGCGCTCATCTCCCCCGCTCCTCGCTGGAGCATTGTTGCGGGAAAAGTCGGGGCGGGTGCGTTGGTTGCGATGCTGCAGGGGTTGGTGATTCTTGCGTCGCTGCCGTTTGTTGGAGTGGATCTTTCGGTGCTTGGGGTCGTTGGCGCGTGCTTGGGTCTTGCGTTGATCTCGGTCGCGTTGATTGGGCTTGGGCTGGGGCTTGCGTGGATCGTGGATTCGTCGCAGGGATTCCACGGCATTATGAATGCGGTGCTGATGCCGATGTGGTTGACTTCGGGTGCGGTGTTTCCGATCAATGACGCTGCGGGGTGGTTGCGGGTGGTGGCGATGGTCAATCCGCTGAGCTGGGCGCATTCTGCGATTCGGAGTTCACTTGGGATGACGGGGATCGAGGGGATGCCGATGGGGTTGGAGTGGATTGTTTCGGTTGGGTTTGCGGGTGGGTGCGTGGTGCTGGCGATCGCGGTCATGGGACAGGCGACAAAGCGGCGTTCGACGCAGTCTGAGTAGGTTTCATCGCTGATCAATGCGACTACACTCCGTCATGTCCCAAAGAACCGTATTCCGCTCGTTGATCTTGCTCGCAATGACAGTCGTGGTGCTCGCTGTGTATTCGGTGGTGGCGCTTCGGAAGTCCAAACCAAGTGCTGGTGAAGTGCAGCCGATGGTTGAGTTGACGCCTGAGGGCGAGAACTTGTACTCGGATTTTTATGTTCCTGAGTTCACGCTCACCGACCGGTATGGCGAACCGATCTCGGATGATGTGCTTGATGGGCGGTACACCGTTGTCGATTTCTTCTTCACTTCGTGCCCGCTCTGGTGTCCCGGGATGACCCTAGCGATGCATCGCGTACAGGAATCCACGATCGGCACTGACCTGCGGTTCATGAGCATCTCGATTGATGGGGATGTTGATACCCCCGAAGCGATTGATGCGTACGCGGATCAGTATGGGTGCGACAAGGACCGCTGGAGCTTTGCGACCGGCGATCCGTCGATTGTGGCTTCGATGGTGATGGACGGGCTCAAGTTTGACCTCGGTGATCCCAACGACAGCGAAGACGCGGGACGGCTCATCAACCATCCGACTCGACTCATCCTGCTTGGACCGGACCGCAAAGTCATCGGCTTGTACCGCTACGACGACTCGGACGAGGTGGATGAGCTGATTGTCGATGCGAAGAAACTGGTCAACTGAACTTATTTCTTCGAGCGGGCTTTCATCGCCGCTTCGACATCCTTGACCGAGATCGGGATGGATGACGACAGGTTCTGGTGCCCGTCTTTGGTGACGAGGATGTCGTCTTCGAGACGGATGCCGATCGCTTCGTCCTTGATGTAGATTCCGGGTTCGATCGTCACAACCATGCCCGGCTTGAGCTTGACGGAGTTCGCGCCTGGATCGTGTGTTTCGAGTCCCATGTGGTGGCCGATGGAGTGGAGGAAGTAGTCTCCGTATCCAGCATCGGTGATGACCTTGCGAGCGGCGGCGTCGACCTGCAGCATCGTCGCGCCGGGTTTGACGGCTTTGATCGATGCTCGTTGTGCTTTGAGGACGATCTCGTAGACTTCGCGTTGTCGTTTGGTGAACTTGCCGCTGATGGGGATGGTGCGGGTGATGTCTGAGGCGTATCCATTGATTTCTGCGCCGCAGTCGAGGACCATGAGGTCACCATCGGCGGTTGCCTGGTCGTTTTCTTTGTAGTGCAGGATGGTCGAGCGGACACCGGAACCCACGATTGGATCGAACGCGACGACCTTGGCGCCCATGTCAGTGAACCCGCTAAGGAGGGCGTTGTGGAGTGTGCGTTCGTTGATGCCTGGCTTGGCGGCTTTGAGCACGCGGTCGATGCCCTCGGCGGTTGCTTTGATCGCTGAACGGATGTGCTTGATCTCTGCGGGGCTCTTGACCATGCGAAGTTCGGTCAGGAGTTCGGATCGGTCGTGGATGGTTGATCCTGGGATGCGCGATGTGAGCTTTTGGAAGAGATCGAGATCCGCGGATACGGGCTGGGTGTAGGTTGAGAGCGGCTGGAGACAGGTCATTGACTTGGTGCGTTTGACCGCTTCGCCCAGAAGTCTTGGGAGGAAGTTGGTGCGGAAGATGGACTCGAACCCGGTTGCTTTGCGGAGTTTTTCGGTGATGAGGTCGCGGTATCCATCCCAGACATCCATCTCGGGGTTGACCGGTTTGAGGAGGAGAATGCATCGGCGTTTGGGGTCTGGATTGGTGGGATCAAAGAGGACCATCGCGCCCGCTTCGATTCCGATGCCTGTGAGGTATTTGAAGTCGAAGTTGGGGAACCATTCGCCGCGGAGTGGTGGCGCGCCGTCTCCGGACATGACGAGACCGACGGAGCCTTTGAGGGCGGTGAGGACTTTCTTTCGGCGGGCTTGGTACTCGGAAACTTTGATTGCGGTGTCGATCATTTATTCGGATTCCATATTGAGAGCGTTGCGGAGGGCATGCTCGGCTTTTGATGATCGGGAGTCGGCTTTGCCGAACCCGGGGAGCGCGCCGGCTTGGAGAGCGGTCTGCGCGTGTTCTTCGATGTTGGTGATGAGGATCGCGGGTGGTGATCCTTCTGGGAGATTGCGGATAAGTTCGATGCCCGATTCGTTGTCGAAACGACCGTCGAGGATGCGGTTGACGAGGTAGAGATCGGTTGGATCGCTCAGTTGGTCACCGGAGTTGATGCTCTTGACCTCCGCTTTGGGGATAAATCCGCGGATCGCTGCGGTGAGCGCGAAGACATCGGGCCGGCAGTGTCCGACGAGGGTGATGGTTGGAGTGGGCTGGTCGGTCATGATGGGGATCCGTTGGTCGATGCGGTGATGATGATCTGGCTTGCGGTGATATTCAATACAATAGGACCAAGACGGCAGGTTCGTGGCTCTGTTGATGAATCCTTCATGACGCGGGTTGCATCGAGAATGGACTGGTTATTCATCTGATCGTGTCCCGATTGATGCGCGAGGTGATCAATCGCGAGAAGGAACACTTCATACAGCGCGGCTTCGGGTTGCGAGCGGAGTTGATCTCGCGTGAACGCAACCGAATCCGGGTGGACTGTTGCAAAGGTCCAGATGTGCTTCTCTACAAGCTCACGGAGTGCATTCACAACAGTTCGGCATGAATCGGCGGCTGTGCTCGCTCGCGTTGCGATCTCTGGGTCCAGTTCACGCATCGCAGGGAGGAGTTGGTGACGGATGCGGTTGCGAGTAAGCGATTCGTCGTCGTTGGTGTGGTCGTGGACTGGATCGAAACCGGCTAGGTTGCACACCTCGATCGCGTTGTCATGCGTGATGGCGAGCATGGGACGGATGATGGTGACGCCTTGGAAGGATCTTGCATCATGGATTCCTGCGAGCCCGCGTGGTCCCGCTCCGCGCGAGAGGTTCATGAGCATGGTCTCGAGTTGATCGTCGGCGTGGTGTCCGGTCGCGATGTAGGGGATGTTGTGTTCATTGGCGATGCGTGCCAACGCGTCGTATCGAGCTGTGCGGGCGTTGTGCTCGGTGTTGCCTTGGTGGTCATTGATGTGGATGGGCTGCTCGATGAACTCGCATCCCAGTCGCTTTGCGATGGTCGCGACCGCGTTTCGATCGCGTGTGGTCAGGTCATCGGATCTGAGATCGTGGACGATGTGGGCGATGAGTGGCTTGGGAGTGACCAGTGCGAGGATCGCAGCGAGGGCGGTGGAATCTGGACCTCCGGAGCATGCGATGAGTGTTGAACGGTCGTCGTCGCGTGTGGATGAACCGCCTGTGAGCAATCTCCAGCGGCGCAGGACCGGCGCGGCGAGGGGGTGCGACCGGGTCAATTCCCTGTTTGATGCGCTTTGGATTGGCTGTTGGCGGGCAGAGTCCATGGAGAGATGATATTGTGTAGAAACCCAGAAGGAACCGATTGTGCAGCACGGCCCAGAAACACCACCCACAACCCCTCAGACCGTTCCGGAAACGACGAGCAACACCCAAGCGGTCCCGGTTGATACCGCTGCGGACACTGGGACTGGGGACACCGTGACTGCGGAGGTCCAGAATCAGAACGACACTCAGGACCAAGCCGCAATTTTGGAACAAGCGGATGTGATGGATCAGACCGCTCAAGACTCGGGTTCTGAGAGTTTCTTTGAGACCTGGGCAAAGGGGCAGGAGATGCCGATGGGTCCCAGCATGTTGTTTGTTGCTGGGGTGGTCCTCGCGTTCATCGTGATCATGCGGTCGCTGATGCGGTCTTCTGCCAAACGCAAGCACCAGACCCGGACGATGGGCGATCCGACCGAACGGATCGAGACGCTCAATCAACGCGCGAAGGGTTCGATGGACCCAGCACGCAAAGCGATGGTCGATGCGGAAGAGCTCACGCGTCGGATGGGCGCGGTGCTGGACAACAAAGCAACCAAGATCGAGATCCTGCTCGCTGAAGCGACCGAGCGGATCGCGCAGCTGGAGCGGGCGAACCAAGAGATTTCTCGTTCGGTCAGTCACCAAGCTCAGAATACCGCTGCGGAAGTCCCAAACTCGATGAATGCATCTCGCGGCGTGTGTCCAGAGGCACTTGACCGCGCGAGATTGGATCAGGACCGCGTGGAGCGGACTTGGATCGACACCGACACTCAGGAAAAACAGGAAAAAGCTTCCAATATGGAGCCGACCTTCCGGATTGATCGTGGGTTCCAACCAGCGCCGCAACAAGAATCGCCCCATCCGTTGACCTTCCCGGAGCAGGTGGACGAGCTTGCAACGCAGGGATTGAATGCGAATGAGATCGCGAACAAACTCAACCGCTTGGTTGGGGAAGTTGAGCTGGTGCTGAATCTGCGTCGCAACTCTGGGTGAGTTGGTACTGTGAATCAGGGTTCTTTGATCGCATCTGCGATCGCGTCTACGCGGTCTTGGATGATCTTTGCGACCTCGCTGAACGGGAGAGCCGCGAGCTTTTGGCCGCTGATGTCGGGGCATCTGTTTTTGATCTCATCGCGGAGGTGGATCGATGGGATCGGCTTTGGACGCGGACGATCGGGCTGAAACTTGATCGGGCTGACCATGACCATGGTGCCGTTGGCAATCTTGAGTGCGTTGGCGGCGGTGTGGCTGATGATCACCGGTGCGCTTCCCGCATCCTGACTAAACGGATGCTCTACTTGGGTGCGGACGGAGACATAACCATCGGGCGAATCTTCGGTCGAGACCAGTGCATCGATCGCGTCGCGTCCGGGTTCACCGACCTGCACACGCATCGGAGCGCACGCGAGCGCCTTCATGTTGCTCAGTCGCATTTCCAGGTGCGGCCCCGCATCGAAAGGATCGATGCGGTGTGTGGTGGTGAATCCGAGGTCCCGGAGCATTTCTGCGGCGGGTCTGGTCGAGACCCCGACGCCGCCAAGTGAAGATAGGACATCATCGTGGAGCAGCGAGAGGTTGACAAACTTCGGGAGGAGTTCGTACATGAACTCTCGTTTGTCTTGGTGGGTGGATAAACGGTCCGCGTCTTCGTAAGTCATGTTGATGAACTTGCGGATGACACCGCGCCAGAAAGGGGTGCCGTCGTTGTACTCGTCGATCGGCGCCATCATCTCCGCGAGGATTCGATCGGAGAACCAGTCGCTGTGTCGCTTGAGGTAGTGGAAGCGTGAGTAGCTCAGGAGCTTACCCAGACCCCGGCCTCGCGCATCGTGGCGCATGACATTGCCACCGAGTTCTGTTGGGCACGCGTTATCTTGGAACAAGATCGCGTAGACATGCTCCATGCGTCCCGAGACGATCATGCGGTCGTGATCGTTGTCGGGCTGATCGGGCGCGTGGATCTTCTTGGAAAGCAAGGTCGATTCGCGGACGATCTTGAGGAGTTGGTACGACAGGTTCGGGTGATCTTTCGCGATCATCCCGCCTCGGATCGCGGAGGTGCCGAGGCACTTCCCGTCGTCGGATTCAAGCACGAACATGTAGTTGTCGTGCGTGCGGTCGTGATCTTCCGGGGCTGTTCCCGATTGGCGGACGGCATCGAATGATCGCGCGGATATCGCGAGCATCGAAGCGATGCGGTCCTTGAATGGTGGCAGGTTGATGAAGTTGCCGGTGTGGGCAAGCTCGATCAGGGTATCAATATCTTCGGGCCTGGCTTCTCTGAGACGGTCCATGCGTGTGCTCCTTGGAGGTGTTCAGAGATGGATTAGCTTGCGGCTTTGGCGAGTGCTCGCTCAAGACATTCGAAGACCTTGGGCCAATCTTCCATCTTCATCACCGGGAGCGGCGGGAGCATCCGGACATGGAACGGTCCGTGACCGCACCAGAAACAGATCACGCCCTCGTCGTACGCGGCTTTGCACGCCGCGATGACTTTGTCTTTGTCCCCTGCGAACGGGGTGAAACGCATCATGCCGCCGACACCGCCTGAGATTTCAGTGAAGTCGTCACCTGATGGGAACCATTCAGGGTGCTTGGAGGCCATCGCATGAACCTGCTTGCTGAACTCGACGTGGTGCTTGGCGAAGTTGCCGTCCTTGCCGTAGTGGTTGCCGTTCATGAGTTCGTCGAGGAGCGTGTTGCCGACGGTGAAGTCCGCGGTTGCGCCGGTGAAGGTGCCTGAGAGCAGGCCGGGCTTTGGGTTGTATTCTTCGGTGTAGAGCGTGGCGCACGCTTGGGTCATCTTGCCGACGCAGAAGACATCGATGTACTCGCCGAGGTCGTACATTTCGTACGCGAAGAGTTCTTCGGTGCGTCCGAACGCTTGGATCTCGTCGTCCCAGATCGCGATGTTGTTGGCTTTGCAGATTTCCATGAGCGCGACATGGAACTCGCGTGGAGCGGTGTTGAAGCCGCCTTCGCCTTGGACGAGCTCGAAGATGAAGCACGCGTGCTCATTTGGGTAACGGGTGATGTGTTCTTGGAGTCGCTCACAGGCGTACTCGATGAACTTGTCCTGACCACCCATTTTCGCTGCTCGTGCTGGGTCGTAGAACGGGATGTAGTCCACTTGTGTGGACAGCGGGATGCCTTGGCGGCCCCCGGCGGAATCACCGATCTGGGCCATGGTCACAGAGCGTCCCATGAAGCAGTGCTCGAACGCGATCACACGCGATGCGGGGGCGTGCTTCTGGTAGCAGACTTTGATGGCTGATTCGTTGGCCATCGCGCCGGAGGTGGTGATGAACGCGTGGGCGAGCTTGGAAGACTTTGCGGCACGATCAATGAGACGCTTCCCAAAATCGAACGCGTCGTAAGAGGTTTGGAGGTTGCCGTGCTTGGTGGTGTCTTGGAGGGATGCGTCGAGCTGTGCGCGGATGACCTTGGGGTTGGCATGTCCGAGGAAGTGGACACCGATGCCGGTGAGCATGTCCCACTTGACTGAGCCGTCGGCCATCTCGACCAAGGCGCCGTTGCCTGCGCCTGAACCAATCGAGGGGTAGAGCAAGCCGCGGCCTTTGATGCGGGCGGCCTCTTTGAGCATGTCGTCGAAGCTCGATGCGAGGTCTGGGTTTGGTGGTCGGCTTTCGGTGATCTGGGCGCTGTACTGCCCGACCTGCTCGACGATGGTTTCGAAGGTGGCTTTGATGCCCTCGTCGTTGAGGAGCTGGGTTCCGATGGTGTCTGTGCTGGTTTGGGTGGTCATCTCGTGATTCCTTTTGAACTGACTGACTGATTACGATTCGGAACCGCCTGCCGAGAGCCGCGCGATGAGGATCGCGAGGAGCTGGCAGCGTTCAACGAGACTTGGGATTTCGATCCATTCGTCGGGGGTGTGGAGTCCGCCGCCTCGCACGCCGAGCGTGTCGATGGTTGGGAGTCCGGCTTGCTGGAGGATGTTGCCGTCGCAGACGCCTCCGGTTTTGGCGAACGGGAGTTTTTGTCCGAGCGCTTCAGCGACGGACCGTGCTTTGAGCGCGAGCGACTCGGTCGCGGGGATCATCGGCTTTGCGGGCCGATTAAAGCTCCGGTGGACCTTCACTCCTGGGAGTGCGTCTTGGGATGTATTGAGTGCTTCGAGCATCGTGGTGATTTCATCGGCGATTGATTGATCCGGGAATCGAACATTTCCCCACGCCTTGGCATGATCTGGGACGCCATTGGTCACAGGCCCACCCTGGAGAGGTCCGATATTGAGGATCCGTCCGCGTGCTGGGTCGGGCATGTCCCCCACCGCGACGATGCACTCGGCGAGTTTGGTCACCGCGGAGATGCCATCAGTAAAGGCGCGTCCGACATGTGCTGACTTGCCGAAGGTCTCGATCATGAACTGACCCGCGCCCATGCGTTCGACGACGAGTTCTCCACCAGGCATTGCGGGCTCGAGCGCGAGACCGAAGTCGTGGAGTTTCGCTTGGTCTGCGAGCGCGTTTGCGGAGTGGTAGGTCCCGGTTTCTTCGTCGGCATTGAGGGAGAAGGTCCAGCTGGCGTTGACGCCGCATTCTTCGAGTGCTTCAAGCGCGGCGACGGCGATAACGAGACCGCCCTTCATGTCCACGCAACCCGGACCGAGCGCGGTTTTGCCATCGTCGGACATGGTGAGTTTGTTGAACTCGGAAGCTGGGTCGTGGACGGTGTCCATGTGTCCCGCGATGAGGACTCGACCGGACGATGCGCCGTTGAGTCGCTCGCAGATGGAGGTGGTCGGCATGTACCCGCCGGGCTTACCGCCGAGGAGCCAATCGGGTTTGGGATCCGGGACGATCTGCGTGTGGTTTGCACCCAGTGCGGTGAGGCGAGCGGTCAGGAGATCGCGGGTGTGTTCGATCCCGGACTCGTTGAAGCCTCCGGTTTTGGTGCCGACATGGAGGATGAGGTCCTCGAGGAGCGCATCGGCTTTGGAAGCGATGGCATCGGCGACGCGTTGTTCTTGGGGGTTGAGTGTCACGCGGGGAGTGTATGGGATCACAAATCGCCCTTCCAAGCGATTTAGGGGGGATTTTTCGGAATCATGGTTTAGATTCGATAGGGCATGTTTTCGGTCAAAACATTTTTGGAATCCGGGTCGAGCGTTTGGGAGATTAAGGTTTGGTGAGTCTTCCAATGTCGTGAACTCAACTCCCCGATTCTTTGGTAATGTTCTGTCAATGAAGCACCTGCGGCTTGTTCAAGTCACGGATGACGACCGTTCAAGCTGACCAGATCGAGGAACTGTTATGAGGTATCGAGCGTGCTGGATCTCGGATTTGCATCTTGGGAGCAAGAAGGCAGAGACCGAACTGATCTACTCCTTTCTCAAACGGAACGAGTTCGATGTGCTGTACCTCAACGGCGACATCATCGACATCTGGCGCTGGAAACAAGCGGGACTGCTCAAAGCAAAGAACACCCAGGAACACATCAATGTCGTTCAGCGATTGCTCAAACTCGCGAAGAAGGACACACCGATCCACCTGACCATCGGGAACCACGACGAGTTCCTCATGCACTTTCTCGGCGACAATCATGGCCACCGCGACTTCGGGAACATCAATCTCGCGGAACGCATCGAGCACACGACCGCTGATGGGAAGAAATACTTGATTCTACACGGGCATCAGTTTGATCTCGTGACGCGGACCGCGCCGTGGATTGCCAAGCTCGGGGATCGTGGGTATGAATCGCTGATCTGGATCAACAAGGTTGTGAACCGCATCCGCCGGCGGATGGGACTGCGGTATTGGTCGCTGTCGAAGTTCATCAAACTCAAGGTCAAGAAGGCAACGATGATCATCGGGAACTTCGAAGAGAGTGCGCTCCACTACGCGAGAGACCACGGCTACGACGGGATCATCTGCGGTCACATCCACAACCCTGAAATCAAGGTCAACGAGAATGGGCCGGACTATCTGAACTCGGGATGCTGGACGGATCTTGCGAACTGCAACGCGCTCGTTGAACGCATGGACGGATCGATCGATCTAATCCACTGGAACGGCGAAGACGAGGTGATTCTCAAATCCACCGACCCAGAACGCGGGGAGACCTACCTTCCCACGATCTACGAGCTTGGACGGTTCCCAGACAAGAAACTGCGCAAGCACGAAGCGAGCGTTGCGGTTGATGAGGTGCTGGTTGAGATTTGATCAATCCGCGTTGGGATCGCGGATCAATCCGAGGTCGATGACGACGCCGTTAGGCTGGTACAGATCCACATTGAGTTCGTCGGCTTTGATCGAAGTGAACACGAGCGAGGTGCGACCGGAGGTCTCCGCGTTGATGTAGTCGGCGCGGGATGGACCGGCGTATTTCTCGTTGTTGCGTTCGTTGGCGTGGAAGTGGTAGTGCGCGAGTGCACGGTCTGAGAATCGGATCATGTCTTCGGACGCGACGAAGCGTTCATCGCTCACGCGATCGCGCGCTCGCGGGCGGAACAGCACGGCTCGGTGCAGTCCTGTGGATGGATCGACATCGAGGATGCCGCCGTATTCTGTTTTGCGGTCCTTGTGATCGAGACTGCGTTGAACGAAGATTTTCTCGACGACTTCGGGTGACTGGATCGCTTCATCCATGACAAGAATGGTGATCAGATCCGCCCAGCTGAGTTCACTCTCCCACTGCTCGAAGCGTTCGTTGTGGGCTGGTTCGCCTTTGGCGGTTTTGCGTTTGATGAAGGTGCGTCCTGCGAATCGTGAGGTGATCTCTTGCGATAGCTGGGCTTTGGTTGCCGATACCCACTCGCTGTGGTGTTGGCTTGCCCAACGGATGGGCTCGATGTGTCGCAAGCGGAGTCCTTGGCGTTGATTGTTTCGGAGGCCCGAGATCGCGGTCCGGGACTGCTCCCACCAGAGGGTGTTGTTCTGTGCGGTTTTGTCGTCGTCGGATCTGCGGAGTTGGCGGAGCCAAGCAAGTTCCATCGCTTGATCGGGGAGTACTCCGAAGTGGTACCAGCAGGCGCGGAGATCGTCGAGGGTTTGCTTGGTGCCCAGATCATCAGCGAGGTTGGATTGTGATTCGAGCAGGTGGACACGCTGGGAGCCGTCCTTGTCGAGTCGAGCGAGGAGCCCCCACGCGTCGTCGCGTGTGCGATCCGCGACGCGGAGGATGGAGCGTTCTTCGCGATTGGACGCGCCTTTGAGTGGATCAAGGAAGACACCAAAGACCACGGCTTCAAGCGGTTGTCCGGGATTGAGTGCTTCGATCGCTTTGCGTTCCATGCGTTCTTCGTCGGGGTATCCCGGCGCGACGCGTGCATACGAGCGGACAATCGCGGGCATCAGACCTTCCCACTTGGCGCGGATCGCGTGCTGGAGGATGATGCGGACCGCTTGGCGGTCTTCTTCGGTTGGGAGGATGAGACGCGCCATGCGTGCGGAGTCCGCGTTGCCTTCTTCGGAGGTGTCGGACATCAGCAGGTCGAGCGTGGTGTAGCGGAGTTCAGGGGTGGTCGCGGAAGACCATGCGAGGTTTTTGAGTGCTTGGCGGGTGCGTTCGCGGACGCGGACGCCTGCGACGACCTCGCTCCACGCTTGTTCCGCGGCGGCGATCCGGTCTCGTTCAAGCAAATCCGGGTTACGGACATCGAGGATCGGGTTGCCGGTGGGCTTGTACTGGGAGCCTGCTGAACACCCGAACTGGGCAAGCGTGGAAATTATGCACAGCATCACGAAAAGAGCACGGGTATGGGTCTGCATGGTCATGGCTGAGTGTATGCCCACCCCTGATCTGGGTGCCATGATGAAGGGCAATTGCACACTGCAGGGAGGTGCGGGTCTATAATTGAGCATGACTACTGAACCCACCACCCTGAGCGAACGCGTCTCGGCGATCATTGATCTGATCCGCCCTGCTGTGCAGTCCGACGGCGGGGACATCGAACTGGTGGATGTGACCAACGACGGGGTGGTTCAGATCCGGATGCATGGAGCGTGCGTGGGATGTCCATCGTCGGATATGACCCTCCGGATCGGGATCGAGCGATCCTTGCGGGAACGCGTTCCTGAGGTGATCCGGGTTGATGCGGTCGATTAATCTTCGATTCTGAGCGGTGTGGGCAGTATGTGTACAACCGCTTGTAATTGGTGATATGTCAGATGTTTGCAGGTTTTTGGCTTGTTGAGGCTGGGGGGTCTCGGTATACTTTGGGATACAGATCGGCACTGAGGCCGATGAGAAGATTGGAGCCAGGATGCTTGTCATTACCCGTCGTGAAGGCGAAGAAGTTGTCATCGGAGACCCAAAGAATCCGATCGGGGTTGTGCGCATCGCATCGGTCAAAGGCGAGCGCGTCCGTGTTGCGTTCGACTTCCCGCGGGATGTCGAGATCCATCGGCGCGAGATCGCGGACCAGATCGTGATCGAAGCCGAAGAAGAATACGAGACCGCGGTCCTTGCAAAAATCTCGCCGGCTGTGACCAGCTGACTCGTTCAACTCTTCCTTGATACCGAATCAATGAAAAAGCCCCGTCTTTCGATGGGGCTTTCTTTGTGTTGATCTTTGTCCTGAAGTTGAACCAGATGCTTACTCTGGATCGCCGCCGGACATGTCGTAGACCCAGCCTTCGATCGCGCGGTCGAGGTTCTGGATGTCGCCGTCATTGAAGAAGAGACCGATTTCCTTTGCGGCTGCTTCTGGGGAGTCTGAGCCGTGGATGAGGTTGAAGGAGTTGGAGACGCCGAAGTCACCGCGGATGGTGCCTGCGTCTGCTTTAGAGCCGAAGGTCGCGCCCATCATGGAGCGCGCGATCGCGATGGCGCCGACGCCACGGATGGCGAGGACGCAGACTGGCGAACTGGTCATGAATCCGACGAGTCCGTCGTAGAATGGTTTGCCCGCGTGGTCGGCGTAGTGGGTGCCTGCGAGTTCTTTGGAGATGGTCATCATTTTCATGCCGACGACGGCGAGGCCCTTCTCTTCGAAACGGGTGATGATCTTGCCCATGAGTCCGCGCTGAACAGCGTCTGGCTTGAGAATGATGAGGGTGGTTTCCATTGGATTGCTCCGGTGCTTTTGGGGTTTGGGGGGGTTATTGATCGTGAACCACGCCGGATTGCTCTGTGCTTGGCGCGGTTGGAATGATAGCCCCAGCATGGGCTTGCATCCAAGATGGGCGATTCGGTCTGGGTTGGTTTATGCCGCTGAGAAGCGTGCTTTTAGAAATCCCAAAGCTGCTCACCCACGACAAATCCCATGAAGAAGGATCCAAGCATGCCACCAAAGAACCCGACGATCCCGGACCCGATCCAGATCATGAACGCGTAGAGGGTATGGAGTCCCACAACTCGAGTCCCCCCATCGAACCCGAGGCCTTTACGGCTGGTTGTGTATTGGTCCAACCAAAGAACGATGCACACAAAGGAGAGTATTGCCCACGCGAAAAAGGCGATCAGGATATAGATCCAAACAAGATCGGCTCCGATCGCGGGATCGATGAGTCTGAATGCAAACGCGATGAGGACCCCCACCGCGGTCAGTGGGCCGATCATGAGCCATGGGCCGTGGAGCCACCAGAGTTTCTGGGTCCAGAGGTTCGCATGGAGACGGAACTCGTGGGCTGGTCCGAGCTTGCAGATCCCGATGCCAATCCCGAGTGATGCGACGACACCGAATCCGATGCCGAAGAATGCGGCGATGAGGGTCTCCCACGCCCCTTCCGAAGCCATGAACGCGCCCAATGCGTAGATCACAAGGATGGTGAACCACCAGATCAGGTTCGCTTTGATGACGGTCCCGAAGTTTGTATGGATGCCTGTCCGGAGTTCGTTGCGGGAGTCAGCGGCCGCGTCCCACACGCTTGCGCATTCTGGGCAGACGGCGCCGAGTTGCCGGGGGATCTCGTATCCGCATCCATGACACGCGACGAGCGGGATTGACTCAGGTTTGTCGGTCGTCGACATGATCTGGGTACGATCGGCAATCCTGATGGGTTGGCTCAAAGTTTCGTGAGCTCCGAGATTGGTTCGTTCATGAGATACTGCTCGTATACAAAAAAGCCGCCAATCCGGGTAGGGATTGACGGCCGTGCGATGGATCAGTTCTGGACAGTCACCAAAGCGACTTTCTCATCTCATATACGCTCAACTTATGCGCGACGACGCTTTGAGATCATCAGGCCACTGAGTCCGAGCAGGGACACGGCGCCTGGTGATGGGACTTGGTAGGTGCCGAATGGGACTGCGGCGGCGATGGCTGCTTCGTTCAAGTTATCAAGTACATCATTTCCTGGGATCATCCAGTTGCTGGAGATCCAGTTTGCACCGTCTGCGCCTGTGCCGTCTACGCGGTACATGTACGAGTCTTGGTGGGAGATGGTGTCGTTCTGCTCCCAGACTTGGTCGATCACAACGCTTGATGCGTTGACGATCCGGAACCCGTCGTTGCCGTTGAGGCTGACATTCCCGGAGACGAACATATTGGCAAAGTCACCCGAAGTGCCAAAGATGTTCTGGAAGCTTGAGACGCTGCTGCCTGAACCAACGAGGTACACAAATGAGTCGGTGACTGTGCCCAAGCTGCTGATGTCGGTTGTGGTTCCCCATGAGCCGCCGTTAGACGAACGCAGGAAGCTGTATCCAGCGAAGTCAACGGTGCCATCAACATAGAGTTCGATTGCCTTGGGGGTGCCTCCAGAAAGCGGGCCGTCCATGATTCCGGTGATGATGACATCTGCCGAAGCGGTTCCAGCGATCGCAACGATCGCTGCCATTCCAAATACATTCTTCATTTTTCTCTCCATTTCAAGTTTTCAAATCTCTCTGGCTCGCCAACACTGACGAGCCCATCTCTCCAGCCTGCAGTGTGCAGAATCTCTCTTCCTGCAGCTGCAAAACAGTGGTATGCTCACACAAGCATTCCTCTTGGCATCACAACATTATATTGAAACGATGTGTTACTGACGAACGCAGTTGCGTTTGACTTCTGCTAAATCGTCCGTCAAGAACCCTGAACAAAGCGGTGCAAAACCCTCCACGAAGCATCGAGTTCGTGCTATCCTTATTGATGCATGACCTGAAGTCCGTTGAATGCACATGATCCCCGCCAAGGAGGGTGGAATGGCGAAGAAGACCGCTCCCAAGAAGACCAAACGAGCCAAAGCCGACGCTGAGTCGATGGCGACCAAACAGCGCGACATCTCCGTCTCGGAGTTCTTCGCCAAGAACCGGCACCTGCTGGGTTTCGATAATCCGCGTAAAGCTTTGTTAACCACGGTCAAGGAAGCGGTGGACAACGCGCTCGATGCCTGCGAAGAAGCGTCGATTCTTCCTGAGATCGAAGTCAAGATTGAAGAGATTACCCCTCCCCCCTCGGCGACCAAGCCCGGACGCTACCGCGTGACGATCACGGACAATGGGCCTGGGATTGTCCGCAAGCAGGTTGAGAACATTTTCGGCCGGTTGTTGTATGGTTCAAAGTTCCACCGGCTCAAGATGTCTCGTGGTCAGCAGGGGATCGGGATCAGTGCTGCGGGGATGTACGGGTTGATGACCACCGGGAAGCCGATGGTCATCACCACGCGACCCAACAAGAACAAAGCGGCGCACCATCTCGAACTGGCGATGGACACGACCAAGAACAAACCCGAGGTCACCGTCGATATCGAGACCGAGGACTTTCCCGCCGGGACGGGCACGCGGGTCGCGATCGAGATGGAAGCGAAGTTCTTCCGAGGCAAGGGCTCCGTCGAGACCTACCTCGAGCAGACCGCGATCTCCAACCCCCACTGCACGATCACCTTTATCCCACCGGACAAAGCGAACGAGAACCCGGATCTTGCCGAGAGTTCTGAGTTGATTGAAGCGGACGAACAGGGCATCCTTCGCACGCAGGAGTTCAGCGATCGCATTGTGTATCCGCGGACGGTTGATGAGCTTCCGCCAGAAACCGAAGAGATCAAGCCCCATCCGTATGGCGTTGAGCTTGGGACTTTCCTGACGATGCTCAATAAGACCGAAGAGAAACAGCTCGCGGGGTTCTTTAAGAATGAGTTCTGCCGGGTGCCGCCTTCGATTGTTAAAGAGGTGACCAACGCCGCGTCGTCGAAGGACAAGACGATCACCAGCGCGACAAGAATCAGCTCGCTCGATTCCAAAGCGGGCGAGAAGATCTACAAGGCACTCCAGCACGCGAAACTCCGGAGCCCTCCGACCGATTGCTTGTCACCGATCGGTGTGCAGCAGATGCTCGCGGGATTGCTCAAAGGCGTGAAGGCGGAGTTCTACACCGCGTCCACTCGCAAACCCAGTGTGTATCGCGGCAACCCATTCCAGATCGAAGCGGCGATCGCGTTTGGTGGGCAGCTCCCGGGAGATCAGCAGGCTCGCGTGATCCGCTATGCGAACCGAGTCCCACTGCTGCACCAGCAGTCCGCGTGCTCTGCGTTCAAATCAGTCATTGATACGAGCTGGAAAAACTACGGCATGCAGCAACCGCGAGGCGGGGTTCCCGTTGGGCCTTTGGTGGTGATGATTCATATGGCGAGTGTGTGGGTGCCGTTTACTTCGGAGTCCAAGGACGCGATCGCGGACTATGACGAGATCAGAAAGGAAATGTCCCTCGCGCTCCAAGAGTGCGGCCGCAAGCTCGGCCAGTACATCCGCCGCCGGCAACGCATGAAACGCGATGCGCAGAAGCGTGATGTCTTCGAGCGGTACATCGGCGAGATTTCCAGAGCGTGCAACTACCTCACCGGGACCGACACGCAGGAGTTGTACGACGCGCTGCTCGCGCAAGCAAAGGCGAAAACCGAGATCGCGGATGCACAGCTCGACGACGAGGGCAACTTCATCAAGGATTCCGCAGGGAACCTTGCCAAGGCGGACGATGTGATCATCCTCGACACCGCGATCCCTGACGGGACAGAGAACGGCGAATCTGTTTCTGAGGCGAAGCCGGTCGTCAAGAAGAAGCGTGTGAGCAAGGCGTCTGGGAAGACCACCAGCAAGAAACGAACGACCAAGAAGTCATCCAAGAAGGCGGCCGCTGGGCTGTTTGGAGCGTAATCCATGGCGAAGAAAATCACCAAAAAGAAAGTCGTCAAGAAGGTTGCGAAGAAGAAAGTTGCCACAACAACTTCCAAGAAATCAACCAGCAAGACCGCTGGACGCAGTGCGCCCAAAGACTCCAACAAAGCGGGCAAGCGTGACCAGGAGACTTCTGTCAAGCTCTCGAAGATGGCGCAGAGCATTGTCACCGCGGTGCATTCGGATAAGGAACCGGAGATGGATGTGCCCATCCGTGCCGCATCCAACACGAACTGGAACTCGAAGAAGGGAATCCTTGAGATGGGCGACAATGTCGGCACTCGGCAGTTGTTCAACCTCGGTCAGGCACGCAAGTTCATGCAGACATTGCTACACGGCAAGTCTGTTGATGAACTCCTCCAAGCGGACAAGACGCTCTCGCTTCGTGGGATGTTCTACAAATCCCTCCACACCATCGAAGGCACCAAAGAAAAAACCTTCGACGACCAGACCGAATCCGACGGCATCCTCGAAGACCTGGAAGTCTCGCTTGGATCACTCCGCGAAGAACTCCATATCTTTGCAAAGAAACGCGGGACGATGGTCGGGAACATCACCGTCGTGGACAACGGCGACGAGATCAACTGCAAGAAGATGGGTTCGGGCGGGTACGCGATCCCGTCGATCTGTGAGCCTGAGGTCATCCAGTTCAAGGATGTCAAAGCAAAGTTCATCCTCCATGTCGAGAAGGACACCGTCTGGCAACGCTTCAACGAAGATCGATTCTGGGAGAAGCACAACTGCATCCTGACCGAGGGCTCGGGTCAACCGACCCGAGGCGTGCGACGCATGCTCCACCGTCTCAACAAGGAACACGGGCTCCCGGTCTACTGCCTGCTCGATTGCGACCCATGGGGACACTACATCTACTCCGTCATCAAGCAGGGATCGATCTCGCTCGCGTTCGAATCGTCCCGTCTTGCGATTCCCGACGCGAAATACCTTGGCATCCGCTCGATCGACTTCGAACGCTGTGGATTGTCCGACGATGTCAAGATCGAGCTCAACGACCGGGACATCAAGCGGGCGAAACAGATCGCGTCCTACCCGTGGTTCGAGAAGGACAAGCAGTGGCAGAAAGAGATCAAACAGATGCTCACCAACGGCTTCAAGATGGAAGTCGAATCGCTGATCACGAAGGACATTTCCTATGTAACCGAGGAATATGTCCCGGCACGGCTCAAGGCGAAGGATTGGTTGGGCTAATCCGAATCAACTCCACCTGTACTCGGAGTCCAAGCGCAGTTGAGACTGGCGACTGACTTCCGGGTTCATCGACTGATTCAATTTCGATTTGAAGATTTCATACCCAGTGCCGATCCCAAATCGGGTATGTTGGATCGTCGTCGCATTCCGCGGATGAGGGTCTCACCTTGATTCTTACACACTCGGCTCGATCGGGCCATCCATCTTGGCGTGCATCATCACGCTGTGGGTTTACGCTCATTGAGTTGCTGGTGGTCATCGCGATCATCGCGTTGTTGATCGGGGTGTTGCTCCCGGCGCTGAGTTCGGCGCGGGCGACGGCTCAGAAGACCGTCTGCTTGTCGAACATGCGTCAGCTCGGGGTGGCGAACCAGATGTACGCGATGGATTTCAAGGGGCAGTCGATGCCGACGGGTCGGTTTGAGACGACGCGTGGGCCTCGGAATGCTTCGGGTCGTCTCAACACGATCAACTGGGCGTACTTGTTCAATCGACCGGGCTCACGCCGCAAGGGGGTTGGGCTGTTGATGGATTATGTCAGCAACGCGACGGAGATTGTGGAGTGTCCTACGAATCAACGGCGTGACCCGTTCGGAATCGACGAAGACCCCGACACCTTCATCTTCCGCGAGTACTACGGCGACGGGGAAGTCAACTTCGATTACACCTTCAACGCACCGGCACAGGGCGCGAAGGATTCGGTGCAGTTCGATGTGTGGATGTTCAAAGAAGCGGCTCCCAATACCGCGGTATTTGATGCCCGAGATTTCGCAGCGATGGCAACCGAGGGGTTGGTGGTGCGGATGCCGGGGCTGCCGATGATCATCGAGGAGAGTTCGTGGTGGTTCAACAACAACAGTCCGCAGGGCGCGTCCGACGGCGCGTGGGGCAATGTTGATCAGTGGACGACTCGGCATGATGGGGGCGGGACCACCTTCTTCCACGACGGGCATGTCGAAGTGTTCACGCCTCCGAGCGGGTTTATCAACGACAACCCGAACGAATCCTACGGCGACACCGGGTTCACCTCGTGGGACATCTATGTCCGTCCAAACTTCCGCGGCAGTTACCACCGCTTGTACGACATCGCCGCCGCACAAGCAAACGCGAACACGAACGGCGGGTACAACCCGGGATACGGCGCGATCAACCACCCTTCGCGGTACCGCTGAATCAGATTGCTTTGCAGGTTCTGATCTATGGATTGCGCAATCAATCGGTAGAATCCGCACGATCCGCACAACCCGTAGTTCTTCTCATGCACATTGGCTTGCAAGGCGTCCAAGCGGTTTGGACAATTGGGTATGCCCATCACCCCCCCATCACTGTTCACCACCGGATTGCAAGGCGTTCAGCAGAGCCATGCATTGCTGGCTCGGTCTTCTGAACGCTTGGCGACCGGGCTGCGGATCAACCGTGGCTCGGACGACCCTGCGGGGCTGATCGCTTCAGAGCACTTGGGAGGGCAGATGTCGTCCATCAGTGCGAAGATCAACGCGATGGGGCGGACCAACATGGAGTTGTCGATCCAAGAGGGCATCTTGTCTGCGGCGTCGTACGGGGTTCGTGATCTGAGCGGCTTGGTGGTGCAAGGGGCGAACGCCGGCGGATTGACGGATACCGAGTCCGCCGCGATTGCGACCACCGCGAGCGGGATTGTCCAGAGCATCGGCACCTTGACCAACGCGAGTGGGAACCCCATCATGGGGGATATCAGCATCGAGCGGCAGATCGGCACCGATCCCGGGACCGGCGACCCGATCTATGAAACGCTGACCCTGAATGATTTGCCGTCGTTGATCGCATCCGATCCCGAAAGTGCGCAGGCGCTGGTTGATGAAGCGAGCAGTGTGGTTGCATCTCGACAAGCGGAGATCGGTGCGGAACAGCGTTCCAACGAATCCATGCAGCGCGCGATGGAGGAAGAGTTCATCAATGTCGCGCGCGCCCAGTCGAGCATCCGCGACACGGATTACGCGAAGGAAGCGTCCGAGTCTGTCCGCGCCTCGATCTTGGGGAAAGCATCGATCTTGGTGTTGCAGATTGGTCAGCAGCAGAGTGAACGCGTGCTGGACTTGTTGGCGTAGGACTGGTCAGCGGTCCCGCTTCTTGGCTTCGCGGACGCTCAACCGGATGAGTTGCTTGAGTGTTGGCAGGTGGACATCATCGAGCGACTTGATGTACAAGCAGCCCTTTCCGGTTTTGTGCTTCCCGAGTTTCTCCATGAGTTCGGGGATGTCGTCAAACCCCGAGTTGATGTAAAGCGATAACGCCGCGGCCCTTGGAGAGAACCCGACCAGAGGCATGTCCCCTTCGCGTCCGCTCTCATACACATAGTGGTAGGTCCCAAACCCCACAATCGAAGGTCCCCACATGGTCGCGGGTTCCTTGGTGATCTCGGACATAATCTGAATCAGCGTCTGGCAATCTTCCGCGTACTTTGCGGGCGCTTTCTTGATAAAGGCGTTTACAGATGCGTTACTGGCGGCTGTCTTGTTTCCAGATTTCTTTGCGACCTTTTTCACGGCTTTCTTTTTCGTAACCTTCTTCGCCATACCCAATGCTCCCTCTATTGAAAGACCCCCACGAACCAGTTCGAGGGGGCCTTGGGTTCTTGGTGAGTGTACCAGAAACATCACTCGTGATCAGTCTTCGAGCATCCCGAGTTGCCACATCATGAATATCCGCTGATCCGCGACATCGCGGATGCGCAGGTCCAGGGGCTTGCCGCCGCCGTGTCCTGCGTCGCGGTTTACCCAGAGGAGGATCGGCTCGGATTCTTGGTCCGATCCGGTGGCGTTCTGCATGAGAGCCGCCATCTTGCGTGCGTGGAGCGGATGGACGCGGGTATCGTTCTCACCAGCGGTGAACAACACCGCGGGGTATTTGGTACCACGCTTCACATTGTGGTATGGGGAGTACTTCTTGATGAACTCGTACTGCTCCGCGTTCTCCGCGGTGCCGTACTCCGGAACCCAGTACCGTGCCATCAGGAAGTTCTGGTACCGCACCATATCCAGCAGCGGCACCGAGCTGATCACGGCGCTGAAGAGGTCCGGGCGCTGGACGACGACCGCACCAGTGAGGAGTCCGCCGTTGGACCCGCCCGCGATACCGAGCTTGCTTGGATTGGTGTAGCCGTTCTCGACGAGCCATTCCCCTGCGGCGATGAAGTCGTCGAACACATTCTGTTTGTTTTCGAGCATCCCCGCTTCGTGCCACGCGTTGCCGTACTCGCCGCCGCCGCGGAGGTTGGCTACCGCGTACACACCGCCGTTCTCATACCATGGGAACATGGTTGATGAGAAGTATGGAGTCTGCGGAATATTGAATCCACCGTATCCATAGAGAATCGTCGGGTTGTTCCCATCAAGCTTGAGTCCTTTTTTATGGACGATGAACATCGAGACCGGGGTGCCGTCCTTGGAGTCGTACCAGACTTGTTTGACCTCGATCTTTGAAGGATCGACAGAAACTTCGGGACGCGCCCAGAGTTCACGCTCACCGGTGGCCAGATCAACACGGTAGATCGAGCGTGGCATGTTGTAGCTGGAGAAGCTCAGGAACGCTTCGGTCCGGTCGTCACTGGTGGACAGCCCACCGGATCCGATCCCCGGGAGTTCCAAGTCGCCCATTGATTTGCCGCTGTAATCAAACATCGCGATGCGGGTCTTTGCGGAGTCGAGATACTGTACAGAGATGATCCCGCGCGAAAAGCTGACGCCTTCGATTACCAGTTTGTCATTATGAGGCACCACCGATTTCCAGTTCTTGAAGCCCGGATTCGACAGGTCAACCACCGAGGCTGTTCCGTTTGGAGCTTCAAAGGAATGCTGGATGAATAACCGGTCGCCATCGTAGTGCATCCCGCTTACGCGTCCTTTTTTGTCAATCACCATCGGGACCAGGTTGAGCTCGCCGGTCCGGAACCATTCGGAAAGATCCGCAACCCAGAGGTCGAGCCCTGCGGTTCCGGTCCAGTATCCGACGGTCATCCATCGACAGTCCTTTGATGGCATACCGAAAGGGCCCCATGTGGTTTTGAGCGCTTCGAGTTCTGCGTCGGTTTTATTCTGATCGCCGTAGAAGAACTCGATGTCTTTCTGGCGGAACAGTTGCTGGTCCTGACGATGGTGTGTCCCGAGTTTGTGAAGTTTCATGACCGATGAATATGCATCGTCCGTATTCTCGAGTCTCTCATAAAAGAACCCTGATGAGTCGGGCAGCCATCCCGAGAAGTTGACCTTCCCGGGGATTTCGTCTGCGAACCATTCTCCCGTTGCAACATCCATGACATACAGCGTGGAGTTTTCGTCGCCGGACTTGTACATCCCGAACGCCATCAACGAGCCGTCTTCGTTTGGTTGGGTCCATGAGATGGTGGTCAGTCCAGAATTATCAACAGTCAGCGGGTCCAACAAAACCCGTTCGTCGCCGTTGAGACCTTCGCGGACATACCGAACCGCTTGAGGCTGCGAACCTTCGCGACGGGAGTAGAAATATCGAGTTCCATACACGCTCGGAGATCCAATCGAGGGGACCTCCATCAGTTCCCGCAATCGTCTCTCAAGAGCGGTGCGTCCCGGGAGTTTGTCGAGGATGGAGCGTGTGTACCCGTTCTGATCGTCAGTCCACGATGCGACCGCATCATTGACCAAACCCATGTTTGCTGGGTTCGAGTTGTCACCTTCGAGCCAGCGGTATTCATCGACGACGGTAGTGCCGTGGATGGTATCAGTCACAGGTTCTGATTTGGTTTCGGGAGGAGCGGCGAGGGCAGCGCTTGAGCTCGCAAAGAGAAGTGCCATGAGCAAGATTTTCATTGTTGTAGTCTCCAATATAATGCAGGCGCATGATACCAAAGAATCACATGCGCCACACAGTATTGCTACCAATTTGAGACACAAAGGATGCGTGATTGAGTCTGGGACTATTGTACTAGACCCTTGGTCAATCGCATGAACGCGGTTTCGAGGTTGACGGGTTCTTCTTGGAAGTGGGTCATCCGCAATCCGTTGTTGACGAGGACATTGGGGATGTCCGTGAAGTCCCCGCCCATGCGTGCGTCGAACTGTGCGTGGATGAGTTGTCCCGCGCCACCGCCGTGCGCGGTGCCGTCGCCTTGGACGATTGAGACTTTTTCGATTCCGGGCATGGACTGCAGCACCTTGGCGGCGTCTTGCAATCGTTCAGCTACACCAACATGGATCACATGACCGACCTTTGCTTTGCGCAGGATCTCGTCGACGGTGCCGTTGAAAAGGAGTTCGCCTTTCTCGATGATCCCGACGGTGTTGCACAACTCCGCGAGTTCGTGGAGGATGTGCGATGAGATCAGGATTGTCTTGCCCATCTTTTTGAGCTCTTTGAGCAGCTCGCGGATCTCGATGCGTGCACGCGGATCAAGACCCGATGCGGGCTCGTCCATCAGCAGCACCTTGGGATCGTGCAGCAGCACGCGAGCGATGCTCAGTCGTTGTTGCATGCCGCGCGATAAGCCGTTCACTTCTGCGGTTTGTTTGTAGGTCAGGTCGGTGAGTTCGAGGACATCGTTGACGACCTTCTTGCGTTGCATGCCGTTGATGTTGTACGCGGCGGCAAAGAACTCCAGGTACTCATGCACGACCATGTCTTGATACGCGCCCATGAAGTCCGGCACATACCCGATGAGAGGTCTGATCTGACGGTTTTGATACCCCACCGTTAATCCAGCGATCTGTGCCTGTCCAGACGACGGCTTGAGCAAGGTCGCAAGGACCTTGATCGTGGTCGTCTTCCCCGCGCCGTTGGGACCGATGAATCCAAAGCAATCCCCCTCGTTGATCGTCAAGTTCAGCGAGTTGAGCGCGGTCAGCTCGCCGTAGCGTTTGGTCAGGTTGATTGTTTCAATCATCGGCATGGTCAGAATCCTATCGCGGCGTGGGTGCCGCTGAATCATTCATCCAAATATCATTCGCTTGCTTTTTCAGGGTCAAAGACCCCCGCGTACCGTGGCGGGTCCGCTGGGAACGGATAGATCCATGTCACCAGCGTCTTCCCCGATGCGGGAACGGGCTTCCCATCGACAAACAACGGGACCGGGGACCCCTTTGCGGACGCGTTCTTCGCGTCAACCTCAAGCACCCCCATCACAATCAAGCAGGGCTCGGTGAACCATTTTCCGAGATCCCATCCGTGCAGCTGCCGACGGCGTGCCAGCTTGTTCCCGACCGGGTCCGTCAGGACTCCAAACCGAGGCGGCTGGAACTGTGAAATCATCCGCGCCGCGACGAGTCGATCCATCAAATTGCCCTTGGGACCTTGGATACTCAGCGAGTCCACGCCGCTCTGGATCGCCGTGGTAAAGAAGTCCGCTTTCCCGGTATTCCGATTCGCTTCGGTAATCCGTGTGTAATCCAGCAGGTTGAGCACCTCGCCCGGCCCCCACCCTCCGCCGGGAATCATCGGGGCCCAGGTTGTCACGCGGGAAATCATGGAGTTGCCGAGCCCTTGCCCGATCGTGCGGATGGGTGTTTGTTGCGAAACGATCACGAATATAACATCCGTCAACTCACCGGGGAGTGCGTGCTCGATTTCGCCGTGGACTTCGGTGCCGACCAGTTCGAGTGTGGATTCCTTGAATGCTTCTGCGTCGATGACGGGATGGGGCATCGACCATTCGCTCACACCACCCCAATCCGCTCGGAAGTCTTTGACCGTCGCGCGCGTCGGTACGCGGATCGATTCCGGGCTTCGGCTTTCGATTCGGTATCCGGTGTTGTCCGGGAATCCGGACACGATGGATGCGGAAGAGGTGCTGGGTTGCCAGGGAGTCAACAGATTCGCCATCCGGTTGGAAGTGGGTGCGGTGTCTGCGCGATCACGAAGCGAGACCTCGGACTGTCCGTAGCTCGGGAGCATGACGCTCATCCACGACCGTGCTCGGCTGGTGGGTTGGCCGTAGACCTGCTCGAAGAGCGTGAGGTGCGTGCTGTTGACCTGCTTTGGACGCAGCAGTGACGCGCCGATCCATGACATCGCGGTGAACAGCGAGATCATCACCACAAAACCAACCCATGCGTGCTGGCTCTTCTTGTATTTTTTGAGTACCGCAAACCCACCGGGTCCCGCGACGATCCAATAGAGGAGGAACACAATCAAGCCGAAGAACACGCCTTGGATGGCGCGTCCGGTCTTTGCGATTTCTCCCGAGATGTTCGAATCAAACTCGAGCACATTCCGCGAGCGGACATCGGAGAGCAGTTGTTCGCTCATCTCGTTGGGACGCTGGATATCGCCACGCATCCCGAGGATCCGGTGCCAGAACGATTCGGGGTCCGGGAGTCCGAGTCTTCGGAGTTCGCCGTTGCCAAAGTCGATCCCGACAACAGTGACCATTCCTGATCCAACGATCCGTCGGATCGCGATCACTTCGCCGTCGCGGGTCTTGATGACCGGGATCGCGGTGTTGGGTTGTGCATCATCTGCTGGAGCAAAGGTCGTAAAGGTACCGTTCTTTGGGAGCGGCATGTCTTTGGATTCGGTGATGAGCTGACGGATGCTTTCGTAGTCCACGCCGTCGTGCCGGGTGGGTCGTTCGATTTCTGGGAGGAGATCGCGGAGCGGATGACCGCCACTAAACCAAGGGTCATCCGATGGCGGCATCACGACGACCAGATGCCCGCCTTGCTGCACCCAGTACCGGATTGCGCGGGCGCGTTCTGGTGAGAGTGTGGATGGATCATGATCGCGGAGCGTCGAGCTTCCCCAGATGAGCGTGTCGAACGGGACCAGCCCCTGCCAGCGATCCGGAAGTGAAGTGGTCGTCAATCCGGGCGCGACGCGCAGGAGTTCGTGTCCGAGCAGTTGCCAAGTCGCGCTATCTATCGTTGTGCCGTATTGATCGATCCCGAGTTGTCGCGTGCCGACCATTCCCGCAAGCCCAATCCAAGGCTCCTGCATCATCGGGTTGTAGCGCGAATCAACACCCAGCAACCGACCCGCTCGATACCCGAGCTGACCAGATTCCGCACTCCCGGATTCCACGGCTTCAAACGCATGGATCTCAAAGGACGCTTGCCCAAACTGGAACGGCACCCAGCAGTACAACCAGAAGCTCTGTGGCAACCCGGGATTCGCACTCACGACGCGGTCATACTGCGCGTCATCGCCATCGGTGTCGCGGATCGTAACGCGGAGGATGACCTCGCGTGGTGAGGATCCTTGATCGAGCATCTGGACCTGAATCCCTGCCCAGTCCCCTGAGCGGATCATTCCTCCGACTCCAAGATTGAGGATGCTCAGCTGGACCTCTCCAGTGCCTTGGGTGTCGAGAGCCGCGCTGGGTCCCCCCCCGTCCTGAGCGTGCGCAAAGGAGACCCCCAGCATCAACACACCCATCACGGCCATCAGATTCAACAGACACTTCCAGCTTCGCAATAGACCAACCTCCTGAGATCATACCGAGCATTTTTTGCTCAGCATCTCGACCCGCTTGGTGGTCGATCTCAGATTCTACAACTTCCCGGACATTCTTGTTGCATGATCCAAAGTTTCTTCGCGATTCGTCCGATCATATCTGCATAATGATCGACTCCGGGACCATGATTGTGCTCATTACCGCTTTGGCATCCGCCATCAGCGTGCTGTGCCTGTATTCGGTCTACGGCAATGTCATTCGGCACGAGATGACCCTGCATGATTTGCGCCACCGCGTCGAGACTCTCCAGAACCAGCAAGCCCTGCATCTGGCGGAAATCAAGGGACAAATCCCGACCGATGACGAAGAACTCGGTGAGGTTGAAATCCTGGACGATCTGGACGATGAGATGGAGCCAGTGCCTTCTGTGGATCACTCCGATCAGGAGTTGATCAGCTCTTCGACCAAAGCCGCGTGACTCTTGGCGCCCATCCGGAAGCAGTCGAGCTCGAACTTCTCATTAGGTGAGTGCACCCGATCATCCTCAAGCCCGAACCCCATAAAGATCGTTTCCAAACCAATGGTTGTTTTGAGCAGTCCCGCGACGGGGATCGAACCGCCTGACTTGATCATCGCGGGTTTGACGCCGCACGCTTTGCCGATCGCTCGGAACGCGGCTTGGAGCGGAGCGGATTCGGTCGCGCAGGTTGCTGGTGCGCCGCCGCCGTGATTTTGGAACTTCCATGTGCAACCGGGAGGGGTCCGTTCTTTGAACCATGCGATGACCGAATCGGCGATCTTGTCCGCGTTTTGGTCGTCCACCAAGCGGAACGAAAGTTTGACGCTTGCTTGTGAGGGGATGACGGTCTTGGCGCCGGGTCCGGTGTACCCAGCGATGATGCCGTTGAGATCGCAGGTTGGACGCGCCCATTCGCGTTCGATCGCGGTGAAACCGGCTTCGCCGATATTCGCTTCGGCGGGCATCCCGATGCCTTTGAGTGCCGCGACGGGATCGACCCCGAGCGATTGCCATTCTTTGCGTTCGGAGTCTTTGAGTTCGCGGACGCCGTCGTAGAAGTTGGGGATGGTGACCTTGCGATCATTGTCCCACAGTTGCGCCAACACCTTGACAAGTTCATTGATCGGGTTGGGGACGCGTCCACCCCAGAGTCCGGAGTGGAGGTCTTGGTCTGGTCCGGTGAGGGTGACCTCGAGATAGGTGAGACCGCGCACGCCATAGGTGATCGCGGGCTTTCCGCGGCCGAGCATGCCGGTGTCTGAGATCAGACAGACATCGGTCTTGGAGAGCATGTCCTTGTTGTCTTCGACGAACTGTTCGAGGTTGACGGACCCGGATTCTTCTTCGCCTTCGAGGAGGACGGTGTACTTGACGCCCCCACCCGGTTTGCCGGTGGTTTCGAACCATCCGCGCATCGCTTCGAGGAACATCATGACCTGCCCTTTGTCGTCGCATGCGCCGCGTGCCACGATGCGCTCCCCCATCGCTCCCTCGGCGGGTTTGCGGATGGGTTCAAACGGGGCTGATTCCCAGAGTTCGATCGGGTCTGCGGGTTGGACATCGTAATGGCCGTAGAACAGGACATGGGGGCCGTTGTAGTCCGCATCACCCGCGCTCGTCGCGAGGACGATCGGTTGACCTGGGTCCTCTGCGGTTCCGGTGGACTTGATCTCCACACTGAACCCAGACGCTTTGAGATGATCCGCGGCCCAATCTGCAGCTTGGGCGGTGTCCGCATCGTGCTTGGAATCTGTGCCGACGGACGGGATACGGAGCCAATCCATGAAGCGTTGGATGGACTGTTCTTCGTTGGTCTGGAGCCAATCCAGGACTTGCTGAGTGGACATGCTGATCTCTCCTATAGGGTTCAATGCAGCATAGGTAAAAAAGAACCCGCCGCCCAATAAAGGACGGCGGGATCAAGAATCTTTGAACCAACCGCGAGTCGGATCAGGATGATCCGTTTGTGCGGTTGTCATCACCGATTAGCGGCGACGACGAGCGGTTGCCAGACCACCGAGGCCGAGGAGCGCGAGGGCACCTGGAGCTGGGATGTTGGCGTAACCAGCGGTTGCTGATGCTGGGACCTGGTCAAACTCGAGGATGCCGAAGGTCGCTGCGCCGTCACCGATGCGGTAGAAACCAGCAGGGAGGAACGAGCCGTCAGGACCGACGGTGAAGTCAGGGGTGATTGGGGTGCCAGCGATGTTGGCAACATCAGCGACGCTGTCGGTCACGAAGATTGACTCAACAACATTGTTGCCTGCATCACGAAGGATCATGGTGTAGGAGCTGTTCTCGATTGAGTTGGCGCCGATGGTGATGTCAGCGGTGTAGCTGAGGAATGCCTGTGACTGAGCGTTGCCGAGGGTGAAGTACCCGCCTGCAGCGATTGAGCCCGACAGAGCGTAAGGCGAGCCGCCGTCAGCGCCGCCGAAGCCGGAGCTGTCAGCGTCTGAGTCCCAGAGTTCGATGCTCCAGCCGGTCAGGTCGACTGCTGCGCCGGTGGTGTTGAAGAGTTCGATGAACTCGGTGTCTGTGCCGGTTGTTGAACCGAGGACTTCGTTGATGGTGACGCCAGCGTTTGCGGCAGCTGCGATGCCTGCGAGGGCAGCGATGGTGATTGCGATCTTCATTGTTCTTCTCTCCAGTTCGTGTGATTTCACATTAAATATCTCTCTGAACGATAGGAACGATTCTTTGCGGCGAATGGGCGTGATCTTGAACGGGTCAGGAACTCGGAAACACCCATGCTCCGGTCGGTTTCGAACCATGATAGTACCATAGTCGATGCTTGATATGGAGACAAATTTTCAAGAATGAAGCTTGTATAAAGAAGAATCTTGAGAACCACCCAATAACCCATCCAGACCACGAACAAAAAACGCCCCTCGAAGTCGAGGGGCGATGATTGGATTGTTATCGGTCCGGCTTAGTAGATCTTGGGGTTCGGACGGCCGTTGGACTGCTCATCCATGAAGGCCTTCGATTCCGAGGTTGCATTCACATCATTCCATAGAGTACCTGTAGGGAACCATGGGTTTGGATCGGTGTAGGAATCGATTTGTTCCATTGAACTGACTGAACTGTCGAAATGTGCGACATTGATGCTGTCAGCATGACGGTAGCTTAGCTTCAGGTTGTTACCGGTATCTGATGCGGCTCCGAAGGATCGTCCGTATGCTGTTGAACCATTGAAGATTGGCGACGAGGAAGTGAATGAGCCATACCCGCTTGTTCCACCTTGTAAGATTGGATTCAAACTTGGATCAAAGTCCAACCCGTCAGCGTCTGTCCAGTATCGAGTACCATCTGCAAACATGATTTTGCTTGATGCACTGATCCCGACTCGGTCCATCCGGTGGCGGAAGCCCTTGGGTTGCTGCGGGTTATTTGGGTGAGAAATCATGCTGTAGATGCGGGCTTGTGCAGGGTTTCCCGTATCAGCAAGCCCCTTCAAATATCCTACATCAGCGCGGCTGACATGTGCAAAGCCGGATGGCATAAGGTAGCTGACCTGCTTGATACCATCCTGTGCGGTTTCGTCAAAATCATCTAGATCGTCTGGCCGGTCACCGGGGTATACAAAATCGTTGAATACGCTAGCACTTGCACACCCAAGCGATGCAAAGATATCGCGCGTGCGCTGTGCTCGGTTGGTTGAAAAACCGAGTGATTCACCGGCTATAGAGGAAATCCAGTCTTGTGTAGTCGTTGGTGTCGAAGAAGTGGAGATCCCGACCATGACATCAGTGCCCCACTGTGGTGGCCCATTACCTGTGATCAACCCTGTGTATCGTGTTCCGACATTGACCGGGCTTGAGTAGTACTCTCTGTTTTCTCCCGCATACATGCCATTGAGGTTTGCAATCCCACGCATCGTGGATTTACATACAACATTCTGCGCGCTTGCGCGGGCCTGTCCGAGTGCGGGAAGGAGGATCCCGATCAGCAGTGCGATGATCGCGATCACGACCAAGAGTTCAATCAGCGTAAATGCTTTGCTCTGTCGATTCATTTGAATCTCCTACAGTGAAAACTTGTTTCAGTTTCTATTTCTTGATCACATAGACAATCGGCTTCTCATCGAGAATCTTGATCTTGAGTCCAGATCCAAGAGCGGATGACCGTTCACGGATGTCCCTCGGAATGCTGTCACCTGTACGCGCGTGGAGTTCCCATTGTCCCGAGTCGTCAATCTCGTTTACTGGGTAAAGCGTACGGTCACCTGTGTCTGGGTGCTTTGCAGGATACATGATGCCCTTGGCTTTGCCTTTTTGGACAAGGTACAACTGGCCCGTGATGACATCGACGGTCATGTGCCCGTTGGGGCTGTCGATTGAGTTGCGGTTCATCATTCTCCAGCCGGAGAAGGCGAGCACCGCAATCGCTGCGATGATCAGGATGATCTGCCAGGGTTTGATGTCACTCATGCGTCCTGCCTCGTTTTCACTTCGTGGGGTCGTCTCTTCATGTACGATCCCGCTTCATTGCCCTGCCGAATGTTCGTAGGGCGGTTATTCTACACGCGGTACTCAGAATCTCCAATTCCCATTACGGAAGTCTATCAGAGAATGCACCGATCGGTTGCGTAGGCTCAAAAAACCTCACAATTGAATCAGTTCTTTATATCCACACTCACCGGATAGTGGTCCGATGCGTACCCATCGAAGGTCTCCAGATCGCGCCAGCTCGTGCCATCGGGTCGTGCGGCGGTGCCGAAGACGAATGCGTTTTTGGTGTCCATACGCTTGATCGCCGCATCGTTGGCAAGTATCAGGTCGATGCGTCGGCCTGATTCGTGCGAGATGATCGAGCTGTCTTGCGTGCGATCTGCGAAGATATCCACAAACCCTGCTTTGAGATAGGTTTGGACCGATTCGTCGCTGACCTCGGCGTTGAAATCACCCAAGACCACAACTGGACGATCGGGATGCTCTTTGAGCACGCCTTGGATGAGTTCGAGCGTGCCTTTGGCTTCTGCTTCTCTCCAGTATGCGTTGTAGAAGCCTGATTTATGGTGCATCACGAAAAGTGTGAGCGTCCATGGTTCTTCGCTCTCGGCTCCGGGAACCTCGATATCAACCATCATGGGTGATCTTCGGAACGCGATGGGCTCGCCGGCGTACCAGTTTTTGTTCTTGCCGTATTTCTCGGGATGCACACCACCGAGGAGTTTGTTGGGCCAGTTTTTGGTCTGCGTGATCGGGTAGCGTGAGAGCACCGAGTTCTCGATGCCGCGTTCGTTGCCTGCGTCGATCGAGATCACATAGTCATACCCCATGTCCGCGAGGTAGGTGTCGCGGTATTCCAGCAACGCCAGCTCGGATTCGACTTCTTCGATACAGAGCACATCGGCATTGACCGCGTAAATCGCCATCGCGGTCGCGATGAGTTGGTGTTCAGGCTTGGCGGAGTCAACATCGTCGTTTTTGCCTGTGAGCTTTGGATCGTCGTGTGCATCGAAGAGGTTCTCGATGTTGTAGGTGGTCAGTCTGAAGGAGGACTTGTTGGTCGCCGGTGCGGACTCGATGCCATACTTCCGCATCGCGAGTCTTGTGCCTTCGTACTCTTTGATGGTGTTCTTGTCAGCAAATGACTTGTCGGATTTGGCATCGCTTGTTTGAGCGAACGACGGGATGCTTGTGAGCGAGAGAAGGAGGAGGGAGGTGAGCGTTGGCAATCGTGGATGCATGATTGGTTCCTGGAGTGGTGTATTGCTCAGCGAGTCTAGGGCTTGCCTGCTCAAAAAATGGCTACCATTGCGGGTATTGATGATGGTATAAAGGAAGGGCTGAATGTGAAGATTGTGTTAGTCAACCCCAGGGGCTTCTGTGCCGGCGTCCGGATGGCGATTGATGTCGTCGATCAGGTCCTGGAGTTGCTTCCCGGCGAGACTATTTATGTGTACCACGAAATTGTGCACAATCGGCATGTCGTGGAGCGGTTCATTGGCCGTGGAGTCCGATTCGTCGAATCGCTCGAAGATGTTCCAGAAGGAAGCATCGTCATCTTCAGCGCCCACGGCATCCCCCCATCACTCCGCGAACAAGCACTCCAACGCAACCTCACCGCGATCGACGCGACCTGCCCGCTCGTCACCAAAGTCCACTCCCGCGCGATCCGCTACGCGAGGCAGGGATACCAGATCCTGCTCATCGGACACAAGAACCACCAAGAAGTCATCGGCACCATGGGCGAAGCGCCGGGTCAAACTCAGGTTGTTGAATCCCCAGAGTGCATCAAGAGTCTCAAGATTGACGATCCCGAAAAACTGGTGTACCTCACGCAAACCACACTCTCGACCGACGATGCGGGCATCATCATTGACGCGCTCAAAGACGCATTCCCAAAGATCAAAGCTCCACCCACCGAGGACATCTGCTACGCAACCACCAATCGACAAGAGGCGGTGCGGCGCGTTGCGCCCCAGTGCGACCTCATGATCGTGGTGGGATCAAAGAACTCCTCCAACTCGGTCCGCTTGATGGAGATCGGAGAGAATGTCGGAACGCCCAGCGTGCTCATCGACGATGTGTCCGAGCTTGATCCGTCGTGGTATCCGACCGGCAACGAGAGCATCATGCTTACCGCTGGCGCGAGTGCGCCTGAGGATCTGGTCTCCGAAATCTGCAAGCACTTTGTGACCGAGCATTCCGCGTCGCTCCATCTCGCGGACATCTCGGAAGAATCAGTCGAGTTCGGATTGCCCTTGACATTGAAACGGCTCATGGAAGAGCACGGCGTGGATCACCGCGACCGTCGCATCACCATCGAGGCCCCCACCATCACCGCGGATCAGTACGGGGATACCCCAGTGCCGCTCACCATTTCGGGCGGACTTTCATGAAGCATCCTGAGCACCATTTCTTTTCCATGACCCCCGACACACTGACCGACTGGTGTCTTGAACGCGGGCTTCCCAAGTTTCGCGCCAAGCAGATTCTCGAATGGGTCTATCTCAAGGGCGTCGTTGATCCCATGCAGATGAGCAACCTGTCCAATCAGGATCGGCAGACGCTGCACAACGAGATGGCGTTCCTTAGCGGCCCCACCGTCGCGCACCAGCTCGCGACCGATGGCACCCAGAAACTGCTCGTCGAGTGGAGCGACGGCGCGACCGACGCGCGCGAAGCGGGGGTCGATCATGAATCGCGGTTGCCGATTCTTGGTCAGGAAATGCCATACTCTGACACGACCCGGCAGACCGAATGCGTCATGATCCCCGCGCCGGATTCAGACCGTCGCACGGCGTGCATTTCTTCGCAGGTCGGTTGCCCCGTCGGTTGCAAGTTCTGCGCGACCGGGATCGGTGGCTTGGATGGAAACTTGTCTGCGGGCCGGATCGTCGAGCAGGTCTGGAGACTCAATCAACTTGAGGGCGTGGGTCGGATTTCCAATGTTGTGTTTATGGGGATGGGTGAGCCGCTGGCGAACTTCCGTCCGGTGGTTGATGCGGTGCGGACGATCGCCGCGCCTTGGGGGATGGGGATCAGCGCTCGGAAGATTACGATTTCAACGGTTGGGATGCACAAAGCGATCGAGAAACTCGCGGATGAACTCGAACTGCCGGTCACGCTCGCGCTGTCGCTCCACGCACCCAACGACATCCTTCGTCGTGAACTCATCCCTTGGGCGGAGTTCACCTCGATTGTCGATCTCAAAACCGCGTGCAAAAAATGGTTCAACAAAACCGGACGCGAGATCACGCTCGAATACATCCTGCTTGGTGGGGTCAATGACCAATCCCAGCATGCGATCGAGCTTGCGAAGGTCTGCAAGGACCTCCGAGCCAATGTGAACCTGATCCGATACAACGAAGTGAAGGGGCTGTCGTTCGCTCGACCCAGCACGGACGATGTGCACCGGTTCCAGTACTTGCTTCGTGAAGCGGGCGTGAACTGTCACATCCGTGCGAGTCGGGGGCGGGATATTGCAGCCGCGTGTGGTCAGCTTCGGCACGAACACGCATCGGCATAAGACAAGGGCTGCTACCGTGATACCGATGCTGAGCCAAATCCAATCGACCGCTGCGTCGTACAACTGGGCGGATGAGTTCCGGGTTCAGTCGGCACAGCATTGGACTGTTGTAGGCGTCTGCACTCTACTGATGGTAATCTGGTGCATCGTTGGTCGGCAATGGCTCTCTCAGAACACGGACGAGGGGCGATCCAAAGAACGGAAGCTTCGTCATTGGATCGGGTGGTTCATCGTGGTGTCCCAGTCGATCATCTTTCTGCGTCGGTTCATGCCTGGACATTGGGACTTTCAGGAGTCGCTTCCGTTGCACATGTGCCGATGGACGGTGTGGATTGTCGCGTGGGCGATGTTGACGCTGGATCGACGGGCGCGTGCGATGACGCTGTTCTGGGGGTTGGGGCTCAGCACACAGGTGTTCTTCACGCCGTTCCTCAAGGAGGGGCACGGCTCACTCTCGTTCTGGATCTATTGGCTCAATCACCTGCAGATCGTCGGCGTCGCGGTGTATGACATCGTCGCGCTTGGATATCGACCGAACTTGCGTGACCTCTTATTCGGGATCGCGACGGGGGTTGGGTTTGCGATTTTGGTCTTCTTCCTCAACATCATCCTCGGCACCAACTACGCGTACCTCGGATCGGCGGACCACGACTCCGCTTCGATCATCGATGTCCTCGGCCCATACCCATGGCGAGCGGTGTGGATGGTGGTTGGGTCTGCAATCGTGATGACCGTCCTCTACCTGTTCTCGCTTGGCGCAATGTCGCTGCGGACCAAGGTGTTCAAGAAACCACCACCCCGATTCATCGAATCTGATCGTCCGAGCCAAACCTGACTCACGCTCATCAATCCACTCGATCCGCTACACTCGATCCATGGTTACCCTGCTCTTCATCCTCTGCGCCGGCGCAACGCTGCTCTCCCTGATCGGGACTTGGGTCGCGTTGCGTGTTGGCACAAAGCTGGGAGCCTTAGACTCTGCACCGATCGAGGGGCAAGTGAAGACCGCTCCCAGGCGCATCCCCAACACCGGAGGCATCGGGATCGTCCTCGCGATCTGGCTCCCGATGCTCGTTGGGTTACTCGCGGTGTCGTTCTTTGAAGCCGATGCGTTCACTGGCGCACTTGAACCGATCCAATCGGTGTGGACCGACCTGCAATCACGCGTTGGACTCGGATGGGGCTTGCTTGGTTGCATCATCGGGTTGCACCTGCTCGGACTCATCGACGATCGGCGACCGATGGGCGCGTGGTCCAAGCTCATCATCATGCTGATCCCAGCGGTCTTCTTTACCATCGTCTTTGACACAAGGCTGCTGACCATGCTCGATGGTCCCGCCGGCGGTAGCTGGCTGAGCATCGTGCTCACGATCATGTGGATCGTCGCGATCACCAACGCGATGAACTTCATTGACAACATGGATGGATTGAGCGCCGGGATCGCGGCCATTGCGGGCGGGCTGTTCTTGATCGCGGCGATTCTCAACGCGCAGTGGTTTATTGGGGTGATCCTTGCGTTGATGGTGGGTGGATGCATCGGGTTCTTGGTGTTCAACTTCCCCCCAGCGAAGATCTTTATGGGCGATGGTGGCTCGCTTGTGATCGGATTCGTTCTTGCGATTACGACCGTGCGGACGACCTACATCCCTGCGGATGCGGTGGGTCCCAACGCGGGCGCGTGGTACGGGGTGTTGATGCCGATCGCGGTGCTTGCGGTGCCGTTGTATGACTTTGTGACGGTGACCTGCATCCGGATTTACCAAGGCAAGAGTCCATTCGTCGGGGATCTCCAGCATTTCTCGCATCGTCTGCGCGATCGGGGGCTTGGAAATCGAGGGACGGCTCTGGTCATCTACGCACTCACCGCGTGCTCAGGAATCGCGGGGATCCTGCTCACCCGAGTCTCCGCGTGGGAAGCGGCGATGCTGGGAACACAGGTCCTGCTGATCCTCGGTGCGCTCGCGCTCTTCGAATACCGATCACCGGCAAAGCGAGAACACGATGGCTGAGTCGCAGAATCCAACATCGAAACTCCCTCCACGCGAGATGATCGCGATCGGTTCGATGTGCGTGATGATCGTGCTGATCTTGGTCCGCGCGATGAGTTCGCATGAGCCGTTCCCGGTGTGGGATTCGGATCCGTATCTGTTTGGTTCGCCTTTGACGGGGATCACCAGCGGATACGCGATCCTGCTTAACGCGGCGATCATGACGCTGGGTCTGGTCGTGTTGCTCCTCTCCCCCGTCATCAACAAGTCAGATGAGCTCATGCGGGCGTTGCTCGGAGTCGGCGGGATTGGGCTCGGGATTCACCTGCTTAATGACCCCGCCAATCTGGTCAATGGTTCGACCCTCGGCGCGATGATGTGCTCGGCGGTCGCCGCACGAGTCTTCCTTACCACACGCCCCCACTGGTCGCGAGTTTGCATCCCCGTCGTACTCGGCGCGGGCATCCTGCTCGGAATCTACGGCTTCCATCAGGTCTTTATCCAACATCCACAAACCGTCGAAATGTACGAGCAGAACAAACAATCGTTCCTCAACTCGCGAGGATGGACGGATGGATCGTTCGAGGTGATGAGCTACGAGCGTCGCTTGCGTCAACCCGAGCCGACCGGATGGTTCGGGCTAGCCAATGTGTACGCGAGTTTCATCGCGGCGTTCGGGATCGGGATGGTGATGGTGACGCTGTGCTCGATCCGCAAAGCGTGGTGGATGCTCAGTGGGCTGGTTGCTGGATTGCTTTTGGTGATGCTGCTGATTTCCAAATCCAAAGGCGGCATCGGCGCAGCGGTGCTCGGATTCGGGGTGCTGCAATATGCGTTGGCGCGGAACAAAGGGAGGGTGAGCCGCATCGGGACGAGCACGGTGTGTGCGTGCGTGCTGGTGATGCTCGGAGTGGTCGCCGGCGCGATGATGCACCAGCTCTCGCTGCTGTTCCGGGGACAATACATGGTCGGTTCGCTCCGAATCTTTGCGGAGCATCCGATCCTCGGCGTTGGTCCAGGCAAGTTTCAAGACGCGTACATGGTGCTCAAACCATCGACGAGTCCGGAGGATGTGACCAGTGCACACAATCTGGTCTTCGATCTGATTGCGCAGCTTGGAATGTCCGGGATCGCGTGGATTGTCGTGTTGATGCTGTTGATCTGGACCGCACGGATTCCCAAATCGGCTGAGAGTGACGAAACAGATGTGCCGCACGGCGTGATCGTTCGCGTGATTTTGCTGATGACGGTGGCGGTCGGGATCACGGTCATCAAGCTGCAGACCAACGCGATGGATCTTGAGCTGATGCTGTTCCTGCTCGTCGGGATCGGACTCTGGGCCGGGGGGAGTCTGCTGCTTGCACGGTTTGGATCGCTGAGGACACTGCAGCTCGCGATGCTGGGCGCTGCGGTTGTGCTGAGTGTGCACGCGATGCTCGATCTGACTCCGGTATGGGTTGGCAGCGCGTCGCTCTTTGGGTTGTGTATCGGAATGGGATTCCGTGGTGATCCGAACGCACCAACGGATCGGAGAGGGCCGCTCGTGAATCTAATCCCTGCTGCGGGCCTTGGGTGCGTGATTGTGCTGTCCGGGATGGGCGCTCGCACCGTGATCGCGCGGGACCAGCAGCTCATCGCGATCGGTGGCACAGCACAAGAAATCGCTCGGCTCCGCATGGAACTCCTCGCGATCGGCGCATCGCAGTCGCTTGCGGATGAAGTCTCGATGATCGGCGGGATTCCGGTCGGTGCGGACGGACAATCGATCTTCAACGCCTTGAATGCGATCGAGATGCAGGACCGGACCCGGACCTCCCTGGCATTACTGAATCTTGCGGGCACCATCGATGACCCGAAGGTCCAGATCACCGCACTCGAGCACGCGATGCGAATCGCGACCATGCTCGACAACGCTCGGTTCAGTGATATTCAAACTGTTGCCCACGATGAAGAAACCGGCAACTTCTGGACCAGCATCGACTACCTCGCATCCAGGCTCAGCGATCAGGGCACCACCTACCGCGAGCTCAACTGGGCCGGGATCGCGTACCGGACGATGTCTGAGCGGGCTGGATTGCCTGAGGACATGATCGAAATTTTGCGGGATCTGGTGTGGGAGAACTGGGTCCGCGCCGATGCGCTCAACCCGAACGATCCCAAGCACGCGATCCGTCTGATGGAGCTGGCAATTGAGCGGGATGACGCCGTCAATGGGAGTAAATGGGCTTCCGAGGGCATCAAACGATCCGATCGGATGCGTTTGGATCCGCTCAAGCAGCTCTCTAGAGAGGTGCTCGCGCGAGCGAAGATGGTCTCGGAGCGTGATTGAGGGGTCGCCATGCACCTCCTGATTGACCTCAGAAACCGTCCCTGAAACAGGGATAAGGGGGGTCGATTGCTTGAAAATTGAGATGGGGTCGCTAGGATTATGGACTTTCGCGTCGGTGGTCCTGCTGGGCTTTTGGTGCGGAAGGTGTCGCAGTATCAAAGAGTTGGAAGCCGCGGAGCGGTCATTCCGGAGTTGAGTTATGGACGAGTCATCAGACCCAGACCCCGAACGAGGTGGATTCTTCGGAGCTCGTGCTTGAACAAGGCGCGGAGCTTGATCCGTCTTCAACTCACTGATTCATAGACACCGTTCAAAAACACCAATCAGTACCAACAACCAAATCATCAGAAGGGATCAGAAGTCTGATCCCAAGTGTAGCTCCCGAAAGAACGGGCTTCACCAAGACCAGTACCGACCAACGAACCGTCAAAGACTGACACTCAGAAACACGACTGTCAAACACAAGGATTTACACGATGGCCAAAGAGCTCAATTTCATCCGCAACATCGGCGTCTGCGCCCACATCGATGCGGGCAAGACCACCGTTACCGAACGCATCCTGTTCTACACCGGCAAGAGCTACAAACTCGGCGAGGTCCACGAGGGCACCGCGACCATGGACTTCCTCCAAGAAGAACAAGAGCGCGGCATCACCATCCAGTCTGCAGCAACCACCTGCCCTTGGACACATAAAGGCCAAGAGTACAAGATCAACCTGATCGATACCCCCGGTCACGTGGACTTCACCATTGAAGTCGAGCGTTCACTCCGCGTGCTCGACGGCGCCATCGCTGTCTTCGACGGCAAGGAAGGCGTGGAAGCACAGTCCGAAACCGTATGGCGCCAAGCCGACCGGTACAATGTGCCACGCATGTGTTTCATCAACAAGATGGACAAGATGGGTGCCAACTTTGAGTACTCGTTCGACACCATCAAGAAGCGTCTGGGTGCCAACCCAATCGCGATGCAGATCCCCTGGGGCGAAGGCGATGACCTCAAGGGCATCATCGACCTCCTCGAGATGAAGGCGTACCACTTTGACCAAGAGTCACAGGGTGCGATCGTCACCGAGATGGATATCCCTGAAGAACTCCTCGAGAGCGCCCAGAAGTGGCGACACGATCTGATCGAATCGGGTGCCTCGCTTGACGATGCGCTCATGGAGCAGTACCTCGAAGACGAGGACTCAATCACCCCAGCACAGATCCGTGCAGCAATCCGTAAGGGCACCATCGCTCTGGAATGCAACCCGATCTTCTGTGGCTCAGCACTCAAGAACATCGGTGTCCAGCGTTTGATCGACGCGACCATCGATTACCTGCCAAACCCTGAGGAAGTCCCTGACACCAAGGGTACCGATCCGAAGGACAAGACCATTACCATGACCCGCAAGAACAACGAGACGGACCCATTCTCCGCGCTCGTGTTCAAGGTTGTTTCCGATACCCACGGCGACCTCACCTACATGCGTATCTACTCGGGCAAGCTCGTCAAGGGCAGCCGTACGCTCAACCCAAGCAACAACAAGCGTGAGATTGCATCGCGTATCTTCGAGATGCACGCGAAGGATCGTTTGGCGCTCGACGAAGTCGCTGCGGGCAACATCGTTGCGGTCGTCGGCATCAAGAACTCGATGACCGGTGACACCCTTTGTGATCCCGATCACCCGATCGTCCTTGAGCGGATGGAGTTCCCACCACCGGTTATCTCGATGTCCATCGAACCAAAGACCGCAGACGACAAGCGGAAGCTGTCAGAAGCACTCGTGACCATCCGTCGCGAAGACCCGTCTTTCCGTTCGGAATACAACGAAGAAACCGGCCAGACCATCATCGCAGGCATGGGCGAGCTTCACCTTGAGATCATCAAGAACAAGCTCCTCCGTGATATGAAGATCGGTGTTGAGGTTGGCAAGCCCCGCGTTTCGTACCGCGAAGCGATCAAGGGTTCTGCCAACGGTTGCCGTGGTCTGTTCAAGAAGCAGTCCGGTGGTCGCGGTCAGTTCGGTGACTGTACCATCAACATCGAGCCTTACACGGCTGAACAAGCTGAGGCAGATGGCTTGGACTTCAAGGACAATGTCGCGTTCGTAAACGGTATCGTTGGTGGTTCGATTCCTAAGGAGTTCATCCCATCGATCGAAGTCGGTGTCCGCAATACCGCCAAGAGCGGTGTCTCGGCTCCGTTCCCGTTGATCAACATCAAGGTCACCGTCACCGACGGTAAGTACCACGATGTCGACTCTTCACAGATCGCATTCGAGCAGGCCGGCCGTCTTGCACTCCGCGAAGCGGTGTCCAAGGCTGGTTCGATCCTCCTTGAGCCAATCATGAAGGTCGTCATTGTGACCCCTGAAGATTACCTGGGTAATGTGACCGGCGACATCTCATCGCGTCGCGGCATGATCCTCGATACCGAGGACAAGGGCATCATCAAGGAAATCACCGCTGATGTCCCGCTGAGCGAAATGTTCGGCTACACCACCGACCTCCGCGGCATGTCCCAGGGTCGTGCGGCCAACTCGATGGAGTTCAAGGAGTACCGCGAAATGCCTCGCAATCTCCAGCTGGAAGTCATCGAAGCAGGCGCATAAAGCTCCTGTTCCAGACATCGGTTTCATAGAAACCCGACCAAGTTCATTATCCGGGCGTGTCTCACAAGGCACGCCCGGCTTTCTTTTTCTTGTGCTCATCGCTGCGCATCAACCCACGAATCCAGAATGCCGACCTATCGTTAAGACCCGTGAACCAATCGGGGAATATCGGACCTCTTCAGATGGCGACAGGGAGTCGAGCCAATGTCAGATCGGTATCAAACAATCTTGCTCTTCGGAGCACCGGGAGCCGGGAAGGGCACACAGGGCGTACTGCTCGGGAGCATCCCGGGGTTCTTCCACATGTCCACGGGCGATATGTTCCGCACACTCGACCGACATTCCGAAATTGGAAAGGTGTTCAATCAGTACTCCAGCCGAGGCGAACTCGTCCCCGACGAGGTCACCATCAAAATGTGGCAAGAGTATGTGCATGCACAAACCGTGCTGAGTTTGTACAAATCGCACGACGACCTGCTCTGCCTCGACGGCATCCCCAGAACAGTTGCCCAGACCAAAGCGATGAAAGAGTTCATCGAAGTCCGCGGCATTGTCCACCTGGTCGCATCGGACCCAGAAGCAATGGTCGCACGCTTGCAGAAGCGTGCAATCGAACAGAAGCGTGTCGATGATGCCAAGATTGATGTCATCCGGAATCGTCTGGATGTCTACGAACGCGAGACTCGCCCAGTGCTTGATCAGTTTGATCCGAGTCTGGTCCACGAGGTCAACGCGATCGGTACCCCGGCATCGGTACTCGGCGAAGTCCTCCGCGTGCTTGCGCCGATCCAGGCATCAATGCACAACACTGTTTCCAACTAACTTCCTGCAGACCCACGGCAGACTTCGTCTGATTCCGCTTATGGATTTGGCGCGGGTGTCAACTCATCTGCGCGGAGTGGGCTGTTCATCACATCGATCGAGATCACCTGCGAAACGCCTTGCTTCATCTGCGGCTCCATCTTGATCCCATACAACGCGGGATAGCCGTAGGCCATGTAGTTGACCGGTGGATGGAAGTAGTACGCGAGCGGCACATAGTTGTGGAGTTGGTCGTTGGTCCCAAAGAACTCCCACGGCTGTGTGTAGGTGTTTGAGCGTCTGCCATTGTCTCGCAAGCGTTCTGGATCAACGGGTATCCAGAGGATTTGGTCACTGTCGGGATCGTACAACGCGAACTCGACGATTGCATGGATCCGTTCATTCGCTTGGAGGATGACGCTGTTGTCATAACACACCACAACGCGCGCGGGGATCGCCGCCGCTCGGAGAACACCGACGAGCATGCTCGAAAGATCCAGCGGCGATCCAGCTGGGTCCAGGGCGATCTGATCTGCAGAGCGGGCGAGGAATCCGGTCCATGAAGAGCTTGGGAATGAGGAGAATCCTCGTTCGAGCACCTTCTGGTACGATTGGCGATGCACCGTGGGCGCATAAATCTCTGGGCTCCGCGTCACGCGGACATGCTCGATGACTTTGCCGGTCAGGTACTTGACGAGCGTCACCTGATTGATCGACTTGGGGTTGTTCCCTTCGAGCCAGCGATCGACCAGCATGGTGAGCCGATCTTGTCCGTTCATGTCGATATCTTCGTTGATTTGGTCCACGACCGGAGTCAAGAATGATTCCGCTTCGAGGGGCCAGTCTTTGGGCCAAGGAATCGTCTTGGCGAGTTCTTCATTAAAGATTGTGTCGGCACTGACGATGTGGGAGACCTGGGTCATGTGCAGCTGGTACAAGTCGTTATCATTGACATCTATGCTTGATTCCCACCAGATGTACGGCGCGCGTGATTCTGGTGTGTAGAGCACCTGGAACTTGGGTTTATAGTCCGCATCACCGATCCGCATGGAGACTTCGATCTCCTCATTGGGAGACCAATAGTGCCCGCCTTGACGGACGACAGGGAAGGTGTATTCGAATCCGGTGATATGAAATCGGCCGGTGAGTTCTTCCTCGTACCGACCATTATTAAACTCTACGATGCCCGCACGCACGAAGATTTGCGTGCGGATGTCCCAACGCCAAGGCTCTTTGTGCTTGAGGTACGGGTTCTCTTTGAGGGGCGAAACGGAATCCGGATGTGCTAAGGTCTGGGCACTGGCAACGCTTGATCCAAGAAGGATCAGCGAGAAGATCGCATAGAGAACACGCGATCGTGGTTGAACTCGAGTCATATTTGGCTTTGTTTTCAGATGCATATTCAGGTGCATAATGATCCCTTCGTCATGAACGATACGGACCCGATATAGGCCGGTTTCGCTGGCTGCATTCAAATCGCAAATCGGGCAAGAACTCCAATAATGATCCGTGTGCCGATCTATCATACAGCAGACCGACCAACGAAGGTCCCCAAGACCACGCATTGCCAAGGAGAACTCAGTTGACCACCGCTCAAACCAGCACCAAGATGACGCGCGTTGAAAAAGATTCCATGGGAGAAATGACCGTGCCGGCTGATGTGCTCTACGGCGCATCCACCCAGCGTGCAGTGCTCAACTTCCCGGTCTCTGGTCGGGCTGTTCCTGAGACGATCATCCGCGCGTTCGCGCTCCTCAAGACTGCTGCCGCCAATGCCAACACCAAACTTGGCAAACTCCCAGCAACCAAACGGGACCGCATCGTTGGCGCGTGTGATCAGGTTCTTGAAGGACTCAGTGAGCATGGTGGGATCGAACGCCACTTCCCGATCGATATCTTCCAGACCGGGTCGGGCACCTCGACCAACATGAACATGAACGAGGTCGTAGCGAACCTCGTCTGCATCACCAACGGCGTCGCGATCGGTTCAAGCAAAGACGCGAACTACCTCGAAACCGAAGCGGCGATCCACCCCAACGACCATGTCAACATGGGTCAGTCGAGCAACGACACCTTCCCCACCGCGATGCACATTGCTGCCGCGATCGGGATCAAGGATCGGCTCTTGCCCGCGGTGCGTTCGCTCGCGGAAGCCCTTGAAAACAAGGCCAAAGCGTGGGACGATGTGGTCAAGATCGGTCGCACCCACCTGCAAGACGCGACCCCGATTCGGCTGGGACAGGAGTTCAGTGGATACGCATCCCAGATGCGCCATGCTGAGGGCCGGCTCGAACGCTCGCTCGAAACCCTCGCAGAACTCGCGATCGGTGGCACCGCCGTCGGGACCGGGATCAACACGCATCCGGATTTCAGTGGCTTGATCGCAAAGGAACTTACCACCCGCTGCGGGATCGCGTTCCGCGAAGCTGACAACCACTTTGAAGCTCAGCATGCGAAGGACGGGTATGTCGAGGTCTCGGGAATGCTCCGCACGATCGCGGTCTCGATGAGCAAGATCGCCAACGACATCCGTTGGTTGGGATCGGGTCCGCGATGCGGGATCGGCGAGCTCAAACTCCCCGCGGTCCAACCGGGGTCGAGCATTATGCCTGGGAAGGTGAATCCGGTGATCTGTGAAGCCGTCGTGATGGCGAGCTGTCAGGTGGTCGGAAACGACGCCGCGGTCGCCGCGGGCGGGTTTGGCGGCGTGGGCTCGCTGCTAGACCTGAATGTCGCGATGCCGATGATGGCGGCGAACCTGCTGGACTCGATCCAACTGCTGACCGGATCGTGCGAGATGTTTGAAGACAAGCTCATCAAGGATCTCGAACCGGATCGTGCCCGCTGTGCGGAACTCATCGAAGGGTCGCTTGCGATGTGCACAAGTCTTGTCCCTGTCATTGGATACGACGCTTCGGCCAAACTCGCATACGCTGCATACGAGCAGGGTAAAACGGTGCGTGAGCTTGCGTTGGAACAGGGTGATCTTGATGCTGATCGTCTCAACGAGCTGCTTGACCCCGCATCGATGACCCACCCATCACCCTAACGCCCTGTTGCTCATAGCATGATTTTCTGATTTCGAAATCATGCCGAGTCCTATAGGAACCAGCGACACTAGTCTGCGAATAGTGACCCACATGCGCGGTGTTCTCCACTAAACGCCGGCGCACGCATCAAAGTCGGCGATGGGTTCACGCAACCAAGCGCACTTTGATGGACATAATCGTGTAAAAAACCACCAAAACCAGGCCGTGGACGATATGATGATGGCATTCCACATTTCCTGACAACTGCCAATCAACTTGGAGCGATTCATGCAATCGAATAGACTCGAAACCAGAACCTCGAACACCATACTCAAGAGCATGATCCTTGCATCACTTGGTATGGCGGTCTCCCTGAGTTCCGCTGCACCGGTCAAGTCGGGCGCCGATGCCAAGCAGGGCGAGTTGGTCTCAATGAAAATCCGGAACGCCGGTAGCCAATCCTTGCTGGTTGAAAGCCCGACCGCTCAGAGCAGCATCGCTCAGTTTGTCCAGGGCGATGTGCCCTACAGCATGTTCCTCCGCAACAAGGTGGTCGTCCGAACCAACGGGACCACTGACATCCAAGCACTGGTCGCGGCACTCCCAAGCTCGCTTGGTTCGGTGGTCCTTGATGGCAACCTCGCCGATCGTGATGATGCTTGGGAACTCACCACCCAAGATGTGCGCACCGCAATCGCGGTTGCTGAGCAACTCTCGCAGAGTGATGGTGTCCGTGTCGCGTTTGTCGACAGCGGGCGTATCCTCAACACCAAGGCGGTCGCGGCACAAGCCCAGGCCCAGCGTGAGCGTGCCAGCAGCGCATGGACGAAGGCTTCCAAAGACACCAGCGCTCAAGCGCCTGGCATCAAAGCAATCGATCCCAATGTACAGCCAGCGGGCACTTCTGATCCGAACCTCGCCTCGTTCTGGCACCTCAAGAACACACAAGCGGTCTACATGAATCGTGACAACAACATCACTCAGAATATTTATGATGTCATGGGCTACACCGGCGCTGGCATCACTGTGGGTCTTGCACGACGGAACAATCTCGATCACCTCGATTTCGATCACACGGATATCGATGACAACTACGATGTCGAACTGACCATGCCGATCGATACAAAACTAAGCCCACCAGATCGTTCGATGACCGCTCTTGCTGGTGTGATTGCCGGCGAGCGTGACAACGGTATTGGTGGTCACGGGATTGCGCCCAATGCTCGCATCGCGGGAATGAGCACAGGCACCGACTTGCTGCTCTCAAACATGTTCGACTACGAACGAAACGCAATCGATGTAAAGGTTATCCCGTCACCCGGACTACGCGAGTTCACAGATATGGGCTTTGCCAACGGATACAACGACGGCGCGGTTGCAGACTATGTCGGCGACTTCTTTAGAAACTCAATCAACTTCGGTCGCAACAAGAACGGGTCCATCTTGGTGTTCTCAGGCGGATTCGGACGCCCCCTTGTGTTCGCGGCTGGTCTCGCAAAATTTTACCCCGATCCATATGACAGCGACAAGTTTATCGACCTCAGAGATCATGGTGGAATTGACGAACTCTTCATCGGAAACTATCTCGATATCATCGACGAAGAAGAAGGCGGCGGATTCGTCGGCGGTGCGTTGTTCCCAGAAACAAACTTAATCGGTCCAACTTACATCCGCGCGCAAACCTACATGTATCCGTTTGCCAACGACCGTCTGACATTCCTGATCAACAGCGTGTCAGAAGACGGCTTTGCGGACATGAACCAAGCGATCGGTCCGGGCGTGTTCGCCTCGGTGTACACCGGTACTTCTAATACAGTCACAAGCTTCGATAACGCGCTCACAAATCCTCCAAGCGGCCTGTTCTCCACCGTCCCGTTCAACTTGATCGATGAACTCCCAGATCCATCGACCGACCCGCTCGCTGATTCCGACGCGTTTGACGATGTACTGAATATTAACGGGAGCAGTGCCGCCATTGCAGGCGGGATCATCGCGTTGATGCTTGAGGCGAACCCAACACTCACCATTCGTGATATTCAGCACATCCTGTTTGAGAGCATCTTCGAGAGCACCCGTGCAACGAACGTGAAGTTCCCGATCTTTACCCCTGATCGCCAGTACATAGATGTGAATCGCGTTCTCCCAGCATTTGATCCTTCAAACCCAAATGACGCTTCATTTAATCTGTGGTCGTTCTGGCAGGTCAACGCAGCACTCCACCAAATCCCAAGCGGTGGTGTCGCGGCTATCCGTCACTCCGACCAGTTCGGGTTCGGAACCATCGATGCAGAACTTGCGATCACCAAAGCTGAGACATGGGCCGGTGCACCGGATCTCTTTGTGCTCGATACCGGCCGGGTTGATGAGGACAGCGGCGTAGGAGACGCGGAAGAAACCCGAGTACCACTCGAAATCCCCGACGCTGAGTTTGTTGTCATCAGCGATGTCACGACTCGGCTCTTGGATGGGGCAAGCCGTGGTGACCTCAACCAGATCCAAATCTGTGTCCGCAACAATCTTGTCATCGAATCAATTGTGGTCGAACTGACCGCCGAGGGCAGCGGAGTCAATGATCTCTTTATCGAGCTGCTGGGTCCATATGGAACCCACTCGAACCTAGCCTACCCAACCACGCTCAACGATCAGGGCACATCCTTCCCGCTTAACTTCAGAGATGATGAAGCCGATGCTGGGTTCAGCGCCGGGACACTCGGGACGACCGAGATGGCCCTCATCCGTCACGAGTTTACGACATTCAAACACTGGGGTGAACTCTCCGGTGGTGTCTGGAGACTCAACTTCTACGACTTCGGTCCAGATAGTGAGAACGAAGAGGGCACGCCTACTGAAGACGGACCGCCCGTAGTCCCCGCGATCCCAAACAGGCACACACTTGGTGTCTTCGGACTCCCAGGCAGCGATTTCCGTGATGAAAAAAAAATCACTGCCTTCCGTATCAAAATCTATGGTTACGAGAGCGGCGAAGAACCGTTCCTTAGTTGCAACCCCTTCAATACTTCTTGCCCAGCGGACCTGAATGCCGATGGAGTGGTCAACTCCGCTGACTTCAACCTGTTCCTCAGCTGGTATCTCGCTGGCGATGTCCGCGCTGATCTGAATGACAATGGTCGCGTGGACTACTTCGACATCACCGCATTCCAAGGCATCTTCCGCCCAGGATTCTGCGTCGTCGGCGGTGGTGCTCCAGACGCGACCGGTGGACGCCCTCGACCCGGTGGCTCGAATGCTTCGGACAGCAACCCACCGACCCGTCCGATCTAACTGATCGCGGCATCGAGAACACATCTCATCACACACGCCTCCTTCGAGAGGCGTGTTTTTTTATTCATTGAAAACCCTACCCGGAGCGGCACCACTGCACCAGAGACTGAACGCCAAGTCCACTGACATTCGTCTTCTACGATCTCATGTACAGCGGTCCGTATCGCTCAGCGGTCCGTATCGCTCAGCGGTCCGAAGGCGAAATCTCGGTTTCGTCCAGCGTGAACCGGTACTCAATATCACGAGCCTTCTCCGCTTGGAACTTGAGCGTGACCGAATCCCCAGCGTTCCCCTCGACGAGGAAACGGAAGGTGCTCCAGTCCTTTCCACCGATCCCACGATCGATCAGCAACCTGGCCGGACGGTCACCCACAGGGTCGATCGACTGATCGAAGCGATCCGAGACTGTGCCGGAGAGCAGCACACTCGGGCCTTCAAGCGTCAGCAGATCGGGCAATCCGATTTGCTTCGTGCGCGCCAGACCCAGTCGGGTCGGGATGATCTTTGTGTTCTCGATCTCGACGGTGATTTCCCAGAGCTTCGGATCCAGCTGCTTGACACCGATCCATTTGAACTCGACCTCGGGCATGTTCTGAGCATGGAACATCGTGAACGCAAAGTTGCGGTGGCACCCCTCTTCAAGCATGAACGGCGGGGTCACACGCGACGAGTACTTGGTCCCACCACCTATGAGCACCTTGCCGTGCTCTGGATGGTCGTACTCCGTGTAATCGGTGAAGGTCTGTCCAAAGAGCATGCGGTCTTGCCAGTGCATCCGTTCACTGTCTGTAAACTCGCGATCCGGATCGGGCATGATCCGTGAGTCGGTCCAGAGTTCGTTGGTGAAGGAGACAATCCCCAGCCCTTCTGCGAGCCAGTTGACGAATCCGCCATGGACGGTGTAGAGGTCCGCGTGGATGACCATGTAGTCGTAGTACGGCAGCAGGTCCTCCCCCGCTTCACCGAGCTTGTTGTACACCGATTGATCCGATCGGGAATACAGACCATCAAGATAGTCAGCCCCCGGTCCGCGAAGGATCATGCCCCCCGCGTTGTGGTAGCTCTGGCCCGCGGCGATGTTGGGGTGCTGGAGGATGAACTGGGCGACCGCGTTGGTCTCCTTGCGATCAAATGGGTACTCACCCGCGCCGTACTGGATGTAGTTGGGTTGCCAGTCGCTCGCCCAGTTGCGGTTCATGTCGTACCCGCCCGGCCCGTCCTCGTTGATCCGCCCGTCCCCGTCGTTGTCGATGCCCTCCGAACCCAATCGGCTCAGCTCGCCTTTGACGCCTTCGGGGACGCGCTCGATGATCCGAGGGTCGAGCTCGTTGCGTCGGTATTGGCCGTTGGGATCAAACTTCCACATGGAGGTGATGTGCCCATCCCCGTCGAGGTCTTCCGGACCATCCTCATCAAAGAGCCCGTCATAGTCGTTGTCGGTTGGTCGCTGACCGGTCCGCGAAGAGTGCGGCGTGTTCGGATTGGCAAACCACTCGGCGCGTCCGTCGGGGTTCTGTGAAGGCAAGAAGTAGAACGACACCCGATCCATGAGATTGGTCAACGCATCGACCTTGCCATAGCTTTTGGTGAGATACCAGATGGCGTAGAGGACGGTTTCGGTCGCTTGGATCTCGTTGCCATGGACATTCCCATCAATGTACATCGCGGGTTTCTCGGACGCGTCACCGGTCTTTGGACTGTTGAGCGTGATGAGCCACATGTCACGCCCCTGTTCGCTCTTGCCGATCGATTCGAGCGTGAGCAGTTCGGGGTACGAATCAACAAGGTCGTGGATGATCTGGGTCATCTCTTCGTAGTCGTAGAAGCGGTTCCACGAGACATCCACCTCTGATGCGATCTGTTGCTGCGCGACGGCGTGCGAGGTGATGAGTCCGGACGCCGCGAGAAGACCGGCAACAGTGAGTGAACGCAATGGCTTTGAGAGCTGAATCATTCTGAGTCTCCCAGTTTGATCGTGTGGTTTCCGAGGCGCGGGTCGATGATCTCGATGGTTTCTGATCCGATGTCATCGCTGCGGATGATCCAGCGATGATCGGATCGTCCGCCGTGGGGTTCAATCCCCCAGACGCGATCGACTCGTTGTCCGGTGATGATCTGGTCGAGGTCTGTCGAGAGTCGCACGACGATCGGGCGGATGGTGTGCTTGGTCTGTGAATACGCGGTTGTGGTTGGGAGTTTGCCCTCGTTGACCAGCGAGATGCGGACCTCGTGGAGCCCGCCACCGAGGTCTTTGATCTCCGGTCCAACGATCACGACATCTGGTCGCGTCCCGATGAGTTCAACAACAAACCCGGTCATCGATTCGCTCGCTGCGTCGAGTTGCTCAGCTGGAGGATTGATCCGCGCCAAAGGCACGAACCCACCGATCTCGACTTCGCCGAGCGTTGGGTGCGTGAATGGTGTCCAATCAACGAACCCTTCGATGGATTGGTCTGCGAAATACTGCAGCCACTTCGCGTCTTCGCTCAGTTGTTTCTTCTTCGGCTTCTTTGGTTCTGACTCGTTCGTCGCTTCTGGTTCAGCATCCGGATCAGGAAGCGTGACCCGGCGGATCTTGATCCCTGCCTGTGCCGCGAAACCTTCAACCATCTCGGGGGTGATCATGGATTTCATGCTTTCGTCTACTTCTTCACCGGTCGCCGCGACATACGCGTCCATCAACTCATCGAGGGTTTCCTGACTGATGTCACCAATACCCGATGGGGTCAACCCCGAATCCTCGGGCGCTTCATTCGGCTCTGCTTCATCGGATGGATCAGGCTGGTCTCCCTCGGCTTTCTCGGCATCGGGTCGCAACCAAGGCACCGCCGCAAAGCTTGGGATCCCTCGCTGAGCATACATCCATGCGTGAAAGCTCCCCGCGATGTCTTCCTTCGGCGCGGATCCGAACCCTGTTGCTTCTTTGTACAACTCGCCAATGAACTTGTACGCATCCGCATCTTTCGCGTCGATCGCTTTGGGTGCCGATCCCGAAAGGTCTTTCGCTTTGGAATCCGGAAGGTTGATCAGGTTGTCGTGCCGTCCGAGCGTGATCGCCATGACGATGTGGTCATGATCGATCACGAACTTCGCGAGCGCGTGCGATTCGGGTTCCGACAACGGATACTTCCCAGAGTGCGGCTCATGCTCAGGCCAACGGTGCATGAAGTTCTGATCGAGGTCGATACTCCCGAAGCCGTCCTCGTTGATCTGCCCATCCCCGTCGTTGTCCAAGCCCTCTGTATAGAGGGTAAAGCTCGCACGCTGATCCTCTTTGGGATCAGGCTTGATATTGAGTCTGGGGTCGTCGGGGTCCGCGAGGTGTGTCGCGGGATCTTCGATCGGTGGATTGAGCCGACGCATCATGGTGATGAGTCCGTCGCCGTTGATGTCTTCGGCGCCGTCCTCGTTGATCGCGCGGTCACGATCGTCGTCCGTGCTTCGGCTGTTGCCCACATACCCCATCGTCAGCCGATCAAGATTCCGAGCAGCGCCGTCCGGATTCGCGCGGGGCACAATGTAGATCGTCATCGAATCGAGCAACGCTGCATGATCCGACAGCACCTGCTTTGCGATCCGAACTGCAACCTCGGTCCCAACAAGATACCGCCCATCGAGTCCCGCGGTGATCAGGAACGCGGGTTGGTCCGATGCGGATTGAATCGAACCCGCGAGCGTGATCAGCTTGATCGGCGTGCCATCAAGACTTGTGCCAATGATCGAGACCGAAGCGTGCTCGCTCGACGACGCGATCGCGTTGATCGCTCGGTCGAGTTCTTGATTGCTCAGATAGTGATCGGATTGCCCGATCGCTCCAGTCGAAAAAACGGACATCAGCCCCACGGCCGCGAGTGTGCTGTACTTCATGTGCAATGCCATCCTCATTCACGAAAAACAAACTGTACTTGGGTGAGACCACTTGCGGAGTCGCAGGCCTGAATTGTACCCGAAATCGCCCCATTGGTTGCGGATTCGGGTTCCGTACCCCACTGACCGAGGAGCTTATCCCCAAGAAAAGAGCGTCCACTTTGGACTTATCCTATTGCCGCGGCTGGACTTCCTGAACTCCCGGCTCTATCCTTGACCTGCTCCGTGGACTATCGGGATCACGAGCACACAATTTACGCCGGTAGCATTGCTTTCAACGCATCAGGCGTCGAGTGACATTCCGGTATTCGCGGGACCCCGATGCCCGAACACTCCGGACAAAGAAAACACATACTACATGAATTTTAATGAACTGCGGCTCGCAGAGCCAATCGTTCGCGCGGTAGCCGATAAGGGCTACACGACCGCTACTCCTATCCAAGCACAAGCAATTCCTGTCGCCCTCGAAGGCGGCGATGTCATGGGATGCGCCCAGACCGGGACAGGTAAAACCTGTGCGTTCGCGCTCCCGATCCTGCATCGCTTGTCGCAAAACACACCTGTTGACGATTCTCGTCACCAGAACAAAAAATCAAAGCACACCCGCAACGGTGGGCATGGTCGTCCGCCCCGCGCGCTCGTCCTGTGTCCAACACGCGAACTTGCGATGCAGATCTACGAGAGTTTCATCGCTTACGGCCGCAACCTGCACCTCCGCCACACCGTCGTCTTCGGCGGCGTGAGCCAAGGCAAGCAAGTCCGCGATCTCCGTGCTGGTATTGATGTCCTCATCGCGACTCCCGGCCGCTTGCTCGACCTCATCAACCAGGGTCACATCGATCTGAGCCGAGTGGAAACACTCGTACTCGACGAAGCGGACCGCATGCTGGATATGGGTTTCATCAACGACATCCGCAAGGTCATCGACATGATGCCTGAAGAACGCCAGACACTGTTCTTCTCTGCGACCGTGTCCAAAGAAATCCGTCGTCTTGCTGACGCGATCCTGTTTGAACCAACGACCATCGAGACCGCTCCAGAATCGAGCACCGCTGAGCTGATCGCCCAGCGTGTGTACACCGTCGAGCGTCAGAACAAGCCGGTATTGCTTGAGCGACTCTTGGTCGAATCCGATGTCGGTCGCGCTCTGGTCTTCACTCGCACCAAGCACGGTGCTGACAAGCTCGTCAAGTTCCTCCAGCACTCGGATATCAACGCTGAAGCAATCCATGGCAACAAAACCCAGAACGCCCGCACCCGCACCATGCGTCGCTTCAAGACCGGGGCAACCCAGGTCCTCGTCGCGACGGATATCGCTTCGCGTGGGATCGATGTCGATGACATCACCCATGTGGTGAACTTCGACATGCCGATCGATCCGGAGACCTATGTCCACCGCATCGGTCGCACCGCTCGCGCCGGTGCTTCGGGGATCGCGCTTTCGTTCTGTGACCACGACGAGATGGGCATCTACCGTGCGATCGAACGCCGAACGAAAATCGATATCGAGGTCGCGACTGACCACTCCGACCTGACCTTCGATGCCCCACCTGCAGGCCAGCGTGGTCCATCGAGAAAGAGTCATGGCGGCGGGTTCCGCAAGTCCGGTCAGAACAATCGGTTCGGAAAGCAACGCCCCGGCGGCTCCAACAGCAGCAACTCCGGTTTCTCATCTGATAAGCCAAAGTTCAGCAAAAAGTCCGGCGGCAAGTTCGCTGGGAAGAAGCGTCACGCGGATGCCGCTGAGGGTTCAGAAAGCAACTCCGGAGGCAACTACGCAGCCAAATCAGGCGGTAGCAAGCCCGGCGAAAAGACCTTTGGCAACCCGGGCGGTAAGCCAGCTGCGAAGAAGGGCCACCGTGGTAGCAAGCAATCCTCCAGCAACCAAGAGGGCGGATTCCCAGGACACACGAACAAGTCCAATACCGCCGGGCGGGTCAAAAAATCAGCCATCAACGGCGATCGCCCCAGTGCATCACGCGGGAAAAAGACCGTGAGCGGAGGCTGGTAAGCTGATTGGTTTGGATCAAATGCAACTTGCAGGCATGAGCGGTTGATTTGACGACTCCGACCATTATCAGGCTACGATATACACATATGACCAGCTTCCCACTACCAACAATCATTCAAGGCGGCATGGGTGCCGGGGTCTCCAGTTGGACTCTTGCCAATGCCGTATGCAAAGCCGGCCAACTCGGTGTGGTCTCCGGAACCGCACTTGATGTACTCCTCGCACGCCGACTCCAAGTTGGTGATCCGGGTGGTCATATGCGTCGCGCCCTGAGCCACTTCCCAATCCCGGATGTTGCTCAGCGGATTATTGATCGCTACTTCGTCGAGGGTGGTAAGGACAAGGACAAGCCGTTCAAGCCCAAGCCAGTCCCCAGCATGAAGCCTTCAAAGCTTCTCGAAGAGTTGCTGGTTGCGTCCAACTTTGTCGAGGTCTACCTCGCCAGAGAGGGGCACGATCGACCAGTCGGCATCAACTACCTCGAAAAAATCCAAGCACCGAATCTGCCTTCGATCTTCGGCGCAATGCTCGCAGGGGTTTCCTACATCCTCATGGGTGCTGGGATTCCCAAAGCGATCCCAGGTATCCTTGATAAGCTCGCCAACAAAGAGCCCGTCGATCTCCGCATCGATGTCCAAGGCACCGATCCCGGAGAATCGTTCTCCACCACCTTCGATCCCAAAGCATTCTTCGATGGAGAGGTCCCGGATATCAATCGTCCGGACTTCCTTGCGATCGTGTCCTCCGCAACGCTCGCGAGCATGCTCGCACGCAAATCCAGCGGCAAGGTCAATGGCTTCATCATCGAAGGCCCCACCGCCGGTGGTCACAACGCGCCACCACGAGGCAAGATGCAACTGAGCATCGAAGGCGAACCAATCTACGGCGACCGCGACGACTGCGATCTCAAAGCGATCAGCGACCTCGGTCTCCCGTTCTGGCTCGCAGGCTCCTACGCGGAACCCGAGCGGATCGCGGAAGCAATCGAGATGGGAGCCGTGGGTGTTCAGATCGGGACCGCGTTCGCGTTCTGTGAAGAATCCGGACTATCACCCGAACTCCGCAACCGAAGCGTCGCTATGAGCCAAAAGGGTGAAGCGAAGGTCTTTACCGACCCTGTCGCATCCCCGACCGGCTTCCCGTTCAAGGTCTTGACCATGGAAGACACGCAATCGGAACAGGATGTGTACCTCCAGCGGACACGCATCTGTGACCTTGGTTACCTCCGGCACGCGTACAAAAAAGACAACGGCAAAATCGGATGGCGCTGCCCATCTGAACCGATCGACGACTACCTGAAAAAGGGTGGCAAGATCGAGGACACTGTTGGACGCAAGTGTGTTTGCAATGGTTTGTTGTCCAACATCGACCTCGGACAGATCCAGCAAGACGGTAGACTTGAGAAGCCACTGATCACTTCCGGTGATGATGTCGCCGATGTTGCACGATTCCTCAAGCCCGGTGCAACTTCATACACGGCTCTTGATGTGATCGAGTACCTGACCCGCGACACCGACGGAACGATCAACATCCGATCCGCTTCCAAAACCGCTCAAAACCGATAAGTTTCTCGCGTAAAGACAACGAGGGGTACCCCATGTCCGAACCAACCGTCCTGTGGGATGCAACCTTCGACAAGCGTGTCAAGCCGTATTACCTTTGGCCCACTTCGATCATTCTCTGCATCACGATCATCGGGATTCCGTTTGCGATCGTCTATATTCTGCTGGGCAACTGGCTCATCCAGAAGCACCTCAACAACATGGGATGTACGCTCAACCAGCGTACCCTTGAAATTAAGAAGGGCATCCTCAACAAAACCGAATCCACCATCCCGCTCGAAAAAATTACCGACCTCCAGATGTTCCAAGGCCCAATCATGCGCCACTTCGGGCTTCGAGGTTTCAAGGTCGAGACCGCGGGACAGTCGTCGGGACCGGGCGGATCATTGGTGAACATCGTCGGGATCGTGGATGCAGTGGAGTTCCGCAAAGCGGTACTCGACCAGCGTGACAAACTCGCGGGAAGCGGTTCATCAACTCCACACGCAACCTCGTCGGCGTCCACAGGTTCCGCGGCTGGCAACGACATCGCTGAAACCCTCGTCGATATCCGCGATATTTTGGCTCGGATCGAGTCGAAAATGGGCGATTCTTAAGACCAGAACCGTGCAGGATCGATGGTCTTTTCGATGACCTCGGGGCTATGATTCCCACTGATTCCTATGACCTGAACCGAGGATTACCCGTGGCCAATACGATCACCTGCCGACTCGTCACCCCAGCAAAAGCACTCCTCAGCGAAGAGGTGCTCTACGCATCAGTTCCCATGTGGGACGGGCTTGTGGGCTGCCAGCACGGCACCTCCCCGCTCGTCGCCAAGCTCGGGACAGGCAAGCTCCGTCTCGACTTTCCAAGCGATGCCGGGGGCGGATCACGCATGTACTTCATCGACGGCGGGTTCGTCAAAATGGCCAACAACGAGCTGGTCATCCTCGCGCAGCGTGCGATCGCGGCTGAAGAAATCATCGAATCCGAAGCCCGCGCCGAGCTCGCTGAAGCAAACGCTCGCGTGATCCCAGACGACGCGACCAACCGGATGGAAGCGGTCGAGAAGCTGACCCGCGAGCGTCAAGCCGCGGCTCTCAAAGTCTCGATGGCATCCAACAGCAAAGCGGTAGGTATCTGACCCCACCGGCGTGCTGGCAATCCACTGAACAAGTTACTGAAAACTCGACGAGCCGACCGGATCACCCCGGTCGGCTTCTTTATTTGGCAAACTTGCTCCGCCAGAACTTCATAGGCATCACCCCGATGCTCATCAGCATGAGCTGACTGAGCACAAAGATAAGCAACCAGAAGACCGCGGAGTTGGTGAAGCCGTAGGAGTGGAGACCGACACCGAGCATGTTGGTCCCGAACCACGACCACGCGGTGATGATGTTCCCGAAGATTGCAAGGACAACGAGTCCGCGATCTCGGATCATCCCACCCCAACGAGCGTGGAGGATGAGCAAGTTCCAGAGAACGATCATCGCGGCGCCGTTCTCTTTGGCGTCCCAACCCCAGAAGCGTCCCCAGGACTGATCCGCCCAGATCCCGCCGAGCACCGTCCCGACGAAGCTGGTGACGGTTGCGAAGCAGATGACGCCGTAGGTCATCTTGATGAGCGACTTGCCCCGCTCGCGATCGAAGACCTTGGTGAACACCCCGAGCAGGATGTACGCGGTCGCGAGGAATCCCGCGAAGAAAGTCGCGGAGTATCCGATGGTAACGACGACAACATGGGTCGCGAGCCAGAAGTTGGAATCGAGGACCGCTTGCATCATCTCCATCGTGTCCCCGGAGCTCCCGAGGTTGTGCGCGACGATGAGCGTCCCGAACCCGATGACGGAGGCCATGATCCCGCCGAGCCCGAGCTTCATGTGCCGATCGATGAAGAGCCCGAGGATGACCCCGAACCACCCGATGAAGATCGCGGAAGAATACAGGTTCGTCACCGGTGGACGACCCTGCAGATACACACGGCTCGCGATCCCGATGGTCTGCACGACAAACGCGACCAAGATCAGGAAGGTCATGGTTCTCAAGAGTGCTTTGGACCACTCGGGTTTGGAGAGCTGCGTGGTCAGCAGACCGAAACATCCAAACAAGAACGCGATCACATACAACGCGGATGCGGAGATGAACGGTCTTGCTTGGTTGAATACCACCTCGTATCCGGATTTCTGCGATTCGTGCGGGAGCTTCTCATCAATCAATGCCGCGTAGTTGTTCACCGCGCTGTTGAACCCCTCGACATTCCCGGCACGGTACGCTTGCAGAACACCCAGCAGCGCGAGGGCATCGGGGTCGCTGGAGTCGCTGTCCATCGCTTCATTAAACGATCTCCAATCCTCAGAAGTCGTCAGCGGCGCGATCATGTACGGCGACCGGAGCTGGGAAAGATCGCTGAACAACATCAGCCGCTGATTGAGCACCAGCACCGCACGCTGGAATGGGTCTCTGCTTTTCGCTTTGACCTTGCTTGCCAGCATCGCTTGCCGATTGATCTCGTTGCCCGCGTCTCTGAGTTCCTCGAACGAGAATCGTGTCCGGTTTTCTTTGTCGAGCCCTGCCATCGCTAAAACATCGGGGTGGTCGATTCGGATCACGCGTCGGTGGATAGAGTCTTCTGGTTTGGTGATGACCTCGATGTACCACTCGATCGCGGGCATCGTGCCTTCATCAGTCTTGAGACTCTGGCGTCCGCTCAGGTTCATCAGACTGTTCCGCGCGACGGTATCAAGAGGCTTGGTCCGACCACCTGCGGAGACCGAAATCTCACGGAAGGTATCAAGGTCGAACTGACTGTTGACATGGTCCGCACGCACGAGTTTTTGACCGGCGTAGACCACCGCGAGCACAAGAGCGATCCAAGGGAGGATTTGCTGGAACTTGTTCATTTGGAGCTTCTCCTCAACGCGGGGATCATCCGGATCCCGAAGTGAATCAGCATCCCGAGCGTCACGATGATGCACGACACATACGGGATCAACCAACCTGGATTCTTGACCACCTGCAGCACCGTCCCGGTATCACCACGAAGGAACGACGCTTGATAAAAAGTCTCGCCGGCATGTCGGAGCGGGTGGTTCATGTAGATCAACACTTCGCGATCCACATTCTTCGCGGTATCAACCAAGCGAACATCGCTGGAGAAGTTCCGCGCCATCTGCGTCCCTGTAAACAGGTCATGCTTGAAATCAATCAGTTCGATCGAATACGGCTTGTAGGTTCGCTTGAATCGGAGTTCGATCCAGTACTCCTTCCCCCCAACCGTTACAGGCTGCGCCTCATCCACATAGACCGAGATCAGGTACGATCCCAAACGGGTCTCGCCATCCATGAGGGTGATATACGCGGAGGGTGTATCAACATTCGCGCCGTCGACGCCGTTGGCGCGAGGGGCGGGCATCGCAGTGAGTTGGCTCGCGATCCCAGTGTCTGCCAGAGCCCGTCGTTGTGGGTCAGATTGCGCCGGCCCGAACATCTGGGAGTTGGACATCCATTCGGTCATCTCGATGCTGAACGGGAGCAGCCCGTTGGAGATGGTCTTCCCGGTCCCCATGTACCGCTCGGGGATCACGACGACGAGATCATCATCCGGACTGGAACGGTCAATCACCGCGATCTCAGGCGTACGGATATCCTCCACAAAGTTGACCGTCTCCCCTTCGAGGATGGTCATGTTGCCTTCCTCGGCAGCAAACCCCGTCACAAACTCACCGACCAGCAGCAGGATGACCCCGAAGTGCGTCATGATGATCCCGATGCGTTTCTTGGTGAACTTGAACCGCGCAACATGCGCCGCGATGAGGTTGATGAACATCGCCACTCCAAGCGTCAGACCGCCGGGGAACCAGATGGAGCCGGGGAGCACCTGAACTTCTTTGGGCACGAATATCTGCAGCTCGATGGAGACAAAGACGGATCGGAAGTACTCATCAACCACCGTCCAGATGCCTTGATGAACCTGCGCGAGTGTTCCCGCAAAGATGAGGAACAACGAGAGGGCAAAGATGACGACGGTCAGCTTGAGCGACGCGAGTGGTTTGAGCAATCTTTGGATCTTCTTGATCATGGTGCACCCGGCCTTCCCGTGTTGTACGCTTGGACATACGCGTCGAACCGAGCGAGTTCGGTTTCGACCGCGTCATGGGTGCCGGTGAGTTTGAAGAACAAGGTTTGATTTCCAACCGGAACAATCCCCGCGACCATCCGCGATGAGCCGTCAGTTGAGAGGAGATCAACGGACACTGCACTGTTGCCCAGATCGACGAGATCCAGTTCATCCACCGCACCGAGCAATGGGAGCCCGAGTTGTCCGCGCCAGCGGTTCACATTCCCGAGCACCCCACCACCGTCACCGAGGAGCGAGGTCATGGTGATGCGTGCGCCGCTCTGGGATTGGTACGCTTCAAGGAGCATCGACGATGCGTTCGCTTCAGCGGTCCATTCTTCGGGTTTGCTCCAGTCGATCGGGCTTTGGGTGCTTGCCGCGGCAGGTTGCGTGCTCGCTGCAGGGTTCATCCCATGTTCGCCGTTCTCGCCGTGGGTGTGGAATGTGGAGGAGAAGCGAACGATATCGATCTTATTTGGTTCGATTATTTCTGATTCACCCATCGCTTTGACGAACCAAGTTTTGCCGTCGTTGACATTGATGACGGTCCCGATCAAGCGTTGATCGCCTTGGAGATCGACGATAATCACATCCACGCCATCCACCCCTTTCAGGCGAGCGAGTTGATCCATCATGCCTTGTTCATCGGTTGGTTCGAGTCCGACCTGACCTCTCCAGCGGTTGACATTGGCAACCAATCCACCGACATCTCCCGGGAACGCGGTGATGGCGACCTCGGTGCCGTTGGGTGCTGTGTAGGTTGCGATGCGCATCGCGTTGGTTGTTTCGGTTTCTAACCATCCCGGAGGTACCGTCCATGCGACCCCATCAGCGCCTGATTCTTGCTGATGCATCGTGCCGGATGGCGCTTGCGGAGTCGGCATCACACCGAATCGCGATGCGGTGTTGGTTTCTTTGGGCGCTCGGTACGCGTGGATCTCTTCACGCTTGCATCCGCCGATGAATGCGAACTGGAGACACCCCATCACAAGGATTGATTTCTTGAGAACGGCCCCCCCTTTGGTGCCGGTGGACGGGTAATGCTTCAAAGTGCGATCTCCGTGTAGTACTTCCCTTTGGACTCGGTCTGAGCAATGTTTTTTGCTCGATAGAATTCTCCCCGATTCTAGGCAGAATCACATAAAAAACCCCGGTCAATCGACCGGGGTTTACATGCTTCTAGACACCTCTTATCGGTTCGCTTCTTATCGCAAGGTCAGCAGTTGGCTGTAGCTAGGGAGTGGCCAAAGATTCTGGTCAACTCGTGTTTCCAAGAAATCAGCTGCGGCTCGGAGTTCTTCCATCGCGTTCAGAACATGATCCCGGATGTGGTAACACGCTTCGAGCGGTTCGAGCTGAGTGAAGCTGAAAACCTCGTCGAGAGCGTCGATCTTCTGCTCTAATGCATGCACACCATCAGCGATCATTTCGAGCGATCCACGCAACCCGGACGCATCGACACCAGCGGATTCGGTGCTCACCACCGCGTTGGCGACTCGTCGTTGGTGCTCGATCGCCGCCGGGAGGATCAGCGTCCTCGCAATCGAGAGCATCTGGCGTGATTCGATCCCGATGGTCGTCACATACTTGGTCGCGAAGATCTCCGCTCGGCTGTCAAGCTCGGAGTTCGAGAGCACCTTGTACTTCTTGAACATCGAAGCGGTCACGCGGTTGTTGAGCGCGGGGATCGTGTCCGGGGTGGTCTTGAGGTGCGGGAGTCCTCGTTTTTCTGCTTCTTCTCGCCATTCTTCGGTGTAGTTGTCGCCGTTGAATACGATCGCTTTGTGGTCCTTGATGACCTGCGTGAGAATCTTGCGGATCGATGCTTCGGTCTGTGCCGGGGTCGAGTTTTTCTTGGTCGCTTTCTCGATCTCGGTCGCGAGATAATCAAAGCTCTCAGCGACAATCGTGTTGATCACGGTGTTCGGCCAAGCAACCGACGCGGTTGAACCCACGGCTCGGAACTCGAACCGGTTCCCGATAAACGCGAACGGCGAGGTCCGATTGCGGTCCCCAGAGTCCCTGCGGATATCCGGGAGCGTGCGGGCTCCAAGATCCAGATGCCCACCCTTGAGCGTCCTACTCGTCGCGCCCTTCTCAATCTGCTCGATCAGGTCGGTGAGCATGTCACCAAGGAAGATCGAGATGATCGCAGGAGGTGCTTCGTTGGCGCCCAGACGATGGTCATTGGTTGCACTGGAGATGCATGCACGGAGCAGGTCCGAATGTTTGTGGACCGCACGGATGACGCCGCACAGGAAGACCATGAACTGGAGGTTGTTATGCGCCTCGTCCTGCGGATCGAGTAGATTCACTCCGGTATCTGTCGAGAGCGACCAATTGTTGTGCTTCCCTGAGCCGTTGACACCCGCGAATGGTTTTTCGTGGAGGATCGCGACAAAGCCGAAGCGTCCTGCGACGCTCTTGAGCGTCTGCATGAGCATCGCTTGGTGATCGCACGCGAGGTTGGTCGTTTCAAACAGCGGCGCGATCTCATACTGTCCCGGCGCGACCTCGTTGTGGCGGGTCTGGACGGGGATCCCGAGGCGCGCGAGTTCCCGCTCGACTTCTGCCATGAATGAGAGCACGCGTGTCGGGATGGACCCGAAGTAGTGGTCATCGAGCTGCTGGTGCTTAGGAGGCATTGAACCAAAGAGGGTCCGATCACAGCTCACCAGGTCCGGACGGGCGTGGTAGAGGTTGCGATCGACCAAGAAGTATTCCTGTTCAGCGCCCAGTGTTGACCCCACCGAGTTGACACCCTCGTCGGTCTGGAAGATTTTGAGGATCCGCATCGCTTGCGTGCTGATCGCGTCGATCGATCGCAGGAGCGGGGTCTTCTTGTCGAGCGCCTCGCCGTTCCACGAAACGAACGCGGAGGGGATGCACAGGGTCGCATAGTTGGATCCTCGGCTGATAAAGGCCGGGGAGGTGACATCCCACGCGGTGTATCCGCGGGCTTCAAAGGTCGCTCGGAGTCCACCTGATGGGAAGCTGGACGCATCGGGTTCGCCTTGGATGAGGGAGCTTCCGCTGAGTCGATAGACGAGCCCGCCTTCACCGTCGGGGACGGTGAGACTGTCGTGCTTCTCGGCGGTCAGTCCGGTCATCGGCTGGAACCAGTGTGTGAAGTGGGTCACGCCTCGCTCGATCGCCCAATCTTTCATCGCAGTCGCGATGACCTCGGCGTCGGAGTGCGAGAGCTTTGCCCCACCCCCCATGACCTGCTCGACGGATTTGAACACGCTTTTGGGGAGACGCTGACGCATCGTGCGCATATCGAATGCGTCAAGACCGAAGATCTCATCGATCCTCTGCATCGGTTTCTGGGCATCCAAGCTGGTTTTTTGCCAGTAGTTTGATGCCGCGATTGCTTCTGACTGGGGTTCTCGGTTCAACATCGATCGTCCTCGTCTTGCATTTTGAATGTTTGGGGTGGGTAAAGAAGAGCATAGACAGCGGGTCGGGACCGTTGGAAGAATCGGGTCCAATTATTTTTCAAAGCGCCATCAACGAGCCGATTTGAACTCCGTCCGAGATACCCGAATGGATCTTGATCCGGCTACGATACAAGCGCGGGCCTGTGGCGGAATCGGCAGACGCAGCGGACTTAAAATCCGCCGGGGTAAAACCCATGAGGGTTCAAGTCCCTCCAGGCCCATTACTCACTTTGCTCCTCGACTCCAAGAGGACTCCCGATAATCAGCGGCCCAAATGAATCCATCTCAAATCATTGAGTGCCGGTTTTATCGTTGATTCTGTCCTTTCAAACATGTACATTGGTTCGATCTACCCGGAGGATGCTGATGAAGTACGGAATGCTCGTGATGTCTATGTTGTTGTTCACGAGCTGCGCGGTCGCTGAAGTCCCCAATCCGACCGGAGACGCGGGGTACGACCAGGCGGGACAAATCTATTTCACCGATTCGGAACTGACCCAGATCACGGTCACCATGGATCCCGCGGACCTGCTCGCGATGCTCGCGGACCCCTTCGACAACACCTACCGGCTCTGCAACGTCCGGATCGTCAACTCGCAGACCGACACCATCGTGGAAGATGTCGCGATCCGTCCCCGAGGCAACACCTCACGCAGCGCGGTCAAGAAATCGTGGAAGCTCAAGTTTAATGAGTTCGTGCCGGGACGGGAAGTGTTCGGGCTCGAAAAACTCAACATCAACGGCCATCAAAACGACACATCCGTCATCCGGGGCAAGCTCGCATGGGATGTCTTCAACGCGTTCGGGGTCCCCTCCCCCCGCGCCTCGATGGTCCGGCTCGTCATCAACGACGGCACGCTCGTCGATGATGTCTACGCGAATGTCGAACAGATCGACGACGAGTTCCTCGCCGCGTGGTTCGGGGACGACACCGGCAACCTCTACCAGTGCACCTACAAAGGCACCCGCGCGGACCTCCGCTTCGTCAATCCGGGAGACTCGGACACCTACGCCAACCTCGGGAACCTGACCTACGAACTCGAGAACGACAGCGGGATCAACCAGCACGCGGACCTCGCGGACTTCATTTTCTTTATTGAATCGGCTGACGACGCGACCTTCGCGGCGGAGATCAATGACCGCTTTAATGTCGACACTTTCCTGCGATCCATGGCCGTGGATTGTGTCAATGGTCAGTGGGACAACATCTGGTACGGCGCGAACAACTACTTTCTCTACCTCAACCCAAGCACCGGGATCTTCGAGTACATCCCATTCGACCTCGACAACACCTACGGCATCGACTTCTTCTCCACCGACTGGGCGACTCGACCCGCTGAAACCTTCGGGGACAACGGTTTCGGTTGGGATTTCTCGAGCCCCTTCGGTGGAGGAGGCGAGCCCCCACTGCTCCGTCGCATCTTCAATATCCAAGCGTTCCAAGACCAATACTTCCGCTATGTCCGCGAGCTTGTTGGAGCCGAGGGCGCACTCACTGAACCCACTCAGACTGCGTTCACTGATTCGCAAGGCGATACCTTCCTCTCCAAATCCGACCCCAATTTTGACATCGACACCGTCACACTCTCGAACACTTCCGACACGCTTTATGCAAAGGTCCAAGTCCACGGACCCATCGATATTGGTGGCAATACAGACCAGACCCGGATCATGTTCTTCTTCGATACACGAGCCGGGGGTTCGACTTCGAACCCTTGGAACCGGGACATCAACTCCTCGACCCAAGCGGACTACTTTATTGGTTCATGGACCGACGGCGGCGGTGGGTTCATTCTCTACGAGTGGAACGGCGGCGGCTGGAACCTCATCCACGCGAGCTTCGATAACCCCGCCGGGATCAATCAAGACCTGAGCGAGAAATCCGATGGCATCGTGAACTACACCATCCCGCTCGCTCGACTCAACCTCACCGACACATCCAGTTTCTCATTCGATGTCGTCACCACCAACGACCGCGATGGACTCCCAGACCCGGGCATCGACCACCTCTCAAACCTTTCTCAATCGACTCCAGACTACGACACCCCGTCCAACCCGGGACCGTTCGTGCCTCACACGCTGACCCCGTTCACCCCCACCACTGTCGGTGCCTTTGATGGTATCTTCACCCTCCCGCCGCGCGAGTTGCACATCAACGCGCTCGCGACCATGCTTGCTCCGTACGCCTTTACCGGGTCGTATTCTGGTGGCAACTCGGACTATGGGTTCAACAACCAGACCTTCCTCGACTCGTTCACCCAACCCGCAACCTACAGCGGCGGTCAGCCCTGGGCATGGGGTGTGAAGCCGTATATCGAAGCGCGAACCCAATACCTCCGCACGACCACACCCGCGCCTGCGGATCTGCCTCGGGTGTATGTGAATGAAGTCGTCGCGATCAACGAATCCATCGCGATGGACGAAGCGGGACAGTTTGAGGACTACATCGAGCTGTACAACGATGAGGACTTCGCGGTGGACCTCTCGGGCATGCACCTGAGCGACACACCCAGCCTCCCTCAGCTCTGGGAGATCCCCGCGGGAACCGTGATCGAAGCCAAATCATTCCTCATCATCTGGGCGGACAACGATCCACTCGACGGCCCGCTCCACGCGACCTTCAAACTCTCCAACTCCGGAGAGATCGTTTCGCTCTCGCACACCATCGACAACAGCGTAGTTTTGATCGACACACTGACCTCTCCCGTGCTCGGAGTCGATGAGTCCTTCGGACACTTCCCCGACGGCACCGGTGCTGAGGAGATTTTCTGTGCCGTGACTCCGGGGTCTGCGAACGATCCGGACGACGCGTGCTTCACCGATCCTGACCCGACACCCTTGATCTTCATCAACGAATGGCTCGCGAGCAATGACGGCTCAGCGATCGATGAGTTTGGGGACAGCGACGACTATATCGAGCTCTACAACAGCGAGAACACCGCGATCGACCTCTCGGGTCGTTACCTGACCGACGACCTCACCAATCCCAACAAATGGGAGTTCCCGGTCGGCACGAGCATCCCCCCCAACGGGTACCTCGTCGTCTGGGCCGATGACGAACCCCTTCAAGGCCCACTCCACGCGACCTTCAAACTCTCCGCCGGGGGTGAATCCATCGGACTCTTCGACCGCGTGGACAACCAACTCGCGCCGATTGATACCCTGACCTACGACGCGCAGACAACCGATGTGGCGCAGGGGAGAGCACCGGACGGTTCTGTCTGTCTTGCGTTCTTCACTCCGAGTCCGGGTCTTGCGAATCCAGCGGGAGCCGCGGATTTGAATCAGGATGGTTCGCTAAACTTCCTCGATGTGTCCGCATTCCTGACCGCGTTCGGAAACAGCGACCCAGTCGCGGACTTTGAATCCGATGGAAGTTTCAACTTCCTCGATGTCTCCGCGTTCCTCGCGGCGTTCGGAAGCCCTTGCCCCTAAACTCTGGCACCCCCTGGAGTGTGCATCATGATCAATCGGCTTTCCGTCTTCCTCTTTGTTCCGTTGATTGCGTGTGCTGTTGCCAGTGCCCAGCCATTGACTCCGGTCCCGGTCAAGCAGGTCGCTGCGCTTCCATCGGATATTACTTCCGGGCTGGTCAAGCTTCCTGATCCATCGAGCATCCCGGTCGTCTCGCACTCCGCGATGATCCCGGTGGACATGCAACTGATCAATGGCCAATGGTCATGGTCAACAACGCTCAATGTCCAGCAACGCGGCGCCCGGATCGCCCTGCTCCCGGTCCAAGCAGATACATGGTCGAGCACACTCCTTCCAAACAACCAAGCCAGAATCCCAGCGGTTGATTCCGGCACCGATTCCCTCGCATGGGTCGCGCCGGATCGTGAGTTCACGCACCTGAGCATCCAAGAGAACCAAGCGGGCGACTGGACCCTGACGATCAGATCAGACCACGACGCACCGGGGTATGTATTGATCGATGCGGGCCCCAAGTCCACACTCTCCACGCATGTCACCACGCTGAGCACGCTTCAATCGCAACCCATCACCCTCCGCGCCGCGTTCGAACCCGGCACACGGATGACCTCGCTCTCCGCCGAGATCACCTCGCCATCCGGGCTGGTCTCTACAGAACTCGCACAACCCGGCGCGTCAGAACTCACCTTCTTCCCTGAGGAAGTCGGCTCCCACAGCGTCCGCGTGATCGCACAAGGCATCACCGCCGATGGATCGAATATCCTGCTGACCACCCAGCATCTGATTGACGCCGCGCCTCAAGCACCGATGCTCAAGCAAGCATCCATCCAATCCAACGATGAGCAGATCGTGTTCACTTTCGCGCCAGACGATTCGCAGCGACGGACGATCCTCGCCGCGGAGGTTTGGGGACGATTGAACAACCAACCAACCCCCGTCGCATGGCTTTCGACCATCGTCGGCCAAACCCGTGCCCTTACGCTCGATACCCGTTGGGTCGCGGCATCCGGTGTTGATCCGGAAACCCTCGAACTCCGAGCCGTGCGTTTGCACGATATCGATTCGATGGTCCCACTCGAGATCATTGATCGCGTTGCGGTGCCTGTTTCTGGAATCACCCTCCCCGAAGCACCAGCATCCATCTCGCCCGACATGCTCACCGGCAAACCCGGTTCACTGGTCCCAGCAAAGCTCACGCCACAGATCACGCAATCCGCGGGACCGGGTCACCGCTTGATGCTCGTCCATGGATACTGCACCGACGCGGTCCCGTTCACCGTCTCGCATTACTCTGGTGACCTCTCGTTGTTCGAGGACTTCGAGCAGAGCCGATCGCATGACGCGTTTGCACTCGAACTGCTCGCCCAATCGAGTCCGATGAAATCGTTCGGGATCGTCGCCCACTCGCAGGGGGGGATGGCCGCCCTGCATCTCCGCACCTTCTACTGGAGCGGATTGGACTGGGCGAAGGGCAACCGACTCATCCAAACCGTCGGCGCACCCTATCAAGGGACCGCACTCGCAGGGAACGCCGCGGTCCTCGGAGACATCTTTGGGTTCGGGTGCGGCACCAACGACAACATGACCTACGCGGGTTCGGCAAGCTGGCTCTCGCTCATCCCGTCATGGGCCCGGGATGATGTTTACTACTACACCACCTCATTCGAAGACGGATTCTTCTTCGACTACTGCAACATCATCACCGACCTGATCCTGAGCGATCCAGACGACGGCGTCATCGAACGCTCCGCTGGACAACTCTCCGGCGCCCACAACATGGGGCACCTCGAAGGATGGTGCCACAGCGAGGGGATGCGTGATCCGGGACAATGCACAGACCAGAACCGAAACACCATCATGAACCAGGAGGCGAAACGATGAACCGCACCACACCGACCATCGCCGCATTGATGTTCTTGTCCGCCGCAGCGACCGCAGGCGATCACTGCATCACCCCCAACGCATCGATCCCGGACAACGCATCCTCTGGGATCACCATCCCAATCAATGTCACCGCGTCTGCATCTGAGTCGGTCGCATCCGTTGATCTGGAACTGCTTCTCACCCACGACTGGATCGGCGACCTCGTCATCACCCTCCAATCCCCCATCGGCACCACCATCACACTCCTCGATCGACCCGGCATCCCATCCGCCGGATTCCCGGGACCATTCGGGTGCGGCGGGCAGGACCTTGATGCGACCTTCACCGACAACACACTCATCCCCGCTGAGTCATTGTGCTCCACTACCGCGACTCCAGTCATCTTCGGCTTCGTGATCCCGAACATGCCGATGGACACCTTCACCTCTGAACCCGCAGCGGGTCAATGGATGCTCAAGGTTGCTGACCACTCACCATACGATACAGGTGCAGTGCTCCAAGCGTGCTTGCACCTGAGTACCAACATCGACTGCCCCGCGGACTTCACCGGCGAGGGCAACCTGAACTTCCTCGATGTTTCCGCGTTCCTCTCCGCATTCGGGAACCAAGACCCCATCGCGGACTTCACCAACGATGGCAACTTCAACTTCCTCGATGTCTCGGCATTCCTGGCTGCCTTCGGTGCAGGCTGTCCGTAATCCGAATAGGTACACAAAAAAACGGCCCCATGCAGATGCACGGGGCCGTTGTCGTTTTCAGATACGCTCTCAGCGAATCATGGGCAGCCGTCGCCGTACGCAGCGAGGAATGCCGAGACATCCAAGAAGTTGAATGATCCGTTGTCATCAAGGTCCGCCGCAGGATCGGCATTCCCGAACGCAGAGAGGAACGCGGAAACATCGAGGAAGTTGAGCTGGCCGTATGGTTCAGCAAAGTCCACGATGCATGCGCCGCTTCCGACCTCACCAATCAGATTCACGATCAGGGTTGTCCCGGAACCCGCGACTCCGAAGACCGATTCTGCATTGACTGACTCGAAGGTAAACGAAGACGCGAAGGTGCCTTCCGCATCGTCATAGAGCACCGCTTCGATGGACTGGCTTGACTGTGCAGCGACCGAACTGACTTCTGAGAAGTCGGTGATAAGTGCGGAAGTGTCGCCGCTGGAGGAAATCAGTTTGACATCCATTGGTGCGCCGGTGGAGGCATCCCCGTTGTTGTAGAACACGATGTCTGCGACCGCGTCTCCGCCGTCGAGACTGATGGTCCCCAGATCGATGGTGGTCTCGCTGAGATTCGAGCCCGACTCGAGTGACCCGACGGACTCGGTAAAGACATTGATGTTGACGGTGATGACATCGTCACCATCGTTGCTGCCGTTGCCCGCGCCACCGCTGTTGGTCACATCGAGGTTGTCGATGACGATGAACTCGGTGGACATACCTGCCGTGCTGGTTGAACCTGCTGGGAGCGAGACATTGAACTGGCTCGAATCGCTTGGGGTATTCATCGGGAACGCGTTGGCGTTGCTCCAGACGGAAGTGTTGATGCCCGTAGTCGGGGTGACGGTGTAGTAGGTCCCGTCGCTGCCGTCTTTGTTGATGGTGACGGGGACCGAACCGAACGAGTCGCCGACGATCGCGTTGAAGTCGATGGTCATCGAGGACGATCCATTCGCGTTCGGTGTCGAACCAACCCAAAGGGTCGAATCATTGTTCTGATCAACATAGATCGACCAAACATACTCAGGGTGATCGATGAATGCGTTCCGGTTATTGGTGTAGTAGAACGGGTTAAACGCGACATCAGAAATCGCATGGTTCCGGCGACGCTCAAACTCGTCTGGTGCATCAAGGTAGTGCCATGCGAGCAACGCGGAAAGATCACCCATCTGGTTCCCGGAAGGCACGCCGTTGACTAGAGAGATGCCTTGTGAAGACCAGCGTGTGTCCGAGTAAAACAAGCTGCGAGCGATGTCGCCTTTGTCCATATCACCCGGAAAGTAGAAAGTCCCAAGGCTTCCGTATCCACCGGTGGAAGTCGCATTCCCGAATGGTTTGTTTCCACGCGAGGAGTTGATCGAAGGATTACAGGGTTTCAATGCGTGTGCATCACCCAGATTACCACGCGAGGAGTTCGAAACACTCCCCGGCTGACGCGACTGTGGCCACACATGCTCTCGGTTCCATGTTGAACCCGAATCCCACAGCCCAGTGACCGACGCCCCGTTGTACACAAGGATGACATTGGACGAGTTGTTTGGATCGACATCAACATAGCGTGACATCACGCGGAAGTCGCCGTACGAGCGCTGGATGTGCCCCGCGGTCATCGCTGCGGTGAGCTGGGTCTTGAGTGCTGACCCGGTCCCTGTCGCGCCTGAGTAGTAGCTTGCAGGCGGATCGTATTGATCCGATCCCATTGCGGTACCCGAGACGGCGAGCAGCATGATCATGGAACATGCCGCGGTCATGGAACGATTCGGTGCTGATAGTTTCATACGAACAACTCTCCGCAGCACACCGCGGTTGATTCACGCGATGTGGTGACCTCTGTTTTTGTGAACTCGCGGGATCAACACCCGCCAACAAATAGTACACGCTCGATCGCAACTGCCGAATGATTTTGCCCATGTTTCACGGGATTTTAATGGTTATCGGGGGCCAAGTTACCCCGTGAAACACGCCAAAACTCGCCGCATGCCCATCGGAGGCAACCCCCAGCCACGCTGCGGGTTACCTCACACATCCTCCCAACAACTCCCTACTATTCAAGCCATGAGTACCGGGTGCACACGACACTTCTTGGGATGGGACCAGCCAGCGCTGTCGAACGCTTCGCAATGGATCCTCGACACCTACCAAACCGAAGCACGGGAACTCGATCTTTCATCGGTGCATCTCGTTGTGCCCGGAAAGCGGGCGGCACGGGTTCTGCTTGGAACCCTCGTGGATCTGTGCGATGAACAGCGCGTTGTCATGGTCCCGCCGGTGATCTTGACCCCACTGGAGATCCCATCCGCGATCCTCAGCGTGCCGGGGGTGCACGCTTCGAAACTCACCTGCAAACTCGCATGGATCCAAGCACTCCAAGCGTGCCCAGCATCCGTCATCGAAGACCTGATCCCAGAATCACCCGATGCGGACCGCTGGGATCAATGGATCGGCATCGGTTCATGGGTCGCAAAGCTCGCAAGCGAACTCTGCGACGCTGGACTCCGCATGAATCAGGTCACCCCCGACCGGGTCCCCGATCTCGAGGAATCCGAGATCGCCCGCTGGTCCAGCTTGGGACAAGTGCAGCAGAACTACGAACACATTTTGTCAGCGCTGGGTGTCGTCGATGACCGCTTGGTCGCGATGGACCAAGCACACCGCACCGATCCAGTCTCTGGTCCTGATCACCACCTGATCCTGATCGGCATGCCCCAGCTCGGTTCGATCGCGCGACAATCCATCGAGCGTGCTGAGTGTGGAGTCGATTCTTTGGTGTACGCACCCGAACATCTTGCGGATCATTTTGATGAGTTTGGATGCGTGCGCACAGACCAATGGTCGCGTGCATCGATTGACATCCAAGAGAATCGGATTCAGTTCCAGCACGATACTGCATCCATGTGCGAGCACGCGCTGACCGAACTGGCATCGCGTGCCAACCCCATCGACACCTCGTCGTGCGTCATCGGGCTCGCGGACGAAACCTTGCTTGGTCCCCTCTCCCGCATCGCCGCGCATTCGGGTACCAGTGAAGGCATCCACATCCACGCCCCCTCGGGTGACCCCGCGTCCGACACGCCGCCGGGCCAACTGCTCGACCTGATCCGATCCCATCTTCAGGAACGAACCTTTGATACGCTCTCCGCGTTAATCCGCCATCCGGACATCGAGCGAGCGATGACGATGCGTTCGCTCGGATCAGAATCCGCACAGGAGGAAGAAGCGAAACGACCCACTGCGTGGTGGCTCAAAGCCATGGACCAAATCCGCCAAGAGCATGTCCAAACAGGAGTCGTCCAGATCCCCACCGGCGTCCATCCGAGCCACTCCAAAGACATGAGCTTGGTCATCGACTGCACAGATGCAATGCTCAAACCCCTCAGCGACGCCAACACAGAGCAACCGCTCGATCAATGGACGACGGCCATATCAGAGATGCTCGAGCTGATCTACAAAGACACCAATCTCGATCCCCATTCCCAGCACGATCAACCCGTCATCGAGGGGCTTGGCGCGATTCGATCGGTGCTTGATGAAATCCGGGACGCGCAGCAACTCGGTCAGGTGATGCCTCAGACCCAAGCACACGATACGCTCGGGGTCATTCTTGATCGGCTCAACCAAACACCACTCCCCGAAACCGTCAACCGCGAATCCATCGAAACCCTCGGCTGGCTCGAGCTCGCGCTCGACCCATCCCCGATCTGCGTCGTCATCGGGATGAGCGAAGCGTCCATCCCCGAGAGCATCACCCACGACCCCATCCTTCCCGGATCGCTCCGCAACGCGCTGGGGATGGTCACCAACGAGGATCGGCTCGCGCGCGACGCGTACCTCATGTCCGCGATCAACGCCTCCCGCGACGCGGTCTTCTGCTGCGCTCGGATGGGGGACAAGAACGACCCGGTCGCTCCGAGCCGATTGCTGCTCCGCACCACCGGCTCAACACTCGCCAAAAGAGTTCAGCGTTTTGTGACCCCGTCATTGGACACCCCGTCCCCCCACCGCTTGAGCATTACCTCCGCGCCGGGTCTGGCTGACCGTTTCCGAAAGCCATTGGTCATTGCTCCGGACTACACCGCACCAGAGTTCATGGCGGTCACTGAGTTCGATTCCTACCTCCGCTCTCCAGCGGGATGGTACATGGAACGAAGATTGAAACTCAAAGAAATCGACACGACCGCCCGTGAGCTTTCGCCAATGATTTTGGGCAATGTTGTCCACGCGGTGCTCGAAGGGTTCGGGAGCGATCCGTCCCTCCGTGATCTTGATGATCCGGACACCATCAACGACGCGCTCCGTGCGCTTCTTGACCAAGTTTCCGTCGCTCAGTTCGGATCAAGACCACCCGCCGCGGTCCAGATCCAGACGAAGTTGCTCAGCCACCGTATGGAATGGTTCGCACAACAGCAAGCGGTTCGGAGACAGCAGGGTTGGCGAATCGCCCACACGGAATGGTCCCCCGCTCCCGAATCGGCACCGATGCTCGCCGTTGACGATCACCCGATGCCCCTTCGTGGGAAGGTTGACCGGATCGACATCCACGACGACGGCCGCGTCGAGGTGCTTGATTACAAGACCGGCACGATCACCACCGCAAGAGCCGCGCATCAAACACGGGACCACTGGATCAAACTCCAGCTCCCGCTCTACCGCCATCTCGTCAAACCACTCGTGGGTGATCACCCCATCACCCTCGGGTACGCTGGAATTCCAGCAGATGCAGGCGAACCCGTCTGGTCGATTGCGGATTGGGAAGACAGTGAACTCGAAGACGCGGACAACGCCGCACGCGACATCGTGCGAGAAATCCGAAAACTCACCCCAGGCCAAGTGGTCCCGATGGGCGACTACCCACCAAGCGAAGGCGTCATGGGATTCATCTCAGGCGAACGCTTCGACACCGGCGGACACAACTGGGCGGACAACTCCGAACTCGAAGACGCCGAGGTGGTGTCATGAGTCTGACCGATCCCAGTACAGACTCCCCGTACATCGTTTCCCCGAACACCATCGTCCGCGCTTCAGCGGGTTCAGGAAAGACATTTTACCTCACCACCAAGTTCATCAAACTGTTGATCGAAGGCGAATCACCGTCAGGAATGCTCGCGACGACCTTTACACGAGCCGCCGCGGGCGAGGTGATGCACCGGGTTCTTGAGCGCCTCAGCAACGCCGTGACCGACAAAGACGCACTGCAAGAACTCATCGAAGCCACCGACCTCCCGGAGCTTTCCGCAGTTCAATGCGCCGATGTGCTGGCCACTTTAATCGATCAGCTCCACCGCCTCTCGATTATGACGATCGATTCCTTCTTCGCACGCATGGCGGGCTCGTTCAGTCTCGAGCTCGGTCTCCCGATGCAGTACCGATTGCTCGAAGAAGACGAAGCCGAACTCCTCCAAGAACAATGCGTCGATCAAGCGATCACCGATTCGACTATTTCCGAGATGGTCGAGCTGCTCCGCTCCATGCAAGGCAATCGCATCCAGATGCAGACCCACAGCGCGATCATGAAAGTGATCAAGGCCGCATACGCGATGTACCTCGCGACCGATGGGAAGCCCGAGCCATGGAACTCGATCGGGGTTGTTGGCAAACACATGAACGAAGCGGATCTGCTCAAAGCGGCGGCGGCAATCGAGCACTGCAGCGTCCCGCTGACCAAAGCAAAGAAACCCAACGGGCACTGGGTCAAAGCCCAGAAGCGATGCATTGATCTGATTGCCGCCTCCGACTGGAACGGCCTGATCAAAGGCGGGCTTGGATCCATCGTCGGCGGCGGACTCTCTACCGGGGAGTTCTCGCAGTATTACAACCTTGACATCACCCATGACCTTCGCGATGCACTCATCCCGATCGTCGAGCACGCGCGCTTTGTCCTCACCACCGAACATGTCGAGCGAACCAAAGCGATCTACAAACTCATGCAACGCTTCGACAGCGTCTACAGAACCGCCAAAATGACCAGCGGCCAGCTCACCTTCGATGACCCCCCACGCCTGCTCAACGAATCACGCGTCACCGGAAACCTCGAACACCTGTATTGCAGGCTCGATGCGAGCATCCGCCATGTGATGCTCGATGAGTTCCAAGACACCTCGATGCCCCAGTTCAAACTCCTCGAACCGATCCTCGATGAGCTGCTGAGTCAGGACGAAGAAGCCAGATCCGTGTTCATCGTCGGAGACGCGAAGCAATCCCTCTATTCATGGAGACAAGCGGAGCCCAAACTCCTCAGCGCGATGACCGATCGCTGGGAGAACTTCAACGAAGAATCACTCGCCAAGTCTTGGCGTTCATCACCCATCGTCCTCGACGCCGTGAATGATGTCTTCGGTGATCTGCTCAACAACGACGCGTTCAAACCGATCAAGAACGATCAAAAGCAAGTCGCCCAGCAAGCCGCGATCAACTGGGACGAGCAATACCAAACGCACCGAGCCGCCAAGACGGACATGCCGGGCCATGTGAGCCTGATCGTCGCCGATGGCGATCCCGAATCCAGCGACAAGGATGCGGAAGAAGTCCTCTGGGCGTGCGCCACAAGCGTGCAAGAAGCCAAAGCCCAAGCACCCAACGCATCGATCGCGGTCCTTGTCCGTCAAGGGAAACACATCTATCCGTTGCTCGATAGGCTCGCCGCACTCGGGGTCGATGCGTGCGAGGATCGGGGCAATCCGCTGGTTGATGCGCCGAGCGTGGCCGCCGCGGTCTCGATGCTTCAACTGATCGATCACCCCTCCAACACCGCCGCGTTGCACCATGTCCGATCAACCCCGCTCGGTGAATACCTCAGACTCCAAAATCCAGGTCGCATCAACACCCTCGCGTCCGATCTCCGCAAACGCATCACCAACGAGGGCTGCGTACCCATGCTGACTCAATGGCTCAACGCGTGCGCCCCGGACATGGATCAACGCGGGTACACCCGTTTCAATCAGCTCATCGAACTGGCGGGCAAGCTCCAAGACGACGGCCGACGGGGCCCAGCCGTGCTCGCGATGGTCGCCCAGACGCGGAAGATCGACGAACCCGGACACTCGCCGGTGCGGGTCATCACGATCCACCGCTCCAAGGGCCTCGAGTTTGATGTCGTCGTCCTTCCCTTGCTCGGTCAAGCGTGGGGAGTCCGTTCAGATTCCATCCTCTCCCGTCGCGACCATCCGTTGGGATCGATCACCCAGGTGTCCCGATACCCGAGTCAACCACTCCAATCCATCCATCCCCAGCTCCAAGCATTGCACGACCACACGCTGCTCGCGCAGATCAACGAGGAACTGTGCTGCCTGTATGTCGCGATGACCCGCGCCAAGTCATCGCTTCAGATGATCGTCCCGTCGGACAGCAAAGGACGCCAAGACCAAATCACCGACGCATTCAAACTCACCCCGGCGCACATCATCCGCGCCGCGCTTCAACCAGATGTTCCATGCTCTCCCGGCACAGTCTTGTACGAATCATCCAGCGACGAACACTGGGCAACCCAGATCAACGCACAACCCAACGCGCCGGTTCATCAACCACTAGAATCGATCCCGCTCCGAATCCAATCTCCCAAAACGCTCCGCGCCGGTCAGCTCAAATCGCTCACCCCTTCCAAACAGCACGGCTCAGAGCACATCTCCGCCTCCTCGTTGCTGGAAGATTCCGGATTCGGTTCCGCCGCACGGATGTATGGCGAATGCCTGCACCGAGCGTTCGAGCAGTTCAACTGGATCGACGACAAGGACTTCGATTTCGCGATTGTGCATCACGCGTTGGTCGAGTTCGGATACCCCGAGGAACTGGTTACCCCGGTGATGACTGATCTGACTTCAACACTGGAATCCCCAATAGCCGCTCTCCTCACGCGGTCACAATGGATCAGCGTTCACTCAGGAACAGCCACAGCCAAGGTCTTCCACGAGCAACCCTTCGCGATCCGGCTCGGACACCAGAACGAAGAACGCCTCGTCCAAGGCCGATTCGATCGACTCGTCGTTGGACGCGATGAAAAGGGCACCATCACCAGTGTCCACATCGTCGATTACAAAACCGACCGCGGCGCCAAGGGACTCAGTGACTCAGCATTGATCGAGTTTGCGAATAAACACAAGCCTCAGATGGATATCTATAGACAAGCCGCGGCCAAGATGTACCACATCGACGAATCCGCGGTCCGCGTCTCGCTGGTCTTCACCTCTGCGCCGGGAGTCGTCGATCTATAATCCCTCGGAGTTCCACGCATGAAAGCACACCTCATTCAACTCGACATCCAATGGGAATCCCCCGAAGCCAACTTCGCCAAGGTGCGTTCACTTATCGAATCCATCGCTCCATCCCCCGGCGATCTCATCGCACTCCCCGAACTGTTCGATTCAGGATTCTCGCTCAACACCGAAATCACCAAAGACTCCAAAGGCCAAACCCTCGCGTTCCTCGCAACGCTCGCCGCTGACTTTGATTGCCTCGTCCATGGAGCACGCACGATCCTCCCATCAAGCGAGCAACTCGCATTCAACTGCGCCACCGTGCTCAGCCCAGAATCCGAAACCCCGATCTGCGAATACCACAAGATCCACCCGTTCTCGATGGGCAACGAACCCAAATCCTTCCAAGGCGGCAACGAACTCCAGCAATACACTTGGGGCCAAAACGACACCGCAATCAAAGTCTGTCCCGCGATCTGCTACGACCTCCGCTTCCCCGAACTCTTCCGCAAAGGCGCGATCGACGGCGCAGAGATGTTTGTCCTCGGCGCAAACTGGCCCAGCCCCCGACAGCACCACTGGAGAGCACTCCTCATCGCACGCGCCATCGAGAACCAAGCGTTCGTCCTCGGCATCAACCGCTGCGGCTCAGACCCTTACCTCCAATACGATGGTGGCACCATCGCCATCAGCCCCAAGGGCGACATCCTGGGAGAACTCGATGACCAAGAAGGCGTGCTGAGCATCGAGATCGATCCATCACTCGTCCGAGATTGGCGAAAGCAGTTCCCCGCGCTCAACGACATCAAGATCCGATCACTCTGATTGTTCATCACCGTGTCCGAACAAAAAAACACCCGTCATGGACGGGTGCTCTTGTATTCAATTAGTCACTCAGGAGCGATTTACTTGTTCATGACGGGCATGCCTTCGACATGCTTCATGCCGCGACGGCGGTCACGAAGACGACGGGACTTACCAACGCGGTCACGTAGGAAGTAGAGCTTCGCACGACGAGCATCTGCACGGCGGGTCACTTCAAACTTCGCGATCATCGGTGAGTTCATTGGCCAAGTACGCTCAACGCCGACATCGCCGACGATGCGACGGACGGTGATCATCTCGTTGATACCCTTGCCCTTACGGGAGATCAGTGTACCTGAGAAAACCTGGATGCGTTCTTTTTGACCTTCAACGATCCGCACATGGACATTGATGTTGTCGCCGACATCAAAGCGTGGAATATCCGACTTGAGTGCTTCGGTGTTGACGGATTCGATGAGTTTCTGAGTGTCCATAAGTCAATCCTCTGATGCGCCTGCACTTGCAAGCGGGAGGCAAGGTTAGGCGGGTGGTGATCCAGAGTCGAGCGAGAATCGTGCTTCTCCCCCCTCAAAGACTCCCACGGCTGTTTTTTTGACCCTAAACTCCGCCATGAGAGCCATCGTCGTCCAAAAACAAGCCAGTCCCGTCGCCCCGAACATCTCCCTCAAGTCCGACTGGCCCGATCCGGCCAATCCCGCGCCGGGTCAGGTGATCGTCAAGACCCTCTGCTCCGCGTTCAATCATATGGACCTCTGGGTCGGAAAGGGCGTCCCGGGACTCACCCTCGAATACCCCAGAGTCTCAGGGTGCGACGCCTGCGGCGAGGTCATACGCGTCGGAGAGGGTGTCGACGAAAGCTGGATCGGCAAACGCGTCATCTACAACGCCGCGATCATCGTCCCCGACCGGGTCAGCCCGGATGATCCACCCGCATCAATGATGTGCCCAAACTACGAACTCATCGGTGAGCATCACAACGGCGCGCACGCCGAGATGTTCTCATGCCCCGCAGACAACCTCGCGGCGATCGACGACGACGCAGACCCCATCCACGCCGCAGCGTTCGGACTCTGCGCGTTGACAGCGTACTCCATGATGGTCACCAAAGCGGACCTGCGTCCCGGACAATCAGTCCTCATCACAGGCATCGGCGGCGGAGTTGCCACCTCAGCACTCGCGATCGCCAAGCACTTCGGATGCAAAGTCGTCGTCACTTCCCGTCATCAGTGGAAACTCGACAACGCGATCCAACTCGGCGCGGATCACGCGATCCTTGATGAAGGGCAAGACTGGTCGCGTGATGTTCGAGGATGGACCAACAAACGCGGCGTCGATATGGCCGTGGACTCGGTCGGCAAAGCGGCCCATCTCAACTGTATCAAGGCGCTGGCGCGAGGCGGAGCGTATGTCACCCCGGGTTGCACCACCGGCCCCGACGCGACCACCGACCTCGCACGCATCTTCTGGAACCAGCTCCGAATTTTGGGCTCGACCATGGGTACCAACAACGAGTTCAAAGAAGTCGCTTCGCTCTTCAACCGCGGCGCGATCGGACCAGTCGTTGACAAAGTGTTCACGCCCGACCAATGCCGACAAGCGTACGAACGCTTAGAAGCGGCAGAGCAGTTCGGAAAGATCGTCATCGACTGGCGGTAAGCATCAGCGATTCAGTTCGGAGCCGGAACCGTGTACTGCACCGTCACCGACCAGATCCGCAAGCTGCTGTCCCCGGGCCATGACGAACTGAACACACGCAGGTAATACCCCGTCGATGCACCATCAATCACACCCGCTCCCTTCGTGATCTCGGTAGTCTCCAGCGACCGAATCCCCATCACCGGCGCGATGCCCATCGTCGAGACACCCGCAACAGTGACCATTGATCCATCAGAGCGCGCACCGTTCAACGAGATCGAGAGATCCGACACCGCATTGTCCTCGTACCGTGCGGTCAGTTTGGTGATGGTCGCACCTTGCGGCAGTACAATCGGCGCAACCAACGGCGCGCTATCTCCCGGCGTGCTCAGGTACGCACCGCCACCAAAGAATGAAGCACGGAACGGCGTACCAAGCGAACTGTGAAATACATCCCCCGCGACCGTTACCGCTTGGGATTTGGGAGCGGTGTAGGTAAACGACGGCGCCGTGACCGCAGCACCGATCACCACGCCCGCGGTATTAACTTCAATCACATTGACCTCACCAACCCGCAGTGTCCATTTCATCGTCTCGCCATTGAACGACTGCGTAGCCCGGACAATCCCCCCGGTGACATGCGCGAAAATAGTGCTCCGTAATGGATCCTCGTTGGAAATTACGATCCCTCCGGTCTGGAAGTCGCTCACATGCACACCAAAGAACTCATACGGCACGATCGGTGATTCACGGTTCATCACCACGCGATCGTTTCCATCTCCAAACGCGAGTACCTTGTTGGGACCAAACGGGTTGGTCCCAAGACTCCAGCCCGGGCCGGAGATTGCATCCGCCTTGAGTGCGTGGATCGCCTTGGGTGTTGCGGTGACGCGCTGCCTCGGGAACAAAGTATCATACATGTCCTCGCTGTCCCCAGAGCGAACCGAGATCTCGAGGTACGCAATGCCGGCATCGAACGCATCCCCAAAATCAAGAGCGACATTCAAAAATCCGTTGGGGATCAGGTGGTCATCCACAACGACAGTCTCCCCGAGCTGAACACCATCGATCGCTGAATCAAAGACTCGGCACTCAAGATCATACAAACCAGCTGCCGGTTCCCCGCCAAAGTACAACTGCCCCTGATAAGTAATCGGCTCCGCGTAGACCAAACTCGCGACCGCCGCCAATAGAAGCATCCCGTTCCGCATCATGTCATCCACCTCCGTGTGGGTTTTGATTGTGTACCGAATCTATTCCAGCGTATCACAATCCGAATCTGCGGTGTGGGGCTGGGCAATAAAAAAAGCCCGTCGAACGGGCTTTTTGAAAGTGTTGGATGACCGAATCAACAGCTGATTATTCAGCGGTTTCTTCAGCCGCAGCTTCTGGCTCTGGTTCTGGAGCAGGTGCTGGTTTCGCGGCTTCGGCTTTGGACATCGCGTCCTTCGCTTCAGCGAGGTACTTCGCAGCATCCTCGGTCTTGGCGCGAGACAATGTGCCCTTGACCATGTTGAGTGCTTTCTTAGCGCTGTTAGAGAATGGGGTCAGGTCAGCTTCGGAATCGCCGGCCATCTTGCCGAGTGTTGCGACGATGCCTTCGATTTCCTTGAGTGCCTTCTTGCACTCGCCACGCTTCATGTTGGTTTCGCGATCGGAGATCCACTTCGCCTTCATTTTGCCTTCGAGGATATCAGCTTTGCCCAGCATGTCACGGACGGTGTCCGATGGCTGAGCGCCCTTTGCGAGCCATGCCTTGATCTCTTCGACCTTGAGCACGATCTGCTTGTCCTCGTCCTTGGACATCGGGTCGTAGTGACCGAGGTTCTCAAGAACACGACCATTGCGACGGGTCTGCTGATCAATCGCGTTGATGCGGTAGAACGGGCGGTGAGTGCGGCCAAAGCGCTGCATACGGAGACGAACCATAGTGGTATCCTTTCAAAGCCCGTTCAAATGACGGGAGTCCAAACCCAGCAGTACCAAATCCTGATTGCTCAGAACCGGTTTGATCCCTCGACTGCGCCAACCGTTGGTGCTGTCTGCGTCCGCTGGGAAGAGAATCGTTGACCTCATCCCCCCCAAAGTCCAACCCAAGATCGGATATGCAAGTCGAATAATGCCTGTATCTTCCAATCAGCCCCACTACCATACCCCATGCGGATTGATGTCCTGACAACCTTCCCCGAGATGTTCGATCCCACCCCCCCCGGTGCGATGGGGATCTCGATCCCAGGCAGAGCCCAGAAAATGGGGCTGCTGGAGCTCTCAGCGACCAATATTCGCGACTACACCACCGACAAGCACCGAAAAACCGACGACCGCCCCTACGGCGGAGGTCCCGGGATGGTCATGATGTGCCAGCCCGTTTGGGACGCGGTAACGGCGGTCGAAGCGACTGACACACGACCTGCGACCCGGATCTACCTGACACCGCAGGGCAAGCCGTTGACTCAGGAACTGGTCGAGACCCTCGCGAGCAAACCACGCTTGCTCATGATCGCGGGACACTACGAGGGCATCGACGAGCGGGTCATCGAGCGACTGGACCCCATCGAGATTTCCATCGGCGACTACATTCTCTCCGGCGGTGAACTCGCCGCGATGGTCCTGATCGACGCGATCACCCGCACACTCCCAGGCGTGCTCGGTCACGATGATTCAGCACTGGAAGACTCCTTCTCGAGCGCAAACACCACCAACCCTGACGGCTCAACAATCGACCCCAAAGCACTCAAAGGACTCGACATTCCTGCTGGATCGAAACTCCTCGACTGCCCCCACTACACGCGCCCGCGCGAATGGGAAGGCATGGAGATCCCAGAGGTTCTCGTCGGCGGAGATCACAACGCGGTCGCACGATGGCGCCTTGAGCAACGCCTCTTCAGAACACGGTCACGAAGACCCGATCTAATCCCCCAAGAACATCCGGAATCAGTTGACTCTGAGTCCAATCTATGCGATGATCTGTGATCCCGAACGCCGATGTAGGCTGTACAGGATCGGGGCTACTCAATACACAGATGACTTCTGGAGATTTTCGATGAACAACGGTTTCAAAGCCCTGCTCGGTGCTGCACTTCTTTCTTGCGTTATGTTCGGTTGCGAGAGCACCCAATCCCGTGACTGCGATGGCAAAGCATGCGCCACCGCTCAATGCGATGGTCAATGCGACGGCAAGTGCGAAGGCAAAGAATGCGACAAAGACGCAAAGGTCTGCAAAGACGGATGCACCAAACCATGCTGTGCGAACAAGCAAGCATGCACCCACCCAAACTCAACCTTCTCTTGCCCAAACTGCAAGGACGGCAAGCACTGCTGTGCTGACTGTGCCGCCAAGGACGCCGCCGCATGCCCAGACTGCAAAGGCAAAGCCCATGCAATGGCATGCCCAGGCTGCAAGGACGGCGCAAAGTGTGCCAAATGCTCGGCGTAATCAGCCAAGACATCAATCCTGAATCAACGACCCGCTCTTGAGCGGGTTTTTTCATGCCTTGCGCGTATCCTTATGGACACCTATGGAAGCACTCCTCACCACCCTCGCCGACTGGAAACCGTTCAACGCGATCGTTGTCGGTGACTTCATGCTCGACCAACAACTCTATGGCAACGCCAACCGCCTCTCCCCAGATGCGCCCGTTCCCGTCCTCCATGTCACCAAGCAAGAGAACCAACCCGGTGGTGCCGCGAACCTGTGTCTTGATCTCCACGCAATGCACGGCGTCGTCACCGCGATCGGTGTCGTCGGGGACGATCAAGAAGCAACCATCCTCACCGACGCGCTGCGCAACCAAGGCGTGAAGTCCGGATCAATCGTCAAGGACCCAACTCGACCAACCACCGTCAAACGCAACCTGATTGGTCTAGCGCAAGGTCGTCACGCACAGAAAATGTTCCGCGTCGATTTCGAATCCTCCGCACCGATCGCACAATCCGTCGCGGATCAACTCCTCAAGCAACTCGATGCCCACCTCGCGGATGCCGACTTCGTGTGCATCGAAGATTACAACAAAGGTGTATGCACTCCGGCGCTCTGCCAAGAGATCATCAAGCGTGCGAAGGCCGCAGGGAAACCCGTGTATGTCGATCCCGCGCCGATCAAGGACTACAGCAAGTACGCCGGCGCGACCGCGATCACGCCAAACCGCACCGAAGGCGAACTCGCAACCGAACTCGATCAGCAAACTGACAGCGACTCGAACAACAGCACAAACAACGCAGCAATCGCGCGCGATCTGCTGACCCGCTTCAACTTCGACGCGGTGGTCCTGACCCTCGACAAGCACGGCGCGATCCTCGATCGTTCCGATGTGGACGAAGCGGTTTCGATCCCGACGCAGGCGCGTGCCGTGTACGATGTGACCGGAGCGGGTGACATGATGCTCGCGGGACTCGCCGCCGCTCGCGCAAACGGTCTTGGTTGGATTGATTCGGTCAAGCTCGCCAACGCCGCCGCGGGACTCGAAGTGGAGATCTTTGGTGTCGCCCCGATCCCCATCGAGCAGATCCACCACGAACTCCTCTCGCTCAGCGCCCAAGCCAACGGCAGAACCCGAACGCTCAACGAAGCGGTCGTGATGACCAAAGCCGCGAAGAACACCGGGAAGACCGTTGTCTTCACCAACGGCTGCTTCGATGTCATCCACGCGGGACACATCTCGCTCCTCCAGCGTGCCGCGGCTCTGGGCGATATCCTGATCGTCGCGATGAACGACGACCACTCCGTGCGAGGTCTCAAAGGACCGACCCGACCCGTCAATGACCAAGAGAACCGCGCACGCGTGCTGGGCGCTCTGGAATGCGTCGATGCGGTGGTGCTGCTCAACGATGAGACCCCGATCAAACTCATCGAATCGATCAATCCCGATGTCCTCGTCAAAGGCGGCGACTACAGCGTCGAAACCGTTGTCGGAGCGGACTTTGTGCTCTCCCATGGCGGACGCGTCGAACTCCTCGACCTCATCGATGGGCTCTCTAGCACCTCCACAATCGAGCGCATGAAGCAATCCTGAGGGTTCGCGAGGCGATTGACCGCATCTGGACACACTTCCGAGTCCGTCCAAAACTTGCCAATACGGACCAAAGCCCCGGCGTGAATCGTCCGATATACCAGTATGCCTACGACCCACCTGATGATTGTCCACCCCCGCTACATCGCGCCGCTCCTCAGCGGGACCAAGTCCCTCGAGTCTCGTCTCGGTCAGGATCGGCGCGCCCCCTTCGGCAAGGTTTGCCCCGGCGACACCATCTACATCAAACCCACCGGCAAACGCGTCATCGCCAAAGCGATCGTCCACAAGGTTGACGAGTTCGAAGACCTCACTCCCGAAGACATCAACAACCTCCGCGATTGCTACGACGACCGCATCATGGGGGGCGATCAATACTGGGAGTCCAAATCAAACTCCAAATACGCAACCCTGATCAGTTTCACAAAGGTCACGATGCTCCGCGACGAATCGACTGTTCCCGCAGAACTCCTCGTCCCGAATCGCAACGCATGGCGGATCACTGAAACAGAAACCAAGTCTACTCGCCGCGCTGCATAATCCGTATTTTCGCCTACAACCCACGGCCACACCGCATTCAAAATCTGGGTTGAGTTCCTTATTTCAGGTCTAGCCGCTAAAAACCCTTGAGTTTAGGGCGAAATCTCAGTATCATCGTGCTCCCACATCGATAAGGAGTTCACGATGAGACAAACAGCAATTAACGGAACGCTCGTGTTGAGCGTACTCGCATTCGCATCCACCAACACGCTCGCCAATGTGTACAGCTACGACGACGGCGGCTCGCATGTCACCCTCGGCCCTCCCCGCTCCTTCGAGCAGTACGGCGACATCGACATGCTCTGGGGCAACTACTTCCAGACTCAAGACGCAACCGAAGAGATCACCAGCATCTCCTTCGAACTTGGTCGCCTCTCAGAAAACAACCAGGTCACCGTCCGCATCTACCAAGACAGCGACAACGACCTCGATCCAACCAACGCGACCAACATCTACTCAACCGTCATCGACAACCCACTGACCGGCGGCGGCGGCACACTCAACATCGTTGACATCGCCAACCTCGAAGTCTCCGGCGGATTCTTCGTCACCGTCAGCCATCTCGCCGAACTCGTCTACGACGACGAAGGCCAACCAGGGTACTCGAGCCCTGCTCGCTACGACACCGATGGCCGCGCAGACCGCTCTTGGTTCTACTACGGCAGCTTCGGCGATCTCGACAACGCTGGATACCACACCCGCATGGACGGCCCTGATGTCCCCTTCGGCGGTGCATTTGCGATCCGCGCCAACACCGTCCCAGTCCCAAGCACCATGCTGATCTCATCAGCAGGTCTGCTGATGGCTTCACGCCGTCGCCGCTAAGACTCAGTGACAACGACAAAAACATAAACGCCCGGCTCCACGATGAGCCGGGCGTTTTTTGATGTTCCGATTTTCATTAATCCAGATAGAACGAAGCGAGACGCTCCATCACACGCGCCAGCGGCAGACCCACGATCGAGGTCTCATCACCGGTGAACTCGATCGGCCACCCCGCCGCGAGCCGTTCGGTGATGTTGTACGCGCCCGCTTTGCCCTTCCAGAGTCCCGAATCCAGATACGCTTCGATCTCATCGTCGTCGATGTCCCCCACCGTCACGACGGAGCGATCCACAAACAACTCCCGGCGATCGCTGAACGGATCGAGCATCGCGACCCCGGTCAGAACCTCGTGGGTTGCGCCTCGCATCTCTTTGATGATCTCGCGCGCGTGGTCACGATCGTCGGGCTGACCGATGATCTTGCCGTCATGGACACAGACCGTATCCGCGCCGATCACGACGACCTGACCGCCGATTCCAAGGTCCAGCCCAAGCTCCGCACTGCTGAGCATCCGTGAGCTTGAAGTCGCTTTCAGATACGCCAGCGAGACCACCCAGTGGTCCGCATTGCTTGATTCACCCGCCACCAGATCCCCGTCATCGATCCCAGCGGGATGAACGCGGTGGTTGATCCCCGCGTCGCTCAGCATCTCGCGCCTACGCGGCGACGAGCTGGCAAGCACCACGATCGGGAGCTGCGCCTGCTGCTCATCAAGCGTCTGGGATGGGTCAATGGTCGAGTTCATGATTCATCCAATGTATACCAAATCCAACCGGGTTTGGTTCATGTTCGATGTGGATTCCAACAGAATATCGACAAAAAAACACCCCGCCGAAGCGGGGTGTTGATGGTCGTGAGACCGGGATTGAAATGTTCAACCAGTTGAATAGTCCCGAGGGCTTATTCGTACAGGTTGGTTGCTTCGGTTTCGATCACCGGGCTGGTGAGGTTATCCGAAGTCATTTCCAGACGGAAGCGAACATCGCCAGAGCCATCGGCACGGACGGTGATGCGCCATGATGCCTGAGCACCAACCGCGAGGGTCCCGACTGGGCTGAAGCTGATCTTCTGACCAGCAACGGTCGCTGCGGTGGTACCGGTTGAGCCGACATACGCCTGCTCAGCTGGGAGAGTCGCAACGATGCGGACATTGGTGTCCTTCGCTGAACCCTGGTTGGTGACGGTGACGACATAGGTGGTCTGGCCGCCGACTTCGACTGGGTCAGTGATGTCGACCACTTCGAGGAGGACCGCTGGGATACCCTTGACGCCTGAAGTACAGGTGTCGGAGACCGACTCAGCACATGAAGCGTTGGCGGTTGCCGACGAGCTGTAGCTGCCGGCTTCCGATGCCTTGACGGTGATCGAGAAGTCACGATCAGCACCCTTGGCGAGTGTGCCGAAGTTCCAGACAACGCGGTTGCCTTGGACTTGGCCACCCTCTGAGGAGCGGACGAGGGTCGAACCAGCCGGGATCGTTGCCGATGCGGTGGTGGACTGAGCTTCGCCGGTACCTGAGTTGGTCAGGGTGTATCCGAAGGTCATGTTGCGACCGAGGAACTGTGTTTCCGAGCACTTGGAAGTGATCGCGAGTTCTGGAGCAACAACGACGGTTGTGGTTGCTGAAGCATCAGCTTCGAGACCGTTGTCTGCGGATGCTGATGCGGAGCTCTTGAAGGTACCAGTCTTGGCTGCGTTTGCCTTGACCTCGTAGGTCTTGGACTCACCCGAAGCGAGGACCCCGACCGGGATGCTCACATTGCGGCTGCCGTTGGCCATCGACAGACCCTCTGGGAGGGTATCGGTGATGTTGACACCACCAGCTGAGCCGGTACCGGTGTTCTTGACCACATAGCGGATGACGATCTCGTCACACTTGAGAGCGCGTTCGGTCGCGGTCTTGGTCAGCGCGAGTGCTGGCTCAACAACATTGAGCGTTGCACAGAGGTAGTTGTTGTACGAAACAGTGATGCAGTCCGAAGCTTGGCCGACTTTGCCAGCCTTGCCGACCATGTTGATGACCTTGGTTTCCTTTGGTGCAAAGTCACCGAGAGCCCAGACCATGTCACCGCCGCCGGTGTTGGCGCGTGGCTCGGAGCTGGTGATCTCGAGGTTGCTCTTGGAGTTGAGTGCAACGAGGACATTCTGCAGTGGTGATTCGGTCAGGTTGGTGACATGGTACGAGAAGTCGAAGTCCGCGCCGCGGGTCACTTCGCCAGGCATGACCTGATGAAGGAGAATCGCGCTGCTGCGGATGTCTCCGGTTGGGAATGCCATGCGTGCCATGGTTTCGCCATCGCCCAATGTTGGTGAGTAGACGCCCCAAGTGTTCTTGCGAGGTGCCGCTGGTGCTGATGCACCGTCGTCGCTGTGTCCAGCGATCCCGAGCTTCAAGCTCCCGTGGTTGTCGTCAACACGCTCTGTGCGTTCTGACGAAGTACATCCGATCAACGATGCGGCAAGACCAATGCTTGCTGCGATCGCGAATGCCGACTTGATGCGTTTGTTGTTTTTCATTCCTCGAGCTCCATGCTTTCTTTTGTAGGACAGGTTGTCCTGTGCGGAACGCCCTCCGCAGGGGTGCGAGATTAACAGGACCAACTCTAGGCGTGAAATGAGCAATTTCCCCACTTTGGAACCCTCAACATCGGCAATACTGATCGAAAAATCAATCTTCTTGAGACACGAACACACTCAAGCAAGCCGCTTTCAAATCAGCTTCCCCGCTCTGAAAACCAAGCCCCAACCCCGGCACCAGCACACGAAGACACCCGCTTGAATTCACCCCATTCAAGCGAGCTTTGAGCTTGGTCCAGTCCTTGTTGGTTGTCAAAATCGCCGAGGCATCAGACGCACCAGAGGCATCAAGAAAATCAGCGACCGTCGTGTCCGAAAAATGATCATGATCCGGACGATCACAACGGTGCGAGATTTTTGCTCCCTCCGCAACCGCCATCGACACAAACGCTTCTGGATGCCCAATCCCGGTCAGGACCGCCACCGGAAGGTTCTGGATCTTCTCAATGGGATGATCCGCAACACGCTCCCCATCCACCCCATACTCAACAATCCGGTCCCAGCGATGCGTCACCACCGAAACGACCGTCCCCGGCGAAACCTGCTTCCCAACCCAGTTGCGTAGCTCCCCCAACGCTTCTTGCTCAACCATCTCCGCGTGGGAGATCACCACCACATCCGCACGCTCCAGTGACTCTGCCGATTCACGCAAAAAACCCAATGGCAACAACCCATCCCGATGCGGCGGACGCGACGCATCGATCACAACAATGTCCAGATCACGCGCGATCTTCCGATGCTGGAACCCATCATCGAGCACCACGCAATCCACGCGCTTGCCTTGGTCACTCGCGAACAACTTTGACAACCCAGCGATCCGATCGGGCTGGGCAACGATCGGCACCCCCGGCAACGCATCCATGTGCTCGCGCTGCTCGTCACCGATCTCGCCCGGCTTTGCTTTGTACCCACGCATCGCGATCGCCGGATGATGTCCCGCTTCAACAAGCAAGCGGACCACATGCTGAACCAAAGGCGTCTTCCCCGTCCCACCGGTCGAAAGATTCCCAATCGAGATCACGGGACAATCCAGCGTGGTCACACCCACCCCACGATCGAACTGACGATTCCGGTGGCTGATCCCGATCGAATAAAGTTTGGAAAGTGCAGATGCCAAGAACACAGGCAGCCGGGTCGGGCGATGCTCTGGATTCATCCGTGCCGCTCCACCTGCGACCGCGACCGGTCCAGCAGCTCCCGAAGTTCCTCACGCATCTCCCGCGTCTCTTTGCGAGCGAGCCGAATCGAGTTGATCGCATCCACGCACGCCATCAGCACGATCCCAGCGAGCAGACCCACAATGCAGGTCCACGCGAGCAGGAACGGCTCTTCATTGGTTGGCGATACGATCCCGAATCCATACGCGACCAGCGGGATCGTGAACATCATGACCCACCCCGTCACCATCCGAATCTGGCGCCGGGACTCGGGCATCTTCCCGACCGCATGCTCTCGCAGGACGATCAGGTGCGACGCGACCACCAGCAACGCGAGCATCGCCAGCGGCAGCACAAACCAAGATGGCGCGATCGGACCATGTTCCATACCCCAATCATACTTCGATAGTGGGAAGTGTGCCTCCAAAATCACCAATTGCCGCCCCAAGAGCTACACTCTCGGACCATGATCGACCTCAAAGCACTCCGTGACAACCCACAACGATTCAAAGACGGCTGCGCCAAGAAAAACTACGCCGTCGATATCGACCAACTCCTCGCCCTCGACGAACGGCGTCGCTCGCTCCTGAGCGAACAAGAAGCCCTCCGCGCCGAGCAAAACAGACTCTCCAAAGAGACCGGACCGAAGATCGGGCAGCTCTCAGGACAGCTCAAAGCCGCGAGTGATTCCGATAAGTCCGCGATCCAATCGCAGATCGATGAAATCAAGCAGGCACCCGCAAAGCTCAAAGAACAGATCACCGCGCTTGATGAACAAGTCGCACAAATCGACCCTGCACTCAACGACCTCCTGCTCTCGATCCCGCTCCCGCCGGACGACGATGTCCCCGTCGGCAAAACCAGCGACGACAACATCGAAATCTCCCGCTGGTCACCCGATGGCTGGGACTTCGACAAGACCTTCCAGCAAAACAAAGGCTTCCAACCCAAGTCCCACATCGAACTCTGCGAGATGCACAACCTCGTCGACTTCCCACGCGGCGTCAAAATCGCAGGCTCCCGTTCGTACATCCTTACCGGCGACGGCGCCCGGCTGCACAACGCGATCCTCCGCTACGCGATCGACACCATGATCAACGAAAACGGGTTCTCCCCGATGACCGTCCCCGTCCTCGTCCGCGAGCAAGCGATGATCGGTACCGGGTTCTTCCCAGGCGGCAAAGACCAGTCCTACCAAATCAACGAAGAAGCCCGCGGCGGCGGCCAAGACATGTACCTCACCGGCACCGGTGAAGTCGGTCTCATGGGACTCCACCAAGACGAGATCCTCGACCAGTCCAAGCTCCCCCTCAAGTATGTCACCGTCTCGACCTGCTTCCGCCGCGAAGCAGGCGCTGCAGGCAAGGACACCGCTGGGTTGTACCGCATCCACCAGTTCGACAAGGTCGAGCAGGTTGTGATCGACATCGCCGACGAAGCAAACTCCCGCAAGCACCACAAGGAGATGATGGGATTCGTCGAAGCCCTCCTCAAATCCTTGGGACTCCCCCACCGCTTGCTCCAGTGCTGCACCGGTGATCTGGGCGTGAAGAACGCGGACATGGTCGACATCGAATGTTGGATGCCCTCCCGCGGCGATGTCAATGACGACGGCGTCGCCACCGGCGAGTTCGGTGAAACCCACTCCGCGAGCCGCTTGTACGATTTCCAGTGCCGACGACTCAACATGCGCTACCGCGAAGGCGGAGAGGGCGGCAAGGGAGCAACCACCTTCTGCCATTCGCTCAACAACACCGTCGCCGCATCCCCACGCATCCTGATCCCGATCCTCGAAATGTACCAAAACGAAGACGGCTCAGTCACGATCCCCGAAGCACTCCGTCCATACATGAACGGGCAAGCCAAAATCGGGTAAGTTGCACTAAGACAGAAGCACGGAAAGTTCAGAAGGGAACTGACATGAATACTTGGATGATCCGTTCTAGCCGTGGAAAACTTGCAGACGATTTCGAATCAAATGGTGTCGTAGCTATTGGGTATGGCATATCCGAAAACTTAAGCCGCTTCCACGATCTTGAAAATCTCAGAGAATATCTAAAATCTTTAGACATAGCCGCCAATCCAGCCGGTCAGATTTCACGTTTTGTATGTGAAATTCAGCCGGGCGACAATATTATTACTTATGACAGCGCCGCCCGTCAATATCTTCTTGGTATAGCCGGGGAGTATTTCTACAACGAGGGGATTTTTGAGAATCTCAGGCAGTTCAGAAAAGTCCAATGGATTCACCGGATTGACCGAGACAATCTCAGCAAGCGCGCGAAAGGGTGCCTCGGATCGCTCCTTACTGTGTTTTCACTTGCACCTGAAGTCAAAGAGGAAATACACAGACTCGCCGATGGCGCCCCCCCCAGCAAATAGCACCACCGGAGAAATTCATGGAGAGGAGAAATCCGAATCCTCAGACATTCCAGAACTAGAACAGGACATTCACGAACAGGCGAGAGAACTTGTAAAGGATAAAATTATTCGTCTCAATGATGAAGAAATGGAAGAACTTGTAGCAGGTCTTCTCCGCGCGATGGGCTACAAAACCCGAGTTTCTCCGAAGGGGTGGGACCGAGGCCGAGATATTGTCGCCTCGCCGGATGGGCTTGGATTCGAGAGTCCACGGATTGTTGTTGAGGTAAAGCATAGAAAAGGCAAGATCGCTACTGATGGGATCCGTTCACTTTCGGGTGCATTACATCATGCGGACAAGGGATTATTCGTCAGTACCGGTGGCTTCACGAAAGATGCCCGGTACGAAGCAGACCGCGCGAATCCTCCAATAACGACGCTCGAAATCGACGAACTTGTTGAAATGCTCACCGAATATTACGAATCAACGGATGCAATTACAAAGTCACTCATTCCGCTTCGCGCAATCTACTGGCCACTGGATTAGAGGGTACTGATAATGATAATCTCACGCACCATCCAAACCCCGCTCTGCCCGATGCGAGCCGCGACCACTGATCGTGGAATCTGCCTCCTTGAGATGGGATCACCCGAACGCGCGGATCGTGAACAGACGGAACTCGAAACCGCCTTCGAGACCAAGATGATTGAGGGCGATCACCCCCTCCTCGATCTCCTCGAATCCGAGCTTGATGGTTTTTTCTCGGGACAGCTCACCAAGTTCTCCGTCCCGCTCGACTGTCCCGGGAGTGAGTGGCAATCCAAAGTCTGGAACGCGTTGATCGAGATCCCCTACGGCGAAACTACTTCCTATGGCCAGCTCGCCGCGCGTCTTGACAATCCGGGAGGCGCACGAGCCGTGGGCCTTGCCAATGGTCAGAACCGGGTCAGCATCGTGATCCCGTGCCACCGCGTCATTGCCGCCGACGGCACCCTCCACGGCTACGGCGGTGGGATCGAACGCAAACAATGGCTCCTCGACCACGAAGAAGTCAACAGCGGCAGCGGACTCTTCGCTCAAAAGAGCTGATCACACATCAAGTCCAAACTACTCTAGTCCAAACTTGGAAAGCTTGATCGTGTCGTCGAGTTCAACCGAATGCATCTCGCTGCTCGTGCGCAGATGCTGGACCAGTTCAAGAAACTCATCCCGCAGCGGCGCGACAAACGCCATGCGTTCTTCGTTGATCGGGTGTGTGAACTCGAGATACGCCGCGTGGAGTGCTTGTCGGTCGAGCATCGTGGTGTTTCCATCACCGACGAACGGGCGTCCGCCGTACATGTCGTCACCGACGATCGAGTACCCAAGATGCGCGAGGTGCACGCGGATCTGATGCGTGCGTCCCGTCTTGAGATCAAGCTCCACAAGCGAATACCGCTGCGGTTGCAGGTGCGGACGGGCCGCGGGAATCTCATAGCGTTCGCGTACAGAGCAAATGGTCACCGACGCTTTGCCAAGCTCATCATGACACACAACACGCTTCTCGCGTGCCCCCTTCGCTTTGGACTGGTGCGGCCCGAGCGGATAATCAATCACCTGATGATTCGGCTGCACCCACCCATGCACCAACGCGATGTACCGCTTGTTGACCTTGCGATCCTGAAACTGCGCGCCCAGCTTCCAGTGCGCTTGGTCGGACTTTGCAAACACGATACACCCCGAGGTGTTCCGATCGAGCCGATGCACCACACCAGGCCTCGCGAAATCTTTGCCAACACTCGACAACCCACCCCCGGTGACATGCGCAAAGTGCCACGCCAGCGCGTTGACCATCGTGCCTCGATTCTCGGATCGCGCCGGATGCACGATGATGTCGGGGTCTTTGTTGAGCACAAGGATGTGATCGTCCTCGAACAACACATTGAGCGGGATCTCATCGGGCTGGATCTCACTCGATGGAGGAGGCGGGATGACCAGCTCGATCCGGTCGCCCTCTTTGAGTTTCGTCGAGGGCTTGGCCACTTTCTCGTTCACCGTCGCGCCGCCGTCGCTCATCAGCGTCTGCAGCTGGTTTCGGCTCATGAATGTGACACGCGTCGTCAGGTATTTATCAAGACGCGTGCTCAGCGACGCGCGAGAAATCACAAAGCGAACGCGCACCAAAAAATCATCGTCCCCCTGATCTTCTGCGTGTTGATACGCGAGTCGGACCGCGTCGGGATCGACCTTCCCGCCTGCATTGAGCAGATCCGAAGGCTGCGGATCGGGCGCATGATTGCCGCCCGGTTCACTCACGGCTGGTCGGTCTCAACTGGTTCGGTTTCGGACGAATCCGCGTCAGACGGATCAGCATCTGCCGGATTGACATCTACCGCTGGTGTTTCAGCATCGATTTCTGGAGCATCAACCGGAGCTTCTGGGATTGCTGGAATCTCAAAGACCTCTTCGCCGGGGAGTGCAACAAGATCAGAACTGTTGGGAAGCACCATCTCTTGATCGAATGTCCCCAGTGCATCCAAACGCATCTGCCCAAACGCACCAAGTGCAGGCATCTTGATGGTCTCAGCAAGCGTGATCACGCGTTCGTAGTTTGAAGCCGCGGCATCAAAATCCCGCTTGCATTCAGCAACCGCACCCGCACGGATCAAACCATGGATGGTCAGCAGTGCCTTACCCTCGTCGCCTTCGGTCAGCGTGATGACCTCGCTTGCGAGTTGGCCGGCTTGGTCGAGGTACATCTGCCGTTGACCTTCATCGAGTGTGTCGCCTTCGTTCACAGGCTCACCGGTGAGACGAGAGATTTCAGAGCCCGGCTGCACGCCACGCAGATACGCGGTGAGGTACAGGTCGGTGGTTGTCAGCTTGGCAATCACCGGAACCGAACGCACACCAGCGTAGGTTTCAGCGAGCACATTGAGCGACGCCGGCGATGGATTCCCACCCATCGTCGCGGCTTGCAGATCACCAAACGCACGATCGATCTTCTCGACCTTCTTCTGTTCCATCCACCGAAGACCCGCCCATGCGAGTGCCGCGATTGCGAACACCAGAATCACAGGCGAGCTCCACTTGTTCAAGAAGTCGATAAACTCCTTGTTGATCCGGGAGTCTTCGAGTCCTGCACCAGCGCGGATTTCTGTTTGACGATCGTCCATTGGTCTACCTACTGAAGTTTGTGTCCATCAATCGAGGGGACACCGGTTCGCATTGTGGATAACCCGCTCAAGCAAAGTACGAGAGCGGATCGGGAGAAGATCGTAGCTTCCCCGGCACTCCAAAGCCCGCTGAGGGTCAGGAATCCCAGAATCGCCACGGACGCGGGTCGTTGAGGGTTTCGGCTGGAACCAGCCGCTCTTTGATCAATCCAGCCAGTTCCGCAATCCCCTCGCTGGTCCGGCTGCTGCACGCACAATCCACCGAGCAGGTCGCAGGCCCGAGGTCTGAACGGACACCAACACGGAGCACCGGAGTCTCTGGTTGGATCAACGACGAGAGCCGAGGATCGAGCTGGCCAGTTTCGTCCGCATGGTCGATTGCGTGGACCACAATGTCCGCTTGTTGAATGATCGGTGCGACCAACGCCAACTCTTCCCCAACCACAACCCCGCCATCAATCCCAGGCGTGTCCACCCATCGCACCGCAAGACCCGCAAGATCCAGCATCACCCCCACATGATCCCGCGTCGTCCCCGCATGGTCCGAAACCATCGCGACCGAACTCCCTGCGAGCGCATTGACCAGCGAAGACTTCCCGATGTTCGCGTTCCCCATCGCGACCACCAAAGGCGGATGCATCAACCGACCCAACACCAAAGCATCTGCACACGGATCACCATCGGTGTATCCCCGCCACCTCGAAGGTTGATCCAATAGCAAATCCACACCCATCGGACTCTGGAGCGTCGAAAGCGCCACCAGCATCCGCGCCTCGTGAAGATCCTCCGCTTCAGGATACATATCCAGCGGCGAAGCACTCCCCGCCAACCCAATCCCCGCATCGGTCATCGCGTTGGAGATCGCCCGCGTCATCCCAATCCCGCCGTGAGGCATCACCAGCACGGAACCCACATCAAACCGTGCGATCAAAACTTCATCCAGGTCAAACAACGACACCAAACGGATCTGACCGACTTCCAATGGTCGAATCTTGAGCGGCCCAAACAGATCATCGCCGGACACACGGATGATCGACACCGCCCCCACCGTGTTGACCGGGGTTTCGATCCGATGGGTTGCCATGCAAGAACCAGCGTTCACGATTCACTCATCTTCCGCATCATCTTCATCCATCGATAAAAGCTGCGTGCATGCGATGCGGATGCCTTGGAGCTGCAGGTCGGGCATGAACGCGTCGATCGCTTCGTCTTCTTCCAGCACGCCCATGTCCCCGCCGGTGACGATGGTCTTTGGGTATCCCTGATAGTGCTCCGCGTACCGCTCGGTCAGCGACCGCACCGCGCCCTGAATCACATAGGTGACCCCGAGCAGGATCGCTTCGTCCGTCTGCTTGCCAGGCTCCTTCGAGGTCGGATCAAGCTTGCGATACACCACCTTGGGAAGACTCGAGGTCGCTTCATGCAGCGATGAGAGCATCATGGAGAGACCCGGGAAGATCGCCCCGCCATGGAAAACCCCGGTCCCGTCCACAAAGTCCACAGTCACCGCGGTCCCGACATCAATGACCACACACGCCTGTTTGAGCTGATCGAACGCGCCGATCGCGCACAGGAGCCGATCCTGACCAACGGTCATCTCTCCCGTTTCCGTCAAGGTGTGCTTGATCGGGATCTGGAAATCCCGTCCGAGCCGGTAAATGTTCTGCCCCACCGCTTTCCGGGTCACCCGCTCGACCTCATCGGCAAACTTCGGGTTCACTGAAGACAGCACGATCGTGGGCTCACGATCATCCTCATCAGCATTGGATTCGATGATCTCTTTCACCCTCGCAGCGATCGCATCGGCGTCCGATGACGCGAAGGACTGCGGGTTCAAGCACTCCTTCTCAGTGAACGAGCCCACCCGGGTTCGGCTGTTCCCCACGGCGATCGCGATCAACAATCCCAGCGATGGGAGGTCAGTTCCGGTGATTTCGGCAGATGATTCTTGGGTCATGCCCTAAGCGTATGCGCCGGTCACCGATTCCGCCCGAATCCGACCGCACGAGCAAGAATCCGCGACAAAGACTACCCTATGGTCTGCGATACGGTCCAAGGCCGGAGCACACGGAGCCCTCACCATAATGTCACGCTGCATGTCCGATGAATCCATCAAACGCCGAGCGATCAAAGGCTTCCAGTTCCCGCTCGGCGTCTACCCCGTCGAGGTGATGATCCCGCAAGAGGGGTACACCTCGGAGTTTGAGCCCGCCGACGGCGATGAAGGTATGGATGGGATGGACGAGGTCGAAGCGTGGCCCGACCGCTATGTCTACGACATCGTTATCAGCACCCCGCGCCTTGAAGCACTCTGGGTGCAGGTCTTTGCGATGATGCCGGGGCGCATCTATCCGATCCTCGACTATATAGGACACGACCGCTACCGCGAGATCGATCCCTACATCGCGTACGAACCCATCGGACAAGAACGAATCACCAACTTCCTCCAACGCTACCGCGATTTCTTTTTCGAGGACGGCATGGTCGGGTTCGGCGCCGTCAGCGAGGAGCCATTCTTCTACTCCTTTGTGGATGAACATAAAATTCTGACCATCCGGATCGAACCCGAGCTCAGACCCAAGCTCGAGAAGCTGCTCGCTGCGTTTGATCTCGCGCCAATTGATGAACCCGCCGGAGCCGATGCCGCCGCGCACGAGCACCGTTCGGTGTTGATGACTTCCAACGAACGCCCCGATTTGCTCAACGCGGATGAAATTGTTGAACTCGCGCGAGAAAGCTGGGGATTGGTCCTCAATATCGATCCCGAGACCAATCTGGATGATGACGGCAACGAACTGGGGATCACCTACTTCAGGTGCCTGCTCCGGTATTCAACCGATCAAAAACCGATCGCCCAGTACGCCGAGGTGATCTGCACCGCTGAATGCATGCTCCAAGCGGAATCGTTGGCGTTGCAAGCCGCGGACGATTTGATCGATCAAGTCGAATCTGAGAATGAGATTTCAGACCTGCTCTTGATGAGTGCGGACCGGATCTTTCCAGAAGATGTCTCGGCAGAAAATACCAACTCAAAAACATGGAAATCACTCTCTAGAAAACACTTACAATCCGCTCAAATCCTGAGCGCCCGCTGGATATTCGACGAAGCTGGATCAGATCCTCAATCCAACTAAACAATCATTCGGAACCGATTCACGCCAATTGACGCGTTCTTTCGCCAGTCAATTCAGCAAGAGCGGTGGCGATCATCCGTACAAAATCTGTTTCGATTCCGTGGAAACCATGTCCGCAGTACTGCGGATAGAGAAGGCATCGCTCGTCAAGCACAGCCCCGCTTCTGTGCAACCAGGACTCGATGGCAGTAGGACACCACCAACTCCAGAAATGGGCAGCTGCAGACAGTGACCGATTGACGATCCGTGCTGTTGCAGATGAATAGGGATCAAAATAATGCCAACCATTTGCGATTTGACCCCGATGCCGGTATTGTCCACCCCTACGGTCTCCCCGCGTCTGACGGCGTGCACGATGGCTGTATCGCGGATACTATGATAGTGACCGCTCACAATTAGTAGAACCATATGTAGTTGGCCGGTGTGCCGGCTCAAAACACCTTGAACGGAGTGATCCCGGATGTCACCCAGCAGACAACGATTCGTGACCTTGCTTCTCGCCACTACAGGAGCCGCGGCTTCATTCGCCCATGCGAATGCAGACCCCGTGATCTCCCCATCAGCCACAGCAAGTGTCAACGCGACCGATGTGCTTGATCGTGCAACGCATCTCGTGTCCCAGGGACAAGTGATCCGCGCCCGCGCTCTGGTCCAAGCACTCCAAGACTCCCCAGCCGGTCTCTCGCTCGGTGACGAGCAGGACACCCGCGTCTGGAAGCTCCTTGCAGAGATCGAACGAACAATACAACGCACAGACCGTCACGATATTGCACTCCAAAAAGCACAACAGTCGCTGGGCATGGATCAGCTGGTCGATGCAGACCGTCAAGCCCAGACCGTCTTCAACTCTCCCAAGTCCACCCCTGAGCAGATCGACCGCGCCAACGCGATCACCGATCAGATCAAGTTTCGCCGCGATCAAGCCCTCCCGCTGATCCCAGCAACACTCGACTCAGCAATCAACTCATTCAACCAAGGCGACTACACCCGCTCCAAAAACATCATCAACCGGATCGGCTCGCTCGGTCTTGAGCTTGATGCACCGACCCGACGCAAGCTGAGCATCTACCGCACGCGCATCGCGGACCTCGAACAAACCCGAGGCGAAACCTTCGGCACCGCAACCCCATCCATGGGCATGCTCGCGCCAGAATCCGGATCAAGCTCAGAATGGCTCATCGCCAACGCTGAAGAGATGCTCTCCCAGCCCACCGAAGTCACCGGCGACGAACCCGATGTCGAAATCGTCGATGTCGAGCCAACCGCTTCCTACGCAAGCGACGAACCAACCGAAGAAGTCGACCTCGTCGAAACCGCTCGCAAGTTCCAAGCCCAAACCCTGCTTGCCAACGCGGACATCGCGTTCGAAGAACGCCGTCTCAATGACGCGTTGACCTCCTACAACGATCTGCTCAAGAACTTCTCCTCTTACATCTCCCAAGAAGAACGCGCCCAAGCGGCACAGCGTCTCAATGAAGTCGAGATTTCCCTCGGTATTCAGGGCGGCCCAAGCGAGGGCGGCCTCCAAGACCCGATCGAAGAACGCAGCATCATCATGCAGCGTCTCACCGCGACCTACGACAACCTCACCAGCCAAGCAAAGGCCGCACTCGCATCGGGTGACACCTCCGTCGCTTCGGGCCTGGTTGCCCAGGCCCGTCTTGAAGTCCAGCGTGCCCGCGATGTGATGCCCGAAGCAACCTACGAGCAGTACATCACCCAGCTCGACACGATGTCATCGAACATCGCTCAGCGAGCAGAGCAGCTCCGCCAGACCCGTCTGGAAACCGAAGCCGCCGAACGCGAACAACGCACACTGGAACTTGAAAACCAGCGCCTCAACCAGCGTGACGAGCGTGTGCTCGCATCGCTCGAGCGTGTCCGTGCTCTCCAGTCCGAACTCAAGTACGAAGAAGCACTGGAAATCGTCGAGAACATCTTGTTCCTTGATCCCGCAAACCCATCGGGCTTGCTCCTCAAAGACATCATCGCCGACACCATCGTCTACCGCGACTTCCTCGGCTTCCAACGCGACAAGAACCTCAGCTACGCACACGAATCGCTCAACAACCAAGAAGCCATGATCCTCCCAGACTTCTTGCTCGACTACCCGGACGACTGGCCCGCGATCAGCTTCCGCCGTGGATCGACCCTCGAGTTTGCCGATTCAGAATCCAACCGTGCCGTCCTCACCCAGCTCCGCGAAACACGGATGCCTGTGGACTTTGACGACAACTCCTTCGAGGATGTCCTCGCGTTCATCGGAACCACCGCGAACCTCGACATCGATACCGACTGGGAATCACTCGCAGATATCGGCGTTGATCCGGACTCCCCGATCACCCTCCGCTTAAACAATGTCACCCTCGAGGTCCTCCTCGATCGCGTCCTTGACAAAGCTTCCGACCCCGTCCTCCCAGCAAGCTGGGCAGTCCAAGACGGCATCCTGACGATCTCATCAGACGATGTCCTCCGCCAGAACACACTCCTCGAAATCTACGATGTCCGCGACCTGCTCTTCGAAGTTCCCGACTTTGATAACGCGCCCCAGTTCAACATCCAAAGCTCCGGCGGCGGCGGCTCCGGCCAAAGCCCCTTCTCCGGCGGCGGACAGGGTGTCACCCTCGCAACACGAGGGGACCGCGTCACCGCGATCTCTGACCTCATCCAAGCAAGCGTCGACCCAGACGGCTGGGCAGATGCAGGCGGCGACACCAGCTCACTCACCGAACTCAACGGCAACTTCATCATCACGACAACCCCACGCTACCACCGCGAGGTCATCGGGCTCCTCAACAAGCTCCGCTCACAGCGTGCCGTGCAGATCAATGTCGAAACCCGATTCATGTCCGTCGATCAGAACTTCTTCGAGCAGATCGGCTTCGACATCGACATGTACTTCAACGCCAACAACACCGAGTACCAGCGCACGAATCTTATCGATCCGTCACTGCTCCCTTCGGACTTCTTTGACCCCATCACCGGTCTCCTCAATGACAATGTGACCGGTAACGGTCTCCAGCTTGTCGATACCGATGGTGACGGCGTTGCCGACGCGATTGGCACTCAAAACCAAGCGGTCTGGGGCCCAGGCAACAACGGCGGCGGCGGTCTACCAAACGATCAGTGGTCCATCATCCGCGCCGCTCAGAACTCCTTCGGTCTCACCGAAACCCTCGCGGGTGCGAGTTCCTTCGCAGCCGACATCCTTGGTGCCAACCCAGCGCTCGGTGTCACCGCACGATTCCTTGACGATGTCCAGGTGGACTTCCTTGTTGAAGCAACCCAAGCGGATCAACGCTCGGTGACCCTCACCGCGCCCCGCCTGACCTTCACCAACGGCCAGCGTGCGTTCATCACCGTCGCAACCACGACCACTTATGTATCCGACCTGACCCCGATCACGGGCTCCAACTCAGGTGCGTTTGACCCCGTCTTGTCAACCATCTCAGATGGTGTGCTGCTCGACATCGTTGGTGTGGTCTCCGCTGACCGCCGCTATGTCACCATGACCATTCAGACACAGCTCTCGGACAATGACCTCGACAGTAACCCCCGGACTGTCACCCAGCAGGGTGCCGCGGGTGGTGGTGGCGGTGGCGCAGGCGGAACCGGCAACGCTTCAACCTTCACCGGTACCATCCAGCAACCAACGGTCACCTCGACACAAATCAACACCACGGTAACTGTTCCAGACCAAGGAACAATCATGCTCGGCGGCCAGCGTCTGATTGACGAAGTTGAAGTCGAGACCGGCGTGCCAGTCCTCTCCAAGATCCCCATACTTTCACGCTTCTTCTCAAACCGGATTGATGTCAAGGAAGAGAAAACACTCCTCGTCCTGCTCAAGCCAACAATCCTGATCCAGAACGAAGAAGAAGAACGCCACTTCCCAGGCCTCTTGGATCAACTCGGCAGCTGATCACCGATATCAAAGATTCATCGCACGGGACACAACAAAGTGTCCCGTGTTTTTTTGCGCCCACCGAGTGTCGATCATGCGTTCCAAGCACGCGCCAATCCAACCCTGATGCACTATACTCTGGACGCAAGACCAGCTGTTCCATGCATGGGAGATGAACGATGTCCGATTCAAGACTCAGGGTTACCAAGATCGACGAGATTACGCAGGTCGAGTTTATCGACCGCAACATTCTTGATGAAGCAAACATCCAAGCAATCAGCGACGAGATCAGCGGCTTGATCGAAGTCGATGACACGCCTCAGATCCTCATCAACTTTGCAAATGTGGACCACCTCTCCTCCGCAGCTCTGGGCGCGTTGATCACCATCAACAACAAAACCAAAGAGAAGAGCGGCACGCTCCGCCTCGCCAATATCGACCCGCAGATCTACGAGGTCTTCGTAATCACCCGGCTCAACAAACTCTTCAACATCCACGACACACTCAATGAAGCGATGGAACAGTTCAACTGACCCACCGCCACGACTTCTCCGTCAACGCAGTTCAACCGAGAGCAAGCATCCCCAATCATGGGCGACCCAAACGCACGCATCCCGAACACCGACAAGATCGAACTCCTCAACGATCGCGCAGCGATCACAGAGTTGATCGACAACATCCTTCTGCTCGCGGCTGACGCGGGACTCAAGGACGCCGCGATCTTCGCGGTTCGGCTCGCGATCGAAGAAGCGATTACCAACGCGTTCGTCCACGGGCACCAGAACCTCGCGAGCGATGTCCCCATCATCGTCGAGTACGCAGTCTCCAAAGGCGAAATCCAGATCACCGTCGAAGACCAGGGGCCCGGGTTCGTACCCGAGAAACTCCCCGATCCAACGCTCATGGAAAACCTCTCCAAGCCATTCGGACGAGGCGTCATGCTCATGAAAGCGTACATGACCGAAGTGCTCTACAACACACAAGGCAATCGGGTCACCATGCGCTACCACGCTTCCTGACCAACTCAAATACGCCATTCAACTCCAATACCGATCCAACAAGAAAACTGGGCTCCCTTTCCAGCTCACGATTCCACAATTCCATTGCTCGAATCGACAACCAAGACTACAATCTTCGTAGATAGAATGATTCTAAGACTCAGGACCTCGAGGTCCTTATTTCGCCCCCCGGCGTAATACAATGAGGATACCCATATGAGTGTGACACTCCCCATGTACCTTGACCACGCCGCGACAACCCCATGCGATCCACGCGTGGTTGAAGCGATGATGCCGTACTTCACCGAAACATTTGGCAACCCCGGTTCACGCAACCACAGCTTCGGCTGGGCCGCGGAGAAAGGCGTTGCGACCGCACGCCAACAGATTGCTGATCTGATCGGCGCGGATTCCAAAGAGATCATCTTCACCTCTGGATCAACCGAGTCCAACAACCTCGCGATCAAGGGCGCCGCGAACATGTACGCGAAGAAACCCGCCGGCCAAACCGGTCGCGGCCACATCATCACCGCGATCCACGAGCACAAAGCCGTGCTCGATCCGTGCAAGCGTCTTGAAAAAGAGGGCTTCGATGTCACCTACCTCGCGCCGGGACACGACGGGCTCATCACCAAAGCGATGATCGAAGACGCGCTGCGTGAAGACACCATCCTCGTCACCATCATGTGGGCCAACAACGAACTCGGGACCATCAACGAGATCCCAGAAATCGGCGAGCTCTGCCACAGCAAGAATGTAGTCTTCCACACCGATGCAACCCAATGGGTCGGCAAAATGCCAACCAATGTCAAGACCGACAACATCGACCTGCTCTCCCTCTCAGGTCACAAGATGTACGGCCCCAAAGGTGTCGGCGCGTTGTATGTGCGTCGTCGCAAGCCACGCATCCGTCTGACCGCGCTCCAAGAAGGCGGCGGTCAAGAACGCGGCTTCCGCTCAGGCACCCTCAATGTGACTGGCATCGTCGGACTCGGGAAAGCGTGCGAACTCTGCGCCCAGACCATGGACGACGAACGCGAACGCCTCCTCGTCCTCCGCAACGAACTCGAATCCAAGATCGAGAACGCACTCGATGTCGTCCAGGTCAACGGCGCCCGCGACCGTCGCCTCACCCACATCACCAATGTCTCCTTCGGCTTTGTCGAAGGCGAATCCCTGATGATGGCGATCAAAGAAATCGCAGTCAGCTCCGGGTCAGCATGCACCAGCGCATCGCTCGAACCAAGCTATGTCCTCAAAGCACTGGGAATCGGCGACGACCTCGCCCACTCCTCGCTCCGCATCTCAATGGGACGCTGGACCACCAAAGAGCAGATCGACTACGCAGGCGACAAGATCATCGCAGCGGTCCAGAAGCTCCGCGTGCTCTCCCCGCTCTACGACATGCACAACGAGGGGATCGACATCTCCAAGATCGAATGGGCAGCGCACTAGCATTGTCAGCCCCCTCCGGGGCTGAATGAAGCATCGTCAGCCCCCGGGGCTGAGAATGGCATTGTCAGTCCACACGGACTGAGATATGGAATAGACCACCCCACCACTGGGTTGATCAGATAGAACACAACCACCTGAGAGGTGTACACCATGGCATACGGCGAAAAAGTAATCGACCACTACGAAAACCCACGCAATGTTGGGACCTTCGGTACCCAAAAAGAAATCAAAGAATCCGCAGAGATCGGGGTAGGACTCGTCGGCGCTCCAGAGTGCGGCGATGTCATGCAACTCCAGATCAAAGTCAACGACTCCACCGGAGTCATCGAAGACGCGAAGTTCAAGTGCTTCGGATGTGGGTCGGCAATCGCAAGCTCATCGCTCGCGACCGAATGGCTCAAAGGCAAGTCCCTCGACGAGGGCATGGAAATCAAGAACACCGCGATCGTTGAAGAGCTGAGCCTCCCACCGGTCAAGATCCACTGCTCGGTCCTTGCTGAGGACGCGATCAAAGCCGCAATCTCGGACTACAAGTCCAAGCACAACAGCTGATCCACACTCAAGATCAGCGAACCGGATACCGATAGAAGCCATAGATACTCCTGTAGACCACCAAGGTCGCAGATCAGAAAAAGAGGTCACCATGTCCACTGAAACACCCACCGCACAAGACTCGGTCATCATCTCCGAACTCGCCGCAAACGAAATCCGAGGCATCATCGCCAAGCAAGAGCTCGACCCAGAGAAGGTCCGTCTCCGCGTCGGTGTCAAAGGCGGCGGCTGCTCAGGATTCAGCTACCTCCTCGACCTCACCGAAACCCAGAAGGACTCCGACGAGCTCTTCGAGCAGCACGGAATCAAGGTCATCGTCGATCCAAAGAGTCTCCTCTACCTGAGCGGCGTCACCGTCGACTTCAAGGACGAGATCATGGGCCGCGGATTCGTGTTCAACAACCCGAACGCGACCAGCAGCTGCGGCTGTGGTTCAAGCTTCTCCGCATAATCGACCTGCACATTTCCGCGGCTTATCCCGGTTTTTCGCACTGAAACTTCATTTCTTTGTCCACTTTCGATCTCTTGGGTTGCGAAAGCGCTGTTGGTATGGTTCAATCTATCTTTCCTAGAGTCACATGAACCGGAGACCAGATCACATGAGCGAAGCAGGATGCCCACTCGAGACGACCTCTTGTTTTTCTCCGCCAACGATGGTCCAGTTCAGTGTGTTCCTACCCAACAAAGTCGGCAAGATGCTCGATCTCGTCGAGAACTTCGACGAAGCATCCCAGTGTCAGATCTGTGCCGTTTCCGTCCATGAAGCATCAGATCATGCCGTGGTCCGGTTGATCACCAACCATGCGCATGTCGCGCGTCGAATCCTCAAAGACGATGGTCTCGCATTCGCTGAGCACGAGGTGCTCGTTGTGGAACTCTCCCAAGGCCATACGCTCTCCAAGCTTTGTCTCTACCTCCTCGGTGTCGAGATGAACATTGCGTTCGCCTACGCCCTGATGCTCGATACCGGGGGGGCCCCCACCATCGCGATCGCTGTGGATGACCAGACCCTCGCGGGACAAATCCTCCGCAACAAGGGATTCCGGCTCATCGGCGAAGCGGATTTACCCAAATAATCCCCATTTAGATCCAGAATCTCTATTTTGGGAAGCAACTCGCCGATTCACGAGTTGGTACAATCTGTAGATAGAATCACAATCAACACTCAGATCCTCTCCAACCGGCGTCGATATGGCCACAGCGGATCACATACGGAGCTTCCATGAAATACACAGCCACACTGATCGCCACGCTGGGCGGGCTCGCCGTCCTCTCAGGACTTCCAACCTCGGCACTCGCGATGAATACTCTGTCTAATCCAGATACCAAAGCAGCCCACAAAGAAACCCTTGAAGACATCCTCCCCGATCTTCAGAAGCCTGAACTCTGGGTCGGATCGTCCGCACCTGAGTTGACCATCGCCAAGTTCATCAAAGGCGACTCCGTCGATTCCTTCGAAAAAGGTCAAGTCTATGTCGTCGAGTTCTGGGCAACATGGTGCGGCCCCTGCATCGCCGCCTTCCCCCACCTCTCGGAAACCCAAGCCGACTACGGCGATGATGTCCGCTTCATCGGAGTCAATGTCTGGGAACGCGAGCAAGGACAAGAACGCATGGACATGGTCGAAGCGTTCGTCGAAAAACAAGGCGATCGCATGAGCTACACCGTCGCGATCGAAGACGGTAGCTCCATGGCTGACAACTGGATGACCGCCGCCGGACAAGGCGGGATCCCCGCCGCGTTCATCGTGGATGGGAACTCCAAAATCGCGTGGATCGGTCACCCGATGCAGATCGACGAACCACTGCAATCTGTGGTATCCGGTGAGTTCGACAGCGCCGCCGCAGGTGCAGACGCTTGGAACAACCAGGTCCTGATGGCTGGATTCCAGACCATGGCCCAGTCCCTCCAAAGCGGGGAAGACATCGAGACCGCACGCAAGATCGGGAACATCCTGATCGACGACCACTTCGCCGAGGATTCGGGTGGCCTCAACGCTGTCGCGTGGATGCTCCTCAACTCCGAAGCGGAAGAAATCGGGATGAAGGACTACCAGACCGCGCTCAAAGCCGCCGCGATCGCATGCACCCTGACCGAGTGGAAAGACTGGGGCGTCATCGACACCTACGCACTCGGTATGCACAAGACCGGCGACACCGTCTCGGCAATCAAATGGCAAAAAAAAGCAATCGAACTCGCCAAGCTCGATGACGAACAAGGCGGCAAGAACGCCGTCGCTGAACTCGAATCTCGGCTCGCAGAATACGAAGAAAACTGAGATCCGAGTCTCATGACATGAACCTATCAAAAGAGGGCATCCCAAACGGGTGCCCTCTTTCTTTGTCATTGATTGATCCTATTCGGATCGATTAGATCAGGTCTTTGGACGCAAGCCAATGCTCAGCATCCAGCGCCGCGGCACACCCCATCCCGGAAGCGGTGATCGCTTGGCGATAGGTCGAATCCGCAACATCACCGGCGGCAAAGACACCCTCAATGTTGGTCTTGCTCGAACGATCCTTCAGCTCAATGTACCCCGCATCGTCAAACGCCAGAGCCGTGTCCTGCAGGAACTTGGTCGCGGGACGGTGCCCGATCGCGACAAACAAGCCCTTGATTGTCAGTTCGGATTCTTCACCGGTGACGGTGTCCTTGAGTTTGACTGCGTGAATCTTCTCGTTGCCGTACTGATCCGGGGTTGACAAGCAATCGATCACACCCTTGTTCCACAGCACCTCAGCGTTTGGTTTGGCAAGGAATCGCTCCTGCATCACCTTGCTGGCGCGGAGTTCGTCCCGGCGGTGAATCACCGAAACCTTCGATGCGAACTTGGTCAGGAAGGTCGCTTCCTCCATCGCTGAATCCCCACCACCCACGACCGCGACATGCTGATCACGGAACATCGGGAGTGCACCATCGCACACCGCACACGCGCTGACGCCCCCACCGTTCTGCGCGAGCATCATCTCTGAATCGAGCCCGATCCAGTTTGCTGTTGCACCGGTCGAGATGATCACCGCGTTGGCTTGGATCGTTCCGCCGCCAGAGGTGTGCAGGGTGTGTGGGGTCCCATCGCTTGAGAACTCGCACTTGGTGATGTCCTCACCGACGACCTGAGTCCCAAAGCGACGGGCTTGTTCTTCAAACTTCATCATCATCTCAGGACCCGCGATGCCTTCGGGGAATCCTGGGTAGTTCTCAACATCGGTCGTGAGCATGAGCTGTCCGCCGGGAAGAACCGGTCCGGGGTCCTGCTTGGCAACCCCGACATATACAACCGGATCAAGATTCGCACGAGCGGCATAAATCGCGGCGGTCCACCCTGAAGGACCCGAACCGATGATGACAAGCTTGTGGACTGGTGTTGAAGTTTCGCTGGACAAATCTGATCTCCGTTCGTGCATGTTCCTGCCCCGACCTCGGGACTCTCAACAACCCCCCAATACCGTTGACTATTCCAAGCGGTGCGGCATCTGGGAAATCGGGTTCAATCGTAGCCGAGAAACCAGTCACACAAAAGAAACAGGCCAATCCGGGATGGATTGGCCTGTGATTGTCTCTTATGAAATGGTCTGACTGGGCTTAGCCAGCAGCGGTCGCTGATTGAGCGTCACCAATGAACCGGCGATCTTCGCTTGGTTCTGGCTTATCCAGATTCTCGAACGCGTCATCACGACGGTAGAACTGGCTCGGCTTGTCGTCGCTGATCCGCTCGTGGAGACGCGACAGCGACTCCTCGATGATCTGACGCACACGCTCGCGGGAGATCCCGACATCCGCCGCGATCTCTTTGAGTGTCAACGGCTCAGCACCATCAAGACCGAACCGCAAACGAAGAATCTGTGCTTCACGCTCGTCGATGGTTTCCATCAACTGACGAAGAATACCGAGTTCTTCCGCTTCGAGGGTTTGCTCTTCAGCAGTGGTGTTCCGGTAATCCGCGACCAACTCGCCCAGCCCAACCGATTCGCCGTCACTGCCGGCGGGAGATTGGTTTGGAGCGCTGAACGCTTTGACCGCACGCTTGATGATGAGGATCTTCTTGACAGGAAGATCCATCGCTGCAGCGAGCTCTTCGATGCTTGGTTCATGACCCGTTTCGGACTGAATCCGGCGGGCATGCATCTTCCACTTCGCGATCAACTCAACCATGTATGCCGGGATATGGATCGGCTGATTGGCATTGATCAACGCACGCTTGATGCCTTGCTTGATCCACCAACTCGCGTAGGTGCTGAACCGAGCGCCCTGCGCTGGGTCAAACCCCTCGACGGCTCGCATCAGACCGATATTGCCTTCTTCGACAAGATCGTTGAGCGGCAATCCGCGGTTGTTGTAGTTCTTCGCGATCGAAACAACGAGACGAAGGTTCGAACGGATCATCGTTTCACGCGCAACTGGACATTGCTCGTTGATGATTTTCCATCCGAGTTCTTTCTCTTGTTCCGCTGTCAGCAGGGGGTGGCGGTTGATATCGTGCAGGTATACCTGCAGCGGTGACTTCACGCCAGAATTGGACGAACGCATTTTTGTACTCACTTTCCTACCCATCCTTTCCGCGGCGAGTGCCGCCGGAAACGAGATGAACTCTCACTCACCTCACTGTTCGTCATCGTACACGATCTGTTCCATCGGGTAAAAGTGTTTTCCCCTGAACTCGGGCATTTTCTATCAAATTATCTGATCCCAAATACCGTCTGATTGCACCGCTTGAGCCGATTATCGAGTAATTTGCAAATGTGATCGGTCTTTCCAGATTTTTATTGGCATCCCCCGATAATGAGACCATACTCTCCAATTCGCCTCTTTCGAAGTCAGGATTATGTGTGCAACGAGATATCTCCAAACTCCTTGAAGAATGGCCCTTTGTCCCAGGACAAATCTCCGTTCGGCTGATTGAAGGCAAAGACCACGAACCCCGAATTCAGGTCCGATTGGACCTCGGAATGCTCCAAATGAAGCTCGATGGGCGTCCCGACGGGGCCCGCCCCCACGAAACCGACTCCTATCTCGAGTACCACGAAGCCCGATTGACCAAAATGCTGGGTCAGGGAGCCGCTTCCGATTCGGATCTGGAACCCGAACTGGACCCCGAATCCGACGAAATCTCACCATTCGAGCTCTCTGACAGCGAAGAAACCGAGCATGAGCGGTTCTTGACCCCCGATGAGTGCCGTCAGCTCCGCGAGGAGGCCCAGCAGTACTATCACCGTTACATTGCCCTCTTGGTCCTTGAGGACTTTGAGAGCGTCGCACGGGACACCTCACGGAACCTCCGTGTCCTCGATCTCTTCCGGGACTATGCGATCGAAGAGGACGACCAAACCGCGATGGAAGGCCACCGCCCCTATGTCATGATGATGCGGGCGCGGGCGCTTGCGAGCCATGCTGTCAAGCACGAAGAGAACAAAGCCGCGATCCATGCGATCGACGAGGGGATCGAAGCCCTCAAGCTCTACTACGAAGCGACCGGTCAAGAGGAAGAGTTCAAGGAAGCCGGGGAAGTGGACATGCTCCGCGAGATGCGTGACAGCCTGGTCCCCAAACTCCCCGTCAGCCAGCGTGCCGAGCTCCGTCAACGGCTCGAAGCCGCGATTGTCTCAGAGAACTTCGAGCTCGCCGCGATTCTCCGCGATGAGCTCCGGATGCTGGGACACTAAGACCAATCAGATCAAATCCCGGCGTTCGGCGCGGGCCCGCTTCACAAGCACGCTCAGCAGCGTCAAATCCGAAGGCGTGATCCCCTCAAGGCGCGATGCCTGCCCAAAGGTCGTCGGACGATATTTACCGAGTGCCGCGCGTGCTTCGGTACGGAGTGACCCCATCGGTTCGTACTCGATCCACTCCGGGATGGGTTTGTGTTCCATCTCGCTGTGCCGACGGATCTCGATGACCTGCCGTTTGACATACGGCTCATACCGACGATGTGCATGCAGTGTCTGATAGACCGCAGGATCAATCTCTCCAAACGACTCACCCAACGCCGGCCCGATCGCACGAATCAAATCCTCAACCCCATACTCCGGCTCAAGCACACGATCGCACACCATCTTCTCGCCATCGACGGTCGAGTCCATCAACGCCCGTCCCTGCTCGACGATCTTCATCCGCCGTTCAAAGTGGGCTTTGCGTTGCAAGCCCAGCTCGTGATGATCCAGCAAACCAAGCTCGATCGCAAGCGGGGTCAGCCGGTCCGGCGCGTTGTCCGCACGCAACAGCAAGCGATACTCCGCTCGGCTCGTAAACATCCGGTATGGCTCGCGCGGAGTCTTCGTCACAAGGTCATCCATCAGCACACCGATGTACGCCTGCGATCGACCAAACGAGAATGGCTCGGCTTGAGACTGCGGGGCAATCGCATTCTGTGCGTGGATCGCCGCGTTGATCCCCGCGATCAAACCTTGCGCCGCCGCTTCTTCGTACCCGCTGGTGCCGTTGATCTGTCCCGCGAGAAAGAACCCGGGAACCCGGCGTGTTTGCCCCGTCACATACATCTGATGCGGCCGCACCATGTCGTACTCGACCGCGTATCCATACATCAGAATCTCAGCGTTCTCACACCCCGGCATCGAATGCACAATCGTGTCCTGCACATCACGGGGCAAGCTCGTCGCGATCCCGTTGCAATACACCCAGTCCGACTCGTGCGACTCCGGTTCAAGGTACACGCCGTGCTGATCACGCTCCGCGAACCGAACCACCTTGTCCTCGATGCTCGGGCAATATCTTGGTCCCGCAGACCCGATCTGCCCTGTAAAGATCGGCGCACGATCAAGATTGGCGCGGATCGAATCATGCGATCCCGGACCAGTATTCGTCTGCCGGCACGAAACCTGCTCGATCAGCGGGAACCGGTCGCACCGCACCTCTCCGATCTCCCAACCCCCGCGCGACAGTTCAGAGAATGGCATCGGGTCTTCATCGCCGTCTTGGATTGGGAGCGCATCCCAATCGATCGTGTTGCGGTTGAGTCTTGGCGGTGTGCCTGTTTTGAGCCGTCCAAGCTCAAACCCAAGACCCGACAACGCTTCAGAAATCGGATTCGCGGCGTCCTCGCCCTCACGACCCCCCTCAGTCGTGTCCGTCCCACGATGCATGATCGCACGCATAAAGGTCCCTGTGGTCAGCACAACCGATGGCGAACTCAGCTCGATCCGCTCGCCCGCTGGAGTGCGGATCACCACCCCTCGTGCGGATTGCCCGTCGCTGGTGGTCTCGGTCAGGATCTCTTCAACGCCCCCCTCGATGACATCAATCTCAGGCCGAGCATTGATGAACGCTTGGACCGTCCGCGCATACGCGTGCTTGTCGGATTGGCATCGCGGTCCATGAACCGCGGCCCCCTTCGAAGTGTTCAGAAGTTTGAACTGGATCCCCGTCGCGTCCGCGACCAGCCCCATCAGCCCCCCCATCGCATCGATCTCGCGGACGAGCTGACCCTTCGCGAGCCCCCCAATTGCTGGATTACAGCTCATCACCCCGATTTTCGAGGTATCAAGTGACACCAATGCTACAGAACCGGGCGTTCCCAGCCGATTCGCAGCAGCCCACGCGGCTTCAACACCGGCGTGTCCGCCCCCGACCACGATGACTTGATAGTGTAAATTCACGAACAAACTGTAGACTTCTGCCCTTCCCTCTTGGCACGCAGCCGCTTGTTTGGTAGACTATTGCGACAGATATATTCATTGCCCATCGTGGCCTGTCTCCAAATATCAACTGGGACCATACATATGAACACCAAAAAAAGAACCCTGAAGCCATCTACACTCGCGCTCGCCGCCGGGATTGCCCTTGCGTGCATCGGTGGCACCGCGATCGGTGATCAGGTGATCCTCCGCGATGGGACTGTCTACGAAGGCACCGTCATCTCCGAGAATCGCCGAGAGGTGATCATCGAAACCGAGGTCCACGGCATCAGCACCCGCTTGACCCTCAGCGCTCGTGATGTCCGCTCAGTCTCGCGTACGCCGCTGACCGCGACTCCGGCTTCGAGCACCGATGCCCCGAGAACCACACTCAGTATCCCAAAGTCTGATTCAGACGACAAGGCAGAGAAAGTATCGCTCAAACGAGAGGGCTACCAGCTGCTGATGGAGGTCCCGCTGACCGGGACCTTCGGACAGGACATCTACCCCCTCGCCGTCAAGAGCTCCCTAGAGTGGGCGATCGAGAACGGGGTCACCGACATTGTCTTCCGGATCAACTCCCCAGGCGGGGAAGTCTGGGCCGCTCAGGACATGGTCGCGGTCATGGAACGCTATTCCGACGACCTGACCTACCACATGCTCATCGAGCATGCGATCAGCGCCTCGATCTGGCCCGCGTTCTGGTGCGAAACCATCTCTATGGCTCCAGGAGCGGATTTCGGTGGTGCGGTCGTCTATTCGACCGACAGCACCGGTTCAGCGGAAGTCGATAAGAAGATGACCTCGATCATGGCGTCGAAACTGGGTTCAGCCGCCGAAGCCAACGGGCACTCCCGTTTCTTGGTCCAAGCGATGATGCTCTCAGAAGCCGAGGTCTACGCGTTCCGCGATCACGGCGAATGGACCCTCACCAACTCCTCAGACAACCTCCCACGAGGATACGAGACCATCGACGGCCCCAACACCATCCTGACCCTCACAACGGAACAAGCCGCCAAATACGGCATTGTGACTGAAATGGACTCCAAATCCCTCGAATCCTTCGCAACCGCGCATGGCTTCGAGAAATGGGACTCAGCAGGAGACATCGGACAAACCCTGTCTGACCGGGACATCAAGAAATGCAAAGTGCTCCGCAATCGCCTCACCGCGACCCTGACCTCATTCAGTTCCGACATGATTGATTACAGCAGCACCACCCGCATCTCTCACAGAGGCGCATCAATGCAGAGCATGAAGAAGCACCTCGGGATGTACAAACGCATCATGATGCAAGCGGAGTCGATGGAGATGCCCTCCATCGTTGACGGCTACGAGAACGCGATCGATGTGGTGTACTGGGAGCAAGAGATTGAAACCAACCTCGCACGCCTCCGCCGCTACAAGCGCATGGGTCCTTGATCCCTCAGGCCCAACGGGCCTACTACCAAAGAAGACTTCGTCTCCACGAACCAACGCTCTGAGCCCCCAAGCCGGAGCGTTTTTTGTATGTCAACCAACCGCGTATTCAACACAAGAAAAGACCCCACCAGATAGATGGGGTCTTCGTATTCACGATTGATGTCGTATCTTATTCGACGCAGTCAGGATCGGTGATTGCATCGAGACCGCGAGTACCAACATCCTTACCACCGAAGTCGATACCCTGGAGACCGTTGCGTGTCCAGCGGTAGCGCTGACAGTATGTGGTCTGATCGCCAAGCCCACCCTTTGGAAGCGGGAAGGTATCCAGCGGGACATAATCTTGGAGCCAAGGCACGTTTGGTGTCGCTGGGTTCCAGCCTGGGTTCGCATCCTGAGTTTCTTCTTGACGCACGGAGCCGTCGAAGAACGCGAGGTTCGCCTTGGCTTCGGGGTATGCGAAGTAGAGTCCGGCAGGATCTGAGAAGCGGTCAAACTCTTCGAACATCATGACCTTACCCGATGGGTGAGCGACATGTGTCATCTTGCGGCGACCAAGCTTCGGTGCGCTCCCATCTGACGATGTGAAGAGGTGCGGGGTGCTATCGATGGGAATATAGGTCGTGGCTCCATTGATACCATCCGTGTTCCAGGATGCTGGAACCATTTGGTAGGTTGAAGCGAACGGCCACAACTGTTTGATTGCTGTTACACCCCAACTGCCATCATCGTCGTAGCCAGATTCATCAGGTTGACCATTGCCATACGGGAACGAGTTGCCAGGCTCCAGATACTCGAGTGGGTTCTCTTGCCAGTTGATCAGGTTCTTATCGAACGGCGAAGCGGCGATCGGCTCGGGCTGACGGTCGGTCAGGTAATCGAGCAGCACAAGGTGCGAATAGCGGCGGTGCATGAGGCGCTCTGTAGGTGCAATGAATGAACCTTGCCCCGTAAGCCGGCCGGTTGCCCGCTGGAGAATGTTCTGGACCTGCCACGCGGCAGCGGTCTGATCATTCGGTGCCTCTTTCAAATTACCGTTCTTCAGGTTGACATATGACTCACCGCCACGCCATGTGAAGCTGAAGATCGCATCGTCTGAGTCACCGGCGTAGTTCGCGGCACCCGTGTTGAGTGAGCGAGCATTGGCCTGCGCCACGACATTCTGTGCCGAGCGGCGTGCCTGTCCCAGAGCGGGAAGGAGGATGCCAATCAGCAGAGCGATGATCGCGATGACCACCAGAAGTTCGATAAGGGTAAATGCCTTGCGTTGTCTATTGTCTTGTCTTACCACGACAACCTCCGTCTTGTTGTTCTCAGATTGCTGGACTCGGCGTTCATGCCGATCAGTTCAATCTTGGGTGTTTCTTTCACGCATATCCGCGTGGTGTGTCATTGTCCTTGACGATCTATTCGCACTGTGGCCCAGAATGTTCCCGAGCAAAACTGAAAACCGACAAGATCAAGTGGTGACACGGCTAGTTAGAGGGGTCCCACACGAACGCCCTTTCATGTCCTTGGTACCTTTATACAGATTTCACCGAAACTTCGCAACCTTGGGGGGGTTCGAATGGTACAAATTTGCAAACTATCCATCTTTGTTCGGTTTTTAATAGGCGTTTTTGTGTACGAATCCGCGCCCAATCGTCATCACCAAGATTCTCATATCAAACAGAATCGACCAGTGCCGAATATAAAACAGATCATACTGGAGACGCTTGCGAAGACTCGTATTCCCACGCAGCCCGTTGACCTGCGCCCAGCCGGTCATCCCAGCTTTCACATGCTGGCGGATCATGTACCCACGCCAGTCCTCGCGGAACCGGTCGATCAGTTCTGGACGCTCAGGACGCGGTCCAACCAGCGACATCTCCCCGATCAGCACATTGAACAACTGCGGGATCTCATCAAGACTTGTTCGGCGCAACCACAGCCCGATCTTGGTGATTCTTGGGTCGCCCTCCTGGGTCCACGCCGCGTCGCCGTGATTTGAACTCCCGGCCATGGTGCGGAGTTTGTAGATCCAGAACTCCTCGCCACCGAGGCCAACCCGCAACTGACGGAAAATCACAGGCCCCGGTGAACTCAGCTTGATGAATACCGCCGCAACCAGCATCACCGGGAAGAACACCACCAGACCAACAATCGATCCGAGAATATCAATGAGCCGTTTAAGAATCCCCCCCATCCCTGAGAGCGGGCTCTCGCGATAGCTGAGGATCGGCATGCCCTCAAGTTCGGACACCGCCATGGACTGAGGCAGGTACTTCAGGCGAACATCCGGGATCAAACGCACATCCACCGCGAACCGCTCGAGCCGCTGCAAAATCTGAGGAAGCTGCGGCGACATCGCGTTGGGAAGCGCAATGTAGATCGCATCAATCGGGTACCGCTCAAGGATCAGCTCAAGCTCGCGCGTCCCACCTTTGATCTCTTTATCGATGCATATCGCGCGGTTGGTTTGCTCGTGATGGCTAATGAAGTAGGACACACGAAGCCCGGTCCACGCGTTGCGTTCGAGCGTGCGAGCGGTGATCTGTCCGAGCCGACCAATCCCGAGGACCGCAACATGCCGCGTGTTGCGTCCGCGGCGGCGCAAAGCGCGAAGCACAAGACGCACGCAGAGCCGCTGAAGACTCAGTATCACCGGGAGGAACAACGACAACATCAGCATCTGGAACCGGAATGGTTCGGTAAAGAACTCCGCGGGAAGCACCGGGCCAACCGTCTGCATCGTCGGCATCCGGTGCCCACCGGTCAGCCAGGTCAGTACGATGACCGCGACCATCGCGACGATCGATGCCTGCACCACGCGAGCAACCTCGCTGAGCAGTGTTTGATCACGGCGCGGGCGGTACAGCCCCAACGAGTACATCGTGAAAATAAAGATCGGCACGACAAGAGCCGTCATCGAATCCTGAAGGTACCCCGCTGAACCTTCCTCAAAGACGCCGTATCGCTCACGGCGGACCAGCCATGCAAGCGCGCAAGCACCCACAGCGGATGCCCCGTCGGTGCACGCGAACAGTGTGACAAAGAGTTGGTGGCGTTGCTTAAGCATGACCCTCACGACCAAACGGCTGATTCACAACACCACCCGTCGGCGCTGAAACCTGATGCGTCATCTTATTCGTCGGCGTCCGCAGCGTCATCTGTGGACGAGGCTTCGCCCGATTCTGAAGTTGCTTCTGAACTTGCTTCTGGACGATCCAAGTGCGAAAGATTGATGTTGAAGTACAGCGTCGAATCGCCAGGGATGTTTGCACGCGGATTCCCGCCTGGTCCGTACCCGATATCCGACGGGATGATCAGCTTGCGCCGTGCACCATTGGAGAGCCCGTCCATACCCATGCCCCAGCCGTCGATGGCGCGAGCACCCGGTGGATACATGAACACGAACGGAGCACCACGCTTGTAGCTTGTATCAAAGACGGTGCCATCCGGGAGGTAGCCCCAGTAGTGGACATGCATCTCGTCGCCGTCTTGAACGACCATCTCTGAGTAGGTTGCAGGATAATCAATCACCACCAACCCACGCTCACGCTCCGTCGCAACCGCGTACGGCTCGACCTGTTCAAAGACAAACGACGAATCTTCATCCGCTCCCCACACAATGTTTCCATCAGCGTCGTACCCACGATCCGCAACAGTCAGCGTCTTTCCATCGAACGCGACCGAACTCGTCATTTCCACAGCCCCCATGACCCCGGTCGGGTATGGGTATGGAGTCGAACCACTGAACCCAGCACCAGCCGCTTTGAGCTCGACATCGAGCGTCGCGATCAGTTGATCCTTACTGAGGGCGGGAAACTGCGATGGAGCGGCGGTCAACCCGTTCAGCACGCCTTGTGCTTCGGTGCTCAGCGCCATCGTGTAGGTCCGCAACCGGACTTTGCCTTTGTATTCGTAGAGTTGGAAGATCGATTGGCGGAACGGCGCCCAGGTCGAGTTGGAGAGCGAACTCTCGACATACATGGTGTTGTCCATGCCCTCGATTGCGACCGGGGCAATGCTCATCATCATGGACACATCAACCGACTTCCCGTCTTCGCTTTGCTGGGTCTCGATCGGATCGGCGGTCATCCAAGTCCCGGTCAACTGATCCGCGATCTGTTCAATCGAAGTTTCAATACTGAACAGTGAACTGGTCGTCGTGGTCATTTCTTCTGCAGTTGCCAATGACCCCATCCCGCTGAGCGAGAGTACGGCGGCAAGGACGATTCGGTGATCTCTAAACATGCGTTCTTTCCTTTATCTTGATTGATAAACCCGATCTGTATCAGGATACGGCGATTCCATCCGCGTGCTACGAAGTATAGCCAAGCATGGTTCAATACCCCATCGGGCCAAAAAACCTGACCTTCTCCGTCAGGAGAACGGCTGAAATGCAGTACACCTATGAAACCGGCGTTCAGCAATTTCGAATAGAATGGTACAGGCCGGGGACCGCACACCCCGATTACATATAAGAATGTATGAAAATAATGATCGGAGCGATCTCAGGCCGATCATTCAATGTAGAATACTGATTATTTTGAACTTTTCGTGAGTGGGATTTTTTTATGAGTGAACGAGACCAACCGAAGCGACGGGAGTTGATGCCGGATACCGATCCGGAACTCCTCCGTGCCGCACTCAATCCAGTGCGAGAGCCAGAGCTAGACTTTGAGTTCGATCCAGACGACCCCGGCTCAGCTTGGCTGCTGGGTGATGACCCTGAAGCCAATATCCAACGAACCGCCGACCGACGCAATGCAATCAAGCGACAAATTAAGAGCGAAGGCGCCCAGTTTGTCTACGGCCTGTTGGTCCTCGCCGCATCCCTCGGTTCACTTGCACTCGCCGCGACGATCCGGACAGTCCCGTTCTACATCGCCGCTGGTGTCATCTGCCCGATTGGGTTCTGGATGTTCAGTTCGCGATGGAAACGATGGCTCGGGTCCGCCCCCTACTGTTACCAACTCCTGACCTCCCTCGGCGAAGACGCTGAGGACATGCGTCTTGCCCACGAAGACAAGCAACGCAAAAAATATGTCAACGCGATCGGGGACCTCTACGAACATTCCCGCGGCGACCCGCCCGGACCTGGCAATCCACCACAGGACTAAAAAAAGGGCTCACAACTTGTGAGCCCTTTTTAAATCAATATATTGTAACTATTAACCCAGTTCTGGGAATCGGTCGGTCACAACCTTCACCAGGTCCGCGACATGTGAAGCGGACTCATCGAAGAGTTTTTGTTCTTCATCAGTGAGCTTGAACTCGACGATCTTCTCGACGCCGTCCTTGCCCAGCAGTGCTGGAACACCCACGAACAGTCCCTTGTGACCGAACTGGCCGTCGAGGTACGCCGCCGAGGGGATGATCCGCTTCTTGTCCTTGATGATCGCTTCAGCCATCTGGATGGTTCCCAGAGCAGGTGCGTAGAAGGCGCTGGTGCCCATGAGTTTGACGATCTCGCCGCCGCCGACCTTTGCGCGTTGGACGCATGAGTCGATCTTGTCCTGGCTCATCATGTCGGTAACGGGAATGCCGTGGACCGAGGTGAGTCGCGGGAACGGGACCATGTCGTCGCCGTGACCACCGAGGAGCATTGCTTGGACATCCTCGACCGAGACACCGAGCTCCCACGCGATGAACGCACGGTAGCGAGCACAGTCGAGTGCACCCGCTTGACCGACGATGCGGTTGGTCGGGAAGCCGGTTGCTTTCCATGCGGTGTAGACCATCGCATCGAGTGGATTGGAGACGATGATGACGATCGAGTCTGGCGCATGCTCCTTGATCTGCTCGGAGACCGACTTGACGATCTTCACATTGGTCTCGATCAGATCATCCCGGCTCATCCCCGGCTTGCGAGGGATACCCGCGGTGACGATGACCACATCCGAACCCGCGATGTCCTTGTAATCGAAGGTGCCGGTGAGAGTCGCGTCGAATCCTTCGATCGGTGCACAGCAACCAAGATCGATCATCTTGCCTTTGGGCATGTGCTGATCTGGCGCGTCGGCGCGAGGGATATCGAGGAGAACGATGTCACCAAGCTCTTTTTGGGCGGCCCAGTGGGCGCAGGTCGCGCCGACATTGCCCGCGCCGATGATGGAAATCTTTGCTCGTTTGCTTGCCATGGTCCGGTGTCCTTTCCGCGTGCGTGCTGCACGATGATCCGTATCTTAAAACAGTGAAATTCATCCTAGACCCGCCCTCGCAAAGGTCTACCCCTCCGACTCACCCGCTTGCACACTTGCCCACTTTACAGGGAGCGGAGCTAGCGGCTTCCCAGACCTCGGAGGCAACGAAACCGAACAGATCTCCCCCCCCACCACCACAGGCACAAGCAAAGGCTGTCCCGCAGGCAGCTCTCCAGTCACCGGACTCGCAAGATCATGCGTCGGTCCGCCGGCAAGGAAATCCATCTGCCGGTACACCTGATGCAACGGACGCATAATCTCGGGTTGCTCCGTCTTCCCCGTGCAGGTCTCTAAAAACCCATCGACAAACTCGACGACCTGCTCGTCAGGCATCCCCCCCGATTGATCCCGGCACCACGCGACCGGCGCATCCTTGAACATCTCAACCCCCGGCGCCGCGATGAAGATCTCCCCCATGAACCCCGCTTCCCGCATCGCGAGCCCGATCTCTCCCGGATGACGCGTGACAAACCGCTCGGATTTGCACCGCCACACGACCCCCTCATACAACGAGTCTTCCCACGCCGCCTTCGCATCCTCAATCAACTCCGCAAGCGATTCAGGCATCGGTTCGGCGGCCCACGCAGCGTTGATCGCCGTCGCGTGCTCCTTGATCCCGATCTCCGCTTTGTCCATCGCGAGCGGACGCTCCTCAGGATCAAGCGTGTGGAGTTCCGCGAGCGCCATCGCGAGTGCGTGAAGACCGATCGCTGGAGCGATCGAGTCCCGCCAGCGGTCACCGTCATCGGTATCAGGAAGAGCTAAAGCGGTCTGGGCAAACTGGACCCATCCCGCGAGGAGCGAGGCCCAGGTGGTCGTATCGGATTGTGCTTGAGTGTTTTTCACGAAGGGATGGTAGTAGCCGAGGGTCGACGGAGAACCCCTCGGAAGACCACCAAATACACCGCGATCCCGACCGGGATGATCCGAGCGAGCGTGGTCACCCCGCCGTTGAATGGCGGGATGTCTTTATTGAAGTAGATATCCCACCAAAGATTCATCCCGGCATGGAGTGCGATCACCACCCAGAGATTCCACGGGGCGAGGGCGTAGATCCATGCAAAGAAGAACCCACCCGCCGAGAGCATCGCGAGCCAACTGATCATCTCCCCGATCGGCATCGCGCGGACATCGGATCGAACCAGATGCGCCAGTCCGAAGACGATCGCGGTGGTGAAGGCGGCGGTCCAGAGCTTGACCCGAGCCGCTTGCATCAAAAGCCCAAACGCAAACGCACGGAAGAAAATCTCCTCGGTCACCCCAGGCAGCAGCGTCGAATACACCAGCGTGTACCTGATCTCGTTGGCTTCAGTGAACACCCCAAACGCAAGCAATGCAAGCGAACACCCAAACCCGATCGCAAACGCTTTGGCCGCACACATCGGGGGCATCACCAGACCCATGCTGATCTGCTCCCGATCCTTGACCATCCACCGGATCGTCAACCACCCCACAAACGCAAACGCCATGTGCATCGCTGGATGCACTAGAATACGCACATCCATCGGTAATCCACGCAACCAATCCTTATACCACTCCTGCTGGAACAACATGATGGGTACCACCGTCCCGACGAAGAAGAATGCGAGAATCACCGCCGCGATCGGGTACCGGATACCTGCTGTCTTTGAATCACTCATAGATGTGAATGTACCCGACCGGATCGAACGCCGTAGGCGTGTATACAAAAAGACCCCCGGGCTGTGGTGGGCTCGCCCGGGGGTGGATACCGAGACTCTGCTGGAGGCAGGTTCGCAAAGTCTCAGCGTAGATTGTCTGTCCCGCTGTTGAACGGAACACGGAACGGTTCACCACTCGCGGCGGGCAGCCCGCCAATCCTGTCGTCAGCTCTTGTCTCCGGCTTCGACTGCTCCGTGGCTCTTGCGAGCCGATCGTCTGCCGGGGTTCGAGAACGACCGTTCCGTGGCCGTATCCCGCAGCGTTCATTCCATTCGATTGCTGACCATCCCATTGAATCGCGACATGCCGTTCCGACCGCCACGAGTGGTGAACCGTCCCATTTCTCTATCAGCTGCAGCCCATCGACGCACCGCAGTTGAGACACTTGTAGCAGGTCCCGCTGCGGACCGTGATCGTCCCGCACACATCACAAGGCGGCGCATCACCCGCGGCATCAAGCGCCATCGAGAGCGTCGCACTGCGAGCATCAATCCGGGTCCCATCGCTCGAACTCGCGGTCACGCGGGTCTCGGTCAGTTCCGCCTTCATCATCGACTCAGCAACCTTCTTCTGGATGGGCTTCTCCGACGATTTCTTATTGCTCGGCTTGGACTCGATCGCGTCGACTGCCATGCGTCGCACGATCGGATCGGGCTTGTCCGCTTGAGCTTTGGGCTCCGGAGTCGAGCGTGCTGGGATGTTCGCTTCGCGGTAGCCGTCGATGAACTCCATCCCGAGCCAGCGGAAGATGTAATCGACGAGCGACTTGGCAAACGGGATATCCCGGTTGGTGGTCATGCCCGCTGGTTCGAAGCGCTGGTGGGTGAACTTGCGGACCAGCGATTCGAGTGGCACGCCGTATTGCAGCGCGACCGAGGTCGATGTCCCGAGCGAATCCATCAAGCCGCCGATGGTCGAGCCTTCCTTCGCCATGGTGATGAACAACTCACCCGGCATGCCATCCTCGTAGCAGCCAACCGTGAGGTAGCCCTCGTGACCAGCAACATTAAACTTGTGCGTCAGCGAGTTGCGTGTCTCAGGCAGACGACGACGCATCGGACGGTGCACGATCTCGACTTCCTTCTGGATCACGATCCGGACATTGTCATCAGAGATCGCACCAGCGAGCTCCGCGACATCCGTCGCGACCTCGTCGAGTGCCAACGAGTGATCGAGTTCATCAAGAATGGTGTCATCCTCAAGCTCGGTCTCCGTGTCGCTCTTGGAGTTGAGCGGCTGGCTGAGCTTGCACCCATCGCGGTACAACGCGTTGGCCTTCAAACCAAGCTCCCACGACAAACGGTACGAACTCTTGATATCCTCAAGCGACGCATCGTGCGGCAGGTTGATCGTCTTGGAGATCGCACCGGAGATGAACGGCTGAGCCGCCGCCATCATGCGGATGTGACCGCCAGCGGAAATCAATCGCGTCCCGATGTTCCCGCAGGTGCTTGCGCAATCGAACACCGCGAGGTGCTCGTCCTTGAGGTGCGGCGCACCCTCGATGGTCTGCGTGCCGCAGACAAGCTCGTTGAGCTGCGCGACCTGCTGACCGGTGAGTCCGAGGAACCGCAGCGCGTTGAAGCTCGGATCGGATTTCGCTTGCTCAGGGTTGGCACCGATGCGTTGGAGTGTTTCTTCGCTCAGTGCCCACGCGTTAAACGCGAACCCAAGCTCGAACACTCCCGGGAGTTGATCGGTGATGTTCTGCAGATCATCCTCGTTCATCCCGTGATTCGCGAGCCATGCAGCAAGCGAGACCCCGACGCTGTCTTCGATATCCGATGGCATCGGAACATGCAGGTTCAGTGTGCCCAAGATGTACTGGACCATCTCACGACGCTCGACCTCGTCGTACCCCAGCGACTCAAGCGCGGGATCAATCGAAGCATTCGCGATCTTGAAGTACCCGCCCCCTGCGAGTTTCTTGAACTTGACGAGCGCGAAGTCCGGCTCAACACCGGTCGTATCGCAGTCCATCAGCAGACCGATCGTGCCGGTCGGCGCGATCACGGTCGTCTGTGCGTTGCGGTATCCGTACAACTCACCCAGATCAAGCGCGTCGTCCCACGCGGTTGTTGCGTGGTGGAGCAGATCCATCGCGTTGCCCAGAGGCACGCCGTGGTCGCGGATCAGATCGTGGTCGATCGGGACCGGCGCGATCCGCAGGTCTTCGTATTCGCCGCTGTCCCGCGACACACCCATCGCCGCTCGGCGGTGGTTGCGGATCACGCGGAGCATGTTGTCACGCTCTGGTTCAAATCCTGGGAACGCGCCGTGCTCGCCCGCCATCATCGCGGACATGCGGTAGCTGCGTCCGGTCAGGATCGCCGTCAAGCAACCACAGATCGCGGTGCCCGCTTCTGAATCGTACGGAATCCCCGCTTGCATCAGCATCGCGCCGAGGTTCGCGTATCCCAGACCCGTCGTGCGGTATTTGTAGCTGAGTTCCGCGATTTCCTTGGAAGGGAACGCCGCCATCAGCACCGAGATTTCAAGGACCATCGTCCACAGATCCACGCCGTGCTCGAAACCAGCGATGTCAAACTCGCGGTTCTTCGCGTCGTAGAACTTGAGGACATTGAGCGAGGCAAGGTTGCACGCGGTGTTGTCGAGGAACATGTACTCCGAGCATGGATTCGATGCGTTGATCGGTCCCGCGTTTGGACAGGTGTGCCATGCATTAATAGTGGTATCGTACTGCACACCCGGATCGGCACACCGCCATGCGGCGTACGCGACATCGTTCCACAGCTTCCCAGCGTCGTGGGTCTTCGCGACCTCGCCGGTCGTGCGGTACTTGGTTTCCCACTCGCCACCCGCATCGACCGCATCAAAGAACGCGTCCGGGATACGGACCGAGTTGTTGGAGTTCTGACCCGCGACCGTCGCGTACGCTTCGCCGTTGAAGTCGTAATCGAGCTTCAATCCAAGCCGTGCGGCGGTCTCGCCCACAGTCTCGGGGTCCTGCGCCGAGGTCTTCTCGTTCTGGATCGCTTTGAGTCCTTCGACCATCGCCGCGACCTTGATCTCTTCGCGGACCTTCCAGTTCACGAACTCCGCGATGTCCGGGTGATCCATATCAAGACACACCATCTTGGCAGCACGACGGGTCGTCCCGCCGCTCTTGATCGCGCCCGCGGCACGGTCGCCGATCTTCAGCCACGACATCAGACCCGACGACTTGCCGCCACCGGAGAGCAGCTCATCGGCCGCACGCAGGTTCGAGAAGTTCGTGCCGGTGCCCGATCCGTACTTGAACAAACGCGCCTCGCGCTGCCAGAGGTCCATGATCCCGCCTTCATTCACCAGCGAATCACCCACCGACTGAATAAAGCACGCGTGCGGCTGCGGGTGCGTGTACGCATCGTCCGCAAGCTCTGGTTCACCAGACTCAGGATTCACGATCCAGTGCCCCTGCGCCGGACCCGAGATTCCATACGCGAAGTTCAGACCGGTGTTGAACCACTGAGGCGAGTTGGGCGCGCACATCTGGTGGACCAGCATGTACACCAGCTCGTCATAGAACGCGGTCGCGTCGGCGGCGGTGTCAAAGTAGTTGTGCTTCTCGCCCCAGTGCTTCCAGCATCCCGCAAGACGGTGGATCACCTGACGCGCCGAACGCTCCGGCCCCTTCTTGACCGAACCATCGTCGTTCTTGACCGTCTCGGACTGACCAGGCAACCCAAACTTCTCGGTCATCTGAGGCACACCCGCTTTGCGGAAATACTTCGACACCATGATGTCGGTCGCAAGCTGCGAGAACCCAACAGGGACCTCAGCATCCGGCATTTCAAAGACAACCGAACCGTCCGGGTTCGTGATCCGACTCGATCGGGTGGTCCACTGTGTGGATGCGAACGGGTCTGTACCTTCCGTGGTGAATCTGCGGGTGATTTTCATGGAACTTATCTTTCGATTTTGAACTGATTGCCCAGCTTCATATATAATGTGTTCTAATGGCCTTGCTGCTAACTCAGATAAACATCCATCATTGTTAAAGAAAGTAACCAACTGCTCTTGTGTGGCTGACGGTCTCATACGCAAGTCTCCATAGGGTGATATGCCAATCAAACGGCATCCTATGTTAGCCTGCACTAACCGCCTTTGCAAGCCCATTTGCGGCTTTTTGTCAATTTTGAGGCTTATTTTTCCTTACGGACGCCCTTGAATGGTTTCTTGTCTGCTTTACCATCCATGAACTGACCTGTCTCGGCATCTCGCTTCACATAGTGACCAGTCTTTGGATTCAGCACCTGTGAGCGATTACGGACTGCGCCCTTTCGATGCCCGTCACCAGTTGGTGGATTTGTTGCCATTTTCGACTCCTTTCATATAACTAATCAACTCTTGGCAGTGTCAACCCACCCTGATCCTGATACTTCCCGGCCTTATCCGCATAGCTCTGCGCACACACCTCATCGCCCTTCAGGAAGATGAACTGCGCGATCCCCTCGTTCGCGTAGACCTTCGCTGGGAGCGGGGTCGTGTTGGAAATTTCGAGCGTGACCTTGCCGCGCCATTCTGGTTCCAGCGGCGTCACATTCACGATCAACCCGCAACGCGCGTAAGTCGACTTACCAACACAAAGCACAAGGATGTCGCGTGGGATGTCGAACCATTCCACCGTCTCACACAGCGCGAAGCTGTTGGGGGGGATGATCACATGGTCGGTCCCTTGGACCGCGGTATCGACCGTCACCATGAAGTCATCGGTGAAGTTCTTGGGATCGACAACCGCGAGCCCACCGGTCGGCGGGGTCGGGGTGAAGATTTTGAACTCGGTGCCGACGCGCACATCGTACCCGTAGGACGAAACGCCGTAGGAGATGGTGCCTTCGCGTTTGATCGCTTTCTCGAACGGCTTGATGTCCACGAGTCTTTCGATTTGGGTGTCACATAGAACTGGCATACTGAACTGCTCCGTCTCTCTCAATCCGATGCTGAACTCATCAAGCACCGATGGGGACTTCCAATGTCCCCGGCCTCCGAACTTGACCCAGCGATGATGTGTCCACACACCACCCAAGGGCTTCTCAACCAAACAGCAAACCGACAAGTACCCCCTCGGCTGGGGCGATACCCAAGCCGCTGAGTTGCGGTCGCTGCATTGTGGAGTCCCGAACACACGGGGACGCCTCACTTCGTCGAGCCGATCCAGTCCCTGGTTTGCCCACCGGGACGCAATCGACTCCTAGGCGTTCATCAAACACGACGCAGATCCGAGGATCTACCGGCTCGATAAACAAACACTAAACATTCTCCAAACTTTCGTCTGCGGTCACTCGAAACTGTCGTGAACCCGGATCCCCTTCAAAACTCGCACGGCTTTGACGCCTGTGGATATCTTGTCGGTTGATTCCAAGTCCTCTCCAGTGCTCGACTTCCCACGATGGAAATCTTTAGTAATTCCTGCCCAACCCCAATATATCGGTTTGGCTGGGCCTGGATAATAGCAACACACAAGGTGTTGTGGAACCCCTCGGGTGCACAATTTGGCATTTTAGTGGTTTCTCTCTGGGTCATCCGGGACAGCGAGTTGCCCGAATTTTCCCTACAAATCCCGGTTCTGAATCACGAAGATATTGATGATCAACTGTTTACCTTGCCGAATCACGCAGGAAGCCCGATTTCCAGTTCTCTTACAGTTCCCGAACTTGCAAATCTCCGGATTCGACCGACGCAAACAGTTTTCCACAACCGCTGCGCCGATCCATCCCAAAATGTTGCCCCGGACGATCGTCGTTCAATTTCGACCGGGTGCATACACTCCCATCCCGGGTGCGTATAGGTGCTCAGGGATGAACACGCGCCGATCACAAATCGGCCCCAACCCGCATCGCCAAGACTTTCCCAAGTCTCCACGGCGCAATGCACTAGCGAACGCAAGGGACCACCCGTTGAGCCAAAGAATGCACCACTCAATGAGACCTTTTTTCTCCACCGCACGCACCATGTCGCTGTGCCTACTGATGCTGCTGCTCGTGTCAACCACGACCATGCCCGGCTGCCGATTGTTCAAGAAAAAGAAACCCGTCCCCAAAGCACGCATCACAACGCCCACAGTGGTCCGTGATCTTCCCTCCCAGCTCCGAGGCACCATCGGCGCCGAAGCCCGCATCATCGGGAACACCCCCACCCTTGTCTCCGGGATCGGGTTTGTCGTCGGTCTTGAAGGCACCGGCGGGTTGACCATGCCCGAGCAGTACGCCGCCCACCTCGAACGCATGATGGGACTCAGCGGCGTCACCGTCGCCAACGACGACCCCAACTCCCCGCTCTACTCCATGAGCCCTCGCCAGCTCCTCCAAGACCCCAACACCGCCGCGGTGATCGTCCAAGCCGCAGTGCCTCCGGGATCGAGCCCTGGAGACAGCTTCGATGTCTATGTCCGCGCGATCAACGCAACGAGCTTAGAAGGCGGCAAGCTCTGGACCACCGAACTCCGCATCGGTCCACCATCCTCCTTCAACGACAAGCAAGCGCATGTCATCGCAAAGGGCAAGGGCCCGCTGTTCCTCAACCCCTTCGCTGAACCCGGTGTCGAAACCCGAGGCGTCTCCCAGAACATCGGACGCATCCTCGACGGCGGGTATGTCACCGCCACCACCGAAATCCAGATCATCCTCGACAACCCATCCCACCAACGCGTGCGACAGATGGTCAGCGCGATCAACTCCGCGTTCCCGGCAGAAATCAAAGACCACGGCCCAGCCGCACGCGGTGTCGACGAATCGATGATCCTTGTCAGCATCCCCAAACGCTACGCAGACCAACGCAACAACTTCCTTGAGCTTGTCTCGCACATGACGATCGATCAGTCGTACCCAGAGGTCTACGCGCAGCGGTACGCCAAAGCCGTCGAGACCGAGCCGTACCTTGCGAGCGATATGTCGTGGTGTCTCCAAGCACTTGGAGAGCGTGCGCTCCCCGAACTCCGTAAGCTGTACGACTTCCCCGAAGCCGCCCCACGCCTTGCCGCATTGCGTGCGGGCGCGGGATTGCGCGATCCAAAGAGCGTGCCCGCCTTGGTCAACATCGCGGAGAACGGCCCCGCAAACCTGCAGACCGACGCGATCGGGCTGCTCGCTCGGATCGAGGACTCGATGGTCCCCGATCAGGTCCTCCGCAAGCTGCTCGAATCAGACAAACTCAACATCCGCATCGAAGCGTACGAAGGCCTGATGACCCGCGCGGTCAACGCACGCAAGCGCCAGCTCGCGCGGTCGCTCGGATCGCAGGGACGAGCCGCGAGCGGATCCAGAGCCTTTGAAGAGCAGCTCGATGTCCTCTCCCGGATCCAGCTCCCGTCTGATCCTGTTCGGGGCGTGTCTCGAAATCTCATCGCCGGCAAGTTCTTCCTCGACATCGTGCCGTTTGGCGAGCCGCTGATCTACATCACCCAGCACCGCGAACCACGCATCGTGCTCTTTGGTGCGGATCAGTTCGTCAAGACCCCGATGCTCGCAAGCGCGTGGTCGGACCGTTTGATGCTTGCTTCAGATACCAAGGGCGATCCGATCCGGATGTACTACCGCGATGATCGCGCACGACGCACATTCACCCATTCCAATGTCCCCGCCGACCTCCCATCGCTCGTCGAGTTCCTCGCGACCGAACCAACCCCAGGATCAACAAATCGAGGGCTCGGACTCTCCTACTCCCGCGTCGTCGGCGCCCTCTACGAGTTGTACGGCGAACTCGGAATCCAAGCCGGTTTCACGACCGAAGAAGACCAACTCCTCACCGACCTCCTCGCGTCGGTTGACGAATCTGATGTGGTTTCGCGTGCGGAAGGCCCTGAAGATTCGATCACGATGGTGCCTGCGAATGATCCACGAGAGCAGGTCGTGAATCGCAGATCCGGACTCGAGCCACGCCGTTCCCTGCTGGTACCGGTCAATCCCCCCAAACCAGCCGAGACCGAACCCGGCACGACCCCACCACAAGACCCGCAATCACTCCGCAAAGAGTGAAATCCGCTCCGGTGATCCGACCCACTCAGTATTGAATCAGCGTCGAAGCTCTTCCGCTCGCGCGACGAGTGCTTCAACGCGCTGCTGGATCTCTTGGATCGCTTGGTCTGCCCCGTTTTCGAGCAGCACCTCGGTATCGATTGGCTCGCCGTAGACAATCGCAACCGGACGCGTGAACAACCTCGGGCATGATTTGTGCCGAGGCCAAACCTCATAGACCCCCGCGATCCCGACCGGGACCACTACGCATTTGGCGCGTTTGAGCAGCACCGAAATCCCACGCTCAAACGGCTGCACCTTGCCATCATCGCTCCGTGACCCTTCCGGGAACACGATGACCGCTTTGTGCTCGTTGAGCCGTTTAATGACTTCTTTCATCGCGCCGGTATCCCCCGCGCCCTGCTTGATCGGGGTCGCGTTGAGCGTTGAGATCAACCAAGCAAATGGTTTGAACTTGAACAACCCACCCCGCGCCAGAAAGTCCGTATCACGCGTCGTCAGCGCCCCACCAATCAAAGGAGGATCAAAGAACGACTGGTGATTGGCAACCAACAGCACGCCCCCGGTGCGGGGAACATTCTCCAGCCCCTCTCGACGACGACGGTAGATCACGATAAAGATCGCGTGCACGATCATCCTGCAGCAGTTGAAAAACGCAACATGCAGCACAGAAGAACCGGGATGTTTGGATCGGAACTTGGCCAACATGTTGTTAATCGTGCTCAGGAAGGTCCTTCACACGCGCCAAGGTGTGCTTCGCCATCAGGTCCACGACTTCCTCGATCTCAAGACCTGATGTATCAACACGGATCGCGTCGTCGGGACACACCAGCGGCCCATCGTTGCGGGTCGAATCGATCCGGTCCCGCTCGACGATTCGCGCACACATATCCTCGAGCGTCATCCTCGTTGGATCAATCCCGAGCTGATCAATCCGACGCTGAGCGCGGATCTCCGGATCAGCATCCAGATAGAACTTGATCGCGGCATCCGGGAACACGACCGATCCCTGATCCCGTCCCTCGGTCACCAGATGCGGGTGCTGCGCGAAGATAATCCGCTGCTTGCGGACCATGTGCTGACGAAGCTCAGAAAGCGTCGCGACAAACGAGACCAAGTCCGTCACTTCCGACGAACGGATCCGGTGATCGATCGGTGTGTCCCACGCAAGGATCGTCGGGGGATCCTGCGACCAATCAAAGTGCAGGTCCGCACCGATGACCGCGCTCACAAGCTCGCCCACTTCATCTTTCTCGAATCCCTTGTCGATCATGATCGCTGCTGCGGCACGGTACATCGCGCCGGTGTCGAGGAAGTCCAGACCCAGCTGGGCCGCGAGCATCCGCGCAACGGTGGATTTTCCGGTCCCGGCGGGGCCGTCGATGGTGATGATGATTGGGCGGTTGGATGGCACGGGGGTCTTGTTCCCTTGCGTGGTGATCTGGCGTTTGGCAGTGAGTGTCTTGGTGGCTGAACTCGTATTCGTGCTCACTGGGGGACCTCTCATCAATCGTTGTCATTCTCGGATTCAGTGTCGGTATCAGATTCGCTGCTTCCGACTATACCATAGCAGACTCACTCCTTGAGTGCAGCAAGCGCCTCTTCAATCGCTTCTTTCGAGTGGATAACGCCTAGGGATTCGTCGCCTTCGCCCTTGTAATCGATCGAAATCGTCCCATCAAAGCCCACAGCCGCGATCGCGCCGACGAGCGCTTGCAGGTCGTAGCCCTCGTGCACCGCGACCGGATCGTCCTCAAGCATCATCCCCTCAAGCTCCGCAGCGAGCGCATCGAGACCGCTCAACCCCGACGCTTCATCATTGGGAGCATCCTTCGCATCTGATGATTCCGACTCAGGAATCGTAAACCCAAGCGTCGAAGCATTCACGACCGACGCATATGGCGTCAGCTTCTTCAGATACCCGACCGGATCGCCGGTCTTCGCCGCGGTCTCAAAGTCGGGCATCGTCCCGATCCGGAATCCGCCGATGCCTTTGAGCAAATCAGTCAATCGTTCGGGGTCTTCTGTCAAACCAGGAGCAGGAGCAATAAGCACATTGATCTCCGCACGATCCGCGGTCTGCAAGATGCTTTTCATGCTGTCAATCGCTTGCTCGAACGCTTCGTCCGTGTCCTTCGATTGAATCGAGAGCGACACCGCGTTGCACCCCATCAATGACGCGGCTTTGACAACCCGCTGCATCCGCTCCACACCTTCGATCGCCTTGTCGCCCTTCACCTCTCCGAGCGGGAGCGGCGATGATTGACTCAGCAGCAAACACGAACACCCGATCCGATCTCCCGAATCGCGGATGAGTTCCAGATCTTTCGGAGTCAACCCAGCAAGCTGATCGGTGGAGAAGTTGATCGCGCGCAGACCGAACTGATCCATCGTGTACTTCGGGAGATCCGAAGGCGACATCGCACGCGCGCCTCTCCGTTTGAGGACGCTGGCGATTGAGTTGGTATTGAGCGAAAACATCATATGAACCCACTCTAGGGGGGCCATCTACGGGTGTGTGGATTTGATTGGGATGGTTTCTCAAACGCCGGGAAGAACCCGGCAACTACCGAGTCAGATCATTCCGATTCGACATATTCCCATACCGTCACAGGCACCTGACGAACGCCCCACTGAAGAGCGATCTTGTGCGTCGGGTACAGCAAGTCCAGACGGTTGCCCTTGATCGCTCCGCCGCAGTCGAGCACAGGCACGATCTCGGTGTTCGCGTATCCCGGGATCGAAACCATCGACCAGTATGGAAGCACGCGTGGATCCGCCGCGACCAGTTTCATGCCGTTGGTCCAGACGGATTTCATCGTCGCGGTCTTGCCATCGGCGAACTCGCCGCAGGAGCGTGCGTCGGGGGAGTACCCCGTCACGGTCATGTAGATTACGCGCGCGGGACGCACGAGCTTGCCATCAAACCAGCGGTACGACGGATCGATTGCAGGTTCTGGTTCAGGTTCAGAAACCACTGGAACTTCAACAGTTGCTTCTTCAGCGACTTCGACCACGGCCGGGATCAACTCGATCTCGACCGGAGCAGGTGCCTTGATCTTCGCTTGCTCGACCATTGATGCGGAATGATCCACGCCGACGAGCGCGGGGAGCGCTCCGGTCTGCTTCGTCCAGATCGCGCTGGTGACGACGAGCGTCAACCCAACCAACCACGCGGCGCCATCGAGCACACCCATCGCGCGGGCGCGGCTGTGGTTACTCAAACGGTTGATGTTGAATCGTGTATGCATATGTGTGGAGCGTCTGCCTTGTCCCGTGCCGACCTTGGCATGATGGGAAGAAGTGGTTGGGGCGCTCCGTGCCCGAGGGAGCAATGGTATCCACTGAACTACCAAGAGAGTACGACATTCCAGACACAAGACCACAAGACTGTGGAATAGAGTTTCCCCACCCCATAATCCCCCCATCCAATGGACAAGAACGACGATTCACACAATATTGGGGTGGGTTTTGATCGGGTATCGGGATACAGTCTATGTCTATGGCACACCCCCAACATCCCAACTCAACACCGAGTAGTTTCCGCTCCAAACTGGGGTCCTACTGCACCGGTCTAGCGATCGGATTCATCCTCCTCGGATTCTTCATGTTCCAAAAACACCTCAGCGAGAAACGCTCCCAAGAACGCATCCAGATGAACGCTCAAACCAACAGCCAACCATCCGCGGTGCCAACCCCGTGAGCCCAGCCCCCAAGACATCCAAGACATCGAAAAAAACGACCAAGAAAAAGGTCGTCAAGAAACGCGCCAAAGTCGCCGCTGTAAAGCCATTGGTTGATCCAAACAAGTGCATCCGCATCCGAGGCGCCAAAGAACACAACCTCAAGTCCCTCGACATCGACATCCCGCGCGATCAACTGGTCATCATCACGGGATTATCGGGATCAGGAAAGTCCTCGCTCGCGTTCGATACGATCTTCGCTGAGGGTCAACGCAAGTACATGGAATCGCTCTCCGCGTACGCACGACAGTTCCTCGACCAGCTGAAAAAACCCGACATCGAAGAAATCGAAGGCATCCCCCCCACCATCGCGATCGAGCAGCGCTCCGCGTCCCACAACCCACGCTCGACCGTCGCGACCACCACCGAAATCTACGACTACCTCCGCCTGCTCTACGCACGCTGCGGCACCCCACGCTCATGGGCGCCGACCAAAACCAAAAAAGACGGCACCGTCACCGCACGATCCGGACGCCCCATCGAAGCGTCCTCCGCGACCCAGATCGTCGATCATGTCATGGCGTTCGGTGAAGGCACACGCCTGATGGTCCTCGCGCCAGTCGTCCGCGCCAAAAAGGGATTCCACAAGGACACCCTCGAAGACTTCACCAAACAAGGATGGACCCGCGCCCGAGTCAACGGCGACATCACCGACCTCCGCGAAGCACTCAAAGAAGACACCGAAAACCCCCTCAACCTCCATCGACACAAAAAGCACACCATCGACGCGGTCGTCGATCGGATCGTCATCAAGGACGACGCACGCCAGCGCCTCGTCGAATCCATCGAAGCCGCGCTCCGTCTCGCGGAGGGATCGGTGGTCATCTCCATCAACGACGAAAAAGACAAAGACCTCTGGACCGACCACGCGTTCAGCGAGCACTTCGCGGACCCCGACCATCCAGAGATTTCCCTCGCCGAGCTCTCGCCCCGCTTGTTCTCGTTCAACTCGCCGTTTGGTGCGTGCCCCGAGTGCCATGGTCTTGGAGTGATTCTTGAGTTTGGTGAGGAACTCGTCGTCCCCAATAAGGATGTCGCGATTCTCAACAACGCGATCCAGCCCTGGAAGAAGAACGGGCCGGGGGGGATGATCTATCCGCGCATGCTCCGCAAGTTCTGCCGTGCGTTCGAGATCCCGCAATCCATGCACCTCAGCGCGATGTCCGAGGACCTCTACAACCTCCTCATGCACGGCACCGAATACGCCAACGACCACCTCGTCGGCAAAACCAAGTACCGCAAGCAATGGGACGGCGTCTACCCGATGCTCAGCAACTGGTTCCACAAAACCGAATCCAGCTGGGTCAAAGACCACCTCCACCAGTACCAACAAGAAGTCACCTGCCCAGCATGCTGCGGCGACCGACTCAAAACCGCCGCACTCCATGTCACCATCGAGTCTGCACACAAAGCGGACATGAAGAAAGCCGGTTCCGACACCGTCATCGGCCGACCAAAGGACGACGGCTCGATCCTCAACATCTCCGAACTCGCCCGACTCAACATCACCGACGCGATCGAGTACATCAAGGGACTCAAACTCTCGAAAGAACACGCGCACATCGCCGAAGCGATCCTCCGAGAGATCGTCAACCGCTTGCAGTTCCTCGAATCCGTCGGCCTCGACTACCTCTCCCTCGACCGTCGCACCGCGACCTTGTCAGGCGGTGAAGCCCAACGCATCCGTCTCGCAACCCAGGTCGGATCGGGCCTCGTCGGCGCGTGCTATGTCCTCGACGAACCCACCATCGGCCTCCACCAACGCGACAACGACCGCTTGATCCGCACGCTCCGTCACCTCACGGACATCGGGAACACGGTGCTGGTGGTCGAGCATGACGAGGACACGATCCGAGCCGCGGATCACATTGTTGATATTGGTCCGGGTCCCGGCGTGCATGGCGGAACCGTCGTCGCGCAAGGATCCATCGACGACATCATCAACACCCCCGGCTCACTCACCGGCGATTACCTCTCGGGACGCAAGAAAATCGAGGTCCCGACCGAGCGTCGCAAGCTCAACATGAAAAAGACGATGACCGTCAAGGGCGCGCGTCACAACAACCTCAAAAACATCGATGTCCCCTTCCCCATCGGGGGCATGCTCGCCGTCACCGGCGTTTCGGGTTCAGGCAAATCCACGCTCGTCAACCAGATCTTGCTGAGGGCCGCGAAGCAGCATGTGATGGGGACCGCCGCGTCCCGCAAGAACAAGCCGGGGGATCACTCGCGGATTACAGGTCTCCAGCACATCGACCGCATCATCGAGGTCGATCAATCCCCGATCGGACGCACGCCGCGCTCCAACCCCGCGACCTACACCGGGATTTTCGACGAGATCCGCAAGGTCTTCACCGCGACCAAAGAATCCAAAATCCGAGGCTACAAACCCGGACGCTTCTCCTTCAATGTCGCATCCAACAAAGGCGGCGGACGCTGCGAAGCGTGCGCCGGTCAAGGGATGAAGAAGATCGAGATGCACTTCCTCCCCGATGTCTTCGTCGAGTGCGAGGTCTGTAACGGGAAACGGTACAACCGCGAGACGCTCGAAGTGCTGTACAAAGGCAAGAACATCGCCGATGTCCTCGCGATGACCGTCGAAGACTCCTGCGATTTCTTTACCAACCACCCCAAGATCCTCCGCTTCACCACCTGCCTGCGCGATGTCGGACTCGGGTACATCACGCTCGGTCAACCATCAACCACGCTCTCGGGCGGCGAAGCCCAACGCGTCAAACTCGCAACCGAACTGGGCAAAGGCACCCGACACGACGGCACCCAAAGCGCCGAACACACCCTCTACATCCTCGACGAACCCACGACCGGACTCCACTTCGAGGACATCAACAAACTCATCACGGTCCTGAACCGACTCGCCGATGCTGGAAACACCCTCATCGTCATCGAGCACAACCTCGATGTCATCAAATGCGCCGACTGGATCATCGACCTCGGACCAGAAGGCGGCGACAAAGGCGGCACCCTCCTCGCGACCGGAACTCCCGAAGCAGTTGCAAAGGTCAAAGCGAGCTACACGGGACAATATCTGAAAGGCATGCTATGAGCGGACCCATATCCAACCGAGTCGAGCGCATCAAAGCGGGCAACGACCCCGAACTCATCTGCGAGATGCCCTCGGGATACGCGATCCTCGGCAAGTACCAACCCGAACCCATCACCGGATGCTGCATGCTCCTCCCAAAGGTGGTCGTCCCATCACCCAACGACCTGAGCCACACCGACCGCGCCCAGTTCTTCTCCGACCTCACACTCCTCGGCGACGCGATCATGCTCGCGACCGGTTCAAACCGCATCAACTACCTCGTCCTCTGCAACCAAGTCCCCGAACTCCACGGCCACTGCATCCCCCGCTTCGACAACGAAGACCCCGAACTCCGCAAGCAAGGACCGTTCGAGGCGTATGACTTCGGCAGCGCTCGCGTCGCCGACGCGAACGGTCAAGACCAAGCACTCCACGCGAAGCTGCTCGCGGAACTGACCGCACTGATCGCACAACGCGACGGCTGAACTGCACAAACAAAAACCCCGCATGCGTAGCACACGGGGTTGAGGTGTATCTGGTTCTGATCAGTGATCAGCCGTCGAGCAGGTCCGCGATCTCGTCGTCCACAGGGTTCGATGCACGATCGTCCTTGGGCCCCTTTGATTTCTTCTTGGACTTCGCGTCGTCATCGTGATCTTCGCTGTCCTCTGACGCTGCGATCGCCGCGTTTTGAGCCGCGACCTCCGCTTCGAGCTTCGCGAGGTCTTCCTCGGCTTCCCGTCCCTCTTTGGCAAGCTTCGCTTTGTACGACTCGATCTTTGCTTTGTCCGGTCCGAGCACGAGCGTGATCTGGCGTCCCGCTGTCCGCGGCGCCATCTCGATCTTCGCGACATCGCTCAGGTCCTGACAGATCTGGAAGAGTCTTTCTTCACCGAGCTGCTTGTGCATCATCTCACGCCCACGGAACCGCTGCGCAATCGAGACCTTGTGCCCCGCGATCAGGAATCGGCGGGCCTGGTCCACACGGATCTGGACATCGTGCGGGTCGATCTTGACCGAACGACCGAGACGGATTTCCTTCATCTCAAGACCAGCGGACTTGGACTTGCTTTCGCGTTTGGAGAGTTCGTATTTGTGCTTGCCGTAGTCCATGATCTTGCACACCGGAGGGCGCGAGTCAGAAACGACCTCGACAAGGTCGAGACCGGCTTGCTGCGCCATGCGCATTGCATCAGGAGTTTCAACAACTCCCAGCTGTTCCCCATCCTCGCCGATCAAGCGGATCGGGGATAGGCGGATCATGTGATTAATTCGGGTCCGTGTCACTGGACCTTGTTGGCGGAAAAAGCGTCTGCGAGCGATGTCAAGTCTCCTGGTGGAACTGTGTTTACGCATCGGCACCGTTTGCCCATGCGGCCCGTTTGTATACGGGATTATGGTATTGAACCGTCCAGCGTGCCAGAAAGCAAGCGGATAGTCTCCATATCGGACGAATCCTCACACGAATCGAGCGATTGTGCACAACTGGTCATCCGCCGGTGGAAGTCATCAGCTCCCGGACCGACGACCGATTGAGCCGAATCGCACTCGGCGCCGCCGCCAGCAGGGTCAGGACGATCGCCGCCAACCACGACACCACGATGGGGAACAACGGCGGGAGCATGAACTTCAGGTCCATCCCGACCGTCACCCGGTTGACATGCTGCCCCCCCCAAGCCGCTTGGAGACCCAGGAGCGTCCCAAGCACGCACGCCGTGATCCCGATGATGAGGGCCTGTCCACAGATCAACCGAACCAGCTGCCCTCTCGATGCCCCCACCGCTCGCAGGACCCCGAGTTCGTACCGTCGAGCGCTGACCTCCGCGACGATCAGATTCGCGACCCCGAAGCACGCGACGAGCATCGCCCCCAGCGCGACCGTCGAGATCACGATGAACGAAGACGAGAACACCGCTTCGATCTGCGACCGGATCCGTGCCCCGGACCCAACATTAAGCACCCCCGACCCGATCAACGCCCGCTCGATCTCCTGAATCGCTTCCCCCGTCGGCACCGAGTCATCCAGATCGATCTGGATCAGCATCGGTTCACGCACCCCGAAATGCTCGATCATGTCCTGCCGCGATCCGAACACCGAGCTGATCGCTTGCTGGACCATGCTCTCCCCCAGATCAAAGTACTGCGACACCAGCTCCAGCCCCGGCGTTGTCACCACCCCCACAATGTCAAAGCGGTGCTCGTTGCCTTCCGAGTCCTTGCAAGTAAACACATCCCCCAACCCAATGCCCTTCGCGACAAGAAACTCACGCGCGACGATCACGCTCCCGCCTTCTTTGAGCCTTGCCAGCGCGGTCACCGGATCACCCTGCACAAACTCGACATGCACCATGTCAAAGAACGCTTCGGGTTCAAACCCGAAGTAGTTGGTCTTGTACGAAGTCAACGCCTGCACCCCAAACGCATCGGTCTCGACGGCGAGCATGTTGATCGCGCAGGTCCGCTCGACGACATCAAGATTGTTGAGGATCTCAATCGCGTCCTCGCTCATCGGAAGCCCGTACGCGAACGCATCGGGGAACTGGATCTGGTTGATCCAGTCGCGCATCGCCGCGGAGCCGTTGGTCCAGATCGCGATGAGCAGCGCCAGTCCGGTCATGAGCGCCCCAGCGGTAAAGCCGTGCCGATAGGGCGTCGCGCGGACCGTCCGCACCAGCAACGATTCGGGTAGACAGAATAGTTTGGAAATCACAGGCCCGATCACCTTGGCAACCACCACGATCACCGCCGCGGAAATCAGAAAATACCCAAGGAACATCGCGGGAAGACCGAACGAGATGTAGGTCCAGAAGAAAGTTTGCCCATCGAGCCCCGACAGGACGATCGTCGCCATCAGCGCCATCCCGAGGAGTCCAACCAGCGTCACCTTCCCGATCTGGGCTGGTTTGGATGGCTGCGACTGCTGTGTCATCGCTTGGATCGGAGACAGCGTCGACGCCCTCCAAGCAGGCCACAACGCACCCGCGAGTCCCGCCGCAAGCGCCCCCAGCAATGTCAGCGTCAAACTCACAGGCGGGATCACCAACCCAGCCGGAAGCTGCTGCTCGAACACCTGCATCAGCACCCATGCGAGACCAATACCAATCGGCAATCCCGCAATCGCGCCGATCCCCGACACTGCGCATCCGACCAGGAGCTGCGCGATCCCGAGTTGGTATCGGTGCGCCCCGATGCAGCGGAGCACGCCGAGCATTTTTTGTTGTTCTGCGACGCCGGTGGTCAGTCCGGTCGTGATGATGAACGCCGCGGAGATGAGCGAGATGACCGAGATCAGCATGAACCCGAGCTGGGCCGCGACGATGTTCTGCTCGACCCCAGCGGTGATGCGTCCCGTAGTCTGGACAATCGCCCGACCCGGATACGCATCGGCGTGCGCTTCTACAAACGCGAGCGGATCAACCCCTTCCTTGAGCTTCACCTCCAGATCCGTAATCTGCCCCTTCTTCCGCGCCATCGCGTCGAGCGTCGGGATCGTCGTAAACCCCATCGGACGACCACCCACCGGCGGCGCTTGCGAGATCCCCACCACCGTCAGTTCCAGATTGGATCGGAGCAAGCGTGCAAACTCAACCGTGTCCCCAACCCGAATCCCAACCCCACGATTGAGCGTGATCGCTTCGTTTTCATTTTGAGTACGCTGACCAACAAAGGGCATTGGGTTCGAGATGTACCCAATTGGATCATCGAACACCTTCGTGCCCCGATGCTTCCCCTCATCAGTCGCATACACCCAGCTCAAACGCTGCGCCACGCGCGCGTCGATCAGGATTTCATTGTCATTGATCGGGTATCGACCTTCGAGAAGAACCACTGGCCGAGCGTCGAACTCCGCATCGGGATTGATCCCGTTGACAAACACGCTCGTCAGGTAGTTCTGCTCGACAACGCTGTGCTCACCATCCGGATCCGCCCCATCAATCGGCTTCGCGGTCGGGAGCGTCACCACCAACGACTGCGTCTGCTGCAATCGCGGAAGCACGGACTCCACGCCATCCCATGTGCTCACCGTCTCCGCAACCGACGCGGGCATCGTCGATCCTTGAATCGCAACCACCCGGACCTCAGCAAGCCCGACCTGCGTGTCGATCTGCTGTTTGAACGATGCATTGAGCGAACCCATCACACACGCGACAGCGCTGATCAGCACCACCGACATGCACACCGCCGCCGACAACAAAATCAATCGCGAGGGTCTACCCAAGCAGATGCTGCGTGCGAGTCGCAAGAGTGCCTGCATCGAGCCCCCCTTCTTCTGGAGCGTCGATCACGCCTTTGACGACCCCGTCCCCCATCACGAATACTTTTTTGCAGTAGCTCGCCGCTTCGGGTTCGTGCGTCACCATAAGCACAGTCACTTCTTGCTCGTGCGCGATCTCGCGGAGCACCTGCCAGACCAACGAACTCGACGCAGAATCCAGATTCCCCGTCGGTTCATCCGCAAACACCACCGGCGGCTTGTACAACAACGCACGCGCAATCGCGACCCGCTGCTGCTCACCACCCGACAACGCCTGAGGCCGATGCGTCGTCCGATCCCCTAGCCCCAACCGATCCAGCAACTCCATCGCTCTACTATGCAGCGCCCCGGTCGAATCCCCCGCCAGCAGTCCCGGGAGGAGCGTGTTTTCGAGCGCCGACATCGTCGGGATCAGGTTGAACGCTTGGAAGATCACCCCGATCGACTTCCTGCGAAACCGTGTCGCCTGCCGTTCGGTCAACCGATCGACCCGCTCCCCCGAAACAGAAACCTCTCCCGAATCAGGCGGGTCCATCGCCGCGAGGATGTGCAACAGCGTCGACTTCCCAGACCCCGACCGACCCATCACGGCATAAAACCCGGGATCGGTGATCTCAAGATTCACCCCACGGAGCGCATGGACACTGGTGGCCCCGCTTGGATATGACTTATGGACATCAACACATCGGATCATGGTTGAGTATTGGGGGTACGAGTAAACAAGTTGCAATTCTCCGGGTGGCCCGACGGAGGATTCTGATCCTCCTTCGGGATTCAGGATCCTCAATATCAAGTATACTCAAGCATGCGCCGGATCAACGATCCTCATCACGCTCGCTTTCTCACCTTCTCGACCTACCGCAGCCTTGATTTGTTTGGCAGCGTTCCATTACGAGACACATTCAGCAATCAACTCAAACAAACCAGAATACGCCAACCCTTCGTGCTCTATGCATGGGTGCTCATGCCCAACCATGTGCACATGCTTCTCCGCGAGCAACAATCCGGTGAAGTAGAAGGCATACTGCGGAGTCTCAAAGCAGCCGTTGCACGAAAGATTCTCTCACGATGGCGGGAACTGGATGCACCGGTACTCGATCGGCTGATCGATCAACGCGGCCGCACACGATTCTGGCAACACGGAGGCGGATATGACCGCAACATCGTTTCAGCAAGCGAGTTTCACGAGAAAACCAGCTACATTCATATGAACCCGGTCCGGGCTGGATTGATCGAAAAGCCTACCGAATGGGCGTGGAGTTCTGCCCGGTGGTGGGATGGGGTTCGGGAAGGCGAAGTTGAGTGTGACCAGTTCTCCAACCCGAAGGAGTCGAAGACGACTCCGTCGGGCCACCCAGACTCTGTAAACCCGGTTTAGGCAATCGACGCGGAATACGCGTCCGCATCCATCGCATCGTCAAGCGTCCCGCGATCCGCGATTTTGATCTTGACGAGCCAACCGTCGCCGAACGGATCACTGTTGATCGTTTCTGGGCTTGATTCGAGGGATTCGTTCACCTCGATAATCTCGCCTTCAACCGGGGAATAGACATCCGAGGAGGTCTTGACGGATTCAACCTCGCCGACGGAGTCACCAGGTGAAACCTCGGTCCCGATGGGCTGCATCTCCGCGAAGGTCACATCCGTGAGCTGATCGACCGCGTAGGTGGTCAGCCCGATGGTCAGGACATCGCCCTCCACTTTGAGCCATTCGTGGGTTTCGGTGTATGTGCGGTCGGATGGGTTGCTCATGATGATCCTCGAACGATGCATTGGGGATGCACGGGATGGTGTGGGATTGAGGCCAATGGTAAGGTCCACCCAACCGATGGGCAATGCCCCCTCATCCACATTCCGAGCCGCAAATCTGTACCATGATTCCGCTCCAAATGCCGCTCCAAGCGTGCAATTCCGACCAATATACGATATGATCCCCAAGAACCGGCGGGCGGAGCCCACAACAGCCGGGGTGACATATCGACCCCGCCCCTCGATCTCCGAGCGGGCGCGAGAACAGGCGATGTGTTGCCAGCCGACACGGAGGTGGCGCTGACATGACGACCATGACGACTAAGACGACCGAAACGACACACACGAACCCATCTTCCGACAAAGCTTCCGAAGCGGGCGCTCCATCAGCTCCCGTTCTCAAGAGCGGCCTCGCCCTCACCAAACTCACCCTCGCAGGATTCAAATCCTTCGCGGACAAAACCACCTTCACCTTCGACGACCCCATCACCGGCATCGTCGGTCCCAACGGCTGCGGCAAGTCCAATGTCGTTGACGCGATCAAATGGGTCCTCGGCGAACGCTCCTCCAAATCCCTCCGTGGCAAAGAAATGATCGACTGCATCTTCGCAGGATCAGCCGTCCGCAAACCCTCCGGGATGGCCGCCGTCACCCTGAGCTTCGACAATCCCAAATCCGCCGCGATGCTCGCGGACCTCGCGGGTCTCGCCGACGAATCCAAACCAACCGCCGACCTCGATCTTGAAATCGAAGATGTCGAAGTGGACGAGGATGACGCCGTAGAAACCGAAGTCTCAGAAACCGAAGCTGAAGCCGAATCAACCGAAACACACGCGTCCCACGACGAGCACATCACCGACGCCGAAGCCGACCAAGCCGTGCATGACGGGGAGAGCGAAGCCGCGTCCATCATCACCGAGCGCCGCCGCATCGCGCGCCCGCTTCCCATCGATGCGGACCAGGTCGAGGTCCAACGCCGTTTGTACCGCGATGGCAAATCCCAGTACCTCATCAACGGCAAGCTCGCCCGCCTCAAAGACATCCGCGACCTCTTCCTCGATACAGGCATCGGCGCCGACGCGTACTCGATCATCGAGCAGGGCAAAGTCGACCGCATGCTCCTCGCGTCCCCGATGGAACGCCGGGTCATCTTCGAAGAAGCCGCGGGGATCGCCAAGTACCGCCAGCGCCGCGTCGAAGCGCAGCGGAAGCTCGACAAAGCGGAATCAAACCTCGCCGTCACCCGCGAGCAGCTCGACTCGACTGAACGCCGTTTGCGCATGGTCAAAGGGCAAGCGTCCAAAGCACGGCGCTTTAAAGAACTCGACAGCGAATACCGCGCCCAGCGTCTCGCGCTCGGATTCGAGCAGTATGACGACATCCGCCGTCGCCTCGAAGGGCTGACCTCGCAGATCGCATCCCTCGAAACCGAGCGCCACCAGACGCAAGAACGGCTCGAAGAAGCGGAAGAAGCGAGCAGCATCGCCAAGGAACACCACCTTGTGGTTGGTCGCATCCTCCGCGAAACCGAGAACTCGCTGACCAACGCGAAGCATCAAGCGGAGTCGGCAAACCAACGCCGCGAGATGACGCACAAAGCGATCGAAGACGCGGCCCACCTCGTCGAGACCGAGACCATTCGGTTGACCGAGTCCGCGACCCGTCGCGCCGAGCTCGATTCAGAAATCAGCGAGCACACCCAGACCCTCGAAGGCCTCCAAGAAACCCTCGCCACCAACGAAGCACAGCTCAAAGAAGCAAGCAGCGAACGCGAAACCGCGACCCGCAACCTCAACCAGCAGCGCCAGATCGTTGACGAAACCCGATCCGTCGTCGCAAGCGTGGAGCGCGAACACGCGACCCTCATCGCCCGCATCGAGAGCGACGACCGACGCATCGAGTCCATCACCGAACGCGTCAGCGAACTCACCAACCGACTCCGCACACTCGATGCGCAGATCAGCGAATCCAAGCTCCTCGCCAGCAACACCCGCGAAGCCCTCGAGCTCCTCGACACCAAGATCAAACAGGACGAGTCCCAGCTCCACATCCTCGACTCCCGCGTCGAATCCCTCGACTCCTCCCGAGGCGACCTCGCCAAGCGTGTCAACACGCTCGACGAACAACGCGTCCGCAACGAAACACGACACGCGACCCTCGACGAGATGGTCAAAGGCCGCGTCGGTCTCGACGACGCCGTCCGCGCCGTCCTCGAACTCCAAGATCGGGGCGAAGGATTCACCGGAGTCATCGGCCCCCTCGCAGAACTCATCGAAACCACCGGCGACCAAGCCAGCAACATCGAAGCGGCGCTCGAAGACACCCTCCAAGCACTCGTCGTCGAATCCATCGACGCGATGCCGACCCCAGAAGAAATCGCCGCCCTCCCGGGACGCGTCACCTTCCTCCCGCTGACCAACCTCCACTCTTCTACACATTCAGCAATCCCGGGTTGGCTCACCGACGCAACCAACGGCCGAGTCGCCCGGCTCCGCAACGCCGTCACCTCCCGCACCAACGACCCACGCGTCGAAGCACTCCTCGACCGTCTCCTCGGAAACTCGCTCTTGGTCACAGACCTCGACTCCGCGCTCATGCTCGGCGCGGGACCACTCGCATCCGTCCCCTGCCGATTCGTCACCCGCGACGGCACCGTCATCGAACCCGACGGACGCGTCTGTGCAGGCACCCGCTCGGGTAGTGAATCCGAAGGACTCCTCGCTCGACAGAGCGAACTCCAAGAGCTCGCAGGACAGATCGAATCCATCACCGCCCAGCTCAACGAAGCGAAGGGCAACCTCTCCCGCGTGGACTCTGACGCCGCATCGCTCGGCGAACAACGCTCCCGACTCCACGCAAAGCTCACCGCGCTCCGCGAATCCCGCGTCCGCACCGAGCACACGCTCGACACGCACAGCGCGGAGATCGAACGACTCGGCCGCGAGCACCAGCGAGGCGTCGATGAACAGCACACCCACGCGACGCGTCTCGAAGAGTCCCGCGTCGGTCGCGAAGCCCTCACCACCAAAGCGGGCCAGCTCGATCGCCTGCTCGCAGAGCAACGCACCAAGCTCGAATCCTGCCAAGGTTCGCTGGGTTCGCTCGAAAGCACCCTCGAAGAAGTCAACGACCGTGCCAACTCCGTCCGCGTCGCCGTCTCGACCGCACACGAGCAGGTCCGCTCTGAGACCCGACACCTCTCATCGCTCACAAGCTCACTCGACGAGATCGAACGCGCCAGCGCTCAAGCCCAAGCGATGATCGAACGCTCCCGCGCCAACCTCGACGAGCACAAGAAGGTCGCGCAGGAAGCCCACGACGAGCAGCTCAAAGCCCACGCGCTCATCGAGTCCCTCGAAACATCGATGCACGAACAAGCGGAGGTCGTCCGCGTTGCCGACGAAGCGGTCGAGATCGCAACCCAAGCGATGAGCACCGCACGCGATCAAGCCGAAGCGTTCAACCGCGATTGGCACGCCGTGGAAACCTCGCGTCGTGAAACAGAGGTCAAACGCGAGACCATCGAAGAACGCACCCTCGAAGACCTCGAAGTCGATCTGGTCATCGAATACCCAGAGTACCGCTACATGATGGACGACGGCGGCATCGAACGCATCGATGTCACCTCCATGACCGCGAGCGTCCATGTCCTCAAGGACGAGATCAAAAAGCTCGGCAATGTCAACCTCAACTCCATCGACGAAGAATCCAACCTCACCCAGCGCAACGACGACCTGATCAACCAGGTCCGCGACATCGACGAAGCACGCATCAAACTCGCGACGCTCATCGAGAAACTCAATGTCGCATCACGCGCACGCTTCGGTGAAGTCTTCGAACTCATCAAAGACGAGTTCGGCGGACGCAACGGCATGTTCCGCAGACTCTTCGGCGGAGGACGCGCCGAAGTCCGTCTCATGCCGCTCATCAAAGAAATCGATGGCGAGAAAGTCCAGACCGACGAAATCGACCTCCTCGAATCCGGCATCGAAGTCATCGCCAAACCACCAGGAAAGGAACCCCGTTCCATCAACCAGCTCTCTGGTGGCGAAAAGACCATGACCGCGGTCGCGATGCTGCTCGCAATCTTCCGATCCAAGCCATCCTGCTTCTGCGTGCTCGACGAAGTCGATGCCGCGCTCGACGAAGCGAATGTCGGTCGCTTCTGCTCAACCCTCGACCTCTTCGCACTCCAGAGCCGGTTCATCGTCATCACGCACAACAAGCGCACGATGCAAGCAACCAACAAACTCTTCGGCGTCACCATGCAAGAACGAGGCGTCTCCAAACGCGTCGAGGTCCGCTTCGACCAAGTCGGAGAAGACGGCGAAATCGACGAGAAAGCTGTCAAAAACGCACCAGTCGAAGCACCAGACGAAGAACAAGAACCGACCTCTGAAACAAACGACGCCAAGCCATCCGGAGCACTCCGGGCAGCGTTGGCGTCGATGCGTGAAGATGATTCACCGGTTCCGGTTGAATAATACGAACTACTTCGACTCGACCAGCTTCTTGAGTTTCTCCAGCCCATCGAGCCATCCCTCTTCGAATCCCTCTGGGAAGTCGTCCGGGATCTCTCCGCTCATCCGGTGATCAATTGAGACCCGCGTCCCGTCACCCGCATCCTCGAAGCTGATGGTCATGTTCATCAGCACCGCCTTCTCCATCGTGCAATCCCCACGCATCCTGATCTTGTGGTTCGGTTTGATCATCGTCAGCTCACCGATCACATTGAACCCGCCATCAGGGAGTTCGATATAGAAACGCCCACCCATCCGCTCTTCACACCGCGTCGGTTTCGACTCTTTGGTGTCCTCGCTCTCATAAAACCAGTTGTGAGGCTCATCAAACCAAGCTCGATACACCACTGACCTGGGCGCATTGATCGTGATCTCCGTCTGCGACTGTGCCACGCGTGGCTGTGTTTCAAGAAACTTTGTACTCATGACTGCTTTCCTTCTTTCTGTTTACGCTCGACCGATTCTTTCAGACGAACCAACGACCCCGACCATTGGTCCTCGTAAGTGCTCACCCACCGCTCGTACACCATCCGCAACGGTACCGCATTCAGGTGGTACCATCGCGTCCGGCCGTCCTTGCGTGAGAGCACCAATCCCGCGTCATCAAGCACACCAAGGTGCTTCATGACCCCGAACCTCGTCATCGACGGGAACGACTCCACAAGCTGTGTCGTCGTCCGAGGCCCATCCTTTAGCAAATCCATCAACGCTCGTCGCGTCGGATCAGCAAGCGCTTTGAACACGCGGTCCATCTGATCAATCTGGTCATTTCCCTGCGGCATCGTGCCTCCAAATCCCACAAGTCCTTCGCGAGATACATAGGTGACTATACAGTCACCTTTCTGGGATTGCAACCTCGAACTCAAAAACCAATCAAAATGACCCCCACGCCCATTTGCCCCTTTTTTGCATCCCAGCGACCCCTTTGGGGTACATTGCAAGTATGAATCCAATCCGAATCATCGCCACGCTCGTCCTTTGCCTCGCATCCCTCGCTCCCGGAGCCGTCCCAGTGAAGACCTACACCTTCGTCTACATCACCACCGGCCCAGCAACCGACATCGAGCAATCCGAACAACAAACCGCCTTCGCCGGTCACTTCTCGAACATGAAACGCATGGCTAAAGAAGGCGATCTCCTCATCGCAGGCCCCTACGGCAAGTCCGAGTCCTTTGACGACCTCCGAGGCCTCTGGGTCTTTAACACCGACAGCACCGACAAAGCCCTTGAACTCGCCGCGACCGACCCTCCCGGGAAGCTGGGAATCTTTGTGTTCGAAGCCGTGCAACTCATAACCGACGACGCCCTGCTCGAACTCCCCCGCCTCGAAGAAGAAGACGAAGCCCGAAGACTCGCCGATCCCGATGCCTCCGACGAATGGTCTGGGAGAGCGTACATGATCGCAACCGCGCCTGTCAGCGGGACCGACGAACCCACCCGAACCCCAAGCGTGTTCATGCTGGCAACCCTCGCCGCGGATCAAGACACCCGTGTCACTTCCGACCAACGCATGGTGATCCTCGATGCCACCACCGAGGACGAAGCGCACCAAGCCCTTAAGGACTCGGGCTGTAATCCCGACGATTGGAAACTCGATGTGTGGTACGCAAGCTCGATGATCGCCAAACTCCCCTCACTCCGCGAGTAACTCGGGCAATTCACTTCTACGAAACTCCCACCGCGCTACGATACCCTGATGCAGCCCGAACAGACTCCGTTCCAAGTCGTCAGTGATTTCAAACCCGCCGGAGATCAGCCCGCAGCGATCGACGCGCTCGTTGCCTCCATCAACTCCGGTGATCCACGCTCCTGCCTGCTCGGAGCGACAGGCACCGGCAAAACCTTCACGATGGCCAATGTCATCGAACGCACCAACAAGCCCACCCTCATCCTCTCGCACAACAAAACCCTCGCCGCCCAGCTCTACGAAGAGTTCAAAGCGTTCTTCCCCCACAACTCCGTCAACTACTTCGTCTCCTACTACGACTACTACCAACCCGAAGCGTACATCCCGGGACGCGACATCTACATCGAAAAAGACTCCGCAAAGAACGACGACCTCGACCAACTCCGCCTCGCCGCGACGAGCAACCTGATCCAGCGCCGCGACTGCGTCGTCGTCGCGTCCGTGTCCTGCATCTTCGGACTCGGTTCACCCAGCGCCTACTCCGAACGCGTCTACACCCTCTCCACCGGCATGGAACTCCCAAGACGCGACCTCTTCCTCTCGCTCAACGCGATGCGCTACGAACGCGCCGAGATTGAGTTCAAACGCGGAAGCTACCGATCACGCGGAGACGCGATCGAGGTCTGGCCCGCCTACGAAAAATTCGCCGTCCGCATCGAACTCTTCGGCGATGAAATCGAAAAAATCGAACTCATCAACCCAACCAGCGGCGAACTCCTCGCAGAAGAATCCAAATACTTCCTCTTCCCAGCCGTCCACTATGTCATGCCCGAAGACCGACTCGCCGAGGTCCTCAACAGCATCCGCGCAGAAATGGACGCTCGCGTGATGGAACTCCGCCACGAGGGTAAACTTCTCGAAGCCCAACGCCTCCTCGCACGCACCAAGTACGACCTCGAAATGATCGAAGAAGTCGGGTACTGCTCCGGAGTCGAAAACTACTCCCGCTACATGGACGGCCGGCTCCCCGGAGAACGCCCCTTCACCCTCCTGGACTACTTCGACTACGCACCCGGAAACCCAGACCGGATCACCGAACCCAGCCGCGAAGTTGCGCTCGTCGACGCGAACGGCGAACCGCTCCGACCCACCCAAGACACGCGAGATCACGAAGAAGACACACGCCGCTTCGGGGTCACCCGAACCAACCTCAAAGACTGGCTCATCATCGTCGACGAGTCCCATGTCACCCTCCCCCAGATCCGCGCCATGTTCAACGGCGACAAAGCCCGCAAACAAGTCCTCGTCGATCACGGATTCCGTCTTCCCTCCTGCATGGACAACCGCCCCCTCCGCTTCGAAGAGTTCGAACAACTCGTCCCCCAAATGATGTTCGTCAGCGCCACCCCAGGCCCCTACGAACTCGAAGCCACCGGAGGCGAGATCATCGAACAGGTCATCCGTCCAACCGGACTCCTCGATCCCGAAGTCGAAGTCCGCCCCGCGACCGGACAGGTCCCCGACCTCATGGAGCAGTGCGAACTCGTCGTCGAATCCGGCGGACGCGTCCTCGTCACCGCGCTCACCAAACGCCTCTGCGAAGACCTCACCACCTACCTCGGCGACCAAGGCATGCGCGTCCGCTACCTGCACTCGGAAATCGAAACCCTCGACAGACTCGAAATCCTCACCGCACTCCGAGCCGGGGACTTCGATGTCCTCGTCGGCGTCAACCTCCTCCGCGAAGGACTCGACCTCCCCGAAGTCAAACTCGTCTGCATCCTCGACGCCGACAAAGAAGGCTTCCTCCGTTCCGCCACCTCGCTCATCCAGCAGATGGGACGCGCCGCACGCAACAGCGAATCCCGCGTCATCCTGTACGCCGATCGCGTCACCAAAGCGATGGACCAAGCGATGTCCGAAACCGCCCGCCGACGCGAGAAACAAATCGCCCACAACACCGAGCACGGCATCACCCCCACCACCATCGTCAAAGACATCCGGCGCGGGATCGACACCGAACTCAAAGCCCGCCGCTCCGCAAAGTTCGCCGCAGAATCAACAGACACACTCATCGACGCAGAAGTCCTCGTCGGGATGCTCCAAGCGGACATGATGAGCGCCGCCGAGGACACCCGCTTCGAGCTCGCTGCAGCATTGCGCGACCAGATGCTCCATGTCAAAGAGCTGCTCGTCCAGCACAACGACGATCAGACCCCGCTCCTCCTCAAACGCTCGCAGATAGAGTCCATCCTCACCAAAGGCAAGCAAGGCTCCCCCGGCACAAGAGGCAAAGGCCGACGGCTGTAGTTCTCAGACATACACTCCCAGCGGTATGCAAAAACGGATTCACATCGTCGGCGCGTCATGCACAGGAACCACCACCCTCGGCCGCGCCCTCGCGAATCACCTCTCCATCCCCCACCTCGACACCGACAACTACTACTGGAAAGACACGCCCCTCCGCTACAGCGAAAAAATGCCCATCCCAGAACGGATCGCATCAATCGAACACGACATCAGCGGACACTCAAACTGGATCCTCTCTGGGTCACTCTGCAGTTGGGGCGAGCCCCTCATCACGCACTTCACCCATGTCATCTTCTTACACACCACCTGGGAAGTCCGCAAAGCCAGACTCCTCACACGAGAAGAACTGCGCTACGGCAAGGACATTCTGACACAAAAAAGTGAACAAGGCGAAATCAGCCGAGCGTTCCTGCAATGGGCAAGCCGCTACGACACCGCAGGACCCGAGCAACGAAGCCTCGCAGCGCATCAACAATGGATATCCGCGTTGCCCCAGAACATCAGTATCTTCCGCTTTGATGCAAACCAATCCATCAAGCAACTGAGCGAAGCAGTCCTAGCCAAGTTCGACTAACGCATCACCATCTTGATCGACGCAGCCGCAAGAATCAGCGCGGTCACCAGTTTCAGGTGAGGCAGCTTGATCTTGTGCGCGATCCACGCCCCGAGATACCCGCCGATCAACGCGCCCACCCCCATCGGGATCGCGAACCCCATCGCATCAGAGATCATCAGGTGCACCGAATCATTCGGCGCAGGATAAGTAATCGCCGGCAGCGTGTACAGCTTCATCGACGCGCCGATGATCGAGCTGATCCACATCACCCCCGCGCTCCCCGCGATCGCATGACGCAGCGGGAGTCCTGAAATCTGCAGTAAAGGCACCAACAGAATCCCGCCACCAATCCCCAGATACCCCGCGACACCACCTACAAACAATCCAACAAGGATCATCTTCCAATGCGCCGGAGAAGGCGAATCTATCGGATGGTCCGGGATCTTCTTGATCGAAGTGATGATGTTGTACGCGCAGTACAACCAGATAAACCCCGCAAAGGCAAGGATCGACCATCGTCCCGGAGTTTCGCCCGACAGCAGTACACCCGCAACCATCCCCGCGGTCATCGAAGGCACCAGCGACATCAGGACATCCTTGCGAGCCGCCCCCTTCTTTGCGTGCATCAGCGTGGACGACAACGCGACGATGACATTGACGCACATCGCCGCCGCCATGTACACATGGTGCCTGGTCTGGTGTTCGTCTTCGTGCCCGTCGATCCGGTAGCCCCAGATCATCGCCATCGCCGGGAGCATGATGATCGAGCCACCCAGCCCCGCCAGCCCACCGACAACCCCCGCAACGATACCGATGCTGGTCCGAATGAGAATCTCGATGGGGTCCATAGGTGCTCCGTGTGCCAGTGCAGATCAATTCAGCATCCGCACACTCTAGGTCACACAAACAGGATCACCACAGCGATCAACCAACCAGCGCTATTCAGGGCATCCCTCGCCGAAGATTCTCAGGAACTCGCTGACATCAAGAAAGTTCAAGCTCCCATCCTCGTTCAGATCCGCGATGCTGCACCCGCCGCTGACCTCTTCAAACTGGAGATTGTCAAATCCAATCGCGTGAGCGCTGTCGTTGGTGATCATGAACTGGACCATATCCACACCGGCGTAGCTCCGGTGATGCACCCGCCCGTCCGGATCACCAAAGTCAGGCGCCCCAAACACATCGAGCGTGCTCTGGAGAATCTTCCCTTTCCGCATCAGCGTCACCTGGAGCGGAACATCAATCGAGATCACCGAAGTCGTGATCAGATCAATCTCCAGATCCACCGCAGCATCAAACGAGAACACAAGCGTCCCACCGGGACCACCCGAAGCCAGCGCGATGTACGCCGGGGAGTTGCTCCCCTCGATCTTGAACCCACCCGTATCCCCCTGCGACACACCATCGCCAATCCAGATCGGCTCCGTCGCCGACATCGTCAGCCCCTGCGCACCATAAAACTCTGAAATGGCAGGCGCATTGAAGTTCCCGAACCCCGAGCCGTAAGTCGTGTACAACTCTTCAAAGGTCACAACCTCCTGAGCGGCTGCCCCACTCGCAAGCACCGCAAGCCCAATCGCCATACTCCCTACGCCCTTTATCCCATTCAAAATCGAAACGCCCATTGTAAATTCCTCCTGTATATCGGTGACAAATCATGCCGTCACGCTCTAAACAAGAGTACCAAAACATGCTTCCTATTACAAGGAAACAGACACAGTAAACAACTGAAAATGAATCGCTTACAACCCTACGGCAGGCCACCAGATTGCAAAAAAAAGAGCACTCAGTGCCCCGAACGCCCCACCAGCCGCTCAAACTCCGGAATCGCACGGCGCATCGACGACACATCAAACCGAGCAGGCAGCTCATCAACCCCCATCGCCGACGCCGCGATCTCAACAACCCGTTCAACCAATCGACTCGGTGGCATCGCGCCCCCCGTCAACTGATCGTGATCCAGCCAGCTCAGCGTCACCTCATGCTCGGTCGTCCCTCGGGATTTCCAGCTCAGTGTCAGCGTGTACGCCCAGCCGCGATCGGTGTCGCGTTCTTCGTCAATGACAATGCTGAGCGGCGCAAGTACATTCGTGGTGTCGTCGGTGTGCATCGACCCCTCATCGGCATGATCCGCGTCCCGATCCACTCGAATCACTCGACCCGTGTATGCAGGTTCCCCTGCTCGGATTCCAGGTGCCCGCCCATCGCCATGATGTCGTCGATCACACCCTTGAACTGCCCATCAGGCATCGGCGGACTCTTCCCATCCATCAGCGAAGCGTACAACGCATCATCCAATCCGAGGTACAAACGCATCGCGTAGTCGTACGCCGCGTCGTGGTCATCGCGAGACAGATCAAGCCGAAGCTCGTTGATGACCTTGGTCCCCATCTTGATCCACTCCATGAAAGTTTCCTTGGAGATCGAATCCTGAATCCAGGTCCCCACCCCGTTCTTGAACGGCGGACGCGCCATCTTATGACCCATCAACCCCGTCTTGGTGCAACGGAAATCCCCACCATTCCCGCCCGCAGGTGCAGCACCGGTTTCACCAGTCTGGACCACCTCAGGAATCGGCGCATCGATCTCAACCAGCATCTCCTCGATCGCTTTCTTGGGAAGCATGTCGCCCCGCGTCACCGCTTCGATGTATCCCCAGCTGAGGATCTCTTTCGCTTGCTCCGTTTCCCCCGCATCAATAAACGACCGCCCAGCAAGCTGAAACGCCTTGGTCATGCCCTTGTTGATCTCGGTGCACTGGACAAACGCCTTCGCCGCCTCAAGGTGACGCTCCGCTTGCAGCAGCGCGTTGCCGAGCGAAAAATACGCCATGTCGTTGTTGGGATCGCTCTCAATAAGCGACTTGAACTGGGTGATCCGGGTATCTAAATCCACAGCGAACTCCTTCGTCTTCGTGTCCTACCCACAACGGTAGGTCACCAACCCCACTTTGTTTGCATAAAGTCCGTCTATGGGATACACCCCGAGCACACGATTAACAACCACCCTCTGCGGCATCCCGCTCCGCTCTCCCATCTTCCTCGCATCAGGAACCGCAGGAACCCTCGACGAAACAAGCGATGTCCTCGACACCTCCATCCTCGGCGGGATCGTCACCAAATCCATCACAAGACACCCAAGACAGGGCAACCCCTACCCACGCATCACCTGGACCCGCGCCGGGATGCTCAACGCGATCGGTCTCGCCAACCCCGGACTCGACGCGTGGAAATCCGACATCGCGCCCAACATCAAGCCCAGCCCCACCACCTTTGTCGGTTCGGTCGCGGGAGACTCCATCGACGACTATGTGCAAATCGCCTCTGCGATGGACGCCGTGGACGCGATGAAGATCATCGAGCTCAATGTCTCGTGCCCCAATGTGCATTCAGGTCTTGAGTTCGGAGCCGACCCCGCCGCGCTCAAGGACCTCGTCACCCACGCACGAGCCGCGACCCCCAGCACCAAGCTCTTCGTCAAACTCTCCCCCATCACCGTCGGCACCCCACACACCATCGTCGATCTCGCAAAGGTCGCCATCGACGCAGGCGCCGACGGACTCACCCTCTGCAACACCGTCCCCGCGATGGGCATCGATGTCCACACCCGCAAACCCATCCTCGCCAACATAACAGGCGGAATGTCTGGACCGTCCATCCACCCCATCACCGTCCGACTGGTTCACCTCGTCTATTCACAACTCGCCAAACACACCAACACCCCAATCATGGCCGCGGGAGGTGTCACCCGCTGGGAAGACGCCGCGGAGTTCATCCTCGCGGGAGCAACGACAGTTCAGATCGGCGCAGGAAGTCTCGCGGATCTCAACACACCCCGCAGAGTCATCAAGGGCCTCGACAAGTGGTGCGTCAAACAAAACGCCAGTTCAATCAGAGATTTGGTTGGACAGGTCAAGCTCTAAGCGAATCACATCGCCAGCAGCAGGTTCCCGATCAGCGAACCCAGCAGCAACGCAACCAGAATCAAGAACGGCGGCCACAACAACCGGTCCATGATCCCGCTTGACTGCTTCTTCACCGTGTTCTCTTGCATCGGGGTCATCACCGCCGCTTCCGCAGCAGCAAGCGCCGTCAAATCCGCTTCACCCAGCACATCGCGGTGCGCGATCGGTGGAACCTCGCCGTTCTTGAGTGCGCGAAGATCGATCAGCAGATCGGTGCAGTTCTTGTAGCGGTTCTTGACCTTCTTGGCCATCATCATCTCGATGACCTCGCTGATCCCCGCAGACAGCTTCGGATTCACATGGTCCGGTGGAATGAGTTCCGTCTTGAGATGCTTGTGCATCACAGCACTCGGGCTTTTGCCCTCAAACGGCACCGCCCCCGTCACCATGTGATACAGCGTGGTCCCAAGCGAGTAAATATCCGCAGGAGGACCGATGTCCTTCTCACCACGAATCTGCTCCGGAGAGATGTAGTACGGCGTACCAAACGCACGACCCGCCTCCGCTTCCGCAGCTTCAACATCCGTAATCGCGCGAGCCAAACCCATATCCGCAAGCTTCACGACACCCTCTTTGGTAATCATGATGTTCTTGGGTTTCACATCCCGGTGAATCAACCCACGAGCGTGCGCATGCTCGAGCGCTTCAGCGACCTGGATAATAATCTCAATCGCAAGCTTCTCGTTAAACCGCTTGTGCTCGACAATGTCCTCGTGAACCGTCCGCCCCTCGACATACTCCATGACGAAGTAGTAGATGTCCCCCTCGTTACCGACATCAAACGCCTGCACGATGTTGGGGTGATTCAGCGATGCCGCAGCGCGTCCTTCAGCGAAGAACCGCTCAATAAACTGTGGGTTCTGGGAAAATTTCTCGGGAAGCTTCTTGAGCGCGACCATCCGGTCCAGCGACACCTGCTTCGCTTTGTACACCGTCGCCATCGCGCCAGCGCCGAGCTTGCCCAGAATCTTGTACCCGCTGATCTTGCTCCCCGACCGCTCCGCTTCGATCGCTTCGCGCAATCGAGCAAGCTGACGCTTGGTGATGAACTCGCGGTCCACCAGCACATGGGCCAGCGACTTATTCGCAGACCCCTCCGCCTCGGCGCGGGTCATGGTTTTGCAGTGCTTGACCTCTTCGCTCGTCGCGAGTCCCTGGTCGATGACCAGCCGACCGATCAGCGTGTCGAGATTGGTACCCGACCGGGTCGCCGCCATGATCGACTTCTCGGAATCTTCCACAGTCGCGGCATCCGTCGCGCCGGGATCAAGATTCGCCGTATCGTCAGGTGAAACTGGATTCAATTGCTCCCCGCTCAAAGCCGAGTCATCGAGCAAGCGTGGGACCGAGTTGTCGTCGTGGTTCTGAGACATAAATCGATACAACCGAACAGGGCTCGACCCTGATCCCAAACCTTCAGGATTCAGCGAGCCAACAACACCGAGGGTAGGCATCCCAATGGGATTCGGAAAGCGCCACCAGCCAGCACCCCGCCGAGAGTCACCCTCAACACAACAGCCCCGACCAGAGCGATCGGGACATCAACTGTACCAAGATACGGCCCAATTTTGGGATCGGATCAACCAGATCCCAACAAATCCAAACATTCCACAATCCCCTCGGACCACTCTTCGCCCGATATCCATCCAACACCCCCGATCTCCTCCCATTCGCACGCACCCTTTCAGAATCCACCAACCAAGCAACCACACACAATCATCCGCATTCCGTGTGTATACTCACCACCTCAATGCTCACCACAGACTCCAGACCAAGAGACCTCCGCTGGATCCACGCCGGCCCCCTCCTCTATGGCGACTGGGGAACCTCACGCCTCTATGTCCTCGGACTTGCCTTCCTCTACACCGCCCACGCCTCCATCATCTACCTCGCCGCCATCGGGCTCCTCATGCTCGCGGTTTCCTGGGCATACACCCACATCTGCCGATGCTTCCCCGATGGGGGAGGTGTGTACACCGCCGCACGCCAGCTCTCCCCGACCCTCTCGGTCATCGGATCAACCCTCCTGTTATCCGGGTACATCATGACCGCCGCGATCTCCGCGATCGAAGCGTTCCACTACTTCCATGTCCCCCACCACCTCGTCTTACCCCTCGCAGTGGTCGCGATCATCCTCGTCGGAGGCGTGAACTGGCTGGGCGCAAAATCCGCAGGCAAGTTCGCCCTCATCATCGCACTCGTCGCCCTCGTCGTCTCCGCAGTCATGGCGCTCATCGCGATCCCCGCATTCGCCCGAGGCATCGAGACCATCTCCTTCGACTACTTCCGCCAGAACCCACCCCAAGATGCGTGGGTCAACTTCACCAAAATCTGTCTCGCCCTCGCAGGGGTTGAAGCCGTCGCCAACATGACGGGGATGATGAAAATGCCCGTCGCCAAGGAAGCCAAAAAAACCATCTGGCCCGTCTCCATCGAAGTCGTAGGACTCAACCTGGTCTTCGGTCTTGCGCTCGCAGGACTCACCTTCGCCGTCGCAGGAACCCAGCTCCAAAACCTCCACACCCCGGACGACCAACGACTCGTCGAGTCCCGCCAAGTGTTTGTCGACACCCTCGCCCCCGATATCCACGAGCGATACGACACCTCCCGCCCCATCATCATCTCCGATGAAGAACTCGCCTCGCTCTCCCCCCAAGCACAGTCCGCATACACAGACCTCGCGGTCCACAGAGGGCAGGTCAACAAGTACACCAACGCCGCGATGCGTGTCATCGCACGCAACACCGCGTCCGAGCTCTTCGGCGACAACATCGGAAACATCTTCGCCAACATCGCGGGGATCACCTTCGGACTCCTCCTCCTCAGCGCCACAAATACCGCAATCATGGCAATGGTCTCCGTCTTCTACGCGATGGCCCAAGACAACGAACTCCCACGATCTCTGAGCAAACTCAACTACTCCGGCGTCCCCTACATCGGTCTCATCATCTCCATCATCATCCCCGTCATCGTCATCCTCGTCGAGCAAGATGTCACCGTCCTCGCATCCCTCTATGTGCTCGGTGTCACCGGCGCCATCACCGTCACCGTCCTCTCCAGCGCCATCAACCTCAAGCTCGAACTCACCCCGCTCACCCGTGTCTTCTTCTGGGCGCTGGGGCTCTTCCTCCTCTCCATCACCGTCACCATCGGGATCACGCAGCCTGTGTCCACCGCATTCTCAGGAACCCTCGTCGCACTCGCGCTCGGCATCAGAACCATCCGCACACTCAAGCCCGCTTCAACAGGCAAAGCCATCGAAGCACCAGGCGGCGGCTGGATGCAAATCCTCTCCGAAAAACCAGAATACGACACCGACAAACCCAAGATCATGCTCGCCGCTCGCGGTCGCTACCAATCCGAATACGCAATCGACCTCGCCAAACGACGCGGCGCCACACTCATGGCCATCTTCGTCCGTCAGGTACGCCTCATGGACATGTCACCCGACCGCGCCCCGCGCATCGAGACCGACACCGCTGCACAAGAAACACTCGGCACCACCGCGATGCTCGCCAAAGAAGCCGGGGTCCCCTTCATCCCAATCTATGTCACCTCCCCAACCATCCCCGAAGAGATCCTCGACTACACCGTCACCTACGGCTGCGACACGCTCATCATGGGTAAATCACGCCGCTCCAATGTCGCCCGCCGACTCGAAGGCGATGTCATCTCACAAGTCGCCAAGGACCTCCCAGAAGGCATCGTCCTGATGACCAGAGCCGCCGATGTCCCCCACGCGATGATGCCCCCCGGCACAGACATAGACGCCTCCAAGTAACTCAATCTCATTGTCAACATCTGCTCAGGACGCAATCCGTCCCTTGAGCTGCTCGCGCTGCAGCAGCATCGCATAGCGTTCCAAAATTCGCCGAGCGATGCTCGACCCATTCCGCCGCTCGGGATAGACCAAGAGCGTCCCCACTCGGCATGTAGAGCCACGAAGATCGTTCCCCTGCCGAACCTCCACAACCAGTTGGATCTTCTCACCCTCGATCTCAAACGAAACCCCGATCCGTTCAAACCGGTTGAGCTGCATATTCGAAACCCCGTACATCAAGATGCCGAGCCCGTTTGCCGTCAAATCAACTACCCGACCCAGCGCATGCGGGCTTTCCAGAAACGCACTTTCAAGAATCGGTTGCCAATCAAACTCCGCAAGCTCGACACCCTCTTCGTTGACCGGTATTTCCGCATTAAATCGCTTCGCGGCCATGAGATCCGTGTAGTAGCGTTTGTGCTCATCGTACACCACACCCGTTACAGTCTTGTCGGTCAACTTATACCGATCCAGAAACCACATCTGAATCGGGATTTCTTCTTTCGAGATCGACACCGACGCGCGATATGCCGAACGACGATCCCCCATCCGAAGCTGCGCCGGCTTGCTCAGGTGCATCGACTTGACCACCCGAACCTTATTGAGATGAGCCGGCACCTCAAGACTCAACACCTTGGATTCAAAGGTCAGCATCCTCCCATTGATCTTAAAGAACGCCTCGATCCGATCCCCTTCTTTGTACACAATATCGCGACCAATGACCTGCAACTCCTCGATCACCAGCACATCGTCTTTCCATTCAAGCAGCCGCCCTTGCGCAAGCGGATCCTCACCAGAACGACCCAGCCGAACAATGCCCACAGCAGTATTGCGATCCACGGCCTCTACAAAGAGACTCTCCAGATCCGCTCCAGACTCCACCGATTTATTCTGTTTCTTGGAAAACATACAGAAAGTACATCGGCGAAAAAACCTATCCAGAGAAGAAGAAGCATGGTGTTGAAACAGAATTTTGGATGCCGACGAGGAAACTCATCCAATTATCCGGACCACTGCGACTCCTAGCCATGAAAAAACCCCTGCAGAACAGGGGGTGTTGAAATCGGATTACCTTGAAAGATTAAGCCCGGCGACGACGCCCAGCGACCATCCCGCCAAGACCCATCAGCGCCAATGCACCAGGCGTTGGAACCGTTGGGAAGTCCTTGCCGTCAAACCAGCCCTGCTGCCCCGACCATCCGGTCAACTGACCATTCGAGTCGTACGAGGTATTCAGGTTTTTGAATGGGTGCATCCAAAGACCAAGCAGATCTTCGAATCCAATCCCCGTCCATTCACTCGGACCTTCAGGACCGGGGTACGCGGGATTGTGACCGTTGATGAGCGATGCGTCCATCTCAAGGGTCATCACGCGTGTGCCGTCCATGTTGTCAATCACCGAAGCCGCGGTCACCAATGAAGCGTTCTCGGTGCTGCTCGATGCGAAGATCATATCAGCCGCTTGTTGACCGCTCTGCTGCGAGCCGTCCTGATAGCTGGTCGCGGTGTTGAACCCGTTGTAGGCGTACCCGGTGACACGAACATCCGACTGCGATGCGTCAAAGTAGATCAACGCGAGTTCACCCGCGTGCCCCTTCGGGTTTGGCCCGTTATTCACAGCAAGCGTGTAGCCATCGGTGATCTGGTTTGCGAATGTCACCGACCATATAAAGCGATCCGTAACCGTATTGAACTCTGCGTTGATCGACTGGAACTCGCCACCCGTCATGCTGAGTCCCTCAACACCATCAATATCCGCCGACCAGTTCCAGTTATAGACATCCGCCTGTGCCGATCCTGCAAATACAGCGATACCGATCATTGCCATCTTTGAAATTTTCATAACTCAACCTCTCTCTTTGCGGCAACCAAAGCCCATCAGTCTCTCAAACCAAATGAACTCGATATTGGACCGCGTATTTCTTGTCGATTGCCGCGAAACATCACACGGCGTGGATGAAACATACTCCAACCCCTGCTTCTTTCAACACACATCCACAGATAAGTCAAGCGTTTACACCAATTGTCCGCTACCTACGGAAAGTGTGTACCAATAACACCCCGTACCCCATCGCACGCAGCAGTTCCTATAAAGCTCCATCCGAATAACCACGCCTCTACGCCGACCTTGCTGCACAGATTCCGCCGCTCCACAAGCCACACGATTCGCTCCCGAACCTACCCTTCACCGATGCTTCCAGAAATACCTATAGACGACATCCCAGACTTCATGCCTGACGCAAACAACAGCGCAGACGACCACGCCGACCAGCAACTCGGAGGGGTCCTCGACGGCCTCACCGAACCCCAACGCAACGCTGTCCTCTGCACCCAAGGCCCGCTCCTCATCCTCGCCGCCGCCGGATCAGGCAAGACCCGCGTCATCACCCGACGCATCGCCCACCTCGTCGCCGAGAACACCCCCCCGTGGTCGATCCTCGCGCTGACCTTCACCAACAAAGCCGCCGGGGAAATGCGAGAACGCGTCGCGCTCCAAATCGCAGGCCCAAACGCCCTCGACCCCGACGCCCCGCGCGACCCAAGACTCCGCGGCCTCACCATCACCACCTTCCACTCCCTGTGCGCCCGCCTCCTCCGCCGCTACGCAGAGCGTGCCAATCTCCCCGGACTCAAACCCGACTACACCATCTACGACAGCTCCGACCAGATGGCGTCAATGAAGCGCGTCCTCAAAGCGATGAACCTGCAAGCAAGCAACTGGCCCCCGCGTTCCGTGCTCTCCACCATCTCGTCCGCCAAGAACGACATGATGGACGCGAAAAAATACGAAGCCAACGCGTTCGATTACTACTCCAAACAAGTCGCCAAGATCTACATCGCCTACGAAGAAGCCCTCCGCAAAGCGGGAGCGATCGACTTCGACGACCTCCTCCTCTACACCGCCAAAATCCTCGACACCCATCCCGACATCAAAGACGAGCTCAACGCCCGCTGGCGCTACCTGCTCATCGACGAATACCAAGACACCAACTCCGTCCAGTTCAAGATCGCCTCCCAGCTCGCCGCCTCTCCCCCACCACTCCCTGGAATGGAAGACGAACCTTCCGCGCCAAACATCTGCGTCGTCGGTGATCCCGACCAAGCAATCTACGGCTGGCGCGGCGCCGACATCTCCAACATCCTCGACTTCGAAGAACACTACCCCGGCGCACGCGTCATCATGCTCGGAGAAAACTTCCGCTCCACCGAGCCGATCCTCCAAGCCGCCGACACCCTCATCAAGCACAACACCAAACGCAAAGACAAACCCCTCTTCACCTCCAAACCCGGAGGAGAAGCCATCACCGTCGTCACCACCAACGACGAGCGCCACGAAGCCGAGCTCGTCGCCGACTGGTTCCGCTCACTCAACGAAGATCACAACATCGCCTGGAAAGACATGGCCGTCTTCTACCGCACCAACGCACTCTCCCGCGTGCTCGAAGACGCGATGCGCCAATCCTCCATCCCGTACAGAATCGCGCGAGGCACTGCGTTCTTCGATCGCGAAGAAATCAAAAACGCAATCGCCTACCTCCGCGTCATCGCCAACCCCTCCGACCCCGTCTCCCTCCTCCGCGTCATCAACACCCCGACCCGAGGCATCGGCAAAACAACACTCGACACCATCCAAGGCGCGTGCGCCCGCGCCGGAATCACCCTCTGGGAAGGACTCAACCGCGCCGGTGAACTCGGACTCAGCGACCGCGCCACCAAATCGATCCAAAAATTCACCGCCATGATCAACGACTGGACCGGAGGCGGGTCCTTCATGGGATCAACCCTCTCCAGCAACCTCCACGAACTCGTCGAACGCGTCATCTCCGAATCCACCCTCGAAGCGCACTACACGAAACAAGCCAAAGCCTCCGGCGCCGAGTCCGACGAAGAACGCCTCGACAACCTCAACGAACTCATCACCTCCGCGCGCGAGTTCGAGCGTGAGTTCGATCCCGCCGACGACCCCGCCTTCTCCGACCCCCCAGAAACCCGTGGCACAGGCGTCCCGCCTGTGATGACTTCAAACCCCCCAGAATCAGCGACCGCAGAAGACACAGGCGGGACGCCTGTGCCACCGCAACTGGTGGTTTCCACGACCACTCCCCCACTCCTCGCCCTCGTCCGCGCGTACCTCGAATCCATCGCCCTCATCGCCGACGCCGACGCGGTGGACTCCGAATCCGGAGCCGTCACCCTCATGACCCTCCACGCGAGCAAGGGCCTCGAGTTCCCCGCCGTCGCGATGATCGCCCTCGAAGAAGGCACCCTCCCCCACTCCCGCGCCGCCGAATCCCTTGCCGAGCTCGAAGAAGAACGAAGACTCGCCTTCGTCGGGATCACCCGCTCCATGAAGCACCTCCAGATCTCTAGCGCCACCCGCCGCACCGTACGAGGCATCACCGAACGCACCATCAAATCACGCTTCCTCGAAGAAATCGGCTCCGAAAACATCATCTTCTCCGACCAAGCCGACGCAAGCTACGGCGGCGACATGGGCGAATACGACGACGCGTTCAGCAATAAGAGCAGCCCGAACCGCTTCCGCGCCGGTTCCTTCGCAAGCTTCAAACCCGACCACAAATCCATCAACGACGCGCGAGAGCAACGCCTCGCCAGCATCGAACCCCGCAAGACCATCCCCACAAGGCAATCCATCAATCCCACGCCAACCCGTGGCACAGGCGTCCCGCCTGTGTCTTCCGACACCAACCAATACCCCATCGGCTGCACCGTCTCCCACCCCCAGTTCGGAGAAGGCGTCGTCATGAAAACCACCCCAGGCCAAAACGCACGAGTCATCATCGAGTTCAAAGCCGTCGGCCGAAAGACCCTCGTCCTCGAATACGCCCGCCTCAAACGCATCCGATGAAACGCCAAGTCCATACAAAAAAAAGGTTCTCGCGAGAAACCCACGAGAACCCATTGGATGAACTCTAATTTGGACTCAACAACCAGACGCGTAAATCGTCAAGAAATCAGCGACATCAAAAAAGTTAAATACACCGTCGCCTGTCAAATCCGCATTCGGATTTGAGGCATTGTGCCAGTCTACAAACTGATCCGAATCATCAGTGTCTACAACTCCATCCCCATCAATATCCGCTAAACAAGGATGGGTATCAAGAATATCAATATCGTCTTGATCCACATCACCATCCCTGTCAAGATCAGCATGCGCTGCATACCCAGCATCATTGATGGTTGAACCGACATGCAATGCAATGTCGACACGATCATAGTAATCTACATATCCATCTTCATTTACATCCAGAGCATCGCCAACAAGCGTCGTGGTTTCGCCGTCATACGCGACATACACGGCACCAGCTGGCGGCGTTAACGAGAACTCAAAGTCCTTGTTGTTTGCAATCCAAGAGCAGTCGTTTGGATATGGGCATGCAGGAGCAGGATAGAGCGTGTCCCCCGACGGAGTCCCTCCAATCTCATTCGCATCGTCATACAAATCACCAAAATACGATTGGCTGTTGGTTCCTGATCCGTCTGGATAGTGATCTACAAAAACGACTCCTTGATAAGATTCCGTTCCAATCACCTGATCATACTGGTCGTAGTAGGTCGCAGTGATTCGATTAAATGTACTGGTGTGAACCGGATCGGCATCTACACCAGCTACTTCTGTATCACAGTCATCACCTGAGTCTGACCAGTTACTGGAATGATTCTTGAGAACCACATCGATAGTATCAATCCCACCCGGTGCATTGAGCGGCCACGCTGCAGCCCAAGCCCCGTTCATAAATCCAGTACCTGTTGATGATGTACAACCACAGTCACTCTTCCAACTCGAATCACCTCGAGAGTAATTGATATTAATCCGGCTGTGTGTAGAGCTCTCCAAATCGAGCGAAGCGGCGAAATTCCCATGCGAGATAAAACAAGTCATCGGTCCCACACAACGGAAAAGTGTTTTGGATGCACTTACTGAAGCAGATTCCGGAGAAACTGTCGAATCTGTATCTGAGTCATTTTCGCAACCGATACTACTTGTCGCACAAGCCCCATATGCACAACCCGATCCAGACGCCGCCGTAACCGAGTCAGCAACCTTTACAGTCGACAAATAGTAAGTATCGATTTCAATCTGCCCAGAAACATAGTTCTTTGAATAGCTGTACGAACCTCCAACTGCAGGAACGCACATGAATCCAATACCAGCAAAGGCACTAACTGCCAATGGTGTCATCCGAAATGCTCTCTGAGTATCCATGATAAATCTCCAAAAAAATCTTCTGCATTCACACTTCATGCGAATACAACACAATGTATACATAGGCACATCACCTATGCTTTCAGAAAAATAACATCCAAAGAGAACTCTTTGTGAAACTACACAATCAGCGATCAGAAAACAGGTCTTTTACACCACACTAAATACGCGAAATGGTCAAATTTGCGCATGTAAAATGTGAACAAAATAAATGGTCTTCAATCACGCAGGCCGAATCCCGCGCTGCAACTGCATCACCCGCTCGGACTCATCCCGTCGAACCTGATCCAGCACATGCTTGGGGATCCGCCACGAACCATCGTCCGCCGTCACGCTCGCGCAGTGCTCGTTCAAACACCGGTACATAAACTTGAACGCATCGCGTGGCTGCTGCATCGCCCCCAGCGCCTCGATCAGATCCTGCCGCACCACATCCTCGCTAAATAAGTCAATCAGCGCCAGCGCCGGAACCCCCGCAGGTCGGCACACCGTCAGCCGAGCGTTGCACAGGTCATAGAGCATCGCACCCGTCCACGACAAACGCTCCACCATGTTCTGCTTGTCCATCCGCGCTTCCTGAAAGAACGCGCTCGACTCTTTAAACAACGCATGACGCAGCTCGATCGGCAGCAGCATCTTCGTACCCACCCCATCAAGCTGCAAAAACTTGTTGTTAAACATCGGCCAAATCAACCCACGCATCCGATCCGTATCCCCATTGATCAGCGTCGGCTCATCCACCCGATCAATCACCACCATCACCCCAGTAAACCCAAACTCCCCAATCACCCGACGCAAGCGTGCAAACATCGCGTACCGCTGCTCATCGCTGTCCGTCGTCGGCAGCTCACCCGACCCCAGCACACTCCGAGGCATCCGCCGCAACGACCCCAAAAACCCCTGCCCAACCCTTGGCACCATTCGGCACTGCTTATGCACCTTCGACGCGATCCGGTTGATCACCAGACGATCAAGCACCAGCGCCTTGACCATCAGCAGCATCCACATCACCAGCAGAATCCCCGACCCGATCTGCACCGCATCAAAGAAGAACCCCTCGAACGACGAGTAAATCTGCAACCACCCAAACAACGCGACCGCAGGGATCCACCCCAGCCACATCCCGATGATCATCAGCGCCGAGTGTCCACCGCCGGGAAGCCGCAACAACTGACGCAGCCGCGCCGTCCGCGCCCCGCTCGGATCATTCACATCGTACACCGACTGCAAAATCAACAGATCCCGACGGATCAGCGCCGGCATCTTCCGCGCCCGCTTGGCCGCGTTCTCTCCAAGGTTTGCTTCCGGTGGTTCAGTCGGACCGGGCAGGATCGCATTCATGATCCGCCCCGTCCCGATCGACACCATCGCGTCCATGTGATCCACAAGCCGAACATCCGAAAACGGGTTGTCCTTCTTCGCCCCCGCGCGATCAACATAGTGATCCAGCATGGAGTTCAGGTTGTCATAAGGGATCATGAACACCTTGCTGTTGGGGAACTCATCGTTATGCCGACCGATCCGCGACGCGATCTGCAACCGGATCGCCGTCTTCCCCGCCCCCTTCTCCCCGAACACGATCGAAGTCGAAGGCCGATGCAACTCCCCAAGAATCTTCTCAAAGTCCGAATGCGCACTCGAAACCACCGGCCGCGCCAGCTGCACCTCACCCGGCGCAGGCACCTCGCTCTGACCCGTCAACAAAGTCGGAGGCCCCATCCGCGCAAAGATCGAATCATGCCGAGCTTCCTCCCCACGGAAAGGATTCTCAACAATCGACCAATGCTCAAAGAACTGGGAAAGATTCATACAAGAGTATATCGGCGATTCGCACGCCAAGGGTCAATACAGCCCGATCCAACCGATTCAGTGAGCCACCCGATGCCCAAGCATCGGCGCCACCTCAGCAACAATCCGCTCAAGCGTCTCCTGATCCTTCGCCTCAGCATTCAACCGCAGCAAAGGCTCCGTGTTGGACATGCGGATATTCACCCACCAGCCCTCATCCTCGAAGCAATCAACAGTAATCCCGTCAAGCTCGTCGATCTCGCACTTCTCCGCGTAGTACTCCATCACCGACTCGATCGCTTCCTGCGCCTCTTCGTTCTCAAAGTTGATCTCGCCCGACTGCTTGTACCGCGCCATCGGCTTGATCAGCTCGCTCATCGGCTTCCCTGAGTTCGCAAGCACCGACAAGAAAGTACACATCGCGATCGCGCCAGAATCAGCATTGAAGTTCTTCCGGAAGTAGAAGTGACCCGAAAGCTCCCCACCGAAGATCGCCTTGTTGTCCGCCAGCAGCTGCTTCATAAACACATGCCCCACCCGACCACGCAGCGGCTTGCCGCCATGCTTCAGAATCTCTTCTTCCACGGCTTTGGTCGAACGCAGGTCATACACAATCGAAGCCCCAGGCTCCATCTCAAGGAAGTACGACGCAAGCAACGCCGTCATCTGATCACAAGGAACAATCCGCCCCTTCTCATCAACCGCGACACACCGGTCCGCATCCCCATCAAAGCACAAGCCCAAATCAGCCCCCTGCTCGATCACCGCAGCACACAACTGATCCAAGTTCGACGCAACAAGCGGGTTCGGCTCATGCGCCATCTCGCCGGACTCAATATCAAAGTTCATCTCGATGATCTCAAGACCATCAACATGCTCCCCGTTCTTCCCGAACACCTTCGGACACATCATCCCCGCCATCCCGTTGGACGCATCAACGACAATCTTCAAAGGCTTCGAAGCATCACGCTCGCCCAAATCCAAGAACTTGAGCACATGCTTCGCGTAAGGCTTCCAAAGGTCCCGCTCCTCAACAATCGCCGCCGGATCGGGTACCGCGTTCTTGTCCACCATCGCCGCGTACTTGCGAACAAGCTCAAGCCCGGTCGACTCACCGACAGGCTTCGCCTTCCGCTTGGAAATCTTGAACCCGTTGTACTGCGGCGGGTTGTGCGAAGCCGTAATCACCACGCCCCCCGAAGCATCCAAATAGTTAATCGCAAAGTACATCATCGGGGTATCAATCAACCCCAAATCAATCACACTCGCGTGGTAGCTCGTCAACCCCCGCACAAGTTCATCACGAAGCGTCGGAGACGACTTCCGCATATCCCGCCCGATGACCACATTCCGCATCATCGGCGTGGACTCGCCATCATTCGCCGCTTCTTCGAGCAAGAACCTCGCCGACCCACACCCGATCTGCCACCCCATCCGATCGGTCAACAAATCCGGGTAAATCCCACGGATGTCATACGCCTTAAAGACTCGTCCAAGCATCGGCAATCTCCGAAAACACGCCCCATCGCGTGAACCCAGACGATAGGACACCCGTCCCGATTTGCCAACCCGCTTTCAATCCCCCACCAGCCGATCCGCTAGCGGATCGCGCTCCCCACCCGGATCAACTCCACACCACCCGGGATCGCTTTCTGGAACGCCTTCCCGTACCCCGTCGTCACAATCCGCGGATCAAGCACCACCACTCGACCCCGATCCGTGCTCGACCGAATCAGCCGCCCAAACCCCTGCTTAAACCGAATCACCGCCCTCGGCAGCGAATCATCCCGGAACGGATCACCCCCCCGCTCACGGATCAACTCATTCCGCGCCTCGACAATCGGACGATCCGGCGGATCAAACGGCAATCTCGTAATAATCACATTCCGCAACCGATCCCCGCGCACATCAACCCCCTGCCAAAAACTCGACGCCCCAAACAACACCCCCCGATCATGCTCGCGGAACTCATCGAGAATCTGCGTCCGCGACCCATCCTTCCCCTGCACCCACACCCGGTACCCCATCGCTTCAAGAGGACGGCGCAGCGCATCCGCCGTCTGATACAACAGCTTAAAACTCGTAAACAGCACAAACGCCCCGCCGTCCGTCGCCACAACATGATCCTTGACCCGCGAAGCAATCGCTTGCTCAAACGATTCCCCAGTCGGACTCACAGCCCCACGCCGAGGAGTAGGCACCGACGCATCCACAAACACCTCCACCTGCGAGGTGTATTCAAACGGACTCCCAAGCTGCAGCGTGCTCGCGCCCTCCCCGCCAAGCCGAGTCAGCGCATGCATAAACGCCGTCTCCGCATGCTCCGCCGTTTCATCAGGCTCAACATCCCGCGTCGTCAGCGTCGCCGAGGTCAGCACCACCGACGCCGTCCCCCCAAACAAATGATCCTTGAGCAGCGGCGCGACTTCCGTAGGACTGCACGCAATCGTCACCCGAACCCCGCCCCTGCCTGGCTGCCCAGAAGTCTCGATCCAGTACACACATTTCTCAGCCGTCTGCTCGATCAGCGTCTCCGCTTGATCCGAAATCTCTTTCGCGCGAGTTGAAAAAGCGTTCAACTCAAACCGATCCGCTTCGCTCGTCACATCGTCACGAAGTTTCTTGAGCCGCAGACACAGATCATTCATCGCTGGAGAAAGCACATTCTCCACAATCCCCGCCTGCCGCACGCGCCCATTGACCAATCCCCCGCTGATCATCTTCCGATTCAGCGAATCAAAGAACGCATCGCTCGCCCGCTGCGCCTCCCGCACCAACTGAATCGCCCGATCCACCGGCTCAATATCCCCCGTCACCAGCGCCAGCTGCGCCAGATACCCCCGCTGCGATTGCTCCTGATACAACTGCCGAAGCAAAAACCCAACCCGACCCTCGCTCAGCGAAACCCCGAAGTGATCCGCCGCCGCATCCTCAACCCCGTGCGCTTCATCGAGCACCACATGGTCATACTCAGGAAGGAATCCCGTCCCCTGCATGCGAAGCGCCAGATCCGAAAAAAACAACGCATGGTTGCAGATCAACAGATCCGCATCCTCCATGTCCCTCCGCGCATCCTGATAAAAACACTCCGCATGATGCGGGCACTTCCGCCCCATGCAGTTCGTCGAGTCCGACTGCACACTGCTCCACACCCCCATCCGCTCCACCGCAGGAAGCGTGCTCAGCGACCCATCCTCCGTGTCGTACGCCCACTCTTCAATCACATCCAACGACCGCCGCGATGCTTCATCCGGAAACAGCTTGTTCCGCCGCTCGCTCGCGAGCCGAAGCCTGCGGATCGACATGTAGTTCCCTCGCCCCTTGACCAGCACCGCTTTGCACTCGCGCTTCTCCCCACTGATCTCCTCGCGCGTCACCCCATCAAAGTCCACATGCTGATCATCACCATCTTCCCCCCCCCGCTCCAGATCCAGCCCCGCCAGCGCATCAAGCAGCACCGGAATATCCTTCTTCACAAGCTGTTCCTGCAGCGCGATCGTGTTGGTCGCGATCACCACCTTCTCCCCCGCGCGCATCGCCCGCACAATCGCAGGCACCAAATACGCAAAGCTCTTCCCAACCCCCGTCCCCGCCTCCACAAACAGATGCCCACGCGACTCCATCGCCCGATCCACCGCAGCCGCCATCCTCAACTGCTCATCGCGCGGCTCATACCCCTCGCCCAACCGCGCCGCGATCGGACCACCCGCCCCAAGCAACATCTCAACATCATGACTCACGAGTTGGTAATCCCCAAAGGCATCCGCTTGGGTTCCCCATCCTTCCGAGGATACATCTTGGGAGTCGCCCGCTGCTTCTCAAGCACCACCACCCGGCCCGTAGGCGTCTCCACCGTCCCGATATGATGCGTGTGCAACATATGAAGCGCCTTCTTCGCTTCCGCGACTTCCTCGTCCGCCTTCTCGCCCTTGGTCAGCACCACAAGCCCACCAACCTTCACCAATGGCACCGTCAGCTCCGCGATCATCGCGACCTTCCCCACCGCCCGCGCCATCGCCGCATCGTATTTCTCGCGGTGACCCCCCGTGTACCCCTGCAACACCTTCGTCCCCTTGTCCTGCCCAAGCCCCTCCGCTCGGCTGTTGATCACCGTGACATTCTTCAGTCCCAACTTCTCAACAACCAACGAAAGGAACGCCGTCTTCTTCTTCGTCGCATCCACAAGCGTGAACTCAAAGCTCGGCATCACAATCGCAAGCGGAATCCCGGGAAGCCCGCCACCCGATCCAATATCCACAATCTTCCCGCTCTCCCCCATTTCCCGAAGCACAGGCACAAGCGTCAGCGCATCAAACAAATGCCGCTCCCACGCGCTCTCCACATCGCGGATCGCCGTCAGATTCATCTTCGTGTTCATGTCCATCAAGTGAGCAAGGTACAACCCAAGCGCCTCAAGCTCGCCAGGTTCAAAGCTGATGCCGTACTCCCCGAACATCCCCATCACCTTCTCGGGACACGCGATCGGTTCCAGCCCATCACTCAGCGACACCACCACATCCTTGTGCGGCTGGCTCGCCCCATCAGCGCGTGACCGCCCTCCCCGAGAATCCCGCGGATCGCCCGTACGGTCGTGTTGGTTGTTGGTAGTTGTCCGGCGGTCCATCATCATCTGCGTACTCAAAAGAAGCCCGGTAGGGCGGTCTGGGGCGGTGGAGCGCGACATTGACAATCAATCCCGTCATCACCCAGCAAGTCAGAAGACTCGATCCGCCATAACTCACAAAGGGTAGGGTGATCCCGATGATCGGAAGCATCCCCAGATTCATCCCCACATTAATAATCACCTGAGCCGCAATAAAAGCCGGAATCCCCACCGCGATCATCCGCCCAAGCGGGTCCCGACAACTCCCCGCCACGAGCAGAGCCCCCCCGATCCACATCACATACAACCCCAGCACAAAGACCCCCCCGATCAACCCGAACCGATCCACCACCACCGCGAACACCATGTCGTTGTGATCCTCAGGCAGCGAGTTGTACCGCACCAACGCCCGCGCCTGCGGATCACTGATCCCCGTCACCCGCCCCGCACCGATCAAAGTCTGCGCCCGCGTGCTCTGGTAGTTGATCCCATGCGAGTCCGAATCATCCCCCCGGAACTGCTTCACGATCCCCACGATCCGCGACTTCTGGTGTGGTCTCAGCAACGGATACGCCGCCGGAGCCGCCATCGCGGCGCACAGCACAATCAAGGTCAAATGCCGCAGCCGCGCCCCCGCCGCGATCAGCATCGCAAACAGCGCAGGCACAAACAAACTCGCCGTCCCCAAGTCGGGCTGGAGCGTAATCAGCGCCACCGGGACCGCCGCGATAACCCCAGGCACAATCAGCCCCCGAATCTTCCGATGCCCCGACCGAAACCGCATATACCGCGCCACCAAAAGCACAAAAGCGATCTTCATCACTTCTGATGGCTGGAAGTCCGCAACCCCAAGATTGATCCACGCCTTGGCCCCATTCCGTGGAGTCACCAACCAACTCGGAACCCCGGGAAGCATCAAGAACACCAACAGCCCCAACCCCACCACATACATCAACACCGAGAACATCCCGATGATCTTGTAGTGAGGCAACGCAATCACCACGCACGCCATCACCCCCACAATCAAAAACACCAACTGCTTGAGCGCCTCAGCCGCCATCGGATTCGTGCCCGCTTCCCGCACACTCCCCTCCGCGACATCAATCGAGTAAATCCCAATCAGCGTCAGCGCAAGCGACGCGATCAGCGTCAACCACGCCGCATTCATCACCTTCACGGCATCAAAGATCGAATGATCCCCCCAGCCCCCGCCACGGATCGCACGCACCCAGATCGGATCACGACCATACACACTCATGGAGTCACCGATCCCAGTTTGGTCCCAGGCAGATACCCCTCGCGCACCAGCGCATGCACAATCTGATTGTTAATCGCCCCCGACACCCGCGACCCCGATCCACCATAATCCACCACCACCGCGATCGCATACTGCGGAGTCCCACCAGACCCCACCAGCGACACATACCAGCTGTGATCCCCCTGCCGAACCACCTGTTTCTCCATCGGCCCATCCCCATCGGGATCAATCACCAAAGGCGAAGAAGTCGCCGTCCCCGTCTTCCCCCACACATCAATCCCCTCCGCATTAAACACCGGATCACGGATCGTGCCATAGGTCACATGCTGACCCGTCCCATCCTTCGTGTTGTTCACCACCTCATACAACCCATCAAGCGCCGCCCGCACCGACCACGAAGGCAACCCAAGATTCCGAACCACAGGCATCTCCCCCGTCCGGATCAAGCTCGGCGCAAGATCAAACCCACCCCTCGCAATCGTCGCATACGCATCCGCCGCATGTAAAGGCGTCCAAGTGATCGGTCCCTGACCGATCCCCATCTGGATCGCATCCTCAGGAGAAATCGGAAGCGTCCCCCCCTTCCCATCAAACACACCGGTCGACCCAGCCCACGACGACCCAATCCGAAGATCAATCGGCACCCCAATCCCGAACATCGAATACACATCCTTGATCCCCTGAGGACCAAGCCGCTGACCAAGCGTAAAGAAAAACACATTCGACGACACCATCAACGCATCCGCCCCATCCGGATGCCGCCCAAGCTGATCGAAGTGTGTCAAACCATACCGCTTAAAGTACCACGACCGGAGCATCCCCGGCCGATCCGGATACAGCGACCCCGTCGCCTCGATCCGCTCCCCCAGCGCATACTTCCCAAGCTTCGCCGATCCAGTCAACACCAACGCCTTGGCCACAGACCCAGGCTGGTACGGCTTGGCAATCGCACGATTCACATACGGGAACCGCTCATTCTTAAACCGCTCCACATCCGCCTCATTCGTCAACCCCAACCGCGCCCAGTCCCCATCCCGCGGCGCGACAGGCGTAGACACCATCGCAAGCACCTCCCCCGTCGCGACCTCAAGCACCACCGCCGCCGCATCAAGCTCCGTTCCCAGCGCCATGTACTCGTTGTCATGCCAAGGCTGCACCCGCGTCAACCCAACCGCAGGATCAAGCACCGCCCGCACCCGCGCCTGAAGCGACATATCAAGCGTCAAACGCACATCCCTCCCAGGACTCGGCGCAACCTCACTCACCCCCCGCGTCTGTAGATGCTCCGTCCGCACCCCCCGCAACCCACGCAGCTCGTGCTCCATCGCAAACTCAATCCCCGTATGCCCCACCCGATCCTCATCCGAGTACCGACCACGATCCACCCCATCCTCCATCACCGCCCGCGCCCGCAGCGACGCATCCCCCGCCAAAGCCTCAACACGACGATCCGCATCTTCTTTAAACACCCGATCCCGCACGCTCCCAAGCACCAGCGACCCCAGATCATCCACCGACACCCGCACCGTCGACTCATCCCGCAGCGGCAGCGGGAAGCTCGACCGATCCAGAATCACCGTCTGAGATTCAAACGGATACACCCGCCGCGTGTTGTCCGTGACCGTCATCCCGGGAAACAACGGGATCATCTCATCGAGCGCCTCATCCCCCCCCGCGACATAGCTCATCGCAGGCACCTCCCGCACCGTCATCCGCATCAACTCAAACCCCACCGAATCACTCACCCCCTCGACCAGCGCATGCGGGATCGTCTGCTCCTTGATCTTCGACGACGAGTTCTTGACAAACTTCGCAAGGTCCTCATCGGTCACCGAAAACCCCATCCGCTCGCGTGCTTCAACCTGATTGCGAACGCGTGCTTCTACAATCGACCGGTGCTGCCGTTCGATCTTCTCAACAATCCCGTCCCGCTTCACCAGCAGCTCATCAAGCCCAATCCCGGTGTACGCCGCGATCGTCCGCAGCGACGCATCGACATGCTTTTGATAGATCAGCCGGTAGTTCTCCGCGATCGCATCGCGTTCCGTATCCGAATACAGATCCCAACGGTCCTTGTGCGCCATGCGTGCATACCGCCACGCCCGCTTGCTCGCCCATTCCCCGCTCAGCACCGAATATTCAATCGCAACATCGTAACTCGCCTGGTCATACGCCAAAACCCGCCCCGTCCGATCCAGCACCCGCCCCCTCGTCGTGGGAAGCCAGGTCCGCCGGATCAACCGCGACTCAGCCAGTTCCCGCGACGCCTCCCCCTCCACAATCGTCATCCAGGACATCCGCACGAGCAACCCCACAAACCCAGCGCAGACCGCAAGCATGAGCAGGATCAGCCGCCGATGAAACATACTCGGGATGTACTTCGATACACGAACCATCAACACCGCCAACCAGACCCATAAAACCCGTGGCACAAGCGTCCCGCCTGTGATCTTCACGACACCCAAACCGACAAACCAACCACAACACCAAACCCATCATATCCAATCGGCCCATCGCCCCCCGCCCCACCAATCCCACCCGAACCCCACTTTCTTCCTTGTACCCACCACCGATCCCCAATAAACTACAAGCCATCCCCCCATTCCCCATCATGCCCGAGTCCAAACCATGCCCCCATTTCCCAATACCAACAACCCGCTCCCCAAACTCCTCGCCACCCTCCTCCTCACCACACTCACACTCCTCACCCCCCACTCCAAAGCCGACGGCATACTCTGCGCCGCCCGCGATCTCCTCGGCACATACAACACACCGGGCGAAACCAGCAAAATAATGATCGTGGATAGCACCGCTTATGTGGCAGATTGGAGTTCCGGCCTCCAGATCCTTGATGTTTCCAACCCAGCAGCACCCACATTGATTGGCTCATATGACACACCGGGCTTTGCTGGCAATGTGACGGTCATTGGCACCACAGCCTATGTTGCAGATTGGTTTAGTCTCCAGATTCTCGATATCAGCAATCCAACAGCACCCGCTTTGGTTGGCTCATTTGACACGCCGGGTGTTGCGAGCGATGTGATGGTTGTGGGCACCACAGCCTATGTGGCGGATTTTAGCTCTGGCCTTCAAATCATCGATGTCTCCAACCCCAATGCACCCGCACTCCTCGGCTCATTCGACACGCCAAGCAGGGCTTACGCTGTGACAGTTGTCGGTACTACGGCCTATGTCGCAGACGATCTCTCTGGTTTGCAGATCATCGATGTCTCCAACCCCAAAGCACCCGCACACCTCGGCTCATACGACACACCAGGCCAAGCGTGGGGCGTATCGATTGTGGGCACGACCGCCTACATCGCAGATGAAGATGCTGGCCTCCAAATCATCGATGTCTCCAACCCTATATCACCCACACTTCTTGGTACATTCGACACACCGGGTGAGGCGTATGACGCAATGGTTGTGGGCACGACCGCCTATATCGCGGATGAAGAAGCTGGCCTTCAAATCATCGATGTTTCGGACCCCGCAGCACCCGCGTTGCTCGCCTCATATGACACACCAGATATGGCTGTTGGCGTGACCGTTTTTGGAACGATTGCCTATGTCGCGGATTATAACGCTGGTCTCCAGATCATCGATGTCTCAAATCCCGCAACCTCCCCATTGCTCGCCACATACGACACGCCAGGAGAAGCGTATGACATAATGGTTACGGGCTCGACCGCCTATATCGCGGATGAAGAATCTGGCCTACATATCTTCGATGTCTCCAACCCGGTAGCACCTACATTGCTCGGCACATACGACACACCAAACAGGGCTAGAGGCGTGACTGTTATTGGAACAATCGCCTATGTTGCGGATTATTCCGCCGGCCTCTTGATCATCGATGTATCCAACCCCGAAGTACCCGCATTCCTTGGCTCATACAACACGCCGGGCCATGCGCTCAGCGTAACGGTTGTTGGAACGATCGCCTATGTCGCAGATCAAACTACAATCCAGATTATCAATGTCTCCAACCACACAGCACCAGCGTTGATCGCCTCATACAACACCCCACGCCAGGCCCTTGACTTGACCGTGGTGGGTACGATCGCGTATGTCGCAGAACAAACCTCTGGTCTTCAGATTATCGATGTCTCCGATCCCCAAGCACCCGCACTCCTTGGCTCATACGACACACCAGACTGGGTTTATTCGGTAACGGTGGTGGGCACGACCGCCTATGTCGTAGAAAAATCTGGCTCAAATAGTCTCCTGATCATCGATGTATCCAACCCCGAAGCACCCGCACTCCTCGGCGCATACATCGCACCAGGCACGATTACTGATGTAACCATTGTGGGTACGACCGCCTATATTGCGGACAGGCACGCTGGCCTCCTATTCATCGATGTCTCCAACCCCGCAGCACCCACACTACTCAACTCATACAACACAACAGAACTAGACAACTTCAGTTTGACGGTTGTGGGCACTACCGCATATGTGGCGGATAGAGATACCGGCCTCCACATCATCGACATCTCCGACTGCCCCCCCTGCCCCGCAGACCTCACCAACGACAACACCCTCAACTTCCTCGACATCTCCGCATTCCTCAGCGCCTTCTCCGCCTCCGACCCCACCGCCGACTTCAACCAAGACGGCAACTACAACTTCCTCGACATCTCAGAGTACCTCAACACCTTCGCCGCCGGCTGCCCATAAGCACATGAGAACTAAAAACAAAAAGACCCGCCCAAACGGACGGGTCTTTTTTTCTATATTCAAACCCCAACTTATTCTCGCTTATCCCGCTCGATCTCCGCATACGCATTATGCGAGTGAATCGATTCAAAGTTCTCAGACGAAATCGCGTACTGCACCACGCGATCATCCTCATTGAGACTCAGCGCAAGATCACGAATAATGTCCTCGACAAACTTCGGATTCTCAAACGCCTTCTCGGTCACATATTTCTCATCAGGACGCTTGAGCACCGCGTACACCGGATGACTCGCCGCCCCTTCAAGGTGCTCAACCAGATCCTCGATCCACATAAACCCCTCGGTCCGGACCGCCGCCGCAATTCGGCACCGCTGGTTGTGCGCCCCATACTCCGAGATCTCTTTCGAGCAAGGACACAAGCTCGTCGCCGGAGCCGCGACCGTCATTACAAAGTCCTCGTGCGAGTTGGCCGTGCACTCAAACTTGACCTCGTAGTTCATCAACCCCTTCTGACCGGTCACCGGCGCGGGTTTCTCGATGAAGTAAGTAAACGAAGCCTCAAAGTGCGCATTGCTCGCGTTGAGCCGTTCCTTGATCGCCTTGGTGATCCCCGGAATATCCTTCGGACTGAACGGCGAGCACTGATGCTCGTTCAAGACCTCCAGGAAACGCGACATATGCGTCCCCTTCTTCTCCTGAGGCAGCGACACATACATGTTGATCGTCGCCACCGTCGTCTGCTCCCCGCCGTCCCGCGTCGCCAGACGCATCGGGTACACGACTTCCTTCACCCCGACGCGATCAATCGCGACCATCCGATCGTCAGTATTCCCCTGCACATCAGGCATCCCCGCCGCCTTCGCAGTGGCCGTGTTCTTTCCAGAAGTCTCGTGCTGACAATCAGTTGAGCAAGTCAATGGCAACTCCATTTCTCAAGGAATCAAAAGTAGAAATCTATCCCAATCCTAGACAGATACCCCACCGAAAACCGTCCTTGGAATGTTTCTATTCCCACCAAATCCCCATGACCCACCTGTTTGGGCCATGAAATCGAGCTTACGCCCGCGACGCCTGCACCTGCTGACGAGCCACCGACGATTCCACCCAAGAAAAACCAACAGGCGTCCCGATCAACGCCCCGCCCGCCCACGCGAGCGACGACATCATCATCCACCCAGGCGCACTCCCCATCGCAATCGCATGCAGCAGCTTCCCGCTCCCAGGCATCACCATCGACAACAAAGGCCCAACCACCGCCCCAAGCATCACACCCACCATCACAGGCACCAACGACAAATCTGCCTCCCCGCTCCGCTCATGCTTCATCGCGTGGTTCTTCAGAACCATTCCACCAAACACCCCCGCAAGACACGCCCCAACAAACCCGCCCCACACCGCTTGTCCCGACAAATCATTCTGCACCTGGAGCCACACCAACAGCATCGACACCCCAAACCCAACCCCCACCAACATCAGATTCGATGCCATCGTCCCACCAATCCCCTTGACCATCTCCCCATCAACCCGCACGCATTCATCATGCTCTGTCCCGCGCGTGCTCGCCTTGGTCAGCATCGCAAGCCCCACCAACGACAGCACCAAAACCACAGCACCCTCCGCCGCAAGCTTCACAAGCGAACCAGAACCCGGAGCACCACGCAGCGCCTCACCAACCTGCCCCGAACCCCAAGCCCCCCACGCAACCACGAGCCCCATATTAAAAACACCCTCTCGCAATGACACCGCCTTGGTCCCGATGATCCCACCGATCATCGCAAGAAAGAACACACCAACGAGCGCGAACAACCCGCCCACCATCGACCCCGAAACAAACGCCGTCGCATAGCCAGACCCGTCCCCGGCCCGCAGCGAACCCATCAGCCCCCCAGCAATCGGTCCAAGCACACACAGCGAGACAACCCGCACGATCCATATCCAGACAGCATTCTTCATACCACCATCATCGGCTCACAAACGCGCCAAAGCAACCACGATCGGGTAGCATCAACACATGAGCCCAACCAATCACAACGCCAACACCCCAAACCCAGGCACCTCAGAGCCCAAAGTCCTCCTCGAAGACCTCACCGTTGACCTCCTCTGGCCAACCCTCCTCCGCGCCCCCGCAATGGCCTTCTCCCCCTCCCGCTGGTTCCTAGGCACCATGTCCGCCTTCATGATCATCCTCGTCACCGCGATCTACGCCGCACTCTTCTCCCCAGCTCCATCCCCACTTGCATCCCCACTCGCTTCCCCAGACGCCTACCCCGGAATCCAATCCATCCCCTACGCCCTCACCACCCTCAACCCCACTCAAATACTCTTCACCCTCGCCGCCGTCGCACAGTTCCACATCAACAACATCGCACAAGACCCCTGGGCCTCCCTCGTCCTCTACATCCCAATCCTCCTCGTCATGGGAATCTTCGGCTTCGCAATCACACGCTCGGCAAGCATCGAGTTCGCGTTCGGACGACAATCCGACGCCGGCGCAGCTCTCTCCGCTGCACTCCGCACCATCCGACAGATCATCCTCACAACCCTCGGCCCACTCCTCGCCGTCGCAATCCTCGCCGCCCTCGTCATGCTCCTGGGGCCCATCCTCGGACTCCCAGTCGTCAACATCCTCGCCTCCATCCTCTACATCATCGGACTCGCCCTCTCCGTCCTCATCGTCTGCATCCTCACCATGCACCTCCTCACACTCCCACTCTCCATCTCCGCACTCGCTATCGAAGGCACCGACGGCTTCGACGCACTCCAACGAGCCTACGCATACCTCGTCGCACGACCCGTCCGACTCGCACTCTACGCATTCATCCTCATCATCCTCGGCACAGCGGTCACCACCATCGTCGCCATCATCGCCAACTGGTCCATCGGAATGGCCGACACCCTCGCATCCATGATCACCAACGACGCCGGACGCAGAGTCCTCTCAGGCGACCCGGACATGGCCGCCACCGAACCACTCGCACACCGCATCATCACCCTCTCACGCTCCGCACTCCAACTCATCGTCGCCGGCTACGCAATGAGCCTGATCTTCTGCTCCTCAACCATGGCCTACCTCTGCATCCGCAGAGTCTGCGACGGACAAGACATCACCGAAATCTGGGACCCCGCAAACTAAACCCGCCCCGGACAACCCTTCAATCATCAAGCCCATCCGTAGGAAGATCCCAAGGATCCAACGGCTCACCGATCTCCTCAAGCGTCACCGCATCGTCAAGCGAGAACCCACCCACCGCCGTCCGCACCAACGACGCGAGCATCCCCCCAACCTCAAGCTCCGCACCAATATCCCGCGCAAGCGAACGGATATAAGTCCCCTTCCCGCACTTGATATCAATCTCAAGCATCGGCCACTCATACCCCACAATCTCAATCGAATCGATCCGCGCAGGTCTCGATTTCATCTCAACATCCACCCCCTTCCGCGCCAGCGCATACGCCCGATGCCCGTCCACCTTGATCGCCGAGTACATCGGAGGCGTCTGCTCAATATCCCCCACAAACACATCGCACGCCGCCCGCACCTCATCCAGCGTCGGCTCCCGCTCAATCTCCGCCGGGATCGGATCGAACTCCATATCGCACGACTCGGATGTATTGGCCAGATCCACCACCGCCCGGTACGCCTTATCCGTCCCCATAATCCGGTCCTGCTCCTTGGTCGCCCTCCCAATCAGCACCACCAGCACCCCGCTGGCAAGCGGATCGAGCGTCCCGCCGTGCCCAACCTTCACTTTTTTGGGTGCTCCCCCAGATTTGAGTTTCCCTTTGATCACCCGGCAAACCATCATCGAGGTCAACCCGAGCGGCTTGTTGATGCTGAAAATCCCCCGAATAGGGGCCGGTTCGCTCGATATGTGTTGCTGGATAGTCACCACCAACAGTATGCCCAAACACACCCATGTGAAATTAGGGTATAAATCCCGGTAGAAACCCTGAGTTTATTGTGCTATTTATTACACACCCAGCATACGCTCGGTATAAAAACAGGGCCGCCCGGACCATCCGGGCAACCCTGAGCAGGAAATGGTTTGTTTTTTCGTTCACAGCAAACAGCGCTCGAGTCCAAAGCAGAAATCAGTGCCACTTGCCACACCTCAGGTAAATAATAGACAGCCCTGTCTATTATTCCGCACAACGCAAAGTATTTTTGTAAGGATTCTAAAATGGCCAGCTCAAAGCGCGAACAAGTCCTCAGATGTGCCCGTGAACTTTTCGAACGCGAAGGGTTCCACGCCACAGGAGTCGACCGAATTCTGGAAAAAGCAGGCGTCGCCAAGATGACCCTCTACAACAACTTCGGTTCCAAAGACCAACTCATCGTTGAGGTCCTCAACCAAAGCTCAGAGATCATGATCAACCGCATGAAAGAGCATGCGCTCGCCGCCAGCTCCGACTCATATGAGCAAATTCTCGCCATATTCCGGGCATTAGGCGATTCCTACCAAGACCCCGAGTTCTGTGGCTGCATGTTCCAAGCCGCCGTCGCCGAGTTCCCAGACCACGACTCCGCGCCAGCCCAAGCCGCCCTCGCCCACCACCGCCGTCTCACCGAAATCTTCCTCGAGCTCTGCACCAAAGCAAGCCTCAAGAACCCCGACGAGCTCTCCCGCAAGCTCGCACTCCTCTCCTCAGGCGCATCGTGCGTGGCGCGCCAAACCAAAGCACGCACCCCCGCCGACGACGCCCTGTGCATCGCAGAAATTCTCCTAGAGCGGGCCAGCACCTGAGAATCAATACAAATTAGCCTTGATGGAATAGAACGATCAGTCTTGGCGTTCATCCTTGCAGAAGACCATTCACACGAAAGGAAATGCAATGACCAACACAACCCAAAACAAAGCCATCGAGATCACCGAATCCAACTTCGACGACCTCATCAACGCTTCAACCCCCACCCTCGTGGACTTCTGGGCTCCATGGTGCGGCCCCTGCAAAGCGCTCGGACCAACCATCGACGAGCTCGCCCAGGACTTTCAAGGCAAATCAACCGTCGGCAAAGTCAATGTCGATGACAACCCAGCACTCGCCCAAAAATTCGGAGTCTCATCCATCCCCACCGTCCTCGTCTTCCAGAACGGTCAAATCGTCGAAACGCTCATCGGTCTCCGCCCTAAGGAGGCATACGCCGAAGCACTGAGCAACGACTAAACAAACTCTCTCGAGAGTGTGTGTCCTTGTGCGAGTGACACACACCCTCCCTCTTGGAAAGTCCCACTTTCCACGACGACGCCCGGCACTCCCTCGCCGGGCGTTTGTTGTTTTCAACCTACCACCATTCTCACATCCAACTTTTCCCCACATCAACGCTTTTCACCCAACCAACAACGATTTCCACGCAAGCAATCGACTCCCCGTGCTATCCTCTATCCTCGATGGCAAAGGACCCCTGGGACACTCCGGCAATGCGGCAATGGACCGCGATCAAAAAAGAACACCCAGAGTGCGTCTTGTTCTTCCGCATGGGTGATTTCTACGAACTCTTCGGCGACGACGCCGTCAACCTCGCAAGAGACCTCGGACTCGCACTCACCCAGCGCTCAAGCAAAATCCCCTTCGCAGGTGTCCCCCACCACCAAAAATCAAACTACCTGCAGAAAGCCATCGACGCCGGATACCGCGTCGCCGTCGTCGACCAACTCGAAGACCCCAAAGAAGCCAAAGGCGTCGTCAAACGAGGCGTCACCCAAGTCGTCACCCCAGGAACCCTCGTCGACGAAGCCCTCATGCTCGACGAGCAAACCGCGTACCTCGGCGCGATCGCCTTTGACGACGACCACCACGCCGGCATCGCAATCGTCGAACTCTCCACAGGATCATTCCAAGTCTTCGATGGATCCACCCTCGCCTGCACCGACGAACTCGCACGAGCCGGGGTCCGCGAGGTCCTCTACGCCCAGTCCTCCATGGGTCAGATCCCGCCCCGAACCCAAACAGTCCTCGACACCCTCAGCGCCCCCGGAACCGGCCAACCCTCCTGGCACTTCCGCAAAGAAGAAGCCCTCGAAGCAATCCACCAGCAGTTCGGATCATCCACCACAGCAGGGTTCGGTCTCGACGACTCCCTCATCTCCATCCGCGCCGCCGGGGTCATCCTCCGATACCTCCAGCAAACCCAGGCCGTGGATCAAACCCAAACCAACGCAACCAGCGGCTCAGAGTTCCAACGCCAACGCTCCACCCTCGCCCACCTCCGCGCCCCCACCCTCATCGACCGCTCAACCACCTGCACCATCGACGCCACCAGTCTCCGCGCCCTCGAAATCGAGCACACCATCCGAGACGCAAGCGTCGAAGGATCACTCGCAGGAATCTTCCTCGCCTCCCAGACCGGCACCCGCTGCGTCATGCGCACCCCAATGGGCAAACGCCTCATCCGCCATTGGCTCAGCGCCCCCCTCACCCAAATCGACGCGATCAACGCACGCCTAAACGCCGTGGGCGCACTCAAAGACGACCGAACCCTCGCATCCCAACTCGGTGACCGACTCGCTCCGATCTGCGACATCGCCCGCATCGCAGGACGCGTCGCGCTCGGCCGCGCCACCCCAAGAGACCTCGTCTCCCTCGGCAACGGCGGCGCCGCAATCCGAGGACTCATCGAAACCCTCGAACAGTGCCAATCCCTCAGCCCACACCGCACCGCGCTCATCAACATCGAAGGCGCCCTCGCACCCGTTGCTGATTCAATCGTCGCCCAGTGCATCGAAGACCCACCGTCGCACATGCGCGAAGGCGGCCTCATCCGCGACGGCATCGATTCCGAGCTCGACGAAGCACGAGGACTCGAACGCGACGCGGGAACCTGGCTCGTCAAATACCAAACCAAACTCATGGAAGAACACGACCTCCCCTCCATGAAGGTCGGCTACAACAAAGTCTTCGGGTACTACATCGAACTCCCCGCCGGACAAGCACGCAAAGCACCCGACATCTTCACACGCAAACAAACACTCAAAAACGCCGAGCGTTACATCACCCCAGAACTCAAAGAGTTCGAAGACAAAGTCCTCGGCGCCAGCGGCCAAGCCATCGAACGCGAACGCATCCTCTTCGATCAACTCTGCGAACAAGCCCGAAGCGTCCTCGACGAACTCGGAAGCTACGCCCACACCGTCGGTCAGCTCGATGTCCTCTGTGGACTCGGCGACAAAGCACACCACCGAGGATGGGTCAGGCCCGACATCACCAACGACCACTCCATGCACACTTCTTTAGAAATCGTCCAAGGCAGGCACCCCGTCCTCGACGAAATGCTCGAACAACGATTCATCCCCAACGACTGCAAGCTCGGCACCAAAGAATCAACACCACACCTCGCGCTCATCACCGGCCCCAACATGGCTGGTAAGTCCACCTACATCCGCCAGTGCGCCCTCCTCGCAATCCTCGCTCAAGCAGGCAGCTTCGTCCCCGCTGAGTCCATGTCGATGGGCATCTGCGACCGCGTCTTCACCCGCGTCGGAGCCGACGACGCCCTCCACCGCGGACTCTCCACCTTCATGGTCGAGATGACCGAAACCGCAAACATCCTCAACAACGCCACCGACCGCTCCCTCGTCATCCTCGACGAAATCGGACGCGGAACCTCCACCCTCGACGGCCTCTCCCTCGCGTGGGCCATCTCCGAACACCTCGCCCAAACGCACGCCGCCGGACCACGCACCCTCTTTGCGACCCACTACCACGAGATCACCGAACTCGAACAACGGCTCGAAGGCAAAGTCAAAAACCTCCATGTCGCCGTCCGCGAATGGACCAGCGAGGACGGCGTCCAAGAAATCGCCTTCCTCCACTCCATCCGCGCCGGACGCGCCGACCAGTCCTACGGCGTCCATGTCGCACGACTCGCAGGTGTCCCCATCAGCGTCACCAACCGCGCCACCGAAGTCCTCGAATCCCTCTCCGTGCAACAAGGCGAACGCATTGATGCCAAAGCGATCACCGCGTCCAACAAAAAATCCGTCGCCAAAGCCAACGCAGATTCAACCAAAAATATGAACGGCCAGATGGGACTCTTCACCGAGTTTCTCAATCACCCGGTCGTGGACGAACTCCGAGAAGTCAAACTCGACGACATGACCCCGATGCAAGCCTTCGACGCGCTGCGCGTTCTGCAGTCCAAAGCATCAAGCAATCCCTAATCAAATACTCAGATCCTCAAGATCAAACGCCTCGCCCTCGGGCACATAGACCAGGTCATATTCAACCGTCCAGGTCGCGCCGTCATCCTTCGATGCCGACCCTGTCTGACGAACCCATCCATCCCCGACCGGACGCACATGCATCTTGTGATGCGTGTACGAATCGCCATCCTTTGTATTGAACGCCTTGCCGACAAACATGACACCTTCGACATCGGACTTGGTGTCCGCGATGAACTGCGTCACATCCCCACCATTGCCAAGCCAGTTCTGCCGCCAAGCCTTCTCGATCGGATCAAAGAAGTTCCAGCTCTCGCCCGAATATTCATCCGCCTCGGATTTCCATCGCTCATGAATGACCTGCTTCTTCACACGGAACCTGAGCGTGTTCTGCCCCGCGAGCTTGCCGGTCTTCGCGGAATAGCAGTCCCACTCCCCAACCCAGAAGTGCAATCCCGTAGGCGTCGCGCCGCTCGCGTGCGTCTTTGTTTCAGATGACTTGGCTTTCGCTGTCGATTCCGCCGTTAGTTTCGGACGCATCGAGTCCAGCAACTCCGACCACCGAGCATCCTTGCGGAGCGAGATCAGATCAGAGTCCCCAGTATACTGCTGCGGGTTATTGATCCCGAGCTTCGCCGCCATCTTCAGCGCTGCAAACGCTTGGTCCGGGTTCCCCTTGAGTGCCTGTGCGCACCCCAGATTAAAATACGCCAGCGGCGCGGTATCAGGAAACGCCGTCGCGGTGATGTGCGCCATGATCGCCCGATCAATCTTCCCCTGCGCGTGGAGCGAGTACCCAAGCAAGAACCACCCCTGCGAGTTGGACGAATCCTCCGCAACGATCTCGCTGCACATCTTCTCGACCGCCGGATAATCCTGCGCCTGCATCGCCTTGTTGACCTCATTGAGCGTCGGCGCAATCTCGACCACCACCGCATGCGTCACCGGAGCACACGCCAAACACGCAAGGACGGGAAGCAGCACAAGTCTGCGTTGAAGTGGTCGGCGTTGGAACAAGTTCATCTCGGGTCTCCTGTATCGAGTATTCAAAAAGCTGGTTGGACATCAGAATATACAACCCGTCCACCCACGGGGTTTCATATCGGACCACCATTGAGCCAAACACCCCACCCCGTCATCAATCCGAATCATGCCCGCAATCCATCGCTGTCAAGCTGTGCCGGTTGTGCAGGTTGGTAAACACTCACAACAGAGTTTGATGACGATTCAAGATACCAGTCCCCATGATCCGATTCGATATTCTCCATATGCCTACCCAACCATCGCTCAAATCAGTGCTGCTCGCCGCCGCAGGTTGCTCCTCCCTCCTCGCGACCGGAGGCCTCCTCGGATGCGCTTCTGAGGTCAAAGTCCAACGAGTGGTCTACGACACCCCCACCCCGGTCGCGTCCACCCAGACCACGACCGAACCCGACTTCCAGTTCCGTCCAGAGTCAGGATTCTTCTCAGACACCCAGCCCAACTTCCTCCTGACCTCCGTCAACGACGACCCAGCCCCGCTGACCACCATCGAACAGGTCCGCCAGACCCTCGAAGCGATCTACGACATCGACGCCAAACTCGTCGCCTCCTCGATGCAAAACGACCCCAACCGCGCGCACTCCAGCGAAGAGATCGCGAAGATCGACCGCCAGCACGCCGAGTCCCTGATGACCATCATCGAACGCTTCGGCTGGCCAACCCGCGAGATGGTCGGCCTCAAAGCCGTCCAAGGCGCGTATATCGCGATCCAGCACGCCGGTCATGACCCAGACTTCCAATCCAACTGCCTCGCGCTCATCCAGCAGCAAGTCGACCAAGGCGAACTCCCAGGCGCCTTCCTCGCCCTCATGACCGACCGCGTCTCCATTTCCCGTGGAGAGCCCCAAGTCTTCGGCACCCAGATGACCATGGCCCCCGACGAGTTCGGTGTCATGCACGCCGTCCCCTCCACAGACATCTGGGAAGCCGACAGCCTCGACCAACGCCGCGCCGCGCTCAGAATGCCCCCACACCAACGCTTCATCGACGCGATCGAGCTTGCCTACTTCGATTCGGTAAACAACGCCGTATCCCGGATCTCCTCCGTCCCAACCGAATAACCCCCCTCCATCCAAGCTGCCCCCCCGTTTCGCCCAAAGCAGCACTTCCGCCCCATTGGTTCCCTCTCAACCAGCCAGCCCGACCCTCCAGCCAGAACCACCCATATTCAATCTCTTTCTGTTTTATCGGACCACTCGATTTGACCCACTATTCGGGAACATCCCTTGATTCTGGTGCGTAAGGTCAAGTGCACCTGTTCAGGTGCTGTGTTCTTTATCCAATCTGCTTGTTCGCCAGCCCGTTTTGTGGTGTATTGGTAGTGAAGGTCTCGTTTTTAACTTCATCCAAAGAGAAGAGGATCGACATGCTGACTGCATACTTGGCCATTGCCCTCACTGGCATGGCTCCAGCCGCCCCCGCACCCGCCACCAGTACCAACATGGCCAAATCAGGTCAAATCGGGAACCAAAGCCCCAGCTTCAATGTCGTCTCCGACAACGAGATCATCATCGATGGTGTCACCTACACCTCTTGGAATGAAGTCGGCCAATCAGGCTACTTCCAACAAACAGGCACCCGCTGCGGCACCGACGCACTCGTCCTCCAAACCATCAACGATGCCCAAGAAATCGCAGGCACACCCTCCGATTGCACTTTCAGCCGAACACGAATCGAACCAGAATACGACCCATCAGTCGAAAAATACCGCATCCCCGTCGTCGTCCACATCATTCAACGATCCAACGGCACAGGCGCAGTACCCGACTCACGCGTCTACTCACAAATCGAAGTCCTCAACGAAGATTTCCAAGCCATGGCAGGCAGCCTCGGATCACCAGGTACCAACGCACAAATCGAGTTCTACCTCGCAGAGTTTGATCCAGAGGGAAACCCAACCACCGCGATCACCCGAAGCACAAACGACACCTGGTACAACGACGGCGGCGCCTACTACAACTCCCTCGCATGGGACACCAACCGTTACCTCAACATCTACACCAACAACGCCTCGGGGAACCTCGGGTATGTCCCATCCCTCCCACAAGGCGGCATCGCCGGATCAAACTCCGACCGCGTCGTCATCCTTCACTCCACCTTCGGCCGCAACGCGCCACTCAACCCATTCCACCTCGGACGCACCGTCACCCACGAAGTCGGCCACTACCTCGGTCTTGAGCACACCTTCTCAGGCGGTTGCTCCAACGGCTACACCAGCGGCGACCTCATCTCAGACACCAACCCGGAAAGCAGCCCGACCTACGGCTGTCCCGGCAGCCGCACCTCTTGCGGCTCAGCAGCACCAATCCATAACTACATGGACTACTCCGACGACATCTGCATGAACCAGTTCACTCCAGAACAATCAAACCGCATGCGCTGCTCGCTCATCAACTACCGCCCAGACCTCTACGAACTCGCAGCAGGTCCATGCTCACCAGCCGACCTCGTCCAACCCTACGGCTCACTCAACTTCCTTGATGTCTCCAGCTTCATCGTTCAGTTCGGGAACCAAGACCCCGCCGCAGACCTCAACGACGACGGAAGCCACAACTTCCTCGATGTCTCTCAATACCTCTCCATCTACGGCGACGGATGCCCATAACCCAACCGTAAAACCCAGTCACAAAACCCAGCCACAGATCCCACGATCAATCCAGCACCCCTCGTTTCGACGAGGGGTGTTTTTTTCCCGCTTCGGTCCGCACCCAACCCAATACCCGGACACCCAATACCCGGACACCCAATACCCGGCCGTTGGAAACTACAAATCGTGAGACTAGTATTCAGTTGAAACAGGCGATCTCCCCCAGATCACCCCCCATTGCCGCCTTAGCTCAGTTGGTAGAGCGAAGCTTTCGTAAAGCTTAGGTCGCGAGTTCAAGTCTCGCAGGTGGCTCTTTCCAACCCCATACTCAACAACCACTTACCAATCTTCATATATCTCGCTTGGATCCAACCCCAACCCTTGTGCGTATGTGGTGGTGTCTGGTATGATGCGCTGGTCCCCACCCACGATCCAGCATTGCACACCGGACGCGACCGAACAACGATCTGGCTGAAGTGATCGACAGCCAATCTCCCCCAACGGTCAAACCGCCCGGATCAGGACACCCGGACGCAACCGCACACACGACCGATCACACGATGGAGTTTCGCATGCACTACACACCCCGTCTTTCATCATCCAAGACCCACGCACCGGGTCGCCTCACCGCCTGCTCCATGCTCGCCGCCGCGCTCGGTTCTCTCAGCGCACCGGGAATCATCGCCTCCACCGGAGTCCTCGGCTTCCTCGCCGAAGAATCCACCGCCGAGCAGCGCCAGTCCCGCACTTCCGACGCACAAGAAAAAGCCAACACGCTTCGACTCATGTCCAAAGCCATCACCATCGATGTCCAGGATCAACCACTCGAAGAACTCATCGACTTCATCGTCGGCGTCACCGGCGCCCAGATCGAAGCCGTCTACCTCGACTCCATCGCATCAACAGGCATGGACCCCTCAACCCCAATCTCCCTCCGCGTCACCAATGTCGCCGCGATCACCGTCCTCGAACGCGTTCTCAAAAAAGCAGAACGCATCGAAGGCATCGGTGAAGACTACACCTGGCAGCTCACCGAAATCGGTTCCATCGAGTGCGGCCCAAAGACCGTCCTCAACGAAAACCAACGCGTTGAACTCTACGACATCGCAGACCTCATCTTCGTCGCTCCAGACTTTGACAACGCCCCACAGTTCAACATCCAAAGCTCCGGTGGTGGAGGCAGCGGACAAAGCCCCTTCAGCGGCGGCGGACAAAACATCACCATGGAATCCTCCACAGAACGCGCCCAGCGCATCATCGACCTCCTCCAATCCAGCGTCGATCCAGACCAATGGGCGAACGCAGGAGGCGACGGCGCGTCCCTCACCGTCTACGGCACCTCCCTCGTCGTCTCCGCACCAGACTACATCCACCGACAAATCGTCGGATACGACTTCTGGCCCGCACAACTCCAAACCGTCCGCGCCAAAGGCGACAAACGCTGGATCCAAATCAAACCAGATCCAAAGCTCAAATCAGTACCATAACTGAACGAAAAACACGACTCTCTTCCGCGCGGTTCAGCAATGAGCCGCGTGTTTTTATACATACATCCCACCAATACAACCGACCTTTACACTCAGTCAGCACTCGGTCTTCTGTCAGCCAGCAACCAAGCAGCAACCTCGCAGCGTCCCGTCCTGTACAGTATGTGGGTCTTCCATGAGCATTCCAAACGGCGTCATCTCGGGTCAAAGCTGCAACCAGTGCGGATACTCACTCGACGGCCTTCCCGTCGGATCCAACTGCCCCGAATGCGGACAGTCCTCCAAACTCAAAAGCAAAAACATCCGCGAAGCGACCATGAGCTTCCAAGCACCCACCTGGTATGTCAAATGGATCCGCAACGGGTTCTACCTATGCCTCATCTCCATCTTCGGAGGCCTCTCCCTCCCCATCCTCGGCGCCGCCGTCGGATCAACAAGCATGCTCTTCCCGATCTCTCTCATGCTCTTCGTCCTCGCAAGCGGATTGTGGACCGCAGGCGTCTGGATGATCACCCGCAAGCGCACCGACATCGGGGAGGTCTCCAAAGACGAAATCCTCGACAACCAAAGATTCGTCCAAATCATCCGCATCCTCTCCATCGCATGGCCATGCTGGATCTTCCTCATGACCATCGGCGCCGTCGCACCAAACATCGGCGCCTCGATGCCGTTCGAAATCCTCGCTGCAGTCGTCGGACTCGTCGCATGGATCGGGCTCATCCCCGCCTGCGTCTACTTCGCCGAGCTCTCGTACTGGGCAGCAGATGAATGGCTCTCCAACCGACTCCGCGCCGTCGCATGGTTCATGACCGTCTTTGGAGTCCTCGCCCTCACCGCCAAGTTCCTCTCCATCACCTCCCTCCCCATCTCCGCGCCCGCCAAACTCGTCTACATCTGGACCTACGCCATCAGCTTCATCGCAACCCTCGTCCTCTTCCACTCCGTCTTCCGCATGAGCATCCTCATGAACTGGGTCCTCGGACACCAAGCCGTCAGCGCGGACAAATACAAACGACTCGCCGAGCGCACCGAGCGGCACATGAACCACCAAGGAAAGCACTCCACCAAAACCCCCTGCGAATACTGCAGCTACGACCTCATCGGACTCCCCTACAACGGATACTGCCCAGAATGCGGCGAACAATACGGCGAAGGCAAACCGCTCCTCTCCGGTGACCCAGGCATCAAACGAACACCACACGACGACACCCCCATCGAAGTCGCCGACTCCACCGGCGGCGCCTTCCGACACCCCCGTGGCTTAGGTCTCCCCCTCGAAGACCTCCCCACTCCCGAATACGACGACGATGGCGAAGGCGACATCCCACTCGCCGGCGAATAACACCGCAGTTTTTCGCGCCACACCCCCGCACTTTGCCCTCGATCCTTCGCCTCTGGTGCCCTCATGGTCGTCAACCCGATACCATATCCCATGCCTACAAACGCCAGCACCAAAGAAGACCCCAGCTCCGTCTGGACCAACACCATCGACGCCAAGGGGGTCGCCGAATGGATCGCTGAGCGTGAAACCATCGTCCTCCTCACCCACACCAAACCCGACGGCGACGCCCTCGGTTCCACCCTCGCCATCGCACGCGCCATCAACCTCGCAAGAGGCACCACCGGCGCCGTCTCCGCCGCCGAATGCTGGTACGCCTCCCCGATGCCCGAGTGGAGCCAGCAGCTCGCCACCCCTACCAAGATCCGCGTCATCAACCCACCCGAACCCCCGCCCGCCGTCCTCGATCCTCAAGGCATCGTCATCTGCGACACCGGTTCATGGTCCCAGCTCGACCCCTTCAAAGCATTCCTCGAACCCCGCCTCGACAAAACAGTCATCATCGACCACCACCTCCAAGGCAACGCCGTCATCTCCGAGCGAAGACTCCTCGACACCGACGCCGCCGCCGTCGTCCAACCCGCCGCCGAAGTCTGCTGCCACATCCTCAACCTCGACTCCCCATCCAAACTCCCCACCGACATCGCCACCCCCCTCTATGTCGGTCTCGCCACCGACACCGGATGGTTCAAGCACTCCAATGTCAACGGCCGAGTCATGCGCCTCGCCGGACAACTCCTCGACGCCGGAGTCAACCACTCCGCCCTCTTCGCGATGCTCTACCAGCGCGACCGCACCTCACGACTCAAACTCATGGGACGCGCCCTCGAGTCCATCGAGATCATCAAAGACAAAAACACCGCGATCATGCAACTCACCCACCAAGACTTCAAAGACTGCAAAGCATGCCCCGGAGACTCAGGCGGCTTCGTAGACATCCCCCAATCCGTCGAAGCCATCCGCGTCGTCGCGATCCTCAACGAACAGTTCGACGCCGACGGCGTCTTCACCAAAATCTCACTCCGCTCCAAACCAACCGAATGGGACGGACAACCCCCAGTCGATGTCAACGCCGTCTGCCAAAAACTCGGAGGAGGCGGACACGCAAGAGCCTCCGGCGCACGCGTCCGAGCATCACTCGAAGACACCAAGAAACTCCTCATCGAAGCACTGCCATGAACAACATGCCAAACCGCGACGACATCCGCAAAAAAATCGATCAAGAAATCGCCAAAGGCAGCAAGCCCAAACGCCAACCCCAACGATCACAAAATCGTCCGCGCCCAGACTCCAAACCCTACATCAACACAACCAATCCCAAACCAAACGACAAACCCAACCAAAAACAACGCGTAGCCCCAGGCAAACGCCCACCCATGGGCATCATGACCACCACCCTCTGGGAATACCCCTCACAACACTACGACTCACAACTCGGCACCATGCAAGGCAACAAGGACTACATCGGCGCCACACCCTCATGGGTCATCTACCAACTCCTCAAACGCTACACAAAAGTACACGACACCGTCATCGATCCCATGTGCGGCTCAGGTACCACCCTCGATGTCTGCAAAGACCTCAACCGCAAAGGCATCGGATACGACCTCAACCCACAACGCCCAGACATCACCCTCAACGACGCACGCAAACTCCCCCTCGACAACAACTCCGTCGACTTCGCATTCATCGACCCCCCCTACTCCACCCATGTCGACTACTCCGACGACGACCGCTGCATCGGCAAACTCGACGCCGGCCAAGCCCCCGCCCGCAACGAGCAAATCATGGGACAAGCGTACTACCAAGCCATGGACAGCGTCCTGAGCGAACTCTACCGCGTCCTCAAACCCGGCAAACACCTCGGCCTCTATGTCTCCGACTCATGGAAAAAAGCAAAGGGCAAATCAGGCGACCAAGCCGGCACCTTCATGCCCATCGGATTCGAACTCTTCTCCATGATGAGCCAAGCCTTCACCCCCGTAGACATCATCTGCGTCGTCCGCCACAACAACAAACTCCAACGAGGCAACTGGCACAAAGCCGCGGAAGAAGAGAACTTCTTCCTGCGAGGGTTTAACTACTTGTTCATTATGAAGAAGCCACCCCTAAAGTTGCTCTGAACTATGTTATACACATCAATAAAAACGCCCCATAGGAACTCCCATGGGGCGCTGTAAAAATCGAACACTACAAACTACGAGGCAATCAGGTCAATGTCACCGAAGCCAATATCCCGAATGTCATCATCCAGATCTGCACCGAGCGGCCTGAGCATCCCCTCTTTGCGTCTTGAAATTAAGGCCGCAACGAGGAAAGTTTCCGACATGTGTACACCTGTTTTATCGAGAAACATTGACACCAATCGAATTCGTAAATCAGCGTCAAAAACGAAGTTATCTGAGCCAACATTGAGTTCCCGATAGATATCATGCAGCGCATCCCATTGATCAACGCTTAACATATGTTGCCCAAGCGATGACATTTTCTTGTGATTTTCACCGATTGCTTCGAGCCTGCCCGGTCTGCCAACCGGTCGCTTCCGTCTTGTAACAATCCAGTGCATAAGTTCTTCGGACGAATCGCTTCGCCCAGTAGCCTCGTTCCATACCGCTGTAAAACGGCGTAGAAAGCCTGGCCTTTTGGAATATTGATCACTTGGAACTCTTGCTTCGTAGTACATCATTCGTAGCAATCGTTCGTCGTCGGGTGAAATTCTGATTGACTTTTTGCGGGCCATGTGCTATGGTCCTCCTTAATGAGAGAGGGGCTTCCAGCCCCGAAATGAATTTTGAAAGGGTCGCTTAACGGAGCGATCCTTTCTTTTTCGGCTTAAACAAATCGTTGTACTTCATCTGACTAGCCGAAGTCGATGTAACGCTGCGGAATTCTCCTCCATTTCTTCATCATCTGCGTCATCTAAAAAACCTGTGGCACGAACAAGCCGACGCTTCAACTCATCCTCACGCACACCTGTGATTTCAGCAAGGCTCTCAATGGTGTAGTCCTTCTCCACGATTGAACAATCAAGCAAACTTTCAAATCGCGTTGGTCGATCCGCTCGAACACTTCCCGGTTCCCGCTTTCGCCAACCGCGCTTGCTAAATTCGATCCACAATTTCCTTGCCATCTCATGTGAAATCAGTCCATCGTCTTCTGCTCTAAATACCATTGCGGCAAGCGAAATGCCAAACAACTCCTTGAACTCGACGAGGCGAACCATTGATTTACGCTTAAATGCTTCTTGCAACATTGGGGGTGTCAACAATAAATGAGAAGCAAACTCAAATGCACCTCGTTCTTCTTCCTTTGATTCTTCCCCATCCCCACAATCACCATTGACTATATGACCAAGCTCATGTGCAGCATTCATCCGAGCCCGATCGTTTGAAACTGTTCCATTTAGAACTACAACATGATCCTCGCCCAAGCAAGCAGCGAGCCCATCAATGGCTAAATCTGTGTCGACACCAATGACTCTAGTGCCTGTCTTTTCAAGCAACTCAACAACACTTTTTAAAGGATCTGAATCCGACAACCCAAGCTCCTTGCGAAGTCTGGCGGCTGAATCTGCAGGCGATTCATTCTCATCAGTCACGAAATCAAGCTCCGCATCTAACTCTTCACCAAGATGGCGTTCGATTGAGAGATAGGCATCTAGCCATCGTTGAGACTCGCCTTCAAACCGATGCCTATCTCCAACACCTACTTTTGACTTCAGATTTCGATACCTAATGCCTGACAATACTGGACCATCTCCTAACAACCAATTTATTGGCCTGTCATACAATGTTGCCAATGCAGAGACAATATCAATTGGCGGACTTGTAATGCCTTTCTCATAATTTGCAATACTCGCATGAGAAACAGATGAAGCTGGCTTAAGTTGTAGTGCAACTGCTCTGGTCGAGAGACCTTTGGCATTCCTTGCCATCCTTAACCTCTCGCCGATGCTGGGCTTAGTTCGCACTTGTCTATCCTTGGGCATCCCTGCCTCCTTTTGTAAAGTGTATTTTACACATCGGACGGGATGGGATCAAGGCTTGACAAGTCTTCTTTTGGCCAAACATATGCCTATCAAATTATCTCGTTACAACAACCAAATCCGTGCGCAAATCTCCCCCACCTCCCAACTCCCCCCTTCCAATCCCCACGCCGACCAACTACAATTCCCTGACCAACCCAGCCCCCACCACCCATTCTTCAGCCAAGGGGGCACAATGCACAACCAGTCGCACGCAAACACACCACAACCCACCAACTCTTGCTCCTCCCCCGTCCTGACGGGGGAGGTGTCGCGCAGCGACGGAGGGGGCCTTTCTTCTCCATCCCCCACCCCCGAACTGACAGAAAGTCTCCTCGAAGACCTCCTCGACCCCGCGATGACCCCCATCCTCATCTGCCAAATCCACGGCCTCACCCTCCCACAACTCAACACCATCATCCACTCCACCGACTACCGCAACGCCATCGAAGCGATCCAGTCCATCAACGCCGCCCGCCAATCCGTCATCGAATCCCAAACCCACCTCCAATCCCTCGCCGCCCTCAAATCCGCCGCCGACCTCGCCCACCAACTCGCCGACCAAGCCGCAAACTCTTTCCCCTCCCCCCGTGGCACAGGCGTCCCGCCTGTGTCTTCCAACCCCCAATCCAAACTCTCCTCCCCCGGGCTTCACTTTGGGGGGCCGGGGGAGGTGGCCGCGCAGCGGACGGAGGGGGTCTTCCTCCCTCTCCCTCGGGGAGAGGGCCGGGGTGAGGGCTCTTCATCTCCAAACCTCTCCCACCAACTCAAACTCA